>Ga0308157_10000014_pt1 | contig 889273 bp, 777 predicted proteins | sample PhyBR1_FD_201035 | JGI IMG/M metagenome (GOLD analysis project Ga0308157, IMG submission 201035) | Phyllosphere microbial communities from UC Gill Tract Community Farm, Albany, California, United States - DLSLB.R1 | ecosystem: Host-associated > Plants > Phyllosphere > Unclassified | place...
TCGGCGGCGGCTTTGCCGCCGCCGAAACTTATTAAATGAGCTCAGACAATTGCTGCAATCGGGGCTAGTTTATAGTCGATTTAGAAAATATTCACAAAATTTGTCATGGTAGAAACATATCAATTAAATTTCCGTATTCCGATTGTCATTTCGAAGAAGCAGAAATCTGGGGATGCTGATTTTTACATTCTTAAGCTCCTTTTGTTCGGTTTATATATTGAACAGATTGCTAGGAGAAAATAGTGTAATGTATATTTAAAATAAAAAGCGAAACCAAGGTTCCGCTTATATCAATATATTTAAGAATTATTTTTTAAAAAAGATCATTCAATAATTTGGCAAGTCTCAATCCTCCGTATAGAAGCTGTCTTTCCATGGTATCATTGAATTTATACTGGTAATCATATGCCAGTTTTGAATCATTAGGAGTCTGGGCGTAGATCTTATTAGCAATTTGATGAGAATCATATAACCAGTCTTCAACTGTTCCTGATTGGATTTTTGCTACTTCATCTTTAGATTTGATATCCAGCAATCTTGAATATTCTGTATAGCTGTATTTTTGAGAATCTACCAGTTTTCCATCCCATACTGAATGTAAATTTGTTTTTTCTCCGAAATAAGTAACATTTATTTTGTTTCCACCTAAATCTTCAGCTCTCCCCACGTGTAATGGTTGTGCCAAATCTCCCATAATATGGATAAGGAAAATTAAAGCAATTTTTCTGTCTTTTTCAGAAGTTTTTTCATCTTTAATCTGGCTGGATAATACTTTAATCTGAGTATATAAACTTGGTCCGGCCTGAGCTTCTAAGTTTTTTTCAAAAGTTTTGAAATCTGTTTGAGGATCAATGTTTACATAATGCCATGCTGAAGCCTGCTTCCATGCGCCCGTAGTATCAGATTTGATGAAATCCGGCCAGTTTGCCCAATACGCAAGGCGTTCTTTCCCCATAATTTTTTTAATTTCCCTTCTTGCCTTTCCGGAAAGATGATTTTCTGCGATTTCTGCAATAATTCTGTGTCCCGTCAATCCCCACGCATAAGAATAAAGCGAAGATGCCATGAAAGCTAAAATCAGAATTTTAGAATAAATACTTTTCATTGTAAATAACATTTTCAGGGTGCAAAGATACGGCTCGCTTTTCGAAGTAGAATTAAATATGACGGAATTCTTGCTTTTGACAGTGTTAATAAAATTTAATCTAAATAAGGATTTTATTAATTTATTTCTTAATTGTTTTAGATCATAAAGAAATATTATCAGAGAAATTCAATGCTTTTTACCGTATTTTTACGGATATTTATAAGGATTATTCTTTTTAATGGGATTAAATTAGTATTTTTAAGGTGAAATTATTTTGAAAAAAATATTTTATCAATAATACGAGATATATTACCTTTACATGCCCAAAATCGCAGGAAACAATATGTATGATAATAATATTGTAGAAATGAATTACAATAAGTTGCAGACAGATTTTAAAGCTGAAGCTGTGGCGGTGAATTTATTAAAATACCATAGAGCTGTAAGTAATATTTTTATTGACCGTCTGGGAATTAATGATAGAGCTTACCTTAAGGATATAAAAGGAATTTCAAGTCATTTTTTAGGCTTTGATGAAGAAGTTTTTACCATAGAAACCTATCGGGAAGGAATTTATGATTATCTCCCTGAAGGATTGTTTCACCCGCCGTCATTGGGAGCATCCCGAAAAAATGTAGAAACAGTTGTTAAAGAAATCCGTAAGCAAAAAAGGGTAGAAGAGGACGCAAGAAAATTCTTCAAACCATTTGAGCTGGAGATCTTCTTTACAGAAATCAGTGCCTTACTCAAAGAATTTGACTTTGATATTTCCAGTGATACAGATTCCTTGTTAGATACGATAAGCGAACTTTGGCCTTTAATTAAAATGCTGGATAAGCAAAACGCATATATTTTTATTTATATTTTGCCATTTTTTCATCAGATAAGAGGAGATAAAAGATGGTTTGAGAGATGTCTGACTGCGTTTCTCCAGATTCCGGTTGAAGTTACGTTTGCTCCCAATGTGATAGATAAGATAGAGGAAAATGATGATTCGATGCTATTAGGCAATTCAAGGTTGGGAGTTACATATATTCCGAGCGGAAGCCATATGGACGGACAAAGAAACTGGGTTGTGAATATAGGGCCTATTCCTTACCCCGATATGAAAAAATTCATTGATGGAAGCCCCTTTAGAAAAATTCTTCATACATTATACGATTACTTTTTGCCGGTAAGCGTAGATGTGAAAGAAAATTTCATTACAGAAAAACAGGAATATTCTTTTGCTCTGGAAGATGATGAAAGAAATGCAAACCGCCTTGGTTACTCCACATTCCTCTAAAATATTTTATTATATTTACAAACACCAATCCATACATTATTAATTGAAAAAAGACAAATGGAAATCTCTTCAGTAAAAGGTATATTTTTAAGATATATTTTAATGCCTTTGATTGCAGTAATCATGATGGTTATTTTAGGAATAATCAGAAGAAATAAACCTGCCATCAAAATCAAAACAATTATTATCTATGTTCTCCTGTGCAGTTTATGTATAGCTGTACCCGGTTTTTTTGGTTTTGCCAGAAATACCTTTAATCCTTACTGGTATCTGATTGCTCAGATTGTTTATTTCATTTTAGGGATTATCCACGTTAATCTTTTAAATCGATATTTTAAAAAGCATATTGACTCCTTGTCAATGAGCATATTATTTGAGTCAGTGCTTTCCTTGACATGTATCATATTCGGAGGTTATCTTTTTACTTTGATTTTTACCTGGATAAGCAAAGGAATTGGTTATCCTGTAATGTCTGCAACGAGTGTATTTATATTCCTTGTTCCTTTGGTATTTCATTATTGCTATGTTCAGTTTATCAGTATTCCTGTTGATATTTATAAAACATGGAGGTATTCGCCGGATCAAAAGCTTCCTGATTTTGAAGGGGCTGATTTCGACAGACTGATGGTGCTGAATGTGGAATTAAGTAAAAATTTGGAAGAGTCAAACCGATTCAGAATAAAAGCCAAAACGTTGCCGACCGGAGTCACTTTCGGAGATTGGTTCTATAGGGTAGTGGATGATTATAACCACAAAAATCCGGGTTCTATTATTCACCTTTCGGATAGTGAACAGGAACCTTATTATTGGATTTTTTATACTAAAAAATCATTTTTCAGCTTTAGAAAATATATCAATTTCGATCAGGATATTTCAGCAAATAACATTTCAGAAAATGAGGTGGTCATTTGCAAAAGAGTAATTCAGCATGAAGAAGAAGGGATTGCTAAAAAATCATAACACACACAAATTTTAAAAGTATTTAATTATGATACAGCCGATTAAACATTTTGCGATCAATTGGGTAGACGGGATGAAAGTTTCCCAAAGACATTTAAATGATCAGGATAACTTTTTAATTGATACCATCAGAGATTCAAATTCGTTAGGAATTACTAACTACAATTACGGGCTTTTACCTATTCCCAACGAGTTTACTGACAAAACTATTTTTGATGTTCATAATACAGCAACTAATGACGTACAATTAGTTATAAAGCATTGCAGCGCCGTCACTTTAGCCGGATATAGAGTAGAACTTAATGATAGGAGAGTGAGTGTAAAGTCATTGGCAAAATCCATGAACGAGGAACAGATAGACGGAGAATATTATATTCTGATCTCTGTAAATCCTTTTGATAAGGTTCCTTTCGGGGATATTGATCCTGAAGAAATCCCACCGAGGCATCCGAATGCACAATCAAACTACCATATAGAATTACTCCCGGTAACGTCTCTAAACAGCAGTTACTCAGGAGGAAACTATCTGATTGTCGGGAAAGTTGATCTCAAAGGAAATATTGCACAGGTAGATTCGAATTTTATTCCGCCTTGTACTTCCATTCAGAGTCACCCAGCGTTGCTAAATTATTACAATGGTTTTGCAAAATCAATTGGCAATCTGCAGCAATATGCTTTTAAAATTATTCAGAAAGCCTCTCATAAAAACCAGAATACAGCCTTAGCACAGAATGTTAAATTTTTGTGTAATACGATGGTGACGACTTTTGCGGATATGTATTTTCAGTTTAGAAATATTACGCCTTGGCAACCGCCGGTATTTATGATTGAGTCCTTTGCTAAATTGGCTCTGAATTTATATAATGCTACACAGGTTTTAGTTCCTGCAGAGCTGGAAGAAATGTTGAATTATAGCTTGGAATGGAGTGAAATTGCTCCTCACACACTATTAAATCAATTATCAATTGTAGCGGAAACGAATTATGACCACCACAATTGCGGAGAACCTTTACTGTATATTCAGCAGATGTTGAGAAGTTTAGAAATCATCTTCTCAAAACTGAGCGAGCTGGATTATATTGGTCAGAGAAAAGAAAATATTATTGTGAACGAACAGGAAGTTTCTTCCAATACCAATCCGAAAAGAGGTTGGAGTGTTTTGGACTAGCCAAAAGATAACTTTTAAAAAACAAATCCCGGTATTATTAATTCGGGATTTTTTATGTGAAATTGTTTGATTTTAATTTAAAATCTATTTTGTCATTTCACAGAAATTTAAGATGAATAGATTATTCCTTCGTCAGGATGACAGAATGTTGTATTTAACTTTATACAAAAAACAGCAATTACAAAAATGAATATAGATATAATAAGACAGGATATTCGAGGATTATCAGACGATAAAATATTTCTAAACAATGCGGGATCTTCATTGATGCCGATACAGGTTGTAGACTCAATGATCGATTATTTACAGCAGGAAGAGCAATCCGGAGGATATGAAGTCGCCAATAGAAATGCTGAATTATTGGAAAGCTTTTATGATGAAACGGCTAAGCTTATTCATTGTAAACCTTCAAATATCGCTTTTGCAACAAGCGCTACAGATGCTTATACAAAGGCTTTATCCAGTATTGTTTTTAAAGAAGGAGATGTGATTATTACAACAATTGATGATTATATTTCGAATCAGATTACATTTATTTCGCTTCAGAAAAAATTAAAGGTAAAAATTATCAGAACAAAAAAACTTGCCAATCATGAACTGGATCTGGAAGATTTTGAAAATTTAGTTAAAACACATCATCCAAAGTTAGTGGCTGTTACTCATATTCCGACGAATTCAGGATTGATTCAGGACGTTGAAAGTGTTGGAAAAATCTGTAAAAGATACGATGTTTTGTATTTGGTTGATGCCTGTCAGTCTGTTGGACAAATGGTTGTAGATGTTGAGAAAATTGGTTGTGATTTTCTGACTGCAACGGGTAGAAAATTTATGAGAGGACCAAGAGGAACGGGATTTTTATATGTTTCAGATAAAGTTTTGGAACAAAACTATGCTCCTTTACTGCTCGATATGAGAGGAGCCAATTGGACAGAATACGATGATTACGAATTATTTAAAACCGCAAAAAGATTTGAGCACTGGGAAATTTCTTATACTTCCTTACTCGGTTTCACAGAAGCGTTGAAATATGCCAATACTATTGGATTGCATACGATTGAACATTATAATAAAGGATTGTCTGAAAGACTTCGTGGAAATCTGAAAAATAATGGCTTCCAGATTTGGGATCAGGGAAATAACCTAAGTAGCATCATTACTTTTTGTGGTCCGGATGAAGACCTTGAAAATATTCAGAAAGTGTTGAAAGAAAATAATGTCTTCTTTTCCGTGACGTATAAAAATTCTGCTTTAATTGATTTTACGGATAAAAACATCAATGGAATTGTAAGATTATCGCCGCATTATTTCAATACAGTTGAAGAAATAGAAAAAGTGTCGGAGATTTTGAAAAATAGTTTAAAATAGAACATTAAGAGTTTATTTATATATTACAATATCAGTAAATAAACTCTTATTGGTTTTGAATCTTATTTTTTAACCAATATTTTTTCTGTTGCTTTTCGACTTAAAACTTCTTGTTTTTTATCTACTTCTATGGTAATTGATTTGTCGAAACTTTCAATTTTAATAATTTTTATTTTCTTGTCAAGCAATAAATTTCTTTCTGTTAAATAATTAAGAAAAGCATCATCAGAAAGTGTAACAGAAGCAAAGATTACGATTTCTCCTGGCTCACAGTTGCTTAGTTTTTGTAAATCCTGAGCAATGATGTTTCCGTCTTTATCAGGGATGGGCTCTCCGTGAGGATCAAATTTCGGATAATCGAGTATTTCATCCATTTTATCAAAAAAAATAGTAGAATGTACGTGCTCTAACTGCTCTGCAATTTCATGAACATTTTCCCAGCCGAAATTCATTTTTTTAACCAGAAACATTTCTGTCAGTCTGTGTTTTCTTACGACCAAAGCAGCTTCGCGACGTCCTTTTTCAGTAACGATAAGAGGTTTGTAGGTTTCATAAATCACCCAGCCTTTTTCAGCAAATTTTTTCATCATGTTGTTAACACTCGGCATTTTTACATTTAAAAATTTGCTAAGTTCATTAATCGTTGCTTTGCTTTCGTTGTCTACCAAATGAAATAAAGCTTTCAGATAGTTTTCTTCGGTTAATGTTGTTTTCAAAATGTTAGATGATTTTCATTACAAATCTAACAAAATATTATTAATTATTAAGGGTTGTTATTTTAAGTTTTTTTAATTTTACCCTATGAAATTTTCATTCAAAAACGATTATTCGGAGGGTTGCCATCCTCATATTTTACAGGCTCTTTTAGAATATAATACAGATCAGCAGGCGGGTTATGGAGAAGACCAGTATTCCTCACAGGCTAAGGAATTAATTAAGCAAAAAATAAAAAAGCCAGACTCGGAAGTTTATCTTGTTTCCGGGGGAACGCAGGCTAATTTAATTGTAATTTCTTCTATTTTAAGACCTTATCAATGTGCGGTTTCAGCATCTACAGGTCATATTCTGAATAATGAAACCGGTGCGATCGAAGCAACCGGGTATAAGATTTTAAGTATAGAAAAGGAAGACGGAAAGCTGACTCCGGAAGATATCATTCCTGTATTAGAAAATCATAAAAATATTCCGCATCAGGTAATGCCGAAGTTGGTGTATATTTCGAATTCTACAGAGTTGGGAACAATCTATACTCTAAAAGAACTGGAAAAGCTTTCGAAATTCTGTAAAGAAAACAATTTATTGTTGTTTATGGACGGAGCAAGATTGGGACATGGCTTAACTTCCGAAATAAGTGACCTGACTTTGGAAAAAGTAGCAGAACTTACCGATGTTTTTTATTTGGGAGGAACTAAAAACGGAGCTTTAATCGGAGAGGCGATTGTGATTAATAATAAGGAACTTCAGCAGGATTTTGCTTTTAATATCAAACAGAAAGGAGCATTGTTGGCAAAAGGAAGATTGTTGGGAATTCAGTTCTTAGAACTTATGAAAAATGATCTTTATTTTGAGCTGGCTAAACATGCCAATCAGCAGGCAATGAAGATCAAAAATGCAATGAAAGAAAGGGGAGTTCAGTTTCTATCAGATACCTATACCAATCAGATTTTTCCGATTTTAAGTAATGAACTTATTCAGAAGCTGTCTGAAAAATTTGAGTTTTATGTCTGGAAAAAAGTTGATGACCACTTTTCAGCCATCCGTCTTATCACTTCCTGGAATACTGAGGATAAACCAATAGATGATTTTATTGAAATTATTCAGAAAGAGCTGATTATTGATTAGAAGATTAAACTAAATTTGAACCATTAAGATTATTAGAAATTAAGCTTAGATTCAGTTGAAGTAGTAAGCTTAATCCCATCAACAAAATCTTAATGGTTCAAAAAATATTTTTATTTCAAAGCTTTATTGACAAGACTGCAATCGGCTGTTTCCAGTTTTTGCCCGTCTTTATAGCTTATATTTTTTTCACTGGCATATTTTACCTGTCCGTTTTCTTCTTTATGATCTCCAATACCTTCTACTAAAGAATTGTCTTTTTGGATAAAGAAAATATCTCTCGCACTTTTTTTGCCTTCGGATTCAAATTCATAGGTCAGTTTTAAAGTGTCGCCGGATTTATAACCGGAAATATCACCTTTGTTACTGTCTTTCTCAGAATTTTTGTAAGACATTTTCCCGGTAATGGTTCCCAAATTATCATCAATACTTGCAAATACAGAATCTTTTCCGGTTACTCCCAAATAGCAGAATGATTTTGGTCCTAAAGTATCAATAACCTTTTCAGTAGCCGCAGTAGAATCTACTCCTGTTTTTGGAGCTTCTGTTTCAGTTTTTTTATTACAGTTCATTAAAAATACCGATAGTGTACCTAATAAGATGAATTTTTTCATAATCCTTTTTGTTGGTTTAGCTAAATTTCGAAGTTGCTAAAATAAACATTTTATTATTGAATCAATATTAAAAATTATACCTTCAAAAACCCACGGAAACCTCTTGCCGCATAATAAGAATCCGCTCCGTTGTGATAGGTAAAAACAGTATTATAACGACGGTCACAGAAAATAGCTCCTCCTAATTCTCTAATCGTTGCCGGAGTTTTTACCCAACTGGAAGTTTTCAGATCAAATTTTCCCAATTCCTGAAGCTGACGGTATTGCTCTTCATTGAGAAGTTCAATCCCCATTTCCGAAGCAGTGTCTATGACATTACTTTCCGGCTTGTTGGCTTTTCTGGCTTCCCATGCAGGATAATCATAACAAAGACTTCTGCGTTTCGGGCTTTCCGGTGAGCAATCGAAGAAGATATATTCATCGTTTTTTTTATCATAGCTTACAATATCGGGTTCTCCTTCTGTTTCTTCCATTTTATGAAGTGACCATAATTTTTCAGGATTTTTCTCCAGCTTTGCCTGAATTTTATCCCAAATCAACCCTTTGTGACGGCTTATATTTTTCTCAAAACGGTTTTTCAGGACTTTTAGCAGCGCTTCGCTTTGGGTGTGCGTAAGTTTCTTATTATTCATATTAAATGTTGTATTGGATTAATTAGATACAGAAATTTTTCTATCCTCCGGTCTAAAATACCAAGAAATAATGACTAATACAAACAATAAAACGGCAGGGAATATTTTATTAATTGAGTCATTTACAATGATATGCGAAATAATGGCTCCTGACATAACAAAGAAAAATCCTGCATAACCCCATTCTTTCAATAATGGAAATTTCGGAATTAAAATAGCAATAACTCCCAATATTTTCCATATTCCGATGATTATCATTAAATAAGAAGGATAGCCGAGATTGGTGAAATTTGCCAGTTCATCTTTATTTTTCATCAATTGAACAATAGCTGTTGAAACCATTCCCAATGACATCCAAAGCGTAAAAATCCAATAGATAATTGTATTTCTTTTCTGAGATTTGTTTTGTGCTTCCATTTTTTACAATTTAATCATTTAAGCCTTTTCCATTAAGAATTTCCGGAATGTATTTTTCAATTCTTGATTTTCTGGTTTTGGATTGTTTTGCAGAAGAAAAGTAGAGTAGGTAAGCACGTTGTCTTCCTTGTGTTAAGGTTTCAAAAGCTTCCTTCAATACCGGATTTTCATCTAGTTTCTGTTGAAATTCTTCAGGCATTTCAAATTCTTTCGTTTTCTTCATTTCAATTTTTACACCGGATTCTTCAATTTCAACGGCTTCAAAAATATAGTTTCGCAGAACTTTTTCTAAATCAACAATTTGCTGAAGGTCTGTAAAACGGATCTGCCTTGCTGACTGTACATTTTCAGTTTGCTGAATTAAAATATTTTCAGGATCTTTCATCAAAGCACCTTTAAAAAAGAGAAGCGCACAATATTCTTTAAAACCATGAATTAAAAAAATATTTTTTCCTTCATAGGTATAACATGGGCATCCCCATTTCAGGTCTTCTATAAGTTCGGTTTCTAAGGCGATTCCTCTTAATTTTTCAAATTCTTTTTGCCATTGTTTGGCTTTATCAAAGAAAAATTCAACTTTCGGATTCATATTTTATGAGTAATAAGTGATCGGTAATGAATAATATTAGCTAAGTTTCTGAATGATTTCCTGTAAACGGTTGTGAGCCATATTGATACCTTGTGCGAATGGTAGTTTTAACATCTGATCTCTGAAATCTACTGATTTATAAATCGTCTGAATAGTAATTTTACTGGTGTTATCAGTGATTTTTTCAAACTCTAAAAATTCCAACTGTACCGGGAAGGGAGTATTTTCCATTTGAAAGGTCCTCGTAATTTTTTCATTCTGAACAATTTCGTGAATAGTTCCGTTGGCGCTGAAAACTACGTCGCCTTGAGGATTTAAGGTTTCAAACCGGTAGCTTCCGTGTTGTTTATTTTCAAATTTTGTCACTTTAGTTCCCATCCATTGTTCGAAAATTTCGGCTTCTGTATAGGCTTTGAACAATAATTCGACAGGAAGTTCAAATTCTCTGGTGATGAAGATTTCCTGTTTTCCGTCTTCGGCGTGTATTTTTGTTTTCAGTTCCATATTTCTATTTTTTATAGGTAATTTTTCATCAGGTCTTCTAATCTGTTGAACCTATCGTCCCACATTTTGCGGAAAGGCTCAATAAAATCTGCAATTTCCTTCATTTTTATTGGGTTTAAATGGTAGATAATCTCGCGGCCGTTTTGTTCAGACCTCAGTAATTCACATTCTGTAAGAATTTGAAGATGCTTTGAAACGGTAGGTCTCGCGGTGTCAAAATTCGAAGCAATCGCACCTGCAGTCATAGATTGGGCTGCCACCAGCATCAATATTGATCTTCTGGTAGGATCGGCAATGGCCTGAAATACATCTCGTCTTAAATTCATTATGTAGTTATTTGACTACAAATATATGTGTAGTTATTTAACTACGCAAATTTTACTACATAAAATTTTGATAGAATTTAGAAATCCTGCAAATAATAAGGCTTTTAGGAAATAACTGTGATTTACAGGATTTTTTTATTTCTTTTTAATTGAAATTAAGGTCTGTAAAATAACTGATGCAATTATGAATAAATGTCAAATTTAACTGTAAATCAGGCTGATTCCCAACAACGTCAATGTGCTGAGCAATAATTCTGAAATTTTAAATTTTTCATTATCAATCAGAGGTTTAAAGACCGCAGTGAAAAACTGGTAAGGTAATAACAAACCACACCAATGGAGATATTGGAATATTTAATACTGCATAAAAGAAAATCCAGTGCAAGGTAAAATAGGCAATCCAACTTTAGATATACGAAGTTTTTCCTGAGTGGAAATCGTACAGTGGATTCTCAGCAGTTTTGAAATTACAAATAAATAACGGAGGAAAATAAAAGGCGATAGCAAACTAAACTCTCCCATATTTTGATAAAATTAAAATCCTATAATTTATATTATGTTAAATTGTATTTATTTCAAAAAATCGAGATCAATGAATAAATCATTCTTATTGAACTTTTAAATATTGTCTTCCTTAAAAATAAAAATCCCCTCTAATGGATTTTAAAGGAGATTTTTATCATTCAATACATATTATTTTAAATTCTCATTAAAGAAACTTTGTAATTTATCAAAAGGAATGATATCAATTTTGTCATATAAATCTACATGAACCGCTTTAGGAATAATCATTAATTCTTTAGGTTCAGCAGTCATTTTATAAATATCTTCGCTGAAGTATCTTGAATGGGCATTTTCACCTGCAATGATCAGAACCGGTCTTGGTGAAATTTCTTTAATATAAGTTAAGATTGGCATATTCATCAAAGAAAATCCACTGGTTGCTTTCCAGGCTCCGTTTGAATTGATTAATCTTTCATGGAAACCTCTTGGAGTCCGGTAATAACCAAAATAATCTTTAATAAATTGAGGCTCATCACCTTTTAATTTTTCAGCATTAGGACGTGGCCCGGATGCGGTTGTTCCAGATTCTGCATCTTTCCAGCGTTGTTGGCTCATCTGTTCCAACATTTTTGTGCGTTCTTCTAATGTGACCTTATCATAATAACCTCTTGAAGTAACTCTCGGAATGTCGTACATACTTGTTGTAGCCACAGCTTTTACACGTTTATCTACGGCGGTTGCATTCAAAGCAAAGCCTCCAAAGCCACAGATTCCTATGATGCCAATTTTATTTCTGTCAACATTTTTTTGCAGCCCTAGAAAATCTACAGCCGCACTGAAATCTTCAGTATTGATGTCCGAAGAGGCTATATTACGGGGTTCTCCTCCACTCTCTCCTGTATACGAAGGGTCAAAAGCAATGGCTGCAAAACCTCTTTCTGCCATTTGATTGGCATATAATCCGGAAGATTGTTCTTTTACTGCTCCAAAAGGACCACTGATTGCTATTGCGCTAAGTTTTTCATTTCCCGTATTTTTTGGAAAATATAGATCTCCTGATAATGTGATCCCATATCTGTTTTTAAAGGTTACTTTCTGACGAATAACTTTATCGCTTAGTTTAAATGTATAGTGTTCTGTTGTGGTACTCATTTTTACCGGTTTTGTCTGGCTGAATGATTTTTGTGTGAATAAAAGCACTGCAGCTATTGATAATAATTTAAAATTTTTCATTTATTTGGAATCACCTGTATTAATAATTTTTCTCATAATCTCTGCCTGATTTGTATTAACTGTATTTTCTATTATTTCAGCAATTTGAAATAATTGATCTTTCGTAATTCCCGTGTTTCTTCCAATATTGATGTGTGCCTGTAATTGAGATTCTACGCCTTCCATAGAAGCTAATGCAGCAATCGTGACCAGTTCTCTTTGTTGGAAACTTAATACATCACCGGCGAAAATATCCGCAAAGAGATGTTCTTTTAGAAAAGCATCAATTCTCGGAGCAAATTCTCCGAATCCAGGTGCCGGCTTTAATTGTGGAGTTTGAGTTAAAGTTTCCAAAACTTTCCTGCCCTGTTCGTATTTATCAGCCGGGTGATTTTCAGCAATGATTTTTTTGCCTTCCTTGTCTTTTAAACCTTTAGATACCCTCTCATCCAGAACAGTTTTAAAACTATTAATGGCATTCAGGCTTCTTGGGAAACCACAATAGGCATAAAGCTGTACCAATGCTTCTTTGATTTCATTAATAGTAAGCTTGTTATCAAGAGCTTCATTGAGCTGATTTTTAAGCTGCCCAATATTTCCGGTTGCTGTTAATGATGAAATTTTGACAAGACTTTGCTGTTGAATATCCAGATTGGCTGTATTTTGTGCATTCATAAGTGATGTGATTAAAGAGAATACCAAAAGGAGAATATTGAGTTTCCTCTTTTCCATATTCATTATTTTTTTATCTGATTATTGGCTTCATTGTACACTTCATCCGTTACAGGTTCCAGCCACTTATTTTCATTGGTTGCCGGATTTCCATTAGTAGCCAGATGCGAAAACCAGCTTTTGGATGTTGCACCGTGCCAATGTTCTACATTAGGAGCAATTTCAACAATATCTCCAGCTTTTAGATGTTTTGCAGGTTTGCCTCTTTCCTGATATAATCCTTCTCCGCCCACTACAATTAAAAGTTGACCACCTGTATGACTGTGCCAGTTGTTTCTGCTGCCGGGTTCGAAAGTTACATTGGATAATGGTACATTCAGGTCGCTGTTTTTTGTTAATGGAGCAAGCCAGGATTTTCCTGTGAAATATTTTGCAAATCCTGTGTTTTCTTCTCCCGTAGGAAAATCGCTTATTCTTGGAATTTCTGTATTCATTTTATTTTGGCTTTTTATATGGCTGCAACATATTAGTGAAATCAATAGTATACTAAAGGTTGTAGCTTTTGTTAAACATTTTAGATTCATTTTTTTTAAGAGATGACTTTAATAATTTTTGCAGGAATACCACCGACTACCATATTATCGGGTACATCTTTTGAAACTACCGCTCCTGCAGCAATTACAGCATTTTTTCCAATGGTTACTCCGGGTAAAATCGTGGCATTTGCTCCGATCCATGCATTTCTTTTGATGTGAATGGGTTTACCTGCCAATCCTTTTCTTTGTTCAGGCTGTAACGGATGGTTTTCGGTAATAAGACTTACTTTTGGTCCGATCAGAACGTCGTCTTCTATGGTAATTCCGCCCAATGCAAGAAAAGTACAGTCAAAATTGATAAAAACATTTTTTCCTATGCTGATATTTTTTCCATAATTGATATAAATAGGCGTAAATACAGCAACATTTTCTACTTTTTTATCTAATATCTTACCAAGCAATTCTGAAATTTCCTCAGGATTGGAAGAATTATTCATCTGTATCAACAATTCTTTTGTCTTGTAAGCTTCTTCTCTTAGTCTGCTCATTTGCGGGTGCTCCGGCAAAATTGTTTCGCCATTTAATAATTCTGTAAAAATATCTTTCTGTATCATCTCTATTTCTTTATACAAAATTAAAACGAAAGTCTCACAGTAATCTTTCTGCAAGGCTCAAATGAGTTTTCTGAAAAGCTCAGTTTACTAAATAAATGTTAAATAAATTCTTTTAAATAGGTTTTAAATCAATGATTTATGCCAGTATTCTTGTCTCTACAACGATATAAGCTTTACATGAAACATTCGGTGTGAATAGCTGCATTCTTCCGAGATCTTTTTTTTCCTCACCTAATACAGGTGAAAGGAATTTCTGCAAGAGTGCTTTCCCATGAGCTTAAGGAATTGGAACTGAACGGGTTTATAATTAAGAAAGTCGCAGTAAGCTATCCGGTAAGTGTTGAATATGAACTACTTCCTTAGAGCGAAATGTTGGAAGATGTTGTAGAAGCCCTTACAAAATGGGGAATGTAACACAGAGAAAAAATAAAAAATGATATGTCTTCTGATCATAAAAACTAAATTTCCGAAGGTGCAAAGCCATACTGTTTTTTAAAAGCTGTTGAAAAGTGCGAAGGATTTTTAAAACCTACTTCAAAATAAACATCATGTACTTTCCTTCCTTCCTCTTTTAGCTTGATATAGGCCATTTCAAGACGTTTTTTCATGATCCACTTTTGAGGTGTAAGATTACTTATTTTTTTAAAATCTCTTTTAAACGTTGCCAGACTTCGTCCTGTAAATGAGGCAATCTGTTCCATTGAAAGTTCATCCATATAATTGTCATTAAGAAATTCCAGGATATCTACTTTCCAGGGTTCAGCGAAATCAAATAATACCGGGTAAAACTGTTCATTAGTATTTAATAGTGCATAAATTCCTTCCAGTAATTTAAGGTGTGTAATGCTTTCGGTAGGTTTTACATTACTGTCAAAATAGGGAGTCAATGACTGGAAAAGGCTTGTAATTGCTGTATCCGGCTGTATTTTAAAAACATTGGTATCTGAAATGCTGATATTCTTTGGAATTTCTGCTTTATTTAAATTACTATAAAACTCACGCAGAATATTTCGTTTGAAAGTCAGGGAAATACCTTTATACAAATCATTTCCTTTACCATTTTTATACATTTTCAGTCTGTGATCTCTACGGATCAATGCACAGTCTCCTGCTTTCAGTTTTATTGTTTTGTTTCTGTCTTCGATGATTTGTTCACCGGAATATAAATAAACCAGAACATGCTCGGGTGTAGAATGGATACATTTTGTGCTTTCTTCGGAAAAACAGGAAAGAAAAATACCTGAATAACTTATTGTTTGTAAGGTTTGTGTTTGATCCATTGTTAAAAATTAATAATTAAAGTTAGTAAAAATAAAAATTAACGGTTTCTTATACCTTTCTCTAAAGCTCAAATATTATTTTGTTTAAGGCTCAATTGAATAAAAAAATAAAGAAGATAGACTCAAGCTTTTGACAATAAAAAACCGCTCTTTTAAAGAGCGGTTATACCTTACTAAACTGGATTTTTTCTTAACAAGTAGATCCGCAAGCCAGCACCTTGATAGTAACAATACCATTAACAACGCACTGAACGTTGCATAATGTAGTTCCTACTACACCAACAGTACCAACAACAGCACCACCTACTGTTCCTACTACTCCACCTACAACACCACCAACTACTCCTCCTAGGCCACCAATAGCACCGCCTACAGCACCACCTAAACCATTAACAGCACCAGTGATGTTGTCAAGTAGCCCGTTTCCTGAAATAGTTTTCAACTCGTTTCTGTTTAATTTTTTCAAATTTTTCATGTGATTGTAATTTTATATGATTAATACATCACTAAGATATGAATAATAATGATATGTTTATATCTTTTTCGAAAAAATAATGATTTTTTTTTATGATTTAATATTTCATTAATATAAATGATATTTAATAAAGATTTCGCTTTTTATATATTTACCTGATTTTCTAGATGTTAAAAAACGTAAAGAATAAATCGGACTGCTTTTTTGAGATTAATTTTTTGTTTACTAGTTGGATATCTATTTCAATAATACGTGAATAGATCATCTTTTTATAAAATTGAACATACCTGTTTGAGAGAAATTTAGTATTTCTTTAGTCATTCAATTTACTTTTTGAGCCAGGATTGGTTTTCTTTGTTCTCGGATCTCTTTTTCCCATTTTCAAAGTTATAAGCAAATCCAACTCCCAATGTTTGTTTCAGCTGTGTTTTCTGGATCTGATTATGATCATACAATAGATCTAATGTCACATTGGTAGAAATAAATTTATTGATCTTCATATTAAGAACACCACTATATGAAAGTACCAACCTTTCGGGATGGTCCAGGTAATTGGAAAACACAGATCCTGTATTTGTTAAATTGATGTTTTCCATGATTTTTACCTTATATATTGCAGTTCCGAGAAAACCAAATTGAAATAATGAAGAATCTCCATCGTTTTTAAGACCATAAGTTCCTGCGTATTGTAAATCCTTATCCAATACAAAAGTCCATCTTGCATTGGCAGGTCTTAAAGTCATTGTAAAATTATCGTTCGGACGATAAGTTACACCTGCCCCCAGATTTAAATAACCTGGAGCCATAAAATTGGAGATTTTTGGAGCTTCGGGATTATTGCCGTCTTCATATCCGGCTGCAAACTGAGTCTGTAAACTCGCTCCCGCAGAAATATACCAGTGTTCTGCGAATTCTCTACCATAGTTGGTAGACAGATTGATGACATCCTGTGTTTTTCTTGTGCCTATTCCCTTGGTATTGTTTTGTCCATAGCCTAAAATGATAATATTTTCCCAAAGATCTTTTCCTTTTTCATAGGTGAGATTATAATTAACTCCGGCAAGCCATCCTACATTGTTAGCTCCCCCACCTACCCAATTGGAGAATGCGGCCTGGTTTAGCATTAATGTATTCTGACCTTGTATGCTCCATGCTTTTGTAGTGTCAATAACAGATGCTTCAGACTTTTCCTGAGCAAACATACAAGCTCCTAAAGAGATACTAAGTGGTAATAAAATCTTTTTCATAGTCTATTAATTTCTATAAAATTAAAAATATTATTTCACTTATTGGTTATAAATTATCGTTAATAATGTACAGATGTCCTGATTGTTTTGTGCTCTTTTGTAATAAAGAATGACAGTAAAATAACACCATATACAAAAAGAATAGTTAAGGATAAAATACTTACTGCCGGATAAGAAGGGAAAAACTGAGTCATTAATGATAAACCAATTCCGGCTCCTAAAAAGTAGCTTGTATTGGTTAAGCCGGATGCTACTCCATATTGCTTGGTTTCAACATCACGAATTCCCAGTACAGATAAACTGGAAAGCATAAGGTCATTCCAATCCCTGAAACACAAGCGGCGCCCATTAAAACCAAAACCACTGGATGATGAAGATAAACAGCAAATATTAAAGATGATGCTCCTGTAAGCATAAATGCCCAGCCTAAAAGTCCAATTTGTACAGAGCTTAGCTTTTTTGAAATATTGGGTAAGATGAATTTTGCAATCAATGCTGATAATATACTAAAAGGAACACACAGCAAATTAATCATTAGGGAAGCAAAAGCTTTCCTTTTTTGGACACACAAAAAAAGCTATCTCACTTTTGAGACGGCCTCTTTTTTATTTATAAAGTAAATCTGCGGATTAAATTAAAATTCAATAACAGCTTTGCTAAGATCATGATATAATAATATTTTCCAATGGTTTTCGATCGCTTCTTGTTGCCATTTTATTCTTAGCTCCATTGCTTTTCTGCCATCAAAATCACTTTTATAAGCAAGGTGATATTTTAAATAGGATTCCTGAGGAAGATTATCTGCACCGTAAAAAACAATTTCATGAGATTCTTTAATCCAGAAAACCTGCATAAAGGGAGTATGACCACCAACAACCTCAAAAGAAATTTCTTCTGTAATATTTCCCTTATCTTCATCCATCCAGACAATATTATCCAGCTCGATCAGTTTTTCCAGGGTATCAAAATCAAAAGAATGGTTTCCTTTATTTTCCATTGCAAAGCCTAATTCCCGCTTCTGCATATAAATTTCAGCATCTGGAAAAGTTGGTTTAAAACCGTGTTCAGTTCGGGTTATAACCGTTTCTATATGATCTTTATGAAGATGCGAAAGCAATACTTTAGTTACCTGATTGGGATTAATATTTTCTTTTTTTAAAATCTCCGAAATTACTGTTTCTCCATTTTCATTTTTCCATCCAATTCCTGCATCAAGCAGGATAATATCTTTTTCGGTAATGATTAAAAAAGGAGTGACAGACATTTTGATTCCTTTAACGGTATCTTTATTTTCATCTGTTAAAAGGGTGAAGTCTTTGGTTTTACTGGTAGAAAAATTTCCTTCTTTTAATGGTATAATTTTCATGTTACAAAGTTCCTTATTATTTTTAAAATAGAAAAAGCTTTTTCTCAATACAGATCATTGGTAAAACCGATGGAACTCTAATGAATGCTTAATCTTAAATTGAGTATTTTTGTGTTGTAAATTCAAAACTTATATACAAAATTTATGCAGATGAATTCTACCAGCGGTATCTCACGTACTGTCATTTGGTTGATGTCCGTAATATCCGGACTTGTTGTGGCAAATAATTATTATAATCAGCCTTTGCTGGCGCTTATTTCAGAAGATTTACATGTTCCGGAAAGTGCGGCCAGCAAAATTTCGGTTCTTACCCAGCTTGGTTATGCTGCAGGATTATTGTTAATTGTTCCTTTGGGAGATAAACTTTTCCGTAAAAAATTAATTTTAATTGATTTGGTTTTAGTTTTTGCATCATTGCTGTGGATGACTTTCGCTCGGGAATTATGGATGCTGTATGCAGCCAGTCTATTGATCGGGGCCACTTCTGTAATCCCACAGTTATTTGTTCCCATTGCGGCAGAGTTGTCTTCAGACAAAGAAAAATCATCCAATATCGGAATTGTAATGTCGGGATTATTACTGGGGATTCTTTTGTCCAGATTTGTCGGTGGAATTATCGGAGAATTGTGGGGTTGGAGAGCTATGTTTGGAATTGCAGCCGGAATTATGGTTTTAGTATGGTTTGCAGTCTATAAAATGCTGCCTGATTTACAACCTAATTTTAAAGGAACGTACAGGGAATTGATGAGATCTGTATTCTATCTGGCAAAAACCCAGCCCGTTTTGCGATTAGCTTCTTTCCGTGGAGCCATGGCTTTCGGATCAATGTGTGCCTTATTTACAACCTTGGTTTTCCATATGGAAAAACCTCCTTTCAATGCAGGTTCATCCGTGGTGGGAAGTTTTGGATTGGCAGGAGCGGTCGGAGCTTTAGCTGCTGCAAAAGTGGGAAAATTACAGCGTTTTTTAGATTTGGATAGGATTATTCTGTATTCTCTTTTAATTGTTCTGGGAAGCTGGGCTTTTACCTATTTTGCAGGAGAAACGTATTGGGGATTGATTGTGGGAGTCATTTTGGTTGATCTGGGAGTACAATCCAGTCATATTATGAATCAAACCAATTATTTTTTAATCAAATCCAATGCAGTTAACAGATTGAATACTGTTTATATGGTTTCCTATTTCATCGGTGGATCTTTGGGAACGTGGACCGCTTCAATTGCATGGCAATACGCACAATGGAGCGGAGTTTGTTTTGTAGGAGCAATAATGGGAGTATTGGCTTTAACAGCTCATTTACTATTCAGCAGAAGATTAAGCTTGAACTAATTTTTAACATAAATTCAATTAAAAATAAATAAGATGAAAATAGAAATCTGGTCGGATGTGATGTGTCCGTTTTGTTATATAGGAAAAAACAATTTTGAACAGGCTTTGGAAAAACTACCGTTCAAAGACGAAATGGAAATAGTATGGAAGAGCTTTCAACTTGATCCTACTTTAGATCCGAAAGAAACTAAAAGTACAATGGAATATTTCAGGGAAAAGAAAGGCTTTCCGGAAGTTCAGGCACAGCAAATGATGGCTCAGGTTTCGCAAATGGGAAAAGGAGCGGGAATTGATTTCAACTTTGAAAAAGCTTTAATTACTAATACTTTTTCAGCTCACAAGCTTCTACATTTAGCAAAAAAATATAATAAAGCCAACGAAATGGAAGAAGCGCTTTTCATTGCTCATTTCATTGAAGGAAAAAATGTCGGGGATCTTGAAACGCTGGTTTCTTTAGCTGAATCTTTAGGAATTGACAAAGAAAAAGCAAAACAGACTTTAACCTCTGAAGAATTCGATTACGAGATAAACCAGGATATCCTGGAAGCAAGAAATAATGGTGTTTCCGGCGTTCCTTTCTTTATTCTGAACGGAAAATATGCTGTTTCGGGAGCCCAGCCTGTTGAACTTTTTGAAAATGCGCTTCAGCAAACCTATAATGAAACGGTAACTCCGTTGAAAAACCTTTCAGATAAAGGAGCATCCTGTGATACAGACGGATGTGAAATTTAACTATTAAATTTAAGGAATGATAACTATTAATAATGACCATCAATTTGCTATTGAAGACACACTTTTTGTTTTTGCTTTAGATTCGGAAGCCGGAAAGGTTTTTAATGATAAAAATAAACTGATTACAGGGATTGGAAAAGTAAATGCAGCCATGGAACTTACCAAAGAAATTCATAGAAAAAAACCTAAGTTAATTGTAAATCTTGGATCGGCAGGAAGTAAAAATTTTCATAAAGGAGAAGTGATCTGCTGTACAAAATTCATTCAACGCGACATGGATGTGAGAGGACTTGGATTCAGTTTGTATGAAACTCCCCTTTCCGGAATTCCTCCCGTTTTAGAATATGGGCTAAAAAAGGATGATCTTCCTGAAGGCATTTGCGGGAGCGGCGACAGCTTTGAAATGAACCATTCCGAAACAGACTATACTATCGTTGATATGGAAGCATATCCTTTAGCATTAATTGCAATGAAAGAGAACATTCCGTTCCTTTGTTTAAAGTATATTTCTGACGATGCAGGAAGTGATGCTGCTGATGATTGGACAGTACAGGTACATTTAGCTTCTGAAGCATTTAACAAGATTCTATTTTCGTAAATTAAATTCACAATATGTCATCAATAATTATAAACAAAGCAGATCTTAAAGATCTGGAAACTCTGCAAAGTATTGGAAAAGAAACGTTTTACGAGACTTTTTCAGCACATAATTCTGAAGAAGAGATGCAAGAATATCTTAAAAAAAGCTTTGCTTCGGATAAACTAACTGCTGAACTCAACAATCCGGATTCTCAATTTTTTCTTGTCTGGGAAGAGGATCTTCCGGTTGGATATTTAAAAGTAAATTCAGGAAAAGCACAGACAGAACTACAGGATGAGACTTCTCTGGAAATTGAAAGAATCTATGTAAAAAGCAGCCATCATGGTAAAAAAATAGGGCAAATTCTGTACGAAAAAGCATTAGAAATTGCTCATGAAGAAAAGAAAAAATACCTTTGGTTAGGAGTATGGGAAGAAAACCTTAGAGCCGTTAATTTTTATAAAAAAAATGGATTTGTTGAATTTGACAAACATATTTTCAGGTTAGGTAATGATGAACAGACCGATCTGATGATGAAAAAAATAATTGATTAAAAATATATAAGACCCGTAAAGGCACAATATTATTGTGTTTTTACGGATTTTATTACAATAGCTTTTTAAGATTTTCCGAAAGAATTTCCACACTTTTTTCCATTTCCCGGTTATTTAGGTTACCAAATCCAAGTCGCATTGCTGTTAATTCCTGATTTTGATATAAAAGAGTTTTAGGAATAAAAAGATTGTTCTGAATACAGTTTCTGTTGAGCTGCATCAGATTAACCTTAAAATCAAACTCCATCCATATCGCAAGACCTCCCGCCGGTTTTTTAAAGCGTACAAATTCTCCAACATTTCCCTGAATCAAATCTGCAAAATGATCCCGTCTTTCCTGGTAAATTTTTAACGATTTCTTCAAATAACGGTTTATTTCTCCTTCCGCAATCATTTCTCCCAATACATGTTCCATTAAGATATCACCCTGCCGATCGATAATTCCAAGATATTTTCTCATTTCGATCATAAGATTTTCTGGAGCCACAATAAAACCTGTTCTAAACCCCGGAGCCAAAGATTTTCCGAAAGAACCTATATAAACCACCATACCATTAGTATCTGCACTTGCAAGCGGAAGAATAGGACTTTTATCATAATGAAAATCATAATCGTAATCATCTTCCAAAATGATAAATCCAAACTCATTGGCAAGAATCAGCAATTCCAATCTTCGCTGAGCGCTTAAGGTAACTGTTGTGGGGTAATGATGATGCGGTGTAAGATAAAGCAGCCTTATTTTTTGCCGTTTACATATTTCTCTTACTTCATCTACATTGATTCCCTCATCATCAATAGAGATCGTAACAATTCTCACACCCGCTTTTTGGAAAATCATATTCACGGAAAAATAACTCAAAACTCCTACTAAAACAATATCACCTTCTGATAATAAAATTTCGGAAGCAATATAAATACTCATTTCTGTACTTCGGGTGATAAGAAGATTGTTATTGGAAATCGGCAATCCCCTCGATAAATTTAAATATTGAGCAAGATGCTTTTTAAAAAACTCACTTCCATCCTGATTATAATGTCCCATTTTATGAGCCCTTCTTTTCAGTGTTGAGCTATAAATTCTTGATTGCTGATCAATCTGAGTTAAACGGATATCAGGAGTTCCATCATTTAAAACAAACTCACAGCCTGAATGTTCAAAAGGATTGTCTAAAATATTGGAAGTTTTAAAAATGAATCCAGTTGATTTTGGATAGTTTTTAAGGTTAATTTTATTGAAATCAATAAATTTTTCTTCATTTTTTCCAATAATGAAAGTTCCTTTATTCGGAATACTTTCTACCCATCCTTGTGAAAAGAGTTCATCATATACTGCAACAATAGTATTTCTATGAACCTCTAAAATATGACTTAAAGTCCTGGTTCCCGGAAGTTTAGTTCCAAAAGGCAGAAAACCTCTCTGAATGGCATTGATCAATTGATTCGTGATCTGCATATAAATTGTAGCTTCAGAATTTCTGTCAATCTTAATGAAGCTTTTATAAGGAATCTCAACCGGACTATTCATAATATAAAAACTGGCACCATTGTACCATCCGGCAATATACTACTTTTGAACCAAAACAAAAAAGAATGGAATTTTACAGTCTTTTAGAAAAAATAGTTCAGCAGAATGAAACTCATGCAAAATGGCTGAACACATTGTCTTTTATGGAAAATGCAGGAGCAAGAAAAATTTCTGCATGTGAACACCCAACAGAAGTAAGCTTAATCCAGTTAAAGCATGCAGCAGAAGAACATCGCCATGCTTATTACCTGAAAAAACAGATTTTGAAAATCAGTTTTGAATTTTGCAAAACTTATAATAGCAATGAACTTTTAGCTTCCATTGCAACCAGACAATACCTTCATTCGTTAGACATCAAAGCCTGTAAATATCTTCAGCAGGTTTTTCAACTGACCAAAGAAGAGTTGAAGTATGCCGCTTATCTTTTCGTCACTTACGCAATTGAAGTCCGTGCCGATGAACTGTATCCTGTATATCAGGAAATCCTGACAAAAACCTCTTCAAAAATCATGGTTAAATCTATTATCCTGGAGGAAGAAGGACATCTGGAGGAAATGATCAATCAGCTTAATGAATTTTCAGCAGACTGGAAAGAACACGCTGAAATCATTTTAACAATTGAAAAAGAGCTTCATGATCAATGGATCAACGCTATTGCTAAGGAAGTTTTAGAGCTTAAATATGTTTAGCAAGTTTCATCATTTCCAGCAAGCTTTAGACAAAAGGAGAGAAAACGGAACCTTAAGAGTTTTAAAATCCCAACAAAAAGGAATTGATTTCTATTCTAATGATTATTTAGGATTAGCCCAAAGTACAGATTTCCAAAACGCATTATTAAAGAACATTTTAGAAAATCCCGGATTGCTGAAAGGAAATACGGGGTCGAGATTAATAAGCGGAAATAGCTCTGTTATAAATGAAGTGGAAAAGCATATTGCCAGAGAACATCAATATGAATCCGCTTTGCTTTTTCCTTCGGGATACAATGCCAATCTTGCCTTATTTTCGACACTCCCGACACGTCATGACACCATTATCGTGGATGAGCAGATTCATCGTTCGGTTCATGATGCGTGTAAAATGTCACCTGCTAAAAAGCTGAAATTCAAGCATAACAATCCTGAACATTTAGAAGAAATCTTAAAAAGACAAAACAGCCAATGCTATGTTGCGATAGAGAGCTTATATTCAATGGACGGAGACATTGCTCCTCTTCAGGAAATTGCTGAAATCACTGAAAAATACAACGCAAGCCTTATTGTAGATGAAGCTCATTCTTTTGGTGTTTTCGGATATGGTTTAATTGACAAATTCAAGCTTCAACATAAAGTTTTGGCAACCGTCATCACCTATGGAAAAGCTCTTGGAACTCATGGTGCAGCAGTTTTAACCAATGAGCTGGTAAAATCTTACCTCATCAATTTTTCATCGTCTTTTATCTATACAACTTCTGCACATGATTTCCTATGGAACAGTATTCAGGAAGGATATTATTTTTTAAATATGAATAATGAATTGTCTTTTAAACTCCAGGAAAATATTAAAATTTTTAAAGATCAAAATCTAAACAGTCCATCTGCAGAAAACAGTCCGATCCAGGCGATTATTATTCCTGATAATCATCAACTGAGAAGTTTAAAAGAAGCCTTATTGGGAAATGAATTTTTGACATATGCTGTTTTTAGCCCAACTGTAAAAGAAGGAACGGAGAGGTTAAGAATCTGCCTGCACAGTTTTAATACAGAAAAGGAAATTCTTGGTTTAACAAAGATCATTAATGATTTTATTAAATAAAAAAAGCAGTTTGTCATTCTGAACGAAATGTAATGGAGTGAAGAATCTATTATTTTAAAAGGTTCCTTTGAATGACGGAAGATAGAAATATATAGAGATATAAAATCATGAATTTAGAAATAGAAACGAAAAACATCGAACCAAAACATCTTTTTGTAACCGGAATAGGAACAGAGGTTGGAAAAACTGTATGTTCGGCAGTTTTGACAAAATATTTCAATGCAGAGTATTGGAAACCCGTTCAGTCAGGAGATTTACATATTTCCGATAGTATGAAAATAAAAAACTGGGTAGGAGAACAAACGGTTTGTTATCCCGAAACATATCGTTTGCAGTTTGCAGCTTCACCTCACCAATCTGCAAAGGAAGAAGGAATTACGATCGATTTAAATGAATTTAAACTTCCTGAAGCGGAAAACAATTTAATCATAGAAGGAGCAGGAGGTTTGATGGTTCCATTGAATGAAACAGACTTCATTATTGATCTGATTAAAAAATTAAATCTTCCTGTGGCTTTGGTCGTAAGAAATTATCTGGGCTGCATCAATCATACCTTATTATCAATCTCAGCTTTAATTCAGAATAAAATAAGACTTGAATATCTCATTCTTAACGGAGATTTCCCGCAAGACACAGAAAGAATAATCTGCAACTCCATTCAACAGGAAGCAAAAGTTATCAGGATTCCTGATGTAGAGAAAGTAACCAAAGAAAGTATAGAAAATATCGTAAAACAATTAGAAAGAATAGAATAATGGCTAAAAATCAACTCAGAAATAACTGGACAAAAGAAGAAATTGAGGAAATTTACAATCTTCCCCTTCTTGAATTAATATATAAAGCAGCAACGGTTCATCGCGAATGGCATAATCCTGAGGAAGTACAAATGTCAACTTTATTATCCATAAAAACCGGCGGCTGTCCTGAAGACTGCTCATATTGCGGACAGGCAGCCCGTTATCATACCAATATCAAAGTTCAGGCATTACTTCCGACAGAACAGGTAATTGAACACGCTAAAAAAGCTAAAGAAGGTGGTTCATCCCGATTCTGTATGGCAGCAGCTTGGAGGGAAGTTCGTAATAACCGTGATTTCGATCGTGTAATTGACATGGTAAAAGGTGTAAATGATCTTGGAATGGAGGTTTGCTGTACTTTAGGAATGTTGACAGAAGAACAGGCAATCCGGCTTCAGGAAGCCGGTTTATATGCTTATAATCACAATCTGGATACTTCTGAGCAATATTATGAAGAAATTATCTCCACAAGAACTTTCGACAACAGGATTAATACAATCAACAATGTAAGAAAAGCGGGAATTACCGTTTGTTCAGGAGGGATTATCGGATTGGGAGAAACTCATAAAGACCGAATTTCCATGCTTCTGACTTTGTCAACCATGCCAAAACATCCGGAATCCGTTCCCATTAATGCATTAGCCAGAGTAGAAGGAACGCCGCTTCAGGACAATGAAAAAACAAATACCTGGGAAATGGTAAGAATGATTGCTACAGCAAGAATTGTCATGCCTTCATCTATGGTTCGTCTAAGTGCCGGAAGAATTGAAATGACAGAATTTGAACAGGGATGGTGTTTTATGGCCGGAGCCAATTCTATATTTACAGGAGAAAGGGAAACTTTACTCGTAACACCCAACCCCGGAGTCTCGGAAGATATGCAGCTATTGCAGACATTAGGATTAAAACCAATGAAAAGGACAGCAGACAAGGCTATGGATCATTTTGAAATATGGAAATCAACTTGTTAATTTAAAAACATGAATTTACAAGAACGCGATAAGCTTGTCAATTGGCACCCTTATACACAAATGAAAACAGAAGAAAACGCAATTCCTATTGTAAAAGGAAAAGGAGTGTATCTTTTTGATGAGAATGGAAAACAATACATTGATGCAGTCTCTTCATGGTGGGTAACTTTACATGGTCATGCTCATCCGTACATTGCTCAGAAAGTTTCGGAACAATTATATGCGTTAGAACAGGTTATTTTTGCAGGCTTTACCCATGAACCGGCAATTCAGCTTTCAGAAAACCTGCTAAAACTTTTACCCGACAATCAGGAAAAAGTATTTTATTCCGATAATGGTTCAACTGCAGTCGAGGTTGCCTTGAAAATGTGTATCCAATTCGCTTATAATCAAGGGAAAGAAAAGACAAAAATCCTGGCCTTTAAAGACGCTTATCACGGAGATACTTTTGGAGCGATGTCTGTAAGCGGCAGAAGTGTCTGGACAAAACCTTTTGGAGAAATGCTTTTTGATGTTATTTTTATTGATACTCCGACTTCTGACAATCTGGAAAGCCTGCAATCTCAAATCAAAAATATTGCTGGTGAAATTGCCTGTTTTATTTACGAGCCATTAGTTCAGGGAGCTGCAGGAATGCTCATGCACAATCCTGAAGATTTATCCGAATTAATGAAATTTTGCAAAGAACAAAACATTTTATTAATTCAGGATGAAGTTTTCACCGGTTTCGGAAGAACAGGAAAATTATTTGCAGCCGATTATCTTACAGAACAACCCGATATTATGTGTTTCTCAAAAGGATTAACCGGCGGAACAATGCCTATGGGAATTACCACTTCCTCCAATGAAATTTTTAACGCTTTTTTATCGGAAGACAGATACAAAACCCTGTTTCACGGACATTCTTTCACCGCCAATCCGTTAGCCTGTACGGCGGCTCTAGCAAGTATGGAGATTCTGTTAAGTAAAGAAACGCAGCAGAATATTAATTTAATTACTAAAAAACATAAAAAGTTTTCTCAAGTTTTACAACAAAATCCTCAAGTTGAAAACGTTCGGCAGACAGGAACAATTTTAGCATGGGATCTTAAGACCAAACATGGAACATCTTATTTTAATACGATCGGAAAGTTTTTTTATAATGAATTTCTGAATAAAGGTATTATTATGAGACCTTTGGGGAATGTAATGTATCTGGTTCCTCCTTATTGTATCACCTCTGAGGAGTTGGATTATATCTATCAGTCTATTTTACAGGTTTTGGAAACGGCCCCAGACTAAAAAAATAAGGTCCCCACAATATTTTGGAGACCTTATTTTATTATATAATCTGATAAATTTCTTTGATACTGTTCATGACAAATATACTTTTCGTTTGCCCGATTCCTTCTATCTCAGAAAGCTTATTGACAAAAAACTCATGGAAATCGTCCATATTTGCAGCTAAGATTTTAAGCATAAAATTAAACTCTCCGCTTTGCAATGAACCACTCTTGTTATAATAATCTGAATCGTTTCAGAAGTGAAAGATTAAAAGATAAGTTCAAAGACATTTCGCACAAATTGTAATGTGTTTGGAGAAAGAGACCTGGTAAGTTTACAGACCATTTTTACGAATGGAACCAAAATAAAAGCTAATGCCAGTCGATATACATTCGTATAATGCTACCAAAAAGAATAAAGAATGTATAGAATCCCAACCGTGAAGAATTTGTGGAACTACACTCTGAAAATAGCCAAAGAAGAAATGAATAATTCCTCCGAGGTGGTAAAAAAGAGACTGCCTTTTGAGAGACAACCTCTTTTTTATTTCAACTTAAAATTAAAGCATTTTAAGATTATTTACTTCCAATTCTGTAAGGATTCTCCAGTGCCCTCTTTTGATATTCTTTTTCGTTAGTCCTGCAAACATTACTCTATCAAGAGCTTCTACTTCATATCCTAATCGTTGGAAAATCCTTCTGATGACACGGTTCCATCCGATGTGGATTTCGATACCTACTTCATTTTTCGGTTTACCTTCAATGAAAGAAATCTGATCTACAACCGCTACTCCTTCATCCAGACGAATTCCTTCTGCAATAAGTTTCATATCTTCATGTGTCAGTTTTTTATCCAACGTTACATGATAAATTTTCTTGGCATCAAATGAAGGGTGAGTCAATTTCTTTGTCATGTGTCCGTCATTTGTTAAAAGAATAACACCAGTCGTTGATCGGTCTAATCTTCCCACAGGAAACACACGATACGGAGAAGCATTTGCTACTAAATCCATTACTGTTTTTCTGGCTTTATCATCTTTTGTCGTAGAAATATATCCTTTCGGTTTATTCAGAAGAACGTAAACCGGTTTTTCAGGAGTAATATTTTGTCCGTCAAAAACTACTTTATCCGTTTTCTGAACCTGATACCCCATTTCGGTTACCACTTTTCCGTTTACCTCAACTAAACCCTGAGTGATCAACTCATCTGCTTCTCTCCTGCTGCAGATTCCTGAATTGGCAATGTACTTATTAAGACGAATAGTGTCTTTATGAATATCTTTTTCTATTTTGTTGAGCCTTCTTTTTTGAACGAAAGATTTTGCACCATCTTGGTTTTTGTCATCTCCGCTTCCTGGTCTTCTTCCGTATTTCAGGCTACCTCTTTCATATTTATCCCTTGTGTCAAAACTATTTGGTCTGCTACCTCCTCTTTTAGGGGCAGATTTTCCGAATGGCTTTTTTCCTTCACCTGGACTAGTAATAAATGAATCTTGTTCTGTTTTTCCAAATTTCTTATCCATTCGATCTTGGTAACTTGTACCGCTTCTCTTAGAATCAGAATTTCTCTCTCCAGCTTTTGGAAATGGTTTTTTGAAAGGTTTTGAACCAGAAGAATTTCCTGATCTTGAAGCACGAGAATCATCAGAATTATTTCTTGTTGAACTTCTTGGTTTCTTTGGTCTTCCTGAATTATTGTCTCTGCTCATGCTAAATATTTGTGCAAAGATAGTTAATTTAATAACGAGTTAAAAATTAAGAATCATAACTTTGCAATATAGTTTTATAATTAATCCTACAGAAAATCTGAAAATGATAACAATATTAAATGATAATTTTTCTCAGCTAAACGAATTCTTACACGAAAAATCGTTTAGCAAAATTTTTATTCTGGTCGATGAGAATACCCATGAGTATTGTCTTCCTATACTTTTAGGAAATATGGAAACCGATCTGGGCTTCGAAATTTTGGAAATTGAAGCGGGGGAAGAAATGAAAAATATTCAGACCGCAAATCAGCTTTGGGAGATTTTGACAGAAATGCAGGCCGACAGAAAAGCTCTGGTTATCAATCTTGGTGGTGGTGTGATTACAGATATGGGAGGCTTTGTAGCTTCTACCTATAAAAGAGGAATTCAATTCATTAATATTCCGACTACTCTTCTGTCGATGTGTGACGCTTCCATAGGAGGAAAAACAGGAATTGATCTTATGCATTTCAAAAATATGGTGGGAACGTTTACTTTTCCTGAACAGATTTTTATCTATCCTAAGTTTTTAGAAACCCTTCCTTTTAAAGAATTAAGAAGCGGATTTGCCGAAATGCTGAAACATGGATTGATTGCAGATAAGACACATTGGGAAAATCTTATACATATCAATAAATTGGATACAGAAAGTGTGATTCCTCATATTCAGGCTTCAATGAATATTAAGCAGAATGTTGTTGATCAGGATTTTCACGAGAAAAACATTAGGAAAACACTAAATTTTGCACATACCATCGGTCATGCGATCGAAAGCTTATGTCTTAGCCAGGGAAATCCTATTCTTCATGGTGAAGCTGTTGCAGTCGGGGTGATTTGTGAAACGTATCTCTCCTATCTTGAAGGCTTACTTTCAGAAGAAGAATCTAAAACTGTCATTGAAAAGATCCAAAAATATTATCCTTATTTAGATATTAGTGATTTTAAAGATGAAGATATTTTTGCCTTGTTATTAAATGATAAGAAGAATGTAGACAGCAATATCAACTTTTCTTTACTTTCTGGAATAGGAAAATGTGTTTTTGATCATCAATGCAGCCAAAAACACATAGTAGAATCACTGAATTTTTATAGGAATTTGAATAATGCTTAGTTAATTTACTTATTTTTTTAAACATTTTTAATGAAAAATAAAATTTAGAATTATTCTAAAGATTATTTTATATTTGTTTTTATTTAATTGAATATCAATAGTATATGGATTTAAACCGTCGGGAATTTCGACGGTTTTTTATTGCTTTTTTTCCTGATTTTAATTTTGGCAAGCAATTTGAAAGATTCACCCCGTCTAATGAAAAACTTAGACAGTAGTAAAATTTAAAATTAGAATAGTAAACAGTAAAAAATTAAAGTTATGAAAAAGTTAATTTTAGGATTGGCAGTAACGACAAGTACATTGGCGTTTGCACAGCAGGCAAAATCTTCGAGTCCGGTTTCATTTGGTGTTAAAGCAGGAATGAACGTTTCTTCACTTTCAAAAGATGAAGGCTTAGATGATCAAAAGTCAAAAATTGGTTTTAATGCAGGTGTTTTTGCTAACATTCCGGTTGCTAGTTCATTCAGTATTCAGCCAGAGGTTTTATACAGTCAATACGGAAGTAAAGCAGTATATAACAATGTAGTTGATAGTAATAACAGTGTTAAGAGATCTTATACAACAGATTTAGGATATATTACCGTACCTGTGATGTTCCAGTACAATTTTGTTCCGAATTTCTATTTAGAAGCAGGTCCGGAATTTGGATTTAATGTTACAGCAAAAGAAAAATTTGACCAAACAACCGTTATAGCAGGTAATACTACTACTACCAGCGGAACTGAAGATATCGATAAAGATAATATGAACACGTTCAATTTCGGAATCGGAATCGGAGCAGGATATTACTTTACAGACAATATTGGTCTTACAGCAAGATATGTTGCTGGTGTAACAGATATTGCTAAAGACAGACCAAGCGGATCTGATGCCATTAGAAATAATGTTTTCCAAGTAGGATTGGCATTTAAATTCTAAAACCACATTTACTTCAAAGAACAAATTTTTAAATTTCAATAAAAACTGCCAGGCTTACTTAAGTCTGGCAGTTTTGTATAGATCTGCCTGAAAAGCAATATGCTTATGTATTTTTATTTTTAAGTAAAATATGTTTAGTTTATTATGGATAATTAATTAAATTAATAAATTTTGGCAAGATATTTGCATGTTGAAGTTTTGAAATGATATAAATCATTAACTGAAAAAATAATAATTATGAAAAAAACAATCTTAGGAATTGCAGTTGCAATTAGTTCTTTAACATTCGCTCAGCAAAAAACAAAAGCTTCAGCTTCACCGGTATCATTTGGTGTAAAAGCAGGTTTAAATGTAGCTTCTATCAATTCTGATGATGCGAAAGCAAAAGCCGGATTCTACGGAGGAGTATTTGCCAATATTCCGGTAGCCACTTCTTTCAGTGTACAACCAGAAGTTTTGTACAACGGATTAGGGGCAAAAAATAAAGATTATTCAGATGTAAAATTAAATCTTGATTATATCTCGGTTCCTGTAATGCTGCAGTATAATGTACTACCGGAACTCTATTTAGAAGCAGGTCCTCAATTCAGTTTTGCAATTAGTAAAAAAATAAAGGGTAACGGAAATTCTGTGGATGTAGATAATTACTATAAAGGATTTGATTTTGGGGTTGGAATTGGAGCGGGCTATTATATTGTACAAGGATTTGGTGTTACTGCTAGATTTGTAGCAGGAGCAACAGATATTGTAGAAAATAATCCTGGTGATGCTATTAGAAACAATGTCTTCCAGGTTGGGTTAGCTTATAAATTCTAAATAAATAATTTTCAATAAAAAATGTCAGACTTAAATTTAAGCCTGACATTTATTTTTGTATGTATTCAAAGAATTTAATTAAATAATTCCAATTCCTCTCCTTTTCCTACAGGATATTCTTCTGTGAAACATCCGAAGCAGTGATTAGCCGAACCTAAAATTACTTTTAGATTATCGATGCTTAAAAACTCTAAAGAGTCTACTCCTAAATAATTTCTAAGTTCTTCGGTGGACATATTTGCAGATATCAAATCATCTTTTGAAGGAGTATCAATTCCCAGATAGCAAGGCGCAATAATTGGTGGAGACACACTTCTAAAGTGAATTTCTTTTACTCCTGCATCTTTAAGGATCTTAACCAGTCTTTTAGAAGTTGTTCCACGAACGATAGAATCATCAATGATCACTACTCTTTTACCTTTGATTTCAGAAATAATCGGATTCAGTTTAAGATTCACTACCCTTTCTCTCATTTCCTGAGTTGGTACGATGAAACTTCTTCCGATATATCTGTTTTTAATTAAAACCGGACGGAAAGGAATCCCTGAAGCTTTAGAAAAACCAATCGCAGCAGGAACTCCGGAATCCGGAACTCCAATGACTAAATCAGCTTCTACAGGAGCCTGTTCCCAGATTTTCTCACCGGATTTTTCTCTGATTTCGTAAACGTTGATATTTTCTAAAGATGAGTCAGGTCTTGCAAAATAAATATACTCGAAAGAACAGATTCTTTGCTTTCCTTTTTCTTCATCTACCATGTAAGAGTGAAGTTTTCCAGGCTCATTTTCATTGGTATAGATAATTTCTCCCGGTAAAATATCACGAACATACTGAGCTCCGACAGCATCCAAAGCTACAGATTCAGAAGCGACCACGTAAGATTTTTCGTCGATTGCTCCCAAAACCAAAGGTCTGATTCCGTTAAAATCTCTGAATGCGAAAAATTTATTTCTCGTCATTCCGACAACAGAATATGCACCTTCAATTTTCTCCATAGTCGCTTTAATAGCTCCACGAAGGCCTAAGTCAAGATTTTTTTGAATTAATCTTAAAATCACTTCAGAATCTGAAGTGGCTCTGAAAACAACACCTTCAGCTTCCAGTTCTCGTTTTAATTCTTTTGCATTGGTAAGGTTACCGTTATGCGCTATAGAAAGGATAATCTGATCATATTCGTTTTTCGCGAAAAATGGCTGGAAATTATACTTCTTTTTGTCTCCTGCAGTCGTATAACGAGTGTGCCCGATTGCAGAATTTCCCATAAAAGTTTCAGGATCCTGGATCTCTTTATAAACATCTAAAACCAACCCTTCATCTTTCATATTGGTGATTTTTCCGTCCTTTAAAACAGAAATACCACATGCTTCCTGACCTCTGTGCTGTAATGCAAAAAGCCCGAACTGTGAAAGAGAAAACGTGTCCAGATCATTATCAGAATACATTCCGAAGATACCGCACTCCTCGTTGGGAGCATCAAGTCTTTCTTCTTCCTGCGTTCTGAAAAGATTTCTTCCGTAGGTTTGAGTTTCAAATTGTTTTAAATATTCACTTTTATGAATGTCTAAACTTTTCATTTCTATTTTTTCTAATCTAGATTTTATTTTGATAGATTTATAAATTAGATGAAAAATTAAATATTATGTTAAATAAGAAAACTTAACATCTAATTTTATCTAAAATCTTATTTGCTTAAAGCTACTTTCAATCTATTATAGATTTCAACGTAAGCTTCAGTAACTTCTCCTAAGTCTCTTCTGAATCTGTCTTTATCCAGTTTTTTCATGGTGTCTTTGTCCCAAAGTCTGCATGTATCCGGAGAAATTTCGTCTGCAAGAATGATTTCTCCATCAGAAGTTTTTCCTAATTCGATTTTGAAATCAACCAAGATGATATTCATTTTGTCGAAAAGATCAATCAAAATTTCGTTGATGTCTGAGGTTAATTCATACATTTCATCAAGCTCTTCGTATGTTGCAGCGCCTAAGAAAACAGCGTGGTGATCGTTGATAAGTGGATCTCCCAATTCGTCTTTTTTGTAACAGATATCGAAGATGGTAACCGGAGACTTGATTCCTTCTTCAACACCTAATCTTTGAGCCATACTTCCTGCAGAATAGTTTCTCACGACCATTTCCAAAGGAATAATAGATACTTTTCTTACCAATTGCTCTCTTTCGTTCAATTGTTTAATGAAATGAGTCTTAATCCCTTTTTCATTTAAATATTCAAAAATAAGAGTGGTGATGGCATTGTTCATTTCACCTTTCAAATCAACAGATCCTCTTTTTTGAGCATTAAATGCTGTAGCATCGTCTTTGAAACGTACGATTACTTGATCAGGATTATCGGTAGCAAATACTTGTTTTGCTTTCCCTTCGTACAACATTTCTTTCTTTTCCATTTCTTACTAGATTTATTTTATTGTTTAATTAAAATTCCTGTTAAAACAGCCATTCCAAAGCTCAGTAACGTACCGATTAATACATATTCGGTCAACTTTCTTTGTTTGGCCTGTGCTAAGTCGCTGAACCTGAAAACAGATTTTGCAGCCACCATAAAACCTACGCCTTCCCAGTGGTTCACTATGATAAAAGTGAAAACAAGTAAACGTTCTAAAATCCCAATATATTTTCCTGCACTGGATAAAGATTCGGTTTGTATATTCCCTGCTGTCTCCGGAACGGGTGTCCACGAAGACAATAATATTTTAATAAAAATCGATGCAGGTGTAGTTAAAAACATTGCTGCCATCAGTATTTTTAAGAAGTCCTGATCTTTTAAAAATTCAAAATTGAATTCATTACAATAAAAAGAAATTCCTGTAATGACTGCAATATGTAAAGCCTGATCAACGAAAAACCAGCTTTTTTTATTTTTAATGGTTTGAAAATTCAGTTTTGCGGCATCAATAATAAAGTGTGAAATTCCCACTAAAACAGCTATCCACCAAAGTTCAGCATTCCATAGAAAAATAAAACTTAAAACCGTGTGAATCAGAACATGAAGGTACAAATATTTACTGCTTAGTTTTTTATTTTCCTTCTCTGCAACCCAAGAATTTGGCTGAAGAATAAAGTCTCCGAGTAAATGTGCCAATATGAGTTGAATAAAAATCATCTTACAGTTCTGAAATTTTCTTTCTAAAATATTGATTAGTTTCTACGATAAGCTCGTAGTTTGCACGTTTCAGTCGCTGGCTTATCGAGGACTGTGAAATATTAAACCTTTTTGCTAAGTCTTCCTGTGTAATATCCTGATTCATGATCATTTCATGAATGATTTCTGAAGTCGCTACGGTCCAGTTATCAAAATCTTTTGATGACCATTTGAGGAGAATGTTCAGGTCTTTATTGACAGAATCATTTGAGGTTTTGATAGCAACAGTATGTCCGTCGTTTTTTAAGTCATTCAATAATCTTCCGGAATAAACATAGGCTGTTCCGTTGGACTCGGTAATTTTTTCAGAAGAAAAGTTTTCTTCACCAATGCCAATGGCAATTCTTACATCTAAATTTTCCTGACTTTTTATAAGTGATTTTATGGCTAAGAAATGCCAGAAAACGTCATCGATATTACATTTGAACTGGAATTCGTCTCCTCTGTAGATTTCCCATGTATGAGGAGCGCTTCCCCAATTCTCGAGAAGATTTTTAAGTTTGGTGATCCAAACCTCTGTGTCCGCATGTTGTGAATTTATAATATCTCCGGTAATGACCGCTATCATTTTGCAAATATAAGCATAATTACTTATAAATAAAAAATATAAGCAGAAACACTTATAGATATTGATTATTAGTGAATCTGCTTATATCAATGATGTTTTAAAGTCCTGATTTCAGGTACTTTTTTAAATTATTTTTTAATGAATGGATAGATTTTTTCGTTAAGTTTTAGAAGATAAGAACCGGTAGATAAATGCTGAACAGAAATATTCTTTTTATTTTTGAATGGCATTTTCTCTGTAGAAATCACTTTTCCTGAGAAATCTAAAATTTGCAAAGATTGTATGTCCTCAGTTCTTCCGCCTACGAAAATGTTTTCATGAGCTGGATTTGGGTAAATTTTAAATTCATCCTCTTTGTGAGAAGATATAAGATCTGAAGTTGATAGTGATCCTAAATTCTGACAGTAATTGCTTGCATAAGAATCCCATTCGGAAATAGTAAAGCTTGTTGTTGGTTGCGTTACACTTGCTTTTCTGTATAAAGAAACATTTCCTAGAGTCGAAGAATTGCTTGTGCTGGAAATTCCAATTGCATCTACTGTTGATGATTTGTATCTTAATTCCACATACTGACTTCCGGAATATGTCATTTGCGGAGCTGCCGTCACAAATTTTGCCTGACTGATGGTATAACAAGAAAAATTAGCTTCTGGATGTAGCACTACGAATGTTTCGTTATTCTGAACAATTCCTTCTAATTCGTAAGGATCGGGAAAATAGTAGTTACTTCCGCTTGTAAACTGAATGGATAATCTGTAATCGCTCAAATTTACAGGATGTCCTGTTTTGTTGGTAATTTCTAACCCTTTATTATTTGAAGTTCCTTCCAGGTATTTTGTAACCATCAGATCTTTAGCATACACATCCGAAGCCAAAGTCGTTGTAGATGCAACATTACTGTCGGAAGAAAGCAGGTATCCATTATCATAAGCTTTAACGGTAAAAGTATAAGCTGTTGAAGGCGTTAAATGATCTACACTGAAAGTTGTGTTTCTCGTTGCTCCGACTAAAGTTCCGTTTTGGTAAATCTTATACCCAATGACATCAGTGCTTGAACTTGGAGCCCAGCTTAATGTCGTAAAGTAAGCGCTGTTTTGAGTGACTGTTAAATTCGTAGGAGTTTGTGGTGCTACACTATCGGGAGTCTGTCCCCAGATTGTATTTATCCAAGCCGGATTATCAATAAAAGGATTTCTGTTTTTCTGGATAGCATACACTGCATTATTTCTGTCGATTTCCTTTTGGGAAACCGGGTCTTGCTGATGCCATTGAAGAAGCATGGCAATATAGGCAGGATCAAAAGCTCTTTCTTCCGTTCCGTCTAAAGGATTTGTATCGGAAGCTGGGTTTGTATTATTATTAAAATTGAAAGTCCCTAATTTTCCTTCATATCTCACTGCAAAATATAACAAACTTCTTGCAACATCACCCTTAAATTCATTGATTGGCTCATAAACACGGCCGGTATAAGTCATTGCTGGGATGGCGCAGTTCCCGATTCTGGAAGTATTGGTAAAGGTATAGTAGGTAGTTGAACCGGCGATTCCATAGGGATAGTTACTTCTTAACTGATTGATCCTTGCATCTGTAGGAACTACATAAAACAAGTCGGAGTACATGGGGTAATTGCTGTAAAATGTACTTTGAGGCATCATGTGTTCACGGTTCCAGCCCTGCCCTTCTGCACTTGCACTTCCGATGATATTTGCGGTTGTGTATTCGTAGGCATCCGGTCCGGTTGGAATTTCAGAATAAATATCTAGTAAGATAGTGGTATTACTTGGTCCGTAATCATAATATTTATCCAGATCGGTCTGATTATAATAATTAGTAAGATCGCTATAATGCCAGTTGATATTCTTAGCAGAGATAATATCATGAAGCTTTGATTTTAGGGCATAACCACTCAAACCGGTTGTACCGTCGTAGTATCCTGCAGGAACCTGTGCTGCAAAATATGACGAAATCAAAATTACAGGCAGTAGAAGTTTTTTCATGTTTTAGTATTGGAAGGTAAAATTAGTAAATTAATAAATTTATTTTTGAGAAAAATTTATTAAAAAATCATTAAATATTAGAATGTAAGATTTTGAAAACTAAAGATTTGTTAATCAGTTAGTATGATAAAAATAATTTTTTTGGGCGTTCAGTCAATTTATTTATCTTTGGGAACTAACTATTATCTATTATGAATACAGAGACTATTGACAACATTAAAATGATAGCGGAAACAGCAAGAGAGTTTGCTGAGAAGAATATCAGACCTAATATTATGGAGTGGGACGAAAGCCAGACTTTTCCTAAAGATTTGTTTCATCAGTTAGGTGAAATGGGTTTTATGGGGATTGTTGTTCCTGAGCAGTACGGAGGTTCTGGTCTTGGTTATCATGAATATGTTGCGATTCTTGACGAGATTTCTCAGGTAGATCCTTCTATCGGTCTTTCTGTGGCGGCTCACAACTCTCTTTGTACCAATCATATCTATGAATTCGGAAATGAAGAACAAAGAAACAAATGGCTTCCTCAGTTAGCTTCAGGTAAAGTAATCGGAGCTTGGGGATTAACGGAGCATAATACAGGCTCAGATTCAGGAGGAATGTCTACTACAGCTGTGAGAGATGGTGATGGCTGGATCATTAATGGAGCTAAAAATTTTATTACACATGCAATTTCTGGAGATATCGCCGTAGTAATGACAAGAACAGGTGAAAAAGGAGCTAAAAATAACTCAACAGCTTTTGTGTTGGAAAAAGGAATGCCTGGTTTTACTTCCGGTAAAAAAGAAAATAAACTGGGAATGAGAGCTTCAGAAACAGCAGAATTAATTTTTGATAACGTTCGTGTACCGGATTCTCACCGTCTAGGGGAAGTTGGTGAAGGTTTCAAACAAGCTATGAAAATTCTTGATGGAGGCAGAATTTCTATTGCTGCATTAAGTTTAGGAACAGCAAGAGGAGCTTATAAATCAGCTTTAAAATACGCTAAAGAAAGACATCAGTTTGGAAAATCAATTTCTGAATTCCAGGCGATCAATTTCATGTTAGCAGATATGGCAACTGAAATCGACGCTTCTGAATTATTAATTCAGAGAGCTGCGACATTAAAGAATGCTAAGCAAAAAATGACTAGAGAAGGGGCTATGGCAAAACTATATGCTTCTGAAGCTTGTGTGAGAATTGCTAACAATGCGGTTCAGATTTTCGGAGGATACGGTTATACAAAAGACTTCCCTGCTGAAAAATTCTACAGAGATTCTAAACTTTGTACAATCGGAGAAGGTACTTCTGAAATCCAGAGATTAGTGATCGGAAGAGATATCACAAAATAATCTTTTAAAACATATACAAATGATTAAACAAGCATTATTAGGCGAATTTTTGCATGAAGCAGAAAGCACCAGAAAATTGTTGAAAGCAATTCCGGACAGTGCTTTGGGTTGGAAGCCGTCTGAAATCAATTGGACAACAGGTCAATTGGCCTCTCATATTACAGAAGTTTATAATTGGTTCGAGCCTACTTTTAATCAGGATGTTTTCGATATGGGAACATACACGTATGATAAAGGAGATATTTCTAAAGCGGAAAATATTGTGGCTAAATTTGAAGAAAATGTTGCTAAGGCTCAAAAAGTCTTGGAGAACTCAGATGAAAGCACATATTTTAATGAATGGAAAATGGAAATGAATGGAAATGTACTCTTCCCTCCTATGCCGAAAGTTCAGGTCATTCGTTCATTTCTGTACAATCATTTATATCATCACAGAGGCGAGTTGGTTGTTTATTTAAGATCTACAGGAAATAAGGTTCCCGGGTTGTACGGACCGACTGCTGACGATAAGTTATAGAAATTTAGAATTATATCATTAATAAGTGAATAGCATACGCGTTTTGCGTATGCTATTTTCTTTTCTTGGGATATAATATTTAAATCATTTTCAATGTATTGCATAATATTTTAAACTAATAGTCTAAATTTTTCTTAAAAAAATTTGTTTTTCGTAATATATTTTTTATTAGCTTTGATATTCCACAAACAAAATAAAGATTATATGAGAAAACAACTATCGATGATCGGAATGCTTCTGATCACAGGAATTTCTTTTGCTCAGACCGACCGTCTTTGGTCTGAAACTTCAAGAAAAACAACGTCAGAAATTTTTGAAAACAAATCTTCCATTACTGCTCCCAGGGTTTTCAGCCTGGATATTAATGGATTGAAGAATGTTCTTGCAAAAGCTCCTAAAAGATTGGCAGCAGGAGAAAAGTCAGAAATTATTATTTCATTTCCCAATTCCGAAGGAAAAATGGAAAATTTTAAAGTAAAGGAGAATTCTAATTTTGCTCCCGAACTTGCCGCGAAATATCCAAACATTAAATCTTATGTAGGAACCGGCCTAGAAGATCCTAATTCTACGGTTTACTTCAGTATTTCCCCATTAGGATTATCATCGATGGAAATTTACGGTGACAAATCAGCCGTTTTTATTGAGCCTTATACAAAAGACCTTTCTGCTTATGTAGTGTATAAAAAATCTGATAAGAAAGATGATCTGAGTAAGTTTGAATGTAGCGTTATTGATGTCGCTCAAAAAGGAGCTGCAGGCACAACGAATCTTGCTGCAAGACCGAATGCAGATGATGCTGTGCTGAGAACATTCAGACTGGCATTATCTTGTACAGGAGAATATACTACCTATTTCGGAGGAACAAAAGCGAATGCTTTGGCAGCAATGAATAATACCATGACCCGTGTAAACGGAGTTTTTGAAAAAGATTTTGCTGCCAGAATGGTATTAATTGCTAATAACGACGCAGTAATTTACACCAACGCTTCTACCGACCCTTATTCTGCAGCTTCAGGAATGAGCAACTGGAATTCCCAGCTTCAAAGTACCTTAACATCGGTGATTGGTGAAGCCAATTATGATATAGGTCACTTATTCGGAGCTTCAGGTGGTGGCGGAAATGCAGGCTGTATCGGTTGTATCTGTACCAATGGTTCAAAAGGAAGCGGTTATACCTCTCCTGCAGATGCAATTCCTTCAGGTGATAATTTTGATATAGATTATGTGGCTCACGAAATGGGACATCAGTTTGGTGGAAATCATACCTTCTCAATGAATAATGAAGGGACAGGAGCGAATATGGAACCTGGTTCAGGCTCAACGATCATGGGATATGCCGGGATTACAAGCCAGGATATTCAGCCGCATTCAGATGCTTTCTTCCATGCTATCAGTATTCAGCAAATCACCAACAATATTAAAGCAAAAACCTGTTCTGTAAATACTTCTACAGGAAATTCAATTCCTACAGCTAATGCAGGTTCAGACTATACTATTCCGAAAGGAACCCCATTTATGCTAACGGGTAATGGAACTGATGCTAACGGAGATTCACTAACATACATTTGGGAGCAGATGGATAATGCTTCTTCCTCACAAACGGGAGCAAGTTCTGCTGCAAGTGCGACAAAAGCAACAGGACCTACTTTCAGATCCTGGGCTCCACAAACAACTCCAACGAGATATTTCCCAAGAATGGCTTCTGTTTTAGCCGGAGCAACCACAACGGCGGGTTCTGAAATCACAGTGGAAGCTTTATCTAACGTGGCAAGAACTTATAATTTCAGATTTACAGTTCGCGATAACAGAGCCGGAGGTTCCGGTAATAACTCGGATGATGCAGTAATTACTGTAAACGGTACAGCCGGACCTTTCAATGTAAGCTCACAAAATTCAGCAACCACATATTCAGGAGGCACTTCTCAAACGGTAACTTGGAATGTAGCTGGAACTACAGCTAATAACGTAAATGCAGCAAACGTAGATATTCTTTGGTCTACAGACAGCGGAAATACATGGACTACCCTATTGACGGGAACTCCGAACGATGGAAGTCAGGCGGTAACAATTCCGAATGTTTCTACCACTACAGGAAGAATTATGGTAAAAGGTTCCAATCATATTTTCTTTGATGTTAATAACGCAAATATTACTGTAAATGCAGGTTCAGGATCTTCAGATACCGTGGCTCCTACAGCGCCTACATTAGCAGCTTCAGGCACTACTTCTACAAGCACAAATCTTTCTTGGTCAGGAGCAACAGACAACGTAGCAGTTACAGGTTACGATGTTTATCAAGGCTCTTTATTGATCGGTTCCACAGCATCCACTTCTTATACTGTAACGAGTCTTTCTCCTTCTACAACGTACAGCTTTACCGTAAAAGCAAAAGATGCGGCAGGTAACGTTTCTGTTTCGAGCAATACGGTAAGCGTAACAACTCTTGCAGGAACTTCAGTAAGCTATTGTACAGCGTCAGCAACCAATACAGCTGATGAAAGAATCGGAAATGTAAGCTTCGGAACCATTAATAATACTTCTACGGGAATAGCAGGATACGAAGATTTTACTTCTGTTTCTACAAATGTAACAAGAGGAAATGCGTATACTATTTCAGTAACTCCAACCTGGACTTCTACGAAATACAGTGAAGCCTACGCAGTTTATATTGACTACAACGGAGACGGTGATTTTGCAGACAGTGGAGAATTAGCTTGGTCTAAAGCGGGATCTACTACATCTCCGGCTACAGGATCAATTACAATTCCTGCAACAGCAACTTTAGGAACTACAAGAATGAGAGTGATGATGAAATACAGCTCTGCTCCTACATCTTCTTGTGGATCGTATACATACGGACAAGTTGAAGATTATACCCTGAATATTGTTTCATCCGGAAGAGGAGATGTAATTGATACTAAAGATTTAGTGACTGATATTAAAGTATATCCAAATCCGGCAAGAGATCTATTAAATGTTTCAAATTCAGCTTCAGAAGATTATAAAATCTTCGACATGGGTGGAAAACTAATTAATTCAGGAAAACTTGAAAGAGGTGCTGTGAATGTGAGCAGTCTTATAAAAGGTGCTTATATTATTCAGATTGGAGAAGTTTCTAAGAGATTCATTAAAAACTAATAACATTTTATTTAATTATGTACGACTGCCTGTGAAAATAGGCAGTTTTTTATTAAAAACAACACGTATTCCTGTAACTATTAATTCAAATTAATATGAAAATTAAATATTCTTTTAAAAATAATCTGATACTAAAGTAAATCCACCATTGTAAGCTGTGAATTTTAATTGAAAAGATACAGTAATTTCTAAGGGTTAAATTTTATTCAAGGAAGCGTTGTAAATTTTTCAAAATCGTTTTCTATATTTGCTCTAAATAAAAATATTCATGGATAAAATTGATAGTCTGAACCAAGTAGCAGAATTCCACACCACTTTCAAAGCCCCTATTTTAGATACACCACAAATTCCTTCTCCGGAAAGATGCAACCTAAGAGTTGAGCTTTTACAGGAAGAATTAAACGAATTAAAACAAGCGATTGCCGATAACAATATCGTAGAAATTGCAGATGCGTTATGTGATTTACAATATGTTTTGAGCGGTGCAGTATTAGAATTCGGACTTGGCAACAAATTTGTAGAACTATTCAACGAAGTTCAGCGTTCCAATATGTCAAAAGCTTGTGATAATGAAGAACAGGCACAGGAAACCGTTGATTTTTACAAAGAAAAAGACGTAGAATCATTTTATGAAAAATCAGGTGAGAAATTTAATGTCTACAGAAAGGCAGATCATAAAGTCCTGAAAAATAAATATTATTCTCCGGCTGATTTGAAGACAATTATCGAAAAATAATATGAAAAAACTCATTACAAATGTTGCCGTGATTTCCTGTTTAGCTTTTACAGTTCAGCAATTCAATGCTCAGAAAGTAGTTGTAAACCGTGAGGTTGAAACAACAAATGACGGCAAAATGCTTTTAGGAAATCAGTTAAAAGACCAGTTTCTGAAAGCTCCGTATGCAGATTGGTATGTGAAAGAACATGATGAATATGCAATAGATCAAAAGGCAATCAATGATCTTAAAAAGGATAAAATCAATTCCTATAATATTACAGTTTTCATGGGGACATGGTGTGAGGACAGTCATAGAGATTTCCCAAGATTGATGAAAATTCTGGAGGAGGTAAAATATCCTGAAAATAAACTGACGATTATTGCTGTAAACCGTAAGAAAGAATCTCCGACCGGAGATGAAGGCCGTTACAATATTCAGAAAGTTCCTACAATTATCGTTGAAAAATACGGTAAAGAAATCGGAAGAATTATAGAAATGCCTACAACAGGATATATTGAAAGAGATTTGGTAAATATTCTGAAAAAAGATGACCAGTCTGTAATCAATGAAATTTTAAAATAACAGATTTGAAAAATATCAGATTTATAATACCGTTCATAGCAGGAGCTCTGTTGATGATCGTGTTGTTTTTCGGATTGAAATCCTGTTTGAATCTTGGAGGAAAAACGGAACAGTCGGATTACTATATTCTGACGAATCAGATTTCCAAAATGAATAAAATGGTGGTAATTGAGCAGAACTTTTCTTCGATGCAAAAGACCAAAATGGGATATGAATTTTTCGGAAAAGAAGTTTCCAGCAACAGCATTATTACCTATACTAAAACTAATGCGCAGGTTTCTTATGATCTTAATAAAATGAAAATTAAGGTGGATTCCATCAATAAAAAACTGGTTATTACAGATCTTCCGGAAGCCGATATAAGAATTACACCCAGTGTGGAAATTCAGTCATTGGATGATTCTTTTTTCAACAGGATTTCTGAAAAAGACATTAAAAATGTAACACAGAAAGCAAAAGAAACTGCCATTAAATCTGTAGATCAGAATAAATTAAGATCCGAAGGTCACAAACAATTAATGGAAAATCTGAATAATATTTTCGTTTTGGCAAAGGCTTTGAATTATAATATAGAAGACAAGACCGGTAAGCTGGGTATTTTAGGACTATAAAATTCGAAAGTTATGGACTCAAAAGAAAATAAAAAAGGAAAAGAATCTGCAAACAGTGCAGAAATAAAGAAACAAAATCAGGATTTTCCCAATATTCCTGCTGCATCAAAGAAAACGAACCCGCCTGATATTGATAAAGAGGATGTTCAGAAACCTTCAAAAAACAAATCAGGAAAAACAGATAATACGAAAGAGTAATCTTATTATAATACAAAAGGTTCTGTCTCATAGAGACAGAACCTTTTCAAAAAAAATATAAAAATAAAAGTCAAACATAGTAATGAACTGAAAGTGGTCAATTCGCTCCGCTCGTAAACTACCCTAACTATTTGACTATTGACTTACGAAGCAAAATTAACCCGTCATTTTATTATACGATTGTTGATTTTCCGATTTTCACATTCTCAAAATTATAATACGTTTTTTCAGAATATTTAATATAATCTATAATGAAACTTCCCACTTCGCTTGTAGAATAAGGCTGTTCTGCATTGAGATCTACGGTAACATATTTATTTTCTATCGCATACTCTACAGATTCTCTCAATTTCTCTGCGGCATGATCCAGTTTTAAATAATCAAGCATCATTGCTGTACTCAATACTGAGGCGACCGGGTTTGCAATTCCCTTTCCTTTCGCTTGCGGATAAGAACCGTGAATGGGCTCAAACATAGCATTTTCGTTCCCGATAGAAGCAGAAGGAAGAAGACCAATAGAACCTCCTATCACACTCGCTTCATCAGAAATAATATCACCAAACATATTTTCCGTAACGATTACATCAAACTGTTTAGGATTTAAAATTAATTGCATCGCGGCATTGTCTACAAACATAAAATCAAGTTCCACATCAGGATATTCTGCTGCGATTTCTTTGCATACTTTTCTCCATAATCTTGAAGTATCCAAAACGTTGGCTTTATCAATTAAGGTTAATTTTTTTCTTCGTTTTTGCGCTTCCTTAAAAGCCATATGGACAATTGGAGCGATTTCATCACGATTATATTTACAAATATCATAAGCATAACCGGCCTCTTCGTCCGTAAACTTTTCCCCAAAATAGATTCCGCTCACCAATTCTCTGAAAATCTGAATATCTGTACCTTCAATAATTTCTTTTTTTAAAGGGCTTTTTTCGATCAGAGAACTATATGTTTTTAAAGGTCGGATATTGGCGAAAAGTCCAAGCTCTTTGCGAAGTTTCAATAATCCCTGTTCAGGACGGATTTTTGCATCAGGATTATTATCAAAAGAAGGATCTCCAATAGCTCCGAAAAGTACGGCATCAGATTCTTTACAGATTGCTAACGTCTCATCTGGTAAAGGATTTCCTGTTTTAAAAATGGCTTCCGCACCTACCAATCCATACTTAAATTCGAATGTATAGTGAAAAGCTTTGGCAATGACATCCAAAATTTTAATGCTTTCATTCACTACTTCCGGTCCGATTCCGTCTCCGGGAAGAACCGCAATTTTAAAATCAGTTTTCATATACTTTTTGTGTTTTTAATTCAAATTCCTGAATTGCTTGTTTCTTGCTGATTAAAAAATCAATATCATCGTAACCATTTATCAGGCATATTTTTTTATAAGAATCAATTTCAAAGCTTTCTGTTTTATCATTGAAAGTAATGGTTTGCTTTTCTACATCAACTAAAATTTCTTTTTCTGGATTTTCTGTAATATCATTTAGAATTTCTTTCAAAAACCCTTCGGAAACTTTTACAGGCAATAATCCATTGTTTAAAGCATTTCCTTTAAAAATATCAGCAAAAAAACTTGAAACAACAACTTTGAAACCGTAATCTGTCAAAGACCAGGCAGCGTGTTCACGACTGCTTCCACAACCGAAATTGTTTCCTGCAACCAGAATTTCACCAGAATATTTAGGATTATTTAAAACAAAATCAGCATTTGGTTCATCGGTATGAACGTTGTATCTCCAATCTCTGAAAAGATTGTCTCCAAAACCGTTTTTATCAATACTTTTTAAAAATCTGGCAGGAATAATCTGGTCTGTATCTATATTTTCAACCGGCAACGGAATTGCTCTGGATTTTATGATGGTTAATTTTTGCATTATGCTATAATTATTAATGTGAATGATGAATGTTACTTCGTAAGTGAATGGTCAATTTATTTCATACTGGAAAATTTGCTATTCATTTTGAAATTCACCTTTAATTTTCAAGAACTGATATCTTTCCTTCAATAGCCACTTTTGCAGCCGTTAAAGGACTTGCCAAAATCGTTCTGGCTCCTTGTCCCTGCCTTCCTTCAAAATTCCTGTTGGAAGTTGAAACACAGTATTCTCCTTCCGGAATTTTATCATCGTTCATTGCTAAACAGGCTGAACATCCCGGCTGTCTGATCTGGAATCCTGCTTCGTTGAAAATTTTATCCAGCCCTTCTTCAAAAATCTGTTTTACGACCTGTTGAGAACCGGGAACAATTAATGCCTGAACATGTTTCGATTTGTTTTTTCCTTTGATATAATTGGCTGCAGAACGGAAATCTTCAATTCTGGCATTGGTACAGCTTCCAATAAAAACATAATTGACTTTAATATCAGAAAGTGCTTGCCCGGCTTTTAATCCCATGTATTTCAAAGCTTTTTCTTCAGATTCATTCTGTGGATTGGGAATATTCTGATGAATGGAAATTCCCATTCCCGGATTCGTTCCGTAGGTGATCATAGGGTAAATATCCGAAGCATCAAAAGAAAATTCGGCGTCAAAAACAGCTTCATTATCTGTTTTCAGTGTTTTCCAGTATTCTAACTTTTCTTCCCATTCTTCCTCTTTTGGCGCGAAAGTTCTGTCTTTGACGTAATTGAAAGTCGTTTCATCAGGAGCAATCATTCCGCCACGAGCACCCATTTCAATACTCATATTGCAAACCGTCATTCTTCCTTCCATCGACATTTCCTCGAAAACATTTCCGGCGTATTCACAGAAATACCCTGTTCCGCCATCGGTTCCGACTTTTGATATGATGTATAAAATTACATCTTTGGGCTGAACGTTTTTATTTAATTTACCATTTACGGTAATTCTCATTGATTTAGGTTTGTTCAACAGTAAGCATTGGCTTGCAAAAACCTGCGCTACCTGGCTGGTTCCGATTCCAAAGGCAATAGACCCAAAAGCACCGTGTGTTGAAGTATGGCTGTCTCCGCAAACAATACTCATTCCTGGTTGTGTAATTCCCAATTCAGGAGCAATGATGTGAACAATCCCTTGATACTGATGACCTAATCCGTACAATTCAATATTGTTTTTCCTGCAATTTTCTGTTAGCTGTTCCACCTGATTTCTTGAAGAATCATCACGAATTGGTTTGTCCTGATCTAACGTAGGAACATTATGGTCAGCTGTTGCAACAATCTGCTTAGGTCTGAAAATTTCAAGTTTTCTGGATTCCAGTTCAGAGAAAGCTTGAGGACTTGTTACCTCGTGAATCAGATGTTTGTCGATATATATAATTTGAGGTCCGTTTGGAATGGTTTCTACAACATGAGCATCCCAGACTTTGTCAAAAAGTGTTTTTTTATCGTTGTTCATTTTAATTTTTAGCACATTTAAATCAATTACTCTACCCTATTTTTCTTGTTACTCGTTCGATGATTGAACTCAAATCATCATTGTTGACCTCTTTTTTCATATCAGCAACTTTTAAAAACTCCTGATATAAGAAATCAAGTTCATTTTTGGTCACATCAAAACCAATGTGTTTAAATCTGTAAGCTAGTGCAGATCGTCCGCTTCTTGCTGTCAATACAATGGTAGAAGCATTTACGCCCACTTCTTCAGGATCTATGATTTCGTAAGTTTCCCTGTTCTTAATTACGCCATCCTGATGGATTCCCGAACTGTGGGCAAAAGCATTGGCGCCTACAATTGCTTTATTCGGCTGAACCGGCATTCCCATCAATTCAGAAACCAAAATGCTCATAGGATTGAGCATTTTGGACTGAACGTCAGTATATAATTTTAAATGTGTGTGTTGTCTAAGAATCATTACTACTTCTTCCAAAGCTGTGTTTCCGGCTCTTTCCCCTAATCCGTTGATGGTACATTCGATTTGTCGGGCTCCGTTTACAATTCCTGCAATAGAATTTGCGGTTGCCATTCCTAAATCGTTGTGACAGTGACAAGACAGAATTGCCTTGTCAATGCCGTTTACATTCTCTCTCAAAAATTTTATTTTTTCTCCGTATTCTTCTGGCAAACAATATCCTGTTGTATCAGGAATATTAAGAACGGTAGCTCCGGCTTTGATAACAGCTTCACAAACTTTTGCCAAATAATCGTTATCTGTTCTTCCTGCATCTTCTGCATAGAATTCTACGTCTTCTACGTAAGTTTTAGCATATTTTACAGCCTGAACCGCTCTTTCGATAATATCTTCCCTATTCGAATTGAATTTGAACTTAATATGAGAATCAGAAGTTCCGATTCCTGTGTGTATTCTTGGTCTTTTAGCAAATTTTAAAGCTTCTGCTGCCGTATCGATGTCTTTTTGATTAGCCCTTGTCAATCCGCAAACCTTCGCATTTTTCACCAATTTTGAAATTTCCGAAACGGAATGAAAATCTCCGGGACTGGAAATCGGGAAACCAGCCTCAATAACATTTACACCTAGCTCGTCCAGTTTTTCGGCAATAATTAATTTTTGTTCAGTGTTTAATTTACAACCCGGAACCTGTTCTCCATCACGCAATGTGGTATCAAAAATTTCGACTTTTTCGGAATTCATAATGAAGTTTTTACTTAATTTTGATTCAAAACTAGAAAGTTGAAAATATTTTTCATTTTCATTTTTTATAAAAATTACAATATTCAAAATATTGATTTTTTAATTTAACTATTTTATTATCAGTATTTTAAATTCTATAAATTTACAATGGCAGAATTGCAGAAAGATTTTTTATTTGTATTGATTAAGTCATTAACAACCTCCGAAAAAAGGCAATTTAAGCTGTATGTGAACCGTCTTGGAATTAATGTAGATGCAAAATTTCTTCTCCTGTTTTCAGAAATTGATAAAATGAAGGAGTATGATGAAGATATTATCATCAATAAGAAAATTTCTACCAAACAACAGTTGTCAAACCTTAAAGCTCACCTTTACAAACAGATTTTGGTGAGTTTAAGAATGAACCCGAGTCATCAGAATTACAGGATTCAATTGCGGGAACAGCTTGATTTTGCAAATATTTTGTATCAGAAAGGACTTTATAAACAGGCATTAAAAATATTAGATAAAACAAAACAGACAGCTTTAGAATTAGATGAAAAAAGTATTGCTTCGGAAATAATAAATTTGGAAAAAGTGATTGAATCACAGTTTATTACAAGAAGTATTGAAGGTCGTGCTGAAGAGCTCATCCACCAGTCTACGGAAATCAGTAAACAAAATCATTATGCTACGGAATTATCCAATCTTTCATTGAAATTATACAGTGAGATGTTAACGCATGGCTATGTGAAAAATGATGAAGACAGAACTAAAATCATGGAAATCTTCAATGCCCAAATTCAAAAAATTAATTTTGAAAAGCTGAATTTTAGTGAGAAGTTATGGTATTTTAAAGCACATGTATGGAAAAATCAGTTGCTTCAGGAATATAAATATACATTGAAGTACGCTTATCAGTGGGTAGATTTATTTCACAAAAATCCGGAGATGATCGTGAGTCATCCTGTCTGGTATATTAAAGGGAATACGTACCTCTTGAAAATCCTGTTCCTATATGGAAATATCGATATTCTGGAAGATAGTTTTAGAGAATTTAATGAAATTGTTTATTCTTCAAGTTTTGCTCAAAATGAAAATATACAATCGCTTGTATTTCTGACACATTACAACACGCTAATGAATATTCATTTTGTAAAGGGTGAATTCTTTTCGGGTTCAAAACTGATCCCTGAAATTGAGCTTAAAATGGAAAAACTTCGTGATAAAATTGATGAACACCATTTTATGATTCTCTACCTGAAAATGGCAGCTATGTTTTTTGGAAGTAAACACTTTCGAGACACCATAAAATATTCATTAAAAGTCATTGAATCTAAAGGAAATGTGCAGGAAGATCTGCTTTTCCATACAAGAATTCTGATTTTAATGGCAAAATATGAATCAGGAAACGATGAAGATTATGATGAGTTTATAAAAGCTACTTTAAAGTTTGTCAAAAAAATGAAAAAACCGGATGAGTTTCATTTTGAGAGTATTAATTTTTTCAAAAACCTGAATAATGTAACTCCTGATCAACAGCTTGAATCTTTTAAGGATTTTGATAAAAAACTTGAGCTTTTTTCTGAAAATGAATACTACAGAAGATCATTGCTCTATATAGATATTCACGGTTGGGTAAAATCTAAGGTGAGAAATGTGGATGTAATTGAGATTATTAAGGAGAAAGTGAGATATAAAAGAAAGAATTAAGATTTATAAATATCTTTTAACTTATTCATAATTAGACTCTTGATTAATTCTTAATAATTAAAAACGCTTTTATTCCATTTTTAGTATTAAATCTCGCTTCAAATATACGTTAAAGTAGTATTTTAAATAAAAAATGCGTATTTTTGCATCTTAAAATTTCTTAGTAAACAATGATAAAAATTACACTTCCAGACAATAGCGTCAAAGAATTCGAGGCGGGAGTAACTCCGCTAGATGTGGCAAAATCTATAAGCGAGGGATTGGCTAGAAATACCATCTCTGCAGTTGTAAATGACAAACAAGTAGAAACGACCACACCTATAATCACGGATTCTACGGTACAGTTGTTAACCTGGAATGATGATCTTGGAAAGAAAGCTTTCTGGCATTCTTCTGCCCACCTTTTGGCGCAGGCTATCCTTGAATTTTATCCTAACGCTAAGTTAACAATCGGTCCTGCGATCGAAAATGGCTTTTATTATGATGTAGACTTCGGTGACGAAACGTTATCTGATAAAGATTTCGAGAAAATTGAGAAAAAAGTATTGGAAAATGCTAAAAAAGGCTCAACATTCTCATTATACCCTGTTTCTAAAGAAGAGGCGTTAAAAACTTATGCAGATAATCCTTATAAAGTAGAATTGATCTCTAATCTTAATGATGGGGAAATTACTTTTGTAACACACGATAATTTCACCGACCTTTGTCGTGGAGGACACATTCCGAATACAAGCATTGTAAAAGCTTTTAAAGTTTTAAATGCTGCGGGAGCATACTGGAGAGGAAATGAGAAAAATCCTCAGCTGACAAGAGTTTACGGTATTTCTTTCCCCAAACAGAAGGAGTTAACTGAATACCTTGAAAGATTGGAAGAAGCCAAAAGAAGAGACCACAGAAAATTAGGTAAAGAACTTGGAATTTTCGCTTTCTCTGAAAAAGTAGGTGCCGGTTTACCACTTTGGTTACCAAAAGGAACTGCTTTAAGAAGAAAACTGGAAAATTTCCTTTCTGATGCTCAGAAAAAAGGAGGTTATGAATTTGTAATGACTCCGCATATCGGGGCTAAACAACTGTATGTAACTTCAGGACACTGGGATAAATATGGAGCAGACAGCTTCCAGCCTATTAAAACTCCAAATGAAGGAGAAGAATTCATGCTGAAGCCAATGAACTGTCCTCATCACTGTGAAATCTACAAAACTTCACAATGGAGCTACAAAGATCTACCAAAAAGATACGCAGAATTCGGAACTGTTTACAGATACGAGCAAAGTGGAGAGCTTCACGGATTGACGAGAGTTCGTGGATTTACTCAGGATGATGCCCACCTTTTCTGTACTCCGGATCAGTTATTAGGAGAATTTGAGGCGGTAATCGATCTTGTATTGTACGTTTTCAAATCTTTAGGTTTCGAAGATTTTATGACTCAGGTTTCATTAAGAGATCCTGATAACAGAGAAAAATATATCGGTTCTGATGAGAACTGGGAAAAAGCAGAAAATGCAATCATTACAGCAGCAGCAAACAAAGGTTTGAAAACTGTGGTTGAATATGGCGAAGCAGCATTCTATGGTCCGAAGCTGGATTTCATGGTGAAAGATGCTTTAGGCAGAAAATGGCAGCTTGGGACTATTCAGGTTGATTATAATTTACCGGAAAGATTTGATCTTCACTATATCGGAAACGATAACGAAAAACACAGACCTGTGATGATTCACAGAGCGCCATTTGGTTCTATGGAGCGTTTCATTGCTATTTTGCTTGAAAACACTGCAGGTGATTTTCCATTATGGTTGAGTCCTGATCAGTTTATCATTCTTCCGATCAGTGAAAAATATGTAGATTATTCGAAAAAAGTTTCAGAATTTTTAGAAAATCACGATATTAGCGGTCAGATTGATGACAGAAATGAGAAAACCGGTAAGAAGATCCGCGATGCAGAATTGAATAAGATTCCATTCATGTTGGTAGTAGGAGAAAATGAGGAAAAAGATGGTACGATTTCTGTAAGAAGACGTGGTGAAGGAGATCTTGGAGTAATGAGTTTAGAAGATTTTGTTTCTTATTTTAAGAAGGAATCGGCGATATAAATGAAATTATATATTAAAAGATTAAAAAATTACTTAACGTAAAGAATGTTTTAATCATTAAATTCTTTAATCTTTTAATTTAAATTAAATAGTAGTTAACCAATAAAATTATAATACAATAGCACAAAGATTTAACAACAGGGGCCCACAGAGACGTCCGGTACAAGAGGACGCTCACTTGATCAACGATAAAATTCGTGTGAGAGAGCTTCGTTTAGTGGGCGATAACGTAGAGCCGGGAGTTTATCCAATTGATAAAGCAAGACAGATTGCTCAGGAACAAGAATTGGATTTAGTAGTAATTTCCGATAAGGCTGAACCATTTATTGCAAGAGTATTGGACTATAAAAAGTTTTTATACGAGCAAAAGAAAAAGCAAAAGGAGCTTAAAGCTAAGCAGGTAAAAGTAGTTGTAAAAGAAATCCGTTTCGGACCTCAGACTGATGAGCATGACTACGAATTCAAGAAAAAGCATGCTGAAAAATTCCTTGAAGAAGGTTCAAAGCTAAAAACCTACGTATTTTTTAAAGGCCGTTCTATTATCTTTAAAGATCAGGGAGAAATTTTGCTTTTAAAACTGGCTCAGGAATTAGAGCATGTTGGAAAAGTAGACCAGCTTCCTAAGCTTGAAGGAAAAAGAATGATTATGATGATGAGTCCTAAAAAGCCGGCTAAATAATCTACAGCCAGATCATTAAGATCTGATTACAATAATAAAACCTCAAAGTAATTTGAGGTTTTTTTTGTTTTATATTATTAATAGATTGACATAGCTCAAGATATTATTAAAATTATTTACTATTTTATATAAATTGATAATACTTATTAATTATATATTAAAATTTACCTTAGATCAATATTTTGATAAAAGTTTTGCTATAAATTTGCTTTAGAAATAAGGAACAAGAACTTATTAAAATCAAAAATAAATTATAATACATAAAACAGTAAAACAATGAGTACACTAAAATTACAAGACGGAACTGAAATTTTTTATAAAGATCAAGGAGAAGGACCTGTATTGATGTTTCACCACGGATGGCCTTTATCTTCTGATGATTGGGATGCACAGGTAATTTTCTTTTTACAGAGAGGATATAGAGTGATTACACATGACAGAAGAGGTCACGGACGTTCTAGCCAGAATATTTATAATCATACGATTGAGCAATATGCTTCTGATGCAGCAGAGCTTGTGGCTTATTTGGATTTAAAAGATGTTATCCATATCGGGCATTCCACAGGTGGTGGTGAAGTTATTCGTTATGTTAATAAATATGCTAATGGAAGGGCTAAAAAAGCAGTTTTAATAAGTGCTGTTCCCCCTATTATGGTAAAGAGCGAAAATAATCCTGACGGAGTTCCGATGGAGGTTTTTGACAATATCAGAGATCAGACATTGAATAACAGAAATCAGTTCTATATTGATATTACTTTCCCTTTTTATGGATACAACAGAGAAGGTGCAACTGTAAAAGAAGGTGTACAAAGAAACTGGTGGAGACAAGGAATGATGGGTGGAATTGTTGCTCATTATGATGGTATTAAAGCTTTCTCGGAAACAGACTTTACAGAGGATTTAAAATCCGTCGATATTCCTGTATTGCTTCTTCATGGCGAAGATGATCAGATCGTACCTATTGAAAATTCAGCTATAAAATCAGCGAAATTACTAAAGAACGGAAAACTCATTACATATCCTGGTTTCCCTCATGGAATGCCGACTACAGAGCATGAAACAATCAATAAAGATCTTTTGGAATTTATTCAGTCATAATTTTATCAATATATTTAAAGGAAAGCTACAATCGGGATTTTTCGGTTGTAGTTTTTATTTGATCATCAAAGGATTTTATAGATTGCTGTTTGAGTTTTCTTTTCAAGTCTCGTTTTTTTTTCTTAATTTTGCAGACTATTATTCCTAAGTATATTAGGAGTAGCCAAGACAGATATTGATAACAAAACAATAAAAAGCAAAACAATGCCAAAATTAAAAACGAAATCAGGTGCTAAAAAGCGTTTTGCTCTTACTGGTACAGGTAAGATCAAAAGAAAAAATGCTTACAAAAGCCACATCTTAACTAAGAAAGAAACTAAGCAGAAGAGAAATCTTACTACTACTTCTTACGTAGCTAAAGTGGACGAGAAAAGCGTTCAACGTCAATTAGCAATTAAGTAGTTTTTATAAATCTATAGTCGGTTTATAAGAATTCAAACAAATTCAACAATTTAACCCTGAAATGGAGCAGCTAAGAGTAATGAAACAATTTACCGCACATTTCAAAAAAACAATTTAAATTATGCCAAGATCAGTAAACGCGGTTGCTTCAAGAGCACGCAGAAAGAAAATTTTTAAGCAAGCTAAAGGTTTTTTCGGTAGAAGAAAGAACGTTTGGACTGTAGCTAAAAACGCGGTAGAAAAAGCAATGCAATATGCTTACCGTGGTAGAAAAGAGAAGAAAAGAAACTTCAGAGCACTTTGGATTACTCGTATCAACGCGGGAGCTAGAGTACACGGAATGTCTTACTCTCAGTTTATGGGAGCTCTTAAAAAGAACAACATTGAGCTTAACAGAAAAGTTTTAGCAGATTTAGCAATGAATCACCCTGAAGCTTTCAAAGCAGTTGTAGATCAAGTAAAATAATGTAAAATTTTTGTTATCAATATAAATCCCGGGTTTTTTGCCCGGGATTTTTTTATTATTTACATTTGTCCTTTATTAATAATGTTTAAAATCAAGAGTTTCCAGTGAAGAAGATCAGTACTCTCCTATTTTTATCAGTTGTCGGATTTTGCAGTAAGGCACAAAGTTTTATCCAGGCTTATCAAACAAGAGCCAATCAGGTTTCCCAGACGAATGTTACGACTCTTTTACAGGAGTTTGGTAATCTGGGAGTGAAAACTACCGGTTCTACGGCGAATACTGATGCCTTAAATTGGTTAAAAGCAAAATATCAGTCTTATGGTTATGATGCAAGTCAGATTACGGAAGATTCTTTTACTTATGGAAGCTCAACATCTAAAAACCTTATCATTACTAAAACAGGAACTTCATACCCTAATACTTATGTTATTATCTGCGGTCATTATGATACGATAACAGGACCGGGTGTGAGTGATAACGGAAGCGGTACTTCTATTATACTTGAAGCTGCCAGAATTTTAAAAGATGTTCCTACGGAATATTCGATTAAATTTATCCATTTTTCAGGAGAAGAACAAGGTTTGGTAGGAAGTACACATTATGTGAATAATGTGGTTTTCCAGAATAATGTCCGTCAGTTAAATTTACGTGTTGTGTTTAACATTGATCAGGTAGGTGGAAAAATCGGCAATACGAATAATACGATTAATTGTGAAAGCGATCAAAGCGGCCAATCAGGAAACGATGCGGCTTCTCTGTCTTTTACACAGCAATTGGCAACTTGTACTACATTATATTCTCCACTTCAAATCAATATGTCAAATGCATATTCTTCGGATTATATGCCTTTTGAAGGTAAAGGAGATATTATCACCGGTTTTTACGAAACGGTAAGAAGCCATAACGAGCACACGGTAAATGATACTTTTGCGAATGTAGACCCTACTTATGTTTTTAATGTAGGAAAAGCTTCAGTGGGAGCTCTTCAGCATTTTGCAATAGCAAGTTCAACGTTATCAACTTCTGATATCTCGATTGATAGACTGGATGCTGTGAAAATTTATCCTAATCCGGCAAAAGACACTCTAAATATAGAGCTTCCAAAGGATATCCGAAATTTTAATTTTGAGGTTACAGATTTGTCGGGAAGATCATTACTTAAAGCAGAAAATGAAACAAAAATAAATGTTTCTAAGCTACAGAAAGGTGTTTATTTAGGCATTATCAAATCAGAGGATAAAACTGCGGTAAGAAAATTCTTAATTAAATAATGATTTTTCGGCGGGCTTTGCCCGCCGAAAAATTCCATACAATATTTTAAATTATCTATTACGTTTCGATAATACTTCCTCAATATTTTCAAAACTAATATTTTTAGCCTTCAATAGAATTAAATAATGATAAAGCAGATCTGCAGCCTCATTTTTAAACAGATCATCATTATTGTCTTTCGCTTCTATAACCAATTCTACAGCTTCCTCGCCTACTTTTTGAGCTATTTTATTGATGCCTCTTTGAAATAAAGAATAGGTATAAGAGTCTTCAATTTTTTCATCAATTCTCTGGCTGATTTTCGCTTCCAATTCATAAAGAAAACCTTTAGAATTTTTGTTTCCGAAACAGCTGAAGTTTCCGGTGTGACAAACTACATTTTCAGGAACAGCTTTGATTAAAATGGTGTCCTGATCACAATCGACATCAATGCTTTTTACCATTAAAAAATTTCCGGATTCTTCACCTTTTGTCCAAAGTCTGTTCTTTGAACGACTGAAAAAGGTGACAATCCCTTCATTTTTTGTTTTTTCAAACGCTTCTTCATTCATACACCCCAACATAAGGACTTGCAACGTTCTGTTATCTTGAATAATTACAGGAACTAAACCGTCATTATTTTTATTAAAATTAATTTTCATCGTATGGCTATTTTTTTAGATTTTAATTCATTTTTTAAATCCTGAATTTTAACTTCTTGAAAATGGAAAATACTTGCTGCTAAAGCTCCGGTTGCTTTTGTCTGATTAAAAACTTCTTCAAAATCTTCAATATTTCCCGCTCCACCAGAAGCAATTACAGGAATATTTATATTTTCAGAAATTAATTTGGTTATTCTCAGATCAAAACCATTTTTTGTTCCGTCTCCGTCCATTGAAGTCAGGAGGATTTCTCCGGCTCCCAATTCTTCTGCTTTTTTTGCCCAATCTAAAGTTCTTAAAAGGGTAATTTCCCTTCCTCCTTTCACATGAACCCAATCCGAATCATTTACAAATTTTGTGTCAATAGCAACAACAATACATTGGCTGCCAAATTCTTTAGCTAAATCAGAGATCAACTGAGGGTTTTTAACCGCAGACGAATTAATACTGATTTTATCCGCTCCGGTTTCTAATAACTTTCTGACATCTTCAACCGTCGAAATTCCGCCACCTACCGTAAAAGGAATACTAATTTCCGGGGCGATTTCTTTTACTAATTCGCCGAAAGTTTTTCGCTCTTCGATTGTGGCTGTAATATCCAGAAAAACCAGTTCGTCAGCACCCTCATTCTCATATTTTCTTGCCAGTTCTATTGGATTTCCAGCATTTCTCAATCCTTCAAAGTTGATTCCTTTTACCGTTGTACCGTTTTTTATATCCAGACAAGGAATAATTCTCTTTTTAAGCATTTTCAATAAATTTCTGCAATTCTTTCAATTCAATTTTCCCTTCATAAATCGCTTTTCCGATAATCGTTCCCGAGCAACCAATCTCTTTCATCTTGTATATATCTTCCATGCTTGAAATTCCGCCACTTGCAACGAGTTGAATGGAGGTTTTGTTTAAAATATCTTTATATAAATCAGTTGAAGGTCCTTCTAGCATTCCGTCTTTTGAAATATCGGTGCAGATTACATTTCTAATCCCTTTTTCCTGATATTGAAGAATAAAATCAATGACATCCTGATTACTTTCTTCCAGCCAGCCCGAAGTTTTTATTTTTCTGTTTTCACAATCCGCTCCTAAAATGATTTTCTCGGAACTATATTTTTCAATGAGATCAAAACAAAACTCAGGATTTTGAACGGCAATACTTCCGATTGTAATCTGTTTTGCTCCTGAATTAAAAGCGATTTCTATATCTTCTAAAGTTTTTAAACCACCTCCAAAATCAATTTGTAAAGAGGTTTCTTTTGCAATATTTTCCAACACTTTTTGATTGACAATATGCTTTGATTTCGCACCATCTAAATCAACTAAATGCAGAAATCGAATTCCAAAACTCTCAAACTCTTTGGCAACTTCAACAGGATTTTCGTTGTAGATTTTCTTCGTTCCGTAATCACCTTTAGACAGACGAACACATTTTCCGTCAATAATATCAATCGCAGGGATAATTTTCATGCTTACAATTTTAAAAAGTTATTTAATAATTGGCTTCCTATTTTTCCTGATTTTTCAGGGTGAAACTGCATCGCATAAAAATTATCCTTTTGCAAGGATGCACTGAAAGGTAAAATATAATCACAAACAGAAGTCGTACTTTCTGATAATTCACAATAATAGCTGTGAACAAAATAGACATCATTTTCCTCTTCAATTCCTGAAAAAACAGATGATTTAAAGTTTGAAACTGTATTCCATCCCATATGTGGAACAATATTTTTTGCCGGAAATCTCTTTACCTTAATATCGAAAATTCCCATTCCAAAAGTATTTCCTTCTTCGTTGTTCTTACACATGAGCTGCATTCCCAGGCAAATTCCCAAAACTGGCTGTTTTAAAGTCGGAATTAACCGATCCAAACCTTTTTCTTTTAAGTTTTTCATGGTAGAAGACGCTTCCCCAACTCCAGGAAAAATAACTTTATCTGCTTTTTGAATGAGTTCAAAATCATCAGTAATTATTGAGTTTACATTCAATCTCTTCAGTGCATTTTGGACAGAATTGACGTTTCCTCCGTTGTATTTTATAATGGCAATCATTTTACAAGCTTCCTTTGGTTGACGGTAAATTAAAATTCTGGTCCGACTGATTAACAGCCATTTTTATTGCTTTTGCGAAGGCCTTAAAAATAGACTCAATTTTGTGGTGCTCGTTTTCTCCTTCTGCTTTAATATTCAGATTGGATTTAGAAGAATCGGTGAAGGATTTGAAAAAATGCTTAAACATTTCTGTCGGAACATCGCCAATTTTTTCACGTTTAAAATTGGCATCCCAAACCAACCAAGAACGTCCTCCGAAATCAAGGGCAACTTGTGCCAAACAATCGTCCATTGGAAGCAGAAAACCATATCTTTCAATTCCTTTTTTCTTTCCTAAAGCTTTCAAAATAGCTTCTCCCAGGACAATTCCTGCATCTTCAATGGTGTGGTGTTCATCAACCTGCAAATCCCCTTTTACTTTAATTTTTAAATCTAAATTGCCGTGTTTGGAAATTTGTTCAAGCATATGATCAAAAAAGTGTAATCCAGTTGAAATATCAGAACTTCCGCTTCCGTCAAGATTGACTTCAATTTCGATGTCTGTTTCGTTAGTTTTTCTTGAAACTTTAGCTTTTCGCGGAATTTCCTTTAAATATTGATAGATTTCATTCCAATTTTCTGTTGTCAGCTCTGCATCATCATTCTGAATTGGATTAATGAAAATGGCTTTTGACTTTAAATTTTTCGCAAGTTGAATATCAGTCAACCGATCTCCGATGACGAAAGAATTTTCAAGATCATAATCTCCGTAAATATATTTCCCCAACATTCCTGTTCTTGGCTTTCTCGTAGGCAGATTTTCACTTTCAAAACTCCTATCAATCAAAGTGTCATTGAAAATAATTCCTTCATTTTCAAAAGCCTCTAACATCTTTTCATGTGGCTTTATAAAATTTTCATAAGGAAAGTTTTCAGTTCCCAAACCATCCTGATTGGTGACCATAACCAATTCAAAATCTAGTTCTTTGGCAATTTTTGAGAGGTTTTGAAAGACTCCGGGATAGAATTCAAGTTTTTCCAAAGAGTCCACCTGAAAATCTGTTGGCGGTTCTATGATTAAAGTTCCGTCGCGATCTATAAACAATACTTTTTTCATTTCTAAATAATTTATCTTATTCAACAAACCTATAAGGTTTCGGATTCTTTTAAAATATTAATCAACTGAATATTCTCTTCCCGATTTCCGACATTGATTCTGATACAGTTTGGAATTTGCGGACTTCTTTTACTGGTCAGGATTTCATTTTCCAATAACTTTTCATATACTTTTTCTACATTTTCAAATTCAATGAGAAAGAAATTGGAATCTGTTGGATATACTTTTTTAATACATTTTACAGACTGGAATTCATTTTTAAGCCAGAAGATCTCATTTAAAGTATTTTCTATATTTGATTTTGTAAATTCTTGTCTTGTAATTGTTTCAATTATTTTATTTAAACTTAATGAATTGACATTGTAAGGTGCTTTTACTGTATTAATCAACTTAATGATTTCCTTAGAGGAATAAGCGATCCCTACTCTTGCTCCTGCCATTCCCCAAGCTTTTGAAAATGTTTGAAGAACAATTAAGTTGGGATATTTTTCTAATAATTCAGTACAGGATTTTTTTCCTGAAAATTCTATATAGGCTTCGTCTACAACCACAATTCCATTGAAATTTTTAATATAGAATTCGATATCTTCTACAGAATTTCCGGTTGGATTATTGGGTGAACACAGGAAAAAAACCTTGGATTTAAAATCTTTTGAAATGGTAAGAAAATCGTCTTTTACAATCTCAAAATTTTCATTTAAATCAAGCTTTATCACCTTGTTCTCATTGATTGAAGCATAAAAACCATACATTGCAAATGAAGGGTTCATCATCAAAATAGAGTCTTTTTTAGGCTCACAAAAAACTTTTATGATCAAATCAATCAATTCATCACTGCCATTTCCGACTGCAATCTGATCTGTTGAGATATTCTTTATTTCAGAAAGTTTTTGCTTTAATTCTTTCTGCGTAGAATCAGGATAACGGTTCAGTTCTCCAAACGGACTTTCATTGGCATCCAGTAAAACAGGATTTTTAAATTCATTATGATCTCTAAAACTGATGTAAGGCTGCAGTTCTAAGATATTTTTTCTTACTAAACTATTGAGATTAAATTCTTTCATTTTCTTGTTTTAATCGGATGGATACGGCATTTTTGTGTGCAAATAATCCTTCTGTTTCTGCCATGATTTCTATTGTTTTTCCTAAATTTTGAAGTCCTTTTTGGGATAGATTCTGAAATGTGATTTTCTTCACAAAACTGTCTAAGGAAACTCCACTATAATTTTTTGAAAAACCGTTTGTCGGAAGGGTGTGATTGGTCCCACTTGCATAATCTCCCGCACTTTCACAGGAATAATTTCCCAGGAAAACCGAACCTGCATTTTGAATTTTTGGAATGTAATTTTCAAAGTCTTCCATAGCTAAAATCAAATGTTCGGGAGCGTACAAATTGCTGAATTCTAAAGCTTCATCGATCGTATTTAGTAAAATAAAATGGCTGTTTTCCAAAGCTTCTGTCGCAAATTCATTTCTGGGAAGTACTTTAAGTTGTTTTTCCGTTTCTTCAATGGTTTGATTAAAAATTGTTTCATCTGTTGACAGGAAAATAACCTGACTGTCACTTCCGTGCTCTGCCTGAGAAAGCAGATCTGCCGCGCAGAACTCAGGAATGGCTTTTTCATCTGCAATGACTAATACTTCGCTTGGTCCGGCCGGCATATCGATGGAAACATTGTAATTTTGAGCAAATTCTTTTGCTGCGACAACATACTGATTTCCTGGTCCAAAAATTTTATAGACATTGGGAATACTTTCCGTTCCTAAAGTCATTGCTGCAACCGCTTGTGCTCCACCGGTTTTAAATACTTCAGTGATTCCACAAAGTTTTGCAGTATACAGAATGGCTGGATTGATATTTCCGTTTTTATCTGGAGGTGTGCATAAGACAATTTCTTTACAGCCCGCTAATTGAGCAGGTATAGCAAGCATTAAAACCGTAGAAAACAAAGGTGCTGTTCCTCCCGGAATATAGATTCCAACTTTTTCAATCGCTCTGTTTTCTCTCCAGCAAACCACTCCTTTTGTAGTTTCAACTTTTTCTACTGCAATAATTTGTGAGGTATGAAATTTTGTAATATTATCTTTTGCCTGTTGAATAGCTTCTTTTAATTCATTACTGATCAAGCTTTCTGCATTTTCTATTTCTTTTTCGGAAACTTTAATACTTTTAATTTCAACTCCATCGAACTTTTTATTTAAATCTAGTAAAGCCTGGTCTCCGTTTTTTTCAACTTCTGTAAAAATATCAGCAATAATTTTTGTCAATTTTTCTCTTTGTAAAACAGGTCTTTTCACTAATTCCGGCCAAGCTTCTCTTTGAGGATATTTATTAATTTTCATATTAAATCACCATTTTATCGATTGGAATTATCAAAATATCTTGTGCTCCTTTGTCTTTTAGCTCATCGATGACTTCCCAAAACCGTTCTTCATCAATCACAGAATGAATACTGCTCCAGCCTTTTTCAGCTAAAGGAATTACAGTAGGACTTTTAAGAACGGGAAGTGTTTTTGAAATGAGATTAATTTTCTCATTCGGAACATTCATCAGGATATATTTTGAATTTTTTGCTTTTAAAACCGCTTTAATTCTGAAAAGAAATTTTTCTAAAATGGATACTTTTTCCGCACTTAATTGTGATGTTTTTGCCAGTACAGCTTCTGATTTTAAAAGCGTTACGGTTTCTCGCAATCCGTTTTTAAATAAAGTGCTTCCTGAACTTACAATATCACAGATTCCATCGGCAAGACCAATATTGGGAGCAATTTCCACCGAGCCTGAAATCACGTGAATATCAGCAGAAATATTATTTTTCTCAAGAAAATTTTTAAGGGTATTTGGATAAGATGTAGCAATCTTTTTTCCTCGAAAATAATTGATGTCATCCGTTTCAATTTCTTTCGGAATGGCTAAGGAAACTCTGCATTTTGAGAAACCTAAAGGTTGGATAATTTCAATATTTTTTTGTTTTTCAACTAAAAGATTTTCGCCGACAATGGCAATATCCACCACTCCGTCTTCCAGATATTGAGGGATATCTGAATTCCGTAAATACATGATTTCCATGGGGAAATTGTCTACAGAAACTTTAAGCTGGTCTTTTCCGTTGTTGATGAAGATTCCACAGTCTTTAAGGAGCTGAAGAGATTCTTCGTAAAGCCGTCCGCTTTTTTGTATCGCTATTTTTAATGTACTCATTTCACTTTTGTTGTGTCTGAGCAAATAAAAATGGTTGAATTGAAAAAATTTCCCGGGATAAATTTAGAAACAAAAAAACCGTCTATTTACTCAGACGGTTTTTAATTATTTTGATTTTAACATAGTCATATATCAACAATTCCGTCTAGCAGAGATGATGATAATAATGATGTACTGTTAAAAAATTCGGTTTCATTGTTGAAATTTTGTGGTACAAATGTAGGACTTATTTTTAAACCGCCAAGGATTTTACGAAATAATTTTTCTGTAAAGGGTCATCAATTCGTTAGCAATGGGCTCGTCATTAAACTTCTGAACAAAGTCAAACCCCTTATCAGCACGGCGTTTTCTTTCGGATTCGTTCTCCCACAAAAATTTTATTTTCGACTGAATATCTAAATGATTTTTGGGATCGATATAAACAGAATCAGGACCACCCGCTTCAGGAAGGCAGCTTGTATTGCTTGTGATGGTAACTGTTTTTGAAAAAAGTGCTTCTATTACAGGAATTCCGAAGCCTTCAAAAAAGCTTGGATATACGAAAATATCAGCTAATTTATAAATAACGGCCAATTCATCCATAGAAACACCTTCTAAAAAATGAACCTGTTTTTCCATTTTGTTCTTCTGAATAAAACCTGCTATTTTTTGAAAGTATTTAGTTTTTTTTCCGACAACAACCAAGGGAATGTTGCTTCCATTGATTCCTTTTACAATGTTTAAAAGATTTTTGCGGTTTTCTATGGTTCCGACATTTAAAATAAACCTTTCCGGGAGATTGAATTTTGACTTTGTCTGTTGAATAAAATCATCAGATTGCTGTTCTTTAAAAGCTTTATGACAACCTTGATAAATCACTTCAATTTTGCTTTCCGGAACTTTTAAAAACTGGATGATATCTCGTTTTGTCTGTTCTGAAATCGCAATGATTTTATCTGCGGAATTTGCCGCTTTTTTAAATTTCCAAAGATGAATTTTACGGTCAAAAAATGAATAATATTGAGGGTATCTTACAAAAATCAGATCGTGAATACTGACTATTTTTTTTATCGGTTTCTTATCCCATTTTAAGGGTAATTCTCCCGATAATCCATGGAAAATATCTGCATTTTGTTTTTGCGCGTCCTTTCCCATTTTAAATTGACGGGACATATTTCCTTTGGATGTTTCAACGAAGTGAACATTGGGGTTTTCTAAAATATCAGCTCCTCTTTCAGATTTGTTTTTATTTAACAGAATATATTCATTTTCAGGAAAATATTTTGATAAAATGCGAATCAGATCACGAGAATAGTTTCCTAATCCTGAAGTGTTGTGAAAGAAACGTTTTGCATCATAAGCTATCTTCATTCTCGGGTCTTATGATGTTTTGGGTCAGTTGCTTCTTTTTCCAGTGTTCGGATTTATCTTTATAAAGGAAGAATTTACCAAGCTTATACTTAAACTGCATTTTGTTGTCATAATGAGGTCCCAAAAACCGGTGAGGAATATTTGGATTTTCTTTAAGACATTCTTTAATTGAGTCTGTGTAAACTGTTGGTCCTGTGGTTTTATGAACATTATGAGGGTATGGATTGTTTTTAATATTTTCCAAGATGTTCTCTAATGTTCTTTGTAAAAATGGGTGTCCGGCTTCATACACCAGACCCCATTGTACATAATATGTTGGCGGATCTTCATCCGTCACTAATGCAGTATCATCTTCGCGGATCAGTTTTCGTAAAGGAATATTGATTCCACTGTCGATATCCAGATATACTCCCCCTTTTTTGTACAGGATGGCATATCTGAAAAAATCTGCTTTGGCCGCACCTATGGTAAGCCTGTTATAGGCTTTCAGATATTCAGGCGGAAATTCATCCTTAAAGAATTCGGTAATCCTTTTATCATCATAAAAATGATATTGATATTCCGGATTTTTCTTAAGCATCCTTTTAATATGAAACTTCGTAAGCCAAGGCAGCTTATCGGTTTTAAAAGTCTGAAAGATCTGTTTAGGAATGGCCATAGTTTTGTAAGTTTTTAAACTGCTACATTGTTTTCTCTTAATGCATCGTTAAGAGATGTTTTTTTATCTGTAGATTCTTTTCTCTGACCAATGATCAAAGCACAAGGAACCTGATATTCTCCCGCAGGATATTGTTTTGTATAGCTTCCGGGAATTACTACTGAACGTGCAGGAACTCTTCCTTTAATTTCAATGGGTTCCGGACCTGTTACGTCAATGATTTTTGTTGAAGCTGTCAAAACAACATTTGCTCCCAAAACGGCTTCTTTCTCTACGTGAACTCCTTCCACCACGATACATCTTGATCCGATAAAGCAATCATCTTCAATAATTACCGGAGCAGCCTGAAGCGGTTCCAATACGCCACCGATACCAACACCACCACTCAAGTGAACATTTTTACCGATTTGTGCACAGCTTCCTACTGTTGCCCAAGTATCAACCATTGTTCCCGAATCTACATATGCCCCAATATTTACGTAAGAAGGCATCATAATTACTCCCGGAGCAATGTAAGCTCCTTCTCTTGCAATTGCATGAGGTACAACTCTCACTCCTTTTTCAGCATAGTTTCTTTTCAAAGGCATTTTGTCATGAAATTCAAACGGACCTACCTCGATAGTTTCCATTTTCTGGATCGGAAAGTACATTACGACAGCTTTTTTCACCCATTCATTTACCTGCCATCCGTTTTCTGTAGGTTCAGCTGTACGAAGTTCTCCTTTATCAACCAAAGAAATAACCTCTCTAATTGCCTTTTGGCTATCCTCATTCTGCAATAATTCTCTGTTGTCCCAGATATTTTCAATTGTTTGTTGTAACGACATGTTTCTAGTTTAAAATTATTTCGCCAAAGATACAAAAAAGTTCATCTTATTCTGAACCATAAAAGCTACAAAAATTGGATTATTGCGTCGGTTTTTACCTTTTATAAAAAATGTAATCATTGAAAAAATCAATCTCATAATGCAGATTTATAAGACTCTTTGAGCATGCAGATAAGCCTTATTCCAATATTTTTCGTTGAGTGAAGAAATGATCACACCTTTTGATGTGGAGGCATGAATAAATTTCACTTCCCCATCATTTCCGATATCATGAACAATGCCTACATGGGAAATTCTGCTTCCTCCTCCTGTCGCAAAAAATAAGAGATCTCCCGGTTTTACGTCGGTAATATCTATTTTTTCTCCGGATAAAGCCTGATCTGAAGATCTTCTGGGAAGTTTAAAATCATTTTCTTCGAATACCTTTACGGTAAATCCCGAACAATCGAAACCAGAAGAAGTATTCCCTCCGAATTTATAAGGAGTCCCGAGATACTTTTCAGCATCTTTTAAAATATCATTAATTGATTTGGATACTTTTCCGCTGAATTTGGAGTCCAGCTTTCTAAGGCTTTCGGTTCTTGTTACGGATTTGTTCTTGGAATTTTTTTCAGCAACACTTTTTGAGCTTCCGCAGGAAATGATAATTGAGGATGTAATGAATAAAACAGATAATTGTTTTACTCGTAAATGACTGTTAAATAATCCCAATTTCATGCGCTTCCGATTGTTTAATGATGTATTGCAAATATATAAATTTAGCGCATTATATATTATTTAGGATTTGTTAAATTACACAGATTGAAAACAATTTTTCTGTTCCTCAAAACAAAAAATCCGGAAAAGTAAATTTCCGGATTGTATTATATATTCTTAAATCTTATTTTTTATCTTTTTCGCCGCTCCATGTTCCTGATCTTCCAGGTGTCGGGACTGAATTTACCCAGCTTCCGCTTCCTTTTTTATCAGTGGTGAGGTTGCCTCTGAATTCTCCATCGGATGGAAGACCTACGACTGCATTTAAGTCTCCGGAAGAATTAAGGTTTCCGGAAATATTATAATTTTCCTGATTCACATCAGAATGCATTGTTCCGGTAACTTTTCCATCATCTGCAACAACAATATTCCACACTCCTTTATCACTTCCTTCATATGTTCCATGCCAAGTCCCGATAAAATCATAAATGCTGTCGTCATCCGAGTTACATCCGATAAATAAAAAAGCTGTTAATAAGAGTAAAAAAAGTTTCTTCATAGTTTAATAAAAGTTTTATGAAATAAATTCAAAATTGTGGAGAATACGGGATTCGAACCCGTGGCCTTTTGACTGCCAGTCAAACGCGCTAGCCAACTGCGCCAATCCCCCATTTGTCATTCGTATTCTGAAACGCTACAAAAGTAAGTATTTATACCACATATACAAATTTTTTATTAAATTTTCTTTAATAAGTTACGTTATTAACTGTGTAATCATCATTTTTTAAAAAATTATTGAATGAAACAGCAAAAAGAAAATCGTTTAACTAGCGATTTATCAGCTTTATTATTAAGAATTTTTCAGTTGTAAAACCCTTTGTAAAAAAGATTGACTGGCAATTTTTTCTTCCGCCTCATTGATCGCTTTCAGTAAATGATTTTCATTATCTGATATTTCGCCCAATACTTTTGAGATGATTTCCCAGACCGGTTTCATCTTTTCTATTAATTCCATTCCTTTAGGAGCCAGTTCTATTAAACGTTTTCTTTCATCGGTCTTATCTTTTTTAGACTGAATCATTTGCTGTTTTTCAAGTTCTTTTAAAAGACTGATGGTGGAAGGATGGGTATAGCCTATTTCATTGGCAATTTCTACCACACTTAGCGTCTGTTTATGATGTAATGTAAAAATGACCGGAAACCATTTGGGCTCGAAATCTATTTCGAATTCTTTATAAACTAAAGCACCATCCTTACGCAACTGCTCACTGAGACGCTGTAATCGGGTTGATAAGGCAAGGGTTCCGGATTCATTAATAACATTCATAGCTTATGATTTTAGGTTAAGAAAACAAAATACATTATCGGAGTTCATCAAAGGGAATTTTGTGGGTAGCTTTTCCTTCTCAATGATTGTAAAATGATTTCGTTCGTAAAAGCGCAATGCAGCCCTGAGTATTGCTACCGTTCCCAAATATACTTCTTCTATGCCGTTTTCATGGCAGTAAGAAATTAAGATTTCCAACAATTTTTGAGCGATACTGTGCTCTTTTCCTCTGAATTCCTTTTTTACAAACATTTTTCGGATAGCGGCAGCATTTTTATCAAATTTGACCAAGGCAATGGTTCCTACAAGCTCATCATTAATAAAAGCTCCCCAAAAATTTCCACCACTGGCTGCATAAAATTCTTCAATTTGCATAAGATCAGGCTGGTCTTCTATCGAGATAGGAACATTGAATTCTTTTTGCTGGATATTCAAAATGAGATCTATCGCTGATTTTGAATAGGTATTGTTTACTGTTCTGATTTCTACCATTATCATTAATTTAGGTACAAAACTACGTAGTTAACTACATATATGCAAATAAAAAATTATAACTTCGATTTAAGATGTTGAAAATTAATTGTTTATAATTTTGAAAATAAAAACGTGCATTGAAATTAATCAACACACGTTTTTTATGACTTTATATTAGAATTTATTTCCAACCGCCTCCAAGAGCTTGGTAAAGCTCTACTCCAGCTTTCATTTTGCTGTATTTTGCATTGGCGATATTCAATTCGGCATTTAATGAATTGACACTTGCATTTAATACTTCAAGATAGTTGGCCATACCATAGTTCACCAATTCCTGAGAGTAATCTACAGACTTTTTATAAGAATCCAGTTCTTTTTGTTTTAGCTCAATATAAGAATCCTGAACCGAGAATACACGGATTGCATCGGAAACTTCTTTTCCGGCAGTAAGAACTGTTTTTCTGAAATTAAGATAAGCAGTTTCCTGATTAGCCAGACTTACTTCATAGTTGGTTTTGATGGTTCTTCTGTTCAAAATAGGCTGAGCTAAACCTCCTACTACACTTGCAAACAAAGAGTTGACACTGAATAAATGATCAATATCCATCGATTGCAAACCTCCGTTTCCTGTGATTTTTAAGGTTGGATAAAACTGAGCTTTGGCAGAATTGGTTAATTCAAAAGCGTTCATTAAGTTGTATTCTGCTCTCATCACGTCCGGTCTGTTTGATAATAACTGAGCAGGATAGCCTAATTTTAAATCAATCGGAACATTCTGAGCTTCCAAAGATGATCTTTCAATCGAGTGAGAAGATTCTCCCATCAATAAACTCATTGTGTTTTCCAGCAATTGAATTTGAGTATCGATGTCGATTAATAAAGATTTTGCATTATATACTAAGGCTTCGCTTTGCTGAACAGCAACTTCTGTAACGGTTCCTGAAATTTTTAAAGCTTTGGTAGTTTCTAAATTTTGCTCACGAACTTTAATCGTTTCTGTAATAATTTTTTTCTGCTCATCATAAGTCAGTAATTGATAATAAGCAGAAGCTATGGAAGCGATCAAATCACTTTTTACCGCTTTGTGGGCAGCAACCGTTCCTAAATAAGCTGCCATCTGAGCTTTTTCCTGAGCTTTTAATTTTCCCCAAAGATCAGCCTCAAAACCAATATTTGCTGTAAGATCAAGCTGGTTGATATATCTTCTTTGTCCGAATAACTGTCCGGTTTGTGTATTCAAAGACTGAGTCTGGAAAGTATAGCCCGGACCAACCGTTACCGTCGGTTCGTAAGCTGCCTTACTTTGTTTTAAATAAGATTCCGCAGAATTGATGCTCTGCAAAGCAATTCTTATATCCAGGTTATTTTCCAAAGCTTTTGAAATATGCCCCTGAAGTATCGGATCTGTGAAAATCTCTTTCCAGGAAACATTCGAAATGTTCGTACTGTCAGCAGGAAGCATATCGGTACGGTACAGCTTTTCGTCAACAACATTATCCGGTCTGTGGTATTCTTTTCTTGCCATACAAGATGATACGGCTGCAAGAACTGCGACTGAAAATGTTATTCCTTTTATGATGTTTAATAAACTCTTCATTTTTTATTGTTAGAAGTTAGAGCTTAGAAGTTAGAAGTTAGTTTTTAGACTCATCTCTAATTCTAACTTCTAATTTCTTCACTTTACATTTATTCTGCTAAATTGATTTCTTCTTTTTTGATAGGTTTAACTTTCTCCTGCAAGTATTCGAAAATCACATATAATACAGGAATTACTAATAATCCTAAAATTGTACCTATCAACAACCCTATTGCTGCTCCTGTTGCGATAGATCTGTTACCAACTGCTCCGATTCCGCTTGCTAAAACCAATGGTAATAAACCGAAGATGAATGCGAATGAGGTCATCAGGATCGGTCTTAGCCTTGCTTTTGCAGCATTAATTGCAGACATAACGATCGTTTCACCATGATGTCTTCTCTGGACGGCAAATTCTACAATCAGAATGGCATTTTTAGCCAATAATCCGACCAACATGATCAGGGCAATCTGGAAATAAATATTGTTTTCCAAGCCCATGATTTTCTGTCCGAAATAAGCTCCCATTACCCCAAGAGGAAGAGAAATTACCACAATTAAAGGAAGGATATAACTTTCATACTGTGCAGAAAGAATGAAATAAACGAAAATCAAACTTAATCCGAAGATGAGTAAAGTCTGAGATCCTGAATTTAATTCTTCTCTTGTTAATCCCGTGAATTCTACATCATAATTTTGATTCAAAGTTTCGTCAGCAACCTGCTGAACGGCAGTAATTGCATCTCCTGAACTGTATCCTGCAGAGTTTGCCCCTGTAATTTTTACCGAAGTAAACAGGTTGTACCGGCTTACAGATTGTGGTCCGTATGCTTTTTTCATTGATACAAACTGAGAGATTGGTGACATTACTCCTGAACCTGTTTTTACATATAGTTCATTTAAGTTTTCAATGCTTTTTCTGTTGTCAGGAAGAGCTTGAACCATTACTCTGAACTGTTTTCCGTATTTTGTAAAGTCGGCAGTATAAATACCTCCGATGTATCCCTGCATGGTAGCCAGGATATCACTTACAGAAACTCCCATTTGTTTAGCTAATGGTACGTTTACCTGCATTTCGTACTGAGGATATTTGGTATTGAATGAAGACTGGGCAAATTCAATTTCAGGTCTTTGCATCAATTTACCGATGAATTCGTTCATTTTATTATCTAAATCTGCATATTCTCCCCCTGATTTATCCAATAATACCATCTCGAAACCGGCACTGTTACCGAAACCGGGTACACTCGGTGGCTGGAAGAATACGACTTTTGCATCAGGAACAGCTCCTGAAATTCCAAATAATTTTTTCGTGATATCTTCGGAAGTTTGTCCGTCTTTTTTCCTTTCGTCAAAAGGTTTTAGCTTAATGAAAGCAAGACCGTTGTTACTACCGTTTCCTGATAAGAATCCTCTTCCTGTAGAGATCGTTACGTTTTGTACACCCGGAACTTTTAAAGCTTTTGCCTGAAGAGTTTTCAAAGCATTGTATGTTCTTTCCATAGAAGCTCCCGGAGGAAGCTGAACATCGGTAAAGATGATCCCTCTGTCTTCTGTAGGTACGAAACCTTTCTTCATGGTAGAACTTGCCCAATATAAAATACCGGCAGTTACTGCAAAGATGATTAAGGTAACCCATTTATGTCTCAACAAGAATACAAATCCTCTTCCGTAACGTTCTGTACCTGATTTAAAAGCAATATTGAACTTATAGAAGAATTTTTGAAGAAAATTCAAGTTCTTATATTCTGTATGATGTGCATGATTAGGTTTTAAGAATAATGAACATAAAACCGGACTCAACGTTAATGCGTTAACTGCAGAAATGATGATCGCAATGATAAGAGTGATTCCGAACTGCTGATAAAATACTCCGGTAGGACCTGTAATAAACGTTACCGGAACGAATACTGCCGCCATTACCAATGTAATAGAAATAATAGCTCCTGTAATTTCGTCCATCGCTTCTACCGTGGCTTTTTTAGCATCGGAAATACCATGTTCCATCTTGGCGTGAACGGCTTCAACAACAACAATTGCATCATCCACAACGATACCAATTGCTAATACTAAGGCGAATAACGTTAATAAGTTTAATGAATATCCAAATAAATTCAGGAAGAAAAATGTTCCCACAATAGAAACCGGAACTGCAATTGCCGGAATCAAGGTAGATCTGAAATCCTGAAGGAAGATAAATACTACGATAAATACCAATATAAATGCTTCGATCAGGGTATGAACCACCTTATCAATGGATGCCTCCAGGAATTCATTTGTATCAAAGTTGAAAGTATATTTAATTCCTTGCGGGAAACTGCCTTCTGCAGATTTCAGATAGGCTTTGATATTTTTAATAATCTCCTGAGCATTGGAACCCGGTGTCTGGAAGATTCCCATACTGATAGACGGGCTATTTCCATTTTCACCAATCCCTGTATAGGACTGACCTGCCAATTCTACTTTAGCAACATCTTTCAGCATTAGGTTTTGTCCGTCAGGAAGCGCTTTAATGATGATATTATCATATTGTGCCTTATCATTGAATTTACCAACATATTTAATGATATATTCGAAGGAGCTTCCACTGTTTTGTCCGATAGAACCTGCAGCGGCTTCTCTACTCTGCTCGTTGATCGCATTGGTAACATCCGTTGGAGTTACTCCGTAAGCAGCCATTTTAGCAGGATCCAGCCATATTCTCATCGAATAGTTCTTACCTCCGAAAACGTTGGCATCACCTACTCCGTTAATCCTTTTTAAATTTGGAATAATATTGATATTCAGGAAGTTTTGAAGATATACATCATCTAAATCTTTGTTTTCGGAATAGAAAGACATATACATCAGGGCGCTTGTCTGCTGTTTTTGGGTAACTACTCCTGAACGTGTAACTTCACTAGGTAATAAAGGAGTTGCTCTTGCTACACGGTTCTGTACGTTTACTGCAGCAATATCGGGATCAATCCCTTGCTTAAAGAACACCTGAATCTGTGCAGAACCATCGTTTCCGGCTGAAGAGGTAATGTAATCCATACCTTCCACCCCGTTGATCTGCTCTTCCAAAGGTACTACAACACTCTTCATTACAGTTTCTGCATTGGCTCCGGTATAGTTTGTAGAAACACTTACGGTGGGAGGTGCAATATCAGGATACTGTGTAACCGGTAGTGAGATCAAGCCCAACACCCCGAGAATCACAATCAGAATTGAGATTACCGTGGATAAAACCGGTCTGTTTATAAAATTTTTAATCATTTTAGAATTTCGGTTTTATTGATTGAACAAGACTATCCATTTTTACAGGTTTTTTGATTACTGCTGTTCCAGGTTTTAATCCTCCAATACCTGCAGCGATGATGGTTTCACCTTTGTTGATACCGGACTTAATAAGGGCCAAATTATCGATTCTGTCGATCACATTTACCACAACATTCTTCGCAGTATCTTTTTCTACTTTATAGACGTAAACAATACCTTGTTGTTCGTAGGTAGCACTTTCCGGAACTACTAAAACATTTTCATATGTTTTTGGCAGTCTGATTGTTCCGCTGTTACCATTACTCAACAATTTTTGAGGGTTTGAGAAACCAACTCTGAACTGAATGGTACCGGTTGTAGCATCAATTTGCCCTGTAATCGCTTCAATTCTTCCTTTTTCACTGTAAATACTTCCGTTTGCCAATTGTAATTCTACCATTGGAAGGTTTTTAATTTTTTCTGGTAAAGAAGAACCCGGAGATTTTTCAAGGAAGTCAAAATATTCTTTTTCGTTCATTGAAAAATAAGCATATAGCTGTGAAGTATCTGAAATTGTAGTTAAAGCCGTCTGATCTGTAGGCCCTACCAAGCTCCCTACTTTTAAAGGAAGCTTCCCAATAACTCCGGAAATAGGTGCGCGAATAATAGAATACTCAATGTTAGCTTCTACTCCTTTATAATTTGCAACTGCTTGTCTTTTTGCAGCATTTGCCTGTTGCAATTGAGCCTGAGCCTGAGCTAAGTTTGCCTGAGCTGTTTGCAGCTGAACATTACTGATAATGTTTTTCTGAACGAGTGGTTTCAATTTATTTACCTCCACATTTGCAGCATTTACGGCAGCCTGAGCAGCAGCAATATTAGATTCTGCGGCACCGATTCCAGCTTTGGAAGCAGCAGCATTTTCGCTTAAAATATTGGTTTCTAAACGGAACAAAGGCTGTCCTTTTGTTACATATTGTCCTTCATCTACCAAAACCTGAGTAATATACCCCTGTATTTTAGCACGAACATCATTATTGACTCTACCCTGAATGGTTGCAGGGAAAGTCTGATAACCGACTATATTTTTTACCTCCACATTCACTACAGGATATGGTTTTGCGCCATCCTGTTTCGGAGCTTCTTTTTTGCAGGCTGTGAGTGAAAGCGCAGCAATAGAAAGTATAACTAGTTTACTGTTCATTTTAAAGTTTATTAAGAGATTCCTGAATATTAAGTATGTTTTTATTTAAGAGCGCTTTGTAAGCTTCCATTTTTTCGTTGTACACATCGTCATGATTTTTTTTAAATTGATCTAAGTCATCTAGTAGTTTTAATTCGTCTTGCATCTTTTGAACTATTTTTTCAAATCTTATCTTCTTATATTCATCATTGATGAAAAAATACCGTTTCCGTTCATCCATTTTATTATGATCTACAATGAGCTGGGCTTTCAGTAATAAAGAAATACTTGTAGAAACCGAGCTTTTGCTTGCAGAAAGAACTTCCACAAACTCATCAAAAGTAATTCCTACCTTCTCATAATCGAAAAGCAGGTAGGCATAAATTTTGGAAGCTAATGGAGGTACGTTGAAAATGGTGCCGTAAAACTTTACAGCATCCTGAAAAATTTTTTCATCAATTTCTATACTCTTATGCATGGTATATAAATTTGAACAAATGTAAAAATTAGTTCAGAACTAAACGAACAAACCCAATAGAGTTTCTCAATATTGGGTCTTTTAAAAATTCAATGAAAGATGATTTAACTTTTGGGCTAAATTATAATCTTCTCAAAAGCTTTTCTCATCCCTCCTGCCAAGCAAACCTCTCCGCAATAAGAATATCCTTTTCCCTCAAGAATCTTTAACATGGCTGTATTGTCATAGTTAGTATCCACCTTAACACTTTGAATTCCATTGGATTTAGTAAATTCCTCGATATAATCAAACAGCTTTTTTACCATTCCCTGGCCTGCAAATTTTTCGTCGACAGCTACTCTGTGTACCACAACAAATTCTCCATTGCTCAACCATGCTCCTTCTATAGTGCTGTAGGCAGGCTCATCATTAAGAATCAATGCGCTGTAAACTGCAATTTCTCCATCTACTGTCATTACATATCCGAAGCCTTTCGCAATGTCACTTTCCACTGTATCCAGATTAGGATATCCTTGTTGCCATTGTGTACTTCCGTCTTGTCTTCTTCTTTCAATTGCCTGCTGCAAAATATTCCAGATAGTATCTCTGTCTTCAATTTCTGCCTTTCTTAGTTTAATTTCTGAATTCATTGCTATGGAAAATTTATTAAAAAATTGAAAGATTGAAAGATTAAAAAATTAGCCTCAACATAAATAATTTTTCAATCTTTAATGCTTAAAATAATTATTTGAATTAAAAAACCGAAAACTAATTGAAATTAATTTTCGGTTCGAAGTAGTAAAATTTAAAATTATGAAATTGTTTTTTATTGATTTTCATTTTGTTGAAGATAAGCATCTATTATCTCAAATGCTTTCTTCTCATCCTGTAAATCCACCATTACTTTTAACGAAGTTGCTGTAGGCGTTGTCGTAAAAGTCAGATAATTGTTTTCTACTGCATTTACAATCTGCGCGTCATCTAATTTAGATTTGATTAACTGAATTTCTGTGGGTTTGTCACTTTCAAAAACTGATACTCTTGTGCTTCTTTCCATATTCTTTTCCGTTTGAGTATCTAAATATATGACAATTTTTTTAAAATCCCAAATTCGGATTTTAAATTTTATTAATATTATTTTCGATTTTATCTATCGCAAGCTGGATTTCTTCCTTAGTGACATTTAAGTGAGGTCTGAATCTAAGTGACTGATCTCCACATGAAAGAATGATCATTCCGTCGTTCCATAATTCGTCTCTTAATAAATCTCTTTGTCCGGAAGTAGGAAGATCAATAGCGCACATCAATCCTCTTCCTCTTGCATTTGATAATTTTTCAGGATATTTTTCTGCTAATTTTTTTAATTCATCTAATAAATAATCACCTACAATTCTTGCATTTTCTACAAGGTTTTCTTTTTCAATCACCTCCATTACCAATTGAAAACGAAGCATGTCGATAAAGTTTCCTCCAAAGGTAGAATTGATTCTTGAGCTTTCTCTGAAGACATTATTAGGAATCTCGTCAAACTTTTCTTTATTGGCTAAAACACCGCAAACCTGTGCTTTTTTACCGAAAGAAATAATATCTGGTTTTGCTGTAAAATGCTGGAAAGCCCACATTTTTCCTGTAATTCCGATGCCGGTCTGAACTTCGTCGAAGATCAATAGAATTTCATTATCATCACAGATCTTTCTTAATCCTAATAAAAATTCATCTCTGAAATGATTATCACCACCTTCTGCCTGGATAGGTTCAATAATGATACAGGCTACCTTATCAGGATTCATTAAAATGGCTTCTTCAATATGAATCAATGCTAATTTTTCATTTTTGATGGTTTCTTCCAGGTTTTCTTCCGTAATAGGGAAAGTCAATTTAGGGTTTAAGATTCTTGGCCAGTCAAACATTGGGAAATATTGATATTTTCTCGGGTCAGAAGTATTGGTTAAGCTAAGTGTATATCCGCTTCTTCCATGGAATGCCTGTCTGAAATGGATACAGATTCCAGCTTCTGTAGTAAGACCTTTCTCGAAATTCTTTCTGGTTTTCCAGTCGAAGCATGCTTTCATTGCATTCTCTACTCCTAATGTTCCTCCTTCAATAAAGAAAGCATATTGCAGTTCTTCCGGAATCACTACTCTTTCAAAAACTTCCAAAAAGTGAGCATATTCTTCGGAATATACATCCGCCAGAGTTGGCTTGTTAACAGCCATTTTGCCTAACCATGCCGATTTCTCAACGATGTAAGGATGATTGTAGCCTATAGAAGCTGAGGCAAACATCGAAAACATATCTAAATATTCTCTGTTGGTAAGCTTGTCATATAGCCAAGATCCGTGAGATTTTTCAATATCCATCACGAAATCAAAACCATCCGCCAAAACATGTCTTCCTATGGTTTCTTTTACTTTATCTACCTGTATATCAATTGTTGTGTGTTCCATATTGTATGTGATTTAAAGATTCAAAGATGTAAAAATTAAGACCAGCTAATATTTTTAAACCTTCAAATGACTTAAATGGTTAAATTATTTTTTATAAATCAAATTTAATTCCCTGTGCTAAAGGAAGTTGAGCTGTGTAATTTATTGTATTTGTTTGTCTTCTCATATAATATTTCCAAACGTCTGAACCTGATTCTCTACCGCCCCCTGTTTCTTTTTCACCACCGAAAGCTCCTCCGATTTCTGCTCCGGAAGTTCCGATATTTACGTTCGCAATTCCACAGTCTGAACCGGCATGAGATAAGAATAATTCTGCTTCTCTCAAATTTTGAGTCATAATTGAAGATGATAAACCTTGTGGGACATCATTTTGAATGGCAATCGCTTCTTCTAAAGTTTTATATTTGATTAGGTATAAAATCGGTGCGAAAGTTTCGTGCTGAACAATTTCGTAAGAATTTTTCACTTCTGCGATACAAGGTTTCACATAGCAGCCTGATTCATATCCTTTTCCTTTTAAAACTTCACCTTCAACGATGAATTTTGCACCCTCTTTTTTTCCTTTTTTAATGGCTTCCTGATACATATTTACAGCATCGGTATCGATAAGCGGTCCAACATGGTTGGTTTCATCCAAAGGATTTCCGATCTTTAACTGTCCGTAAGCTTTTACCAATCTGTTTTTTACTTCATCATAAATGCTCTCGTGAATAATGAGCCTTCTTGTGGATGTACATCTTTGACCAGCCGTTCCCACAGCTCCGAAAACAGCTCCGATGATCGACATATCGATATCTGCATCTTTAGAAATAATAATGGCGTTATTTCCTCCTAATTCAAGAATAGATTTCCCGAATCGTTGAGCAACATTGGTAGAAACCATTCTTCCTACTCTTGTAGAACCTGTGAAAGAAACTAAAGAAATTCTCTTATCATCCACTAATTTCTGCCCGATTTCATGATCGGCAACCAATACACTTGAAATACCTTCAGGAAGATTATTTTCCTTGATTACTTCATTCATTATGTTCTGGCAAGCAATAGCACAAAGTGGTGTTTTTTCTGAAGGCTTCCAGATAGTAACGTTACCACAGATCCATGCTAAAGCTGTATTCCAAGACCAAACGGCAACCGGAAAGTTAAATGCTGTAATGATTCCTACAATTCCAAGCGGATGATATTGTTCGTACATTCTGTGTCCCGGTCTTTCCGAATGCATGGTATAGCCGTGAAGCTGTCTGGAAACTCCTACTGCAAAATCACAGATATCGATCATTTCCTGAACTTCTCCTAAGCCTTCCTGTAAAGATTTACCCATTTCATAAGAAACCAGTTTTCCGAGATCGTCTTTGTATTGTCTTAGTTTTTGTCCCAGTTGTCTTACGATTTCCCCTCTCTTAGGAGCCGGAATCAACCTGAATTCTTTAAACGCTTTTTCTGCCGTTTCAATCACCTTATCATAATCTGATTCTCCGGAAGTCTTTATTTTAGCAATTAAATTACCATCTACTGGTGAAAAACTTTCTATCGTTTTTCCTGATGCGAAATATTTTCCGCCTACCGAAGTTCCTTTGTTTTCTTCTTTAATTCCTAAGTTTTTCAGTGTTTTTTCGATTCCGAAATCCTTTATTTTTTTAGACATAAAAATTTTACTTTTCGTTTTCTCTAAAGATAAAAATATTATACGAACCTCAAAATTTAATTTTTTTTAACTCATTTTTTATTTGGACTAATTATAAACATGATTATCTTTGTAAAGTAAATATTTGAATTTCAGTAATGGAAAATAATAAGGAGGTAAAAGAATCTGAAGAAGTAAAGAAAAATTCTAAATGGAAAAGCCTGGTTAAGAAGTTTGGAATAGGTGGGATTATATTCTTTACAGTGAAGGGAATTATCACTTCCACCCTTATTTATTTGCTGGGAAAAAATTTCTGGACTGTAATCAGCAATTATTTTACTACTATTTTTGATTAAATTAATTGGTATAATGAAATGTAAAAAGCAGAGAAAATTTCTCTGCTTTTTATTTTTATTCTGCCATTCAGCGTACAGGATGACAACGAAGCTTAGCAATAGATTTTTAAATATTTCTCCTTCGTCGAAATGACAATATTGAATAAATTTATTCTTTTTTCTTTCTTCCGGAATCGATTAAGTTTTGATGAAGCAAATATTCAATCTGTCCGTTTACACTTCTGAATTCATCATTGGCCCATTTTTCCAGCAGTTTGTAAGTAGACTCATCTATCCTTATCACAAAAGATTTTTTGCTTTTGCTTTCGGAAGAAGTTTGAGTTTTATCTGATTTCATTTTAAAGTTTTCTAATTATTTACTTAATGCAGATTTTTTCAAAAAATTTCTCCTTGTCGAAATGACAGATTAATTATATAAAGTTCCGGCGTTTAAAATAGGTGTGGCAGCTTTTTCCCCGCATAAAACCACCATTAGATTGCTGACCATAGCTGCTTTTCTTTCGTCATCCAGTTCCACAATATTTTCTTCGGATAATTTTTTTAAAGCTAAATCTACCATTCCAACGGCTCCTTCTACAATTTTAGTTCTTGCCGCTACAATTGCCGTTGCCTGTTGTCTTTGAAGCATTGCTCCCGCAATTTCTGAGGCATAAGCAAGATGCGAAATTCTGGCTTCCTGAATGATAATTCCTGCTTTTGAAAGTCGGTCTGTAAGTTCCTGCTCCAGGATTGAATTGATCTTGTCACCACCTTCTCTTAATGTAATTGGAGCATGGTCATCTTCAAGATTATCATAAGGAAAGCTCATCGCTAAGTGACGAACAGCAGCTTCACTCTGCATTTTTACAAAGTCAGAGTACCTTTCTACATCAAAAGCGGCTTTATAAGTGTCTCCTACTTTCCACACAATGACAACGGCAATTTCAATCGGGTTTCCCATTTTGTCATTTACTTTTAAGGTTTGTCCCTGAAGGTTTTCTGAACGTAAGCTGATTCGTTGAGATGAGTATAAAGGATTGATAAAGAACAATCCGTTTTCTTTTACAGTTCCGACATACTTACCAAAGAAGTTCAGTACTCTTGAATGATTAGGCTGAATAATCATCAATCCTTTCAAGAAAAAACAGAATACAAGAAAGCAGAGAACAGAAAGAACAACGAAAGTAATGTTGTTATCTACTCCTGTTATGAAAAGAAAAATAGCGGCTACGAAAAGTATTAAGCATATTACTAAAGCTAAATAGCCGGACATTGGTTTTAAAACTTTTTCCATGATATGATTTTTAATTTGATATTATTTTGATATCATAAAGTTATTATTAATTTTTAAATAATTTTCATTTTTCCAGAATTAATTTTCTTGATGTTTTAGACCATTTATTGCACAAAAAAATCCCGGAAATTTTTCCGGGATTTTTTTGTATTAATAATCTTGATTTTATTTTTTTGTTAATGCTTTAAATTTAACATAAGAAACAATAGACAGTATTAACATGGTTGCTAATCCGATATAAACCCAAGCCGGAACCGGAACCGGATCTCCTGCTGCATAAGAGTGAAGCCCGCTCAGGTAGTAGTTTACTCCAAAATAAGTCATTACCATTGAGCAGAAAGCAAACATTGTAGCCACATGAATTGCCCATCTGCTTCTCAATCCCGGAACCAATCTCATGTGTAATACAAATGCGTACACCATGATTGAAATGAATGCCCAGGTTTCTTTTGGATCCCAGCTCCAGTATCTTCCCCAAGATTCATTGGCCCAGATTCCTCCTAAGAAGTTTCCTACTGTCAAAGCAAACAGGCCTATTGTTAACGACATTTCAGATACAATAGCCAGTTCTTTCAATGTGGTGTCGTGGTGCATTTTATAAGTTTCTTTATTGGAAATAATATAGAATACCAAACTGATCACGGCTATAATCATTGATAAGGCAAAGAACCCATAGCTTGAGGTAATAATAGCAACGTGTACAATCAACCAATATGATTTTAATACAGGAACAAGTGGTGTGATCTGCGGATCAAGTGCTGAACCTCCGTGAGCAAATCCCATCATAATTACTGCTACCATGAATCCTGCTGCAGGAATTAATGCGTTTGCATTTCTGTATAGCAATAGACCTGCTGTAATTCCTACCCAAGAAATAAAGATAATGGCTTCATAACCGTTACTCCAAGGAGCATGACCTGAAATATACCATCTTGCAACAAGTCCCAGGAAATGGAAAGCATAACCAACAATTCCAAGGACAATGATTATTTTAATGATTTTATTTAAGATTTTTTTAGGCTTAAATAATTCTATAAAACCTAAGATCAATAGTAATCCACCAATTAAGGTATAGAAAATCAATAATTTGAAGTTAAGGTTTACTTCATTCATGAAAACCTCAAGATCAACTTTAGATTTTGCAGGAACTACTGCTTTTCCCCATTTTTGTTGATACGCTGAAAGCTTTGCTAATTCCGTATCTGCTTTGCTCCAGTTTCCAGATTGCTGAGCCTGCAGAACTTCTGCAAAATAAGGTCCCATTACTTGTTGAGATTCCATATCCGGTTCAAATTTCTGGTCAAGCCAAGAATGCCACGTGTGATTTGCGTCATTTTTTACAGGAACTATTCTCATAAACTGACCACTGAAAAACTCGTTAAAAATCTGAACTCTTTCATTTACCGAAATTACTTCTTTGTCATAATTGGTCTGTTCAGACGGTTTTTTACGGAATGCTGTGTTGTAATCGTGTTCAAGAATATATGATAAATTTCCATTGGCATCTGCGGGGAAAAGATTCATTAATGAAGTGTAACCGTCTTCGTTAGCTTTTGTTTTTTTCATTAATTCATCACCTCCTTTCGGTCCGATTTTAATCATCGGAACCATTGTCCAGCTTGGTGTATCCGTATTGATAGATAAAAACCATTGGTTTGCTGTCAAAGACTTTCCATCCGTTCCTTTAAACTCGTCTTTTTTATACAGTTTTCTTAGAATATCTAATGCCTCAGTATTGATCGGAACAATTCTTCCTTCAAAATTCTGTACTAAAAGATACCCGAATTTATCTGCGTGCTCTTTATCGATCTTGTTTTTTGCAATGATTTCATCCGGAGAGATTGTTCTCATTTTCCCTAAAGGAGAAGCCAAAGAGTTTTGTTGTTTTGGCTGAGCTGTCTCAGTTGTTGCTGGCTTTTCATGAATATGTCCGTCTCCTTCTACGTGAACATGTTCTCTGCTTCCGTCCGTTGTACCGTGTGTCTCAATTTTCTGAGCGTTTAGCCCTAAGCTTAAGAATAGTAATAATACGGCTGCAATTCTTTTCTTATTCACGTCTTTCAGCATTTTGTTCAATTTCCAGAAATGCGTTCCTTTCCAGAAGAATATAAAGAACATTCCGCCAAATAATAATGTATAACCGATGTAAGAGATCAGAGTCCCCCAATAATCATGATTGACAGAAAGTACGGTTCCCATTCTGTCCGGATCGAAACTTGACTGGAAGAAACGGTACCCTTTATGGTTAAGAACGTGGTTCATATATATTTTATAAGGAGTTTCTTTACCTTCATCAATGATTTTTACATGACTTTCATAGGCACTCGGAGATGAACTGCCGGGGTACGTTTCCATAACGAAATCATCTAATTTAAGTGCAAAAGGTGTGTTATAGATTTTTGGTCCGAAACCTACCATGATGTTCAGCCCGTCCATCGTAACCTGTTTGTAAGCATTTGGATTTCCTTTTTCAACAGATAGGTCTACTAATTGTTTAGTTTTTGGTCCCTGAATTTCAACAGTAAGCATATCCGGAACGTTTTGGTCTTTCTTTCTGTCGCCTTCAATAGCCATTAGTCTTCCTTTTTTCAATCCTTCAGGAACGACTAATTTCAATTCATTGATGGTATATAAACTTCTTAAAGCAAGAGGCTGGAACTGATCTTTTACAGTATTTCCTGTAGCCTGGGTTGCCATCGTCATATAAGCTGCATCAACGGGTGTCTTAATGAACAATTGTCCGTTTTCATTTTTAAATTCAACCGCTCCTTCAATAGGTCTGTTGAAAGTTACCAATGTCCCATTAATTGATTTTGTTTCGCCTGGTTTGATGAAAATATTTTGTCTTCCTGTATTTCCTGTAGAAACTAAGTGAAGATATTCAGCTCCGTTTGTATCCGTCACTAGGCTATCTTTCTTTCTCTGGATGTATTCTTTTGCAACCACTTTCACTTCTTTTCCGTGGAAATCATAAGTTGCTTCCAGATTTTTGTGCAATGGAGACATTAAATAAGGAATATCCTGATAATTAAGAATATCACCTTTTTCTTCAATCTGAATTTTAAGAAAGGTTTTATCGGTAACAATTTCGTCGGAAGTTTCTCCTTCTCTAATGTGCATTGTCCCTTCAAAACTGATATATCTTGTGATAGCACCTCCGATGAAGATAAATATGAAAGCTAAGTGAAAAACCAGCACCGGCCATTTTTCTTTTTTCCAAAGTCTGTATCTTCCGATATTTCCGATGAAGTTTAAAATAAGCAGAAGCATGATGAATTCAAACCATTTTGATTCGTAAATGAGTGCTTTTGCCGTAGGTGTTCCATAGTCGTTTTCTAAGAACGTTGCATAGGCCATTGAAAATGCATAAACCAGCAGCAATACAGCCATTGTCCTGGTTGAAATAAGAATATCCTGGATCTTCTTCATGATGTTATATACTTGACATGCAAAAATAAGGATGATTAATGAAAAGGTGGTTAAAAAAAACTGTCATTTGTCAGTTGAAACCTCTTAAAACCTTATTTTGATCCATTCTTAATAAAGTAAAATATTTTAAGAAAAATTTAATTATTAATATCCTATGGATAATGATTTATAAAAGCTATGGTTGTTATTGTAATCTTCTATTTGTTAACATGGATGTATTCTCAAATTTCATCTAAAAAAGCACATTTTTTTAATAAAATACTATTAAATTAGAATCTAAAATTTAGAAATCAAAATTATCTTTTAATGTTCAAAAAACATTAAATTTGCCCACATTGATATTATGAATAAGACGCAAACAAAAACACAGGAATCGCCTGACAAAGGCAAAATATTATCGAAGCCGCGTATATTCTTCGGGCTTGTATTTATACTATTTTCCATTATTCTTACTTTTTCGTTCATTTCCTATCTGATGAACTGGAAATCAGATCAGAGTCAGGCAGGAACTATGCTTGACAAAACTGTAAAATCATCTAATCTTTTTGGAAAGATTGGGGATTGGCTAGGCAATATTTTTATTTTTGAAAGTATTGGGATTGCCTCATTTATTATTGCATTTTTAGTATTGGTTTTCGGAACTCTTATCCTGAAAAAAACATATTTTAAACCTTGGAAAACAATCGGGCACTCTCTGTTTTTTATTTGCTGGCTTCCTATTTTCTTTGGGGCGGCATTTACTAAAAATCAAGGTGGTGTATTAAGCGGAGTTTACGGATATCAGATCATGGATTCTTTGAATGCTTTAATAGGTGATGTTGGAATGTGGTTGGTACTGGTAGCAAGTATTGCTTTATACTTTATTTTGGAATTCAATCTGCGTCCAAGTGCTGTAAAAGCAAAATTGGGTGAAATTAATGAGAATACGATCGGAAGAGTAAAATCTATGATGCCGAGCTCTGATGAGAATTTTGAAGCAGATGAAGAACTGGAGGATGAAACCGGAGAAAATAATAATATTACCGTTACTGAAATGGCGACTCCGAAACTGCCTAAAGAACCTGTGGATCTGGCAAAAGATTTTACAGAAATTCCTTCTTCCCCGGCTATAGAAACAATTCCAACTCCTAATCAGACTTCATTTGAGAATGATAAAGAAATCACTCAATCCATTAATTTAAATCTTAATACAAAGCCTTCAACTCCTGTTGTAAATCCTTCAGAAGCTTTTGATATTAATCCTTCAAAACCGCTATCTCAAAGTAATGAAGATATTAAATTTAATGTAGAAGTTGCTCCGGTTATTGATGTATTAGACGAGTCTGATAAGAAATCACAAGAACTTGTAGAAAAGCATGGGCTGTATGATCATACATTAGATCTTGCTAATTTTCAGATGCCTCATGTAGATCTTTTGAAAGATTATGGGAATGAAGAAATTTCTATTAATAAAGAGGAACTGGAGGAAAATAAAAACAAAATTGTAGGACTTCTTAAAAACTTTAATGTAGGAATTGCTGAGATTAAAGCTACGATTGGTCCAACAGTTACTTTGTATGAAATTGTACCTGAAGCTGGGATCAGAGTTGCGGCGATTAAAAAATTACAGGATGATATTGCCTTAAATTTATCTGCTTTAGGAATCAGAATTATTGCTCCGATGCCGGGTAAAGGAACTATCGGGATTGAAGTTCCGAGAAAAAATCCGACAATGGTTTCTATGCGTTCGGTAATTGCTTCCCAAAAATTCCAGAATACGGATATGGACCTTCCTGTGGTTTTCGGAAAAACGATTTCCAACGAGATCTTTATGGCAGACTTATCCAAAATGCCTCACTTGCTCATGGCGGGTGCAACAGGGCAGGGAAAATCAGTAGGAATCAACGCTATTCTGACTTCCCTACTCTACAAAAAGCATCCAAGCGAATTGAAATTCGTCATGGTAGATCCTAAAAAAGTAGAACTTTCTTTGTATTCAAAAATTGAAAGACATTATTTAGCGAAACTTCCGGATGCAGAAGAAGCAATCATTACAGATACCAATAAAGTAATCAATACGTTGAACTCTCTTTGTATAGAGATGGATATGAGATATGATTTGCTTAAAAATGCTTTTTGTAAAAATTTAAAAGAATACAATAAAAAATTCTCTGAAAGAAAGCTTAATCCGGAAAACGGACACAGATATTTACCTTATATTGTATTGGTAGTAGATGAGTTTGCCGATTTGATTATGACTGCCGGAAAAGAAGTGGAATTACCAATTGCAAGATTAGCACAGCTTGCAAGAGCGGTTGGTATTCACTTAATTGTTGCTACGCAAAGACCTTCTGTAAACGTTATTACCGGTATGATTAAAGCTAACTTTCCCGCAAGAGCTGCATTTAGAGTAATTTCGAGTGTAGACTCCAGAACGATTCTGGATTCTCCGGGTGCTGATCAGCTTATTGGTAAAGGAGATATGCTTTATTTCAACGGAAACGAAATTTTAAGACTTCAATGTGCTTTTGTAGATACTCCGGAAGTGGAAAGACTGGCAGAATTTATTGGAGAGCAAAAAGGATACGCTTCCGCTTTCCTGCTTCCTGAATATGTTTCTGAAGAATCAACAAGTACAGTCGGAGCTTTCGATCCTAACGAAAAAGATGCTTTATTTGAAGAAGCGGCAAGAATTATCGTTTCTACACAACAGGGTTCTACTTCTATGTTGCAGAGACAATTGAAGTTAGGATATAACAGAGCAGGTAGAATCATGGATCAGCTGGAAGCTAGTGGTATTGTTGGCGGATTTAACGGAGCTAAAGCAAGAGAAGTGATTATCGGGGATCTCCATTCTTTGGAACAGTTTTTGGAAGACCTGCGTAAGTAAAGGAAAAATGGTTGTTTAACTTTTATAACTCTAAAATATCTATATATTATTAAATTAAAAAAATGAAAAATTTTATTTCAAAAATTATACTGAGTGGTTTAGTTGTAGGAACAGTAGGTTTGGCAAATGCACAAAAAATTGATGCAAAAGCTAAAAAAATACTGGATGATGTGACTGCAAATTATAATTCTAAGAAAAACTCTTATTTCAAATTTTCTTTTGGAAGCGGTGTAAACGGACAGGTTTCCAAAACAGAGCCAGGAATTTACTATGCAGCCGGAGATAAATACAAATTGAAAATCATGGAAACAGAACAGATTTTTGATGGAAATAAGATCTACAACATCAATACGGAAGATATGGAAGTTACAATTGCTAAACCTAACGGAAGCGCTGCCATGTTCTCCCCTATTAATTATCTGACTACTTATAGAAAAGATTACAATGTAACATATAACGGCAAAAAAATGGTAGATGGAGTAAATGCTGATTTTATAAAACTGACTCCCGTAAAAAACAATGGACTTGAAGCGGTATATATTTTTGTGAATTCAGCTAAAAAGCAAATGTTAAAGCTGGAACAGCACGGAAATAATAAAGATGTGGCCGTTATTGCAATCAAAGAATATAAAGAAAATCAAAACTTAGATCCTAATATGTTTGTTTTTGATAAAAATAAATTCAAAAATTATATCATCACAGAATTGTAATCATAATATCTATAAAATATATAAAGTCGCAAAGAACAACTTTGTGGCTTTTTTTTTAATTTTGGCAAATGTTTAAAATATTAGACCGCTATATCATAAAAACCTTTTTTGGTCCCTTTTTCTTTATTTTCAGTGTATTGTTTTTTATCTTCATTGTTAATATCATCTGGGTACAACTAGGTCAGTTTATGGGAAAAGGGCTTACCACTTTTCAAATTGTTAAGCTTCTGTTTTATCTCGGAGTAAGCGTTATCAGTATGGTATTACCACTTACCATACTTCTGGCAAGTATTATGTCTTTTGGGGAGTTTGGTGAACGTTATGAGCTTGCTGCCATGAAAGCAGCAGGAATTTCCTTAACCAGAGTGATGACACCCCTTTTAGGTGTAGCAACGATACTCGCGATCATGCTTTACTTCTTTTCCAATGATATTATCCCCGATTTTCAGAGAAAGGCAAAAAACATGCTTTTTAATATTGCTCAGACAAAACCGGCACTGAATTTCACTCCCGGCCAGTTTATCGATCAGCTTCCGGGATATATGGTGAAATTCGATAAGATTTATGGTGAAGACGGAAAAGATATAGAAGGTGTTTTTGTTCATAAAAAGGCAAGTACCTTCGAAAACCAGCAGACGATTATCGCTAAAAAAGGAAAGTTTGTGACTCCGGCCAATAAAAACTTTCTGAAACTCGAGTTGTATGATGGTTATGTCATTGAAGACAATTTTGCAGGTAAGGGAGAAAATGCAAGGCTTAAACAGCCGGATCAGGTCATTAAGTTTGATACCTTAGTTTCTCACTTTGATGTCAGTGAGCTTATCAATAAAGCGATTGAAGAAGAACAAATTACTGATGATTACCGTTTTCAGACGTATAGTGAACTTAATAAAACTATTCAGAAAAGTAAAAAAGATAATGCGTCTTATTTTAATACAGTAAATGGAGACGTTCTGAATCAGGTTAATACTGTTGTTACTTATATGGATAAAAGCAAGTCTAAAATTGCGGCGAAACAACAGATAAAGCTAGATACTGTAAAAGGTGAGAAGAAGCTCGAAATGATTTCCAATGCTTATAACAGGATGGATAATTTAAAAGCTACTTTAGAAACAAAAAACAATGAAATAAATCCGAGTGTAAAATACTTTGGTAAAGTAGTAATGTATCAACAGAGAATTGTAACCTACTCTTTTACTTGTGTTATATTCTTTTTGATCGGGGCAAGTTTAGGTTCCATTATCAGAAAAGGAGGAATGGGATTACCCGTAATTATAGCCATCGTTATTTTTATTATTTTCTATATCATTAATGTTGGAATGGAAAACTTGGCGTGGGCTGGGAAAATGAATCCTTATCTGGCTTCCTGGCTTCCCAATATGGTTTTGTTTCCTTTTGGGCTTTGGATGACGTATAAGGCACTTACCGATTCTCAGCTTTTTGATGCTGAAAAATATAAATCTCTTCTGAAGCCTATTACGAAAAGGTTCTCAAAAAGTAAAGAGCATAAAAGATATCAATAATTTAAAATCCGGAGTTTCCGGATTTTTTTATTTATAGAAAATTGAATTTGTAAAAAACATAAACTTAATAGCTATTCTTTATCTCAAATTAAAAGTTAAGAAGTTTAATAAAATTGCAATTTCTTTTCAACAAAAAAAACCTGCTTGTAAGCAGGTTTTATTTTATATAGAATAACTCTTAATGTCCGGATTTTGCATTGGCATCATGATGTACATGACTTAAATACTTAGTGCAGTATGCACCAAAGATTAAAATCACCAGGTAACAGAATACGGGAATGATAAAAGAATGCTGTACTCCAAAATGATCAGCAAGGTATCCCTGAAAAATAGGAACAATTGCTCCACCTAAAATTGCCATTACGACTAGCGAAGAACCCTGACTGGTGTATTTCCCCAGTCCTGAAATGGCCAGTGTATAAATATTCGAAAACATGATAGAGTTGAAAATACCAATTCCTAAAATACTGTACATAGCCAGTTCTCCGTGATTTACCATTGCAGAGATAAGCAGAATTACATTTATGGCTGCAAAGATTGATAATGTTCTTGCAGGGGCAGCTTTTCCGATAAAGAAAGCTATAAAATTAAGAACGATAAATACTAAAAAGAAACTTATTTGTGCAAACGTTAAATTAACAATACTGAAAATTACCAAGAACACCAATGTTGCTGCTCCCAACATATAAATTGCTTTTTTTGCCTGGCTGATGGATTGATTCAAAGAAATTGCGCCCAAAAACCGGCCGATCATTGCTCCTCCCCAATAAAGGGAAAGGTAGTTTTTACTTACCACCTCATTAAGATTCATAACCTGAGGCTGCTCTAAAAAGCTGATGATAAAGCTTCCTACCGCCACTTCCCCACCAACATAGCAAAACATCGCGAAAACCCCAAACTTAAGGTGATTGAACTGGAAAGCTCCAAAACCTTTTTCAGTTTCTTCCTCGGCAGTCTGGAAAGACGGAAGCTTTACTCTTGAAATCAATAAAGCCACCAACAGTAAAATGGCTGCAAAAATTAGATAAGGAATTCTTGTTGCTACGGCACTGAAAGATCCGTCTGCTGCTGAGAAAAATTCAAAAATCAAATGTCCTCCCAAAACAGGAGCGATAGTTGTTCCGAATGCATTGAAAGCCTGTGTCATATTCAGTCTGCTGGATGCAGATTCTTCTGAACCTAAAAGTGACACATACGCATTGGCTGTAATCTGTAAAACAGTGAATCCCAATCCTAATACAAATAAAGCTCCTAAAAACAAGCCGTAAGAAGAAAAAGTAGCTGCAGGATAAAATAAAATACATCCTAAAGCTGCCAGAAAAATTCCGAAAAGAATTCCTTTTTTATAACCTACTTTGTTAATGGGATCTCCGCTCGAAGTTGAGATCAGGAAATAAATTAGTGAGCCTATAAAATAAGCTCCGAAGAAACAGAACTGTACCAGCATCGATTCAAAGAAAGTCAGTTTGAAAAGCTGTTTCAGATAAGGAATAAGGATGTCATTCATACAAGTAATGAAACCCCACATAAAAAATAAAAGCGTAATGGTAATAAGAGGAATAGTGTAATTCCTGCTTTCGGTTTTTACTTCATTCGTCATAATCATTCATTTAAAATAAAAAGAGGTTAAAGGTAATTCCTTTTTATTTGATTTTATACTTTTGAATCCCAAACTTTTTATTAAATGTGCATATAATTCCTGTAAAAAAATAAATTTCACTAAAGTAGGAAGTAGAATTGGAATGATCTCAGAAATTAAATCTTACCTTTGTGCTTAAGATTATACCAGTATTTAGTATGGATTCTAAACAACAATTTTTAGATAAATCTCTAGAAGCAAAAGAAATCTTTCTGCCCCATTTATCTACAGATCCTGTGATCTTCGGGTTCGATAATAATGAACTGAAGGTTCTGCTTCTTAAAATGAATTATAGAAAGCAATGGATGCTTCCCGGAGGTTATATTCGTAAAGATGAAGATTTGGATGAAGGAATTGTAAGACTTTTGAAAGAAAGAGCCGGTGTAACGGTATCTTATCTTGAAGAATTTGGTGTTTTTGGAAAAAAGAATCGGAGTGAATTTTACTTTGAAGATTTTGATGAAACGTTGTTTCAAAAACAGAGATTCATTACCATTGGTTTTTATGCGCTTTATAATGCTACAAAGCTTCATCCTGTTGCCGATGAAATGAGTGAAACCTGCGAATGGATTTATTTAAGTGAGCTTCCTGGAATAGAACTGGCAATGGATCACCGGGAGATCATTGAAAAGGCTTTACTTACTTTAAGAGAAAAAATATCTATTAAACCTATCGGATATAATCTTCTTCCCGAGAAATTTACTTTACCCGAGCTTCAAAAATTATATGAAGCTATTTTGGGAAAAGAATTGAATCGTGGGAATTTTTACAGAAAAATCAAAAATCTTGGGATTCTGAGAAAACTTGATGAACAACGTCGTGGTGGTGCTTATAAAGCTCCGGATTTATATACTTTTGATGAAGAAAATTATAAAAAAGCTTTAGAAAACGGACTCAATAGCTGGTAAATGAGCTATCATTTAGTAATATCTTAAAAATTTAAATGAAAAATATTAAAAAAATTTAAAAATTTAATTTAATTTGGAGTTATTTTTAAAAACTTCTTTCCTAATTTTGTATCAATACAAATAGATACACAAATAGATGAAGTTTTTACGTAGAATGTTCCCTTCTAAGTACGAAAATATTGTTACCAATAAAGATTTTTGGGATTGGTTTGTAACCCACCAGAAAAAATTTTGGAAAGCCATACATAACGGAGAAAAGATAGAAGAAATTTTTTTTGATAAAATGATGTCGAAACTGAATCAGGCTAAGGACGGAATTTTTTTTCTTACAGGAATGTATGACAACAAAACTGCGGAACTTATTTTGACCGCCGATACAAACATTAAAAATATTGTTTTCGTAGAAGATCTCATAAAATCGGCTCCTGATATTGATAATTGGAAATTCACAGCACTAAAGCCTGAAGTGAATATTTCAAAGTTTCATATAAAAATGGGGGATCATACTTTTTCAGCCGATAATCTATCTTTTTATGCAACTCAAGATGATAATTATCCCGATGAAATAGACCTTACGATACTATATAAGTATTTTAATGAAGCTGACAAAGAGGTAATTATCAATGGTGTTTATATTTATCTGAATAATCTTCTTGGAGAATTAACTTCTGCTACTATTATTGACCATTTACAAATAAAAGGCAGCAGTCCGGAAAATGTGGAACTAATCCCTATTGCAAAACTGAAAGATTATCTGAGATGGAGAGAAAGTGAATTTGAACAAAAATATCAGCATAAAAGATATTCTGCCCAAAAAGATAACTGGGGAAGTTTTGAAGCGGCTCTCAGTAATGGAAAACCCTATTTTGCAATCGCGAATACCACCGTATTGGAATGGGATCATAAAGCTTCCCATCCTTGGGTTTTAAAGATAGAAATTCGTTACGATGGAAAAGATAACCGTGGATTACCCAATCCTGGAGATTCCCGTTTAATGAATGCTTTTGAGGAAGAACTGAATACTGCTCTCATTGATACAGAAGGGTATTTGAATATAGGCAGGGAAACCGCAGATAATCTTAGAGAAATTTTCTTCGCATGCCGGGAATTTAGGAATTCTTCTAGGCTTACGTATGAAATTATAACTAAATATTCGGATAAACTAAAGATAGAATATCATATCTATAAGGATAAATATTGGCAGACCTTCGATAGGTTTAAACATTTATAAAGTAAAAAAGAGGTTCTCAATTGAAAACCTCTTTTTTATATTTTTTTTCAGAAAGTTATACTTTCATAATGTCAGCTTCTTTCACTTTCAAATGTTCATCACAAAGTTTAACATATTTGTCCGTAAGCACCTGAATTTCTGCTTCCACTCCTTTTACAACATCTTCGGAAACACCGTCTAGTTTTTTAAGTTCTTTTAAACCTTCCTGTCTTGCATTTCTTACGACAATCTTAGTTTGCTCAGCTTCACTTTTAGCTTGTTTTGCCAAATCTTTTCTTCTTTCCTCTGTTAAAGGCGGTACATTCAGGATAATATTGATTCCGTTATTTGAAGGTGCAAAACCTAAATTTGAGTTAATGATTGCTTTTTCAATGTCATTAATAGCTTTGGCATCCCAAGGTTGAATAGAAATCGTCATCGCATCCGGAATAGAAACGTTTGCAACCTGGTTGATAGGAGTTAAAGCTCCGTAGTATTCCACCATTACATCCTGAACCATAGTTGTAGAAGCACGTCCTGCTCTAATTCTTTGAAACGCATGATCCAAATGTCTTACTGCTGCATCCATGTCTTGTTTTACAGATTCTAATATAAGATCTAATTCTTCCATTATATATATAAAATTTGAATAATTACACATTTTAAATAATTAGTATAAGTAATGGGCAATGAGTAATATATTTTAAAAATCTATCACCTGCCACCAAATTACAAATCTACTAAAGTACCAACATTCTCTCCATCAACAATTCTCACTAAATTACCGTCTTTGTTCATATCGAATACAATAATTGGTAATTTATTTTCGTGGCTTAAAGTAAATGCTGTCATATCCATCACTTTAAGATTCTTAGCATAAACTTCGTCGAAAGATAACGAATTATATTTTACGGCGTTTTCATTTTTTTCAGGATCGCTGTCGTAGATTCCGTCTACTCTTGTTCCTTTTAAAATGACATCTGCTCCAATTTCAATAGCTCTTAATGTTGCTGCCGTATCTGTTGTAAAATATGGATTTCCTGTTCCAGCTCCAAAGATGACTACTCTCCCCTTTTCAAGGTGTCTTACTGCTCTTCTCTTGATGAAAGGTTCAGCCACTTTATCCATTTCAATGGCAGACTGAAGTCTTGTTTTTATTCCCGCATCTTCCAATGCACCCTGTAGAGCCATTCCGTTGATTACTGTTGCCAGCATCCCCATATAGTCTCCCTGTACCCTGTCCATTCCTTTAGCAGCTCCTGCGACTCCACGGAAAATATTTCCTCCTCCAATTACAATAGCTACTTCGCATCCTTTATCTACTACTTTTTTGATCTCCGAAGCATATTCCTGCAGCCTTTCATTGTCAATACCATATTGCCTGTTTCCCATTAAGGCTTCACCACTAAGTTTTAGAAGGATTCTTTTATATTTCATCTTTTATTTTTAAGAGTTTATTTTAGAACCAAATTCTTTTAAATTTGATGCTGCAAATATAATCATTAAAAATATTGCAAAAAGAAAAATATTTAGGTGCAAATAATGTTCTAAATATTTTGATACGTACGAAAAAGAATTATTTTTGCATTAATTATAAATTGAATTGAAGAAAATTATCATTTTTTCATTATTTCTGTCAGGAATTGTTTCTTATGCACAAACAGGAACAAATGTTTATCCATTCTTAAATATTCCTGTTTCTGCCAGACAAGCAGCTTTGGGAGGAGATGCAATTACGATAAGAGATTATGATGTTTCCTTTGCAATAGCCAACCCGGCATTACTAAATAAAGATTCAGACCAGCAACTTTCTGTGAACGGTGCAGCCTACTTGGCTGATTCAAAATATGGAACCATTGCCTATGCAAAAGACTTTGATAACGGGCACATGGCTACCATCAATGCCCGTTATATGAGCTACGGAAATATTCCAAGAACAGATGAAAGCGGTTTTGAAAACGGTGAATTTTCGGCTTCCGATGTAGCCATTGGAGCAGGATATGCCTATCAGTTTGAAGAAGACTGGACGATTGGAGGGGGATTAAACTTCATCACTTCAAAAATTGATAATTATACCTCTTCTGCTATTTCTGGAACTGCAGGAATTACTTATCACAACAAAAAGAGTAAAGAAATAGTATCTGCTGTGGCGAGAAATTTCGGATATCAGTTCAAATCATTTAATGGTACAAGAGAAAATCTTCCTTTCAGAATAGACTTAGGATATACTAGGATTTTAAAGACTATTCCTTTGGCTGTTACGATTACAGCTCATGATATTCAGCAATTTGATATCTCTTCTCAATATAATATAGACGGACAGGAAGTAAATATCGGAAGAAAAATTGCCGATCACTTTTCTATCGGAGCAGAACTTTTCCCTGAAAAAAGCTTTAACATAAGATTGGGCTATAATGTAAAAAGAGGAAATGAATTGGCTGTTGCAGATCAAAGAAACTTTTCCGGTCTTTCCGGTGGTTTTGGGATTAAGCTTTCAAGATTCAGAATTGATTATGCTCATGTGAGGTACCATAACTCTTCTAATGTCAATCAGATAGGAATCTCTGTAGACCTTACAAGCCACGCCGGATATTAAGCAGTATTCGAAATTTTAACTATAAATATGATGAAACCTTAAGAAAATCTCTTAGGGTTTCTTGCTTTTTAAGAAAATTTCTTGAAATTTGCGGTATGAAAAAACCTGTAATCGCAATTGATGGGTACTCATCTACCGGGAAAAGTTCAATATCTAAAGTTATTGCTGAAAGGCTTGGACTGATCCATTTAGATACCGGAGCCCTTTACAGAGGAGTAACCTGGTTTGCTCTTCAAAATTGCCTTAATGAAGATGGTACAATCAACTTGAGCGAATTATTTTCTTCGTTCGATCAGATTGAATTAGAATTTAAAAAAGTAGGAACGGAACTTGTTCTTTTTCTTAATCATATTGATATTTCCAAACCGATTAGAACCAACGAGGTTTCAGATAATGTAAGTTTGGTGGCCAAGCAGAAAGAAGTTAGAGATTTTTTATTGCAATCACAACGTTCATTAGCTGAAAAAGGTGGAATTATTATGGATGGAAGAGACATAGGAACAGTGGTTCTTCCCAACGCAGATTACAAATTTTTTCTTACAGCAAGCATAGAGGAAAGAACTAAAAGAAGATATCAGGAACTTTTAGGTTTGGGAATACAGACTGAAGAACAGCAGGTAAAAAACAACCTGATAGAACGTGACAGAATAGACAGTGAAAGAGAAATTGCGCCATTAAGGCAGGCCGAAGACGCCATTGTCATAGACAACAGTCTTCTTACTAAAGAACAGACCATAGAGAGTATACTGGCTTATATTCAGAAGATTTAACAATTTTTAATAACCTTTTTTGTCCTTTGGTATATTAATTGTAACTATTTTTAACGTAAAAACTAATTTTTTATTAACTATTAAAAAACAAGAAATGTCTAGAAAAGGAAACAATACAGCTGGAATTTTAGCAGGACTTCTTGCAGGAGCTGCTGCAGGGGTTATTTTGGGAATGCTTTATGCTCCGGAAGAAGGAAAAGAAACAAGGAAGAAAATTAAAAATAAAGCCAATGATCTGAAAGATCAGGCTAAGAATAAGTACGGAGAAGTTTCTGAAAAAGTAAAAGATCAGTATAGCAGTATCTCGTCTACTTTTAAAGAAACAGCAAACAGTGTAGCTCATACAGTAAAGGATGGCTATGATAAATACAAAGATCAAATTGTTTCTAAAACGACAGATGTTGTAAAAGATGTAGAAACAGAATTGAATGATCTGAAATCATAAATAATTTATTTTTGAGTAAATTATAAGAAGGAACTTTGGGAATTAAAGTTCCTTTTTTTGTAACTTTAAACAAAAACAATGATAGAAACTATTAAAGAATATGCGTCGAAAAGGATAGATCTGCTGAAATTGGAAGCTACAGAAAAATCTTCTCTTTCTGCTGGTATTATTACTTATCTTGTCATCATGCTGGTTGCTTTTGCATTTTTCATTATTCTTTTTAATTTTGGAATTGCATTTCTTATAGGAGAAGCACTGGATAATACTTCTTACGGTTTTTTAATTGTTGCTGCATTTTATTTCGTTATTATGATCTTCATTGTAGCTTTCAAACAAAAAATAGTATATTCTGTAGCAGATAAGGTAGTAAAATTTTTAAATCATTAAACCATGAGTGCAAAATATGAGAGCATACAGGAGTTAAGAATCAAAAAAAAATTATTAAAGAATGAGATTAATGATTTGGAAGGACTTTTAACTTTTAAAAATACTAAAGAGAGTTTAAGTGCATTTACAAACGGACTTACAGATCAGTATCTGCAGGAAAAAGTAGATGAAGACGGGGACGAAAAGATTGTTTTACGAAAAGATGTAATTGCCAAACAGCTTGCTAGTGAAGTGAAAGATGTATTTATGAATAAAAATACAGCATTGGGAATTGCCAGTTCTGCCTTTAAAGGAAATGCCCTCGATAGTGTAGTGAAATTGGGAGTAACCGCTCTTGTAGGGAATTACGCAAAAAAGAATATGGGGAGTTCCAATTGGAAGAAAAAACTGATAGGTGCCGCCTTAATATATATTGCTCCTATCGCATTAAAAATGGTAAGAAAAAAACTGGAAGAATACCAGAAAAATAAAAGTGTTTCAAGTCTGGAACAGTTGATTTAAAAAAAGAGGTCAGAAAATAACAATTTCCGACCTCTTTTTATTTTGAGAATAATTGCCCTAAAATAATTCCTGCTGCCATAGAAACATTGAGACTCTCTGTAGATTGAGATTTTCCGAATCTTGGGATAGTGATGTTCTTCTGAAGTAACTTTTCGATTTCCGGTCGGATCCCGTTTCCTTCATTTCCTAAAATCAAATTTAAATTCTGAGGTCTTTCGAAGGTATAGATATTCTCTCCTACCATATCTGTTCCCACATTGATGTTTCTTGTGTTGGAAAGATATTCTGTAAGATTAGTATAGATAACATTCACTCTCGTAAACGAACCCATTGTTGCCTGGATTACTTTGGGATTGTAAAGATCTACCGTATCTTCACTACAAACGATTTGCTCTATTCCAAACCAGTCTGCCAAACGAATAATCGTTCCCAAATTTCCGGGATCCTGAATGCCATCCAGAACAAGCTGAATATTTTTGTCTTCAATTTCGGCGGGTTCTTCATTTAACCAACAAACAGCAACGGAGTCTTTAGGATTCATCAGAAAACTGATCTTTTTCAATTCATTTTCAGAGATATGAGTAATGGGTACATTGCTGTGGTCCAATTTTTGTGGATCGGTAGAGAATATTTCTTTAATTTTAAAGTTAGAATTAAAGAGTTCTCGGATGGTTTTATTACCTTCAACCAAAAACAAATTGTATTTTTGTCTGAACTTCTTTTTATCTAAAGACTGTAAAATTTTTATTGTATGAGCTGTAAGCATTTTATGAATTCTCCTCAAAAATATTATAAAATTATATCATTTGCAACATTTGTAGGGCTGCTTTATGCTTGTAGCACCACCAAAAAAGTTCCGGATGGAGAATATTTGCTAACCAAAAATTCATTTGAGTTCGAAGATGAAAAACAGCCTTTTGATAGTGAACTAAAGGGATATGTACAGCAAAAACCTAATAAAAAGCAGTTTCTTTTTATGCCTTTAAGCTTATGGCTATATAATGCTGCTGATCCTAAATATGATGAGTTTTTTAATGAATATATGACCTATCCCAATGAAATGAGAGATCAGAAGCTTAGAGATTCTCTTTTTTTGAAATTTGATATGAAAAGCAGTGTTGGAAAAAGCTTATTTTGGGATAGATTATATCATAACTGGGGATCTGCACCTGTAATTTTAGATCCTACAAGAACTGAAAAAGGAGCAGAATCTATCGAAAACAGAATGGGTTATAGAGGTTATTGGGATGCAAAAGTAAAATTTAAAAATATAACTGATTCTACATCCAAAAAAGCTCAGACTATTTATTATATTGCTCATAACGATCCTACATTCATTAAAGAGTATTACTATAATATTCCGGATCCAGGAATAAAGGGCAACTATCAGCTGAATATACATAAGAGTCTTATCAGGTCAGGACAAATTCTTGACCAGACAATACTGGAAAAAGAAGTGAGTCGCATTAATGAAATGATGAGAAACCAGGGATATTATAAATTTAATGCTTCAGGAGAAGAGGTTGGTTTTGTTGCAGACTCTTTAAAAAGTACTAAAAATGTACCTCTTACCCTGGAAATACATAAAGATTCAGTAAATACACCTTATAAAATTGCAACTTTTGGAAATGTAGATGTAGCAATTGTAAAAAGAATGAATGATTTTCCGAAGAACACTAAAAAAGACAGTCTCAGAAGGATCAGGTTTCATAAAATTAATGACCAATACAAGACACCTGCAATATGGAGGTCAATTATTGTAACACCTAATTCTGTTTATGATCAGAAACAGCTTGACGTAACAAAAAGGAATATCCTGTCAATGAACAATTTCAGTATTCTAAAGGCAAAGGATTCTTTAAGACGTGGCGGCGGAACTGCTCCTAATGACAGTATAGTAGATGTTCTGTATGTTTTAAAACCACTTGACAAATATGATATAAAAGTAGCAACAGACGTTAATTATTCACCTATTTTGAATTTTGGTGTTGCTCCATCGGTAGATTTAACGACCCGGAATGTTTTTGGAGGCGCAGAAAACTTATCGACCAGTGTTGCTGGAACTTTTGGTTCAGTTAAAAACCCGAAAAATTTAGATAAAAGGATTTTGGCATATGAATTAACGGCTCAGGTTGCTCTTAATTTTCCCAGATTATTACTTCCTTTCAATTATTACAAATTAATTCCTAAACGCTATACTCCCACCACTTCTATTCTTTTAGGATCATCTATTCAAAATAATATCGGACTGGGGAGAATCAACTTTAACACAGGGCTTAATTATGCAGCCAATGTGAATGACAGGATTACACATAAACTAACATTATTTAATCTGCAACTGAGTTTAACCAAGAATAAAAGTGCTTATTACGATTATTTCGTAAATGATGCTAAAATCAGAGATGAAGTTTTTAATGATTACTTTTTATTTGATCCTGCTACGGGTCAAAAGTATGTTGGTGGTATACTGTCGGGAGATGAAGTTTCAGGAATGATCATTAATAATAATGACTATAAAAACAGTCTTGGTACAGAGCAGGCTAATAATCTGAACAGCTTCCACCAGTCTTTAATTAATAAAGACAGGCAGACACAAGATGTGATTATTTCTTCGATGATCTACAATTTTATTTATAATGAAATCGGGAAAAAAGATTATGAAAATCCGTTCTATTTTAACGGGAAAGTAGAATTGGCAGGTAATATTCCTAGCATTTTTAACCAGAAAAGAGAAGAAAGTGTTGTGGCATCCAATCCTCAACGTACCATATTTGGAGTACCTTATTCTCAATTTGTGAAATTTGACTTCGATATAAGAAAATACTTTAAGTTTGGAGAGCAAACATTGGTATTAAGACAATTTATGGGAATAGGGATTCCTTACGGTAATTCTTCTTCTATGCCGGTGATACGTTCATATATTAACGGAGGACCGAATGATATCAGAGCCTGGACAGTTTTTGGAGGTTTGGGACCTGCAGACTCTCAGGTTGATGAAAAAGTGCGTACTTACGTTATGGATAATCTGAAACTTACTACCAATATAGAATATCGGGTTCCTTTTAATGATATGTATGAAGGAGCGGTTTTCACAGATATTGGGAATATCTGGAGTTTGAGGGATAATGGTTTTAATGATCAGTTTAAATTCAGTAAATTTTTAAAACAGGTAGGTATCGGAAGTGGTGTCGGAATAAGGGTAAATATTGCTTATATCAAACTTAGATTTGACTTTGCTTACAAGATTTACGATCCGAATAAGCCTGAAGGAGAAAAGTGGAGATTTAAAGAATTTAATCCTTTGAAACCTACCTTTAATATCGGTTTCGGATATCCTTTCTAATCAGGAGAAACTCCTAAAATATAATATACTACAGCAGCCACGCGAGCGAAAACCTCTCTGAACTGGTTTCTGTAGTAGCTTTCCGGTTTATTCACATCCTGAGCATCAAAACCTAATGCATTCATATTATTATTTCTTGCAAAAAACAAGGCCCGAAGATTATGAAAACCTTGCGATACAATGATTACATGTTTACCTTTATAAACATTTTTACAACGTAAAATACTTTTATAGGTATTAAATCCTTTAGGATCCTCAATAATAATTTCTTCAGGAACTCCTTCTTCATATACCAAATAGTTTTTCATAGCAGCAGGTTCATTGTAGCCTTTGCTTTTTTCTCCGCTTACGATGATCTTCTTTATTTTACCGTGATGATATAGCAGAGCCGCTGCATCCATTCTTTTTGTAAAATAAGGATTGGAAACACCTGATCTCATTTTTGGAGAAGTTCCCAGCACAAGGGCAACTTCTCTTGGAGGTATTTTAGATATTTTGGTATAGGTTCTTCCATTAGTAAGTGCAAAAACCCACGCATTGGCCAAAATAATCAATAAAACACCAAGTTCTATTGATAATAAAAAAAGCTTATATATGTTTTTTAAAATTCTCAACTAAGATCAAAGTTAAGCTTTATTTTTTTACTTTTAGCAATAGACATACACGCTAAAATATGTCCCTTTTCCTCTTCTTTTTCTGTTAAATATTCGTTTTCAAGAAGTTCAACCTCCCCTTCTTCTAAAATACATTCACAACTTCCGCAGATTCCGGATTTGCAGGAATAAGGTACAGGAAAATTTTGAATAAGCAATTGCTGTAGAATCTTTTCCTTATTCGTAGGCAGTTCAGTTTGATATTTTTGTCCTAATATTTTAAATGTCATTTCTACATTTTCGATCAAAGGAAATTCTTTTTCAACAGGATAAATATCATCATTAAACTCTTCAAAAAGTTCAAAATGAATATTTTTCTTAGGAATCCCGTGATGATAACACGCATTGGCTAATGTCTTAATCATCTCCCCTTTTCCACAAATCAAAACATCATCTACCGCATCCCAGATCGTTGATTCTTCATCTGTATCATCCAAGTGAAGAATTTGATTGATAATTAAACTCAATTTTTTTTCATCCAGCCTTCCATAAAAGAAGTCATTAGAAGTTTTTTCCTGTGAAAAAAAATAGAAAATCTGTAATCGGTCGCCACAAGTTCTGGCAAGATCGTCCAATTGTTCCCTATAGATCAAATCTTGTGAGCTTTTATTTCCGAAGAATAAAAACAACCTCGTTCTGGGCTCATTGTGAAGAATGTTCTTAAAATGACTTAAAATCGGGGTAATTCCTATTCCGGCCGCAAAACCGACAATGGTTCTGAATTCATGCGGTTTGGAGATCAAAGTAAACCTTCCGCTCGGTTCGCTTACCAGCAGCTCATCCCCTACATTATAATTTTTGAATAATTGAGAAGTAGCCCCTTCTGGAGAATTTACTTTTATTCCTAAAGATATTTTTTTCTCATAAGGCGCAGAAGTCATTGAATAATCATTAATGATATCTTCACCATGAGATTTAAATTTTATGCTTACAAACTGGCCGGCTTCAAACCTAAAATTTGCCTTTAAATTCTCTGGAATTTTAAATTCCAGAGAAAAAGTATTTTTGGTCAGTTCTACCTTTTTCGCTATTTTTAGCCAATGAAACTGCGTCAGTTTCCCCTTATAGATTTGTTGTTCCATACCTCAATTCAAAAATAGATAAAAAATAATTTATGAAGAAGATAATTTTATCCACGCTTGTTCTGTTTGCTTTAGGAAGCTGCAAAAAAGAGAGTCAGAAAAATGATGAAACTGCTATCGCAACAGATTCTATTTCAGTTCCAGAATCATCTTCTGCAGCCGTTCCGTTGAAAATGCTCACCCTAGATAAAGTTTCCGAATATTTAAATAAAAAAAATGATACATTATATGTAACCAATTTTTTTGCCACATGGTGTGGTCCTTGTATAAAGGAAATACCCCATTTTAAAAATAAAATTGAGGAATTAAAGGGAAAGCCTGTAAAAATTACCTTTGTAAGTTTAGATCAGAAAGAAGCATGGACTACAGAAGTTCCACGCTTTGTTGCAGAGCATGGAATTCAGGATCATACAGTTCTTGTAGATGGCCAGCTTATGGATGAAAATTTCTTCAAAAAGAATTTCAAAGAATGGACTGGAAGCGCAATTCCTTTTACATTCATGAGAATAGGTGATAAAACTGATGAAACATTGGGAATGATTAGTGAAGAACAGCTTACTGAAAAAATAAATAAATTACTAGATTCAAAAAAAGATAAAACAATAAAGCTAGACGATGATTATGTTGCAGGAAGTATTGGAACTCCCGAAAAAATGTAAATTCTGAAGAGCGTTTATAATAATGTCATATAAGTTTAAAATCCAGTGTTTAATTTTAATAGTCGCAATTCTACTGACCGCGGTTATTAATCTGAACACAGGATTTTTAAGTTTATATGTTCAGGATTTCTTCCAGGACTCATCGAACAGCCAAATTGCAGAAATTCGTGTAAATCGTGTATTGGTAATGCTTTTGGCAGGAATTTCCATTCCTACATCAGGTTTTCTGATGCAGGAATACTTTCAGAATCCCTTAGCCGGACCGGATATCTTGGGAATTACTTCTGTAGCAAGCTTATCGGTCGCTTTTTACATCTTCTTTTCACACGATATTCTGATTCCTGAATTTCTTCAAAACAGCTTTTTAAGTTTAGCTGCCATCTTAGGAAGCTTATTATTGATGTTGGTTTTATTATCAATGTCTAATAAATTTCAGGATAAATCTTACCTTATTATATTTGGCTTTCTGGTTTCAGCCTTTGCAGGAGCGATTGTTTCTCTGCTTCAGTTCTATGCAGAAAACCAAAGTCTGAAAAACTATATTTTATGGTCTTTTGGAGCAAACAATATGGTTTCGAGAAATCAAATATATGTATTGTCAGTTTTGGTTTTAATAGGATTATTTATCTGCTTTAAAAGTATAAAGCCTTTGATTGGAAATTCATTAGGAACTTCATATGCTCAGAGTTTGGGAGTTAATTTAAATCAACTGAAAATATCTATTATCGTTGCTTCTTCTCTGCTTTCTGCTTCTGTTACGGCATTTCTAGGTCCTATTTTATTTATAGGAATCATTGTTCCCCATTTTTGCAGATTAATTTATAATCCATCAAAGCTTTGGCAGCAATGGATTCTGAATATGCTTTTGGGAATGTTAATCATGTTATTTTTTTCTATTATAGCAGAAAAAACACAAATTCCTTTAAATGTGATAAGCTCTGTTTTCGGAATTCCTGTAATTTTGATGATGCTTTTGAGACAGAATAAAGTGTGAAAGTAAATTGTGAATGAGTTACTTGTTCAATTAAATTCTTACGTGAATTTGCAGGTGACACATGGTTTAAAAAAAATTAACATATAGTTTGTCTTTCTGTAAGAATCTAAGCTAAATTTGTGAGATGCTTTCAGAATGACAAACTAAATCAAATCAGCAAAATAAAAATCTGTGTAAATCCGTGAAATCTGCGGGAAATAAAACAAAATGCACTTACAGATCAAACAAGCAAACATAGGCTATAACAAAACTTTAATTTCAAATGCAAATACACATTTGAATTTGGGTGAAGTATGCTTGTTGATTGGTAACAATGGTGTCGGTAAAACAACTTTAATCAAATCAATTTTACATCAGATTCCGCTTTTAAACGGAGAAATTTCCATTGATAATAAAAGTGTAAAGTTTCTTTCCGTTAAAGAGATTGCAGAAAATATAGCGGTTGTTTTTTCAAAATCTATTATTCCGCAGAATTATACGGTTGAAGACTTGATTTCACTCGGTAAATACATTTATTATCCTTTTTATTTTGAGCTTAAAAAAGAAGACCGGGAAGAAGTTTCACACATAATTGAGGAGCTTGATTTGGTACAGTATAAAAATACCCTACTCAAAAACCTGTCGGACGGAAATCTTCAGAAAGCTTTTATTGGAAGAGCTTTAACTCAGAACTCTTCTATCATTATTCTTGATGAACCTACAACACATTTAGACGAGAAAAATAAAATCATTATCTTAAAAACACTTCGCAAACTAGCTCAGGAGCAGAATAAATTAATTCTTTTCTCTTCCCACGATTGGCGTTTAGCGAAAGAATTTGCAGACAAAATTTGGTATATTAAAGACCGTCATTTGTATTCGGGAATTGTTGAAGATGTTTTGTTACAGCATGAAGAATTGACTAATGCTTCCCTATTTCAAATTAACAATCAGTTTGTAGCTCCAAAAATTAATGCGCCTGATTTTTATAAAGAGATGTTATATTCCTTGCTTCAAAAAAACTTCCGAAAAGACCTTTCTGCCCTAAATTTTGAATTTGAGAACAATTTTTGGTTAATTTCCAATACTTCTTCAAAGTATCAATGCGAATCTTTCGAAGAAATTGTTAATTTAGTGAAAACCATTTATTAATCCCCCTTTTTCTTTATCTATTTCATATACTATGCATGCATAGTATTATGCTTGTCATATAATTTAATCAATTTATTATCAGCATATTAACAAATTTTAACGTTAATAAATATTATGCATGCATAATATTTACTAAATTTGGGTAAAACCATTACAACAAAATATTGATGGATAATAAGGATAAAATAGAAAATGTAGACTTAATTTTAAAACAGACTTGGTTAGCTGTTTCTAAAATGTACACAGAATTGGCTCAGGAGCATGATTCTACGGCTGTACAAGCCCTTACTCTTCTCAAAATAGATCCTAAGGAAGGAACAAGAAGTACGAATCTGGGGCCTAAAATGGCTATTGAACCCACTTCTCTTACAAGAATTATCAAACTTTTGGAAGACAACGGATATATCTATAAGGAAAAAACAACGACCGATAAGCGTGAAGTAATCATTAAACTTACGGATAAAGGACTTAATTCCAGGAATATGTCTAAAGAAGTTGTGGTAAACTTTAATAAAAGGGTGATGGAAAAGATTTCTCCTGAAAAACTGGACATATTCAAAGAAGTAATGTGCGAAATTATGAAAATAGCTACAGATCTGAATAACAGAAAATAAAATCTCGGTGTTGTCATTCTAACGAAGGAAGAATCTTTTAAATATTAAAATTGAGATTCTTCATTAGACTTCTGAACTACGTTAGTAGACGTTCGGTTTATATTCAGAAATGATAAAAGAATTAAAACAATTACAAATAATAAATCAAATGAAAAGAAGAATCAAACACGTTACAGTTCTTGGTTCAGGAATTATGGGAAGCGGTATTGCGGCTCACTTCGCTAATATTGGCGTAGAAGTTTCGCTTTTGGATATCGTTCCTTTTGAACTCACTGAAGCAGAACAGAAAAAAGGTTTGACCAAAGAGGATAAAGCGGTAAGGAATAGAATCGCTTCAGAAAACTTTGAAAAACTGAAAAAAGCAAGTCCGGCTCTACTCTATTCACCAAAATTTGCAGATAGGATAAAAGTTGGAAATTTTGATGATGATTTACAAAAAATAAAAAACACAGACTGGATTATTGAAGTGGTAGTTGAAAGACTTGACATCAAAAAATCCGTTTACGAAAAAATCGAACAGTTCAGAAAACCCGGAACATTGATTTCTTCAAATACATCAGGAATTCCTATTCATTTGTTAACGGAAGGAAGAAGTGATGATTTCAAACATTATTTTGCAGGAACACACTTTTTTAATCCGGTAAGATATCTTCCTCTTTTAGAAATTATTCCAACTCACGATACGCTTCCAGAAGTCATCGATTTCTACATGAATTACGGATCAAAATTCTTAGGAAAAACGACCGTTTTAGCAAAAGATACCCCAGCATTTATTGCCAACAGAATCGGAGTTTTCTCTATGATGGATCTGCTTCACAATGTTCAGAAATTAGGATTAACAGTTTCAGAAGTTGATAAATTGACAGGTCCTGTAATTGGACGTCCGAAATCTGCGACATTCAGAACAGCAGATGTTGTCGGTTTGGATACATTAGTAATGGTGGCAAACGGTGTTCGTCAGAGCGGTGCCGAAGCTAATGATTTCAATGATGTTTTTGCACTTCCTGATTATATCCAAAAGATGGTGGATAATAAATGGCTAGGTTCAAAAACAGAGCAAGGTTTCTATAAAAAGGTCAAAAATGCAGAAGGAAAATCTGAAATTCACGGATTAAATCTTGATACCTTGGAATACGAACTTCAAGGGAAATCTTCTTTCCCGACTTTAGAATTGACTAAAAATATCGATAAGCCGATTGACCGATTTAAAGTATTGATTGGCGGAAAAGATAAAGCCGGAGAATTGTACAGAAAATCTTTGGGAGCATTATTCGCTTACGTTTCTCATAAGGTTCCGGAAATTTCAGATGAAGTTTATAAAATCGATGATGCGATGAGAGCCGGTTTTGGTTGGGAAAACGGTCCGTTTGAAATCTGGGATGCCGTTGGTGTTCAAAAAGGAATCGAATTGGCTACAGAGGCGGGTTATCAAGTTTCAGACTGGGTAAAAAATGTAGAGACTTTCTATAAAGTCAATGATGAAGGACAAAGCATTTATGTTGATAAAAACTCAGGAGAATACAACAAAATCCCTGGACAGGATGCTTTTATTATTTTAGATAATATCAGAAAAAATAAAACACTTTGGAGTAATTCCGGTGCTTCGATTGAAGATTTGGGCGATGGAATTATCAACTTTGAAATCCGTTCTAAAATGAATTCGCTTGGCGGCGAAGTTTTAGATGGACTAAACAGAGCGATTGATTTAGCTGAAAAAGAATACGACGGATTAGTAATCGGAAATCAAGGGACAAATTTCTCTGTTGGAGCCAATTTAGCAATGATTTTAATGATGGCTATCGAGCAGGATTGGGATGATTTAAATATGGCAATCGCTTATTTCCAAAAATCGATGATGAGAGTGCGTTACTCTTCTATTCCTGTAGTCGTTGCTCCCCACGGAATGACGCTTGGCGGTGGTTGCGAAATGACCATGCACGCCGACAGAGTGGTTGCAGCAGCAGAAACGTACATAGGATTGGTTGAAACCGGAGTTGGTGTAATTCCTGGTGGCGGTGGAACAAAAGAGTTGACATTGAGAACTTCAAGAGAATTCCACAGTGATGACGTTAAAAACAATAGACTTCGTGAAGCTTTCATGAATATCGCAATGGGTAAAGTGGCAACTTCTGCTTATGAAGCCTATGATATGGGAATTCTTGAAAAAGGTAAAGACATTGTTTCCGTAAGCAAAAACAGACAGATTGCAGAAGCTAAAAAAGTAGCAAAACTATTAGCTGAACAAGGATATACCCAACCGATCGAACAGAGAGTAAAAGTTTTGGGTAAAGATGCATTGGGAATGTTCTATGTAGGAACAGATCAGATGTTAACAGGAAACTACATTTCTGAACATGATAAGAAAATTGCAGACAAATTAGCAAATGTCATGGTCGGAGGAAATCTTTCCGAACCAACAGTGGTAACTGAGCAATATTTATTGAACCTTGAAAGAGAAACGTTCTTGCAGCTTTGCGGTGAGAGAAAAACATTGGAGAGAATTCAGTATATGTTACAAAATGGGAAACCGTTGAGAAATTAATAGGGAGCTCCGTAGGAGCGAACTGTTAATAACAGAATAATTCAGAAAGCGTTGAGCCTCGTAGAGGCGACCTGATAATAGATATGGCCAACACATACACCCAAATTTATGTTCAAATTGTTTTCGCCGTTAAAGGAAGACAAAATCTGATTTCAAAAGAAAATAGAGATGAATTACATAAGTTTATTACAGGTATTGTTTCCAATAGAAATCAAAAATTATTCGCTGTTTTTGCAATGCCGGATCATGTGCACATTCTTGTAAGCATGAGTCCAACAGTTACAATTTCGGATTTGGTAAGAGATATTAAAGCAGGTTCATCAAAATTCATTAATGAAAAAGGATGGACAAATGAAAAATTCAATTGGCAGGAAGGATACGGAGCTTTTTCTTATTCTAAAAGCAGTGTAGATTCTGTCGTTAAATATATCTTAAACCAAGAGGAACATCATAAAAAGAAAACATTTAAAGAAGAATATTTAGATTTTATGTCAAAATTTGAAATTGAATATGATCCTAAATATTTATTTGAATGGATAGATTAACAGGTCGCTCCTACGGAGCTCCGCAATTCGCAAAACAATAAAAGCTATGAACAGTTTACCTCTACGAGGCAAAAAAAATTTAATTAAATAAAAATATGAAAACAGCATATATAGTAAAGGGTTTCAGAACTGCCGTTGGAAAGGCTCCAAAAGGAAGTTTAAGATTTACAAGACCCGATGTAATGGCGGCTACAGTTATTGAAAAATTAATGGCTGAACTTCCGCAATTAGACAAAAACAGAATCGATGACCTTATCGTAGGAAACGCAATGCCGGAAGCAGAACAAGGCTTGAACGTTGCCCGTTTGATCTCTTTAATGGGATTAAATACAGACAAAGTTCCCGGAGTTACTGTAAACAGATATTGCGCATCTGGAAGTGAGGCGATTGCGATTGCTTCTGCAAAAATTCAGGCAGGAATGGCTGATTGTATCATTGCAGGAGGTACAGAATCAATGTCTTACATTCCGATGGGTGGTTACAAACCGGTTCCGGAAACTGAAATTGCTAAGACAAACCCTGATTATTATTGGGGAATGGGTTACACCGCAGAAGAGGTTGCAAAACAATACAAAATTACGAGAGAAGAACAGGATCAGTTTGCTTTTGAATCTCATATGAAAGCCTTAAAGGCTAATCAGGAAGGTAGATTCGCCAATCAGATTGTTCCGATTCCTGTTGAATATAATTTCTTGGATGAAAATCAGAAAATGCAGACTAAAAAGTTTGATTTCTCTGTTGATGAAGGTCCGAGAGCAGATACTTCGTTGCAAGGCTTAGCTAAATTAAGACCAGTTTTCGCCAACGGAGGAAGCGTGACTGCCGGAAACTCTTCACAAATGAGTGACGGTGCCGCTTTCGTAATGGTAATGAGTGAAGAAATGGTAAAAGAATTAGGATTGGAACCAGAAGCAAGATTGGTAGCTTATGCAGCAGCAGGTCTTGAACCAAGAATCATGGGAATGGGACCGATTTATGCAATTCCAAAAGCGTTGAAACAAGCCGGTCTTGAATTAAAGGATATTGAATTAATCGAATTGAACGAGGCGTTCGCATCTCAATCTGTTGCCATCAAAAAAGAATTAGGATTAAATCCTGATATTTTAAATGTAAACGGAGGTGCTATTGCTCTTGGCCATCCTCTTGGATGTACAGGTACAAAATTAACCGTTCAACTTCTTGACGAAATGAGAAAACGCGGAAACAAATACGGAATGGTTTCGATGTGCGTTGGTACGGGACAAGGTGCAGCTTCAATTTTTGAACTTCTATAAAAAAATAATTGGGAAGATCGATTTTTCTTTCTTCCCAAGTTTTAAATTTCCATGAAAAACAAATTATCTTTTATCTCTCTTTTTACAGTAGTTCTGATGAATGCTCAGCAGAAAAAAATTGCTTATTTAGATAGAACTTGGAAGGAAACAACAAAAGATAAAGCTGTTTTTTTTAAACCTATCCCAGTTTTATTAAATGATTCAATAGAATTTGAAAGGGTTTATTTTATTAGTGGGAAGCTCCGATATCAAGGATATTCTTTGGTGAAAAAAGATTATAAGGAATATATAGGTTCAAGATATTGGTATAATGAAAACGGATTTGATGCTGATACTGATTATTCAAGTTTTGATTCTGAAAAGCTGAAGGGTTTTGAATTAAAGTTTTATTATCCGAATGGAAAACTTTGGAAAATTCAGAAGCTTAATGGAAAAAAAGCTTTGGAAGAAATTTATTTTGAGGACGGAAGCCTAAGAAGTATTGACTCTGTTGATTATTCTAAGACAACTTATAATGGGACTAACAAGATTTATTGGTTAAAAAGCAAACATCTTGCTTCAGAAAGTTTTTATGACGAAAAAAATAATTTAAACGGAATCAAAAATTATGATCTGAACGGTAATTTAATTTATAATATTGGTTCCAGTCAAATTATTGACGGAAAAATCATCAACCAGGAATATAATATTTATAATACTATTAATGGATATGCAGTAAACTCAGAAAATTATAATCCTAAAGAAAAAATAAATACCAACCATGTAATTAATATTCAAAAAATTGATCTTGTGAGTATTGGGGGATATTTCTCTCTTCTCCGTAAAAAGGAGAAAGGTTATAATTACTTTAATTTTGAGAATACTGTTTCTAAAGAAAATAAAAAAAACAGAGCCTATACAGAAATTGATGGCTTTGGAACAGATAATTATTTACTAGATAAAATTCAGACGGATGAAGTTAGAATTTTAAATCCAAATGAGATTAAAGCTCAAAGAATAGAAGATCTTAAAAAAGATTTGGTTAACAAAGTGTTCACTTATTATGATGAGTCAGAAGAAGTTTTATACAAATATTCTTTTCCTTCGCCGGAGATTGTTTTAGAAGAAGTTTACACTTTTTCAAAAGGTAATTTGGGAGGAGGTTTTGGATATCATGAAATAAAAGATGATGATAATGATAATCAAAAATGGAGACTGAGTAATTCCGGTTCTTACAATTCTTTCATTATTAATATTAATAATAGTCAGCCTGTCATTCTTTTTAATGAAAAAAAAAGTATAGTTCCTCTTAATGATGGTTTTTTAATTAATGGTAAAACTGTAAAAACAGAAGAAAAAAATACTGAAAAAATCTATTGGATAGATGCTCAAAATCATTATTCAATTATTGAAGAAAATGGAAAAAAACAACTGTATTCCGTATTTGGAGAACAGATATTTCCCAAAAGCTATGATGATATTTTGATGAGTGATTATTTTTTTATAACAAGATCAGGAAATGACTATACTGTATATGATTCTTTTCTAAATAAACTTGTTGTTGACAATATAAAAAGTATTTATCTTAAAGACAGTTATATCAATGTTTTGCATGATGGTAAAGTTGAAAACCTTAATCAGTTATTAAAAGAAGCTCTGCCAAAGAAATACTATTATGCCACCTGCAGCCAAGATCCAAATACCTATTATAGATTTTCGCCTGCCTATGATAAAAAGCATAAAAGGAATGTCGTGGCAAGAATCAGGAATCGTTGGGACTCTTCCGAAATTGAATCTTATGCGTTGAAAAATTTACCCCAAAAAGCAAAACTCAACTATATCTACAATGAAATAAAGATAGGAAGAAAAGACATTTTAAATTATTTTAAATCTGACCCTTACGATATTGAAGATTTTTATATAATAGCAGAATATAAAGGTAAAAAAGGACTTTATACATTCAATAAAGAAAAGGGTGACTTTGTATTAGATGCTGATATTGAAATCAAAAATAAAGAATTTGAAAAAGACTATGCTGAAATCAGATCAGAGGCTAATATAAGACATCTCAGAGAATTTGACAACAATAAACATGACGAGAATGATGATCAATTCAGCTATTATGATTTTAATTACGAATATGATGCAATTAACCTATTACCAATGGAATATGACGATATTATTTTCAGAGATGAAATAATTATTTTCTCTAAAAACAAAAAATATGGAGTTTATCAACTTTCTAAAGAACCGAAATACAAAAAAATAGGAATAAGAAAAGATAATTTTTTAGAAATAACAAACGAAAAAAATCAGCAAGGCTGGCTTGATCTTGCTACCAACATAGAATATTATAATTAAGAAAATAAAAAATAAATATGGCTACATTAAAAGGTGGAGAATTCCTAATTAAGGAAATTCCGGCAAACGAAATTTTCAGTCTTGAAGAACTGAATGAAGAACAAAAAATGCTTCGCGAATCTGCAAAAGAATTTATTGATAGAGAAGTTGTTCCACAACATGATCGTTTTGAGAAAAAAGATTATGCATTGACTGAAGAAACAATGCGTAAATTAGGCGAAATGGGACTTCTTGGAATCGCAGTTCCTGAAGAATACGGTGGTCTTGGAATGGGATTCGTAAGTACAATGCTGGCTTGTGACTACGTTTCGGGAGGAAACGGCTCATTAGCAACGGCTTATGGAGCACATACCGGAATCGGAACGTTACCAACTCTTCTTTACGGAAGTGAGGAGCTAAAAAAGAAATATCTTCCAGCTCTGGCTACAGGAACAAAGTTCGGAGCATATTGTTTGACTGAACCTGATGCAGGTTCTGATGCCAATTCAGGAAAAACAAGAGCGAGATTGTCTGAAGACGGAAAACATTACATTATCAACGGACAAAAAATGTGGATTTCCAATGCAGGCTTTGCAGATACTTTCACATTGTTTGCAAAAATTGATGATGATAAAAATATCACAGGTTTTGTAATTAACCGTTCAGAATTAGAAGATCCGAACAGCTTAACTTTTGGAGAAGAAGAGCATAAATTAGGGATTCGCTCCTCTTCTACCCGTCAGGTTTTCTTTAATGATATGAAAGTTCCTGTCGAGAATATGTTGGGCGAAAGAAACAATGGTTTCAAAATCGCTTTGAATGCCTTGAATGTTGGTAGAATTAAATTAGCTGCTGCAAACCTTGACGGACAAAGAAGAATTTTAAACCACTCTATTCAATATTCAAACGAAAGAAAGCAGTTTGGGGTTTCAATTTCAACTTTCGGAGCAATCAGAAAGAAAATTGCAGAAATGTCAACAGGAGTTTTCGTAAGTGAAGCAGGTTCTTACCGTTTGGCAAAAAATGTAGAAGATAAAATTGCAGAATTGGTTGCAGGAGGAATGGATCATCAGCAAGCTGAATTAAAAGGTGTTGAAGAATTTGCTGTAGAAGCTTCTATTCTTAAAGTTTTTGTTTCTGATCTTACTCAGACAACAGCAGATGAAGGAATTCAGATCTACGGTGGAATGGGATTCTCAGAAGATACGCCAATGGAATCTGCATGGAGAGATGCCAGAATTGGTAGAATTTACGAAGGGACAAATGAAATCAACAGGTTGTTAGCAGTTGGAATGTTGATTAAGAGAGCAATGAAAGGAGAATTAGATTTATTGTCTCCGGCAATGGCGATCAGCAAAGAATTGATGGGAATTCCTTCCTTTGAAGTTCCTGATTACTCTACATTTATGAGTGAAGAAAAAGCAATCATTGCTAATCTTAAGAAAGTATTCTTAATGGTTTCCGGTGCTGCTCTTCAAAAATATATGATGGATATTGAAAAACAGCAACATTTATTATTAAATGCATCTGAAATTCTTAACCAGATCTATATGGCGGAATCTGCGATTCTAAGAGCTGAAAAACATTTCTCTCCTGATTCTGTAGAAGCTGCAATGGCTCAATTAAATCTTTACAAAGCAATTGATAAAATCATTGCGGCTGCAAAAGAAGGAATTGTTTCTTTTGCCGAAGGAGACGAACAAAGAATGATGCTTTCAGGATTAAGAAGATTTACGAAATATACAAATAGTCCGAATGTAGTGGCGTTAACTGAAAAAGTCGCTGCTCACTATATTGATAAAGGAGCTTACTAGTCTTTTAATATAAATTTGATTTCTAAACGTCCCATTTTTTTGGGACGTTTTCTATTGATAAAAAAATAGTTTTTAAATGTAATAACCGGATCATCTGAATTGTCTTATATAAAAAACTGGTGAATTATAAAAAATATAATTCTAACAACTTATTTAAAACATAACTCATGAAATTATTGTTGATTTCCATTATATTTATTACTGTTTCATTATCAGCTCAGAACACTGATAAAAAAGCTCCTTTTCTTAAATCTAAGAAAGACACTTTAAATATGAAAATTACTGATCTTAACACTTCGAAAAAAGCCAAGCGAAAAGATCTGTATAAAATACTTGTTGCAGGGCCGGAAAATCCTGAAATTTATGCTTGTCTGAAAGATAAAAGGAAGGATACGACAGATTATAAAATCTTAAATTCAACACTTCCTGAAAAAGTGAAACTTCTTTCAAAGAAGAAATAAGTGGTTTTTAAAGAATGCAAAAGCTTAAAGAAATCCTTGAATTAACCCTTTCTTGATAAGTTCTTTGCTGTTTTTGCTTTTGGTTTTTTTTAAAATATTTTTGTGATGGGTGCGAACCGTATGGTAAGAAACAATAATCGTTTCTGCGATTTCTTTATCACTATATCCCTTTATTAATAATACGAAAACTTCCAGTTCTCTTTTAGTAAGCCGGTCGGTAATATTTAAGGCGAACAATTCAGGACGCAAGGTTTTCTGATAAAAATCGTGTCTCGTTCCAATACCCGAAACCGTTACGACATAATTGTTTTCATGTGAAAGATGCTGAATATTGGTATGGATATTTATCGTCTGAATTAATTTCCCATTTTTATCTTTTAAGGTATGAATCGCTTGATGATGAAATAGTTCGTAAGTGTTTTCTTTCGTTTTCATCCGGAAGCAATACCCGGATTTTAAACTCATTTGATGTTCAAAACCAATTTCTTTATACATTTCCAAGGTCCAGGCTTCGGCTTCCATTACAAAAGCAAGATCATCCGGATGGATCAGGTCTATAATATCTTTTAAATGTTGAGGGTATTTGCTCAGGCTGTGCATAGGTAAAATGCTCTCGCTGAAATTACTCAGAGTGCTGTTTTCAACATGTAAAGTGTAGTAGTAGAACGGTCCTAAAGTAAAAAGTTCGGCAATAATTCGCTCTATTTCTGGAATGGTTTCTACCACATGCTGATTAGATAAAACTTCTGGATACTTATCCCAAATATCATTCAGGATATGTTTTACAGGCTCCATAGGCTAAGTTTTATATAAAAATAATTAAAATTTTGTAAATAAAACCAAATTAACGAATTTTATTTAATAAATCGTTTTTAATATTACGAATTTGTTAATTATCGTTATTGATATTTTATAGGAAAATGAATACATTTCCAACTTTACTTTATACAGTAGTTTTGAAAATAAGAATTATAGAAAAACCGAGGAAAAAAATTAAACATAAATGTTTCGATATGTGGAAGCATTTTTTATTTTTGTAATCTATTTCATTGAAATGACAAAAGAAGAACTGCTTCATAAAGCAATTAAAATAGCTACTAAAGCACATAAAGGACAAACCGACAAATATCACGCTCCCTACATAGCCCACGTAATGCGTGTAATGGAATATGGCAAAACTACGGATGAAAAAATAGTAGGTGTTTTGCATGATGTTGTTGAAGATCATCCCTCCGAATTCAGTCTGGATTACTTACGGAACGAAGGCTTTCCTGAATACATTATTTTTGCAATAAGCTGCCTGACAAAATATGATCCGGAGGAAGATTATGATGAATTTATTAAAAGAACCGAAAGATCACCTTTGGCTGTAGCTGTAAAAATGAATGATCTCCGCGACAATATGGATCTGAGAAGAGTGAACCGGGAGCTTACTTCAAAAGATATTAAGAGATTTAATAAATACCTGAAAGCTTACCGCTATCTTATTGACAAGTATTAAACTTTTTTGATAAAAAAGAGTTCTTAAATGATAAAGGCATTAAGAAAATCACTTCTTAATGCCTTTATATCTATATGGTAAAGCTTTAAACAATTAATCTGCTCCCGGATAATCAAACGTTTTTACAGGGTGATTGGTACCGTCTATATTGATATTTAAAGCAAGATAGAGAAAATGTAAATTTTTATTACCTTTTGCTTCGAATTCTCTTTGCCAAAGATATCCGGCTGCAACTCCTAAATTATTGTCGATTTGATAACCAAATCCTCCGTAAACCCTGTTTCTTGCAAAAGTAGGCTTCATAGGCGCTACAAAAAATACTTCGTCATATGCATTGGCAAATACAGTTCCTTTTTTGACCTCTTTAGCATTTAAAGGAACACTCACATTCAAACGGTAACGGTAACGCATCCTTTGTGAGCTTTTATCAGTCTGAGGCTCATAAAACCAGCTTTTCTCTGCACGGAAACGGTTTTCAAATTTTACGATTCCTTTTTTTATATCGATGACGTCCTGTAGCCAAACTCTAAACTCTTCCTTGTTGATCGCATGATCTGTATAGGTAGCATACCTTCCTAAACCAATGAAAGGCTTGTGGTTTTTCGTAAGATTATATCCCACTCCTCCTTTTATTTCATAATAATCAGGGTAAGTAAATTCATTAATACTTCTTACCTGGCCTTCTGCATAAAGGAAAAATTTCGGATGAAACTTGTAGGTTAATGTCAGTGCGCCGAATCCGGAAAGATGTTCCTGGGCTTTAATAAAAGTAAGACTTAAAAATAAACTAAGACTCAGAAAAAGTTTCATCTTGAAAAAATTTTTGCAAATGTAATTGAATTAACAATTTCGTAATATTAACTTTAATTCATTATCAATTAACATTTACTTAATATTGATATTGTAAGTAAACCCAATATGAAACCATCTTTGTGGCATTTTTACCCCAAATGTTTCCGTATATTCCGTATTAGTAATATTATTAATTAAAACGTACACTGAAAAGTCTTTTTTGGTGAAACTTATTTTTTCATCCAACAGATTATAACTTCCATTATTTAATCTTTCATTGTATCGATAAACAAGTTCATTCGTAAAATTTTTTAGGAATTTTGTTTCCAGTTTTGCAATCACCTGATGTTTTAAATTATCTAATGTATATCTTGAAACAAGATTTTTAGGCTGCTTAAAATCATTATCCAGATAAGTATATCCTGCTGAATATTTCAACCAGCTTAGCACCTGATGATTTACTTCAACCTCTACTCCTTTTATTTCCATATCTCCCACATTCTGAGCATACCAAACAAGATCATTTAAAGAAGTTTTTGTCCAGTCAATTGAATTGTTGGAATTCCTCAGAAAACCACTTACTTTAGCTAAAATCCCTTTGGTCTGATATTGATACCCAACTTCTGCATATAAAGCGCTTTCAGGCTCCAATTTAGGATTCCCCTGTTCTGTTTTACTTACGTAGTACAAATCGGTAAATGTAGGAACTCTGTGAACTTTTGAAATGTTTCCGTACACCTTATTATTATTGTTAAAGTTATACCCTACATCTAAACCCGGATAAAAGAAATTTCCTTCATTAGAATAATTTGCCCAAGAAATTCCAGGAGAAATATTTAGTTTTTTATCAAAGAATGAGAAATAATGCTCAAAGAAAACCTGGGAAACAAATCGTTCTCTGTTTCCTAAATTATTACTAGCCAGAAACTCCTTTCTTAATTCCACTCCGATACCTGTTGTTCCGAGTCCCCAATCATAACTGGAATTCACTTCCCCTCCAATATTATTACCAATATGCATATTTCTGTAAATTTCAGGCTTCTCACGGTTGAAGAGATACATATCCTGTCCTCTTCTCCAATACACATTAGAATTAAGCTTGAAATTCCCAAAGCTCTGTCTGTGCGCTAAACTTATGATAGAGGACTGAAGCTCTTCATATTGCTCTGTAGCTGCCGGAGAAGAATAAAAACCATTGGCTCCGAATTTTTTCTCTGAGAAACCAGCCTGCAATTTTAAATCTCCATCTTTTATTTTCAGTTGGCTCTGATAAAAAATATTCCGGATATCATAATCTGTATTATGCATATATCCCTGAGAAGAATTTGAACTCATATTTAGTGAATTTGAGAATTTTTCTCCTCCTAAATCAGCACTAAGTCCTAATCCATACGTTTCAAAATCTCCGGCTTCAGCATTGATTTTTACTTTTTTACCGGGATCGATTTTTGTGATAATATTAATGGCTCCTGCATAGGCATTCTGTCCGAATCTTCTTGCTGCAGGTCCCTTTATGACTTCAATCCTTTCCACATCAGTTAAATCAACAGGAATATTCAGGGAATTGTGACCGGTTTGAGAATCATTCATGCGGATTCCGTTGATAAGAAGAAGAACCTGTTCAAAAGAGCTCCCTCTGAAAGAAACATCACTCTGCACTCCGTTTGCTCCTCTTCTTCTGATATCCATTCCGGCAACCTGCTGTAGAACTTCATCGATACTTTTTGCCGGAGAATTTCTGATTTCTTCCTTTGTAATGACAGTAATGTTCTGGTTGGCTGATTTATACGGTGTAGAAATGAATTTCCCCTGAATCTCAATCGTTTCAATATCAGAGGTTTTTTCCTGAGCTTTTATAAAAAACACAGATCCAATAAGGAAAAGACTGCCTATTTTCTTAATCATAACGGTATTCACTTTTAATTTTTGGTCATTTTTAAAAGTTTCCAAAAGTAGCAGAGTTTGACTATATCGCAAAATGATTATTGTCATACAGTTTAGAAACATTTAAAATTAATTATTTAAGCTATAAAAAGATTAAGGTGAAAGTAAAAAAGAACACTGTTAATTAAGAATTTTGAGGTAACGATATTCCCATAAAAATTCGTAATTTTGTTAGTCTTAATTTTACTATGGCTTCAACTACAGATATAGATATAAAAAAACAGATTTTTGTTAAGAATGCACACCTTAATAATCTGAAACACATAGATGTACTTATTCCGAAAAATAAATTAATTGTCATTACGGGGGTTTCCGGAAGCGGAAAATCTTCGTTGGCTTTTGATACAATTTATGCAGAAGGACAAAGACGCTATGTTGAGAGTTTAAGCTCTTATGCGCGTCAGTTTTTAGGCAAATTGGAAAAACCGAAAGTTGATGATATTAAAGGATTAGCTCCTTCCATTGCTATTCAGCAGAAGGTAATTTCTTCAAATCCACGTTCAACGGTGGGAACTTCAACGGAAATCTACGATTATATGAAACTTCTTTTTGCAAGAATCGGAAAGACCTATTCTCCGGTTTCAGGTGAAGAAGTGAAAAAAGATTCGGTTTCTGATGTGGTAGACTTTATTAAAGCATCAAAAAAAGATACTTCATTTTTATTGACGGCCCCTTACGAATATGATATTGAGAATTTCGGAGAAAACTTAAATGTTTTAAAATTAGCCGGGTTCACCCGATTGGAAATCAATGGAAATGTTGCAGGGATCGAAGATCTGGAAAGTTTTGGTTTTGTTCCTGAAAAAGGAATGAAAATCAATCTGGTCATTGATCGTTTTTCTTATGAAGAAGATGAAAGTTTCCTGCAAAGACTGGCAGATTCTATTCAGATGGCATTCTATGAAGGACGCGGATATTGTTCTTTAAAGAATATTGAAACCGGAAAAATCAAAGAATTTTCAAATAAATTTGAACTTGACGGAATAGAATTTTTAGAGCCTAATGTTCACTTTTTTAGTTTTAATAATCCTTACGGAGCCTGTCCTACTTGTGAAGGCTACGGAAAAGTAATCGGAATTGATGAAGATTTAGTGATTCCGAATAAAACCTTATCCATTTTTGAAGATGCTGTCGCTTCCTGGAAAGGAGAAAGCATGAGCGAATGGAAAAAAGACTTCATCAAAAAAGCTAAAGATTTCCCTATTCATAAGCCTTACCATCAGTTAACTAAAGAACAGAGAGCTTATTTATGGAAAGGTGACGGAAGCAGATCTTTCCCATCGATCAATAATTTTTTCCAGATGCTGGAGGAAAATTTATATAAAATACAGTATCGTGTAATGCTTTCCAGATATCGTGGTAAAACACTTTGTCCGACTTGTGAAGGATTAAGGCTGCGTGAAGAAACAAGCTGGGTAAAAATCGACGGACATAATATCCAGTCGATGATAGAGCTTCCTTTAGATGAGCTTTTCCCGTTAATAAAAGGCTTAAACTTATCTGAACACGATCAGGAAGTTGCCAAAAGACTATTATACGAAATTACAACCCGACTTGAATTCTTATTAAAGGTTGGTTTAGGATATTTAACACTAAACAGAACTTCCAATACCCTTTCAGGTGGAGAAAGCCAGAGAATTAACCTTGCAACCAGTTTGGGAAGCTCTTTGGTGGGTTCAATTTATATTCTGGATGAACCCTCGATTGGCCTTCACTCCAGAGATACTGAAAATCTGATCGAAGTATTACAGAATCTTCGTGATCTTGGAAATACAGTAATTGTTGTGGAACACGACGAAGATGTAATGAGAGCAGCGGATTATATCATTGATATTGGTCCGGAAGCAGGTTATTTAGGAGGTGAGCTTGTTTTCGCCGGTGATTATAAAGAACTGAAAGATGCAGATACTTTAACATCAAAATACCTGACAGGCAGACTGGAAATTGAAGTTCCTGCAAAGCGAAGAAAAGCCAAAGAATGGATTCATATAAAAGGAGCACGTCAGAATAACCTTAAAAACATTGATGTAGATGTTCCGTTAGAAAATCTTGTGGTGATTTCAGGAGTTTCAGGAAGCGGGAAATCTACTTTAATGAAAGAAATCCTTACCAACGATATCCAGATCCAGTTGGGAATGGGAGGTAAAAAAGGAGATTATGATTCAGTGGAGTTTCCAAAAAAGCTTATCAAGCATATTGAACTGATTGATCAGAACCCAATCGGGAAATCTTCAAGATCAAATCCCGTGACCTATTTGAAAGCGTATGACGATATCAGGGATTTGTTTGCTAAGCAAAAAGTGGCAAAAATGATGGGTTATAAGCCTAAACATTTTTCGTTCAACGTAGATGGCGGAAGATGTGATGAATGTAAAGGAGAAGGTGTTATTAATGTTTCCATGCAGTTCATGGCAGATATTGAGCTGGAATGTGAGGTTTGTAAAGGAACCCGTTTTAAGAACGAAATTCTTGAAGTAAAGTATGATGAAAAGAATATTTCAGATATTCTTCATATGACGGTTGATGAGGCATTGGAGTTTTTCAAGGATAATCATGAAGATAAAATCGTCACTAAGCTCAGACCTTTACAGGATGTCGGTTTGGGATATTTGCAGTTAGGACAGAGTTCCTCTACCCTTTCCGGAGGTGAAGCGCAGCGTGTAAAATTAGCTTCTTTCCTGGTAAAAGGCGTGACTACAGATAAAACCCTGTTTATTTTTGATGAACCTTCTACAGGTCTTCATTTCCATGATATTCAGAAATTATTAAAATCTTTGCAGGCTTTAATTGATTTGGGGCATTCAGTAATTGTTATTGAACATCAACCTGATATTATTAAGTGTGCGGATTACATTATTGATATTGGTCCGGAAGCAGGAAAATATGGTGGTGAGGTAGTTTTTGCAGGAACACCGGAAGATCTGGCAAAAAATAAAAAATCTCATACTGCAAAGTATATTAAAGAAAAGCTGGAGAACTAAAAATAAAAACAGAGAGTAATTTTACTCTCTGCTTTTGTTTTATACCATTAAGATCTAATGTTTGGATCTAAATATTATATAAGAATGGGCTCTGTTTTATAAAAGTCTCATCATCAAGCTGAGAAACTAAAAACTTTCCTAAATCCGTTGCCGAAATATTTTCGCCTTTACAATCCTCCAAACAGGTTTCTATCATGAAACTTTCATCGGTTACATTGATTAAAGGAAGCCTGACCAATGTCCAGTCCAAATTGCTTTTTGTGAGCAATTCGTATTCTTTTTGTTTGTCTGCAGTTGTTTTAGGATAGTTTTGATACATCCAGTCGGTTGCCATTTTTACTTTTTCATTTTTGTGGTCAAAAGGTGTATCTACGTTTAGCCCTGTTGTAACGATATATCTTTTAATTCCGTGAAAATTCATGGCTTTAATAATATTTTCCGTAGCATCTCTGAAAATTGATTCTTCCCCTGCAGGTTGTCCTAATGTGCTGACGACAGCATTACAATCTTTAATTAAATTCTGAATGGAATCATACTCTCTTGCATCGCCTTTTACAATTTCTATTAAATGGTTTTGAAGCGTAAAATTTGCAGGATTTCTTAATAATATTTTAATATGATAATTATTCTCTAAAAGTTGCTGAACAAGATATTTACCAGATTTTCCTGTTCCGCCGATTACGGCTATTCTATTTGTTTTCATAATATTCTCTTTAATGATAATTGATTCGTAAAAGCTAAGAAAAACCAATTTGGTCATCTTTTCGTTTTACATTTAAATATAGGATTTGGAAGGTTCAGTGAATCTGAACCTTGGGGTTTTCAGTCAATAATAATTGTTCTGAAATATTGGATACTATTTATAAAGAGATTTTAATGGAATAAAGATAATAAAAATATATTATTGGTTAAGCTTAAGATTTGAAACTTAAGAGATGAAAATAAACTTATCCACAAAAAAATGTTAGTAATTTGTTTATTTTAACATTTAATTAATGTTTTGTATTGAAATTATCACTACATTTACTATGTAATAAAAAACCAAAGTGGAAACATATTTTGCTTTTTTCAGTTTTGAAATTGCAATTAAATTTATAAAAATTTAAGCACAGCATTGTCGGCTGTGCTTTTTTATTGTTGTCTAATTAAAAAAATGAGATGTATTTATCTACTGAATCCGTTCCTAAAGAACGGATTCTTTTACATTATCAAGATATTATTTTGTATGTCCTTAATATTTCTATCTCAAAGTATATTTAAAATGTATTGCTAAAAAGATCTATTTTTGCTGAAATTTACCAAAACTCATATATGCTCCTACGAAACGCTTTTTTTATCTTTTTTTTATTTACGACATTTTTATCTGCACAAATTTCAGATGACATTATCCTTAAAAAAATTGATAGTGCTAAAAACATTGTGGCTTTAAAGAATCCCAATGAAGCTCTGAAAATAATTTTAAAAACAAAAAAACTATCAGAGCAGAATCATTACCAATATGGTATCATGAAAAGCTCTTATACTTTGATGCTCTTATATTACAATGGTGGGAATTATAAAAATGTAATAGATGAGAGTAAGATTGTAGAGAAATATGCCCGTGAACTTCGAGATAATGAATATTTGTCAGATGTTTTCAGGATGAAAGCAATTACCTATGATCAAATGGGATTCCCAAAAGAATGTCTAAAAGAACTTTCAAAGTCTATCCCCTATGCAGAAAAACTAACTCCAAAGTCTAAATCGTTATATAAAAAAGCCCTTATCTATGAATCTTTTGCTGGTACTTATGAAAAACTAGGTGATAACAAAAAACAAATAGAAAACAGGCATAGAAGTATTTTGGCAAGTAAACAGATGACAGATACCCGTCAAGCATATGTTAACGCTAAATATCAAAGTCTAGCATTGCAATACGGAAGTTTGGCATACACCTACAGTACCCTAAAAAAAAGGGATTCGGCTTTATTTTATTTTCAGGAAGCTCTTAAGATTTATGATAGCAGAAATGCAGATATTTATATTGACGAAAAAACAACTTTATTAAGTGATCTTGCGGCTTTTTATACTAATAATAAAGAATATAAGAACTCAATAAAATTTGCAAAAAAAGCTGAAAAGCTTGAAAAGAAAACTACACTTCCCTATATTAGAAAAGATATTTTTAAAAGTTTGTTTGATTCTTATGCGGGAATCAACAAAATAGATTCTTCAAAATATTATTTAAATCTTTATACTGCTTTGAATGATAGTATTATAAAAGTTGAGAAGAAAAGTTTATATACTCCTGTTAATCAAATTATTTCAGATAAGGAAAAAGAAAAAAACAGCACCGTAAAAAATGTTATTATCATTTCAGTAATCACCTCACTTGTTCTTTTACTATTCGGCTGGCTGTTCTGGAGAAGAAAGAACAAAAAGCTTCAGGAAAGCTATGAAAAACTGATTGAAAAATCAAAATCTGACAATCAAAATTCTGAAATGTCAGAGGATTATGTTTTAACAAATGACGATGTAAACAAAATATTAAAGAAACTAACTGAATTTGAAAAAAATAAAGAATTTAAAAATAAAATAAGTCTGCATTCATTAGCTAATCAATTGGGAATTCCTCCTTCCCATCTCTCTGATATCATTAAGCAGTATAAGCATCAGACTTTCGATAATTATATCAGCTCTCTGAAAATCAATCACATTGCATATCTTCTCTATTCAGATCCAAAATTTAGAACGCTTGATACAAATTATTTAGCAGAAATGTTTTCTTTTCATTCAAAAGCAGAATTTATGTCTGCATTTAAAAAGACTACAGGAATTCCTGTTTCTTATTTTATTAAACAACTTGAAAAAGAACCAGTATAACTAATATATAAAAATAAGCAGACATCAGAGATTAATTAATCTCTGATGTCTGCTTATTTTGAAAGGTGTTTTAATTTTAATTAAAGGATAATTTATAATTCAATGGTGTTATGTTCATTTTCTTTTTGAAAAGTTTATTAAAAGATTGTGAATGTTCGAATCCCAATTGGTAAGCCACTTCAGATACAGAAAAATTGGTGGTTGTAAGATATTCTTTAGCTTTTTCGATCAGCTTTTCATGAATATGTTGCTGTGCATTTTGCCCGGTCAGGTTTCTAAGCATATCACTTAAGTAGTGTGTGGATAGATGAAGTTCGGAAGCCAGAAATTCTACTGTTGGAAGGCCTTTTGTTAATGTCTGCTGCTGATTGAAATAATTCTCTAAAATATCTTCCATTTTGGAGAGTAAATCGTGGTTCACTACTTTTCGGGTAATGAATTGTCTTTTATAAAAACGGTTGCTGTAGTTCAATAAAACTTCCAGATAAGATATGATGACGTCCTGACTAATTTCATCAATTGTTGTATTCAGCTCCTCGTCAATACTGCTCAGCAAGCCGACAACTAATGTTTTTTCCTTGTCAGACAGGTGCAAGGCTTCGTTGGTATCATAAGAAAAGAAACCGTATTTTTTTATATTCTTAGCTAAAGGATAATTCCTTAAAAAATCAGGATGAATAAATAAGGTATATCCAAAATACTCGGCATTCTCATCTGTTGTTAAAATCTGATTGGGAGCTGTAAACATCATTCCGCCTTCATTAAAGTCATAGTAGCCCTGTCCGTATCCCATTTTACCGTTTTCAGAAAATTTATAGGATATTTTATAAAAACCCAGTGTGAAACTTCGGTCAAGATAATATTTATCCACGCTCATTTTTGTATTATCTACCAAACTGATCAGCGGATGAAGTGGTTTCGGAACATTTAAAATTTGATGTAATTCCGAAATTGATAAAATTTTTAGAGGAGAATTATCTTTCTTTTCCATAATTAAAGGTATTAAAAAGTAGTGATATTATATTGAAGTTTGAGCATATCCAATTAACAGACGATATACTCAAACTTTAAAATTAAATAAACTGTTTACCAAATTGCTCTCTAAAAGCTTCAGCACCCATTTCCAAGCGTTGAGCATATAAAGCCTGAGCATCTTCTCCTGCAACATATCTCAATTGCTTTTTACCGTCTGTTGCTGCTTCGTACACTACTTCAGCGATGATTTCGGGTTCGGAAGCTCCTTCCATCATAACTTCTGTATTTGAGAACATGGTATCTATCATTGTCTGGTATTCCGGCTGAGTTCCCATATCTAAAGAACGGCTTATAAAATCGGTTTTAATTCCTCCTGGAGAAACTGTTTTTACATCAATTCCGAATGTATTTAATTCGTATGCCAAACTTTCGCTCCATCCTTCCAGAGCCCATTTTGTAGCATGGTAGGTTGAACCCAATGGGAAAGCGATTAATCCTCCGATGGATGTTGTGGTAATAAACATCCCGCTTTTTCTTTTTCTGAAATAAGGAATGAATTCTTTTGTAACACGAATAACACCTAATAGATTAGTATCCAGCTGTTTTAGGATTTGATCATCATTTAATGCTTCTAAGGGTCCTATCAAACCATATCCTGCATTATTGAATACTAAATCAATATCGCTGTACTCTAAAGCTTTTTTTACGGTTGTCTGAATTTGTTCTAAATTCGTAACATCCAATGGAAGAAGTGTTACGTTCTCCAATCCGGTCAATTCTGTTTCGGCTTCCGGATTTCTCATCGTTGCAATCACTTTCCATCCTCTGCTTTGAAATACTTTTGCTGTTGTTTTTCCTAGTCCTGTTGAGGCACCTGTTATGAAAATTGTTTTCATTTTTTTATTGTTTAAAAATTACATGACAAAAGTCTAAACTTTGGAAAAGATTAAAGTTGCCAAAACGGATATTGATGTAGCCAAAATGAAATTGGTCTGAAAATTTCATTCTCATTATATCTTTACACTAAATCAAAATCATATGAAAACAAAGCAAATCTGGGCAAATCTGCCTATTGCAGACCTGGAAAGAACGACAAAATTTTATGAAGAATTGGGCTTTAAATCTAATAATTCTGTAAAATCTGACGAACTGGTAAGCTTCTCTTTTGGAGAAAACAACTTTATTATTAATTTCTTCCTGAAAGATATACTTGAAATCAATACTAAAATGAAATTTTCTGATCTAAAAACAGGAAAGGAAATCATTTTCAGCCTTTCTGCCGGAAGTAAAAAAGAAGTTGATGAATGGATGAAAGCAGTTGAAAATGCTGGCGGCATTATTACTACAGCACCTTATACAATAGAAGAAGGTTATACATTTGGCTTTTCAGATCCGGACGGACATGCTTTCAATGTGTTGTATTGGCCGGGAATGTAAACAGTGAAAAAAAATACCGAAGATCCATAAGAACCTTCGGTAAAATTTGCTAAATATGATTGTAATTAATTACGATTTTAAAGTCCAGATTGAACCATTTTTTGTCGTAAATTTTTCAAGAGTACCTTTAGTGGCAAGGTCATTTAAAAGTCTCTCACTTTCAACTCTTGGTGTTCCTGATAATTCTGAAAATTCTTTTGCTGTAAGAGAAGGATATTTTGCGAAAAGACTCTCCCAGTTTTTAGAATATTCAGCTTTTTTTGTATCTGAGTTTATTTTCAGGATGGCAGTTTCATAGAAAGCATACGGTTTTGAACCATATACTGTTTCTCTGTTGCCATCTCCGTTTGTAAAGAACATTGTAGGGAAACCACGTACTCCCATTTCTCTTGCCAATTTCAGATCTTCCTGAAAAAGGTCTTTTGCTTTTCCTTCAAAATCTGCTTTTAGTTTATGGGTATCTAAGCCAACTTTTTCAGCAGCAGTAGCAATATGCTCCCATTTCGCGATATTTTTTTTCTTTAAAAACACCATTTCACGAAGTTCTCTCATGAAATCCAAAGCTTTAGATTTATCCTGAAGCTGAGCTGCTTTAAATGCAATTGAAGGTGGGTAAGAAGAGTCTAATGGATCTTTCAACCATACATCTCCATCAATTGGCATATCATAATAACCGCTTACTTCATCCCAATGGTGAGCAACATCTGAAGGCTTACTTATTCCTCCACTGTTATAGCTCCAGTCCGGCAGAAGACCTCCCATTCTGTATTCTATTTCTACGCTGTTTCCGTATTCTAATTTTAGTTTTCTCAATTGAGGTTCGATTCCCCAGCAAGAAGAGCAAATGGGATCGGTAAAATAAATAACTTTCACTGGTTTTTCATTGGTTTTGACATACCCATTATCCATTTTTTCTCCTGGCGTTTCACAAATCCCTGTTGCAGGATCGCATAATAATGGGTTAGTAGTTTTGTTTTCCATTTTTTTACTTTTATCGTTCTGTCCTTTGCAACTGCCCAAAGTTAAAGTAAGGAACAAGAATGTTAGTATTTTATAGTTTATCATTTTTTTAGTCATGATAAGATGTTATACCTATTTACTATTGAATGCAAAGCTAGCATTTAATCATTACATTTCCACAATAAATTTCCTTTTGGAAACTAGTTTCTTCTAGGAAACTACCTGATTATTTTCATACATTTACGACTTCAATTTGTAAAGAAAGTTTAAAAATATACTAAGGAATGAAAAAGGTAGCCAATTTAAATACAACATTAGTCTGCAAGAACAGAATGAATGCCATTAAAGATGCTATGGAAATTCTATCGGGAAAATGGAAGTTCCATATTTTAGGAACTTTATTGCAGGGAGAAAGTATGCGTTTTATGGATTTGCTGAGAGAGATTGACGGTATTGCGGCTAAAATGCTTTCCAAGGAACTTCAGGATATGGAGATCAACCATCTTATTAAACGTACCGTACTGGATACAAAACCTGTAACGGTGGAGTATGAAGTGACAGAATACGGAAGAACTATTGAGCCCATTATTGATGAAATTGCTAAATGGGGCATCGAATACAGAAAATCTCTTTATCAGAAATAAAAAACCGACAACTTTGTGTCGGTTCAAAAAAACAAAAATTGATATGGATATGATTAGATATGTGTTTTCAGTAATTCTTTGTTGATGCAAATTTATATTTATTTAGAATTAATAAAAATAAAAAGATCCTGACATTTATCAGAATTACAAAAGTTAAATCTAAATTATCTCCATATTTATAAATTACGGAGTGAAGAACTCTCCAAAATGCCATAAAATACCGGCCGGATCATGAACGAAACATTCTTTTCCCCATGTCATTGTCCGGATTGGAGTTAACCTTACTCCTTCATATTTCTCAAGATTTAATTGTTGGAGGCCTTCCCAAAACCCTTCAACATTCCCTACTTCTATAAAAAGCATGGTATTATCAATCCAGTCTTTAACATAGGCATCTTGTAAATAAAATCCGATGCTATTCCATGTGAATAGGGATAATTTCGGTTCTAAAATAATTTCTTCAAATCCTAGATCTTTGTAAAAACGGCGACTGATTTCAAAATTTTTCGATCCTATAAATGGCCGGATTGATTTGACATTTTGTTTTATACTTGTTTATTCTTCCAATCGTTATAAGTCATTTCAAATTTTACTTCACCTTTTCCATGAATACCTGTTTTTTTCCAGCCGGATTTTCTGTAAAAGTTTTCAGCTCTTGTATTCGGGGAAGTTCCTAACCAGATATTTTCTTGAGTCTGCTCAAAATACCAATTCAACATTTTATCATGAAGTTGCGTTCCAATACCTCGCTGCTCGAAATCTGGATGTAAAAACAGTGCCCAAATATTATTTTCTTTTAAATCTACAATACAAAAACCGACTATTTGATGATCAATTTCACAAACCCAGCCTTTTCCCCTTTCAAAAAGAAATTCTTCACAATCTTTATCTTTAACTAAGTTTGGATCTGATAATGTATTCTCTTTTACAGAATTCCTCACAATTTGGATTTGTGGGATATCTTCCAATTGAGCTTCGCGAATTTTCATGTGCATTAAATTTTAAGCAAAAAAAGGCAAAGTCGCTTATATGCAAATTTGCCTTTTTATTTTATCTGGTATAAATTATTTTTTGTCTACTACAATTCTTTCTTTTCTGTTGGCCAGTTCCCAGGCTGTTGCAAAGACCAGCTGCGTTCTTTTTGCCAGTAAGTTGTAATCAATTTTTTCAACATCATCCGTTGGTTTGTGGTAATCTTCATGGATTCCGTCAAAGAAAAATGCTACCGGAATATTATTTTTGGCGAAATTATAATGATCGGATCTGTAATACAATCTTTGAGGATCATTCGGATCATCATATTTATAATTGAGTTCCAGATTGTTTGTTGTCTTATTGGCTGCCTCATTAATGACCTTTAACTGTGAGCTTAACATATCTGAACCGATTACGTAGACATATTGTTTCCCTCTGTTTTCAGGATCATCACGCCCGATCATATCGATATTTAAATCAACAACAGTGTTTGCTAAAGGAAACACAGAATTATCTGTATAATATTCTGAACCAAACAAGCCATGTTCTTCTCCGGTCACATGAAGGAATAAGATCGATCTTTTAGGTCCTTTTCCTGCTTTTTTAGCAGTTTGGAAAGCTTTTGCAATTTCCATTACGGCAACCGTTCCGCTTCCGTCATCATCCGCACCGTTATATACAATTCCGTTTCTTGTACCTACGTGATCATAATGCCCGGAAATCACAACAATTTCTTCCGGTTTTTCACTTCCTTCAATAAAAGCCAGGATATTTTCAGAATCAGGAAGATTCCCTCCACCTCTCTGTTTCATAAAATCAGCCGGAACCTTCTGATAGTACGATCCTAAAGCTTTTGGATAAGAAATACCTAAACTTTTATAATAATTTATCATGTATTCACCCACTTTTTTCTGTCCCGGGCTTCCTGTATCTCTTCCCTCCATTTCATCGGAAGCGATCACATATAAGTTTTTCTTTAGATCTTCTGCTTTAATCTCTTTATAAGCAGTCTGAAAGGCTTTGTTATATGTTTTAGGGGAAACAACAGATGAGCCCGATGTTTCGGTAGAAACTTTAGAAGCTCCGCAACTTGTAAGGAATACCGCAGCGAGCACCGGAATGATTAACTTTTTCATGTAAAATAATTTTCTTAAAAATAGCAAAATATATTTATTCTTTACTGGAATCTAAAATTTATTATATTTGATTTAAATGCAAAATGAATGGTAGAAATTTACGGATTTAATCATTATTCTTTTTTTACAGAAATGTCTGAGCTTTCCAGAAAGCATGGAAGTTTTGACCTGTCTTTGGGATTGCCTGATTTTGAAATTGACAGCAGATTGCGATATTATCTGAAAGAATCAGCAGACTGTATTACCCACAGCTACGAATCACTTGAAGGAAATTCATTGCTGATAGACAATATCATAAAATTTAATGCTAAAAGAAAGAATAGTATTGTTATAAAAAAAGAAGAAGTAAACATTGTACCCTGTTCAACTTTTGCTTTATATACATCTTTGAAGTCTATTCTAAATCAAGGGGATGAAGTTATCGTTATTCAGCCTTCATATTATACATATGCTCCTTCAATAGTACTCAATGGTGGTGTCCCGGTTTATTATGATCTGGAATGTAATTTTACAATCAATTGGGATAAGCTTCAGAGGTGTATATCATCAAAAACAAAAGCGATTATTGTAAATTCTCCTCAGAACCCTACCGGTAAAATTTGGAATCAAAATGACTGGAATCAATTGTATGAATTGATCAAAAACCACGAAATTTATCTGATTTCGGAAGAAATCTATGATATTTATTGTTATGATGATATTGAGCATTATAGTTCGTTTCTGCATCCTGATCTGAGAAAAAGAACCTTCTGTATATTTTCTTTCGGCAAAATGTTTCATGCAACAGGCTGGAAAGTAAGTTATTTACTTGCAGCAGAAGATTTGCTGAAAAACTTCAGAAGCTATCAGCAATATATTTCTTTTAGTACCAATGCTCCTGCCCAATATGCCGTTGCCAAATATCTTGAGATATTTGATCCTGAAGAAAATCGAAAAGTAATGGAAAATAAAAGGGATATTTTTAATGAACTCATCCAGTATACGCCGTTACAGGTTGAGCAAAAGGCACAGGGAAGTTTTTTTCAGATCGTTAATTTCAGGAATATTTCAAAAACCATGAGCGATGTTGAGTTCTCTAAATGGCTTACCATTGAAAAAAAGGTATCCTGTCTGCCTGTTTCTGCATTTTATCATGCTAAAACAAATTCAGATTATATCAGATTTAGTTTTGCAAAGAAAGATGATCTGATTATTGATGCCTTAGAGCATTTAAGGCTTAATCTTTAGATTAAATAATTTGCTATTTTCAGTATAAACAAAAAGCACTGTATTACAGTGCTTTCAGTCTTATTGAATTGATTTTAAAGAGACAAAACCCTCACGTCAATTCTTCTGTTTTTGGCTTTGCATTCATCAGTATCATTGGCAGCACAGACAGGATGCTGAGAGCCGTATCCTTCTGCTTCTACCCTGTCTGCAGCAATCCCTAATTCCAATAATTTCAGTTTGGCAGTCTGAGCCCTCAAATTAGAAAGCTTTTGGTTGCTTTCATCATTTCCTGAATTGTCAGTATATCCTCCCAGTTTTATTTTTAAATCAGGATAAGCCGTCATGATTTCAACCAAATTCAATAGCTGAGCTTCTGAACCCGGTTTTAAATCACTTGAACCTGTCTCAAAATAAAGGTTTTCAATAGTGTACCAATTATTCGGATCTAAAACTTTCTGGTCTTTTTGTTTTACAGAATTATATAGTTGGTATAGCTGACTTCCTTCACCAATAGAAATTTTCTTTCCTCCTTTTAGTTCAATTTCTTTAATATTTCCTGTGTCATATACAAAATCACCATTTTCATTGACATATCCTTTAATTTCTCTTGGAATTAATACAGAGGTTTCGTTTTGTGCATTTACAGTAGAACCAAGTCCTGAGATACCTGTTAGAGCTTCAATTTTTGCTTTTCGGTTCGCTTCGATTTTATCTTTATGCAAAGTGGCTAAAGTAGGCGCGATAACCAGAGAAACGATAGACATTAATTTAATTAAAATATTCATTGAAGGTCCCGAAGTATCCTTGAAAGGATCTCCAACTGTATCTCCGGTTACCGAAGCTTTATGAGGCTCTGATCCTTTATAATACATTTGTCCGTTGATATCAACTCCTTTTTCGAAAGATTTCTTGGCATTATCCCATGCTCCGCCCGCATTGTTTTGGAACATTCCCATTAAAACACCACTTACAGTTGCTCCTGCTAAAAAACCTCCCAAAACTTCAGGCCCGAAAATAAATCCGATCAATAAAGGTGAAATAATGGCAATTGCTCCCGGAAGCATCATTTTTCTGATGGAAGCATCAGTAGAAATGGCGACGCATTTTTCATATTCAGGCTGGGCTTTTCCTTCCAAAATTCCGGGAATTTCCCGAAACTGTCTCCTCACCTCTTCTACCATTGCCATTGCAGCCTGTCCAACCGCAGTAATAGCCAGTGAAGAAAATATAAAAGGGATCATACCTCCAATAAATAATCCAGCCAAAACATCGGCTCTGTAAATATCAATACCGTCGATTCCTGCAATTCCTACAAAAGCAGCGAATAATGCTAAAGCCGTCAATGCTGCTGAAGCGATCGCAAAACCTTTTCCTGTTGCTGCCGTGGTATTTCCAACAGCATCTAAAATATCTGTTTTTTCACGAACTTCTTTTGGAAGCTCACTCATTTCAGCAATTCCTCCTGCATTGTCAGCAATCGGTCCGAAAGCGTCAATTGCCAATTGCATGGCAGTAGTTGCCATCATTCCCGCAGCAGCAATAGCAACACCGTAAAGTCCTGCACAAAGATAAGAACCGTAAATTCCACCAGCTAAAACAATAATAGGAAGTAAGGTAGATTCCATCCCAACTGAAAGTCCTCCTATAATATTGGTGGCATGCCCTGTGGAAGATTGTCTTACAATGCTGGAAACGGGTCTTTTTCCCATTGCCGTATAATATTCTGTAATAATACTCATGAGTGTACCAACAACCAAACCTACCATGATGGCTCCAAAAACGCCCATTTTAGTAAACTCCTGTCCTCTCAGAATCATTTTTTCGGGTAAGATATAAGTTACCAAAAAATAAGAAGCTATGGCCGTAATAACGATACTTCCCCAGTTTCCAAGATTTAATGCATTTTGTACGCTTGAAGTAGATGAACCTTCATTGTCATTAATTCTTACAAATAAAGTTCCTATCATGGAAAAAATAATTCCCGTTCCTGCGATCAGCATTGGCAGAAGAATTGGTGCAAAACCACCAAAAGAGTCTTCAGAAATAGTTTCTCTACCCAAAACCATGGTAGCTAAAACCGTTGCTACATAAGAACCGAATAAATCGGCTCCCATTCCTGCTACATCTCCAACATTATCTCCAACATTATCTGCAATGGTTGCCGGATTTCGAGGGTCATCTTCCGGAATTCCGGCTTCTACTTTTCCTACTAAATCGGCTCCTACATCCGCGGCTTTTGTATAAATTCCACCTCCTACTCTTGCAAAAAGAGCAATGGATTCCGCTCCTAAGGAAAACCCTGTTAAGATCTCAATAGTTCTTTCCATTTCGTGAGAATCTACGGGAGCATTGGGTGCAAAAATCTGTTTGATAATTAAAAATAAAGCACCCAATCCTAAAACAGCCAATCCGGCAACACCCATTCCCATTACAGAACCTCCTGTAAATGAAACTTTAAGTGCTTTTGAGAGTGAAGTCCGTGCTGCTTCAGCAGTTCTTACATTAGCTTTGGTTGCGATTTTCATACCGATAAAGCCAGCCGAGGCAGAAAATATGGCTCCAACAACAAAAGCAACCCCGATACTCCAATGTGAGTTGGCATTGCTCATTCCCATCACGGCTAAAAGAATAGCTACAATTACTACGAAATACGTTAAAATCTTGTACTCGGCTTTTAGAAAAGCCATTGCACCGTCAGCGATATGTCCACTGATAATTTTCATTTTGTCATTTCCGGCATCCTGCTTACTCACCCAATTGCTTTGGATAAAAGTATAGATCAAAGCAATGACACCAAAAATTGGTACTAACACAAATAAGTCCATAGTTTAATATTTTTTTGGTAATAGAGAATTAAATATAATAAATAATTCCTAAGAATTTCAGAAAAAAAATACAACTATTTAAAAATTAAGCATAAATACTTTAATAATTGAGATTATCCGGAGTATAAATTAAAAAAAGGATAAATGAAAATTCACTTATCCTTTACTTTTATCTTTACAAAAGAATTTTATCCTCCATAGTTATTTGCGTAATCGTCCTGAGAAGCTTTGATTACCTTTTTCGCGTGATCCGCACCATAAACTTCCTGGATTCTACATTTTGCAGGCTCATCCGGTAAGTTTTTATACGTTAAGAAATAGTGCATCAATCTTTTAACTTCAGCTTCAGGCAATTCAGAGATGTCTCTGTAATGACCAAAGGCATGATCGCCGATCATTACCGCAACAATTTTGTCATCTGCTTCTCCTCCATCAATCATTTTAAATCCACCGATTGGAATAGCTTCCATCAATAAGCCTCCTGAATGGATGTTGTGAGAACTTAAAACACAGATATCAAGAGGATCATGATCTCCCATTGTAACATCAGTAGCACCTCTTTCAATAGCCAAATTCATTACTTCTGTATCACAATATGTTCTTGGAACGAAACCATATAATGCAGGAATAATATTAGAGAATTTCTGAGGTCTGTCAACCTTTAAAAAACCTGTTTCTTTATCTACTTCGTATTTAATAGTATCTGAAGGAACGATCTCCACGAAAACATTTACAACATTTGGCGCATCTTCTCCTGCAGAAATCCCATGCCATGGATGTGCTTTAAAATTTGGAATCATTTTATTTAAAATTTTTATTTTTAGTTAAGCTATTATTAGAACTTCTCTTCTTAGATTCTCAATGGTTATTGAAATATAGTCTTCATTTTCCATATAATTCATGATGAAAATAGTCTTAAATTCTTCAAGATTGGTATTTCCGTTCAATCCGTCATATGTTTTATGGAGCAAATCTATTACTGCATTTTTAGAATCAACGATATTTTGCCATGAATTTTTTGCAATGTATAACTGCTGCGAAGAATTATATTCAAATTCTTCATTAATTGTTTTTTCTGTAAGGAAAATAAATTCGTGACTAGCAAGATCTTTGTTGAACCTTTGCACCAAATTTGAAGGTTTTATTCTTTCCAAAAACAAAGTCATCCTTTCATAGGCCTGAGTCTTATTTTCAGAGTTTGATTTTACAGAAAGTAATTTGATTTCCTGCTCTTTAAGTCTGATGTAAGTAAATACAAACTGTCTTAGTAAAACCAAGAAAGGGATTGCAATAATTAATGCAAATGCATACGGCAGATATCCTGAAAAATTTGTCATAATTTGAGGTAGCAAAATTACTAATATTTTCTGAATTTATCTTTGAAAAACATAGGATTGTGTAGTAATGGCAAAGAGATTTTATTTTTATAAAAATTTCTTTATCATTTTATTCTGAATAAAGCTGTAGTCATGAAGTTCTGCACCAAAGCTTTTAAAGAAAAGTTCAATTCCTCTGATATTACTTCCCATAAAATCAAAACTTTTTTCATGGATATAATGACTGAGAATTTTATCTATTAAAAACGAGGCTCCATCTTCTTTTTTATAAGCTTCATTATTAATTAAAGCCAATAATGAAAATTCAGTTTTTTCAGAAACTAGAACTGCAATATTTATTAATACTTCGTCCAAATAAGCTGCGCAGAGTTTCAGAGAGTTATTTTTATCAAGAAAATTTAAATAGTCATTAAGTTTTTTGATATCTGTTTTTTTAGGAAGACCTTTAAAATTATTTTCGATAAAAGAAAAATGTTCAGGGTTTAATTCAACTTCTTTATAATTGAGATGTTGAGCCCATTTTGTTGTAGATTTTCTTCCTTTAAAATATTTTTTCCTTCTTAAAATTTCATAATCAGAAATGGGTATCTTATAGTTTTTCCTTTTTTCAAGAATTGAAGAGAATGAATTATATTGATTAAAAGAATAATAAAATATTTTGTAATTTCTTTTTAGTGCTTTTAAAAATTGATCATTGATTTCAGAATTGTCTTTTGATGAGAAAACACCTAACTGTTGGCAGAAAAGAGGCATAATTACAAAATTGATTCCCATTTTTTTAGTTAATGGAACAGGTAATATAGCTTCATAATTCCCATAAATCAAAATTTCCCAATTTCCAGAAAGCTCATCCAAAACCTCCTTTTTTGCATACCAATTTTTTTGTTCAGAATTCTCTAAACATTGAGCATATTTATCAAAATCAATACTTTCATATTTTAATTTTCTAATCATAACCCTTCGTCTGCGAAACTTAAATATGAATCCTGTGTAATAATTAAATGATCCAGTAACTGAATACTTAACATATTTCCTGCTTCTTTTATTTTCTGCGTAATATCAATATCTTCTTTACTGGGTTTTAAATTTCCGGAAGGATGATTATGGGCAATGATAACTCCTGTAGCATAATGATCAAGAGCTGTTCTGAATAAAACTCTTATATCTACAATCGACTGGTTTATTCCACCTTGTGTTAACTGGGTAAGATGAATGACTTTATTGCTTTGATTCAAAAAGATTGCCCAAAACTCTTCGATTCTTAAGTCTGATAAGTGATTTTTTAATATAAGATAAGCGTCATTGCTGCTTGAAATTACACGTTTTTCAGGAAGCTGCTGATCGGCTCTTCTTCTTCCGATTTCCAAAGCAGTTATTATAGAAATGGCTTTGACTTCTCCTACTCCTTTAAACTTCATTAAATCTTTTAAAGAAAGCAAACTTAACTGATGCCAATTATTGTTAACCGAAGCTAAAATTTTTCTGGCTAGTTCAATTGCTGTTTCGTCTTTGTTTCCACTGCCTACAATAATGGCCAGTAGTTCTGAATCAGAAAGCGAATTCTTACCTTTTGATAAAAACTTTTCACGCGGTCTGTCGTCTTCAGCAAGAAATTTAATAGACATTTGAGAATTATAAAGTAAGTTAAATTTAGTAAAAAGCGTATAAAATAATAGGTTGCTTCGACTGATCTATATATTTAGCAGTTTCATTGAAGGCATTTTTAGAAAGCATAGGGCATCCAAAACTTAAGCATGCAGGGTTTTTAGATTCATTATCCGGAATGCAATAGTATGAATGTAAAACAATGGCTCTTGCTCTTGCATTATTGTTGGATTCATCCAAACCGTCCAATCGATACGCTTTACCAAATTTTCCGGTATAACTTTCCCTTATTTCGTATTTTCCTAAAGATGACTGGTGAGAACCATCTATATTGCTGAATTGAAGGTTTTCTGAATTTCTAATCACTGAACCGTCACCATGTGCAACAATTGCCTTTTGCAATATTTTATCATTTTTCAGATCGTAGACAAAATAACGATACTTTCCTGAATGAATTTTAAAATTGATAAATACAGCTAAATCCTGATTGTAATTTTTTCCTTTCAAATACCTTTTGATTTCCTTGACCTTTGATTGTGGTAAATAATCAAAAGCATTTCCGGCTTGAGACTCTACTTTAGAGCAAGAAATGATAAAAATAAACAAAAAAATAAAGTGTTTCATCATTTGCAGGAAAGTTTATTCGATAATCATTCCGTCTTTCATAACTAATTTTCGATCGGTAATTTCAGCAAGACCCGGATTGTGGGTTACAATTACAAAAGTCTGATTATATTTATCTCTTAAATCAAAAAAAAGACGGTGAAGATCATCTGCATTTTTTGAATCTAAATTTCCTGTAGGCTCATCTGCAAAAATAATTTTTGGAGAATTGATTAAAGCTCTTGCTACAGCAACTCTTTGGGCTTCACCTCCGGATAACTGGTTAGGTTTATGATGTAGTCTCTGCTCTATCTTCAAATCTTCAAATAGCGCATAAGCTTTTTCTATCGCTTCTTTTTCGTTAGCGCCTGCTATTTTTGTAGGAAGCAATACATTTTCTAAAGCGGTAAATTCCGGAAGCAATTGGTGAAACTGAAAAACGAAGCCAATGTTTTGGTTTCTGAATTTGGAAAGCTGCTTATCATTCATATTAATGAAAGACTCTCCAGCAATTGTTATTTCTGTACCAAAGTTTTTCGAATTGCTGGGAAGGTCCAACGTTCCAAGAATCTGCAAAAGTGTAGATTTCCCGGCTCCCGATTCTCCGACAATAGACACTACTTCTCCAATTTTTATGTGGATATCTACTCCTTTTAGTACTTCCAAATTTCCATATGATTTATGGATATTTTTTGCTTTAATCATGATTCAAAAATAGTGAATTGATTTGGAATATTGAATAGTTTTAAAGTGAATTCTAATCAGTTAATTTAAATAAAAAAACCTCCCGAATCGAGAGGTTTTAATATGTACAGTTTAGAAAATTACAGTAACAAAGTTAACGGGCTTTCTAAATATGTTTTTAATGTCTGTAAGAACTGTGCACCTGTTGCACCATCTACTACTCTGTGGTCACAAGCTAATGAAAGCTTCATGATATTTCCAACTACGATCTGACCGTCTTTAACAATCGGCTTTTCGATGATAGCTCCAACTGAAAGGATCGCAGAGTTTGGTTGGTTGATGATACTTGTAAAGGTTTCAATTCCGAACATCCCCAGGTTTGAGATTGAGAACGTAGAACCTTCCATTTCGTTTGCTTTAAGACCTTTAGATTTCGCTCTTGAAGCCATATCTTTCACCGCAGCAGAAATTTGAGTATAGTTCATCTGATCTGTATTTTTAAGTACAGGAACTACCAATCCGTCAGGAATTGCAACCGCTACACCTACGTTAATGTTTCCTCTGTGGATGATCTTATCACCTGCCCAGCTTGAATTTACCTGAGGGTGTTTTCTCAAAGCAACAGCAGTTGCCTTGATGATCATATCGTTGAAAGAAATTTTAGTATCCGGTAAAGAATTGATTTCCTTTCTTGCTTCAATTGCCTTATCCATATTGATTTCTACCATCAGGTAGTAGTGAGGCGCAGAGAATTTACTTTCAGAAAGACGTTTCGCGATAACATTTCTTACTTGTGAATTTGGAGTTTCTGTATCTTCACCCTGTACAAAGCTTAATGCAACTTGTGCAGCTGGACTTGCAGTCGGAGCTGAAGCTGCTGGTTTTGCAGATGGCTGATAATTCTCAATATCTTTTTTAACGATTCTTCCGTTTTCTCCTGAACCTTGTACTGAATTGATGTCAACCCCTTTATCCTGAGCCATTTTTTTAGCCAATGGAGAAATTGCAACTCTGTCTGTAGATGACGAACTTGCAGCAGGAGCAGCTTTTTCTTCTGCTTTAGCTTCAGTTTTTTGTTCAGCCGGCTTTTCTGTCGAAGCTGCCGGTTTTGCGGCACCAACTCTAGAAACATCTGTTCCTTCAGGGCCAATAATTGCCAACACTGAATCTACTGGAGCAGCACCACCTTCTTCTACACCTTGCTTCAATAGTACTCCATTGAACTCAGATTCAAAATCCTGAACCGCCTTATCTGTTTCGATCTCAGCAAGAAGGTCTCCTTCTTTTACTGTATCTCCTACGTTTTTGTGCCATTTTGCCACTTTACCTTCTGTCATTGTATCAGAAAGTCTAGGCATTGTAATCACTTCTACACCAGCAGGAACTTCAGCAGATGCCTGTTCCGGAGCTGCAGGTGTATCTGTCTTAGGTTCTTCTTTTTTCTCTTCAGAAGTTGCAGCAGGAGCAGCAGCTCCACCTGTTAATCCTGAAATATCTTCTCCTTCGTTACCGATAATTGCCAAAACAGAATCTACAGCTGCTGCATTACCTTCTTCTACACCAATGTATAAAAGAGTTCCTTCAATTTCAGATTCGAAATCCTGAACCGCTTTATCTGTTTCAATTTCGGCTAAAATATCACCTTCTTTTACTTTATCTCCTACTTTTTTATGCCATTTAGCCACTTTTCCTTCCGTCATTGTATCAGAAAGACGTGGCATTGTAATCACTTCTGCCATAATTTTTTTTAATTTGAAAATTTGGTAATTTGTTAATTTGAAAATTAAAAAAGATATGATAATAAATCATTTTCAAATTTTCAAACTTTCAAATTGACTTATTATCTTTTAGTTTTCTAATTTATCTAAGAATGGATAATTTTCCTGAGCATATACGTACTCATAGACTTTTTCAGCATCCGGATATGGGGAGTTTTCCATAAATTCTACACATTCTTCAACGAAATCTCTGGATTTGTTATCTGTAGCTTCCAATTCCTCTTCTGTAGCCCATCCGTTAGATAAAATTCTTTGTTTTATCAATTCGATAGGATCATCATTTTTGTGAATGGCTACTTCCTCTTTAGATCTGTAAGGTTCAGCATCAGACATTGAGTGACCTCTGAAACGGTATGTTCTTGCTTCAATAAAAGTAGGCCCGTCTCCTCTTCTTGCTCTTTCAATAGCTTCGTAAGCTGCTTCAGCTACCTTTTCAGGATCCATCGCATCTACAGCAAGACATGGCATTTCATATCCTAATCCTAATTTATAGATGTCTTCGTGGTTAGCTGTTCTCTTAACAGAAGTTCCCATTGCATACTGGTTATTTTCAACAACAAAAATCACAGGTAACTTCCAGTTCATTGCCATGTTAAACGTTTCATGTAATGACCCTTGTCTTGCTGCTCCGTCTCCGAAGAAACAAATGTTCACCGCTTTTCTGTCAAAATACTGATCTGCGAAAGCAATACCAGCTCCCAAAGGAATTTGTCCTCCTACAATACCATGACCTCCGTAAAATCTGTGCTCTTTGCTGAAAATGTGCATAGATCCACCCATACCTCCTGACGTACCTGTAGCTTTACCACAAAGTTCTGCCATGATTCTTTTAGGATCTACTCCCATCGCCATCGGATGGATGTGACATCTGTAGGCAGTGATCATACTATCTTTAGTTAAATCCATTGCATGCGTGAAACCAGCAGGAATAGCTTCCTGACCGTTATACAAATGTAAAAAACCTCTGATTTTTTGTTTTAGATAAAGAGAACGGCATTTGTCTTCAAACCTTCTCCACATAGTCATATCTTCATACCACTTCAGGTATACCTCTTTAGAAAATTCTTTCATGTGTTGAGCTCTTGCTTATTTATTATGAAATAGTTGAGCAAAATTATAAAAAAAACTTTGTTTTTATTGTATACATACCAATTGTTTTTTTACTTATAATATTATATTTACATTATCAAACTAAAATATGGAAGAAAAACAGCCTTCATTTATCCTTGCAACATCAAAAATAATCTCAGATTTCTTTAATCCTTTACTTTCTTTATTTATATTCTTTCTATATATGAGCATAAAGAATTACACACTGAAAGATTCTTTATTATACTTTTTGCCTATATTATTGATAATTATGATCCCTGTCATTGTTTGGTTAGTCTGGAATGTAAAAACAGGAAGATATACCAATATGGATGTTTCAAACAGAGTGCAGAGAAAGACTTTATATATCTTTATTGCAACCTGTATTATTACCTACATTATTTTCAATTATGTAAAAAACGGATATATTGACTTTGTAATGTTGTTTATTCTCATACTTCTTTTTGCTTTACAGATCAGTAATTTTTTTATTAAAAGTTCCATGCATACGGCGTTTAATATATTTGTTGCAGCCTTGTTTTTTGCAATCAATCCGACAGCAGGTCTCATTTGGGTAGGAATTGCTGTTGTAGTTGGTATTACCAGGATTGTTTTAAAAAGACATACTCTGAAAGAAGTATTCATGGGAGCTCTCATCGCTTTTATTGTATCTTTTATTTACTTATATTGCAATATACAATTTCAACATTAAGAATCCATTATGAAAATAAATCATCTCACCGCTGCAGAAGAAAACTTAATGAAGCTATTTTGGAAGCTGGAATCTTTTTATTTAAAAGATGTTATGGAACAGCATGCGGAACCAAAACCCCATCAAAATACGGTTTCTACTTATCTTAAAATACTGGTTGAAAAAGGCTATCTATCTACAGAAAAGGAAGGAAGAATTTTTAAATATAAGGTTCTCGTACCTATGGAAGAATATAGAAAATTTTTATTAAGAGACCTCTCTCATAATTTCTTTAATAATTCAGGAAAAGAAGTTTTAGAGTTTTTATTCAGTGAAAATTTGATTTCCCAAAGTGACCTGAAAGGATATTTTGATTTAAAAATAGAATTAAAGCCGGCAAAAATGAAAGAACCCAAATTGGAATATGCCGAAGAAATATTAAATCCTAAAAAAGATAAGAAGAGTAAAGAAAAAAAGAAGAAAAAGAAAAAAGATTGATTTACCACTTAAATTAAGACATAAAAAAAGCGGCTTAAAAGCCGCTTATATTTTTTACCAACGATTTCCACCGCCGTTACCTCCTCTGTTGTTTCCGTAACCGCCACCGTTACCTCCTCTGTTGTTTCCATAACCACCACTTCTGTTGTTATCGAAACTTCTTCTTGGTTTTTCTTCTCTTGGCTTAGCCTCAGACACGTTAAGAACTTTACCGTTAAGTTCTTTTTGGTTAAGAGCTTCAATAGCTTGAGCTCCTTCTTCGTCACCCATTTCGATGAAACCGAAACCTCTAGAACGACCAGTTTCTCTGTCTGTTACAATTTTAGCAGACGTTACATCGCCAAATTCAGCGAATAAATCGTGCAACTCATACTCTTTAGTTGCGTAATTGATGTTTGAAACAAAAATGTTCATTTTAAATAAAATTAAAAAATTAATAAAAATTTGGCATATAAAAGAAAAACAACATAAATTAATGAACAAATATTGATTCCAAATATAAACGATTGCAAGTTACAATTAAAAATTACAAATCAAAGCTTTTTTATAATTAATTCTCACTTAATATTGAATTTGATATATAAAATTTATATAAAACAATATTTATCAGGCTTTTATTATTAATCGAGAAAACAAATTATTATTTTTCAATAACTAAATCTTAATCGGCGGTAAATACAAGTTTTTAACACTAAATTTGTGCTGCAAATTATTAAAATATGAACTACCATACGAGAAAATGGGTAAAGCCCGAGGATCTAAATCCTAATCAGTCACTTTTTGGAGGAAGATTATTGCAATGGATTGATGAAGAAGCTGCATTATATGCCGTGATTCAATTAGAAAATAAGAAAGTAGTTACAAAATTCATCTCAGAAATCAATTTTGTAAGCTCTGCAAAACAAGGGGATATTATTGAAATTGGTATTGAAGTTTCAGCTTTCGGTTCCACTTCTCTTACATTAAGATGTGAAGTACGAAATAAAATGACCCATCAGACTATTATTACAGTCGACCGAATTGTAATGGTAAACTTAGACCAGGATGGAAATCCTGCTCCACACGGAAAAACAAAAGTTGAATTTGTAAAAGACAGATTAAACAACCAGAATCAAGAATGAAGATTTTCATAAAAAATATGGTTTGTGGCAGATGTATTTCTGCTGTTGCTGGTATTTTCGATGAAGCTCAGGTGAAAACTACATCCATTAATCTGGGTGAAGTGGAAACAGAAACTGAACTTTCAGAAGAGGACCTTCATTCTATTGAAAAAAAACTATTGGAAACAGGTTTTGAAAGAATAAAAGATTCTGCTCATCAGCTTGTTGAAAAAATTAAAAACCTGATTATTGCAAAAATAAGTGAACTCGATATTGATGAAAATTTTCTTCTCTCTGAATTTTTGATCTCAAAACTTCATAAAGATTACAGTTCCCTTTCAAAAACATTCTCTCAAAACGAAAATATTACCTTGGAGCAGTTTTTTATTCTTCAAAAGATAGAAAAAGTGAAAGAGCTTCTTTTGTATAATGAATTTACCCTCACAGAAATTGCGGGGAAACTAGGGTATAAAAGTGTACAGCATTTATCGTCACAATTCCGGAACAGTTCTGGCTTCACTCCTACCGAATTCAAAAAACTGAAAGTTCACAACAGAAAACCACTGGATTTTGTCTGAAGATTGAGCATATTAGAGTTTTGAAAATAATTACAATCAAAACTCTAATCCTTTCAATTCATTCTAACCAAATTCTATAAACATTATCCTTAAATTTATAACAACCTTCCCGTTGCATTTTGGAAATTTGTACTATAAATAAAAGGATCATGGAAAAACAATATAGAATACTCGGAATGACCTGTTCCGGTTGTCAGAAAAAGATTTCTGAAAAACTGAACAGCATTGATGGAGTAAAAGCTGATGTTAATTTAGAAACAAATACAGCGACGATCATTTCCGAAGATGATATTGAACTCAATACATTAAATAAAGCTTTAGAAGAAATCGGAAACTATAAATTAGACGATCCGAATACACCAGAAAAGGCTCTTCTAAAACCACAAGACAGAGTTTCCCCATCATCTGTCTATTATTGTCCGATGGAGTGTGAAGGCGATAAAGTATATTTCCAACAAGGAAAAAGATGCCCCGTCTGCAATATGTATCTGGTTCCGATTGAGGAAAAATTAGCAAAAGATCCTAATCATAAACCCACTTATTCTTCAACCAATCTTCCTGAAAATTTTAAACATAATATCGAAAAATATTACTGTCCGATGTTCTGTGAAGGAGATAAGATTTATGATGAAAAAGGCGATTGCCCCGTTTGTCATATGCATTTGGAAGAAATTACCGATGATCTGGTTAAAAATGCCAAAACCCATTCACACCACCACCATAATCATAGTCATCACCATGAAGCTCCAAAAATAACGGATGAAATGGCAGGAAAATATTACTGTCCGATGTATTGTGAAGGTGACAAAGTATATGATAGTAACGTTGGGTGCCCGGTTTGTGGAATGGATCTTGTAAAATATCCCGAGAAAAAAGTGGCAAAATACACCTGTCCTATGCATCCTGAAATCATCAGAGATGAACCGGGAAGCTGCCCTATCTGTGGAATGGACTTAGTAAGAATGCCTGATAAAAGCGATGACGAAGAAGATGAAACCTATATCATTCTGAAAAGAAAGTTCATTATTTCTTTAGCTTTTACTATCCCTGTTTTCATTCTTTCCATGGGCGCAATGTTTATTAATTTCCCTTTTTCACACCAGATTCAGGGTGTCATTGAGCTTGTTTTAACGCTTCCTGTCCTGTTTTATTCAGGCTGGTTCTTAATGAGAAGAGGCTGGGTTTCTTTTAAAACATGGAATTTGAATATGTTTAGCTTAATTGCTTTAGGAGTTGCTGCTGCATTTATTTTCAGTATTGCTGCTTTAACTTTTCCAGATATAATTCCTCATGAAATCCGCGGTCATAATCATGAAATTCCGTTGTATTTTGAAGCGGTCTGTGTGATTTTAACATTGGTGATTTTAGGTCAGCTTATGGAAGCTTTGGCTCATAAAAAAACAGGAAATGCCATTCGTGAGCTCATGAATCTTTCGCCAGATGAAGCAAATCTTATTATAGACGGAGAAGAAAAGAAAGTCTTGCTTTCCCAGGTACAAATCGGGGATTTATTAAAAGTAAAACCCGGAGAAAAAATTCCTGTTGACGGAAAAATAACAGAAGGAAGCTCTTATGTTGACGAAAGTATGATCACAGGAGAACCCATTCCTGTTGAAAAAAACACCAATGATAAAATTTCCTCAGGAACCATCAACGGAAATCAGGTATTTATCATGAAAGCTGAAAAGGTGGGTGATGAAACTTTGCTTTCCCAAATTATCAAAATGGTAAATGAAGCCAGTAGAAGCAAAGCTCCGATTCAAAAACTGACCGATAAAGTTTCCAAAGTCTTTGTTCCGACCGTTATTTTAATTGCAGTTTTGACCTTTATTCTATGGCAGCTTTTCGGGCCGGAAGGAAAAAGAAGCTTATTTGCTTTCGTCAATGCAGTTGCGGTTTTAATTGTTGCCTGCCCTTGTGCATTAGGATTGGCCACTCCCATGTCCTTAATGGTGGGAATTGGAAAAGGTGCTAAAAATGGAATCCTTATCAAAAATGCGGAAGCCCTTGAACAAATGAATAAAATAAATGTTCTGATTACTGACAAAACAGGAACTTTGACAGAAGGAAAGCCATCTGTAGAATATATTGAAACTGTTCATGAAAATAAAAACTCAATCCTGAAATTAGCGTATTCTTTAAATCAGAATTCTGAACATCCTTTATCCAATGCAGTGATAAAAAAAGCAAAAGAAGAAAACATTTCTCCTGAAAAAGTAACGGGTTTTGAAAATATTTCAGGACAGGGAGTGAAAGGAAATATCAACGGAAAGACAGTTTATCTAGGAAATGAAAGCTTACTAACTTCCCATCAAATTTCAGCTCCTGAAAGCTTAAAACAAAAAGCGATTGAAGTTCAGTCAAAAGCCCATACGATTTCTTATGTTGCCAAAGGAAATGAAGTTTTAGGATTTATTAGTTTTACAGACAAGATTAAAGAAAGTTCTAAAAAAGCTGTTCAGCAGTTATTAAGTGAAGGTGTAGATGTTATGATGATGACCGGAGACAACGAACACACTGCAAAAGCTGTTGCAGAAGAATTAGGAATCAAGCATTTTAAGGCCAATTGTCATCCAGAAGATAAATTAAATGAAGTTAAAAAACTTCAGCAGCAAGGAAAAATCGTAGCCATGACCGGTGACGGAATCAATGATTCCCCTGCCCTGGCTCAAGCCAATATTGGGATTGCGATGGGAACAGGAACGGATGTTGCTATCGAAAGTGCAGAAATCACTTTATTAAAAGGAGATATTTTAGGTGTTGCGAAAGCAAAACTACTTAGCGAAAAACTTTTAAAGAATATTAAAGAAAATCTGTTTTTTGCGTTCATCTATAATATTCTGGGCGTTCCGATTGCGGCAGGATTATTGTATCCATTTTTTGGAATTCTTTTATCACCAATGATTGCCGCTGCAGCAATGAGCTTTAGTTCATTATCTGTGATTTTAAATTCGCTGCGGTTAAATTCGGTCGATTTAGATAGTCAATAAATATGAAAAAAGAAAGTCTTTACATCGGTTGTTCAGGTTTTTACAATAATGATTGGAAAGGATCATTATATCCTGAAGATGCCAAAAGTAAAGACTTTCTTTCTTTGTATTCTCAAAAATTCAACTGTGTAGAGATTAACTCGACATTTTACAGGAAGCCTACTGCTAAAACTCTTCTGAAATGGCATGATGAAACCCCTGAAGATTTTAAATTTTTCATTAAAATTCCGAAATTAATTTCCCATGAAAAAAGGATGAAGGATTCTAAAGAAGATGTTTCAGAATTCTGTAACCATATTCAGGACAATTTAAAAGAAAAGCTTTCCGGGTTCCTGTACCAATTTCCTCCTTCTTTCAGGAATACAGAAGAAAATATCGAGGTAATTCTTAAAAATATCAATTTTAATTATCTGAATGTCATTGAATTTCGCCATGAATCTTGGTGGAACGATGCGGTTTTTAAAATTCTAAAAGAAAATAATATCATTTTTTCCGGTGTAAGTTTCCCTGGAAACCTGCCTGAAGATATTATTACCAATCATTCAGAGATTTTATATTACAGGCTTCATGGGAAACCTGTTCTTTACAAATCCGAATATTCTTTAGAATTCCTTAAGGATCTGGCTGAAAAAATTATAAATCTAAAAAAGAAAACATTTATTTTTTTCAATAATACCTGGGGAACGGCAGCAATTAACAACTCTTTATATTTAAAAGAATACTTAAATAAACACCGTTATTAAAATATCCTTAAAAAGTGAAGTTTTATTAAAATTCGGCATATATTTTGTTAAGAATAATTTAGAAAAATTAACTCTTTTTAACAATTTAAATTCCTTTTAATTTTATGAAAAAAACTTTTGCAGAAAAGTCTAGAAACAAGACTTTTCTTGGGATGTTTGCATTGATGAGTGCAACTTCAATTATATTTAACGGCTGTAACCGTAAAAACGACAAGAAAGAGTCGGAAAAACTGATTCCTCAGAAACATCCCTTCGCAAAAACAATTCCTAAAATTGATGACGAAAATGTCGATCCCGACAAAAGAGTTATCTATCTTACATTTGATGACGGACCGAATCGCGGAACAAAAAATCTGCTTAAAATTCTAAATAAAAGAAATGTGTGCGCAACTGCTTTTATAGTTGGAAAACATGTGTATGGAAGCAAAACGCAGAAAAATGATTTTGAGCTTTTAAAAAAAGATCCTTTAATAGAACTTGCCAATCACAGCTTCACGCATGCTAATAATAAGTATACAGATTTCTATAAAAATCCGCAAAGCGTTGTCCATGATTTTGATATCGCAAAAGACAGCTTAAAATTGTACGATAAAATTGCAAGAACTCCAGGTAGAAATATATGGAGACTAAATAATGCGAATATAACCGATCTTAAAAGTTCTACAGATGCTGCCAATAAACTTAAAGAAGCCGGTTACAAGGTAATCGGCTGGGATCTGGAATGGAAACCGGGTCAGACAATGGCATTAAAGGGAAATCATCAGGCTATGCTGAAAAAAGTGGACAGTATTTTTTTCAATGACCTGGAAAAAACTTCAAGACATCTTGTTTTTCTTACTCATGACCAGTACTTAACCGATGCTGATTCTATTAATGAACTTGATTTATTTATTGAAAAGCTACAAAAAAGCAACCGTTTTGTTTTTAGAAAAATTTCAGAATATCCTAGGATTAATGAGGTTTTAAATTAAACTTTACAGCTATTTATCCTCCGAATGAACAAAGTAATTGCCTAATAAAAATATTCGGTATTTCTAAATCAGGAATTTCCTTCATCAGACTAAGCAAACCGTTTTAAAATTTATAAATTAATTCGTTTTTTGCTTTAAAAATTCAGAAATTTGCACGTATGAGCATTCAGGAAAATTATAATATAATAAAAAAACAGCTTCCGGATCATGTACAATTGGTAGCTGTCTCAAAAACACATCCGGTTCCGGCAATTCAGGAGATTTATGATCTGGGGCAAAGAGTTTTTGGAGAAAATAAAGTTCAGGAAGTTATAGAAAAATATCCTCTTCTTCCTAAAGACATTCAGTGGCATCTGATCGGGCATTTGCAGACTAATAAAGTAAAATATATTGCTGAATTTGTAGATACCATTCAAAGTGTGGATTCTGAAAAATTAATTTTGGAGATTAACAAAGAAGCAGCAAAATACAATAGGAATATTAAAGTTTTACTTCAGGTTAAAATTGCAGAAGAAGAAAGCAAGTTTGGATTAGAAATTGAGGAAGCCAAAGCCTTATTTCAAAAATACATGGACGGGAGCTACCCCAATATAGAAATTACCGGATTAATGGGAATGGCAACATTCACAGAAAATGAGCAACAGATCAGAAAAGAATTTTTAATATTAAAAAACCTTTTTGATGAGCTGAATAGGCAAAAACCTTTAGAAACCTTATCAATGGGAATGAGTGATGACTTTCCTATTGCCATAGAGTCTGGTGCCAATTCTGTAAGGGTCGGTTCTGCAATTTTTGGTAGAAGAGATTATACAAAATAGATTATTTAGGTATGGTTTTTGCTAATAATTCAATCAAAAATTTCTAAATTTGCAACTATGCAAAAAATCCTTATCGTAGAAGACGAAAAAGCAATATCGGGAGTTCTTCACAGTATTCTCTCAGATGAACTTACTGATTATGAATTTGTAATCGCTGAAGATGGCCTTGAAGGCTATAAACAGGTAGAAAAAGAAGATTTTGCATTAGTAATTTCTGATATCAAAATGCCCAAGCTTTCAGGAACTGAGCTTTTAAAACAAAGTTTAGCTCTGAAGCCTGAAACCACTTTTATCATGATTTCCGGGCACGCAGATATTGATTCTGCAGTTTCCTGTTTAAAAGAAGGAGCTTACGATTTTATTTCTAAGCCAATCGATATTAACCGGCTGATTACAAGCGTTAAAAATGCTTTAACTAAAGAGTCGCTTAAAAAAGAAAACAAAAATCTCCAAACAGAAAATAAAACGCTTAAGAAAAAAGTAAGCAAAAAATATCAAATGATTGGTGAATCTGAAGGCTTACAGAAAATCCAGGGGATGATTGATAAAGTTGCTGTTTCTGATGCAAGAGTTTTAATTACGGGTCCCAATGGTGCAGGAAAAGAGCTTGTAGCTCATGCTATTCACAATCAAAGTGAGCGGGCCAGAGGTCCAATGATAGAAGTAAACTGTGCTGCTATTCCTTCTGAGCTTATAGAATCTGAACTTTTCGGGCATGTAAAAGGATCATTTACGGGCGCTATCAAAGATAAACAAGGAAAATTTGAGCAGGCAAACGGAGGTACTATTTTCTTGGATGAAATCGGAGATATGAGCCTGATTGCCCAGGCAAAAGTTTTAAGAGTATTACAAGAAAGTAAAGTTTCTCCTGTAGGAAGTGACAAAGAAATAAAAGTTGATGTAAGAGTACTTGCAGCAACCAATAAAAATATGCAAAAGGAAATAGAAGCAGGAAGATTCAGAGAAGATCTTTATCACAGACTTTCTGTAATAGAAATTTACGTACCACCATTGGACGAAAGAAAAGAAGACATCAAATTATTGGTTGAACATTTCTCCGGAATGATCGCCGATGAACATGGTACTGCTACAAAAAAATTCGATGATAAAGCGATCGAAGCTTTAAAAGCTCTTTCATGGACAGGTAATATCAGAGAATTGAGAAACGTTGTAGAAAGATTAATTATTTTAGGAGGCAGCACTGTATCTGCCGAAGACGTTGCAAGTTTTGTAAGGAAATAATGTAAATTATTACTTAATATAAATTATAAAAATTGCAGTATCATTTGTTACTGCAATTTTTTTTTACTCAAACTAGAAACTATATGAATTTTAAATTATGAACTTTTTAAATAAAAAATACACAAAAGAAACTTTAACCCTTGCTTTACCGGTCATGTTGACCCAGGTAGGACAAGTCTCGGTCAATTTATTTGACAACATCATTGTAGGAAAACTTTTGGGAGCAGATGCATTAGCTTCTGTCTCTTTAGGAAATGCAGTTTTTTTCTCTATGTTCGTATTAGCATTAGGATTCTCATTTGCAATTCCGCCATTGGTTTCCGAAGCACATTCACAGCATGACCATAAAACCATCAATTCAGTTTTCAGCCACGGATTTATTATTAACATGTCGGTTGGGGTTATTTTAATGGGAATTTTATTTCTGGGAATGCCACTACTCTATCATTCTGGACAGCCTGCTAAGATTATTCCTGATACGGTAGATTTTTTAACCATTATGGCAATAAGTATTGTTCCTTTTATGGCGTTTCAGACTTTAAGAGAAGTTTCTGAAGGCTTATCTTATACGATCGGAGTAACCAAGGCTACTATTATTGCCAATGTGATCAATATCGTCCTTAACTATGTTTTTATTAAAGGGCTTTGGATATTTCCAGAAATGGGAGTAAAAGGTTCTGCATTGGCAAGTTTAATTGCGCGTATTTTCATGGTTGTTTTCCTTTATATTGTACTGTTAAAGGAGCCAAAAACCAGACAGTATATCAAAGATTTTTCTTTAAAAATCGAGATTTTTTCTAAAAAGATGTTTAATAAAATGGTGAGATTAGGACTTCCTACTGCACTACAGATGTTTTTTGAAGTTACCGCATTTGCCGGAGCTGCATTTATATGCGGGTTGATTTCCGCACATGATATCGCATCTCATCAGATTGCTTTGAGTATGGCTTCGTTCACCTTCAACTTATGTGTTGGATTCAGCGTTGCTTCTACGGTAATGATCGGAAGAAAACTAGGAGAACAGAACTATATAGAGCTAAGAAAAGTTGGAATCAATAATTTGAAAATAGCTTTTATCTTTATGTGTATCTGTGGTGTCATCTTTATTCTAGGCCGAAATGTCCTTCCTACTTTCTTTACCAAAAAAGAAGAAATTGAAGTGATTACATTGGCTTCCAAGCTTATGATTATTGCAGCATTATTTCAGTTATCAGACGGAATTCAGGTGACTGCCTTGGGAACATTAAGAGGGCTCCAGGATGTAAAGATACCCTCTATTTATACTTTCATTGCCTATTGGGTGATTACGATTCCGTTAGGATATTTTCTTTGTGTCACTCTAAAAATGGGAGCTTTCGGAATGTGGATTGCGTTAGGCTTAGGACTTACCATTTCAGCATTGTTTCTCGTAAAAAGATTCCTGAATATGTCTGCCAGAAAGATTAAATTGAATTCATAAAATAGTAAACGATCCTTAAAAGGGATCGTTTTTTTGTAATGTGTATTTTTTATAATTCATATTATAAAAAATACACATTATACCTATGCACCATTTATTACTCTATAGTATAATCCTTTACATCCACTTCAGATAGCCTGAAATATCCATAAGCAAAATTTTTAGCGTTGGTTTTATTGAATATATTTCCTCTTACGGAGCCGGGGGTTGTCGAAAATGGACCAGTACCAGCACCTGATGCAGTCAATAATTTTCTGAAATAATCATAATACCTTTTTGATATTCCATATAGTCTGATATTCACGATATCTCCGGCTTTCAAATCCTTATTTAAATAATAAACAGGAACTAAATTACCCTGATGATCCTCGTCATTCTCCGCTTTATATTCCGGGAAAGCTACACGAGGATTTTTAACGCTGTGCAAATAATTGTTTTGTTCGGTTGCGTTATCTTGATAATAGTAAGTCAGCTCCACTTCATCACCACCTATTCCGCCTGTATTATTTTGTTTAATGTTGTTTTCTATGCTTGGGACGCTCATTAAGGTTTCAGTTGCGAGGTAAGTTTCTCCATTTAAAGAAATGGTAAGTGTATAGGTTTCTCCGATCACAGGTAGAAAATCTGTACAGATATACTCTCCTGTTCCCGGATTTTCTATGAAGTTGAAGGTTGCGCTTGAATTGGTAACCACAATATTAGCTCCCGAAACTATTGGAAATTCGTTGCTATAATATCCTGTGGTGGTTGTCAATTTTATTTTTTGCTCATTGCCCGGTGTATTTTTTATCCAGTCAATAGAAGCGTCAATAACAAGTCTTGGCTCTGCTGTTTCCAAATCAAGGTCGATCACTTCTTCAGCACAGGAAAACAGGCAAAAGCTTAATAGTATTACGAGATAATTTTTAAATATTTTCATCGTTCGATTTTTTTTAATTTAGAATTTGAAATTGTAAGTTATACCAGGAATAACACCGAAGATGGACATCTTTTTTGCCTCGCTCAAACCCGTTTCCATATTTTGTCCAAACGTAACAGATGCAGCGTTGCTCCTATTGTAAATATTGTAGATGCTAAACACCCATTCGCTATTCCACCTTTTTTTGCTGTTGGGCTTTGGTGTCCACGTTGCGGATAAATCCAAATGATGATATGCCGGAATAGAACTGCCGTTTCTCTCTCCGTAATTTGCAATCGTGATGCCCTGATATTGGTATTTACCAATCGGATATGTTGCGGCTTTACCTGTTTGGTAGGTGAAAATCCCTCCGAAGCTCCATTTTTTTGAAAGCTGATAGGAGGCTGTAAGTGAAAAATTGTGTGTTTTGTCGTAATTTGCCCGATACCACTCTCCGTTGTTGATTCCCGGTTCGTATTCATTTCTTCCCGGTGTTCGTTGCTCTGCTCTTGAAAGTGTATAGGAAAGCCAGCCTGTTAATTTCCCTGTGTTTTTCTTTAGCATAAGTTCCAGTCCGTAAGCTCTTGCTTCCCCGTTCAGCAATACCTGTTCAATGGCTTTATGTGCAATAAGTTCTGCACCGTCTATATAATCTGCTTTGTTTTTAATTTTCTTATAAAATGTTTCCACTTCCAAAGAATAATTCCCATAAGCGAAATTTCTGAAATACCCTACCGCATATTGATCTAAAATCTGAGGTTTCAAATATTGGTCGCTCGGAGCCCAAATATCAAGGGGAGAAACGGAAGCTGTATTGGAAATTAAATGAATGTATTGGCTCATCCGGTTGTAACTTGCTTTGATGGATTGGTTGTCATTAATCATATAAGAAACTGCAAAACGGGGTTCCAAATTTCCAAAACTTACAATTTTCTTATTCTTACCATAACGAATAGTTCCTGTCGGTGTACCCTCTTCATAGATCTGCAAGTCCGGATTAAAAACTACTGCTTCATTATTTGCATAAGTATTTATTTCCTGTTTGCCCAGTCGTTGGAAATTGCTGTATCGCAATCCGTAGTTCAACGAAATTTTATCCGAAAGGTTATGTTCTGCACTAATATACAACGCATTTTCCCAGGCATTTTTTTTCTCAATTTGAGATGGATTAATCGGCGAAGCGGCGTCCAGCGGTTTTGTTGTCCCCGGGTTAAACTGATAGTAAATGGAATTGACACCATAACTCAGATTCAGCTTATCTGATAAATAGTGCTTGAAATCATATTTAAAATTGTAATTTTTGATGTCTGATTGCCAGTCAATTCCAACCATTTTTATTTTCAAACCGTAATCATAATTGCTGTAAATTATTGAGGCATTAGAAAATAACTTATTGGAGAAAATATGATTCCAGCGAAGATTAAAGAATGAATTTCCATACTCATTCTGAAAAAAATTATTGAAACTCATTTTGTCTTTTCCGAAATAACCGGATAAAAATAAGTTATCCTTATCGCTCAATCTGTAATTCAATTTAGTATTCAAATCATAGAAATACACAGAGTTGGGTTCATTTGCCAATTTCAGCAACAGGTGCGCATAAGAGCCACGACCTGCAACTACAAAAGAGCTTTTTTCTTTTACAACCGGCCCTTCTATCAACAACCGGCTGAAAACAGCACCAATCCCGCCATTGACGTGGTATTCTCTATTATTGCCCTCTTTTTGATAAATATCCAACACCGAAGAAACCCGACCTCCGTAATTGGCAGGTATCCCGCCTTTGTACAACTTCAAATCTTTAATCACATCAGCATTGAAAACCGAGATAAAACCGAACAGATGTGAGGTATTATATACAACTGCCTCATCCATCAATACCAAGTTACCATCAACGGAACCGCCTCTAACGTTGAAACCTGTTGCCCCTTCTTGTGCATTGGCAACTCCCGGAAGCTGCAAAATAGATTTCAATACATCTACTTCTCCCATCATAGCCGGCATTTTTTTTATAGTGGAAATAGGAAGTTTGCTTACACTCATTTCTGCTTTTCGGATATCTGTTTTTAAAGGATTGGACGTAACAACAACTTCTTCCAAAGCGGTGCTCTTTTCATCCATCTTAAAATTTAATTTGACGTTCCCCTGTAAGGAAATTTGTTGTTTGATGTCTTTAGAACCTGCATAACTGATAACTACGGTGTAATCCCCTTTGGGGACTGTAATTGAATAAAAGCCGTATTCGTTGGTACTTGTTCCTGTATTTAACTCGGGAAAATAAATACTTACTCCAATAAGTGTTTCACTGCTATTGGCATCGGAAATTGTTCCGCTTAATGTAAATTTTTCCTGCGAGTAAACCGTTAATGAAATGGAAACAAACAGGAGTGCATAAATGGTTTTGTACGTCATACTAAAAAAATAAGATTGATTACAATTATGATCGCTAAACTATATTTTTAGGACAAAGCATTTTTGGGTATTATACAAAATGAAGTTTTCTTTATAGCAAAATGTATTGCGGAACTACCAAAAATAACATTGATTTTCAGGGTGTTTTTATCAATACTTGTTTTCGTATAAAAAGAATACACTTTGGTATAAAACAAATATTGATGCTGTTTTAAATTTTAAATTTGTTTGATTTTTGATTTTAATTATATCATAATGAGCGATACTTTACATAAACAGGCTATATCTGAAAACTGGGCGTTCCAATTTTTAATATCTTCCAAATACAGGATTTACAGGCATTTGTTGCTGATTGCTATTATCAGCTTCATATTGTATAACAGCACACCGGAAATTTCGGAACCCACACTGATATTATGCTCGTTTCTCCTGATGCTATACTTTAATATGTACATATTAGTGCCTAAGCTCTTGTTTAAAAATAAGAATACGCTGTATAGTCTTTCCGTTGTAGGTATCATTATTATTTCAGCCATTGGCGGTTACCTTTTTAATACACTTAGTAATAAAGGTGATTTAAACATTTCCCTTTTTTCTTCTCTCATAGTGGTCCTGGTTGCCGCTTCATCGTCCGTAAAATTATTTCAGAAATGGATGGTGGATAAGCAATTAATCGATGAACTGGAAAAATCGAAAACTTACGCAGAATTGGAACAGCTGAAAAACCAGATCAATCCGCATTTTCTTTTCAATATGCTCAATAATGCCAATGTTTTGACAAAGAAAGACCCTGAAAAGGCCTCACAGATTTTGATGAAGTTGAGTGACCTGCTGCGTTACCAGCTGTATGACAGCACCAGAGATAAAGTATTGCTGACTTCTGATATTCATTTCTTGGAAGATTTTTTGAATTTGGAAAAAGTCAGAAGGGATAGTTTTGATTTCCTTATTTCTAAAGAGGGCAATTTGAGTGGTGTGCAAATTCCACCTTTGTTATTCATTTCGTTTGTGGAAAATGCTGTAAAGCACAATAATGATGCAACAAAATCATCATATGTAAACCTGTTTTTTGATGTCAGAAACGATGAGCTTTTCTTCAAATGTATCAATTCCAAACCTGTCCTGAAATCCGTCAATAATACAGGAGGTCTGGGATTGACAAATATCAGGCGAAGATTGGAACTGCTGTTTCCGGCATCGCATTATTTAATCATCGAGGAGAATAGTGAAACCTATTGTGTGAATTTAACGATAAAACTATGAATTGCATTGTAGTAAATGATGAGTCACTGGTAAGAAATGTACTCAAAACATTGATTAACAAATCGAAAAACCTCACATTGCTAGCATCATTTAATAATACATTTGAAGCTTCAAGGTTTATGTCTGAGAATATTGTTGATTTAGTATTCTTCGATATTCAGATAGATGAAACAAGAGGTTACGAGTTTATTAAGGTAATCCCGCACAAAACGTTTGTGATTTTTATTTCCGGATTTTCCTCAACCGCAATAAAAACTTATCAACCAGATGCTATTAATGGTTCAAAGTCACGGTTTCAGAAAGGAATTTACCTGGCAAAAAACTATTCAAAACGTATGAAAAAAGAAAATTCAAATATTGCAGACGATTATTTCGTTATATAACAATAAAGTACCAATTTATGAACTGTATTATCATAGATGATGAACCATTGGCAAGAGAAGCCATAGAAATGTTGATTAACCAAACCAGTAACTTGAATTTAATTGGTTCATTTAACAGCCCCGAAACCGCTACAAAATGTATAGAAAGTAATGAAGTCGAGTTGATATTCCTTGATATACAAATGCCGGGAATTAATGGAATTGAATTTGCGCGAACTGTTCCGAAAGAAACATTCGTGATTTTTACAACCGCCTTTTCAGAATTTGCTACCGATAGCTACGAAGTAGATGCGATTGATTACCTTATAAAACCTATAAAATTGGAACGTTTCCAAAAAGCTGTCGACAAAGCCCAAACCTATTCCAAATTACTCAAAGCAGATTATGCCGACAATAATATTGAGCAGGTAGCAGACGATTTTTTCTTTGTGAAGGCAGACCGGAGAATTTTTAAAATCTATTTCAATAACATCCTTTTTATTCAGGGGTTAAAAGATTATGTGGTGATGCACACCGACAGTCAAAAAGTAGTTACGGCAATGAATATCAAAACTATCCACGACCAGTTGCCAAAAGATGCGTTCGTGCGAGTGAGCAAATCCTATATCATCAATGTAAAGCATATAGGTTCTGTGGATAATAATACGGTGTACATTGGCACAAACGAAATTCCTATCGGGAATATTTACAGGGATTTCTTTTTCAATGAATTTGTACTCAAAAAGATTGTGAGCAGGTAGTTATTGGAAGGATGCTGATTTTTTTGCTGTTTCTGACTTAGTCCATAAACGAGTTTTCCAGGTTAAATCAAGTTTGCTATTCAGCTGTAAAGCTCTTATTTTAAACTACTTTATCCTACTCTCTTTCCTAAAATCACTAAAGTCCTTTCCACTCCATCCAATACAGCAACATCGGGAAGTGTTCCCCAATCTTCAAACCCAAAATGCCTGAATAATTTTAAACTTGGCTCATTATGTAAAAAGATAAAGCCTAAAAGAGTCCTTATACCTAATTTTTCGGCATTGTCAATACAATATTGAAGGACTTTCTTTCCAAAGCCTTTTCCTCTGCTGTTTTCGTCCATATAGATACTTACCTCTACAGTTCCGTTATAAGCAGGCCTTCCATAAAATGAAGAAAAACTGACCCAGCCAACCACATTATTTTCTTGGTCTTCAATCATCCAAAGAGGTCTTGTTTCCGGATTATGCTCCTGAAACCATTTTAGTCTGCTCTCTACAGAAACCTCTTCCGTATCTGCAGTGACCATTCTGGATGCTATTGTTGAATTGTAGATTGCAACGATTTTAGCTAAATCTTCAATAGCTGCATTTCTGAACATTAATTCTTCCATTTTATGAATATCCTTTTTGCAAAGATACAGGAAGATTTCAGTCTATTGCTACTGATCATTCATCACGTTCTTTCTCTTTTAATTCTTTAAAAGCCCTGTTCAGGCTTCTTACCGTAATTCCCAAATAAGCAGCCATATCTTCTTTCGATATTTTCATTTCTTTTGACTTTACCTCCAGAAGCTGAGACAAAGTATGCTCCGTAGTATGCAACTGCTGATAAGAAGCCCTGCTTGATGTATTAAAAATGCGATCTGCGAAAACATCAAGTAACAGATTATTCAGTATCAGATCATTTTTAATCAAAGATTGAAAATACGGAATCGTCATAGAATATACACTAACTTCTGTAATAGCTTCAATACTGCAAAGGCAAGGAACGTTTTTAATGACTTCTATTTCACCAATAATTTCTCCTTTCCCTAAAAATTCAACAATATATTCTTTATCGTTCTCTTCAACGAAATAGCATTTCGTAATCCCACTTTTAATAAGCATTATTTTAGTGGAAATTTCATTTTGTGTTAAGATCTTTTCTCCTTTTTCGAAAGATTTCAATACAATATTTTCTTTATGGTCCTGATTCTCATAAAGTTTTTCTAAATAATCTAAAAACGGTTGATTTGTACGTAACATATTTTACCGGGGACAAATGTCCTTTTCTGTTTTGTTTTTTATACTGATTTTTGCGGTCGAAAATTACAAAAACTAAAGTAAACTAAATATGAATAATGACATAACTACCATCGCTTTTGATGCAGATGATACTCTTTGGATCAACGAACCGTATTTTCAGGAGGCTGAAAAGGAGTTTTGCACTTTATTGGAAGATTATCTTCCACAACATTCTGTTTCTCAGGAATTATTCAAAACAGAAATGGAAAACCTTCATTTGTACGGTTATGGTGTAAAAGGATTTGTGCTATGCATGATAGAAACCGTGAGTAAAGTTTCAAATACTTCCGCACCTTTACCATTGATTGATAAAACGATTAAGATCGGTCATGAACTTCTTCAAAAACCTGTTGAACTTTTAGATGGTGTTACTGAAACCCTTGAAAATTTAAAAGGAAAATACAGACTGGTTGTTGCTACAAAAGGCGACTTACTGGATCAGGAACGGAAATTAAAAAAATCCGGATTACAGGAATATTTTCACCATATTGAAATCATGAGTAATAAAAAAGAAAATGATTATCAAAAACTCTTAAAGCATCTGGATTGTAAACCTGAAAACTTTTTAATGCTCGGAAACTCTATTAAATCAGATATTTTACCTGTTTTAGAAATCGGAGGATTTGCGGCTCATATTCCGTATCATGTAACATGGTCCCACGAGCAGCATGATTTCGGTTTAAAACATTCCAATTTTATGGAACTTGAAAGGATTAATGATATTCTGAATTACTTATAAAAAACTCGTTCCCAAAGAACGAGTTTTTTTATCAATTTATTATTTCTTCAAACATTTCTCTAAGAACTGATCCTGTTCCCAAAGTAAATGCAGAATATTTTCTTTGGCAGCATATCCATGAGCTTCTTTTGGAAGAAGAACCATTTTCACAGGAGCCCCTAAGTTTTTCAATGCCTGGAAATATCTTTCCGTCTGTAAAGTAAAAGTTCCGGGGTTATTGTCGGCATCTCCGTGAACCAATAGCAACGGAGTTTTCATTTTATCCGCATTCATAAACGGAGACATGGCATTGTAAATTTCAGGAATATCCCAGTAATTTCTTTGTTCACTTTGGAATCCAAAAGGAGTCAGCGTTCTGTTATACGCTCCACTTCTTGCAATTCCGCAGGCATAATCTTTAGAATGGGTTAAAAGATTCGCTGTCATAAATGCTCCATAAGAGTGACCACCAACCACTACTTTATTTCTGTCGATATATCCTAATTTATCTACAGCATCAATGGCTGCTCTTCCGTTGGCTACCAACTGAGAAATAAAAGTGTCATTCGGCTCTGTTTTACCTTCTCCGATAATCGGGAAAGCGGCATCATCTAGCACTGCATATCCTTTTGTGGTTCAATACACAAACGAACCGTAATATGGGAAAGTAAAGTCATTCGGGTTCTGGGTACTTTGTCCTGCCGTGTTTTTATCTTTATATTCTGTAGGATACGCCCAAATCAAAAGAGGAAGTTTTTCTTTTTTAGCTTTCCTGTCATAGTTCGCAGGCAGGTAAAGAGTTCCTGAAAGGGTTACTCCGTCATTTCTCTTATACGTAATCACTTCTTTATAAACATCTTTTATACTTTCAAAAGGATTGGCAAAGTTGGTAACCGATTCTGTTTTATTTGATTTTATATTTCGTTTAAAATAGTTTGGATATTGACTTGCCGATTGTTGTATGGTAAGAATTTCTCCTTTGGAAGGGTTCAGTATATCAATTATTTCTTCTTTCTCATTTTTTAGATTAGAAGTATATAGTCTTTTTTTCTTCAGGGTTTTAATATCCATTTCATCAATGAAAGGATGTTGGCCGTCTTTTGTAAAACCAGCTGCGATTAAATAGGCTTTACCACCTTTGATGTCAAGAACTGTTCTTCCGAATTGATTCTTGGTTGTATTAAAATTTCCAGGGTCGCTATAAACATCCTGATAATTTCGGTCATCAATGACTTTAGATTCGTTCGTATTAAGATCTACCAGGAAAGATTTTGTATTTCTGGTATCGTACCACGATTCATGTACAATTGCATAATGATCATTGGTCCAGCTTACATCTTCATATCTTTGTTTGGTTTTAAAAAATGTTTTCGGAGCAGCATTAAACGGAGCTTCCCAGGTGAAAATCTCATCTCTGTATTCCGCTTTTTTTGACTGATCTCCTTCGTCCAAAGCTTCAGCATATACTAACGTTGCAGGCATATCGCTCCTCCATCCCATATCTCTCTTCCCTTTTCTTACAGATGAGAATCCTTTAGGCATTATTTCATTAAGCGGGGTTTCATTGACTACTTTTATTACATTTCCATTCAGATCATATACTGTTGTAGTCATAGGAAATCTGCTTAAAGGAACAATATAAGAGAATGGTTTCTGAATAGTGGTTGTCATCAAATAGTTTCCGTCCGGAGAAAAGCTTAATCCGGCAAACATATCTTTTTCTTTTATCTTCTTCAAGCTTCCATTAAGATCGACTTTATAAATATCTGAAGAAGTAAGGATTTCAAAATTCTTTTCATCCTGAGGATTTTTCAAAAGATCCTGGTAGGTTCTGTTCTGAGAAACTTTCCCATCTGAAGTAGAAACAATCGGGCCAGTTGGCAGATCTTTACTTGAATCAATTAAAGTTCCTCTGTTTTGGGGTAATGTTCTGATCAATAGATTCTGAGAATCTTTATACCAAATATATGGTGAGCCTAAATTAGCATTTAAATTATCTGCTGTGATTTTTTTTGCAGTAGCTGTTTCCAGATCAACAACCCAAAGCTCTACTCCTTTACTGGTTGTATTGGTGAAAGCAAATTTCTTTTCATCCGGAGAGAAAGAGGTATAGGCAATTTTAGGGTTTGAAGGAAGGTTCTTTACCTGAATTTCATTTTTATCACCTGTTTTTCTTACTTTAAGGTTATTCAGATAAGTGACGCTGCTGGAAATATTGGTAACAGGATTGATTCTTAGTCCCCCAAGTTTCATTTCCTGCTGGCTTAAATCTTCTAGGGTTTTGTAAGTCGGACGGTAGGTGAAAACAATCCAGTCTTTCTTACTGTTCATCAAAACATTTGGTGGTCTATCATAATCAGCCAGTTTTAAAATTTCAGGCGATGGTTTTTGATACGTAATACTTTCCTGTGCATTATAGAAATTAAGAAATGCAAGAAGGCAGATTGTTAGTTTTATCTTCATTATAATTTCATTTTTTACGAATTTAACGAATTTAATGACATAAAAAAAGCAGGAAGTTTTTCCTGCTTCTTTATATATTTTATATAAACAAATTACCAGTCTGAAGATCTTTTTCTTTTTTCGATCATATAATCTACGGATATTTTACCGGCTCCAAAAGAAATGATTAATAAATAGACAGACAGATAAAGTAAACTTAATTCTCTTTTTTCAAATAAATCTGATCCATGCACTACAAATGCTGCAATGGCCATGGTAAAAATCAAAAAACCAGTAGCAACTCTTGTAAAGAGTCCTAAAATTAAAAGAATAGAACAAACAAACTCTGCAAATACAGTTAAAATCAATGAAATTTGCGAACCAAATCCTAAGAAGTCAAAAAACTTTATTTCGCCACCCTCCAGCAACTGCTGAAGCTTAGGAAAACCATGAGATAACATTGCAAAACCGACAAATATTCTTACAAGGAATACAACTAAGTCTACATAGATAGGAGTAGTTTTCGAATTTGAGTAGTTCATTCATTATTAATTTAAAATTAAAGATAATAAAAAAATCTTCTAATATAACGATGAATATTGAATTTTTAGTCTATCTGTATCCGAAATTTTTAAGATCTCTGTCGTTTTTTCGCCAATCTTTTTTCACTTTTACAAAAAGATTCAGGTGAATTTTTTTAGCGAAGAACTTTTCAAGATCAAGCCTTGCTTCTGTTCCTACTTTTTTAATAGCTTCTCCTTTATGACCGATAATAATCCCTTTCTGGGTATCTCTTTCTACATAAATGATAGAATCAATAAAGATAATCCCTTCTTTTTCCTTGAACATTTCCGTTACCACTTCTACGGAATAAGGAATTTCTTTTTCATAATTCAAAAGAATTTTCTCCCTTATAGCTTCATTTACGAAGAAACGTTCTGGTTTATCCGTATACATATCTTTATCGTAATATGCGGGATTTTCCGGCAGCATTGATTTTAACTTCGGAAGAATAACATCAGTATTAAAAGCATTAAGTGCAGAAATAGGTAAAATTTCAGCTTTAGGGATTCTCTCGTGCCATTCTGAAACCAGTTTTTCAAGACCTTCCTGATTGGTTTGATCTACTTTATTTAATAGCAATAATACAGGAACCGGAATTTTATTCAGCTTATCAATTAAAAACTCGGAAGGCTCCGCTTTATCTGTTACATCTACAATAAAAAGGAAAACATCTGCATCTTGTAAAGAATCTTTCACAAAATCCATCATTTTTTCCTGCAAACCATATTTAGGGTCCAGAACTCCAGGGGTATCAGAGAATACGATCTGAAGGTCTTCTTCGTTATAAATTCCAAAAATTCTGTGACGTGTTGTCTGTGCCTTTTGAGTAACAATCGCCAACTTCTCACCCATTAATTGATTGAGTAAGGTAGATTTTCCGGCATTTGGCTTTCCAACTATATTTACAAATCCTGCTTTGTGCATAAAAATTATATTACGGACTGCAAAGTTACTAAAACAAAACCGTCTTTCCGGATTAATAGAAAACTTCTCTGTAAAAACTGTTAAAATACAGTGTAACGAAGAGTTGCAAAAAAACTTATTTTACCGAATCCTTGTGGATTAGTTTGGCTTTAAAAATAACTCTCTCTCCATTTTTTTTATAACTGGTGATTTCGTCATCGATCAGTTTTATGACTGTTTTTGCCATATCCTTTAAAGGCTGCTTAACGTAAGTAAGCTCAATCGGGAAAAGCTCATAAGCTTCTGCTTCATCGAAAGTAATCATTGAAAGATCTTCCGGAACCTTTATATTATGTTTAATAAAATAACTCATCCCTGCAATCCCCAATTTATTACTTGTGAAATAAACGGCTGTTCGCTTGGAAAGATCGAGTTGTTTTTCAAGAGCATTATGGATCTCCTCTTTTCTGTTTTCCATTCCTACCAAAACCTTTTTGTAGCTGATTCCGCTTTCAGGAAAATGCTTTTCAAAGCCATATTGCCTGTCCAAAAGATGTGGAACCTCTGTATTGTATCCTACATAAAGGATTTCTTCAAAATTTTTAGCTTTCAGAAAATCAAAAATCTGCTCTGACACTTCAAAATTATTAACCAAAACACCCGGCAATTGAATATCTTTAAGATAACGGTCAATGGTAACAACCGGATATTCATCTTTAATGAGCTTTTTCAGGGTATCATTTGAGTCTATAATTGGCGCTACAATCATACCGTCAACCTGATGTTCAGCAAAAAGTTCGGTTAATTGTTTAAATTTTTCAGGATTTTCATCGGAACTTCCAATAAGGAGAGTATATCCAAGCTTTATGGCTTCATCTTCGATGCAACGGGCCATTGTAGAATAAAAACCATTTGAGATATCAGCTAGAATTAATCCGATAAGCTTGCTTCTGCTCATTTTTAAGCTTTTGGCAATCTTATTGGGAACATAATTGATGGAATCTGCAATTTCTAAGATTTTCTCTTTGGTTTGTTGGCTTATTCTACTTCCTTCTTTTTTATTTAGGACATAAGAAACTGTTGCAACGGAAACACCTGCGATTCTTGCGATATCTTTTATAGAAGCTCTTTTCATTATATAGATTAAGAAAAAACAAAAATATTCGATTTAATTATTAATAAACAATAGGTATTTTCTTTGAATAATTCAAAAATAATTGTATTTTCGCGAATTTAAAAAAATAGCAGTTATTATAATTAAACAGTTAATATACAGTTATTTACAAATATATAAAAAAAATCTATTATAAAAATAGATTGAAATCTTTATTCCTATTTTTAAAATAGGCTAATTCCGATTAAACGTTTACATCTCAATTATTTTACAAAAATTAATATTTCTGTTAAAAAACTGATATTTTTGGAATTTACAAGCACTGTTATTATGAGTATTGACGAAATCATCAACAATATCTATCCTCTTCCGGATTCTTCCAAAGACCATTTAAAAAAACATATTGTGGAGGTTTCTTACTCAAAAGGAACTTGCTTAATGGAAGCTCAAAAAGTAGTTCCTTATATTTACTTTATAAAAAAAGGAATTGTACGCGCATATGCATCTACAGAAGATAATGATATAACTTTTTGGTTTGGCAGTGAAGGTGAAACTGTCATTTCGATGAAAAGTTATGTGGAAGACAAGCCCGGATATGAAAATATAGAAGCACTGGAAAATTGTGATTTATATAGGCTTGAAACCGTACATTTGAGAGAATTATTTAATAAAGATATTCATATTGCGAACTGGGGAAGGAAATTTGCTGAGAAGGAACTTGTAAAAACTGAGGGATTAATCATTTCGAGACAGTTTAAAACTGCATTAGAACGCTATAAAGATCTTATGAGGGAAAAAGCCCATCTTTTGAAACGTGTTCAATTAGGGTATATTGCATCCTATCTCGGAATTACACAAGTCAGTCTAAGTAGAATTCGGGCAGAAATCAAATAAAGCTTTAATATGGATCATATTTAGCTTTATTTTTTAACAAATGTAAAATTTTAACTCCAATTAAATCCTGAACTTTGCAGCAGAAAATAATGAAAAATGAATTGGATTATATTAATTATCGCAGGATTATTTGAAGTTGCATTTGCCTCATGTTTAGGAAAAGTAAAAGAAACGACAGGAACTCCCATGTACCTTTGGTTCACAGGATTTCTGATTACCATGACCATCAGTATGGTACTATTGATTAAAGCCTCACAAACTCTTCCAATTGGAACCGCATACGCTGTATGGACCGGAATTGGGGCTGTAGGAACAGCATTGATGGGAATTTTCTTTTTTAAAGATCCGGTAAGTTTTTGGAGAATTTTCTTTATTGTGACTTTGATCGGCTCAGTGGTCGGCCTGAAAGCTGTTTCGCATTAATTACCTCAGACTTAATTCATACAAAAAACGGCTTCAAAATTTGAAGCCGTTTTTATTATTTTTTCAAAACAATAGGTAAGATTTCATTGTGCCTTAACCCGTATTTTTTAATTTCTTCTTCTGAAAATTTCTGAGAATAGAAGTTGGGTTCTGTCTCAAAGCCTGCTTTTCGTAAACGGTCAAAATAATCCATTCCATACCATCTGACATGATCATACTGGCCAAAATGCTTCTGACGTTCTTTAGGATCTTTTATTGAAAAATCTTCATATGTTTTTTCTAAAGAATTCTTCATAGGAACCTGTAATATTCCCCATCCTCCAGGTCTTAAAACCCTGTACAATTCACTCATGGCTTTTGCATCATCTTCAATGTGTTCCAAAACATGGTTACAAAAAATAACATCAAAGCTTTCATCTGCAAAAGGAAGATCAAGAATGTCTGCTTTTACATCTACAATCGGAGAGAATAGATCTGCAGAAATATAATCCAGATTGTGCATTTTCTTGAATTTTCTTAAAAATTCCTGTTCCGGTGCAATATGTAAAACTTTGTAGTTCTTAGTAAAAAAATCTGTTTCATTTTGCAAATACAGCCACATTTGACGGTGTCTTTCCAAACTCAGTGTTCCCGGAGACAATGCATTTTCGCGTTGTTTTCCGTACCCGTAAGGAAGAAACTTTCGGTAAGATTTACCATCAATGGGATCCTGAAATTTATTTCCTTTAAAAAACTGATAAATAAGCGGACGTGCCCAAATACTCATTTTTATAAGCAAGGGACGCGGAATTTTATTTAATAAAAGCTTAGTTACTTTTTTCATTAAAAATCCAATTGGAATGGCTTTTCTTCATCACTTACAATTCCCAGAGCATCGTAAATATACTGGAAGGTGGAAAGTAATACCGGTTTTCCGTTGATTACAGCCACATCATGCTCAAAATGTGCGGAAGGCTGGTTATCCAAAGTCGTTACCGTCCAGCCATCATTATGGAATTTCACTTTTTCTGTTCCAAGATTAATCATCGGTTCAATAGCAATGGTTAAACCGTCTTTAATCACTTTTCCACTACCCTGTCTTCCGTAATTCGGAACCTGAGGATCTTCGTGCATCTGTCTTCCCACTCCATGACCTACAAGCTCTCTTACTACCCCGTATCCTTCTTTTTCACAATGCGCCTGGATAGCATGAGAAATATCTCCTATTCTCTTTCCTCTGATGCATTGCTCAATTCCTTTATAAAGAGATTCTTTAGCTACTTTAAGTAATTTTTTTGTTTCAGGTTTTACTTCACCGATTTCGAATGTATAAGCATGATCTCCTACAAAACCATTTAAAATAGCTCCACAATCTACAGAAAGAACATCTCCTTCTTTAATCTCCTCCTTGCTGGGGAAACCATGAACAACCTGTTCGTTTGGTGAAATACACAAAGAATACGGAAATCCTCCATAGCCTAAAAATGCAGGTTCAGCACCATGATCTTTAATGAAATCGTGTGCTAATTTATCTAAATACAAAGTGGTAATTCCCGGTTTGATTTCTTTTGCCAACATTCCTAGTGTTCTTGAAACCAACTGAGCACTTTGCTTCATAAGACGTAATTCGTCTATTGTCTTTAATTGAATCATTTTATTTTAGATGTTAGATATTAGAAGTTAGAAGCTATTATCTTAAACTTCCAATTCTAAAATTTTATCTGGATAGTAGATTATAAGTTAAAATCTGGTTCAATATTAAAAACTAATTTCTAATATCTTATTTCTAATTTTACCAGAATAATCCTTTTTTCTTTTCTTTTTTTAGTTTTGAATAAGCCAAAACCTCTTTGCCTTCTACGCGAAACTCTATTCTTTCCTGAATAATATTGTAAATTTCCCCCCATCCCGGAAAGCCTCCAATATTTCGATCATCAATAAACCAGTCTGCATCTAATTTTCTGGATTGTGTAGCATGATCAAAAACTTCTCCTTCAAAGCTTGAATTAACTGCATAAAACTCAATTCCGTTTTTTCTGCAGAATTCCACAGCTTCGTCCAAAGTTTGTCCGTGTCTGTAAGTCCATAAGATAAGTCTGTAGCCTTGAGCCTGAAGTTTTTTTAACGTTTCAAAAGCAAAAATTTTCGGTTTTCCAATTGCCGGATATGCATCATCTACAATAGTTCCGTCAAAATCAACCGCAATTTTTTTATTATTCATCATTTCGATTATGATTTAGATTTGCAAAGATAAGAAATAAAAAGAGTGCCAAAAAATACTTTAGCACTCTTAACTTTATAATTTAAATGAATGTGGAACTAACTTTTCACCCAATTGAACTGGAATTGTAAATCAGGTGTTGAAATTCTGTCTGTAATTTTCTGAAGTCTTGCAGGAAGTTTCATTAAATACTCCTGAGCTTTTTCAGCTTTTTCATTAAGACCTTTTACATGTTCAATCTTCCATTCATCCAACAAATCTTTTAAAATATTAATATAATCCTGTCCTGTATATACCATACATCTTTGGGCAGCATCCGAGAAATGTCCCCAAAGTTCACCTGCTTTCTGACCCGATTGTCTCATCATGTGAGCAGGCATTACGATTTTTTTACGCATCATATCTTCAAATGCTAAAATCATTTCAGACGGATCGATTTCTAAAATTTTTGTCACGAAGTGTTTGTAAGCTTTAGCGTGTCTTGCTTCGTCTGCCGCAATAACTCCACACATTTTTGCTAATTTTCCGTTTCCTGACTGTTTTGCCAATGTACCAACTCTTCTGTGGGAGATGTTGGTTGCTGTTTCCTGAAAACTTGTATATATGAAATTTCTGTATGGATCCATGCTTGTTCCCAGATCGAACCCATCATTGATTAAATATTGAGTCGTAACTTCTACTTCTCTCATATTTACTCTTCCGCACAGATATAAATATTTGCTCAAAAGGTCTCCGTGTCTGTTTTCTTCCGCTGTCCAGGCTCTTACCCAGCTTGCCCAGCCTATCTGTTTCTCTTCCTGATCAATTCCATCTACTCCCATTAACCAAGATTCGTAAGATGGCAAAGCTTCTTCCGTGATACAGTCACCGATCAATGTTACAAATAGATCGTAAGGCATTTCACGGGCAAAAGTCTGAATTTCTTCTAAATCATGTTTAAAATCTTCACTTGAAGGATCAGGAAGGTAATCTGAGGGTTGCCAAATTTTTTCAATCGGCGTTAAAAATTTATCCAGAAAAGAACCAACTTCCTTCCCCAAAATTCCCATGACTTCTTTCCTTACAAGTGTTTGATACATTATATTATTTAGATTTTAATTTACAAAGATATGATATTATTTATTATTTAAGACATAATATTATGTTAACTCTTTCTGATATTAATCATAAAAAATACCATTATTGAAACAATAACGGTATTTCTTTGACAATATTATTATTCTTAGCTTACTAAAATGTCTCCTGTCATTATTTCCGGAGCATCTATTCCCATAACTTTTAAAATAGTGGGAGCAACATCTCCCAATTTCCCAGGCTTCAGATTCCAGGTATGATCTTTATCCATCACAATGAAAGGAACAAGATTGGTAGAATGCTGTGTATTTGGTGTTCCATCAGGATTAATCATTACATCAGAATTTCCATGATCTGCTAAAATGAAAACTGCATAACCGTTTTCATACGCTGTCGTAGCTACTTTTTCGATACATGAATCTACTACTTCCGCCGCTTTTACTGCTGCAGAAAAAACTCCTGTATGTCCCACCATATCTGTGTTTGCGAAATTTAAACATACAAAATCAGCCGTTCCGTTCTCTAATTCAGGAATGATCGCGTTGGTAATATCATAAGCAGACATTTCTGGTTTCAGGTCATAAGTAGGAACATCTTTCGGGCTCGGACAAAGCAGTCTTCTTTCACCTGCAAATTCTTCTTCACGACCTCCTGAAAAAAAGAAGGTAACGTGAGGATATTTTTCTGTCTCGGCAATTCTGATCTGTGTTTTATGGTTTCTTTCCAACACCTCTCCCATTGTTTCATGCAGAACTTCTTCATCGAAAACAACATGAACATTCTTGAAAGTCTTATCGTAATTGGTTAGTGTAATATAATAAAGGTTAAGCTTTCTCATGAAATATTCCGGGAAATCCCTCTGAGAAAGCACTTCTGTAATTTCACGACCTCTGTCTGTACGGAAATTAAAACAGATTACCACATCATTATCAATAATTTTAGCAACCGGAACTACATTTCCTATTTCCGTTGTATTAACCAGAATAATAGGTTTGATAAACTCATCCGTTACATTATTGTCATACGATTTTTGAACCGATGCCAAAGCATCTGTAGATTGTTCTCCAACTCCTTCTACCAGTGCATCATAAGCCAGTTTTACACGTTCCCATCTTTTATCTCTGTCCATCGCGTAATATCTTCCTACAATTGTAGCTAATTTTCCTACAGTTTTCGACATATGATCCTGCAGTTCTTCAATAAAACCTTTTCCGGAATGCGGATCGCAGTCACGACCGTCTGTAAAAGCATGAACAAAAACATTTTCATTCAATCCAAATTCATGAGCAGCCGTTAAAAGCCCTTTTAAATGATTGATATGTGAATGTACTCCTCCGTTTGAAACCAAACCGATAAAATGTACTTTTTTGTTTTCTTTTTTAGCATATTCAAAAGCATCCTGAATGACTTTTTCCTGTCCAAGGGTTCCGTTTTCAACCGCCATATTCAGCTTGACAAGGTTTTGGTAAACGACTCTTCCCGCTCCCAGATTCATGTGACCTACTTCCGAATTTCCCATTTGTCCAGCCGGTAAACCTACCGCCAAACCACTTGCTTCAAGTGTTGTGTGAGGAAAGTTTTTAAGGCAGTTATCTATAAATGGTGTGTTTGCTTTATCAATTGCTGAAACGTCCGGATTCATTCCCAATCCCCATCCGTCAAGGATTGCTAATATTGCTTTTTTTGACATTTTGTAAAACTTTAGTACACAAATTTATCGAATTTCCGATGAATACAAGAATTTGGAGTCCTGAATTTTATCTGTCTTCTTTAATTCCATATCTTGTATTCTATTAACAGAAAAATCTGCGTTATCTGCATCATCTGAAAATTTTATGATATCCTCTCTCAGATTTTGCTGATTTCGCAGACCTTTATATGAATTGATTTCCAGGACAAGAACATTCTTATGCTAAAAATCCTCTGTTTAGTATAAATAATTACCCTTTAAAAAAGTCGTCAAAATTCATATTATTTTTCTTTGTATATTCTTTTATATAAGTATCTAAGAAACCACTTTCTTTTAAGAATAATAAAGGATCGGTGATATTCAAAATATCGTGGATTGCTTTATGCTTATCCGTTTGTTTATTGAAATAGGCTTCTGTAATTTTATATCCCATCCAATAACCCAAGTCATTGGGACGGTCATCTTTTTTACTGGTTCCGTAAAGCCAGTCTACGGAGTCAGCAGTTTTCATGGCAGTTACAAATTCTCTGTATAGTTTGTCAGAATGAGCTGCACCATATTGATAATACGGTGTACTTGTATTGGTAGTATCACCTGATATCAATTCACTGATAAAATCGGCACTTCCTTCTTTTAGGACATATTTTATCAGAATATCCTTTCCTATATTTTCTTGTTGGAAATGGATCAATTCATGAGCAATAAGCGGTACAATCCCATCGAGATTAGTGAGTTTCTCTGTTCCAATAATAATCCCGTCTTTAGAAATAGTTCCGCCTGAATTAAATCTTCCGTATACAAAATATACTGGTGGAAATTTAGCTTCAGGATACCAATATTTTAAAGCAGTGTAACTTGCTCGTGTTCTTTTTTCCTTTTGATTGATCCCTGCCAGTACATTACGGCTTTTCAGGTAATCTTCTTTTCTTCTTTTTACTGCTGAATATAATGAATCTGCATTGATGATCCTGTTTTTCATAAAACCCTGAACTCCTGCAGTTCCATCTTTTACATAATCTGCAAAAGGGTTTTGTTTTGAAGTTTCCATTTTATCGAATGCTTTCCAAAAGCTGTCTGAGTCTTTTGTTTCGAAGACTGCGTGCAACGGATCTCCTGAAAAACCTGTTTGAGCATTTGTAATTCCGAAAGCCAGAAATAAAGCTGGTAGAATAAGGTTGTTTTTCATATCTGTTTTTAAAATTAACGAGCAAAAATATTAAAAACACGAATATAATTTAAATTTTAAAAAATATTTTTAACGAAAGAAAAAACATATTGCTAAATGAAAAGGTTTTATAATTCCCAAAGCATTTCCTCTATAATTTCATAATTCTTTTTTAATTTTGCAGTATGGATTTACGTGATCAACTGAAAAATCTTTTTCCTGAGCATGAAGAGCAGGATTTTGAGATGCCCGAAGAACAATTCAAGCAGAAAGAACCTTTGGTATGCAAGTTTGAGAAAAAAGGCAGAAACGGAAAACCTGTAACGATTGTTGAAGGTTGGGAAGGAAGCGAGGAAGACCTTAAAAAAGTCTCAAAAAAAATAAAAACCACTCTTGGAATAGGTGGTTCTGAAAAGGATGGAACGATTATTATTCAAGGGGATAATCGTGATAAAATAATGAATATCCTTAAGGAAATGGGATATAAAACTAAAAGAGTCGGCGGGTAAATTTTAGAAATAAATTTGGGTTTCCGGCATCATGGCTTTTAGTTTTTCAATGGTTGATTTTTCCATTGGATTGCCCGTTAATATTAGAGTTTTAAGATTTTTTAGTTGTGAAAATTCAGTTGGAAGATCTTTTAAATCATTGTTGGCCAGATTCATACTGACCACGTTCTTCAAACCTTTTACTTTTGGAGATATTTCCTTGATATTATTCTGACTTACATTTAAAAATTCCAGATTCTTTGCCTGAAACAGATCTTCAGGAAGTTTGGAAATGGAATTTTGCTGTAATTCTAAATATTTTAATTGTTTCGGAAACTCTAAATCCCCTAAATCATTGATCTGATTGGAAGCAAGATTTAATGATTTTAAATTTTTAATTTGATCCAAATCTTTATCAATAAAACTGATCTGATTTCCCTCTAAATTAATTTCTTCAAGACTAGGAATCTTTAGTAATGCTTCAGGAAATACGTTCAGATTATTAGCATCCAGATGAATTGCCTTTAATTTCTGAAGTTTTGCCAGATTCGGATTAATACTTGTTAATTCATTTAGATTGATCGAAAAACTTTCCAATTTCCGAAGTTCTGCGATTTCATCAGGAATGAATTTAATGCTGTTTTCGTTCAGGTTTAGAATCGTAAGTTCTTTTAATGCAAAAATCGACTCATCCATTTTTTCAAACTTATTTTCCATTAAATTCAGAAAGAAAATTGAATGTAACTGCCGGATTTCAGCGGGAAGGTTAAACATTGTTTTCCCTCTGAAACTCATACTGTAAACAGTCTGACCGCTTTTTATAGCATCTTCAATATTGGTGTAAGTCGGATATTTTACAGGATCGATCTGTGCTTTTGCCTGTGAAAGAAGCAGTATAAAAACAGAAAAAAAGATTTTTTTCATAGATAGAAAAAGCCACCGGTAATCAATATACCGGCAGCTCAGAATTATTAAGATTATTTTTTCAAAAGTTTTACCGTTTTCTGGAATCCTCCATCCGCTTCAATATTTAAAATCAAAACTCTTGAAGATTCAAGCTGTCTGGTAAAGTCTAAATCTAAAGCATTGTTTGTTCCTGAGAATTTCTGGGTGAATACAATTTTACCATCCATGCTGTAAGCCGTTACCGCAATGTTTTTCAATCCTTTTGGAGAATTGATCTTTATGATTCCTGAAGTCGGGTTTGGAGCAACTGTTACTTCTGCTTCTGCATGAACTTCACCTGTTCCCAAAGAACCTGCAGTTCCTAAATTATTTTTAAGAGCTACTACGATTGTTGCAGATTTTCCAATATAATTGATTGTATTTCCTGTAGCATCAATATCCGTAGAGATCGTAGAATCCGGGTGCTGGATTGAGAAGAATCCGAATTTATGATCCGGTGTAAAGGTAAGACCGGTTGGTTCTGAACCTGCAGGCATAGAAGCGAACAGTTTTACTTTAGGATTTGCCTGGGTATGATCAGGAGCAATTACCCAAATGTAATTTTTTCCACCATCCTGAAGTACCCAAAGGTTTCCAAGCTCATCGAAAGTCAGGTTGTCGTTTCCATCTCCCCAAGCTTCAGTTTTCGTTCCCTGAGCCGTAGTGAAAGAATAATTTGTGGTAAGACCACCTACGAAAGTTTCTACCTGAGAAGCTGTAGTACCATTATCCTGTAATCTGTACACTTTATTCAATCCTTTTGCCGTAAAGTAAATTTTACCATCAATCGGGCTTATGTCAACATCTTCAATTCCGTTAAAAGATGTTCCTCCCAAAGATTGTGCTAAAGCTGTCGTATTGTTCTGGTCTGCTTTTGTCTTATTAGGAATCTGAACCCATGTTGCAGTAGTTGCAACAGGATCACCGTTACTTAATCCCTGATCTAATTTTAAAACATATAAATTTCCTGAAGAGAGGTTATTCGGGGTATCCATTACATATTTGTATACCATATGAGTTCCTCCATCTTCACCATAGTAAGCTGTTGTTCCTGCATTGTTGATCACAACGTTTTCGTGATTCATAATTCCCATCTGCCAAAGTTTTCCTTTAGAACCGTCCACATTTTGAGAAATTACCTGAGCCGTTGCAGGATCAATTTCTACCAACCAGCCGTAATCTTTCATTCCGTCGCCATTTACGTCACTTGAAGTCGTTTGTTCTTCCGCAGTTACCACTGTTCCCCAAGGTGTAATCCCTCCAGAACAGTTTCTGATCGTCTGAACCAGACTCGGAGCCGAGAAGCTTACCGCTCTGGATTTTGTCAGCTGCCAAAGCTTTGTAGAAGCATTATAATTGATTTCAGCCATGGTAACTCCTCCCGGATTGGTTTCGTGGTTTACGGAAAGATATCCGTTTGTCGCACTTCCGTTTTTCGGAACATACGCCGTAAAGTCATTTTGCCCTCCTACTAATCCACCTCCTTCTGTATAATTATCACCTTCTTTTAAAATCAACTGATAGTTATGCTCTACAGGAATGATCAATTTATTGGTTTGAGCGGTAGGAACAATGGAAGTAAAGCAACTGATATGATTCGCATTACAAGGAACAGGAGTTGTTGGCACAACCGTTTTCAGGTAAGCATCTATTCTTAAATCAGAACTGGTTGCACCTCTGTTATGCAATTCGACAGAGATTCTGTTGTTTCCGTTTACAAATTTAGATTTTGGAATAGAAAAAACATTGTACACGCTTTCTGCTGCTCCGTCAATTGTTGTACTGGATAATGTACTGAATGTAACTGTTCCGGTCGGCATATTATCCCTCACTACTTCCTGACCGTTCAGATAAACAACGATACCGTCATCTCTCATCACTCCCAATTCCATTGTATCAGAAAGGTCATTTAAATTTACCGTAAAATCTTTAGCAAAGTAAGCTGTGATAAGACCGCTATTAATGGTTGTAGTTACCGGATCACCATATCCAAGAGGTCCATTCCCCTGTGACCATGTAGAGATGTCAAAATTGGTATCTTTCCACTGATCTGCCAATGCCGTATTACTGTCATTGTATTTCCAAGCGGAATTTTTGTTAAAGACAAAAGTTTGTGCATGAAACACAGAACCCGTCATCAATGCAACAACTGCAACTGTTAGTAATTTTCTTTTCATTTTTAATTTCGATTTTTTAGACACTGCAAAGCTATTTTATTGCTTCGAAGCCTCTATTAATAGGACTTTAAATCAGCCCTATCCAATATTAATTAATCGAAAACCTAATATTAATCAGATTAACAGAGTGTTAAATTAAGTCTACATATTGTGAATTTTAAAATAGACATAACCTGCATTTGGAATAAAATACAGGCTGTTTAGAGTAAAATTGAAACTGAGTCTTACTTTTTACTTACATCCGTTAAAGAATTTAGAAATGTAATGATTTGCTTCATTTCTGTTGGCGTTAAATTCAATTTACCAGGAGCCAAGGTTTGATTCTTTATTTTTAATCCAAGACCTTCTCCTCCCCCTTCATTATAGAAATCGAGAACTTCTTCCAGTGTGTTAAAAGCGCCGTTGTGGAAATAGGGTTTTGTTAAGGCTATATTTCTTACTGTAACTGTCTTAAAAGAGTTTTCGTAAATCCATGAATTTTCCTTTTTTACAGGGCTGTTTATTCTTCCTTTATCTGTGTCCAGTTCCAAAGGTTTTTGACTGATCGGTTTTTTGGTGATTCCTAAAACTTCAGACTCATTTTCATTAAAAAACGGCGGAACCAATCCTGAGAAATTGGGTGCAAAATGACAAGTAGCACAGTTCGCTTTCCCCATAAACAGATTGAATCCTTTTTGGGCGTCGAGAGAAATTTCCTTTTCATTTCTCATGAATTTATCAAAATCGCTTTCATAGGAATATAATGATGCCACATAAGAACTTAATGCTCTGGAAAAGTTTTCTTTACTCACCTCTCCGTTTTTAAAAGCTGTTCTAAAGGCTTTTTTGTATTCCTTTTTTGTTTTTAATTTTTGAATGATGCTTTCATAGCTCGTATTGAATTCATCTTCATTATAGATTACATGTTCAGCCTGTTGTTCAAGATAAAAAGCTCTTAAATCATAGAAAAATCTTTTCGCAAAAACTGCATTATACAACGACGGGGAATTCCTCAATACAGTTTTTCCTTCTACATTACTCTGGGATTTTGTTTTTAAATCCGTAAAAGCATTTTCAGGTAAATGACAAGTTGCGCAGCTCATTTTCCCGTTACTGCTTAAATTTTGGTCATAGAAAATTTCTTTTCCCAGCTTTCTCAGATCAGCATTATCTTCTTCTTTTTCTAGCAGCGTATAAAAGTAAGGATCTAAAAAATCACTACTAAAAAAGTTTTTATTACTGACGTTCCACCCTGAAAACTCTTTCAGATCATCACTTCTTCCATCCCATTTTCCAAATTCTTCATATAAAGGCTGAATATATTTTTTGTAAAATTCTATTCTGTCAAAGGTTTCAAAGTCAGTATTTCTGGAAAGATAGTCTATACCTTCTGTAAGAATTGAATCTGCTTTTTGAATCGTATAGTTTTTAAAATAAGGATCATCATTAATGTAATTTTTAATTCCTAAAAAAGCATGTCTGGCTTCTTCAGAAACGTTTAGAGACCCCGGAGTATCAAATCCGGTCACACCCAAACTGTATATCCTGATCAGCTCAATTCTTAAAGGTAATGTTCTGTTATTTCCTTTACTTAACCCATTTTTAACTGAGTTTAAATAGAAACCTGCATAGCTGTTATACAAAAAATTGGTGATCGTCTTTATTTCTTCTTTTTGTTCTCCCGCTTCATCAGAAAATATTAACTCATCCAAAACCTGCAGTCCTTCCGGAGGAAGTGTGTACGCTTTGGTTCCTGCCGCTTCAATGTGAAATAAAGGCGCCGCATTAAGCTTGGATTTTGTAAATTCCGGATAATGATAAGCAACATAAAATTCAATTTCTTTAAAAGAATTCCTTGCTGCTTTTAATGATTTTCGAAGTTCTTCAAGCGAAATCTTATCCTCAGAAAACTGATAAGCATCTGCCTTTAGCTGTTCAAGTTTTGATTTAAAATCGGCTAACCCCTTATTGATTACAGTGTTTTCGGTTTCAATTCCTTTATATTCAGGATTGAATGACATGATTGCAAAACCGATTAAAAGAATCACAATAAATAGTGGATAGGATCTCATGAATTTTTAATGGCAAAGCTATTGACTGCAGATTACGATAATTTTAACTTTGGGTTAACTAATATTTATATTTTGGGTAGGTATTTAGATTACAAAGAGCCTCTCTGTAAAAAGAATTTTTATTAATTTTAAACCCCGAAATCAAATTCATTATACTTGAGCGGTCGATTTCTATATTGACCCCGGTTTTAAAATAATGATGAAGAATATTTGGGGAGGGTTTTAAAATTGGTAAAATCAAAATACAATTAAACAATAAAAAATATAAGTATGCTAAATAAACTTGCGGCTTCAGAGCTTGTTCTGAACGAAGATGGAAGTGTTTATCACTTAAACCTTTTACCTGAAGATATTGCTGAAAAGATCATCCTTGTTGGAGATCCGGACCGTGTGGCAAAAGTTTCAAAGTATTTTGACAAAGTAGAAGTTAAGAAAAATAAAAGAGAATTCTATACTCATACAGGAACTTTGAGAGGGGAAAGAATCACGGTGATGTCAACCGGAATCGGAACAGAAAATATTGACATTGTGATGAACGAGCTTGATGCTTTAGTAAATATTGACCTTAAAAATAAAGAGTTTAAGACGGAACATTCTGCGCTTCAATTGTTCAGAATGGGAACCTGCGGAAGTGTAAATCCTGAGGTGCAGGTTGACAATATGCTGGTTACCCAGAATGTTGTCGGATTGGACGGGTTGATGCATTTTTACCAGGATTATGAGTTTGAAAATGAATTTTCTAAAAATTTCCTAGAACAGTTTCCATATCCGAAAATCAAGCCGATGCTTTATTTTGCAGAATGGTCGGAAGAATTAGGAGAACTGTATAAGGATGCAAAATACCACGGAAATACTGCCACTTTCCCAGGGTTTTATGCACCACAAGGAAGACAGCTTCGTTTAAAAGCGGTTGATGATAAATTTTTGGAAACTTTAAATGATCTTGGAGTTACCAATTTCGAAATGGAAACTTCTGCCATCTATGCATTGTCTAAACTTTTAGGACATAAAGCGATTACCGTAAACAACGTAATTGCCAACAGAAGACGCGGAGAATTCTCAGCAGACCACCATGCTTCTGAAAAGAACCTGATTGAATGGGTGCTGGAGAGAATTGTAAAATAAGCTAAAGAGTTTGAGAGTTTAAAGAATTGTTTATTTTTTATAACTCTTAAACTCAGTTTTTATTATTTCGGGTTTCAGTTTATATGATTGAATTAAAAGTTTACCAAAAAAATAAGCGATGGTGGAAGAATATAAGCTACTCTACCCATTCTACTTTTATTTTAATATTCATTTTCTCTGCATTTCAGCTTTTTAAAATTAATTCTCAATATCTTTTAATTCCTCTTATTTTATATATTATTGGTTTAGTGATCGACCGCTCTTATGAATTCGAGCCACTAACAGGGAAAGTAATCGGAAAACTATATTTAAAAGATAGTGCCATAAATGTTTTAAATAGGGAAATTTATTTTTCTGAAATTAAATACATTAATATTGATGCCAGCTATTATCGTGGTTTTAATAAAGACAAAGCATCTTATCATAATATGGGAAGAAAATACCACTCAGGAAATAATAATTATTACAGAATTATTTTAAAAAATAATGAAGAAATAAAAGGTGAATTTATTATAGAAAGAGAAAGTCAATTTTTAGAAGTAACTGAATTTTCTAAAAATTTGAAAAAGTTTTTCAGAATGTGATAAGAATAAAAAAAGATTGCAAAGCGCAATCCTTTTTTATTTAATAAGGGCAATTTTTTTCATATTCTCTAACGATCCCTCCGTAAAATTCCAAGTATGCCTGAAGCATATATTCTCCTAACAAATCCTGGGTACCGTTATATCCCAAATTAGATTTTTTACCATCTTCATAAGCTTTCTTTCTGATTCCTTTAAACTTTGCGGCAATCTCTTTTTTGAATTCTTTATCTTCAAGTTTTGCTTTGAAGCTATCCATATATTTTTGAAATTCAGGGCAGTTTCTACCTGCGTATTTAAAAGCTTCAATCATTTTGTCATATAAGGAACCTATGTTAAAAAGACTCAATTTGTCATAGTCTACAGGCATTACGGCAAAATCATCCTTCGCGTTTTTAATGTAAAATTTAGAATATGCATAATTACAGGTGGCACTACTACAAACTTTCAGATTTGAACCGAAAATCTGTATTTTGCCATCATAGAGAAGCGGCTGGAATGCTCTCTTTTTTTTATCATTAACCTCCCCGTTTTTATCTACATATTTCATATCAAGCCTTTCTATTGTATTGGTCACATCATCATAATCGTCAAAGATTTTTACTGATTTAACCTCATTGGCACCAAACTTTTCATCTTCTGAACTCTTCGTTTTTTTATAAACAAAATTGTAAATATCATCTTTGTCAAAAAAGCCAGGATAAGTTCCATTAGGATAAGTATATCCCACGAAAAAACCGTTCACTTTTGAACCATCTGCCAAGAGAAACTCAACTTTGGGAAGATTTTTTGTCTCATTTTTTCCATAGTATTGCTGACAAAATAATTTAGTGCCGGTCATGCACAGGAAGAGAAGAAGAATTTTAAGTTTCATAGTTATTTGTTAATTTAAGACTTATTACTAAGGTTTTATATCTTTCTTTGTTTATTTAAAGCTTCAAACATAAAGAAAATTCATGATTTTACAAATTTTTATGCATTATTTTCATGAAGTAATTTATTTTTTACTTTTTTAAAATATCTTTACTTTTTGATGAAAATTCATTTAAATTCTTATCATTTGAAAACTCATTTTATAATAGAGACAGTTGGTGACACTGTTTATCTTTCAATTTGTGTAAAGCCTAAGTTTTATACCTATATATTGCTGTTAATTGCTGTTGTAATTGCTGTAATTCCTTTTTTATTTGATGGTTTTAAAACTGTTGATTCAGTTATGGCAAGCCTTGCCTTTATGATTCTCTGGATACTGTTCCCACTAAAATATGCATGGTGGAATGTATTCGGAAAAGAAATGCTCATAATTAATAGAAAATCTATTAGTTATCAATATCACTATGGCTTTATAAAAAATAATCTGAAAACAGTAACATATCAAAATTTAAGTGCCAGATTTCAACCTTTTCTAATTGATAAAGAGAAAAAATTAGGTAAAATATATTTTTATGAAGAGAGTGAAAAAACAGGATTACCAAATCTTCTACATAGTACCTCAATCTATATTTTGCAATCACAATGAAGAAATCAACTTGCTTTTCCTTAGACATCATACTTTTTCTATGAATTAATTTCTCAATTGTCATAATTAGCATAAAAAGGATTGCAAAACGCAATCCTTTTTTAATTAATACGGGCAGTTTTTCTCGTATTCTCCTATTATGTTTATATAATAATTTAGAATAAAATCATGTTTGGCTTTTACAATAAAATCTTTTTTTTCCTTCCCCTTTAAATCATCGTTTTTAGCTGTCTCTCTTATTTTTTTCATGTATTCCGGATATCCCTTTCTTAAAGTTGTATAAAAACCCTCGGTATCTAACTTTTTGTAAAGCTGGTCCAAGTACTCCGAAAAATTGGTACATTTCCCTCCAGCTTGTCTGAATCCGGCAACAAACCTCTCATCAACTTCCCTAAAGTTAAGTATTCCAACTCTATCCAAATCAAAAGGCATTATAGCATATGGATCATTTTCCCTCTTTAAATACAATAGTGTAGTATTATAACTACAACTACTTTCACTCTTATTATAGCATAGATAGTGGTCATATCCGTAAATATTTATTTTTCCTTCATATAAAATTGGCAGCATGGCTACATAATTTTTATGAACCAAATTCATTTTAGAATCTAACTCCAGAATTTTTAACTTTTCATAGCCAACAATTTCATCTTCATATTTGTCTTTCACCTTAATTTTTTTCACTTCGCTAAAAGCAATTTTCTTTACTTCTGTTTCTGGGGAAGTTTTATATTCAAAAACTATATCGGTGGGATAAATTGAATGTTTTGTATTGGATTGCGCCACCATCCCCTGAAAACTTTTTGTTTTAGGAAAATAAATTCCTTTCATAAGAACTTTTTCAATTTCACCATTTTCGCGGGTGATTTCTACGGGAATAAAATCATTTTCATTTCTGTGTTTTTGTGCTTTAATAGAAATAATAAAAAGGAAAATTAATAGTAAATAGATTTTTTTCATATTAATAAATGCTAAATAACTTTAAAAATACTGTATTTTAATTTCTCAAAAAACAGCCTTCCACATGATCATTCACCATTCCTGTTGCCTGCATATGAGCATAAACAACGGTAGAACCCATGAATTTAAATCCTCTTTTTTTCAGATCTTTGGATAAAGCATCTGAGATCTCTGTTGTAGCAGGAACGTCTTTCAACGTTTCAGGCTTATTGTCTATTGGTTTTCCGTCTACAAAGCTCCAGATATATTTTGAAAAACTTCCGAATTCTTTTTGAACCTCCTGAAATTTCTGTGCATTAGTTATTGTAGCTAAAATTTTTAATTTATTTCTTATAATTCCAGCATTTTGCATTAATTCTTCTACTTTATCATCAGAATAGGAAGCAATCTTTTTATAATTAAAATCATCAAAAGCTTTTCTGAAATTTTCTCTTTTTGTAAGGATTGTGTACCAGCTCAATCCGGCCTGAAAACTTTCCAAAATCAGAAATTCAAAAATACTTTCGTCATCATATATTGGTTTCCCCCATTCTTCATCGTGATATTTTCTATACAAATCATCTTTTTCACACCATCCACAACGTATTTTCTCCATATTAATTTATTTTATTAATCTAATATACATTTTGTTGGTAAAAAGATAACAAAAGTTTATGAAAAGTTTAACATCCTCCTGCAATTTTAGGAATGGTTATTGTTTACTTCATAATAACCAACACTATAAATATTAATATTATGAACAATTCAGAGTATAACAAAGCCGAAAATGCAGTAAACAACACTCAAAATTCTTTGAAAAATGCTGCAGACAGTGTAAAATGGAAAGTTGAAGAGTTGGCAGACAAAGCAAAGGATTACATTAATGAAAAAAGAGCCAATGATGAAGAAGCGCAACAGGAAGACTGGCTTGACAGAGTGAAAAATAATGTATCCGATGCTTGGGATGATATTAAAGATAAAGCCAATGATGCATGGGAAAAAACCAAAGATGCTGCAGAAGATGTAAAAGCAGAATGGAATAAGAAAACAAATTAAAATTTCAGTTATATAAATATTTTCAAAAAAACGGAGCCTTTTTTACAGAAGGCTTCGTTTTTATTATGCTCTAAACACAAATTATTGCTACATTTGTAGGTAAATAAACATTAAAAAATTATGTCATACGGTTTACTTAAAGGCAAAAAGGGAATTATTTTTGGAGCCCTTAATGAACAATCAATCGCATGGAAAGTTGCAGAAAGATGTCATGAAGAAGGTGCTGAGTTTATCTTGTCTAATGCTCCTATCGCTTTGAGAATGGGCGAACTTAACGGTTTAGCAGAAAAAACCGGATCTGAAGTAATTGGTGCAGATGCCACTTCTGTTGAGGATCTTGAAAAACTTTTTGACGCTGCAATAGCAAAATTTGGGAAAATCGATTTCATCCTTCACTCTATAGGAATGTCTATCAACGTGAGAAAAGGAAAACATTATACAGAAATGAACTACGACTGGTTGGAAAAAGGCTGGGATATTTCCGCCGTTTCTTTCCACAAGGTGATGCGCGTGGCTTGGGAAAAAGACTGTATGAATGAATGGGGAAGCATTTTGGCGCTTACCTATATTGCGGCTCAAAGAACATTCCCTGATTATAACGATATGTCTGATAATAAAGCGTATCTTGAAAGTATTGCAAGAACTTTCGGAAACTATTGGGGGGAAAGAAAAGTACGTGTAAACACGGTATCTCAGTCTCCAACAATGACTACTGCAGGAAGCGGAGTAAAAGGTTTCGGAGGATTCTTAGGATATGCAGAAGATATGTCTCCGCTAGGAAATGCTACCGCTCTTGAATGTGCAGATTATTGCGTTACTCTTTTCTCGGATCTTACTAAAAAAGTAACCATGCAAAATCTTTTCCATGATGGTGGATTCAGCAGCTCAGGAGTTACTCAAAAAGTAATCAGTAAATATGATTCTGAAAATTAATTTAGCTTTTAAGCTTTTTAATATAAAAACCCATGCCGAAAACATGGGTTTTTTCTTTTTTTAGATTTTTTATTAATTCCAGCTGGAGAATTCGCCTTCCACTTATCCTCCGTTTACATATCCGGAGGTATCGTTTATGTGCCATGCATACACTCCGGCAATCATAAGGCCAAGAGATCCTGGATATAAATTATAAACATCGTTTTGACAGGAGATAAACGAACCATATTTGCTCTGTAATATACTTTCTCTTTGGAATAACCTATAAAACATCCACAAATCTTGTATATATTTTTTAAAAACGGGCAAACTCTTGCGGTGATATCTGTAAGGTGATGTTTTTTATGCTTCTCTCTGGCTTCTTCACTGTGGAATGCATATTCTTTATCGATCCCCCAATCGTAATATTCTTCCCTCTGTTTTGCATATCGGATGAGTAAAATTGGGAAATGGATATTAGGATTTGGGAAGATACTGTAAATCAGTAAAAAAATCGTCGTTTGTGCTTTGTGTTTTCATAATTATTTTGTTGTTATTTAGAGTTGATTAAAAATAATATTAAATCAGAGGTTACATATTAAAAAAAAATAATTATAAATTATTAAAACTTAGAACTTATTAAGTATTTAAGCTTATCTATAAATTGTTTCGGCGGAGCCTTTGGCTCCGCCGAAACTTAATAAAAATGTTAATATGAAGTAATTTTTTATAAAACTACAGTCTGTATAGAATGGGCAGGTGCGCTTAATTTTGCAGACATTCCTTCGATCCACAAATTAGCATCTATATCATTGTCTGTATCATTCATGATAACGGTAACCAACTGTCCGTTTTCATTCATAAAAGTTGTTGAGGTTAAAGCCACTCTATTCGTTGAGCTTCCAATTCTTTGGGCATTTGGCTTAATGAATTTCGAAACATGTCCTACATAGTAATATTCATAGGTATAATGAACTTCTCCTGTTTTCGTATCGGCAATAATCGGAGCAAAACAGAAATTTCCAACATGATTCGGACCACCGGTTTCATCCAGAAGAACATTCCAGTCGGTCCATAAAGCAGTTCCTTTATTGAAATCATTAATCATATTTCGGCCATATAATTCACCCAATTTTACATCGTAAATTTTAGATAAGTCAAATTGCTCTTTGCAACCTTCTGTAAAAGCTAAAAACTTATCAGGGAATGCTCTTTGGGTTTCTGCCAAATTATCGAATAACTGAGTCTTGTTATTCCAGGTTTCATACCAGTGATATCCGATTCCGGATGCATATTTTGCCGTTTCCGGATCGCTTAAAGTTGTGGTTGCTCTTTGATAGATCAAGTCTCGATTATGATCCCAAATCATAACTTTTTTAGCTTTATATCCGTTTTTCCAAAGGGTGGGTCCTAAATTATCTTTCAGAAATGCTCCTTCTTCATCAGCGGTATAGATACAAGATTCCCAACTTTGAGTTGCCATAGGTTCATTCTGAACCGTCAATCCCCAAATGTTGATTCCTCTTTTTTCATATTCTTTAATGAATTTTACATAATAATCTGCCCAGACCTGATAATACTGATTTTCTAATCTTCCCCCTTTATACAAGCTTTTATTAGATTTCATCCAGGCAGGTGGACTCCAGGGTGAAAAATAAAAAGTAAAATCTTTCCCGATCGCTTTCTGAGCCTCCTTTATCATCGGAATTTTATACTTCTCATCATGAACTACATTAAATGTTTTTAAAGAAGTATCATTATCCTGAACATAAGTATAGGAATCACTTGAAAAATCACATGAGTTCATATTGGTACGGACAACAGTATATCCTAACCCGTTTTTTCCGTAATATGCATCGAGAATTTCTTTCTGCTTATCCTTCGGCATTTTATAAAAGGTTTCGGCAGCAGCATCTGTAATTGCTCCTCCTATTCCTATTAGTTTTTGATATTTAAAATCTGGATCTACAAAAATACAAGCATCCGTTTCTTTTGGCTGGTCAAGTTTTTCAAATTTTACACTTCCTTTTTCCACCATTTTTTCATTGGTCTTGGAATTGGTAAGATAAACTTTGGCCGTTTTACCCGCATTCTTTTTCCAGTAATTTTGTGCATTTGCATTGAAAGCCATACCGACTAACAAGCTGCTTACGACTAATCTCTTCATAATTTCTTCTATATTTTAACGCTTCATTTTTTTTGATAGATTCTTACATAATCTATATAATATTTCTGAGGAAATATGGTATCATCAATTCCTTCTTTTCCGCCCCATAATCCTCCAACAGCCAGATTTAAAATAATAAAATACGGTTTATCAAAAGGCCAGGTTTCATAGGTTTTCGTTTCATTTTCATAAGAGAAAAACTTCTTATCATCAATATAAAAATCAATTTTGTCTGGCGTCCAGTCTGCTTTATAAACATGAAATTTTTCACTGGCATCCTCTACTTTTAGTGTATCTGTTTTTTGTGTTGCCTTTATATGATTATAATTTTTTGTATGAATAGATGCATGAATAAAGCCCTGATTATAACCGACATGTTCCATGATATCAATTTCTCCGTCATTAGGCCATTTCTTCAAATCTTCGCTCAACATCCATATGGCGGGCCATGTTCCACGACCTTTGGGAAGTTTTGCCCTTACCTCAATGGTTCCGTACTGAAATGCGAATTTACCTTTTGTAAGAAGCCTAGCTGATGTATATTTACTTTCTTCCCAGTTTTCTTTTCTTGCTTCTATAATTAAATTCCCTTTTTCTACTCTTGCGTTTTCTAACCGTTCTTTGGTATAAAACTGAGACTCTTCATTTCCAAAACCGTGACCTCCCACATCATAATTCCATTTGGAGGAATCGGGTAATCCTTTATAATTAAATTCATCGCTCCATATTAATTTTTTGCTTGAATCCGGCTTGTTTGATGCACAATTCAATGATGAAAAAACCAGAGTTCCTCCGATGAGTAAATGAAAAATATATTGGAATTTTACACGCATGATTTTAAAATTAAAATTTGATTTTGTCATTCTGACAAATGAAGAATCTCTAGTAAGACCTAAAATAGATTCTTCAATTTTTTTCTCTTCTTTCAGCATGACAAATCTACCGTTTAAATTTTATGTTTTCTACCACCAAAAGCGGGTTTTATCCCGCTCTCAGTATTAAAATTTATATTATTTTGACCAATTAATTTTTTTTGTCTGAACATTTTGAGAATCGGTTCCGACCATTATATCGAATTCTCCGCCTTCCCAGTCATAATTCAGTTCATCATCATAAAATTTTAAATTTTCAGGAGTCAAAGTAAAGTTGATGGTTTTAGTTTCCCCTTTTTTAATGAAAACTTTTTGGAAACCTTTCAATTCTTTCACTGGTCTCACTACTTTTCCGAACAAATCCCTGACGTACAATTGTACCACTTCTTCCCCATCATATTTTCCTGTATTAGCTACATTTACACTAATTTTTAAGGTCTGATTTCCTTTAAGATTCGTTGAGCTTAAAATCATATCGGAATATTTAAACTGAGTATAACTTAAACCATAGCCAAACGGGAATTTCGGATCGTTATCCAAATCAATATAAGCTGATACATAATTTCTGTCCGTATTATTTTTCGCTGGTCTTCCCGTATTGTAGTGATTATAGTAAACAGGAATTTGTCCTTCCGTTCTTGGAAAAGTCATTGGAAGTTTCCCACCCGGATTTACTGTTCCGAAAAGAACATCTGCAATTGAATTGCCTGCTTCTGTTCCCAACCACCAAGTATATATAATCGTCGGAATATTGTCTGCCGCCCAATCAAAAACTAAAGGTCTTCCTGCATTGATCATTAAAACAATCGGTTTTCCTGTTTTTGCAATTTCTTTTAGCAAATCTTCCTGAACACCTGTAAAATGCAAATTACTTCTGCTTTTCGCTTCACCACTCATCGCGGAGCCTTCTCCGAGTGTCATGATCACAACGTCTGCTTTTTTTGCAGTTTCAACCGCTTCTGCAAACATAGATCTATCCTGATCATCAACATTCGCGCCTTTTGCATATAATAATGTTGAGTTTTTGTCTAGTTGATTTTTAATTCCGTCAAACTGAGTAATAATTCTTTGATTATCATCTTTAAAAGCAATTGACCAAAATCCATGATTAGCTGCAGTTTCTTTTCCGAATGGACCAATCAGAGCAATCGTTTTTGTTGATCTTGAAAGAGGTAAAATATTATTTTGATTTTTAAGCAACACGATACTTTTTGAACCGAACTCTCTTCCGAATTTTCTGTTTTCCTGATTATTTAGCTGTTCTTTTTGTCTTTTTTCATTACTGAATCGGTAAGGATCATCAAATAATCCCATTTCGAATTTTTTAATCAGAATTCTTCTTGCTGCATCATCAATCAATTTTGGATCCACTTTTCCTTCCTGAACCAGTTTTGGCAGCTCAGCCATATAAGCACGGCTTTCCATATCCATATCGCTTCCTGCGAGGATCGCTTTTTCCGCTGCTTCTTTATTGTCTTTTGCATAGCCATGTGGAACCATTTCGCCAATGCTTCCCCAATCGGAAACCACAAAGCCTTTGTAGTTCCATTTGCCTTTTAATAAATCCCTGAGAATATACCTGTTTGCTGTTGCCGGAATTCCATTAATATCATTAAACGAATTCATAAAAGTAGCCACTCCGGCTTCTGCAGCTGCTTTAAACGGAGGCAAATAGGTTTCGTTCAGCTGTCTTAAACTCATATCAACGGAATTATAATCTCTTCCGCCAACTGCCGCTCCGTATGCTGCAAAATGCTTCGCACAAGCCATGATAGCATCAAGGTTTCCGAGTCCTTTCCCCTGAAAGCCTCTGATTCTTGCTAACCCGATCTGAGTTCCCAGATAGGTATCTTCTCCGGAGCCTTCCATTACTCTTCCCCATCTCGGATCTCTTGCAATATCTACCATTGGGGCAAAAGTCCAGTGAATCCCATAAGCTGAAGCTTCGGTAGCAGCAATTCTCTCAGATTTTTCTATTAATCCTAAATCCCAACTCGCTGCCTGACCAAGATTCACCGGAAATGTTGTTCTATAACCATGAATTACATCCTGTCCGAATAACAGAGGAATTCTTAGTCTTGATTTTAAAGCTAATTCCTGAAACTTTCTGGTTTCTTCTGCTCCTGCTACATTAAGCATAGACCCTACTTTCCCCTGTTTTATTTCATTTAAAACATTTGCAGAATTGGAATTCTGAGGTCCTGTCGCATATTCAAAACCGCTATATTGAACCAATTGTCCTACTTTTTCTTCCAATGTCATTTTCGACAACAGTTCAGAGACTTTCTGATCGATGGTCTTTTGCGCGAATAGATTGAACCCGAATGCTGTAAATGCTAATAAGAAATAAATTCTTTTCATATGATATTTCTATTTTTTTAAGATCGTTTTATGGAATCATAATGCCCATTATGCATGATTTCATGGTCTATATTAAAAAATATAAGTTGCTACTGAACTTCCTGCAATTTTTAAAGGAGCTGTTTTCAGATTGTATTTAATATTAAATGTTTTATCTGTAGAGTTACTGTTCTGAACAATTAAAACTGTTTTTCCAACTGGGGTTTTAAAAGCTACTGTTGAAAGATTGTCGCCTTGTGTAGAAGCAATTCTCTGAGAATTTGCAGGAACAAATTTGGACGCATGGGCAATAATATAATAAGCCACATTTTTGTCATATACTGTAGCATTATTAATTGTAACTGCTCCTTTACATTGTGTACAACCACCCGGTGTATGAGGTCCAAATGATGCATCGTTTGCTACATTCCATTCCAGTGCTGTCCTGCTCCAGTTTCTCATTGATCCAATAATAACGTTTTTTATATGCCAATCCAAATCTCCGGAGAAACCTCCTGTAGAACTTGTCCATTGTTCAGTAAAATATACGTTTTTATTCGGGAATAAATTGTGAACTGTGCTCAATGCCGAAATGTCTCCTGCATATAAATGGAAAGCAGATCCGTCCACATAAGGGTTTGCTCCGGGATCATTTAAAACCGCCAAAGGGTAAGCAGGATTGTCACAGTTGTGATCATAAGCAATGATTTTTGTAGTAATATTTGCCGCCTGAAAAGCCGGTCCTAAATTATTTTTAATAAAAATGGCCTGATCTCCCGGTGTCATATACATACTTGGATTATTCCCGGGATGTAATGGCTCATTCTGAGGAGTGATGGCATCAATCTTAATTCCCTGTGCCTGCATTGCCTGGATATATTTTACGAAGTATTGAGCATATGTTCCATAAAATTCTGGTTTTAGACTTCCCCCTACACTGTTTCCATTGTCTTTCATCCAAACCGGAGGTGACCAAGGTGTCGCTAAAATTTTAATTGTAGGATTAATTGCTAAAATATCTTTTAACATCTGTATAACGGCCTGATCTTTCACTAAACTAAACTGAGAAAGTGTAGGATCTGTCTGTCCTGCAGGTAAATCATCATAAGAAAAAACCTCGCTGTTCAAATCTGAAGCTCCGATGCTGATTCTTAAGTAACTTACACCAATTCCTGAACTACCAAATAAATCATTCAGTAATTCCTGTCGTTTGGTGGTATTCAGCTGATTGATCACCTGAACACTTCCTCCCGTAAGGGTGTATCCAAAACCGTCAATACTCTGGAAAACCTGTGAAGCATCTACTTCAATTGTTGTTCCGGTACCTGAAGTTCCTGAAAAATAAGCTGTATTCTGTTGTTGTAGTTTTACCGACTGATCTCCTTTTGTTAACCATACCTGTACCGGATCTCCGGATGCACTTCCGTTTCCGCCTGAATTGTCTCCATTTCCAGCTATATCAGAACTGCTGCAGTTAAAAAAAGAAAGGAGTGCTACACCGCAAAGTGCAGCACTCCTAAGTACGAAACTATATGAATATTGTGAAATCATATCATTTTTGTTATGGAAAAATTAAGTAGTTTTTCTTAATTCAACTTTGTCAACACTTAACCCGTTAACAGTTGCTCCTCCACATTTAATTACTAAATAAACTGTTCCTGTAGCTGTTGCCGTATAAATTCCAGAATTTTTACCGCTGTTACAGCCTATTGCAGAAACTTTGCCTCCAAACGCTGTTTTTCCACAACCATCCCAAGTATTGATATTCCTGTAAACTGTTCCACTTATATCATTTCCTGGTGCCGGTAAAGTGTCTAACATATAAACTTCAAACCAAGTGTCTACCAATGGTGTTGCTGAAGAAGCGACCAAATCTATTGAATACTTTTGTCCGGCAACCACATCTACAGCCTGGTAAAAAGCCTGTTGGTTGCTGCCTGAAGCTACAATTGTAGCTTTTCCATTAGCAAAAACCCATTGTGCTCCTGTAGGGCTGATTGGAAAAATTGTCCATTTCGCAATTTCAGCCGGAGTGTCAAATCTTCCCCCTTGAATAATATTTCCTGCAAGTGGATCAGAAGTAGGTACCACAACTGTTTGACTAGTCATCCCACCAGAAATACCTCCAATACCTACAGCACTATGTTGGATAACATATGTTCCTGCATCCGGAAGGAAAATATCTATCTCGTTTTTTCCATTCACGAAACCATCATAATCTATATTCCATTGTGAATTAATGAAGTTAACATTATTATCTTGTACTCTTTTTAAATGGTATCTGTTTTCAGCAGTTTTAGTTACAGTAAACGCTGCATCTACTGCAGGCTGAGTCAGACCATTTCCTTCATCAACAGTTTCCGGAGAGCAACTCGCTAAAAAGAAGACAGCAGAACCTATTAAAATGCTTTTATTAATATATTTAGTTATCATGTTTTAAATTTTTAGTATCCAGGATTTTGTTTTAGTATGGTATTAGTAAGTTCAGTAAGTGGAATGGGAAGAACTTCGTTTTTACCAGCTGTAAATCCTCTTGATCCCAATACTGAAGGAGCATCTCCCCATCTTACCAAATCAAACCATCTGTGGCCTTCACCAGCTAACTCCCTTCTTCTTTCGTCTTTAATTGCCTGCATAGAAACAGGAACTGCAGTAAGCCCCACTCTGGCTCGTACAGCATCTAACAATGCCTGAGCTCTGGCTCCTGTTCCACCTAATGCTTCTGCTTCCATCAAATAGGTATCTGCAACTCTGATAGCAATATAATTCTGACGGAAATTAAGTTCCGGAGCTCCCGGTAAAGTAGAAACGTCTGTAGTTCTTGGCAGATATTTGTTCAGGAAATAGCCTGTATCTTTATAGGCTGCCGAATAGGTAATTTTACCGTCCTGCACCAATTTTTTAGCATTGAAAATAGTAGCATCTAAACGCGGATCACCTTGCATAAAAGCAAATAAACTTTCTGTAATAGGATTGAATGACCATCCGGAATAAATTTTAGGAGCATCATTTACAGCTGGAGGATCAAGTGTTTTCACACTATATGACCTGATTGCCGTCATCACACATATGGAATTACCTTCATCTTTTCCTGTTCCCCAAAATGACCAGTCTGAATTCCCTTTGTTTGTACTCATTACCTCTAAAATTGATTCTGAAGTAAATTTATTATCTATTTCCCAAAGTTTTTTATAATCGGATATCAATGCATATCCGTATTGACTTGCCGCTCCTCCAGGTGTATTACCATTTACTAAATTTAACTGAGCAGCCGCATCACTATATTTTTTATCATATAAATAAATTTTTCCTAAAATGGCGCGTGCTGTCCCTTTAGAGATTCTTCCTTTTTGAGATTGAATATCCGGTAAATCATTAATAGCTGCTAATAAATCTGTTTCAATCTGAGAGTAGACATCAGCTTTTGGAACCTGAGGAATATGATAATAATCATCATTATATTTTGCAGGTTTTAAAATTAGAGGAATATTTCCGAACATTCTTACAAGCTCAAAATAATAAAGAGATCTTAATGTCTTTGCTTCAGCGATAAACATTTTTCTTGTATTATCGTTCATATCTGCATTGGGAATTCTTTCCAATAAAAGATTGGCTCTTGCAATTCCCTGATAATAATCTCTCCAATAGCTTGCAGGCATAATAACCGGATTAATGCTGTAATTAGCAAACCCCTGAATTCCGGCTCCATCCGTAGAGCTTCCTCCTCCTGAATAGCAGTCATCTGAAGCAGCATTAAAGAAAGTTACCGAATTTTCAAAACCACCCGAATATTTTCTAAGAAGATCATAGGTAGCTACTAATCCTGCAAATGCCTGATCCTCATTTTTGAAAAAATTGTCTGTATCAAACGTTCCTGTATTTTGCACGTCTTCCAGATTACTGTTATTACAAGACACTGCTCCAAAGCTGATTCCTGCTAGTAATAAAACAGCTACCCCTTTATATATAAATTTTTTGTTTTTCATTTTCTTTTAATTAAAATTGAACATTAGCACCAAAAAGGAAAGTTCTTGCTTGCGGATAATACGCTCTGTCTATACCGAAAGTATCTCCACCTGCAATTTCAGGATCATAACCTGTGTACTTCGTAAACGTTACCAAGTTTTCTCCTGTAACATAAAATCTTACTTTACTGGCTCCGAAAGCTTTTGAAACTTCTTTAGGAAGTGTATATCCTAATGAAACTAATTTTAAACGCAGGTAGCTTCCGTCCTGTAAATAATAATCAGACATTCTTGTAAAGTTTTGGTTGGGATCTGTCACAGTTACCCTTGGTGTAGAATCAGAAGTTCCCTCACCTGTCCAACGGTTAAGGATTGCTGTCTGGTAGTTAGCGCTACCAATATCCAGTCTTCTCAGCCCCTGGAAAATTTTGTTGCCTGCCTGTCCTTGAGCAAACACCATCAAGTCAAAATTCTTGTAATTTAAATTTAGCGTAAAACCAAACGTATATTTTGGTACAGAGTTCCCCAAATATACATAGTCACTCTCATCAATCTTCCCATCTCCATTCGCATCCAGTCTTTTGAAATCTCCTGGTTTTGCGTTAGGCTGAATTAGAGCTCCATTAGAATTTTTGTAAGCATCAATTTCAGCCTGGTTCTGGAAAATTCCCATATTTTGGTATCCATAGAAAGACCCGTAAGGACTTCCAACCTGTAATCTTGAAACCGCACCCATAGACTGGAATGATGCAAAGTTTTCATATGGTTTATTGTCTTCTAGCCTTACTACCTCATTTTTCAAATATCCAAAGTTTCCATTAGCAGAGATTCCAAAATCTCCCCAGTTTTTTCTATATCCTAAACTTACTTCAATACCATTGTTATTCATATCTCCGATATTTTTCCAAGGGTTGTTTGTAAGACCGAGATAACCAGGAATATTAACCTGTCTTAATATATCTGTCGTTTTCTTTCTATAAACATCTACTGTCAGGTCGAAGTTTTTAAATAGTTTAAGATCTGCAGCAACGTTTAACTGAGAAGTTTTCTCCCACTTTAAATCTGGGTTTTCCAGTGTACTTGGTGCATAGCCTATGTGAATATTATTGTCTCCGAAAGAATAATTACTTCCCGCCACTAAGAAGTTAGCAAACTGGAAATTATCAATGGCATCATTTCCTAGCACACCATATCCTCCTCTGAATTTCAAGCTGTTAACAATATCATTTTGTGGCCAGAAATTCTCATTGGAAACATTCCATCCTAAAGAGAATGCCGGGAAATTACCCCAATGGTGAGCTTTTGCGAATTTGGAAGACCCATCTCTACGCATTGTTCCCGTAAAAAGGTATTTGTTTTCGAAATCATAAACCACTCTTGCAAAATAAGAGGTTTTATGAGTTTCTTTTCCGTCCCAGGCTGCTGTAGTTCTGTCTGCCTGAGGAATATCAAAGTTGAATGAAGCATCCTGCCAATTGTTTACAGGAAGATTTGTATAGGTTACATTCTGGCCTGAAGAAATATTGTACTCATAATATCCTTGTCCTAGTAAAACACTTAGATTATGACTTCCGAATTTATTTTGGTAAGTAACAGTGTTTTCGGTACTCCATTCAAACTTCTTTTCTGTTTGTCTGAATAAGCTGTTGAAAGTATCGTTTTTGTAAGAAGGACTTAAATAGAATAAAGGGGTAAAACCTTGTTGTCCCCAATAAGATAATTTTCCGTTAGCAGTTGTTTTAAAATTAAAGTGATCTAAGAATTTTAATTCAGCAAAAACGTTTCCTACTAAATCATCTCCCCAGTTATACCTTCCCAATTGTGTCTGCTGAAAAGCAAGAGGATTAGACATTTCCTGATTCACATAATGAGAAATTCCATAAGGCTGTCCCGTTGCAGGGTCTCTTACAATGTATTGATTTGAATAATCACTTGGAAAAGGTTGTGTTGAAATGTTATCTACCAAAACCGGGGTCGTCGGATCCAGGTTAACCGCAGAACTTAAAGGTCCTCCAAATTCTCCGTTCGCATTAATTCCTGCGGATTTCTTATGCGTATATGCAAACGTCTGTCCTATCGTTAAAAAATCAAAAACTTTATGAGTGGAATTGATTCTCGCATTGATTCTCTTATAATTTGAAATATCTCTCATGACAATCCCTTCCTGATCATAATATCCGAAAGAGGTAAAGAATGTGGATTTATCACTTCCCCCGCTAATGCTGAATTCATGAGACTGACGTTGGGCACTGTTGAAAATTACATCTTGCCAATTGGTTCCTGCTCCCAGAGCATTTGGATTTGAAAAAATAGGGGAACCTCCGTCATTCACGCTTGCTTCATTTCTGATCGTTGCGTACTGAGTAGCATTTAAAAGATCCAGTTTGCGGGCTGCTGTTCCTACACCGAAAAAACCATTGTAACTAAGATTTAATCTTCCTTTTGAACCTTTTTTCGTTGTGATCAAAATAACTCCTTTTGCTGCAGCAACTCCATAGATAGCTGCGGAAGCACCATCTTTTAAAATTTCCATGTTTTCAATATCCGCCTGATTGAGCCATTCGATATTGTCTACCACAATTCCGTCAACTACCCAAAGTGGATCATTACTTCCTGCACCAAAACTGGTAATACCACGAACTCTCACGGTAGCGGTAGATCCTGGCTGTCCGGAATTTGAAATTACAGAAACACCAGCTGCTCTACCTTGCAAAACCTGCTCTGGTCTTCCTGCAGGAACATCTTCCAAGTCTGAAGCTTTAATACTGGAGATTGCTCCCGTCACATTACTTTTTTTCTGAGTACCGTAACCGATCATTACCACTTCCTCAATTTTTTGCTCCTTCGGAAGAGTGTCTTTCTTGGTGTTTTGGGCGCTGAAATTTGTAGTGAAATACAGTGCTGCAACCAACCCTAAACTTCTTGATATTTTTACATTCATATACAGTTAGTTTTTTAATTCTCAAATTGAGACAATAAAAATATATTTTTTTTTAAATAATTAACATTTTATTAATAACTATTTTAATATTTCGTTTATTTTTGGGACTTCAAAGGCATAATTTTTCTTAAAATTAACCTTGATTTTTTATAAAAAAGAACAAAATAAATCCCTGAAATGACAACCAAGCTCTCGAAAATATCCCTTCCTTTAAAACTAACTTTCCTGATTTTTTCAATGGTGTTAAACTGCATGGGTATTGTAATTTTGCAACTTTCTGAGGCAAAAATCACGTATGATAAATTGGGATTTTTGGAATCTTTTAAAGATATTCCTGTGGCACTTATTTCACTTTTTGCGATCAACTTTATTAGTAAATTCGGAATAAAAAAATCATTGATTTTAGCATTGAGCATCGTTGGAATTTGTTCTCTTATTCTGCCATTTGTAGAAGTATTCTGGTTTTATAAACTTTGGTTTGCCATCATAGGAACCTGTTTTGCGATTGGTAAAATCTGTGTGTTTGGAGTGATACGCAATAATATTTCTGATGAAAAATCTCTTGCGAAAACCATGAATAGCGTAGAAGCTTCGTTTATGATCGGAATTTTTGTCGTAAACACAGGATTTGGATGGCTTATTTCAAGCCAGTTTTCCCAATTTTGGAAATTTGGTTTCTTATTTATCTCCGTTTTATCGGCCATCACCATTTTTTTATTTTCAAGACTTGAAATTGCCGAACCTGTAAAAAAAGATCAGGAAAATCTTGTTAAAGAACTTACAACTTTTGTTAGTCCTTTCATTCTTATATTTTTATTTGTTCTGTTTTCAATCGTTTTTGTTGAGCAGAGTTTTAATTCCTGGCTGCCTTCTTTTTATAAAAACCATTTAAAAGTTAATTCCTTTTTTGCTCTTCAGGCTTCATCTTTCCTGGCGCTTTTCTCCTATGTAGGAAGAATGATCACCTCCAATATCATCCAAAGATTCACTTTATCAAAATACTATATTTTGTGTCTTATACTGATTGTTTCAGTATTATCAGTTATTATCGGGATACAGTTTCTTAGCACAGACAATTCCAGAATTTTATTGTTTTTATTTCCTGTAATCGGGCTTTTCTTGTCACCGCTCTACCCTGTTATCAATTCAAAAATGATTACCCGAATTGATAAAGAAAAAGTAAATATTTTTACTTCGTTAGTGGTTATTTTTTCATCTTTAGGAAGCTCTGTCAGTTCTATTATGATGTCAATCCTATTTAAAAACAATTTATTAAACTACTATTCAGCCTATATCTTATTTGCTGTACTGATCTTATTTTCAATAAGTTTACTGTATTTTAGAATGAGTAGAAAAACATTAGAAAAATAATTTTATTTTTACTGCCATGGAAATCAAAGACACCAAAAACAAACAAAACCTTCAGGAACTTATTGATACAAAAGACTTTGTGGCCCATGTATCTGTAGATTGTACCATATTTGGTTTTCATAATAATATCCTGAAAGTACTACTTTTGAAGTACCATGATCTTAATTTGTGGTCGCTTCCCGGCGGATTTGTCTTTAATGACGAAGATCTAAGAGAAGCTGCAGCACGTGTTTTATATGAAAGAACACATCTGAAAGATATTTTTCTGAAACAGTTTCATACATTTGGAAGAATAGACCGTACAGAAAACAATGTGCATCAGATCCTGCTTCAGAACAAAGGTATTGAAGTACCTAAAGACCACTGGATTTTTCAACGATTCATTACGGTAGGTTATTGCAGTTTGATTGATTTTTCCCTTGCCAATACATTTCCCGATGCATTTAATGAAACCTGTGAATGGTTTGAAGTGAATAATCTTCCCAAAATGGCATTTGACCATGACAGAATTATAGAAACCGGACTTGAATATCTGAGAATGAACATCAATACTGAAGTTGCAGCCAGTAATTTACTCCCGGAAAAGTTCACTATGAAAGATCTTCAGTCTCTTTATGAAACCATTTTAGGAGAGAAATTCAGGAGAAATAATTTCCAACGTAAAATATTGAGTCTTAATATTCTTGACAGGCTGGAAAAACTATATGATGGTTCGGCAAATAAAGCACCCTACCTGTATAAATTCAAAAGTAAAGTTCATAATTCTCCCAATCAATATCCTATCTCAAATGACAAAGATGATGAAGGATAATTTTGCCTTTAATCTTTTCAAAAATTGTATAAAAATCAATTCTCATAAGGCATTTAAAAAAAATTTTTCTGGAATAGTGAAAAGTATTACTTTTAGGAAAATTAAATTACAATGTCATATTATCCTCTTACATCCATTCCTGATTATTACGGAATAGATGCTTTACTTACCGAAGAACACAAACTTATACGCCAATCTATAAGAGAATGGGTAGAAAGTTTTGTAATGCCACAGATTGATCAGGCCGCACAAAATCATACAGATATTCCCGGCTTAATGAGAGAATTGGGAAAAGCCGGAGCATTGGGTCCATATATTCCGGTTGAGTATGGAGGTTCAGGTCTTGATCAGATTTCTTACGGTTTGATTATGCAGGAGCTGGAAAGAGGAGATTCTGCAGTTCGTTCTGCGGCTTCTGTACAAAGTTCTTTAGTAATGTTCCCTATCAATGAATTCGGTTCTGAAGAGCAGAAAAGAAAATATTTACCAAAATTAGCTTCAGGAGAAATGATCGGTTCTTTCGGATTGACTGAACCCAATCATGGCTCTGATCCGGGCTCTATGGAAACTTATTTTAAAGATATGGGAGATCACTATCTTTTAAATGGAGCTAAAATGTGGATCACCAATTCTCCGCTTTGCGATATTGCCGTAGTTTGGGCTAAAAATGAAGAAGGAAAAGTTCAGGGATTGATCGTTGAAAGAGGAATAGAAGGCTTCACCACTCCTGAAACTCATAATAAATGGAGTTTAAGGGCTTCAAAAACAGGCGAATTGGTTTTCAATGATGTAAAGGTGCCAAAAGAGAATTTACTTCCGGGAGTTACAGGGTTAAAAGGTCCTTTATCTTGCTTAAATTCAGCCAGATACGGAATTTCATGGGGTGTAATCGGAGCTGCTATTGATTGCTATTGTACTGCTGTTCAGTATTCTAAAGAAAGAAAGCAGTTTGGAAAACCCATCGGTTCTTATCAGTTGCAACAGAAAAAATTAGCAGAATTCTTAACGGAAATTACTAAAGCTCAGTTGCTTTGCCTGCAATTAGGAAATCTTAAAAACGCACATAAGGCAACTCCTGCGCAAATTTCAATGGCGAAAAGAAATAACGTGAAAATGGCTATTGATATTGCCAGAGAATCCCGTCAGATTCTTGGCGGAATGGGAATCATGGGAGAATTCCCGATGATGAGGCATGCTGCCAACCTGGAATCTGTAATCACCTATGAAGGAACGCATGATGTTCACTTATTGATTACTGGTTTAGATATTACTGGAATTAACGCTTTCTAAAGCTACTATAAAAAGGCATGACCAAATAATGATCATGCCCTTTTATATTTATTTAAACGTAATATCTCTTTTATTTCAGAAAGCAAAGGCAAATAAACTGCTTCGCAAAGCTATATCAAACTTCATCAAATCAACTTGTTGATTATCTCTTTGCTCACTTATATGCCAATTAAAAACTTTACGTTAAAAAAAATATTAACAAATTAATTGGGATAGGTTTTAATCTCTTCAATAAAATTAATATCCGGATTCAGAATTTCTTCAATTAAGCTTTTAACAGATCTCATAGCATCGGTAATATCTCCTTTTTCAAATTGCAGTGAAACCACTCCTTTCTTAGCTTCGGCAAAACTCCAGATTCCCGTTTCAATTGGAAGCCCCCAAAATTCCGGAAGATTCTGTATCACATATTGATAAATGCATAACTGTAAGGCTTGTTTCCGATCGCTGTTATGGAAATATTCATCAACATTCTCCTGATCAATTTTTACAATAAGATTTTTGATTTTTGCTGTTTTATAATCGATAATTCTCAGGGTTCCGTTCAATCGGTCTATCCTGTCTATAAATCCGAAAAATGATATTTTCTGAGATTCGTCGAGATAAAAATCTACGTTTTCGAATCGTTTTTCAATATCCAAAATTTCAAGCTTATTTCCTTTTTTCACTAAATCAAGATCGTAATTCAGAATACTATTTATTACTTTTTTGGCAATCGCTTTATGGATAAAATTCATTCCTTTTTCATAGAATTCCGGTTGATGTTTCAGCTTCTCTATAGCGATTTCTATATATTTATCTATTTCTTTAATTGAAAATTTTAAATCACTTTCTTTTAATACTTTACATTTTAAAGATTCATATATTTCTTGAAGGGTGTAATGTACTAAATTTCCATAATTCTTTACCGATAATTCTTCTTCAATCTCATCGTTTTCGGAAGTGTTTAGGATCTTAGAAAGATAAAAATCTACAGGATTATAAAGGTAACTTGTAAGGTGGGATGCCGAAACTTTTTCTTTCCATTTTTCAAGCCTTTCCAGGACAACAGGAGTTTTAATAAATTCGATAGGTTCTGTAACAATCGGCTCAGATGAATTCTCTATAATCAAGTGTTCGATTTGGTGAGAGCTTTCCATTTCTATCTGAGTGATAAATCTGCTCTTTTCCCCGGAATTCACTCCTGAACTTAAGGCATTAAACAGTAAATGTACATTCTGGGAATCCTGGATCAAACGATAAAAATGATACGCATAAATACTGTCATTTTCTAAAAATGTATGAAGATCAAAAAACTTTCTGATATCAAACGGAATGTAGGTATTCTGAGAATTTCCGAGCGGTAGTTTTCCTTCATTCACAGAAAGTAAAATCACATTTTCAAAATTCAGTAGACGGGTTTCCAAAAGCCCCATAATCTGTAAACCTCTTAATGGCTCACCCTGAAAATCGATACTCTCGGAATTGATATGCTGATTGATCAGAATCTCCAGTGTTTCCATCGTAATTTCAAAATCATATGGATTTAACTGGTTTTTTATAATCTTAAAGGAATTTTCGAAGTGAGATATATTTTCATATTGAATATCATCTATTTCCAGCCATTTTAATTTTTTGCAAAAATCAATTAGGGAATCTAAATAAACATCAGTGGAATCTGCTTTCTGAAGTAAATTATAATAAGAAAGTTTTCCTAAAAGTTCCTGTAAGAGCTTTCTTGATATATAAACTATATTCCTCTCTTCTATTTTAGCTTTAAACTGATTGATGATTAATTCATCTTCAGCAGATTTCGGGAGCTCTTCAAGAATAGGAAAAACATCCCGGTAGTAATAAGAAGATTTATTTTTTTCCAGTTGCTTCTGAAGGTAAAAAAGCTGCTTAACAGCGTTGGAAAATGAAAGGTTTTTCAATGGAAACCCCATTGTAATATTCAGATTCTGCACTCCGTACATCACATCTAAACTTGCAGGAAGCAAATTTTCGTCCAACAGGACAACTGCTGTATTAGAATAGGTTTTATTTTCTATTTCTTTAAAAATTTCAGGCAACACCTTCGTTTGGGTAATATTCCCTGAAACTTCATATACCTTTATGTTTTTAGGCTGGCTAAAATCATCTTCGATCCAGTTAAAAGCCCTGTGATCATTGAATTCTTTCCAGGTTTTATGATTTCGTAAAAATTTCCCTGCTTCCTGCCTCTCATCATCAAAATAATAATGATCTGCCTGAAAAAAACACTGTCCTTTATCCCATTGCAAAAGGCTTCTCACCAGCTTTTCTTCAACCGGAGTAAAGGCATTGAACCCACAAAAAACAAATTTTTCTTTGGTGTTTTTGGCGAAATTATCAATTTCTGCCTTTGCCGTTTCATGGATCATTCCGGAAGTAGCCCAGTTTTTTTCCTTTAGCTTCTGCTTTAAAACCGGAAGAAAAACATTCATATTCTTCCAAAAATTCAGGAACTTTTTTCTCGGAACATCATCGTTTTCACCCAAATTCTGTGCCCAGTCTTTAATTCTTTCTTCATCAAACATATATTGCAAAACAGCCTGATCACCGGTATCAGAAAATTTTAAAATATCATCCCAGTCTTTCTGTAAAGTCGGAAACCATTTCAAAAATTCGGAAAAATTGTCTCTTGGAATAAGGTTAAGGCTTTTATAGACATCAAAGGCAAAAAGCCACAAAGAAATCCCCTGAATCAGCTGTTTATCTGCAATCTGATTGATAAGTTCTTCTATTGTAAAAAAATTGGGCAAAAACCCCGAATAGTTATTTTCCTCTAAAATCCTTCTGATAAAAACGATGGGACGTTTTCCGGGTAACACAATATTAAACTCGGAAAGATCAGAATTTTGAGCTAATAATTCGTGAATGATTTTATTAAGGAACTTCAAGAGGTTCTAAAGTTTTTTAAATTTTCTAATTCGGAAGATATTAATTCGTTATATTCTGCCTGTTTTTCTTTATTAATACCGTGTTCGGTAACTTTATCGTAAGTAATCTGAAAGTTCCTATAATCGTTTGAAATTGTATTGTAAATCCCTTTAAAATATTTATCAAAGTCCGAAGAGTTCTTGATTTTTTCTTTGACTTCTTTTCTTAATTTTCTGGCGAATATTTCAGCAATATCAAAGTGTTTTTGTTCATGCAAAAGGTAATAATCATTGATTCTTTTTGCATCTTTCCAGGATTTGTCTTCGTTAAATATTGTTTCTATATTAAATTCAATTGCCGCTTTAGGATTGCTCGATTTTATCACACTGTATTCCCATCCACAGTTAGTATAAGCAACTACTTCAGCATTGTTTTTTCGACTAACAGGACTGCGAAAATTTTCCCATTTAAGTTTAAGATCATCTCTCCAGGCTATTTTCTGACAGAATGCCTGAATTGAGAATAAAGAGCAAATTAAGACCGCAAATTTCAACATTTTATTTATTTGACTACAATTGTTTTCGTAATCCATGTATTTCCTCCGTTCCAAAATTTAAAAGTATAAGTTCCGGTCTGTTGAGGACTGAAATTAATCTGACTTGCAAACGTTTTGGCTGATGGTTGACAAGCTCCGTCTGTTCTATATTTATAAGCCGTAACTGATCTTGTTACATTATCATCATGAATATAATCGTAGCCATAAAAACCTTCACAGTTGGACTGATATACAGAATAAGTTTTAATGCTTTGAACTGTAAAAACATCCATTGTGTCATTGATAATCTTCACACTGTCAATTTTTACTTTTTCTACAGCTTCTACGGTTTGATAGTCGTTATCATCATTACATGATGTCAAAATTAATCCTAATATTACCACAGAAACCCCAATATTTATAAAATTTTTCATAGCAACTCTGTTAATTTTGATTAAGAATATAAATTTACGAATTAAAATTACCTTTTGAGAGGTAGACTACTTTTTTTGTATCAAAGAATTCTCCTTCGAAATAATTTTTAAGATTATAGATTTCACATTTAAGTCCTGCAAGTTCCTCAGCCAGATCACCTCCTTTTAAATAAAGAACACCATTATGCTTTGCATTGAACTGTTCTTTTTCAAATTTCCCTTTCAGCCATCTTAAGAATTCAGGCATTTGAGTGACTGCTCTGCTTACCACAAAGTGAAACTTTTCTTTCAGTTTTTCGGCTCTTCCATGAATAGCCGTTACGTTTTTCAATCCTACTCCTTCCGCAACAGCATTGACAACGCTGATTTTTTTCCCGATAGAATCAATCAGCGTAAATTCTGATTCGGGAAACAGTATTGCTAAAGGAATTCCCGGGAAGCCGCCTCCCGTTCCGATATCCAAAACTTTTGTACCCGGTGCAAATTCCATCACCCTGGCAATTCCTAAAGAGTGTAAAATATGTTTTTCATACAATGATTCCATATCTTTTCTGGAAATGACGTTGATCTTTTCGTTCCACTCATTATAAAGAGCTTCCAGTTTGGAAAACTGCTCAATCTGCGTTTCAGTAAGATCAGGAAAATATTTTAATATTAACGATGTAGACATATCAATTATTATAATCTGCAAAAATAAGTTTTTATTGGCTTTGGTCAAATTTAAATTTCTTCTGATCCTTTTTCATAAAAAAGACCGTCAACAAACGGTCTTTTTATTTCTTTTCACTCTTTTTCAATCGGGTTATTGGTCCTTCGAAGCCTTTTGGCAATTTCATCTTCCGGATTGCCACTTTTTTTCAATTCTTTGAGATCAAATTTCGCTACATATCCATCTTTAAACTGAAGATTCATTACTCCTACACTTTTGTCAACGCTCATAGCCTCTATATCATCAGCAAGATTAGGTGTAGAGGTCATTAAGGTTTTCCTGTAGTCTTTCCAGCTCATTTCTTTATTGTTCTTAGGCAGAAAAACAAAAATTCTTTTGATTTTTTTAATTTGAATTAAATTGAAAACATGATTTCCTTCGCTGTCTTTAAGGCTCACAATCAATCCAGGAAGTCCTCTGAATTTGTAAGGTCCGTCATTGACAGGATATTCTTTACTGAACCAGGCCTCCCAAACCCGTCCTTTATAATTAGCAGTTGCCTTTTGACAATCGATATTATTAATTTTCAAAAATTCTTTTTCAATATGCCATTTTTGAGGTTCATCTTCAATTACTAGGAGATTGGCTGTTTTATATTTATCATAGAACTTTATATTTTTCTGAGCGTATTCTTTCTCAATAATATAGCCTAGATTTTGGTCATATTTTTTGCCATTATAAAGTACCGCATTATTTTTTGTACTGCTGTAAGCTGAATCTCTTTCATATTTCGCAGCATTGTAGAAATAGGATTTTTTTCCATCAGAATCTAAATTCATATAATCTGTAACAAGAGAATCTATTTTATGATCAGGCTTCATTTTATATTCATATACAAAACGATAGCTCTGAGCTGAGCAAAAAGAAACTATTAATAAAAAAAAGATTTTATACATTTTAACTTAGCTGATATTCATATTTATCTCCAAATCTAGTGATTAAAATTCAAAAAAAATTAATCCTAACTTATTTCTGTTTCCCCGGGAAAATTTTATTATATATATTTGTTAAAATTCAAAAAAATTCATGAACAAACTTTCAGATAGAGTAAACAGGCTAGGTTACTCACAGACTTTTGTAATGTCTAACAAGGCTAGAGAAATGAAAGCCAATGGCATAAACGTTATCAGTTTAACATTAGGTGAACCGGACTTTGATGTTCCAGACAATATAAAACAGGCTGCATTTGATGCCATCAACGAAAACTACAGCCACTACTCTCCTGTTCCGGGATTTTTAGAACTTCGAGAGGCAATTGCTTACAAACTTAAAAGAGACAATAACTTAGAATATAAGCCTACACAAATTTGCGTTTCCAATGGTGCTAAACAGGCTATTTTAAATGTTTTGGCAGCACTTCTTAATGATGGAGACGAAGTCATATTGCCAAATCCTTACTGGGTAAGTTATGATGAAATGGTAAAAATGATGGGGGGAAATTCGGTAATGCTTCCGACCTCTTATGTTACAGATTTTAAAATTACAGATGAACAATTAGAAGAAGCCATTACAGACAAAACTAAAGCCGTTTTATTCAGTTCTCCTTGTAATCCTTCCGGGGGATATTATACGTATGATGAATTAAAATCTCTTGCCAAAGTAATTGCTAAGCACCCTCACGTAACGGTAATTTCTGACGAGATCTACGAATTCATTAATTATGAAACAAAAACAACTTCCATCGCTCAGTTTCCTGAAGTGTATGAGCAGACTGCTGTAATCAACGGGATGTCTAAAGCTTTTGCTATGACAGGCTGGAGAATTGGTTACTCTGCATGTCCTGAATGGCTGGCTAAAGCCTGTGAAAAAGTTCAGGGTCAAATGACAAGCGGTGCGAACACGGTAGCTCAAAGGGCTTCAATTATTGCCTTAAAAACTGATCCTTCCGAATACAGATATATGATTGATGCTTTCAAAAAAAGAAGAGATCTTGTCTATGATCTGATGAAAGAAATTCCAGGATTTAAAGTGGTATTACCCAAAGCGGCTTTCTATTTCTTTCCGGATATTTCTCATTATATCGGAAAAAAATTAAATGGAACCGAGATTAATAATTCAGATGATTTCGCCATGTTTATTTTAGAAAATGCGCACGTTGGCTGCGTTGGCGGTGTTTCTTTCGGAAGCCCTGAATGTATAAGATTTTCTTATGCAGCTTCGGAAGAAGATTTAAAAGAAGCCATGAAACGTATTAAAAACTTATTAGAACCATTCAATTAAACAAATCAAAAAATACAAAAATGAATTTTTTTAAAAAAATCAGTATCGTAACCAGTATTGCGGCAGCAAGCTTTGTTGGTTATGCGTATGGACAGGATTTCCAATGGAAAGAAGCCACATCAAACGGGTATACGTACAAATATGTAACGAATGATCCTACTGCAGCAAGATATTATAAATTAAAAAATGGACTTACGGTTATTCTAAGTCCTACCGACAAAGATCCAAGAATACAGACGTATATTGCAACCAAAGCGGGAAGTAAAACGGATCCGGCTACCCACACAGGTCTTGCGCATTACTTAGAGCACATGCTTTTCAAAGGAACAGATAAATTTGGTTCTAAAGACTGGGCAAAAGAAAAACCGATTCTGGATCAGATTGATGCGCTTTATGAAAAATATAATTCCACAAAAGACGAAAGCAAAAGAAAAGAAATTTATAAAGAAATAGACAGAGTTTCCGGAGAGGCAGCAAAATTTGCCATTGCCAATGAATATGACAAAATGATGGCAGGAATGGGAGCAGACGGAACCAATGCGTTTACCTCTTTTGAGCAAACGGTTTACACAGAAGATATTCCGGCCAATGTAGTAGATAAATTTCTTGCTGTACAGTCGGAAAGGTTCAGAGAGCCCGTTTTAAGGCTTTTCCATACCGAGTTGGAAGCAGTATATGAGGAGAAAAACAGATCTCTGGACGACGACGGAGACAAAGTTTATGATATGATGTTTGCAAGCCTTTTCCCTAATAACAACTATGGAAAGCAGACGACCATCGGAACCATAGAGCACCTTAAAAACCCTTCTCTTAAAGCAATCCGTGAATATTTTAATACCTATTACGTTCCCAATAATATGGGAATCATCATGTCCGGAGACTTTAATCCGGATGAAGTGATTGCCAAAATCGACAAAGCTTTTTCTTATATGAAGCCTAAATCGATTCCTGAATACAAAATCGGACAGGAAAAACCTATTACCTCTCCTGTTGTAAAAGAAGTCGTAGGTCCCAATCCTGAAAACGTAATGCTTGGTTTCAGATTTCCGGGAGCAACAACAAAAGATGCAAGACTGCTCAATTTAGTAGGTAATATGCTTACTAACGGACAAGCCGGATTAATTGACCTAGATCTTGTCAAAAAACAAAAATTATTGGCAGCATATGCTTTCCCTTATGTATTGAAAGACTATTCTGTTCTTTTATTACAGGGAAGACCTACGGAAGGACAATCTTTGGATGAAGTGCGAAGTCTTTTGCTTCAGGAGATCGATAAATTAAGAAAAGGCGAATTTTCAGACGATCTTATTGAATCTATCGTGAATAACGAAAAGAAAAGCATCATTCAGAAAGATGAAAAATATTCTTCCAGAGCCGGAATTTTAATGGATGAATTTACTTCAGATATTGATCATAAAGCTTCTTTGGAATATGTTGACGAAATCTCTAAGCTTACTAAAAAAGATATTATGGATTTTGCAGCAAAATATTTGCAGGCAAACAATTATGTTGCTATCTATAAAAGAAAAGGAGAAGACAAGAGTATTGTAAAAGTTGACAAACCTACGATTACACCAGTTTCCGTAAACAGAGAAGACCAATCGCCATTTCTTAAAAAGATCGATGAAATGCCTGAAAATGCCATTTCTCCGGTATGGCTGAATTATGATAAGGATATTACTAAAAACAAATTAGGAAACGTTGATGTATTGTCGGTAAAAAATACAGATAATGCTTTGTTCAGACTTTACTACCATTTCGATTCAGGGAAATGGAACAATAAAATTCTTCCATTAGCCGCAGAGTATCTTCAGTATTTAGGAACAAAAAATAAATCTTCCGAAACCATCAGTAAAGAATTTTACAAATTAGCTTCAAGCTTCAACGTAAGTGCGGGTAACGAAGAAACTTATGTTACCCTGGAAGGACTTAATGAAAATTTTGACAAAACGGCTTCTCTTTTTGAAGATCTGATTAAAAATTGTCAGGCTGATCAGGCTGCTTTAGAAGCTTATAAAATCAGGTTAAAAAAGGCAAGAGCTAACGCAAAACAAAATAAAGGAACAATTATGGCCGGACTGAGAAGCTATGCGCAATACGGCCCTCAAAATCCTTTCAATAATGTATTAAGTGATGCCGAATTAGATGCCTTAAAAGCAGAAGACCTTACCAAAGTACTTCATGATTTATTTAATTATAAGCATAAAGTATTGTATTATGGTCCAAAATCCGGGAATGATCTTGTAGCTTCTCTGAAGCCTATTCATACGCTTCCTAAAGAACTTAAGGAACTCGCAAAAACAAAAACATTTGCACAAACTCCTACCGATAAAAACAAAGTTTTGTTTGCTCATTACGATATGGTACAGTCTGAGATTTTCTGGGTAAGAAATGCAGATCAGTACAATGTTACGGAAACTCCAACCGTTAATTTATTCAACAATTACTTTGGTGGCGGAATGGGATCCATTGTTTTCCAGACCATCCGAGAATCTAAAGCTCTGGCTTATTCTACCTATTCTTATTTTGCCCCTCCAAGTAAAAAACAAGACAAGAACATGATTCTAGCGTATGTAGGAACTCAGGCTGATAAGTTCAACGAATCTACCACAGCAATGAACGAACTTCTAACAACGCTTCCGAAATCTGAGCAGTTATTTGAAACAGCAAAAAGTGGATTGAAAAAGTCTATTGCTTCCGAAAGAATTACCCAGGACGGAATTATTTTCTCTTACCTGAAAGCTCAAAAGCTCGGAAACACAACAGACGCAAGAAAAAATGTGTATGAACAAGCTCCAAAACTTTCTTTTACGGACATTAACAGCTTCCACGATAAGGAAATGAAAGGTAAAAATTACACCTATTGTGTTGTTGCTTCTCAGGATAAAGTAAACGAAGCGGATATGAAGAAGTTGGGTGAAGTGAAAAAGCTAAGTTTAACTGAAGTATTTGGTTATTAAACATCTATAAAAAAGCTCTGAAATCAGGGCTTTTTTCTTTATACTCAATCAAAAACAATTATAGATTTTATTTATCAAAATCAATTTGTTTGATAGATGAAATATTTATATATTTGCATCAGAAAATTTAAATATAAAAACGAGAAAATTATGTCTTTAGTAGGAAAAAAATTCCCGAATGTAACAGTAGACGCAATGTCTGAAATGGGTGATGATCTTAGAATCAACGTATTCCAGGAAGCTACGGAAAACCAACAAAAAGTTCTTTTGTTCTGGTATCCGAAAGATTTCACTTTCGTTTGCCCGACTGAGCTTCACGCTTTCCAGGAAGCTTTAGGAGAGTTCGAAAAAAGAAACACAAAAGTAATCGGTGCTTCTTGTGATACAAACGAAGTACACTTCGCTTGGCTGAACGTTTCTAAAGATAACGGAGGTATTGAAGGGGTAACTTACCCACTTTTGGCTGACACGCACAGACAATTGGCAAACATGTTAGGAATTGTAGACCAGGATTTCGAATACAATGAAGAAGGTGAAGAAGTTTTCACTGGTTCAAACGTTACGTACAGAGCAACTTACCTTATCGACGAAACAGGAAAAATTTTCCACGAGTCTGTAAACGATATGCCTCTAGGAAGAAACGTAAAAGAATATTTAAGATTAATCGATGCGTATACTCACGTTCAGAAGCACGGTGAAGTTTGCCCTGCAAACTGGGAAGAAGGAAAAGAAGCAATGAAAGCTGACAGAACTTCTACCGCTGAGTATTTGGCTAAGAACTAATACAATGTGTTAATTTGAAAATGAGATAATTTGAAAATTAATCGCATGATTACTCAAGAATTATCTCATTTCTATTTATTAGCATTTTCAAATTTTCAAATTAAAATTATGTATACAGAATTAACAGAAGATACGCTACAGAACATTGTAAACGATAACGAAAAAGTTGTTGTACAATACGGAGCAACCTGGTGCGGAAATTGCAGAATCATGAAGCCAAAATTCAAAAAATTAGCTTCTGAAAACGACAATATCCCTTTCCTGTATGTAGATGCAGAAAAATTACCGGAAAGCAGAAAATTAGCTAAAGTTGATAACTTACCTACTTTTGCCATTTTTAAAAATGGTGAATTAATCAATCAGGTTCAGTCTAACCAGGCAGAAAGTTTAATTAACTTATTTAACGAATTGTAATTATGAAGTTACCTATAATCAGACAATTTTATCAAAACCAGACTCCTGAAAACCTTGAAAAAACTTTAGAAGTTTTGGAAAGCTTCTGCGAATTCAGAGGAACAAGTGAAGAGGATTTAAACGTTGCAGGGGAATTAATTACAAACATCTGCGGAGCTTTGGAAGTTCACGCCAATGTTCAAAACGGAATGAGTGAAAAGGACGCTTTAAACTCATTTGCTCAAAAGGTTTTAGGATCTATTGACAAATAAAACGAGATTGAAAGATTTAAGAATTTAAAAATTTCAACATTTTAAAAACACAGACTTCGCGCGAAGTTTCCCCATATTTTAATAGAAAAATCCCGATGAAAAGACATCAGGATTTTTTTGGTTTATAAAAATAAGTTATAAAATTAATAACTTTTAATTCATAACTCATCACTTCAACTAGCTTCTTCTGCTCATCAGAATTCTAAGGATATACCAGAACAACAACATGATGGAAGCAAAAAGCTGTAAAGAAGCCCCCACATACTGCTCGGTTGTATATACATTTTTCAGTTTACTTGTTTCATATAAGATACTTGCCGAAGCCAGGATTACCATTCCTACAGAGAACCAAAGCCCCAAATTGAATCCGAAAATCGCTCCGGCTACAATTAATCCTAACGAAAGGAAACCACCGATAATAATGATGTTTCTTAAAAAAGAAAAATCTTTTTTTGAGGTAAAAGCTACAAAAGATAAGCCCGCAAACATTGCAATAGTAAGCATTGCCGCCTGAAAGATCATTGTTCCTCCCCCTGAATATCCTGTAGCAATATATAAGATCGGAAGAAAAATTACAGCTTCAAGCAAAATGTAAAATCCTAACCCTAAATATTGAGTAGAACGGCTTTGAGATAAAGACCATTTATTGGCTAACATAGAAGCCAGCCAAAAAACACCAATAATTAACAGCCAGGTATATTTTTGTCCGAACATCATGGCAATAAGTTCTACCGGAACTACCTTTAGCAATATAGTTTCTACACCAATAAATGCAAGGATAGATAAAGCAACGTGCAGGTAAGTTTTTTTGTAAAAATTTGCTTTTTCTATTTCTGAAGAATGAGCGACTAACGTATCTGTCATCATAAGTAATGTTTTTATTTTATTTTAAATATTCTGATCTATTTCTTAAAAGGCTTTACTCCAAGAATCTTTCCGCTTTCTTCAAACACTACAGTTACCAATTCTGTTGGAACTTGTGATTTATCATCTGAATATTTGTACTGGATCATAGGATAAGAACTTCCGTCAATCATAGGTTTATATCCCGATTTAAATATTTCCAGTGTTTTATTAAAATGGATATCTTCAGATAGCTTTTTATATACTTTATCATTTACAATTTCTTTTGCTTTAGCAGACAATAATCCGTCTGTTACTGTACGGTCAGATGATTTCAACCCCGCCAGGAATTTTAGAAAGTTTGCATTGTAAGAGCTGATCTGACTCTTGCTTAATTCTATAAGCTTTTCTTTTTGCTCACTTTTTTCAATCTTCAGGCTTGTTACTTTTTGTGAAAACCCAAACTGCATAAGGAAAACAGCAAATACCAGAAATATTTTTTTCATATAATATTGTTGATTTGATCAATTGAAGCGATGAAGATACAAAGAATTAAATAACTTCTAAAAATTTCATTGTATCCACATTATCAGCATAGATATTTAAACCCGGATTTTGAGCCTCTCCCAATGGAACGGAATCAAGCCCTAATTCATCTTTTGCCACGATACACTGAATACTTTCTTCATTTTCTTTAATAAAATTTTTCACATCCCCTAAAGAAGAATATCTGCTGAAATTAATTACAGAAAGTGGGCTGAACAATTTGTCATCTTCTTTCAGCATCACAAAATTGTTATCCCAGAATTTATCCTGATTCAAAAGATAAACTGCTCTATTGTAATCGTAATTATTCGCATACTTATTGTGATTAATTATATCCTGGAAACCTATAAAGCTTTCAAATAAACGATCGATTACAAAATCCTGCGGAATGAACAACCGGGTAACATTTCTGCATCCCAATCCGAAATACTGAAAAATATCCTTTGCCAATAATTGCAGCTCTTCATCTGTTTCGTCACCTTTCAATACAGCAATGGATGTTCTGTTTTTTCGGATGATATTTAAACGGTCTTTAAAATAATATTCCAAATATCTTGCCGTATTATTGCTTCCTGTTGCAATTACAGCATCAAAAATTTCTAATCTTTCAACAAATTCAAACTGAACATTTCCTTCTGAAAATTCATTCCATTTTTTCAGCAGAAACGGAATCATATATCTGTCTTTTGATGATAATTTAATCACTGGAATATGATTGCTCAGCACAACAGAAATTACGTCATGAAGACCAACCAAAGGAATATTTCCGGCTAAAATGAGCCCTACTCTTTTTGAAATTTTAGATGTTGTATATTCTTTAAGCCAATTTTTTATGCTCTCTTCTGTCAATATATCCGCCCATTGCTGCAAAGCGAATTTGTGATTTTCAATCGTGAACCACGGGTTTTCTATTTCAGATTTTCTCAATAATAATTCAAGATCCAAATCTTTATCATTATAATCTTGCGATTTCTTTGATAAAAACTCTTTCAGATAACCACTGAGCCTGATAAGTCCTAAAACTTGATTTTCAATATTCATAATTACGTTTAAATTGGGGAATATTTTGTAATTTTGTGCAAATTTAAAAAAAATTAGCGATGGCTATTAAAATAACTGATGAATGCATTAATTGCGGAGCCTGCGAACCAGAATGCCCAAACAATGCAATTTATGAAGGAGCAGTAGATTGGAAAGCTTCAGAAGGTACCGAACTGAAAGGTACTGTAACGTTAACATCAGGTCTTACAGTAGATGCAGATGCACCACAAGAGCCTGTAAGTGATGATGTTTATTTCATTGTAACAGATAAGTGTACAGAATGTAAAGGCTTCCACGAAGAGCCACAATGTGCAGCAGTTTGCCCGGTAGATTGCTGTGTTCCGGATGAGGATCATGTAGAATCTGAAGAAGCATTGCTTAATAAAAAAGCATTCTTACACGGTGAATAACATACACCGTCTCATACATCATGAGACGGTTTTTTTTACCAAATATTTCAAATATCCAAAGTAGAACTAAAAGTACAACTGTAAACGGAATCGTTTACAAAATCAAAAAATAAAAATATGAGCAAAAAGCACAACTTTAGCGCAGGACCATGTATCTTACCTCAGGAAGTTTTCGAAAAATCTGCACAGGCGATTTTAGATTTCAACGGAATCGGATTGTCACTTCTTGAAATTTCGCACAGAAGCAAAGATTTCGTTGCGGTAATGGACGAAGCACGTGCGATCGTAAAAAGACTGATGAATTTAGGAGATGATTACGAAGTTTTATATTTAGGAGGCGGTGCAAGTCTTCAGTTTGCCATGGTTCCTTACAATTTGATGAAAGTTGGCGGAAAAGCAGCTTATTTGGATACAGGAACCTGGGCAGCAGGAGCTATTAAAGAAGCTAAAAAAGTTGGAACAGTAGATGTTGTAGGTTCTTCAAAAGAAGAGAACTATTCTTTTATTCCAAAAGATTATACGGTAGGTTCAGAATATGATTATTTCCACTGTACTTCCAATAATACAATTTACGGAACTCAAATGAAATCTTTCCCGGAAGTAGATACTTTGATGGTTTGTGATATGAGTTCTGATATTTTCTCGAGACAGCTGGATTTCTCTAAATTTGATTTGATCTACGCCGGAGCTCAGAAAAATATGGGACCTGCAGGAGTTACTTTAGTGGTGGTGAAAAAAGAAATTTTAGGGAAGACAGGAAGAGAAAATATGTTCTCAATTCTTGATTATTCTCAGCATATTGCAAAAGAATCAATGTATAATACACCACCGGTCTTCCCTGTATATGCCTCTTTACTTACTTTACAGCATTTGGAAAACAACGGAGGAATTGCTGCTGCTGAAGCAAGAAACGAAGCAAAAGCAAAGCTTTTATATGACGAAATCGACAGCAATCCTTTATTTGAAACCTTTTGTGTGAAAGAAGACCGTTCATTAATGAATGTTTCTTTCAAAATCACAGATGAAAGCAAAAAAGAAGAATTCGATACCGCTTGGAAAGCTGCAGGAATCAGCGGACTGAACGGACATAGAAGTTTGGGAGGCTACAGAGCGAGTTTATACAATGCATTACCTATTGAAAGCGTACAGGTTTTAGTAGATGTAATGAAGTCGATCAAGTAATTTAAAAGATTAAAAAATTCAATGATTAAAAGATTATTACCATTATTTTAAATTTTCTTAATTTGCGATCCGATTAGAATTTTTAAATATGGTAAAGTTTTAATCTTTAAATCAAATAAAAAACCATGAAAGTTTTAGCTAACGACGGTATTTCGAAAGCAGGAGAACAGGCATTGAAAGATGCGGGAATTGAAGTGCTGGACAACAGAGTTGCACAAGACCATGTAATCAATTTCATCAACGAAAACAACGTAGACGTTCTTTTGGTAAGAAGTGCTACGAAAGTAAGGCAGGATCTTATAGATGCATGCCCGAATCTGAAAATTATCGGAAGAGGAGGCATCGGAATGGATAATATTGATGTTGAATATGCTATTGAAAAAGGGAAATATATCATCAATACACCGACCGCATCTTCAAAATCGGTTGCAGAATTGGTTTTTGGACATTTCTTTTCATTGGCAAGATTTCTTCATGAATCGAACAGATTAATGCCACTGGAGGGGGAAACCCACTTCAATGCGATGAAGAAGTCTTTCAGCAATGCGCATGAGCTTTCAGGAAAAACTCTAGGAGTTATTGGTTTTGGAAGTATTGGTCAGGAAGTGGTAAAAATAGGAATTTCTTTAGGAATGAAGGTTAGAGTTTTAACCAGAAAACCTAAAACAGAGATTCTTACCTTAGATTTCTTCGACGGTCAATCGGTAAAATTCGAGATTACCTCCGGCAATGATATGGATGCTTTCTTACAAGAAGCAGATTTCATAAGCATCAATACGCCACAAACGAACGAATATATTATAGATACACCACAATTTGAAAAAATGAAAGATGGTGTATATATTGTAAATACTGCAAGAGGCGGTGTCCTTAATGAAGTGGCTTTGATTGACTTTATTGAGTCAAACAAAGTGGCAGGAGCAGCGTTGGATGTTTTTGAAAACGAACCCAACCCGGAATTGCCTTTATTAATGAACCCTGCTCTATCGCTTTCTCCTCATGTGGGAGGAAATACAGTAGATGCCCAGGAAAAGATAGGACTCGAACTTGCAGAACAAATTATTAAGTTAAAAAACGAACTATAAAAGAAAATATGCCTGTTTTTAAACCATTCCGTGGAATAAGACCTCATAAAGATTATGAAGCAACTTTTCCTACTCATCCCTTAGACAATTTTACCCAATCTGAAATTGCTGAAAAAGCACAGGTTGAAAATACTTATATCAATATGATAAAGCCTTATGTTGTAAGTAAATCCAAAGATGTCGACAGGAATTTAAGGAAAATAAGAACTACTTTTGAAGAGCTTCTGAACGAGAAAGTCCTGGTACAGGATAACTCGGCTTATTATCTTTATGAGCAAATATATCCTAACAAACAGGTATTCAGAGGACTTTTAGGCTTAAGCAGTATTGAAGATTTCTGGAGCGGAAAAATAAAAAGACACGAAAGTACCATTCCACAGAAAAAAGAAAAACTGGCACATTATCTTGAAAAAGTGAATCTTCAGGCAGAACCGGTATTATTGACCTATCCTTCCAATTCAAAAATAGAATTATTGATGAATCACGAAGAGAAAAATGTTCCCATTTTCAACCATGTTGACAGCATCGGAATACGCCATAAAATCTGGAGAATCGATAACCGTCTGAAATTGCAGCAATTCAAAGAAGTAATTGATCAGATTGATGCTTTTTATATTGCAGACGGGCATCACAGAATAGGATCTACAGCATTGAATGCAAAACGCCTGAAAGATAAAAATAAGAAGCACAACGGAACTGAGCCTTATAATTTTGTATACAGTTTCATTGTTTCCAATCAATCCATAAAAATTCACGATTACAACAGAATTATCAGTGATCTGAATGGTTTGAGTCCTGAAGAATTCCTGGCAAAACTTGAAAAGTATTTCTTAATTCACGAAAAAGAAGAAACCCCATACTTCCCTTCCCAGAAATTCCACATTTCCATGTATCTTGACGGGAAGTTTTATTCTCTTCACGTAAAGCATGATCTTCGTTCTCAGGAAATGTCTTTGGATAACCTAGATCATCATCTTTTGGATAAATATATTATCAAAGATATCCTTCATATAGAAGATTCTGACAGCTCAGATAAAATCTCCTACATAAAAGGAACTTCAAACATTGATGGTATTAAATTACTGAAAGAAAGTATTGACAAAGGCGAAGGTAAAGTAGGATTCGGAATTTATCCTGTAAGCTTCAATGATATGATTAAAATTTCTGATCTTAAGCTAAGTATGCCGCCAAAATGTACCTTTATAGAGCCTAAACTGGTGACTGCATTATTAATGTACGATATGAAGCCTTAGTTCACAATTTTTTATTTATTTTTATGCTTTGAAAAGAAATAGGTCAGTATAAAAATGAAGAAATCATTACTTATCATATTTCCACTCTTTTTGGGTGGATTTTTGTTTTCTCAAAAGAAGCAGGTAAAAAAAACTGCTCTTACTCCTAAATATAATTACCATGCTGAGTTTAAAAGAATCTCAGACGAGATTATGATCAATGGAACTGCCTATGACAATCTTGGTGAGCTTACTAAAGGAGTTGGTCCCCGTTTCAGTGCAACTCCCGGATATACAAAGGCTGTGGAATGGGCCGAAAAGCAGTTTAAAGAAATCGGAATTGAAACAGTCTGGAAACAGGAAGCCAAAGCTCCTATTTGGATAAGAGGAAGAGAGTCTTTACAAATAAAAGCATCAAACGGGGATTGGAAAAATATTAAAATGCTTTCTTTCGGAAATTCTGAAGGAACCGGAGGAAAAGATCTGGTGGGAGAAATTGTTCTCATCAATACTACAGGTGAGCTCAATGCTTTATCTATCGGTCAATTAAAAGACAAAATTGTTTTTGTCAACCTGCCTTTAGACCCAACAATCATCAATACCAGCGATTCTTATTTAATTACTGCCAAATCAAAATTAATTTCTGCCTCGGTGATTGCAAAAACCGGAGCAAAAGCTCTTATTATAAGATCATTAACAACAGCTTACAATGATATTCCCCATGCTAAAATGGTGTATTACGAACCGGACGATAAAGCCAGAATTCCGGCAATGTCAATCGGTGCAAAATCCGCAGATGATCTTGAAAACCTGCTGAAAAAACAAAAAGTTACGGCAAAGATCAATATGACTGCAGAATCAAAAGGTGAAACCGTTAATCCGAATGTTATCGCGGAAATTCCCGGTAAAAAAGATTCAAAAATCATTCTTTTAGGAGCCCAACTGGATTCCTGGGATTTTGGGGAAGGAGCTATTGATGACGGTACCGGTGTCGCGCAATGTATTGAGGTGTTAAGAACATTGAAAACTCTAGGCTATGAAAATAACCATACTATACGAGTTGTTTTATATGCTAATAGTGAAAACGGCGGTCAAGGAAGGGAAATATACGCGTCTTATGTAAAAAAGAAAGAAGAGAAACATATTTTTGCACTAGGAACTGATGCAGGAGGGTATTCTCCAAGAGGATTCTCATTGGATATGTCTCCGCAAAGAAGAAGACAGATCTTCGAATGGAAAAACTATTTCCTTCCCTATGGTGTTTATGACTTTGATCAGACGGATGCCATTCAGGATATTTCTCCCCTTAAAAAGCTAGATGTTCCTCTTGCTGAACTTGTAGTAGATACACAAAGGTATTTTGACTACCACCATTCTGTACAGGATACTTATGATAAAGTAAATAAGCGTGAGCTTCTTTTAGGCTCCGTTGTTATGACACAAATGATACTGATGATTGATCAAAACTGGTAAAAATGAAAAAAATTCTAGCAACAGCAACTATACTTTTGAGTCTAAACTTCATTGCACAAACTAAAGAAGATTCGATACAATTCAACAAGATTTCGACTGAAATTTTAAATAACGGGAAAGCTTACACTGAACTTAGAGATCTAACTAAAAATATAGGGCACCGCTTAAGCGGTTCTGCAGCTTATGAAAAATCTGTTCAATGGGCTGCTCAGCAACTTCGTGATGCGGGTGCCGATAAAGTCTGGCTACAGGAAGTCATGATTCCGGTCTGGGAAAGAGGTAAAGAGTCTTTACAGATTAAAACAGACACTGGCAAATGGAAAAGCTTAAAAATGCTTTCTTTGGGAAATTCTGAAGGAACAAGCGGCAAAGATATTTCCGGAGAAATTGTCATGGTAAAATCTTTGGATGAGTATGAAAAATTACCCGCTGAAAAAGTAAAAGATAAAATTGTTTTCTTCAATTATCCATTCAGTCAGTCTTATGTAGAAACTTTTAAAGGATATAGCGATGCCGCAAAATATAGGGTAAATGCAGCTTCTTTAACGGCTAAAAAAGGAGGGAGATTTGCTATTATCAGATCTCTTTCTTCAGCTTTTGATGATGTTCCACACACTGGAGCAATGCGTTATGAAAATGATCATAAAATCCCTGCCGTTGCCATCGGAAATACCGTTGCAGATGAACTGGCCAATCTTTTAAGATCTCAGAAGGTAGTGGCAAAATTAAACTCCAATTGTGGAATGAGGGGTGAAAAACTCTCCCACTCTGTCATTGGCGAAATTACGGGTAAAAAAGATAAAAACGTAATTGTAGTTGGTGGTCACTTAGATTCCTGGGACGTCGGTGAAGGAGCTCATGATGACGGAACCGGAATTGTTCAAAGTATTGAGGTTTTAAGAACATTTAAAAAATTGGGAATCCAAAACAACCATACTATTCGTGTAGTTTGCTTTGCCAATGAAGAAAATGGTGTAAAAGGCGGAATACAATATGGAAAAACTGCCAAAGAAAACAACGAGAAACATCTTTTTGCCATAGAATCGGATGCAGGAGGATTTACTCCGAGAGGTATTGCTCTTGAAATGGATGAAACGAAAAGGAAACAGATCCAAAGCTGGAAACCTCTGTTCCTTCCCTACGGAGCCTACGATTTTGAAAATAAATATTCAGGAACGGATATCTATCCACTCAAAGATATGGGAGTTCCTGCTGCAGAGCTGGTGCCAGATTCCCAAAGATATTTCGATATCCATCATACCGAAGAAGATACTTTTGAAAAAGTCAACAGAAGAGAGCTGCTTCTTGGCGCAACGGTAATGACTCAGCTTATTTATATGATTGATAAAAACTGGTAAAAATGAGAGGCCTTTCTTTCTTAATTTTGCTACTCTATTTTACAGCAACTAATGCTCAGGAAAAAGTTTGTGGCAAGTATAAAAATGAGTTTGGAGAAGTCTTAGTTTTAAACCCAGATAAGACCTTCGAGTATTCCTGGAAATTTGACCTTGCATCAAGTTGGAATACAGGAACATGGATTATTAAAAATAAAGAATACATTTATCTAAGAATAAATGAAATTAAAGATACTTTAAAAACAAATAACAAAATTGAATTAGTCTTATCGGACAATGAAGTATCAAATGAAATAGAACAAGAAAAAAAGGTAATGAATTTAATTTCCGGAGGAGGACAAAGTCGCAAATTACCTCCGGAAAAGCTTTTGATCAAAAACCACAAACTTTTTCCTTACTCGAAAACCGGAAAAGTTCAAAATAAAAAATTACAATCTCCGATGAATAGAAGTACTTTTTTAAAACCTTGGTTTGAAAAAGACTAAAATATTTCCATCAAAAAAGAGTTCGGGATTAATCCCGAACTCTTTTGTTTTATCAATAAGTAAAGATTAAAAAAATCTTACACGATTTCGCTTGTTAATTCCCTTGAAAGTAATTTTTCGTGCATAGGCTTCAAAAGATCCATTGAGCCGGTTTTTACCGTACATTTGCCTTTGAAATGAACTAATATGGTACATTGTTCCGCTTGTTCCAAGGTATGTTTACAGATTTCGATCAGAGAATCTATAACATAGTCAAAAGTATGTACATCATCATTATGCAATACTAATTTATATACTTCATCCAAATCATCCAGCACCAGAACTTCTTCTTCATACTGACGTTTCGGATCTTCATAGTCTTCTATATGGTTATGAAAAAACATACAATCAATATTTTAAACTTCACCTAATTTTTCTGCCAGTTCATTGGTATTATTGGGCTGTTCATATACCAATTCTACAAGCTCTACACTTTTATTATTCATTTTCAGAATTTTGAAATGATAACTGTCCAGATCAAACTCCTGGTTCTCTTCCGGAATATCTACCAACGCATGAAGAATAAACCCTGCTAATGTATTGTATTCGCTTTCTTCAGAAAGAGGTAATTTCTTAGGTAAAAACTCGTTGATTTCATCCAGAGGCTGGGTTGCCTGAACCCAGTAAGTATTTTCCCCTATTTTATCTACAACTTTATCTTCATCATCCTCTTCATCCTGAATTTCTCCTACAAGTTCCTCTAATATATCTTCAAGTGTAATAATCCCTTCTGTTCCGCCAAATTCATCAATTACAATAGCCAAATGCTGCTTTTTCTGTTGGAAAATTTTCAGTAAATCTGAAATCTTTTTACTTCCAACCACAAAGAAAGCATCACGCATCAGTTCTTTCAGATCTTCGTGGTTAAGCTCGCCCTTTCTTTTTACAAATTCTCTGATGATTTCTTTAGTATATAAAATACCGATAACATTATCTATCGAATCTTCATAAACAGGAATACGGGAATATCCGCTATCCATAATTGTATTGATAATCTCGTTGATATCTTCCTCAAAATCAATAGATGTGATATTCTGTCTAGGAACCATGATCTGTTTTGCAGAATGATCCGTAAAATCGAACGCATTTTTAATGATCTCATAGTTTTCCTCCTCAATTTCTCCACTGTCTGCACTTTGCTTTACCAAAAGCTGCAACTCTTCTGTAGAATGGATTTCTTGCTCCGAAGCCGGATGAATCTTAACCAATCTCAGAAAACTATTTGACATGGAGTTCATCAGCCAGATAAATGGTTTGAAAATAGTATAAAAAACTCTCAAAGGAACTGCTGTTGCCATGGTAGTCGCTTCTGACTTTCTGATGGCAATTGATTTAGGAATAAGCTCTCCAAAAACAATATGCATAATGGTAATTAATACAAAACTTATGATCAATGAAATTGAAGTAATCGTTGATTGATTAAGATTGATATTAAAAGAGTCAAAAATATTTTCTACAATATGGTGTAATGCGCTTTCTCCTACCCAACCTAATGCCAGAGAAGCTAATGTAATCCCTAATTGTGTTGCAGATAAATACTCATCAAGATGCTTGATAATATGTTCTGCCTGCTTTGCCATAGAGTTACCTTCTGCGGCTTTCAGCTGTATTTGTGAATAACGAACTTTAACAATTGAAAATTCTGCGGCTACGAAAAAGCCATTAAGTAAAACAAGTAATAAGGCCAACAAAAGCCTGACTATGTCCGAATCCATTTAGAAATTAATATAAATTTATTATACAAAGATATACAAAATAATATAATTAAAACCTGCCTGTTTCCTAGAAACCATCAAAATAGATGATAGAATCAGTCTCTTATTGATTCAAATACAAGCATATGATTAGATTTCTGTTCCCATTTTAGGAATTAAGACCTGAATAAATTGAGAGAATCAGCCATATTATTTACGGCTGATTCTCTTTTAAAATATATGAAGAAACTATTATTTTTCTGTGGTTTGATTTTTAATGATTGTTCCTGCTATTTCGTCTTTATTTTGTTGAGCTAAAACTGATTTTTCTTTATCATTATTTGCTTTTACTTCTTTGTTATTTTTCATTTCAGAAGGATTTTTAGGGCGGGTATACTCATCAATTGCTAAACGTGGAGATTTGCCCATTTCAACAGGATAAAGGTATTTTCCTCTCAGTTCCGGTTCTTTTTCAACCTCAGGAATAATGCGATGTGCATTGGCATAACTGTCTTTTCTTATACCTGTAATCTGCCAGCTTACTTTTACCGACGGTTTATCTGTTCTTATCACAAAAACATTGTCTTTTACTTCCTGAGAAATAATAGCATCTGCAAATGTTCCTATAACAGTTAATTGGTAACGAAAATCTTTGTTTAGTGCATCGAAATAATCCGGTAGCTTTACTGTGGCATATCCATTGTTATCCGTTGTGACATTTCCGTTATAGATATTCATCATATCAGGACTTTCCACAAAACTATGATATAGATATTTATTTTCAGGATCTAATGGATGATCTATCTTAAATGTTCCGCTTCCTTTGGAAATAGATCCTGTAATCTGCACATTTCCGGAAAAATACCCTGCATAATTGGTAGTTGCTCCTGTTGCATACCCATAAACTCCGTAACGTGTTGCCGGTGCTGCAGCCCCACCAATTGTATTAGCATATCCATACACTCCATACGTATTACCACCACCAGTGGTTGCTGCAAATGATGAGTTTTTATTATAGCCGACAACACCAATGCCACTGACAGAGGTTCCCTCAATTCCGGCGGTATTTGCAGAACCGTAAACACCTAAATCCTGATTTCCTGTACTGAAAGTAGTATTGGCATCACTTAAATTTACTCCCTGATAACCTGCACCATGTATCCCTGTTCCGTAATTAGACGTATTGTATGAACCGTTAATACCACCTTTTAATGCAGCTGTTACATTATAGGAATACCCTACAATAGCTGCATTATCATCCAATCCTGCAACCGGTGTTGCAGGCTGTCTCACTTCTAATCTTGCAGTAGGAGTACTTGTTCCGAACCCGGAAGCTCCGGCAGAAACAATAATACCACGTCCTGTTGTTCCACCGTCAAAAAAACCGGCAACTCCGGCACCTGTTGCAACTCCCCAGATTCCGTTCCCTGTTCCTGTACTTACCCCAACTGTTCCCCCTAAAGTTCCGGTAGACAAACCATATACCCCATTTTGAGAACCACTAACTCCAATCACGCCAATTCCTGTGGTTGATTCACCATAAATAGAACCTGATGTAGCAATAGAAGTAGCCGGAGTTCCTACTAAAGTTCCTCTCATTGTATTACCAATTGAACCAGCAGTTACCTGAAATTTTATATTAGGACTTAATGTACCTGTGTTTACCCCAACACTTGTTCCATCGTCTGTTAATTGTGAATTACCAAGTGCATTGGCTGAAGTAAATTTTGATATGGTATTGGCTGTACCGCTTATTGCTGATGTAGATTTAGAAAATAGTGCATAAGGAACACTTAAAAGCTGAGAATTTGAAGTAAGTGTATAACTGGTTCCTCCGGAAGGATCAATTTCTACCTTGGCAAAATAAGGACCTGAAGCCCAGTCTATAGAAGAAAAAGTACCTGTGATCGGAGTTCCTGAACCTATTTCTAAGCTTAAAAGTCCACTTGCACTCGTCGTTGGATTAGGAGCGAAAACTTCTTTATATATTTCCGTACCTGCCGGAGATGTCTTTAAAATACTTATTCTTACTCCAATAGCCTGATTAATTATTAAAGCATTACTTGCGTTTCTTACCACCGCCTGATAACTCATTTTCTCAGGGGATTGTGCTTCAAAATTTTGAAATAATAAGAAGAAATAAACCAGTATGGCTGATTTCATTAAGTGAGAGATCTTTTTCATGATTGTTATTTTTGTATTAGTTTTTAATGGTATTCCGTTTTTTATAATACTTATTTATTGTTATTCTGAATTTAAGTGGAATGAAGAATCTATAGATAATGATGTAGATTCATACTTTCTCCGAAATGGCAGATCAGTAAAATTTTATTATAACGGATGGCTAATTAGTTTTTAATGATTTTAAAAACTTTAATACTTTTTTGAGTATTAAGTACATTCAGAATATAAACTCCAGAAGGTTTTGAAGTCAGATCAATAGATGTTTCAGCTTGTTTTATTTTATCTTGAAAAATATTTCTTCCTGAAGAATCAAACAATTGATAGCTTAAGTTTTTAAGCTCTATTCCTTCAATTTTCAGAAAAAGTAATGAAGAAGTCGGATTAGGATAAACTTTCATTCCTAATTGTATTTCTGAATATTCGCTTGTTCCCAAAGTTATGATTTCATAAGGCTGTTGAACCCCTTCTATGAGTGTTACTCCTCCGCCGTTTACCTGATGATAAAAAGGCTGACCTATCGAGTATGAAATTGTATTGCTAGCATTCGTAACACCCCCTCCAGAAGCATTTACCGATTCTTGAGCGAAACTCAATAAAGAAAATAATAGCAAAAAAATCGAAAAATATAATTTTGTTTTCATTGATAAGTTAGTTTTTTAGTTTTTATTCCTACAAATTTACGATATTAATAAAAATATAACACTAGTGAAAAACCCATTTCTGTGGTGGGGAATTCCCGAAAACAAAAAAAGCATCGAAAATATTCGATGCCTTCTGTATTATAGAATTTATAAATACTATTTCATTGATTAATTCTTTAAAGCTTCAGCTCCGGAAACGATTTCTAGGATTTCGTTAGTAATAGCAGCCTGTCTAGCTTTATTATAGAAAATTACAAGATCATTTTTCAATGCTTGCGCATTATCTGTTGCTTTGTGCATTGCTGTCATTCTTGCTCCATGCTCAGATGCTACAGAATCTAAAACGGCCTTGAATACCTGAGTTTTAATTGATTTAGGAATCAAATTATCCAAAATCTCATTTTTGTTAGGTTCAAAGATGTAATCAGTTTCTACTTCAGATTTTTCTGTTTCCGGCATTGAAATAGGAAGGAGCCGTTCTGCAGTCACTTCTTGTGTTGCAGCGTTTACAAATTTGTTGTAAATCAAATATACTTCATCAAACTTACCGTCTCTGAAGCTTTTCATCACTCCTTCAGTAACGTTAGCAACCCTGTCAAATGTAAGATTATCAAATACTGCACTTTCGTTAGAAAATACCTTCCTGTTTTTTCTTACAGCATCAAAAACTTTTTTACCAATGGTAAGAACCTCTATTTCGTACTGAGAATTATTCTGAAACTGTGCATTAAGCTCTTTTACGATCGATGAATTGAACGCACCTGCCAAACCTCTGTTAGAAGTCACAGCAATAAAAAGCACTCTCTTCACCTCTCTTTTCTGAGCATAAATAGAAACCTGATCAGGATCTGAACTTGAATTTACATTCTGTATGATCTCCTGAAGCTTTTCAGAATAGGGTCTCAACATTACAATAGCATCTTGTGCTTTCTTTAGTTTCGCTGCCGAAACCATTTTCATAGCACGTGTAATTTGCATCGTTGATGAAATTGAACTGATTCTACCTCGTATTTCTTTTAAGTTTGCCATTAATTTAGGTTCAAAGTTTAAGGTCTGAAGTTTAAGGTTTAAAACTTTGAATTCTAAACCTTAAACATTGAATTTTTAATTAGTTATATTTAGAAGCTAAATCGTTAGCTGCCTGCTTAAGAACTCCTGTAATATCGTTATCGATTTTTCCAGCTTTGATAGCAGCCATCGTATCTGGATGCTTAGATCTTAGGAACTCGATATACTCTTGTTGGAATTCTTTAATCTTGTTCAATGGAACGTTTCTCAACAAGTTCTCAGTACCCGCATAGATCATAGCTACTTGACTATCTACAGGAAGTGGAGAGTTAACAGGTTGTTTAAGAAGTTCTACGTTTCTTTCACCTTTAGAGATTACGGCTAACGTAGAAGCATCAAGGTCAGATCCGAACTTAGCAAATGCTTCTAATTCTTTATATTGAGCCTGGTCTAACTTAAGTGTACCAGAAACTTTTTTCATTGATTTAATCTGAGCATTACCCCCTACCCTTGATACAGAGATACCCACGTTGATCGCTGGACGAACCCCAGAGTTGAATAGGTCAGACTCCAAGAAAATCTGTCCGTCTGTAATAGAGATTACGTTTGTTGGAATATACGCAGAAACGTCACCCGCCTGAGTTTCGATGATAGGAAGTGCAGTTAATGAACCGCCTCCTTTCACGATTGGTCTAAGAGACTCTGGCAAATCATTCATTTGCCTAGCAATATTATCATCAGCGATTATTTTTGCAGCTCTTTCCAATAGTCTTGAGTGAAGATAGAAAACGTCTCCAGGATATGCCTCACGTCCCGGTGGTCTTCTCAATAATAGGGAAAGCTCACGGTAAGCAACAGCTTGTTTAGACAAATCATCATAAACGATCAAAGCCGGTCTTCCTGAATCTCTGAAAAACTCACCGATCGCAGCTCCTGCCATTGCAGAATATACCTGCATTGGAACCGGATCTGATGCATTAGCAGCAACGATTACCGTATAAGCTAAAGCTCCTTTATCAGAAAGGGTTTTAACAATTTGTGCTACAGTAGAAGCTTTCTGACCGATAGCAACATATATACAATATACAGGATTCCCTGCATCAAAAAATTCTCTTTGGTTGATGATTGTATCAATCGCAACAGTAGTTTTACCTGTCTGTCTGTCACCAATGATAAGCTCTCTTTGTCCTCTTCCTACAGGGATCATAGAGTCGATCGCAACGATGCCTGACTGTAATGGTTCAGTTACCGGTTGTCTGTAGATAACTCCAGGAGCTTTTCTTTCCAATGGCATTTCGTATAATTCCCCAGTAATAGGACCTTTACCATCGATAGGGTTACCAAGAGTATCCACTACTCTTCCTAACATACCTTCTCCTACTTTGATAGAAGAAATTCTGTTTGTTCTTGTTACTGTATCTCCTTCTTTTACTAATTTACTTTCCCCTAGCAAAGCAACACCTACGTTGTCTTCTTCAAGGTTTAGTACAATACCTTCTACATCACTAGAAAATTTCACCAACTCTCCGTATTGTACGTTTTCTAACCCGTATACACGAGCGATACCATCACCGATGGTTAAAACTGTACCTACTTCCTCAACGTTTGATTGAGTGTCGAAGTTGGCCAATTGCTGTTTTAAGATCGCAGATACTTCTGCCGGATTTATTTCTGCCATTGTATGGTTGTTTTGTTCTTAATTTAATTGAAAACCTTTTTTAACTTGATTAAGCTTAGTTTTTACAGATGCATCGATCTGCTGATCTCCTACTCTTAAAATGTATCCTCCCAAAATTTCAGGATTGATAATTCTTTTTAAATCAAAGTTGGCACTTGTGTTTACAAGATTACTTGATTTTAGAATTTCTTCAATATTAGCGTTAGATATTTCTGTCGCGGTAGTAAGAGTAAGTCTCTGTACCCCGTTGATATCTTCAACTTTATTAATGAATTCCTGAGCAATATTTTTCAACTGGGCTTCACGACCTTGCTTAATGACCAATTTAATCAGGTTTTGGGAAGATTGTGATAAGCTTTTGAAAATTTCCGAGGCTACTTCAATTTTCTTTTTAGAATCGATGTAAGGAGTAAGGAAGAATTTATTCAAATCTTTAGATTCGGTCATTACCTTTACTACATCTTTCATTTCAGAAAATACAGTAGCTGTTTGGCTTGTTTCGTTTGTAAAATCAAGCAAACCTTGTGCGTATCTTTTAGCTACTTTAGATGTAAGCATTCTTAGTTAAGATTTGATTTGTTTAAATAATTCTGAACCAACTCATTCTGAGCTTCGTTGTTGTCTAATTTTTGCTTAAGGATAGATTCTGCGATATTTACAGAGATTGTACCTATTTGAGTTTTGATGTCTGCCATTGCAGCATTTTTCTCAGCGTTGATAGTCTGCTTAGCAGATTCAATTAATTTATCTCCTTCAGCTTTAGCAGCATCTTTAGCTTCTGCTACAATTCTATCTTTGATATCTCTGGCTTCTTTAAGGATCGCATCTCTTTCGATTTTTGCTTCACGAATGATTCTTTCGTTATCCTCTTTTAAAGTTTCCATCTCTTTTCTTGCCAATTTAGCTTGATTAAGAGCGTCAACAATAGAAGTTTCTCTATCATTGATAGATTTTAAGATAGGTTTCCATGCGAATTTACCTAACAAAAATAATAATGCTAGAAAAATAACAGACTGGATAATAAATAATCCTGACGAAAACTGATGAATTAATTCCATTATATAAATGTATAAATAATTATTACTTTTTTTTAAAATTAACATTGTTGCAGCCAACCGCTACAACAATGTTTTGTTTTTGTTTGGCTTATGATGCGAATAACGCAGCAAATGCAACACCTTCTACTAGTGCAGCTGCAATAAGCATAGCAGTTTGGATTTTTCCAGATTGCTCAGGCTGTCTAGCGATAGCTTCAAGAGCAGCAGCTCCGATTTTACCAAGACCGATACCTACACCAAGTACGATAAGACCTGCACCAATAATTCTAGGGATTTCCATAATATATAATTTTAAAAAATTGTTTTAAATTTCAAATTTCAATTAGTGAGCTGCATGATGCTCATGTTCGTGCTCTTCAACAGCCATTCCGATGAATAAAGCTGATAACATTGTAAAGATATAAGCCTGTAGGAATGCTACTAAAACTTCCAGCAAATAAATTACTAATGTTAAGAATGGGAATGCTACTCCGGCAATCCAGTTGTTAAAGATATAGATTGAACCAATTAGCGTCATTACTACAATGTGACCAGCAGTCATGTTCGCGAAAAGTCGGATCATCAATGCGAAAGGCTTAGTAATCGTTCCTAATAATTCGATTGGCAACATAATGAATTTCATTGGAACCGGAACTCCAGGCATCCAGAAAATATGTTTCCAGTAGTCTTTATTAGCTGAGAATGTTGTAATTAAATAAGTTAAGATTGCCAAGAAGAATGTCATTGTAATATTACCTGTAACATTGATTCCAAAAGGCATCAAACCTAATACGTTAAGGAACAAGATAAAGAAGAATACAGTTAATAAATACCCCATAAATCTTTTATACTTGTGTCCGATATTTGGAATAGCAACTTCATCTCTTACAAAAATCACTAAAGGCTCTAAGAATCTAGCAGCACCACTCGGAACTGGAGACTTCTTATAAGATCTAGCCATTCCCGTGAAAACCAACAACATTACTACTGCAACTAATAAAATAATAAGTACACTTTTAGTAATTGAAAGATCTAAAGGTTTCTCATTAGTTGGGTGACCGTCTTTATCAAAAGCTAAAGTTCCTTTAGCATCTGTTTTATAAATTTTCTCATGATGCAATACATAAAAAGAACCATCTACTTCCGTAGGCTCTCCATGCATAAAGCCTTCTTTATTACTCATGAAAGAATGAAAACCATTATCATAGAAAATAACAGGAAGAGGAAAACCAATATGATGACCTTCTTTATCCACCATCAATGTGAAATCATGTGCATCCAATAAGTGATGATCGATGAACTCTTTGTTTTCTTTAGTTACTTTGTCTTTTTCTGAAAGCTCTTGAGCTGGAGCGGCACCAGTAGTAGCCTCACCATGCTGTGCAGACACTAGGTTTAATACAAAAATACTGTAAAATAAAACTGCGAATTTCTTAAACATTGATAGGTTTTTTTCGTTGTGCAAAAATATGATATTTTTTCTAGTTTCAATAATTAATTTTCCTGTTTTTTGTCATGATTAATTAGCTTAATTGCATAGTACGTAAGCAGTGCTGTCAGGACAAAATATGGAATAATAAAATGAAATTTATAGTCTGGAATAGCTTCAAAGTTTAATTTCTTTCTAATTAAGAACATCAATCCAAATTTTAAAAGGATCAATCCTATGACAGACATTCCTAAAAATTGTGGCGCCACTCTATTGATTAAAATAACCAGTGTAATCATCATCATAAACATTACACTAAGGAATAGGTAAAATTTCACGATAATAATTTCATCCAGATGAAAAACAAATTTCCAAAGAGAAAAGTGAATCAAAAATGTAAAAAAAAACAATACTGTAACCAGAATATTTGGAGTAGTCTTCATTCTAAATTTATTTTTCACCTAACATTTATTAGGTAATTTTAACGTATGGCAAAAATAGACTTTTTCTATCGGATTTTTCCATCATTTGATTTATATCATCTCTATCGTTACATAATATTTCATCTCATATATAATATTACGTGTCGGACGGGTTTGTTATACTAAAAAATTCCTTATTTTTGCAAACCTATAATTTACAATAAATATGTTTAATAGTTTACAGGATAAATTAGACAAAGCGCTACATAACATTTCAGGACGTGGAAAGATCACGGAAATCAATGTTGCGGAAACCGTAAAAGAAATTCGTAGAGCATTGGTAGACGCTGATGTTAATTATAAAGTTGCAAAAGATCTTACCAAAAGAGTTCAGGATAAAGCTTTAGGACAGGATGTTCTTACCTCACTTACCCCTGGACAATTGATGACAAAAATTGTTCATGATGAGTTGGTAGATTTAATGGGAGGTTCTCAGGAGGGAATCAATCTTTCAGGAAAACCATCTGTAATCCTTATTGCAGGTCTTCAGGGTTCGGGTAAGACAACTTTCTCAGGAAAATTAGCCAACTATTTAAAAACAAAAAGAAATAAAAAACCTCTTTTGGTAGCTTGTGACGTGTATCGTCCTGCTGCAATCGACCAGTTGAAAGTTTTAGGTGGGCAGATCGGGGTTCCTGTTTTCACGGAAGAAGGTTCTATGGATCCTTCCAGCATCTCTCAAAACGCTATTGCTTTTGCCAAATCAAATGGTCATGATGTTGTTATCGTGGATACAGCAGGTCGTTTGGCAATTGACCAACACATGATGAACGAAATTAAAACGGTTCATTCTGTTATCAAGCCAAACGAAACTTTATTCGTTGTTGATTCAATGACAGGTCAGGATGCTGTGAATACTGCAAAAGCATTTAATGACACTTTGAATTTCGACGGAGTTGTTTTAACGAAATTAGATGGTGATACTCGTGGTGGGGCTGCTTTAACCATTCGTTCAGTCGTTGAAAAGCCAATCAAATTCATCTCTACCGGTGAAAAAATGGAAGCTTTAGATCTTTTCTACCCGGAAAGGATGGCAGACAGAATCTTGGGAATGGGAGACGTTGTTTCCTTAGTAGAAAGAGCTCAGGAACAATTTGATGAAGAAGAAGCTAAAAAACTTCATAAGAAAATCGCTAAAAACGAATTTGGCTTTGATGATTTCTTAAAACAAATCAATCAGATCAAGAAAATGGGTAACATGAAGGATTTGATGGGAATGATTCCTGGAGTTGGAAAAGCGATTAAAGATGTAGAAATCAGTGATGATGCATTTAAACACATCGAAGCAATTATCTATTCTATGACTCCGGAAGAAAGAAGAAGACCTTCTATTATCAATACCCAGAGAAAAAACAGAATTGCTAAAGGAGCAGGAAGAAAAATTGAGGATGTAAACCAATTGATGAAGCAATTCGACCAAATGGGTAAAATGATGAAGATGATGCAGGGACCTCAGGGAAAGCAAATGATGCAGATGATGAGCAAAATGCCAAATATGCCGGGAATGGGCGGAATGTTTGGAAAATAATAAATTATACACAATCATTAAATATATTATTATGGAAACACAAGGAAATTACAACCCACCTTACAAATCGGAAAAAAAGGTTGTTGCAGGTATCTTAGGAATTTTACTTGGAACTTTTGCTATTCATAAGTTTTACCTAGGCTATACAAAAGCAGGGATTATTCAATTAGTTCTTGGTTTAGTAACATGTGGAATTGCAGGAATTGTAGGTCTAATTGAAGGAATTATCTATTTAACAAAATCTGATGAAGAATTTGACAAAACCTATGTTCAAAATCAAAAAGAATGGTTTTAAAAAACGGAAAAATCAGCTTTTAATAAAAAACCGACTCAAATATGAGTCGGTTTTTGTTTTTTAGCTTAAAACAATTGGTCTTATTTATCCCCTTTTTGGGCTTTAGCTTTAATGAAATAAGAGAAACCTACGTTTACACCGAAAGTGTTTACTGTATTTTTAAACTCTGTTCCCATAAAAGTGTCTTTATTGGAAAACTGATCAAAAGAAACTCCTAAATTAACCCCTAAAGACTGAGTTGCCATATAAGTTACTCCTCCTTTTACTTTCCAAGCAAAACCATCTGCAGTGTATTCATCTGTAGTTCCTGAATAAGTTTCTTTCGTTTTGTTAGATGCATATCCAATACCCGCTCCTAAAAAAGGAACCAGCTTACTGCTGTTTGCAAAATAATACGTTGCTGTTGGCATTACAGAAAAGCTAGAAATTGTAGACTTGTCTCCGTCTTCTTTTGTTGTAATGCTTGTAAATCCTAGATCGATCCCAACTGCTAATTTATCAATTACAAAATATCCTACAGAAGGAGTAACAGAGAAAGTACTTACCTTCGCTCCATCATAGCTTTGTCCTTCTACTTTAGTTTTTGTATCAACACTGTTGAAACCCATACCAGTATTTCCACTGATTACCCAGTCTCCTTTAGTCATTTGAGCGTTTGACAAACCGAAAAATGCAACTGCACCCGCTAGTAATAATTTTTTCATAGTATTTAATTTTAAAAATAAGTTTATTATTTGTTATTATTTTGCAAAGATATATTTCACCCCGAAAGATATTGAAGATAAGTTTAACCCCAAATTATAGTTGTTAAGAGCTTTAGCATCTTCCTCTTTATACTTGAAATTTTTGTAACCGAACTCTCCTATTGTAGCTTCAATAGACCAGTTTTTATTTAGGAAATAATCTAAACCCGGTTTTATATTCACTCCGATTGAAGTATATTTTCTTTCTGCAGATAATTTTTGCTGTTCTACATAACCATACATTCCATCCATATAGGTGACCAAAGCATCCTGATTCATTTTTCCAAATTCCATAGGAATTTCAAGTTGGCCAAAAATATATAAATTATCTGATAAATTCCAGTATTTTCTTACGAAAGGAGCTACTACAACAGCATTTGCCTTTCCTGTATAATCAATAATACTTACGAAAGACCCACTACTATTATAGATTGTGTTGAATTCTTCTTTTCTGTTCGTAATTCCTAAGCCAGCTCCAACAGCTAAGTTTTTAGCTACAAATATACCCAATGTAGGGATTATTTTAAAATCTTGAATTGTAGTATGAGTGCTTTTATTCTCTTCTTTAGAATAGCTTGTTTGTCCTGAAACATAGACCGTTCCTGTTTTGATCTGGGCATTAGAAAGCCCGGAAAGTGCAACAGCACCTGCTAATATGAGTTTTTTCATGTATAGTTTTTATAATGAGAAAAAAGCCCTAAGAAACTTAGGACTTTTATTTTTAATGCTTTTAGCTTAAATTATTTAGCGAAAACATACTTAACTCCGAAAGTTACAGAAGATAAGTTTAAACCGAAGTTATAGTTGTTTGTAGCATCACCATCTTTTGGTTTGTAATTGTTGTATCCAAACTCACCGATAGTAGCTTCAATAGACCAGTTTTTGTTTAAGAAATAATCTAAACCTGGTTTTACAGTTACTCCAACTTGAGTGTATTTAGCTTCAGTTGAAGTTGAAGTTGAAGAAGTTGTAGAACCTGAAGTAGCTACAGAAGTGTTTTCAACCTCAGTTTTTCCAAACTGCATTGGTACTGCCAATTGTCCGAAGATGTATAATTTATCACCTAAAGTCCAGTATTTTCTTACGAAAGGAGCAACAACAAAAGCAGGTTGTTTCACTTCGTTAGTCGTTACGATTGTAGCATTTGGCAATACAGTCGTAGAGATATTAGTATCTTTTTGAGTTTGATATCCTACTCCTAAACCTACTGCTAAGTTTGTTCCTACGAAATATCCAACTGTTGGTAATACGTTGAAATTTTCTGTTTTATTGTTTCCGTTGTTAGTTTCAACTTGAGAATATCCTACAGATCCTGATAGGTAAGTTGTTCCTTTAGCGATCTGTGCATTAGATAGACCGAAAAGTGCAATAGCACTTGCTAATAATAATTTTTTCATTTTAATAATTTTAATACTTTCTGACTGCAAATGTATAATGGTCTGTTCTAATATTAAAATTTGTTAACGTGATTAATATCATCATTAAAATATAGCGTTTTTCCAAAATAAAGCTTATTAATTATAGAGAATTAATTTTCTCACAATATTTTGAATAAAAAAGCAACAATTTAGCAATCAGAATAGGAAAACAATTACTTTTTATAATTTTCTGATTTTCTAAATGTTGATATATTTATAATTTTATCAAAAGAATATAATAAAATACTACATATATTTTTTTATTTAAGAAAAACGAATGCTTTTTCAGAAAAAAGATGAATATACTTAAAATAAACTTTACAAAAAAATAAAAACTCCATCTCAATAGACAGAGTTTTTATTATAAATATTTCCTAATTTTTACTTCAAAAAGAAATTTACACCGAAATTAACGGCTCCAAAGTTATATCTATCATCATCATACCAGTACCCACCGTGATTTTTATATCGGCTGCTGATATTTTGGAAACCTAAATATAATTCTGCATTTTTCATCTGATACCCTACTCTTGGTGCAACATACAATCCGCTATTAATATAGTTTTTAGTAGAAATAGCTGCTCCCAGATCCAATCCTACAAAAAGCGGAATTTTATCAAATTTATATTTTCCAGATGCCGCAATAGGAATAAACCCAAAATCGTCTACCTGATCTTTCCCGAAAAAATGAGAGTATCCTGTAGTAGCCCCGATATCTAAACCTTTAGTAATATTCCACATATAAGCAGCATCTACACCTATCGTAACACTTGCAGCGTCCGCAGCATCACCTAGCGGAGCTCCAATATGACCTCCCAGTCTAAAACCTTCCTGTGCATGAGCCATACCACCAAAAAGTGCAAAAGCACCTAGTAATAATAATCTTTTCATTGTTTAAAATTTAAAATGTTGTTATAAAAAATTAGGTATGCAAACTCAGTGCCGTTCATAAAAAAAGCAGGATAAAATTCCTGCTTTTTATGATTTATTTAAAACGAGTCTTAGTTACCTCCGAATTTAAACCCTACTCCAATTTGAGCAAAGCTGTTAGTTACTTTTCCTCCGCTTCCGTCATTAGAAAGGTTTGATACCCCTAAACTGTATCTTCCATCGATGAAGAAACCGTTTTCAAACATATATTCCACCCCTACGAATGGAGCAATGTTTAATTTTTTAATATCATCCTTAATATCTACTTCACCAGAATCTCCTTCAATCTCCATATCAGCAAAATCAGAACCGATTACCGTTTTTTGCTTCGCTGAAAGAATAACTCCAAAATTAGCACCCGCAGCTACAGAGAAATTTTCTGAGATAAAATATTTTGCTGAAACCGGCACCAACAATGTACCTAAATTAACCTTGGTCTGTTCACCTACAAACATAATTCCGGCATTTATACCGTCAATTTTTTCTTTACCCCCCAATGGAGAATATAAAACTTCTGCCTGAAACCCGAAATTATCATTGATCTTGTATTCTGCCATACCTCCAATGTAAAAAGTATATTTAGGATCCATATTCCTTTTTCCCGCAGAATCTTGATTTTCATCAATCTTTAAGGTTGACATTGCGAATCCGGCTTTCGGTCCGAATCTGAATTCCTGTGCATAAACACTACTTCCCATGACAGCAATTGCTGCAATAAGTAAATTTTTTTTCATGATATACTTGTTTTTCTAAAAATTAGTGAGCAAATATATCACTTTTTGCGGATTTAGCAAGAGTTTTTAAAATTTCATAGAAAATTAATCTCTTTGCCTCTTTTCTTCTTCGTTATATGCCAGAATGATTTTCTTAACAACAGGATGTCTCACCACATCTTCCTCGGTCAAGTGGACAAATCCAATTTCTTTAACGTCTTTCAGAATTCTCATAGCCTCCTTCAATCCGGATTGCTGTTTAGGTGGTAAGTCCACCTGGCTCGGATCTCCTGTAATGATGAACTTTGCATTCATTCCCATTCTTGTCAAAAACATTTTCATCTGAGAATGTGTCGTGTTTTGTGCTTCATCAAGAATTACAAAGGCATCATCCAAAGTTCTTCCTCTCATAAAAGCCAATGGTGCCACCTCAATTACTTTCTTTTCCATGAAGCCCTCAAGTTTCTCATGAGGAATCATGTCTCTGAGCGCATCATACAAAGGTTGTAAATACGGATCCAACTTTTCTTTAAGATCGCCAGGTAAAAATCCTAAACTCTCTCCTGCTTCCACAGCCGGTCTGGTGAGTACAATTCTTTTTACAGCTTTATCCCGGAGAGCTCTTGCAGCCAACGCTACACTGGTATAAGTCTTCCCTGTTCCCGCAGGTCCGATCGCAAAAACCATATCTTTTTTCTCAGTTTCTTTTACTAATTTTTTAAGATTGGTGGTTTTAGCTTTAATTACTTTACCATTTACTCCTTTTACAATAATATCCTGATCAAAAACAAGCTGTTTTTCGTTCTCGTCCTTTAAATTAAGGATATTTTCTACGTCTTTAAGCTCGATAGAGTTGTTTTTCGAAATAAACTTAACAATATCATCAAGTTTTTGTTTAAATATATCTAACGCTTCCTGATTCCCCATCGCAAAGATAAAATGATCTCTTCCTGTGATTTTAAGAGTAGGAAAGCTTGATTTTATTAAATTGAAAAATTGGTTATTAACTCCATAGAAGATTTTCATGTCAATATCTTCCAAATCATATGTCAATTCAAACATGCAGTATTTTTATTTTTAGATTTTAAATGTAAAGCTTTTTTTGGAAATTTTTATCAAATTCTTTGCTAGAATATTTCGGGCTTTCTTTTTATTTTAGATAAATTTGCAGTTCTATTATTCTACAAACAATTAATGTCAATTATTACCCTTACTTCAGATTTCGGAAATTTGGATTACAGAGTTGCCGCTGTGAAAGGCAGCATTCTTTCTCTGAATCAGAAGGTTAATATTGTTGATATCACCCACGATATTCAGGCTTTCAACCTTATCCAGACTTCATATATTGTAAGAAACGCTTATAAACATTTTCCGAAAGGCAGTATTCATATTATTGCTGTCGACAGCTTTCAGCACAAATCAAGAAAAAATATTTTATATAAGGCCGATGGTCATTACTTTATCGCAGCGGATAATGGTCTTTTAAGTTTGATATTTTTTGATATCAAACCTGAAGCAATTTTTGAAATCACTTTAAATAACAGGTTTGACGACATCGTTAATTTCACGTCAACAGATGTTTTTGTCCCTGCAGCGGTACATTTAGCGAATGGCGGACTTCCCGGAGTAATCGGAAGAAAAATTAATGCAGCCAAACAGCTTTTATTCCCGAAACCGGTATATAATGAATCAGAAAAGATGATCATTGGTGAAGTCACTTATATTGATAATTTTGGAAATATAATTTCAAATATCAGTAAAGATTTTTTTGAAAGTGTTGGAAATGGGTATGAAAATTTTACCATCAAGTTCAGAAATTTAGCCCTTTCAAAAGTTTTTTCAAGCCATACGGAAGTGGTTTCGGACTGGGAAAGGGAAACCGAATTCCATGGGCAGTCCGCAGCAATCTTTAATGATAGTCAGCTTTTGGAGCTTACAATCTATAAAGGGAGTAGAAAAAACGGCGCAAAAAGCTTATTCGGAATGAACGTGGGCGAAAATATTTACATCGAATTTTCATAAAATTATACATTTCATAAAAAAACCGATTTTTTTTATATATTTGTCAAAATCTAAAAATTAAAAATGGCAGAGTACAAATTATTGCTTCCTTCCATGGGAGAAGGCGTTATGGAAGCTACTATTATCACTTGGTTATTCAATGAAGGCGATCATGTAAAAGAAGATGATTCCGTAGTAGAAATTGCAACAGACAAAGTAGATTCAGACGTTCCGACACCGGTTTCCGGGAAAATCGTAAAGATTTTGAAACAGAAAGACGAAGTTGCAAAGGTAGGTGAAGCTATTGCTATTTTAGAGATTGAAGGAGAAGGCGGAAATACAGCTGCAGAAGAAGTAAAAACTGAAACTCCGGCAACAGCTCCAGATGCCGAAACTTTAAAAACAATTGAACAGCCACTTCAGGCAGCTGCTTCAACAGAATTTTCGGGAGATCTTTACCTTTCTCCATTGGTAAAATCAATCGCTCAACAAGAAAACATTTCTGAATCTGAACTCAAAACTATCAAAGGAAGCGGTTTGGAAGGAAGAATTACAAAAGAAGATATTTTAGCTTACGTTAAAAACAGAGGAAATCAGCCGGCTCCACAAGCAGCTCCGGTACAGATAGCTTCTACTCCACAGCCAGTCGCTACTTCAGCTCCAGTCTCTACAATTTCTGTTGCGGCAGGTGATGAAATCATTCCTATGGACAGAATGAGAAAAATCATCGCTGAAAATATGGTGAAAGCCAAGCACATTGCGCCGCACGTAACTTCTTTCATTGAAACAGACGTTACCAACGTTGTAAAATGGAGAAATAAAAACAAAGCTGTTTTTGAAAAACGTGAAGGTGAAAAACTAACTTTTATGCCGATTTTTGTGAGAGCCGTTGTAAAAGCAATTCAGGATTTCCCAATGATCAATGTTTCTGTAAATGGTGAAAACATCATTAAGAAGAAAAATATAAATATCGGTATGGCAACAGCTTTACCAGACGGAAACCTTATTGTTCCTGTAATTAAAAATGCAGATCAGCTTTCACTTTCAGGATTGGCAAAAGCTATTAATGATTTAGCTTACAGAGCAAGAAACAAAAAATTAAGACCAGAAGATACTCAGGGAGCAACTTATACAATTTCTAACGTAGGAAGCTTTGGAAACCTAATGGGAACTCCTATCATTCCTCAGCCTCAGGTTGCCATTTTAGCAATCGGAGCTATCGTTAAAAAGCCTGCAGTTCTTGAAACAGCAGACGGGGATGTAATTGCGATCAGAAACCTAATGTTTATGTCTCATTCTTACGATCACAGAGTGGTAGACGGATCTCTAGGCGGAATGATGCTGAAACACGTTCACGATTACCTAGAAAACTGGGATCTGAACACAGAAATATAATAATAAATGATTATTGATGAGTTAAAATGATTAGCATTGTCATGTTGAGCTTGTCGAAACATCTTTACAATACAATAAACAACCTTCGATTTTTTCGGAGGTTTTTTATTGAAATAATCTGTAACGTTTAGCAAAAAAGTCTAACAAACCAAGTAACAGAAATAAACAATAAATTACTTTAAAAGTCCACTAAATCATAAAACATGAAACAAATTCTTTCAGCAGCACTCACTTTAGCTGTTTCTACCGTTGCTTTTTCACAGCAAATCAATCAGACAAAATTGATTGACACTTATATAAAAGAAGCGATGAAGACCAATCAAATTCCGGGGTTAGCTCTTGGGGTTGTAAAAGACGGCAAAATTATCTTCGAACAATATTACGGTACAGAAAGCTTAGAAGATGCTAAAAAAGTCGGTCCAAGTTCAATGTTCAGAATCTATTCTACTTCAAAATTAATGACTAATGTGGGTGTCTTTCAACTTATTGAACAGGAAAAACTTTCTTTGGAAGACAGATAATCCTAATGCTGAAAAAAATTACCACAGCATTAAAATAAAAAATCCAACATGGGATTTTGAAAACACCTTGAATAATATAGGTTATATTTTAATGAGAAATTCAAGGTTTGATGAAGCCATTAAAGTTTTTGAATTAAATGTAAAAGAACATCCTCAATCCGGAGGCGTTTTTGACAGCTTAGGAGAAGGGTATTTATCCGTAAAAAACTATCCGTTGGCATTACAGAACTATAAAAAATCCCTTGAATTGGATCCTCAAAATACAAACGCACAGAATATGATTGATAAAATTAATGGTCTTCTAATTCATAAGAATTAATAAAACATATCGATCTCCTCAATGAGATCCCTGCAAAGTTGGGATTTTTCATTTGTATCCAACAGCAATTATTTACAATTAAAATATCAATAATCAATTTTTAATATTATAAATAATTTAAACATAATAAATTTTAATTAAATTATCAATAAAACAAACAATATTTATTTTGTTATAAAATACTTTGCTTTAAAAGCGATTAATCAGTTCAATTAAAAAAAACTAACGGTTTTCCATTACTGAAAAAATATAAAAATTCTTAAAAAACACGTATTTTTATCCCTCAAAATCCCCAAATGCTGAAATTTTTATCCCTCATTCGAAGATCCCTGAAAAAATCTTTCGACAACATACGCAATGAACAACTGAAATACAATCTGCTTCAGGCTATTCCTTTTTGGATCGGTTCGGTGATTACCGGTTTTGTTGCCGTAATGTATGCTAAGTTTTTTGCATGGGGTGAAAATCTTCTTCATTTCATTCTCGACTGGCATTCCTGGATGATTTTCATCATTGCACCGATTGGTTTTGTTCTTTCATGGTGGCTGGTAAAAGAATTTGCGCCTAATGCCAAAGGAAGCGGAATTCCACAGGTTATGGCCGCTGTAGAATTAGCCAACCCGAAAGAACACAAAAAGATCCGAAGCCTGTTAAGTTTAAAAATTATTGTTTTTAAAATCATTTCATCGGTGGTTTTAGTCATTGGTGGAGGTGCAGTCGGTCGAGAAGGTCCTACTATTCAGGTGGCAGGTTCTGTTTTCAGAAAAGTTAATGAATATCTTCCTGAATGGTGGCCGAAAATATCAAAAAAAAATATGATTATGACAGGAGCAGCAGCCGGACTGGCAGCTGCTTTCAACACTCCACTCGGAGGAATTGTATTTGCCGTAGAAGAGCTTTCCAAAACTCATATTAATTACTTCAAAACAGCTTTATTTACCGCAGTTATCATTGCAGGGCTTACTGCTCAGACTTTAGCCGGCTCCTATTTATATTTGGGATATCCTAAAACAAATGATGTTTCATTAACGGTAATGTTTCCTATTATTCTAGTCGCAGGAATTGCAGGAATTTTAGCCAGTCAGCTTTCCGTCACCATGTTAAAAATGAGTGACTGGAAAAAACGAAAATTGAAGACAGACAGAGCGAATGTCATTTTCCTTATCATTTCCGCTTTAATTATAGCTTCAATTGCCTTCTTTATTAATAGAGAGATTTTAGGTTCAGGAAAAGAAATTATGGAACGAGTTCTTTTTACAGAAAATAAACATGAAGATTGGTATGTTCCTGTTTTAAGAATGTTGGGTCCTGCCCTTTCTTTTACTTCCGGAGGTGCAGGTGGAATTTTCGCTCCTGCCTTGACTGCCGGAGCAAGTATCGGATCCGTAATTTCAGGATTTATTCATTTGAGTCCAAACGAAACCAATGTAGTTATTCTCGCAGGAATGGTAGCTTTTCTAACTGGAATTACAAGAGCTCCTTTTACATCAGCTATTATCGTCTTAGAAATGACCGACAGACATTCATTAATTTTCCATTTGATGTTGGCTGGAATGGTTTCTTCCATTGCTTCGATTTTAGTAAGCAGGCATTCTTTATATGATGTAATAAAAGTAAGCTTTTTAAATGAAATTAGAAGAGAAAATAAAATTAATAATTAAATACTTTTATGAATATATTTAGAAACTTATCTTTTTTTAGAATTATTATAGGATATGCAGCTTCTATTATTTTTTTCGGATTTATATATTGGATTTTTTGGTTCTTTAAACCAGATTCTTTTATTTTTAATGAAGAATTTAATTTACATCCAATTAGTTCAACTAAAATTATAGGAGATACAAATATAAATCTTAAAAACATTCAAACTAAAGCTGACTCTTTAAGAAAGCAAAGTGCATTTTATTCTAAAAAAATTTATCAAAACCAAAGAAAAAGTGATTCTCTAAAGCAAATACTAATTTATAAGGGTGATTTGGTAGAGAAAAAAACTACTAAAAATATTAATGAATGGAGAGTTGCACAAAGAGATTCGACTTTACTAAGGAAAAAAGAATTACTTCAGAAAAAAATAGAAGAATTAAAAAAAACATATAATAACAATTTAACTAAAAGCCAATTAGAATTAGAATTAGCAAAATTAGAATTAGACATAAGTAAGAAAGAAACTAATTCATTAGAATATATTACCGAGAATTTTGATTTTTTTATCGATCAAAATTTAAGTAAAGATATAACGAAAACTGATTCATTATACTCATTATTAGAGTTCAAAGAACTTCCTAAATTACAAAGTAAAAAAGAAAAGATTGATTTTTCAATTGAGAATATGAGATCCGAATTACTTAATAAATCAATGGATCGAATTACACTAATAGATTTTCTTTTGTTTAGTGCATCAAATTCAACAACTATTACATTTGGCGAAATGACACCAAATAGTTTAACTATGAAAATCTTATTACTTATTCAAGGTTTTATATGTTTGTTTATTGTTGCAATTTTTGGAGATAAATTAATTAATAAAATAAACACACCATAGAATTGTTGCATATTACAAATATATTTTCTACTTTTGCACCTCGAAATAATTAACAAATTCATTTAACATTATGAACAATTACGAAACTGTTTTCATTTTAACTCCCGTTCTATCTGAGTCACAGGTAGAGGAAGCAGTGAACAAGTATGTAGATCTTTTAAAAGAAAAGAACTGCGAAATCGTTGCTAAAGAAAACTGGGGATTAAAAAAATTAGCTTATCCGATCCAATTAAAAAAGAACGGATTCTACACTTTAATCGAATTTAAAGGAGAAGGTACTGTAGTTGCTGATCTAGAATTAGCATTCAAACGTGACGAAAGAGTAATTCGTTACCTTACTACAAAACTTGACAAACATGCTGTAGAGTACGCTGTAACAAGAAGAGCAAAAGTAAAAGCAGCTAAAGCTTAATTATTAACCCAATTTTTTAAAACGACAAGACATGGCAATAGATGAAATGGCTAAACAAGCCTCAGCTGGAGGAGAATCAGAAGTAAAATTCCTTACTCCGCTTGATATCAATACAAAATCTGAAAAGAAATATTGTAGATTCAAAAAATTCGGAATTAAGCACGTTGATTACAAAGATGCTGACTTCTTATTACAGTTCGTAAACGAGCAAGGTAAAATTTTACCAAGAAGATACACTGGAACTTCTTTGAAATACCAAAGAAAAGTTTCTGCTGCGATCAAAAGAGCTAGACACTTAGCTTTGATGCCTTACGTAGCTGACTTATTGAAATAAAAAATTGCAATTAGCCATTAGCTTTTAGCTTTTGGCTTTTTGTTGCTGAATACATAATTAATTCTAACTTGATTTTAGACATCTCTAAAATCTAAAAAGGACAACAACAATGAACATTATCCTAAAAAAAGACGTAGAAAACTTAGGTCTTGAATTCGACACAGTAAGCGTAAAGCCTGGTTATGCAAGAAACTTCTTAATCCCTCAAGGATTTGCACTTTTAGCTACACCAAAAAACATTGCAGCTCTAGAAGCTACTTTGGAAGCTAGAAAAGAAGAAGAAGCTAAATTAATCGCTGCTGCAAACGCTGTAGTTGACCAATTAAAGAAAACTTCTATCACTATTCCTGCAAAAGTAGGTTCTGGTGACAAATTATTCGGATCTATCAACAATGCAGATCTTTCTGCAGCTCTAGAAAAAGCTGGAGTTTCTGTTGAAAAGAAATACATCAAAATCCCAGGAAACACTATTAAGAGAACTGGTAAAGTAACTGCTAACATCAGATTACACAGAAACGTTGAGTACAACTTCGAATTCGATATCGTATCTGACGCACCGGTAGAAGTTCCAAAAGCTGCTCCTGCTAAAAAAGAAGAAGCTCCTTCTGAAGAAGCTTAATCAAAAAACGAGATTTTCTCAACATATGAAAACCACTTCAATTGAAGTGGTTTTTTTTATTTATAACTCACTTCTTCCGGTAAATTTAAACATCATCTCCTTTAAGCTTGTGCAGGTATTCTGTAGGGGGAATTCCTATTACTTTTTTAAAAATATTACTAAAAGAAGAAAGACTGTTATATCCCACCATCATTGCAATTTCATACATATTATATTTACCTTCCAACATAAGCTCCAGCGATCGGGTAATCCTTAAAGCACGCAAAAAACGGACGTAATTCATTCCTAAAATCTCTTTAAACTTTCTCGAAAGAGTTCTTGTACTCATTCCGAATTCTTTTGCAGTAGATTCTATCGTTAAAGGCTTGTCTAAATTTGCATGGATATACTGTGCAACTTTTAATAAAGTTTCATCATTGGGAAAAGGATGCTGAACGGGAAATGCTAATTTTTTATCTCTTTTCTCAGGCAAGATTCCTTTTAAGGCTTTAAGGAAATAATATTTTGAACCGTCATTTTTTGTGATTTTCCCATCCCAGTCTTTTGTATATAAAATCATTTCTCTAAGCAAATGACTTACGGAATAGATATTAATTTCATCAAAAAAGCCACTTTCATTTTCTTCTTTTTTAAAATAAAAATTATATAAGTCTACTTTAGGGCTGGTCGAGAAAATATAATGGGGCGTTCCTGCTGGAATCCACATAAAGCATCTTGCCGGTAAATACCAGTGTTTCGAATCAGTAAAAACATGGACAATGCCCCCTTCTGCATAGACTAATTGCGCAGAACTGTGATGATGAATATCTGTTTTCACATCTCCGGTAAGAACATGATAAACGTAAAACGCCGCATCTTCTTCTTCAACGGCTCCAAAATGACTGTCATTCATGAAATAAAGGTAAGCAGAAAAATTTTAATTTGGCGTAAATGAAAAAATCTTTTTCTGTTTTCACAAATCGTGTCCTATGCTTCACCCCGTAAATTTGCGGTATCAAAATCAATTTAGCAAAAAACCTTTAATTAAATTATGAAAATGATATTTGACGCACGCAGATATCACTGTATTGCGTTGTGCTTATTATTGGTAAGCAATCTCTTATACTCACAAATGACCGATTATCAGCATCTCAGCTTACAACAGGCTGTTGAGATCGGACTCAAGAATAATAAAAATATTCAGATCAGCCATCTGAAAAACGAAATGTCTGAAACGAAGGAAAAAGATCTTAAAATGGAGAAACTTCCGGACATTGAATTTCATACCAGCTACAACCAGGTTACTAATCTTTTTCAGCATGAAAACGGCGTATTTGGAAAAGCTACAAAATATGATGTTATCAATGGAATGTATGATTTCACGCTTTCTGCATCAATTCCGGTGTATATGGGCGGAAAAATTAAAAATACGGAGAAAAAAGCAGCGATTGATACTGAAATTTCTTCATTAAAAACCCATTTGGATGAAAGACAATTAACAATGGAAATCATCACTGCTTTTCTTCAGATCCATCATTTAAAAGAGCAGCAAGGTCTTATTAATGATAAAATGAGGGAAGATTCCGTAAACATCAAGCAGGTAAAAACTTTAAAAGCCAATGGAGTGGTAACAGTGAATGAAGTTTTAAGAACCTCTTTACAGCTTTCCAATCATAAAATGAGCTGGACAGAGCTCGATAATGATATTCAGATAGCAGAACATAAGCTTAAAACAATTCTTTCTCTTCCCGAAAACCAGGAAATACATGTGGATACAGCAGATCTGATCTCGGAAAAAGCGGAAATCCCTTATGTAGACGAATTAACAGAAACGGCTTTGCATCAAAACGAGTCTGTAGAAATGGCCAACAAAAACCTTTCGCTTAAAGAATTGGATCAAAAAATTACAAAAGCGAATTATTTACCAAAAATTACAGCAGGCGGAGAATATTTTATGAAGTATCCAAATATGATGTTTTTTCCTCCTGAACCTTATGCCTATCGTTTAGGAATGATCGGAGTTAATCTTACCTACCCCATCGAAAGTCTGTATAAAAATAAATACAAAATGCAGGAAGCAAAGGAAAACATTCATTTGGCAAAACTTCAAATTGAAGAAAATGAAGAAAACATAAGACACAGTGTTTATGAGGCTTACAAAAAGTTTGAACAAACCAATCAAAAGGTAAAAATCGCTGAAGAAGCGATTACTCAGGCTAAGGAAAACTACCGGATTGTAAGAACAAAATATGCGAACAAATTAAGTTTAATTACAGAATTAATAGATGCTGACAATGCCTATCTTGAAGCCCAATCCAATCTTATTTCCGTAAAAATCAACAGACAACTTAAATATTATCAACTCCAATACACGATTGGAAACTTATAAAAACCATGGCAAAGAAACAATTAACACAAAAGGAAAGAAGAATCAATAAAACGATTACTTTATTGGCGTGGATTCTCATCATCAGCGGAATTACGGGGATGGTAAGTTTTTATCTTTTTTCAAGAAAAAATGTGACAACCAACGATGCACAAATAGAACAGTATATTACCCCTGTTTCCAGTAAGGTTTCAGGTTTTATTAAGACGGTTAAGTTTAATGAAAACCAATTTGTACATAAAGGTGATACTTTAATTGTGATCGACAATCGTGAATTTGTCAATCAGGTAAAAATGGCCGAGGCCAGTCTGAATGCCAATTCGGCAAACATCAACACGATTGAAAGTGGCGTAAATACAAAAGCAAGTGACACAAAAATCATTGATGCGAAGATTGCCTCTGCAAAAATTGATATCTGGAGAACCGAACAGGATTTTAAAAGATATAAAAACCTGGTTTCAGAAGATGCTGCAACCGAACAGCAATTTGAAAACATAAAGGCTTCCTATGAACAGGCAAAAGCCAATCTTTTAGCTTTGGAACAACAAAAAAATGCAGTGAAAGCAAGCGTGAACGAGCAGGAAACGAGAGTTGCTCCCGTAAAAAGTCAGATTCAGCAAAGCTCTGCCAGTCTGAATAATGCTAAACTTTTCCTTTCCTATACAGTCGTAACAGCGCCTTATGACGGTTGGGTAGGTAAGAAAACCATTCAGGAAGGGCAGTTGATTAAGGAAGGACAGGCTTTGGTTCAGATAGTTAGCAAAGAAAAATGGATTATTGCCAATTATAAGGAAACGCAATTGGGACAGATTGACCAGAATAAAGAAGTGATCATCACAGCAGATGCATATCCTGATATAGAATTCAAAGGAAAAATTGTTTCCGTTTCCCCCGCTTCCGGTTCTCAGTTTTCTTTAGTAAAACCAGACAATGCCACAGGAAATTTCGTAAAAATCGAACAAAGATTTCCAGTAAAGATTATCCTGGATCATAATCAACACAACGAAAAATTACTTTCCGGAATGAATGTTCTGGTAAGCGCCAAAAAGATATAAAGTTTGAGAAACTGAGGAATTGAGAATTGATGTAGAAAGAGCATGTATATTAGATTTTAATTTTTCCAAATTCCTCATTCTCAGATTTAAAATAACCATTACATTATTTTTAGCGAAAAGGCAGAGTGTAATATTGCCATCTTACCTTTACTTTTACATGCTGTTCCTTTGTCTTTTCGCATTTTTAGACATATTCTCTCTTTCCTAGCTTTCATAAAGAAAATCATGCAACACAATACAATTTATCATAAATGGGTACCACAATGGCTGAAACTGCCGCTTCTTATTCTGGCACTGTTTCCCCACCTGATGTTGTTATCGCTTTTGCACTCCAATAGCGCCTTCACATCTTCTTTTATGGATGTAGACTCAGATGACATCCAATACTTAATGATTTTGATGTACGGGACATTTGTGGTTACCCTTTTAGTGATACAGCGGTTTATGGCTTATTTCAGTGTAAAATATTATACATTGCTGATGTCTTCCGTTTCAATACTTATTCTCTACGGGCTTTCAGTCACCAATGATTATCATATTATTTTGGTCATCCGCTTTCTGGAAGGAGTTTTCGGAGTCATGGAAGGTTCTATCTTTTTACCTTTAATTGTCGCTGAACTCAAGACAAAACACGCCAAAGAAATCGCTTATCTGTTCATGTACACCATTATTCTTACAGGAGGAACATTGACCACTTCCCTTTTAAAATCAAGTATTGAGGATTATGATTTCAAGCATATGATTTTAATGGTGGTTTATTTTCATGTCTTTGTACTGATCATTGCCTTTGCCATTTTCAATAAAAACAGATTCTTCCCTAAGAAACCGTTGTATCAACTGGATATTACCAGCTGGTTTTTGCTTTGGGTATGTCTTCAGGCAGGTGGATATGCATTGATATATGGAAAAAGATTGATGTGGTTCGAGTCTGATCTTATTGTTCTTTGTTTTCTGATTTTCCTACTATTCGGAGGATTATTTATGCTAAAACAGAGAAACCAGCCGCGTCCTTTTTTTCATTTTGAAGTTTTCAGTTCTAAAAATGTAATTGTCGGAGTTATTTTATTTTTTATTTTTTACATTCTGAGAGCTTCTATTAATAATGTATACAGTGTTATGGCAACAGTTTGGAAATGGCCTTGGGATTATATTGTGAAAATTCAGTACTGGAATGTAGCCGGAAGTCTTTTGGGCATCATTATTTCTGCACTATGTATAACAAGAGGAGCTTCTTCGAGATTAGTTTTCTTTACCGGGTTTCTGATTTTGGCCATTGATTCGGCTTGGTTTACTTACACATTTTATCCCGATACTACTCTTCAGACGATTTGTTCCCCGTTATTTGTTCAAGGAGTCGGTCAAGGATTACTTTTTACACCACTTGTATTTTTTTTAATCGCAGGAACGCCCGAACAATATGTTTCCAATGCAACTGCAGTTGGAACTGCAACCAGATTCTGGACCACAGCAATAGGATATGCTTTAATGCAGAATGTAATGCTGTTTTTAACCTTAAAGCATTCGGATTCATTAAGCTCCCAATTAACAGATACCAATCCCATTTTCTATTCCCAATGGAACCAGCTATTCGGAACAAATATTTCAAAACTTCCTATCAATGATTCATTATCCGTAACTGCGGGAGCTTTTAAAGCAAAAATCAATGCTCAGGCAATTCTTCTCTCTAATATGGAAATTTTTACGGCATTATTCTGGCTGGCTTTAGCTACAGCTTTTATTATACTCCTATACCATCCGGTAAGAATTGCTGTGAGAAATATTATGTAATCAAAAAATGTGAATTGGAGAGGACACTAGAGAAACTACAAAATAGCTCTAAGATTTCTCTCGAACTTCTAACCCATTAAACTTATTCTCCCCAAAACGTCCATACCGAACCGTTAAAAACAGCCAATTGTTTTTTCACGGTATCATACACCATCATCCCGGCTGCCGGAGAAATAATATTGAGATGCGGACTGGCAACTTTAGGCAAAATCATAGCTTTGTCATTGTCTTCCAATACCAGAATTCCTGGAGTTGTCGTTGGTGTCCCGATAGCCATTTTTGCAGCCGGGTTATCATTCAAAGCATCCTGCAAACTTGAATCAGCAGCTCCTGTCGCATCGATGGAGAGATCGGCCCAACTATTATTCCGATATAATTTTATTTTTTTATCTGAAAGTTCAAAAACCAAAGTTCCATTCACTGCATTTTGTACGCTCGCTAAATCGGGCACCCATGGAAGAATGATCCCCTTATTGGCATTCCCAAACTCAATTGAAGAAGATTCCGATTCAAGACTGGCTTTTCCAATGGCAATTTGTGAATAGATACAGCCAGAGATCATTAAGCTTATCATTAAAACAATTTTTTTCATTTCGATTTTTATTTTAAAATTAATCGGGGCATGTTTGATTATTAAAGCATCTCCAACCTGTAGGAGTTCCATCAATATTTACCTGAAGACAGTTCTGAGTGGTATTGTAAACCATCATTCCTTCCTTTAAATCTGTTACCGGAATTGCCGTAACCTGAGCGTCCGTAAGCCTATTCAAAACAAAACCTTTCGTTTTAGATTCTAAAGCGATCCAGGCTCCCTTTCGTGCTCCCGGCCAATTCGCATCACCTGCATGAGCTCTTTGTAAAGCAGTTATTCCCATATTGGTAGGAAGTACTGATCCGGAAGTTACTGCCGGTTTATAACAAGGAGTAGTTCCACTCCCGGGAACAATTATGGTATCAGTTGCCGTATCGCAATTGGTTGGGTTTCCCTGCTGGCAAATCTGATAATTCAAAGTATAGGTTCCTGCCGGTGTTCCTGGAGCAACTATAACATACCCTGTGCTCGTATTTAAACTAATATTCGGATTTGAAGTTGAAATTTGAGATATAATAACATTTGTAATGGTAGCCTGCGGTCCGTTATATGTTTCAAAATCATTATCTAAAACAATACCTGCAAAACTTCCGGCAGGAATTGTATAAGTATCATCTACAGCCATTGGAGGCAGATTTCCGTTGATTGTTGTACAAAATCCCGGATTAGTAATAAGCGAAGCACTGCAAGAATTAGTGGAAGCACAATCAAAGGTAACATTGGTAAGATAGGTAGGATTACTATTCATAAAAACTGTACTGGGATCTGAAACTCCCGTACTTCTCTTAAAATCCAGATTGGGACCTATTACCACATTATTCACCTGAATCGCATTATTTACTTCGATATATCCTTTTTTAGAAGACGACGAGGGCCCGTGAAAAGCGGCATTTCCACCCTGATACTGATTGATTGACAATTTCCCTTCATTATAAATAACCGCATCTGCAGGTGCATTATTCATATTCCCGGTTGAAGTAAAAAGTCCAAAATTATAAATTTCACTGGAATTTCCTGATAAATTAATATCTCCTCCGGCAGTAAAAACCCCGGTATTATAAATAGAGCCGCCATTAATATTAAAACCGCTGTTGGAATTAATCGTTCCGCAATTAATGTAAATACTATTTTCGTTGTTGCTATAATTTCCGGCAAGAGAAATAAAACCACTAACTTCATTTCGAAATTTTGTAATGGCAGAATTACTCATATTCATATTTCCATTGATATTAAGAGTTCCATAATTATCAATTATATTGTCGGTATTGTCTCCGAACTGTAAAACTCCCAGTTCTATAAGACCTTCATTTACAATAACATTTTGTTGCCCGTTCATGGTAAAATTCCCATTCCCAGAATTCATAGATATATTTCCACTGCTATAAACATGTACGTTAAGATCCGCAACCGTAGTGATCGCCTGAGTAAAAAGTAGAGTTCCGTAAACATCAAAATAAGTCATGGCATTATTGATACCGGAGATATTATTCTGAAATGCAACGGTAACTCCGGAAGCAATACATACCTTTACGTTAGATCCGAAAGTGGGATTATTAAAAGTCATATTCGAACTGATGCAGACTGTAGCATTATCTGGAAAATGATAGTTGGGGTCGGATGGGTTAGTGACTGTACAGCCCACACATTGAGCTTGTAAGACATAACTCATAAAAATGAAAGTTAGAAGTACAATTTTTCTCATTTTGGTAATTTAGTAACATAAATCTACAAAATTACTTATCACAGAACAATGAAATAGCAATATTTCTATTATGTTAACAATATATTCATCAATAATTTAAATATTCGTAATTTTGTTATAGATATTTTACAGACTAAAGATTTAATGATTAAAGCAAAATACATCTGCTTATGGAAATTCAAGAAATCGTTCTAAAACAGAAAGATTTTTTCAAAACACAGCAAACGAAAAATATCAAGTTTCGTAAACTCTATCTTGAAAAGCTAAGAAATCTAATCATAAAAAATGAAGATATTTTATACGAAGCTATTCATAAAGATTTTGGTAAATCTAAATTTGATACTTTCACCACAGAAATTTCTTTCATCTTAAATGATATAGATTATTATCTTAAAAGTGTAAAGTCACTTTCGAAACCTAAAAAAGTTAAAACAAATTTTTTCAACCAAATCGGGAAGAGCAGAATTCATTCTGAACCGCTTGGAAACGTTTTAATCGTTGGAGCATGGAATTATCCCTATCAATTATCCATCTCCCCTATTGTTGCAGCTCTAGCAGCCGGAAACTGCTGTATTCTGAAGCCAAGTGAAATTGCAGAAAATTCAATGAAGGCAATGTCAAAAATCATCAACGAAAATTTTCCTCCAGAATATCTTTATGTTTATGAAGCAGGAATTGATGAAACAACAGAACTTTTAAAACTTAAATTCGATAAAATATTTTTCACGGGAAGCACAAAAGTTGGAAAAATTATATATAAAGCTGCTGCAGAAAATTTAACTCCCGTTACTTTGGAATTAGGCGGAAAATCCCCTGCCATCATTTCTAAAAAAGCTAACCTTGAAGTTGCAGCCAAAAGAATTGTTTGGGGTAAATTTTTAAATGCTGGACAAACTTGTGTGGCACCAGATTACTTATTAGTTGAAGAATCGATTCAAGAATTGTTTTTACAATTACTTAAAAAATATATCAAAGAATTCAACTATCAAGCAGATTCTGATCATTATACCAACATCATTAATCAAAAGAATTTTGAACGATTAATTAAATTAATTGACAAAGATAAAATTTATTTAGGCGGAAATTTTAATGAAAAACAATTATATATAGAACCAACGATTCTTAATAATATCAACTGGAATGATAAAGTAATGCAGGAGGAAATTTTCGGGCCTATTTTACCTGTAATTTCTTTTACTGATTTTAATCTAATCTTAAATAAAGTTTTAGAATATGAAAAACCACTTGCTGCTTATTTATTCACCGATAATTCCGATGAAAAAGAAAATTTCATCAATAAGCTTACTTTTGGAGGAGGCTGCATTAATGAGGTAATTATGCATTTAGGAAATGAAAATTTACCTTTTGGAGGTGTGGGAAACTCCGGAATCGGAAGTTATCACGGAAAATTTGGTTTTGAAACTTTCTCTCATCAAAAAGCAGTTCTGGAAAAGGTAACCTGGGGAGAACCGAATGTTAAATACCCTCCTTATTCAAATAAAAAATTAAGTTGGATCAGGAGATTGATATAAAATAAACCGGGAAAATTTCCCGGTTTATTATTTTATGATTTCTTTGGAGTCCATTGATTAAAGAACTCTTTTACTTTTTCAAGGCTGTACCCTTTTCCTTGTTCAAGAACATCACTTGGCTGTACATGGATCATTTTCCCGTTTTTATCTAAAACAATGAACACCGGATAGCCAAATTTATCTCCAGGGTTCCCATACTGTGCAAAAATTTTCTCGTTTTTATTATCCGGAGAATAATTTAAATGATAGTACAAGTAGTTTTTATCTACAATATTTTTCAATTCAGGAGTGGTCTGTACATATTGGTTAAATCTTAAACACCAGATACACCAGTTCCCTCCTGCCTGAATCATAATATTTTTCCCTTCTTTTTTTGCCTTTGCTATCAGCTTATTAATATCTGCTTGTGCATCTGCTTTCGGATCATAAGGTTTCGGCAATTTTGCCTTTTCTTCTGCCGCAGCTTTCTTCTTTGCCTCCAGCTCCGCAGGATCACTTTTCACCAACAAAGCCTTGTCTCCCGAGTTTCTTACTTCAGGAGTGTTTTTTATTTCTGTATTCTGAGCCCACATTATGCTGCTCAAAACTACAAAAGCGATTAACGACATTTTTTTCATACTATAAAAATAAAAAAATAATACTTATTACCTGCAAAAATGAAACCATATTTTTATTATCCTTAAATTTGCATACTTTATGAATTTTCTGATTAAAATACTTTACTTACTTTCAAAGATCCCGCTTAAAATATTATATATTTTTTCGGATATTATTTTCTTTTTAAACTACTATATCGTGGGTTACAGAAAGAAAGTCATCTTACAGAACATTAAAAATTCTTTCCCGGATAAAACAGATGAAGAAATTCAGGCTATCTTAAAAAAATTCTATCTCAATTTTTCTGATTATCTGGTTGAAACTGTAAAATCCTTCAGCATCAGTGAAACTGAATCCAGGGTCAGAATGCAGCATATTAACCAGAATTTGTTTCATGAAGCCAAAGCGGAAGGTAAGAATATTATTCTCATGGCAGGTCATGTTTTCAATTGGGAATGGATGAATGCTTTGGCAACGTTAACCCCTCAAAAAAATACTCATCCGGTTTATAGAAAGGTTAATAGCAGCTTTTGGGAAGATCAGATGAAGAAAGTCCGCAATAAATTCGGAAACGAAGCTTTGGAGGCCAATGAAGTTATTTTAAATATTTTCAGAAATCAAAATGACGGCGAATCAATCTATATGTTTGTTGCCGATCAAACTCCACACGTTGCCCATGTTAATTACGGTTTGAAATTCCTTAACCAAAGAACTCCCGCTTTCATTGGGTATGATAAATTGGCGACAAGAATGGACCTTATTTTCATTTATTGTGAAATGAAAAAAATAAAAAGAGGTTTTTATCAGGTTAATTATCATCGGATTTATCCGGATGGAGAAAAATTTGTAAAAAATGAAGTGGTAAGAAAGTTTCACAAATTATTAGAAAATACAATCCATAAATATCCTGATAATTACCTTTGGTCACACAGAAAATGGAAATATCAGGATTCTATAAAAACTTATGACGGTGAATAAATGGTAGAAAATTCTAAAAAACTTGCAGTTGCCATCTTAAACTGGAACGGAAAAAACTGGTTGGAAAAATTTCTTCCAAGCGTGGTTGAGCTTTCTGGTAGTGCAGATATTTTCGTTATTGATAATGCATCAACAGATGATTCTGTAGAATTCCTGAAAATAAATTTCCCGTCGGTAAAGATGGTAATCAATGCTGTAAATTATGGTTTTGCAGGTGGATACAATGAAGGCTTAAAGCAAATTGATGCTGAATATTACTGTCTTCTTAATTCAGATGTAGAGGTTACCCCAAACTGGATTGAACCGGTTTTACATCTTTTTGAAAAGAATCCAAGTATTGCAGCAATTCAGCCTAAAATTTTATCATACAACGATAAAACTAAATTTGAATTTGCCGGAGCTGCAGGAGGTTTAATCGACAATTTAGGATATCCTTATTGCAGAGGAAGAGTTTTTGATGATGTGGAAGAAGATAAAGGACAATATGATGATGAAACTGAAATATTCTGGGCTTCAGGATGCTGTTTTTTTATTCGCTCACAAGATTTTTGGAATCAGAACGGTTTTGATGAAAGATTTTTTGCCCATCAGGAAGAAATAGATCTCTGCTGGAGATTAATCAATTCAGGAAGGAAAATTTTTTATACCGGAAAATCTAAAGTTTATCACGTGGGAGGCGGAACTTTAAACAAGCAAAGCGCTCAGAAAACTTATTTAAACATCAGAAACAATCTTTCTATGATGCTGAAAAACTTACCTTTTCCAAAATTGATCGGGCTAATCTTTGTCAGATTATGTTTGGATGGAATTGCCGGAATTTATTTTGGATTAAAACAAGGTTTCCCACACCTTTGGGCTGTTGTAAGAGCACATTTTGGATTTTATGCTCAAGCTTCCGGAAGCTGGAAACGAAGGCAACAGCATCAGAAGGATAACTTTTATCAATCAAAATGGTTGATTTTTAAACATTTTTTATAATTGATGAATTTAGTTTTCGACACTTATTATTTTGATAACGACAAAGCCAATACCATCTGCTTAGCTTTTGAAAATTGGGATAGTGCAGTTCCAGATTACGAATTTTCCGAAGTAAAAGGAGGTGTTGAAGAATATATTCCGGGACAGTTTTATAAAAGAGAGCTTCCTTGTATTTTGAGTCTTTTAGAAAAGATAAAAGCTCAGATTAAAGAGATTTCCTGTATTATTATTGATGGTTTTGTTTATCTTGATGATGATATGAAACCTGGTCTGGGTAAGCATTTATTTGATGTTTTAAATAATGAAATCCCGATAATTGGTGTTGCAAAAACAAATTTTGCAACGGTTGAGAAATATAAACTTCCACTAAAAAGAGGAAACAGTGAAACGCCTTTATATATTTCAAGTGCAGGAATTGATATGGATGCAGCTTATAACCTTATTAAAAAGATGCACGGAGATTTCAGAATTCCGACTCTTTTAAAAAAAGTTGATACATTAACAAGACAGTTTTAGACCATGGATTTTTGCGCAATAGATTTTGAAACCGCTACTTTTGACCGAAACTCAGCTTGTGAGCTAGGAATTTGTGTTGTACAAAATTCAGTAATTGTAGAAACAAAAACATGGTTAATTAAACCTCCAAGTTTTCCTTATTTCAGTCAAAGGAATATTGATGTACACGGAATTTTACCGCAAGATGTAAAAGATGCCCCTACTTTTGAAGATATTTGGTATGAAGTGGAAGAAATGATGTACGGAACCTTGATGATTGCCCACAATGCAAGTTTTGATGCCAATGTTTTACGCGGATGCCTGGATTATTATGGCATGTTTACCCCAAAATTAAATTATCTCTGCAGTATTCAATTGGCTAAAAAATCATGGAATTATCTTCCAAGATATGGATTAAAGCATCTGGCAGAATACCATCAGATAAAGTTTAACCATCACAGAGCAGGAGACGATGCAGAGGTTTGTGCAAAAATATCTTTATTGGCTTTTGAAAAATTATTTCTCACTAGTAATGAAGAAATTTCGGAATACATGAAAGCTAAGATCAAAAAACTTTGATTTATAGTGCTTACACAAATTTGCATCGATGATTGAGCAACAATTTCATATTAATTACTCAAAACCTCAGACAACAGATTAAATTTCGGAATATCAATTTCAAAACTCTCTTTAGTCTGTTCATTTCTTACCAGATATTTACCACTCATATTACCTACTCCGGACCGAAGCATTACATTCGAAAAATAAGCGAAGTTTTCGTCAGGTTCTATTCCCGGTGTCAAACCGATTATTCCATCACCAACAATTTCTGTATAGCCAAAGCCAACATCAAAAATCAGCCATTTTCTTTTAAGAACCTTAATAGGAAAATCTCCCTTATTTTCAATCACAATGTTATATTTGAAAACGTAGCGGTTTTCTGAGGGATAACTGTTCTTACTATCATATTCAGGAACTACTGAAACTCTGATATTAGATGTGATTTTAGAAAACATTTTTTTTCATTTTATTTATTAGATACAAAAATCTCGCCTTTTTCAAAGCGAGATTGTAAATATTTTTTATAATTCTGTAAATTATAATCCAAGACCTTTTCTTTCGTCTCCACCCATTAAAATTCCAACTGGGTTGTCGATAGCTTCTTTTACTGCAACAAGGAATCCTACAGACTCTTTACCGTCGATGATTCTGTGGTCATAAGACATTGCCACATACATCATTGGACGAATAACAACCTGCCCGTCAACCGCAACCGGTCTCTGGATAATGTTGTGCATACCCAAAATAGCTGATTGAGGTGGGTTGATGATTGGTGTAGACATCATAGATCCAAAAGTACCTCCGTTTGTAATCGTGAAAGTACCACCTGTCATTTCATCAACAGTGATTTTACCGTCTCTAACTTTTGTAGCCAAATCTTTGATGTTTGCTTCAACACCTGCGAAAGACATATTTTCAGCATTTCTCAATACAGGAACCATCAATCCTTTAGGACCTGAAACCGCAATTGAAATATCGCAGAAATCATAGTTTACTTTGAAATCTCCATCGATAGATGCATTTACATCCGGATACATTTGTAATGCTCTAGTTACCGCTTTTGTGAAGAAAGACATGAAACCAAGTCCTACTCCGTGTTTCTGAGCAAACTCTTCTTTATATTGTTTTCTTAGTCTGAAGATTTCAGACATGTCAACCTCGTTGAAAGTCGTCAACATCGCAGTTTCATTCTTTACAGAAACTAATCTCTGAGCGATCTTCCTTCTAAGAACTGAAAGTTTAGTTGTTGTTGTAGATCTGGAACCTGTAGCCGTAATTGGATTTCCTCCGAATGCAGGAACAGCAGCCAACTCAGCATCAGATTTAGAGATTCTTCCATCTCTTCCGGAACCAGAAACCTGAGAAGCGTCAATCCCTTTTTCGTCAAGAATTTTCTTAGCAGCAGGAGATGGAGCACCTGTTGCATAAGTCTGAGGCGCAGCAGCAGGTTTTGGAGCTTCCTGTTTAGCCGGTTCAGCCGCTTTCGGAGCTTCCTCTTGTTTTGGAGCTTCTGCTGCAGCAGCAGGAGCAGCGCTACCCGCAGGTTTTGCAGCATCCATATCGATTAAACAAACTACCTGTCCTACTTGTACCACATCACCTTCTTCAGCTTTCAAAGTAATAACACCACTTTGTTCAGCAGGCAATTCAAGAGTTGCTTTGTCTGAATCTACTTCAGCGATTGGTTGATCTTTTTCTACGTAATCACCATCTTTCACAAGCCAAGTTGCAATTTCAACTTCTGTAATTGATTCGCCCGGTGAAGGAACTTTCATTTCTAAAACTGACATATCGTATTTTTTATTTTTTTATTGATTATTATTTATAATTAAGCTGTTACAGGTCTTTTTACAGGAGCGTCGTTTCTGTCAAATACTCTGTTGATCACTGCATTTTGGTTTTTCTCAAACATTTTGTGACTTCCAGGAGCCGGAGCACCACTTGGAACCGGAGCAATTACCTGAATTCCCGTATCTCTGAAGTTTCTTAGGATATAAGACCAAGCTCCCATATTTTCTGGTTCTTCCTGAGCCCAAACGATTTCTTTTCTGTTTGAATATTTTTCGAAGATCGCTTCGATAGCATCTGTTTGTAAAGGATATAATTGTTCGAATCTTACTAATGCTATATTTTCTGCATTCAATTCTTCTTTTTTAGCCAATAATTCAAAGTATAGCTTACCTGAACAAAGCACTAATTTTTCTACTTTTTTAGGATCAGCAGTTGGGTCATCTAGTACAGGCTGGAATCCTTTGTTTGAGAAATCTTCAAGTGGAGAAACCACTCTTGGGTGTCTCAACAATGACTTAGGACTCATTACGATCAACGGTTTTCTGAATGACCACTTCAGCTGTCTTCTTAATAAGTGGAAATAGTTTGCAGGTGAAGTAATATTCGCAACCACCATATTTTCGTTAGCACAAAGTGTTAAGAATCTCTCCAGTCTTGCTGAAGAGTGTTCTGCACCCTGTCCTTCTGAGCCGTGAGGCAATAACATTACCAACCCGTCCTGGATTTTCCATTTTTCTTCTGCAGCTGCTAAATATTGGTCTACAATGATTTGAGCTCCATTCACGAAGTCTCCGAACTGAGCCTCCCAAATCGTCAATGTATTAGGAGAAGCCATTGCATATCCGTAGTCGAAACCTAAAACTCCATATTCTGAAAGGTGAGAGTTGAATACATCAAATCTGCTTTCAGAAACTTGTCTTAATGGGATGTATTCTTCTTCTGTATCTTCAGTTTTTACAACGGCATGTCTGTGAGAGAACGTTCCTCTTTCCACATCTTCACCGGAAATTCTTACGTTGTGACCTTCTACAAGAAGTGTCGCATAAGCCAACCATTCTCCAAGAGCCCAGTCTAATGAATTTCCTTCAATAGCTTTCAGTCTGTTTTCGAAAAGTCTAGTAATTTTATTCAAGAACTTTTTATCAGCCGGAAGTGTTGACATTTTAATTGCCAGTTCTTTCAGCTTAGCCAGGTCATATTTTGTATCTACAGCATCCTGAACAGCACCTCTTTTTGCAATTGGATAGTTCGTCCAGTCTTCTGCCATGAAAACATCCATTATGTTCTTTTCAATTTCTTTAGAAGCATCAAAGTCTTTATCTAAAAGGGCTTTGAAATCTGTCTCCATTTTTGCAATAACTTCATTTGAAGTAATGCTGTCCTTCAATAATTTATCTTTATAAATTTCTCTTGGATTCGGGTGCTTAGAAATTGTTTTATATAAATTAGGCTGTGTAAATCTTGGCTCATCACCTTCGTTATGACCATATTTTCTATATCCTAATAAATCGATATAAACGTCTTTACCAAACTTCGCTCTGAAGTCAGCAGCGAAATGAATAGCATGAACTACTGCTTCCGCATCATCAGCATTTACGTGCATTACAGGAGATTCTGTAACTTTTGCAATATCTGTACAGTACGTAGAAGATCTTGCATCCATATAGTTTGTTGTAAATGAAACCTGGTTGTTTACAACAATATGAACAGTACCTCCGGTTTTGTACCCTTCCAGAGTCATCATCTGGGCAACTTCGTAAGCGATACCTTGTCCGGCAATTGCGCCGTCACCATGAATGATGATTGGTAAAACTTTAGCGTAATCTTTATATTTATCATCTACTTTTGCACGGCAGATCCCTTCTACAAGAGCGGCAACCGTTTCAAGGTGAGACGGGTTCGGAGTCAGGTTAATAGCAACTTCCTCTCCGGAAGCTGTTTTGATTTTTTTAGAGGAACCTAAATGATATTTAACGTCACCTGAGAATACATCTTCCTCAAATTCTTTACCTTCAAATTCTGAGAAGATCTGTTTATAAGATTTTCCGAAAATATTGGTAAGTACATTCAGCCTACCTCTGTGAGCCATTCCTAAAACAACTTCATCAACGCCCAACTGAGAAGATCTTGAGATCAACTGATCCAATGCAGGAATTAAAGTCTCTCCTCCTTCTAATGAGAATCTCTTCTGACCAACAAATTTTGTGTGAAGATAGTTTTCAAACGCTACTGCCTGATTTAATTTTAATAAAATCTCAGTTTTTTCGTTCGCTGAAAGGTTTGGATGGTTTTCGTTTACCTGAAGCCATTGTTTGATGAAATCTTTTTCCTCAACATTATTGATGTGCATATATTCCACACCGATAGAATCACAATAAATGTTTTCCAGGTGTGTAATCAATTCCTGTAATGTTGCAGGACCTTTCATTCCCGTTTCAACCGCACAGTTGAATTTTGTATTTAAATCAGACTTATCAAGACCGAAATTTTCGATATCTAAAGTCGGAGTATAATGTCTTCTTTCTCTAACAGGGTTTGTTTTTGTAAACAAGTGCCCTCTTGTTCTGTATGCTTCAATAAGGTTTACTACCTTAAATTCTTTTTTAATGTGTTCAGGAACTTCTCCGTTGGCAGCTGCCTGAGAAATTTGCTGTACTGCAGGAGCAGATGAAGCCGGAGCCTGAATGTATTGAATATTTTCATCATCACCATAATTCTCTAAGGCAAAATCGAAACCTTGAAAGAAGGCTTTCCATGATGGTTCTAAAGAGTCCGGGAATTTTAAATATTGTTGGTATAAATCCTCAATTAACTGAGAATGAGCTGCGTTTAGGAATGAAAATCTGTCCATTATTACAGTTTATCTATTATTAAAATTTATTTGTAGAATTAATCTTCAAATTTAATAAAAAAACCGATGTGAAACAGTGCTAACTTATTAAAAATAACTATAAAAATGATAAATTTCAGTAATTTAGTTATAAACTGATAAGGATAACTTCATATTCACATTCTGATCTTCCGTAGGTCTCTCTATGAAAGTCTGACGAATATCTCCGAAACGCATTTCATCTTTTTTAGCTTTCTGAATGAGTTGTTGAATAGCTTTTATTCTTCCGGCATAATCTCCTTTATAGTAGATAACATAATCCTGCGTAGGATTTATCGTTCTGAAACTAAAGTTATTATCAGTAATACCTATCTTTTTAGACAGTGGAATTCCGATAAAATAAGACACCTCTTTGTCCTTGTAATTGTCCGCATCCGTGATCAGAACAGGATAACCAAATTCGTCATCTTTTTTACCTAAATCCATCGTTACATAGTTATACACTTTGTTATAGTTCATCATCACATTTTTATACAAAGCGTCTTTCTTATTGGAGGTACTGATGTTAATTCCCAGCAAGATTTTTTCTTCCTCTTTTTCCACCATAAGACTGTCATATTTTATGGCAGCCATCTGATTGTCTTTTTCTACTTTATTTCCTAAAACATTCTTCAGATTTGCCATACTTTTATCAATATTTTCAGCAAATCTGTCTTCTGTCCAAAAATTTTCAACTCTTCTCATCACCGAAAGCTTGGGTGTATGAACATACCATGTAATTTGAGTTCTTTCAGGAGAAAGAGCTTTAAATTTCACATCCACTAGTGTAGGATTTTCATTTTTATCCTCAAAAAGCTGATACTTTAAAGTCTTGTTCAAATTTTCATAGCGAATAAACATTTCCCCTTCTCTGTCGTTTTTAGTATCCACATAGCTTATGGAGCTCCCTTTTCCTTCATAAGGAGTATAGTAATCTATATCTATGCTTTTAGAACTGGTAAAAAAGTTGTTCCACCGGGTAAAATGCTGAAGGTTATTAAATTGAGAAAAGACTTTATCTACAGGATAGTCAATTTCTTTTTCAATCTGAAAATTTTTATTTTCCTCTACAAAGAAATACATGGAAGAAGCATAAGCTCCCACCAAAAGGATGACAATTATAGCTAATATTTTAAAAAAACGCATTTCACAAATGTAATACAAATAAAAAAAGTGACCAATATGCTCGATCACTTGTTGATGTTAAAGAATTATTATCCAATATGAGTTCCCGGTGGTAAAACAGCTCCCTTTTTCACTACAACAATTCCGTCCTGAACAGAATAGGTTCCATAGTCTCCGTCTTTTAAATGTTTTCCTCCTATAATTCTCACATTGTCTCCAATAAATGAGTTTTTATCTAAAATTGCTTTTTCAATGTAGCAATATTTTCCGACTCCCATATTTGGATTTCCTTTTTTGTTGTTTATCAGAATCTCGTCTGTATTCTGGTAAAAATCTGAGCCCATGATGTAAGAATTCACAATTGTACTGCCCTTATCAATTCTTGTCCGGTTTCCAATGATTGAATTTTCAATTTTATCGGCCATGATAATACATCCGTCTCCAAAAATCGCTTTACTCACATAAGAACCATTAATTTTCGAAGGAGGCAACATTCTCGCTCTCGTATAGATTGGAGAAGTGGAGAATAAATTAAATTGTGGCAAATCCTGACATAAATCTATATTAGCTTCATAAAAAGACTCAATCGTTCCGATATCCGTCCAATATCCTTCATATTGATAACTCAATATTTTATATTTCCCGATTGAACTTGGAATGATATCTTTTCCAAAATCGTCTCCGGCTCCTTCATCAAACATTTTTTTGAGAATACTTTTTGTAAAAATATAAATTCCCATTGAAGCCAGATATTCTTTACCTTTATGCTTGTTCTCTTCTGACACTTCGGATTTTAAATCGTCTAAAACATCAAAAGTTGGCTTTTCAACAAATGAAGTGATATTTCCTTCGTCATCAGAGCTTAAAATCCCGAAACCTGTTGCGTCCTTAGCATTTACCGGAATGGTTGCGATAGTGACATCCCCTCCTTTTCCAATATGAAAATCGAGCATTTCTCTGAAATCCATCTGATACAGCTGATCTCCGGAAAGAATTAAAATATAGTCATAATCATATTTTTCCAAGTGCTTCATCGACTGTCGGACGGCATCTGCAGTTCCCTGATACCAATTATCGTTTTCAACATTTTGTTCTGCTGCTAAAATATCAACAAATCCTTTACTGAAAATGTCAAAATGATATGAATTTTTAATATGTGAATTAAGAGAAGCTGAATTAAACTGTGTTAAGACCAGTATTTTATTCAGTCCAGAATTTAAACAATTTGAAATAGGAATATCTACCAATCTGTATTTTCCTGCAATAGGAACAGCCGGCTTTGATCTTGTAAACGTTAACGGAAAAAGTCTTGTACCTCTTCCTCCTCCAAGAACAATAGAAATTACTTTACGATTCATATATTCTGCAATTTTTTAACTATTTCTATATAATTTTAAATACTTTTCCGCCGATTTCTCCCAGGCAAAATCAAAACTCATATTGGCATGAATAAGATCTGTCATTAATTCTTTCTGATTATAAAGACTTAATGCCCTGTTCATAGCATGAATCATATCATCTACTCCCGGAAAAACAAAGTTGAGACCTGCGCCTCCCGTGGAAATATCAGCTACGGTATCTTTTAATCCTCCAGTATATCGCACTACAGGAATTGTACCATATCTCATTGAATACATTTGGTTCAAACCGCAAGGCTCTACCCTTGAAGGCATTAACAAAAAATCTGCCGATGCATATATTTTATGAGAAAGCTGCTCCTTATATCCCAAATCTAAAGCAAAATTAGTATAAGTAGCATCATATTCTTTCAGTTTATTTTCAATATAAGAATCCCCGGATCCTAAAATGATAATATTTAATGCTCCGTAACTTTGTTTTATGCTCCTCCAAACCATATCCGGTAACAAATCTGCTCCTTTTTCTCCTGCAAAACGTCCAATAAAAGCAAATAAAGGAAGTTCTGGTTTCAGGTTATATTCTTTACAGATTTTTTCTTTATTTTTTTTCTTTTGTTCAACAGCATTCTTTATGCTGTAATTAAAATCCAGCATAGGATCTGTCTCAGGATCCCAGACTTTACTATCTATTCCGTTGATGATTCCATATGCTTTTCCAAATTCCTGGCGGACCAAACTTTCCAGTCCTCTGAAACTTATAAACAGTTCTTCTAAGTACCCTTCTGAAACCGTAGTAAAAGCATTACAGCATTTAATCATGGCTGCCAACGGATTAATTTGACCTTTCCAGTCTAAAAGCCCCCATTTATAATAATCAAATGAAGGTATATATTTAGCCATCTCCCAGTTCATATTTCCCTGATATTCACCATTATGTATAGTTCCGATGGTTTTAACTCCTTTTAAAAAGGCAAATTCGGCACAATGTTCAGTCATAAAAGGTACCAATCCTGTATGATAATCGTGGCAATGCAGTACATCCGGACGAATTTTCATGGCACTCAACCAGTGTAAAACACCATGCTGAAAAGCGATGAACTGAAAGTTTTCATCAGAGTAACCGTAAGGGTTTTCACGATCTAAAAGTCCCGGAATCTTCACCATGAACAATTCAAATCCCAACGCATCGGTTTTCTCCTTCAATACCTGTACCTGAAGCATATTCGGTCCCTGATGAATAAACCCATCAAAAACTATGTCAAACTCATGATTATAGATAAAAGATTTGTTATACCAAGGCATAACCACTTTTGCATCAACGCCTTCTACTTTGTTCTGGTATTTGGGAAGAGCCCCTACAACATCTGCTAATCCTCCTACTTTTGCTACAGGATAACATTCTGTACTTAGATGATATATTGTCATATAGTTTCTATAAATGTTTATGTTCGTCTAGCTTAGAATCTTATTTTCTAAATTTACTTCTATGATTCTTATACTTCTTGTCTTTTATCTGCTTGAGAATAATTCCTGCAAGGGGTGGCAATTTTAAACTTATTGATTTCGGATGACGCATATATTCTTCATATTTTTCACTAAATACTTCCGGCTCTACCCCACTTCCTGCATATCTTTCATCATCTGAATTAAAAATCACCTCCCAATGTGTTCCTGCATTGACTCCTATTTTATAATCGATAACTTGAGGTAAAAGATTCAAAACGACCATAAACACATTATCTCTCTCTTTTCCTTTCCTTACATATACATAAACTGAATTTTCCAGATCATCTGCTTCAATCCACTCAAAACCATCTTTCTCAAACTGATTTTCGTAAAAAGCAGGTTCTTCTCTGTATATATAATTAAGATCTTTAACAAGTGTTTGTAAACCTTTATGAACAGGATATTGTAATAGTTCCCAATCTAAACTTTTAGTAAAATTCCATTCACTTGTCTGTCCAAATTCATTTCCCATAAACAGAAGTTTTGCTCCGGGATGCGTATACATATACACATATAGTGTACGGAGATTAGCAAATTTCTGCCATTCATCTCCTACCATTTTATAAATAAGGCTTGATTTTCCATGAACTACTTCGTCATGAGACAGCGGCATCATATAATTCTCATTATACATATACATTGATGCAAAAGTGAGCTTATGATGATAGTATTTCCTATTCAAAAATTCTTCCTCAAAATAATCCAATGTATCATGCATCCAGCCCATCATCCATTTCATTCCGAAACCTACTCCACCATCATGAACAGGCTTGGTGAGCATCGGAAAATCTGAACTTTCTTCGGCAATGGTAATAATGGCATTACCGAATTCTTTATAAACAGCAATATTAAATTCCTGTAAGAAAGTTTTAGCTTCAAGATTTACATTACCTCCAAAAATATTAGGTTCCCACTCTCCTTCATTTCTTGAATAGTCAAGATGAAGCATGGAAGTCACCGCATCTACCCTTAATCCATCTACATGGTAACGGTCTAACCAAAACATGGCATTTGAAATCAAAAATGATTTCACCTCATTTCTCCCATAATTGAAAATATAAGATTTCCAGTCCGGATGAAAACCTTTTCTCGGATCTTCATGTTCGTATAAAAAGCTCCCATCAAACCTGTGAAGGCCATTAGCATCTCCGGGAAAATGGGAAGGAACCCAATCTAAAATGACTCCTATGTCATTGTTGTGAAGTTCGTCAATTAAAAACATTAAATCCTGTGGAGCACCAAAACGTGAAGTTGCTGCATAAAAACCTGTAATCTGATATCCCCAACTAGGATCATAAGGATATTCCATCACCGGCATGAATTCTACATGGGTAAATCCCATTTCTTTAACATAAGGAATCAACTCTGTTGCAATATCTCTATAATTCAGAAAAGTATTTGATTCGCTTTTTTTCCAGGAGCCTAAATGTAATTCGTACACAGAAATCGGAGCCCCTAAGCTATTTTTTTTCCAGCGATTTTCAATCCATACCTGATCATTCCATTCATACCAATTGGTAGAAACCAAAGAAGCGGCCTGTATATTCTGTTCCCAGCTCAATGCGTAAGGATCACTTTTTTCCAAAACTTCGCCATGAGCCGTTTCAATAGCATACTTATACAAAGCCCCCCATTCTAAACCCTCAATAAATCCCTCCCAGATACCAGATTCATCCCATCTTGGATACAAGACATGATCTGTTGAGTTCCAGTTGTTGAAATCTCCTATTACAGAAACTTTCGTTGCGTGAGGAGCCCAAACTGAAAAATAAACTCCTGAAATCCCATCTTTATCTACAGAATGCGAACCAAATTTTTCGTAAAGGCGATAATGTTTACCTTCTTTGAAAAGATAAATATCATGATCGGTAAAAAGAGTATATGTTTTAACAGAATTCATATTCAGACGATTTCGAAATAAAAGCATAGGAAAAAGGTATTTCAAAATCTATTTTATTTTAAAATTTGGATGTCACTCAAATATATGACTTTCTACTCTTTATTCTAAAAGTTTTTATCATTAAATTTAAGTAATGGCTTTTTGGTGCAAAAAAACCTACAAATTTAATTTTCAATAAAATCAATCAATAATTAATAAAAAGAAAATTTTAACATTATTTTATTACGTCTAATTCTATTTTGGCACGTAATTTACTTATATATTGATATCAAATCTTAATTATTAACTTTAAAATCAGAAATCATGGGAAATAAAACAAATGGCTTATTAGCTTTATTAGGTTTAGGAGCTTTAGCATATTGGAAATATAAGAAATCTACCCCTGAACAGCAACAAGCTGTAAAAGACAAAATCAATTCAGCGAAAGACAATCTTAACAAATGGGGAAATGATATTAAAAATAAAGCTAATGAAGTAGCTTCTCAGGTTCAGGATAAAGTTGAAGAAACTAAAGCAAAAGTTCAGGACTCTAACTTTTAAATTGATCAGCACAATTTAACATTCATATACACAACAGAAAAAGAGGCCCTCTCAAAAGTGAGAGAGCCTTTTTTTGTGTTCAGCTTTTGCTTTTCCTAATAGTTACAAATTGATTAATTTGCTGTGTGTTCATTAAATCAAAGTAGTCTTTACAATCCCAAGCAATCTTTTTTCCTCCGAATTTATCGGAGTGGATAGAAAGTAACCGCCCTGCAATATGGCTATCCGTGTAATATTTATTCCGTTGGAACAGGCTTAAAAGAGAATATTCATTTTATGTGGCTTAGTGCGATGAACCGTCCTTGCCATAGACATTTCGCACAAATTGTAATGTATTGGAGAAAGAGACCTGTAAGTTTACAGACTCTACTTTAAAAAAGAAAAAATCTGTCCAAAAGTCCGTCAAAAGATCAATTACGCTAAAAAGAACTGGTCTGATCATTTTGAAAAATATGAGAAGCAACAGACTATTCTTCAGCCTATAATCAAGTATAATTACTTTGATAAAGACCACCTCCCCCCAAACAATAACTTCTTCCCCTTCTAATTCAAAGCTTCGGTATGGTTCACATAAACTTTTTTTTATTTTGAATCAGCTTATTTTTGCTTCATTTTTCCGTTTTTGAATCTTTCACTTGCTGTTTGATAGTAAGCAATGGTTTGTGCAACCAGGTTATTGTTTTTAGATTTCACTTCGGATAAAGCCTGGTCTGCTCCGGAAACATTAAACTGTTTTACTTTTCTTTTGTCATCGATCTGGGTGAAAACATTGTTTTTTAATAATCCCAGCGTTCTGTAATTTCCTAAGAAAGCTCTTTCTTCTCCCGGTTTGGTCTGGTTGATGTCTTTTCCGTACAGGCTGGTTGTATAATTCCAGTTTAAATACCCGAATAATGTTGGCATAAGATCGATTTGAGAAGTCAGACGATCTATTTTTTCCGGAGCATGATTAAGGTTATAAATAATGGCAGGAATATGGTGTTTTGCAATATTGATTTCCCACTTCCCGGCACTGCTTGCACAATGGTCTGCAACAATTAAAAATACCGTGTTTTTGAACCAAGGTTTAGTTTTAGCGGTGGCAATAAACTGTCCTAAAGCATAATCCGTATATTTTACAGCAGCATCTCTGTCCCCTTGTGGAAGATCAATTTTTCCTTTGGGGAAAGTATAAGGCTTGTGATTGGACGTTGTCATGACAAACTGGAAAAAAGGCTTGTTTTCCTTACTGCTTTTATCAGCATATTTTATAGACTGCTTATAAAGATCTTCATCACAAATTCCCCATGCATTTTCAAAATTGACTTCCTTATCTTCTATCGCATACCTTTTGGTTTTAATTTCATCAGACAAGGGGTTTCCTCTGTCTCTGTCTACAATGTCAAAACCCTGTCCTCCAAAGAAGTTGTTCATATTGTCAAAATATCCGTCTCCTCCGTAAATGAAATACGGGTGGTATTTTTTTGACTGTAAAATGGTGGAAATTGAGAATAAATTCTGATTATTTGGTCTTCTTACGATACTGTTTCCCGGTGTTGGAGGGACACAAAGAGTCAGTGCTTCCATTCCTCTTACCGTTCTGGTTCCGGTTGAGTATAAATTAGTGAAAAATATACTTTCGTTGGCCATTTTATCATAATTCGGCGTAATATTATTCTTGTTTCCGAAAGCGGTTAAAAAATCTGCACTGAAACTTTCAATGGCAATCAGAATGATATTCGGATTTTGTTCGTTTTCTCCTTTTGTAAGCCTTGAAATATCATCATATTGATCAGATGTGTACGTTTGATTATTTTGTAAAAGATTTTGTTTTAAAGTTTTATAAGCTTCCTGATCCGAAACTTTAGGATAGAAAGTCTGGTAATCAAGCTCATTTGATTTGAAAGCTGTTACAAAAGAAAATGCACCGTTTTTTCCTAATTCATTAACAATAAGATTGTTACTGAATTCAGCCTGTTTGTTTTTCAAAATAACTGCCAAAAGGATGGTAACCATTGCAAGTGGCAGATAATATTTTACTCTTGATGTAAATGGTTTTTTATCCGTGAAAGTGTTTCTGAAAACTTTTAGCTTTTTGAATACAACAAACGTCAGAACAATTAAGAGGATCAAAACTCCAACAATAAGAGGTAAAGGATAAGATTGGTTGATGTTTTCTACCACCTCATAGGTATAGATCAGATAATCTACCGCAATAAAATTAAATCTTGCTCCAAATTCATCCCAAAAAGGAATTTCTGCCAAAAGGCTGAAATAAATGATGATAAAAATAAGGGTAAAATAAAAATAGCTGAAAACTTTGTCAAAGACAGAACCGATAAACCTTTTCGGAAGAATGAAAAGATACGTCGCATATAAAAGTAAAAAAAGGGACCCTATTGTAAAATCAAAAAGAAAACCTGTAAAAAAAGCTCTGAAAATAGATACAATACTAAAATCTATATCTTTTAATGAAACAATAAGAAAACCGGCTCTTATTAAAAAAGACAATGAAATGTATAATACTAAAATACTAAATAAAGCAGAAAATCGACCTTTGAAGATCTTCTGACTCAGATTTGAAAAACTTTTTGAAGACATAGTTATTTTTAAAACTGTAAAGTAAGTATTAAATTTTGAAAAAAAATTGAATTTGGTGAAAGATTATAGTAAAAACGGATAATTCTTATTTAGTTTGAATCCATTTTATTATTCAGTGATTTGTAACCTATATTTGTAAATAAATAATATAATCATTAAAAAAATGAGATTGTCCATATCTACTCTTTTAGTCTTGAGTTCTACCCTACTGTATTCGCAGAAGAAGCTCCCTGTTGTAAAATCCGATTCACAAGAGGTAATGATTATTGAGAGTAATGAGTTAACAACAAATTGGTTTTTAAATTCTAAAGTAAAACCGGATACCTATACAACCGGGAAAAATGTAAAATTTAAAACAGTAAAACTAAAAACCGATATAGACTCTATTGAAGTTAAGCTAAAACCTGCCGAGAAATTCGATTTTATAGTGCTTTATAAAGACAAAGACTCCTGTTTTACCAGATTTGAAAGTCCTGAAATTAAAAATTTTTCTAAAGCGAAACCAGTTAGGAAAGATACTATTCCTTTTGTTCTTACAGAGCAGAATAATATAAAAGTTAAAGGTAAGCTTAACAAAAAACACGAGGTTGATTTAATGTTTGATACAGGAGCAGTCGGTTTTTATCTCATAAAAGATGCCATAAAAAAATACCTGAATCCTAATGGATTAAAATTAACCATGAAGGATATCAGTGATAATGATTTTGTTATCGGAGATCTGGAATGGCAGCACGAACAGATTTATCCGATTGAAACAACCGGACACGGCTGTGAAGGAATGTTTGGCTGGAACGCTTTTGATGGTAAAGTTGTGGAGATAGATTATGATAAAAATATCATTATTGTTCACTCTAAACGTCCCAAAATAAGTAAAGACTATGAAAAATTTGAAATGGAACTCATGAAGGAACATTTCTGCATCAACGTTGAAATGGAAGTCAACAATAAAAAATACAAAAGCAGGTTTTTATTTGATTCAGGATTTCAAAAAACACTGATGCTGAATGATGCTTTAATAAAGAAAAGTGGCTATCCTAAAGCTGAATTACCGGTAATTGCAAAAACAGTGATGTATAATTCAAATAAAGACGAAATTCCTGTGGAAACGGTGCTTAATGAAAAATTGATCTTTGGAAGGTATGTGTTGAAAAACGTTCCTGCCCAAATTAATTCCTATAACCAACCTGCAGGTTTTAGCACCCATTTTTTAGGAGGTGAGGTTTTAAAACGTTTCAATATCATTCTTGATTTTCAGGAAAATGTAGTCTATCTGAAGCCGAATCATTTATTCAATGAAGAATACAGCATGCCTAAAAATGAAAAATCTTAAAAACATAGCGGACAATTTTGTTTAGGATACAATTAAAATAAAAGTGGGCGAATTTCTTTGCCCACTTTTTATATCGTTTAAAGATCCAGTTGCCTTTGAAACTCTTCAATATATTTTGCCAGATGAAGTCCATCTGCCAATCCGTGATGCGCTTCTATGGAAACAGGCATGAATTTTCTTCCGTTTCTGACGCTGAATTTTCCAAAAGCAATCTTTGGGATACATTCTTTGGGATCAAAATTTGTCGGATGTACCAATGCACTGAAAGAACTCCAGGGAATTGTGGTATGTCTGATATGATTAATCGGTAAAACGTCGTTGCTGATTCCTAAACCTGTTGAGTTCTGAACGGATTGTATTTCTTCCTGCAAACGTGCATTAAAAGTTTCAAAATCCGGAGCATAATGGAAAAATGAAAATCCAAATGTTCCATCCTGTCTTCCAATGGTTCCCCCAACATGCACTTCATCATATAAAATCACTTTTCCATCAACAATTCTGAGCTTTAATTCGTCTACTGTATTGATCGCAACCATTGATTTATAAAGATAAACAGCATAAAAAGAATATCCTTTTTCTTTGGCATCATCATAGGCTTTTGTGCAGTCAACCTCTGTTGTAAATCCGAAAAACGGACTTTTCATCCCTGAGAAAAATTCAAAATGTTCTTTTCTGTTCCAACTTTCAAAATCTATTACCTTCATTGATTTATTTTCTTGCAAATTTCCGGAAGTTTTACGAATTTTAAAAATTATGGAAAAAAGAAATAATACATACCATCTTGAGCTGAAAGAATTATCATTAAAAGATGGATCGGAAGGAAATAAAACATTAGAATTCAATTTTGAAAACCATGACGATCTGTTTCACATCTTTGAAGTCATAAAGTCGAAGAAAGTATTTGAAGAGGAAAATACATCCCTTGAATTTGTTTTAGGTTTAAAGCTTTTTACAGAAGTGATGCTCAAAAACAAAAAACATCCCTTATTTGAAGAATTCAGACCTGCCATGGTAGAATTTATGAAGAAACTGAAAAGTTTTTAATGTAATTTTATAGTTGAATCATAAAAAGTATAGCGTATAAATACTGAGAAAATAGGCTTTATAGGATTGGGAAACATGGGACATCCGATGGCGAAAAATCTGGAAAAGGCAGGCTTCCCATTGTATGTCTTTAACCGGACCTTAGAAAAATCGGAAGATTTTAAAGAGAAGTCTGTCGTTTGTAATACTGTTTCCGATGTTGTGAAGAACAGTGATGTTATTTTCACCATGCTTACCAATGATGAGGCAGTGAAAGCAGTTTATGAGGAAATTTTAACCCAGAATGTCACAGGAAAACTTTTTGTGGATATGAGTACTATTTCTCCGGAAGCAACAAGCGGGATCTCCAGCGCTGTAAAAATAAAAGAAGCCGGATTTATTGATGCTCCTGTTGCCGGAAGTACAAAACCTGCCGCTGAAGGAACATTAATAATTATGGTAGGTGGTGAAGAAAAAGACCTTCAGCATGCGAAGCCTTATCTTGAGAAATTAGGAAAAACGATCAAGCATCTTGGAGAGAACGGAAAAGGAATTGCTGCAAAACTTTCCGTTAACTATTTTATTTCTACCCTTTATCAGGGATTGGCAGAAACGGTTCTGTTTTCAGATAAACTCGGGATTGAAAGAAAAGATATGCTCGAAATCATCAATGAAAGTGCAAGCGGAAGCGGTGCTACAAAGGTAAAGACTCCTTTGCTGATTGAGGATAATTATCCCGCTGCTTTTGCGTTGGATTTAATGCTGAAAGATATTTTACTGGCAAAAAATGCAGGTGCGGATTTTCCTCTCTCAAAAACACTGGTTGAAACCTATCAGTCAGCTCATGATGAAGGTTTTGGAAACGACGATGTGATTGGGATTATTAATTATCTAAAGAAAGGAAATTAATAATTCTGACCAATTCATGGAAGGCTGTTTCAGATGTATAGCATTTCAATCAGACCTCAAATTTTAAATTGATTGATTTTTGAAAGTTCCCGTTTGATTTTTTATAATCACAGGGTGAGTTTGAAAACTAATTTTGTATCAGAAATTTAAACAATACTAATACAAAATTAAAGTTATGAGTACACAGGAACAAATCAGAGATGCAGCACAAACAACATTTAAAAATCACCTGAAATTTCTTTCATCAGGACAAATTGAAAAATGGGTTGATCTTTTTACGGAAAATGGGATTCTTGAATTTCCTTACGGACCGGCTGACTTCCCAAGTTTAGTGCAGGGAAAAGCTGAATTGTATGAATATATGAAGAATTTCCCGAAACATTTTTTGGTAAACTTTGAAAATCTTCATTTTCATGCTACCGAAAGTCCAAATTTAGTTATTGCCGAATTTACAAGCAATGGTAAAGCCCTAAATACGGATAAGCCCTACAACCAGAGGTATATTTCGGTTGTGACCACCGATGATGAAGGGAAAATTATCAAATATGTTGATTTTTGGAATCCAATGGTCGCCTTAGAGTCTATTAATGCCCCTCTGAGTAATTTCGTAAACAGTTAAAAAAGCTTTAGCCACGATTAATATTAAGATCGTGGCTTTTTAATATCTTAAAATTTGTTATTCATTTATTACATTTGTTATGCTGAAAAAAATTAAACGATATTTCAAATTTTTTGTCATGACGAAGCCTGAAACACTGGAAGAATTTTACTCAAACCGTCCGTTTCTCAAAACATCTGATTTATTAAAAGATCCTGATCATTTTAATATTATTTCAATTGAAAAGCAAAAACAGTTTGAAGGTAACGAAGCGGTGTCATTTGGACGGAAAAATTATTTTAAAATATGTCTGGTTTCAGGAAACAGTAAAATTCATTATGCAGATAAAAGCTTTGAGATTTTTGAGCATGGTTTATTATTTGCCAATCCTCTTATTCCTTATGATTGGGAAGCGATATCCGGTGACCAGACAGGATATAGCTGTATCTTTACAGAATCTTTTGTAGCAGATTTCGGAAATGTAAAAAAATACCCTTTTTTCCAACCCGGAGGTTATCCTGTTTTTGAATTAAATAAAGAAGAAAAGTCTTTACTGGAGAATATTTTCTTTCAAATGCAGCAAGAAAAATCATCAGATCTTGAATTTAAGAATGATATTTTAAAAAATCTGATTTTTCAGATGATTTTTGAGACCATGAAAATGCGTCCCTCTACAAATATTATTACAGAAAAAACAAATGCAGCAGCAAGAATCACAGCTTTGTTTATTGATTTGCTTGAAAAGCAGTTTCCTATAAGAAATACGATTGATGGCATAACTTTGAGAAGTGCTTCGGATTTTGCCAGCCAGATGTCTGTTCATGTAAATCATCTCAATAAATCTGTAAAAGAAACAATTCTGAAAACTACTTCTGAAATTATTAACGAGCGAATCCTGAAGGAGGCAAAAATCATGCTGCAACATAGTTCGTGGACGATTTCAGAGATTGCGTACAGTTTGGGTTTTGAGGGACCTTCACATTTCAGTTCATTTTTTAAAAAGCAGGCCCATTTATCACCCAGCCAGTTTAGAAGTGAAAAATAAGAGAATGTTATTGTTTTTATGGGTTGAAAATATTAATTAATAGTTTACAAACTAAATTAAAGGGTTGTTTTTGGCAGTTCTTTTTTCTTACTTAAAATATTTGTTCCTTTGTAAAAAAGACTGACTGGTATTTTATGAAAAAATCGGAAGCAACACGCCTTACTATTCTTCAAAAAGCATTTGAACTGATCTATGTCAATGGTTACCAAACAACCAGTGTGGATGAGATTATTGCCACCACTCAGGTTACAAAAGGTGCTTTCTATTATCATTTTAAAACTAAGGATGAAATGGGTTTGGCAATCATTAATGAACTTATGATTCCTAGCTTCAAAAATACTTTTATTGAACCTTTTCAAAGTATTGTAAATCCGTTGGATGCGATTTATAATTTAATGTACAATTTATTGATTGAAAATGAAAATTTAAAGGTTGAATATGGCTGTCCCGCTTCCAATTTTACTCAGGAAATGGCACCCTGGAATATTGAATTTACAAAAGCTTTGAATCATCTTTCTCAGCAATGGGAAAAAGCAATGATTGAATTTATTGAAAAAGGGAAAGAAAACGGGATGGTAAAAGCTGACGTGAAGGCAAAAGAAGTAGCTGTTTTTGTTCTGTCCGGATATTGGGGCGTGAGAAATTTAGGGAAACTAGAGAACTCAAAAACAGTTTATCTTATTTATTTAAAAGGACTTAAGTCTTATTTTGAAACTTTAAAATAATTTTTTTCATTAAAAACATACTAACTAGTATGTTTTTATTATATCTTTGTCGGGTTCATAAAAATTTGATGATGTATCAGACACTCACCTTTTTACACTCGACTTTTCGATGGCTGATTTTACTGAGTTTATTGTATGCTATTTTCAGAGCTTACAGAGGATATTTTTCTGATAAAGTATTTTCAAAGACAGATGATTCTGTGAGACATTGGACAGCAACCATCGCTCACATTCAGTTGGTTCTGGGAATCACGCTGTATTCTCAAAGCCCGATCATTAAATATTTTTGGAAGAACTTTGACGAAGCAAAAGAATCTTTTGATTTTTTATTTTTTGGGTTGATTCACATTTTTCTGATGGTCCTTTCGATTGTTTTAATTACCATCGGATCAGCAATTTCGAAAAGAAAAACAAGTGATAAAGAGAAGTTTAAAACAATGCTGATTTACTTTCTGATTGCCCTACTCATTATTTTAATCGCCATTCCGTGGCCGTTCTCTCCTCTTGCTCACAGACCTTATTTCAGATAATTATGATTGATTTGTTTAAAACTAAAATTGGACGCCTGAGAATTATTGCAATTCTTGAGGGCACTTCATTGTTAACCTTAGTATTCATCGCGGTTCCGTTGAAGTATGGATTTGATAATCCCGCTTTTGTAAAAATGATGGGACCTATTCACGGTTCTTTATTTCTGTTATTCCTGTTCAATACCTTAAGTGTCGGTGTGGAACAAGGATGGAAGTTTAAAGAAATAACCTGGAAAGTACTTTTGGCGTGCATTATTCCGTTTGGAACATTTTATATTGACAGAAAAGTCTTAAGTAAACTATGAGAAATGTATTGATTTTTTTAGGAATTGCTTTGGTAATTTATGTTGTCTATCGGGTCTATAAATATCAAACGTTGGATGACGGTTTAGATAAATTAATTAAAAACAGAGCCATTATTCTTGATGTAAGAACCGAAAAAGAATACGAAACCGGGCATATTGCTGGCTCACAGAATATTTCTTTAGGAACCATCAGGGAAAGATATATTGTGCTTGATCCGGATAAAACATATATCACCGTCTGTTCACATGGCTTGAGAAGTGTAAAAGTCGAGCATATTTTAAAGGAAAAAGGTTTTAAAAATGTTCACAATGGTGGAGCGTGGAGTGATTTGCAGAAGAGTTTTGATTTAAAAATCTCAGAAAATAAATAAGCCGTGAGAAAATTCTACACGGCTCATTTTAATAAAAATCTAACTAAGTTTTGATATGAATTGAAACTGGCTACTTCAAATATTTCTGTTTTAAAACTGCGATTTCTCTCGGTCCGATTCCCATTTCAACCTGAAAGAAGTTTTCTACGCTTCCGTATTTTTTATTGATAGCTGCAAAGAAATTTCTTATTAATTCAGGTCTTAATTCCATTTGTTGCTTGATTTCTGCTTCCGTTAATCCCGACATTTTTGACAGTCCCGAATACATTCCTCTCATCGTAGGATTTTTAGCCAGATAGTAATTAGAAGCTACATAATCACTTTCAATAACATCTTGCGGAACTCCCAGAATTTTCAGGAATAATGCCGATGCCATTCCCGTTCTGTCGCGCCCTCCCGTACAATGAAAAAGTAAAGCTTCATCGGGTTTTAAAGTTAATAGCTGAACAAATAAAGCTCTGTATCTTTCTCCGAAATAAGGTAATCCGCCTTCGCCGTACATGTCGAATAAAAAGTTTTTGTCTTTCAGAAATTTAGCCATATCCTGAGCAGTCGGAAGGTTGTTGCTTCCAGCCGGACAAAGAATGTAACTTGTATTTTCCGGAAGCCTGTCCTGTGCTTTTTTAGCCTCTTCAACCCCTCTGAAATCTACCACCGTTACGATTTTTTTATCCTTAAAAGTCTGTAAATCTTTATCCGATAATTTATCAATAGCATCACTTCTGAATACTTTCCCCAATGCTACTTCCTTTCCATCCGAGGTTTTGTATCCTCCTGTATCTCTGAAATTGTATGCTCCTTCCATCTTTACAACACGACGGAGACTGTCTTTAATTTGTGCATTTGCTGCTGTTCCAAAAGCTATAATAGCCATTGCTAATACTAATTTTCTCATATAATTTTAAAATATTTGCCAACGAATTCCCAATTGTCCTCTGCTTCCATACCATTCATTGGAAGTAATTCTTTTTTTGTTGTCTCCCATATAAAGTCGTAAGTTTTCATTGCTTAGATTATTTAACTCAACAAATAATTTAAGTTTTTTGCTGATATCGTAGCTCGCAGAAAAATCTATGGTAAAGTTTTTATCCGACCAGATATAATACTGAGGTCCAAGATCCTTGTTGATGGTTTCTAAAGACTTTCCTCTGAAGTTTCCGGCAAGACGAATCATTACTTTGTTACTTTCGTAATAAAGAATCGTATTAAATAGGTTTTTTGACTGGTTAGGAAGTGATGTGCGGTCCGTAGTGATCAAAGCTCCGGCGGCATCATTTCTTGAAACATCTACTTTAGAATCAATATATGTATAGTTAAACTCTACCCCGAAACCGTTCCAGAATCCTGGTAAAAAGTCAAAACGCTTATTGATTCCTATTTCAAAACCTAGCAGATTAGAATCTTTAAGGTTTTTGGCCTGGGTAACCATATAATCTGTTCCGCTAAGATTCATAATGGAGGTGTCCTGAAAAACGATGTCTGAGATTTTTTTATAAAAGACACCTCCTGAAAGAATACCAATATTGTCAAAATAATATTCACCCATCAAATCAAAATTGTGGCTGAAGGTAGGCTTTAGATCCGGGTTTCCTCTCGTGATTTTGTTCGGGCTTGTCGTATTGTCGATACTTGAACCCGGTGACATATCTCCGAAATTAGGTCTGATGAATGATCTTGTATAAGCAAACCTGATATTCGATTTTGGTGAAATAGTATATCGTAAATGAAGCATCGGAAGAAAAGCATTATAATTACTTTCTACAGTTGACGGACTGATGACTGTGGAAGTTGCATTTTCTTTAGTCGCTTTTGAGCCGTATAAAGTCAGTCTTGTTGTTTCGTTTCTAAAACCTCCGACAATCTTAAATTTGTCACTTGCTTTAATCTCTGCCATGGCATAGGTTGCAAAAACATTTTCTTCTCCGGTGTAAACACTGGTTGCATTTGCATCTGCACTAGAAAAGTCTTTAAAGCCATTCTGCTGCAGAAACTGAGGAGAATACATCTGGAAAAGCTGATCTTTTGTTGTTGCATTCATAATGTATGAGCTGTAATTTCCGTTCATTCCGTTCAGGAAGGCAGTTCCTTTTGGCGGTTCATCGGTTGATAACTGAGACAATGCCAATAACGCCGGAGAATTTGGAACTCCCAGTGCTGCATTAGGTATATAAACAGCATTGTATCCATACGTACTGTTTCTGTCCTTTTCACGGTATTTTGCCCCGATTTTTAAAGTGATACTCGGATTAATATCATATTTTAAATTCAGTCTCACAATTTTATCTCTTTCATTATTATCTAATTTTGCAATAACCAGTTGAGAAAGCAACAATTTATCTGCGCTCATCACTTCGTTGGGATTAGCAATATCTGAACTGTAATCTAAATATTCTCCTCCAACTCCATTCGGTGAATCAAAACCCCAATAGCGTTTCCCGTCATTAGAAAGATTGGTAAAACCTCCGGTAATTTTTTGTCTGAAAGTTGCAATAGGAAGTCCTTTAGTAACATTGGTTGGAGGAGTATCAAGAAAATACTTTGCCTGATAATCACTTAGCATCCAGTCCAGATTCAGTTTTTTTTGAAATTGAATGTTCACCGCCTAATTCCATTCCGTATAATTCGGTTTGATAATGAGAATATCTGAAATTATACTGATAACGGCTGTTGTTATAATCTACATAGGATTCATAAACCGGACGGATATCGTCGAATTTATTGAACATTCCACGGAAGTAGATTTTATTATTGGCATTAAATTTATACTCCAATCCCCCATTTAAACCAATCGTCCTCCTTGTTCCCATGTATCGCTTCATCATAACGGTACCGATGGAATTTTTTTGAACACTATTGGAAGAGCCTGTATTGTAAGTTACGTCAAACGAATCCGCTCCCCATTGCCTGTCCCAAATTGCACCTGAAAGGATAACTCCTAATTTATTTTTGAAGAAACGGTCGCCATACACAATAGATCCGTTATAAGTAGCATTTTGTGAAAAAGTATTGTAACCTCCTGCTCCGCTTACGCTTAAAGTTTTCTTTGCCGGCGCTGTTCTTGTAATAAAGTTAATACTTCCGCCAATCGCATCACCATCCATATCCGGAGTTACGGCTTTCGAAACCTGTACAAATTGAATCAATTCTGACGGAATAACATCTAAAACGAAAGATCTGTTTCCTAAAACATTCGCACTTGGAAGCCTGTTTCCGTTGAATAATGCTGAAGTCCATGCAAAAGGAGTTCCTCTTACCGTTGCCTGATCTGCTTCACCATGATATCTTGCGACAGCCACACCCTGAACTCTTTGCACTGCTTCTGCTGCATTTCTGTCCGGAAGTTTTCCGATGGCATCGGCTGCAATCACCTCCATGATCGCATTGTTATTTTTTTTGATTTCGTAAGCTTTTGCCTGGGTTAAAGCATTCGGTCTTGAAATGACTACCTGCTGAATATCGCTTACCTTTTCGTTATTCTTCTTTTCTTCAGGAGCAATCGTGATATAACCAATATCATTTGTTCCTTCCTTTATTGTAATCGGGAAAATTTTTGTTTCATACCCGAGGTATTCAACTTTTAGATTGACTTCTCCTAATCTTGGAGAAAGTAAATTAAAATCTCCGTCTAATGATGAAATTGCTTTTGCATCCGCATCTACAATTGAGATATTAGCTCCCGGTAGTGCTCCGTTTGTTTTTCCAACTATGGTTCCTTTGATAGACTGTGCATGAATGGTTCCCAAAGAAGCCATTAGGAAAAAAGCAGATATCTGTATGATCCCCGACTTGTGTTTTGAAAAACCAATTGAATTGTTCATAGATTTTTTTGCTGCAAATTTGGAGCACAAATCATTTCTTTTCGTCCGAAGGAAAAAACCATATCCTGTGGCGTGCCACTCGTTGGATTTGTACTTTTAAGTATTTGATTTTTATTCACTTACATTTGTTTAATTGTTTGTTATTTATTTATGAACTCAATATTAAATTGTGAATAAAATTTTTAATAGATAAATAATAGACTTATGAATGATGAAATGATGATTTTGTATTTATTTTGTGAAAACCTAAGGAAGAATGCAATATATAGTTATTATTGGGGCTTTTCAGGCACTTGTGGCGCTTTGGCTGTTACAATTCAGAGAAAGAAAGTCAGTATCGAATTATCTGTTTATTTTTCTGCTTTCAGCGATTGCTGTTCATTTGGTAATTAAGTTTGTTATTTTTAATTTTATTCTTGACGAAAGTATCAGGCAGCAAATGAATACATTTATCGGAGTCTGTTATGGTCCTTTGATCTATTTATATACACTGAGCAAAACAAAAAAGGAATTTTCCGTTGCCCGTAAATGGTATATTTTTATTCCGCTTTTTGTACTTATGATCGCGTATTTTACTATTTCCTGTGTATTTGTAATTTTAAATCATGTTGATCAGAAACTCCTGGATTTATACAATAATTTCAGTTTATATTTAATATTTTCAATCAACTTGTATTATCCTCTAAAAAGTATTTTAATTGTCAGAAAAGCCCGGCTTGAAAAGATCGAATATGATGTAATTACAAGAATTTCCTGCTGTATTCTTTTTATGGAATTTGGAGTGATACTTTCTAAAACCATGCTTCATATCTATCCTGAAGAAGCTCAATTAATTAATCTCTCCATAAGAAGTGCTGCTTACTTTTTATTGCTTGTGATCTGTCTTTTAATTGTAAGGAAAAGTTTAAAAATCGAGACACCTGAATATTCATCCATTGGTTTAAATGAAATTGCACAAGTTTCATTTAATCATAACTTTGTTGAAGAAAATACATCTTTAAAAACGATCAATTATGAAATAAGATTCAGTGAGCTTTGGCAGAAAATGGATCAGTATGTAAGGCAAAAACAATTGTACAGAGACTGTGATTTAAATCTTGACCAATTAGCATTAAAAACAGAGATCAATAAATACCAGATCAGCGAAATGCTGAACGGTTATAAACACAAACCATTCTACCGTTACATCAACGAATACCGTATTGAATATTTTAAAAATATAGTAGAAAAAGCCATTGAAAAAGAAGAGAATATTAATTTTTTATCTTTTGCTTACGAAGCAGGTTTTAAATCAAAATCGTCTTTTAACCGCTATTTTAAAGAAATAATTGGCAAAACACCATCGGAGTATTATAAAGGTATTGTGAATGAAAATAAACAACATTCAGGTTTTGAAATCAGTGCATAAAAAAATCATTCTCTAAAAAGAAAATGATTCAATATATTTTCGAAAAAAATTGATCCTGCTTTATTTATCTGTCACAAAATTCTTTTTTGCCAGTTCTTTTCTTACACGGCTTAAGCTTTCAGGAGTAATTCCCAAATAAGAAGCAATCATCCATTGCGGAACCCTTAATAACAAATCCGGATACATTTTAATAAATCTCAGATATCTTTCCTCCGCAGTCTCTCCCAATAAAGAATTGATCCTATTTTGAAGGCTTCTTACATGTTTTTGGAGCAAAATATCATTCTTTGAAGCAATATTAGGAAACTGTTCTACCAGCTTTTTGAAGAAATCAGGCTGTAATAATAAGACTTCAGAATCTTCTACGGCTTCAATATAATAGACTGATTTTTCATTGAAGTAAAGGCTGCTTCTGTCAGAAATCAGCCAGCTTTCAGGGGCAAACTGAATGATGTGCTCTTTTCCGTTTTTGTCGATGGAATACATCTTGATCAATCCTTTTTCAACAAAAAAATTGTATCTGCAGATTTCTCCGTATTGCAAAAGGAAATCGTTTTTAGCTACTTTTTTTACTTCATAATGAAGGCTGCATGCGCTAACATTTTCTACAGGAACTTCGAGAATGTTTGCTAAATAAGTATTGATATTTTTCATTATGATAGTTGATTTATAGATATATTTTGATGAGAAGCGTTGTTAATTACTTTTCCGTTCTCTATAACAAGCAGTTGCGGGCTTTCATGCCTTATTCCAAGGTCTTCTGCAATCTTATTAGAAAGTGGCCGGTAAGCCAGTAGATCTAAAAAATAGAGTTTCGCTACATCATCAATGCTTTCAAGATTTTCTATATCCTTTTCAAAATTCCTCAAGACTGTTTTGCTGATAAAGCAGCTTGTTGAGTGCTTGAATATGGCAATTTTATGGGTATAAGAATTGTCAATGGCAATTTTCAGATCATCTTCAGATTCTATTGGTTTCCAAAATGATTTCTGCTCTTTTACTTGCTCCTTTCCTCCGAATATTTTATCAAAAAAACTCATACATTAAATTGTTTAAGATGATGATCGAGATGCTTGTATTCCAAAAATCCCCAGTCTTTTTCTTTCATGGTTCCAAAAAGAACATGCTCTTCTGGTAAACGCTGCTTTTCAAAGGATTCCCAATACAAATCCAGTGTTTTTAAAAGATTGTTTCGGGCTTCCTCAAAGCTACATTCAAAATTAACGATTAGTTTTTGAAAAGTAGGCATATTATGAGGAATTCCGTTATTAAAAATTTGCATTTCTTTTTTTGTGATAATTCCTATCACCCTGAAAATATAATTGATCTTCTGAAGTTCAATTTTCTGAAGAGGAATTTGCAATACCAAATCGCAGTGATGCAGCATTTGTGCAGCATTCATCTTACCCCATTTCCTTTCAGAATCGGTCGTAAGTCTTGAGATTCTTGTTTTGATCTCATCAAAAAAGTGTTTATTATGAAGGGTTTTCTTTACCAACCTTTTTCTTTCTTCAGATTTTCTATGTGGGCAAAATGATGATTACAATGCCATGCGTATAAAGCAGCACTGTTTTTTAGAGTATAATTAATATTTTGTTCCGGATGGTGAAAAGTTCGGTTAAACTGTTCTTCAGATAAGCTTTTTAATAAAACAGACCATCTTTGATGGGTTCCTTTAATCATCCTTAAAGCGGGTTTTATAGGCATGGTCGCACTGTCTGCCAATTCTGCCCATTTTGCTTCCTCATAAGGTTTTATAGTAGGATTCTCTTCGGTTAAAGCAAGTTTAAATCTTGTAAAGCTGTTGATATGGCTGTCTGCAATATGATTGATAAGCTGTCTTACAGTCCATCCTCCCTCTCTGTAAGCAGTATCCAGTTGTTCATCCGACCAGTTTTCTACCAGTTTTTTTAATCTCTTCGGAAAATCACTGATGACATCTATAGCATCAGACAATGCTTCACGGCTAATATTTTCAGGCTGAAGAAATTCACCTATCGGAAATTTTTTTTGATTTAAATCATTCATTTTTTGTTATATGATTAAGTAAGGTTAATAAAATTACAGAATCTTTATCTTTTAAATAATAAAGCATTTTATTTTTGTATTGGTCTTCCTGAGAATAAATGATAAAATGATGATGATATTTTTTTATCCTTACGTCTTTTAATAGTATTTCTTTTCTGTCAAATGTAATTTTATCTTTAAAAATATGAAATCCTGAAATGCTAAAGTCTTCATTATTATTCAACCTTTTAAGGTAATCATTAACAATATCCCCGATAAAATTATTCCATAATTCATCAACAATATCAGAGTACAGCTTATGCTTTTCCTGTAATTTCCTTCCGTAAAAAAGTTTGAAAAATATTTTAAGTTCCTTGTTGGATTTATTCCGGATAAAAATTTGATACTCCCTTCCAATCGTCATTCTGTATCCTCTTATGAAATGAACACCATATCGGATTCCAACAATATCCTCTTTATTAAAAATGGTAAAAAGATCATTATTACGATCTTTATCTTCAAATTTCACAAAATTTTCGTTGATAATTAACGCCCGCTTCCGGGTATCAAATAATCCACGAACGATGGTAAATGTTTTCATTAATAACTATTGATCCAAGACAGGTTGGACGGGTTTTGAGAATTAGTTACTGTAAATGTATCAAAAATTCAAGAATTCTGAATACAAAAAAAGCTTCAATTCTATAAAAATTGAAGCTTTTTTATTTAAATAGGATATTAATAACCGTGTAAATTAATATCTTCTGTTCTTTGTAAAGTCACCTTCTTTCCCATTTTCTTTTGAATCACCCGGAAATGTTGTAATTCATCATCGGTAAGGATACTAATGGCTGTTCCTTTTTCATGGGCACGTCCTGTTCTGCCGATGCGGTGAATATAATCCAGAGGAGAACGTGGCAGCTCATAATTGATAACACAAGGTAGCGCATCAATATGAATTCCACGGCCAATTAAATCAGTGGCAACCAAGATTTGAGCACCGTTTACTTTGAATTCTTCTAAATTATTTCTACGGGCACCCTGTGATTTCTGACTGTGAATAGCCACCGCTTTTATTTTGTTTTTTTTCAGTTTTTCTACCAGATTATCTGCAGACCTTGTAGATGAAACAAAAATCAGCGCTTTTTCAACCTTTTTTTCTTTAATTAAATACCGTAAAAACGGACCTTTATTTTCAGGGGCAACATGGTAAGCCAACTGTTCAATATTATCAATTTCAACTTCTTCTTTTTTGATTTCAATTATCGTAGGGTTGATAGATAAACGTTCCTTCATTTCAGAAACTTTGTCATTGAGAGTGGCAGAAAACAACGTTGTTTGTTTCGCTACAGGCATCATGGCGAAAAGTTTATTCATTTCTTCTCCAAATCCTAATTGAAACATTTTATCTGCTTCATCAATGACCAAATGCTGAATCCTGGAAATGCTTAAGGCATTATGATCAATAAGATCTAATAAACGACCTGGTGTAGCGATGAGAATTTCCACTCCATGCATCCCTTTCATCTGCGGATTGATGGAAACTCCACCGTAAACAGCCATTGTACGGATTTCCCGCTTTAAATTATCCGTAAAAGCTCTGAAAACTTCATCAATCTGAATCGCCAATTCTCTGGTAGGAACCAATATTAAAACCTGAATATTACGGCCTTTTTTAACTTCTGTATTTTGTAATTTTTCTAAAATTGGCATCACAAAACAAGCTGTTTTTCCGGAACCGGTCTGTGCAATTCCCATCAGGTCTTTTCCCTGTAAAATAACCGGAACAGCCTGCTCCTGAATAGGAAAAGGCTTTAAATATCCCAATTTTTTAACAGAACGAATAATATTGTGTGATAATCCCAGAGATTCAAACGACATAAATGCTTATTTTGTACAAAGATAAGCTATTGATATCTGAATAAGGGAAAATACATTGACTTTGGTGTGAAAATGCCGATTTGTCCGAAAATTCAGCTTTGGACAAATTTTTGAAGATTAGTTTTTGTAAATTTATCAAAAATTCGAGAATCCTAAATATGAAAAAAGCATTAATAATAGTCGATGTACAGAATGATTTTTGTGAAGGAGGTGCATTGGCTGTTCCTGGAGCAAATGAAGTAATTCCTTATATTAATCTTCTGATGGAAGAAAATGAGTATGATCAAATTGTACTGACACAAGACTGGCATCCTGCCAATCATAAAAGTTTCGCAAGCAATAATGACAGGAAAGTGGGAGAAAGCATTATTTTAAACGGTGTTCCTCAGTTTATGTGGCCGGATCATTGTGTACAAGGAACTTTCGGTGCAGAATTTCATAAAGATTTAAACAGAGAGAAAGTGACTCACATCGTTCAGAAAGGTAAAAATACTGAAATTGACAGCTACAGCGGCTTTCAGGACAATAATCACTTCATGAAAACCGGATTGGATGACTTTTTGAAATATCATGAAATTCAACTGGTTGAGATTGCAGGTTTGGCAATGGACTATTGTGTGAAATTTACGTGTACGGATGCAGTAGCAAACGGTTATATAACTTGCCTGCATTTTAATGGAACACGTGCTGTAAATGTAAAACCAGACAACGGAAGAGATGCTATTTATGAAATGGTTCAGAAAGGGGTGACCATTTTAGGATAATGAAAACATTTTTAGGAAAAGTAACTTCCGAATAGCAAAAAAGTTTATTATTTTAATACTAATAAGAAACATGGAAAGAGAATATTATAGTTAAGTATCATCTTTACTGTTTTTTGGCTTATATTTTTCTTGCTAAGAAACTAAAAAAAGACTGTCTCAAAAGAGAGATAGTCTTTTTTTATGCCTTTCGGAAAATTCATATACAAAATAAAAATCGGACTGTAGATGCAACTCTGCTTTTGTATCCCAGGATTTTTATTGATTTCCAAATAATTCCTCATTATAATAATTATAAAAACATTTTATTAATTTTAATAAATATATCACAATTTAATGAAAAAAATTTTCATTATTGTAAAAATTCACATTTTTTTTACATAATTTCACAGGTTTATAAGCAAAAAAATATATAAATTTGTAGCAAACACCATTAATCAAAATTATAAAAAACTAAAAATTACCATTATTCAAAAATAAACCGTGCACATGTTAAATTTAAAAAAGGGAGATTTTTATACTCTTAAAAAAAATACTGGACAAAATCTTATCGACTTCTGTTTAGGAGTTAGTTGGGGAGAAGTTAAATTACCCCTGCCATTTTATCTAAGCCTTTTTAATAAAAAAAGTTTAACCGAAATTGATCTTGAATTAACTTGTATCATGTTTGATAAAAATGGAGACAGAATAGACTGGATTCATTCTCCTAAATACAACAGCTGGCTTATTCAGAATCATTTTCCATTAGGAAAGCTCACTTCCAAAGATGATGCCTTTAAATATCAGGAGAGCGACAATTCTTCTTTAGAAAACCCCGACAAGAAATTAATCAAAATAAATCTAGAGAAAATAAATAATGAAATTGATCAAATCTTTTTTTACCTTCATATTAATCCTAAAAGAGTTAATACAATAGATTTTTCTTTGGTGCCTTCGGTAAAGGTTCAGATGTACGAGGGCAATATTCACCAAATTATAAAAACACATTGTCAGTTTGAGATTCCAAAGAATAATGATTCGGTAAAAAAAGCAACTCTAATTTTAGGAAGGCTTCTCAAAGTAAATCATGAATGGAAGTTTGAAGCGATCGGAAAAAGTTTACAGGATAAAAAAACAGCAATGCAGAGAAAGGGGTACGAATACTCCTCCTAAACTTAAGCAAAACGTAAATAAAATATATAAAAAAATTCCGGCTAACTTCTTGGAAAATCAGCCGGAATTTTATTTTTTATCATTTTGATTTATCCTAGAAATTCTTGCAGAGAAATTATTTTTTGTTCGCCTGTTTCAAGATTTTTAAATCTTACAGTTGAGTTTCTTAATTCTTCTTCTCCTAAGAAAACCATATTTTTAATTCCTTTCTTTTCTGCATAAGTGAACTGCTTGTTTAATTTTGCATTTTCAGGATAGAACTCTACAGAAATTCCTTTCTCTCTTAATTGATTGATCAATTTCAAAGCTTCCAGCATCTCTTCACCTCCAAAGTTAGCAAACAGATAATCGATATTGGCTGTTGCTTCTTCAGGGAAAAGGTTTAATTCTTCCATTACCAGATAAATTCTATCAAGACCAAACGAAATTCCTATTCCCGGAACATTTTTCACTCCAAAAACTTCGGTAAGGTTATCGTATCTTCCGCCACCGCCAATGGATCCCATTTGGGCTTCATCGGCTTTTACTTCAAAAATAGCTCCTGTATAATAATCTAAACCTCTTGCCAAAGTAATATCAAAAACAAGATTTTGAATATCAACTCCTAAATTAAGAGATTGTGTAAGAACAAATTCTAATTCTTCCACTCCTTTTAATCCAGTTTCATTACCTGTAAATTTTTCTTTTAGTTGAAGAAGGTTTTCCAAAGCATCATTAGATTGATTAAAAAGGAAATCCAATTTATCAATCGAATCCTGAGCAATTTCTCTTTCTAATAACTCTTTTACTACTCCATCTTTTCCGATTTTATCCAGCTTATCCAGGGCTACCGTAAAATCAATCAGTTTATCTGTGATTCCTGCATATTCTGCTAAACCAGAAAGAATTTTTCGGTTATTGATGTGAATGGTTACTGAAACATTAAGCTGTGAAAAAGACTTCAGATACAGTTGAATCAATTCAACTTCCTGCCATAAACTTTCACTTCCCACCACATCTGCATCGCATTGATAAAATTCTCTGAATCTACCTTTTTGAGGACGATCAGCTCTCCAAACCGGCTGAATTTGGTAACGCTTGTAAGGAAATGTCAATTTCCCGTGATTCATAGCAACAAATCTTGCAAAAGGCACGGTAAGATCATAGCGCAGAGCTTTATCTGAAATCTGAGAAGTCAGTTTTTGATGATTCTTATTATCCCAATCTTCCAGATTTACTTTCGAAGTATAATCTCCCGAGTTTAAAATTTTAAAAATTAAGCGATCTCCTTCTTCACCATATTTTCCAGTCAGGGTAGACAGGTTTTCAAAACTAGGAGTTTCTAGTGGCTGAAAACCAAATAATTCAAAATTTTTCTGTAAAATATTGATAATATATCTTCTTCTGGAAACTTCTAAAGCTGTAAAATCTCTAGTTCCTTTCGCTAAACTTGGTTTCATTTTATAAATGATAATTGATAGTTGATAAATGATTGAGTATGCAAAAGTAAGCATTTGTAAAGACTTTTCGTCATCAAAAAAGCCAAAGAAAATATCCTTTGGCTCCGGAAATAATAAATCATTTGTGTTTGTCTGATTTCTTCTCATTTCAATATTTAATCATATACTTTCTAAAATCTCTAAGATTTCTTCTCCATAGTTTTCAATTTTATGTTTTCCAAAACCTTTAATGTCTAAGAGTTCTTCTTTCTTAGCGGGTTTATATTTCGCAACAGAGGTCAATTCCTTATTAGTAGCAATAAAATAAGAAGGTAGATTCTGTTCTTTGGCTTTTTCAGATCTCCATAATTTTAATGCATCTAATATTTTTATATCATCTTCATTCAAAAAATCATCTTCAGCAGAATATTTTACAGGTTTAGAATCTTTTACACTGTTTACTGGATTTTTAATTTCATCATAATAAAAGATAACTGACCAGAAATTTTCATCATGCACAAAAGCGGTTTCAACATTTAATATTTGATGTTCATTCAAGAACTGATCTATATTTTTTTGATCGAGGCGCAAAAATTCTTCTGCAATTCTCACTTTTAAAACTTTAATTTTCATTTGGTGTTTTTATTATTTTAATGATCTGGTAATAGCAATATTATTTACTTCCTAGAAGCAAAATTTCATCTACCCTTATTTCTGTAATATATTTCTTCATTCCATCTTTATCATCATACGACCTGTAGGTAAGTTTCCCTTCTACAGCAATTTCTTTTCCTTTGGGAACATATTTCTGGAAAATCTCTGCAGCTTTCCCAAATGCTACCAAATTATGCCATTGTGTTTCCTCTACCTTTTCTCCTTTTGCATTTGTATAATGATCATTCGTAGCTAAAGACACACTTGCCTTAGTGTTTCCGTTTTCGAAATTTGTAATTTCTACTTCTTTTCCTGTGTAACCAATTAGTGTTACTTTGTTTCTTAGTGACATAATTTTATTATTTAAATGTTTAACAATCAGATAAGAGACGCTCACTGTTTTTCTCAAATCTCTGTTGCAAAGATTGTGGAAATCTGTATGTTGAGTCGGTTAAAAATTATTTAAATTCATTTGTAGTCGTTTGTAAACGGATATTTTGTATCTTTATCAAAAGAAAGTTGTGAAAAAGGCCTTTAAAAGAACATTAAGAGTATCGAAATATGTAATCTATAAAGAAACACTGGTAGATTATAAAGAACATTTTTGGTCATTTTTAGGCGCATTTTTTGGAATTGGGATTATTGCTTTTATACAATCTCACACATTATCTGCAACAGAGAACATTTTTCTTATCGGTTCTTTTGGGGCTTCCAGTGTTTTGATTTATGGGGCTATACAAAGTCCTTTAGCTCAACCTAGAAATCTGGTGGGCGGTCATGTTCTCTCGGCTTTGGTGGGAGTTACAGTTTACAAAATCGTGCCGGATATCATCTGGCTTTCGGCCCCACTTGCCGTTTCTCTTTCTATTGTTTTAATGCAGTACACAAAAACTTTACATCCTCCGGGAGGAGCAACTGCACTTATTGCTGTAAGCTCCACAGGAAAAATTCCTGAATTAGGGTATTGGTACGTTTTATCTCCTGTTTTATCAGGTTGTATTATTTTATTGCTTGTTGCTTTATTTTTTAATAATTTAACACCTAACAGAAGTTATCCCAACCATACAAGGTTTAAGAGATTATTGAAGAAAAAGCATTCTCATCCACACAAAATGAAAAAATAAACACTATGAATTGCCTAGAATGCGGAGAAAAAATCATCGGAAGATCCGACAAAAAATTCTGCAATGATGCTTGTAGAAATGCTTACAATAATAAGCAGAATAAAGATTCTAATAATCTGATGCGTAATATCAACAATAAATTGCGGAAAAATTACCGTATTCTGACAGATATAAATACCGAAGGAAAAACTAAAATCGCAAAATCAAAACTGGATGGCTTGGGTTTTGATTTCAACTATTTCACCAATATCAAAGTTTATAAAAACGGAGCGGAATATAAATTCATTTATGATTATGGATATAAAATATTGGAAGATAATTATATACTTATCGTAAAAAATCAAGGTTAAAAGATTTACTATGAAAGAAATAGTACTGATTACAGGAGCCGGCGGTTTGATTGCCCAAGAGTTATCAAAAAAACTTGAAAACGAATATGAAGTAAAGTTTCTGACCCGAAATAAGAAACATGAAAATGAGTACGAATGGAATGTAAAAAACGGTACAATTGATGAAACCGCATTTGAAAACATATCCCATATTATTCATCTTGCCGGAGCCAATATCTCAGAAAAACGATGGACTACGGAAAGAAAAAAAGAACTGATATCCAGCCGGGTTGATTCTGCAAAGCTTCTTTTAAATACTTTAAGGAAGAAAAACATACAACTTAAATCTTTCATTTCCGCTTCCGGAATCAATTATTACGGAACAAAAACTTCCGAAAAAATATTTGCAGAGACAGATGGTCCCGGAAATGATTTTTTAAGCGAGGTGGTAATTCTATGGGAAAGAGCTGCAGATGAGTTTAAAGAAAAAAATTTAGCCGAAAGAGTAGTAAAAATAAGAACCGCAGTTGTGCTGTCAGAAAAAGAAGGAGCTTTAAAAAAAATGCTTCCTCCGATCCAGTATTACATCGGCTCACCTTTAGGAACAGGAAAACAATATATGCCATGGATTCATATTAACGATATTTGCTCTATTTATCAATTCGTTCTAAAAAACTCTCAGACAAATGGCGCTTACAATGCTAATTCTCCCGAGCACACAACTAATAAAAATTTAACAAAACAAATAGCCCATACAATACAAAAGCCTATATTTATGCCTAATATTCCTGGATTTGTATTAAAGCTTATTTTTGGAGAATTAGCAAATGCTTTGTTAGAAGGTTCAAGGGCTTCTTCACAGAAGATTCAGGATGCAGGTTTTCGATTTGAATTTCCTAGTTTACAACACAGTTTAGAAAATCTATTATTAAAAAAGAGATAAAAAGTAAAATTGATGCAAAATCCAAAAATAAAGATTAAAAGTACAGAAATATTATCTGACAATTGGTACACTTTGAAAAAAGTAACCTTTAGTATTGAAAAGAAAGACGGTAATAAAGAAATCCAGAGCAGAGAAGCATATGACAGAGGAAACGGAGCTGTTATTTTACTCTATAACACAATTCAAAAAACGATTATCCTCACCAGACAGTTTCGTTTACCAACCTACATCAATGGTAATGATGACGGAATGCTGATTGAAGCCTGCGCAGGCTTATTGGATAATGACCACCCGGAAGAATGTATTAAAAGGGAAACAGAGGAAGAAACCGGCTATAAAATTTCTGAAGTGCAAAAAATATTTGAAGCGTATATGTCGCCAGGTTCAGTTACTGAAATTCTTCATTTTTTTATCGCCGAATATTCAAATGAAATGAAAGTAGCTAACGGAGGCGGACTTGAGGAAGAAGGTGAAAATATTGAGGTTTTGGAGCTTTCTTTTGAAGAAGCACTTCGTCTGATTGATAAAGGAGGTATTAAAGATGCTAAAACCATCATGTTAATTCAATATCTCCGCCTGAAAAACATTTTATAGAATTCTTATAATACCTAAAAATTAAATTATGAAACTTTTATTATCGTTAGGTCTTTGTTTATCATTAACTGTTTATACTTTCGGGCAAAAAGCGCAAACATTAAACGCCAAAGATCAGGCAATTGCCGAACATTTTAAAACTGAATATAAAAAGAAAAACTATAAAAAATTTGAAGGAAAAATAACTGTAAAAGATACACAGGTACAGTTTGATGATAAGGTTATTTATTACGATAAGTCAGAGAAAGCAATAGCTTCCTTGTTAAAACAAGGTCTTATATATCCGCAATTACTGACCGATTATCAAATGCAAAAATTCTTGGATGAAACGACTGATAAAACCCAGAAAAGATTTTTAAAGCTTCAGAAGGATCCTCGTGCAAGTTTCGATGTAAACAATGTAAAGCTGGTCAATATCAAAGAACTTACGTTTACAGATCCTAATTCAAAAAGTAAAAGATTCAAAATCACATTTAAGGACAACAGGATTAACAGCACTATCCTTTATCTAATTGAGCTCACCAATAAAAGCGCAAAAGACAATACTTCTTTAGATGAATTTATAACAGGAGCAAGCTTAACTTACCTGAATCAAATTGAATAAAAAAAGCCCTTTCTTGAAAATAAGAAAGGGCTTTTTTTATTCATACCAAACCTAGATCTTATCCAGAACTTTTTTGGGGAGTATTTTTGCTAATTCCGTTTTATATTCTTTTTCAAGAATTACAAATTTCCAATATTTTCTATCTTTGGATACTGCACATGCCTTCATTCCGGCATTAATCAAATATGAACCTTCGTTAGCCAAATATTTCACATTATTTTTACCATATTTATTTATCAGAGCAGCGTTCATCTGTTTTTTCATCTCATCATTCATTGAGTTCACATTACATTTCAGCATTAAAGAATAATTCGTAATGGAAAAATATTCGTTATTAATTAATTCTGGTATTTCAATAGCTCCAAATTTCAAATCCTGAACATCAATCTTCATGAACGGATTATTGTAGGTCAGATTTAAGATCTGAGCCATTTGCTCTTTAGCAACGATCGTAAAAAATTTAGGATAGATACAGTTTACCGCCTGATCTATTTTTTTAGTTTTAATACTGTTTACAAAATAAGTAAGGTTTTTCTTTATTGCTAAATCATCTGTATTCACTTTTGTCTGCGCAAAAGAAATGAATGATAACAGAACGAATAAAAATAAAAGTGATTTAGTTTTCATCATCGCTAATTTTTCAATTATATTTTTTAAATACATCTGTCGTAGCACTAAGACAATTCGTTACAAAGTGCACTTTTCAATTAAATAAAAAAGCCATCCTTACGGACGGCTTCAATATATTTTTAAGATTCGATTATTTTACTTTTACAAGCTCAACATCGAAAACCAACCATGCATTTGGCGGAATTACCCCTCCAGCTCCTCTTTCTCCATATCCCATTGCAGGCGGAATCAATAAAGTAGCCGTTTCACCTTCTTTTAAGAGAAGAATTCCTTCATCCCATCCTTTGATTACTCTACCCATTCCAATCGGAATTTCGATAGGCTCATTTCTTTTGAATGAAGAATCGAACTCAGTTCCGTCAACCAATTTACCGGCATAATGTACAGATACATTATCACCAGCTTTTGGAGCCTTCCCATCAGTTGTTTTTGTGATTTTATAATAAAGACCAGATTCAGTTTTTTGCATTCCGGCTTTTAAATCTTCAACCATTTTCTCCTGATTTGCTTTAAACTCTTCTTCTTTTTTCTTTTTGTCCGCCTCTTCTTTAGCAATAGCAATTTTGTTGTTTTCTGCAATTTTTGCTTTCCCTTCGTTGAAAGTTTTTGCCGGATCATAGTTTTTATACTCATCACCTTTACTGAAAACAGAAACCTTTTCCAAAACAATGTCTGTTTTAGGCTTATCCTGAGGGCCTTTTTCTACGTTTGCAATCGCATCAATCACATCTTCACCTTTTACTACTTTTCCGAAAATCGTATGTCTTCCGTCTAACCACGGTGTCGCAACTTCTGTAATGAAGAATTGAGAACCATTCGTATTAGGTCCTGAATTTGCCATAGAAAGAATTCCTTTTCCGGTATGTTTAAGATCATTTTTTTCATCTTCAAATTTATATCCGGGATCTCCCATACCTGTTCCCTGAGGATCTCCCCCTTGAATCATGAAATCTTTAATCACTCTGTGGAAAATAGTTCCGTCATAGTAAGGAACTCCTTTCGCTTTGGCTTTGTTGTCGATTTTACCTTCTGCAAGGCCAATAAAGTTTGCTACAGTTACCGGTGCTTTTTTATCTTCAAATTTTACAATCAGGTTTCCTTTTGTTGTTTGAAGATTGGCATAAAGTCCGTCATTAAGACCTTCGTAAGTTTCTTTGTCTACGTTCATTTTTTTATAAATTGGGGTACAACTCATCAGCGAAATACTTGCCGCTGCCAGAATTATATTCTTGTTAAACAATTTCATTTATTATAAAGCTTTTAATTTTATGATTAAAGGGATGTCGTTATCAATTTTCTTCTCGTCCCCGAAAGTTCCGTAAGCCAGAGAAGAAGGAACCAAAAGTGTAACTTCCTCACCATCATGTATAAACCGTAAAGCATTTTCTACCGCTTTTAATTCATCAAAATGTCCGAATTTAGCTTCTCTCCTTTCCACAGGCTGATCATAAATTTTGGTCTGATCAAAATCATACAAGTTATAAGAGTAAGAAATAAGACTTTCATCCGCTCTTTTTGCTCTTTTATCAAAACCCTCAGCATTTACCCAGTAATTAAGCTGTGTGGGATAAAATTTTTCAGTTTGTCCACCAATCCAGTCCTGAATCTGGTTTCTTTCTAAAGTGTTCAGGTTTTTCATTCTTTCTCTTGAAATATCCAGATCACTTTTACTCAAGACACCGCCTACAGGAGGATGCGCCTGTTGTGTATTTCTATTGCAGCTCAATAAGCCCAATACCGATATGAAGAGTATTTTTTTCATAAACATTTGCGAAAATACACATTTCGGGAATTAATTACAAAAGTTCGCGAACTTATTAAATAAAAGTTTTGCAACTTTTAAAAGAGTTTAATCTTAAATTGTTACATCCTTTTATTTTCTAACTGTCATTCTGACGAAGGAAGAATCTCGGATACTTAAAAACCAAAGATTCTTCAATTCATTTCATTCCTTTCAGAATGGCAGAAAAACAAATTAACTAAAAACAAAAAAGCCGGGAGATACTCCCGACTTCATATAGATTTTATTGAATTGAACTAGACAGTTTCTAATACGTGATCTACCAATACTCTCCATCCGAATGTATCTTCAGAAAGATTTGTCTGTAAATCCACTAAATCTTTTTTCAGAATTTCAGCATAGCTCTCTTCAGCAGAGAGTTTTGGTAATTCCAATTTTTCACCATTATATCCTAAAGCCTCGAAAACCGTTGTTACAACTGCTGTTCCTACTCCCCAAACTTCTTTCAAAGTTCCATTTCTTTGAGCTTCTACAACATCTTTTACTTTAATTGGCTCAACTTTCACTTCAAATCCTCTTTTCTTCGCCAAAGCAATGAAACTATCTCTGGTAACACCATCTAAGATCTTTTCAGAAGTCGGTGGTGTAAGAATAGTATCATTAATTCTTACAAACACATTCATTGTTCCACTTTCTTCGAAATACTCATGAGTAGCATCATCTGTCCAGATAATCTGGTCATATCCTTCTTCAATCGCCAACTGGGTTGGATAGAAAGAGGCAGCATAGTTTCCTGCTGCTTTAGCAGAACCTACTCCACCATTTGCAGCTCTTGAATAATGATCAGAAATTTTCACAGAAACAGGCTCAGTATAATACATTTTTGCGGGTGTCGCTACAATTGCAAACATATATTTGTCAGCTACTCTTGCTTTCAATGCTTCTTCCGTAGCAAAAATCAATGGTCTTATGTATAAAGACATCCCTTCACCCTGAGGAATCCAATCTCTGTCGATATCCACCAAAGCTTTCAACCCATCCAAAAACATTTCTTCCGTTACTTCAGGCATAGCAAGACGTTTCGCTGATTTGTTGATACGTTCAAAATTCTTTTCAGGCCTGAAAAGGAAAACCTGTCCGTCTTTGTCTTTATAGGCTTTCATACCTTCAAAACAAGCCTGTCCGTAATTTACGCCCATCATTGCTGGTGTAAATGGTATCGGACCATAAGGAACTAATTTCACATCACCCCACTTCCCATTTTCATACTCACAAATCACCATATGATCTATAAAAGTATTTCCAAAAGAAAAATTAGTTGGGTCGAATGTAGAAATTCTGGAGTTTTCAGTTTTTTGAATTATCATTTCTAAAATTTTTTATGATGTTCTACAAATTTAACATAATTTTCTAAATATAAAAATTTTAGAGTAAATTTGTGAAAAAATAGCTTGAAAAGAGAAATAAAAATCACAAACGACGGCAGTAAAACATTATTTATCAATGAATTAAATGAAAACTACCATTCTCACCACGGTGCACTACAGGAAGCCGAACACGTGTTTATTAAAAATGGATTAAATTTGATAAATGATTACGAAATTAATATTTTAGAACTCGGTTTTGGAACAGGTTTAAATGTTTTAGTAACAATTAATGAATATTTAAAAACTGACAAAAATCATATCATCAATTATTTTTCACTGGAAAAATACCCCATAAATGAATCCGAAATTAACGATTTGGCTTATTTTAAACTTTTTGATAATCCGGAATTAAAAAATATTTATCAAAAAATTCACAGTGCAGAATGGGAAAAATCAGTAGAAATCATTAAAGGATTTACCCTTAAAAAGATAAAATGCGATTTTTTCGATCTTAAAAACATTGCATTACCTAAAATAAACCTTGTATACTACGATTGTTTCGGAGCCAGAGTACAGCCTGATCTCTGGGAGAAGCCTTTATTTGAAATGGTAGCCAATACAATGGATGTTAACGGGCTTTTAACAACCTATTCTTCAAAAGGCAGTGTCAGAAGAATACTTCAGGAGCTAAATTTTAAAGTAGAGAAGAAACAAGGTCCTCCGGGAAAAAGAGAAATGATTAATGCTATTAAATTATAGAAGTTAAAAATTAGTAAAATCTCACCTCTAATGAGAACACATTTCTAACTTCTAACCTTTAACTTCTCTATAAATTTCCTTATTTTAGCTCTACAAATTATTATATATGATAGATAAGATCAACATTAGAGTTTATGCCTGTGCTGTAAAAGACAAAAAAGTATTAACCTTGTTTGAAGAGTATGCGGGCGAAGCTTTAATGAAATTTCCGGGTGGAGGATTGGAATACGGAGAAGGAGTTTTAGAATGCCTTCATCGTGAGTTTGAAGAAGAGCTCAATGTAAAAGTCGAAATTAAAGAACATTTTTATACTCAGGAAGACTTTTTAGTTTCTCGCTTCAGAGAAAACGAACAATTGCTTACTATATATTATATTGTGAACATTATTAATGAAGAAGATTTCTTAATTCTTGATCCTTGTATCGAAAAAACAGAATGGATTGATATTGACCAACCAGGGAATCCATTTCCTTTACCTATTGATAAGATAGTATTTGATAAATTAAAAGAAAAAATCCTGTAAATAAATTTTTACAGGATTTTTTTATGTTTTCCGATTTTATTACTTTCCTACTTTGAACTGATATGCTCCGGGATAAGGTTGAAGAAAACCTGAATTCCAGTTAGACTGCAAAAGTGATTCTAAGAATTCATCTGTTCTATTCACATGCGGATTATACTGATCTTTCAAATCGATATCCGCCATTTTTCCTTTTACATTCCACCAAAATGCACTCCACCCTCCTCTTAACTCTTTTATAATTTCATATACATTCTGACCAGTTGCTCTATTCATGAGCTTAGCAAAAACCTGCCCTTCTGTAGTTGTTAAATCTCTCAATTGTTTCTCATATTGATCGGCAAGCATATTTTGTCTGTCTCTTACATATTTCCTTTTCGCCTTGGTATCCAAATTAGTCATTTCCTTTTGAATATCGCGATATTGGCTTAAAGCAGTTACAAACAACGGATAAACCCTGTATAGCTTCTTATTAAGAAAGTAATAATAGTTTTTATCTAACTGGTTATTAAACTTTGGTTTGTTTAATAACGTCAATTCATCCATTACAACAACTGTTTCACCATTTATTTCATAAAACTTGGCTTTTTGCCTTTCATCATAATAATATTTATTACCAAATTCATCTACTTTTAATAATTCAGGTGGATACTGACTTAATGGAATATTCCTGAGAGAATCTTTTTGCCCGAAAACACCCACTCCAAAAAAGAAAATAAAAAGGCAAATAATTTTATTAAAATTCATTATTTTTACACTTATTAGAACAAAAATTACTTACAAAAATCATTCCTTTTTTATGAAATTTGAAAAGAAATCTTTAAAGTTTTTAGAAAAATACTTAAATACAGCATCCCCGACTGGTTTTGAGCATAAAGGACAAGAAATCTGGATGGATTATATAAGTCCTTATGTTGATAAAATAGAAGTTGATCATTATGGTACCTGTTACGGAATTATCAATCCAGAAGCAGAATTCAAAGTGGTAATTGAGGCACATGCAGACGAGATCTCATGGTATGTAAATTACATTACAGATGACGGTTTGATCTATGTGATCAGAAACGGCGGCTCGGATCAAACAATTGCCCCATCAAAAGTGGTTCACATCCACGGTGAAAAAGGAATTGTGAAAGGTGTTTTTGGTTGGCCGGCCATACATACAAGAAGCGCCAATCAAAATGAACCGACTCCAAAGATTGAAAATATTTTTATTGACTGTGGTGCTGTTTCTAAAAAAGAGGTGGAAGATTTAGGAATCTATGTAGGATGTATGATTACTTATCCGGATGAGTTTTTTGAAATGAATGACAGGTATTTTGTCTGCCGTGCTCTGGATAACAGAATCGGAGGATTTATGATTGCTGAAGTGGCAAGACTTTTAAAAGAGAATAAAAAAACAATTCCATTTGGTTTATACATTACCAATTCCGTTCAGGAAGAAGTCGGTTTATACGGAGCGGATATGATTGCAGATACCATTAAACCCAACATCGCAATTGTTACAGACGTTACCCACGACACAACCACTCCAATGATTGAAAAGAAAAAAGAAGGCGATCAAAAATGCGGAGCAGGTCCTGTTGTTTTCTTTGCTCCGAGTATCCATCACACGATCCGAGAATTAATTATTGATACTGCAAAAACAAAAAAAATTCCTTTCCAACGGGCTGCCGCGAGCAGAGCTACAGGAACAGACACGGACGCTTTTGCCCACTCTAACGGTGGTGTACCAAGTGCATTAATTTCCCTACCTTTGCGCTATATGCATACCACAGTAGAAATGGTTTCTAAAGAAGATGTAGCCAACTTAATAAAGCTTATCTACGAAACACTTCTAAGAATACAGCCGGAAATGAAACTGAAGTATCATTAATAAAGAAATAAAAGTAAAGTATAAAAAGTAAAAATGAAAACGAAGCTTATAGCTCCTTCCCTTCTATCCGCAGACTTTGGGAATCTGCAAAGAGATATCGAAATGCTAAACAATTCGCAGGCTGACTGGCTTCATGTTGATGTAATGGATGGAAGATTTGTTCCTAATATATCATTTGGCTTTCCAGTGATGAAAACAATCCAGCAACATGCTAAAAAGTTTGTAGATGTACATTTAATGATTGTTGAGCCTGAAAAATATGTTGATGAATTCATCAATCATGGTGCAGATTTGGTTTCCGTTCATTATGAAGCGTGCACTCACCTTCACAGAACCATTCATCATATTCAAAGCTTAGGCGCAAAAGCAGGAGTTGTTTTAAATCCTTCTACCCCGGTTTTAATGCTTGAAGATATTATTGCTGATGTGGATTTGGTATTATTAATGAGTGTCAATCCAGGATTTGGAGGACAGAAATTTATTGAGAATACTTACAAAAAAATCGCTGAAACCAAAGATTTGATTTTAAGCAACAACTCTACTGCCCTTATTCAAATAGACGGAGGAGTGAATCTCGACAACGCTTCTAAACTATTCGAAGCAGGAGCCGATGTTTTGGTTGCCGGTAATGCAGTATTTTCAACTGAAAATCCTGAAAAGACAATTGAACTGTTAAAGATCTAAGTTGATTTACATATAAAACAAATAGGCAACCTTTCGGTTGCCTTTATCATTCCCAAAAAATAGAGTTTTATATCGTCATTAGTTTTAGTGCATTAATTATCTTCCACGATAATCATTATGCAAATTTCACAATAAACATCAATATAAAACACCGTAAAAACACGGAAATTTTCATCAGTATTTTTACGGTTTTCTTATGAACAATGAACATGTTTTTACAACATGACTACTTTCCTTATTTTAGCAAAAAATAAACAATGAACAATAAATTCACCAAGATTTTTCTATTAAGTATACTTCTCACAACTCCCTATTTGAAAGCTCAGGATGCTTCATCTGATAATCAAAAAATGGAATGGTTCCTGGATGCTAAACTGGGAATTTTTATTCATTGGGGAATTTATTCGGTAAATGGCATTTCAGAATCCTGGTCTTTTTTTAATAATTACATTAACCATGAAAATTATATGAAGCAGCTTAACGGGTTTTCTGCTTCACAATACCACCCTGAAGGTTGGGTAAAACTGATTAAAGATTCCGGAGCAAAATATTCGGTAGTTACTACAAAACATCATGATGGCGTAGCTCTTTGGGATTCTAAAGCAGAGAAAGCAACAACAATTCCTCAGAATTCTTTAGCAAAAAAAGATGTACTGACTCCTTTCGTTACTGAACTTAAAAGATCCGGTTTAAAAACAGGCTTATATTATTCTCTTCCTGACTGGAGCCATCCTTATTATGACATCAAGACTAGAACAGAAAAAAGATATGATATAAAGAATGATACTCAACGTTGGCAAAATTATATCACTTATTATCAAACCCAACTCCATGAACTTTCCTCTCAATATCAACCAGACCTTTTATGGTTTGATGGTGACTGGGAGCATACTTCAACAGAATGGCACGCTACAGAAACTCTTGAAAACCTCAGAAAATACAATCCTAATATCATTATCAATTCGAGACTTAATAATCATGGTGATTATGAGACTCCGGAACAAGGAATTCCGGTAATCAATCCTGATAGCAAATTTTGGGAGCTTTGCTATACGATGAATGATTCCTGGGGATTTCAACCTTTTGATACCCATTATAAAACTCCTAATATGATAGTGAGAACATTAGCAGATGTTATCAGCATGGGCGGAAATTTACTATTGGATATAGGACCTAAAGCAGATGGGAACATTCCTGCTGAACAAGTAGAAATTCTGAAAAACCTCGGGAGATGGACTTCAAAATACAAAGAAGCTATCTACGAAACGAGAAAAGGACTGCCATTTGAAAATTACAAAGGAAAATCTGCCATTTCAAAAGACGGGAAAAAACTATTCCTTTATCTGGAAGAAGCTAAAGATTTTACGAAAATTTATGGCTTAGATTCAACCCCTGTATCTGCAAAAGTCATTGGTGACAAGACTGGTAAAGTTGAATTTAAAACTGACAAGTATGGAAACACAGTTATAAATTTTGCGAATGTAAAATTTGATCAGGACGTAACGGTTGTAGAAGTTAGTTTTAATGAAAAAATTAGCTTCTCCAATACTATTAAAAAAGAAAATCTTTCTCTACAGAAAATCCTGACAGACAAAAATTCTAAAAACTCTGTTTATGAAGCAACAGAACAATTATATGAAGGAAAAAATATTTTCAATCATTCAGGTTTAACCAACGATGGACTGAACATGAAAATTCCAATTTCTTCAAAAACAAATAAAGAGACCTTAAATTGGGTCAGTAAACATGCCGAAGCTCTGTTTGAAACTGAAAAAGGATTACCGAACGGACACTATTCAGGTATGAGCACCTTGTCAAAAGATCGGCAGACTGTTTATCTTTTTGTGGAAGGAGTTCCAACAGGTCCTGTTGCATTAAAAGGAATCAAAAACGGAATTTCAAGGATTCGCATCGTGGGAGAAGGATCTATGATCAACCACAATATTTACAACAAACTTTACTGGAGTGACAGACCCGGAATTATTTATATAGATGTTCCCAAAGAAAGATTAGATAAGAACATGACTGTAATTGCTGTTCTACTTGATAAGCCTGTAGAATTATACCGTGAAAAAGTAAAAGCTGTAGAAAGTAATCTCTAATTTTTACTGCATCCTTATAAAAAAGAAAGTCCGAAGAAAATTCTCCGGACTTTTTATTTTAAAATCTTTTTCTTAGAAAATTTCTCTTCCTGAAAAATGAAATTGAGCTTCAATAAGAGCGTTTTCATCAGAATCTGAACCATGCACAGCATTTTCTCCAATGCTTCTTGCAAACATTTTTCTGATTGTTCCTTCAGCAGCTTCGGCAGGGTTGGTAGAACCAATTAAAGTTCTGAAATCTTCAACAGCGTTTTCTTTTTCTAAAACAGCAGCTACAATTGGACCTGAGCTCATAAATTCTACTAATTCTCCATAAAATGGTCTTTCAGCGTGTACTTCATAGAATTTTTTAGCATCAGCAACTGTTAGCTGAGTCAATTTCAAAGCTTTAATTTTAAAGCCTCCTTCAGAGATTTTACCTAATATCGCACCGATATGTCCATCTGCAACTGCGTCCGGCTTAATCATAGTGAATGTAATGTTAGACATAAATATTATATTTTTTTAAGTGACCAAAATTACAAAAAAATATCCTATTTTAATTTTAAATTTTTTTTAACATAAAATTAACTTTTTGAATAATTCGCAATCGTTTTTTTGGCACAGTAATTGTTTATTCAATTCCGATTCTCATGTTTAATTTGAGTTTTCATGGTTATTAGTTTTTACCCAGCTTCGGCTGGGTTTTTTTATATCACTAAACAAAAAGGGATTTTATTGATAATTTCGCAATAAAATTAATATATAAAAACACAATAATTTAACTATTGCTTCATTATGAATCAATAATACAATAAAAACGAAAAAAAAAAAAAAAAAAAAATTAACGAAAACTTATTTTAAAGAAGCCTCTTCTGCTTCATCCATCAGCTTTAAATAAGTAGAATATCTGGAATGTTGAATCTCACCGGTTTCTAAACCATCTAAAACGGCACATTTCGGCTCATTAATATGAAGACAGTTATGATATTTACATTCTTCCCTTTTTTTGAAAATTTCCGGGAAGTAGTGCTGCACTTCTTCTCTTTCAATATCAATCATGGCAAATTCACGTACACCGGGAGTATCGATCACATTTCCGCCAAAGTCCCAAAAATGCATCTGAGCAAAAGTAGTCGTATGTTTTCCTTTTAAATGGGTATCTGAAATCTCTGAAGTTTTTAAGTTAAGTCCTGGCTGTAAAGCATTTACCAAAGTAGATTTTCCACATCCCGAATGTCCGAAAAAGACTGACGTTTTGTCTTTAAGAAAATCCTGTAATTGATCCAGGTTTAATTTTGAATAGGAAGAAATTTCCAGAGAATGATATCCAATCTCGTTGTAAAGGAATTCTATGTCTTTTACAATTTCGATTTCTTCTTCATTGAGAACATCAATTTTATTGAATAAAATCAGCGGAGTAATATTGTAAGCTTCACAGCATGCCAAAAACCGATCAAGAAACCCCAATGAGGTTTCGGGATGTTTTAATGTAAAAATAAAGCATGCCAAATCAATATTTGAAGCGATGATATGGGCTTCTTTTGAAAGGTTTACAGATTTTCTGATCAGGTAATTTCTGCGAGGCTCTATTTTTGTAATCCATGCAATATTATCCTGCTCCAGCTGAAATTCCACAAAATCTCCTACAGCAAGCGGATTGGTCAGTCTGGTTTTAATCAATTTAAATTTCCCACGAATTCTGGCTTCAAAAATTTTTCCGGTTTCCAGCTCTAAAACCTGATACCAACTTCCCGTAGATTTAATGACTTTTCCTTTCATAAACAATATTGCTGCAAATATAAGGAATTAGAAGATAGAAAATAAGGCCTGGAATTAGAGAACAGAATTGTGTAAACAATTTCTCTCTAAAATACCAAGCCTTATTTATTAAAATCTAAAACTACTACCTGTTGATCATAATATTATTCTGAACTTCAATAGACTCTTCATGAATCGCTTTGAAGACTTTTTCAATGAATTCCTGAGACATTCCTGTTTCCAGTGCTTTTTGAACTGCATATTCCGTAATTACCTTCCAACGTTCCGGCTGGAAAATCGCAATATCATTTTCTTTTTTAAGCTTACCTATTTTTTCGGAAATTTTCATTCTCTGAGAAAGCAATTCAATTAATTGAAAATCAAGATCGGAGATCAACGTTCTGTGTCTTCCCATTTCTCCTTCAAATCCTGCTAAATCGGAATTTCTGACTTTTAAATTACTAATCAGCTCAGCCAAAACCTCCGGTGTAATTTGTTGGGAAGCATCACTCCAAGCTTCATCCGGATTGCTGTGTGTTTCAATAATGGCTCCCTGATAACCAACGTTCAATGCTTCCTGGGTAATATCTGCCAAACCTGTTCGGTTTCCACAAATATGAGAAGGATCTATCAGCATAGGAATATTCGGAAACTGGCTTTTGAAATCCAATGCAATCTGCCAGTTCGGGTTATTCCTATATTTTGTTTTCTGGTAAGTGGAAAACCCTCTGTGAATAACACCCAAGTTGGTAATTCCCTGCCCTAAAAGCCTTTCTAAGGCTCCGACCCATAAAGCGAGATCCGGATTTACCGGATTTTTCACCAACACAATTTTATCAGTTCCTCTCAATGCCTGAGCAATTTCCTGAACTGTGAAAGGGTTTACCGTAGAACGAGCTCCAATCCATAGAATATCTACATCTGCTTCCAATGCTGCAAATACATGATGAGCATTCGCAACTTCGGTAGCCGTTTTGAATCCGTATTCTTCTTTTACTTTTTTTAGCCAGTTCAAACCAATTACTCCTACTCCTTCAAACCCATTCGGTTTTGTTCTTGGCTTCCAGATTCCTGCACGGAAAATGGGAACCTGCGCATTGGTTTCTTTAATTCTTCTGGCCGTCTCCAACATCTGAGCCTCACTTTCCGCGCTACATGGTCCGGCAATCATTATCGGTTGAGCGAAGTCATTAATCCACTCGTTTTTCAAGTCTTTTAAGTTCATATCTTTATTCTATTTTATTTTTGTTTATTAATATCCATAGGAAATGCATTATAAAGTTACTTTATAATTCTTTTCAAAAAATGCCGTTAAAATTTTTAAAGGAATCAGGAATTTAAATGAAGGTAATTTCAGTTTTCCTGTATTTTTTGAGAAAGAAATTCAGATTAGCAATACCAATAAAATCGGTAATAATTTCTGAAATTTCTAAAATAGGTAAACGAAAAGCTAAAATAACCGCTAAAATAATCAGCGGGTGCAAAAGTAGACTGGTAAGGTATAAACAATATTTTCATTGTTAAAGCGTCTATTTTAGCTATTCTTTATTAATTTGTAATTGTGGAAAAATGATTTTCCGTTCAAATATTTGACAAATATATAAAATTTATGTCAAATCAAACCTCATTAAATCATCAAGATCTTTTAAAAGAGGATTTTTTTCTGTAAATTTTTCGAAAATCTTTCTTTTTGTCATGACCTCCACTTTCAGATTTTCAAAATCTCTTTTATATTCAATTTCAATGGAATAGTTATGAACTTTTCTTTTAAAATGATTAAAAAACTCACCACTTATTTTATCAAACTCTACTTTTGCAGAATCTGAAGGATAAGAAACTGTAATCTGATGTTCACCCGACTTAAACATTTTGAAAGTTTTCACAGCATTGAAAATAAATGAATCCTTCTTCTGCAATTGTTTTAGCATCAGATTCCATTCCATCTGAAGATCAGTATCCGTGAAATGGTTTTGTGGGAGATTTTCGGTTTTTACCGCTACATTCTCATCTACTTCAACTTTTTCTTCCTGATTCAGAAAAGAATTAATGCTGAATCCTGATGATGACGGACGTTTTGATAAAGGTTTTGAAGTTTTAATGATGACATTTTCCTCCGCCACAGAAGCTACAGCTACCGTCTCTGCTTTTTTTTCTTTTATTTCTTGATATTGTACCGGAATTGGAATTTTAATTTCCTGTTTTTCTTCAAGAAACGGAGCTAATATTATGAACTTTTTTTTTTTACAATGTCTCCATTAGCTGTTAAGGAAGCTAGCTGCATTAAGGCAATCTCTACAGTAAGTCTGGGATTTTTTGAATTTTTGTAATTAATGTCCGCATGATTGCATATTTCAATAGCGTCTATTAATTGTTGAGCATTCCATTTTTGAGCCTGTTCTACAAATTTTACTTTTGTTTGTTCGCCAACCTCTATCAATTCTATTGTAGAAGCATTTTGAGCCATCATCAAGTCTCTGAAATGATTTCCCAAACCTGCAATAAAAATATGCGGATCAAATCCTTTTTTTACAATTTCATTGAAAGAGAATAATATTTCGGGAATTTTATTTTCTTTTGCTAAGTCAACAATATTGAGATATTGGTCATAATCCAGAATATTTAATACTTCTGCCGCTTTAGCCAGTGTAATGTTTTTCTGGGAAAAAGTGGAAAGCCTGTCAAAAATAGAAAGTGCATCTCTTAATGCTCCGTCTGCTTTCTGGGCAATTAGGTATAAAGCGTCATCTTCATACTGCACATTTTCTTTCTGAGCAATATTTCTAAGATGTCCCTGAATATCTTCAATGATAATTCTTTTGAAATCATAAATCTGGCAACGGGATAAAATCGTAGGAATGATTTTGTGTTTCTCGGTAGTTGCCAAAATAAAGATTGCATGAGCAGGTGGCTCTTCCAAGGTTTTTAGAAAAGCATTAAAAGCTGCAGAAGACAGCATATGAACCTCGTCGATAATATATACTTTATATTTACCAACCTGAGGAGCAAAGCGAACCTGATCTATCAATTCTCTGATATCATCTACAGAGTTATTAGACGCTGCATCTAATTCATAAATATTGTACGCAAAGCCATCTTCTGAAACGGATCCGTCTTTTTCATTGATTTTTCTTGCCAGAATTCTGGCACAAGTAGTTTTTCCAACTCCTCTTGGGCCGCAAAAAAGCAAAGCCTGAGCTAATTGGTTTTCTTCAATAGCATGTTCTAAGGTATCCGTAATATGAGATTGCCCAACAACGGTATCAAACTCCTGTGGGCGGTATTTTCTTGCAGATACAATAAAATTTTCCATTGGTCAAAAATAAGAAATAAAGTTTTAATCTGAAAGGGTAAGGGTTTCAAATTATCCACAAAATTATTTTTTCAAAAAATAACAACGGTTTTATTTCTCTTTTTTCTGGTAAGCAAAATCAATAATATCAACAATCGCTTTTTCAATTTCCTGTCTTCCTTCGTCTGTTTTCAAATCAATACCACAGAATTTGCTGGCGTTATGCCCTGTATAAAGATTTAAATAATAAGCTCCTGAAACCAATAGCGCGGCAATTGCTCTATATCTTACCGAATCTTCCGGTCCGAAATAAGGATCTACTATATTAGTAAAAAGCATCTCACCCATTTCTTCTCTTTCATCCGCAATTTTCTTAAGGATAGGTTTACTTTCAGAAAGTCCCCAAAGAATGATTTTTTGAAGCTCTTTATTTTTTTTCAGATTATCATATTGACTCAGAATGGCAATTTTAGACAGTTCTTTGCCTCCGTCTGAAATATCAATTTCCACGTTTTCCTGATTCACCCTACTCCAATAATCCTGAGATTTGATATACTCATCAATCAGTTTATCGGTGCTTCCGAAATATTCATAAATCAGTTTTTTATCAAAGCCAGCTACTGCAGCAATTTTACTTACTTTCAGTCCTGAATAGCCTTTCACTCTCAAAATTTTCCCAACTGCGGCTAATAGTTTTTGTTTGGTCTTCTCCTTGTCTCGAATAGGACCTTGTACAACTTTTCTAGGCATTTTTATTATTTTTTTGCAATATGCAATTTATTTTTGATATCCTCAAACGCATTCAATGTTTTGTCCAAATGCTCTTTCTCGTGTGTTGCAGTGATACTCATCCTTATACGAGCATCTTTTCTCGCCACTGCGGGATATATTATGGGATTGGTATAGATCCCATGGTCTAAAAGAAGTTTTCCCACATCTCCTGTAATATGCGGATCACCAATTTTCACCGGTACAACAGCAGAACAGGTAGTTCCGGTATCTAATCCCATATCATCCAATCCTTTTTTTAAATAATTAATATTATCCCACAGTTTTAAACGCCAATGCGGTTCTTCGTCTATCAATTCAATGGCTTTAATAATCCCCGTAGCCGTAGGAGGCGGTGTGGTTGCCGAAAATATTTGCTGGCGGGATTGAAACCTGATAAAATTAGTCAGCTTTTTATCAGCAATGACATATCCTCCCAGATTTCCAAATGTCTTACTGAAAGTTCCAGTAATGATGTCAATTTTATCCAACAAACCGGTATCTTCAATTGTTCCTCTTCCTGTTTTTCCCAAAATCCCTACTCCATGTACATCATCAACCATTAAATAAGCATTGTATTTTTTTACCAATTGATATATTTCTTCAATTGGTGCTGTATCTCCATCCTGAGAATATACTCCGTCAATAACTACGAGTTTTGTACGGTATTGGTTTTCTGAAGTTTTTAAAATCTGTTCTAAAGCTTCCAGATTATTATGCGGAAATGTTTTTCTATTTGTTAAAATACATCCTTCATATACGCTCGCATGCACCGCCATGTCTACAATGGCAATATCTTCTTTTTGAAGCAAAATCTGTAATGTGGCACTATTCGCGGTATATCCGGTAGTGAAAATCACTGCTTCGTCCTGCGATCTTCCAAAAAAAGAAGCTATTTTTTCTTCCAAATCCTTGTGATAGGAATAATATCCCCCGATAAGAGGAGTGGCTGCAGTACCTGCACCAAACTTTTCTATTCCTTCAATAGCAGCCTGTTTTACTTTAGGATGCTGTGTAAAGCCCAAATAATCACTGGTAACAAAGCTTATAAATTCTTTGGTGGTATTTCCCGCAGTAACGCTCATTACCGAACTACATCCTGTATTATTCTGTAATCTGTAACGATGTCCATTAGATTTCATATAATCCAAGAAATCATAATAAGCAGCAGCACGATCCATCATATCCAAGCCTGGAATATTTTCAAAATCTTTGAAAGTTGCCGTCGTAAAATCTATGTTCATTTTTAGTTATTAGTTTGTGGAGTTATTTGTTACAAATATATGATTTATAGTTATATATTTATAATTAATTCACAAAATATATTAAATATTTTTTTTCCACAATTACAACATACTTTCTTTTAGATTATCTTTTGGTCCAAAAATTAAATCTTTAGTCAATTTTATCAATAGATTCTCTCAAACCTCATTACTTTTGGTATTAAAAAATAGTAAGAAATTTGTGCTTTTAAATCTATTATTTTGAACACTGGTATCATGAGCGACTTAAAAAAAGCAGACAAGAAAAGTTACAGATTCAGACTTATTAAAACAGGCATATTTTTATCCGGACTTTCTGTATTCGCACAGCTTTATCTATTTCAGCCGCTTCTCCCTTTAGTAAGTGAATATTTTAACACAGGAGCAGGAAACAGCTCTCTTTTAGTATCTTCTTCTACTATCGGAATGGCAACAGGACTTTTCTTTTTTGCTTTTAAAGCTGATGCTTATTCCAGGAAAAAACTCATGGTGTTTTCTCTTATTTCCTCTGCACTTTTAACATTTATTTCTACCTGGATTCCCAATCTTGAAGTTTTAATTGGGATTGGCTGTGTAAAAGGCTTTTTAGTTTCCGGTGTTTCGGCAGTTGCTCTCGCCTATCTTACCGAAGAAGTGGAGATATCTTCTGTAGCACTTGCTATTAGCATGTATCTGAGCGGGAATACGATTGGAGGAATGAGCGGAAGGATATCTACTACGATTCTTGCAGGAGAGTATGGTTGGAAAATCGCCGTTATGATAATTGGATCAGTAAGTCTTATATTGGGTTTAACTTTCTGGAAAATTTTTCCGGGTTCGCGTTTTTTTTCATCCTCAAAGAACAGATTATTCTTTAAAGATCAAGCAAATGAGAAAATTTCTTTCAGATCCGTTTCTCTTGTCTTTATTTTGTATTGCCGCTCTCATCATGGGTACTTTTGTAAGCATCTATAATTATTTAAGTTTCCGGCTGGAAGCTCCTCCATTCTTACTGAGCCACTATTTCATAGCCTTAATTTTCTTAATGTATATTTTCGGAGTTTTCGGAACCATGCTCACCAGTTATTTATCAAAGTACTATGAGAAAAGAAATATTCTGAAATACTTCCTTGTAATTATGTTTGCTTCTTTGTTCCTTTTCTATTCGCAAAACATTTTTTTATTAATATTTGGTTTAGCCCTATTTACTTTATCGTTTTTCTCAGCCCATACTATGGCAAGTCAAATGGTTGCTATTCGTGCAAAATACGGAAAATCCTCTGTTACTTCCATTTATTGGTTATTCTATTATTTCGGTTCCAGTATTTTAGGAAGCGGTACGGGATATTTATTACATGTTACTTCATGGAATATTTTTATAAGCTCACTTGCTTCTATTCTTTTCATTGCATTCCTATTAGCCTTATATTTTCTAAAAAAACTTCTTAATTCTTAAATTAGTTTTAATCATCATATTTTTTTCAGCAGAAAATGAATCTGTTAGCATTTTCCATCAATTAATTTCAAGAAAAATCACAAATTTGTGGGATTTCAGGCATAGTATTTGCAACGTGTTTTACAATTAAGTTATAAAACATACAGAAAAAAATCTTTAACTTATAGATTATAAGCACCCAAATCTTAATTATATATTTTATTTACGAAAAACCCACAATTATTATGATTGTGGGTTTTGTTTTTTATCATATTATTTAGGTAAAACCGGAGGCGAAATTCTTTGATTTTTCGTCGACAATGTACCCAAAAACACTTCTAATTGCATAATCTCCTCATCTGTTAAATCCAACAGCCTTAGCATATCAGATTTGTGAGAAGTTAATGTCACTACGTTATAGAGAGTAGTTCTATTTTTATAAGGTTCAGGGTTTCCTTTATTATAAATCTGAATAATATCTGCTAATGATGTAAAAGATCCGTTATGCATCCACGGTCCCGTTCTCACGACTTCCCGTAAACTAGGTACGCGAAATTTCCCCACGTCTTCAGGTTTTTTGGTCACCAAATATCTTCCCAAATCCTCCTGCTCCGAGCTTAGCAAAGAAGTTCCTATATTTTCGAAACGATTATTTGAAAAATACCCGGAATTATGACAATTGATACATTGTGCCTTTGTCCGGAACAGATGAAGCCCCATCAATTCATCATCCGTAAAAAGACTGATTTCACCGTCTATAAAACGATCGAATTTACTGGGCGAACTTTTTACAGTTCTTTCAAAAGTGGCAATAGCCTTGGTGATTCTTTCTTTTGTTATCGTTTTATCTCCAAAAGCTTTTTCAAAAAGCATTTCGTATCCTTTAATTTTAGCAATTTTTCCAACTGCCATATCAATATGCTCACTCATTTCTCTTTGATCCTCAATAGGCATCTGAGACTGCTCTTCCAGAGAGGCAGCGCGACCATCCCAAAATAAAGAAGTTGCATATGCCGTATTCAATATACTCATTGCATTTCGTGTTCCCAATTGCCTGTCGTGCCCAAAAGAAACCATCCTATTATCACACCATCCCAATTCAGGATCATGGCAGGAAGCGCAGGCAATCTGATTAGAACCTGAAAGACGAGGATCATAAAAGAGAGTTTTTCCTAATATTACTTTTTCGGGAGAATATATATTATCTTTCGGAAACTGTACTTCGGGAAGGTGACCAATTTCTGAGAAATAAGGTCGTGCTTCTTCATCCAGCATCGGAACAGGCCATTTTGAAGCATCACCGGAAGCATACAATTCTCTCAATTTAGCAATGAAGGTCTCTTTCTGATTACTATCTTTTCGAACTTTATTGCTCAGACAATTGTTTAAAAGTGAAACGGTAAGAAATAAAACTAAAACCCAGCTTAGCATATTCTTCATTTTCCCATGAATTTCAACAAAAATAGGGATTAATTTCATTTGAAATGATGCAGATCGGGAACAGACTACAAACAGCTCAGTAAACCATTAAAATTCAATACATTAAAATAAATCCGTTATTATTTACCAATCAGACTTGATAAAATGAATAAAAATATTAATTTTATTTTTTTTAAAATGCCCTTGTAACTATGCAGCCTGATGCGTCTCATAAGCTGATTCCGATGACTACGTTCGTCATAGAATATTATTCTCACGAAGGATATGCAGATCTTCAAACATTAAAACTGATGAAGAACTATGCCAATTTCCTAAAAAAGCCTTTACGTCTAGGAATGTTTGTTCCGGTAGATGAACAGGGCAATGTTTTAAAAGAGCCCAAAAATTACACTTCCTGGAAAGCTCTTGAACACAACAGCAAAGGCGAAGCGAATGACATTACTGCATTTGAAGAATACAGAATATACCAAGCTGCTGAACAACAATGCCTGTTTAAAGATTTTAAAGTGGATTATAATGGTTATTCCCGGGTGAGGATAATTGCATCCTATAATCATTCCATCGAATTGTCATTTAATAAAAACGATCTTAGTTTCTCAACTTTCCAGGATGTGGAATCACTTACTGCATTTGATGAAATATATCTAACCCGAACAGCTCTACGAATGATTGGGATAAAAAAGAAATAGACGATTTCATTTTACTTTCTCTTTTCCGTTATAAACAAAAAAATCCTCAGAAATTCTGAGGATAAAAACTAATAACCATGAAAACTCAAATTAAACATGAGTTACATTGTGTTATTAAAATTTTGTGCCAAAAAAGTTCATGTTTATTTTTTTTAGCAATAATTAAGATTATTTAAGAAAAAATAATAAAAATCTTCCTTGTACAGATCACTCTTAGGTTTAATCATGTATAAAAATCTTATTGATGAATCAATTTCTCTAAGTACTTTAATGGCATAATAATAGGTGGGTATTAAGTATCAACCAAAACCAATCACAAAATGAAATCAGCTGATCTATTACAAAAAAGTTTAAAAGGAAAGACTGTCGTCATTACCGGAGGAAGCAGTGGCATAGGAAGAGCTGCTGCTGAAGCGTTTGCTCTAGAAGGTTGTAACATCGTTGTTGCCGCCCGAGGAAAAGAAGGTTTGGATGAGACTGTATCTCTATGTAGAGATTTGGACGTTGCAGCAATGGGTGTAGTTACTGATGTTTCCATAGCTGAAAATGTTCAAAATCTCGCAAATAAGGCTTTACAGTTTAACGGGAGAATCGATATCTGGGTAAACAATGCGGGAGTAATGGCAAGCGGAAAGTTTGAAGAAATTCCCATGGAACTAAACGAACAGGTGATAAAAACCAATCTGTTCGGGTATATGCATGGCGCCTATAGTGTTTTACCTATTTTCAAGAAACAGCAGGAAGGTATCCTGATCAATAATATTTCGATCGGTGGCTTTATGCCTGCTCCATACAGTGCTGCCTATTCTTCCGCAAAATTTGGAATCCGCGGAATGATGGAATGTCTCCACGGAGAAATATCTGATTTTCCTCATATTCATATTTGTAATCTTTATCCGCAAATTCAAAGATCAACCGGAAATATGCATTCTGCCAAATATTCGGGATTAGATTTCAAAATACCACCATTGGCTGCAGACCCAAGAGATACTGCCGCAGGGATGGTACAACTTGCAAAACATCCTAAAAAAGATCTTTTTCCTGATTTTACATCGATGGTTCTAAAAAATGTATATGGATTGTTTCCTAAACCTGTTATCAATACTGCTTCAGCAGCTATGAGAGTATTGATGAAAATAAAAAAAGCACCTAATGATGCCGGGAATGTTCTTACTCCATCATCAGAACCCCACCGAATTTACGGTGAGACTATACTCCCAACACTTTCAAGAAAAACAACCATGGCTATTTTTGCAGGAATGGGATTAGGTTTGGCGTATATGTTTTTTTCCTCAAAATCTTCAAAATGATAAAAAATAAGACTCCGTTTTTCTTTTATTAAAAGACAAGAATTAAAAACAGTATTTGTATGTAAGCTTAAATAAAACCGGATCATGAATATCATGATCCGGTTCAATATAAATACGAAACTACTTTCCTCCACCGCCGTTTTTCTCAACATCGGTTTTGGTATTTTCTTTTACCTTCTGGTTTCCAAATCGTTTTACGAATGAAATGGAAGCTCCGTACCAATCCCACTTCGAAGCATTTCTGAACGTTCCACCCTGTATGAAAGTTGTAGCATCATAATTAGGTCTCTGGAAAATATTCATAAGCTGAAGACTGACTTCCATTTGTGTTTTCGGGAATATTTTCGTTGCAGAAATATTATGAAAAACATTGGGCTTATTGGTTGTGGAGTTTCCGTTATTTTGGTTAGAAACTTCGACCCATGCACTCAGGTTAATGTTTTTATTGAATAAATTAGTATACGAAAGATTGGTTGAAGCAGTTAAATAACTGATATATTTGTTACCATCAAGATTATTTTTCTGATTAAAATCGCTGTTATCTATATAATACCAACCTAAACCAAGATTTACAGTAAATTTATTTTTAAAGAATGTCTGGTTCGTATTCGCGTACACATAATATTTATGTACTTTTCCTGCAAAGTTGGAAGGTTGGGTTATAGTTATTTTCTGTACTTTACCCTGAGAATCTGTAATCTCTCCCTGTACATAATCTGTCCAGTAATCCTGATCGGTAAACATATATCTTGCAGAGATAAAGTATTTCTTCAAAATTCCAAGTTTCATATACAGCCTGTCACTCGGATTCGGTTCCAGATCTAAGTTTCCACGGCTATAGAATCCGTCATTATTAGGAATTAGGAATGGGTTAAACTCGGCATACCAAGGTCGCCATATATTTTTATTATAAGTTAAGCTAAGATCATACTTATCTGAGAAGGAATATTTTAATAAAATATTGGGTAAAAATTTCCCATAAGAATCTTTTCTTGAAGTTCCGGCAACATCCTGACGAATTTTATAATCAATATATTCGTAGCGAAGTCCGATTCTTGTTTCCAATTTTTTAAAGAAAGTTTTGCTGTAGTTGGCATAGATTGAGCTGATATTATCCTCATAATGAAAAATATCATTTTTACTTAAACCGGCAAGATTATTCCCATACAAACTATTTGGTATTACATTATTATTAAAATTCATTTTACCACCGATCTCGAAATTTCCCCCGGACTTTCCCAGCGGTTGGGTATAATCTGCTTTAATATAATAATTCCTGTTTTCCGTATCGGTGAGTACTCCTATATCCTTTGTTTCATTTGTTAACAGTCCGTTTTTAAGGAGAGTAATATCTTTAAGATAGTAACTGTCATCCGACTGTCCGTAATAATTTGCTCCAAAGTTGACATCTAAAATCTTATTCTTTTCTTTATCATACCATTTATAGAAAAGATTAGTTCCCAAATTACGGTTAAGACCATTTGAGCTCTGATTTTGGATGTAAGAATTATCGAACTCACCATTAACATTTTTTAATCCGTCTGCATCAGAAGAAGAGCTTGAATTGCTTTGGTAATATTCCAGAATAACTCCCACTGTATTTTTATTGTTTATCTCAAATTCTGAAGTTGAAGAAAAAGACGGACTTTTATACCTCCCAATTGTTTTGGAATTGATCTGAGTGGTTGAATTATCATCATACAATGTGTAAAGACTTGAATTGCTCTGTACATTCGTATTGTCGCTGTAGCTTCCGATAAATGTTTGTGTAAAATTTTTCTTATGATAGTTCAGGTTAAGATTGGTGTACTGAGAATTTTTGGTATTTTGTCTATTATTGAAGGTGACGCTTCCTTTTATCCCTTCATCATCCCGCTTTTTTAAAACGATATTGATAACCGATCCTGTTGCTTCATAACGTGAAGACGGACTGGTAATTACTTCAATTTTCATCAGATTATCGGCAGGAATTGTCTTTAAATATTCTTTCAACTCTTTACCGGTAAATACCGTTTTCCTGTCATTGATATAAACGGTAACAGTTTCTCCCTCCGCTTTTATTGCATCATTATTATCAATGCTTACCAAGGGAGTCATACGCAATACATCCCAGGTTGTGTTTCCTGCAAGAATAGAACTATTTGCTACATTAAAAACAGTACGGTCAACTTTAGATTCTACCGTGGGCTTTTTGGCTATAAAAGTAACTGCTTCTATTTCTTTTACTTTCGATTCTACAGTGTCTTTTTCAGTTTGGGCAAACACTAAAGTACCCATTAATAAAGCGATTGGCGCTATAATATTTTTCATTAAAAGTGATGTTTCCAACTATAAGACACCAATGTGAGAATATTTGTTACATCCTTAAACGTTAAATAAAGTTAATATTAAAAAGAAAAATTTCCGATTTTTTTAAAATAAATCTATTAAAAACTCTGTGATTAGAATAATTTTAATAAAAAACAGAACTCTATTTTTCATATCAGGACAAGATTTTTAAATTTGTGGATCAAAAACCAACCAATGACAATAGAAGATCTTGTAGGCAGTTACTCCATTCAAGGAAGCAATCAGGAAGAGATTAACCATATTTCTTATCATGGTATATTAACTTTATCTCTTGATGAAAACAACAGAATTATTGCGCAATGGATTATTGGTGATCATGAACAGAACGGCACAGGTTTTTATAAAGATCAGATTTTAGTGATCAATTTTAATTATGAAGGTGATGATCATAAGATCTACAAAGGGGTAGCTGTTTATCGCTGTATCAGTAAAGATCTGCTGGACGGATTCTGGTCTGAAAAACATGGAAACCCGTTATACCTGGGAAGTGAATATTGTGTACGGATTGATTATCCGGAGTTTTTGCATTAAAAATATTTTCCATTTCACATATTGATTCCCTAAGCTCAATTTTATCTTTATTAAAAAATTTCATTGGAATTAAAATTTAACTTAAAAAAATACTCAAGAGATTTATTCATTTTATTTTGAAAATCTTTTGCTTCTACGTAAATTTGCAAAAAGTAAAATTTATGAATTATACACTTGAACTCAATACGCAGGACCCCGGTTCTAATATCGTTTTTAACAACATCGTATTTGATGCGTTCAAAGTGAATATTGTTGAAAGACATACTGGTTCAGTGCGTTCTCGTTCAAAACTCAATCATGTCTTATTCAAGGTCAGAACTTTAGACAATAATCTTATTCAAACTAAAGACGGTAACGGCAGAATCAAAATAAAAGGAGAAGATTTTGAAATGTATCAGAAGGCTATACAAGTACTGTCATCCTACGAATATAAAAACAAGCTGATCAATAGAAAGGAAGCGGAAGAAAATTATGTTCACTTTATCCTGAGGCTTGTTATTTTAAACTATACGCTTAACTAGCTTTTTAATAATACTTTATCTATACTCCGAAATCTGTTGATTTTGGAGGTTTTAGATTTAAAATACTCTCCTAACAATCATTAAAAATATAATTTCTTACATTTACATTCTATTGATTGCATACTCCCAAATTTAAGCAGGTGAAAATTCATAATAAAAAAAAATTGCTAAGCTTTTTAAAGTTTAAAAGAGACTTTCAAAAGTTTGGACTTGAAAAAGCACGCAGCTACGAACTCATTCTTCATTGGTTAAATAACAGGCTCAGCAGAAATCAGTTTCTTGTGTTGTCCGGAATTCTTGTCGGCAGCACGGCCGGTTTAGCAGGGGTTTTGTTGAAAACTTTGGTTCACAGTATTCATCACTTTATTACGACAAAAGTTCATTTTGAATATCAGATTCTATTTTATATTGTTTTTCCTTTTTTGGGAATTGTTTTAACGACAAGTATTGTCCTCACTTTATTTAAGGGACAGGATAGAAAAGGAATCGGAGCCATATTATATGAAATAGCCCAGAACTCCAGTATTGTTTCTTCTGTTAAGATGTATTCTCAGATCGTTCAGAGTGCAATTACCGTAGGACTTGGTGGATCTGCGGGACTGGAAAGCCCCATTGCCGTAACAGGGGCAGCAATAGGTTCCAATTATGCACAAACGTACCGGCTTACTTATAAAGAACGTACACTTCTATTAGCCGCCGGAGCTACTGCGGGGATTGCTTCTGCTTTCAATGCTCCGATTGCAGGAATTATGTTTGCTTTTGAAATATTGCTGACAGGTGTTGTATTCACAGATTTTATTCCTTTGGTGGTTGCTGCTGTTTGCGGAAGTTTATTATCGCGGATTTTACTGCAGGAAGATGTACTCTTCAGATTTTACGCCAGAGAAGCTTTCAACTACCGCAATGTACCTTATTATCTTGTTTTAGGGATTATCACTGGGTTATATGCAAGATACTTCGTGGTTATTTCTCAAAAGGTAGAGCATTTTATAAAAGGTCTACAGATGTCCCGTCTGAGAAAAGCGATGTTTGGAGGTGCTGTTCTTTCTTTATTGTGTGTGCTTTTTCCACCCCTATTTGGAGAAGGATATGAAACCGTAAAAGCTTTTACCAGCGGAGACACCCACCAAATCATTGAAAACAGCCTTTTCAGATACTTTGAAATTAAAGATATTACCATTATCATTTTCCTTGTTCTTGTTCTTCTGTTAAAAGCTTTTGCCACTTCTTTTACTATTTTCAGCGGTGGAAACGGAGGAAATTTTGCTCCTTCTCTATTTGCAGGAGGAACGGTTGGATATTTATTTGCCATTATTTGTCAGCAAATAGGCTTTACAGATGTTCCGGTCACGAATCTTGTTTTGGTAGGAATGGCGGGAGCAATGAGTGGTGTAATGTACGCCCCGCTAACTGCAATTTTTTTGATTGCTGAATCTAGCTTTGGATATGATCTCTTCATCCCTCTGATGATTGTTTCCATTTTATCTTATCTTATTGCTAAATGGTTCTCTCCTATTTCACCGGAATTAAAATCAATGGCTGATCAGGGAAAAATATTTACGAATAAGCATGATAAAAATTTATTATTTTCTTTAAAAACGGAAGAATTTATTGATCGGTATTCTCAGACAATCCAGGAGAACGCTCCTATTGAGGACCTGTTTGAACTGGTAAAAAACGGAGATAAAAATATTTTTGCCATCGTTAATGAACAAAAAATACTACGCGGAATTTTAACATTAGATGATATCAGACCTTATTTATTTAATGTTGAAAAGGTTTCTGTAACGATCACTGAAATAATGAAAACTCCTCCTGCGATCATCCATCCGGAAGACCGTCCGTTAGAAATTCTTCAGGTTTTTGACGACACAGGAGTTTGGAATTTACCTGTAGTAGATGGCAGCAATAAATTCATAGGATTTATATCTAAGTCTAAAATTTTAATGAGCTACAGACAATTATTAAAAGAGTATTCAGATTAATTTACACAAAAAAAATTTATGGTAAGAAATCCTATGGTCAGGTCATTTTCGGTAAGGCTACAGGATTCTTAAACAAAATTATTAAATTCAATAGAGTTTTGAGTTTTAGGCTTTTTTAAACTAAAGCTTATGTATTTTTAATTGTCTTTTAGAAGAAAGGCAAACATACTTCCAGCTCCATACTCGCTTTTTACAAAAATTTCTCCACCTTGAGATTCGATAAATTCTTTACTGATGCTTAATCCCAGTCCGGTTCCTTCTTTTTTTGTGCCCGGAATCCTGAAATAACGGTCAAACACCTTAGAAACATACTGAGGTTCAATTCCCTGACCTGTATCTGTCACCGAAAACATAATTTTATCATCTAGTTTTTTTACTTCTATGACAATATCAGAGTTTTCATAGGAATAACGTACAGCATTGGAGAGTAAGTTATTCAGAACCCAGGCTGTTTTTTCACTGTCTGCCAAAACGGTTTTGGTTTCGGGAGAAATATTCACAAGAAATTTAATCTGCTTCTGCTCTGCAGCAGCTTTATTGGCATCTATTGCATATTCAACTATTTTTGAGATTTCTGAAGCTTTGATATTTAATTTGATCGAGCCACTTTCCAGCTGGGTGATATCCAATAATTCTCCTGTGATTTTCAGGAGTCTATTTGTGTCATCTTTAATTCCGTTGACTAAATTTTTCTGATCTTCATTCAAGTCTCCTATTTTATTATTTTCTAATAATTGTAATCCCATTTTTATAGAGGAAATCGGTGTTTTAAACTCATGAGAAACTGTTCCTATGAAATTGGTTTTGGCAATATCTAATTCTTTAAACGGCGTAATATTATGCAGCATAATTACCTGCCCAATAAACTGGCTATTTTCCTCTCCTGTAGGTACTATATTGATATCAATAATATTTTTTTCAAAATAGCTCTCTTTTCCGTCTGCATAGATTTTCATAGTTTCGCTTTCAGTTTTTCCATCGGGATGAATAATATCTCTGATGATACTTCTTACCAAATCATTAGCTACTGCAACATCCTGAATCAATTTTCCTACAAAATTTTCCTTTTTAAGCCCCGTAATATTTAAAGCTTCATCATTTACAAAGAGTACTCTTTTATTTTCATCAATTCCAATCACCGGATCCTGCATATTATCGATAAGGGTTTCGATACGTTTTTTGCCTTTTAAGATTTTTTCAAGCTTACTTTCCGAGTATTCATGAAGCTTTTGAGCCATTGTATTAAAGGATCTGGCCAACTCTCCAAATTCGCTGTTGCTTTTGAAATGCACTCTTTCTTTATAGTTCTGATTAGCGATTTGCTTAATACTCTGTGTTAAAATTCTAATCGGATCGGCAATATTTGACGGCAGATTTACCATTAAAATAAACGCAATTAAAAAACACAGCATTCCTACAATGGAAATCACTGTAATTGCACTTTTAGCAGTTTCATCAGCAATACTGCTTTTATGCTGAATGGCCGCCATATTGAGTTGCATGAGTTCTGCAATATCTTTTCTTATTGATGATTTTAATGAAGCATTTTCACTGTCTTTTTTCAAAGCTGAAAAATGAGTCACTACTTCTTCTGTTGCTTCTCTTTCACCGGATTCCGTAACGTTTTTTCTCTGCTTATCCAGATATTTTTCAAATACTCCAAAAGCCAGCGGATCTGAATTTATTTCTTCTAACGCCAGCAGCATATTCCTGGAATATTCCAATGTATTGTAGTTGGCTACTAAAATATTATTGGTATCTTTTTTCAATTGATTGATATACCATCCGCTTAAAACAGATAGCACTATAATCATAATAAATAAAAGGCCTACACCAATATTAAGTTTTGTTTTAATTTTCACTTTAGTAAATTGATAATTGTGAATTAAAATTGAAATTATTTTGGATTGAAATTTTTAGTTGTTTGACACCGTATCTTTTAGTAATCTTATCCAATATCTCGTTTCATTGGCTTCTTTATTTGCGATTGAAAGTGTGTGAATAAAATCCATTTTACTTTCTCCCTGCATCTCTTCTTCTACCATTGCACAAATAAAAGTCCCACTCCTTAATACTTGTTTTGAAAGTATGAATTCTCTTCTTTCGTCCTTTAAAAATTGATAAAACTTAACTATTCTTATGGCAAAAAATATGATTTATCTTTAAAACATTCTTATTTTTCATATTTCAATTTTAAATTTTTAACTTAAAATCACCAAATCTATATTTTCCTGGGACAGCTTATTCAATAACGAATTGAAAGTATCTGTTGCCAGAATGATTTTCCATAAGTTCAAATGAGGCTTTCCGATGCATACAGTAGTGATTTTCCGCTCTTCGCATTGCTCCATAATGGTATGTGCCACATTCGGATTTTCTACTTTTATAATTTCAGCTCCTAATTCTGTTGCTAATTTAAAATTATTAATCAGATGACGTTGTTTATCCAGGGCAATTTTATCTGAGCTTTCCCTAGGAATCTGAACATACAGAAGATACCATTGACAATTATAATAATTGGCTAATCTTGCCGTTTTTCTAATGACATTCTTAGCGGTTTTCTCATTGGAACTGATACATGCTAAAAATCTTTCTTTTTTTATGGCTTTATGAATGGTAACCTCCGATTCTACTTTTCTGGTAACTTGTGATGCCACTTCTTTTAAAGCCAATTCGCGAAGCTGCAAAATACTTTCGGCTTTAAAAAAGTTGCTAAGTGCCGCATTGATTTTTGTCTGATCATAAATTTTTCCTGCTTTCAGTCGATTGATCAGTTCTTCAGCTGTTAAATCTATATTCACCACCTCATCTGCCATAGAAAGTATGGAATCCGGTATTCTTTCTTTCACTTCTATATCAGTAATGCTTTTTACTTCTTCATTTAAACTTTCAATATGCTGAATATTGACCGCTGAAATCACATTGATACCGGAATCGAGAATTTCCATAACATCCTGCCAACGTTTTCCGTTTTTGCTGCCTTCGATATTGGTATGAGCCAACTCGTCAATAATCACCACTTCAGGACGGAGATTCAGAACAGCCTGAACATCCAGCTCTTCCAGCTCTTTTCCCTTGTAAAAAAGTTTTCTTCTCGGAATAACCGGTAGTCCATCCAGTAAAGCATGGGTTTCTTTACGATTATGTGTTTCAATATAGCCGATTTTTACATCAATTCCGTTTTCTAACAGACCATGAGCTTCCTGCAGCATACGGTAAGTTTTTCCCACACCTGCGCTCATTCCGATATATACTTTAAACTTTCCTCTTCTTGAGTTTTTGATAAGAGTAAGAAAATCTTCAGCAGAATTTCCGCCTTCAGACATATTGTATTTTTTTATTGTTTTAAGTTTAATTTTTTTTGACATTGCGTTCCAAACTTTCTATCCGCTTTTCCAGTGCCTGGATTTTTTCTGAATCTGTCATCTGCGGTGCAGAATCTTCTTCTGTTTTCCATTTCTGATATCCGATCCATATTCCCGGAACAAGCATAACAACCAAAAGCAAATCCCATAAAAGTACATTCTTCAGAGATCTTTTCTCTCTTTCTTTAGTAATGGCTTCAAATTTAAAATACCTTGACAGCAAAAAAGTAGCCCAGCCAATAAAAAGGCAGTTGATAAAATAAAAGTAAAATCCACCAATAAAATATTTAAAATCGAGATGGGCAATTCCATAAGCTGCTGTACAAAGTGGTGGCATACAGGCTGTCGCAATAGCTACACCCGCAATAATTTTTACCCCTTCTTTTTTTACAATTCCTATAAAGCCAGCCAATCCTCCAAAAAAAGCCAGAAAAATATCGAAAATTGAAGCTTTTTGAAAAGCTTCCAGCAATTCTGTAGAATGATCAAAAGGATTGATTATAAAAAATAATGTTGCTGAAGCCAAGCTGACTATCGTCATTTTAATCCAGTTTCGGACTCCTTCAATTCTCAGATTCGTGTCATTAATTGCCAGCCCAAAAGCAAATCCGATCACCGGACCCATTAAAGGAGAAATCAGCATTGCTCCAATGACCGCACTTATGGAGTTTGTGGTAAGGCCTATACATGCTATAATCATAGCAAAACCTAAAATCCACAGATTGAATCCTTTAAAAATTACTCCTTCTTTTATCTCCCCATAAGTTTCCCATTCATGCTCTTCTTTTGCCGTGTAAATCTGCTGTCCTAAATATCTCTTAAAAACGTCGAATCTTTTCATTCAATTATATTTTAAGGAAAGTTAAAAAAATTACACGCATCTTGTACATCGTATCACAAAATCCCAGACCGATTTTCCGGCAGGGATTTTTAGTTAATCTGGAAACAATTAAAAGCTTACCGCCAATGAAGTTACTGCCATAAGATTATTATTTTTAAGGTTATTATCCCTGTTCAGGAAAATATCATCTTTACTATTAAGATTTTTAATTTCCATTCTCCAAACCAGATTGGGAAGAATCCAGTAATCGGCATTCAGAGAATATCCAAAGGTTTTAAAACCATTTTCAGTACCGGTCGCAATGATGACTCCTTTTTCATCACTGTAATATTCTCCTCTTGCTGCAAAACTCAGCTTTTCTGTTGGAGAGTATTTTGCAATAATGACAGGAGAATACCAGATATTGTACTGGTCACTTCCTTTGGATTTCTGTTCTGCCCCAATGTCAAATCCTGTAATTAAAGCAAATTTTTTACTCAGCTGGAAGCTTCCGTACAGATTGTGAAAATACCTCATCTGTCTTATGCTGTCCGGTTTGTCATTACCAATAAAAGAGCTGCTGTTCAGGGTAATTTTTTCATTCGGCTTATACGTCAACTGATGACCAAAAGCAACCGTAGAATTACCATCTACTCGCTGAATTCTTTGCCAACCGTTGAGAACCAATCCGCTTACAAACCATTTTCCGTTATCGCTGGTATAAGAGATTTTAGCACCGCTTTCGAAATACGGAGAATTATCCGCCTGCATGCTTCTTGTTAGAGTAAAACAGTCTTTGCTAATGGCACTTTCAAAACCGATATGAGATGGCATAATTCCGGCATCGATCCAAAGATTTTTATTTTTTGAAATTTTCACTCCTACATTAGCTTCATAGATATTTTTCAAAACACCAGATTCTGCCGCATAATTGGAATTCATGTATGTTCCTACCCCTAAAGCTACATTTGCTCTTAGCTTTTCAGTCTCATAGTTTGCTTTTACAAAGCCTAAATTTAAATTAACTTCATTGTTTCGGCTATGACTGTACACAAACCCCGGTCTTGTATTGTTTTCCGGATTATTAAAATCGTATTGATAGTATACTTCAGCGTAACCGCTTATTTTTAAAGGATTTTTTGTTTCTTCCTGAGCATACAGCGTAGAAGCTGCTCCAAGCATTAAGAATGTCAGTATTGATAATTTTTTAGTCATAATTTTTTCTATTCGTAAATATCAGCTTAATTTATAGATTACTTCAAACCGTCTAATGCGATATTGAGTTGTAAAACATTGATTTTTTCAGTTCCGAATAAACCAAGTAGAGGCTTCTCTGTATTTGACTCTACTAATTTCTGAAGCTTATTTTCATCTACATTTCTAATTTTAGAAATCCTTTTAATCTGAACTTTTGCTGCCTGTACAGAAATATTCGGATCTAATCCTCCTCCACTAGCTGTCACAAGATCTGAGGGAATTTCTGATTTCTGAATATCAGGATTATGTTTCATAAAGTTGTCAATTCTTTCCTGAACCGTTTTAAGATAATCAGGATTAGATGGACCTTTATTGCTTCCTCCTGCCCCTGCTGCATTGTAATCTACCGCCGAAGGACGAGACCAGAAATATTCGTCTTTGTCAAATTTCTGACCTATGTTGGCGTAATATTTTTTACCGTTAAATTCAATAATCTCTCCTTTTCCATTATTGGGAGCAGCCTGAGCTATTCCGAAGATGAAAAGGGTATAAATTCCTGAAAAAAACACAGCACATAAAAGTGTTAATCTAATGGCTTGTAATATATTTTGTTTCATTTTTTTGATTTTAAATTGAGAAGCAGGAAGTTGGAGCATGAAAAGATGATTTCTTTTAGTTTCTCTCTTTTTCCAACTTCATCATACTTCTCCTCTGTTAAATTTAATTTAAATAAATATGGATACAATGAGATCAATAATCTTGATACCGATAAATGGAATGACAACTCCACCCAAACCGTATATCAAAAGATTTCTTCTTAGCAGCGCACTTGCACCAATAGGCTTATAGGCTACACCTTTTAATGCTAAAGGAATCAGCATAGGGATTATAATCGCATTGAAAATTACTGCTGAAAGAATGGCAGATTCCGGAGAATGAAGATTCATAATATTTAATCCTTGCAATGCAGGAATGGATGCAATAAATAATGCAGGAACAATGGCAAAGTATTTTGCGACGTCATTCGCTATACTGAAGGTTGTTAACGTTCCACGAGTCATTAATAATTGTTTTCCAATCTCCACCACTTCGATAAGCTTAGTCGGGTCATTATCCAGATCCACCATATTTCCGGCTTCTTTTGCAGCCTGTGTTCCGCTGTTCATTGCAACACCTACATCAGCCTGGGCAAGAGCGGGAGCATCGTTGGTTCCGTCTCCCATCATGGCGACCAGTCTTCCTTCAGTCTGTTCCTTTTTGATGTAATTCATTTTATCTTCAGGTTTCGCTTCTGCAATAAAATCATCAACACCTGCTTTTTCAGCAATAAATTTTGCAGTCAGAGGATTATCGCCGGTTACCATCACAGTTTTGATTCCCATTTTTCTCAAACGGTCAAAACGTTCTTTAATACCGGGTTTAATAATATCCTGCAATTCTATCACTCCCAAAGCTTTTTCATTTTCTGAAACCACAAGAGGGGTACCTCCGTTTTGCGAAATTACTTTTACTTTTTCATCAACTTCTGTTGGAAATATATTGCCCGAATTAGTAACAATTTTTTTAATTGCGTCGGTTGCCCCTTTTCTGATTCGTATGTTCTCATAGTTGATTCCCGAACTTCTTGTTTCTGCTGTAAAGCCAATGAACTGAGGATCTTTCACATCATAAATTGATGGATTTATTCCGGCTAATTCTATAATTGATTTTCCTTCCGGAGTTTCATCTGCCATAGAGCTCAGAACGGCTGCTTTTATTAAAGCTTTTTCCTCAATTCCGTTAGCCGGATAAAAATGGGTTGCTTTTCTGTTTCCGATAGTAATGGTTCCGGTTTTATCCAATAATAAAACATCAATATCACCTGCAGTTTCTACTGCTTTCCCGCTTTTGGTAATCACATTTGCTCTTAATGCCCTGTCCATTCCTGCAATTCCGATTGCCGATAATAGCCCTCCAATTGTAGTCGGAATCAGACAGACAAATAATGAGATAAATGCTGCAATAGTAATCGGTGTATTGGCATAATCACCAAATGGTTTTAAAGTCACTGTAACGATTACAAAAACTAATGTAAATCCTGCCAGAAGAATAGTCAGAGCAATTTCATTCGGGGTTTTCTGTCTTGAAGCTCCTTCAACTAAAGCAATCATCTTATCCAGGAAGCTTTCTCCAGGTTCTGTGGTAACTTTTACTTTAATATGATCTGAAAGTACTTTCGTACCACCGGTCACACTGCTTTTATCCCCTCCTGCTTCACGAATTACCGGGGCACTTTCTCCTGTGATCGCACTTTCATCAATAGTAGCTAAACCTTCGATAATTTCACCATCAGAAGGAATGATATCTCCTGTTTCGCAAACAAATACATCACCTTTTCGTAACTGATTAGAAGGTATTATTGTAATTTCTCCGTTTGAAGATAACATCTTTGCAGGAGTTTCTTCTCTTGTTTTTCTTAAAGAATCGGCCTGGGCTTTTCCTCTTGCTTCGGCAATAGCTTCTGCAAAGTTGGCAAAAAGAAGAGTGATCAATAATATTGCCGTCACAATGATATTATAGATAAGACTTCCCTGGGAAGTTTCTCCTGCTGCAATCCATACACAAACTCCAGCCATTACCAATGTTCCGATGTACACCATAAACATGACCGGATTACGGAACATTTTTGCCGGGTGCAGTTTTATAAATGATTGTTTCAATGCTTCATTCACTAATTCAGCCTGAAACAAATTGTTATTATTTTCTTTCATTTTTTTATAATTAATACATAGAAAAATACTCTGCGATAGGCCCCAATGCCAAAGCAGGGAAGAATGACAATGCGGCTACAATTGCAATAACAGCAAATACCATGAGCCCGAAAGTTGAAGTGTCTGTTTTTAATGTTCCTGCACTTTCAGGAATATATTTTTTGGCAGCAAGACTTCCTGCTATAGCAACCGGACCAATAATCGGTAAATATCTGGCCATCAGCATTACAATTCCGCAGGCAATATTCCAGAACGGGGTATTATCTCCCAATCCCTCAAAACCGCTTCCATTGTTGGCACTTGATGAGGTAAATTCGTACAGCATCTCACTGAATCCGTGAAAGCCCGGATTATTCAGCCAACTTGCATAAGTTTCCGGATTGTGTGCGTATGTATAGCTCGCAATCGCTGTTCCTGAAAGAATCAGAAGAGGGTGAAGAAGAGCGATAATCATGGCTATTTTCATTTCTCTGGCTTCAATTTTCTTTCCTAAAAATTCGGGTGTTCTTCCTACCATCAATCCACTGATAAAAACAGCAAGGATGATGAAAATATAGAAGTTTAAAAAACCAACTCCCACACCGCCATAGAAACAGTTTACCATCATTCCCAGCAATTGATTCATACCGCTTAAAGGCATAAAGCTATCATGCATAGAGTTGACACTTCCTGTAGAAATTACCGTTGTGGCAATACTCCAATAAGCTGAAGCAGCAGAACCAAATCGAACTTCTTTTCCTTCCATATTTCCCATCGGCTGAGAAATTCCCATATGAGAAACCGCAGGATTGCCATTAACTTCAGAAATAACTGTCGGAATGGTAAGAAGTAAAAATCCTATGGTCATTACCCCAAAAACCGTCCAGGCCAATTTTCTTCTTTTCACAATATATCCCATAGCAAATATCATCGCCAGAGGAATCAGCATTTGGGTTACTATTTCCACTATATTGGTAAAATAGTTAGGGTTTTCTAAGGGATGGGCCGAGTTCGGTCCAAAAAAACCGCCCCCGTTTGTTCCCAAATGTTTTATGGCTGTAAATGCAGCAACCGGGCCACGGCTCACCTCAATTTTATCTCCCTGCAGATTGGTAATGGTATCTTTACCTTCAAATGTCATAGGAGTTCCGTTAAATGATAATAAAGATGCAACGACCATCGCAATCGGTAATAAAATTCGGGTACAGCTTCTTATAAAAAAGAAGTAAAAATTACCTAGCTTTTCTGTAGTTCTCTCTTTCATAGCGATGAAAACTACTGCCGCAATTGCCATTCCGCATCCTGCACTGATAAACTGCCACAACATTAAAGAGAGCTGCCCTAAATATGACATTCCAGTTTCTCCTGAATAATGCTGAAGATTGGTATTGGTTACAAAACTTACGGCTGTATTAAATGCCAAGTCTCCACTCATCGACGGATTATGATCCGGGTTAAGCGGAAGCCATCCCATATTGGTTAATACAAACATGGCTATTAAAAACCAAATGAGGTTGATCGTTAATAAAGCTAGCAGATGTTGCTTCCAGGTCATTTCTATGTCGGAATTAACTCCGGCACCTTTGTAGAAGATTTTATCTATCGGATTAAAAATCTTGTCTAGCCAGGTTTTTTCATTACTGTATATTTTTCCGATGTATCTTCCTAAGGGTATGGCAAGACCTACTGCTAAAAAGAACATCAATAGTATTCCTAAAATTTCTGAGTTCATTGTTTTTATTTAAAGTTGAAAATTGACAGATTGTTTTCAATTTTCATTAGGTTAAAATTTCTCCGGTTTTACCAACACATAACACATGTATGCGAAAACGGCAACAGCTATAATAAATAATGTGATCATATTTTTTCAAAATATTTTACGATTAGAAAAAACAAAGCAAAAAGTACTGCTCCTGTAAAAATTAAAATTGTGCTCATTTTTATATTTTTATACAAATTGAATAATCGCTGCTCCTATAAATACTCCCAGAATGACTATTGCATTGATGACTAGAATTTCAAGATTATGTTTATCATTAGACGACTTCCACTGTTTCCAGCTTCCTTGTTTTCTTACTTTCATAGTGATGTTATTTAGATTCCTGATTTATAAACCTGATGCAGATATGCGTTTTTTAAAGGCAAAGGGATTTTTTCAAAAATCAGATTTTTATACGCCTTATCGCAGGTAAACGTAAGACTGTCTAAAGAATAGATAAAAACAGATTCTATCGCATTTTTCAATGTCTTATCACCTTTTTTATACATTTCGCCCATTTTGTAAAGGCAAGTAACCAAAACCTTTTGGTCTTTTTCCCGGATCAGTCTTCGGATTTGTTTTGTAAAAACGTTGATCACCATAAAAGAATTTCTGGTTCTGAAAGTGTCTTTAAATTCTTCTTCTGATTCAGGAATTACTTTAAGGATTTCCTGCATTGCTTCGGTATGATTCATTTTTAGAATTATTTGAATCATATATGCCAACTTGTATTCCTTTTTAAAGTAAGAACAATTAAAACATTAATAAACAAACAATTACATTTAAAAACAAAATTTACAGCAATAAAAAAGCCTATCAAAATGATAGGCTCATTATCAATATGATAATCGTTATGATATTTTATACTCTTCAATTTTTCGATAAAGAGTGGCAATCCCAATTTCCAGTAAACGGGCTGCTTCGGCTTTATTTCCATGGGTATAATTCAGGATTTTCTGTATATGAATTTTTTCCGCACTTGCCATAGAAAATGCCGACAATGTTTTATCTGGAGAAGATTCAGCCGTTGAAATCTGCTGCATATCAAATGGAAGACTGCTTATGGATAATTCCTGGCTATCTTCTAAAATGACACTTCTTTCTATAATATTCCTAAGCTCCCGAATATTTCCTTTCCAAAAATGCTTTTTTAACAGGTTCAGATAATCCTTTGAAATAGAAGTAATCTTCTTGCCTACTTTCTGCGTATATTTTTTTAAGAAAAAGCCTGCCAATTCTTCAATATCAGAAATTCTTTCTCTTAAAGAAGGAAGGATAATATTAAAAATATTGATACGGTAATAGAGATCTTCTCTAAAATTACCGTTGTCTATTTCTTTTTGCAAATCCCTATTGGTAGCAGCAATTATCCTTACATTCACCTTGGTAGTTTTGCTTTCTCCTACTTTTAAAAATTCTCCTGACTCCAAAACACGGAGTAATTTGGCCTGTAAATCTAATGGCATTTCTCCGATTTCATCCAAAAAAACAGTTCCGTTGCTGGCTTCTTCAAAAATTCCTTTTGCATCTTTCACGGCTCCTGTAAAAGCTCCTGCTTTGTGACCAAACAATTCGTTTTCCAATAATTCTTTACTAAAAGCAGAACAGTTGACCGCTATAAAATTGTGCTTGTTTCTGGGACTTGCATTATGAATTGCCTGTGCAAAAACCTCTTTTCCGGTTCCCGTTTCTCCGGTTAAAAGAACCGTAGCATCCGTTACGGCAACTTTTTTGGCTGAGGTAATAGCAGCTTCTATTGTTTTGGATTTTCCAATAATGTTATCAAATGACTGCTTATCACCCAATTGTTTTTCAAGCTGCAAAAGTCGTCTGTTCAGACCCACTTTATCTGTCGCTTTATACACCAAAGGAATGATCTTATTATTATCATCGCCTTTGGTAATATAGTCGAATGCTCCGTTTTTTATTGCCTGAACCCCATCCGGAATATTCCCAAACGCAGTAAGAAGGATGACTTCAATCCAGGGATAGTTTTCTTTTATATTTTTGGAAAAGTCTACCCCGCTTCCGTCGGGAAGTTTTACATCACTTATAACCACGTCAATATCTGAGTTTTCCAGTCTTTTTTTTCCGTTCTTCAGATCAGAAGCCTGAAATATTTCAAAACCTTCCAGTTCAATAATTCTTGAAAGAAGGGTTCTGATTTTTTCTTCATCATCAATGATTAATATCTTGCTCACAACAATAAAATTAGGAGACAAAGGTAAAAATTATACAGGCAGAAAAATCATTTTTTTAATCGAAACCGAATATTATAAAATTTCCAAAAGCTCATTTTTGGATAGACTATTAAAGAAAGAAGCATCCGTTTTAATTAAATCCTGCGCAAGCTTATGCTTTTTCTTTTGCATGTTCATGATTTTTTCTTCAACGGTATTGGTACAGATCAATCGTACAGCCACTACATTTTTTGTCTGTCCGATCCTATGACTGCGGTCTATTGCCTGATTTTCGATGGCAGGATTCCACCAAGGATCAACAAGATAGACATAATCGGCTTCGGTAAGGTTTAAGCCTACTCCACCCGCTTTTAAGCTAATTAAAAACACTCGAACCTCATCATTCGTCTGGAAATTCTGAACTTTTGATCCTCTATCTTTTGTCTGACCTGTCAGATATTCAAAAGGAATATTTTTTTTCTCTAATTCGGTTTTAACAAGATCAAGCATTCCTACAAACTGAGAGAAAACCAATATTTTGTGCTCTTTAGATTTATTTTCAATCTGCTCGGTAAGAATTTCAATCTTCACGGCATTGTTTCCGGAATGACCTTCTTTTAAAAGTACCGGTGAATTACAGATTTGCCTAAGTTTCGTTAATCCTGTTAAAACATGCATGTTGTTTTTTGTGATCTCATCATCATCCGTTGCAGAAATAAACTCACGCAGTTCATGCTCATAATTATCATAGATTTTACGTTGTTCTGCATTCATTTCACAATAAATAACCATCTCTGTTTTTTCTGGTAATTCATTGGCAACCTGCTTTTTGGTTCTTCTCAGGATAAAAGGTTTTATTTTCTGCTGAAGTTCCAGCGCTCTTTTGCTATATTCAAATTTATCGATTGGAATGGCATAAATATCTTTAAAATACTGCTTGCTTCCCAATAATCCGGGACAGGCAAAGGAAAGCTGTCCATAGAGATCAAACGTATTGTTTTCAACAGGTGTTCCTGTAAGTACTATTTTGTTTCTCGACTGCAACAAACGGGCAGCTTTATATCTTTCCGAATTAGGATTTTTAATCGCCTGGGATTCATCTAAAAATATATAATTGAAACGGAAATTTTTAAGAAAACGGATATCAGATAATATCATTCCGTACGTTGTTAATACGATCTCATATTCATGTATTTTTGTAATGCTTTTTTCTCTTTCTGCTCCGTAATGAGTCAGTATTTTTAGAGAAGGGGCAAATTTTTCTATTTCTTCCTGCCAGTTAAACAATAAAGAGGTCGGAACCACCACTAAATTGGTTGTATGTCCATATTTCTCTCGTTGTGATAGAATAAAAGCAATGATCTGTACCGTTTTTCCCAATCCCATATCATCTGCAAGACATCCTCCGAAATTGAAGTTGTCTAAAAAGTTCAGCCAGTTCAGCCCTTCGCGCTGATAATCTCTGAGCTCAGCATTCAATCCAATAGGAATTGAAACCTCTGACCTTTTTATCTTTGAAAACTGCTCGTGGTAAGTCGTAATTTCATTTTGTACTTCTTCACTCAACACTTCTTTTTCAAACAAATCTGATATTTCTGTAAAACTGATCTTAGGAATTTTAAGCAAATCTCCATCAACATCTCCTGCCTGAAAGTAACGGGCAATCTTTCCAATCCATTCATCGGGTAAAATACCATGAGAGCCATCATCCAGCTGTACAAATCTGCTTTTGTTTCGGAGAGCGCGGTGCACTTGTTTCAGAGTGGCGCTCTTTTTTCCGAAATGTATTTTCAGTTTGGCATTAAACCAGTCTATACCACTGTTTACTTCTATAGTTATTTTAGCTTTGTGGGAGTTGAGCTTATTGTTTTTAATCTCATTAAATCCAAGAATGGTAATTCCTTCATTTCGCCATATTTCAAAGGCATTTATAAACCAGTTTTCATCTAAAAATTTATCTTTATGCAGATAGAAATATTCATGTCCTTCTAATTGTTCATGAAAATCGGGATGCTGATTCATGATCACTGAAGTGAGTGCAATTTCCGCATTATAATCCCGTTCAATTTTAAATTCGTTCCCATTCTGATCAATATCAAAAATCTGTTTTCTGGAATATACAGGAACTTCGATGTCTCCATACTTCATTACAGGAATAATGGCTATAAAATTTCCTTTCTGATTAAGATAGATAATACGTTCTACGTGAAAATTTTTCTCGATAAGCTGTGCCGAAGTTGCTTTACGAATATAGCTGTAATTAATATGTACAAACCTCTCCAATGAAGAAAGTACAGTCTGAATAAATTCTTTATATTTAGAAGCATGAATAAGCAATATTTCGTTATTTGCTTTAAAGAATTTAATTACCCGAAGCATATCGGGATGGTCTACAAAATAGAAGGTCTGATGATGATACACAAAGTGTTCATTTCTGAGCATCACATTTTTAAAAGGGAGTGATATATCGTTGAATGCAAGTTCTCCTGTAATTTCAAAAAAAGGTTCTTTTTTAAAGACGGTTAACTGTATTTCGGCTTTCAGAATCTTCAAACCAACAGAGATCAATGATTTTGCAGAAATGGTTTCAGAAATATCCCTGTCATGAAAATATACCTCCAATTCTAACGGATTTTTAATAATCTGCTGTAAAGCATCCAGTTCAGTATCTGTATTATCTTCATTATATTTATTCTGAAAAACAACAAGGGCGGTATAAAATTTAACTGCTAAAGGATTTTCAGATTTCCATATGAGATTCATCGGATCTGTACTGCTCACCGGATTTTTAATTTTTCCTGTCTGCGTTATATCAGCTTCCATGAGCAAAAAGCTCAATTGATTGTAGTAACGATGTCTGCCAATAACAAGTATCTGTTTTTTATCGGTCTGCTGAGCAGCTAATTTTTTAATAAGAGACTGCTGTTGAGGAATAAGGTTTTTCTTAAAAGCCAGCTCATCCATTTTCAGCAGTTCTTTCATTTTAGTTTCTACACTTAGCTTTCCATCCGCATAGCTCAGTTGAAAATAGGCATCCAGATCAGATTCGTCTTCCAAACCATATCCTTTCGCTGACTGTACAAGTATTTTACGGCGTAGATTGTTATCAAAAAAAGCACGAAAATGCTGTTGTTCAATGATAGAATGAATAATTTCAGCCTGATGCTGACATAATTTTTGATTATGCTGATCACAGGAACAGGATGAAATAACTGCGTCTCCAATCTGACTTACTGAAACTCTTGGAAAATCGATCGCTACATTATTTTTAGTAAATACGCCAACATTCAGTTCAAGAGCAATGGGATAAACATTCTGGAAGTCTCTGTTCTCCATAAAACTTCCGTTCTGGGTATGTTTCAGCAACTCATACACTGAAAGCGTACTGATGTGGGTATTGAATAGTGTGTATTCTCCTGATAATTCCATTACTGATAACTGACTCTTAAGAATGTTGGATAAGGTGGCAAATTTCTGAAAATTAATATAAAAAGAAATAAAAAAGTGAAATCCTTTGAAAAGAATTTCACTTAGAAAAATTTAATGCTCGTGTTCTCCCGAGTTAGACAGCTTTGCATTGACAAAGAAGGCTCCCTTTACCACAATTTTTGCATCGGGAGCAATACTAATTACCGGAGTAATTGCTGTATAGCCCATATCTGTTGAGCCTTTAACCACTTCAATTTTTTCAAAATTCATGGTTTTAGATTCCTTCTTATCGGGTAAACTTGCCTCTTTTTTAGTTTCACTTTCTTTCTTGTGGGCTTCTGCTTTTTTATCAGTCTGCACAAAAACATAATATTTACCATCTGCTTCTACAATTGCTTCGTTCGGAATGGCTGGAGTTACTGATTTATCCAGACTCACAATTCCGGTAATATTCATTCCGTCGATCAATCCTTCTTTGTTTCCTGTAACATTGGCGTGAACTGAAATTGTTTTGCTTTCATTTTCAAAAGACGAACCGATACTGTATATTTTGGCATCATATTCCGTTTCAGGGTTATTGGTCAGCTTAAAATGAACAATCTGGCCGATTTTCATTTTAGGTAAATCTTTTTCAAACACCTGAAGATCCAGATGAATGGAATTGTTATCAATAATATCCAATACAGGAGAAGAAACATCTACGTAGCTCCCGATCTGTGCATTGATATTGCTAATAGTCCCGTTAATTGGAGAGGTAATAACCAATCCTGATCTCAGATTTCCGTTAGTTACTTTTCCCGGACTTATTCCCATCATTTGAAGCTGTCTTTCCAGCGATGATTTTTGTGTTCTCAGGCTTTTTAATTCCGCATCTGCACTCTGAAGATTCTTTTTTGCCCCAGCATCATTATCAAAAAGCTCTTTCTGTCTTCTGTATTCCTGCTGTGCAAACGTGATTCTGCTGTTGATGGTTAAATACTGCTCCTGTAACTGAATATATTCAGGATTGCTTATCGTAGCCAACACCTGACCTTTTCTCACAAAATCACCGATCTGCACATTAATCGTTTTAATAACTCCGCCATATAACGAAGTTACCGTAGCCTTTCTGTTGTTAGGAACCCTCAATAATCCGTTTGCTTTAATGGTTGAAGTAAGCTCTTTCATTTCAATAGTCGCCAACGTCACTCCGACGGATTTCATTTGTTCTTCCGTAAGTTCTGCAATGGTTGGAGAATTTTCTTCATGATTTTCCTCTTTCTCTTCTGTTTTGGGTTCCAAAGCTTTTTCAGCAGCGTCTTTTTTCCCACAGCTTATCATAAAAAGTGAGATAAATACAAGACTGATGATATGATATTTGATGTTCATTTTATTTATTTAGTATTGAATTGATAGTAATTACAGATTCATTCACCTGCTGGATGGATTCGAGGTATTTTAGCTGAATATTCGTAGCGGTCTGCAAAGCAAAAAGATATTCCATATATGATATTTCACCTGTTTTATATCCTAATTGTCCGGCTTTTATAATTTTCTCTGCATTCGGAATCGCCTGGTTCATGTAATACTCATATCGCTTTACATTTTGCAGATATTGACTGAAGGCATTTTCCAACTGCATTTCCAGTTGCTTTTCCTGTAATTTTGCATTGGATTCTGCCATTTGTTTCTGAAGTTCCCAGGATTGCATTCGCGCTTTTGTTGCCCCAAAAGTTAAAGGAATAGAAACTCCTATCGTTCCTGAATGAAACCTGTTTCCTCCATTGAAATACTGCTCCATTCCGTTGATTGTCTGAAAACCGATTAAAGACTGATTGGTATACCCGATCGTAAATTCCGGAAGTCCCTGAGATTTTTCAATATTCTTATTTTTTTCTGCAATTTCCATTTCCTGATAAAGAGCTCTCACGCTAGGATGTTTTGTCATAGAAAGACTATCAAGAACATCGTCAGCTTTTAGAGGAGAATAGCTTTTGTTGGAAGGAACTGTAATCTCTTCTGAAGTATTGAGCAATGTTTTTAAATTTTTATAAGCACTGGTAAGATATACTTCATTTTGCCTTAGCAATAGATTAATTTCGCCTTTCTGGGTTTCCGCCGTATTGATCTCTATTTTTTTTATATCTCCTGCTTTAAATCTTACCGTGGCAATTCTTATAAAATCCTGATACAAATTTTCCAGATTTTCCAGCTGTAACTGATTGTATTGCAGATATTCAATCTGATAATAGTATGTTCTGACCTGTTTTGCCAGTTCATTGGCAGAAATTTCCTTATTAATCTGCTTTCCTTTAATTTCTTCAATAATCAGCTCTTTTCTGGCTTTAAATAAAGTTGGAAACGGAATACTCTGAGAAATTGAAAAAGACTGATCAAATTTTTTGCTGTTATACTGACCTAGTTGAGCATCCATATTCAGTTTCGGAAGTTCTTTAGCCGTAGGTTGTAAAGCTTCACTGGCTTTAATATCCAAATCTTTGGATTTCATCAGGTTATTATTGCTCAATGCCATCTGAACAGCCTGTTCTGAAGTTAAAGTTATTCCTTGCTGGGCTTTATAGGTCTGCCCAAAGAATAAGAATCCCAATACAATAACTGCTGTTAATGATTTAGGTTTTATCCTTTTTAAATCAATTTTTGTGTTGAAAATAATATACAGCATCGGCAATACGAATAAGGTAAGGAAAGTAGCCGTAATCAAGCCTCCTATCACCACTGTTGCCAAAGGTTTTTGAACTTCGGCTCCGGCTCCCGTAGAAATTGCCATTGGTAAAAATCCTAAAGAAGCTACTGTTGCCGTCATCAATACAGGTCGTAATCTGGTTTTTGTACCTTCTATTACCCTTTTTGTAATATCTGTTTCTCCCTCTTTTTCCAGTTGGTTGAAAGTTCCGATTAAAACAATTCCGTTGAGAACCGCTACTCCAAATAATGCGATAAATCCTATTCCGGCACTGATACTGAAAGGCATATCTCTCATCAATAAGGCGAGAACACCTCCAATAGCACTCATCGGAATAGCAGTAAAAATCAACGCAGCCTGTTTAAAAGAATGAAAAGTAAAATACAGCAACATAAAAATTAAAAACAACGATATCGGTACCGCAATCATCAATCGTTTACTTGCTTTCTGTAAATTTTCAAACTGACCTCCATAAGTAAAATAATATCCTGATGGTAGTTTGACTTTATCCAGTTTTGTCTGGATGTCTTTTACCACACTTTCCACATCACGTTCTTTTACATTAAACCCTATCACAATTCTGCGTTTTCCTTCTTCACGGCTGATTTGAGCAGGTCCTAATTTATAACTGATATTCGCTACCTGGGAAAGCGGAATCTGCGCTCCGGAATTGGTAGAAATCATTAAATTATTAACATCATCAATATTCGTTCTGTGAAGGCTATCCAAACGCACTACCAGATCAAACCTTCTTTCATTTTCAAAAACCTGACCGGCTGTTTGGCCTGCAAAAGCGGTACTTAAAGCGTTGTTTACCTCTTCAATATTCAGTCCGTAGTTTGCCATTCTTGTTCGGTCGTATTCTACATTGATTTGCGGAAGACCGCTTACCCGCTCAATCTGTGGTGAAGTTACCCCATCAACAGACGAAATTATTTTTGCCGTTTTATCTGCATATATCGCCAGTGAATCCAAATTTTCGCCGAAAATCTTTACTGCAACATCCTGTCTTATTCCTGTCATCAATTCATTGAAACGCATTTGAATGGGCTGGTTTTTCTCAAAAAACACTCCGGGAATGGTTTCCAGTTTTTCGGAAATCTCATCTGCCAATTCATCATAGGATTTTTTGTTTTTCCACTCGTCTTTTGGCTTTAAAACAATAATCAGATCTGAAGCTTCCGGTGGCATAGGATCCGTAGGAACTTCAGCTGATCCCGTCTTTCCGATCACCATTTTCACCTCGTCAAACTGTTTGATAATTCTTGAAGCCTGCATTGAGGTTTCAATACTTTGGCTCAATGAACTTCCCTGCGGAAGAATACAATGAAAGGCATAATCTCCTTCCTGCAATTGGGGAATAAACTCACCTCCCATCCTGCTAAATATGAAAATAGATACTATAAATAAGGCGATTGTTCCTCCTACCAAAGCATATTTTATTTTTAAAGCCTTTTCCAATAACGGCTGGTAGATTCTTTGCAGCCTGCCCATCATCTTATCCGAAAACGTCTCTTTATGGGATATTTTTTTAGATAAAAATAAAGCACTCATCATCGGAATATAGGTCAATGATAAGATCAGCGCTCCCAAAATGGCAAAGCCTACCGTTTTTGCCATAGGGGTAAACATTTTTCCTTCTACACCTGCCAACGTTAAAATAGGAATGTAAACAATTAAGATGATAATTTCACCAAAAGCAGCACTGCTTCTGATCTTTGAAGCGGATAAAAAAACTTCTTCGTCCATTTCAGCCTGAGTCAGCATTCTTGTTGTTTTTCTCAGCCCTAAATGATGGAGGGTAGCTTCTACAATAATCACTGCTCCGTCTACAATCAATCCGAAATCAATTGCTCCCAAGCTCATCAGATTGGCACTTACTCCAAAAACATTCATCATTCCCAAGGCAAACAAAAGAGAAAGCGGAATCGCAGAAGCTACAATTAATCCGGCTCTGAAATTTCCAAGAAAAAGTACAAGAACAAATATGACTATTAAGGCTCCTTCAATTAAATTCTTCTCTACTGTATTAATAGCTCTGTCTACTAAGTCTGTCCGGTCAAGAAACGGTTCAATAACAACATCATCAGGAAGCGATTTCTGGATAGTCGGAATTTTATCTTTAATCCTTTGCACGACTTCATTACTGTTGGCTCCTTTCAGCATCATGACCACCCCTCCTACAGCATCAACTTCACCATTATAAGTCAGAGCGCCATAGCGAATCGCATGTCCAAGACCGACATTCGCAACATCTTTTATAAAAATGGGAACACTACCGGTTTCATTTTTTACGGCAATATTCTTAATATCTTCTATGGACGTTACCATACCGATACCTCTTATAAAATAGGCATTTGGTTTTTTGTCAATATACGCGCCTCCCGTATTCTGATTGTTCTTCTGCAAAGCTGTAAAAATATCGGTAATACTGATTCCCATGGCTTTCAAACGATCCGGGTTGATGGCTACTTCATATTGTTTTAGTTCACCACCAAAACTGTTGATTTCCGCAACTCCGGGAGTTCCGTTAAGCTGTCTTCGCACAATCCAGTCCTGCATGGTTCTCAGTTCCTTACTCGTATATTTATTTTCACTTCCTTTTTTCGGATGCAGAATATATTGATAGACTTCTCCAAGCCCAGTACTTACAGGAGCTAACTCTGGAGTTCCTATTCCTTTCGGGATTTCTTCAGCGGCTTGTTTCAGCTGTTCACTGATTAACTGGCGGGCAAAATAGATATCTAAATCATCTTTGAAAACAACCGTAATTACGGATAATCCAAATCTTGAAATACTTCTTGTTTCTTCTATATCCGGAATATTGGCTATGCTTTGTTCGATCGGAAATGTGACCAGCTGCTCCACTTCCTGCCCTGCAAGTGTAGGACATACGGTAATAATCTGTACCTGATTATTGGTGATGTCAGGTACGGCATCAATCGGTAATTTTGAGGCACTCCAAATCCCCCAAATGATCAGCATCAAGGTCATAATTCCTATGACAATCTTATTCCTGATACTAAATCTTATGATTTTATCTAACATTAAATTTAATTTTTATTGAATGCCTTTCTGCTTAAACACTTAAACAGAGGACAAAAATGAAAAGAAACTCCATGCAACGGAATTGCAAAGACTTCACGACAAATTGATGAAAGACAAAAGCCTTCCATTAAAAATCAATAAAAATTAAATCTTAGGGGGTTGCCAGATCTGATCGTATATCAAATAGGCAAAATCGTTTTTCTGAAAAAAGATTTTCTTAGAAAAATAATTATGAACCTGTTCTGGGAAAATGATAATAGGTTCTATTTTAAAAGAAGTTATCACAATCTGGCAACAATTGCAAAAACATAACGGAGAACACGCATCATTACCTGAATGGGAATTGTTCTGTGTACTATTTAAGTAGGTGAAATTTGTATTGTTATTCAATAATTGTTTAGCCGCAACATCATTACATGGCATGATAGACAAAACCATAAAATATACTGTTAAAAGCAATCTGAATAAATACATTAAGGCAAAGTTATAAAAATAATTTTTAAAACTGCTTTGTAATTAATCATCTAAAAACTGAAGTTTACAAGAATTGCAGCTTACAACCTATTTTTCTGTACCAAAATCCGACACATAAAGTGGTAAAAAATAAAACGAAAGAAAACAAATATGAATTTCTTTTTCATACTCATTATTAATAGTGTAAATTTATGGTATCCGTTGCTATCAACTATCAAAAAAGGCATTCAAAATGTTCAAAATCGTGACAAATTTATTAGTGGAACATTTTCATAATATAAAAAGTAAAGTTATTCCTGCAAAATTTCAGGGTTTTATGCCTGCAATTCTTCCGGAATAACTTTATTTTATAGTTGTATGAATATTATTTTACCGCGTCTTTTGCCTTTTTAGCTTCCATTAAATGATGTTCTAAAGTTGGAAGCGTATTGCTTGCAAATGATTTTAAAGCAGATTCTGAACCATCTGAAGCTTGTTTTTTAAAGTCTTTTATATCTTCTTCATGGTCGCTCACCATAAAATCGGTGTACATTTTATCGAATTCCATTCCTTTTTTTGTTTTCAGCTCATCATATTTCTTCTGCTTTTTATCATCTAAATCTGAAGGCAATGTATATGCTACTCCTGAAGCCCATTTTTTAAGCTCTTCATTGGCTTTGGTGTGGTCCTTAACCATCATTTCCCCTAATGCTTTTACTGTAGCACTTCCTGCATTGGTAGCTGCCAATTTTCCCATCATTACTTCCATTACACCTCCTCTTGATGCATTTTCTGCAAACTCTCTATCCTGCTCACTCAGTAAATTTTTTACATCGCGGTCATTAGATACTTTAAGAGAATCTGTGACAGGCATTCCTGATTCCACAGGAGCAGATACTGTAGAGCTGTCTGTAGACTGATTAACAGTCATTGTTTCTTTTTTCTTACAAGCCATCATGGCAACGGCTGATAAAAGGACTAACATTGAATTTTTCATATTATAATTTTAAGTGGTTAAGAGTGTGATTTAATTGATGTGTCATGTACCGAAAGTAAAAATCAAGTTTCTTCAGATTCAATTTTTTTGAAATTGAAACATTCATAATTACTTAAGTTTTGATATTTAATCCAGTGGTTTTCTTCCTGTAATAATATTATATAAAATCACAATAATCGCGATTACTAATAATACATGTACTAAATATCCCGTGCTTATACCCGGAATGATTCCTAAAATACCTAAAAGCCATACAGCAATACAAATAACTGCTACTAACCATAATATACTTCTCATAATCTAAAATTTTAAAGTTATACAATGAAATAAGACATGGTTTTGTCTATTAAAATAGTTTATTAGTTCCCTATCAATCGGGAAACTCTATCAAAGATATTTGTTTAACCGTCTTTATTTTATGACTCAAATCATAAACACTATGATACTATCTATTTATCTTTAACATTGTCATTCATACTTATTCCAGACATTATTATTTACCCCTCCAAGAGGGGTTTTTATTGCAGCCAAAACTAAGCAAGAGCTTTTTTATATGTTTCCAATGCCCGTTCCCTTGCAAATTTATGTTGAACTAAAGGTTCGGGTTGGTTATAATCTGCAAGCCATTTTTTAATATAGGTAAGATTTTTGTCAAATTTTTTGGTTTGCTCTTCGGGATTAAAAATTCTGAAATAGGGAGCGGCATCACATCCGCAACCTGCAGCCCATTGCCAATTTCCGTTATTAGCAGAAAGGTCATAGTCTAATAGCTTTTGTGCAAAATAAGCTTCTCCCCATCGCCAGTCAATGAGTAAATGTTTGGTAAGAAAACTTGCTACAATCATTCGGACCCTGTTGTGCATGAAGCCTGTTTCATTAAGTTCGCGCATTCCTGCATCTACAATAGGATAACCAGTTTTGCCTTCACACCAGGCTTTAAATTCTTCTTCACTATTTCTCCAATTGATGCTTTCGTATTTTTTCTTAAAACAATGGGTCACAACATAAGGAAAATGAAACAGGATCTGCATAAAAAATTCTCTCCAGATCAGCTCATTAAGCCATGTCTCACTGTGTTTCAAGGCAAAATTCACACATTTCCTTATAGAAATCGTTCCAAAACGAAGAGCAACTCCTAGATGCGTAGTATAGTCTAAAGCAGGAAAATCTCTGTATTGTTGATAAGAATCAATGATTTTTCTGTCAAGTGAAGGTTTTATAAAATTTATATCCGTCTTTTTAAAACCGATATCCTCCAGACTAAGAATTTCTGAAGCTGCTTCGAGCTGAACAAAATTATTAAGGTCTAATTTGTATTCCTCAACAGATTTTAAATTCTCTTTCCATTTTTTTGAATAGGGAGTAAAAATTGTATATGGAGACTGATCGCTTTTCAGGATTTCATTTTTTTCAAATATCACCTGATCTTTAAAATCGGAAAATCTTACTCCGGCTTCTTGAAGAAAATTTGCTACCTGTTTATCTCTTTTTATAGCTTGTGGTTCATAATCCCTGTTACAAAATACGGTATCAATTTCAAACTCATCCGTAAGTTTTTTAAAAATATCAAGAGGGGCTCCGTAATATGTTTTAAGACCGCTTTTATAGGTTTTCAGTTCTTTATCCAGATCATTCAAAGCTTGCTGAATATAATCTACTCTTTTATCTGATTTATCCGGAAGAAAGTCTAAAATTTCCGTATCAAATATAAAAACAGGTAACACTCTGCATCCCGATTTTAAAGCATGATGCAGCCCTGCATTATCTTCAAGCCTAAGATCTCTCCTGAACCAGAAAATATTAATCTTGCTCATTATTTTTAAATTTTTGAAATAAAAAGATATTCCACAAAATCATTTCATACCCATACACTGTATCTTCAATAGGTATTGTAAGTATTCTGACACCTATAAAATCCTGTGGATTATAATTGACAATCGGAGATTCCAGACCTGTTCCTGTAAGTATTCCGTTTACCGCAAAAAAACCGGGCATCAGTAAAAGATATATCAGTGAGGCTTTACCGATCCATCTTGATTTTAAGACGAAATAAAGGATAAAAATACTACATGCCGTGGAAGCAAAGGTTACTAAAGTATATATCTTATCATGAAAATAGAAAGCTATTATTAACGAATAAATGATAGAGATACCTACAAAAGTTTTTTCAGGCAATGGATTCCAGTCTAACGTAAAAAATTTATCTATGCAGAAATATGTGAAAATACAGGAAAAGGGAATGCAGAAAAAAAACAGCAGCTCTTCAACCGGGAGATTATATACTTTGATTCTTAAAAGATAAGCATCGTTGAACCACCACACTCCTCTTTCGGTAAACCACATATCCCAGATAATGAATACGGTAGCCACGATGAGCGAAGCTTTAAAAAAGGCGGTAAAGTGCCTGTTGAATTTTATTTTAGGATGAAATGAAAAAATAAAACAGATGATTACCGTACAAAAATTAATTAAAAGATAGGTGTACTGCTGCATTATCAGGCTTTAGTTTTATTAAAATACATTTTAAAATACTGTATAGGAACCCAAAGGAAGCCGAAACACTCTCCTTTCTCTTTTCCGGTATGTTTATGATGCTGCTTATGGGCTCTCCTTATCGCAAGCAGATACGGATTTTTCGTATTTCGAAGGATTTTCAGTCTTTGATGGATAAAAATATCATGAACAAAGAAATAGGCCATTCCATACAATGCTATGCCTATTGCTATATAAAACCAGGAATTAAAATGCTGTAAGGTTCCGTAATACATCAAAGCTATAGTAGGAAGGGCAAAAATTAGAAAGAAATAGTCATTTTTCTCCATAGGACCATGATTACTGTGATCGTGATGATCTTTGTGTAACTTCCACAGAAAACCATGCATAATGTATTTATGAATACACCACGTCATTGCTTCCATGATGAGAAATGTGCTTAGTACGATTAGAAAATTCATAATTTTGGGGGAGTATTAAAAATCTCTTCTAAAACCTTATACCTGTAATTGAAAATATGTTCAATTTTTTTTCTGACAAATAATTTATGAACAATTTCACCTAAAAATCCGAAAGGAAGTTCATATTTTACCAAATCCTTCATAAATACTCCGTGGTCATTGACTATAAAATCATGACGATGGTTCCAAAGCTTATAAGGTCCTTTTTTCTGAAAATCAGTAAAGCTTTTTTGAAAGTCAACATGCGTAATCTCAGTCTTCCATTTCATTTCTATTCCCATGATAGGCGAAACGTAATAATCAATGATCATACCTTCAAAAATTTCATCATCTTCCATTTTGGTGAGCACTGTAAAGTTCATCTCAGGAGGTGTGATGGTTGCAAGATTATTCGCTGAAGAAAAGAATCTCCACGCTTCTTCTATATCACAATTCAGCTGCTGTTTTTTATAAATTGTATGTATCATGTTTTGTAATGGTATTATACTATAAAAAAGAAGTTTTATATTGTAAATAACTGCCCATCATTACAGACAGCTTCTTCCCATTGGATATTCTTATTCTTCGGTTGATGATTTCACTGGCAGAAGTTTTTTTTATTTTTCGGAAAAGAGAAGTATAATATCTAAAGGCAAGATAAACGCCGAATCTTGAAGAATTGGGAAGTTTTTTTATCCCTTGTAACGCTATTTTGAATTCTTCTTCTATTTCTTTTTCAATATGTTCTTTCACGGTATTGTCAAAATAAGAAATGTCCACATTCGGAAAGTAACAACGTCCCAAAATCTGATAATCATCTTTCATATCCCTGAGAAAGTTGACCTTCTGAAATGCGGATCCTAACATCATTGCATAAGGTTTCAGCCTCTCAAATTCTTTCGCATCTCCTTCTGTAAATATATGCAGACACATAAGCCCTACAACTTCAGCAGATCCTACAATATATTCCTTATATAAATCGGAATTATAATCAATTTTTTGAAGATCCATTTCCATGCTTTTCAGAAAACGGTGAATAAGACTGTAATCAATCTTATATTTATGAACTGTTTCCTGAAACGACTGCAAGATGGGATTGAGTGAAATTCTATCTTCTAGCGCTTGAAATGTTTCTTGTTGGTATCTTGATAAAAGCTTCTGCTTATCATAAGTATGAAAGCTATCCACAATTTCATCTGCAAGACGTACGTATCCGTAAATAGCATATATCGGATTTCTCAATTTGGGGGAAAGTGCTATTATACCCAGAGAAAAGCTTGTACTGTATAGCCGTGTTGTTTCTCTGCTTACCTTGTAAGAAAGGTCATCAAACAATTTTTTCATAGTTAATTATTTTGCTGGCTTCATTGGCTGCTATTTTACCGGAAATTATAGATGGAGGAACTCCCGGCCCGGGAACAGTAAGTTGTCCCGTATACAACAGATTTTTAATTTTTTTATTTCTCATTGAAGGTTTTAGAACTGCCGTCTGGGATAATGTATTGGCAAGACCATACGCATTCCCTTTATAGGCATTATAATCTTCTTTAAAATCATTAATGCAATAACTTCTTTTAAACTCTACTCTTGAAAGAATATCTGAACTTCCGGTATGGGCTTCCAATCTTCTGATCATCTCATGGAAATATTTTTCTCTTATTTCTTCAGAATCTTCTATTCCGGGTGCTACAGGCATTAATAGAAATACATTTTCGCAGTTTTCGGGAGCAACCGTTTTATCAGTTTTGGACGGACAGCAAGCATAGAATAATGGTTTTGTAGGCCATTTTTTATCTTCATAAATTTCATGAGTATGTAAATCAAGCTCATTTTCGAAGAAAAGTGTATGATGCTTTAGATTAGGAATTTTCCCTTTAATCCCTAAATAATAAATAAGACACGAAGGTGCAAATGTTTTCTTTTCCCAATAGGAAGAAGCGTAATTTCTGCTATTCGGAGGGAGAAGCTTACTTTCCGTATGATGATAATCTGATGAAGCAATAATAATATCAAAATATTGTTCTTCTCCATTTACCTGTATTGCATAAGCTTTATCATTTTCAACGTTAATTTTTTCAACCGTTGAATTAAAATGAAAGTGTGCCCCTTGCTCTATCGCTACCTTCATCATTGCTTCAGTCACTTTTGAAAAGCCACCCATTGGATACCAGGTTCCCAACTTATATCCTCCATAATTCATAAGGCTATACAACGCCGGGATTTTTGAAGGTGCTGCTCCCAGAAAGATCACGGGAAATTCCATCAACACGATGAGCTTAGGATGCTTAAAATACCTTCTCACAAACTTGCTGAAAGTACTCAGTAAATCCAGTTTCAATGCATTTGACGCCATTTTTGGAGAAAAAAACTCAAACCATGAATGACACGGTTTATTTACAAAATCTTTCATTCCGAGCTCATATTTAACCTGAGCGTCCTGCATAAAATCATGGAGTCTCTTTCCCGCTCCTTTTTCTATACTTTCGAACAAAGCAACCATTTCTTCATAACTGTCCGGAACATTCATAGCACCGTCTGAAAAGACCATTTCAAACTGAGGATCCAATCTTACCAACTCATAAAAATCTGACGATTTTTTCCCAAAATCCTCAAAAAACGCTTCTATAATATCCGGCATCCAATACCAGCTTGGTCCCATGTCAAAAGCATAGCCTTCTTCAGTTCTAAATTGTCTTGCTCTTCCCCCCACTTTACTGTTTTTTTCAAACACGTGCACTTCATTGCCTTCTTTGGCCAGATAAGCCGCTGAAGACAAACCGGAAAATCCTGAACCGATGATGGCTATTTTTTTATTCATGGTTAGTTTTTTAGGAATGAATATTCTGAACTGATGGTATCAATAAGATCTCTGGATTCTATATGACGACTGAAGATCGGATGATGAAATTTTTCCAATTTTTCGAGAATTCTTATCAGTTCCATTTTTTCAGCATGATCAAGATTTCCAGCCACAATATTTGTAGCCATTCTTATTTTGCTCATCTGATTTTCCAGCGAAGCCCTTCCTGAATCAGTAATGTTTATAACTTTTGTTCTTTTATCCTTCTCAGACTCTTGTTGCTCTATCCACCCCAGCTTGATAAGCCTATTGATAATCAGCATTCCTGCGGGTTTTTCGTGAATATTCTTTTTGATGAGCTCCATTTTAGTCATTTCCCCAAATGTTTTGAGCGTAATCAGATAAATAAAATCTTCCTGTGTTGCAAAATCCGAATCACAAATCGCAGATTTCGAATATGATTTTGCATATCGGTTAAGATGTACTAATGAGGTGCTTATCACACTTTCCGGGCTTCTTCCTTTTTCTTTGCCTTCCCAATAAGGCTCATTCTCTTTTTTGGATTCTGAAGATTCTTTCTTACACAACCATGTTTTAAAACCCTCTATATCTGATGAATAAGCATTCTTTTTATTTTCTATCTCAAATTTTTCAAGTAAGTTGAGAACATCTTTTACAATAGAATAGTGCATGAATCATTAATTTAGTATACAAATATACTAAATAATTAAATAAAAGGATATAAATATTCTTTTATTATTTTTATTAATTCTTTTAAGCCTGAAATATAAAAAATCGTTCAGTGGTAATATACCACTGAACGATTTTAAAAAAAACTAATTAGTCTTAATTATTAATATTAAATTCTGTTTGCGTTTAAGAAGTATAAGTATCTATACTCCACCCATTACATACATATTTTCCATCGTAGGAGTTGTGCTTCCGCCCTGTTTTTCTAAAGTAATGGCAAAAGCCTGGGCGTTTGGAATATTGGCAATAGCTATTTTACTGTCTTTATCTTCCGTATACATTCCTGCATTTACCGGTTTCCCGTCTGTGATGGCCCACAACTGATACTGCATTCCTTCAGGAGCCTTAGGTAAGCTATCGGCATTCAGATACACTTCTTTTGTTTTGGTGTTCCAGAAAACCATCGCTTTAGAATCAGTATGCTTTTCTACTCCTTTCAGCATTACCATTTTCATATCAGGATTTGAGATCATTTCCATCTTTTCATGCATTTTCTGCATGGCAAGATCCTGACTTTGCTTTTCAGTCTGCATTTTTGCAAGTCTTTCTTTAGTTTCAGACTGGCTATTCATCCAGAAAAGATTTCCAGCCACACTCACTAAAAGCAATACCAATGCAGCAACTGCAAAAACTTTCCAATTACTATTACCCTGAATTTTAATTTCTTCCTGAGGTTTTGCAGAAGGAATATCTGTCAAGACCATAGGACCTACTTTCTCAACAGTCTGTTCCTGCTGAATCTTATCCCAGATCTTTGATTTTAAATCTGCCGGGGGCGTTACAGACTGTGCAGTAGCAAGATCTTCCAATGTTTTCTGAGCTTCTTCAACAGCTGCCTTTACTTCTGCATTATTTTTCATCACACACTCCAAAATACCTGCTTCCTCAGGAGAAGCAAGACCTAGAATATAAGATTCTATTATTCCGGATGATATGTATTCTTTAGTATTCAATTTATTGATAATCTTTTAGCAAGTCTTTTAATTTGATCAGCGCATTCCGCATTTTGGTTTTCACCGTTCCCAGTGGTATTTTCAGTTTATCGGATATTTCATTTTGAGTATATCCCTGATAATAGGCGAGATCGATAAGTTCCTGTTTGTCTGCTTCCAAACTTTCAAGCACATTATTAAACCCAATGTAATCCGATGAGTCGTTGTTCGTTGAAAGTTCTTTAGAATTATATACGAAATCCGGAAGCGGTTGGTTTTTCAGCTCGTTTTGAAAGCTTTTTGATTTTAGATAATCTATCGCCGTATTTCTTGCAATATTGATCATCCAGGTATAGACCCTCCCTTTAGATGAATCATACTGATGAATAGAATTCCAGATTTTAACAAAAACATCCTGAATAATTTCTTCGGTATATTCTTTAGACTGAACAATCCGGAGAATAACTCCATACAACGCACCGGAATAGTTATCATACAAATAATGAAAACCAGTTTCGTTTCTTTCTTTCAGTAAAACGATAAGTTGTTCTTCCGAATAGGTTGTTTTAATGGCGGATATTTTTTCCAAATGTAATAAAATAAAACAAATATCACATCTACTTCAAATCATATTTAAAAATTAATTGATTTTAACCGTTTGATACGAATTCTTCAACACTTATATAGTTTTCTCACCGATTCCCCAATAAAAATTTAAAAAAAATCAAGGATTATAAAAATTATCAACCTGAATTACAGCTACTTAGTAAAAAAAACAAAAAATTTAAATCTAAATAAAAACCAAAGTCGTAGATGATTTTAACAACACAATCAAATTCAATAACAATTAAAATCAAAACAATGAACACAAAATCAAAAATCGCAGTTTTAGGAATGGTGGCATTATCATTTGCTTTCAGTGGAAATGCAGCTGCACAAATGTCAAAAGAAAAAACAGTAATGGTAGGTGGTGCCCCAATGTACCCTTCTAAGAACATAATTGAAAATGCTGTAAACTCCAAGGATCACAAAACTTTGGTGGCAGCTGTAAAAGCAGCCGGTTTGGTAGAAACTTTGCAGGGAGCGGGACCTTTCACGGTATTAGCTCCAACGGATGAAGCATTCGCAAAACTACCAAAAGGTACAGTGGAAAACCTTGTAAAGCCAGAGAACAAAGCAATGCTCACCAAGATTTTAACTTATCACGTTCTTGCTGGAAAATACAATGCTAAACAAATCTGGGCAGCAGTAAAAGCAGGAAACGGAAAAGCTATGATGAAAACCGTTGAAGGTGAAAATCTTACTTTCTGGACAAAAGGGAAAGATCTGTATATAAAAGACTTAAAAGGAAATAATGCAAAAGTAACAATTGCTGACGTTAATCAGTCAAACGGAGTGATTCATGTAATTGATACGGTATTGATGCCGTAGTGTTTTGTGGTGTAAACAGCATATTTTATATGCTGTTTTTTCTTTTTGGTAAAAATCTCAGATACCCAATTTTCATTGTATAATCTAACACTAAAAAATAATTATTATGAAAAACACTATTCATGTTTCTAATCAGGGAGCTACTCTTGATACAAACAGACGGAATTTTTTAAAACTCAGCGGTATAGGCTTAGCAATGGCAGGACTTACATTAATTGGCTGTGATGATAACGAATATGACTATATGATCAATGATAAAGTATTTGATCTAGGTTCTGGTGACGTAGGTGTTCTGAACTATGCCTATGCACTGGAACAGCTCGAGGCTGATTTTTATACAAAGGTTGTCAATAACTTCTATTCCGGAATTTCAAGCATTGAAAAAGACCTGTTCACAGACCTTTACCATCATGAAGTGATCCACAGGGATTTCTTCAAAGCTGCAATAAGCGGGGCAACGATGAATGTGCTTCCTAAACTGGAATTCCAATACCCTAATGTAAATTTTAATGATAGAAATTCTGTATTAGCAACGGCAAAAGCTCTTGAAGATACAGGAGTGGCAGCTTATAACGGAGCCGGTAAATACATTAGCAATGTTGATTATTTAGTGATTGCCGGAAAAATTGTTTCCGTAGAGGCAAGACATGCTTCAGCCATAAGAAATTTAATCAACCCCGGAACCGCAGCGTTTTCAGGAGATGATGTAATAGACGGTAACGGATTGGATCTTGCCAAAGAACCCAAAGATATCGTAATGACAGCGGGAGGGTTTATTAAAACACCTTTCACTTGGAAAGAACAGGGAATCAATTAATTTTCATCTTCAAAATCTATTATTATGAATATTCTTAAATTACTCGATAAACTTTCAAATGATAAATTCTTCACTACGGAAGCTACAAGATTAGAAACATTAACCCATATTTCGGAATTCGGAAAAAAAGCAGCTGTTGCTTCTGTTCCTCTGGGATTAGGGACGTTGGTATCAACTCCGGTAAAAGCCGAAACGACAACAACTTCCAATACTACATTTTTTAAATCTGTTTTAACGGATGCATTACAACTGGCACTCGTTTTAGAATATCTGGAAAATGAATATTACGCTATGGGATTAGCTGCAGGAACATTAATTCCAAATGCAGACAGAGTTGTTTTTATGCAGATTTCAAAACATGAATCAGCTCATGTAACCTTTTTAAAAAATACATTGACTTCGTTGGGAGTAACGCCGGGTGCAAAGCCAACTTTTGATTTTACCGCAGGAGGTAACTTCACTCCTTTTACAGATTATAATCAATTTTTAATTCTTGCACAGGCTTTTGAAGATACCGGAGTAAGAGCTTATAAAGGACAGGCAGGAAATGTAATGTCTAACAAAGCTGTTCTGCAGGCTGCCTTACAAATACATTCTGTAGAAGCAAGACACGCTTCACAGGTTCGAAGAATGAGGGCCAATAAAGGCTGGATAGAGCTAGCAGATGGTGGAAATATGCCTTCAGCAACCAATCCTGTATATGCCGGAGAAGGCAATATCAATCAGGCAGGCTTCAATACCTCTACAGCTTTCGGAGCTGCGGCAGGTTCCGCAGCTTATGATGAAATTCTTACAGGAAGTGATGCACAGGCGATAGCGTCTTTGTTTATTGTTTAGACTTTTCTTAATTTAGTGAATGATCCTTTTCCGATTTTTCGGAAAAGGATTTTACACATTATATAATAAAAGTTCTCCGGTAATATAAATCAAAAAACAGTAAAATTTGAAAGGCTCTTAAGAATCAAAGGCATAATAGTTGATTGACAATAAGCACTAATCACAAATTTTATTATTATGTCAAACGCCATTTCACCTCACGAAAATTTGAGCGGCTCTGCTGCTATTGAGAAAATTAAAACCATTACAGAAAGTGCTAAAACTTGTTTTTTCTCCACCCGCGTGAATGCTGACACCAAAAGTCGCCCCATGGCTTTACAGGAAGTAGATACTGAAGGAAATCTCTGGTTTTTGAGCGATGTAAATAGCGATAAAAATCACGAAATTACCTCAGATTCAGACGTCGAACTTTACTTTATGAATAATTCAAAATATGAATATATGTTCATCAAAGGAAAAGCTACCCAATCACAAGATAAAGCACTTATTGAAAAATACTGGACCGATTTTGCCAATGCATGGTTCGATGGAAAAGACGATCCCTCCATTAGTGTTATAAAAGTAACTCCAAACGACGGTTATTATTATCAAACTAAAGAAAATAAACTTATAGCAATGTCTAAAATGATTTTTGCAGCCATTACAGGAAAGTCCATTGAAGATGGTGGCGTAGAAGGAAAATTAGAAATCTGATTTCTTTTTTTAATCATAAAAACATTTTGAATGCTCCTTAGATTCACGCCTAAAGGTATTTATTGTATTCCGGGAAAATTTTATATCGATCCGTGGCGACCGGTGGATTTGGCAATCATCACACATGGACACGCAGATCACGCCAGAAGCGGAATGAAAAAATATCTGTGTCATCATTTTACCAAACCTATTCTCCATTCCAGGATCGGAAAAGAAATTGAATGTCAGAGTGTAGAATATGGTGAAATATTGAATATTAACGGAGTAAAGGTTTCTTTACATCCCGCCGGACATATTATTGGTTCTGCCCAGATCCGTATGGAATATAAAGGCTATGTTTCTGTAGTTTCAGGAGATTATAAAATTCAGGATGACGGAATTTCCACTCCTTTTGAATCCGTAAGATGTAATGAATTCGTTTCTGAAAGTACTTTCGGACTTCCCGTCTATAATTGGCTCTCGGTAGAAGCCCAGGAACAGCAAATGAGAGATTGGGTACACCACAATAAAGCAAACGGCAAGACATCCGTATTTATAGGCTATTCATTAGGGAAATCACAAAGAATTATGAAAGCCTTGCAAGGTTTGGATGAACTGAATGTCCATTACTCCATTGCCAAGCTTAATGAGGCGTATGAAAGTGCAGGAGTACAATTGCCAGATTATAAAACTATTGATCTGCGTGAAGACAAAAAACATCTGGATGGGAAAATTGTGATTCTTCCACCTGCACTTATTGATAATCCTGCCATGAAAAAAATTCCGAATTTGGCTTATGCTATTTGTTCGGGTTGGATGCAGATCCGTGGAGCAAGGCGCTGGAGAAGTGCGGATGCAGGTTTTGCAATAAGTGATCATGCAGATTGGCAAGGTCTAATTTCAGCGATTAAAGCTACAGAAGCCGAGAAAATACATATTACCCACGGACAAACTGCCGTTTTTTCAAAATATTTAAATGAAATAGGAATTTCCGCTGATGAAGTAAAAACGGAATACGGAAATGACGAAGAAATCACAGAATTCGAACCGGAATGAAAGATTTTGCCAACTTAATTAATGCACTTGACAGCACCAACAAAACTTCTCTGAAGCAGGAAGCTATCCTGAGATTTCTGGAAGAAGCAAGTTCACAGGATAAAATGTGGTTTTTAGCCTTGTTTACAGGTAAAAAGCCCAAACGGAACGTTAATTCCTCATTTATGAAACAATGGGCAATGGAAGAAGCCAATATCTCTGAATGGTTGTTTGTGGAAAGTTATTCTTCTGTAGGAGATCTCGGCGAAACCATTTCATTATTGCTTCCAGAACCCCAATATAAAACAGAACGATCATTATCTGAATGGATGAGCAAAATAATTGCATTGAAAGACTGTTCTGAGGAGCAAAAAAAACAGTTTGTACTGGATTCCTGGAAAAGTCTGGATGCTGTGGAACGCTTTATTTTCAACAAATTGCTAGGCGGAAGCTTCCGAATTGGAGTTTCATCTAAAACCTTAATTAATACGATAGCAAAACATTATCATTTAGAAGCTACTGCTGTTGCACATAGTATAATGGGCGACTGGAATCCTCAGGAAATGGATTTTGATTCGTTAATCAAAGGTGAATATACCAATACCAATTTATCCAAGCCCTACCCTTTTTGTCTCGCTTATTCTCTGGAAAAAAACCTGGAGGATTTAGGATCTGTTAACGATTGGCAGGCAGAATATAAATGGGATGGCATCCGAGGACAACTGATCAAGAGAAAGAATGAAATTTTTATCTGGTCCCGTGGTGAAGAATTAGTGACTTCACAGTTTCCTGAAATTGAAGTAGAACTTTCCGGTTGGAAAGGAAATTTTGTACTGGATGGCGAAATTCTGGCATTTAAAGATAACTCCATTCTCAATTTTAATGAACTACAAAAAAGATTAAATAGAAAATCTTTAACAAAAAAAATGCTGGAAGAAATTCCTATCGTCGTTTTTGTCTATGATATCTTAGAATTTGAAGGTGAAGATTATCGAGACAAACCACTCATTGAAAGAAGAAAAAAATTAGAAGAGCTTTTACAAAATAATCTTTCAGAAAAAATTGTTCTTTCACCCATTATTTCCTATCAAAAGTGGAATGAGCTTCCCGAAATCAGGGAAAAATCCCGTGAAATCAATAGCGAAGGTTTAATGCTGAAAAATCATCATTCACCCTATCACACCGGTAGAAAAAAAGGCGACTGGTGGAAATGGAAAATTGATCCCTTAACTATTGATGCCGTTCTTATCTATGCCCAAAAAGGCAGCGGAAGACGAAGCGCTTATTATACGGATTACACCTTTGCCGTGAAAAAAGAAGGAAAACTTGTTACCATTGCCAAAGCCTATTCAGGGTTAACAGATAAAGAAATACAGGAAGTCAGCAAATTTATTTCTAAAAATGTGCTGGAAAAATTTGGTCCGGTACGAACAGTAAGACCAGAATTGGTTTTCGAACTTGCTTTTGAAGGCATTGGGTACAGCAGTCGTCACAAATCAGGAGTCGCTTTACGGTTTCCAAGAATTTTACGATGGCGAAAAGATAAGAAGGCAGACGAAATAGATGATATTGAAGATATTAAAAAACTTATTACGTGACATCAAAATTTGAGCAATCCGAAGGTTTCCAGCTGATTCAGAAATGGCTGAATGATAAAACAATGTCGCCTTTTTCTTTTCAGAAAGAGACATGGCAACGTTTTTCAAACGGCTATTCGGGAATGGTGGTTGCACCTACAGGTTTTGGAAAAACATATTCGGTTTTTATTGCTGTTCTTATTGATTTTTTTAATCATCCTGAAAAATATAAGACCGGATTAAAACTCCTTTGGATTACACCTCTACGTTCATTAGCCAAAGATTTGGCAAGAGCTATGCAGGAAGCTATTGACGAAATTGGGTTAGATTGGATGGTGGAAGTAAGAAACGGAGATACTGATGCCAGACAAAAACAACGGCAAAGCAAGGCAATGCCGGATATTTTACTTGTAACCCCAGAAAGTCTACACCTTTTAATGGCTCAAAAAGACAATCAGCGTTTTTTTAAAAATGCAAAATGTATTGCAATAGATGAGTGGCACGAATTGTTGAGCACCAAACGTGGTGTTATGGTAGAATTGGCGTTAAGTATTCTTAAATATAGAAATCCGCAGATTAAGATTTGGGGTATTACCGCAACTATTGGAAATCTAGAAGAAGCTCTTGAAGTTTTGATTCCCGATCCTAAAAAAAGAACAAAGGTAATTGCCAGAGAACAAAAGAAAATTGATATTCTTTCCGTTTATCCTCCCGAAGTTGAAATCTTACCTTGGGCAGGGCATTTAGGTGGAAAATTAGCAGATGAAGTTGTTCCTATTATTCTCAATTCAACATCAACTCTCGTTTTTACCAATACGCGAAGCCAGGCTGAAATGTGGTATCAGTTACTATTGGAAGCCTATCCTGATTTTGCAGGACAAATTGCACTTCATCACAGTTCTATCGAAGCCCCTTTGCGACAATGGGTAGAAGAAAACCTCAATTCCGGCGCATTGAAAGCAGTTGTTTCTACCTCATCTTTAGATCTTGGGGTAGATTTTAAACCTGTTGATACGGTGATCCAGATTGGTTCCAGCAAAGGAGTTGCCCGTTTCATGCAGCGTGCGGGACGAAGCGGGCATTCGCCATTTGAAACATCCACCATTTATTTTGTTCCTACCCATTCTTTAGAGCTCATCGAAGTTTCTGCTTTAAAAGAAGCTGTAAAAAATAAAGTGATCGAAAAACGGGAGCCTTTCATTTTAGCCTATGATGTTTTAGTACAGTTTCTTGTCACTTTGGCTTTGGGGGGAGGATTTTATGATGACGAACTATTTCCTGTGATTAAAAGTACTTATGCTTTTTCCGAACTTACAGAAGAAGAATGGCAATGGTGCATTTTTTTCATCACGCAAGGCGGAAAAACGGGGAAAAATTATGAAGAGTTTCATAAAGTCGTCCGGGAAGATGACGGAAAACTGATTGTTGAAAAAAGAAAAATTGCCATGCTTCACCGCATGAATATTGGCGTTATCGTAAGTGATTCTATGTTGAGGGTAAAATTTTTGTCGGGTGGCTATATTGGAATGATTGAAGAATATTTTATTTCAAAACTGCATAAAGGAGATAAATTTGTTCTGGCAGGCAGGATTTTAGAATATGTAATGCTGAAAGAAATGACGGTCTATGTAAGATTATCCAGTGGTAAAGCCATTACACCAAGCTGGTTAGGCGGAAGATTACCGCTTTCTTCCAACCTTAGTTTCTTTTTAAGAAAAAAATTGGCTGAGTCTTTAACTCCCCATCCTAAAGAAAAGGAATTGAGATTTTTACATCCTTTACTGGTTAATCAGAATGAAAATTCCCATATTCCGAAAGAGAATGAGTTTTTGGTAGAACAAATTAAAACCAGAGAAGGACATCATTTATTTTTTTATCCATTTGAAGGTCGCTTGGTACACGAGGTAATGGCAGCTTTACTGGCGTACAGAATTTCAAAATTATATCCTATCAGTTTTTCAATGGCAATGAATGATTATGGCTTTGAACTGTTTTCAGATAAAGAGATTAAGTTGTCTAAAGATGAACTTCATCAGATTTTATCTAAAGAAAGCCTTATGCAGGATGTGATCAGCAGTGTTAATTCAACGGAGATGGCAAGACGAAAATTCCGGGATATTGCAGTAATCTCCGGAATGATTATCCAAACTATGCCGGGAAGACAGGTAAACAATAAATCATTGCAATCTTCTTCAGGTATAATTTTCTCGGTTTTAGAAGACTATGATCCCGAAAATTTATTACTTCGCCAAGCCTATACCGAAGTTTTTAATCAGCAGTTAGAAGAAGTACGTTTGACAGCCGCTTTTGAGAGAATTCATCAAAGTAAAATTATCTATATTCATTCCGACCGCTTTACGCCTCTGAGCTTTCCCATAAAAGCAGATAGCCTGCGACAATCCTTATCCAGTGAAGACCTAGCCTCAAGAATCCATAAAATACAGGAAACCAATTTAAAAAAGAAAAACAGAAGAAAATGAAGATTATAGAAAAGCTTATTTCTATCAAAGAACAAAATTTTATTTTAACCAATCAACGGGCTATGTTTTGGAAAGAAGCTTCTGCATTGATTTTATCTGATTTGCATCTGGGAAAAACAGCCCATTTCAGAAAAAACGGTATTGCATTACCTTCAGATATTATATGGGAAGATCTAAAAAGATTATCGAGTTTAATTTATCATTTCAGCCCGGAAAAAATAATTATAGTCGGTGATTTTCTGCACGCGGGAAAAAATTCGGAGTTTGAAATCTTTAAACAATGGAAAATACAGTTTCCAACATTAAATATTATATTAATTAAAGGAAATCATGACCGGATTTCTGAAAAATACTTATTTGAGTTAGGAATTTCAGACGTCTACTCTATATACCAGGAAAACGAATTTATCTTCAGTCATGAAGATTTGCAAAATGAAAGTCAGTTTGTCATTTCCGGGCATCTTCATCCCGGAGTTGTTTTACAATCATCAACCAGAAAGTTAAAGTTTCCATGTTATGTTGTGACGGAACATCAGCTCATCTTACCCGCTTTCAGCACTTTTACCGGGCTTGATACGAATAATTATTTTCAGAATGCACAAAAGTACATTTTTACTCAGGATTCTATTCATTTAATTCTATGAGATCCTGCAAAAGAATATTAAAACCGAATTATCCTGAAAAATCCTTTAGAAGAGCTTTATAACAAGTTTCAAAACTAATTTCATTTTAAATCTTCTAATTTATTTATGGTTTTTAAAAGATCAATACCTTTTCCCAACACAGGCTTAAACAAATCTCCTTTTTCCTGAAGCCGTTCTGCCATATTGTGTATCGTAAAATCTGTAGGAAGAAGTCCGTTTTTCACATCACTCCAATCTAACGGGGCAGAAACCGTTGCTCCCGGTTTAGGACGCAAACTATATGCACTTGCCAAAGTCTGCGCTCTCCTGTTCTGCAGGTAATCCAGATAAATTTTATTTTTATCTCTTTTTTGAAGGCTTCTCTCCAATGTGGTAAGCTCAGGAAGATCCTGATGAACCAACTGCATCAGTACATGGCCAAAATCCTTTACCTGATCATAAGTATATTTTCCACCCATAGGAATATAAATATGTATACCGGAACTTCCGGAAGTTTTCGGATAGCCAACAATACCTGCTTTATCCAAAACTTCTTTTACTGCTAATGCCGTTTCTATCACATCCTCAAATGTATTTTTTTCAGAGGGATCAAGATCAAGAACCAAATAATCAGGATAGTCAACTTTTGGTATATGGCTTGTCCAGATATTCAGCTCAATACAACCTAAATTATTCAGGTATGCCAATGTTTCCTTGTCATTGCAAATGATATAATTGATGTACTTATCATTACTTTCAGAGAAAATTTTCTGTAATGTTATCCAGTCAGGTGTATGTTCATCCGCATCTTTCTGATAAAAACTAAGTCCATTAATCCCATTCGGAAAACGGTTGAGCGATTGGGGACGGTTTTTCAGATGGGGCAGGATAAATTTAGAAATGCTTTGGTAATAATCTACCACGTCTCCTTTAGTAATTCCATCTTCAGGAAAATACAGCTTATTCTGATTGGTAAGTGTAACCTGTTGTTTTCCTATCTTCTTTACACTGTCTTTTGCAGATTGTTTTTTTGTGGGTGCTTTCTGTTTCATTTCCGGGTGTTTTTCAGATTTATCCGTATTAAATCTTACCTCAACTGAATCAATATCATCTCTTAATCTTAAAAAAACGGGATGTCGGTAAATATGATCATTGGTAAGTTCCGTGAATTTAATTTCAGCAACCAATTCAGGTTGTAGCCATGTCGCTTTGGTATTGGTTTTGGGAGTTACTTCAAATGCCGATTCTTTTCTAATCAAAGGTTGCATCTTTTGGTAGATCTCTTTAAGGCTTTTATCTGTAAAACCTGTCCCGGTATGACCACAAAAAACAAGATTATCATTAAGATATTTCCCCAAAATAAGTGATCCGAACTGCTTTCTTGATCCTTTCGGTTCTGTAAATCCACAGATTACCGCTTCGTCGCTTTTATGAATTTTTATTTTCAGCCATTCGGAACTTCTCGTATTTTCTTTATATTCGCTGTCGGCTTTTTTAGCAATAATCCCTTCTAATCCCATATTTTGGGCTGCCTGAAAAAAATCTTTCCCGTTTTGAAGAATATGGTCGTGATATTTGATAATTTCATTTTCCACTAAAGCTTCTTTTAGCAGTTCTTTTCTCTGCAAGTAAGAAAGGTTTTCCGTAGAATGCCCGTTCAGCCACAACAAATCAAATACCTGATAAATAAGAACCAGATCGGTATTTTTTTCGGCGATTCTTTGCAGCCATTGAAAATTAGGCTTGCCTTTATCATCATAGGCGACAATTTCACCATCCACTACCATATCATGCTTTTGAATTTTAAGTGCATCAGCAATTTTCTTAAATGACTTCGAAAAATCCAGTCCGTTTCTAGAATACAGGCGGATTTCGTCATTCCTAATATCTGCGATGGCTCTGTAACCATCCCATTTTATTTCAAAAGCCCAGTCTTTGTCATCAAAAGGTCTTTCGATTGTTTTACACAGCATAGGTTTGATAAAATCAGACAGTTTCTTGTCTAAAGAAAGTGCTTTCGCATAGTTTTTATAGTGCTTCAGGCTTTCGGTGGTGTCATTTTTTTTTTACGGCTTTTCTCCTGAAGATAAGCGGTGACTTTAGAATTTTCAGAGGTATGCTCTTCGGCATCATAATCTTCCTCAACGGCATAACGATCTTTATGCTTAATGAGCAGCCAGGCGTTTTCTTCTGTAGAATTTTTGATTTTTACCAATGCAAACTCCCCTTTCAGTTTTTTACCATGTAAGATAAATTTCAGAGATTGTTTGTGCAGTTCCGCACGCATAATCAAATCATCAGTTTTGCCTTTTATTTTTTCTATGGGTTCATAGGTTCCTTCGTCCCAAATTTCAACTTCTCCTGCTCCGTAATTTCCTTGGGGAATGCTTCCCTCGAATGTGCGATATTCATAAGGGTGATCTTCCACCATCATCGCCAATCTTTTGTCGGCGGGATTAAGGGACGGACCTTTCGGAACGGCCCAGCTTTTAAGAACTCCATCCATTTCTAACCGGAAATCATAATGCAAACGTGTTGCTGCATGACGCTGAATTACAAATTTTAATTTTGCCTTACTTTCTTTTTCTTTTCCTTCCGGTTCGGAAGTTGCCTTAAAATCTCTTTTTTTATGATATTCTTCTAATGGCATCTCAAAAAATTTAAAGTGTAAACGAAAAATTTATCCTGCTTTTCTTTTTCCTGACTCAAGACTGGCTTTCAGCATTGCCATAAGGTCTGTCGCTTTTCCGGCCGGTTCTTTGGTTTCCTGAGTTTTTATTTTCTTACCTTTTGCTTTCTGTTGTATAATTTTCAGAAGGTCTTCATTGTAGGTATCGGTATATTTTGAAGGGTCAAAAGTTTCAGCTAATGATTTAATCAACGCTTCTGCCATTTTCAGCTCTTCTGTTTTCGGTGCTTTTCCTGATGGAATTTTCAGATCCTTATAATTCCGCATTTCTTCGGGATACCGCATCCGGTTCACCATAAGAATTTCATCCTGATAAGGACGGATCATGCAGAGAATTTCTCTTTCTCTTAAGATGAAGGAACCTATTCCTGCCATTTTGGTTTTTATTAAGGCTTTCAACAAAAGTTTATAAGCCGCTTCCCCATTTTTTTGAGGTTCGAGAAAATAAGGAGTTTCGAAAAGAGCGGGATCTACTTCCTCCTCTTTTACAAACTGTATAATGCTGAGAATTTTTGATTTTTCGGGACTTACCGCTTCAAAATCCTCCTCTTCCAACACGATATATTTATCTTCTATCTTGTAGCCTTTTACAATATTTTCCCAGGCGACTTCTTTGTTGGTATTTTCATTTACCCTTTTGTATTTGATATTACTGAGATCTTTTTTATCCAGCATATCCAGATCTAAGGTACTCGATTCACTGGCCGAGTACAGCTTGATCGGTATATTTACCAATCCAAAACCTATTGCTCCATTCCAGATCGCTCTCATATTTTCTATTTTTGTATGGTAGAGTACAAAACTCTTTCCAAATTGATTAAAATATTAATTAATGCTTTATTCTCCGCTACAAAGAATTACAGTAGATTTGTCAACTAGCTTTAATTCTTTCATTGTTATTTATTTTTAATTCTGATTTTTCTCTGAAATCAGCATTTTTATTGAGTTCTGTTTTAAAACACCCCAAAATGAATTCAGTGTAATATAGTTGGGCATTCAGGGCTTGAGTTTTGGGGTGCAGTTCTAGTTTACCCGTATAAATTATCTCGCCTTTATAAGAAAAGGAAAAGAAAGCAAATATTTTGTATGATGAGTTTCTGATAGGGGTACAATATCCCGTTGTTGCGATTGACCAATCGGTTTCGTAGAGTTTTGCTACATTCAAGGCCATTGTCTCCACAATATTTTCCGAAACACAGTCACATTTTTCGGCTTCTTCTTTATCCACATTCAGTAATTTTACTTTCATGGGTAAGGTATATGCTGTCATCCCTCCTTTATAAACCAGTGATGCATTGGGCATCTGAGAGAAAGCAAGCTGTAAGCATCCGGAGGTCACACTTTCTGCAACCGCAATTGTTTCATCTGCCGTCATTAATGACTGACCGATGTATTCCAGAAGGTTTTTATGAAATTCCATTGCATTTTATTTTAAGTGATTTGATTGGTTTTATAGTACTATTTTTTACTATTCATTTTCTATCTTATATGTTTCTGAGACATTTATAAACTTTTCGAAATAATGCAAATCATTCTTATCTTTAACGGATAGACTAAACATCATCTGTAAAGGTTCTTTTTTTCCTATACTTCCCCAAGAATCAAACTGTGCGATAAATGCCTGAATATTCTCCGGAGCAGCATGTTGTTTTATGGTAAATACAAGGAAAATATTCTTATCTATTTCTTTTGCATAGACATCAGCTCCTTCTTCGAACACTATTCCATTGTGTACGATTTTTTTAAAGCAATCCTGCTTTAATTTCTTCATTATATTTTGAGATTCTATATTCATAAGTATTCATGATTAGATTAGAAAAAAAGTCATATAGAATACAACCTATATGACTTTATGATATTTAAGTGGTGTATTGGGTTTAGTGTTTAAAAAATGTATTCTAAGATACGGCTTAATAATTCACTAATTTATGACTTCGGTCATATAAGGTTTTATTAATTAATATAAAATTTTCCTATCCTGAATTTTGATGTCTCCTTCTTTTTCCATTTTTTTTAAGGCTCTTATAACTGTTTCCACCCGAAGTCCTACTAAATTTGCAATCTGTTGTCTGGTAAGCTGTACAGAAAAGCACGGGTCACAGTCTTCATCATGAAAACTTCTAAGGTAATTCAACAGTCCTTTCAACCTTACTGAAGGATTTGAAGAGGCCATATTCTGAATCATCACCATTTTATAATACAGCCGTTGGGATAAGCAATGATTCATTTCTATTGAAACATCCGGATTTTTTTCCAGGAGCTCCAAAAAGTTATTTTTAGGAAGTCTTATGAGCTCTGTCGGAGATAAGCAACTTGCATTCATCGGATATTTCTTCTCCAAAAAAATCAGGGAATCTCCAAAGCTTTGATTCTTTCCTAAAATATTATGAATAAATTCTTTACCATCTTCATTATAATTATTCAGTTTTATTTTTCCTTCCACAATCTGAAAATAATACAAAGCCTGATCTCCTTCTCTAAAGATCATTTCGCCTTTTTTAAAAATTTTCGTCTCTGAGCCAAATGAATACAACAACGACTCAGTAATATTCATACAGCTTTTTATCTTCATCGGATTCTGGTTATTAATTTTTTAATTTAATTTTTACTATATAATGGAATTTAATACATTATTTTACGATCTTCAATTTTCAAAATCGACGCTCTTTCCATTCCTTTTATTGTTCGTATGGTGGTTTCTACACAAAGCCCAGTAAGCCCAGCCATTTGCTTCCTGGTAAGAGGAATTTTAAAAGAATACTGCTGCTGATCTTTAGCAAAACTTTTCAGATAATCCATAAGCGCAATAAGCTTTAGCATTGGATTTTGAGACGAAAGGTTTTGGGTCATGATCAGCTTAAAATACAATCTTTGAGAAAGGCATTTATTCATTTTATAAGAAATTTCCGCATCCTCTCTTAATAAACTGATAAATGCTTTTCGCGGAAGCTTTATAACTTCACATTCTGTGATCGCTACCGCATTCATGGGATAAAACTTTTCCATAAACAGCAGAGACTCTCCTATGCTTTGACCATCTTCTATAATGATCTGTATAGTCTCCTTTCCGTCTTCGTTGTAATTATTCAGTTTTACTTCTCCTTTTATTATCTGGTAATAAAACATTGGCCAGTCTCCTTCTACAAAAATTATATCTCCGGCTGCATAAGTTTTAGTACTTGCTCCCATTGAATACAGCAGATTTTCTTCAATAACCATAACAGTTCTTTTAATAATTTTTAACGTTTACTAAAATATTTTGGGAACTTTTTGAATGTGAATACAAATATTGCACCTTCATGCCGTTAATTAAAGTTAATCATATAATAAAAATATGAAAAAACATAACAACCAACGACGCATTATCGGTAACCCTTATCAAAACACCAAAATCAACAGATAAAATATAACTGAATAAAAATCAAATAATTAAAAAGTTACAAATGTTTAAAAAAATAAAGGCTAAAAATTTAGATAAGAGCTTAAAAAATAAAAATCAAGCTGTGTTTCTTACTTTTAAGAATATCCCAATAATCCAAGGTATTCGAAGTAAGTCTATCCCTAAGTACCGCAGTATCTTTATAGCAAAATCGGATGTAATAACTATATTTTGACAGACCTGCTACTATATTGTGTTTCTGTTTTACACCTCTGTGGTATGCTCAAATGTACATCTGAGAATAATATAATAGATTTCATAATATTTAATTTTGTGGTAAGTTTTCAAATTTAATACAATCTATCCATTTATTTTATGATCTCGATCATAAATTATCATTATAATTGGAAAATTAATAGAATATTTTACCTAGTTCTATTTTTACCATTTTTTGTTTTTCCATTTTTTTTACCACTCTTATAACAGTTTCAATTCTTAGCCCCGTAAGTGAAGCCAACTGCTGTCTTGTGAACGGAATCTGAAAAGAGAAAGGTTCTTCGTATTGGTGATAAGTTTTTAAACAATCCATCACCTGTCTTACTCTATACAACGGATTACTTACCGAAAGATTGTTGAGCATAATATATCGGTAATACATTCTTTCAGCTGTATACATATATAAAGTCCATAATGATTTGGGACATTTTTTTAAAAACTCAAGAAATTTAAGCCTGGGAAGTCTTAGTATATTTGAATCTTCCAGAGCAATCGCATTAATAGGGTATAGAACTTCGGTAAACAAGAATGTTTCTCCAAAGCAGTGCCCTTTAAAAGGTACACTATGGATAAATTCTCTCCCATCTTCATGGTAATTATTCAGTTTTACGCTTCCGTGTTTTATTTGAAAAAAATAATTAGGCTGTCCACCCTCTGTGAATATTACCTCATTTGCTTTATAAGTTTGCACTTCCGCACCCAATGAAAGCAAAAGTTCTTCATTAAATATCATTTTTGAAGGCTAAAAGTTTTATTATTAATTATATAAAACAAAAACATTAGAATTGCATCTATGCAGCATGCAAACGTTGATGAACTCAACAATAACGTTTATTTATCGAGTTTCAAAAATAAATAAAGACATGATCAAAATTTATGATTACGATCATAAGTTTTCTTTCCAGTCCATTATATTAAATACAGCATTTTCCCAGAAAACTTTTAGGTTATTATGCATTCAGAAAAACTCAGCCATTTACAATTTCCCCACCATTAGGATGCAAAACCTGACCGCTGATAAACCGTGAATCTTCGCAGGCCAGAAAAAGAAAACATGGCGCAATTTCATTGGGCATTCCCGCCCGCTTCATTGGTGAATCGCTTCCGAATTCAGAATTTTTTTTGGGTTTGAATGAAGAAGCAATTAGCGGAGTCCATACCGGACCGGGTGCTACAGCATTCACTCTGATTCCTTTATCTACAAGATTAGCAGACAAGCTACGAGTAAAAGATACTATTGCTCCCTTCGTTGCAGAATAATCAATCAATTTCGGGCTTCCTCTGTAAGCGGTGACCGAAGAAGTATTGATAATACTCGCTCCTTTCTTAAGATAAGGCATTGCATATTTCGTAATCCAGAAATACGAGAAGAAATTGTTTTGGAAAGTCGTCAGCAATTGTTCTGTAGTAATTTTATCAATAGATTCTGCTTCCCAGTGAAGGCCTGCGTTATTAACGATGATATCAATTTTCTTATGAATTTTTATACAGATCTCAATGACTTTCTTACAATGATTTTCTTTTCCTAAATCACCTTTTATCAAGGTACACTTCCTAGAAAAGGCTTCAATTTCCTTTTGAGTCTGCTTTGCATCTTTTGTTTCAGTCAGATAAGCAATGACAACATCTGCACCTTCTTTTGCAAATAACAAAGCTACTGCTTTTCCTATCCCACTGTCTCCTCCTGTAATGAGTGCTATCTTATTTTTTAATTTTCCTTCTTTCGGATATTGTAACGGAGTCGTCTCGGGAACGGGCTTCATATTTGTTTCTGATCCCGGTCTATTCTGCTTCTGCAAGGGTCGAATCTTTTTTTTAGTTGCTTTTTCCATGTTGTTTGTTTTCTAAAAAGAGCTACAAATAATATGCTATTCTCAAAAGAAAATAACCCTATAGAAAAATAATTCATTATGTATTAAGTATTTAAAATATAACAACTTCGTACCAATAATCGCGTTAATAATTAGAAAAGTGCGAAAGTTTTCAATTTTATCATATTCAAAGTATTTTTTAACTATATTTGAATAATTAACACCCTAACCACAAATACATGACATATAAATCTATTTTTTTCTTATTTTTTCTTTATTCAAGCTATTTTCCATTCTCTCAAACTTCTATTTCAGTAAGCATCCAAAAACAACAATCTTTTGGAAAATCGGCGAATGAGTCTGTACAAATACTATACAAAGGAGATATTTTGACAATTTTTAATGAGATATCATTTAATAGAAATGTTGTTAATCATAAGATTAATGATTTTTGTATCATAAAGATGGATTCATCAGAATATCTACAAGCTGATTATCAGGGTAAACATTCTGTCTGAAAAATTAAGCAGTATAATATAGCTCCTCAAGTCAGTTCAGAAATTCAATTGGTTTAAATAGTATCTAAGAAATACACCATAAAGAATTTTCTGCATTGACTATACAATATATGATGAACAAATTTTTTTGTTCAGATTTGAAAAATATGCTTATAGTTTCCTCTTTAAACAGATCTTTAAATTTTGGAAGGTGTTTTTAAACAACAATTTATTTTGTCCTCATATTTTTCAAGTATCTAATCTTTAATACTCTATTTTAACATTAAATATTATTGCCTATGACAAAATTTTAACATTACCAACACATCAGCAGTGTTACAGACCAATCATTTATCTAAATGACAATGAAACCTCAGTTCATGTATGTTTCTTATCAAATAGATAACATTTTAAAAAAATTTGATTAATAAATCTAATCAAGTTATTGTTTAATTAATAATTGTATACTATGACGAAAATTTACTTATTTTTTTTAGCAGTTTTATTATCAATACAAAGCTTTGCCCAGCAATATCAGGTTGCAGGTACTTGTACAATGACCCTAGGAACTAATACTTACGGGCCTATGTATAGTACTGCCACATCCGGGGCTACAAGCAGAGTTGCAGTAATTTATCCTGCTACACAGCTTACGGGCGTAGCTGGCCAAGCTTTAACCGGAATATACTTTAAAAAGATGACTACCGGTGATATGACCGGAACTCCTAATCTTAAGGTATATCTAAAAGAAACCTCAAATCTGGATTTTGGTGCAGCTGCTATTGACTGGACAGCTACCGTTACAGGTGCTACTTTGGTATATGATTCCAATCCGGTCCCAGCATCTGTAGGAGCAGCAGGTTGGAAACAGTTTACTTTTTCAAATAATTTCACGTATTCAGGAGCACAGAATCTTATGGTTCTGATGGAATATACGAATACAGGGAATACGGTTAATACAACCTGGGAATATGAATATATATCACCTTGTGTGATCACTTCAAACAATAATACGACCAAGTATATTAATAATACAACAGGAACACCGGGTACTTCTTTAAGCAGTACGAATTATAGAAGACCATTTATCTCATTTTCCCATACTTCTGCGGCTGCCTGTACAGGTACGGTGACAGGAGGAACAGCAGTAGCATCTGTTACTAACGCTTGTGCGAATGTTCCTTTTAATCTGTCGCTTACCGGTGCTACAATGGGAACCGGAGTTACGTATCAATGGCAAAGTTCTCCTGCCGGAGCAAATACTTTTACCAATATAGCGGGAGCTACTTCTATTTCTTATACAGTAGCCAGCCAAACGGCTGCTACCGATTACCGTTGCATTGTAACCTGTACCAACGGTGGTAGTACTCAAAATTCCAGCATAGTTGCTGTAGGGCAAAACTCAGGTATGGCTTGTCTTAATTATTGTGCAGCCGTGAGTTCCGGAGGAACAGGTACATTAATTAATAAAGTACAGTTTGGATCTATTAATAATGATTCTTCAGCTTCTCAGCCTACAGCTTCTCCTTATTATACGTATTACCCTGCTGCTACAACTACTGTAACCATGGGTTCCACTCAGAACCTAAGCGTAACAATAGGACCTGCAGGAACTTATACCGGAGCTATAACCTCCGTATGGATTGACTGGAATCAGGACGGAACATTAAGCTCTACAGAACATTTTTATGTTGGACCGGGAAGCGGTTCTGCAGGTATTCCTGCCGGAACTACTGTAACAGTACCTGTCAATATTCCGGTAACAGCTGTGCCAGGAATTACCCGTATGCGTATCCGAACCAGAGGAAATGCCAATCAAAATCTTCCTACGGACGCTTGTACCAATTTCGGTTCTGGTGAAACTGAAGATTATAATATTACTGTTGTTGCAGGTACCCCTTGTACAGGAACACCTGTTACTGGTACAGCAGCTGCTACAACTACGAATGCCTGTGTTGGGGTACCATTTGACCTTACACTTACCGGTTATACAATTGGAGGAGGTATTACCTACCAATGGTACAGTCGTCCGGCTGGTGCTGGTACTTTTACTGCAATTGCAGGGGCTACCTCTCCTATTTATACGGTGGCTAGCCAGACAGCCGCTACCGATTATCGTTGTGTAGTTACCTGTGCTAACAGCAGCCAGAATGCCACTTCAAATATTGTTACTGTAGGGCAAAATCTTCCAATACAGTGCTATTGTACGCCAACTGCCGGAGGTACTTCCACTTCTTATTACATAAACAGTATTGTTACAACCGGCGCCTGGTCAAATATTAATTATACAGCATCTTCTTATACTGCGTATGTTAATTCCAATATGACTGCATTGACATCTCCCGGAAACAATGTGAATGTTAGTTTAGCTGCCTCTGTACCAACCAGCACTTATTATTATAGAGTATGGGTAGACTGGAATAAAGACGGAGTTTTTGCTGATCCAGGCGAGCTTGTTCTTTCAAATCCTTCTTTTGCATCAACATTGTCAGGAACAATACCAGTGCCTGCAGGAACTACATTGGGAGATTATAGAGTGAGATGTTCAATTTCCTGGACAGGAACAGTTACACCTTGCGGACCAGCACCGTATGGAAATTACGTAGACTTTACATTAGCTGTTGTAGCGCCTCCTACCTGTTATCCACCTACAGGATTGGCGGTATCCGGAATTACAGGAAATTCAGCAACGATCAGTTGGAATATGGGAACCCCTCCTCCAGCCGGCGGATATATATATTATATTTCCACTTCTCCTACACCACCTGTACCAGGATCTGCTCCTTCAGGAACGACACTGTCAAATTCTGTACCTTTGCCTAATAATTTAGCTCCGAATACAACGTATTACTGGTGGGTACAGGCAATTTGCTCACCTACGGACAGCAGCTATATTATACAAGGTCCTACTTTTATGACCACACAGATTCCGGCTACGCTTCCTTATATTCAGAATTTTGAGACGGCGAATGATTTAGGATTATTGAACGGAACACAAACCAATAAGTGGTTCTATGGTTCTGCAACTGGAAATACAGGAAAATCCATTTATATCTCGAATGATAACGGTGCAACAAATACTTACACCATTACATCAACAAGTGTAGTTCATGCATATAGAGATATCCTGATTCCTAATGGAACAACTTTGGCTTCTTTTTCTTTTGACTGGAAAGCACAAGGCCAGACTACTGTAGATTATTTAAGAGTATGGTTAGTTCCTGGAACATTTATGCCTACACCGGGGACTCAGATTACGACTGCAACCGGAACGCCGGGAACACCGGGAAGAGTGCAGGTTGGACAATTCAATCAAAATGGTGTTTGGCAGTCTTATTCTAATGCTAGTTTAAATTTGAGTAATTATGCAGGTATTGTAATGCGTCTAGTATTTGAATGGGTAAATAATGCCAGTACAGGAACACAGCCACCGGCAGCCGTTGATAATATTGTATTGAGAGTATGCAGCACTGCTACTCCTGTTGTTACGGTAATTCCGGCTTCTATTACGCATAATTCGGCTCAGATTACATGGCCACAGGATAGTGGAGGAGCTTCTTACAAAGTAAGATACCGCCCGGTAGGTTCTACTCAATGGTTGCCAACAGCAGGTCCGATTGATGTACCAGCGGTAACAGGAACAACGCAGACATTTACCTTAAATCCGCCAACTTATCCGCTAACACCTGCAACGTTATATGAAGTAGAAGTTGCAGCAGTTTGTAACACCGTGAATGTTGGAGTGTACTCAAATAATCAATTTACCACATTATGTGATCCGACTCCGCCTAATGTAACCTTTACAAATATTACAGCTACTTCGGCAGTTGTGAACTGGTCACCTTTAGCGGCAAGTGCAACGTATCAATTGCAGTGGAGAAAAGTAGGTGACCCGACATGGTCAGCTACGATTAATTTGCCTAATCCGCCATCTACTACTTATTTGCTTTCAGGTTTAACTCCATATACACAGTATGAAGTTCAGGTAAGAAATACATGTGTCAATTCAACAACACCTAATCCATGGTCAAGCTTGGCAAGATTTACCACTGAAAGAACCTGTGATATTGCACCACCGGGATTAACGATTCTGGAATTAAAACCTACAAGTGCTAAAATCCAGTGGGATCCTTATTTAGGACCAGATGCAACAGGTAAATATATATTGAGATACAGAAAAGTAGGAATTCCGGGATGGACTACTGTTCAGGTATCAAACAATACTTATGCTCTTACCGGTTTAACCGAGCTGACAAAATACGAAATGGAGGTAGCTAATGTTTGTAGCGGTACTCCGGGTAACTTTACTCTACCATACTACTTTACGACTCCAACGGTGATCTATTGCCAGATGGCAGCAGTAAATTCAGCAGGAGACTATATCTCCAAAGTAACAGTAACTCCTAATGGAAAACCTCAAATGGTGAATACTTCCGCAGGATCAACGTATACTGACTATACGGCTGTAGTACCTGCTCAGATCGAATTGATTCAGGGTTCAGTGAACAACCAGTTAACGATTGATAAAGTCGTAACCGGAGATGCAGGCGTTGTAGCTTGGATTGACTTTGACAGAAACGGAGAATTCGATATCAATGAAAGAATCTTAGTATCGGGACCAAATAGTGCAGCGACAGCAACGACGACATTCAGTGTACCATCCGATGCTTTTGTGAGCAATGCAGATTATATGTATGTAGTGATGAGAGTAGCGTTAATGAAAGGGGGAATTCCTGTAAACTGTACCAACTTTGATAATGGAGAAGTGGAAGATTACACGGTAAGAATCTCTAAGAAATCCGCTACTAATCTGTTGAATCAGAATGATATCTTAATTTATCCTAACCCTGTAAGTACTGTATTGAATGTTAAGAATATCAGCAAGAGAGCGAACTATAAGATTTATAGTGCAGCAGGACAGTTGATCTCAAGTGGAATTATCTTAAACAACAAGGTAGATGTTCATGCGCTGATCAACGGAATGTATGTGATCGATATTCAGGATGGCTCAACTTCGGTACAGAAGAAATTCATCAAGGAATAGTAATCATAACAACTAATTACTTTTAAAATAGAATCAGCTCTCAGAAATGGGAGCTGATTTTTTATGTTATACTTATAAAATCTTCGATAATCTCCATATTTATGGGCTTTCATAATGGCTTTCGGAGATGTTGTAAAAGATATTTCCGGATTTAAATGTGTTTATACTACTCTATCAAAGTCGGAATTTTCAGCAATTGATAGACTCCAGCTGATGAAATCAAATACAAATACAAATACAATAAGAGTATGTCAATCAAAATTTTTCCCGAATCAAAATTGTAAATATTCATGAAGAAGGTCATTTATTTTCTTACCCAATACCTTTTTATAAGCTTGTAAATCTCAAACCACAAAACAGAAATAGCAGCAGTAAGCAATGTCAATCCTAATTCTTTTATTGTAGGAGGAGACACGCTAAAGAATTTTGATACTGGTTTTACGTATAGAATGATAAACAAAAATATAAGAACCAATGCTGAAATTCCTGCCAATAAAAAGTTACGGTTTTTAAAACTCTCCAATATACTGTAATAGAAAGAACGGTTCACTAAGCTCAATAATATATTAGCAAATATTAAGGTACTGAACACCAAAGCTCTTGTTTTGGATTCATCATTTCCAAGATCTACAGAATATTGGTACATCCACAATATTCCTGCTGTAATAACCAATCCCTGAATAATACTTACCGTAAGTTCTCTCCAGTTCAGAAATGTATCTGTAAGTACTCTCGGCGGTCTGCGCATTGTGTTTTTTTCAATAGGCTCATTTTCATACACAATGGAACAGGTAGGTCCCATTACCAATTCCAGAAAAATAACATGAACCGGGGTAAAGATGTGAGGAAATACCCAACCCAGGAACAATGGTAAGGAAACAGTAAGTATAATCGGAATATGAATAGAAATAATATACTGAACCGCTTTTTTTATATTGCCATAAATCCTCCTTCCCGCAGCAATTCCTACCACCAGCTTTTCAAGATCATCATTCGTAATTACCAGAGCTGCTGCCGATTTGGCAATTTCGGTTCCTTTATTTCCCATAGCTACTCCTATATGCGCTGCTTTTAATGCTGGTCCGTCATTCACACCATCTCCCAGCATAGCCACTACATTACCTTGTGCTTTCAGAGCATTCACCACTTCAAGTTTGGCTTCAGGAAACATCCTCGTAAATAAAGTCGTATTTTCAGAAAGTTTCATTAAATCATCTTCTGAACTTGAAGTCACCTCACTTCCATTAACAGCCGGAGTAGTATTGACAATCCCTGCCTGCAATGCAATCGCTTTTGTTGTATCTGCATTGTCTCCTGTAATTACTTTTACTTTAATCCCTGCGTCATAAATATGCTGAAACACCTCTTTTATTCCTTTTTTAGGAGGATCATAAAATGCTGTAAGTCCTAAAAATTCAAATCTGAAATCCTGCTGTTTTTCAGGAAAATTGTTTCCTTCAAAATGGGATTTGGCAACTCCAAGTACGCGATATCCCTGCTCTCCGAATTTTTTTACTATTCTTCTGATTTTATTCTTTTCTTCTTCAGAAAGTTCAGAAACATTAAGAATGGCTTCAGAAGCTCCTTTTGCCGCAATAATTCTGCCTTTTTGTGCATTTTCAAAAAGATGGGTCATCATAGGAGGCTTACCATCCAACGGATATTCGTGAAATAGCTGATAATCTTTTCTGTTATCAGAATCCTGAGTCTGCTCATAAATCTTATGCAAAGTTATTTCCATCGGATCAAACGGAACAGGCTCACTGCTCCACATTGCATAATCAATAAGTTCACCCAGCTCTTTTGCTTTAAAATCTTCCTGCTCATAAATAGTATCAGACCTATAATCGTAAAGATGCTTTAACTGCATCGAATTTTCGGTAATTGTACCTGTCTTATCTGTACATATTACCGTAACACTTCCCAAAGTTTCGACAATGCTGCTCCGCTTGATAATAATTCCTTCACGCATCAGTTTCCAGGCTCCCAAAGCCATAAAAGTGGTAAAAGCTACAGGAATTTCCTCCGGAAGCACTGACATCGCCAAGGTGAGCCCGCTCAGTAAGCTTGTAACAAAATCTTCCGTTTCAATATAACTGAAAATACATACCGCCATAAAGATAATCAGCCCGATAATGGCCATACTTTTTACAAAACTCCGGATCTGAAGCTGTAAGGGAGATATTTCTTCTTTTATACCCAGTATAGACTGTCCTATTTTTCCTACTTTGGTTTCTTTTCCTATATGCTCTACTTCAAAAACAGCAAGTCCGGAAACAGTAATGGTTCCGCTGTATACCTTATTATCTTCTGATTTGCCGTCTTTAAAAACAGAAAAGCTTTCTCCCGTTAATGAAGACTGATTGACGGAAAAATCATTGCTATGTACAATGGTACCATCTGCATTGATCAGATTACCTTCTTCAGTAATACAAAGATCTCCGACAGCAATTTCAAAAGTAGGTATTTTAATGACCTTTGAATTCCTGATTACCTTGCTTAAAGGCTCGTTAAGTTTTTCAAGTTCTTCCAACGCTTTTTTACTTCGGTTGTCCTGATAGAAAGAAATTGCAGTAACCCCTACTATAGCCACAAACATAAATACAGCTTCTCCATAATCGCCTATAATTACATAGATGAGAGATACACATATCAGTAAAATAAGCATAGGCTCTTTCAAAATATCAATAAGCATATCTGCCCATGTTTCCTTCTTAACCGCTTCTAGCCGGTTATATCCGTATTTTTTTCGTGAAGCTGCTACTTCAGCCTCCGTAAGACCTTTGAGATCTTCAGGTATATTATAATTCATGCGAAATGGATATAGGATTAAAATTACTGAATGTTTTTGTCATAACAGAATAATATTCGTAATTCATCCTTTATTATTGAATCTGCTTTTTAATTTCAGCTAACCATTATTCTATTCTGCTTTTCCAGTGATAGACAATTTTACATTACGATGAATAACCATACGAGCTGAGAGGTATTTTTCTGTTTTTAACGGTTTCGACACTACATTTTATCAATATCAAAATTATACGATCTTCATTAAGAATGATTTTTTAGAGCAATATTGTACCTATATAAAAAAAACCTCTTCAAAAGAAAGAGGTTCACACAAAAACATGAAAAATCCCGAGATCGGGTTTGTATTTTATGAAGTTACTAATTACCAAAATACTCGCTTTGTGTATGTACTGTTTTATCTGTAATTTATCTACGTCCTATGAAATTGTATTTTTTTTAAATCCTTATACAATTTTATAAAAAACGTCCTTCAATTTCAAACCTTCAATGGAATGATTACGGTAATTATTCAATATTTTTTACACAAAATAAGGCATTAAATAAAGAAATTTTCCTTAAAATTAATTGCTGTATAATCTGCTATTTTATTCAAATATTTTCTGAAATCATTCGATAATAAAATTGTCTAAACCATTTACTATAAGTAATCTTGTAACGAAATGGTAAGTTTTTTAGTAGGGGATACTAAATACACGGTTTAGTTATGGGTAGCTTTTTATTGAGCTACCCTATTTAACAAGTTCGAACACAATGATGAATCTATATATACAATCTTTCAACTGCTATTATGGATATGAATAAGCTACTTTTCTGAGCGAATAGTAACAGGAAATATTCGATTAAGTAAAGCAAACAAAAAACTCTTCGATGAAACAGTAATAAAATCTGAAAATTCTAAAAACAATTTCTTACCAATGGATCGACAAATACGGAAAAAAGAATTTTTGTTAAGAAGTTATATGTACACCTCTGAGGCCGAAAGAAAAATATATTATGAAATTCCGCCAAGAAAAAATTTCAACAGTAAAACAGGTATTCTCATAGCTCTGCTTTTGGCTAGCATCTCATCTCTGCTTCTTCTAAAAAAACTGTTATATATTCAAGACTATATTTTTTACATATTATTGTTCTTTTGCATTTCATTCGTAATATGGAGAATAAGTCTATTAAAAGTTATCCTATTAGAAATATCCCGGAATACACTATTGATAAAATATGCTCATCCTCTCAAACAAACCAGACATGAATCACCTACCTTAGAAATCCCTTTAAACAAATTGGAATCGTTTAAGATAACACGGGAATTTTTTGTTTATTATTTGGAAATAAGCCGTAGAAGTGAAAGAGAAAATGGAGTAAAGAACTTTTATTTCCGTTTGGGGTTACTTTCTGAAAAACAAATGATAAACATTCGAAAAATCATCAATAACATAGATGATGAAATTATAGGCATATAAATAAGATCCTAAAAAGAATATTTCATTACTCTCACCTTATAATTAATTCATAACTATTTATATAAAAGCCGTATATCTGAATCGATATACGGCTTTACATGTATTTAATCAAAGTCTACTGCTAGAGAAATTCCTTACTAGTATTAAGGTTTCCAGAAGCTCCATACCTTACCGTTATATACAGCAAGCTGTTTTTTTACCTTATCGTACACCATCATTCCCGGTGCGGGATTAATAATGTTGAGGTGCGGACTGGCTACCTTCGGAAGAATCATTGATTTATTGGTATCTGTTAAAACCAGGATTCCGTTTGTGGTATCAGTTGCTCCGTTTACTCCAATCGCTGTCTTTGCTGTTGACTGCTCTACTTTATCTGCTCCCTGTATAGAAAGATCTGCTGTCCCTATCGTAGCTGCAGTTCCGTCGTCTTCACTAAGGTTAGCCCATACTCCGGTTCCTTTCAGGTATTTTACTTTGTGATCTGTTGTATCATAGATGGTACTTCCTTCCACAGTAATACCACTTTTATCAGTGATATACGGAAGGATGAGCCCTTTGTTCTCCGTATCTGCAAATTCTAAAGAAACCGATGTATTACTTACAGCCTGTTTTCCGATCGCCACTTGTGATTTGGCTGCTGTACCAGCTAATATCAATAGGGATGTTATAATAATTGTTGCTTTCATTGTTTTAATATTTAATTAATAATTCGAACAATAGTTGATATGCTGACGAAGGAAGTATCTTATCGAAGCATATCTTTTTTCTTTTTTTAAAACCTCATAGGTTTTTGAAACCTATGAGGTTAGGTTTACGGCTGTTAACCGTTGCTATCGTTCAACTTAATCCGGGCAGGTTTGTGTACTGATACAGTGCCAAGCCATAGAAGTATCTCCTTCTTTAAGGGTATACATCTTCATACATTTGTTGGTTGTATCGTATACCATCATACCTTCTACAAAGTTGGCAGCAGCGATACCCACAGGGTTACCTGATGTATCAAAAGCTACCCTGTTTGGTACGAAGGCTTTGGTTTTGGATTCTAAAGCGATCCAGCCTCCTTTTCTTACCATTGGCCAGTTGTCAGAGTTGGTTCCGGCTCTGCTAAGTGCAGTAATACCTGCTTTGGTATCTAATGTAGTACCTGTTAAGATACCCGGCTTGTAGCATAAACCTGCTACCGGTGTTGCCAACATACACAAATCTAAAACAGCTGTATTATAATTGTATTTATTCACAATGGTACCAGCAACAGAAGAACCGTCTCCCATAGATCCATACATATTCATACCTATAAAGCCATATTTTGTGGAAGTCTCTTTAAAGTTGATGACATGATAACTTCCGTCTTCTACAGCAATCACCTTATCATTTAGGCCAAGCTCGTTTGTCCCAGTACCGTTACCCGGCATATATCTTGGGTCAATTCCATTAGTATTACTAGGTCCACCTAATTGCTCGCGTAAATTGTACCCCCATCCCCATTGTTTTCCATCGGTGGTCAATACATTAATAGATGGATAATTATTAGTGTGCTCAGCTGGTGAGATCCAGGCGATATTTCCACCTAGGGTATTACTGCCTGAAGTAGCTGTTACTTCTGTCCAATTCAATCTTGTAGTAGCATCACCTAGACCTAGCTGTCTTTGTCCATTATTACCCATAACATATAGCTTACCGTTGGTCGCCAGAAGATAATAAGAACACTGTCCTTCAGTAATTCCTTCAGTCATTCCTATCATTTTTGGAGTTACTCCGACGGGAACACTGATTTCTGTTGCATAATTAGATGTAACCGCAGCAGTATTATCATTATGGAAAGTATTAACACCCCAGGTATAAAGCTTGCCATCGGAAGTTAAAGCGAACTTAGTATTCCATACGCCACGTACGGCAACTACATTGTCCAGCGTCTGGGTAGCCGATGTCATCACGCGGTGCCATATTACATCATTAGCCGCACTGTTCGCAGCTCCATCTCCATAATAATCTGAATTATAGCTCCATACTGCACCGCTACATGTTGTGATAGTTAATGAGTTTTGATTAGCAACCATCATTTTTACATTAGTCGGGCTAACTCCTGGTGGTAGACCGTCTGCCTTTCCGTTAACCGATTGCTTACCAAATCTGAAGTTACCTGTGCTTCTTAAATTTATAGGAAGAAGAGCTTGTCCCCAAGTATAAAGCCCGTCAGTAGTCAATAAAATATAAGAACCAGTACCACTAGTACTACCACCTCCTGTTGTTGCTTTTAACGGTGTACCAGTATAGTTAAACCCTGAGCCTGAACCTGGTAGTGATGTAGCAGGGTCAATTTTCGTTGGTGTAAGAAGATTCAATACTAAATTAGAATTTGTAGAAGATACATTAGGTGAAGTACCATATCCCCATACATAAAACGAACCGTCTTTTTGTTTTACTATAGTAGCTTCCTCAGAGGCAACCATGTTGTCATACTCTATGGTATTAGGATCTGTTGCATTGAGGTAAGTGTTGCTATTACAACCTATTGTACAAGCTATCTCATTCACTGTTGCATAGGTAATATACCTGTTGGCGTTTCCAGAGTCAAAGTTATAGCTGTGTACCCATTTTCCGGCAGTAACATCATAGGTTCCGTTAACGTACACTACATTGGTTGTAAACGCTGCATCATCTGCAATGATCATTTTTACCTGATCTCCGCTTCCAAAACCTCCTCCGTAAGAAGAAAGGTCTGCCCCGAAGTACATTGTACCACTGGTATTGGTACGTTGTGCCAACCAAATTCTTGAGATACGCGAGCCACCTGTAAAGCCATTTATCGTAATGCTGCTTAACGCAGTTGTCGCAATATTATTATCTCCCAATAGGAAATACGTCTTATCATTGGCAAAGCTGGTACGTGCTGCATTATTGTTTGGATTTACGAAATCATTGGTAGTTGCCACGGTAAGAATCGTTCCTGCATTCACACTCTTTGAGACTTTCTGTTCCAACATCTCAATATCATCTCTGGTTACCCCAAAAATATTATTATTGTATGTTGCATTGCTTGCCCCGTTCCATACTATATTTCCGGCAGTATCCAGATAATGATCTGTATTTACCTGTCCCAATGTAATACCGTACTTGATAGCAAGGTAAGAATCTACTCTTCTGCGTTCCGCTGTTGTCAGGGTTCCTGCTCCATACACGATAGTTTCTCCGATATGCCCTATGAATCCGGCATTATCACTACCATTACCTGAAAAAACAGTATTTCCGAAAATATGCCCTCCGTATTGTGCATTTACAGCAGCATAATTAACAGCTGTATTCATCGCTGCTCCATTTAATCCTTTTGCACTCGTGGTATTGGTGTTTTTGAAATACATAATACTTGGAATGGTAGCATTAAACGCAGGATTTACTCCCGGAAATTGCGTACCACCACCATATGGTCTTCTCTCCAAATTGGTAGCGTTCGGAAAAATACCGAAAGCATCCCAGTTTGCAGCTCCTAAAGTGGTATTATCCATACCGACACTGAATAATCTCGGGTTTCCACCGCCTGAAGCCATACCTTCTTTTGTCAGGGTAAATACATCATAATCCAGACTTGTAAGGGTACGTACTGTATTATTTCCTAATGTTTGCGTTCCTACTGTGAAATTAATCCCTGGATTGAAGTTGAAGTAATCAGGTGCTCCCAATACGTACTTCGGTAAGGTATTTGTTCCCAACTGAGCCACAGTAGTTCCGTTCCATACATCTGTCCATCCAGTTACGTCTGTTGCTGCACCTGTATTTACTGCATTTTTATCAGCTCTGTACCAGTAAGATAGTCCACTAACAACACCTCCCGGAGCGTTTCCGAAGCCTGCAAAGGTGAAGAATTGTCCATTACCCAGCGTAACATTTGCCGTGTTATATACTACTCCATTTACGGTTACTTCTGTAGTCATTGGCGTAAAGGTATCTGTTGCATCAAAAGCTGCGTCGGAAGACTGCACTAAATACAAGTTTTTCACACCTTTTGGCCATGCCACAGTAACAGTTCCTACACTTCCTGAATTTTGAACCTTCCAGATCGATTCAAAACGGTAATTAACTGCTCCGTTAGAGCCTGCTGTATAAGCTAATGGAGTGGTAAGGCTTTGTTTCAATCCGTTATCTCCCGTAAGAAGGAACTGACCATCTGCAAGAGTATTGGTATTGGCTGCATTGGTATCAACCAATGAATTTCCTGCCCCTATGATCAGTTTCTGCCCATCATTTATACTTCTTGATTGTTTTTGATATAAAGCTGAAATATTATCTCTTGCTATTCCAAAAACATTGTTGTAATAATCGCTGGTAGATCCATCCCAAACCACTGTACCTGCAGAGCTCAGGTAATTTCTGTTTTGTTCTTTACTAAGAGTATGACCATATTTAATAGCAAGATATGATTCTACTCTATTGGTTTCTTGATCAGTCAGCTTACTAGGGAAAACGATCATTTCGTTTTGCTGGAAAGCTACTGATGTTTCTGCTCCTCCTGCCATCAATGCATTTCGGTCTGTTGCTGTAGTCACATTGTTGATGCCTGTATTATACGTCTGATGAAAACCATTTAAGGTGATATCAACAGCATTGTTTCCAGCTACTCCCGCACCATTTTGCCAGGTACCACCTCCAATGTAAGGACCGTTGATGGTATAGGTACTCACAGGGTCAAACTCAAGAATTATCGGGTAGAATAAAAACTTATTCCCTGTGTAATTATATAATCCTGGATCATCCATTGTGTTTCCGGCTCCTGATGTTCCAAAGCCAAAAAAGGCTGTGGTCCCCGTAGTATTACCCGCAGAAAACAATGCCCCGGTACTTCTGTTTATGATATTTCCCAGTGCATTTCCGTCATACTGCAACCATTTACTAGATGTTGTATAGTTTACAGTAGGGTTGAAGTTTACCAATGTTGTAGCATTTGAAAACTCAGGTCTTAGGTTTGCTGTAGCTTGTGATAAAGGAAATGGTTTACCGTTGAACTCATTCCATTGCTGAACAACAGCATTATCCACTGCAGAAGTAACACCAGCATCGGAAAATAAATTTGCTACGCCATCTGCACGGTACCAAGCTGCAGAAAATACTCCGCCCGGAGCATAGCTATATCCTGCAAAAGTAAAATACTGTCCATTTGCTAATATTACATTGGCTGTATTGTATACTACCCCGTTTACAGTTACTTCCGTAATCATTGGTGTGAAAGTATCTGTTCCTTCGAAAACAGCATCCGAAGATTGTACCAGATACAGGTTCTTCACTCCTTTAGGCCATGCAACCGTTACGGTTCCTACGTTTCCTGAATTCTGTACTTTCCAGATCGATTCAAAACGGGAGTTTACTTCTCCATTGGTACCTCCTGTATATGTTAATAAAGTTTTAAGCTCTTGTCTTAAACCATTATCTCCTGTCATCAGGTATTGAAGGTCATTGGCTAAGCCTGTAGCGTTCGCAATATTGCTATCGGCAAATCCTGTTGTAGAAATGACAAGCTTTTGCCCGTCATTGACACTTCCTGATTGTTTCTGGTGCAATACAGTAATATTATCTCTTGCAATACCAAAAATGTTGTTGTTGTAACCTGTATTCACAGTTCTGTCCCATACTACATTGCTATTGGTAGAAAGATAATTTTCATTTAAAGTAACACCGTTCTTCACCGCAAGGTATGAGTTTACTCTTGACTGTTCATTCGCTGTTAATGTACGCTTGTACCAAACAACTTCCATAATATCTCCAGGGAATGCACCCGGAGCATCCCAGCCTGCATGGCCTATTCTTAAGTTACGTCCATAAATCTGGAATTTATTGGTGCCTGCAAATGGAGTTGTTTGATAAGAACCATTTAAACCCAATATTTTTTCTCCTCCAAGGGAAGCTGAAGTTCCTCCGTTCGCAACAGAGTTATTAGCTATTGCAGAGAAGATATTTGAAATACCAATATTGAATGTGGTTGAAAAATCTGTTGATGTAATGATATTATAATATTCATACTGTCTTGGAGCTCCGTTTGCGATAGAAACTCCTGGTTCTGATGCATATGCAACATCATCATCAATCCCTGTAATACGTCCTGTTCCGTTTGTTGTAGGTCTTACCGCAGAGAAAATAGATGTATTGGTGTTGGCCAGCTCTCCATTGGTAGAGTTCATTACCGAAGCAGAATTATAGAAGAATTTTGAAGCAGAATATCCTGTGGTGTACGGATTAAAATTATGACTTCTATCTGCTGCAGAAAGTGTCCATGTTCCTACTGCAGGAATATCATTTGCATTTATAGAATGATCTTTCCACGCTGTGGCAATAGTACCCGCATCATCTGATTTCACCCAGAAATCAGCCCCGGAAACACCTCCTGCTGCGGCATTTATGACATTTACTGTCAAATCACTTGTACTGGTACAGGTACCTGTAGTCACGGTCCATCTGAAGGTATAGGTCCCCGGAGTATTAAAGCCTGTAACACTTGTATTGTAGGCCGATGGCGTTGCAATCACCGGATCAGTAGCACCTGAAGGCTTTGTCAGTAGCGTCCATGTTCCGGTAGCTGCCCCAGGATTATTGGCGTTAAAAGTTGTTTGAGAAGTTCCTATTAGCGTTTGTGCAGATCCTGCGTTAGCTCCTACCTGTGCCGTTACAAATACTGAAAATGTACCTTCCTGAGAAGTTCCCGAGCAGGCGTATTCTTTATCTAAAAACGCACCCACACTTGTGTTATAGGTATCCGCTTTTATTTTAAATACATATTCACCCTGCATGTTAAGATTGGAAATCGCAGTTGATGTATTGGTGAATAATGTATTGGCATAAGGTTCGAATACAGGGTCAGCGGCACCTGCAGGTTTTGAAACTAATGTTAACCTGTAACGTCCGTCAAAATCCTGAAAATAGCTGGTGTTTACAACACCTTTGTACACTGCAGGCAATGGTATAGTTGCTGTTACAACGCCGGAACCCGGGTAACATACCGTAGTAGTAGGTACTGTTACGTTAGGACGGCTTCCATCTGAAATATGGATATAATAAGTCTGTGTTGCAGAGCATGCCCCGGCATTGTCTCTGGTAATCGTAAACCTGTAAGTTCCTACGCTCCACCCGCCTGCAGGTGGTGTTACGGTGGTACTTCTTGTTGCCGTACCCGCTCCTCCGTTTACCACAATAGGTGCCACACCTGGAGGCGGAGTTCCTGACAGAGCTGCACTTGTATTGATTGTAGCCGGATTATCTGCAGGATCGATGGTGTAATAGAATGTAATCGGTGTAGACTGTCCTGCATACCCACAATGAACTTCTCCTCCTGAATTCCCGCTATTATAAATCATCATTTGCTCAGGTCTGGAAGAGGTCAGAAAGCTTACCGGATTAGGTTGTGTTCCATTATAGCTATACGTGAGTTCCGGTGTTGTATATGTCCCGCTTGAATTAATAATTGTTAGAGTAAATTTATAAACCCCTACAACATTTACCCCTGTAAAGAATATATTATCATCATAAATATTCGAATACGCAATATTTCCTCCTGCCGGCTGGCTGGTAACGTTCATGGTTACTGTCGTTCCAAAGTTTCCTGAAGAACCGGGTGAGGAAGGATATCCCTTAGAAAACTTAGGGGATGTACTCTGAAGTGCAATAAAATGACTTCCGCTGCTAAGAATACACTTGGAAGTTGACACTACAGGCAGAATCTGCGGATTCGGAATAAAACGGACAATAGCCGTATCCTCATACCAACAGTTCGGATTATTATTAGCGGTTATCCTTAATGTTACTACATAAGCCGGATCAATATCATGATCTGCTTTTTTAACAAGGCTGAACGTTGTTGTTGCCAATGTTGTAGAGCTAAACTGAGAGTTCTGGCTGGTTTTTATGCCGCTGCGCTCCCATCTGTAAATATTATAGGCACTCCATGATGCCGTATATCCGTTCGGTACCACCCCATTCAATGTAACGGTGCCGGTGGTGGCATTCACGTTGGTAATATCCGGTCCTGCGGTAAAGGTAGACGCATCTCCCGGTGCCGTAATGGTTACCTGTGAGGTTACCGTACCGGAAGGGCTGCTGCAATTCTGCGCCACCTGAAATACATAATTTCCAGGTGAGGTCATTCCCGTAACGTTGGGCGTCAGGGAGTTTACGTTACTGATCACCGGATCGGGTGCCCCCGAAGGCTTGGAGACGATTGTCCAGACCGGTGTTCCGCTCGTGCTGCCCGACGAGGTTCCCTGTAAGGTGTAGGAAGTACCACATATCGTGGCATTTCCCCCCGCATTTACGCTACACTGTGCGTAAATAATCATATTCCCCAGAAAGAGCAATAAGATTAAAAAGAGGTTTTGTTTCTTCATACTTTAGATTATAATTTTAATGTTGTTTTTTTCTGTAGACAGCCCTTCGGCTGTTTCGCTACGCTTCGTGCTCAGGATGACAGTTACTTTTAATATGGTCGTTATGCTGACGCAGGAAGCATCTTTCATCATGAGATCCCTCGGTTCCTCGGGATGACAAGGAGCATGATGATGGGGATTCTCTTATCTTATTGAACCATTGAAGACCTTTTTTTGCATTGTTAATTCTCATGTTTTATTGTTTTAAAATTTCCATTCAGGATTATATTTATTGATGATGATCTTTCTGTCCTGCGGGTGCTGTATCTGCCGCCGTTATGTATACCAGTGTTCCCGTCTGGGCAGTCGTATATGTCTTTGCTCTTAATTGTGCTCCAGTAATCCTTGGAGCAGTAATGCCATCAAGGGAAGAGGTGTCTGTAGGTTTTCCTACAACATCTAAAGTAACTACTGGATTCTGTGTATTAACCCCTACCTGAGCGAATGTAAATGCACTGCTGAAAAGTGCAGCTAATAAGAGGGTTTGTTTTTTCATATCTAATTAATGTTAGTTTTTGTTTTAATGATTTTATACTTTACGAACAGTCACAAAGTTCTCTGTAGGCTATTACCTGTAATGTCATAGCAGCTTATTCCTATAAATAAATTAAGATCCGGATAAGAAGCCTACATATTGGCTCTACTGTTACATATAAGTATTTGATAAAGCCAAATTCCAGCTATAGAATCTGTTGCTCATGTTTATTTATGTGGTAGCCTATAAATGTAGTATTGAGAAATATAAAGAGACAAGCAGTACAAGGATTTCCAATTTTATGGAATCTTTAACTGTTTCTGACCTTCGAACTAATAAACATTCTTCATCTAATTTATTTTCCTGTTGCTCATTCTATTTATTTCAATTGCATACATAATGAGGGCTGTTAATTCCTGAATTGAAAATTAAAGCCATCACATTTAGATAGAGACAAGGAAAGGTGGCGGACGTGTTAAAATAGAAGAGTCTGAAATGTCTTCTTTCCAAAAGAATTTATCTGAATATAAAGAATTTGTAATAAAAAAAGGAGTAATCAAAACATCTATAAAAATGGACTGCACAGCCAACTTTAATGTTTGATGCACTGTAATGGTTGCTACTGCGGAAGATCTTTTGCTCAGGCTGAAGGATTCTTCTGAAGGATTTGATGACAGCACCACCAAGACTTTGAGCTTTGGATGCTCCGGTTCTGCTTTTTGCTTGATCTCCTTCCTCTTAACAGCCGTTTTTTTCTTTTCAGGTGGTAAAGTTTTGGAAATATTTTTCTCCGCATTAGCAGAAGAGGTAACGGTCTGTGTAACATTTTCCATCCCGTATACAAAGGCGCCTTTTTCAATATAGAGTACATTGGCTTCTGTCTGAACCCCATTATCAGTGCGTATTGAATCGGCTAATTCCCCGGAACCAGCCTCCTTCAATGCATACATTGGATTTGAAAAGAGAATCAACCCCCATAAAAAAAAGAACCCAAATTTCCACGGGGTACCTTTCGGTCTCACGTTGATGAAATTTGGGCTTTCATTCTTTTTCATTATCAGTGGTTTTACAGTTTTTTATGAAATAAGAAAGAGGGGAACAATCTTCTTATTACCTGGAACAATATTACACGGATATTTGCCAGAAAAAAAAGGAATGATGCAATCTTTTCCGAAATCATTCATAAAAAAAAATAGATTTTTAAAATATATTGTATTGAATATCAGTTTTTTAAATTAAAAAACTGATCAAATTTATCATCCACAAATCATTTGGTGCTGAATCCCAAAAACCTGATGATAGAATAAAAATGAAATCAATATTATTTTCCGTGTTTCTTTACTATTAAATTCTTATACATAACGTAGCTGTTCTACATTCGATTCCGTTTCAGTTTTTTGAACATATTCCCTATAAAAAGGCTTTTCTGTCACTTTTATTATATGTTTAAAATCTTTAAATGTAATTTTTATCTTATGGAAAAAGAAAATAAATATGGAAGAATTACCTAAAATAATTGTCTAAAAAAAGGCAAACAATAAATCATTGTCAATGTCTATTTTACAAATAAACTTATCTGTTTTATAGCATTTTATATAAAATAACAATAGAATTATCTCAGAATAGATTCCATATAGGTTTTCTGTCATAACTGTTGAGGGTAGTATTTTTGGCGTGCAAAATTAGCTTACTAATTATGCTATACGCCAAACACATTTACTAAAAACTATGTACTGCCATTTTCTGTTTTATCTAAAGTTTTTTTTTCTTATCGGAATAAAAATATATCACCGCTTGCTACTCGGCATGGTTTACCTGTTAGCTTTAACAGTCTTTTTTTGTTCTTCTCAAGTCAATGCCCAGAATTTTAGCCTTTCATCATCTACTTTGATCTATGAAAGAAAAAACGTGGCAGCTCCGTCAATAAGTCTTATTAACGAAGATTATATCAATCACAAAATAATAAATAAAGTGGTTGGGTTTAGCTTTATAGTTTTATTATTTATTGTACTGCTTTTGGCCTACCGCGTAAAAGGAAAGGGGAATAACTCCTACATGATCACAAAATATGTTTCTCATATATTCCGAAAACAAAAAAATGATAAGGATACTCCTTCACAAAAAGATCTTCAGACGACTGAAATTTCCGGCAGTCCGGTGAAAATCCTGCATTCCATCTCTACCGAAACGTATAATTCTATTCTAAAAAAAATCAGTAAGTTCGAAAAATCCGAAAAATTCTTAAGGAAGGATATTAATCTTACCTGGCTTTCGAATCATCTGAACACCAATACCAAATACCTGTCGGAGGTTATCAAAAACCATACAGGTAAAAATTTTAACGGATATATTAATGGGCTCCGTATCGGGTATATTATTAATAAATTAACCGAAATGCCGGTTTATAGGGATTATAAAATCAGTTATCTGGCGGAAGAGAGCGGATATGCTTCTCCACAGGTGTTTGCAATCGCCTTTAAGAGAGAAACAGGCATGACGCCATCTCATTTTATAGAACAGCTTAAAAACGGGGCAAATGATACCGCTAATTAAGTTTTCTGCTTAGGTCCAGCTTCCAAAATTCTTTCACAGAAAATAGACCTGGATTATTGATCATCGTTTTAATAAAAAATGGAGTCCTGATTTGGACTCCATTTTTTTTACTTCTATCTATTTTATAAAATATTATCTTCATAAACCGGGGTATTCACCTTATCATCTTTTAGACTTTGTATAAAATAAGAAGGGGTTAATCCGTTAATCTTTTTGAAAGCAATGACAAAAACCTGTGAAGAAGCATATCCACATTCTTCTGCGAGATAGCTTATTTTGTATTCCCTGTATTTAGGCTCATTATAGAGCTTATGAACAATATAATTGATCCTTAAACTATTGATGTAATTGTTAAAGTTCTGTCCTCCCCTGCTTTTAATAATTTCCGACAAGTATTTGGTATTGGTATTCAACTGAGCTGCCAATGAACCGACCGTAAGGTCTTTTTTAAGATACTTCTCTGATTGTTCGAATGATTTCAGACGTCTTAGAATTCTTACTTCCGTATCGGCAGATATCGTGTTTTTATTCGCAGCCGGTTGCAGATCGTTATTGGATTCCGGCTCTGCATCATGGTCTTCTGTTTCTTCAATGGCTTCTTCGGGCAGAACGACTTCATCATTTTTAAGCTTTACCATCATCTGCTCATATTTTCTGCGAAGCGCTTTATTTTTTTTATGTGTTAATAACCAGGTTCCTAACGCAATCAAAATAATAATAATCCCTCCTATCCACAGAAGGTTTGTCATCTCCTGATTATTTTTTATATCGGCCTTCTTTATCTGATCTCTTGACAGGGATATAATGGCTTTCTTCTCTTCAAAATTAAGGCTGTCATTCAGAGTGTTAGATAATCGCATATATTTGATTTCTTCGTCATTATTCTTCAAGAACTTGTAATCATCTTTCATTTTATTGTAAACCCACAATCTGGCTACAGGATCTTTTTCTGTTTTCTCTGCTTCAAGAAATTTAAAGGAATAATCCAGTGACTTTTGATAATCGCCTTTTTCAAAATAAAAACCGCAGAGTGACCTATAGATGCCCATTTGATGGGCTTTAAAGTATTTCGGAGCCGTATTCTGAAAATCCAGAGTTTTTTTAAAGTAAAATTCTGCACGATCAAGATCCTGTGGTTTTTTAATAATATAATAACCCGCCATACTGGATAATCCACTAATGTACAGATAATAATATGTGTTCTTTTGATATTCGGTTAAATTATTGACGGGTACTGTTTCTATATATTGCAGGCTTTTTTCCAGGCTTTCGAATACTTTTCCGGGCTTTTCGAGCCCTTCATACATTCCCGCAAGATTCATGTATATGCTGCAAAGAGCAATATGCTTTTCCGCTTTATTTTCAATTTTTTCCGCGTAGCCTATCGATGTATTGAGGTGAGCTTCTGCCTCGGGATATTTATCCAGTATCATATCGACATACCCTCTAAGCTTGCTGATCTTGCTTAGTGCTTTATAATTTTGAACTTTCCCGGCAATAACCTCTGCTTCATTTCCATATTTTGCGGAAAGGGTATATTTCTTTTGTGTTGCTGCTACTCCCTGTTGTATTAATAAGCCTCTGAGAACCCCTTCAGAAAAGTTCAGCTTTTTGGATTGCTCACATAGCTTTTTAATTTCATCAATATTTGCCTCTTCTTTATCATCCATCTCGATTTTATCATATTTATCTATGATATTTTTCTGTACTTCTTCAATATCCTGAGAATAAGAAGCTGTAAAAAAAGAAAAAAGAATAAGAAACAGGTAAAAATATTTTCTCATAGCATAATATATTGATTGTAAGAAAATTATGAAACACCACCATACTAGCCATCTAAGCCCGTCCTTCTGATCTTATGTTTCAGATTTTTCTATTAATTGATAACAAAATAATAAAATACAGTTTAATTACATTTTCAGGATGCCATATCTTCAGACATTAGGATATTCACCTTATCCTCTTTCAGATTCTGTATAAAATAGGAAGGGGTTAATCCGTTAATCTTTTTGAAAGCAATGACAAAAACCTGTGAAGAAGCATATCCACATTCTTCTGCGAGATAGCTTATTTTGTATTCCCTGTATTTAGGCTCATTATAGAGCTTATGAACAATATAATTGATCCTTAAACTATTGATGTAATTGTTAAAGTTCTGTCCTCCCCTGCTTTTAATAATTTCCGACAAGTATTTGGTATTGGTATTCAACTGAGCTGCCAATGAACCGACCGTAAGGTCTTTTTTAAGAAACTTCTCTGATTGTTCAAATGATTTCAGACGTCTTAGAATTCTTACTTCCGTATCGGCAGATATAGTGTTTTTATTCGCAGCCGGTTGCAGATCGTTAGTGGATTCCGGCTCTGCATCATGATCTTCTGTTTCTTCAATGGCTTCTTCGGGCAGAACGACTTCATCATTTTTAAGCTTTACCATCATCTGCTCATATTTTCTGCGAAGCGCTTTATTTTTCATTCTCCATAGAATGGTTGTAATAAGTATGGCAATCAAAGCTAAAACTCCAGTGATGATCCATTGTTTTTTGGAGTTTTCCTTATTCTGTTGGTCCACTTCTGCAACCATCTTCTTTATAACTAAATCAGCTTCTTTTTTATCAACATAGTCTAAACTGTCAACCAAAAGTGCGTATTTATTCATAAAAAATTTTGATTTTTCTTTATCACCCATTGCCACATAGACTTGAGCGAGTGTTTCAAACGAGTCTATTCGGGATGCAGGATAACTGTGTTGTTTTTCAAGTGTAATTGCGGCATTTAGGTATTCAATTGACTTTTTATAATCTTTTGTTTTAAGATATAAATAGCCTAATTGATTATACATATAAATTTTATCATAAGGATCAACAGTATACCTGTTGTTATTCTGAATTTTATATCCTTCCAAAAGATACTTTTCAGCCAATGGGAGGTTTATTTTCCTAGCAATTTTCATGTGATAAGTACCCAGTGACATATTTACGTAAGAAAGTAAACCGTATTTCTGTTCAATGGGTACAGGTTTTCCATGATCACTAATCTTCTCTGCCACTTCGAGAGATTTCAAATAGTAATATTCCATTGAATCTTTCAGCTTGGTTTTATCAAACTTTTTATTCTCATAATATACAGTCATATTCTCATATGAGGTTGCTATTACGTAATTTTTCTTATCTTCATTTTCAATAGTTTTTGCGTAGCTGATTGCTTTCTTAAAGTCTTTTAAACTTGCTTCATCTAAACCTATATAGCCTAAAGCCAAAGCATTCCTTCTATATATACTCGCTATATGTCCGTACGTATCTTTTTGATCTTTAGCTACTTTTTTTAAATTGTTGCCTAAGTCTATAACTGCTTTATTATTTCTTTGTCCTAAATAAAGTCCACATAGATAATCACCACTTCGTAAAATTCCTGCTTTATAACCTATTTTTTCAGATTCATCTTTTATTTTTAACAAGACAGTTTCATTCTTTGGGTCTATAAAAGCTTTGCTCACTTCTGCTATGTCATCTAATTTTTTATCTATAGAAGCTTGTGTCATTGATGCAGCACCAGAATTAGCTTGTGCAAAAACATTACAAAAAGAAAAAAGAACAAAAAACAAATAGAAATATTTTCTCATAAGATATACAAAACTAAAGAGAAAGGGTCTTTAGAGGTGATTATTAATAATACACAAAAATACGATAAAAAAATATATCGTCTGTAAACCAACTATTAAGTACAGATATTTATTATATTCTGATTGGATTTTTTAGATAATTATTTTGCATTATCATAATATCCTATATTTTTCAATACATTTATTTTCCATTATTTTATGACTCAAGTCATAAATCGCTAAGGTCTTTTAAAAGTCATTACTATATTATAATTCATTAATTAGCCTGAATGTCAAATTGATTCTCTCCTTCATCGAAATATTTGATTTAGCAATTCTGTGTTCCCAATGTTCCTGCAAATCCCCTTTCATAATGAGCAATGAACCATGTGGAAGGGGCAAACTGTATTTACTCTGGTGATGGTCTTTTTTCCTGAAATCAAAATTTCTGGTTTGGCCAAGGCTGATCGATGCGATGACAGGCCGTTTTCCGTAACGGCTTTCTTTATCTCGGTGCCATGCTACTGAATCATTATGGTCTCTGTAGAGGTTCAATAAAACTCCATTAAACTGACAGCCAAATTCTTTTTCAATCCTTTCTTTTAAAGAAAGTAATTCGGGCGTCCATGGATTTGTCTGCTGTTTATTTTCTTCAGATTCGTTATATTGTGAGTCACCATACCAAGCTGTTAGCCGTGGAGTCAGCACCATCTTATCATACATCTTTTGGATACGCTGTTCCCAGGGGGTTGTATCTAATAATTTATTTTTAAGCAGATCTGCTTCTTCCCTGGTGAGAAAATTCTCTCTGTAATCCAAAAGATCCTTTGGAAACTCATAAAATTCTTCAACATTAAATAAACTCAACTGGCTCATTACAAATTAAATTATTTATCTTAGCAATATCTCATTAGTATGAGATTTTTTTTCATCATTTGTGTTTTTTAACTTCCCTTCGGGGAAGTTTTGTATTTATTGAGCTAATATAAGAAAACAAAAAAACCTCTCGAAAGAGAGGTTACACAAACCAAACATGAAATACTTATCAAGCATTCTGCCCCAAAAGACTACTTTTTGAACTTACTAATTACCCAAAAACACTTTTGAATTGTGAAATAATTATCTGTCAAAAATACTATGCCATATTAGTGTATAGTTATTTTTCATTGTAGACACTGATTTTACTCTATCGTACTGGTCAAATTTTATTGATAATGTCACCCCTTTCGTAAACCATGTTCTATTGATTGTATAATAGAGTATATTATCGGATTCAACATAATTCTTTCCAAAATTTGAAATGATATCCTCTTTCGTTTTTCCTATCAAATAGCAAAATTTTCGCTTAATCTTTATCATTTTAATCTTTTTTTACATTGTATACTCCATCACGTTTGTCAAGATTCTGCTTCAAACTGGTTCATGAAACAGTCATTAAGAACATTCATTACAATACCATAAGAATGGCCATGGGAAAAGGTAACTTACCGCCCTTCCCATAACCATACCCCATTTTCATTTGTTTTTTTAGAATCATACTAAGGCTTCCAGTAGGTCCACCCTTCTCCATTATACACAGCAAGCCTTTTAGCTCCTGTTTTATTTATATATACCATCATACCCGGTGCAGGATTCAGAATATCATTTGTATCTTTTACCATAGGAAGAATCATTGCTTTTGTATCTGATTCCAAAACCAAAACACCATCGGCTGCGGAGCTATTGCTACCGATAATTACCTTTCCACCAGCATCTTCTGTCACCACAGGCTGTGCAGCCATTATTCCATTTATATCCGCACCATGTCCGTTACTCAAGTCAGCCCATCCTTCGGGAGCATCTGTACTAATTACTCCGTTATAAAACTTAACTTTAGCCTTTGTCTGATCAGACACATCCAGTATAATGGTACCTTCTGCCAAACCTGCTCCGGAAGGAACCGTTCTTACGTATGGTACAATAATTCCTTTATTTTGTCCAGCAGCAAAATCTACAAGAACAGACTGCTTATTTGATGCAGTACCTATTGCATCCCCAAAAATAACTTGTGAAAATACACTTGCAGATAAAGCAATAGCCACAATGGAAAATATCTTCTTCATTTTTTTTATTTTAAGTCAATATGATGTCCATCATCCTATTTTTTAAATAAAATGACAGCGGTTGATTTATTAATTATAATTATTATGGACAAGCCGGGTTAGAAAAACATGACCATACACCGTCTGAATATATTTTTAGGCATTTGGCTGTTTTGTCATAAACCATCATTCCTTCCTGAGGTGCAGGTATTGATGAAATTTCTGTGGAAGACATTCTTGTGATTACAAATCCTTTGGTATTGGACTCTAATGCGATATGCCCAGATTTCCTCACCATAGGCCAATTATCCGGGGAGTTGGTACCGGCACGTTTTAGCAGGGTAATTCCCAATTTGGTATCAGGTGCTGTACCAGAAATAGTTCCAGGATTATAACACGCACATGGATTCCCAGGATCGGTTGGAAGATAGTACGAAACTGTAACGATAGTACCTACTAATCTACATTTACCTGAAGCCGAAGTAAAGAAAGCATAATACGTGCCTGGTCCCATTGCAGTAGTATTGGTTATCACCGGGCTATTGGCATCATTTGTTGCATGCCATTCCACTTCAGAAGAATTTATCTCTAAATTTGCATTATCTAAATTCGCTGTAGATCCCGAGCAAATTTTCAAATCTTTTGATTTAGGTCCCAAGTCTGTTCCGCAAACAATCAGTACCGATGTTGAATACGTAAAAGATGTCGGATTGGTGTTAGCAGCACTTCCATCTCCCATACTTCCATTGGTTCTGTGCCCTACGTATCCGAAGTTCTGGGAACATTTTTTAACGTTAATGGTAGTATGCCCTCCTGTTTCTACGGCAATTACTTCATCGGTAAGGCTGAGGCCATCAGCTGCAGTACTATTTCCGGGCATGTAGATAGGATCATAAAAAGCATTTGCTGTAGGTTGTCCGATCATATTTCCACTATTAGCTCCCCAAGCCCATTGCTTGTTATTATTGGTTAACACGTTAATAGTAGCAGAATTAGCATAGTTGGAGTGTTCATTAGGAGAAATCCAAACGATATTTCCACCTAATGTATTGCTTCCTGAAACCGCTGTCACTTCATTCCAAACAGTACTTGTGTTTGTACTTCCATCCCCAAGCTGTTTATTGCTGTTATCCCCCATAGCATAAAGTTTACCATCGGTAGCTAAAAGGTAATATGTCTGTAAGAGAGATCCACCGCCTTGTGTCATCCCTATCATTTTTGGAGTGGCTCCTATAGGTACAGAAACTTCTGTTGCATAATTTCTGGTTGCTGCGGCTCCGTTGTTAATGTAAGTCCCTGTACCCCAAGTATAGAGTTTTCCGTCCGAAGTTAAAGCAAAAAGCGCATTCGATGTTCCTCTCATTGCAACAACATTGTTAAGGTTAGGATTTCCTGCCAATGAAGTCTTTACACGATGCCAAATCACATTGTTTGTTGTACCTTCTGCTGTTCCATCACCGTTTTTTGATCCGTTAAATGATAACACCCATGCATCTCCGTTACAAGTAACAATAGCCAAAGTACGATAAGACCCAAACATCATTTTTACATCTGAAGGATTTACCCCTGCTGGTAAACCGTCGGTCTTACTATTTATAGTGATTTTGCCGAAAGCCGATGTAGTCTTAATTGTTGAGCTTATCAAAGTATTTATTGTCCCCCAAACATACAGCCCGTCTGTGGTTAATAAAGCAAACTGGTGTCCTGTGTTACTAATACTTCCAGCTGCCACTCTTAGCGGGGTTCCTGTATAATTAAATCCATTGCTTGGCGCTATTAATGTCGGGCTATATAAATCTGAAGTTCCATTGCTGTGACTGGCTTGCCCCCAAACCTTAAAAGATCCGTCCTTTTCTTTTGCCAAAGAAGCATGAAAAACAGAAATCAGGTTGTCATATTCTATCGTATTGGGATTGGCACTGTTTACAAAAGTATCGGGGTTACAACCCGACACACAGTATTGAGCCTGTACTATGGAAGGTATGAGTATTAGAAAAAATAGCTTTAATAATCTAGATAAAAAACCGTAATTATTCATTCAATATCGTATTTATATTCGTTGTCATTAATCCAATATAATATCTCCGATTCTTCATAGCAATTTTCTAATAGCTACTTCAACTTTAAAAAGCTTATCCCAAAATGAAAAAAGGCCCATTAAAATGTTTAAGAATTAAACCGGAAAATAAAAGCAAGTACTTTCAGAATTTTCCGGTGCAAAAATAAAACGAATTATCTCCTCGAAACAAATAATAGTAATTACGAATTCCTGAAAACAGGGTAAATAAAAACAAAAATAAAACCCTAAAAAACAACCAATTACAAAGATTTTCAGGATTATTTTTATTTATAAATATTTGGACGAAATATCTCTCTTTTCATTCATTAATTCAGCATTTCATTCATTCATTATTTCTGAATTTTCAGTAATAGATTGTAAAAAATGTCGGAAAAACTCGGAAGGGGAAACTTCTGTTACTTTCTTAAAAGCCGTTGAAAATTTACTCTGAGAAGAAAAACCAGCTTCTTCAGCTAAGGTTGCAATTTTGAACTTACGATATACAGGATCATTTTTCACTTTTTCAATAATGAAAAGCACTCTCAATTCATTAATGTAATTATTAAAATCTTTTTTCTTTTCCCTATTAATGATATAAGATAAATATTTTGTATTTGTATTACAGTATGACGCCAGAAATGGTAAAGAAATTCCATTGCGAATAAATTGTCTTGATTTTTCAAATTTCTCAAGCTTTTTTAAAATCATCATCTCAGTAGCTTCTGTCATTAATGAATTCTCATCCTTTATTTCAGCTACAGCTACAGGATCATTATTATCGATATGATGATCTTCACCCTCAGTTTGGGATACAACATCCGTATCAAAAGACTTTGTATTTATTTCTATTTTCTTTAATACCTGGTTAATTTTATCTATTTTTCTTTTTTGATTTTTTCTATATACTATAAAATAGACAAGCATTGCAATCAATAGGCCTCCAATAATAAAAATCAGTGAATTTTTAGATGCAGACTTTTTTTGTACTTCTATATTTTTCTTTTCAAGATTGCTATAAGAGTCATTAATAAAAGATTTAGAGTTATTTTCAATTTTTTCTGACACAGAATCATTCTTCATGGTCACTTCTGATAATTTTTTAAAGTCTTCTTTAAAAAGATAGTATTTTTGTGATGTGTTATAAATTTCTTTTTTAAGGTCAAGATATTGTGACGTTTCTGAAATTTTTTTGGCAAGATCCAGATTTTCTTTTGCTTTTATTAAATCTTTCTTATCTATATAAACCTGAGCAAGTCCGTTATAAACCAATGCTTTAAGATAATTATCCGGCATCCGATTAAGTTTCTGAAGTGCTTTATTATAATAAAGAAGGGCCTTGTCATAGTCTTTTAAACCTGCATAATTGAGTCCCAGTAACTGCTCGTTATTTGCTGTTAGAAAATCATAATTCTGTTGGGTATTTTTATCAAAATAACTTTGAGATTTTTTTATTGCAGCAATAGATTTCTGATAATTGGCGACTCCATATTCATAGTAGGCTTTTTCTTGTAATACAAAGCCCATCAGCTGTTTTTCAATAACAGGATTATTAATTCTCTTGATGACGTCAATTGTTTTATTGGTATACGTTAAAGACTTATTAAGGAGTCCTAAAGAGCGATATTGAGAAGCTAGAAAACCATCGACCTTGGCTAACCAGACATCATCATTTCCATTTATAATATTTTCAGCCTTTAAAGCATAATCAACTGCATTTTTTATCTCACCAGATTGTTTATACAAAGAGGCGGATAACATTAAGCTTCTTGTTTTAAAAGTTGGTGTTTCAGAAATTGAAAACAATGAATCTGCTATGCTTAAGGCTTTATTAAAATCTTTTTGAGAAGTTTCAAGGTAAGTTTTTGAATAAATAAGATTATAGTTTTCCAGATTTTGTGCAGATATGTATATTACGGTTAAAAAGAACAAATTTACGGTAATTAAAAATTTCATAATTATTGTATTCTATTTAAATTAAAAAAAATACAAAATTAGCTAATTTAGCAGTTTAAGTAAAAATTTTAAACATTCATTTTCATGAAAAAGGATATTTTTTTAAAAAAAAATACAAATATCTAAAAATTTATGCCTTAAAATTATATTATAGATTCAACTACTCGTTTGATATTTTGGTATAAGAAAAAAAATATCGATTTATTACATTATTATTTATGAAGCTTTGTTATTTTTTATATTATTTTATAATTCCTGTCTGTTGAATATTCCTTATTTTTAATAGATAGAAACTTTAAATTTTTAAGCTTATGAAAGCAGTACGTTTTTTTGGTCACAAGGATGTTCGTATCGTAAATGATATGGAAAAACCCACTCCCAAAGGAGATGAAGTTTTATTAAAAATAGGAGGTGCTGGTGTCTGCCATTCTGATCTCCACATTATTGATGAAGGTACCGTAGGTGGTTCTGTATTTACATTAGGACACGAGAATGCCGGTTGGATAGAGGAAGTGGGATCTGATGTAAAAGATTATAAAAAAGGAGATGCCGTTTTAGTATACGGACCTTGGGGATGCGGACACTGCAAACCTTGTCAGCAATCTAAAGAAAACTACTGTGATCATCAGTCTGAAATGGCTTATGGAGGAGGCTTAGGTCTTGACGGAGGTATGGCAGAATATATGCTGGTTCCCTCCTCTCGTCTGCTGGTTCCTATCTTTGATTTAGATCCAGTGATTGCGGCTCCGCTTACCGATGCTGCTCTTACTCCTTATTCTGCCATTAAAAGATCAATCTCTAAATTAACACCTGATGAATACGTTGTCGTAATTGGTGTTGGAGGTTTAGGGCATGTTGCAATACAGATTCTAAGGGAAATTAGCTCCAGTACCATTATCGCGTGTGATGTTACAGAAGAAAAACTTGCTTTTGCAAAAGAATTAGGAGCTGCCTATACCATCAATTCCAAAGACGAAAATGCCGCCGAGCAGATCCAGAAAATTACCGGTGTTAAAAAAGCCAAAGTAGTTATTGATTTTGTGGGGGCTACGTCCACCATCGAACTAGGCACAAAAACGGTGAGCTTAGATGGTGATCTTACCATTGTAGGATTAGGCGGCGGACATTATCAATACAGCATGTCGGGGCTGCCGTTTGGAGTAAGCATGACTAATCCTTATTGGGGTTCCCGAGTAGAACTGATGGAAGTTGTAGGACTGGCTCGTCAGAAAAAGATTCATATAGAAATTGAAAAATATAAGCTGGATCAGGCCAATGAAGTTTACGACCGCATGAGAAATGGACAAATAAAAGGCCGTGCCGTGCTAGTTCCCTAATCAACAAAAGCAGGAAGAAAATCTTCCTGCTTTTTTATTTCTGGTAAATTTATGCTTTTATAGCACAATTCCTATTATAGATTATTCAACATTGCAAATTACTTCATTAAAGTTCTTTGCGTTCCTTGCTTTCAGAAGCTTATAAGCATTTGCCAACACTTCTGTAAATTTACTATCGGGTACAACGGTCTTTGTTCCTTCCATCTGTCGCAACGCTTTGTCATTCTTTACGTAATAGCGGTATTCAGTTTTAGTTTCCGGCCCTATAGCGGGTCCACCTATCAATATTTCGATTGCAAAAATAAATTTACTGTCCTTAAAATAGTATTCAGTTAAGGTATATCCATCTCCTTTGACGAATCTTTCTACCATTTTTCTCACTTCATTTCCTTGTAAATAATAGGTGATTTCGCCTTCATCCACACACTCTAGGTTTTCATATTTAAATTGCTGAGTCTTTAGCTTAAGTCCATTGATTGTTTTGTACTCTGCACGAATTGCATCTATATCATTATTTGACCTTGTAATACTGATATCCTGGGAAGCCAAAGCCTTTTTATCTTCTGCATGAAGAACTGTATAAGTAGTGGTCATTAACAGAAGTAAATGAATCATTGTTTTTATTTTGTTCATTGATGTGGTTTCTTTCAAAAATAAAACTTTTTGATTACCTGTTAGAATAATGAAAGCAGATCCGCGTGAAAACCTTCACAATTATTTAAACTTTAATTAAAAAAGAACGCAGAATGTTCCTTTAATTTTGTTTTCTTTTTAAGATGAATAAAGGAATTCTATCGTTTCTGTTTTTTACATTTTTTGCTTTATTACCGGCTCAACAGCCTGTACAGATTGCTTTTCTTTCAGATGTTCATTTTCAGGATCTATATGGAAGTTTTTCGGATCATGGGTTCAAAGGAATTCTCAATCCTAAAACAGGAAAATACACCATTTTGAGGACGATGGATGCTCAGCTACATTCTACAAGAATTTTTAATGAAAATTATTTTGCCTTTTTAAAAGCACTGGATGATATTGCCTCAAAAGGAATCAAAATCGTGGCTATGCCCGGTGATTTTTCTGACGACGGACAAGCTTATAATCTTCGGGGACTCCACAAAATTTTAGACCAGTATCACAAAAAATACGGAATTGATTTTTATATGACCACCGGAAATCATGACCCGATAGGTCCGTTTCGCCAGGATGCCGGAAAAGATGATTTTCTAGGACAGGACGGAAATCCATTAGGAATTTACAGTAAAGAAAATATAGGGAAAAGCAAGAGTACAATTATCACCAAAGATATTGCAGAATCCGGTTATCTGGAAATTGCAAATGAATTAAAAGAATTTGGCTTTTACCCTAAAAAAGAAAATGTATTCTGGAGTACACCTTTCGGTTTTCAATCTGTTAAAAATTACTCCTATGAAAAAGCTTTACAAAGCGCCCATTATTCTCAAAGGATGTATGAAGTATCAAAAGGATTTTCAGTTCCTGATCTTAGTTATGTTGTTGAGCCAGTAAAAGGAGTCTGGATGGTTGCCATTGACGGAAATACTTACCTTCCGAAAAACCTGAATGAAAATCCTAATAGTCCTTCGAATTATAAAGGAGCAAGTATCGGCTACAACAATGTTCTGAGCCACAAAAAACATCTGATCGAATGGATAAAAAAAATTACCCAGGAAGCAAAAGCTAACGGAAAAACAGTAATTGCTTTCACCCATTATCCGATGATCGATTTTAATGACGGAGCCACGAACGAAATAAAAAGTTTGTTAGGCGAAAAAAAATGGCAGATGGAAAGAGTTCCTGAAGAAGAAGTAGCGAAAGCCTTTGCCGAAAGTGGTTTACAGATTCATTTTGCAGGACATATGCACATCAATGATACAGGAGTCAGAAAAATCGGCGACAATATGTTGGTAAATGTTCAGGTTCCTTCATTGGCAGCCTATCTTCCTGCCTATAAAATTCTGACGATACAATCTTCTGATATGATGGAGGTTCGAACAGAAGTTTTAAATGAAGTCCCTCATTTTAATGACTTATTTCCTTTCTACGAAAAGGAATATGAAACCTTAAAAAAAGACAAAAACAAAATCATCTGGAACAAGGAAATCCTTCAATCAAAATCATATCATGATTTTATGATGTTTCATTTGAAAGAACTAGTCAGATTGAGAATGATTCCCGATGACTGGCCAAAAGATTTCATTGAAAAAGCCCAGAAATTGAATGGAGAAGATCTGCTCTTATTAATTGTAAATAAAAATCAATTAAAGGAAAAAAACATTCATTCAGAAACTTTTAGAACATGGACTTTTGAGGATGTTTTATTTGATCTCTATAAATTTCAGTCTGCTGATGAACTGGCTAAAAAAGATATTCCCAAAGAAAGATTGCAGCAGTATCAAATCTTAGAAAAATTATATAAAGAAAACCAGTCGCAGGAACTGTTCATTGTACAATTGAAATCTTTATTTAAAATTCTGGGATTACTTTCAAACGGAGATCCTGCAGATCATTTTGAAATCGATCTAAAGAAACAGGAAATCCGGAAACTTTAGTTTTTATCTTGCCTTTAGCCATAAAAGCGAAGCGGCTGTCAACTTGTTGACAGCCGCTTCTATTGTAAATCTAAAAGTAAAAAATGTTCTATTTTCCGTTGACAGGGTTTTTTCTTTCATAGGTATTGTTATCAAAACTAATTTTATAGTTTGACTTAAACAGTTTACTCGGCTGATAATAATCCGTCGTAATCACCTGTGCTCCGCTTGCTTTTGCTTTTTCAAATCTCGAATAATCTTCATTTCTGGCCTCCATTGTATCTGCATCGGCTCTTGTTCTGATGATATAGCCTTGCTTTACCAGGCCGGCAATTTTCGGACTCGGATCATTCATAAATAAAACAGCAGATTCAGGGGTTCCTGGAGCTGAGTTTGTGAAAACCACTCTGCCTTTTAAAGACGGATGATTTTTTATATACAAATCTCTGTTTTCACTGTTGTTGTCCAGCACAAAAAGGAATTTTCCTTTGGCATCTTTTACTTTCGGCCAGTTTTTATGTAATACTGCCTCATTCAACGTTAAATAGTTTCCTCTGATATCGTCCGGCGTAATGATTTTATTTTTACCCAGATAGTTTTTTAATTCATTGTCAAGATCATCAAATAATTTTGAAGTGTAATGCTCCGGCTCTGTGCCAAACTGATTAGCTTTTCCGTCTTTAGGTTCGAGTGTAATAAAAACCGGATCATGATCAGGGTGTGCATCGGACCATTTTTTCAGATCTTTCAGGCAATCTTCCAATGTATAATATTGCGTCTGATAATCAATATCTGTAATATGGATCATTTTATATCCCGGGTTTTTCATTTTCCCTTCCGGATCGAAAGGTTGTGTTGTTTTTACCAGATCCAAAATCTTCGGATGAGCATATTTTCCTCCTTTACTATCTGCATATACATCTATTTCAAGATTTCTTAATCCCAGATCCAGCTGCTGAGGAATCGGGATATGCTCGTACTGAATTCTCGGAAGAAAATTCAGCGTATCTTTTTTTGACAGATAGCTGTAAACCTCCGGTAGAATTGCTTTTTTATAAGAATTGTGCGAACCAATCACCTGAATTTCATTGATCTTTACATTGTTCAGATTCTGAGATTGCGCCCCAAAAAGGTTGAATGAAGATATATATAAACTTAAAAATACTGCCTTTTTCATGACTTCAATTTTTTGTAATCGCGAAATTAGGAAGTCTTTACCCAGATGTGTTTTACAGTATGTTAAGTGTTTTTTAAGATTATATGAATCTCAAAAACCATGTATTCATAAGTACCTGATAATGAAGGGTATTTTATTTTCTCAAAAAGAGAGATTTATATTTTATTGATTTTATGATAATGTTATGTTAAAACAGATTCGGGTTAAACGTTTTTACTTTGCATCTGAAAAAATAAACACAAAAGATGAAAAAAATACCGCTGTTGCGGGAACAACAGCGGCTTTTTATTAAGCAAGCAAAATTTGACAATTACTTTACTTAATGATATGTACCACAAAATTAATTTTTTTAAATTTAAAAAGCTAATTCCGATTGCATTGATCTTTCTGGTTGCCAACCAGGCTCATGCAGCAGGATTTTCAAAACACGCTCCTATTTCTTTTCAGATTAAGGAAACGATCACCGGAAATGTAAAAGATCAGGAAGGCTCTGCCATAGAAGGCGCAAAAATTACTGTGTTAGAAACCGGAGAAACGGCTACTACTGATGCATCAGGAAATTTTACGGTTTCCGCCAATATCGGACAGACCTTATCTATTTCTTATGAAGGATATGCAGCACAGACTGTAAAAATTTCAGGAACAACAGTTTCTGTGAATCTTAAATCCAAAAAAGAGGCGACTTCTATTGAAGAAGTAACTCTGGTAGGTTATGGTTCCCAGAAAAAATCTGATGTAACGGGAGCAATCAGCCAGTTGAAGGCAGCCAATTTCAAAGAAGGAATGAATATTTCCGTGGATAACCTGATGCAGGGAAAGGTAGCGGGTGTCCGTATCGTACAGACGAGCGGTGAACCGGGAGCAGGAGTGAATGTTTCGATCAGAGGTATCGGTTCCATCAGAAGCGGAAGTACCCCTCTATTCGTTGTAGATGGTGTTCCTTTAAACAATGATCCGGTAAGTGCATCGAGCCCTGATTTCGGGCTGGGAAATACAGCTGCAAAAAACCCACTGAACTTTTTAAATACAAGTGACATAGAATCGATCACTGTTTTAAAAGATGCTTCTGCAGCCGCAATCTATGGAGCAAGAGGATCAAATGGTGTTGTTTTGGTAACGACCAAAAGAGGAAAAAAGGGAGAACCTTTGTTTACGTATGATACCTATTTAGGCTTTTCTTCTGTGATCAAAAAATTAGATCTTTTAACAGCAGATGAATACAGATCAGCCGGAATAGACAAATCTTACGATCATGGCGGAAATACAGACTGGCAGGATGAAATTTACAGAAATGCGGTTTCTTCCAACCATTCGGTTTCATTTTCAAAAGCTACAGATACAGGAAGCTATTTTGCATCCATTTCTCATATGGATCAGGACGGTATTGTACTGAACAGCAGCTTCAAAAGAACAACAGCCCGCATTAATGCAGAAGAATCTTTTCTTGATGATAAGCGATTAAGAGTTAAAGTAAACCTTACCGCGAGTGATATCAGAGAAACAGGAATTCCGAACGGAGGATCTGCAGGATCTGACGGACAACTGATTATCCACGCTTTGATGGCAAACCCTACCCGTTCTGTATATGATGAAAATGGAAATTATACCAATTTCAATATGAACGCTCATTATAATCCTTTGTATTTATTGAGTGTGTATCAGGATAAAACGAATACATTCCGCGTATTAGGAAATACAGAAGCTACCCTGAGAATTATACCGGGACTGAATTATAAATTCAATTTAGGAATCGACAGGAGTTTGTCGGAAAGAAATACAACCATGTTCCCTAATATTACGGACAGAAGCCCGAAAGGAATATATTCCCAGGCCAATCTGGATGCCTATAATATTCTTTTAGAGCATTATCTGACTTATGATTTCAGCTTAGGCAGACATAATTTCAACTGGTTAGCAGGTTTTTCTTATCAAAAATTCAAAGCAACAGCTACTTATTGGGGAGTAAGGAATTTCTTGGCTCAGGGAGCCGGAATTCCGCCTGAAATCAATCCAGGATACTCCGGAGATGTTTTTGTTCCACAGCCAGGAACAGATCAGGAGAATGAACTACAGTCATATTTCGGAAGGGTAAACTACAACTTTGATAAAAAATATTTCTTAACGGCTTCTTTAAGAGCAGATGGCTCTACCCGCTTCGGAGATAACAATAAATACGGATATTTCCCGTCAGTTGCTGCAGGCTGGACGATTTCCAATGAAAACTTTCTGAAAGGAAATTCGGTCATTAATGAATTAAAATTAAGAGCAAGCTGGGGGCAAACAGGTAATCAGGAAGTCCAGAACAAGATTACGAAGCAAAGTTATCTGCTGTCACAGTCTGCCGGGTATTATTTATATGATAATTTAAATCTGATCAACGGAGTTACGGTCGTAAGAACGGCATTTCCTGATTTGAAATGGGAAACCGTAGAACAATCAAATATAGGATTAGATTTTAGCTTATGGAAGAATAAATTATACGGATCGTTGGAATATTACAATAAATCGACAAAAAATGCAATTTTGCGTATCCCATCCCCAGCCTTAAGCCCTACACCTTATATTTGGAGAAATTCCGACGGAACAATTAAAAATAAAGGTTTTGAATTCACTATCGGATCTGAAATTATCAAAAATGAAAACTTCACCTGGAATCTTGATGTAAATGGTGCTACAGTCAATAACAAAATAGAAGGTTTACCTGTTTCAGAAATTTATTCAGGATCAGTATCAGGACCGGGACTTTCGGGGGTTACTGCCAATATATATAAAAACGGTTACCAGGCAGGATCTTTCTATATGTATCATTATGTAGGAATTGATGCAAACGGCAAATATATTTATGAAGATGTAGACGGTGACGGAACGATTGGTCAGAAAGACAAAAAAATCTTTGAAGGACCTATTCCAAAATTTACTTTCGGAATCAACTCTTATATGAAATACAAGAAATTTGATTTTTCTTTCTCTTTCATCGGACAAACAGGAGGTTACCTGGTAAACAATACTGCGCTGGATCTAAATATTAACAATCTAGCTTCAGACCGAAACGTTTTGAAAAACTTCTATGATTCAGGAGCAAGTTTTACCAATCAACCGCAATTATCTTCTTTGTATCTTGAAAAATCAGACTTTATCCGCTTAAATAACGTAAGATTAGGCTATACTTTCGATATCAATCAGCTTAAATTTTTAAAAAGCATCAATCTTTATGTAAGTGCACAGAATTTATTAACTATTACAAGCTACACCGGTTACGATCCGCTTGTTGATACCAATAAACAAGTAGATGGAAACCAGTCGTTGGGAATTGACTACACGACGTATCCGTCTGCAAAAACTTTCATTTTGGGAGCTACTGTTAAATTTTAATTTAAAAAAATCATGAAATCAACATTTTTAAATATTAATAAAATTATTTTATCCGTAGCGGTGATGTCTCTAATAGGATGTACCAATCTGGATGAAAAATTACTTGATGAAGTTCCGAGTTCTATAGCTGCAGATCCTGAAGCTTCTTTGGCTGCGGCTTACGGACAGCTTGGTGACGGAACTTTTGTAGATCACGGAAGTGTATTCGCTTTACAGGAATATTCTACTGATGAAGCAATCTTACCTACCAGAGGAAGTGACTGGGGAGATGGTGGAAAATGGAGAGCGATGCACGAATTTACCTGGGATTCTAATAATGATGTGGTAAAGACTACTTTTAATCAATTGACATTAGGAATTACAAAATCTTTAACTGCTATCGGGAGTATCAACCAGAGTAATATAAATAACAAATCTTTATTCTTGGCAGAAGCAAAAGGATTACTGGCTTATTACACTTATACAACAATTGATCTTTTCGGGCAGGCTCCTTACAGGGATCCTGATAATCTAAATGCTCCTATCCAAATTAAAAAAGCGGAAACTACGATTGATGCTTTGATTACAGAAGTTGAAGGGCTTATTCCCAATTTAGCGGATATTAAAACCCAGAATACCCATGCCGGAAGATTTACCAAACAGGCAGCTTATGCTTTATTAGCCGATATGTACCTGAACAGAGCGGTTTTGAAAAATAAAACGGCAGCTACGTTCAATTTTACAGAGCAGCTAATCAACGGAGGCGGAACAGATATGGATAAAGTGATTCAATATTCCAATCTACTGATTAACGGAGGGCTTTTCAGCTTAGAATCCAATTACTTCCACAATTTTGATATCAATAATGACAATAGTAAGGAATTGATTTTTACGATTGTTCAAAAGAAAAATTCGCTTAGAAATGCGGATAATGACCTGGCTTATATGTCCATGGAAAGAATTCAGAAACCGTCGCCGGATAACAGAGGTACAAATGCCAATTGCATCACTCCTGAATTCTACTATTCATGGAACGGAAATCATGATGATCCCCGTTTTCAGAGAACTTATCAGTATGAAGACGGAACCTGGTTCAGAAATGACGGGACAGATATAAGCGTTCCTTCAACAAGCAAAGTGGAAGGAACAGGAAAACCATGGTTTCATTTCAACAGAGGCCTGCAGGTTGGTCAGCAGTATGGCCCTAAAATTCTCGCCAACGGTAACTTTGATATGACTGCGGATGGAAGAATTAAAGTCTATAAATTATTCACAGAAAAAAATACTACTCTTGCTGCAGATTTTACACCGGAACTTAATTTTGACAATCCTGCGGAAGCTGTTTTTACGCAGGCACAAATTAACAGAGGAGTAAGAAACTTCAAGTTTGAATTTGATCCTGGTTACGGAAACAACGGAACAAGCGGAATGGATGTACCTTTATATAGACTAGGAACCATTTATATGATGAGAGCAGAGGCTTATTTCAGAAGCGGAAATGTTGCAGCGGCTTTAACAGACGTTAATAAATTAAGAACAAGCAGAACGAATGATGCTTTAAAAAATAATACACCGGGTGTTGCTCTTACATCTCTGGATGCCAATACATTATTTAAAGAATCAGGATATGAGCTTTATTGGGAAATGTACAGAAGAAAAGCCATGATCAGATTCGGAAAATTTGATCTTGCAGGAACAGCAAAACCTGCGACTCAGCCCTACAGAAGAATTTTCCCGATTCCACAGGCAACTCTTGATGCTTCTAAAGAATTCACCCAAAACCCGGGCTATTAATTTCTTCTTATCAGATTAATTTCTTTTCGTAGAAAGTGACTGTCTTCCGAGGCAGTCACTTTTTGTTCACAGATTACTCGAAACTGTTTTACACAAAATAAAATCCTGAAAATGGCTAATTTTCAGGATTTAAATTCTATAATGCTTTAATCTTTATACTAATTATAAAAACTAGTAAGTCTGAAGCATAGAAGTCGTTAATGTAGATTGTGACATTGCATTATTTAAATTGGATGTGTCAACAGGTCTTCCAATACCTAACGTTGACAAACTACTTCCTGAACCTAAGTTTCTATTTGTACAAGCAGCTTTTACCACATATGAACCAGCCGCTAAAGCATCTAGCGTAACATTCAAATTATAAACTCTGTAACTACCTGGAATTCCGCGAACAACATCATTTCGTACAGCTTTTAAAACTCCTTGAGCACCATCCTTCTCTACGAAAATACCACATGCATAACTCGCCGATCCTGATGTCCAAGATAAACCTGCAGGTTTGGCTATCTGAACGGTAGTCTGAAAAGATAATATTGCTTTAGACTTATTATCTGTACGAGTCACTACAAAACTGTCTGTTATCCCTGGAATGTACGTCCAATTAGCAGAAGAATATGGAAAATCCATAGTATAAATTCCTGTACTTCCAGATTCGGTAAATTGTATTCCAACATTATCCTTTACTGTATTCAAATAATATAATGAAAGACTTCCCGTACCATTGGCTATTTGAAAAGTTTTCCAGGTATCAGACGTTGGACCCTCTACAGAAAATATTTGTCCTGTAGTTCCTTCAGCTCCTGGTGTACTTGGAGTTCCTCCTGTACGGATTTCCTTTCTAATATTTAATGCACCATTAACATCAAGGGTTTTTGCCGGAGTATTGGTATTGATCCCTACCTGAGCATTACAGATTGCTGCAAAAAAAACTCCTATAATATAAATATTTTTCATTTTTATGGATTTACTATTGGTGAAAAATTCTGTGGAATTTCATAAACATCAACTTTCAGAGAAGATTGTGTCATAAAATTATTTAAATTGCTTACAGACGTGGTTGCAGGCACTCCAATACCCAAAGTTAGTCCCGCTACAGGATTAGTTAGCCTGGTACAAGCAACACCAACTGAATGTGTACCTGGTACAAGATTTTCAGCTCCACCAATCTGGGTATGAGTTATAAATGTACTGCTATTAGGACTCGGCGTAATTCTGTTGATTCTGATACTTTTTAATAACCCATCGACAAAAATACCACATGCAAATTTAATATTTGACCCATCTCCTCCTCCATTATTTTGTTGTACTACAGTTTCGAAAAGCAGATATGTACTATTTTGAGTACTATTTACCGTAAAATTTTGAGACAAACCCGATATAGTCTTAAAATTCTTTCCTGGTACAGTTAATGATGTAAGTGGCGTATCCTGAGCGAAGTCTGTTGCCGGTACTATACCTGTTGCCGTTTCTGCATTAGTAAATGTAATTCCCTGGCCTGTTGTACCGGAAGGCCCTTGATTGGTTGCCGTTGAAGTACTTAAATCCCGAAAAGAATCATTGAATATAAGATAATACTTATTGGTTAAATATTCTGGGATTCTGAAAGTCTTCCATGTAGGTGGATTGTTGGGACCGCGAGAAACCAAAACCTGACCTGCATTTCCAGGAACAAGCGTTCCTGTATCATTATCTAAATATAATTTTTTCCCTATATTGATGTCTCCATTTACATCGAGATTGTTTCTGGGATTTGTTGTAGCTACTCCAACATTGCCTTGTGCACATAATAAAGTTGAGATCAGAGTAATTGAAAATATTAATGTTTTTTTCATGATTCTAATGGGTATAGGTAACAAGTTCTGCAATATCGATTTTAAGTAAGGATCTCAAACTAAAAGCATTTGAAGAAGTATTAGTCAAAATTGGCGTAGGACCATAATTAGGAATATTCACACCAATTCTAAAATAATTGTTGGCTACATCCGAGGAAAAAATTTTTCTACACGCAACATCTATCATATAATTACCTGTGGCAACATTTTCCTCCGTATAATTTAATGTAAAGATACTTTGCGTTGGTGCAGTATCAACTGCTGCAATACCATCTGGTCTTAATGCGACAAGCTTATTATTCTTAAAAATACCACAAATAAAATCCACAGAAGAACCTGAACCGGCTACTTTATTAACTAACTCTACTCCTGTCTGAACCTGATACGTTACCTTATTCTGAGAAGCCTTAATTTCCACCGGAATACTCAAATCCGTTATTTTAGCCCATTTTGCTGGATCAAAATCTTCATTAAGATTACTCGTTACGGGAGAAGAAGCCGCTACATTATTCGACAAAGTGATAATACCGGTTTGATCCGTTTTTAGGTAAGTATTAATCAGCTTATATTGAGAATTTTCCATAAAGGGAATATTTGCATACCTCCAAACCGGCGACTGTCCGGCTCCCCTCGAAACTAAAACCTGATCCACACTACCCGTATCACCATTTACAATATCCGTTCCCCCCACACTTAGTGCTTTTCTTAATGCTAAATCTCCATTCACATCTAACGTAGATTTAGGTGTCGCTGTATTAATCCCCACTTGAGAAAACATTTTCATAAACGTCAGAAAAGTAAGCATTAATGTGCCTGTGTACTTCATAAAATTAGCTATATTTTTAAATTAGTAGAATTTGAGTATTTAAAGAAAAGAGTATAAAATGTTTACAATTCAGCTTTTATCGCATATAATATTTTAACAATATTCATATTTTGGATTCATGTATTTAACTACGCGGCTAAAGAGTTATAATATTTTGATCTTATAATTGATTTGTATTTAAATTGATAATATGTTGATTTTTTTGCAAGTAAATCATCAAATTAGAATATAGAAAAATCACAAAATTGAGAATAAAATTAAACATATAATATTTTTTCAAATAGAAACAAATCAACAATGTTGGTTAAAAAATTTCACAAATATAACTAGTTTATAAATATATTTTATTATTTCAATAAAAAAAACATTAAAAAATAAACATAAATCATATTAATGTGAAAAAAAATTAAACATTAAAAAATAATAAATCAACAATTAAAACAATTTATTATTGATAAAAATTCATTAATAAATATTTATACAAATCGAATTTTTGTACTTTGAATGAAAAAACAAATTTCAATCACCCTACAAAAACCGGCTGTATTTAATCGTTTTTAAATAGTTGCATAATAAATTGAAAGCTTATGTGTCTTTAAATCCGGTCTGTCCAAGAACTATTAGAGAAACAAAATGGCATTTGTAGAAATGTACCAAGTATATCCAGTATCAAAAATTTCATTACATGGGTCGTTTGGATTATCTAGTGAATATCAAAGATCCTTAAATCACCAAAGTTTACATAAAAACAATAACTTAACTAAATGAAATATTTAGAAAAATTCAAGGATTACTACCGTTGGATATTTATAGATTATTATTCCTGGACTTTTAAAAGGAAAGCATTCTTTTTTATCAATTGAAATAAATATTTTAAAATATTCATCCATAACAGCTTGAATGTTTGTTCATTGTGTGATAACTTTAATTGATTAAATAATTTACTTTTTGTTACCACTTTTTGCAAGATGTACAATCGTTAGACTGCCTATTGGTCAGGTTTTTCTGAGTTTTCATGTCCCATTTTCCAATTTTAAGGATAGGTCACAAAATAGGTCATATAAATCGTGACCTATTTTGATTTTTTTGATACTCGCGCTAAAACAAAAAACGCTGTAAACATTTATGTTTACAGCGTTTTAGCTTATTTTGGTCTCTAACCTGGCGGAGAGTGAGGGATTCGAACCAATTAATCCAAAGCATTGAAAATATGACATTTAGAAATATCATTCGATACATTGCCACGAATCTGCCACTACTCTATTATTTTTTTAGATAAACTGCAAAAATCTTAACAACCTGACCAAAAATTAAATCTAGTCTGATAAAACAAAGATAAAAAACTTCAACTTATTTAATGCAAATAAAATTCTATTTTGAGTTTCGCAAATCTATTTTTTTATATTATTAACTAGCAATATTTTGAAAAATAAACCTTGTATTTATTCGTTGGTGATTGCCTACAATATTGGAACCTTTGAACTGACTGTTTTGGATAAGACTATTATAATCATCAGTTAGATCATTAAGGTCAACCTCAAGCACCACGCCAATTTATCAGCAAGTTCCTGTTGGGAATAGCCTTTATTTTTTCTTAATCTCGTCAGTTTTGTACCCAATGTAGTCATTTCACAGTTTTTCAATATTGCTAATTAATAAAATATTGTAAAAGTTTTCATTTTATAACTTTAGTTATTGATTTTATAATTGTAGTATCGTTCATGCATTTTATTCTTTATACCTTCGCCCTAATTAGTCACCATCAAGGAACTGATTATGATACTTTACCGTAAAAACACGGATATGGATATGGGAAATTCCTTAAAAGTTTGTGAAAAGAGATTTCATAATTTTGTTTTAATAAATTAAAAAATTAATATAATACGACGCTTTTTGTCGTTATCGTAATGTAAATTTGTGATTGAAAGGTTTAGACAACTCCCACAATGATCTAAATCAAGTAGATACTAAACTGCTAAGGCAGAAATAGGAATACATTAACCTAAAAAATAATAACTATGAGTAAACTCTACATGAGTGCATTTTTTCTATGCATTACTGGGGCATTATATGCCCAGGAAGTCCTCTGGCAGAAAGATATCAAATCCTCAACCCAGGATTTTCTAAGCCAGGTGACTCCAACCGTAGATCTTCAGTACCTAATTACCGGAAGCTCTATTCAATCACAAAAACTCTCTACAGAAAACAAGCAGAACAACGGCTACGATTTCCATTTGGTGAAATTAGATCAGCAAGGCGAAGCAGTCTGGGAAAAATATTTCGCAGGCAAGAATCACGATTATCTGTCTGCATCCTTATCCACGCAGGATGGAGGCTTCGTTCTGGCAGGAACCACTTTTTCCGGAAAAGGTCTCGATAAAAAAGACGATTCCAAAGGAGGCTCCGATATCTGGCTCATTAGAATCAATGAATTCGGAGACGAACTTTGGCAGAAAACCATAGGCAACACTTCCGATGAAGAAGCCAGAGCTGTCATTCAAACCACCGATTTAGGATTCTTTGTGGCAGGGAACGTGCGGAACGCTGCACAAGGTTATGGATCTAAAGACGTTCTCATTGTCAAATTAGATAAAAACGGGAAAGAAATCTCCCAAATCATTTTAGGGGGCAAAGGCTTGGATGAAGTAGAAAAAATGATTCCCACCAAAGACGGAGGTGTTTTACTCGGAATGTATTCCAGAAGTAATCAAGGCGGATCAAAGAAAACCGAAAACTATGGAGAAGGTGATTACTGGATCATCAAGCTGACTAAAGACGGTAAAGTAGAATGGGAAAAGAATTTTGGAGGAACAGGAGATGATCATTTAAGAACGATGGCGATGACAACTACAGGATTTATCATAGGAGGAGAAAGCCGCTCTGAGCGATCAGGTAATAAAACTGTAGGTATAGAAGAAGGCACAGACCTTTGGCTGATCTCCCTAAACGAAAGAGGCGAAGAGATCTGGCAGAAATCCTACAACTTTAAAAACAGGGATGTTCTGATGGGAATGCATGTGATCTTAGGACAGAATCAAAGAGAAAAAAATAAAGATTTAACCAAAGGAATATTACTCGGAGGCTATACTCAGGCAGAAGACAGAATAGAAACCGATGATGAAACCTTCTGGATGCTGTATGTAGACGAAAATGGCAATGAACAGTGGCGAAAACATGTAAAAGGAGAATCCAGAAAAAGAGAAGAAAGATTAGCAGATATTAAATTAAACAGAGATGGTTCTATTATCCTCGCAGGAACCAGTGCAGAAGAACTGGGCAAAGAGAACTGGAAAATTGTAAAGCTGGGAGATCAGCAGGTAGATCAATTGATCGAAAAGCACGATATCAAGATTTATCCGAATCCTGTATCAGATTACACGTATGTTGAGATTGGTTTTGATTTCAAGGAAGCGGATATCATTATATATGATATGTCAGGAAGGCAGCTTCAACAAATCAAAACCAAGAATAAGGTAACAAAGATCAATACCCAGCCTTTGATTCAGGGAGCTTACCTGATTACCATTAAAACAGATACGAACAAAACTGCTAATTCTAAACTAATTAAAAAATAAATGATACTGAATAATAAAAACTATTTACTGATAATTTCTTTATCTCTAATAGCTCTAAAAATATCTGGTCAGGGACCTTTAAAAAATGCTGAAATAAAATCACCTCAAACTTATGCTTTTGAAAAATATGGCAATGTTCCGGTCAATTTATATACTGGTGCAATCGATTTACAAGTACCCATAACTTCGCTGGACGTTGGTGGAGAAAGTATTCCGGTCACATTAAATTATGACTCTTCGGGTTTTATACCGCATAAGAAATCAGATGCAGCAGGAATAGGTTGGTCTATGCTTGCAGGTGGTAGGATTACCAGAACTGTAAATGGAACAGCAGATGAATATGTTGGTACAAACACAACGGACGCGTATCAGTTGAATCCATATGGCGAAGTATTTGACATGCATGGGTTTCTTAAAGGAGTAAAAACAAATCCATCGACGAATATTCAGGCATATAACTTAAATGGAGGGACGGGCAATACTGACGGGACCTCATGGTGGATGGGAACCTATCCGAATGCTTATGAAGGAGAGCCTGATGAATTTAAATTCAACGCTATGGGACTTTCCGGAAAGTTTATGGTGGGTAATGATGGTAATGTACTTGTTGAATCTAGTGATCCCAATATCAAAGTAGATTTATCTGGAATGGCATTATATGGTGGTAAATACTTCTGTGTTCCTCCCGCATCTTCTACAATTACTATTACTAATGGAGAGGGTACTAAATATATTTTTGGTGGAGATCTATCTAAGTATGAAATATCCTATTCATATTCTGTACTGCCAGAATATCCCAATGATTATTTTGGTGGACATCCCATTATCAGTTCCTTTAGTTTGTCAAAAGTTATATTTACCGATGGAAAAGAAATCACTTTTGATTATGAGCAAGGCACATTATTCGACGATACTTTTTGTCATCTCAATAATTGGGATAATCTAAGGGGTAATAGTAAAATACTGTCAATGGACAGCTATAGTCAGGATGGCGGAGTAGGTTCATTATTTTATCAGGTATTGTATGGACCAGCTACATTAAAAATGTTAGAAATTTCAGGTCAAAACTTGCTTAAAGATACATTTGTCATGTTGAAAAAGTCGGTTTTAACATCAATAAAATATTTGGATGACGAGATTAAGATCAACTATATTAATACAGGTTATCCCATTAAACATTTTTTATTGAGCCCAATTTCAGCTAATAAAGTCTTTAATGAGTGGGTAGTTGATAATGTAGAAACTTATCATAAAACTTATTTGATAAAGAAATCACAATTATCCTATGATCATTTGGGAGGTGAATTTAAAAGACCTTTTTTAAAATCAGTTACAGATATATTCAGTAATCAGACGTATTCTTTTGAATATTATAAAACAGATATTTTACCTCCATATTATACAAAAGGTATTGATCATTGGGGATACTCAAATGGCAGAGAAGATAATACTCTATTAGCCCCTTATGACACCTACAATGAAGCAACGGGTGATTACACTCTAAATAATACCTATCGAGACCCAAATCCTCAAAATTATGATATAGCCTTATTAAAGAAAATTATTTATCCAACTAAAGGATCTAGCGTTTTTGAATACGAGCCGCAATATTATGGGAAGAGAGTTGATAGAATTTCTTCCAGTGCATTTTTACCAACTTTGACAAATAACGGAGGCCTAGCCGGTGGTGCAAGAATAAAAAAAATATATAGTTTAAATGAAAACGGTCTAGCTAGTTCAAAAGAGTATAAATATACCACCAGCCTTACGAACTCTTCTAGTTCTGGAATCTTGATGAGCTGGCCAAGATATTTTTATCATTGGATTATCGATAATCTTTCTGCACCATCTCCAGCCTATAATTCAATGATTATAAAGACAAGCTCTAATGTGCAGAAAAATAGCCTTGATAGTTATAATATAGGATATTCAAAAGTATTTGAGATTGAAAATAACAAGGGATATATAGAGCACAATTTTACAACTTATGAAACTCATCCCGATATATTTAACCCGGGAGAACCTACCATAAGAGCTTACTACCCTACCATAGCGCCAAATACTATCGTTAGTCCTCCTAATCTCTATCAGAATTTTCAAAATTTATATGGTATAGATAAAAGTGTCTTAAGAGGAAGAACCATAAGACAAAAATATTTTTCTCAGGAAGATCTCGCGAATCCCATTAAAACAGTTGAATACGAGTATAATGATAATGTTGATTATAATCCAAATAATTTAAAAGATAATAATAATTATGTAACATTTAACCATCCGAGTGGCATGTGGGTCCAAGCGTACAAAAGATATTTGAATTCCACTCCAACAAAAAAAGTAACGACGAAAGATTATTTAGGTAATAATCAAGTTATTACCAAATCAGAGAATATATTTGATAGCCCATTACATCTTAATTTAAGTAAAACAGATCTCACTTCACCAGATAATTCCATAATTCAAACTAATTATCAATATGCTACAGGTAACTCTCCGCTAGTTACTGCTAATATGATTGGAATCCCACTCCAAACCGAAGTTAAAAAAGATGGTAAAACAGTATCAAAAGTGGAAACTAAATATGAGAATCCATCTCCGGCTGAACTTCTTCCTAGCTCTTCCATTTCATACGATTTACAAAATCCAAGTTCTGGCTCTAGTGATGTAATTTATGACAAATATGACAACAAAGGTAATCTGCAACAATATACGACCAAGGATGGAATTTCGACGACAATTATATGGGGATATAACGGGACCAAACCAATTGCAAAGCTTGTTGGAGCGAAGCTTTCGGATATCGGACAAACTTTAATAGATGCAATTGTCAATGCTTCAACATCAGATAATGATGCCGCACCTGGAAACGATGAAGCTACTTTTCTCTTAACATTGGAGAATTTCAGAAAAGATTCCAGTTTATCTAATTATCAGATCACGACCTACACCTATGATCCTTTGATCGGAGTAAGAAGTATTACTCCACCATCAGGAATCAGGGAGACTTACTCCTATGACACAGCTAAAAGAATAAAAGAAGTCATTGATAGTAATGGTAAAATATTAAATGAATATATGTATAATAATAATAATACCACTACTATGTACTATAATTCTGCACTTAGCTGGGTATTCAGAAATACTGCTTGCGGAGACAATGCTGTAGGTAGTCCTTACACATATACTGTACCTGCCTATAAGTTTACGTCTCTTATTAGTCAGGCTGACGCAGACTCTCAAGCAAATGCCGATCTAAATACCAATGGACAAATTTTAGCAAATACAAACAGTATCTGTACTCCTTTCAGTTGTCCTATTACATTTAATACAGCATTGGGAATTACCGGAACAGGAAGTGTGGCCGCAGTCAATTCTCAAGGCTATTATAAAGTAACATTATCATTTAATACAGGTCCAGACTCTAGTACTTTCATCTGGGATCAGGAGCCTGGGGTCAAGGTAGCTAATATAAGTGGAAGTTGCAGACCAACGAATCAAATATATTCTTTTAATACAGCGGGAAATGTATTTTATACTATAGAACCGAACGGAGATATTTATATACAGCCATTTAACAATTTTCCCAATAATACATCTCTTACCTACGACTTAGAACTATATTTTAATTAAAACCATGAAAAAGATACTATTTATCGCTTTGCTATTTACGGGTTTAGCATATGCGCAGCTAAGTCCGGCAGAAAACTATGTTTACTCCAAAACATATTTAAGTGATCCTACAGAGCCCAATGTGAGAACATCAGAATCTGTTCAATATTTTGATGGGCTAGGAAGGCCGAAGCAGGTTGTCAATATTAAAGCATCTCCTCAAGCCAAAGATGTTGTAACTAAGATAGAATACGATCAATTTGGAAGGCAAACATTGAATTATCTTCCCGTGCCGCAAACCGGAACTTTAAATGGAACTTTCTATGACAACCCTTTAGCAAATCTCCCTGGTACACCGTATGGCGCTGAGAAGATTTACGCGGAAAAAACATTAGAGAATTCTCCATTGGACAGAATATTAAGTCAGAAGAAGGTCGGCAACGCCTGGAATAATAAACCAATATTATATGCTTATGATGCTAATGTAGATGGTGAAGTAAAAAAATATACTGCCACGTTCAATTATGGTACATTAACATCATCCATTACAGTTTCAACATCTTATGGAACTGGGCAATTATATAAAAATACGGTTACCGATGAAGATGGAAATAAAACGATAAAGTATGAAAATAGTAAAGGACAAACTGTACTTGAAAGAAAGATCTTAAATGTCACTGATAAAATTGATACATATTATGTGTACAATGATTATGATCAGTTAGCCTATATTCTAACTCCCAAGGCTGTAGACGAGATAAAGAATTTAAATGTTGGTGATGCCGTTCCTACTACGGTCTTAAACACTCTTTGTTACCAATATAAATATGATGGAAAGAATAGACTCATAGAGAAAAAACTTCCAGGAAAAGGGTTGGATCCTGCAACCGGGGTTTGGAAATGGGATTTATTCGTTTATGATTATGCAGATCGTTTAATCATGACACAAGATGCTAATCTAAATAATAAAGGCAAATGGCTTATTACAAAATATGACAAATTCGGTAGAGTAATTTATACCGGACTTATTGCAGGAGGCAGTAGAGAGAGTATGCAGTCACAGGCGGGGCCTATCAGTATTATAGAATCAAGGGATGCTACAGGATTTAGTAAAAATGGAATGCAGATTTATTACACCAATAGTTTATTCTATCAAATTGAAACGGTATTATCTGTTACTTATTATGATACTTATCCTCCCGGAACTCCTGTTTTTACTCCTACAATTGCCGGCCAAAGTCCTTTATTAACAGACAATATGAACTTAGGGCAAAACACTAAGAGTTTTCCTTTAGCTTCCTATATAAAAAATATAGAAGATGATAACTGGACAAAGAATTACAGCTATTATGATACGAAAGGGAGGATTATCGGTACTCATTCCATTAATCATTTAGGAGGATATACCCAAACTGAATCAAAGCTTGATTTTGCAGGAGTTACCCAACAAACCGTTACCCGACATAAAAGGCTCACATCAGACCCGGAAAGGGTTATTGAAGAAAATTATACTTATGATTCACAAAATCGTTTGCTTAAGCATACACATAAAATAGACAATAGCCCCACGGCGGAAATTTTAGCGCAAAATGAGTATGATGAAATTTCCCAGTTGAAGACCAAGAAAGTTGGAGGAGTAGACACATCGACACCTCTTCAAACTATAAATTATGAATACAATATTCTTGGATGGCTGACTAAAATCAATGATCCAGCCAATTTGGGTGGAAAGTTATTTGGATATGAAATACGATATAATAATCCGCAGAACACTTCTTCCACAGCGAGGTTTAACGGAAATATTGCAGAAATAGACTGGAAAAAATCGGACGATGGTATTTTAAGGAAATACGCTTATCAATACGATGGCCTGAATAGATTATTATCAGGGATCTATTCAGAACCTTTTGCTTCGATACCTCAGAACAATGGTTATAATGAAATCCTTACCTATGACCTGAATGGGAACATTTCGACTTTAAAGAGAAACGCTTTTTACTTTTTTGACGGAGTAACACAAATAGACAATCTTACCTATGTGCATTCAGGAAACCAGCTTACCAACCTGACCGATGCTTCTATGAATTATTTCGGCTACCCTGATTCATCCGGAAATTTAATCCATTATGATCCGAACGGGAACATGATTGATCATGAGGATAAAGGAATTATAGAAATTGCATATAATCATTTAAACCTGCCTAATCTTGTAAAGTTTCGTGAATTTATAGTAAGGGATGATCCCTTTTTAGGAGGGACCACAACCATATATAAGAAAACCCAATATATATATAGAGCAGATGGTATTAAGTTATATAAAATTCATAATTATTTTTCGGGCAAACAGCAGCAAGATGCTTCCATTACAACAGAATATTTGGATGGATTTCAATATAGCTTTGAAGCTTTTGATCATACGCCAGTATTATCAATTGGCCTAAAGTATCTTCCAACTTCAGAAGGATATTATGATTTTGAGAATAATAAGTATATTTACCAATATAAAGATCAGGTTGGAAATATAAGGCTATCTTATTATAAAGATGATTTAGGAAATGCGGTCATTGACAGAACAAATGATTATTATCCATTTGGATTAGAATTTGGTGGTAGTCATAGTACACAAACTGTTACCTCTCTTTCTTATAATTATACCTACACTTTCCAAGGCCAGGAAAGACAACAGGAAACGGGATGGAATTCTTTCAAATGGAGAAACTACGATCCTGCAATGGGAAGGTTTTTTAATGTAGATCCTTTGAGTGAAAAGTATAATACATGGTCTCATTATTCATTTAGTGGAAATAGAGTTGTTGATGCACGAGAATTGGAAGGACTTGAACCAGATTTATTGTATAATTCATCAGACGAAGCGGCTGAAAATTTTGCTTTACAATATAATGGAGTTTCTATAATTAATTCTATTGAATTGACATCAGATGTTTACTCTGTAAAAAAGAATGGTAAAACTTTTTATTCATATCCACGACCAGTTGGTTATTTAGAGTTGGATAAGAATGGCAATCGAATTCCGGGAACAAGTGCATTTGCTGATATTTCTATACCTGAAGGAACAAAAAGAGAAGCTGGTATTCATACACACGGTGCAGATTTATTTAAAAGACTTAAAAATTATACGACAAATGATAATGCGATTAGTGAGTGGGATAAAAATCTAGCCCGTGGTAATGGAGATTGGTCTAAGAGAATGCCACAATATGTTGTAACACCAAATGGCTTGTTGTTAATTTATGATCCTGAGTTAAATGCTCCTAAAGAGAGAAAAGGAGGCACAGTCAAAACTAAAAAACCAATACCTAGCGATCCCTTAAGTGCTACAAGAAAAAATAATGTATCTCCAGAAGTTGAACCTGTTGTTCCTCCGTTGGTTGTAGATAGTAATGGAAAAGAGGTTAAACTAGATACTGAATTTAAAGAAAAGAAAAAATCGCAATGAAAAAATTAATTCTATTATTATTTATATTCCAGACTGTATTTTGTTTCAGTCAGAATGTATCGTCTGCTAAATCTACAAATGTATCAATGATATCATTAATAGCTAATCCGAAAAATTATATCAATAAAAAAGTCATATTAAAAGGCTTTTTAAATTGTGAAAGACATGATGTTTCCATTTATTTATCACAAGTTGACTATATTAATTTTAATACGCAGAATGCTGTTTATTTGATCCTATCGATAGATGATATAAATAGCCTGAATATTGGTAAAATGGGCGGGAAATATGTTACAATTGATGGAACTTTTTATATTTCTCCGAATAAAGATAAACAAATGGGAGATAACTATATTGGAGCTTTAAAAAATATTGTGCATGTGGATTTAATCGAACAGAGAAAAAAGAATGAATAGTATTTATTGGTAATATTTCAGAATTAAAGATGAATTTTTTTAATAAAACATTTATCTTCAACTATTTACTAAAAAAGATAATCATGAAACAAGAGTAGAGTAAATCCCTGCTCTTGTTTATTTTGAAGAAAACCAAATCATTAATTACGACTTTAATGGCAATATGACTTATCATGTGGATAAAGACAGTTGAAAAAACAACATATACAACAATTGATAATGATTATAGATTCAATATTTTAAAAGAAGTTCAACAAGTAATACCTAAAACAAAATGATAAAATTCATTTATTTTTCACATTTATTTTCATTAATTACCTTGCTTATTTTTTTTCAGACATGGAGATTTGGTTTGGTAAATGCATCTCTATTTAAACATTAAAAATATGGAAAATAAAGTTATTTTAACTTATTATGACATGGATGGTAATATAGCGGAAGAAACGTTATGGATAGACTTTCTTGGAGACGATAGATATCAAATAAAGAATATCCCTTTTTATACACGAAATATTGCATATAATGATATAATTACAGTAGAGGAAGAAGATGGGAATTTATATTTTGATGAATTAATAGAACCTTCTGAACATAGTACTGTACAAATTGTTTTTTTTAATCATGATTTAATTCAACAGACCATTAAAGATCTAGAGGAGTTTAATTGTTCTTGGGAAGGAATTAATGAACAGGAGATTATTGCTGTGGATGTACCATCTGATGTTAATTATAAAAGTATTAAGGAATACTTAGATAAACGTCTTGGTGATGATATTTTAGATTATAGGGAAGCCGCTATTTCAGAAACACATCAAAATAATCTTTAGTTCAAGTACAATGGACAACAGAATTAAAGTATTTTTTGTGCAAGAAACAGATGAAAATCAGTTTGAAACGGAATCATTATGGTGCAAAACTGAAAATGGGAATTTTATCGTTGACAATATTCCTTTTATAGCAGAAAGAATTTCTTTGGGAGACACAATTGCAGCTGAACTTGACGAAGAAGATGGACAATATTATTTTGAAAATTTTATTGAAACATCTGGAAATTCAACAGTGAGACTTCATGTATATAATGATCAGGGAGATAAAATTGAGCTAATCAGAAAATGGCTTCAAGAAAATGGATGTAAGTCGGAGGTATTTCTGGATAGAAATATCATTGCTGTCAATATTCATAAAGAAATCGATTATATCCCAATAAAGAAGTATCTGGATGAAGGCGAAGGCAATATTTGGACTTATGAGGAGTCATGCCTTGAACATGAGTATTAGTGCTACCAAAAATCCATAGTTTTATTATGCATTTCAATTTAAGTGATACCATTTTTCGTATGGTAAGATTTAATGAATCAGACCAACTAAAGAATATTGTTAGTGAGAATAATGCAAATTCGTTTGTAAATGAATATGAGCAAAACCTTCTCCATGAAGCTATTTCAAGTAAATCATATGAGATTTTGAATTATTTACTAGAATGTAATATCGATGTTAATCATACTGATAGGGATGGAAAAACTCCTTTACATTATAGCACAGCATATAATGATTATTATGCTACCGAACTTTTATTGAAGAGGCCTTCAATCGAAGTAAATAAAAAAGATATTCATGGTAATAATCCTATGTGGGTGGCAACTTTTAATGCACGAGGCTACTATGAGGTCGTCCTTTTATTAAAGGCAAATGGGGGCGATCCTAACTCGAAGAATAATAGTAATAGATCGGCTATTGATTTTGCCAATCAGATTGAAGATGATGATTTAACAAAGATATTACTAAGTTAAAATTAAAAGCTTCTTTAAAACTACAATACAATCAGTCACCGTAAAGATGAATTATTTCAAAATTTATATTGAATATTCAGCAACAAAAAAGGATTGAAATAACTAAATACGAGTAAAACCGTAAAATGTTATGATTGTACTTGTACTTCAAAATACCGCCTTATCTTGGATAAGGCGGTATTCTTTTTTAGGAATTGCATTTTAGTTTAGTAAACCACTACTCCATTTCTAATATTGATAAAATTTCCTTAAAATTTAAATATTTGTCAAAATATTGTTAAATTTGTTTTCTAGCCTATGTGGTCTTCTAGCCAACATATTACTAATGAAGAAAAGGCATTTAGACAACTTCTTCAAAAATTCCAACCTTTATTAATCTCGATAATTTCCAAAAAAATTAGTGCTAGAGATGATATAAAGGATGTTTTTCAGAATGTCCATATCCAATTATGGAAAAATCGTGAAAAGTTGTATGCTGAAAATGTGGAAGCTATTTTAGTCAATATCTGCAAGCAGAAAATTGTGGAGTTTTACAGAAAGAATACCCAAAGAAAGAACCATTGCTCAATTGATGAAAATATTTAACAAATTGAATTGAATCAATTAGATTACGAACTTAAGGAAGAGCGACTTTTACATTTAGAGGTTGCAATAGATGATCTTTTCCCTCCTGTACGTCAACAAATATTCAAAATGAATAAGCTTGAAGGATTTACGCAGGAAAAAATTGCTACTGAATTGAATATTCCGAAAAGAACTGTCAAATACCACATCCAACAGTCTTTGTTATTAATAAAGGACCGCCTAAAAAATCATAAAAAAAGTTAATTTTTGCAAAATATAGTTAAAATTTCAAATTTTTACTGTCCTTTTTTATTGGTGCAGCGAATATATAATAAAGAACCTAAAAAATGGAAGATAACCAAGAGCATAATCAATACTTTACGAAAGAAGAAGAAGAGGATGAGATCTGGGAAAATATTTTCAAGGTAACTAGAAGCTATGACAACAAACGAAAAAAGCAAAAGATATTTTTATTAAGTACTGCGGCAATTGTTATAGGTTTTGTCGGAATTATAGGTTATTTAAATTTTAAAACCGAAAAATATATTGCAGGTAAAAATTACCTCCACATCGTTTTATCCGATAATACTAAAATTACCTTATTTCCAGGGAGCTCACTATCTGTTGAAAATTTTTTGTGGAAAAATTCAAGGAATGTTTATTTGAACGGTAACGCAGTTTTTAATGTAAGCAAATCAAAAAACCACCCCTTTATTGTTCAAAGTAAAGGATATGAGACTAAAGTATTAGGAACCGTTTTTAAGATCATCCAGAACAATGCGACCTTCAATGTGGATCTCTATGAGGGCAAGGTTCAGATCACTAATACGAAAAAAACAAAAGACGTTTTTGTACTTCACCCAAAAGAAACTTTTTCTAATATGGGTACAACCAAAGTTGCAACTATCGTACCTACTAAGCACAGCGACAGAAGCTCCAATAATACCACGGCCACACTTTCCTTTGACAATGCTGAACTCACGGAAGTCGTGCATGTATTACAGAAAACCTTTGGTATAAAAATTAAATATCCGCTGGAATTAGGAAATCAGAAAATTTCAATAACAAAAGAAAAAACAACAGCGAAAGATATGATCGGATTGATTTCCTACCAATTCGACCTAACGATAAAAAACAACGATGATAAAACATTTGAACTGGAGAATTAAGCTCTGGGCACTTAACTCACCGGGCTTAATCCCCTATACATAATAAGTTAAATATTGAATATAGAAGAAGACCGACGGGGGCAACCGTCGGCCACGTATTCAATCAATAAAGCTAAACGGAATTATTAATCTAAAATACAATGCAAAAGTATGAAAAATCTTTGCACGGCTGCCCTTTTCTTTCTACTCGGCAGTCAAGGGCTACAGGCCCAAGAAAAACTCTCTGAAAAAAAGAGAGTCAATTTTGAAACAGGAAGAACAACGGCAACAGAAGCTGTAGAAAAATTTATAAGCGCAAATGTCAAGGAGTTTGCCTTTTCTAAAGATGATCTTCAGGGATATATCGTCCAGCCAGTGAAATGCACCAATGAGCCTATACTGTCTTGTCTCAACAAAATTTTAAAAGGTATTCCCGTCGAAAGCCTAATCTTTGATCACAGTTTGATTATCCGTAAAAAAAAGAATAAATCAACCTCAATGATTATAGAACCTACTCCATCTTCTAAGGAAGACACAGTAAAGCATGCCGAAAGGGAAGCCAAAATAGAGCAGGTTGTAATAAATGCAGGATACTATAAAGTTTCCGAAAAAGAGCGTACAGGAAGCATCGCAAAAGTAACAGCAAAAGATCTCGAAAATCAGCCAGTAACTAATGTGCTTTCGTCCCTACAGGGAAGAATGACTGGAGTAAACATCACCCAGAATTCAGGGGTCGCCGGTGGAGGCTATACAATTCAGATCCGTGGACAAAATAGTTTAAGGACAAGTTTAAATTCTACAATAGATGGGAATACCCCACTCTATGTAGTAGATGGTGTTCCTCTCAATGAAATAACAACTGAAAATACACAGATCACATTAACCATTATTCCTACAGGAAAAATAAATCCACTTAATAGCATCAACCCAAACGATATCGAAAGTATCGAAGTGTTAAAGGATGCTGATGCCACAGCAATTTACGGTTCAAGAGGTGCCAATGGTGTTATTCTCGTCACGACAAAAAGAGGGAAATCAGGAAAATTGCGCATCAATTTCACAACAGGTTATGGCATTAGTGAACCAATCTCTAACCTCAAATTTATGAACAAAGATCAATACCTTGCCATGCGCAGGCAAGCCTACGTCAATGATGGAGTCACAACCTATCCCACAACAGCCTATGATCTGAACGGAACATGGGGAAATAACGAAACTGACTGGAAAAAAACATTAATAGGTAATAAATCAACATCAAGTAACACCCAGCTATCATTCAGCGGAGGCAGCGATACCACAACCTTCTTGATAAGTCTGGGACATAATGAGCAGACTACACCCTTTGGTCATGGTTTCAAATATATCAGCAATACGTTTAACTCCAGTCTTTCCCATCGTTCCAAGGATAAAAGATTAGTGATAAACCTATCCAATATGTTCTCCAATCAGAAAAACAACGTTGTAAGGACGGACGTGACCAGCAGCGTCTATACGCTCGCTCCAATATCGCCCAATCTTTACAATCCGGACGGAAGCTTAAACTGGGCGGGCAATACATTTACAAACCCGCTTGCAGTTTATAATGCCAGTTATAACAACGATACCAAACTCTTTCAGACAAATCTCAATACGGAATACAAAATTTATAGGGATCTGAAATTTAAGCTAAATGCCGGCTTGAACTATACAACGGTCGATGAACTCTCGCTTCTTCCCAATACTGTAAATAATCCTTCATTGGCAAGTGGTGCTTCAAGTGCAACGTCCCAGTCAAGAAAAAAAGACCAGCAGATCTTTTCCTTTATAATTGAACCGCAGCTCGACTGGCAAAAGAACTGGGGAAATCATCAGTTAGACATATTGCTCGGAGGAAGTTTTCAGCGAAATGTCCGCGATACTGATGAACTAACCGGTATTGGTTTTGAAAGCAATCAATTTATTACCAATGTTTCGGCTGCAAAAACAATAAGAATGGGCGATCAGTCCTCCATTGAATATCGTTACGCTGCCCTATTTGGAAGGCTGAATTATCAGTTTAAGAATAGGTATATCTTCAATGTAACGGGAAGACGTGATGGCAGCAGTCGATTTGGACCAAACAATAGGTTTGCTAATTTTGGAGCAGTTGGAGCAGCGTGGCTATTCTCAAATGAGAACTTCCTTAAAGACGTCAAATGGCTAACATTTGGGAAACTCCGTACGAGTTATGGGGCGACAGGTAGTGACAATATCGGAGATTTCCAATATCTGAACAATTACAACGTTTCTCCCACGCTGATCTATAACGGTATTACCGGACTTTTGCCTGCCCGACTATTTAATCCTGATTACAGTTGGGAGATAACGCGAAAACTTGAAGCAGCAATAGAACTTAGCTTACTCAAAAATCGAATTTCGACAAGCCTAGCTTGGTATCGGAACCGTTCTTCAAATCAGCTCGTGGGTTATCAGCTATCAGCAGTTACCGGCTTTCCAAGTGTCACAGCAAACCTTAACGCAACTGTACAGAACTCAGGTCTGGAATTTGAAGTCAATGCCAAACCCGTTGTGACCGACAATTTCCTTTGGGAAACTAATTTCAACATAAGCCTGCCAAAAAATAAGCTCCTATCATTTCCCGGACTTGCAGGCTCACCCTATGCCAGCCAGTATGTGATTGGCAGTTCCACCCAGATTGTCAAATTATATCAATTATTGGGTTTAGATCCGCAAACCCATCAATACCAGTTTATGGACTTTAATGGCGATGGCAAAATATCTTCTCCTGACGACCGTCAGGTCATCCAAGATCTTCAAGTGAAGTTTTTTGGAGGATTTAATAATAGCATCCATTATAAAAATTGGAATCTTTCTGCACTCTTTCAATTTGTAAAAAAGAAAAATTACAATCAGAATTCCATCATGCCATTACCCGGAACGATGGTCAATCAACCTGTCGAAGTACTGAACGTCTGGTCACCTGAAAATCCTACAGGCACATATATGCCTTATAGTGCTTCTAAAAGCCTTACCTACCACACTTTATTCAGGGGAAGTACTGCCTCGGTTTCAGATGCTTCATTTATCAGGCTAAAAAATGTTGAATTGGGGTACCGCATACCGTTAAAGGAAACTCCCTTTAAAGATGTAAAAATATACTTTCAGGGGCAAAACCTAATAACATGGACTAAATTCTTTGGCGTTGATCCCGAAGCATTGATTTCAGGCTATTTACCCCCTTTAAGAACCTATTCTTTTGGAATGCAGTTAAATTTTTAAAAAACAACCTTATGAAAATTTCTAAAATCTTATATACAAGCACCCTGCTGCTTTTAGTCTTCTATATTTTCAATTCTTGTGAAAAATTGATAGAAGTTGATGTACCCAATAACCAGATCGATAGCAATGAAGTTTTTGAAGATCTCCAAACCGCAAATGCAGCACTATCTGCTCTCTATGCGGATGTGATGTCATCTTCGCCAGTTTCAGGTGTTAATCTTGATGCAGCGCTAGGGATTTATACCGATGAGCTAGACGAATATAGTGCAACAATTACTTCCACGAAGGAACTTTACCTGAACCAGCAGATAGCTACAAACGCAACCGTTTACAATATCTGGGTGTCGTCCTACAAACACGTGTATACAGCAAACGCCATTTTGGAAGGCGTCGATAAATCGACAGTCCTATCAGTTGCAGATAAAAAATACCTGAAAGGAGAAGCGCTATTTATGAGGACTCTGATGTTTTTTTATCTAAATCAACTGTATGGTGATATACCCTATCCTGTAACGACTGATTATAAAACAAATCAAATTATTAATAAAACACCTTCTGCACAGGTACTTGAAAAAATGAAGGCTGATCTGGAACAGGTAATGGTCCTCCTTGCAGACGATTACCGGAATACGGAACGCATCTACCCTAACAGAATGGTCGCAAGGCTACTCCTAGCAAAAATTTATATGGCACAACAGCAATGGAATGAAGCAGAACAGAACCTAAAAGAAATCGTACAGTCTTCACAGTACCAAATGGAAACGGATATATCAAAAGTATTTCAGAAGTCCGGTAAACACATCTTATGGCAGTTAAAGCCAGCAAACAATACTTCTCTGAGACAGGCAACGATATATTATTTTACGGGCGCTAAACCTAGCCTTTATGCCCTGAGCTCAAATTTGGTGAATTCATTTTCTACAGTTGACAAAAGGAAGCTGAACTGGATGGCTTTGGTGACTTTTAATGGAGAATCGTGGTATCGCGCAGAAAAATATAAAAATCGCGACAACACCAATGCCAACGAATATTCTATTATTTTCAGGCTGGAAGAGGTTAACCTTCTTTTAGCAGAGACATTGACGCAACAGAATAAACTTACAGAGGGACTTCCATACCTTAATACTACAAGAATACGTGCAGGATTACCTTCACTAGGTAACCTGAACAAAGAAGATATGCTTAATGAGATCCTCCTGGAAAACAAACGGGAATTCTTTACCGCAATTGCCATAAACAAAAAAATCCTGCAAATCATTGATTTTGCAGGATTTATCTATTTTTCAACGCTTTTTGAAAACTACCGTTTTCGCATATTGCGGAGAGTGAGGGATTCGAACCCCCGGACCTGTTACAGTCAACAGTTTTCAAGACTGCCGCAATCGACCACTCTGCCAACTCTCCCTAAACTCCGATTCTATCGTCGTTTTCAGTGGTGCAAATATAGAATTATTTTTATAATTGACAAAATTATTTTTTAGCCAATCATAAAAAAACATTTATAGTCTTATATTTCAGGGTAAAAATTATTTAATTTAATTTATTTTCTATTTACGGAAAGGTCATTTTATTTTACTTTTCAGGAATTTCAATTTTTCCGAGCAGCAGTCTGTAATTATTTAATTGTCGTTTAATCATATTAACATCTGCTTTGAAAAAATCCGAACCTGAAAAAAGTTCCTCATAATAGGCAATTCCATTAAAAAGATTCTCTTTAAAAGTTTTCCATTTCTTAATTTGGGAATTATTAATTTTTTCAGCAGCACCAATAATATCATTTTTCAGGTAATCAGCATATAACTTCAATTCACTGATGAACATATTCGGTCGATTGGGATAGGAAAGAATATTATTACTTCCATAAATATGCTGCACCATTTCTGAAAGGGAGACTTCTTTATCAAAGAAAGCAAGGTTAGGTCCCGGACAAATTACAACGCCTTGCTTTTCCCCTTTCATTTCTAAATTTTGCTCCATATAGGCCGAATTTACCAATCCTACACAAAGACAGGCCTTTTCTGTAATTTCTTCTTTCTTTTTCTGAAACTGATTTTCTGTCAATTGCTCTTTTTCCTGCTCCAGCTTTCCAAGCTTAATTTCCTGATATTTTTTAGAAGCCGTACAAATTCCTTTTGATGAATATTCTTTACTTAATGCCAATAGCTTTTTCGGACACGAACTTCCGAAGCGATTCATGGATTCTTTTTTTCGCCTAAACATTTCGTTTGAAGTTCCTCTCACTGTATTAAAGGGTACTCCCAAAGGGGAAATATTACTCAAGTAAAAGTCATTTTCCGTAGATTTTATTAGTAATTCACGGGTTTCAGCATCCACTGAAGTGGCTTCAGGAACCAAAAGAAACGGCGATCCCCAACCAACGCTATCGACTTGATAAGTTTTCAAAAGAAACTCATGTTCTTCATAGGTTCCTACTCCACCCTGAACAGTAATTTTCATTTCTAAAGGTTCAGCAACTGAATATTTTCCTTTTTGATCCAAAGCTTTTACCATCAAAGAATGAGCGGATTCTATCAGCTCGCGCTTTCTCTGCTTGAATTCTTCCATAATCGGTCCCAACAACAATCCTTCCGTAGCAAAAGCATGTCCGCCACAATTTAAACCTGATTCTATCCTGTATTCCGAAACCCAAAGTCCTTTTTTAGCTAAAAAATTCCCCTGAATCATCGCCGAACGGAAATCACTAACTTTCACAATAATTTTCTTTTTCAGACAACCGTTTTCGTCAGGAAAAAAATCATCAAATTCTTCAATATAACTGTACAAACGGGGATTCATTCCGGCAGAAAGCACCATTGAGGAAGATAATTTACTATTTGCAAAGCCTCTTAATGAAGCATGGGCATCATTATACATTACAGGCAATTGTTCATTCTTGTGAAAATTATCCTTATCGACCTTCGTCATAATATTAACATCGATATTACCGGGAGAAAGATGAGTTTCAATGAAATGTCTAACAGAAGAAGTAACTTCATCCTTTTGAGTAAGAAAGTTCTGCAAACCGGTTTTCAACTCTGAAGCACCGGGAAGCATTTCCATAAAATCTTTCAAAGCGGTTTTGTTTTTCGAAATCTCTTCTTTAAAAGCTTCAAACTTTTTGTTTACAATATCATCCATCATGTCCAGATAGTCGGTAATTCTCCTGGCACGATAATCATCAATCTTCGTTGAAATACCAGAATACTTCAGATTGAACTTCTTGCTGTAAAAGTTTTTCATTCTTTCTATAATCTCATCATCAATTATAGAAACTACGGAAGAAATTCCGTACTGTGCTACACGAATAGGACTGTCTATTGTGTACGCCAATCCCATCACGGGAATATGGAAATTGTGTAAAGGTTTTTTGATCATTTTTTATATTGATTAAAATAATGTCTTAGCCTTAAATTCCCATCAACTTATTTCACTCCTGCAAAAGTATCAGTTTCAATTTAATTATGCCTAAAATAATAAATCAATTTTCCAAATATGTTCAAGATCATCTTTATTCATACGAAATCGCTTTATAAAAAATTAACAATAGCTTAATTTTAACCCTAAAAATACCTCTCCACCGTAACTAATCATTAAAACAATCTTAAAGTTATCTTCAACCTTTTTTCTAAACAAGCATTTAATTTTGTCCGAATTAAATCTAAAAAAAGTGAAGAAAGTTTTTACCTCGATTCTCCTGTGTACCTCTATTTATTTTTATGCACAAAAAGGTAGTGTTTCGGGAAATATTAATGATGAGTCTAAAATAGCTCTTCCAGGAGCAAAAATCTCCCTGATTCCAGGAAATATTTATACTACTTCAGACGACCATGGAAATTTTGTGTTTCTCAATGTTCCGGCAGGAAATTATACCATGAAAATCGATTATCTTGGTTATGGAGTCCACGAATATAACGTGACAGTAGAATCTGATAAAAATACCCAACAAAATATTGTTTTTGCGAGAAAAGAGACAACCATTGAAGAAGTAGTTGTAGCCGGAGCTACCTTAAAAAATCAGGCAAGAGCCTTAAATAAGCAAAAAAACAACGCCAATATCACCAATGTTATTTCATCTGATCAGATCGGTCGTTTTCCGGATGCCAATATAGGTGATGCCTTAAAGCGTGTTCCCGGAATTACGATTCAAAACGATCAGGGGGAAGCACGGAATCTGATCATCAGAGGTCTCGCTCCGAATTTAAACTCGGTAACTTTAAATGGCGACAGAATTCCTTCAGCAGAGGGAGATAACAGAAATGTTCAGATGGATTTGATTCCTTCTGATATGATTTCCACAATTGAGGTAAATAAAACCTTGACTCCCGATATGGATGCTGATGCGGTCGGAGGTTCTGTGAATCTTATTACAAGAGCTTCTCCAAACGGAAAGAGGATCTCAGCAACGGTTGCCGGGGGTTACAGCCCAATTCGTGAAAAAGGAAATTATACTGCAGGATTGGTGTATGGAGACCGTTTTCTGAATAAAAAGTTAGGTGCTGTTTTCAGCTTTTCCTATAACAACAACAATTTTGGTTCAGACAACATAGAGCCCACATGGAGCCTTGCCAAAGATGCTGCGCAAACGGCGTACGTGAGCAAAATGGGAATCCGTTACTACAACGAGCACCGTATAAGACATAGCTTTGACCTGAATATGGATTATGAATTCAATTCAAAAAACAAAATATATGCTTCTGCAATGTACAATTTCAGAAATGATAAGGAAAACCGTTATGCTTTAGGCTACAAAATAAAACCTGTTTACAGCTCAGACAAGGCAACGATTGAGGATTGGGAAGGAAGCATCACAAGACAGGATAAAGCTGGAGATTACAATAATGGCAACACCCGTCTGGAAAGGCAGAAGGTTCAGAACTATGCCTTAAGAGGAGAACATCTTCTAGGTTCAAAAATTGATCTGGACTGGGCAATGAATTATGCTATAGCCAGTGAAAAGAAACCACACGAAAGGTATATTGAATTTGAAAATGAAGATCTAAGCTTTTCATCAAATCTGATCGATCCGAGAAAACCGATGATTCTTCCGATTTCTCCTGATAATCTGGGAGACTATCAATTGAGCGATCTTTCAGATTCTAACAGTTTTACTCAGGAAAAAGAATTCGGTGCAAAGGTTAATTTACGTTTTCCGTTCTCTGTAATTGAAGATCAGAAAGGTAGACTTCGCGCAGGGGCGCGTTTAAGGCTAAAAACCAAAGAACGAGAGAATGATTATTTTGCTTTCGAACCAATCAATGATATGGGAAGTTTACTTAATGTTCCTACTACTTATTTCAACGGGCAAAACTTCCAGCCGGGAAATTATGTTCCGGGAACATTTGTAAGTACTTCTTATCTGGGAAGTTTAGATTTATTTAATCCTAATTTATTCAATTCAGAATCAAAACCTGAAGAATTCCTTTCGAGCAACTATAACGCAAAAGAAAATATTTATGCAGGATATATCCGTTGGGATCAGGATTTCAGCGATAAGTTTTCAATGATTGTCGGAGCACGCGTGGAAACGATAAGAATCAATTATACCGGAAATTATGTTATGGATGAAGAGGAATTGGCGGGAAAAATCACCAATACCAACACTTACACCAATATTCTTCCAAATGTCTCGTTTAAATATGTTCCTGTTCAGAATCTAATACTTCGCGGAGCATTCACCACCGCTTTAGCCCGTCCTAATTATTATGCACTGGTTCCTTATCTTAATGTCATTTCAGGAGATGAAACTATTTCTGCAGGAAATCCGAATTTGAAGGCTACCTATGCTTATAATTTCGATTTTATGGCTGAAAAATACTTCAAATCGGTAGGTATTCTTTCCGGAGGCGTATTTTATAAAAATTTAAAGGATTTTATTTATACCTATTCAAGAAAAAATTATTCTGCAACCGATTTTGCCGGTGATTTTGCCGGACAAACCAATCCTATTCCTGCCGGTGAAAACAACTGGAGCTTTACTCAGCAAAGGAACGGTAATAATGTAGACCTTTACGGTTTTGAAGTGGCTTTGCAAAGACAGCTTGATTTCATTCCGGGAACATTCTGGAAAGGATTGGGAATTTACGTAAACTATACTTACACCCATTCAAAAGCAAAAGGAATCACCAATGAAGAGGGCATTGAAAGAACCGATGTGGGACTTCCGGGAACCGCACCACACATGTTCAACGGATCTCTTTCCTGGGAAAACAAACGTTTTTCTGCGAGAATTTCTATGAATTATGCTTCTCATTATATTGATGAATTGGGTGGAAACGCATTTGAAGACCGTTATTATGATAAACAATTCTTCCTGGATGCCAATGCTTCTTATAAAATTACAAGTCAGCTGAGATTTTTTGCCGAAGCCAATAACTTAACCAATCAGCCTTTGAGATATTATCAGGGAATTCAGGACAGAACGGCGCAGGTTGAATATTACAGACCAAAGTTTAATTTTGGAGTCAAGTTTGATTTTTAATTGACTTGTAATAGTAATACCTAAATGAACATTTTAATTGTCACTTTTTAACGAAGGAAGAATCTCTACCTATTACAATAGATTCTTCACAGCATTTCATTTCGTTCAGAATGGCAGCTAGCTGCTAAAATCATGAAATTTTACAGTTAAACAATGTAAACATATTTTAAAGTTTAAATGAAAAAAATAAATTATATCGTAGCCTCATCTATTTTGTCTTTTGTTCTGAATTGTGCGGAGCAAGGTCAGTTAGGAAAAAAGCTGCAACCGACTGTTGTTACAGAAACCGTTCTGTACGACACAGACGATCCTGCAATATGGATCAATCCTGAAGATGCATCAAAAAGCATCATCATAGGAACAGATAAAGATACCAATGGCGGATTGTATGCTTTTAATCTGGATGGAAAAATCATTCATAAAGTTTTAGGATTAAAACGTCCCAATAATGTTGATATCGAATATGGTTTTGAATTGAACGGAAAGAAAATCGATCTTGCGGCAACCACTGAAAGAGAAACAAACAAAATAAAATTATATGCTCTTCCGGATTTAAAAGAAGTGGGAGAAATCTCTGTATTTGATGGCGAAACCGAACGTGGTCCGATGGGAATCTCAATGTATAAAAATCCTCAGACAGGAGAAATCTTTGCAGTTGTCGGAAGAAAATCAGGACCTAAAGACGGTTACCTCTGGCAATATAAATTGGTTGGAAAAGACGGAAAAATCGACGGAGAAGTAGTAAGAAATTTCGGAAAATACAGTGGTTTAAAAGAAATCGAAAGCATCGCTGTTGATGATGAAATGGGATACATTTATTATTCTGATGAAATGTTTGGAGTTCACCAATATTATGCTGATCCGTCAAAAGGAAATGCAGAACTGGCAGTTTTCGGAAAAGGTGATTTCAAATCTGATGTTGAGGGAATCTCGATCTATCCTACTTCTTCAGATACAGGGTATATTTTGGTTTCTAATCAGCAGAAAGATACTTTTAATGTCTATTTAAGAGAAAATCCTTCGAAAGGAAGAATTTCTGAAATACCGGTTTCTACAAGAGAAAGTGATGGTTCAGAAGTTACGAATGTCGATCTTGGCCCGAAATTTCCAAAAGGAATTTTTGTAGCCATGAGTAATGGCAAGGTCTTTCATATATATGACTGGAGGATGGTTGAGAAAAAAATTAAAGACAATATGAAGTAATCAAGATTCACTTATTATATTCTATCGAAGCCACTGCAATTTTTAATTGTGGTGGTTTTATTTTAATACATTTTCCAACTAAAAATAGCACTTCCAGGCGATATCATACCACGTAACGAAATTCATGAAACAATAAACAGAAACTTAAAAATTTGGTAAATCTTCGTTTTGAGATTCAAAATATTTCAAACCTTTATGAAACTTATATTGTACATATTTTTGCATAAAAACAAATCTCAAAATATTGAAATATTTTATTTTATTTATATATTTGTTACACTACCCTACTAAACGAGAAAAATCTTAATCAGGCTCCACTACACGACAATTAGTGTATGGAGCATATTTCTCTATATTAATAAATCATTACTAATTAGCATTTATCATTAACAATATAACATAAATAAATATTTTTATACCTGTTATATTATTCACTATTTTTTGAAAAAGTAATTTATTTTATTTAAAAAAACCTTTTATATTAAGCATTAATATAAAGATAACAGAAAATTAATTTTCCACCATCTAAACAACCTTATTAAATTCATAGTAAAGGAAAAATATAATATATTGATTTCAAACCAGTTAAACAAATAACTTTTTTATATTAAAAAATTATTACTAAATATCGTTTATCATTAAAAATATCATAAAAATTAACTACTTTTATCTCTTCATAATGAACTATTAATTTTTGTACTGATAAATTTTGATATTATTTATGAAATTCCCCTTCCATCATTTCAATATCAACACAATGAAAAACTTAACCATTATCGGATTGACTCCTTTTGAAAAACCGGATGTTAATCTTATCATTAAACTCTATGAAGCAGATGCGTACCCTGTCTTAAGCTTGGGACATGAGTTAGTGATTGCTCAGCAATCGCTTGATCTCCTTGATCAAAAAGATATATCTCATTATGGTATTCATATTTCAAATGAAAAATCCACATCACTCAAAATTCCGGAAAAAGTACAATTTGTCATTCAACCGATTCAAATTCCAACAAATCCTTCCTGGGAATTACCGGTCATTTATCAGGTTAGCAGCTTAGAAGAAGCTAAGGAGGCTAGGCAACTAGGTGCAAAAGGTATCATCATTAAAGGAAACGAAGCGGGTGGATCAGTCGGCTATGAATCGACATTTATATTATTTCAACGTATCATTAAAGAAATCCAGAATATTCCTGTCTGGGTACAGGGCGGAATAGGTCTTCATACCGCCGCTGCTGCAAAATCTTTGGGAGCGACAGGAGTTGTCCTTGACAGCCAACTTGCATTATTTCCCGAGAGTTCTGTTCCTCAAGATATCAAAGATATATGTTCAAAATTGAATGGAACAGAAACCAAGATTATTGCCGATCATCGTGTTTTGGTAAGACCAAATTCTCCGGCGTTACCTGAAAATATCAATGCTGAAGATCTTGAACAATACTTTAACGATCTTGATATCAGCAAGAGCTATATTCCTATGGGACAGGACATTTCTTTAGCCTTTGATCTTTATGAGGATTTCAAAACGCTGAAAAAATTAATTTTCGGATTCAAAGAAGCAATGTATGGCCATCTGAAACAGGCAAAAGCTCTTCAGGTAATAGATCAGGACAATATTTTAGCAAAAGACCTTAACCTACGATACCCAATTGCACAGGGACCAATGACTCGAGTGAGTGATGTTCCTTCATTTGCCAATGCTGTAGCAGAAGCCGGAGCCTTACCCTTTGTCGCTTTATCTTTATTGAAAGGAGAACAAGCCAAAGCTTTGGTAATGGAAACTAAAAAACTGGCTGGCGAAAAAACATGGGGAGTTGGAATCTTAGGATTTGCCCCTCAAGAACTTAGAGAAGAGCAGACATCTTATATTCTGGAAGCTAAACCTCCCGTCGTTCTGATTGCAGGAGGAAGACCAGCACAGGCAAAAATATTTGAAAAAGCTGGAATTAAAACTTTTCTTCACGTTCCTTCTCCCGCTCTGTTAGATATTTTCTTAAAAGAAGGAGCTACAAATTTTATATTTGAAGGACGCGAATGTGGAGGTCATGTTGGTCCGCTTTCAAGCATGGTTCTTTGGGAAAAACAAATTGAACGAATCTTAAAAGAAGATCATCCAGAAAATATCAGCGTATTCTTTGCAGGAGGAATTCATAATGATTTTTCAACAGCGTTTGTTTCCATTATGGCAGCTCCGTTAGCTGCAAGAGGCGTAAAAGTTGGGGTATTAATGGGAACTGCCTATCTGTACACAGAAGAAGCAGTTGCTTGTGGAGCGATTCAGGAGGAATTCCAATTGCAGGCTATGCAGGCAAAGGAAACCGTTTTATTGGAAACCGCACCCGGACATGAAACACGTTGCTTAGATACAGCATTTGCCCAACATTTTAATACCGAAAAAGCAAAACTTTTAGAAACCGGAACAGACAAAAAAGAAGTTTGGGAGAAACTAGAAAAATTAAATGTAGGTCGTTTAAGAATTGCTGCGAAAGGTGTAGAACGCCAAGGCGATCAATTAATAAGCATTCCTAAAGAAGATCAACTGGATCTTGGAATGTACATGATCGGACAAGTGGCAACAATGCACAACAAAGTAATTACGCTTGATGAACTTCATCAAAATGTTGCAATAAACAATTATGAATATATTAAAAAGGCTGAACTATCAGAAGAACCAACCTCAACAGAAAAACCTTTAGACATCGCCATTGTCGGTATGGAATGTATTTTCCCTGATGCAAAAAACTTAGAGGAATATTGGCGTAATATTATTTTAGGAAAAGACAGTATAACAGAAGTTCCCGATGAAAGATGGAATAAAGATCTTTATTACCACCCGGATTCCAACGAATCTGATGTATCTCATTCAAAATGGGGCGGATTTATTCCGAAAATTGATTTCGATCCTTTGGCATTTGGTATTCCGCCACAATCTCTTGCAGCGATTGAACCTACACAATTGTTGACGTTATTGGTAGCAAAACGAGCAATGGAAGATGCAGGATATGGTGAAAAACATATCAACAGAGAAAATATTTCTGTAATTATCGGTGCCGAAGGCGGAAATGATCTTGCCAACAGCTATAGTTTCAGAGGATTTTACAAGCAGGTTTTCGGTGAACTCCACGAAGAAGTAAAAGAAGCCTTCCCAAATACGACAGAAGATTCTTTCCCAGGAATTTTGGCGAATGTTATCGCAGGAAGAATTACCAACCGTTTAGACTTAGGCGGAAGGAATTATACCGTAGATGCAGCTTGTGCTTCTTCTTTGGCAGCTCTTGAACTGGCTTGTCAGGAATTGGTTTTAGGCAAATCAGATATGGTTTTGGCCGGTGGAGCTGATTTACATAACGGAATCAATGATTACCTGATGTTCTCCAGCACACACGCCCTTTCCAGAAAAGGCAGATGCGCGACATTCGACAGTGAGGCAGATGGAATTGCTTTGGGAGAAGGTGTGGCCATTTTAGTTTTAAAGAGATATGAAGATGCTGTAAAAGATGGCGACCGTATTTATTCAGTAATAAAAGGTGTTGGCGGTTCAAGTGACGGAAAAGCGCTTGGTCTTACTGCACCAAGAAAAATCGGTCAGGTTCGTGCGTTGGAAAGAGCATATAGTCAAGCCGGAATCAGTGCTGCATCGGTTGGGTTGGTTGAAGCTCACGGCACCGGAACTGTAGTGGGAGATAAAACCGAATTGAGCGCATTAACAAATTTATTCAGCCGTTCTGGAGCTTTGCCGGGACAGACGCATTTAGGTTCTGTAAAAACACAGATCGGGCATACAAAATGTGCAGCAGGATTGGCAGGATTGATTAAAGCTTCTTTGGCAGTATATCATGGTGTAAAACCTCCTACTCTTCATCTTCAAAAACCTAATGCTTATTATAATGCAGAAACAAGTCCTTTTGCTTTCAATGCAGAAAGTGGATTGTGGAGCGAGAAAAACCGTTATGCAGGGATCAGTGCATTTGGCTTTGGGGGAACTAATTTCCATACTGTCATCGCTAATCATCCTAAAGAAGACGATTCTGCGGTATTGCAGTCTTGGCCTTCAGAATTGTTTGTATTCCGTGGAGATACTTATGATGAGGCTAAAATTCAATTAAATCAAATCAAATCTTTACTTGAAGTTAATGACAGTATTGCTTTAAAAAATATTGCCTACAGTTTAGCTATAAGTTCAGAAAAACAGGTTCAGTTAAGCATTGTTGCGGATACAGCCGAACATTTGATGATGAACATCGAATTAGCTTTATCAGGAATTGAAAGCAAAGACACTTTCACCATTAATAAAAAAGAAGGTAAAGTAGCATTCCTGTTCCCTGGACAAGGCAGCCAGCGCATCAATATGGCTCGTGATTTATTTGTTGCTTTCCCGGAAATGCGAAAACTGATCGATTCTCATGCTGAGCTGGAGAAAGTTATTTTCCCTTCAAAAAGTTTTGATGAAGCGACTTTAAAACAACAGAAAGAAACGATAAAAGATACCCGTTTAGCACAGCCATTATTAGGAATTGTTGATTTGGCATTGGCTAAATTTCTTCAATCCATTGGAATTGTTCCGGATATGTTGGCAGGTCACAGCTACGGAGAATTGCCTGCTTTATGTTTTGCGGGTGTATTTGAAGAAGAAAAACTTGTTCATTTAAGTATTCAGAGAGCGCAGTCAATTTTAAATTCTGTTGAAGGAGGAGATCCCGGTTCTATGATCGCAGTAAGCGCAACAAAAGAAAACTTACAGCCAATTCTAGCACAGGTTGAAGGTTGTTATCCTGTAAATTACAATGCTCCGACTCAATGTGTGGTTGCAGGAAGTACAGAAGCGATCAATAAATTGATGGAAGTTCTTAAACAGGAACGTATTTCTGCCAAAAAATTAGAAGTTGCATGTGCTTTCCACAGTCCGTTATTGGCTAAATCTAAAGGATTATATCAAACTGTTTTACAAGACATTCCATTTAATGAAATGCAGATTCCGGTTTGGTCAAATACGACAGCAGAAATCTATCCGACAAACGCTTCAGAGATTAAGGAAAGACTAACCGATCATTTGGTGCAGCCTGTAAGATTTGTTGAACAACTTCAGGCAATGTATAATGATGGCGCAAGAATATTCATCGAAGTCGGACCTGGAAAAGTATTGACGGGATTAACAAAATCCTGCCTGGAAAAAGATCAGCTGACATTGTTTGTTGAAGATAATAATACAAACAAACTGACGCATCTTCTTTCAATGCTTGCTCAATATTTAGGAACTGGTCGAAATTTTAATATTGCTAAACTTTTCGATGGTCGTAATGCTAAACTAATTCAAATCGATCAGCCGGAATTATACAAAAAAAGTCCTGCGATCTGGCGTGTAAACGGACAAGCTGCTCATCCAACGACAGGCTCACTGCCTGTAAACGGTGCATTACCAATCATAAACCCTATCCAAATGAACAACTTTACAAATAATACTCAAGTCTCTGTAACTGAAAGCCAGTCTAATACTGAGCGTATGTTACAGGAATATTTAAATAGTATGAAATTAATGATACAGGCGCAACGCGATGTGATGCTTACCTTCCTTGGACAAAATCCTCAGGTAAATCAGGCTCCTGTTGTTTATACTTCACCAGTTCCCGTACATTCAAATAATCAAGCTTCTGTTATATCTTCCCCACAAGGCGATGGTGCTGAAAAATCTGTTATCATTCCAACAAAACAAGCTCCGACAAAGGATATTAAAACTCTGTTATTGCAAGTTGTAAGCGATAAAACAGGCTATCCTCAGGAAATGCTGGGCATGGAAATGGATCTGGAAGCAGATCTAAGCATCGATTCCATTAAAAGAGTTGAGATCATTGGTACGCTGAAAAACGAATTAGGCACTCTATCTGGTAACAGTGCAAATGAAGATACGATTATGGAGCAATTAGCTTCAATTAAAACTTTAAATAGTTTAGTTTCATGGCTTACAGAATACACAGGAAATTCCGCAGTTGCAGAAAAAATTGAAATAACGGAAACATTAGCTTCAGCAGCACAAAATCAATCAACATTCTCTCTTGAAGAGCTTCAGACAGCTATTTTAAATATTGTAAGCGATAAAACAGGTTATCCAAAAGAAATGTTAGGATTAGACCTTGATTTAGAAGCAGATTTAAGCATCGATTCCATCAAACGTATGGAAATTATCGGAGATCTTAAAACAAAGATCGGGTTTGGTCAGGATTTGGAAAAAGCCGATGATTTAATGGAGAAATTAGCTGCCATCAAAACATTGCGAGGATTAACTTCCTGGATTAATGAAATGAGTGATGAAACGAATGAAACAAAAACTCTTGAAGTGGAACAAAGTCCGTTATCACGTCTTCGTTTTGATTTGACACCGACTGATGTTTCTTTAAATGAAAACACCGAAACACTTCAGGGAAAGCGTTTTGCCATCACTCAGGACAACAGCAAACAGACCATTGATATCAAAAATGAGCTTGAAAAACATGGTGCGATTGCAGAATTGGTAGATGCAGATAAAGATCTTACAGATTTTGACGGATTAATTATTCTTGATCTGTTCTCATCTCCCGTAAAGCACAATATCATCGATCATGTCGATATGATTAAAAAAATGGATCTTGATAAAGCGAAATGGATTTATCTGATTTCAGACACTCCGGCTCATGTTCAGGAACTGACGGATACTACTCTTTTGCGTCATTACAAAGGACATCCGGGACTTTTCAAAAGTTTAGCCCGTGAGTTTGAGCAGACCAATTGCAGATTAATCAGTCTGAGTTCTTATCAACAAATCGATCAGATTGCGGAAATTACGTTAAAAGAAATATTATCAACCGATAATCCTTCCGAAGTTATCTACAAAAACGATCAGAGACATAAAGTGAATATCATCCCATCACCGTTGTCAACAGGTTTAAGTGAAGCACAAATCCAACTGGATCAGGAATCTGTTGTCCTGGTTCTTGGAGGTGCACAGGGAATTACTTCCGAACTGGTAAAACACATGTCACAGGCTTATCCTTGTACGTATGTTTTGGTAGGAAGATCGGCTGATCCGAGAGATGAAGCATCTAATGTAAAAGAATTGGAAGCAATGAAAACGAAGGAAGAAATCAGAGGTTTTCTTATAAAATCAGGAAAATTCATTTCTCCTTCTGAAATCGAAAAAGAAACGGTAAAAGTTTTCAAAAACAATCAGATCCTACGCACAATCCGTGATATGGAGCAATTGGGAAATACAATTGTTTACAAATCATTAGACCTTTGTGATGAAGGCGGATTATCTGAATTAATCAACAATATTTACCAAAAATATAACCGCTTAGACGGGGTAATTCATGGAGCTGGACTTTTAGAAGATAAATTATTCAAGCAGAAAACAACAAGCTCATTCGGAAGAGTTTTCGATACCAAAGTAAAACCGCTTCGTGTATTGGCAGAAAAGCTTCGCACAGATTGTCAGTTTGTAGTATTATTCTCAAGTATTGCTTCTGTTTACGGAAATAAAGGTCAGACCGACTACGCTGCTGCAAACTCCGTTTTGGATGATTACGCAAATGCTTTAAACAAAAAATTAAAAGGAAAAGTAATTTCCATCAACTGGGGTCCATGGAAAGGAGCCGGAATGGTTTCACCAACACTGGAAACAGAATATGAAAGAAGAGGCATTTCTTTAATTCCGTTGGAACAAGGCAAAGAAATTTTCCTTAACGAAATAAAATACGGAACAGAAAGTCAGGTATTGATCATGTCCGGAAGTAACTGGTAAACGCTGTAGAAGATAAGTATGAAAAAAACAGATGTTGCTGTAATTGGTCTGTCCTGTGTCTTTCCGGGGGCACAGGATGCCAACACTTTCTGGCAGAATATTGTCAATAAAGTAGATTCTACCCAATTAGCTCCTGCAGATCGTATTGATCCTGTTCATTTTAGTAATAACACAAATCCGGTTGACCGTTTTTACTGTCAACGTGGCGGATTTATCTCTGATTATGAATTCGATCCTACAGCTTTCGGTATTTTACCTTTGGCTGTGGAAGGGACTGAACCCGATCATTTATTAACGCTTGATCTGGTTCAAAAAGCCTTAGACGATGCCGGAATATTTAAGAAAAATATTTCACTCGAAAAAACAGGAATCATCATTGGAAAAGGAAACTACACCGGACCGGGCGCAACCCGTGCCATCGAAATTGTAAGAACTGGTGAGCAAATTTCTTCTTTATTAAAGGAATTGTTACCCGAAGTCTCTTCTGCCGATATTGAAAAGGTAAAACATGCTTTTCAGGAAAGAAAAGGTCGTTTTGCAGCCGATACCGCAATGGGATTAATTCCTAATCTTGTTGCTTCTTTGGTTGCCAACAGATTCAATTTGGGAGGTGCAGCTTTTACCGTTGATGCCGCTTGTGCAAGTGCTTTAATTGCTGTAGATCATGCGGTACAGGAACTTCAGAGAGGTCGTTCCGATATCATGATTGCAGGTGGAGTTCATACCGGACAAAATGCTGCTTTCTGGAGTATTTTTGCACAGTTAGGAGCATTATCTCATCAACAAAAAATTAAGCCTTTCAGCAATGATGCAGATGGTTTATTGATTGGTGAAGGTTGCGGTTTTGTGGTCTTAAAAAGACTGGAAGATGCCGTTCGTGATCAGGATAAAATCTACGCAGTTATCAAAGGAATCGGCGTAAGCAGTGATGGAAACGGAACAAGCGTAATGAGTCCTTCTGTAAAAGGTCAGTTAAAGGCTTTACAACAAGCCTGGGCAAATGCAGATTTAAACGAAAACCAGATCGGTTATATTGAAGCTCACGGAACAGGAACACCACTCGGTGACAAGACCGAACTTCAGACGTTGGCTCAGTTTTTTGGAAAAGAAGAAAATGCTAAAATCGCAGGAATCGGTTCTGTAAAATCAAATATCGGTCACGCCATGCCTGCTGCCGGAATTGCTGGTTTAATCAAAACTTGTCTCGCGCTTCACAACGATACTTTGCCACCGACTTTATACTGCGAAAATCCGACTTCGGATATGCAGAATACCAGATTCGAACCTGTACAGGAAGCTAAAAACTGGACAAAAACTGGGTTACCAAAAGTGGCTGCGGTCAATGCGTTCGGATTCGGAGGAATCAATGCACACGTTGTATTGGAAGGTTATGATATGCCTAAAAAAGACAAAGTTCTTATCTTAGCCAGACCAACGCATGAAGAATTATTATCAGCGTTACAAAATAACGACACAACCTTAGGAGAAGGAGATTATCGTATCGCAATGTTCGATCCGACTCCTTCAAGAATTGAAAAAGCCATTAAAATTGTTGCTAAAAATAATCCTTGGCGCAACAAACAGGATATTTGGTATACCAACACACCTCTATTGCAGAATGGAGAAAAAGTAGCCTTTGTTTTTCCGGGATTAGATGGTCTTGCGAAAGGTGAAATAGAAAGTGTAAGCCGTTATTTTAACATCAATGCGCCGATTGAAACGGAAGGTGAAGGATTGTTAAATGATGCTTTAAACATTTTTAATAACTGTAGTATTCTTGATAATTCATTAAAGAAACTGGGAATTATTCCCGATATGAATGCAGGACACAGTTTAGGAGAATGGCTTGCCGGCTATTCTTCTGAATTGGCGGAAGTAAATTCTGTAAAAGCTTTAATTGATGTTTTAAATCCTGAAACTTTTGAATTAAAAGATTCTAAATTCATCGCCATCGGAGCCGGAATTGAAACCATAAAACCTATTATTGAAGAGATTCCAAACGTTTATATTTCCAATGACAATTGCCCGAATCAGGTGATTCTTTGCGGAAGTAATTCGGCGTTGGATGAATTGGTTCCTGTATTAAAATCAAAACAGATATTTCATCAGATATTGCCTTTCCAATCTGGTTTCCACTCCCCTTTTATCGCTGATAAACTGGATGTGATTTTAGCCGGAATGGAGAAAGCACAGTTTCAGAAAACAAAAATCCCATTGTGGTCTGCAACGACATTGGAGCCTTATCCATCGGATCAGGACGCCATCAGAAAACTGAGTGCGGAACATCTTGTCGAGCCCGTTCGTTTCCGTGAACTGACGGATAAATTGTATGAAGAAGACGCAAGATTTTTCATACAAGTCGGAACCGGTGGATTAATTGGATTTATTGATGATACTTTAAAAGGAAAAGCATTCAGCACAATTGCTTCAAGTGTTCCTACCCGTTCTGCATTAGCTCAATTTCAGCGTGTTGTTGCTGCTTTATTTGTAGAAGGAAAAGTAGTTGCGTTGGACTTTTTGGATATTCAAACCTCATCAAAAAAATCATCAGGAAAAGCGATGAAACTTGAATTAGGTTCGCCGATCATCCGTGATTTTAAAGAAGTTAAGGCTTTAGCGAAATCTATTGATACATCAAAAGAAAAAATTTCTGCAACGGTAGCAAAATCAGGACATCCGCTTGTTCAGGCATTTCAGGATAATATTTCGGATATGATTCGTATGCAGGAAGAGGTTTTAACCTTATTCCAAGACCGTCCGAAAGTAACGATTCCAAATGTTGTGCTTCCAAAAGTACAGACACCAATAAGCAAGAACTTTGAAAAAACGTTGTACGTGACGTTGGAAACTCATCCTTATTTGATCGACCACAGCTTATTAAGACAGCCAAAAGGTTGGGCGGAAGTAGCAGATATGGAACCTGTAATTCCGATGACGATGATTTTTGAACAATTGGCAGAAATCGCACAGGCTGAAATTCCGGGAAGCCAGGTTCATAAAATTATGAACGTAAGTGTTTTCCAATGGATGAATGTGGCAAAACCTTTCGAAAAAATAGTAAAAGCAGAATGGCGATCAACCAACCACGCTTATCTTGATATTGAAAATTTTGTGAATGCGGAAGTATTATTAACCTTATCTGCAAGACCAAATCCTACTTTCAACTTGCCAATTGGTGATGCATTACCGATCGAAAGAACTCCCGAAGAAATCTACGACATGCATATGTTCCACGGAGAAAAATATCAGGGAATTACGGAGGTTTCAAAGGTTGGAACGAAAGGAATTATCGGTAAAATCAAAGGAAACGGCGGAAAAGGTTCGCTGTTGGATAATGCAGGACAATTATTCGGACTTTGGCTGCAATTAACGTTAACAAAAGACAGAATTGCCTTCCCTGTAAAAATCAAAGACATTGAATTTTTCGGAGATTTACAGGATCAGGACGGCATTTTTGAATGCACCTGCAGCCTGACAGAACTGAATGACGAATTCGCCATTGGAGATATTCTTTTAACCAAAAACGGAAAAGTCTGGTGTAAAATTTCAGGCTGGCAAAACCGCCGTCTGGAAATCGATGCTGCATTATGGAATGTTTCAATGTCGCCTTTGCACAACCGTCTTTCTGAAGAAATCGCACCGCAGGTATTTTTCTTTCATCAGGCGTATTCGAGGGTTGCGTCTTGGGATTTTATCCTGAAAAGATATTTCAATCAGACTGAAAAACAGCATCATCAAAACCTCCTGCCCAACAAGAGAAAAAGCTGGATGGTAAGCCGTGTTGCAGTGAAAGATGCCGTAAGAAATCTTCTTAAACAGGAAAAAAATCATCCTTGTTATCCTATTACTTTTGAAATTGGGAAAGATGAGGTCGGAAAACCTTATTTAATTAGTGATTTTACGGAAAATATTCACATTTCTTTAGCTCATAAAGGAAAAGACGCCGTAGGAATTGCAAAAAGCGGAAAATCAGTCGGAATCGACATGGAAATCATCGAAGAACGAAGCTCAGGATTCTACGATTTGGTCTTTACAGATAACGAATTAGTATTATTAAAGGACAGAAATCAGGCAGAATGGACAACCCGTTTTTGGGTAGCCAAAGAAGCCTACGGGAAATTCATGGGAACAGGGCTGAAAGGAAATCCAAAAAGATTCGAAGTCGAGAAAATAACAGAAGATTCTTTATGGATCAAACAAACAGAAATCAAAACAATTAAACATAAAAATTATATCATAGGATGGACACTATAAACACTACAGCAAAATTAAATCACGAAGAATTATTCACCCTTTTAAAAGGTTTTATCACAGAAGTAATTGGTGAAGAATTTGTAGAAGAAATGGACATTACGCCTGAAAGTTCTTTCACAAAAGATTTGGAAATGGACAGCATCGAAATCGTTTCTTTTTCTGAGAAGATTAAAGCGCATTTTGGGGAACAGATCGATTTTACAGGATGGTTGTCTTCAATGGATCTGGATCAGTTGATCGACCTTGATTTAAGTATGATTATCAATTACATCTACGAATGCCAATAATCTCTGTTAACGATAAAAAGGTTCATATTCAGGAACTCAACAAAGGGGCTGAACAGACTGTGGTGCTAATCCACGGAATGTTCAGCAACCTTTCCATTTATTATTTTAATATTGCTCCGATTCTGGCAAAACATTTCCACGTCGTGATGTATGATTTGAAAAGTCACGGCATGAGCGAACGTTTTACGGACGGTTACGATTTAGAAAATATGTCATCCGATGTTTTGGCTTTAATGGATGCTTTAGAAATTGAAAAAGCGCATCTTGTCGGCTATAGTTTTGGTGGGTTGATTGCTTTAAAAACAGCTTTAAAGGCTTCAGACCGTGTCAATCAGTTAGTTGTCATCGAAGCTCCCGATCCACAGGACGAAAAAGCCAGAAATATCATAGAGGAATATAGCAAAGAGTTTCTGGAACATTATGTAGCCAATTTTACCGACACCACAAAAGTACAGATGGGCAAAAGACAGATGGAAAAAAACCATCGCATGTACGAGTTTTTGTTTAATCAGACCAGTATCAAAGCGGATATGATTAAAGAAAAGCATTTCCTGAGCGAAGTTGATTTTTCTGAATTAAAACCTTCTACATTATTGATGTACGGCGAAGATTCCAATTGCAGACCAACAGGAGAATGGCTGAATGAAAAAATCGGACAAGCTGATTTGGAATTAATTGCGGGAGATCACAACATCCCGATTCAGGAACCTGTTTTGATTGCGGAAACCATCGCCCATTTTTTATCAAAATCCTTAAAAACCTTATCACAAAACCATGGCTAAATTTGTATTTGTAGTTCCACCTTTAACTGGTCATGTCAACCCAACATTAAGCATTGGTGCTACTCTTCTGAAAAGAGGATATCAGGTTGCATGGATAAGTCTTGACCAAAATTTAAAAAATAAACTTCCCGAAGGCGGAGAATTATTACTGATTCAATACGACCAGACCGACGAAGAAAAAAGAGAAAGCGAAAACTATCTCGATATTATTTCTAAAAAAGTTGTCTACGGAATCGACAGCATCAAATTCCTTTACGAAGATGTTTTGATTCCTTTAAACAGACATTGCTATAACGGAATTATTCCTTTGTTAAAAGAATATCAACCCGATTTGGTGATTGGTGACCATCAGTTATTTGCAGCTTCAATTGCTGCGAAAAAATTAGGTCTTCCGTACGCAACGACCGTTACAGCTCCGGCTGCCATCAAAATTATGAGTGAGCTTCCAAAAGTTCATGAATGGGAAGAAAAGCAGATCATCACATTGCAACAGGAATTAGGTGTTGAAGAGAATCGTGCATTAGACTGCTCGGATTTACTCACATTGGTTTTAACGTCACAATATTTCTTTGGCGAAATGGATCTGGAATCTAATTTCCAATTTACAGGTCCGGTTCTTACGGAACGTCGTGTTTTTTCTGAATTTAATTGGGAAAAATTCAACAGTAATTCAAGAAAAAAGATATTGGTAAGTATCGGAACAACTTTCGATCACGAACATAAAAAAGCATTTTTCCAAAAAGTAGTTGATGCTTTTAAAGATGAAGATTTAACAGTTGTTGTGGTTTCAGATCCTCACCTTTTCGAGCAATGGCCGGAAAATTTTATGGTGTATCAACAAGTTCCTCAATTAGATTTGCTGCCTCATCTTGACGGTGTTGTTTCTCACGGCGGTCACAATACGGTTTCCGAAGCATTATCAAACGGTTTGCCGTTGGTGGTGATTCCGATTGCGTATGACCAGTCTCATGTTGCAGGACGTGTGGTGCGTACCGGAGCAGGTGAACGTTTGAATTTCAACAGATTTAAAGCACATCATTTAAATGAAGCCGTACAAAATATTTTAACGAATCCTGATTATAAAAAAGCTGCCGAAACTGTCCGCGAATCTTTCATCGAAGCCGGAGGAAGTGCAACTGCAGCCAATTTATTGGAAAACGCTATTTCAACTTCAACTATGGAAAAACCTAAGTCTAAATTTTTATTTGTTGTTCCTCCATTTTTTGGACACATCAGTCCGACCTTGAGTGTTGGAGCGAGTTTAATTGCCCGTGGTCACGAAGTAAAATGGTTCGGAATTACGCCTTTAGACAACAAACATATTCCAGAGGGAGGAAGCTATTTTTATCCTGAGCAAGATTTAATTCCTTATCAGGATGAAATTGCAAAAATTTTAAAAAGACAGGATGATGGTCCCGCTTGTTCAGGCCCTGAAGTAATGAAACTGGCATTGGAGGAAACCTATGTTCCTTTCGCTAAAATGATGATTCCCGGATTGGAAACGCTTACAAAAGACTGGCAACCCGATGTGATCGTCAATGACTGTATCACTTTTGGAGGAGCACTTTTTGCTCACAAAAATAATATCCCGTGTGTAACGACGACGCCTGTTCCGCCTGATGTAATGGGAGATACAGAAAACAGTGCACCGAAAATATTTGAATGGCAGCAAAATTTAATCAAAGAACTTCAACAAGAAGTCGGAATTGAAGATGACGGAATTTTCATTCATTCTCATCATTTGAATCTGATTTTCACGTCTCAAAAATTTGCTAATTTTGAAGAAGTTCCTTCTCATATGAAATTTGTGGGTCCCGTAAAAGGAAGACCGAATCCTGCACCTTTCGATTGGGATAAATTAAATGCATCTACTACACCGAAAATATTTGTTTCATTGGGAACTCTTTTGGTTGATATCAGAAAAGCATTTTTTGAAAAAGTAATCGCAGCATTTGCAGATCAGCCTGTAACCATAATTGCCGCTACTCCACCGGAAATTTTCGAAGAATGGCCTTCCAACTTTATTGTGAGCAGTTTTGTTCCTCAATCTGCGTTGATGCCTCATATGGATGCGGTAATTTGTCATGGTGGTTTTAATACCGTTAATGATACTTTCACGAATGGTTTACCTATGTTGATCACTCCAATTGCTTACGATCATTTTCATATCGCCAAACTGATTGAAAAAGCAGGTTGCGGAATCAGCATCAGATATAAAAGATTGCGTGTTGAAGCGCTTCGACAAACTGTTTTTGAATTATTGGAAAATCCGACATATAGAAATGCTGCGAAAGAAGTTCAATCGAGTTTAATCAACGCAGGCGGAAACGACCGCGCTGTAGAATTATTGGAAAATTTTGTAGAACAATCAACATTAGCTCCGGTTTAAGCCTATGAAAAGAAGACTGTTATTTGGTGAGCGAATGTTATTAGGAGACGGAACAGAACCTTTTAATACAGTGATTCCTTTCAGATTGAAGGGTACATTTGTCTTGAAAGATATTCAGCATGCTTTGAATCAGCTTCAGGTGAAACATCCGTGGTTAAAAGCAGTTATCAAACATGACGAAAAGAATGTTCCCTGGTTTGAAGTTTCAGAAAAAGTAAAAATCCCTATCCGAATTCTTGCCAAAAAGGAAGAAAACGACTGGCTGGAAGAATCTAAAAATGAGTGGTATAAAATGTTTAATTACAAAGAACAGCCCCTCATCCGATTTGTCTGGATCAAAGGAGAAGAAATTTCAGATATGATGTTTGTATTCCACCATTGTTTGTGCGATGGAGGCTCTGCAATGGCATTGCTATATGAATTTTTAAAATTACTGGACAATCCATCGGCAGAAATTGGAGTTGAAAATCCAATCTTAGGAATTCAGGATGTTGTTCCGTCTGAGATTCTTAACAGTCGCGGACAAAAAATTAAGGCAAAAGTAATTGGTCGATTGGCAGCAACAGCAATTAAATATATTCCTGTTGGTAAAAAACCGACTGACCGACAAAACGATTATTTAATTCACTGGAAATTCGATAAAGAGACAAGTAAAGAATTAATTTCTTATTGTAAATCTCAGGAAGTGACGGTTAATACCTTTCTGAGCGCCTCTTTACTTCAGGCATTTAAAAAAGTAAAAGGAGAAAAAGCATTTAATAAAGTTTCCTGTCCGGTTGATATCAGACGTTTTGCGAACCAGATCAAGGACGATCATATTTTTGCTTTTGGACTGATGATTGTTGTTTCGTTAAATAAAAAATTGGGATTTGAGGAAAATCTAAAGCTGATGCAGGAAACTGTTGATAAAAAAACAGCCAAACTCAATCCGTACATCACGATGATGGTGATGGAATCTGCGCATGATGCTTTGAAAAATTTCACGAAATTATTGAAGAACAGCAAATCTTCCAACGACTGTATGTTCTCCAACTTAGGGCGAATTCAGATTCCTCATGAATATAAAGAATTCACGGTGCAAGGTATTTTCAGCCCGTCTGTGATCGGACCTTTGGGAAATACAACAACAATGGTTACCTCAACTTTCCGGGGAGAAATGGATTTTTCTTTCATGGGAAGCGAAGGTTATTTGCCTTATATTGAAGCATTGGCAATTCGTAGTGAAATGATTAAGACCATAAAACAACAATTAGAATCTTTGGCAGTATCATGAGCAGGCGAAAACTAATGATGGTAGAAAGAATCATGTTTGTTGATTCTAAAACACCAGTAAATTGTGTATTTACAGTAAAAATTGATGGCGAAATTTCAGAGGAAAATTTTAAGATTGCTTTACACAAAATTCAGCAGAAACATTTTCTATTAAGATCTTCGATTGACAGCAAAAGCGAAAAATATCCTTTTTTTATAGAAGAAAAAGAAATTGCACCCATTCCGATTCGTATTGTGGAACGAAAAACGGATGAAGACTGGCTGTCAGAATCCGAAAATGAATGGTATCGCATATTTGAGGATGAGAAAAAACCGCTGGCTCAATTGGTTTGGGTAAAAGGTTCAGCTATTTCCGAAATTCTTTGGGTAATGCCTCACTGCATCTGCGACGGAACAACGGGTGTAACCTTGATGCGTGAACTTCTTTCTCTATTGGACGATCCTTCAATTGAGTTAAATTCTTATCAGGCATTCAATTCAGTCGATGATTTTCTTCCTGTGGATTTTAACTTGAAGAAAAATAAACGAAAAGCCAGATTTTATTTAATGATGGCAAAATTATTCTTTTTAATTCAGGGGAAAAGTAAGAACAGAAATCTTGGGAAAAACTACGCCATTCACCGAAAACTGGATGCAGTGGTATCCAAAAAAATAGCTGAAAAGTGTAAAGCAAACAGCATTTCTGTACATGCCTTACTGTGTTCGGCATTCATGCAGGCTTTTAAAGAAATACAAGGTAATCTGTCGAAAGGAAAAGTGATAAGCCCGGTCGACGTTCGTCATTTTATTCCTGAAATTAAACAAGATCATATCTTTGCATTTGCTCCGACGGTTGAACTTTCATTAAAAAAAGGAAACAATGACTTGATAGATCATGCCAAACATATTAAAAAAGATTTAGTAGAAAAGATAAAAAAAACGCAAGCCAGAGAATTGCTATGGATGGGTGAAAACATGCATCCGGTGGTAGAACGTATGATTTCAATGTTAAAATCAAGCAAAGGAGGGCATGATATTACTTTATCCAACATGGGTAAAATTGATATTCCGAGCGATTATAAGAATTTTAAAGTGGAAACTATTTTCAGTCCGACCATTGCTTTTCCATGGTTGAATTCCAACACTTTGGTAACGACAACTTATAATCAGGAAATGGATTTTACATTGATGTCTAATGAAAATTTTCTTCCGAAAGAAGAAGCTGTTAAAATTAAAAATAAAGCTATTGAGCTGTTGACTTCATGAAATTTAAAATAAAAAAAGCTCAACCGAAACCTCTGAAAAAAACTACCCTCAATCGCTTTCTTAGAAAACGAATGCTCATTTATTTGCTTCCTAATGTAGTTTTTAATTTCATTATTGCTTATGCTAGTTTTAATGAATTAGGATATACCCATTTTTTTGCCTGTACACAAAGTCTAGCCCGTCTTACCTTACCTATGGCGATTTTTTTACCGGTAGTTCTTACCATTGATATCATCAAAAGAGTGACAGATGCAGCCCATCAAAAAGCGATCGAATTTGAAATGGATAATCAACTTAATTTAAAAAAACTAATGACCAAACTGAGTATTTTAAACGGATTGATTACAGGTTCATTTGTTTTATCAAGTTTAGTATTCGCTCAGTTTATTTTATCAAAATACTATAAACTGGATCCTACGGCAATGGCTGTTTTAGTAGGAAGCTTAGCAGGAATACTTTCAGTATTGTTTACTTATCTTCCCATTAGAAAGTTGAAAAATTATTTGTACAAACCTGTTGTATTAGACTCGATTGATGTAAATAATCATTAGTACTGAGGATTCAAATCTATATTATCCCGTGTTTTTTATATTGAATAATATTTTATTTCATTCTTTCATTAATTTCATCCTGAAGATTTTCTATTTTTTCTTTTATTTCCTGACTAAGCTTGTTGGGAAAATTCTTAAGTTTTTTAAGATTAAAAGCCAAAATTACAGAAGCTATTCCCACAAAAACAAAAGATAATCCTGTGACTACAACCAAAGACATTCCCGAAAATATAGGATTAGCGAGAAGCATAAAAGACAAAATAATTCCGAGAATACTGAAAATAGCAAGATTACCCCACCGAAGCACGTGTGCATCTTTTAAATCAAAAGAAATTCCCAATAACTGAAATGAACGGAACATTACGGTGAATCCCACAATAAAAGGAAGTATAGCCATGGATATTTTAGGATAGTTCACTAAATAAATCCCCATAATCAAAGATAAAAGTCCACTTACCAGATACCATCCCCAACCGTTCATCGATTTTCGATTTTCGATGGAAAAAAAGATATCAAATATTCCCGAAACGATAAAAGATACACTAAAGAGAAGCGATAATGCTACATAAGCTCCAAGAGGCGCTGAAAATACATAGAGTCCACAAACAATAAAAATAATCCCCAGAATAAGAGGAATATACCAATGTTTCACAGAGTTTCTGAATGATTTTAATAAATTGGGCATAATCGAATAAATTTTGAGTGCCTACTTTGCAATACGGTGTTCGGCGAGTCCGTGTTTATATTTTTATCAGTAGCTTCGGGAAATCTGCGTAAAGAAATGAAAAATGATTTAATGCCGACCCGTAAGTCTTCATTTCTTCATAAAAACTTTTCTTCAGAAGTTCTAATTTACGCAAAATATCTGAATATAAGAGAGTTAATCATTATGATATTTTTCAAAAAATGATTGTCAATCGAATTCCTTTTCAATCCTTTCTATTAAGCTTTACAAATTATAGATTAAAAAGACAAGATCGGAATAAGCATGAACAAAGACAATACAATAAATTATAATCAACAAAATATATCGTTTAATTAATTATCATTTACAGAAATAGAATATTTTTAACTAATTCGGAAAATAGATAAATCTAACCGGAAAATTTGAAATTATAGTAAACAAACGACTTGTAATTTAGCCTTAGCAAATAAAAACTCCATTTGGAAAAATCGGCTTTCAACTTAAATGATTCTTACGATTAAAAATGGAGTTCCTATCGTAAGAAACACTGGAATAAACAACGAACTAAATAATTATACTAAAAATCTTAAAAAACTATTTTTTATGAAGAAACATTTACTTTTAATAAGCTGTTTAGCAGTTACTTTAATTAATGCACAGAATACTGAAGCTTTAAAAAAAGAATTTGCAAAGCAAAATAAAGAAAATAACGAAAAGTTTGATGCTTATATTTCAAGAGTATACGGAACAAGCATTGATCCTGAAAAACAAAAAGAAATCGCAAAACTAAGATCCTCTTTAGCGGGGTTTAATTTTGGAATACCTTATTTCCTAAAATCTCATGATACCCGACAACTCCTCAATGCCAATTCCGATCTATTAAATACTTCCGGAAATATTGCCGGATTAACGGGAGCCTTCAATGGTGAAAATATAAAATATACAGTATTTGACGGAGGACGGGTGTATGACACGCACGTATCTTTCAATAATGCTACCGGAAGAATTACCAACAAAGAAGCATCCACAGAAAGTTTTTCTGACCACGCTACAGGGGTAAGTAGTTTCATTGGCGGAAGGGACGTGACTTTATCGAGCAATAATGTTCCTGTAGGAAATGCTAAGGGCGTTGCCATCAACTCAACAATAGACAGTTATATGTTTGACACCACGACTCTACCGGGTAACAGCTTTACGAGTACCGTATTCCAAAAAATATTGATTGCCCAGCCCAACATTTCCAATCATTCCTATGGAATCGATACCGGCTGGACCGAAGAATATGATGCGAGCGGAAACCTAGATTCGTTTGTATACAACGGTTTTAAATCCGGCAGCACATTCTATGACTATCAGGGAACTTACAACACTGATGACCGTAATTATGATATGATTGTTTATAATAATCCGTCTTATATCATTGTAAAATCTGCAGGAAATTCTTTTGGTTCAGGACCTGCCGGAACGGGCTCTGCTGCTCCCAAATATTATAGAACCCCGACAGGGACAGGAATAGCTTCTTTTAGTAGCACAGATACATTGCCACCCAACAATTGTGCTTTGGGGTACGACTGTATCGGCAGTGGTTCCTTAGCAAAGAACATCATTATAGTTGGGGCAACCAATATAATAACAGGCAATAACAACCGTTATAGTACAGCCAGTGATGTTGTTCACTCCAGTTATAGCAGTGCAGGTCCTAGAGATGATGGAGGAATCAAGCCGGATATTTCCACAGTAGGTACAAATGTTTTTTATGCTGCAACCGTTAACAGTACGGGAAACTCAACTTGGGCGGCAGGTAGCGGGACCTCTTTTTCAGGACCTATTGTAACAGGTATTATCGGACTCTGGACCCAAATACATAAGCAATTATTCAATAATGCATTATTAAATGCTTCGTCAGCAAAAGTACTTACCATTCACTCTGCATCGGAAGCAGGAAGTATAGGTCCGGATCCTCATTTTGGCTGGGGCTTTATCAATGCCAAAAAAGGAGCCGAACTCCTGGTTGGAAAAGCTAATAACACAGTGATCTTCAAAGATGAAACATTAACAAGCGGCGTAAAAAATTCTACAACAGTTAAAGCTTCAGGTTCAGAACCTTTAAAAGTAACAATCAGCTGGATTGATCCTCAATATAATATCAATTTTCAGACTGTCTCTGATGTTTTTAACAACAGAACATCAAAACTTGTTAACGATCTTGATGTAAGAATAATCGATACGACAAACAATACCGTTTACTATCCCTGGAAGCTTAATGCCAATAGTCCAATGACACCGGCTACCAAAGCAGACAACACTGTTGATAATGTTGAACAAGTTGTATTGGATACCCCTGTAGCGGGCAGGATTTATAGAATAGAGATCACCAATAAAGGGACATTAGTAAATAATGCGGGAGTTTCTGCACCCCCAAATTATTCTATTATAGTAACAGGATTTAACGAAGTACTGGGAACTAAAGATCTTGCTAGTTTAGATAATGAAATCACTATTGCTCCAACACTTACTAAAAATACTATTAATATCATAAAAGCGCCGAGAAAATCAACTTTCGCTGTATATGACCTGTCAGGTAAGAAATTACAAAATGGAATCATCAACAATGATCAGGAAACTATTAATGTTTCGTCTTATGTAAAAGGAATTTATATCGTAGAAGTAAAAACTGATACAGGCATAATTTCTAAAAAAATTATCAAAGAGTAGTTAATAATAACATACTCATAAAAAGACAGAATACTAAGAAATCTTAGTATTCTGTTGCTATAAATGAATATTAAATATTGTGGGCCTGATCATGAACTCTGATTACCCAATAATCATTCACCACTTCGTCATCTTCCTATACAAGAAATTGATGTTTGCGAAGCTTTTTAATTGAAAACATAGAAAAAATATAGTCAAATTCTTCATCGGTTATAGGAATTATTTTTTCTATATGCTGCCTGAAAATATTCATGATTTATTTGTTGGAAAACAAATTTATCTATTTATAAAATTCTAATACAAAAAATATAGTATTGAAATAATATGCGATCTCTTTTTTAGTAATTATTTTAGCTGTAAAATAAAAGACGGGGCAAGCCCGTCTCGACTAATAAAAAAGGATAAAAACTTCTTCTTTACAACTCAAAGTTTCGCATTCTTAACATCTAATAAAAATATTGCCTTTTATCTGACCTGTTAAGATGAGAATATAACATACTTATATTGTTATAAAATGAAATCTTTATTTTCTTGATACCCATAAAGTACTTAAAATTGATAGAGTATGAATAATACTTACGCCGTAACAACTTCATTTTACCTTTTGTACTTTACGGTAAATTCGTTTTATATTATTTTTTTTATTTATTAAGCTAAAGTACAGGTCATTTCTTTACTATAATTTCAAATTTCCCGAACAGATTTATGGATTTTCCGAATAAACAGTATTTTTTCTATAAAAAATTTAATTCAAATAAAAAAGACGGATAATTCCGTCTCGCGTTTAACTAATCCCTCTATTACTTTAATAAAGATCTTTATTTTGGGTTGCAGAAATGAATATATTAGGAGTATCAACATTAAACAACTAATTCTATCCATTCCAATCCTTTGGTAAGGAGAAATTTATCAATGGTCAATTATATACTTCTTTAGTTTGATATAGCAAAACTACATTCAATTTTTCTATAAAAGTTTCAAATTTTCCGAACGTATTTATCAATTCTCTGATGATCCGTTCATATTATACTTTTAATATCTATGTTAAGCTGTTTAGGTGTTTTTCCTGTATTTTTCTTAATAAAAGAACTAAAATTAGACGGACTGTTAAAATTTAATTCATAGGCTATTTCTACAATGGAATGGGTCCCCAGCAACATCAGCCTTTTCGTTTCTTTAACGACCTCATCATTGATCAAGTTTAACGGAGTTTTTCCAAAATTTAGCTTACAATGACTGTTTAATGTATCAACACTTACATATAACATATCTGCATAATCCACAACGTTTCTTTTATCTTTTATATGCAAGCTCAGCAGTTCCAGAAAACGGGCAGCAAGCTTAGTATTTTTTGCTTGTGTTACGAAATGTTTTTCGATTAAATGTATTAGAATAATTTGAAGGTAACTATAAGATTTGAAAATAGCCAGACTGTATGTTTTTTCCTGCTTAATTATTTTATCCATGTACTCTATTAAGGAGTATAAATGAAAAAAATCTGTTTCAGAAATCTGAACTTTAGGCTCCTTAAATAAAAGATGATGGTATTCTAAAGGAGATATATGAGCAAATATTTCTTTTCCAAACTGAATAATTTTTCCTTCGGCAAGATCTCTATTAAGTAAGTGAACCTGTCCAGGCTGTATCATAAACACTGAAAGATCTTCCAATGTAAACCGCTGATCATCTATCAGTTGTGACCCACCTCCCTTTTGAATAAAAAGGATTTCGAAATAATCATGTTTATGTATTTTTGTAAAATCATACGGATTATTATAATCCAGCGATTCGACAAATAACAGTCTATTTGGATGGTCTAAGGATACAATCTTCATCATATTTAATCATTAGTAATTAGCAATATTAATATTCTGATCCCCATAAAAATTGTAAGAAAACGAAGTGTACTTACGAAATCCCCAAATATTTGATAGAATACGATCTTGATAATTTATCATCATCTTTGCCACAGAGCTGCTCAACAGATAAAATAATTACAAAAGCATTTACATCATATTTCTAAATATTTTTAAGACACCCTTATTTTTACAATAGTAACTAAACAATTTATTGTATTTAATTTAAAATCACCTATATTATAATACAGTAATTAAACAAAAAAAGCAAAAATCATCCAAAAAAGCAAACTTTTGGATCACAAAATAAGTGTGATTTGAATCACAAGACACTATATTCTATCCGGGAGCATAGATAAGCATGTTCCCGAATTAAAATATAATGAAGAATTAAATGACAATAACTTACCTTGTTTTAAAATCTACTTTTTCTCTGATTGGACTTTAAGATTCTTTAACCAGATTTGTAATGAATTTTCAAGGCCTTTTTGAAATGTATTTCTTAATAGGGACACTAACCATCCTTCCATACTTTCTTCTACGCTCACAATTGTTTTTCCATCGTATTCTATAAATGACCAATTATGGATAGCAAATGCTCCGAAAGCTTTACCTGACCAGCCGATCTTTTGTCCGGACACTACAGTATGCAGGGTAGAATGAATAGTTAAACCACCACTTTTCCAATCAAAAGAACTTCCTTTCCGGAATGGACCGCTCAGTTTAGTATCTTTAACATCACTATACCAATCCGTCCAATGATCTATATCACTCATAATTTGAAATACCTTCTGCGGTGGGGCATCTATTGTAATTTCCTGATAGGTTTTTACAGGAGCCTCTCTATTAATAGATTCTGATACCGTATAAGAGTTGGACACTTCTAGCAAAGTAATAGTTATTGCAAGTGCGCCTACTATTAAAATAAGACTATAAACTAACATTTTCATTTTTTTTGTTTTTTCTTTATTTAAAAAATTTTAAATGATCATGAACAAATTGTTCAAATCCGATCGCTGGTTTTCCGGTAATATCATAAACAGTCTCAAAAACTTCAGAAGCCTCCCTTCTTTCGTAATGAGCATAATCTTCAATAAGACCACCTATTTGCCAGTCCGGAAATCCGGCAACAGTTAATGCGCCGTGCATTTGTTCTGAATTTAAATCTATATAGTTAATTTCAGTTTCCAACAGACGAGAAAGTATTTCCGCCATTTGGAAATGGGTGAGCGACTCTTTTCCTGTTATAGTATAGATTTTGTTTTCATGCCCAGCCTCAGTTAGCACTCTGGCGGCTACTCCTGCAATATCCCGGATATCAACTGCACTGACGGATGCATTTCCCAATGAACCATAAAATTTTCTTTCGTATTTAATGGAATGCCCAAATGCTATAAGACCCTGCATAAACAAATTAGGACGTAAAAAAGTATAATCCATTCCCAACTCCCTGATTCGACTCTCAACAACGGCATGATACCTTAGAAAACGCACCGGAGAGTTTTTATCTGCAGCCAGCTGGGATAATTTCACAATATGCTTCACCCCTGCTTTATATGCTGCATTAACAAAGTTGAGCTGAAGCTCTTCGGCATATTCTGAAGAGTTGGTAAGCAAAAATGCTTTTTCGATTCCTTGCAATGCCTGAATAAGACTGTTACTGTCTGAGAGATCACCTACCACTAATTCAGCCTGTGGTAAATTGTTCATCAAGTCTGCTTGATCATTGTTTCGGACAAGAGCTCTAAAAGAGACATTCATATCTACCATTTTTTTAACGAGTTGTGTACCTACACTTCCTGTTGCTCCTGTAATTAAAATATTTGCATGTTTCATAAAAACTGTTTTTTAATAATTCAAAATTCGATTAAACCAGGATAACAGAATTGTAAGAAAACGAAGAGGATTTTACATCCTTTCTATATTGGCGAATGAGGTTATGAAAAACCTGTATTACCATTTTCAAAAGTAATGCTGAACTCATAAAGTCCATCGATGATTGCAATTATCGTAGAATCAAAAGGAAAAATTCAAGAAAGCAAAAGAGCCTGTGAATACACACTAGAAAAGTGAGTCAAAAAAATATGCCCATCAACTATTTTGCCTTTTATATTGTAGTTGATGGGCATAATGTATGATTCGGATGACAAAATAGATCCGGTTAATTTTTAGGATCACAGATGGCTTCCTGAAATTTTAAATATTTTGATGGAGTAAGATGAATATAATGTTTAAAATCCTTAATCAACTGACTCTGGTCATAGTAACCGCACTGATTTATTACATCAAACCAATCGATCTTAGTGTTTCTGCAGGATACAGACTGAATAATCTGGATGGCTTTTAAAAAACGCTGATACCGATAGATCTCTTTTGAGCTGTAGCCAAAGTGTTTCTTATGATTAGCTTGCAGCGATCTTTCAGATAATTTATTCTTTTTGGAAATTTCTTTTATTGGGCTGAAGGTGGTCCGGTCAAAAGATGCAATTTGCTCAGCGATCTCGTTACGGTTTCGTAAATAAGGCTGACAAAAGTCCAGTAATGCCTGAACCCTATTTTCATTCCCGTCAATCTTTTTTAATACAGACCAAAGTGCTGTAAAACAATTTTGATGCAACAATTCGTCCGGATGTATCGCTAAACTCTCTGTCAAATCTGCACTTCCAAAAAACCTAAAAAAAGCATCATCCTTAAAATTACAAACCAAAATCTCCGCACCTACTGGAAGCATATAGTTAAAAGCCTGTTTTATTGGTCCTAGAATAATACACCGCTCTACGATAATCTGATCTTTATCTTGAGTCAGAAAAGATGCCGGTACACCAAAACTGAAAATCATTATTGTCTGGTAAGAAGGCAAAAGTGTTTTTTCTATAATTTCTTCCGACCCATTTTCAGCAAAATAAAAATGGGAGAAAATATCTTTAAACGTAGAAGGAGCCGAAATTCGGTAACTACTATAACCCGTCATCTTTTCCAAACTTTAGAAATAAAACGTTAATTAAATATATTACCGTTTTCAAATATAATTTTAAGACAAACAAATATATCTAATTTTTATAATATTGATAATAAAAAAGCCATTGATTAATTGTTATCAATGGCTATCGATCAATTTACAGCAAGAAATCAGTACCAAGCCATAAAACCTTCATAAGCAAAGCGAATGCAATACATTTGAAGATAGTTTCGTCATTGCAGCAATTACTCGCGAAAAATTAATACAAGCCGGTGGACATCGCTACATCAATGCACGACGACCCGACCTCTATCGTGAGATTATCGGCCAACAACATGGGTCAACCCAAAAAGTAGTCTGGCTGCATCCCAACAATAGTTAATTTGACCTAAAACCAACTCCTGATTTAGGGCTTTCAACCACAGTCTTAAATCAGGTGATCCAATGTCAGTATTTTAAATTACACCAATTTATAGTAACATCTGATTAACTTGCCCAGAATGTATTGGGAGAAGAAAATAATTAGCAATGTACTTACTAATTTAATGAGCACACCACTATTTTTGATGCAATTTATATGGTTTTCAGCTCATATTTCAGTTCAGATAGTAAATTCCGATATTTTTTATAGTCAATCAATTCGAACATATCCTATTCCTGAAGTTTATCCAGATGGCCAAGCCATTTTAATGGTGAATAAGTGTCTCCTATACAAAGTTTTAAGATCTGTCTATTGTTCTTTTCAAAGTTCTCGCTGTTGCTGAGGATAATAACGGCAATTCCACTTTCAGGAAATGCCACAGCATAATTCTGATTGGCTTCACCGTGGCCTGTATGGAAAAAAGCCTTGCCAAAAGGTGAGCTGAACAGTCCTACTCCCAATCCCCAGGCAAGATTAATGACATCATTTTCATTGGTGATGCTATCTTTCAAAGGTCCGAATCCCCTCTTACTCTTTATCATGATCTGTGGCTTAAGCATCTCAAGATAAGCTTTATCAGATAGACCTTTCTCTTTCATCAGGTTAATCATAAAATTCGCATAATCATTTGCCGTGGTAGACATTGAACCGGCTGCTCTGCTGCTTTCCCTTCTTTCTGAGCCGTATTTCTTCCCATCTTTAAAATAAGCATTGGAAAAATTGTCTTCAAATTTACTTTGCCATATCATGTTTGTATGTCTCATCTGCAGCGGTTCGAAAACTTCTTCTCTTGCAATATCTTCAAGTTTCTTTCCTGTATATTCTTCTATCATAAATCCCAGGAAATTAATGCCTTCATTGGAGTAATAGAACTTTTCACCCGGCTTGGCGATAAGGTTAACTTTATTACCATACAGACTCCGGAGAACCGGCATTCCGGAAGTATGGCTTAAGAGCATTCTGGGTGTGATTAAGTTGAAAGCTCCAGGATCTTCTGCCAGGTCTTTCCATTTTGTATACTCTCCTACAGGTTTTTTAAGATACTTGTAAACAGGTTGGTCGAGACTGAATATCCCTTTCTCTACCAGACGCATAAAAATGTATGCACTCACAGGCTTGGTAAGTGAAGCTGCGTACATCACTGTACTGTCGTTCAGCTTCTTTTTGTTTTCAATATCCTTATAACCGAAACTTACTGAATAGATCACCTTATTTTGGTTGACAATAGCAACCTGAAGACCGGCAATCTTAGCGCTATCAACTAAACGTGACAACCGCTGCTGAAGAATTTGAGAATCGATTGTTTTTCCGTTAAGGTGTCTGATCTTGATATTTTTTTGTGCAATTAAAGGGAATATCCAGATTAAAAATACAAGGGTGAAGAGTTTTTTCATGAGGAAAATATTTATGACAAATTTAGCGGCAAATGGCTATAATTTACCAAGACTCTTTCACGACATGTTTACGCCATTTGGCTCTGGAAAAGACTTTAAAGAGGTTTATTTCAAAAACCGACAGGTTAAAGGATAGAAACTGTCTCTTTTGTTAATGCTCCTGAAAATATTGATAACACACATGACAAGAACATAGAAATAGATAATGATCACCAATGGAAATCCAACGGAAAATACAAAGACCATTAATAAAACTGACGGTACAAGGAGAAGCGACATGGTGATCTGAAAATTAACTACCAACTTCCCTTCAAGGTCGTAAGCCTGGGATTCATCTTTCTTAAAAAACCAAAGAAGTCCGGGAAGAATGATATTGAAAACAGGAAAAAAAAGTCCGATAAGAGCCAATATGTGAAAAACCGGTTTTATTTTATCTCCATTTTTGATTTCCTGGGATTCCGGGATCTGGTCATTTACCATCAATTCTTCAATTTCTATTTCGAGTGCGTCTGCAAGCATCTTTAGCGTTGCGGGATGTGCCTCAACCTTTCCGCTTTCAATACGCTGTATCGTTCTTCCACTCACGCCGGAAACATCTGCAAGCTGTTGCTGGCTTAGTCCTTTATTACGCCTGTAATGTGCTAATTTTGAAGTCATAATACGCAAAAATATAGAAATTAATAATTTCTATTGCAAGAAACATTAATCAGAATTATTTTTATACAGTAAATAACAAATAAAGAGAGCAACATTAACTAATACAGCAAAAGCGTTTGAAAAAATTATGGGTAATTCGTTTTTGAGAAAGCCATACCATACCCATAATGAAAGCCCTAAAATAAGCACCAGAATCATAACCCATGACAAATCCTCAACATTTCTTTCTCTTATTACTTTTATAAGCTGAGGAAGCATTGAAACGGAAGTTAAAATCCCGGCAGCGATTCCTAAAATATTTTCATCAATCATTATAACTTTTTAAAAACAAAACTAATATTACTGGACGATCACTCAATTAATTGCCAAATAATAGGACAAATACTATACAATAATTCAGAACTTATTTATAATTGGTAATGACTTTAATCTAATTATACATAAAACCATAAAAATTAATAATAAAACTGTCAGATGAAATATTGACGGCAAATTGTCCGCCAAACCACCTCCTGCCTGAACTATAGAAAGATAGGCTTTCAAAAAAGGCGTCGTTGGAAGCATATTTGAAAACAACTGTATAAGTTTAGGTAAGGCCTGATATGGCATAGAATATCCCGTTATCAAAAATATAGGGTAAGACGAAAAAACCATGACCTGAAATGTGAAAAGTTTAGATTTGAAAAAACTCCCGATCAGTATCCCGAAAACTAATATTGTAGCTATAAAAAGAGCCATTAATAAAGCTAAATCTAAATAATTTCCCCTTATTTCTACTCCGAAAACTGAAAAATTGATTGTCACAAAAAACAACCCGAAAATCATAAAAATAATGAAGTATAAACTACTCTTCCCGATAAGTAATTTAGAAATATTGCGTCCTGAAAGCTGATAAAGCTGACTCAGTTTTTTCTCTTCTCTTTCAGAGGCAAAACTTGCAGCAACACCTATCAGTAAAGTCTGTTGCAAAATTATTGCCAATAATCCGGGTAATAAAAACGCACCATAGGTCATCCCTGAATTGTAAAGCGGACGGTAATCCATATTAATTGGATTGGTCATTTTCATCGATTGATCATCATTCATTCCTTGCTTATTGAAATAGGTTTTTCGCACACCTGCTCCAACCGTAAGGCAAACTTTGGTTACTGCACTTAATAAATCGCTGGAAGGTAAAAACCGGGAAGCATTCAAAACAAGATTTACATTAACCTGCTTTTGGGAGAGAATATACTTTTCCATGTCTTTCTCAATATAAAAATATCCTTCAACCTCTCCATTATATAGCTTTTCGTTTGCCTCTGAAATATCGGAAACAGGAATTATATCAATCATCGGAGTAGAATTCAGTTGATCTGTTAAAAGTCTTGATATGGCTGTTCCATCTGCATCAATCAAGGCCAATTTCACTTTTTCCTCTCCTTTGTTCAGATAAATGCTTCCATACATAAAGGCATAAACAATCGGCGCCAAAAGTAAAATCATAAACAGACTTGAATCTTTTGAAACGTTTTGGGCTTCCCGTTTTATGATTTGGAATATTTCTTTCACACCTTTTGATTTTTAAGATAAATATTCACTTTATTTTGGAAAAAAAGAATCGCAAGCGAAAAAGTAATTCCAATAAACAGCAAAAGCTTATAAATTTCCGGCATCGCGTAAGATATGGGAAGTTTCATAAAATAAACTTTAATAAATCCATCCAGAAAGTGTGTGTAAGGCATTATTTCTGCATAAAATTGATCATACCAGGGCATTGCCGTTCTTGGAAATGTAAATCCGCTGAATACAAAAGCCGGAGAAGTAAAAAACAGTGCAATATCCGTTACTAAAAGCAGATTGTTTGAAATTGCTGAAACCATCATCCCTATACCGATGCATGCAAGCGACATTAAAGTATACATAATGAAGAAATTAAAGTAAGTTTCTGGTTTTTCTAAATTGTACATAGGAAATACCAAAAAAGCAACCAATAAAAAAAGAATCCATGCAATACAAAGGTGTGCAAACATTTTTCCAATAAAAATCTGTGAGGAAGAAGTTGAAATCTTCAAAAGTTCATCAATTGTACTTCTTTTAAACTCCAAATTAAGGATAAGAACAGACGCTACGATTAAGGCCATTTGCAAACCTACGGTTATCAGGCCCGGAGTAAGATACATCTGATAGTTAAAATCAGGATTATACAACGTTGTTGTATTTAACTTAATAGGCTGGACCAAAGTATTCGCTTTTTCAGCAGGCATTCCCTGCCTTTCCGCTTTTTGAAGAACTACAGCAAGCCCTCCTTTGATAATGGTTTCTGCAGCTCCCTTATAGATCATCTTCGCAGGAACAAGATAGGCACCATTGGTATACAGCGTGATATTGGACTGATGATCTTTCTTTATATCCGCTTCCATATTTTTCGGAAAATGGATTGCCCCGAAGATTTCACCTTTTTTCATCAGACTTTCGATTTCTGAATTACTGAAAGCTGTATGGGTAAAATGTATATATTCATTTTGCTCCATCATATCGGTGAGCATTCGGGAAACTGAAGAACGATCTTCATCCCAAACTGCCATCGGAAGTTCCTTTGCAAACTGCTTCTGATAAATAAAACCGTAAAAAATAAAAATAAGAGGTGGAATTACCAGTAAAACCACATAGAAATTAGGAATCGAAAAAATTCGCTTCCATTCTCGCAGCATTATTTGGCTAATGGTCTTCAATTTAAATTAAAAAAATATTATGGTAAAATCAGTTGCGCCGTCATACCGGGACGAAGCCCTTTAATTGAGCCCAGATTTTCGGGCTTTACTTTTATCTGGAATGTTCTCAGTTCAAATTCTCCGTTCTGTTTTTCGGGTACCCAATCCGCATATCCCAATGCAGGCGCCAGTTCCGATATTCTACCTTTTACTTCTTCCGGGGTACAACCCGGGATTTTCATTGTTACGGATGTTCCTTTATCTATTTTATTCATCTGGCTTTGGCGGAGATTGAATTTTACAAAATATGAATTGTCCTTCTGAATGGTCATCATAGGATAACCTGCATTTACCATTTCGCCTTTGTTTGAAATAACTGTTGAAACCTTTCCGGAAGCAGGAGCTTTTATAGAAGCATTATCTTTAATTTGTTCGGTAAGTTTCTCTGCATCCTTTGCCTGATTCAGAACTGATTGTGCTGAGTTTTTAAGTTCATCATTACTTCCTCGCTCTAACAACTGTACATTTAGTTTTGCTGTTTCAAGCTCTTTTTGGGCCGCTTTAAATTTAAAATAAACAATATCTCTTTCCTGTCCGGAAACCACACCCTCAGAATAAAGATTCTGGAAACGTGAATAGGTTTTATTCATTAAATCCATCTGTTGCTGTGCAATCTGCTGAAGATTCTTTGCAGAAGCCAAAACTTCAGGTTCCACCCCCCGATCGACTTTATTCAGTTGGTTTTGAGCAATAGTTACTGCTTCAGAAACCTGCGACTGAATGGTCTCTATCTCTGAGGTTTTCATCTGGGCAACAATCTGCCCTTCTTTCACCTCATCATCCTGCTTTACCAGTAACTCGACCACCCTTCCGGGTAAAGAAGCAGATACATCTACAAATTCTGCATCAACCATTCCGATAACGGCATCCTGACCGGCTTTTGAAGATTTATTTCTAAGAAGATATATAACCGCAATTGCCAAAACAATCAAAGGAATAAAAACCGCCCAATAATTTTTTATAAAGTTCTTCATCTTGTTCTGATTTTATGGAATATAATTGATCATGTTTTCGGGATTCCCGGTAATAAAAAAATAAGTTGCCAATGCCGTTTGATAGGCAACCAGCGAGGTGTAATACAATTTTTCGGTTTCATACTGTAACTGAAGCACATCATTAACATCCTTCACAGAAGCCAGACTGTTTTCCAGTCGTTTTCTTACCATTTCAGTGGTTGTATAAGTCTGTTTCCTGGACTCATCAAAGGTTTCACTCTGTTCTTTCAGACTAATAAGTTTATTCTGTGCTACTCTGGTTGCAAGATTTATGGCTTTCTGTTTCTGTTCTATTAACAAATCAGCTTCTTTTATAACAGATTCTGATGCCTGATTTCTGGATCTCCTTTCGGGATCAAAGAGTGTCCACTGCATTTCTATCCCGACCAGCCATGGAGGCGTGATCAGAGGAAGATCCTTTCTGAAAAACTGATAATTTCCAATGGCAAAAATATTCGGCTTTGAGAGAGATTTAGTAATCATAAGACCTGTTTCTGCTTCTGTTTTTTTGCTTTGAAGGAGTTTAATATCTGCATTATTTTCTGAATTGGAAAATCTTGGAAGTTCTGTATTTTCGGTTAACTTCTCAGTAATTTCCAATGGTTCGTCTAATGAAACTCCCATTAAATCTTTAAGGGTAAGCAAGGCATTTTCTTTTTCAAGATTCAGGTTTTTAAGATTGGTTTCTCCTTGTTTTTTAGCAATATCCGCCCAATTTTTCTGATAAGGCGGGATAATTTCTGATTTCAAGAGATTTTCAGCATATTTTTCATTCTGATGAAGGGATGCAACACTTTTTTGCTGCTTCTCAATCATTGAATTGAGATACATGATCTGAATATACTGTAGTATTATATTATAAGTTATAAGGTCTTTTGAAGATTTGAGATTGGCTTTTCCGCTTTCCACCTGCTGTTCCGAAAGCTTTTGTGAAGCATTCAGCTTTCCACCCAGATAAATAGGCTGTCTTACAAAAACACCGGCCAAAAAGTAACTTTGTTTTGCAATTGCTGGGTTGTAATTGGGATAGACCGCATTAATAATATCTTTGGAAGTCTGGTAAATAACATCCTGCACACTTTGTGGAAGAGAATTCCCCGTGATTTCCTGATAAACGGAATTGGCAGAAGACACGCTCTGTTGTGCTGATCCCTCTACGATTCCGCCTTTTACCTGTTGAAGATTAATTTTAATAGGTTCTCCGATATAGTTGTAGCCTCCAAGTAAATCTACCTTTGGTAAATTATTATTTTTATTGGACTGCACAAGCTTTTCCCGGGTTTCCAAAGATTGCTCCGCCAACTTTATAGCAGTATTATTTTTAATTGCATTATTGATACATTGCTGTAAACTAACACTCTGGCAAAAGACATTTGCAGAAATCAGCACAAAACATATCGGTATTATTTTTTTAAATCGTATAATTTGTATGTACATAACATCTTATCCAAATTTAATCAAGAAATGAATTATAAAATCAACAAGGACGAGGAATACACTACATTACCATTTCCTATACCACCATTTAAAGCATTAAGATAATGTTTGCTGTAGTCTGATAATTGAACGAAAGAATTTTAAACTGTAATTTTAATTGCATAAAACTCTCCAGAGGGATAACCCCAGTACTACTTATTCTATGTTCAAATTTGAGCTAATTTTTCTATGGCGGAAATCTTCCAGTTGCTATTGATTGTTCATATACTGTTCTTAGCCAGTATGAGAATGAAAAACGGGATTTAAAACAAAGTAAATTTTCATATAAATGCTTATTAATATTTGGTTTGTCTTATAAAAATACAAATTATTTTAATTAATTCACCATAACAAGTTTTAAAAAATATTAATATATTCCAGTTTCACTAAAATTTCAAAAATTTACTTTCCATGATATTTTAATGAATTTATAATTTGTCAGATCCATGTTTTTAACCTAGTCTTATTTCGATAAAAGACAACTATAAGAATAATTTTTCGATTCTTTCAGGCTTCAAATTATGAATAGTAGAAAACCTAATAAAGCACCTCCTAACACTACAAAAGCACTGTTAACTTTGGTAAATCTGAATACAAAAATCAGACTGGCAATTGCAATGACTGCAGTACGCCAATCTGCAATGCTGTCTTTTGCCATTTCATAGCACACAGCTACAATAATAGCTACTGATGCAACATTTACTGCATCTAAAAATGTGGATAAAATTTTTGAATTGCGGACTTGTTTCATCAACGGATGAAGTATTGCTACGAATACAAATGAAGGCAGGAAAATAGCAATGGTGGAAAATACAGCGCCTGCAAAACCGTTGATTTGAAACCCTATAAAAGTAACTGAAGAAAAGACAGGCCCCGGTGTAAATTGTCCAACTGCAATAGCATCTATCAGTTGTTGACGTGTTAGCAAACCCGTTGATACCAATTCAGCATCTAAAAAAGCAAACAAAACGTAACCGCTTCCATACAGAATAGCACCAATTTTAAGGAAAATCAGAAAAAGATGAAAATTTTTAGATGATAGAAAACCGGAATCCGGAATTTGTAATAATACCACCGGAATAAAAGAATGAACTTCACTTCGCTTATTGATAAGATATAATAATACAGCAAGCAAACCTGCTCCAAATAAGAGAAAAATCTCATTGATACCCAATAAAGATAAAATCAGAACACTTATACCAATAAACCAGAGCTTTAACGTTTTCAGTGATTTCTTGCCCAAAGGATAGATGGCTGCTAAAATAACCGATATGATTGCAGGTTTTATTCCATAAATAAAAGGCTGAACTTCCGGAAGCTGTCCATATTCTTTATACAGCCATGCAAAAAATAAAGTGATGAGAACTGCGGGACATATAAAACATAATCCCGCTACAATAAGTCCTTTCCAACCAGCTCTGTCCTGCCCGATATGGATTGCCATTTCTGTACTGTTGGGTCCGGGTATTAAGTTGGTTGCTCCCATCATATCCAGAAAATGTTGTTCGGTCATCCATTGACGCTTTGTTACGACCTCCTGCCGCATCATAGCAATATGCGCGGCTGGTCCTCCAAAAGCTGTAATCCCTAATTTCAGGAAAATACGTGCAAGTTCTTTCAGTTTATTTTCCTTTTTCATGAATTACTATATATTCGTCAAGTAAATAAATGCTATTTTTCATTATGCAATTTAAAATCCTGATTGTTAGAGGTATACTTTTCATAACATAGAAATTTCAGATATAATGAAATTTTTCTCATAAAATTACACAGATTTATGAGATGATAAAGTTTTTCATACATTCTTATATTTTCAAACATTCACAATCTTTTAATGGCTAAGAAATTTGATTTAAAATAGATGAAATCTTCTATTCTATTTCTACAAAACAAAGATCATACATCCAATTTGTTTACGTCATAATCATATACCCAGTGCATTTTCTTCTTTTCCATGTTAATAAAATATTTTAACATACTGTCTCTGAATAAATTAATCAGCCAATTAGACTTTAATTTTGCCTTACCGATCTTCCTTGCCTGTGCAATGATCTTCACTACTCTGGCAGATCTTAATTGCTGAAATCGGGAAAAAGCAATTTCAGGGTCCTCATATTTGATTATGCATTTCGCCAACACCGCACTATCTTCCAAAGCCAGTGAGGCTCCTTGCCCTGTATGCGGTGAAATAGCATGGGCAGCATCTCCGATCAAGCAAACTCTTCCGGTGTACCATTTTTCCAGAGCAGGCATATCAAAGATAGGATAAGCAAATAAATCATTACTTGCCATAATAATTTCACTGATTTTTCTGGGATCTTGTGAATGCAGATCCAAAAGATCTTTTTTTATTTTCAATTGTTGAGATTGGTCATCCGAAACCGGACGATGCGGTTCCTGTTCAGTATCATAATTGTTAAACCACCAGGTTTCTCCCGTATTGGTTGTTGAAAACCCGAAAAATGCCTGTTTACCAAACACCATTTCCATAGCTTCCGAAGGTATTGTCCGATTAGGAATTTTTACAACTGCTCCCGTGGATAGCATTTTTGTATAAATGGGTGGTGGTGAATCTGGAAAGAGCAGTTTTCTGCATTTTGAATAAATCCCATCTGCACCTATCATATAATCATAGTCCTTATAAATTTTTTTGTTTGTTTTTATATTGAGCTTTCCTTCAAAATCTTCAAAAGACTCCAATTTACATTCATATTCTATGAAACCGCCCAATTCAACTAGTTTTTCCTGCAATAAATTACTTATTGCCGATCTCTTAATCTGGATACCCGCTATTCCATAAGCATCCTTTTGATAGGAAGCATCCAATTCGGCAATCTGCTTTGCCTTTGAATTGTAAAAACGAAGTGTCCCGGGAACATATTCTTCATAGATCCTGGAGATGTCAATAAGATCAGCAAGAACATTCAATCCGTTCGGCGATATTCCTAAGAACAGCCCTTCTCTCATTTCTTCTCTGGAACGAGTTTCGATAATTGTAACCTGAACTCCCCTTTTAAGCAGCTCAATTGCTAATGCGGGCCCGGCAATTCCGGCTCCAACAATCATTACTTTCTTATTATTCATAATATATTTTTTTTAGATCCGTCATCTGTTTTCAGTTTTGAAATATATACATAACCTATATTTACCACTACATATAACCCAACACGTATATAATTAAGGTTTTTCCAGAGCATTGCCTCTTTCAACAAACCGGGCTCTACAACTGGTCTAACCTTCATCGCCATAAATGTCATCAAAGTGGGTGCAAAATACTGTAAAGTCCAAATCCTTAATCCCATATGGATCAGCAATAGAAATAACATAGCGTTTCGCCTTTGCCTGAAATGCCAATTAAAAAAAAGAGCTAACAATAGAAAGATCTCGTGAATGGAATGAACTATTATCCAAAAAAATTTAAAATCTAATCCATAAGCAGTCTTAAAGAAAAACAAGGATGCAGGTGGTCCAGCCGTCCAAGCAGGAACCATAATTGCAGTTTCCCACAGTTGAGCTCCGTTCATCATAAAATAGAGCGCAGTAGCGACGTATAGCCAATTATTAGCTCTTAAAGTGGTATCAGTCATAGTATTTTCATTTATTATTTTTTTCCCATTTTATATAATAAAGGTATTATAGGTATCTTTACAGTGAAGCAAATTATTAATATCATTAAGTATCTTAATAACAAAGATAAATTATTTTTATGACTGACAAAAAAAAAACAGAACAAGTTGAGCACCTGACCAGGGAATTTTCTACAGTTACAGTACTAATGCATCAGGCAATTGCACAAAAGGCGGGTTTAGCAGGTACGGACCATAAATATATAGACCTGCTTCTTCAACACGGTTCAATGACCGCAGGGCAGCTTGCAGAATTAAGCGGCATTACTACAGGAGCAGTTACCGCAATGATTGACAGGCTTGAAAAAAGCAAATTAGTCAAGCGTGAGCGCCAGACGGATGACAGAAGAAAAGTTTTAGTAGTCCTGGATCAGGAAGAAGCATTCAATCGTATCGGGCCTGCTTTTAAAATAATGCAGGAGGACCTTAAACAATTGTATAATGGTTTTACGGAAATGGAGCTGGCAACGGTAGAAAAATACTTAAAAGCAGCTATTGAATTCACCAACAGACAGATCAGAAACCTGAATGAAAATTCATAGTACGGATAATACATTATAAATAAAGTTAGCCTTCTTCCACCCTTTGTAGAGGGCTAACTCTAATAATTATGGGGAAATTAGAGAATAACTGGGAACATACGAGTCTGGTCCACAACCATTATCAGTAAATCTTAAAAAGAATACTAATCATACTTAAAGCCTTCGTTAACATTATCTTTGTTAATAATGTTCTTATGCCCTTTAAAAATTGTACCGATACTGATCCATATCGTGGAAAAAAGCAAAGAGAGACAGGTAATTCCCAGTCCGGCTTTATAAAGTTCGTATTCCACAATATTTGTTTTGTAAGCAACCGATAATGCAAGAATTCCAAATTCACCCGTTTGGGAAAGTAATGCACCGCCGTAGAGACTATCCTTCCATTTAAACTTTAACAGCCTGAAAAAAAAAGCAGACATAATACTATTACTGATCAATACGACTACCGTACCTAAAGCAATGAGCTTATAATTAGATATAAGATAAGGAATATCCATGCGAAGCCCTATGGATACAAAGAATAATGAAACAAAGAAAACCTTGAAAGGCAGCAGAGAATGCTCAAGCCAGTGAAAAGCTTTCATCTTACCCACCAAAATCCCGGCAATAAAGCTTCCTAATGCAGCACTCATACCGATCACTTCTGCCAGAACGCCGAATCCGAGACAAATAAAAAGCCCCGAAAAGACCTGTAAATCACGGTCATTCTCTATAAAAGAATACGAAAACCCGATCTCCCTGATATGTCTGATCTTCCTGAAAATAAAGAAAATGGCGATGCAGACAGCCAAAGGTAATATAAAATTAAAAAAATTATATTTTTCACCATTCCAGAATTTCAGAACCATCAAAGCCGGAGCCAGAAGAAGATCCTGCAACAACAAGATATTCAGGATAACAATTCCGAATGCTGTATGTATCGTACCGTGCTTCTTTAAAAATTCAACTACGACCGCAGTGCTGTTAAATGTAAAAAGCATTGCTATAAGTACGATACTTTTATAATCAAGATCAAGAAGCTTCCCGATACAATAAGCAAAAAGCAGGCTTAAAACTATTTTTATACCCTGTGCCAATAAAGGCTTGATAATTAAGCTCTTTTTATTAGGAATATTGATTTCCATCCCTATAAAGAACATAAGCAGCAGTATCCCGATCTCTCCAACCACTTCTATCTCTTCCGGGCTGGTAAAAAGTTTCAATACATTGGGACCAAGCAATATACCCGTAATAATATAAGCAATAAGGTAGGGCTGATTCAGCTTTTTCAGCAAAAACATCAATCCCAACGTTGTCATACATAAAACACATACTGTCCAAAGCATATTTTTCTGTATTTTATCTATCCGGTCATACACTTTGATAATCATATAGATCGTATAAAAACAAGCCCCGTTTTGAGGCTTGTTTCACGATATGTCCAAAAGGACCTATTTTATTTCTATCAACCTTGGCGGTTTCTGTTTCGCTTCTTCCTTTTTAGGAATCGTCAACATCAATAAGCCATTTTCATATTTGGCCTGGATATTTTCCTGGTCGACCACATCTTTTGGCAATTCAAAACTTCTCTGGAATGATTGATAACTGAATTCCCGGCGGGTAAAATTTCCCTCTTGAGTTTCATTGCTATCCTGCTTAGCCGAAGAAATAGTCAGAAGATTTCCGTCAAGTTTAATTTCAAAATCATTCTTCTCCATACCCGGAGCTGCTACCTGTACCTGGTAGGTATCGGCATTTTCTACAATATTGACCGAAGGAACAGTAGTGCTTGTAGATGAATAATTATTGTTCCCCCAGTTAAAAAGTTCACGATTAAAAAAATCATCAAAAAGATTAGGAACTCCTGGTACGTTACTCCAATTTTTCTTAATAAGATTCATAATAATGCTCTTTTAAAGTTAAACAATCCATTATTAAATATCAGCCGGCCAGCTGTTAAGAGATTAAATTCAAAAAAAATACCAATCCAGAAAACCTGATTTTTTTTCATACATACTGTCAAAATTTCAGCTTTGTGTCAAAGTGACCATCATACATAATCGTCAATAATAATGAAAATGATAAGAATTTATCTGCTTTTATAATGAACTGCAGGAAGCTTTTCCAATATCTCCGCGCTTTGCTCCGGGGTAATATCACGTTGCGGTTCAGCAAGCATTTCGTAGCCGACCATAAATTTTTTCACTTCGGCATTACGTAGCAAAGGCGGATAAAAATGCATATGAAAATGCCATTCTGGATGTAGTTTTCCATCAGTTGGAGACTGGTGAATTCCTGCTGAATAGGGAAACGAAATCTCAAAAAGATTGTCGTATTTCGTGGTTAAATCTTTTATAATCGATGCTAAAGATAATTTTTCGTCTTCGGAAAACTGAAGAAGATTTTCAATTTTCCGTTTGCTGACAATCATTGTTTCGTAAGGCCATACAGCCCAGAACGGAACGACAGCTACGAAATCCTCATTTTCAAGAATGATTCTTTCATTGGTTTCCAGCTCTTTTTTCACATAGTCTTCCAAAAGAGAAGTCCCGTTTTTCTCAAAATATTTTTTTAGATTTTCCTGAGTTTTCAAAACATTGGATGGTATAGAAGACTGCGCCCAGATTTGCCCGTGCGGATGCGGATTGCTGCAACCCATCACCTGACCTTTATTCTCGAAAATCTGAACGTGGTTGATATAATCCAATCCCCCCAGTTCTTCATATTGCTGTTGCCACACATCAACGACTTTTTTGATATCATCAACTTCCATTTCAGGCAGTGTTAGATTGTGATTTTCTGAAAAGCAAATAACACGATTGATACCTCGTTCGGGTTTTAATAAAAAGAAACCCGACGCTTCCTCAGAAAACTCAACATCGTCTTTCATCAATGAACCGAAATCGTTATCAAAAACATAAACACCTTTATAATCAGGATTTTTTTCACCGTTAACACGAACATTTCCCGAGCATAAATAACAATCCGGGTCGTGAGACGGAAGCTGTTCCTGCGTAGTTTTTTCGGTCTGTCCTTGCCAAGGGCGGTTTGCTCTTTGAGGCGACACCAGAATCCACTCGTCCAAAAGCGGATTGTATCTTCTGTGAGGATGATTTTTTTGATTAAATGACGAATTCATTTTCTTTGTATTCATTAATTCCGTCCGATATTTTCACTCTGTAAACTTTCATTCCAATGCCGAAAGCCTTTTTATATTTATCTGTAATTGTTGAAATCACATCATCTACATTTTCATCTTTAATAAGGTTAATGCTGCAACCGCCAAAACCGCCGCCCATAATTCTGGCTCCTAAAACGCCATTTTCCTTTAAGGTTTCTTCCACCATAAAATCCAGTTCGTCGCAGCTTACTTCAAACTCGGTCGAAAGTCCGGAATGGGTTTCATTCAAAAGTTGACCAAGATATTCTACATCACCTTCTGACAAAGCTTTTGCAGCTTTTTCCACCCTTTTTATTTCTTTGAGAAGGTAAAAACATCTTTTGTAGGAAATCTCTCCCATTTCTGTTCTTGCCTCATCAAGCATTTCAAAACTGAAATCCCTGAATTTTTGTATTTCAGGAAACTTTTCCCACAATATTTTTTTGCCGTTGTCAACATCTCTTCTTCGGTCGTTGTAACCGGAAGTAAGATGGGTATGTTTTACGCAACTGTCGAAAAGAACTAAGCTGTAACCATCAATATTCGCTTCAAAATACTGATGTTCCAGAGAATTGCAATCGAGCATAATCACTTTATGCTCTTTTCCGAAGACTGACGAAAACTGGTCCATAATGCCGCATTTTACGCCTACAAAAGTATGTTCGGATTTCTGACCAATGACCGCTATTTCTTTTTTATTTAAATGTAAATCGAAAATTTCGTTGAGAATATAAGCAAAACCACATTCCAAAGCTGCCGATGATGATAAACCAGAACCCATCGGAATCGTGCTGCTGAAAGCAATCTGCAAACCTCCGACTTCTTTCCCTGATTCCTGAATGACATTGAAAACGCCCAACAAATAATTGACCCAGGTCTGCGAAACCGGAAACTGTTTTTCATTAACATCAAAACTGAAAGAATCATTGAAATCTTTGGCAAAAAAAGTGCAGTTTTCTGAGTCATCCACCTTTTTTACGGCAAAACAGATATGCTTGTCGATAGCGGCAGGAAGTACGAAGCCATCGCTGTAATCAACGTGTTCGCCAATAATATTAATTCTTCCCGGAGCGAGAAAAATTCTCCCAGCTTCTGACTGAAAAAATGACCGGAATGCTTCTTTTGTGTGATTGATTAAATTTTCCTGCATATATAACTGCAATTTATGGCTTTTTTATAATATATTTTGGCTAAAGCCAATTTAATTATTCATATTAAAAACGGGCTAAAGCCCGTTTCTATTGATATTCTAGTAATGTTTAAATAGAAAAACGCGAAGGCTTCGACAAGCTCAGCGTGACATTTCTACTACAAGCATCCGATTTTAAGAGGTGTCAGGCTGAGCTTGTCGAAGCATTTACGTATTATTACTGATAATCAATATTTAAAAATTAATTACTTTCTCTTCATTACTTTTTTCACCGCTTCAACAATATCGTTAGCGGTCAATCCGTATTTTTCCATTAATTGGTCGGGTGTTCCGCTTTCCCCGAAGCTGTCGTTTACGGCAACATATTCCTGAGGTGCAAGATATTCTGTAATCAAAAGCTGAGCAACGCTGTCTCCCAAACCACCTAATCTGTTGTGTTCTTCGGCTGTTACAACGCAACCTGTTTTCTTTACTGATTTTAAAATTGCTTCAGCATCCAAAGGTTTAATCGTGTGAATATTAATAATTTCTGCATCAATTCCCTGTTCTTCAAGGATTTCGCCTGCTTTTATCGCTTCCCAAACCAAATGTCCGGTGGCAATGATGGTCACATCTTTTCCTTCGTTCACCATCCAGGCTTTTCCGATTTCAAAAGTTTGATTTTCATCGGTAAAAACAGGCATTACCGGCCTTCCGAAACGTAGGTAAACCGGACCTTCGTAATCTGCAATTGCAATGGTTGCCGCTTTGGTCTGGTTGTAATCGCAAGTGTTGATGACCGTCATTCCCGGAAGCATTTTCATCAATCCGATATCTTCCAGAATTTGATGAGTAGCACCGTCTTCACCTAAAGTTAAGCCAGCGTGAGAAGCACAAATCTTAACATTTTTTCCGGAATAAGCAACTGACTGACGAATCTGGTCGTACACTCTTCCTGTAGAAAAGTTGGCGAAAGTTCCGGTAAACGGAATTTTGCCTTCCGTTGCCAGACCTGCTGCCATTCCAATCATATTAGCTTCTGCAATTCCGATCTGGAAAAATCTTTCCGGCGCTTTTTCGATGAATTTTTCAAATTTTAATGAGCCAATCAGGTCAGCGCAAAGTCCGACAACATCGTGATTTTTATCGGCCAATTCTGCCATTCCGGCTCCGAAACCGCTTCGGGTGTCTTTTTTTTCTGTGTAGGTATATTTTTTCATTTGAATTAATTGTTGGTTATTTTTTTAACGCAAAGAGCGCAAAGATTTTTTTATCTTATTGAGGATATTTTTCGTTCGCAAAGGCGTAAACTCAGCTAAGCAATTAGGTGTACGCAATTGACTAAGGAAATTATATAGAATGTTTTGTTTTCTGTTTTTGCCATAATGACTTTTTATTGTCTAAAATAAATAATGAAACCTTTACAGGTCACCTCTACGAGGTTTTGTAATTGCAAAACTGTTTTTTCCTATTATCAGTTCGCTCCTATGGAGCATTTATTAAAATCTAAAACCTATTAAGACACAGCCACAGCGTGGCGAACCGTTAATAGAAAAATTAAGTTCAGAGAATCAAGCTCCGTAGGAGCGACCTACAAAAAACATAAAAACAAAATCCCTTGTTTTTAGCGGAGAAAGAAAATATTAACCTTCTAACTTTTATGATAATTGATTGGTTTGGAACGGCGAATCTCTTGCAGCCCGACTTGAGTGGAGCTCTTTTTGCAAATTCAGCAATGGAAAAAGCCTCGGGAATTTGCAAAAAAGCGGGAACGGAAGGCGGATAAAGCTGCCCAAATAATTTAAAGTCTAATAATCTCCTAAAGTTTCTTCGAGTTGACCTAATGCTTTTGCGAGTTGCTCATCGTTTGGTGCTTTTCCGTGCCACGCGTGACTTCCCATCATATAATCGACACCGTGACCCATTCCGGTTTTCAGGAGAATACAAATTGGCTGGCCTTGTCCGGTCAATGATTTTGCTTCGTCCAGAACGTTAAGAATTTCTTCCATATCGTTTCCGTTTTCTACTTCGAGAACTTTCCAATCGAAGGCTTCAAATTTGGTTTTAAGATTGCCCAAAGAAAGGACTTTGGAAGTCGGTCCGTCAATCTGCTGACCGTTGTAATCGATGGTTGCAATCAGATTATCAACCTTGTTGTGAGAGGCGTACATTATGGCTTCCCAGTTCTGCCCTTCCTGCAATTCGCCGTCGCCGTGAAGAGTAAACACAAGATTTTCGTCTTTATTCAGTTTTTTTCCGATTGCGTGACCGATTGCCACAGACATTCCCTGTCCCAAAGAACCGGAAGCAACACGAACGCCTGGAAGATGCTCGTGCGTGGTGGGATGTCCCTGTAATCTTGAATTCAGTTTTCTGAAAGTCGATAATTCTGATTTATCAAAATAACCTGCGTGTGCCAAAACACTGTAGAAAACAGGGGAAATATGACCGTTGGAAAGATAAAATACGTCTTCATCTTTACCCTTCATATCAAATCCTTCGTTTCTTTTCATCACATCAAAATAAAGAGCGACCAAAAAGTCTGTACAACCCAGCGAACCGCCGGGATGACCTGACTGACAGGCGTGAACCATTCTTACAATATCCCTTCTTACCTGCGAAGCGATATGATTAAGCTTTGAAATATCGTGCTGCATAGATTATTGCATTTTCTGTGAATCTTTGATAAACTGCTCCAGTCCTGAATCTGTCAAAGGATGTTTTAACAACGAAAGAATCGGCTGAATCGGGCAAGTCACGACATCGGCACCGATTTTTGCGCAATTGATGATGTGCATACTGTGTCTTACGGAAGCCGCTAAAATCTCTGTTTCGTAGCCATAATTATCGAAAATAAGACGGATTTCTTCAATGAGATTCAAACTGTCTGTCGAGATATCATCCAATCTTCCCAAAAACGGAGAAACGTAACTCGCACCCGCTTTCGCAGCCAAAAGAGCCTGACCCGCTGAGAAAATAAGTGTACAATTGGTTTTGATTCCTTTGTTGGAAAAATATTTTAGAGCTTTTACACCGTCTTTAATCATTGGAATTTTAACGACGATATTTGGATGAATTGCGGCAAGAATTTCGCCTTCTGCAATCATTTCTTCATAGGTTGTAGAAAGGACTTCCGCAGAAATAGCACCATCAACAATTTCGCAAATATCTCTATAATGTTGCAAAATAGCTTCTGTTCCGCTGATTCCTTCTTTTGCCATCAACGATGGATTGGTTGTAACGCCATCCAAAATTCCGAGGTTGTTGGCTTCTTTTATCTGCTCTAAATTGGCAGTGTCAATAAAAAATTTCATAAAGTATTTGGTTAAATTTATTTAAGTGTTAAAATTACACTTATATATTTACTCGTACAATTTTTCTCTGAAATTTTAGATATAATTAATTTACAATCTTTATTTTAGAGAAAAAGTAGAAACAATATATAAAGTGATTTCTAAGTTGGAAAAATCTTAATTATGATGTCCCATATTGAGTTTAATTTTCTTCAAATCTTCAAGCTCGTGAACTGGTTTTTCAATATCAGACGGAATTGGTCTTTTGGAATAGGTCTGGAAATACAGCAGACAGGCATCTTTCCACCAAACTGCATCTTTTGCCTGTATTTTCAGCTTATCCTGAACATCTGAAAACCTCTCCCCATCAATATAAGGCTGCATTTTATCCCAAACTTTTTGATAGTCACGGACATTTTTTACGCCTGTGTCATATTTGTAAGAGAGTTCTTCCCACAACGTCTTCCCGTCTTTCATTTTATAATCCCAAGGAACGTGATGAAACCAGAGAATGAGGTTTTCGGGAGTCGTTTTGATATTTCCGTAGATGTCATTGAGTGGAGGAAAATATTGTGAAACAGCATTGCTTCCCGTTTTGGTTCTGTCAAAACCAAGTCCTTTTTCATCAGCCTGATGGTAATAAACCGGCGACCAATCAGGTCTTCCGCCTTTGTAATCGCCCCAAGGTTCCGGACCATAATGATGTCCACCTGCGAAAATATGATGAAGACCAAGCGGCATCATATAATCTACAGCAGTTTCTCTTGAAGTGAGCATCATTTCTTTTACTGGATTGAGGAATTTTTCATCATCCTTAAACGTCATTTTAATCCATTCATCAGCAATCTGTTCTGAAGTCAGATCGTGGTTCCAGGCCAAACGTCCGAAAGCATACCAATTGGCTTGTGCAAAATGATGCCCTGTCCAGTTTTTATCCTCACCAATGTTTGCAACCGCAGAAATTGCGGTCAATTTTGCTGGTCTTAAAGTTCCGTCCGTAATTTTGGCAATCGTGGAACCTTTTCCATCAGAATACGTATCGCTGTCTAAAGTTTCTTTAAATAATGGTGCGAGAAAAACCAGATGATTGGCTTGTCCTAAATATTCCTGAGTAATTTGAAATTCAACCATTTCCGGTGTTTTTTTCAAAGCTCCAAAAAGCGGATTGAACGCTTCACGAGGCTGAAAATCAACAGGTCCATTTTTAATCTGAACAATCACATTATCTCTGAATTTCCCATCAAGTGGAACAAATTCCAGATAAGCCTGTTTTGCACGGTCTTCTTTGCTCGGACTGTAGACAAACGCTCTCCACATAACGATTCCACCGTAAGGTTTCAGAACATCTGCCATCATATTAGCGCCGTCTGCGTGTGTTCTGCCGTAATCTTGTGGACCAGGTTGTCCTTCGGAATTGGCTTTAACCAAAAATCCTCCGAAGTCAGGAATCAACTTATAGATTTCTGCAGCTTTATCTCTCCACCATTTCTGAACATCTTTGTTCAGCGGGTCGGAATTCTCAAGACCACCCAAAACTTTTGGGGATGAAAAATTAACAGAAAGATATACCTTGATTCCGTAAGGTCTGAAAATATCTGCTAGAGCTTTTACTTTTTCCAAATAATCTTTTCTGAGCATATTTGGCGAGGCATTGACGTTGTTAAGAACAGTTGCGTTAATTCCGATGGATGCATTTGCTCTTGCATATTCTTCATATCTCGGTGAAATGGTGTTCGGTAAATCTTCCCATTTCCAAAGCGAATGTCCGGCATAGCCGCGCTCTATTGTTCCGTCCAGATTATCCCAATGATTGAGAATTCTGACATCATACGAAGGTTTTTCTTCTAATTTCAGATTAGAAAAATTGGCTTTCTGCTGTTGCAGATTCAACAAATGATAGCTTCCGTACAATAATCCTAAATCTGTTTTCGCCAAAACGCTGATTTTTTTCGGAGTAGAAACGATTTTATACCCGTCTTTAAAATTTTCCGGAAATCTGTCAATCTTCAAATCAACAACTTGTCCTCCCCAATGTTGGTTCAGTTCCTTCTTCGCGATTTCAATGGTAGGACTTTTACTATTTGAGTTAACTATATTTCTTGGCTTTGGGTTTACAGGATATCTAAGCCATAACTGACTTCCGTCTTCTGCGAAAATCGTCAAAGGAATCATTAGAAATAATAGGATGTACAGTCGGAAATTGCGCATTAGATTTTCTTTTAATTTTTATTTAAATAAGTTTTGGCTAAAGCCAAATTGTATCTCTTCATCTTTAAAACGGTCTAAAGCCCGTTCCTATTGATAATAGGATTTCATCCTATCCTTCGTTAAAGCGTCCCTTCGGGACTTTTGGTAGCTTATTCTTCTAAACCTTTAATGGTTTTAATTTTACCATCTTCATCGTATTCCAATTCTACTACTTTCATACTTCTGAGCCAGGTTTTTCCTTCACTCGGAACAGAATCGTGGAAGAACAGATACCATTTTCCTTTGAATTCAACAATGCTGTGATGGGTTGTCCAGCCAACGACAGGCGTCAGAATCTCACCCTGAAAAGTAAAAGGTCCATACGGATTATCTCCGGTTGCATAACAGATCAGATGTGTATCGCCGGTAGAATATGAGAAATAATATTTGCCATTGTATTTGTGCATCCAAGATGCTTCGAAAAAGCGGTGTTTGTCGCCGTGAAGCAAAGGATTTCCGTTTTCGTAAAGGATTAAAAGGTCTTTTGGTTCTTCGCCGAATTCCAGCATATCATCGCTTAATATAGCAACTTTTGAAGGAATTGCCAGTTCATCATCATTTGGAATTACAGCTGACTCCAATGCTTTGTTATTTCTGTAACGCTGCAATTGTCCGCCCCAGATTCCGCCAAAATACATATAATGTTTTCCTTCATCTTCAAAAATACACGGATCAATGCTATAACTCCCCATCATCGGATGTTTCTCCGGCACAAACGGCCCATAAGGTTTATCACTTACTGCAACCCCAATCCTGAAAATGTCATTTTTATCTTTCAAAGGGAAATACATATAATATTTACCATTTTTGAACGCCACATCACAATCCCACAATTGTCTTCCTGACCAAGGAATATCTTTTACAGAAAGGACAACACCGTGGTCTGTAATTTCGCCGTTTTCCACATCATCAAGAGAAAAAACGTGATAATCATTCATATCAAAATGGTCGCCGTTGTCGTTTTCTTCGATGCCGCTTTCACGGTCGTGAGACGGATAGATGTACAATTTACCTTCAAAAACGTGTACGGAAGGGTCTGCCATATAATCTTTTGGGAACAGATATCTTGATTGTTTCATTGTTTTAATTAGAAGTTAGATTTTAAATACTAGATTTTAGATTTATTTTTCTTTTGTTAATTGAATAATTTTTTCCACCACAGGTTTTGCCTGGTAATTTCTGTCGAATAGCAGCGGATAATCGGTTCTGCCTTTTACCGGGAAATCGTTTTTCCAAGATTGGGTATCGGTAACACCCCACAAGGTTACTCTTCTGATTTTATCCTGATGCTTGATGAATAATCTGAAGAAATCCAGATAGCGGTTTTCCCATTCTTTTGTCACGTTTTCCGGTAATCCTTTGGTGTAAGGATTCATTTTTGCCTGGTATTCTACAGTGTCCGAAACGTTGGCTGAAGTTCCCCAAGGAGAAGGCAGTGCACTGATTTCCATTTCGGTAACATTTACTTTTACTCCGGCTGTTGCATAATCAATGATTGCTTTTTCGTATTCTTCCAGTTTGGGAGTATCCAATCCAACGTGCGTCTGCATTCCGACTCCATCGATACGGATTCCTCTGGATTTTAAATCTTTTACGATTTTGGTAACGGTTTTTACTTTTTCCGGAAACCATTCGTTGTAATCGTTGTAATAGAGTTCGGCATTCGGGTCGGCTTCCTGTGCATATTGGAATGCGAGCGGAATAAATTCTTCGCCCAGGATTTCGTAAAACTTGCTTTTGCGGTACGTTCCATCTTCCATAATGGCTTCATTCACGACATCCCAACCTTTTACACGACCTTTGTATCTGCCGACCAATGTTGAAATATGGCTTTTCATTCTTTGTTTCAGCACTTCCGGAGAAACATCTTTTCCATCCTTGTCCACAAAAAACCATTTTGGTAACTGTGAATGCCAAATTAACGTATGACCGATAATGAACATTTTATTTTTCTCCCCGAATTCTACAAATTTATCAGCATCGTCAAAGAAAAACTGTCCTTCCTTAGGCTGGATGAACATCGATTTCATACAGTTTTCGGCAACAATGGAACTGAATTGTTTTTTGATAATTTCATCCGATTTTACATCGGTACCGCCAATCTGCGGAAGGCTCATTGCAGTTCCGATATAGAATCTATTTTTGAATGCATCTTTCAGGGAATCTTTTGAAGATGCCGAACTTGCTGTTTTGCAGGAAACGGTCAAGGCTAAAATTCCTAGTATTGCGGCTATTTTTTTCATAATTATTTTTTTTAATTCATTGTGAAACCTTAACAGGTCGCCTCTACGCGGCTCGATGAATATTGATATTGTTAGCTATTAACAGCTCGCTCCTACGGAGCTTTTTAATCTTTGTTAATAATTTTTTTCTTTTTTTCAATTGCGTCGGGGTAAAGCCCAATGAATAGTTTCTATTCCAATTGGTTTAAGCTAAAACTTATAATATATTGGTTTAAGCCTTTTTACCTGTCTTTTTATCTATTAAACGGGCTTAAGCCCGTTCTCAATTGATTGTTACAGTTTGTCAAAGATTTTAATTCTAAAGAAGAACGAATATTATTTTAAGTGGCAATTTTTTTTTATGTTGTATCTCGCAGCCCGGCTTGAACGGAGCTCTTTTTGTGGAGCGAAGCGGAACAAAAAAGCGGGAGTGGAAGACGGATTAAGCTGCCCAAATAATTAAACAAATATTAATCTTCTTTTTTTCTTCTTCTCTCTTTCAGTTCCTGTTCGATTTGGGTTTCCATTTTTTTGTTGATCTCATAGAACATTAATAATCCACACGCCGCGAAGAACGGAATGGCAGGAAAAATACTGACCAGCATCTTGGCTCCGCTTGCTACGGTTTCCGGCTGAATAACATTTTCTGTACCTTCGGACGAAATGTAGCCGTAATGCCCGATAATAGAAGAAACCAATGAGCTTCCGATGCTTAAACCCACTTTTAACCCGACCATCATTGCGGAAAAAATAATGGCTGTGGCGCGTCTGTTATTTTTCCATTCTGAATAATCGGCAACATCGGCAATCATTGCCCAAAGCAACGGTGTGCTGATTCCGTAGAAAAAGCCGTGCAGAACCTGGGAAAGGAACATCAATCCTACTGATTTTGGAGGATAAAATATGAATGCTACGATAAATAAAGTAGAAATGAATAAAGAAGCGATGAATGCATCTCTTTTCCCGTATTTGTCTGCAAATTTTTTGGAGAAAGTGATCCCGACTATCATCATAATGATTCCACCTGCATTAAACAGTCCGAAACCTGCTGAACGAGGGTCTTCTCCAAAGAAATTCATCCCGATGGAACTGAAAAATGCTGTAATCGGAGATATGAAATTTTTCAAAGAAGTTTCATCCACATAATTGTTGAAATAATAAACGTACGAACCGCCTTTCATTGCCAAAGTAATGAAAATCAATGCGGTAACCACTAACATAATGATCCACGGCTTATTTTTCTTTAGATCCTTTAGATCGGCTCCCAAAGAGGATTCCTGTTCCGGTTTTGGAATCACCCTTTCTTTGGTTGTGAAAAATGTGATGAGCAACATAAGGGTTCCGATAATCGCCAACCACGTCATTACAATTTCGATCCCTGCTGCTTTGTCGCCGTGTCCAGCCGACAAAATAATCGGCAGCATAAATACCTGCACAAAAAACTGAGCAAACATCACGGCAACGAAACGGTAGGATGAAATACTGTTTCTTTCACCCATATCACCTGTTATTACACCGCTCAAAGCTGCGTAAGGTAAATTATTAGCCGCGTACAACAACAGTAAAACCGTATATGTCGCTGCTGCATAGATCATTTTTCCCTGATACGAAAAATTGGGTGTGCTGAATGCAAAAAGTGCGGCCGCACCGAGCGGAACGGCAGAAAATAAAATCCACGGACGGAATTTTCCCCATTTGGTTCGTGTTCTGTCTGCCAAAGCACCCACCAACGGATTGAATCCGAAACCGGCAATAAGCCCGACAATCAAAGTGATGATGGAGGCGTCTTCCGGTTTTAACCCGTAGATATCGGTGTAAAAATAAGCTAAGTAAGTCACCAAAGTCTGGAAAACCAGATTGGCAGCTAAATCTCCCAAGCTGTAGCCGACTTTTTCAACGACAGATATTTTCTGAGATGGATTGTTCATATAGTTATAAATGTTTTTATTACTGTATTTTTAAACGCAAAGTCCGCAAGATTTTTTTATTACTAATCTTTTTTAAAGTTCGAAAAGGCGTAAACTCAGCAAAGGTTTAAAAGTTCAATTTAAATAATTATTCTGTGGTGAAAGGCGATGCGGGAAGTCCTGTTTTGTTTTTCAGGTTTCCATCGGGATTGTCTGCCCAATCGTAACGGACTGCAACAGGATTTGTCATCGAATCATTCCAAACCACGATTTTTTGACCTTCGATTTTTGCTTTTGCCCAATTCCAGCTTCCATCGGCATTTTTGATAGCAAAACCTTTCAGTTCTGTAACATTAGCGAAATCATCCGTTCCCGGTTTGAAAGTAAGAACAATTTTATTTCCGTCTGCTTTCAGCGACTGATAAACCGGTCCGTCTGCAACGATGTTCTTTCCGTAAACCATTTTCATTGCCTGCAAAGCCAGCCTGTCTCCTACTGTTTTTTTATTCAACGGATGAATGTCATTCCATTCCCCGATATCGATGATTACGGCAAGTCCGGTATTCGGAACTTTCAACGAAACCTGACGTTGCTGGTCTCTCAGCTCTGCCCAATTGCTTTCCACAGGCTGCGCTTTTGGTTCCATAAAATTCGCCAGTTGAACGGTGAAGAAAGGCAAATCTTTCTGGTTCCATTTGTTTCGCCAATCGGTAATCATTGTGGTCAGCAGATCACCGTATTCTTTCGGTTTCCCGGTGTTGCTTTCGCCTTGATACCAAATGGCACCTTTGATATTATAATTAATAAGCGGATTAATCATTGCATTGTACAATCCTGTTGGTTTCCATCGGATGAAGGTTTGTCCGGGCGCCATTTTTTCCATTTTAGCACCGATTTTATATTTCCATTCGGATTTTAAATCTATTTTCTGTCCGTCGATTTCAAGGTAATAGGGTTTGTCTGCGATGAACTGCCCTTTTCCGCTTCCATTGGAAATTCTTACAGCAATGACGTTTTTCCCTTCTTTTAAAACACCTGCGGGAATATCGTACCAACGTGGCGGATATTCGTAGGTTACATTTCCGACTTTTACGCCATTGATGTAGGTTACATCAGCATCTTTTATTCTTCCTAAATTTAAAAATGCGGCTTTTCCTGCCTGATTTTTAGTTAAATTAATTTCTTTTCTGAACCAAACCGAACCTTCAAAAGAACCTTCTTTATCTTCCCAGGAACCTGGAATATTCATTGTTTTCCAATCAGAATCGTTTAGGTCAAAATTTTCCCAATGTTGGTTTAATCCGATATCGCTTTGGTCAAGTTCCGCGTACCAGGCTTTGCTCAACGCCTGTTCGCCAGATTCCGTAGATTTTATCAAATCATCGTTCTGCCATTTTTTGGCTTCATCCAGATATTCAGGATATTTTTTCAGAGAATTTTCATCCATCCAGGCCTGAATCGGAGAACCACCCAAACTTGCGTGGATAATTCCAACGGCAACTTTGTTTTTCTGACTTAATTCTTTTGCGAAAAAGTAAGCAACTCCCGAAAAATTAAGAATCGTCTGCGGATTAGTTGACTCCCATTTACCACCATCAAGCTCAGTCTGAGGCGATTTAAAATTATATTTTTGAGGTACTGTAAAAAATCTGATATTCTGATTATTTGCATTTTTGATTTCGTCCGCATAAAGCGGAGTCAGTCTGCGCATTGGCAACTCCATATTCGATTGTCCGGAAGCGAGCCAGACGTCGCCGATGAGAATATCCTTCAATGTAATTTCATTGATAGTCATTGTGTAAGGACCTCCGGCTTTCTGTTCGGGAAGTGTAATTTTCCAGCTGCCGTTCTGGTCTGCCGTGGTTTTGTAGCTTTTATTAAGAAATTTAACTTCTACTTTTTCATTGGCATCGGCTTTTCCCCAAACATTCAGTTTTTGATTACGCTGCAAAACCATCCCGTCTGAAACCAATGTTGGAAGCTTGATTTTTGCATCAATAAGTGAAATGCATAATGAGCCTACGAATAAAATTAATATTTTAAAAAAGATTCTGTTTTTCATAGCAAATTTGAATTCTGCAGTTTATTTTTAGTTTTTATCTGGCATTTGGGTCAGCAATCTTACCTCGATGATTTTCGGCGTAAGTGATTTTTCATTTGTATCAAATTTTACATTAAGAATCTCTTTCCTACTTTCAGATTCAGGAATCGGGATTAATAACGATTGTGGAGAACCACCCATTTTTCCATCGAAATTTTTAGAAATTGCTTTTGTTCCATTGATTTCTACATTCAAAGTTCGGTTATTGTTGGCATCAAAATAAATAAGATAAAGGTACTTTGCATTCTTATCTTTGTTTCTCATCTGATAGCTGAACCAGCCTTTTGCCTCACGGAAATGGCGGTCTTCCATATATCCGGTGTTGGAATCTTTGCTGTCGATGAAATGGTCGGATTCTGGCTGTTGCTCGCCTAGCTGGATTTTATCAGTCGTGATGCTGTTCAGTTTTCTGATTTCCTCTTCTTCTTTGGCTTTCTGTTTCTGAATTATTTCGATTTTATCCTGATTCGCCTGCGGAAAATAAATAATGTAGCGCTCTTCCTGAATTTTGTAAAACGGAACCAACTCTAATCCGTCGCTAAATTTATCTTGAGGATACAAACCTGTCAGTTTGAATGTTAAATCTTTATCACTAACTGGTTTTAAATGGCCTAAAACTGAAGTCGAACTTCCTAGAATTGTCGGAATTTTATTCAAAGGAATTTGCTTTCCGTGTGCAATATGTCCGCCTCTGCTGTCATCTGCGAAAAGTCCGTCCTGATTTTCCTTGCCGTATTTTGCCGCCAAAACGATTGGCCCATATTTAAATGCAAAATAATCCGAATGGTCAGGAAGCTGTTCTGCAGAAAGATGCATAGGCATTTTCATTTCGATAACATCGCCTTTTTTCCATTTTTTATTAATAGTAAAATAACCTTCGGCATCAACCGGAGCATTGACATTTTTACCATTGACTGAAATGGTAATTTCAGAAGCATTTGCCCATTCCGGAGCTCTTAATTTTAAATTTATATTTGATTTTGAAGCAACATCAAAAACTAATTTTGTCGATGGATTTTCAGGGAAATTATTTTCCTGTCTCAGAACCAATTTCTTTTCTGACCATTTTAAAACGGAAGGAATAAACAGATTCACGTATAAATCTTCATCAGAATATGCATAAATCATTTCACCATATTTGGCGTGATTTTCCATTCCGGAACCTACGCAGCACCAAAAGCTGGTTTCCGGCTGAGAATAAACCCTGTAATGACCGGGACGCATCGGCGTAAAGTAGACAAAACCTCCTTTTTCAGAGTTTTGTGTGGAAAGAATATGATTGTACAAAGCCCTTTCGTAATAATCTACGTAAGATGATTTTGGATTGGTGGTATACAATTCTTTGGAAAGCTTGAGCATATTATAGGTATTGCAGGTTTCGGGACCTTCTATACTTTTAATCATTCCGCTGAAATCATTGATGGGATTGAAATGCTCGCTGACACTGTTTCCTCCGATAATCGCTGACCTTTTTTGCGTAACATTGTTCCAGAAAAAATCGGCAGCATTACTCCACTCTTTGTTATTTTCTAAATCTGCAATTCTTTTAAAGCCAATCACTTTCGGAATCTGCGTGTTGGCGTGGATTCCTGTGAGTTTATCTTCCTGAATCAATAACGGATTCAGAATTGCATGATGAGAAAAACGATGGGCAAGCTTGAGATATTTCGGATTTTTTGTGATGTCGTAAACGTCAGCAAAAACTTCATTCAGACCGCCGTGTTCACTGCGCAACATATCCTGAATCTGATCATCGGAAAGTCCGGAAACTTCATCCGCCATCCAATCCGTGAGCTTAATCAGCATTCTTTTTGCTTTCTCGTTACCTGCATACCAATACGCATCACGCAAACCTGAATAAATCTTATGAATATTATATAAAGGAACCCAACGGTCATTCAAACCGAAAGTTGCAGCACGAATATTTCCATCGGCAATTTCTTTCCAGATTTTTTTACCGTTCGGAACGCCGGAAAGATAGCCGTTACCTGAAAAATTCTGGCAACGTTCCAGCTCATCGATCATATAATCGAGGCGCTGTTTTACTTTGGCATCGCCTGTTGAAGCGTACATCAACGCCAAAGCGGAAATGTAATGGCCGCCGATGTGACCATCCAATCCTGTATTTTCCCAATTGGGATAATTTTCTTTTTTAGGTTTCAGTCCGGCTTCTTTCAGATAAGGCGTAAGAAGTCGGTCGGCATCCATAGAAAGAATATATTTTTCATCTGTCTGCATTGCTTTACTGAAAACACTTTCGGACAAATGAACCTTGTTGAGCGGAAAGTAACTGACATTTTTCTTTACCTGCCCGAAAGCCAATGAAGTAAAGCCTAAAAATAATATCAGTGATTTTTTGTTCATTAATAAATGTTATTTCTACATTTCTAAAATAAAAGAAAGTATCTATATGACAAACATTTTTCATCGTTTAGAAATACATCTTACTGAAAAAGCATTTCAGGGTAATGAAAAAAAAGTTTAAAAAAGCCTTAGCTTATCATAAAAAACAAGAATAGACAAAGCATAGATTATCAATTAAATAAATATAATTTAGTCATTATCAAAATAAACAGAGGGGTTTATAAAAGACAGTCAAAATTTATTGACGGACTTATCGTATTTTAAACAATATCCCTGGATTAGTTTCTAACTTAAATCCAATATTAAATTTTAACATAATTTTAACATTTCATTCATATAGGATTCATATTTATTTTGACAAATAAATTGCAAAAACAATAAAAATAACTCCCAAAAACACGTCCTGAAACCAGCAAATCATTAAAAAAACAGCAATGACATAAAAATAAAGTGTTTAATGTACATTTATTTATTTTTCATATTAAAATCTATTTTAAAACCTTTAACTTTGTATAAAATCATTTTTGATGGAAGAGAATTATCTTAATTATCCCAGACATCTTGTTGCGGTAGACTGCATTATTTTCGGTTTTGACGGAGAAAACCTGAAAATCCTTCTGGTACAAAGAAATTTCGAGCCTAAGAAAGGAGAATGGTCACTGATGGGTGGGTTCGTTGATGAAAAAGAAAGTTCCGATCAAGCGGCAAATCGTGTCCTAAATACTTTGACCGGACTTGAAAACATCTACCTTGAGCAGCTGAACACTTACACCGAAATCGACAGGGAACCGACTGCGAGAATTATGTCAATCTCTTATTATGCATTGATTAATATTCAGGATAATATTCAAATCAATGAAAAATATAACGCCAAATGGTTTGATTTGAAAGATCGTCCCGACCTTATCTTCGACCATAACGCGATGGTAAAAGACGCTGTTCTGAGATTAAGAAGAAGAGCCACCACCAGACCAATCGGTTTCGAATTACTCCCAGAAAAATTCACTATGAAAGATCTGCAAAATCTTTATGAGGCTATCTTTAATGAAAAGTATGACAAACGGAATTTCACCAGCAAAATCAATGCTTTGGATGTCCTTGTGAACACCAACGAAAAGGATATGACGTCGTCTAAAAAAGGATCTTTTCTGTACCGTTTTGATGAAACGAAATATCAAAAAAAGCTTGCGGAAGGGTTTATGTTTAAGATTTAAATAAAAAAAGGATGCTGTTCTTACAGCATCCTTTTTTATTTTATTTATATTTTAATTTTTACCAGAACCTCACATAAAGCGCAGTCAGTAAAAGTAATGTCACTACAATCAAAACCAAGGTTCTGTTATCCACTTTGAACATTGTTGCATCAATGACAAAAGCTTTAGGATTGATTTTCGGACCGGCAAGGCTGATGAGAATCATTGTCAGGATGGTGAAAAAGAATGACCATCCCATATTAATCAGAAACGGAATTTCTGTAATGGTATGAACCACGCCGTTTTCCAGTTTCTCATACGTGAATGCCGTGTACAGCAAGGTTTCTTTCCCGAAAATATCCACTGCAAAGCTGTTGAAGAAAATCGCCAGGACAAATCCTAAAATTACACCCACCAAAGCGGCAGTTCCGGTCGTTCTTTTCCAGAACATTCCCAAAATGAACATTGCAAATACGCCGGGACTGATAAATCCTGTATATTTCTGAATGAAGGTAAATCCGCCTTCGCCACCGATTCCCAATACATCTGTCCAGGTAAATGCCAACGCCACAAACATTGCAATGATAATTGCCCAGCGCCCGGTTCTTACCATCTCCACTTCTGTAGCATCAGCCTTTAAATATTTTTTATAAATATCTAATGTGAAGATAGTTGAAATACTGTTCACCTTCCCAGCCAGGGAAGCAACGATTGCCGCCGTCAAAGCCGCAACTGCAAGACCTTTCAGACCGGTCGGCAAAAATCCTAAAATAGCTGAATAGGCACCGTCTTTCACTCCACTGAAACCAGGCAAATGCCCCTTTGTATATAAAACATAGGCTGCAATTCCCGGAAGCATTACAATAATCGGCATAAATAACTTCAGAAATCCTGCGAATAAAATCCCGGTTCTTGCGGTTTTCAGATCAGCTCCCAAAGCTCTTTGTGTGATGTACTGGTTGCATCCCCAATAGTTTAAGTTTACGATCCACTGTCCGGCAAAATACATCGCTAATCCAGGAAGAACCACATATTTCTGAACATCAAGGTTTTCCGGCATAGCCAAAGTTGTCGTTGTTTTAACCGGCTTCTCAAGCATTAATTTGAAATGCTGCGGTGCTTCGTTCATCAATGTCTGAAAACCTGCAAACGCATTTCCTACGGCAGCTCCGTTGATTCTCTGGTCAACGATTTGCAACGCCATATAAACGGTAGCAAATCCTCCGATAATCAAAACTGCGACCTGGATCACATCGGTGTAACCGATTACCTTCATCCCGCCAAGACCGATTAGCAATGCCATTAAAAGCAATCCAATCATAATGATATGCAGATTGTCACCTCCAAGCAAAGTATCAATCGCCAAAGCACCTAAATAAAGGATCGAAGTAAGATTCACAATGACATACAAAAACAGCCAGAAAACCGCCATAATCAGTGAAACCGATTTATTGTAACGGGTTTCCAGAAATTGCGGCATCGTATAAATCTTATTTTTAAGATAGATCGGAATGAACCAAACCGCAATGATAATCAATGCGATCGCTGCAATCCATTCGTAAGCTGCCACAGCAATTCCTACGAAAAATCCTTCGCCTGACATTCCGATAAACTGTTCGGCAGAAATATTTGAAGCAATTAAACTCGCTCCGATTGCCCACCAAGTCAATGAACCTTCGGCGAGGAAATAATCTTTACTGCCTGTAGATGCGGACTTTTTTCTGTTGTAGATCCAGATACCGTAACCGGCTACCACCACGAAATAAATAAGAAATATGATGATATCAATAGTCGCTAAGTTTCCCATAGATTATTTTTTAACTGAAAATTTGTAAATCGTTTTCGATTGGTATTTTTGACCGGGTCTGAGTTCTGTTGAAGGAAAAGAAGCCTGGTTCGGAGAATCAGGGAAATGCTGTGTTTCCAAACAAAAACCTGTCCTGAATTCATTTTTTCCGCCTGTTTTAGTATCGAATTTTCCATCAAGGAAATTCCCGGAATAGAACTGAACGCCCGGTTCGTCTGTCAAAACTTCCATCACTCTACCTGATTCAGGATGATACACTTTGGCGATGCTTCTCATTCCGTTTCCGTTCAGAATCCAGTTGTGGTCGTAGCCTTTTCCTTTTTTCAATTGGTCATCATCAGCGTTGATATCTTTTCCAATTGGTTTTGAAGTGGTAAAATCAAAAGGACTTCCTTTTACGGATTTCTGTTCACCCGTTGGAATCAAGGTTTCATTTACAGGTAAAAATTTATCTGCATTGATTTGCAATTCGTGGTCAAGAATTGTTTTAGTGAAATTCCCTGAAAGATTGAAATACGAATGTTGGGTAAGATTAACAACCGTTGGCTTATCTGTTTCCGCTTCGTAAGAGATTTCCAGAGCGTTATCGTCAGTCAACGTGTAAAAAACAGTTGTCGTTAATTTTCCAGGATAACCTTCTTCTCCGTCTGCACTTGTGTAAGTCAGTTTCAACGTTGGAAATTTTGCATCTTTTACAGATTCAATGTTCCAGAATTTGGTATGGAAACCTTCTTTTCCACCGTGAAGGCTGTTGGGTCCGTCATTTTTATCGATGTCGTAAGTTTTGCCTTCCAAAGTGAATTTGGCATTGGCAATCCTGTTCCCGTAACGACCAATCAACGCTCCGAAATAATACGGATTTCCGTTGAAATAATCTTCAGGTTTTGTGAAACCTAAAACTACATCTTCATATCTTCCGTTTTTATCGGGAGCCGTGAGCGAAGTGATAATTCCACCAAAATTGATGACTTCCACCTTCATCCCGTTTTTATTCATTAAGGTATATTTTTTAATGGAATCGCCTTTCGCTGTCATTCCGTAATCTGAAACCTGTATGTTTTCCATTGTTCCCGGTTGAGTTTTTGATTGATTTTCTTTTTTATTGCACCCGAAAATACATAAAACAGCAAAAAGAATTATCAGGTTGATACTTGTTTTTCTCATTTTTTAGAAGTTTTGCAAGTTTAACGATAATATATTTCATTCCAGCGAAGGGTATTCTTAAAATCACGGATTTTTGTATCTTCATCTATAACCAATGATTCAATTCCCGCAATTTCTGCAAAATCCTCCAGCTGTTCTGCGCTGATATTTTCACTGTAACAAGTATGATGCGCTCCACCAGCCAAAATCCAGGCTTCTGCAGCAGTGTACAAATCAGGAAGCGGCTTCCAAAGGACTCTAGCAACAGGAAGTTTTGGTAATTCTTCAGTAATTTCCAATGCTTTAGTTTTGTTGATTAACAGCCTGAAATGATTTCCGAAATCCATCAGAGCAGCATTGAGAGAATCGATATTTCCTCTTGAATTGAATACGAGACGAACCGGGTCAGCTTTCCCGCCAATTCCCAACGGATGTATTTCACAAGATGGTTTATCAGCCGCCAAAACAGGATCAACTTCCAGCATATGAGAACCTAGAACCGACGGACTTGAAGGATTGAGATGATAGGTATAATCTTCCATAAAAGCATTTCCACCTTCCAGACCTTGTCCCATCGTTTTCATTGCACGAACCAAAGCAGCCGTTTTCCAGTCGCCTTCACCTGCAAATCCGTACCCTTTTTCCATTAACCTCTGAACGGCAATTCCCGGAAGTTGTTCCAAACCGTGAAGATCTTCAAACGTATCTGAGAAGCCTTTGAAATTTCCATCTTTCAGAAATTTTTCTAAACCTAATTCTATTCTTGCAGCTGCTTCAAGTGATTTTCTGTTGCTTCCGCCTGAAAGAAGAGATTCTGCCATTTTGTAAGAAGCTTCATATTCTTCCATTAAAGTTTTGATTTCGCCATCGCCGATGGAATTGACAACACTTACCAAATCCCCGATTCCCCAAGTATTTACTGAAAATCCGAATTTCGTTTCCGCTTCAACTTTGTCGCCATCGGTTACGGCAACATATCTCATATTATCCCCAAAACGGGCGAATTTGGCACCTTGCCAATCATCCCAACCTGCTGCAACACGGCTCCACTCTCCGATTTGTTTCTGAACTCTTTCATCAGCCCAATGTCCTACAACTACTTTTCTGTTTTTGCGAAGACGACTTACCATAAATCCAAATTCACGGTCACCGTGAGCTGCCTGATTCAGGTTCATAAAATCCATATCCATCGTAGACCACGGAATATCCTGATTGAACTGCGTATGCAAATGTAACATTGGTTTTTGCAAAGCGGTCAATCCACGAATCCACATTTTTGCAGGTGAAAAAGTGTGCATCCAGGTTACAATACCGATACAGTCTTTTGCAAAATTCGCGGCTGTAAGGGTTTCAAAAATTTCTTCCGTAGTTTTTACCGTTGGTTTCAGAATAACTTTTACCGGAATTGATGAAGAAGCATTGAGTGCTTCTACAATTTTTGTTGAATGTTCTGCAACCTGAGCTAAGGTTTCAGGCCCATATAAATGCTGGCTTCCGGTGATGAACCAGATTTCTTTGGTATTGAGAGGTGTTAACATATTTTATAAATGATAATTGATAATTGATGATTGATTTTTTTAGCCAATTTCTAATTGCCAAAAGCTAATTGCCGTTTACTGTCCGTAATAGGCATTTTTGCCGTGTTTGCGTTCGTAATGTTTTTTGATAAGTGAATCTTTCAAACGTGGTGCATCTGGGTTGATTTGTCTTGTACGATACGCCATTTCTGCAATGGTTTCCAAAACTTTGCTATTGTAAACGGCTTTGTCCGCATTTTTCCCCCAAGTGAACGGTCCGTGATTTCCGATAAGCACCATTTCGACTTCTTCGTAAGACAGTTCTTTTTCTTTAAAACAATCTAAAATCTGGATTCCGGTATTGTATTCGTAGTTTCCTTCGATTAAATCATCACGCATCGGTGGAGCACACGGAATATCCGAAGTCAGATGGTCGGCGTGTGTTGTCCCGAAAATAGGAATGTCCATCTGCGCCTGCGCCCAAGCTACAGAATAAATAGCGTGAGTGTGCGAAATTCCGCCGATGTTTTCCCAATTTTTGTAAAGATAAGCGTGGGTTTTGGTGTCGGAAGATGGTCTTAGATTGCCTTCGACTAAATTAGCATCGTAATCTAAAATCACAATGTCTTCGGGTTTTAAAAGTTCGTAAGGAACGCCGCTCGGTTTGATGGCAAAGATTCCTTTTTCACGGTCGACGGCACTTACGTTTCCGAATGTGTAAACGACAAGCTTCAAAGCATCCAACTGCATATTGGCTTCGTAACATTCTCTCTGGAGTTCTTTATAGATGCTCATTTTATTATATTTTTTAACGCAAAAGGAGCGCAAAGTTTTTTATTTATTTTTTAAAGTTTCTTTTTTCATTCCGTAGGAATCTCAGCCATTGGTTATATTCTTCTCTTGTTTTTATGCTGAGTCTGCAGCCCGGCTTGAGCGGAAATCCTTTTTTGTATTGGCAAAAGCGTTGGCAAAAAAAGATTGGGAGCGGAAGACGGATAAAGCTGCCATAAAAATTTTAATCGTTAGTTTTTGTACTATAATCTATTTAACAGGTCGCCTCTACGAGGCTTGGTGTGTATGGACAATTATATTTGGCTATTAACAGTGCGCTCCTACGGAGCTATCAAATCCAGATTGAAAATTTCTTTCAACTATAAACTGTCAACGACTAACTTCTTTTTCGATTTGATATTGTTTTCCGTGAAGTCGGCTAGAATTTGATATTGACTCATTAATTCTGCATATTTTTCTACGTGTTCTGCCTGCGGGAAGTATTCGGCTTCGAAATCGGAACCCATTTTCTGACTTGCTTCCTGAACATTCGGATAAATTCCGGCTGAAACTGCGGCATAAACCGCTGCTCCTAAAGCCGGAGCCTGGTCTGACGCTGCCACCACAATCGGCATATTCAGGACATTTGCCAAAGTCTGCATAATGAAAGGTGATTTTCTTGCAACACCGCCGATTCCAATGACCTTTTCGATTTTCACGCCTTCTTCTTCGAAACGGTCAACAATTTTCTTGGAACCGAAACAAATAGCATTCACCAATGCTTTGAAAATGTGTGGTGCTTTCGTTCCGAGTGACAGGTTGCTGATAGCAGCTTTCAGCTCTTGATTCGCATCGGGCGTTCTTCGTCCGTTAATCCAATCCAAAGCAATAGGAACGGCTTCGGAAAGAGGAATTTTTTCTGCCTCTAAAGTAAGATTTCGGATAAGATTCTTTTCTATTTCTTCCTTTAATTGTTGTTTTTGATTTTCATCGATGACGTTAGAATTCATCAGAATATTTTGAGTTGGCCACATCAGAATGTCTTTGTACCAGGCCAACAAATCACCAAACGCCGACTGACCAGCCTCAAGACCAATCAGGCCAGGAATAACAGAACCATTTACCTGTCCGCAAATTCCTTTCACAGTTTTTTCTCCGATAATATCGTTGGGTGCAACCATAATATCGCAGGTTGACGTTCCCATAATTCGGATGAGCGTGTTCTCCTCCACTTTTGCACCAACTGCTCCGGAATGTGCATCGAAAGTTCCAACCGCAATCACCGTATTTGTCGTTAATCCTAATTTTGCCGCCCATTCTTGATTCAAATTTCCTGCAATTTCGTCTGAAGTATATGTTTTGTCGTACAGCCTGTCACGAAGTTCAGCTAACGACGGGTCTAACTGACTGAGAAAGTCTTTAGAAGGAAGTCCACCCCACGATTCGTGCCACATTGCTTTGTGACCTGCGGCACAACGGCTCCTCTTAAAAGTCGATAAATCTTGATTGTCGGAAAGGAGAAAAGTAATATAATCGCAATGCTCCATCCAGCTGTAAGCTGCATTTTTTACATTATCATCAACCCTGTTGATGTGAAGAATTTTTGCCCAAAACCATTCGGAAGAATAGATTCCGCCTTCAAATTTGGTGTAATCCTCGCCGCCCCAACTTCTTGCAAGTCGGTTGATTTCTTCTGCTTCATCAATTGATGTATGGTCTTTCCACAACACCATCATCGCATTGGGATTTTGTTCGAAACCAGGTGTTAAAGCTAATGCAATTCCTTCTTTATTTACCGGAAGTGGTGATGAACCTGTGGTATCGATACAAATGCTTACAATCGTTTCCGGTGCTACTCCACTTTCTTTTACGACGTCGGATATGGTTTTTTCCAAGCCTTCGATATGATCTAAAGGATGCTGACGAAATTGGTTTTGTTCCGGCTGACAGAATTTTCCTTCTTTCCATCTTTGGTAATAGCTTACGGATGTTGCGAGCTCGGCTCCGTTTTCTGTATCAATCAGGACCGCACGAACGGAATCTGTTCCATAATCTAATCCGATAACATATTTCTTCATTGTTGCGATGAATTAAATTTTAATAAATGTTTACATTTCTCTTATTGAGAGAATAAAACAAATATAAATTTTTATTTTAAATAAATGTAAATATTACACTTAATTTTAATTTTTCTTTTATTGATGGTATTTAACAGTTATTTTATCTTTAAAACGACAAAAGAATTGGGTGGAATTTGAACAGAAAGTTTCCCTTTTTTAATCACAGAATTCTCTTCAAGAGGTTTTATGTTTTTTGTTTGAAAATTATTTTCACTCGAAAGTTGAGAAGCTGTCAAGGTTGTTTTGGTTAATTTGCTTCCTAATTTTATGTTTTTTGGATTGATTTCAATTGACTTTTCCTGAGAATCTGTATTAACAATTTTGATGATTACTTCATTATTCTTACCATCTTTCACTGCGGATGCAAAGAGTTGATTTTGTCCTTTTACAGAATTCCCATTTTCATAAATTTTAATTAAATCGGTTCCTTTATTGTTGGAAAATAATTTCTGAACGTAATAATTGGGTGTTGCATACGACTGAAGATTATTAAACCAAATTAAATCCGGTGTCCATTGCCAACCGTCTGCGTGGGCAAAAAGCGGTGCATAAGAAGTCATCGTGACAACATCGGCATTTCTTTCAAGCCCTGTCATAAAAGCGGCTTCTGAAAGTGCGGTCTGCCAATTGTTTTTATTATCTGGTTTCACTACACCCACTGATTGAGCTGCATATTCCCCGGCAAAAACTTTTGGTCCTGAACGGTCATAATCATCATATCTTCCTGCATTTTTCGTGAACCATTCGGGTGAATTGTAATAATGCTCATCCACAATCTGTGCATTGAGTTTTTTGAGTTCTTTCCAGCCATATTCAAAGAATTCTCCGTCGGGCGATGGTCCGCTTCCTGAAATGATTTGAATGTCTGGATATTTGGCGTGGATGGCTTTTTCAAAAATTTTATAACGCTCTATATAATCTTCTCCCCACTGCTCGTTCCCAACACCGATATACTTCATATTGAATGGTTTTGGATGTCCCATTTCAGCACGGATTTCCCCCCATTTTGTATTTTCACTTCCATTGGCAAATTCAATTAAATCCAAAGCATCCTGAACGTAAGGATTTAATTCTTCCAAATGAACCAATTCGGCGGTATTGAACTGGCACGCCATTCCGCAACTTAGAATCGGTAATGGTTCTGCTCCCAAATCTTCAGAAAGCTGGAAATATTCATAAAAACCCAATCCGAATGACTGATAATAATCGGGAGTCAGGCGATGCGAAAATCCTGAGCTCCATTTGTTGATGAGATATTCTCTGTTAGCTACATTTCCCAATGTTTTTTTCCATTGATATCTTTCGGCAAGGGTTCTGCCTTCGACAATACAACCTCCGGGAAAACGTAAAAATCCGGGTTGCAAATCGTATAATTTCTGAACCAAATCTTTGCGCAAACCGCCTTTTCTTCCCTTCCAAGTATCTTGTGGGAAAAGGGAAATCATATCCATATTTACCACGCCTTTTCCGGTAAAAGTGATTTGTATTTTTGCTTTTTCAACTGTTCTTGTCGGGGAAAAAACAGCGTTATATTTTTGCCAGCCTTTTCCTTTGATAAGAATCGGAACTGTGGAAATTACTGCTCCATTTTCATCAATAAGACTTGCGTTGACTGCAGAAATGTTTCCTGATACATTTTCCAAGTCAAAACTAAAATCATATCCGGAATTCTGATGAAGCCCGATTCCTCTGAAGCCTTCATTCTCCAAAATATAATTTTTGTCATTGTAAACCGTGATTCTTGCGTAGTTTTTATTAGTTTTAGAATCGTCAGAATAAATCGTCAGAAACCCGGAATCTAAATTCGGAGAAAGGGTTTTCGTGTTTTGTTGTTTCCAGCCCGTTAACGGTTCGTCAAATTCAAAACTCCGGTTTTTGATGAGTTCGGCATAAATTCCTCCATCTGCTGCGAAATTAATATCCTCAAAGAAAATTCCGTACATCGTGGGCTGGATTTTGATGTTGGTAGGACTTCCATCCAAATCTAAAGTAAACTTTGAGGTTTGTGCCGATAAAAATGCTGTGCAAGTTGAAAGAAGAAGGATGAAGATTTTATTTTTAGTTTTCATTGATTTTATTTTTTGATTGTTCAAACAGACACTTCGACTACGCTCAGTGTGACATCTCTAAATACTAATGTTTAATGGAGCGTGTCAGTCTATAATTATTTGACTTTCAACTGAACACTTTTCAATCCTGAATTTTCGGAAGTTCCGCCGTAGAAAATGGTGTAATCTCCAGGTTTTGATACCAAATCATCGGCTTTTTCATTATAAAATTTGAATGATTCATTGGAAATTGTGAGTTGGATATTCTTTGTTTCTTTAGATTTAATCAAAACTCTTTCAAAAGCTCTCAATGTCTTTACAGGCGCCGAAGGATCATTATTTCTTTTCACATACACCTGAATCACTTCTTCGCCATCTCTTTTGGAATTGTTCGTAACCGGAATCGTAACCATCAGATTTTCATTGAATTTGATGGTGTTTTTATTCAGTTTAGCATTTCCGTAAACAAATTTCGAGTAACTTAATCCGTGTCCGAAAGCGTACAACGGCTTTTCCGTCATATAGCGGTAAGTTCTTCCCTGCATATCGTAGTTTTCAAATCCTTGATGCTTGCTGGTTTTTGAAAGGTTATTATCAAGTTGTTCCAGGTTTTTGTAGAATGTAATCGGCAACCTTCCGGACGGATTGTAGTCTCCCGCCAAAACGTCTGCAACCGCAGTTCCTCCGGCTTGTCCGCCGTACCAGGCATTCAGCAAGGCGTCATAATTTTTTTCGTCCTGTTCCAAACCAAGTGAACTTCCCGTACAAAGGACGAAAACGACAGGTTTTCCGGTCTTTCTTAATTCGGATAACAATTCACGTTGAACTTTTGGAAGGTCAATGGAGGTTTTGTCGCCGCCTTTGAATCCTTCCGCATTTACCATCATTTCTTCACCTTCCAAACTTGGCGAAAGCCCGCCTGCAAAAATAATAACGTCCGCATCCTTCACTTTTTCCTTTACCGAAACAAAATTTACCGGGTCTTTTCTGTACACTTCAAAAGCAATGCTAACATATTTCCCTTTTTGGGAATGGCGAAGTTCCACTTGATATTCTTTCCCTTTTTCCATTTTCACGGGAAATTCTGAAGGATGTCTTGCATCGGGACCTTTTCTTGTGGCAATTTCTTTTCCGTCGACAAAAAGTGTGTAAATATCGGATGTTGAAGGCGAAAGAATAACATCACCTGTGTAAGGACTTTTGAAAACACCTGAAATAATCGCCGAAGTATTTTCTCTTCCCACATTCGGGGCAAGCTGGGTTCCGCCAAAACTGCTATAGTTGATTCCCGTTTTATTGACAGAAACATTGGCAGACTTTCCTTTGAATTCATTATTGTTGAAAAACTCAACCTTCATTCCTTTTCCGCCATTCTTCTGACTTAAAAAATTTTGATACAATGAAGTTCTGGATGATGAATCGGCAACTTCGGTTCCTTTTTCAAAAATAATTTCTGCGTTTGGAAATTTTGCCTTGATTCCATCTAAAATTGTAACCGTTGAAGAAGGCGTTCCGTTATAATTTCCTAATTGCATAATTCCGTCATCAGCGTTCGGGCCGACAACAGCAATTTTCTTAATATTTTTGTTTAAAGGCAGGACATTTTTGTCGTTTTTCATCAGCACGATAGATTTTTGAGCCATTTTCAAAGCCTGTTTTTTATGTTCATCCGAATCTACCACCGAATATGGAATTTGGTTCCAATGCACGGACGATTTTGGGTCAAGCATTCCGAGCTCAAACCAGCCTTTCAGGATTCTTCGCATTGATATATCGAGGTCTTTTTCGGTAATTAATCCGCTTGCCAACGATTTGTTAAGATTGTTGTATGTGTCTCCGCATTCCAAATCTGTAGAATGTTTCAAGGCATCTGCAGCGGTACTTTTTTCATCAGGATGTGTTCCGTGGTATTGTTTCTGGTAGAAATCTGCCAAAGCCCAACAGTCTGAAACGACCATTCCATCATACTTCCATTTTCCGCGAAGAATTTCTGTCAATAAAGTATTGTTTGCACAGCAAGGCTGTCCATCAAAAGAGTTATAGGCGCACATTACTTCCCTTACATTTCCTTCTAAAACCAATGCTTTGAAAGCCGGGAGATAAGTTTCATACAGATCCCTTTTAGAAACTTCTGCGTTGTACGAATGTCGGTTCCATTCCGGACCGCTGTGAACGGCAAAATGTTTGGCGCAGGCGTGTGTTTTGAAATATTTTGGGTCATTTCCCTGTAAACCTTTTACAGCAGCAACTCCCAAAACAGAAGTCAAATAAGGGTCTTCTCCATAGGTTTCCTGACCTCTTCCCCATCGTGGGTCACGGAAAATATTGATATTCGGAGTCCAGAATGTGAGACCTTCATAACGTCCGGTTTTATTGGCCTCATCGAAGGATTTGTTATATTTTGCTCTGGCTTCGTCGGAAATCATTTCAAAAGTTTTGAGATGTTCCGGAACGTCCCAGGTTGCTGCTAAACCAATGGCTTGTGGAAAAACAGTCGCTGTTCCGGCTCTGGCGACGCCGTGAAGTGCCTCATTCCACCATCCGTAAGCGGGAATTTCGAGTCTTGGAACCGCTTTGGAATTATCCATCATCATCCCTATTTTTTCATCGACGGTTAATAATCCGAGAAGGTTGTCGATTCTTTGTTCAACGGGAATATTGGGGTTTTGAAAAGGGAATTTGTAGTTCTGTGCGGAGGAGATTGCGCATATAAAGAAGGATAAAGAAAGCAGAAGTTTTTTCATGGATAAAATTTTTAGATCAATTTTACTGTCTGATGACAAATAAAATGGTATTCAATTCGATAAAAGCAAATATATCATAATATACTTAATAAATGTATATTAAACACTTATTTTTATTTAATTTTTTAGAAATAAAAAGCCATCAAAAAATCTGATGGCTTAATCTGATTATGAAAAATCAAATCTTTATTTTTTGATCAATTTATGCACAGACGTTTTTCCTGCAACCGTTACTTCCACGAAATACAAACCTGAAGGCAAATTTAATGCTTCAATTCTGTTTTTTCCTGATGAAAGTTTAGCTTTTGAAACAATAAGACTTCCTTTTGCATCGTAAATTGTGTAGAAAGTATCACCTTTTTTAACATCAATGGAAAACTCTGTCTTAAAAGGATTTGGATATACCTTTACCTCATCAACAGTTACTTCAGATTCTATAGTGGCCAAAGTGCCAAAACTTAGCGGTAAAAATGCTGCAGTAAACTGATTTCCTTCCATAATATATCCCTGGAAAGGATCAATCATCGGTTCGCTTCCTGCTGCCACTTTGTAAAATCCGGTCACGCCGTTTTCTGTTTTTAAAACATACGCTCCCGCATGAACTTTGATCTGGTGATAAACACCATTCACTTGATTTACCGTAATGGCTTTTGGTGTCGATACAGATCCGGATCCTGTGAAAGTGATATTTCCTGTCGCACTGATTAACACAGGCGTATTGGCAGGAATCATTCCTGTTATCGGTGTGCACGCCACATTACCTGAGCCAGGAACCATCGTGTAAGCCGTTACATTGGCCGGAACTGCTGCCTGGAATGGCAATAAAACCACTCCGTAGCCATTGAAATTTCTGGTATATGTTGCAGAAGCCGCTGTAAAATCAAACGGAACCTGGAAATCTTTGCCCTGATCTGAAAGCGTCAGTGTCGTGCAGTTTGTTCCTGAAATTACATTTGTATTGGTATTTGCCACAGTGCCATTAACATAAAAAATGCTGTTGCTGTTCTCAGAACCTGCGATCCAGCTTGAAGCTGGTGTAATACCTGTCACCGTACGGAAATCGAGTGAAGTGTACTGATTGTTTTCCATTGCGTCTAAAAGACTGCTGTCTGTTTCGGCGTACACTCCCGTGAATTTTGCCGCTCTTTCGTTTCCGACATTAAAATAAACATCACCCAGATTTAAGGTTAAAATCGAACTGTAATTTCCGCTTCTCAGACCTAAAATTCCTTTGCATCCAAACGGTAGCGTTGCTCTCGAAAGATCAAAAACCAGATTAAAGCTTCCCGACCCCGGTGCAGGCAAATTCACACTTCCATAATTGTAATTTCTTACAACATTATCATTATCAACATAATACAGCGTCGTGTTTGATGATGACTGACCAAGTGTTGTTGTATAGCTTAAAACATTTAAAATCAATTTATTATAACGGTCATTCAAAGCAATATAACCGTTTGCCGCCGTCATATTCTGGCTGAAAAGCGGTGTTGAATTATAAAACGTCACGGTCTGCCCCGAAATCTGGTGTGCCGTACCGAAGGCCGGATTTGTCGTCGCTAAAGTTTCAATTTTGTTGTAATGAATTTCAGTTCCGGTCATGTTAGAAACGGGTCGGTCGCCACTTTTTGTAAACACAAAAGTCATTACACTAGACGGCGCCACAGAGACCTGCGGTCTGAATGTATCCGGGGCAAATGTAAGCGGCGCAGACGTCATATTTTGTGTTTGAGAAGTAATAATACTGTTCGCAGAATTGGTATAAAACGGAAGATCAACTTTCAGATTATAGGTGTTTGATGAAGAATTTATCACCATCAATGTCACCTGATTTCCGTCAAGAGAAATATAAGACGAACCTTCCAGACTTCCGTTTACAACTTCCCATTTACTGTCAATTCTGTTTTTATTGATGGTGGTTTTAGCGTATTGAGATAAAATGTAACCGCGTTTGGTCATTTCTCCCGCAACCGTTCCATTTGTACCGTCACCCATCATTCCGTAATATCTTTTCGATGCATAATGTACCCAGGCATTAACATTTCCGAGCATCGCATTGTTGATCGCTTTAGCAAAAGAAAAACCATCAATCGACCAGCTGAAATCACGTGCAGGAATGGTGGTATTAGAGTTCCAGTTGATCAGAAACTCTGTCTGCCAGATCTGTTTATTGTTCGACTGAAACTGTTTGTATGTAGACTGCATGCTTCCATACTGATGTCCGCCATAGACTTCAAAATTGGCCATCGTTGCCGTATTTAAAAAGGCATTGGCAAAATTATCTGTAAAACCTACACTTTCTGGAGCGATGACATTGCAGTTGATTAAATGACCATAGTCTTTCACAAAAGTAGCAATCTGTGTTGGTGTCCAGATGCAGCCCGCGTATTGTGCCATTTCATCCGGCTCGTTTTGAATTGAAATATAGTCCAAAGCTACGCCATTATTCGCAAGATATGTGACGAAACTATTAAGATGCAAAGCGTAATCCTGATAATGTTCCGGTTTCAGATAGCCGATTTGCTGCACACCGTTGGCATCAACAAAAACTGCATTGGAATGATTGTTGGTTTTCCAGGCTGCAGGCATCGTCCAAGGACTTGCGAAAACGATCAGGCCCATTGCTTGTGCCTGCTGAGCGGTTGCCAAAACCTGCGGCCAGTTGGCAGGATCTTCCGGAATGTACAGTCTTAAAATATTGTATCCCGCATCGGTTGCGCCGGTTCCCCAAAGTTTCTGAATCTCTGTTGGCGTCATATGATTGTACGCAAACTGCGGACTGCATACGAAACCGCCATAGCCTGTCACCTTTTGATACACAATATTTTTGTCGATTTTTACTTTTGCAGGCAACGCTGTCTGTGCATCTGCAAATTGAGTACAGGTGATGCCTACTGCCAGAGCAAGCATCCGGTTTAAAATTTTTCTCATAATGTTCTAGTTTTAATTTTGATAATTTTCAGTAAAGTTTGGGTAATACAATCCTCTTCAAGACAGTTTATGATTAAAAACCATCAAGAAATACCCTGAAAAATTTCAGGCAGCTATCGTAAATAAAGTTATACTACAAGATCTTTAGCTCTTTCCCGTACATTATTTTGTTGAAAAACGATACTTAGAATTCAGAGGTGAAATGGATTAATGTTTCATAGACAAAGCGTAGATTATTATTAATATTCTGCTGATTATTAGTGAAGGATTTCACTTTCGGGTGCACCCAGATAAGAAGGCTGTAAACCTCCCGTATTGATCAATATTTTTTCAAGCACGATTCCTGGTTCCAGAACACGGAATCGCAACGTATGTTTTCCGGGTTGAGAAATCTGGTATTTCGTTGCAGACCTGATGATATGTTCGGATTGCCATCTCCCCAATTCACCTTTGTAATGACCATTGAAATTAACAACCTGCGGAGTTCCACCATCAAAGGAAATCTCATAACGCAATCCCTTATTATGATTGAAATTCAAAGTTGGGGCTAATAACAATTGGACTTCAAATTCACCTTTGGATTCAAAATTCATATCATATTCCAGATAAATACTTTCATCAGCTTTAGGATAGGCATTTTGAGGGAAAGTCGTCACACCGGATTTGGTTTTCCCGAAATCAGGAATCACTTCCCAATGGATCCGGTCTGAATTACCAATTCTTGCAAAATTTTCAGCTTCAATTGAAACATAACCATCTTTCTCCTGAAATACTTTTTCTTTGGGAACATTTGTTTCCGAAACATACGTTACTTCAGGCATTACATTTACTTTTCCGTCAAACCAGGCTTTGTATCCTATCTTCATCTGGCCCATCATATGCGTCCATTTTCCGCCGGCAATGACGTAGTTATATTGATTATCGAGATAAGCATTTCGTTCGAAATGCTCTTTCACTTTATCCGCATAATAATTTGCTTTAAGGTCATTTTTGGCTGCCAATTCCCTGTTTTTGGCAACTGCATAATACATTTCATACAAATTGCTGCACGCATCAATTGGATACAACACCAACTGAAAGTACGCGTCCTGATATTCAGTAGGAATCTGTTCTTCCAAACGTAATGCATCTACGGCCAAAGCTCTGTAGTCATTGAGAACCGTTTCAAATTCATTATAATTTTCCAGGCTGAATGTTTTGCTGTCAAGTGTTTCCGGAGTTACTCTGCGATTGTATTTAGCGTAAAGATTAATCATTCTGGCAATTTCTTTTGAATGTTTTTCGCCAAATTGCTGAGCAGACCATTTCTCGGTGTATTCCAAAAGGTTTTTAGCATTAAACTGTTTCGGATTCCACGCCATCTCCAGAAAGAAACTGATTGGAAATTCCATTGGTTTCAAATCTCCGACATTCACAATCCAAACTTTATCCACCTTATGTTCATAGGTAAGATTCATCTGCTCCCAAACCCGTTGTATCGGACTGATATTGATCCATTTGGAGTTTCTCGGGCCGCCAACATAATCGAAATGATAATACATTCCGTATCCTCCCTTGTGCAAAGGTTTTGAAAGATCTGGAAGTTTTCGCACATTGCCCCAGTTGTCATCACAAAACAATAAAATTACATCATCCGGAACCCGCATTCCTTTGTCATAATAATCCTGAACTTCTTTATATAAAGCCCAGACCTGAGGTGTTTTCTCCGCTTTTTTTCCTGTTACGTCAGCAATAATTTTTCGCTGGTCTTTCACTATTTTTTCAAGTAAGGAAATATTGGTTCCCTCTCCCATAGCTTCATCGCCATCGCCACGCATTCCGATGGTCACGAGCTTTTCCCAGTTTTTGGAGCGTTCCATTCCTTTTTTCCAGAATTCATCCAGCACTTTTTTATTTTTCGAATAATCCCAGACATTCGGGAGGTTATTTTTCTGGATGTACCTTTTCCAGTCCGTTTGCGCCTGAGCCATTGGTTCGTGGTGGGAAGTTCCCATTATGATTCCCATTTCGTTGGCTAAAGGTCCGTTCAAAGCATCATCGTCGTAGAAAGCTTTCCCCCACATTGCAGGCCAGAGATAATTGCCTTTCAGCCTTAAAATCAGCTCAAAAACCTTTTCGTAAAATTTAGAATTGATTCCTCCAAAAGTCGCTCTCGCCCAACTTCCCAACGAAGGCTCTTCGTCATTCAGGAAAATTCCGCGATATTCCACAGCCGGTTCTCCGTCGGTATAAATTCCTTTTTTGAAGTATAAATTTTCGTTCTTTTCTACCGGAACATCCGCCCAGTAATACCAGGGCGAAATCCCGATTTGCCGAGACATTTCGTAGATTCCGTAGATCGTTCCGCGTTTGTCGCTTCCTGCAATCACAATCGCTTCAGAAACGCCAGGAAACGGATTGCTGATATTCTGGATGATGTATTTTTCATTTTTTCCTGTTAAAGATTTTCCATCAATTTTTTTAGCTTTGATCAATGCATCAATGGTCTTGCTTTTCCCTGCTTCACCAATAATGATGACGATTCCGCTCACTCCGAAATTTTGGGAAATAAGATTGGGCTGAACTCCTGTTACTTTTTGAAAATCGGACTGAAGATTCGCAACCGCACGCAGGATCCCTTTGTCCGAATCGGTATCTGAAAACAGCAACAAACCTGAATTACGCTCTTTCAATACCACGGAATTTTCTGTCTTAGCAAAAGAAATAAAAGGTTCGGCTGCTTTTACAAAAAAAATAAACAACAACGTAAGAAACAACGAAATGTTTTTTGTAAAATTCATAGTATATCTTTTTGATTTTAATTTTTAAATAAGTTCAGATCGACAGATTCTCCCATTCTCCTGTAGCCGGCTTCATTGGGGTGCAGGAAATCGTTATCGTGCATATCGTTCAAGATTACTTCGGGGGTTTCACCCTGCATCCTTTCTGCAAAATCTATGACCGCATCAAATTTCCCGCTATTCCTGATCCAATCGTTTACTTTTTTCCACGCCTCGATACGGAAAGGTTTGTCGTAAAACGACTTTGCGAAAGGAAGAATGGTTGCCCCGTAGACCTTGATGCCGTTAGCATGTGCTTTGTCGATCATGACCTGATAAGCGGCAATCAGTTCTTCTGCTCTTTTGGAAGCGTCTCCAGGATTTGCTGTTCCTCCCAGATCGTTTACCCCTTCCAGAATAATAAGCCATTTCACACCCTGCTGATTGAAGATATTATAATCGAAACGGTCTAATGCCGTGGGTCCTAAACCACCGCGCACCACACAATTTCCGCCAATCCCAAAATTAAGGACACTGATATTGCGGGTGGAAGGATTGGCCAGTAAATGCTGCGAAAGAATATCCGGCCAACGGTTCTGCCTGTTGGTTCCCGATCCCCTTCCGTCTGTAATGGAATTTCCCATAATGGCAACTGCATACGATGGTTTACCAGTTTTTACATCAATGTTAAAAAGTGAATACCAATGATCTGTTTTTACAGGATTTTTAAATGCCGCAGTATTGATCTGCTCTCCTTTAACAATAAAAGATGTTGTTCTAGAACCCGGATGCCCGGTGATGGATGGAGTTACTTTTGCGTAAGAAATCGTAATAGCCAAAAGGGAATTAGATTTCAGATTAAAGTTCACTTCATCGGAATAAATATCAGATCCGGGAGCAATTTTAAAATTATTTTTCTTCCCAAACGTTAATGGTCTGATGGTGGATGCGATCACATTGCAGCTATCTGACGGCACAGCGATAGAAACCGCTTTTATCTCCAGGCTATCTACGGAATACCTGTTGGAAAAACGCAACCGCACTTTTTCCCCGCCCACAGATACACGAACAATCTGACGCAGTGTGTTCCCCGAAAGTCCCGGTTCCGGCGGAAGATTATGAGGTTCCACCAATTGGGGAGCCGTTGCCCAAGTGGTAAGCCACCCGTCTTTGGATGATTGCTTTTCGATACCCTGTGAGGAAGAACAGGAAACCAAAAATCCTAAAATGATAAAGATGTATAAGTTTTTGAAGCGCATTTTTTCTGTTTTTCATTGTACTGAAACCCTCAAAGGTTTATTTATCGCCAATCCTTAATTTCTCAAAACAAATCCACCGTTCGGCTGAATTTCTATATTAAAATCACCTTTCGCACCGACTTTCACTTCTTTTTCTAACGAATTTCCCTGAGCGTCATCATTGATGAATTTCACCATTTTCCCAGCCAACATCGGGAGACTGATTTTCAGTTTTTTATTTGTTTTTTCTGCATTAATTCCAGCAACATACCATTTGTCATTATGCCTTCTCGCTATTACAGAATATTTCCCGGGATATCCGTCAATGAAAACCGTTTCGTTCCAAAGTGTCGGAATTTCTTTCATAAAATCGAGCTGAAATTTTGGAGCATCGATCAGATTATTCGGCATTACTCCAAACATCTGAATCGGATTCTGAAACAAAACTGCTGTCGCCAACTGAAAACCATCTGTGGTTTGTCTTTTATTTTTTTCTTTATTGGATTTAGTAAGAAATTTATTGAGAAAAGTTCCGCCAAATTCCATACTTCCCACTGTGTTTCTGATGAACGGGTGCAAGGTGGCAAAAAATGCTTCCTGCTTGCGGATGTCTTCTGAAAAATACAGCATTTCGGAAGCTAAAACAGCCTCGCTTCCTGCATAATTCGGGTACATTACTTCCCAGCCTCGCGGTAATGTAGCGCCATGGAAAATAATCGTCAGTCCAAAATCATTGGCATCCGACAAAATATCTTCGTAAAAACGCATTGTTTCCTGTTTATCACCACCAAAGAAATCTACTTTGAGACCTTTTACCCCGATTTCTTTCAGCCATTTCATTTCTTTTTTACGTTCGATGGATGAACTCATCTTATTTCTCGGTCCCATCGGCGCATCATTCGCTGCGCCGTTGGAATTGTACCAAAGCAATACCCCAACATTTTTGGTTTTTGCATATTGAATGAGGTCTTTCATACGTTCTTTTCCGATATTTTTGTCCCAAAGAGCATCCATTAAGATATATTGATATTTCAGTTTTGATGCTAAATCAATAAACAGGCTTTGGTCTTCATAATTCATACTGTTATCCTGCCACAAAATCCAGCTCCACGTAGATTTTCCGAAGCTATATTTTTGCGAAGGCTCATACATTGGCTCTACTACATCAAAAGGAATCGTGGTTTCAACAATTGGTTTCAGCAAATCGCCAATCGTGATGGTTCTCCAGGGTGTTTTTCCGGGCAAAGAAATGGCGGCTCCGGTACTTCCGAAACCATTATTTTCCGCAGTATTCGGATAAGCAACCTGATAAAGATTCTTTTCGGAAGTTGTATCGAGATGAGAAGCGCAGTACAAACTATTTACACCTGTTTCCGACAATAAAATCCAACCGTCATTTCCAATATGGAATAGTCCAGGGAAAACATAACCATAATCCGCTTTGGTTCCTAGTTCTGCATCGGCTTTATATCCGCTTTCGTAGCTTGGTGCTGTTCTGGCAAAACCTGTCATCGGCTTCATCATCGGGGAAAGAAAAGTGGTGGTTTGGGATGGAAATCTATAGCCTGTAATTTCCGATTGCACGACTGCGCTCAAATGGTCTTTCATCGGCTGAATCTCATATCTGAAAGCTACATTATTATTGCTTACCTGAAATTCAATCCCCATATTAAAGTGGTCTGCATTGGTAAAATTGACCGTCAAAGTATTGGCCTTGTAACTGACTTCCGATTTTTTAATTTTTTCGTTCGTATAATTTTTTGAAATCTTGTCTTTTTTATTATCTATGAATTTTAAATTTTTAGAGAAATCAGATTCATTGGTAATCAAGCCTAAAGGTGATTTTTCCAGCATTGTTTTTCCCAGGAAAGTTACGTCGTATAAAGCTTTTCCGTTTTCAGAAAAAACATTCAGCTTTAATTTTCCGTCAGGGCTTGAGATTTCCGCGACTTGTGCAAAACCTGAAATTCCGGTCAGGAAGAACAACAATATTGATAGGTAGGATATTTTAATCATAATTAATGAGTTTCAAGAAAAGTCCAATAATCGAAAAACATTATATCTTTTGCTGCTTTTCCATTAAATACAAAATACACATCGTGAACACCTGTAATTTTTTCCTTAACTTCGGCTTTAACAGTTTCCCAACGGTCGTCTCCGCCGGTCAACGGAACTTTTACCGTGGCGATAACCGGTCGGCTTACACTGTCCAGGTGAACGTCCATCGTCACATCGCTGTTGTGTGTCGTTCCAACTCTGGCCGAAAATGCTGATGCTCCTTTTTTGCCAAAATCCACATTTTTTACGCTTGTGTAAGCGCCATTTTTCTTTGCTTTGATGAAAACTCCTGCGACTTTGTTTTGATAAGATTTTACATTCTCCGACCAGGAAATCATCTCCGCCTGATTGAATGCGTAAGGATTAACAGTTGCAATAGCTTTCGTAATACCATTATTGGTCATTTTGAAAGGCGAAATAGAACCATCTTTATTAAATTCTAATTCCTGCACACTGACCGACCTTGTGAAACCGCTTCCTCCCGGCAAAGCGCCGTTGTGATAAAAGAAATAGGTTTTGCCCCTGAAATCAACAACTCCTGGATGATTGGTAAAGGATTTTCCTTCGGTAGGCATTACAATTCCGCCATATTTCCAAGGTCCCTGTGCACTTTTACTGGTGGAATATCCTATGAATTCAGGGAGCGGACCGCCCGGCCAGAAAAGGTAATACAGATTTTTTCTTTTGTACAGCCAAGGTCCTTCCTCATATTTTGTCGGTCTTTCAGGATTTTCTTTTCCGTCTCTTTTTCCGAAAGACTCTGCAGTCATCGGAACCTCAACAATATCGCCGGAATAAGAAATCATATCCTGATTGAGCTTGACCATTTTAAGTTTAGGATTTCCCCAATACATATAAGCTTGACCGTCGTCATCAATAAAAACCGTCGGGTCAATGTCGCCCCATTCACTCTGAACCAATGGTTTTCCAAGCGGGTCGTGAAATGGTCCGAACGGACTGTCACCCACCGCAACACCAATTGCTCCTTTGTTGTTGGTTTTGGACCACATCGGAACATACATAAAAAATTTGCCGTTCCTTTCGACACATTGCGCTGCCCAGGCATCCCGCTTCGCCCAGTCGAAATCGTTGTAGGAAAGAATGGTTCCGTGGTCAGTCCAGTTCACCATATCGTTAGTGGAATAAACTTTCCAGTCGTTCATCGTGAACCAGGTAGAATCGTCTTCATCGTGCGTAGTGTAGACATAAAGCCTGTCGTTATACACCAGCGGAGCCGGATCTGCGGTATAGTTGGTCTGAATGATGGGATTCTGGGAAAATAATATTCCCGAATATCCTATTAAACAAAGACTGAGTATCGTTTTTATTGTTTTTTTCATATCTAACTTTTTTTGAACTAAGGTCACAAAGTTTTTAATTATCAATATTTTTTTTAAGTTTCACAAAGCCGCTAAAGCTTATAGAAGTTTCGCTATTAACCACCCCGTCAAAAAATCTGCGATTTTTCGCCACCCCTCCAGAGGAGGGGAATTTTATCTTATTTCTTTTTAAAACTCCAGTGGTCGAAATTAAAAAGCACTCTTCCGGCAGTGATATTTTTACCTTTAAATACGAAATACACATCGTGAACACCGGAAACAGATCCTGAAATTTTTGATGTTAAGGTCTTGAATTCTTCCCAACCGCCGGTTCTCGGGACTTCAATCTCAGCAATTTTATTTCCGTCTAATTTATCCAATCTGACTTCTAAAATTCCGCCATCAACACCTGCGGCAACCGATGCTGAAAATTCAGAAGCGCCTTTGTTTCCAAAATCGACAGAACGAACTTTGATGTAACCTCCTACTCTGGTATCGGAAACATAGACTCCGGTTTTCCTGTTTTCGGATGTGCTGCATTTTTCTGACCAGGCTATTGTTTCGGCTTCATTTCTTTGGTATGGATTTAATGTTCCTACAGGATTCACACCTTCTTTGGTCATTGCAATTTTCGGAATGCTGCCATCCGAATTGTATTTGAATTCTTCAATAGACGTTGACCTTCCGTAACTTCCTGCGCCGGGCAATAATCCTGTGTGATAGAACAGATAGGATTTTCCTTTGAAATCGATAATTCCGCCGTGATTGGTAAAACTGTTAGTCGGCTGACCAGTCATTATTTTTCCCTGATATTTCCACGGTCCTATCGGTGACTGACTGGTCGCATAGGACAGACATTCTGTACGACCTGTCATTCCGGCATACATCATATAATATTGGTTATTTCGTTTATAAAACCAAGGTCCTTCCACGAAAACATCTTCAAATTTCTCTTGCTTTTGTAAAACCTCATCACTTTTTCCAGGACGTCTGAGTCCTCCAAATGATTCCACCGATTGCGGAATTTCGGTAATTTTCCCATCATACGAAACCATATCTTTGTTGAGCTTTACATAAAATAATTTGCTGTTTCCCCAATAAAGATAGGCTTGTCCGTTATCATCAATAAAAACTGTCGGATCGATATTATCCCAGGTTCCCGTTGTCACCAGTGGTTTGCCGAGTGCATCTTTAAACGGACCTGTCGGACTGTCTGATACCGCAACGCCAATCGCCATATTATTATCCACTGTCTGAACGCAGATGTACCAGTAAAATTTGCCATTACGCTCTATGCATTGTGCTGCCCAAGCTCTGTCACGAGCCCAACTGAAAGATTCCAGTGAAAGCGGAGAACCGTGGTCGGTCCAGTTGACCATATCATCCGACGAGTATACTCTCCACTTGGTCATATAATAAAAATCATAGCCGGGAATGTCGTCTCCTGTGTAGACATACATTTTGTTTTTATACACCATTGGCGCCGGATCTGGTGTAAAATGGGTCTGGATAATGGGATTCTGGGCAAAAATAAAAGTATTCGCCAACAGCAATGATAATGTGATATATTTTGATTTTAATTGAATCATATTTAAATTATTTTGATGAAATGAATTTATAGTAGGCTACACCGTGCGCCGGAATATCCAATGTTAAGGCCTCATTCGATGTATTGATTTTTGCAATATCCTTCTGTCTCCAGAGATCCCTTACGGTTTGACGACCGGAAATTCCGAGTTGTTTAAAGTCTTTATAAAACATTTTTACTTTTTCCCTTCCAAAATTGGCAAAAGCAACCGCTTTTCCGCCATCTTCAAGGTTTTTTACGTAAATTTTCAATTCGCCGATGGTCTGCAGACAAACACCCTGTTTTCCTAGAGCATCCTGATTTACGGCAATAACTTCATCATTCGTTAAAAGATTTAAGGTAAAATCATCCAGTTTCTCAAGGTCGCAGCCAATCAGTAACGGCGCAGAAAAAATACTCCACAGACTAATATGTAAATATTGTTCATCCGGTTTCAATTGGCTTTGATGTGGATTTCCCCAACCTACGACACCTACCACCAACATATCCGGATCGTTCCAGTTTCCGGGTTTTGCGTAGGGTGCAGCTTTATCCTGAGCCAAAGCAATATTTTTAACACTCGCCCAGGTATCGGTGATGTCATTAGTTGTTCTCCACGATTGTGCATCTGCATCATTTCCCCATTTCCAGACATCGCCCATCCCGTATTGACAAAGGTTATACACAATATCTCTCGGCTGATTTTTTAATAAATCTCCCATCAGTTTAAAAGGCTTCGCACCTTTATCCAAATCTCCACCACCCTGAAAGTTGAGCGAAGAAACTTTGTTGGCATCATTATCGGGCAAACCGTCAATCACACCTCCGTAACTGCACCAGTCATACTTCAGATAATCAATTCCCCATTTGGCGTAGCTTTCGGCATCCTGTTTTTCGTAGCCGTAGCTTCCTGCGCAACCACCACACGTCCAAGGTCCGGGAGAAGAATAGATTCCCGCTTTTAAACCTTTTGAATGCAAATAATTAGTCAATTCCTTCATATCCGGAAATTTGGAATTGGTCAGAATATAGCCGTTCTCATCACGCATTTTCCCTTTGAAGGACGGATCTTTCCCATCCCTGTTATATTGCCAGGAATCATCAATATTAATATAATTCCAGCCGTGATTAATCAGACCTGATTTCACTAAAGCATCGGCGGCACGTTTTACTTTGTCGGCAGAAACTTCGTGCCCGAAACAGTTCCAGCTGTTCCACCCCATTGTGGGTGTTAAAGCTATTTTATCGCCGCTTTCTATTTTTAATTTTTTTGAAACTGAACCCTTTGCATTTTTAGCTGATAAAAACACTTCATAGGTTCCTTTCGTATCTATTTTTCCGGTGATGATTCCGGTTTGGGAATCTATTGTTAAGCCTTCCGGAAGATTTTTTGCCGTAAAAGTCATCGGTCTGTCCCCTGTTGCTGCAACCCTGAACAAAAAAGGTGAACCGGGACGAACGCCATAAACACCTGCTGAATTAATTTTAGGCTTGTTACTTGGTTTTGGCGTTAAAATATAGGGTACTGATGAAATGGGATTAAATGTTATCAGTTTTGCACCGTCTGAAGTTTCAAATTTAGCATCTGCCCAATCAGCGTGATCATAATAAGGTCCGTTTCCACCGTCTGTTACAACCAATTCTAATTGTTTGATCCCTTCCAGCGAAACGGAAACAGATTTTGCTTTGTCACCCAAATGCATCACACCGCTTGACCAAAGTTTTTTGTTGTCGCCGTAAATTTCAAATTCGGCAGCGGGATTTTGACCTTTGATTTCATCATCCATTCCCACCATTGCGGAAAAGCTTTTTGCTTTGCCATTTAATTTAATCAATAAAGAACTTTCTGCGTGTGTTCCGAAACCTCTCTTGAAAACTTCACCGGCAATCGTCAGAGGTTTTCCGTCGACTGAAGTATTGATGCCCGGTTTGCCGTGTCCTTGTGTGGCTACATTTAAATCCAACTGGTCTAACCAAACGGTTGACTGTGCATTTAAACAGCATCCGGCTACGAAGAAACTGAGGACAAAAAGTTTAAATCTGTACATTTTTAAAATTTTCAATGATAATATTAACGTAACTCATAACAATAACTTAAGTTTTGGCTAAAGCCAATCGCATTCTTTCTTTATAAAATGGGCTAAAGCCCATTTCTATTGATGTTCTTAAATTCCGATTCAATCCAGCCTAATCTGCATTAAATTTCCACCAATCAAAATAGAAAAGGTCTCTGTCTCCTTTGAAAACAAAATACAAATCGTGAATACCTTTGATGTTTTTAACAGGAGTAGTAATGGTTTTAAAAATATCGCCTTCCGCTTTTCCGGTAACTTTTACAGTTCCTAAAACCGGTCCATCCAATGCATCTGTGCGGATTTCAATAGTTCCGCCGTACATTGAAGCAACAGAAACTTCTATCGATTGAGTTCCTTTAGAAAAATTCACACCCTGAACTTTGAGATAATCTCCGTTGTTAATGGATGAAACGACCATTCTATCAGTGATTTTTTTCCCCGTGTTATAAGGATTATTTCTTTCCCATTCGGTCATTTTTTCGGTTTTCAAACCTTCACTGAACGCGATGGTTTCCGCTTCTACTCTATTGTACGGATTGAGTATTGCGATTCTTTTTACACCTTCGGGATTCCAAAACGGTAATTTCTGAATGGTTCCGTCGGCATTATATTTCATTTCGCTTACACAGACAGAACGGCGTTCGTAATGCTTGCTTATCGTTTGTTTTCCCAGATTGTAATTGAAACCGAAAACGTATGTTTTTCCCTTATAATCAATGATTCCCGGATGATTTCCGTTGGAGCGTTTGTCGCTGTCCATAATCATTCCCTTATATTCCCACGGACCGGTTGCCGACTTGCCCATTGCATAACCGATTCCTTCGGGACAGCACGTTGAGGCATACGCCATATAATAATTCCCGTTTCGCTTCCACGCCCAAGGACCTTCCTGATAATGGAATGGGTCAGAAGAACCTTTCACTTTGGCAATCGAAGGGTCTTTTACAACAGGTCCATCCACAGAAATCATATCTTTATTGAGCTTAACGTACCATAAATTGGGATTTCCCCAGTACAGATAAGCTTGTCCATCGTTATCAATGAGAACAGTCGGATCAATATCATCACTTGAATTTTTAACCAACGGTTTTCCGATAGGATCTTTAAAAGGACCATACGGACTGTCCGCCACTAATACACCGATTCCTCTTTGTCCTGGCATCGGGCAATACATATAGAATTTTCCATTTCTTTCAATAACCTGAGGCGCCCAAGCTCCGTTTTCCGGATCGGTCCATTTAAAATCTTTCAGGGAAGCCACAATTCCGTGGTCGGTCCAATTGACCATATCTGTGGAAGTATAAAGGAGCCAATTTTTCATTTTAAATCCGAAAGCATCGTCCTCATCGTGACTCGTGTATAAAAAAACCGTGTCATTATATACCATCGGTGCAGGATCTGCCGTGAATTTGGTCTGGATAATAGGATTTTGAGCAAATGAAAGCTGGAAAAATCCTAAAATGGTTATTAAACTTAAAAATTTCATCGGTAATACTTTAAGATTATTTAAAACTGACATTCATTTTCTTCCCGGAATAATTTGCAGTTTTCTGTTGACCATTCGGAAGGATTACAGTAAAGTTCCGTTTATCAATCATCCCTTCAAAATTTCCTTTCCGGGAATCTATCGTCAAGGTTTTCGATTTTTCGTTCCAATGAAAAGGGATCTCGGTATAATTTCCTTTTTCATAATTGTAATTATCGAATTCATCTTCGTATAAGACAAAATTTGCATCCGCTCCCGGATAGATTTTCACCGTAAGATTATCCCATTTTTTCTCTGTCGCATATTGTACATCAGGACCAAACGGAACGATGCTACCCGCCTTTACGTATAGCGGAATGCTTTGAAGGTTAACGGATTTTTCAATTTCCTGACCGCCTTTGTGTTTTTCATCCGTCCAGAAATCAAACCAGTCTGCACCTGCGGGAAGGTACACTTTCACGGCTTTATTTTGATTGAAATCTATATGGGAAACCGAGTTTTCTTTTTTATTGGCATCGGTTTCATTCCAGCCTTCATTTTCATCGGTTTTCACTATTTTTTCAGGAGTATATTGAGCATTCAGAACCGGAGCTACTAAGAATGATTTTCCGAAAAGATATTCATTATTGATGTCCCAGGTTTTTCTATCTGATGAAAAATCCATCGAAAGCGCGCGCAGAAAGCTGGAATTATTTTTAGAAACATCCCAAGAAACGGAATAGATGTACGGCAATAGACTATAACGAAGGTTGATGAATTTCTCTATCGCATCGTAAACCACATCGCCTTTTTTTCCAAACTGGTAAATTTCCCTTGGAACATCGGTTCCGTGCGAACGCATCATTGGTGTGAAAGTTCCGTATTGCAACCAACGAACGTACAACTCCTGAAACATTGGATTGTTGGCACCTCCGTTTCTTTTATAAACACCGGCAAAGAAACCGCCGATATCAGAGTTGAAATTCGGATTCCCTGTGAGGCTGAAATTTAAACCTGCGGGAACCTGATTGCGTAAAGATTCCCACGAAGAGTTGACATCACCCGACCACGTATTGGCTGCGTATCTTTGCTGTCCTGCGAAAGCTGACCTTGTTAAAATAAAAACCCTTTTATCACTCGTAGTTTCACGCTGATGGTCGTAAACGCCACCAACCGTCATCAGTGGATATGCATTTCTTACTTTTCGGAATGAACCAAGATAAGTTTTGGTATCTAAATCTTCTGGTTTTTGGCTCAGATGGTCGGGTTCCGTAGAATCCATCCACCAGGTATCGACACCAAGACTGAAAACGCCTTTGTTCAGATATTTCCAGTAAATATTTCTGGCTTCGGGATTGTAAGCATCGTAAACGCGGACTCCGGAAGGATAATTCATATCAGGTGGCCAGACTTCTCTGCCTGATTCCGGCCAAGTTTTGAAATTGAAGAGCATTCCTTTTCTATCCATTTCACGGTACGGATTCGTCATCGGCCCGAAAGACGACCAGATAGAAACGGAAAGATGCGCATTCATATCGTGAATGTCCTGTATCATTTTTTTGGCATCGAGAAAATCGGGGCTGATAAAATCCATCGCATTCCACTGATAATTGTTTCCCCAGTATTGCCAATCCTGAATAATTCCATCTAAAGGAACTTTCAAATCACGGTATTTTTTAACGACATCCAAAAGCTCATCCTGACTTTTGTAGCGCTCTTTACTTTGCCAATAACCGTAAGTCCACAATGGAATCATCGGTACATTTCCAGTCAGATTTCGCATTCCGGCAATGACGCCATCCGCATTTTTTCCGTAGATGAAATAATAATCCACACCTTCCCCAACTTCCGAAGAGAATGTTGTTTTGCCTGGTTTATCGGTAAATTGAGTCGGCGACTCGTTATCCCAAAAAACGCCATACCCTTTCACAGACTGAAAAAACGGTACAAAATCCCAGGTGTTATTCTGGATCATTTTTATATCCGTATTCCGCTGTGACATTTTTCCGTTCTGCAAAATCCCCAAACCATAGATGGGTTCTTCTTTTTCCAGTTGAAAAGATTGTGTCACAGAATAAGTTGCATTTCCTGCATCATTAAAAGGTTTGAAATCGCTTCCTGTTTCCTTTAGAAGTTCTTTTCCGGAAGGCGATTTGTAAGTAATCGTTCCATTTTCAGCATCAATAAAAATGCTTAAATCATTTGTTTTTAAGGAAATAACATTCCTGTTTTCTGAAATTGAAAATTTAGTTTTCTGTTCCTGTTTAATGACCGACAAACTATTCTTGATAAATGATTTTCCGGCGGGATATTTAATAATTCTAATCATATTTTCTCCATACAATTTCACTTCAACATTCAAATTGTCAGTAGAAAATTTCAATCCTGAGTCTGTTTTCTGATATGATTGCGCAATAATATTTCCCGATAATATGACAACTGTGACAACTATTGCTTTAATTTTTATTTTGTTGAAATTCATTGGTGGATGATTTTGGATCAGAACATTAAAAGTCTGTTTGGATTAAAGTTGTTTATTTAAAAAGTTCCTGTGCAAACTGATGCAGGCTGTCTCTCCAAACCGGCCAGCTGTGACCTCCCGGATAATCCATGTAAGAATATTTAATTCCGATCCTGTCGAATTCTTTCAGCATTTTCTGACCGTTTTCATAAGCGATATCGTCTTTTCCGCCCATTGAAATCCATAAATTTTTGACATTGGATGAAAAGGCAGATTTATTTTCATTTAAAAATTTGTACTGTTTGTCGGCAACGTCCTGAAGCATCGGCAACATATACCCGGAACTGAAAACACCCAGACCGGAGAACATATCAGAATTCTGAATTCCTGTATATAATGTATAGATCCCACCCATAGAAAGTCCTGCCAAAGCACGGTTTTCCTTACCTTTTTTAATCCTGTAATTGATCTCAGCAAACGGAATGATGGATTCTTTCACCTCTTTTTCGAACATCTGGAGATTGCGCTCGCCAAAGTTCCGGATTCCGCCTTGTCCGATATTGGCATCGGGCATAATGATGATCATTTTTTTGGCTTTTCCTTCTGCAATCAGATTATCCAGAATGAGATTGGTTTTGCCCTGGTTCGCCCAACCGCTTTCATCTTCGCCACCACCGTGTAAAATATACAGTGCAGGGTAAGATTCGGAAGGATTCTGGTCGTAACCCGGCGGCGTGTAAATGAAAACCCTTCTCCAGGAATTGGTCACTTTGGAATAGAAATTTTTGATGCGGATATCACCGTGCGGAACGTCTTTTAAGGCATAGAAATCATCACCTTCAAAAGGAATGTCAATTCCGCTCGCGTATCTTCCCATTCCGTAGAATGTTTCGCTGGACGGGTCTGCAACTGCAACGCCATCAATCAGCAAAGAATAATAATGGAAACTTCCGCTTTGTACATCCGTCGTACCAGTCCAGAAGCCATCTGCGTCTTTTTTCAGGTCATATTTTTTCCCTAAATCGATCTGAACTTTTTGTGCTTCCGGAGCTTTCACCTTGAACATCACTCTTCCGTCGGGAAGGATCTGAGGATATTGCGCATTCCTGATATTCGTAGCTGCAGGCGTTCCCAAAACGGTAAATCCGTCAAATTTAGTTTTATCAACAGGCTTGAATAACAGCTGTGAAAAGATGTACAAATCATTCTTCCAGACCTTGAAATCGTGACCACCCGGTTCTATATAAAAAATATGCGGAATTTTATTTTTTTTCAGATAATCGCTGGTTCTTTTGCTGAAAGGCATCAGTCCGTCTGCATCGCCGCAGGAAATAAAAATAAGCTTCATCTTCAGCGCATCTTGCGGATTGGGTAAAAGCTGGCTCGGTTCTTTGGTGTTGGGTGCTGAAGAAAATGCGCCCAGCCACGCAAATTGATCGATGTTTCCGAAAGCAAAATTCTGTGTCTGTCCGCCTCCCATCGACAAACCCGCCAAAGCTCGGCTTTCACGGTCTTTTCTGACAGGATATTTTTTCTCTACAAAAGGGATCAAATCATTCAGCAAATCTTTTTCGAAGGCTGCAAAGGCTTCCACTTTATCCGGAGCCATAATGTTTCCCGTTGCTCTGTCATCTTTCATCGCACGACCATTGGGAAGCACAACAATCATCGGTTGCAATTTTCCCTGTGCATATAGATTGTCCAGAATAACATTAGGTTTTCCTTGATTGAACCATTCCTTTTCATCTCCTCCAATGCCGTGAAGAAGATAAAGGACAGGATATTTTTCTCCTTTTTTGAATCCCGGCGGTGTGTAGATCAAAGCTTTCCTTGTAGTTCCGACCGTTTTTGAAGCATATTGTATGGTATCAATTTTTCCGTGCGAAACGTCTTTATTTTCTATATCAAAACCTTGTGGTGCCTGTCTGTCAGTATTTTGAGCGGAAACAAAAAGTCCCGACATCAAAAAAGCGACCGTCAATACCCGTGAATTTCTCATATGTTTTTATTTGTAATTTTTACACTTATTAATTTAGACAAAAAAATAATACCGGCAGGGTTTTTATCTTTTTTCATTTTTAATATTAATTATGGTAGCCATAATTAACAGGTCGCCTCTACAAGGCTTTGTTTCGATGACGCCTCTTTTTTGTTATTAACAGATTGCTCCTACAGAGCAATAATTCTAATTCTTTTTAAGCACCGAATCTCTCGTAACCCGACTTGAGCGGAAATTCTTTTTTGCTTGAACAATAGTTATATTTACTCTGAAATCTCCTTCAAAAAAGATTGGGAGTGGAAGGCGGATTAGCTACCTAAATTATCTCTTGCTTTATTATTCCAAACTTTTGTTCACACTGAAAAAATCAACATCTACAAAACCTCCCAGATTTTCGGTTGCATAATTGAAAATTGCAAATTTAGAACCCATAAAAAATCTTCTGTAATCAAAAATCATTTTGTAATCTTTTGTCATTTCCGTCCAGTTTTTTTGGTTGGTGCTGTAATAAAAATCGGCTAAATCTTTTCCGAGGTTGAAATCGACATCAATCCTAAAATAAACTTTATCGGAATTCAGAGGAATACGCTTTTTTTCTTCTTTTTTCACTCCGGTAATTGCTTTCGTTTTATTATCAAGACTGACTTCATTGGTAGAAAAAGTCAAAAATTTCTGATTCCCTTCTTTTATAACCGATAATAATCCTGAATCACCATTAAATGCACTGAATCCTGCAACATCACCGTCTTTCATTCCCTTCAAATCTAAGGCAACTATCGCACTGGATTTTGGGCCTTCCATTCTTTGCGTTAAAGTATTTGGCGCGGCATAAATATTATCTACAACACGGCTCGTTCTCAGTCTCATAAAGCCTTTTCTGTCTGACAAAGACCAGGCCTCATTCACAGGATTATGGTTCCATTGCCACTGGATTTTTAATTTTTTATCTGAAAATTCATCACTTTCTACGATGTTATTTTTCGGTTTAAACGGAGGAAGAGGAATTTCGCCTTTTAAAGGGACTTTTCCGTTGTCACCCAAAACAGGCCAGTCATTTTCCCATTTTACGGGAATCAAAATAGGAACTCTCCCCACTCCATTTCTGTCCTGAAAAATCAGCGAATACCAATTGCCATTTTTATCATCAATCAAAGCACCTTGCCCGGCATAAGAAAATCCTAAAAAGTTGTCCTCCAAAATTACTTTTTTCTCATAAGGTCCGGTTACTTTATCGGCTCTGTAAACTTCCTGACGGCGTTTTCCTCCTTTTGGCCAGGAAATCATCATCATATAATATTTTCCGTCTTTTTTAATAATCTGATTGCCTTCCAGAAGTCCGGTTTCCGAGGAATCTTTTTCAAAAACTACCGTACCTTCAGGATTTCCGATGACTTCTTTAAAATCAGGACTTAATTCAAAAACTTTATTGGAGGTGAAAACATAAACCCTGTCGTCATCATCAAAAAGCAATGACGCATCGTGAAAATGTCTGGTTCTTGTGATCAGTTTCCAGTTACCTTTTTCGGGATTATCCGTTACATAAAAATAAGATTTAAATGGTTCGTCATTAGGAGAAAATAAAACGTAATATTTTCCTTTGTGATATCGGATGGATGATGCCCACTGCCCACGACCGTAAACTGTTCCATTAAGCAAATCATATTTGGAATTATCATTCAATGTATTGAAAACATAGCTTGACATTTCCCAATGTACAAGATCTCTGGAATGCATTACCGGCGCCCCCGGCATCAGGTGCATCGTGGTGCTTATGAGATAAAAATCATCACCGTTTCTGGTGACTGACAAATCCGGAGCATCTGCCCAAATGATCGGGTTGGTAAATCGGGTGGTTGTCTTTTCAGATTGATTTACCTGGGCTGAAAGGTGATTCAGCCCGATAAATCCCAAAAAAGAAACTATATAAAATGATTTATTAATTTTCACGGTTTTGATATTTTGGTTGATGTGATTAAAATAAAATTTTATCAATTGTGTCGGGCTTTAGCCCGATGACCGATTTTCATTTTGTGATTGGTTTTAACCAAAATTTATAATAAGTTTTGGCTAAAGCCTCTCATCATTCTTTTTTAATAAAAGGGTTAAAGCCCGCTCCTATTGATAGCAAGTGTGATTATTTTTAATATCAATTCGGCATAATATCATTCGACGAAGTGCTGTACAAACCGATCAAGCTTCCTGTGAAACCTCCTGCAACATCGGTGGAAAGGATGTCTCCTGAAACCTGACCTCCAATATTTTTGAAGCTTTTGCCGTCCAAAGAATAATTGAAGCTGATTTCATCTTTTTCTCCTGTAACCTGAAATTTGATATTCTTTGAAAGTAAAATTTTTTCGCTTGCAATCAGTTTTGATTCACCTTTTTCTGTTCTTTCCAAAACAACGTAGAAATCTTTGTCTTTTTTTGTGATCCCGAAAACATAATTGAATCTTTCACTTTGATAACAGGTGATTCCTGCCAACTCTTTTTCAGATTTCGGTTTGAAGTCAAGCGTTACGGAAGTTTCAAAATCTTCGTGCTGCAATCTGTGGAATAATGCCGAAACCGGAGCCAGTGCTTTGATATTCGTTTCCATCGGGTTCACTTTTACGCCATTTTTCGTGGCAGTGATGAAATTTTCACGAGGTCCGCGCATCGCTATCCAACGGAAATCCAGGTTTTTATCAGTTAATTTATCGTTATAGGCAAAATTTCCGTTCGGGAAAAATCCGTTTTGTCCAGTTTGATTCTGAGTTCCTTGTGGCATTTTCAATTTTGGTTTCATCGGAACCAAACCATTCTGGAAAACAGGATAAGTTCCGCTCCAGTCAACCGGAAGAATAAAGGTTTCACGACCTTTGTTGACACGGTTATTAACATTCGGACGAATGGCTAAAAATACGCCGTACCATTGTCCATTCGGACCTTCTACCAAATCTGCGTGACCCGCCCAATCTACTTTTTCCTTTCTGTCTTTCGGAAAATATCTTTGGGTAAGAATAGGATTATTTTTAGCCGGAACAAATGGACCTTTCGGAGAATCTGCCATAAAAATCACTTCACTGTGGTTGCCTCCGGTTCCGCCTTCTGCGCACATCAGGTAATATTTTCCTTTATATTTGTACAAATGCGGTCCTTCTATCCAGATCGGCTTTTGAGAAAGGTCTACACCGCCGTTCACAATAATTTTGTCTGAACCTGCGACAACCTGGTCTTTTTCCAGATCGTAATCCCACATTTTGATGACACGGTGACCGTTGTACTGTTCGGTTCCTTTTGGCGGCGCATCATTGTGGACAATATAAGCTTTTCCGTCATCATCAAAGAAAATCGCAGGATCGATTCCGTCGAAATTCAGTTTTTGAACTTCACTCCATCCTTTCGCAGGATCTTTGGTTTTTACGACCATATTACCGACTCCACCTGCGATCTGCGTGGTGATCATATAAAAAGTGTCGTTAAATTTATTGTATTTGATATCCGGTGCATAGATTCCCTGCGAAACACCGCCTTTTTCCACTTTTAGCTGTGAAGGTCTGTCGAGAACGTGCCCAACCTGTTTCCAATTCACCAAGTCTTTGGAAGTAAAAATCGGAACGCCCGGAAACATTGAGAAAGAAGAGTTTACCAAGTAATAGTCTTCTCCTTTTTTGGTAATGCTCGGATCCGGATAACAGCCTTGCAGAATCGGGGAGTAAAATTCGTCCGGTTTCAGAGGGTTGTCGTTATATATCTTATCGTTTCCACGGTAATTGAAATCTGAAAAGGTCTGGGCGGAAATATTGCTTACAGAAAGTAGAGCCGCTGCTGCAATAATGCCGGTTTTATGTGCTGAAAAAATCGATTGCATTAGTCTCTGTTTCATATTATATTTTTATATTATTATTAGTTTTATGTTTAAAGCTTATGTATACCTGTTAAAAATTTTTTAGCTCTTTATTAGAAAAATTTATAAAAAGACCTTAACCTAAAGTAATAAATTAAGGCCTTAAGTATATGAAGAAAATAATTACAAATTATACTCCGCTGAAAGCACTAAAGCCACCATCAACAGGGATTAAAGCTCCAGTAATGAAGCTTGCGGCATCCGAACAGAGAAACTGTACCGTTCCATTTAATTCTTCCACCTCTCCGAATCTTTGCATTGGTGTTTTGGCAATCACTTTTTTGCTTCTATCTGTTAAAGACCCATCAGGATTCAGTAAAATGGCACGGTTCTGATCTCCAATGAAAAATCCCGGAGCAACAGCATTCACACGGATTTTATCGCCAAATTTCAATGCTACATCCGAAGCGAGCCATTGCGTGAAATTGGTAATTGCCGATTTTGCCGCTGAATATCCTGCCACTCTTGTAATTGCCGAATAAGCTGCCATTGAGGAAATATTAACGATACTTCCACTTTTCTGTTCTGCCATTACTTTTCCGAAAACATAACTTGGATAAACGGTTCCGTTGATATTAAGGTCGGTTACCTCATCCCAGCCCTCGATTTTCATATCGAAAAATGACTGTTCAGGAGAGAGTGTTGCAGAAGGAATATTTCCTCCGGCAATGTTCAGCAAAATATCTATTTTACCGTACTTTTCTATGATCTTTTTTGATGCATTTTCGAGGCTCTCGATATTCATTACATTGGCTTCAACGGCAAATGCGTCACCACCCGAATCTGTAAGTTCCTTTACACGAGAATCCAACGTTTCCTGGGTTCTTCCAAGAGCAACAACTTTAGCTCCTGCTTCGATGAAACTTTTCGCCAAACTTCCACCCAAAACACCTGAAGCGCCTGTGATTACGGCTACTTTATCTTTTATGCTGAATATTTCGTTCATTATTATTAATGATAATTGATTGTTGATAAATGATATTGAACCCTTCGGGTTCTCTTGTTTATTTTGGCTCGGAATTAACTGTTGCCATTACGCCTTCAATCTGACCTAACGCCAGCATTCTTCCTAAAAAAGAATAACCGGGGTTATAGCCTTTATCAACATCTTCTGACAACAATCTTCCATGATCGATCCTCATTGGCAGATCAGGATTTTCTTTTTCAAATACTTGGATAACATCGATTAACTTTCCTCTGCCACTTAAATGATGCGCTTCGATGAAGTCTCCATTTTCAAAAACATTGGTGCTTCTCAAATGAACAAATTTTGTTCTGTGGGCAAATTTCTGAGCCAGTTTAGGAACATCATTCTGAAGATTGGCGCTCAAAGAACCTGCACAGAATGTCAATCCGTTGTGAGGATTGTCAACCGCATTCAGGAACCAGTCGATATCTTCTTCGTTGGTCACGATTCTAGGTAAACCGAGCAAAGCAAAAGGCGGATCGTCCGGATGAACACACATCTGGATGTTCCATTCTTCACAAACCGGCATTATTTTTTCGAGGAAATATTTTAGATTTTCCCGAAGTTGATTTTTATCAATTCCGTCATATAAAGCCAATAAATTATTGAACTTTTCTACGGGATTTAAATCACCTTCTTTAATATTTCCATTAACGAATCCCTGCGTTTTTACAATGACCGAATCTATCAGATCATTATTATCTTTTTCTGTGAGTGTATTTTTTAATTCTTCAACTTTTTGCAAAATCTCCTGATTATAATCGTTCTCCGCTCCTTTTCTTTTCAGAATATGAATTTCAAAATAAGCAAATTTGGCTTTATCAAAGTACAAAGATGATGACCCATCTTCCCATTCGTGAAAGAGGTCAGTTCTTGCCCAATCTAAAACCGGCATAAAGTTGTAGCAAACTGTAGTTACGCCTGCTTTTCCTAAGTTTTCGAGACTTTTTATATAATTTTCTATCAAAAAATCACGGCCTTCACCTCCGTATTTGATCGCTTCGCTTACCGGAAGACTTTCCACAACAGACCAGCGAAGACCGTGACTTTCTATATAATTTTTGTAATCGTTAACAGCCTCTAAACTCCAAACTTCTCCGTTCGGAACATCGTGCAGCGCAGAAACAATACCTTCTACACCAATCTGTCGAAGTGTCTGTAATTTAATTTTATCGTTCTTCCCAAACCAACGCCATGTTTTTTCCATACCAATTAAATTTTAAATTAAAAACAAGGCAGATATTTTTAGGATCTGCCCTGTAAACTATATATGAATGTGAAACTAACTAATTTTTAGTAACCAGGATTCTGGTATTTTGCTTTTATATCTGCCGAAACTTCCATATTATCTAATTGATTTTGAGGAATTGGTCTCAGATAGTGAAAAGGCTTAATCGTTCTCGTTACTGTTTGAGGGGTATGATCTCCGTAAGATGCACCTCCGATCTGATACGTTCCGGCATATTGTTCCCATTTCTGAGTGCGAACCAAATCATACCATCTGTAGAATTCTCCATAATATTCACGGGATCTTTCCGCAAGAATGTAGTCAATTGTAATTGTAGATGGAGTTGCAGCAACCATTGCAGCACTGTTATCTGCTACATAAGTGGTATTCTGAGCATTATTAAATTTCCATTTTCCTGCACGGGCACGGATCACATTCAGAAGATCTCTTGCCGTCATTGCCCCTGAAGCTCCTTTTACCGCCGCTTCTGCCGCAATAAAGTAGAATTCTGAGAATTTCGCTACACTGAACGGACGTGTAAGACCTGCGTTAGGATATCCTAAGCCATTAGGATCATCGGTACGGTATGTTCCTATTTTCCAAAGACCTGGATAGACAATTCTGTTGATTCCGTTAGGAGCAATTACCCAATCTGCTCTCCCAGATAATGTTCCTGCTCCTACTCCACTTTGCCCTGATCCTGAAGGATAAGTCGGCGTTTGAGAATCATCATTCAAGAAACTTAAGATAGCTCCTCCAGGCTGCACAGGTAAATTATTCGCATTATATAAAACAGGAACAGTCATAAGTCCGGTTCCGTTCTTATTCCAGTTTCCTCTGTAAGTGGTAACAAAAGTTCCGTCATAACGGGAATCATTAGTTTTATCCGCAAACGTATTTTTAATAACTCCAAGTGTAGGACACATACGTACCCAAGGTCTGCCCAAAGATTGTGCAGCCTCACGCTGAATAGAACTTACAATGTCTGCAGATGCCCATGCTGTTGTTTTACTACTTTTAATCGCTGTATAATTCCAGGTCTGCATCCAAGCTGCAAAATTATCAGGGGCCCAACCAGAACCAAATCCTACAGGATCACTTTCATTATAATAGCTGCTGGATGAAGTATGATCCGCATAAAGCATACATTCATTATTTCTGTCATTAGAACCTACGTTTACATCATAAAAAGTCGGCTGTAAGCCATAAGTTCCAGGATTGTTGATACCTTCCATAGCTATATCGTATGCCTGCTGGAAATACCACTGTGCATTATGTCCATCAGGATCATTTCTTGAAGCTTCAGGATAAGTAGGTATACCATTAGGATTTTGTAACCACCACCCATAGGTAAGGTATGCTTTAGCCAAGAATAATCTTGCCACATTTTTTGTGACACCACCTGTTACACGAGGAGTAGTAGGTAAATTATCTACAGCTTTTTTAAGGTCAGGAAAAATAGCTTTCGTATATACTTCCGGAACAGTATTTCTTGTAGAAGTTGCTACCGGGTCGGTGTTAAATTTTAATTCTCCGGATCCTAAATCTAAAGGAACTCCCCCATATGTCTGAACTAACATAAAATAATCAAAACCTCTGAAAAATCTGGCTTCTGATATCATAGATTCTGCAAACCCAAAGCCAGGGCCTTTTTCTATGATTCCATTCGATGTATTAATATATGGAAAAACAGATCCCCAAATCATACTTGTAGGAAAAGTATTGGAATTAATATTACCCTGTCCCGACATATCAAGTTCCTTGAAATTACCGTCTGCACTTTGTGCCCAGGTAGATTCGTCGGTACCATTCTGGCAGTTACTCATAAAGTAGCCATTACCATATAATAGTCGCATCTGTCTATATAAAGATGTAAAACTCTGATTGATGCCGTCAGGAGTACTAAAGTAATCGACAGTATATATAGATCTTGGCTGTTCGTCAAGAATCTCATTACATCCTGTAAATGTTAATGATAGGAAGATTGCTCCCAATACCATTTTTTTGTTAAAATTTATCATGACTGTACAGTTTTAAAAAGTTAAATTAAGACCCATTAAATAATTTCTTGTAGATGGATTATTAGTTCCTATAATCAGTTGACGGGTTTGATATCCGCTAACTGCCTGATTTTCGTTCCCAAAAGAGTTAGGTTCCGGATCCATTCCTGAGAATTTATGATAAGGCGAAAATAATACAACAGGATTGGTAACCGTAAAATAAATTCTAAAACTTGTAATTTTTAAGTCTTTTAAGAAATCTTTATTAATATTATATCCTAAAGTAATGGTACGAAGTTTAAGATAAGAAGCATCAAACATAGCCAATGTGGAAGAATACTTTGGATTATCACCACTTAAGTGACGTCCCGGACGCGGAAAGCGTGCATCCGTATTGTCTTCTGTCCAATAATCCACATCTACGTTATTTCCTCTACCTGTCAATCTGTTAAGATAACTTGTTGATCCATATAGTGAGCTGATTAAAATACCTCCATGCTGGAATGCTCCTACAGTACTTAAATCGAAATTTTTGTATGCCAAACGAATATTAAATCCTCCCTGATATTTCGGTGCTGTATCAAAAATCTGTCTGTCATCTGCGTTGATTGCTCTTACAGGCGTTCCATCTGCGTTGTATCCTCCCGTGTAAAGAACTTTAATAGAACCTATCACGTCACGTGGATCGCCGGGCTCCAAAATGTTTTGGTAAGGATCTCCTGCCTGCCAAAGACCTATATACTGGTAATCATACAGAGAATTAATATTATGTCCTACGAACCAAAGGTTACTTACATCTCTGTCAATTCCTGACGCAAGTGCCAAAATCTTATTTCTATTGGTATAAAAATTAAATCCTGCATCCAAAGAAAAACCTTCAGGATTATCAAGGATTGTTCCGTTCAAAGAAAGTTCCCATCCTTTATTTTCTGTTTCAGCAACATTTTTAGTTACGTATGACAGAGCAGATGAAGGCGGTAGAGATTTATTAGATAAAAGATCATAAGTATGTGTCCTATAATATTCTAAACTACCTGTAAGTCGATTTTTGAACAATCCAAAATCCACTCCATAGTTTTGTGTTTTGGAATATTCCCATCCAAGTCCAGGATTGGGAGCCTGATTTACATAAACACCCGTACTGTTTGTACTTCCATAATTATACGGAGTAACCGTAAGTGATCCCAGTGTAGAGTAAGGGGCTACCGCTTGGTTTGAAGTTTGTCCCCATCCTGCTCTCAGTTTAAAAAGATTAAGAACTTTTATATTTTGCATGAAAGATTCATTAGTAATATTCCATCCTAATGATAATGCCGGATATGTATGCCATTTGTTTCCGGGAGCAAGTCTTGAAGATCCGTCCGCACGAAGAGTTGCTGTTAACATATATTTATTATCATACGTGTACATTACTCTTCCCATTGCAGAAAGCAAACCTGTCTGTTCGTATCTCTGGTCGTTAGGATTCACAGTAATATCCGCCTGAGGAGACTGTCCTAGATTATAATATTGGAAGAAATCTGCAGGAACATTCTTTGCACTTATATAGGAAGTTGTGAATCTGTTACCTTCCGCAGAATATAATCCTACCGCATTTACTTTATGTTTACCGAAAGTACGGTCATAAGTTAACAGGTTTTCTAATACCCAGTGATAAGTCTGGTTATTTCCTCTACCTGCATTAGAAGGACCTTGTGCGTTGGTATTAAACACTCCGACTCCTGTGTAATTCCCGCTGTTTGCCGTACGGTAATCCAACCCTACATTCAGTCTGTATTTTAAACCTGTAATAGGAAGCCCAACTTCACCGTAAAGATTGTTGTAAGATGCAAAAGATTTTGTCTCATCAATATACTTATCTCCTAAACCTTCTAAAGTTTTACGTGTATAAATCCATGTCTGATCAATTCCTCCTGCGGTAGTCATTACCCTTTTAAAACTTCCATCAGCATTATAAGGATTAGCAATAGGAGAATAGCCTAAAACAGCTCCGGGATTTACACCATTCCCTTCAGATTTGGAATAGTTGGTATTAGTTGTAAACCCAAACTTAAAGGCTTTACCTACCTGTTGATCTATGGCCATTCTTAAAGAAAATCTTTCATAATTCTGAAGCGGGATTAGCGCATCTTGTTTAAAATATGATAATCCCACATTATAGTTGCCTCCTTCTGTTCCTCCTGAAACTCCCACATCGTGGCTGGTAATCATAGCCGGCTTATAATATAAACTTTGCCAGTCGGTATTATTATTAGGAGATTCGTCTGCATTGGTTGCATATAAAGGTGAAGTGGTCGTTTGTGAACCTGTAGGTGCAGGTGTAGCATATGCACGAAGCTGAGCAAACTTAGGACCATCCATCATAGGATATTTGGAGAATAAAGTCTGGACTCCTGTAAAAGTATTGTAGGTGAATCTCGGCTTCTGACCTTTTGCTCCTCTGTTCGTCGTTACTAAAATAACTCCGTTTGCCCCTCTGGAACCATAAATAGCTGTTGCAGAAGCATCTTTCAGTATTTCGATGCTTTTTATATCACTTGAACTTATATCTCCTAATGAACCCACAAAAGGAATTCCATCAAGTACAATTAAAGGATCATTGGCACCATTAGTTAATGATCTCGTTCCTCTAATACGGATTTGCATAGTCGCACCAGGTTTAGTTGATGTTTGTGAAATATCTACCCCTGCAGTTCTACCCTGTAATGCCTGAGTAATATTTGCAGAAGGTACTTCACGAAGTACGTCACCTTTTACGGTCACAACCGAACCCGTTACGGCTTCTTTTCTTTGGGTACCATAACCAATGACAACTACTTCCTCTATTTTTTTCTCCTTGGGCAACGTATCTTTTTTAACTTGAGCATACGCCATGCCTGCGGGTAATAAAGCCATCGCAAAAAAGAGCGCAGCCTTATTGGTTTTAGCTAAATAAAATCGGTTCATAATTATTATGTTTAAATATTAGGGTTGAATAAAAAGGCTATTAATAATTATAATTCTGAGAAAATCCTTAGTGTTTAGCAGCCTTTTTACGTTTATTTATATATACATGTTCACAATAGCTTCAAACAATTCCTGTTTTCCGCTTTTTGGCTGTGGTTCCCCGATTTCATGAGCTATTCTCTGAAGATCCTCCAAAGTAAGCGTTCCTGCTTCAAAAGCCTTTCCGTTTCCGTTGTCGAAAGATGAGTAACGGTCTGTTCTCAGTTTTTTATAATCTGAATTTTCAAGAATATCTGCTGCTGCTAAAAGTCCTTTTGCAAAAACATCCATTCCTGAAATGTGAGAAATAAACAAATCTTCAGGATCGATAGAGTTTCTTCTGATTTTAGCATCAAAGTTTACTCCACCATTTCCTAAACCTCCTGCCGGAAGAAGCACCAGCCAAGCCTGAACCATATCATAATAATCTACCGGAAACTGGTCTGTATCCCAACCATTCTGATAATCTCCCCTGTTGGCATCAATACTTCCTAAAAGTCCTGCGTCTACTGCCACCTGAAGTTCATGTTCGAAAGTATGCCCTGCCAGTGTCGCGTGGTTAACTTCAATATTTAATTTAAAATCTTTATCTAATCCGTAATGTCTCAGAAAACCAATTACCGTTTCAGAATCGTAGTCGTACTGGTGTTTTGTAGGTTCCATCGGTTTTGGCTCAATAAGGAAAGTTCCTTTGAAACCTTGCTGACGGGCATAATCTCGAGACATGGAAAGAAAACGTGCCAAATGATCTTTTTCACGTTTCATATCAGTATTTAAAAGGCTCATATAACCTTCTCTACCACCCCAGAAAACATAATTTTCACCTCCAAGAGCAATCGTTGCATCGATAGAATTTTTAACCTGAGTTCCTGCACAAGCCACTACATCGAAATTCGGGTTTGTAGAAGCCCCGTTCATGTATCTTTCATGCGTGAAAACATTGGCTGTTCCCCATAAAAGTTTTATTCCAGTCTCTTGCTGCTTTTGTTTTGCATATTCTACAATCGTCTGAAGGTTTTTTTCGTACTCTTTCCAGTTATTAGCCGGATCTACCAAGTCAATGTCGTGGAAACAATAGTAATTGAAGCCCATCTTAGACATAAATTCAAAACCTGCATCCATTTTGTGCATAGCTCTTGTTACTGCATCATTTCCGATATCCCAAGGATGGTGAATCGTAGGTCCACCAAAGGGATCGCTACCGTTGGCACACAATGTATGCCACCAAGCCATTGCAAATTTCGTCCAGTCTTTCATAGGTTTTCCCATTACGACTCTTTCCGCATCATAATATCTGAAAGCCATCGGATTTCTGCTTTCCTTTCCTTCAAATTTAATTTTTTCGATACCTGTAAAAAACTCCTTTGTACCTGTTAAAGTGTTCATATATAATTGTTTTAATTTTTAATTTCTTTTAAGATTTGGTGTAAGAATTCCCTGCTCATTGATTCAAAAGAGTCAATAAGTACAATGGAAAATTTCCGTTGTATTTGTTTAAATTATTTCGTTAAGATGCTGTTTCCATCTTGAATAGGCTTCCAGATATTGTTCCCGTTTTTCTAATTGTGGTTCTATCACAGCAATTCTTTCCAGAGAAGCAAAGGCTTCTTTAGAGTCTGCATAAAAACCGATTCCCATTCCGGCCGCTCTCGCAGCACCTACCGCTCCGTCCGTATCATAAAGCTCAATAACAGCATTACTCACTCCGGCCAGTGATTTTCTGAAAATCGAACTTAAAAACATATTGGCATTTCCTGCACGTATTACCTGAATATCCATTCCGATATTTCTCATGATATTCATTCCGTATTCGTAGGAGAATACAATACCCTCTTGCGCAGCACGTAAAATATCTCCTTTTGTATGTATATTGAAATTAATTCCGTGAATGGAACAATTGGTCTCTTTATTTTCCAATACTCTCTCTGCACCATTTCCGAAAGGAATGATACTTAAACCTTTTGCTCCTACCGGTGAAAGTGAAGCCAGATCATTCATATCTCCATAAGAAGATAAGGATGTTGCAAAATTGTGTTTTAACCAGGAGTTTAAAATTCCTGTTCCATTGATGCACAGCAAAACTCCCAGCCTTGTAAGCTCTTCAGTATGGTTGACGTGTGCAAAAGTGTTTACTCTTGATAATTTGTCATAATCCAGTTTATCCAAAACTCCATAAACTACACCTGAAGTACCTGCGGTAGAAGCAATTTCCCCGGGATTAAAAACATTTAATGACAAGGCATTATTCGGCTGATCTCCTGCTCTGTACGATATCGGAGTTCCTTCATTTAACCCCAATTCCTGAGCTGCAGTTGCAGAAACCGTAGCCTGAATTCCAAAAGTCGGAACAATTTCAGGGAAGAAGCTCTTTGGGATTCCATAATAATTAACAACATCTTCTGAAATACAATTGTTTTTAAAATCCCAGAAAATCCCTTCAGACAAACCTTCAATGGTCATTCCGATTTCTCCTGAAAGCCTCATCGCGATATAATCTCCCGGAAGCATTATTTTGTCAATCTTTTCAAAAATCTCCGGTTCGTTGTCTTTTACCCAGGCTAATTTTGAAGCCGTAAAATTCCCTGGTGAATTCAGTAAATGTGATAAACATTTCTCTTCTCCGATTTCTTTGAACGCTTTTTCGCCATACGGAACAGCACGGCTATCGCACCAAATAATAGAAGGCCTTAATAAATTCTGGTCTTTATCTACTAAAATTAAACCGTGCATTTGCCAGGTAATCCCGATTCCTTTAATATCTTCCGGGTGAATTCCAGATTCGTGCATTACCGCTTCATGAGCAAGTTTCAGATTCGTCCACCAGTCAACGGGATTCTGTTCTGCCCAACCGGGATGAACAGCGGTGATTTTCATCTCTTTTTTAGGAGAAAATTCAGATGCAATCACTTTTCCGCTGGATGCCTCAATGAGACAAACTTTCACAGACGAGCTGCCGATATCATAGCCTAGTAAATACATAATTTCAAAAAGGGGATTATTTTATTAGTTTAGTATTGTTTTTTTTGTAAATCTTAGCATCGAACTTATAATACCTTGCTGCACGGTGCGATACATTGGTTTCAATTTCATTCAGCGGAACGATATAATTGAAAGAAGAGATTTTTTTATGAAAATTCTTAATATCTATATACTTTTCACTCAGCGCACTGTATAATTGATACAATTGTCTGATGGTAAATCTTTTGGGTAAAAGCTCAAAAATAATTGAAAAATCAGATTCTATCCATTTTCTTATTTCTACTAAAGATTCATTGATAATCTTATTGTGGTCAAATGGCAAAGACGGCAATTTATCAATCGGGCACCAGTCTACCGTATTATATTTTGTACTATTGATCTTATGATCTATTTTGCAAAGAGAAAGATAAGCCACCGTAATAATCCTGTCGATATGGTGTTTATACTCCATACCCATCCATTTGATATCATCCTGGCTACTAGCTCTCATCGGATCAGCAAAACATTTGAATTGCTTCAGGATCATTTTCTTTATACCGGTCAGTTCATGCAGAACCCTTTGAGCTGCATCATCAACATCTTCATCACTAAAAATTAAGCTTCCCGGAAGCTTAATTTGTCTTTCCTCATCAAGGTGACGCTCCACTAATAAAATATTCAGTCGATTTTCGTGATCAAATCCGAAAACAACACAATCCACGGATACATACGTATGAATAAAGTTTGAGTTCATCTAGCACGTTAACATTTACGTAACATGACAAATATAAAAATTCAGTTGAATAAAAAAAATATTTTTCACAGTAACACCTAAATATCAATAGTTTACATATCGATTTTTTATGAAAACATTTACATACAAAATATGATAAGGTTATCATAAAATTTACACTTATAAGGGTTATAACAGATCAATTAACAAGTATTTATAATAAAAATTACATCAAGAAATTATTTTATTTTTTCACATAAATATTATGATAAGAATTAAGAAAAAAAAATGTAAAAAAAATAATAAACAAGTGTAAAAAAAACACTTTTAAACAAGAAATACGTTAAAATTAGAGATTTTTTTTTACCATTTTTGCATGTAAGCCATTATAAAATTACCAATAATAGAATTCCGGTACATAACTGACATGAATTCCATCGAAAAAAAACATTTCTTCCACGCTAGAATAGAAAACTGATTTTAACACTCGCAAAAAACAAAAAACGCTGTAAACATTGATATTTACAGCGTTTTAGCTTATTTTGGTTTCAAATCTGGCGGAGAGTGAGGGATTCGAACCCCCGGACCTGTTACAGTCAACAGTTTTCAAGACTGCCGCAATCGACCACTCTGCCAACTCTCCCTAAACTCCGATTCTATCGTCGTTTTCAGTGGTGCAAATATAAAAAGTTTTTCAATTCTGACAAAATATTTTCAACACATTTTTTAACAAAACTTAATAATTGGTTAAAAATCAAATTGATTATTTTTATGAAACTATCGTTGACATTAGAAAAGTTCAGGACGGAAACAAAAAACGCACCTCTTTAAGGTGCATTTTATATCTATATACGATAAAATTAATGTAATTCCGCTAAATATTTTTCAGCATCCATCGCTGCCATACAACCACTTCCCGCCGCCGTAATGGCCTGTCTGTAGATATGATCCTGAACATCCCCTGCTGCAAAAACTCCCGGAAGATTTGTTCTTGAAGATCCTTTTTCAGTGTTGATATATCCGTTTTCATCTAAATTGATCTGACCTACAAAAATATCTGTATTAGGTTTGTGACCAATGGCGATAAAAATTCCGTGAACATCAATTGTAGATTTTTCCTGAGTCTGGTTATTGATAACCACTGCTCTTTCTACCAGATTATTTTCTCCTTCAATTCCAATTAACTCATGATGGAATTTCACTTCAATATTCGGTGTATTCTGAACTCTGTGAATCATCGCTTTAGAAGCTCTGAACTCATCTTTTCTCACCAACATGGTTACTTTGTTTACAAGTTTAGCTAAATAAGTCGCTTCTTCCGCGGCCGTATCCCCTGCTCCAACTACCACTACATCTTTTCCTCTATAAAAAAATCCGTCACAGGTTGCACATGCAGAAACTCCGCCTCCATTGTATTTTTTCTCATCATCAAGACCTAAATATTTTGCAGTAGCCCCTGTAGAAATAATCACTGTTTTTGCAAGAATTTCTTTATTTCCGGCATATAGTTTATGAATACCTCCTACTTCCTTAGAAAAATCGACTTTAGTGATCATTTCATAATGCACTTTAGTATCAAATCTTTCTGCCTGCTTTTGCAAATCCATCATCATTTCAGGGCCTGTAATTCCCGCTGGGTAACCCGGAAAGTTATCCACTTCCGTAGTTGTAGTCAATTGTCCGCCCGGTTCCAGACCTGTATACAATTCAGGTTTAAGGTCTGCTCTTGCTGCATAAATTGCTGCTGTGAAACCAGAAGGTCCAGATCCAACGATCACACAATCTAAAATGTTTTGCTCCATAATTTGCTTTTCAAAAGATTATAAAATTAACGTGCGCTAATTTCGTGATTTTTACTATTAATTTAAAGTTATTTTAATGATAGTTGTCAATATATAATATACCGCTTTTCGATCAGGTTATGAGTTATAAATTATGAATTATAAGTTTGTAAAAATATCATTTATCATAAACCTCTTAACTCATCACTTATAATTTATAACTATTTACACTTTCATCTTGATCTTATCAACATTGATAATTTTATAGACCAATTCCTTTATGAGTTCTGCTTCACTCATATTTACAGCTCCCAATCCTTTTCCTTTCATATCGAATTCTCTTAAAATAGAGATTACTCTTGTGGCATGCTTCAAAGGATACAGTCTCGCAGATTCTGCGTAATCTTTTATAAAATATGGATTTACGCCCATCTGTGAGGCAATTGCCTGTGGTGACTGACCTGCCATTGTATTATAAATAATGACATTGGAGAAATAATTATATAAACTAGCCAACATCATCACAAAAGGATTGTTCTTAGGATTCTTACCCATAAAATGAGCAATTTTGAATGCAGCATTGGCATTTTTTGTTCCTAATGCCTTTTGAAGTTCAAAAACGTTGTATTCTTTGCTGATTCCGATATGGTTTTCAATAATAGTTCCATCCAAAGCTTCTCCATCTTTAAGGATAATTTTAAGCTTGTTCAGCTCATTGGCAATCCGGGAAAGATCATTTCCTAAGTATTCTGCCAAAAGATGAGAAATATTGGGTGCTGTTTTTATCCCTAATGAAATACATTCATCGGCAATCCATTTCGGAAGATTGTTTTCTCTGATAGATTCGCTCAAAAATAATGCACTGGCTTTATCTAAAGCTTTAGTTACTTTTTTCCTGCTGTCTAATTTCTTGTGTTTATGGGCAAAAACCAGCACAGTAGAAGGTACAGGATTCGTTACATAAGCTTCTAAAATTCTGTTTTCTTCTTCATTTAATTTTAAATCCTGCGCTTCTTTTACAATGATTACCTGCTTGTCTCCCATCATCGGAAACTGTCGTGCCAGCGACAGAATTTCCTGATAAGATGTATCTTTTCCGTACACCACTGTTTGATTGAAAGCTTTTTCATCTTCATTCAAAAAGTCGTGTTCTAAAGCTTTTACAGCAAGATCTATAAAGTAAGGTTCTTCTCCGTGGAAAAAATAAATAGGTAAAACTTCTTTATTTTTAATATTTTTGAGGATTAAATCTAATTCTTTCATCTTATAAATGGAACTTCCAAAACTGAATTTTCAGGAAACTTTTGATTTTAAATTCAAGAAAGACAAAGATAAGTTTTTTATTTATGATTTGGTTCGTAAGACCTATCTTTTGCTCACTCCTGAAGAATGGGTTCGCCAGCATTGGATTCATTATTATCTTACGGTAAAATCTTATTCTACCTCGGCTTTAATCACTGAAAAAAAAATCGTTTTAAATGGTTTAACAAAGAGAGTTGATCTTTTAATCACCGAAAAAACAGAACCTGTAATTCTGGTTGAATGTAAAGCGCCACATATTAAATTAACCGAAAAAACATTTGAACAAACAGCAAGATACAACTCCATTATCGGAGCAAAAGAAATCATTTTAACGAATGGGCTGCAACATATTAATGCCTATTACGAAAACGAACAGTATCAATTTTACAGACCAGAATAAGCTTTTCTATAACTCAAAATTTACTATGGAAATAAAAAATATCATATTCGACTTCGGAGGAGTCTTAATGGACTGGAATCCCAGATATTTTTTTAAAGACTACTTTAAGGATGACGAAAAGATGGAATATTTTCTTGAAAATATCGCCCAGACGGCATGGAATGAAGAACAGGACAGAGGAAGAACTCTTTCTGAAGGAACAGAAATTCAGGTGAAAAAATTTCCGGATTGGGAGAAGGAAATCAGAGCGTATTATGACAACTGGCCCATCATGTTAAAAAGTGATATTCCTGGTAATGTAGATGTTTTGAGAAAACTAGCAAAAACCAATTATCAATTATTCGGCTTAACCAACTGGTCGGAAGAAACGTTTCCTTATGCTTTGGAAAATTATGATTTTTTTCAATTATTTAATGGAAAAATCGTGGTTTCGGGAACCGAGAAACTGATCAAACCCGATCCTAAAATCTGGTATGTATTATTAGAAAGGTATAATCTTCAGGCGCAAGAATCTGTTTTTATTGATGATAATCAAAAAAATATCGAAATAGCTCAGTCACTGGGTTTTGAAACTGTTCATATTACTCCAGAAACTAATTTGGAGCAAGAATTAATCAACTTAGGTATAAAATTCGGATAAGTTAAAAGTTTCCGGTTATATTATTCATTCTCATTAAGTTATTTTATTAATTTAGATGAATTATTACAAGAAGCGAGACAAAATTATTTTTAGGATTGTTTCGTCATTCATCTTTCGTATGGTAAACACTAAAAATTACAAAATATGATACGATCAATTTTATTAACAGCATTTTTAATGAGTACAGGAACATTTTTCAGCCAAAATCTTAAGCCCGTTGCTTATCAGGACGGTTCTCAAAAACTGAACGGCTTAGTAACTTCCAATACAGGAAAAAAGCTTCCGGGCGTTTTGATACTTCCGGCCTGGAAAGGCATTGATGATGAAGCCAAAACAGCTGCAACAGAACTTGAAAAACAAGGATATATTGCTTTTATTGCGGATATATATGGTGAAGGAAATATTCCTACGGATAACACAAGTGCAGGCAAAGCAGCGGGATATTACAAGCAAAATTATGAAGCTTATCAGAAAAGAATTTCGTTGGCGTTGGAACAGTTAAAGAAAAACGGGGCAATTCCCAATAAAATAGCTGTTATCGGATATTGCTTCGGAGGAACAGGCGCTTTAGAATCGGCAAGAGGAAGTCTTCCGGTTGTTGGGGTAGTTTCCATTCATGGAAGTATCGGAAAAGATCAGGCGAGAAAAAACGGACCTATTTCTACAAAAATTCTGGTGGAAAATCCGGCAGATGATAAAGGGGTAACTCCTGAAGATTACAACAATCTGATCAGGGAAATGAATGAAGGCAATGCAGATTGGCAGATCATCACCTATGCTCACTCAAAGCATACTTTTACAGATCCGAAATCACCGGATTATAATGAAATCATGGCTAAAAGAGCCTGGAATCATACGCTGATGTTCCTGAAAGAAATTTTAAAATAAAACAATTGGCCTTTTTGTCATTCTGACGACACGAAAAATCTTTAATTATTAAGGAATTAAGATAGATTCTTCAATTCACTTTGCTGCTTTCAGAATGACAAAAGGACTACTTTGGGCAGATTTGTATTGCCATAATCAATCAACACCTTCTTCCTCCCTATTTACCAGTTCCATAGAAAATGCAGGAAGACAAATGGCAACATATTCACAAGGCTCAGAAAACGGATTGCTGTAACGAACTCTTGCTCCTTTTTCCACTAAAATGCTTTGTCCTTTTTCAAGAACTACGATTTCTCCGTCGATTTCAAATTGCTTTTTCCCTGAAACAATGATGGTAAATTCGTCAAACTGAGGAGTCTGATGCGGCTCACTCCAATCCGGCGGAGCCACCATGTGAGCAATTGAAATATTAGAATTCTGTGTTGAGTGCCCCCAATGCTCTTCTATTAATTTTCCGTCTGTTGTAGGAACTATAAACGGAGATTTTTGAATTTTATATTTTTTCATATCCAGTTTTCTTTTTTGATTTCATAGACAAAATTGGTCCTCGTTGGTTCTCCGAAATAAGCCACTTCCTGTTCTGCAATTTTTTGTCCGCCAAGTCTTTCCAGGGCAATCTGTGAACGGAAGTTCTCTTTTCCGATATGAAAGTAAACTTTATCGACAAACTGAAAAATATAGTCCATCATCAGTTTTTTAATCTGAGGATTTATTCCTTTTCCCCATGATTTTGTTCCATAAAAAGTATACCCTATGAAAATGCTGTTCCTCTTTTCATCAAAATCATAAAAACGTGTGCTTCCTAAAATGTTCCGGGTCGATTTTTCAACAATTTTAAATGCTCCTTTGCTCTCTATGGCTCCTTTAAAAAAGTTTTCAAAAACTTCCCGTTGGTAACGGTCTTTATTAGGGTGCTGTTTCCAGACTTCGGGATCTGAAGCCACTTCATATAAAGACTCAAAATCCCCTTGTTGTAAGGGGATTAATTGATATTCCTGATTTTCTAAAATGTTTTGTATAGAAAATTTCATCTGTACCTATTGAGTTTAAATCAATGTTATTTAGCTTTTAGCCTTAGCAGCGTCCGACTCGATCTTTTTAATTTCTTTCAGTTTATCTGAAATTTTAATGACTGCATCTAATTTTGCTGGTTTCAGGCTTACCTCTGCCTCGGAAGTATCCCATTTAATTACTAAATTTCCGGTATTTTCATCGGTAGGGTTTAAGGTAATTTCAAACCATTCCTGTTTATCAGCCAGTTTATTTACCGGAACGGTAACATCTACGACATCCTGTTTCGGATCATATGTGTAAGCTCCCCATTGCTGAAAATCTTTATTCAAAATCACTTTCCATTCTTTTTCTGTAGGAACAATAAATAAACCATATGTTCCCGCCGGAACTATTTTTCCTCCGAAATTGATGGATTGTCCAAAAGTAATTTTTGTGGATGAGTTTGCTCCTGCTCTCCAAACCTGTCCGTAAGGAACAAGATCTCCGAAAATCTTACGCCCTTTCACTCCCGGTCTTCCGTAATCGATCGTGATTTTAGACATTGAAAACTGTTGCTCCACCTTCTGACGCGGACTTACAGCCGGTACGGAATAATCTTGTGCAAAACTGAAAACTGATGTTGATATGCAAAGTGCAAATAGTAACTTTTTCACGTGTAAATTTTTGTTCAAAATTACAAAATCAAAAAAGAATAGCCTTCTCCAATTCCAATAATTTTTGTTTTCTCCATATTCCTCCTGCGTAACCTACCAACTCTCCGTTGGAACCGATCACCCGATGACAGGGAATTAAAATTGCAATTTTATTGATCCCATTTGCCGTTCCTACCGCGCGAATTGCTTTCGGATTTCCGAGAAATTCGGATTGTTGCTTATAGGTCCTGATTTCGCCCATTGGGATTTCTCTCAAGAGTTGCCAGACTTTCTCCTGGAACTCTGTTCCGGTTATAAATAACGGAACTTCGAATATCTGTCTTCTTCCTTCAAAGTATTCTGTTAATTCTTTCTCCAGTTGCTTAAAATGCTCATGGTCTTTTTCTATAATTTCGGCGTTTAGAGTTTTTGATAAGGAGTTAAACTGCTTTTCAACATTTTTCCGGTCTGTGAATTCCAATAGACAGATTCCCTCATCAACTGCGCAGGCAAACATTTCACCAAGTGGAGTCCGGATGGTTTTTCGATGTATAGTTTTCATTAGCGTAGATAGCTTATCCGTAAATAATTAAAATTGGGTCACACCATTAATTCAGTTCTTTTTCCAGTTTTTCCAAATATTGAATCCAGGCACTTGAACAGTCTCCATAACATTCAAATTGGGGAGTCAAACCATCATGAGTAAACACAACTTGTGTGTTATTATCTTTCTGAGAAATATCAAATCCTATTTTTGTTCCTGTCCATTCATCGTTCTTACTTGCAAAAGTCAGATTGCTGTCTGTAACTTTCCAGACTATCTTTTGAGCCAGGATAACTTCTATCAGTTTTTGCTCCGTATGATGCACTCCGTTTCCCGCATCAAAAATAAATACATCATCTGGCTGTTCTGATTTTCCGGTGATAATTTCATCGTGCAAACCATTCCACCATTTTTTTGGATCGATTAGAATTTTGAAAACTTCATCAGTCGGTTTTGAAGTAGTGAATGTATAAGAAAAATTCTGTGTTGACATTTATTTGTGATTTTAAGATTTTTCAAATTCAAATATTTTTCTGAGAATATCTCTGTCTGCGACTATATTAAAAGTTACAATATCCTGAAATTCATTATACGCAAAAATATATTTCCGGGTCTTGTCTATAATTTTCAAACCGTTGAATCCCTGAATATCTGAGGGATTTTTCAGTTCATAAAAATCAAATGTATCAATAAAACCATTTATTTTTTCTTTTTTTATTGAGACTGCTTTTGCAAAAGGATCTGTGAGGTACTTTTTATCGAAATCCACATCAATAGGCAATATTTGAGGAAAATGACCTCCGGTTTCCGTATAAAAGAATTTAAGGCTTCCACATTTCTTGCATTTCCATAAATCTGCGCCATTCAACGGATAAGATCCTAAAAATATTTCAGAATTATTATCAGATCTAAACTGCAGATAACTCAAATGCCCAAAACTTCCATCGAAGACTTCAAAGATCTTTTCGTAATCACTCAAGATATTATGTTTACATTGAATATTCTTTATAGGATATCCATCAAAAAAATCATTAATATTTTCCAAAGTTATCATAAATGCAATTTACTGATATTCAAAAAAACTAAAAATATTAATTATAATAAGTTTCCATGTATGCATTTTTATGATAATGTAATATTATGATGCTTTTTTTAATCATGATTTACTTTATATAAACATATTATTATATAGTTTTTAAAAATCTAATTTACGGAATTACTGAAACCATTATTGATTTGATTTTACGTCGGAAAATTCTGAAAAATACTCATACAAAAAAGCGGAAGATTTTTTCTTCCGCTTTTACTTTATTTTACTCCGAAAATTACATCGTTTCCATTTTGAAACTCATACTTTCGATTACTTTTAAGATTGCCTCAACCGTATCCATTGATGTTAAACAAGGAACACCGTTTTCCACACTCATTCTTCTGATCTGGAAACCGTCTCTTTCAGCTTGTTTTCCTTTTGTCATGGTGTTAACAACATACTGAACTTTTCCTTTCTGAATCAAGTCGATAAGGTTTACACTTTCTTCCCCGATTTTGTATCCTATTTTGCAAGGGATTCCTTTTTCTTCAAAGAATTTTGCGGTTCCTTCCGTTGCCCAGATTCTGAACCCAACTTCATGGAATCTTGATGCCAAATCAGCCGCTTCCTGCTTGTGTTTATCAGCTACTGTGAACAAGATGGAACCGTGCATCGGAACTTTTCTTCCTGCAGCAACCAATCCTTTGTAAAGAGCCTTTTCAAGTGTTGTATCTTTACCCATAACCTCTCCTGTAGACTTCATTTCTGGGCCTAAAGAGATATCAACTTTCGTTAATTTTGAGAAAGAAAATACAGGAACCTTTACATAAACACCTTCTTTATTCGGAACCAATCCGTTTTCGTACCCTAAATCTTTAAGCTTTTGACCTAAAATAGCTTTTGTAGCCAAATTTGCCATTGGAACCTCTGTGATTTTAGACAGGAAAGGAACCGTTCTCGATGAACGCGGATTTACCTCGATTACATATACATTTCCGTCAAAAAGAACATATTGGATATTCATTAATCCGATGACATTCAGTCCTTTTGCTAATCTTTTTGTATAATCAACTAAAGTTTCGATTTCCTTCTGTGAAATATTCTGTGGAGGATATACCGCAATTGAGTCTCCTGAGTGAACCCCAGCTCTTTCGATATGCTCCATAATTCCTGGGATTACAACAGTTTCACCGTCGCAGATCGCATCAACTTCAACTTCTTTACCCACCATGTATTTGTCGACCAAAACAGGGTGTTCTGGACTTGCGTCTACCGCAAATTCCATATAGTGAGCCAATTCTGCTTCTGTGTACACAATTTCCATTGCTCTACCTCCTAAAACGTAGCTCGGGCGAACCAGTACCGGATAACCGATTTCGTTGGCAATTTTTATTGCTTCTTCTTTTGAAGTGGATGTTTTTCCTAGAGGCTGTGGAATCTGCATTTCCTGAAGCGCTTTTTCAAACTTGTCTCTATTCTCAGCTCTGTCAAGATCTTCCAAAGTTGTTCCTAAAATCTGAACTCCGTGAGAAGCCAATTTATCGGCCAAATTGATTGCTGTCTGACCACCGAACTGTACCACAACACCTTTTGGTTTTTCCAGTTCGATGATGTTCATGACATCTTCTTCCGTTAAAGGCTCGAAATAGAGTTTATCTGAAATCGAGAAGTCTGTAGAAACCGTTTCAGGGTTATTGTTGATGATGATTGCTTCGTAACCCATTTCTTTGATCGCCCAGACTGAGTGAACAGTCGCGTAATCGAACTCAACTCCCTGTCCGATTCTGATGGGTCCGGAACCCAAAACGATGATTTTTTCCTTATCAGAAACAACACTTTCGTTTTCTTCTTCGTATGTTCCGTAAAAATAGGGCGTTTCTGATTCGAATTCTGCTGCGCAAGTATCTACCATTTTGTAAACCGGCATCACTCCGTTTTCTTTTCTGAAATTGAAAACTTCACGCTCCGTTACATCCCAAAGAACTGCGATATTTACATCTGCAAAACCTAATCTTTTAGCTTCGATTAAAGTTTCTTTATTGAATTTATTTTCAGCGATTGTTTTTTCGAAATCAACTAATTTCTTTAATTTCCAGATGAAGAATTTATCGATTTTGCTCCATTCTACGATTTGTTCCCAGTCGTATCCTCTTCTTAAAGCATCTCCGATGATGAACAATCTTTCGTCGTCACAAACTCTGATCCTTCTTTCGATTTCTTCAGCTGTTAAAGCTGCAGCCTGCTTGGTTTTTAATCCTAAGTGTTTGATTCCGGTTTCTAAAGAACGGATGGCTTTCTGTAAAGACTCTTCGAAATTTCTTCCAATCGCCATTACTTCACCTGTTGCTTTCATCTGCGTTGATAATCTTCTGTCCGCAGTTTCGAATTTATCGAACGGAAATCTTGGGAATTTAGTTACCACATAATCCAAAGCTGGTTCGAAGCAAGCGTAAGTCTTTCCTGTAACCGGATTCATGATCTCATCAAGAGTCAATCCTACAGCGATTTTTGCAGCAATTTTTGCAATCGGATACCCCGTTGCTTTTGATGCTAAAGCCGATGAACGGGAAACTCTCGGGTTTACCTCGATGATGTAATATTCGAATGAATGTGGATCCAGAGCCAACTGTACATTACACCCTCCTTCAATTCCTAATGCTCTGATGATTTTTAAAGAAGCATTTCTCAACATCTGATATTCTCTGTCAGAAAGTGTCTGGGAAGGCGCCACAACGATCGAGTCACCTGTGTGAACTCCAACCGGATCTATATTTTCCATGTTACAAACCACAATCGCATTGTCGTTTGCATCACGCATTACCTCATATTCAATTTCTTTAAAACCGGCGATTGATTTTTCAATAAGACATTGCGTAACAGGGCTGTGTTTTAATCCTAATTCAGCAATTTCTTTTAATTCAACCTCGTTGGAAGCGATACCTCCTCCTGTTCCACCCATCGTGAAAGCAGGACGAACAATTACAGGATACCCAATATTGTCAGCAAAATTCAATGCTCCTTCTACCGTGTTTACGATATCAGATTCCGGAACCGGTTCGTTCAGTTCTCTCATCAATTCACGGAACAAATCTCTGTCTTCCGCTCTGTTGATCGCTGAAAGCTTCGTTCCCAAAACCTCAACTTTACATTCTTCAAGAATTCCTGATTTTTCCAATTCTACCGCCATATTCAGACCAGTCTGTCCACCAAGAGTTGGTAAAAGTGCATCCGGACGCTCTTTTCTGATGATGTGACTTACAAACTGAAGTGAAATCGGCTCGATATATACTTTATCTGCGATTTCAACATCCGTCATAATCGTTGCAGGGTTTGAATTGATCAAAATCACCTTGTAGCCTTCTTCCTTCAAAGACAGACAAGCCTGCGTTCCCGCGTAATCAAATTCCGCTGCCTGACCAATAATGATAGGACCTGAACCGATTACTAAAATTGTTTTTATATCTGTACGTTTTGCCATTTTCTTGTTTTTAGATACTAGATGTCAGATTTCAGATTTTAGACTTCCAGCATTATGTTTACTTTTTTAGATTAGATTTAAATGAGTAAATCATTTTTTGAATTTCATTTAGATTTGATATTAAACTGTTGACTTTTTATGCATTAAGTAATCCTAATTCTCTTGTTAAGATTAATTGTGTCTGTAATTCAAAAGAGGAAGCATTTGCAATTCCAAGAAAATGATAAAATTCCCTGTCGTTATTTCTTCCCGCTTCTTCCGCAATATTCGACGGAATTGAAACTGCTGATCTTTTAATCTGAGAAATCAAACCAAATTTTTCATCTTTTGGTAGTTCAGCACAATTTATATAAACCTCTTTCGCTAATTCTATTGATTTCTGCCAGAAAAGTAATTTCTCAAAATTATGCATAATAAAGTCTGTTATCTGATGTCTAATATCTGAAATCTAAACCTACTGATTCTTCTTATTCTTAAAATCCTCCATCAAGTGAATGAAATCATCAAATAAGTAGTTCGCATCTTCAGGACCCGGGCTCGCTTCAGGGTGATACTGAACGGAGAAACAAGGGTAAATTTTGTGTTTCAGACCTTCGTTTGTTCTGTCGTTCAATGCGATGTGCGTTTCAATTAAATCTGTTCCTTTCAAACTTTCCTGATCAACTGCGTAACCGTGATTTTGAGAAGTGATGGCCACTTTGTTTTTCTCTAAATCCAACACGGGGTGATTTCCTCCCCTGTGTCCGAATTTTAATTTGAAAGTTTTTGCTCCACAAGCTAGACCGATCAATTGGTGACCTAGGCAGATTCCGAAAATCGGAACTTTTCCTAAAATTCCATTAATCATTTCAAGAGCTTGTTGGTTATCTTCAGGATCTCCGGGACCGTTTGACAACATTACACCGTCTGGATTCATTAGTAAAATTTCTTCTGCCGTTACATCCTGAGAAACTACTGTGATATCGCAGTTTCTCTGAGATAACTCCCGGATAATTCCTAATTTGGAACCAAAATCCACCAACACTACTTTAAAACCTCTTCCCGGATTTGCGTAAGGTGTTTTTGTAGAAACCTGCTCTACCTGATTGGTCGGGAAGGTTGTTGATTTTAATTCTGCAACCACAGTGCTTTCATTAGCATCAGCGTTTACGATTTTTCCTTTCACAACTCCGTGGTTACGAAGAATTCTTGTCAGTCTTCTGGTATCGATCCCTGAAATTCCTGAAAGGTTTTTCTTTTTAAACAGTTCATCTAAAGTAATCTGAGTACGAAAATTCGAAGGGAAATCGCAAAGTTCTTTCACGATAAGCCCTTTAATTGCCGGCTCGATACTCTCATAATCATCACGGTTAATACCATAATTTCCGATCAGCGGATAGGTCATACAAACAATCTGACCGCAATAAGACGGGTCAGAGATCAGTTCCTGATACCCTGTCATTCCGGTATTGAAAACCACTTCTCCTGCAGTTTCCAATTCTGCTCCGAAACCTTCTCCATGAAACACTTCACCGGACTCCAGTATTAATTTTTTCTTCATTTTAAACTTTTATCTCTTATTATTTATTTTATTAGTAGGTCACCCCTCCGGGCTGGTATAAATTTAATTTCCATTATTCCACGGATGGAACCCGTGGCTATTAACAGGTCGCCCCTTCGGGGTTCACAAACTTTTTACTTCTTATTTTTCCTCAACTCTTATGTAAAAGAATACCCTTCTTTCTCCAAAGCTTCTTTTAAAATTGCCATTCTTGCGAAAACACCGTTCTGCATTTGTTTGAAAACTCTTGAACGTTCGCATTCCACAAGGTCTGTATCAATTTCCACTCCCCTATTGATAGGTGCTGGATGCATGATGATCGCTTCCTTTTTCATTGCTTTTTCTCTTTCTTTCGTCAAACCGTATTTTCTATGGTAATCTGAAGCGGAAAAGCTCATTTTTGAATCATGTCTTTCGTGTTGGATTCTTAATAACATCAGAACATCGACTTCTTTAATTAATTCATCAACATTTAAGTATGTTCCGTTGATCAGAGCGCCTTCATCAAACCACTGTTCCGGCCCTGAAAAATATACTTTTGCACCTAATCTTCTCAACGCCTCTGCATTTGAATTGGCAACTCGGCTGTGTTTTACATCTCCTACAATTCCTACTTTCAAGCCTTCAAACTTCCCGAATTCCTGATAAATTGTCATTAAATCCAGCATACATTGAGATGGATGGTTTCCTGTTCCGTCTCCTCCGTTGATAACAGGAATCTTTATGTTTTTTAATTCATCAAAATATCTGTCTTTTTTATCTCTGATCACTACAAGATTTACCCCCAGACTTTCGATTGTTTTTACTGTGTCATACAGACTTTCACCTTTGTTTACCGAACTGTGTGAAGCATCAAAAGGAACTACCTGCAAGCCCAGTTTTCTTTCGGCAATATCAAAACTTGTCTTCGTTCTTGTGCTGTCTTCGAAGAAAAGATTCGAGCAAAAAACTTCCCCTTCAATTTTGGCAGTTTTTCCGTCTGCAAAAGCCAATGCTTCTGTTACTATACTGTTGATTCTTTCGGTGCTTAGTTCTGTAATCGTAAACATAAATATTTCAAATTTTTACAAAAAAAAAGCGAAGAAAATATCTTCGCTTACTATAAATAAATATCGTAAAGGGCGTCTGCGCCCGGTAATTCTAATGATATAAATACTGTCTTATTCATTAGGTGCAAAGATACAACAATTTTATAAACTGACAAAACTAAATTTACATTACATCTGAAATTTAATCATTTCGTGGAACAATAGTAAACTTGAGTGCTATTAAAAACTTACAACTATTAAAATTATTTTTTCTCAGTATAATTTTTCAGGTCGGTTATTGATCTTATTTTAAGCTGATCAGCCTGCTTTCTTCGCATAACGAGAGCATAAGCATTGTTGAAGCCAATAGGTTTCAGCCAGCGAATTCCATATTTTTTCTTAAATTCATTTTGTACAAACTGATAGGTAAGATCCGCGCTTTTTGTGACTTTATCTATTGTTAAATTATCCGGCGTCAGTAAAACCAGCAATCCCGTTCCTGTATATTCGGGATAAAAGTCGATGGAATCGTTCATTAAGGCATCAAAACAGATCTTTGTTCCGCCTAAACCTGTTTTGGTTTCCACTTTATAATGTGTATTTCCTTCGATCAGCATTCTATACATTTCGGCAAGGATATATTGTTCGCCAAATATTTTTGAGCCTATTCTAATGGTTTCGCTTCCTGCTTTGTTAGGAGTTTTATATAAATTATTTTTAACTAAAAATTCTTTTGCGACTTTCTCCGGAACCTGATGAAGATAATCGGTTTTGTAATTCAGCTCTGTCATTACAGAATCACTGATCTTTCCTGTAAGAAGATCAAGCGTTTTTTCGAGATCCGGATATTTTTGTAATGTTTTTTCTTTAATAACAGGAGCTGCAAAATAAGGAGGAAATATTTTTTTATCATCATTTAAAACAATCAAATCATAAGCTTTAATTCTTCCGTCTGTAGAATAACCACTGATAATGTCTAGCTTTCCTTCATATAAAGCCTTATACATTAATGCATCATTGACGACAGAGGGATTTAAATTTAACTGATAAATCTTTTTTAAGCCAATATCTCCGTCTTTTCTTCCCATGAATTCAGGAGTAAATCCTGCCCGTAAGTCTGTTACTGAATTTTTAGTCCAAAAATAAATTCCACCTATCATTAAAAAAATAACAGGAATAATCATCAATATTTTTCGAATCGTACGGTATTGTAATCTTTGGATAAAAGCAATAATCTGATCCACAATAACAGCTAATAGTGCCGCCGGAATTGCTCCTGCAAGAATCATGTTGGAATTATTAAGAGAAATACCACCAAAAATAAACTCGCCCAAACCTCCCGCTGCGACAAAAGAAGCCAACGTTGCCACTCCGACGTTAATTACAGCCGCAGTTCTGATTCCGGCAACGATAACCGGCATTGCCAAAGGTAATTCTACTTTAAAAAGCAACTGATTTTTTGTCATTCCCAAAGATTTTGCTGCTTCAATAATGTTGTCATTCACTCCGGAAATTCCTGTGTAAGTATTTCGGATGATGGGTAATAACGCATAAATTAACAATGCAACAATCGCGGGTTCCGGTCCGATTCCGAAAACAGGAATCATAAAACCTAGTAAAGCAATGCTTGGAATGGTCTGTAAAATCCCCGCAACTGTTAAAATGGGTGTTGCCAAATTCTTTTTCCGGCTGATTAAAATTCCTAAAGGCAAACCGATTGCAATGGCAAATAATAATGCAATAAAGGTTAATCCCAAATGCTGGATCACCTGAATGAATATTTTATGTTGTTGCTCAACAAGAAACTGCCACAAACTTTGCTGCATTAGGCTAATTGTTTTTTTCGGTATTCGTTAAAAGCTGTTGTTATTGTATTGTAAAGTTCAACATCCTTGAGATTTGCATTGAGGTTTTGAAGAACATTCCAGATATTTTCATGTTTATCAAAATCTTTCTCTAATATATTTTCTAATTGAAGGTCTTCAACTTTGGTAATTTTATATTCTAAAGCCAAACGGTTGTTGGCAAAAAAATTTTTGACGAAATCATTTTCAGGATGGTAAATCATTTCTTTCGGAGTTCCGGTCTGGATAATTTTTCCCTTATTCATTAAACAGATCCGATGTCCCAGTTCAAAAGCTTCGGAAACATCATGCGTTACTAAAATGATGGTTTTATTTTTTAGTTCATTCAATGTTTTAAACTCCGAATGAATATCAGATCTTGTGATATTGTCAAGCGCTCCGAAAGGTTCATCCATCAATAAAATAGGTGTATTTGCTATCAATGCTCTTGCAATTCCGACGCGTTGCTGTTGTCCGCCGCTTAATTCGTGAGGAAACCTTTTTAAAACCTCATCAGACAAATGCAGTTTATGAATTAGTTCTTCTATCCGGCTTTCGATCTTTTTTGAATCCCATTTCTGAAGCCTTGGAACGACGGCAATATTTTCAGCTACGGTATAGTGAGGAAAAAGCCCGGAATTCTGCATCACATATCCGATCCCCATTCTTAATTCTTCTACTTTTTGCTTTTTGATATTTTTTCCATCAATCAAAATATTGCCCGAATCTGAATCGATGAGCCGGTTGATCATTTTGAGCGTTGTTGTTTTCCCGCAACCGCTTGTTCCCAGCAAAACCAAAATTTCCTTTTCATGAGCAACAAAGGAAATATCGTCCACAGCGGGAAGATTGTTGAAGTTTTTTGAAACAGATTCTACAGTAATCATCAGTTCAAATTATTTTGCCAGCCTGATTCCTGTAAACTGCCACTGAAGCTGGGTCTGAAAGAAATTTCTATATGTTTTACGGCTGTGCCCTACTTGTGTAGCAATGGAAGCACCTCTCAAAACCATTTGGTTGACCATGAATTTTCCGTTATACTCTCCTACTGCTCCTTCTTCTTTTGCAAATCCGGGATATGGAAGATAGGCACTTCCCGTCCATTCCCAACGTTTTCCCCAACTGAATTTTCCGGAAGCAACTTCCCATTCTGCCTCGGTGGGTAAACGTAAACCTTTCCAGGAAGCAAAAGCCGATGCTTCGTAAAAGTTGATATGACAAAGCTCATCATCTGAATTGATTTTCTTTAATCCGTTCAATGTATAATGCATCCATTTTCCTTCTATAAAATGCCAGTAAAGCGGAGATTTTGCCTGATTTCCTTTTACCCAGTCCCAACCTTCCGCATGCCAATGTCTGAAATCTTCATACCCTCCATCATTCATAAATTCAAGATACTCCGCATTGGTTACCAGGCGGTTTGAAATCTCGAAGTCATTCAGGAAAATTTTATGTCTGTTTAATTCATTATCGAAACAAAAACCTTCACCTTCAAATCCTATTTCATAAATTCCTTCGGGAAAGGAGATCATTTCCAGATTTTCATTCTCCGGATTTTCTGACGGATAATTTTCATTATAAGCCGGAAATAATGGGTTGTGACCTAAAATATATTTAATATCGGTTAATAATAATTCCTGATGCTGCTGTTCGTGGTTTAAACCCAATTCAAAAAGCTTTTTTAAGTCTTCATTTAAATCAAAATTGGATAAAAAAACAGTCATATTCTGATCGACATATTCTCTGTAACGGTAAATATCCGAAACGGAGGGACGGCTTAAATTCCCTCTGTCTGTACGGATCACACGAGCTCCAATCGTTTCATAATAACTGTTGAAAACAAAATTATACTGCTCATCAAAAACCTGATAATCCGGAAAATTCGGAATTAAAATAAAGGTTTCAAAGAACCATGTCGTATGCCCCAAATGCCATTTTGGAGGACTTACATCTACGATGGGTTGTACAACATAATCTTCAATTTCAAGAGGCTGGCAAATTTCGACAGAACGTTTTCTAATGGTTTGGTATTTTTCTTTGATTTGTTCTTGTAGAGAAATTATAGCTGGATTTTTCATAGTGTTAGATTTAAATTATACAACTTCCCAAATAGCATCGATAAACCATTTTCTGGAATCTGAAATCTCTCTTAAAGGTTCAAAACCATTTTTAACAGCCATTAGATTTATTTCGTCCAAAGAATATTTTTGTGAAATTTCCATGTAGACCGCTTCGTTTTCTTTAAACTGAATCTTTTCATTTTCAATTGTTACCATCTGATCTTTTAGACTGATCAGATAGCTTCTGCAAGCTCCTGTTAACGGATCATAAGTCTGATAATGCTTAAATTTATTAACATCAAAATCTGCATTCAGTCCCTCATTGATCCTGGTCAGAAGGTTGAGATTAAAAGCAGCTGTAATGCCGGTTTTATCATTGTATGCCTGCAAAATGGTATGTGGATTTTTCTTTAAATCGAAACCGATGAGAAGTATATCGCCGGGATTTAATTTTTGTCTCAATTCACTGCAAAAATGGTAAGCTTCCTCAACCTCCATATTCCCGATATTGCTTCCGAGAAAAAGAATCACTTTTCTTTTTGAAGAAATTTCGTTGACTTTATCAAGCATTTCAAAGTATTCTCCGTTTAGCCCAGTAATATGAAGATCGGGAATTTTTAAAGCCAAACGATCTTCCAAAACTTCAATAATATTTCCCGAAATATCGATCGGCATGTACGTAAAATCTGCATTTTGTTCTACCAGAAAATCTAATAAAAAAGAAGATTTTGTCGCGTCACCGGCTCCAAGCTCTATCAGATCAAAAGGTTCATCAAAGGCATTGATTGCGTTGGCAAGATCTGCCGTTTTCTCAGTAAAAATTTCAAGTTCACAATCAGTGAGATAATATTCCGGCATATTCATGATCTGCTGAAAGAGAAGATCTCCTTTTTTGTCGTAAAAATACTTGGAAAGTAAATGTTTTGGATTTTCTTTCAATCCATTCAAGATTTCATTCCGAAATTTATCCTGTGTTTCTGTGTAGGAAAAATTCTCCATATCAATATTTCTCCTCATGTCTAGTTTGTTATTTGGTTAACAGATCACTACAATTATTCTGCCATTGACTGAATTATTTTTTTGCGAGAATACAAGCGCCCGTTATCTCTCCTAATTTATAAGTTTTTTTGGTACAGGATTACAGTACAGTACAAAATTATTGCTGACCTTTAAAATTTGTATAAAAAAATATTTTACTTAGATTTGAGAAATGCTTTTGAAAACATGCGTAATAATGAATATAAGGTATTTATTATTAACAGGAAAATATTGAAAACAGCATTTTAAAATAACACATTACCACAACTTAATAAATAGTAAACAAATTACATCGTATATTTGTTAAAACTCAAACTAGACTATGGATTTAAAAGACAGAATGATTCTCAGCATAATTCAGGAAGACTCTACTTTATCGGTGAAAGAAATTTCGGAAAAGATAGGTCTTACCTTCACTCCTACGTACGAACGTATCAAACAATTGGAAAAACAAGGAATTATTGAGAAATATGTAGGTCTTTTAAACCGTGAAAAACTGGGTTTGAATATTGTTGTTTATTGCAATGTCCGTCTCAAAGAGCAATCTCAGAAAGTGCTGGAAACGTTCGAGAAAAACATTGGCAAGCACGATGAAGTTCAGGAAATCATCAGTCTTTCCGGTGAATATGATTATATGTTGAAAATCATTGCAAAGGATATCAATTCATATAATGAATTTGCCGTAAATGTGATTTCAAACATTCCTAATATCGGGCAGTATCACAGTTCTATTGTGCTTCATGAGGTTAAAAAATCTACGAAGTTTAAAATTGATTTGGAGTAAAATTGAATTAAACCATTAAGATTTTAATTAAGGATTTAAACTTAATTAAGATCTTAATGGTTCAAAATAAATCAACCCAATAATTTATTTTTCAGTTTATTAAACTGATATTCGATCTTATCCAAACAAAGATTTCCGATACTTCCCTGGTGAGTATGATTTAAATTTTCAATTTCAAAATCAAACGCATTATTTTCAATCTCCTGTCCTACTTTTACATAGGCATCACGAAATGAATTTCCGTTTTTAACCTCTTCATTGATTTTTTCTACACTGAAAAGATATTTATATTTTTCATCTTCCAAAATACCATCCTTTACCTGAATATTCGGTAACGCATAACTTAAAATCTCAAGACATTCTTTCAAGGAATCGATTGCCGGGAAAAGAATTTCCTTTGTCAGCTGCATATCTCTGTGATAGCCTGAAGGAAGATTATTCGTCAACAAAATAAACTCATTCGGCAACGATTGTATTCTGTTACAACGTGCACGAACCAGCTCAAAAATATCCGGATTTTTCTTGTGAGGCATAATGCTGCTTCCCGTCGTAAATTCTTTAGGAAAGCTTATAAAATCAAAATTCTGACTTAAATACAGACAAACATCATAAGAAAACTTACCTAAAGTTCCTGCTAAAGTTGCCATTGCCATCGACAACATTTTCTCCGACTTTCCACGTGTCATTTGAGCATAAACGGAATTATAATTCATCGATTGAAAACCTAAATTATACGTCGTACTCTCGCGATCAATTGGGAAAGACGAACCGTAACCCGCTGCCGAACCTAATGGATTTTTATTAATGATATTTTTTACCGAAAACAACATTTCCACATCATCCAACAACGCTTCTGCATACGCTCCAAACCACAAACCAAACGATGAAGGCATTGCAATCTGTAAATGCGTATATCCCGGAAGCAACACATTTTTATGTTGTTCTGCTAATTTGATTAATATCTGAAAAAATTCATCGGTCAAAGCTGTAATTTCACGGATTTCATCCAATAAATAAAGTTTTATATCTAACAAAACCTGATCATTTCTCGAACGAGCGGTGTGAATTTTCTTTCCTGTATCGCCTAATTTTTCAATTAAAATCGATTCAATCTGCGAATGAATATCTTCTGCATTTTTATCGATCTCAAAAGTCCCATTTTTGATATCTTCTAAAATCTCCGCTAAAACAGATAACATCTGCTTTGATTCTTCGTTGGAAATAATTCCAACTTCTGCCAACATTCTACAGTGCGCCATTGAACCTTTGACATCGTATTTTGCCAAACGCTCATCAAAGTCAAGATCTTTCCCGACTGTAAAGTTATTGACTAATATATTGGTGGCATTATCATCTTTTTGCCATATTTTTTTCATAAAATTCTTTTTTTTCTAAAAATGGAAATTTTAAAAATCCATTTAAATATTATTTTAAAATTTTCTTTTGTCTTGAAACAAAAGAAACAAAAATTCAAGACTGGAAACTTCCGCTAAAAAATATTTTTATTCTCTAAAAATCCCAAAACTCGTGCGAATTGAATATTAGTTCTTCGATTCTATATTTATGTCGCACTCAAACAGTGGGATTTTCTTAACGTTCATAAAACTATTTTTCTTAACGCTCCATTTTCCTAGGTCGATTTATAGGACCTTCTCAAGGATTTGGATGTAAATAGCAATCCCTTCTTCTATTTCTTTTATGTATATGTATTCGTCTGCTGTGTGAGAACGCCTGCTGTCGCCGGGACCAAGCTTCACAGATGTACAAGGAATAATGGCCTGATCGGATGAAGTGGGCGAACCATAAGTTGTCCTTCCGATTTCCAAACCGGCTTGTACAAACGGATGATCCGTTTCGATTCTTGAAGAATTTAACCTGAAAGACCTCGCTGTCAACGTTGATTTCATCTGCGACTGAATAATTTCAAATGCTTCCTGATTAGAATATTCATCTGTAACTCTCACATCTAAAGTAAAAGCACATGATTCAGGAACGACATTATGCTGAACTCCGGCATGAATTCCTGACAGCGTTATCTTTACCTCACCCAAATAATCCGAAACTTTTGGAAATTTGAAGTTTAAGATATGCTGCAGATCTTCCATACATTTCACAATTGAGTTATCGTTGTTCGGATGAGCGGCGTGAGAAGGAGTACCTTTCATTTCCCCGTCAATGACCAAAAGACCTTTTTCCGCAATCGCCAGATTCATCTGCGTCGGTTCCCCTACAATGGCGAGTTCAATATTGGGTAGTTGGGGAAATAAAGCTTCAATTCCGTCAAAACCTGAAATCTCCTCCTCAGCCGTCAAAGCAATCACTAAATTATATTGTAAATCTTCTTTATCATAAAAATGTAAAAAAACCTGAGCCATCGAAACCAAAGAAGCTCCCGCATCATTACTTCCCAATCCGAACAATTTTCCGTCTCTTTCAATCGGCAAAAACGGGTCTAAAGTGTAAGCTTTATTCGGTTTTACGGTGTCATGATGTGTATTCAGTAAAATTGACGGCTTGAAAACATCAAAATTTTTATTCACCGCCCAAATGTTGTTTTTAAAACGCTTTGTCGGAATCTGATGTTTTTTGAAAAAATTTTCAATCTCCACAGACGTATTAAATTCATCTTTGCTGAATGAAGGAATTTCAATCAGTTTTTTCAGCAATTCTACTGCGTTATTGAGTAATTCTTCTTTACTATAAACATATTTCAGTTCCTGCATGATGGTGTTGTATATGGTTTTTCAGTTCGGTTTCTTTAATTAAGAATACTTTATTTACATTATTCTTTACTGCTCCAAGAGCATTTTCCAGTTTGGGCAGAATTCCTTTGTGAAGTTTACCTTCATCTTTTAGGGTTGAAAATTCTTCTTCGGAAATATTTTTGATAACAGATTTTGGATTATCAACATCTTCCAAAACTCCTTCTTTATCAAAGCAATACAATAATTCCACATCATATTTTACCGACAAAGCCTGAGCAATTACCGAAGCAATCGTATCTGCATTGGTATTGAAAAGATGTCCTTTTTTATCGTGAGTGATCGCTGAAAATACAGGCACCAATTCCAGTTTAAGCAACTTTGAAATCAGCTTCCTGTTCACACTTTTTTCGGTAATATCTCCTACAAATCCAAAATCTATTTCTTCATGTTCTCTTTTTTTAGCTTTAATTAAATTCGCATCGGCGCCAGAAAAACCTATTGCTTTACATTTCTTTTGCTGAAGTTTTGCGACAATATTTTTGTTGATACCTCCCGCATATACCATCGCCACAATATCCAAGGTATCTTTATCCGTGATTCTTCTACCGTTCACCAACTTTTGCTCAACTCCAAGCTTATCCGCTAAAGTTGTTGCTAATTTTCCGCCGCCATGAACAAGAATTTTCTTTTCCTGAATTTCAGCAAACTGTTCCAGAAATTGCTCTAATAATTCCTCGTCATCAATTAATGCTCCGCCAATTTTTATGATGTATAATTTATTTTTCATTAAAAAATTAAACGATTAAAAAATTAAAAATTCTGATCGCATCATTTCAATTCATCCAAAATCTCTGAGAAAACTGCCTGAGCAGAAAAAATCCGGTTTTTTGCCTGCTGGTAAATAATAGAATTTCCACCGTCCATCACCTCGTCACTCAGCTCCACATTTCGACGAACCGGAAGACAGTGCATCACTTTTGCCTGATTGGTGTTTTCTAATTTTTCGTTTGTTAACATCCAGTTTTCTTTTACTGCCGGCATTGCGGCATAATCATCAAAAGACGACCAGTTTTTAACATAAATAAAATCGGCATCTTTCAACGCTTCGTCCTGATTATGGATTACTTTCACATCTTTTGTAAAGTTTTTATCTAAATCGTAGCCTTCAGGGTTTGTGATGACAAAATCTACATCCATTTCCTGCATCCATTCTGCAAAAGAATTTCCTACTGCGTGAGCAATCGGTTTGATGTGAGGCGCCCAAGTTAGCACCACTTTTGGTTTACGCTCTTCTTTCCAGTTTTCGGTAATCGTGATACAATCAGCCAAGCTTTGCAACGGGTGACGCGTTGCAGATTCCAGAGAAATAACCGGAACTTTTGCATGTTGCTCGAATTGGCTCAAAATACTTTCGTTAACATCATCTTCTTTGATTTTCATCCCTGCAAAACAACGAACGGCAATAATGTCACAATATTGGTTTAATACTTCGATAGCATCTTTGATATGTTCAACAGTGTCGCCGTTCATCACCGCACCATCTGCAAATTCCAGATTCCAGGCCTCTTGAGCTGCGTTTAACGTTAATACGTTTAAGCCTAAATTTTGTGCTGCAATCTGACTGCTTAAACGCGTTCTCAAACTTGAATTTAAAAAGACAAGTCCAATTGTTTTTCCTTTTCCTTTCCCGGTTTCCGAAAGAGGATTTTCTTTAATTTGTAAGGCTTTTTTTATAATTTCCTGTAAGTTTTCAACATCACTTACAGAGGTGAATTTTTTCATTTTGAATTGATTTTAAAGATTTTGTATCTTACATATTATGTTGAGTTTTTAACGCTATGGTCGCAAAGTTTTTTTTAATTAAACTTGAAAACATTTTCGTTCGCAAGGGCGTTTGACTACGTCGAATCTTCGATTTCACTCAGCAATTGAAAGTTGTGTTTGCCATTCCGAACGAAACAAAGTGTAGTGAAGAATCTCCTTTTTATCATATTAATAGATTTTTCCTTCGTCAGAATGACAGACCATATAATTTTCACAGGTTAAATATTCTCCAATACTTCTTTCAAAGCATTAATAAAAATATCAGTTTCTTCTTTTTTAATATTAAGTGCCGGAAGAATCCTCAACACAGCCTTATCATTAGAATTTCCTGTGAAAATATGATGATTGTACAACAAGCTGTTCCTCACTTCTGAGCAATCCCTGTCGAGTTCAATTCCAATCATCAGGCCTTTCCTTCGGATCGTTTTAATATGTGGAAAATCTTTAATTTCGTTTTCAATATATTCGCCCATTTTCTGAGCATTTTCGATAAGACTCTCATCTTTCATCACGTCCAATACCGCAATTGCAGCGACACAAGCTAAGTGATTACCTCCGAAAGTTGTTCCCAGCAAACCGTTGCTTGCCTGAAATTTCGGATGAATCAAAACGCCGCCAATGGGAAAACCATTCCCCATTCCTTTTGCTGTCGTTATAATATCCGCTTCAATTTCAAATTCCTGATGTGCGAAGAAATATCCACTTCTTCCATATCCTGACTGAACTTCATCCAAAATCGAAACAACATCATGTTTTTCACATAATTCTCTGATTTTAGTTAAAAATTCAATGGTGGGAATCATAATTCCGCCAACTCCCTGAATTCCTTCAATGATTACGGATGAAATTTCACTTCCCTGTTTTTCAAAAATGGCTTCAAGCTGTTCGATGTTATTCCATTCAGATTTGATAAATCTTTCATCATAATTTACAGGAGCTACAATTTTCGGATTGTCGGTCACGGAAACTGCCGCCGAAGTTCTGCCATGGAATGAACCTGAAAAGTACAGCACTTTCTTTTTTCCATTGTGAAAAGAAGCTAATTTTAAAGCATTTTCGTTGGCTTCTGCTCCTGAATTGCATAAAAACAAATTGTAATCTTCTAAGCCTGAAAGTTTTCCTAATTTTTCAGCCAATTCTGTTTGTAACTTATTCTGAACCGAGTTTGAATAGAAAGATATTTTATCTAACTGGTTTTTTAATTGGGTTTGATAATGCGGATGGTTGTGCCCGATAGAAATCACAGCGTGACCTCCGTAAAAATCAAGATATTTGTCTCCTTTATCGTCCCAAAGAAATGATCCCTGAGCTTTAATTGGATTGATATTGAATAATGGATATACGTTGAATAAATTCATTTTTTTTGTTTTAATTAATTTCTTTTGTCTTAAAACAAAAGAAACAAAAGTTCAAGACTTGGAAACTCCGGCTAAAAATTAATTCTATTCTCTAAAAATTCTAAAACTTGCGCGAATTCAATATTTATCTGTTGATTTAATATTTGTCCCGCGCTTCGAACAGAAGAATTTTCTTAACGTTCATAGAATCAATTTTCTTAACGCCTCCGTTTCCTAGGTCGTTTCTAATTCGGGCTTTAAAAATTGACTATTGACATTAAAAAGCGACAGGCTTCAAGTTTAATCCTAAATTTTCTTCCCAGCCCATCGCGATATTCATATTTTGGACTGCCTGTCCGGAAGCTCCTTTCAACAAATTGTCAATCGCTGAGTGAATAACTGCAACATTTCCACTCTTTTCGATATGAATCACACAGCGATTGGTGTTGACAACCTGCTTTAGATCAATTGCTTTTTCGCTGACCTTTACAAAAGGCTCATCTGCATAAAAATCCTTAAACAATTGCTCAATATCTGAAATTTCTAAATCTGTTTTTATCGTGGAACTCGTAAAAATCCCTCTTGCAAAATCCCCTCTCCATGGAACAAAATTCAGACTGATTTCATTCGTATTAAAAGAAACTAACTGCTGTAAGATCTCATCTACATGTTGATGTGTCAAAGTTTTATAAGCTGAAATATTATCATTCCTCCAGGTAAAATGCGTCGTTGCCTGCAAAGACTGGCCAGCCCCCGTTGAACCTGTAATTCCTGTCGTGTACACCTCATTCAACAATCGTTTTTGAGCTAATGGAAGCAAAGCCAGTTGAATTGCCGTTGCAAAACATCCCGGATTGGCAATACTTTTCGCTCCTGAAAGTTGTTTTTTGTTGATTTCAGGCAAACCGTAGATAAAATTTCTGTTTCCAAAATTCCCATCCAGGCGGAAATCATTTCCTAAATCGATTATTAACGTTGAATCTTTTACAGCATTCTGAGTCAGCCAATTCTGGCTTTCTTTGTGAGGAAGGCATAAAAATAAAATATCTACATCTTCCGGCTGGTCTGTTAAAACCATCTCACAAACTGTCGCTAAATCCGGGTACAAATCTGAAATTTTTGTCCCCGAATTCGAACGACTATATAAAAAACTCAAAGACACATGAGGATGAAAAGCCAACAGACGCACCAATTCACTTCCTGTATAACCGTTGGCTCCGATAATTCCTGTTGTTTTTATTTCTGTTTGATTAATCATTTTTCTTTACTTCTAAAATTGATGGGTTTGTCATTCTAACGAACAGTCTAAACATTCTTTAGAGATTCTTCACTCATTATATTGCGTTCAGAATGACAATTACTTCTTTAAATCAATTTATATTTTGATTAATCTGATGATATATATTTAAAGAATTGCTTACGATTTTTGTGTAGCCTTTTACATCTTCACCGGTCCATGCTCTGTTTGCTTCACCGTAGCTCCCGAACTTATCAGACATTAAATCATGTTCAGATTCAATTCCATTTAAGATAAATCTGTAAGGATGAAGGGTAACAAAAACTTTTCCGCTGACTGTTTTTTGAGAATCAACTAAAAAAGACTCGATGTTTCTCATCACAGGATCTAAGAAAAGTGCTTCGTGAAGCCAGTTTCCGTACCAATCAGACAATTGAGACTTCATCATCTGCTGATATTTTGAAAGCGTATGTTTTTCCAATAAATGATGCGCTTTGATAATTACAGACGCAGCCGCTGCTTCAAAACCAACTCTTCCTTTAATTCCTACAATTGTATCTCCAACGTGGATATCACGACCGATTCCGTACGCAGAAGCCAATTCTTCAATTTTTTGAATCGCATAGACTGAATGTTCAAAATTTTCTCCGTTTACTGCTACAACTTCACCATTTTTGAACTCAATTTCCAGTTCTGAAGGCTGAGTTTCTTTAATTTGTGAAGGAAAAGCTTCTTCAGGAAGATAATTTCTTGAAGTCAAAGTTTCTTTTCCGCCAACTGAAGTCCCCCAAAGTCCTTTATTGACGGAATATTGTGCTTTATGAAATTCCATTTCATAGCCATGACTTTTCAAAAATTCAATTTCTTCTTCACGGGACAAGGCCATATCACGAATCGGCGTAATAATTTCAACGTTCGGACACATCACCTGAAAAATTAAGTCGAAACGAACCTGATCATTCCCGGCTCCTGTACTTCCGTGAGCAATCGCATCTGCTCCGATTTCAATAGCAAACCTTGCAATTTCCTGCGCCTGGATTGTACGTTCTGCACTTACAGATAATGGATATGTATTGTTTTTCAACACATTCCCAAAAATCAAATACTTCACGCAAGAATTATAATAATCTTCCTGAGCATCTACGCACCTGTATTCTTTCACCCCAAGATTTAAGGCTTTTTTCTCCAGTTCTTTTTCTTCTTCTTTAGAAAAACCTCCGGTGTTTACAGTAACTGCATACACATCATATCCCAGGGTTTCGCTGAGATATTTGGCGCAGTAAGAGGTATCGAGACCTCCGCTAAATGCTAAAACTACTTTCTTGCTCATTGCTATATTTAATTTCCGGCTGCGTATGGGCAGCTTCATTTTTTGTTATATTTTCAGGAACGAAAAGCATTGCCGTACAAAGGCAGTTTTTACGTTCTTTTTTCATTAAAATTTCATAGTTCACACAGTTTTTACAGCCATTCCAAAATTCTTCATCCTGAGTCAGTTCAGAATAAATTACCGGTTTATAGCCTAAATCACTGTTGATTTTCATTACGGCAAGCCCTGTCGTAAGACCGAAAACTTTTGCATTCGGATATTTCTCTCTAGATAATTGGAAAACTTTATTTTTAATTAAAGTTGCAGCACCTCTTTCCCTGTACTTTGGGGAAACAATCAATCCGGAGTTGGCGACAAACTGACCGTGCGACCATGTTTCTATATAGCAGAAACCTACCCACTCTCCATTTTCAGTGGCTACCACAGCATTGCCTTCTGAAATCTTCTTGCTTAAATATTCTAAGGACCGTTTTGCAATACCCGTTCCTCTACGCTGTGCAGAATCGTACATTTCCTGCTGTATTTCACTCACATACATCAGATGTATGGATGAGGAAACTTCTATTTCCATTTATTTATCTAAATTTTTTGGCAAATTTAAAACATAATAACTTTAAAAACCAAATTAAAAAGATATTTTTTTTGTTTTAATTTAATATACAGGTAAATTTATCTTTAAATTAATATTAATTTTTATTAGATAAAACCGAGAATTGTTCATAAAAAATTCTTTTTAGAGAAAATAAGGAATTGACTGTATAATTTTATTCTTATTTAATAAATGATTTGTAATGAGAAAAAGTAAATAAATTCAGAAAAAAATTATCGGATATAAAGGCTAAATCACAAATTTGATATAAATTTAAATTATAATAAAATTAAAATTTCAAAAACAAAAAGGATATGAGAAATTATCTGATAGAAGATTTACCGCATTATTTTGAAGAGTATAAAAAATCTATTAAAAATCCTAAAAAATTCTGGGATAAGATAGCCGACCAAAACTTTGTGTGGTATCAAAGATGGAGCAAGGTTGTAAAATATGATATGAATGAAGCGAAAATCACATGGTTTAAAAATGCTAAACTAAACATTACTAAAAACTGTTTAGACAGACATTTAGCTGTAAGAGGAGACAAAACTGCAATCATCTGGGAACCTAATGATCCTAAAGAAGAAGCACAGCATATTTCTTACAACGAATTATATACCAGAGTCAATAAAACAGCGAATGTTTTAAAGGAAATGGGCATTGAAAAAGGCGACAGAGTTTGTATTTACCTTCCCATGATTCCTGAACTGGCAGTCACCATGTTAGCTTGTGCAAAATTAGGAGCAGTTCATTCCGTTATTTTTGCAGGCTTTTCCGCTTCTGCTGTTTCTTCAAGAGTAAACGACTGTGGAGCAAAAATGGTAATTACTTCAGACGGAAGTTACAGAGGAAATAAAGTTTTAGATTTAAAAAGTATTATTGACGAAGCGCTGGAAAAAACTCCAAGCGTAGAAAAAGTGTTGGTTGTGAAAAGAACCAAAAACGAGATCAAAATGAAGGAAGGAAGAGATTTCTGGCTGGCTGATCTATACGAAAAAGCTTCTGCTGATTTTGTTACCATTATTATGGATGCTGAAGATCCGCTTTTCATTTTATATACTTCAGGCTCTACCGGAAAACCGAAAGGAATGCTTCACACTTGCGCAGGATACATGGTTTACACGGCTTATACTTTTAAAAATGCATTCAATTATAAAGAGAATGATATTTATTGGTGTACTGCCGATATTGGCTGGATTACAGGCCATTCGTACATTTTGTACGGACCTCTTTTAAATGGTGCAACAACCGTAATTTTCGAGGGTGTTCCTACTTATCCCGAGCCCGACAGGTTCTGGGAAGTTATTGATAAGCATAAAGTTACTCAGTTTTACACTGCCCCAACGGCTATCCGTTCTTTAGCGAAGGAAAGTACAGAATGGGTAGATAAGCATGATTTAAGCTCATTAAAAGTGATTGGTTCGGTGGGAGAACCTATTAACGAGGAAGCCTGGCATTGGTTCAACGATCATGTCGGAAAGAAAAAATGCCCGATTGTGGATACCTGGTGGCAGACAGAAACAGGAGGAATTATGATTTCGCCACTTCCATTTGTTACGCCGACTAAACCAACCTACGCTACCCTGCCTTTGCCGGGAATTCAGCCTGTTTTGATGGATGATAAGCGCAATGAAATTTCAGGAAATCAGGTAACAGGAAATCTCTGCATCCGCTTTCCGTGGCCAGGAATTGCAAGAACAATCTGGGGAGATCACCAACGGTATAAAGAAACCTATTTTACGGCATTCCCTGGAAAATATTTTACAGGAGACGGTGCGTTAAGGGATGAAGTTGGATATTATAGAATCACGGGTCGTGTAGATGATGTAATCATCGTTTCGGGACACAATTTAGGGACTGCTCCGATTGAAGACAGCATCAACGAACATCCTGCTGTAGCGGAATCTGCGATTGTAGGTTATCCTCATGATATTAAAGGGAATGCTTTGTACGGGTTTGTTATTTTAAAAGACTCGGGAGCAGACAGAAAGCAGGAAAATTTGGTTAAGGAGATCAACCAATTAATTTCAGATCAGATTGGACCGATTGCAAAACTTGATAAAATTCAGTTTGTCTCCGGGCTTCCGAAAACACGTTCCGGAAAGATTATGCGTAGAATTTTAAGAAAAATTGCAGAAGGTGACTTCAGTAATTTCGGAGATATCTCTACTCTACTGAATCCTGAGATTGTAGATGAAATTAAAAACGAACGAATTTAACTGACTATATGAACTGAGAAATCAGGGAACGGGCTTTAGAGCCCGTTTTTTTATTTATAAATTTATAAATTTAAACAACTGATCAATAAAACCAAATCAAACATTTGCTTAATTAGCATAAATAAAAAATATAAAAAATCAAATTTCATTAAAAATAATTCAATTTATATAAAAAATAGTATTATCTTTAAGTACAATTTAAAACACATTGCTTATGTCAAATATATTAGCTGGATTATTTGAACATCACAGCGATTACAAAAAGCTAGAGGCCGATTTAGAAAACTCAGGTTTTCCAAGTTCTGACTATATTGTATATCTGAATGACTCTCCTCATCATTCACAGTATCTTGTAAGCGTAGCCGTAAAAGATACCAGCCAAACGAATATGGCAAAAGATATTTTTACCCAAAATGCCGTTCATAAAACGTATTTATTTGAAAATATGAGCATTGAGCAAGCTGATTACATTCATCTAAAGGGATATATAGACGCAAGAAATAAAGCAGAAATCCATAACAGCCCAGAAGTAAGAATAAAAGGATCAAGCAGCGGCATGGATTCCGAAGTAAAATTCTGATAAAATATAAATTCTAATAACCACTAATCCGTAGATTATTCTACGGATTTTCTTATTTGAAAACTGCTTATTTTTTCGTATATTCGTCTTAAACATAGGCATTCCACATGAGTTACGACTTAGAGCAGGAAAATAAAGAGATTCTTGCAAGATATAAAGATTTAATTTCCAATACATATAGAACTTTGGATGAGGAAAATAACAAACTCATCCGAAAAGCATTTGACATAGCATTAGATGCCCATAAGGAACAAAGGAGAAAAACCGGAGAACCTTATATTTACCATCCTATTGCTGTTGCTAAAATTGTGGCTACAGAAATTGGTTTGGGGGCAACTTCCATTGCCTGTGCTCTTTTACATGACGTTATTGAAGACTCTGATTACACCTATGAAGATCTGAAGAAAATTTTTGGGGAAAAAATAGCAAACATCGTGAACGGACTGACGAAAATCTCCATCATGAATCACCAGAATATTTCGGTACAGTCTGAAAACTACAGAAAATTACTATTAACGCTTTCCGAAGATTTCAGAGTTATTTTAATCAAGATTGCAGACCGTCTTCACAATATGCGTACCCTGGAAAGCATGGCTCCTGATAAGCAGAAAAAGATTGCCTCCGAAACGGTATATATTTATGCACCGATGGCCCACCGTTTAGGATTGTACAATATTAAATCTGAGCTTGAAGATCTCTCTTTGAAATACAACAATCCGGATATTTACAACGAGATTGCAGAAAAATTAGAGTTGGCTAAGGAAAACCGAGAAAGATATATTGAAGAGTTTAAAAAAGAAGTTTCGGAAAAATTACATGAAGAAGGCTTAAACTTTAAGATTAAAGGTCGTGCAAAAGCCATTTCCTCTATTTACAGAAAAATGCTTAAACAAGGTGTTTCTTTTGAAGAAGTTTTCGACAATTATGCGATCAGGATCATTTATAAATCGGATGCTAAGAATGAAAAATTCCTTGCCTGGAAAATTTACTCCATCGTAACGGATGTTTATCACAGTAATCCTTCCAGAATGCGCGACTGGATCACTCAACCTCGTTCTACGGGCTATGAAAGTCTACACTTAACCGTTCTTGGTCCGGATAAAAAATGGATTGAGGTTCAGATTCGCTCTGAAAGAATGGACGAAATTGCGGAAAAAGGTGTTGCAGCACATTATAAATACAAAGAAGGTTACAAACAAAGTTCTGAAGACCGAAATTTTGAAAACTGGGTGACAGAGATCCGTGAAGTTCTGGAACAACAACAAAATCTCTCCACATCGGAGCTTTTGGATAATATTAAGCTTAATTTATACTCAAAAGAAGTCTTTGTATTTACGCCGAAAGGTGAGATTAAAATTCTACCAACCAATGCGACTGCTCTCGATTTCGCTTTTGCCGTACATTCGGATTTAGGAATGAAATGTTTAGGCGCAAAAATAAACGGTAAGCTTGTTCCTATTTCTTATACTCTTCAAAATGGAGATCAGGTAGATATTCTTTCTTCACAAAACCAAAAGCCAAAATCTGACTGGCTTGAATTCGTAGTGACTTCTAAAGCAAAGTCCAAGATCAAAAGTTACCTGAACTCTCAAAAAAATCAATTGGTAGAGGAAGGAAAAGAAATTTTACAGAGAAAGCTTCGTCATGCAAAAATTAACTTTAATGATGATGAAATCAATAAACTACAAAAATTCTTCAATCTTAAAAGTTCACAGGAGTTATTTCTCAAATTCCAGAATAATGAACTGGATGCAAGCAGTTTAAGGAAGTATATTGAAAGTAAAAACGTATTCAATAATTTACTTTCCAGATTCAGAAAATCGCCTTCTAAAAATGTTCATTACGAAGAGCCTAAAGAACAGAATCTGGACATGATTGTTTTCGGGAAAGATGAAGAAAAACTTAATTACACTTATGCAAAATGCTGTACTGTAATCCCGGGAGATAAAATTTTTGGGTTTATCACCATTTCTGACGGCATTAAAGTACATAGCGACAATTGCCCGAATGCCATTAATCTTCGTGCACAATATGATTACCGGGTGATTCCCGCAAAATGGGTGAATGCAGAAAGCTTTAAAAATAGAATAAAAATTGAAATTGAAGGATTGGACAGAATGGGAATGATCAATGATATAACTGCCGTGATAAGCGGTGCAATGGGAATGGATATGAAAAGTATGTCTATTGAGTCAAACAACGGCGTTTTCAACGGGACTATCAATCTTGAAGTAAAAAACAGAAGCCAGCTGGAAGAGACCTTTAAAAAGCTTAAAGCGATCAATGGCGTTTCAAGAATAAGAAGAATATAACCGCGGAATATGAATTTGACATTATATTTTAAAAGATTCTTTAATAACAGTCAGTTTTCGGGAATTATGCTCATTTTATGTGTTATAATTTCTTTACTGATTGCCAACTCGGCTGTTAGTGAAAGTTTTCAGCTTTTCCTTGATAAAAAAATCGGTGTTTCGATTTTTCATTTAGAATACCCGATAAGCATCTGGATAAATGATGGTTTGATGGCTGTTTTTTTCCTTTTGGTGGGTCTTGAAATTAAAAGGGAAATTGTTGAAGGTGAGCTTTCTTCATTTAAGAATGCTTCTCTTCCTATTTTTGCAGCTATCGGCGGAATGATTGTACCGGCTTTCATTTTCAGTATTTTTAATATCGGAACCCGATACGAAAACGGATGGGGAATTCCCATGGCAACGGATATTGCATTTTCCCTTGCTATTATTTCCATGCTGGGAAGCAGAATTCCGAACTCTATTAAAATTTTCCTCGCTGCTTTGGCTATTGTAGATGATTTAGGAGCTATACTGGTGATTGCCATATTTTATACCGATCAGATACATTGGATGTATTTACTGCTCTCTTTAGGAGTAACCTTATTATTGTTTATTTTAAATTTTTTAAAAGTTACCAAGCTTATTTTTTATATTATTCCCGGGTTATTTTTATGGTATTTTCTTCATCATTCAGGAATTCATGCTACCATTGCAGGAGTTTTACTCGCTTTTTCCATTCCTACCAACGAATCTGATACAGAGATATCACCTTTGGAAAAACTCGAACATACACTAAGCATTCCGGTAAGTTTTTTAATCATGCCCATATTTGCGCTTGCCAATACCAATATTACATTCAATAATGCAATGCTTGGAGGGCTTACTAATACTTTAGGGCTTGGGATTATCTGCGGATTGGTTTTAGGTAAACTTATCGGTATTAATCTGTTTTCATTTCTTGCTATAAAATTCAAGCTGAGCTCACTGCCACAGAACAGCTCATGGATGCAAATGATTGGAGTAGGTTGTTTGGCAGGAATTGGTTTTACGATGTCTATTTTTATCGCTTTGCTTTCTTTTAAAACAGAAATACAGATTCAGGACGAAGCTAAATTTGCGATTTTGGTTGCTTCTTTCTTATCTGCATTCTTAGGTTTTATACTATTGAAAATAAGCTCTAAGACATATTCGGAAGATTAGTATTCAATACTTAAGACCAGCTTACTCTTTAAGGTTATTTTCCTGATTTAGTTTTCTGGTATGCTCATCATCACTGTTCAAATTAGGTTCTTTTACCCTTTCATGATAACTCAAAGCCTCTTTTCGAAGTTCATCAGAAAGCAGTTTTTCAATTCTTAACTTTCTGATTGCCATATTCAGCTCATTGCCGAACAAAAGAAGATATACATTTACATTTACCCAAACCATCAAAAGGATCATACTTCCGATAGAGCCGTATAAAACGTTATATCTTGCAATATCTTTGACATAAATCGCAAAAATATAAGTGGTAAGAACAAACAGCACCGTTGTTAAAATTGCACCGGGAATAGCCTGCCTGAACCTTGTAATCTTTACCGTTCCCAACCAGTAAAACATCGCCAGAAGTATAAAGTAAAACAAAGGAAATGAAACAAACCCGATAATTTTTGAAAGGTTGTTCACAAGCCATGAAATATCATAAGACGGTGTAAAAAGCTTCATCACGACCTCTACATAATACACTCCGAAAAGCGATAAAAATACGATGGAAATAAACCCGATCGTTATAAAAAAAGAAAGGATAAACTCTTTTACATCCGTCAGTTTTTCTTCAGAATTTTCATTAAAACCATTAATTAATGAAAAAGTACCATTTGTAGCGAAAACCAAAGCCAGAATAATTGTCAGATTACTGATTCCCTTCATATTGGGAATAATATTGGTTTCAATATATCCTCTTACATCTCCTTCCATATTGGATGGAAATACATTGTGCATCAAAACTTCAAAAATATAGAACTGAAGCTTATCATAATGCGGCATATAAGGTAATACAGAAAGCAGGAAAAGAATAAAAGGAAACAAACTTATAGTAAAACTCCATGAGATTGCAGCTGCTTTTCTACCTATCTTTCCTTTAAAAATACCTGAAATATAGATCTGAAACATCTGCCAAAGCGATATTCCCAAAACAGGAATATGAATACCGTCAAAAAACTCTTGAATCTTCAAGATAAATCTAGGAAGTTTTATACCCATCTTTTACTTTAAAATATAATCTATTTTATCAAAGTTTCTGTTTACAAATGTAGGAGAATTAAACCGGAAACCAATTCCTACCCGAAACAACCATTGTGTTGTTGAATAAAAATTCTCATTAGAACTGTTGATCCAGTTCAGCTGAAATCCTCCTCCGAAAAACCATTTTCCATTGTCATATCCAATTCTTGCATTAGAATAAAGCCCTACATTAAACTCATGAAAATCTTCACCTATTAATTTTGAATAGTAAAATTCCGGATATGCTTCTACTATTGTGTACCAGTTCCCTTCAATTTTTTTCTGCATTCCTCCACCCGATCTTAAAGCAACTCTGAAATCTTTAAAGGGAGAATTTTCAGAATTTTCACTAAAAACCTCACCCTGATAAATTGTTTTATTAAGATCGCTGAGAATATTATACTGATAAAACAGACCTGTACTCACAATAAAGACATCTTTTAATGGCTTATATGTCATATTATTAAAACTTCTGTAATCGGCTTTATTTCCTAACCACAAATAGCTTGTTTCCCCTTTAAAAGATCTGTATTTCGCATCAGGAAACTGCAAATATCCCTCTTCATTATAATCCTCACCATAAATCAGGCGCATAAATTCTTTTGTATCCTGAAAATACAATCCTTTTACTTCACTAAAATAAACATACTGCCTGACTTTTGGACTCACAAAAAAGGTAAATCCTACATTAAAGTATTTTGATTTTCCTTTTTCGGGATCATCATTATTGATTCTCGTAAGCTTCGGAGCAAAAGAAAAACTGACATCCAACCATCGATACCGTAAGAAAAACTCGGTATAAAATGCATCATTCGGTCTTAAACGAAAAACTTTATCCTGATATAATAATCCAAAAATATTATGAAGGTAACTCAGCCCTGTAACTATCGAAATTTTATTCCTGTCTTCTTCCAGGTATTTCTTATCCTCGGTTTCATTAATTTCCTGGGCATAAGAAACTAATGAAAAACAGAAAAGCATCAAAGAAAGGATGTTTACTTTCATCGGATTGGTGTTCTAGCAAAAGTAATGATTTTTTTGCACTTGAAATTCTTTTAAAAATGCCACAAATTATGACTTTCTTTAATTTATGAATATCTTTGGTCACGTAAATATTAAAGACAGGAAATGCAGATCAATTTGCTTTGTATCGGAAAAACAGATGATAAAGAAATCACTTCATTAATCAGTTATTATCTGAAACGCTTACCCAAACACTGGAATTTTGAAATTATAGAAATACCGGATGTTAAAAACGCGAAGAACCTTACTTCTGATCTTCTTAAAAAAGAAGAAGCAAAACTTTTTCTAAATCATATTGATAAAAATGATCTGGTCATTATCCTCGACGAAAAGGGAAAACAATTTACCAGCCGGGAGTTTGCACAAAAAATAGATGCCTGGATGAATTCATCTGTAAAGAAGATTCATCTTTTGATAGGTGGAGCGTATGGTTTTTCTGATGAAATTTATAACAGGACCAACGAAAAAATGTCATTATCTAAAATGACATTTACTCACCAAATGATTCGGTTATTTATCGTTGAACAATTATATCGTGCTGATCAGATTTTACAGGGAAAGCCTTATCATAACGATTAATTTTTTGTGGTTGCCATCACTATTTCAGCTTGTTGGGCATTCACAAAAGTCGTCACTCCGAGAATAAAAATTGTGATGGTGAATAATTTTAAATTGGGTAATTTCATGAAAAATATTAATTATTTTTTCTCACATTTAACGTAGTATTCCTGCAGTAAGGATTTTTCATATCCTAAGCTTACTGCCTTATCTAAGTTTGTACAGGCTTCTTTGGGTTTTGCGGTATCAAATAGAATCAAAGCTTTTGTTACATATGCCTGAGCGTACTTAGGATCAACTGAAATTGACTTGTTAACATCTGCAAGAGCTTCTTTGGTTTTCTTCATTTTAAAGTAAATATCTCCTCTCCCGCTATATAATAATGATTCCGGCTTTTCTGAGATTAACTGATTATAATCTTTTAAAGCACCTTCAAGATCGCCGTTTCTTTTTTTAAGATTCGCCAGTCCTGTTCTTGCAAGAATATTATCAGGAGCAAAGCTTAAAACATGCTGTAAATCTTTCTGTGCCAAATCTTTCTTTCCTAAATTGTCATATATTTTGGACCGAAGTAAATAAAGACTAGCACTCTCTGGCTCTAATGATATCCCTGTGTTAACGTATTCCAGGGCCTTCGTTTTACTTCCTTTCTGATTATGTAAAGAAGCCAGATTTTCATATACAGAAACTGATTTAGGATTTGATCTTAAAGCAGATTCATACGATTTAAATGCCTGGGTTGTTTTGCCCAATCTTCTCTGAGAAGTTCCCAGCTTATCGTAATATTCTGACTGGAATTTTTGAATTTGTTCTTTGTCGGCGAGCTTTGTATATTGTTCCTCAGCACATTTATAGTCGGCCTTACTGAAACATTCTTCTGCTATTTTTTTGTCTTGTCCGTGAAATAATTGAAGTGCCGAAAAAGTGGCGAAAGTAAAAAATAGGAGTTTTGTTTTCATATAGTTTTAGTTTGTTTGTTGATCACTTTTTTGGCAAGCATAGCAAAAAGCCCTCCCAATAAAGATCCAACAAACGCCCCCACCAAAATATCTATCGGAAAATGCACGCCTAAATAAATTCTGCTGTATGCTACGATTGCAGCCCACACAAATATAAAATAAGGAAACCAATTTAGCTTATTTTTTAATAAAAAACTTAAATAAGTTGCTAAAAAGAAGGTATTGGAAGCATGTGCCGAATAAAAACCAAACTGACCACCGCATTTCACAATTCTCATGTGATCCTGTAAACTTGGATCATGACAAGGTCTTAGTCTCGCTACTCCATATTTAAATATACCTGCAAGCTGATCGGAAATAGTAACTCCGATCGTGATAAATATTAATATAAAAACAAAAGATCTTAGCTTATAATTTTTAAAAAGTAAATAGCAGAAAATAATATAAAGCGGAACCCATATCCAGGTACTTGAAATCAGCATCCAAAACTGATCGAAAGATGAACTTCCTAAATTGTTTAGATATAAAAATACGCTTTTATCTTCCTGAATAATTTCTTCCATACCTTATTTCTATCTGCTTACAGGCCCTTCATACGTTTCATCATCTGAAGGTTTAACTGGTGCCTGTTCTGTTTTGGTGGAAGAAGGTTCGGTTAAGATATCTTTTTCAATATCTTTCATGGGATTAAAATCTTTGGCAGCATCTTTTACTTTTTCAATCTCACGCTTGATCTCAGAAACAGGATTATCGGTTTCTTTCATGATCTCCGTTTTGATGTCTTCCACTGCACCACGCATTTTTCTTACGCCTGCTCCCAAGTCACGCGCAATCTGAGGAAGTTTATCCGGTCCGAATAATACAACGATCGCTACGGCAATCAGTGCCATTTCTCCAATGCTTAATTCCATTTGCCAAAATTACGAAAGATTATGGAATTGTATTATGTTATCTATCAATTTTAAATAAATTTTAATAATACAATCAGTTTTGAGCTTGGAACTTACAGTATAAAATCTTTTTCATGAATTTCATTTCCTCTTTCAAAGTGGCAATAAATCAAATTTGATCACTGTTTTTATTCGACACTGCTTTTGTTTGAATTTTTATTTTTAAAATTGAAATAAGTAATAATTACACTTACCGCCATTAATATAAATGCCAAAAAGAATGGTGCTCCTGAGAATTTAAAGGGTGCTTTATCATGTGTAAAGAAATAAAATAAGTTCGTCATCATCGGAGGACCAACAATAGAAGTAGCACTCATTAAACTCGTTAAAGCTCCTTGAAGTTCTCCCTGCTCATTTGACGGAACACTTTTCGTAATTACAGATTGTAAAGCGGGTCCGCAAATTCCTCCTAAACAATAGGGAACTAAGAATGCAAACATCATCCATCCTTGTGTTGCAAAGGCAAATAATAACATTCCAACAGCATATAAAGCCAATCCGTAATAAATACTTTTTTGTTCACCCAATCTTGGTGTTGTCCATCGGATCAAAACGCCCTGAACCAATCCGACTAATAACCCAACAACTCCGAGTGAAATTCCGACCATTCTTTCGGTCCAACTGAATTTATACATGGTAAAGAAGCTCCAGTTGCTTTGTACGGCATGTCCTGCAATATAAATTAATATCAAGGAAACAATTAAACCTGAAATTTCAGGGTGCTTTCCTAAAAATTTGAAGGAACCGATTGGATTGGCCCGCTTCCAGTCAAATTCTCTTCTCTTATCTTTATCTAAACTTTCCGGAAGAATAAAATATCCATAGAGAAAATTTAACAAACATAGTCCTGCAGCCGCATAGAAGGGAACTCTTGAACCGTAATGCCCTAAAACTCCACCTAAAACAGGCCCGATAATAAATCCAAGACCGAATGCAGCCCCAATTAATCCAAAATTTTTGGCTCTGTCTTCATCAGTAGAAATATCCGCAATATAGGCACTCGCTGTTGTCACACTGGCTCCGGTGATCCCTGCAATGATTCTTCCTAAGAATAGCCACCAAATAGTGGGCGCTAAAGCAAGAAAAATATAATCTACTGCAAATCCGAAAAGTGAAATCAAAATAATAGGTCTTCTTCCGAATTTGTCACTTAAATTTCCAACCACCGGTGAGAAAATAAATTGTGTAAATGCATAGGCAAAACCCAGCCAACCTCCATATTTGGCGGCTTCACTTATATCACTGTGAATAAGCTCCTCAATTAATTTAGGAACAACCGGAATGATGATACCCCATCCCGTAATATCAATCAATAACGTAATAAATATGAAGCCAATAGCGGCTTTTTTCCTCGAGTTTTCCATATTCTGCAAAAGTAGTCAAATCGGTAAAAAGAATGAAAATAAATTAGTATTAAGTAAAAAGTGAAATGTAAAAAGTCAATAGTGAATGATGATTTTTTTAAAAACTTTGAAAATATTAATTTCAGGAATTTTAATCAACAAAAAAGCCTTCCGGTTGGGAAGGCTTTTTCTTATTTATTGTAGTATAAGTTATTTTGAAGCAAGTACTTCTTTGTTTGAAGTGGATTTACCATGCACTTCTTCTTCTTTTCCTTTTTTAAGAAAGTCATAAGCAATTGCCGATGCCACGAAGATGGAAGAATAAGTACCGAACCCGATCCCGATTAACATCGCAAACATGAATCCTCTTAAGTTATCTCCACCAAAAATAAAGATCGCCAAGATTACCAAGATTGTAGTAAATGAGGTGTTGAAAGTTCTACCTAAAGTACTAGAAATAGAATCGTCAAATAATCCAGCTAATGTTAAAGATTTTTTCTCTCTTAAATATTCTCTAATTCTGTCGAAGATAATTACCGTATCGTTGATTGAGTATCCTAATACCGTCAAGATCGCAGCAATGAAATCCTGATTGATCTCCATATTGAACGGCATGTATTTATGAAGCAATGAATATGCTCCCAAAATGATAACCGCATCGTGGAATAATGCAGCAACCGCACCAAGTGAGAACTGCCATTTTCTAAATCTTAACAAGATATAGATAAAGATAATTCCTAATGCTCCTAACACTGCATAAACTCCGTGGATTTTAATATCATCTGCTACAGAAGGTCCTACTTTTTCTGAAGAAATGATTCCTGCATGTTCTTTATCTGCTGATTTGAAATCTTTCAATGTAGTTCCTGCCGGTAAGTTTGATTTTAATCCTTCGAATAATTTCTGTTCGATAATCTGGTCAGCTTTTAAAGATTCATCTTCGATAAGGTAATCTGTAGAAATCTTTAATTGATTGTTAGCTCCAAAAGTTTTAGCTTCAACAGAAGAATTCTTTCCATCTTCAGTTTTGAATAATGCTACTAATTTATCTTCAACATCTTCAGCTTTCACATCTTTATCGAATCTTACCACATAGTTTCTACCTCCTGTAAAGTCGATACCATATTTGAAACCGTGAGTAGCAATTGAAATGATACAAGCAACTGTTAATATCGCTGAGAAAATGTAAGCATATTTTCTTTTCCCGATGAAATCGATCCAAGTATTTCTGAATAGATTCTTCGTTGCAGGAGTCCAAACAGAAAGTCCCTTTCCTTTATTTAATCTTGAGAAGATCATTACTCTCGAGAGCAGTACTGACGTGAATAATGTCATTGCTACCCCAATCATCAATGTCAAAGCAAAACCTTTGATAGGTCCTGTTCCGAAGAAGAATAATACAACTGCCGTTAAGAAAGTAGTTGTGTGACCATCGATAATTGCATTCAATGCATGTTTGAAACCGTCTTTATAAGCTTCAAGGATACTTTTCCCTAAGAATAATTCTTCTTTTGTTCTTTCATAAATGATAACGTTCGTATCGACCGCAACTGCCATCGTTAAAACGATACCCGCGATACCTGGAAGCGTAAGCGTAAAGTCTCCCGAATCCATGATACCGAAAATATAGAATAAGTTAATAACCATTGCAATTACCGCATAAATACCTGCTCCACCATAGTAGAAAATGATATATACGATAATGATCGCAAATGCAATCATAAATGACATTAGACCTGCATCAATAGACTCTTGTCCTAAAGATGGTCCTACCACTGTAGCCTGAACTACTTTTGCACCTGCAGGCAATTTACCTGCTCCTAAAACGTCTACCAATTCTTTAGCTTCTTCCTGAGAGAAGTTACCAGAAATCTGAGTTCTACCGTTAGGAATTGCACCTACAACATTCGGTGCAGTATAAACTCTACCGTCAAGCGTTACTGCAACTGGCTTACCAACGTTTTTCTCCGTTAATGTTTTCCATTCTTTAGCCCCTTTAGAATCCATCTGCATGTCTACTACTATTCTGCTCAGCTCATCATAACTAATGTTTGCAGTTTCAACAGCACCGTCTACTGGAGCTTTTTGGTTGATGTTACCTCTGATCGCATACAGTACTAAGCTTTCAGCATCTGTAGCCTCAGGCTTGTAACCCCACATGAATTGTGTATATTTAATGTTAGCCGGACGTAAAGACTGGGCTACTTTGCTGTTCAAAATTTTGTTTACAACAGCTGTATCAGATAATTTTACACTTCCAACCGCACTTGGACTCATAGATTTTCCTCCCTGGATGATATTTGCAAAATTGGTATTTTTTGCAACACCCATAGAATCTCCTTTTGCAGCTACCATTGTACTCAATGTTTGGAAATAAGGAGCAATCTCAGTGATTTGTTGTACTTCCCAGAATTGAAGTTTAGCAGAAGTCTGAAGCATCTTCTTTACTTTGTCGATGTCTTTCATTCCCGGCATTTCTACAGAAATCCTAGCAGTTCCCGGTACTCTCTGAACATTCGGCTGAATTGCACCCAATTTGTCAATTCTCGTTCTGATTACCTCAAAAGCTGTTCCTACAGATGCATCGATCTTTCTTTTAACAATGCTTTTTACCTGTTCGTCCGATGTATTATACTTCACTTCAGTAAGAGTCGTATTTCCGAAAATTTCCGGATCTGCCAACTTCAGGTTAGTGCCTTTAGCTTTGTTTACTGCATCAAACTGTTCGAAGAAATTGTCGATGTAGGCCTTTGTAGAATTCTTTTGTGCTTCATCAGTTTTGTTTAAAGCCTCGATAAGAACAGGATTTGTAGAATAATTGGTTAAATCATTCACAAGATCTCTTTGGTTGATTTCCAAAAGAACGTTGATCCCACCCTTCAAGTCAAGACCAAGTTTCATTTCCTTGTCTTTGGCTTTAGTGTAATAAAGTTTTGTGAATCCCAGGTTCAGAGTATCCTTAGAAAGCTTTGCAATTTCTTTCTGATACTTTTCCGGATTGTCTCCTGCAATAGCAGTTGCCTGCTTTTCAATTTTGCTGGCGTACCATGTTGGTAATAGCTCGTTTAAGCAAATCAACCCTAGTACAATAGCAACAATTGTAATAAGTCCTTTTCCTTGCATTTTGTTATAACTACGTTAAATTAAGTCGGCAAATATAATCATTTTATTGAATTTTATGAATTTTTAACAACAGAAATCGTTTATTTTCAGATATATCGGCATTCTTATTTTCATTTGAGATTTAATAATTTTTTGGTATTATTTTAATGAATTTTTCAAAGGCGGGTTGGCATGAAACTTTCATTCAGATTTAATACACTAAATATCAAAATATTATGAAAAAACTACTTTTTTGCCTAAGTATCTTTTCTTCCTTTATGTTTAATGCTCAAAGTATTAATTTAGAAGAATTTGCTACGGGATTTACTGCTCCCGTCGAAATTGCACATGCGAACGACAGCAGGATGTTCGTTGTCCAGCAGAATGGAATCATAAGAATTGTACAACCCAACGGTGTTATTAACTCAACCGATTTCCTGAATATAAGCTCAAAGATCACCTACGGCGGAGAAAGAGGACTTTTGGGGCTTGCATTCCATCCACAATACGCTACAAACGGATATTTTTTTGTGTATTATAACGATACCAACGGCAATATTACCGTAGCCAGATATACCCGCAGCTCAAATCCTGATGTAGCCGATGCGAATACGGAAAAAATCGTATTGAATGTACCTAAACCATTCGACAATCATAACGGAGGAAGCATACATTTTGCACCAGATGGTTATTTATGGATTGTAACAGGAGATGGTGGAAGCGGTGGAGATCCCAATAATAATGCACAAAACAAAAATTCGCTTTTGGGAAAGATGCTTAGGCTTGATATTAATTCTACCGGACCTTACAATATTCCATCAAATAATCCTTTTATTGGCGTAGATGGAGCCGATGAAGTCTGGGCTTACGGATTGCGTAATGCCTGGAAATTTAATTTTGACACTACCTCAGGAAATGTAATGATTGCGGATGTAGGCCAAGGTCAGATTGAAGAAATCAACCGGCAGCCAATTTCTCAAGCCGGTCTTAATTATGGCTGGAGATGCTACGAAGGAAACACTCCTTACAACACAACGGGTTGCCCGAGTACTTCTACAATGACATTTCCGGTGGCTGCTTATAACCATACCGGTGGAAAATGCTCCATTACCGGAGGATATATTTACAGAGGCACACAATATCCGGCTTTGCAGGGAAGGTATATTTTTGCCGATTACTGCTCTACACAGATAGGAATTTTAAATCCGGACGATTCAATAACCTGGACATCCGCATTTCCAGGTAACAATTTTTCAACGTTTGGAGTAAATAATCAGAACGATTTATTTGTTGCCGCTGTAAACAACGGTAAAATTTTCAAAATTACTTCCGGAGCATTGGCTACACAAGAGAATAATCTTTCATCTCAAGTAAAAATCTATCCCAATCCTGCTTCAAAAAAAGTTTTTATTAACGGTATAAAAGACAGGGATATTTCTGTTGAAATTTTTAGTGCTGACGGGAAAATAGTACTAGAATCTCAAAAAACAGGAAGTGATGGCAGTATTGACATTTCAGGAATTCCTGCAGGAGTCTATTTCATAACTTTAAATTCAGAGAATTTAAAATACTACAGTCAAAAATTAGTTATTCAATAAAATATATTCAAAAAACCGCAAAAAAAATCCAGCCAATAAATGACTGGATTTTTAATATACTGATATTTTAATTTTAAATAGTCATAGAAAAAATTCTCGTTTCCGGTTTGTTTCTCATCATTCTCAAATCAAAAACCATGGCTACATTTCGGGTAAAAGCTCTTCCTTTTTCTGTAATTTGAATTTGATGACCGTTAATTTCTACCAGTTCGTCATTCTCCATTTCCTTCAGCATTTTAAATGCATTTTCCAGCTCAGGAAAAGAATTGTTGTGATCAAAAGTAGTTTCAAGCTGACACATTAAATTCAAAATATGTCTTCTCACGATAAGATCTTCTTCATTCAGAATATGTCCTTTTACTACAGGTATTTTTCCCTCTTCTACTATTTTCTGATATTCCTCCACCGTTTTTACATTTTGTGCAAAAGCATACCAGGAATCTGAAATTGCAGACATTCCTAAACCAACCATCAATTGTGTTTTGCTTGAGGTATAGCCCATGAAATTTCTGTGTAACTTTTTCTGAATTAAAGATTGATACAAATCATCATGTTCCAAAGAAAAATGATCCATTCCAACCTCAATATATCCCAATTCTTCCAATAGCTTTTTACCATCCTCATATAACCGGCGTTTTTCTTCACCACTCGGAAGATCGTTTTCATCAAAACCTCTTTGTCCGACACCTTTTACCCATGGAACATGTGCATAAGAGTAAAATGCTAGGCGATCCGGCTTCAGCTCCATGGTTTTACGAATTGTATTTTCCATTGCCTCCCAAGTTTGGTGCGGAAGGCCAAAAACTAAATCATGGCTGATTCCTCTATAACCAATCTCTTTCGCCCATTTCGTCACTTCTTTTACCTTTTCAAAGGATTGGATTCTGTTGATCGCCTTCTGAACTTTCGGATCATAATCCTGGACTCCGAAACTCACTCTTCTGAAACCTAAATCATAGAGTGTTTGTAAATGTTTTTTCGTGGTATTATTAGGATGGCCTTCAAAAGAAAATTCAGGATGTTCTGCGATTTCAACCGTTTCAAAAATCCCTTCCAATAAGGTTTTCAAATTTTCCGGTGAAAAGAAAGTCGGTGTTCCTCCCCCTAAGTGAAGTTCTTTTAATTTTGGTTTCTCATCAAAAAGCTGAAGGTACAGCTGCCATTCTTTCAATACGCTTTCCAGATACGGAATTTCAACACTGTGTTGTTTTGTGATACGTTTATGGCATGCACAAAATGTACACAGCGCCTCGCAGAAAGGCAGGTGAATATAGATAGAAATTCCCTCTCCTGCATTGGTTTCCTTAAAAGTCCTGATTACTCTTTCTGTCCATTTTTCAGATGAAAAACTACCTTCATCCCAGTAAGGAACGGTAGGATAAGAAGTATAACGAGGTCCGGGAATATTGTATTTATCTATTAAAGAATTCATTTCAGATTTAATTTTAAATCGAATTTCAATTTGAAATTTCTTACTGCAAAATTAAGTATATCTTATGAATATTTAATCATGAAATATATTAGGGTCTTTTTTCGGAATTTATAATGAGTCTAAATACCTCTTCGGCAAATTTTTGTCCCATATCAATATACCCCGCACTGTTATAATGCCATGGATCGTCACCATAACCGTAGTTTTTAGTTGAACGGACAATTGCTGCATTCCCGTCATCTCTTACAAATTTCTCCTGAGCATATTGTACAAGCTCTCCCATTTTCCATACTTTTCCTGATTTATCTTTCCCTGAGTCTGATATTTTTCCGATTACGACAGGAAGATCATCCGTCAACATCGTTGCTCTCATTTGATTCATTAATGTCTTTAAATGATCATAATAACGATTGGCAATGGCTTCATCATAACTGGCATCACCTTCTCCCTGCATCCAGAGAATTCCGGAAGGAACGATCTGATCTTTCTTACCGTCTTTGTCAATATCAGTTTCGGATAAAGCATTCTTTACGGTTTTTAAAAAGTTATCATATTGATTCAATCCGTTTTTTCCGTTGAAACCTGCATCCCAACACCCAAAAGGTCCGGCAGCAAGACTGTCGATAGAAGTCCCCTCTCTCGCATATTTTATTAAAGCAATTTTATCTTTGGGAAATAATTCCTTGATCTTTTTTGCAAAAGACATCTCTAACCCAAACCTGTCGGAAAGTGTATTTACTGTTCCGTCTGTCTTAAAACCTGTTCCATTTCCGGGTTTTAAAATATCCCATTTACCTGTTCCACCATTCAAATCACTATCAGGAACAGAATTTCCCTGAAAAATGTAAACATCTTTAAAGGTTCTCAGATCATTTGGTAAATCTTTATTAAAACCAAAACCATTCATATTTGATTGTCCGGCCAAAATGAAAACCCTTATTTTCTGAGTGTAAAATAGTGTAGGGATCAATAAAAGGAAAAATATCTTTAAATTTTTCATCGACATTTTTTTAAATAAATTTAAGATTGAAGGAAAATTGAACGAACTATATTTGAAAGATATGCTCTATGGCAAGAATTTAAAATTTGAATTTAGCCAGCCTTTTAAAGCTTTAATTCCATCACCGAAATCTTATCCTTCCCTGCAAAAACTATGGTATTCCCATCTATCCACTGGCAAACAAAAAATCCTTTTTCATCTGAGATTTTTTTCCATGTTCTTCCGAAATCTGATGAATAACTGATATGCTGATCTCCTACGGCAATAATTTCTTTTCCTTGAGAGCCCGGTTTAATTTTAACACAAGTCGTATAGCCTGCATTTTTTCCGGATGCCTGAACCTGCCATGTTTTTCCACCGTCATTTGTGGTTGCAATATTGTCAATATTATCAGCTTGTTTTGTATAATCTCCGCCAACAGCTATTCCAAATTTGTCATCATAAAAATCTATCGAATACATTCCCTGGGAAGATTCTCCCTGCACAAATGGAGTATTAAAAATATCCCAAGCATAAATATGCCCATTATCAAACAGTCTTAAAATCCTCGAAGTTTTACCTCCGGTAGCAATCCAAACAAAATTTCGATATGAAGCAATATTCGTGTTACTTGCCGCAAAAGCAGCTTCTCCTTCATTTAATTTAACATCATTTTCTAACATGCTCCATTTTCCATTTTTAAATAAAGCTAACTTTAATTTACCATCCTTATCTGCATCACTAAAAGTATAAGCAAGCTTATTATTCACAAAATGAAGCGCATCATAAAAAGCTGTTTTAGCCGTATCTTTAAACACAATCTCATATTTCAAGCTTTTTTTATCAATCTTAAAAAACTCTGCAGGACTTTCAATATTGATTGCATAAAATGAATTCTTGTCTTGTCCTAATGTTCTGAACTGTAATTTTTTTTCTGACAATTTAATCTGCTTATGATTTTGAGGATTTTTCAGATCAACATATCCAAATTTGGAATCCGTTCCGCTGTACCAGACTTTATTATCATACACTTCAAGTGCACGAATACTTATTTTATCATTAAAAATAGTTTCTAAGCTTACCTGCTGAGAAAATAAAAGAATTCCTAAAAAAGAAAATAGAATGGGAAATATTTTTTTCATAGAAACAAAAATAAAAAATCCACAGAAAATCTGTGGATTTATATCGTTTTTAATTTTTTATAGATCTAAGTCAGGTTTTTGTAAAGGCTCCTGCTCCGCTTTGAAAGTTTCTCCGTATCCTACTTTGTGAAGTTTAGAATGTTTAAGACTGTATGCAAAATAGATAATTACTCCTAAAGCCAACCACGCTGTTGATAATAATTTTGCTTCATGGCTTAAGTTCCAGATCAAATATACATTGATACAAATTCCTAATGTTGCAATAACAGGTAATGCAGGAACTTTGAAGTTTCTTGGCAAATTCGGTTCTCTTTTTCTTAAAATCCAAACCGCCACACATACCATCGTAAAGGCAAATAAAGTTCCGAAACTGGTCATATCAGCTAATTTACTGATCGGTGTTAATGAAGCTATTGTAGCAATTACAATTCCTAAAAGCATTAAACTTTTTGCAGGCGTTTTTCTTACCGGGTGTACATCGCTGAACATTTTAGGAATCAATCCGTCTTTAGACATTCCCAAGAAAATTCTTGACTGCCCCATAATCATTACCATCAATACAGAAATCAACCCCACTGTTGCTGCAATCGTAATAATATATCCTGCCCATCCCTGACCTGCAATTTCAAATGCATACGCTACAGGAGCTTTGATTGCATCCGGAAACTTTCCTTGAGGATTAAAATCCGTATAATGCATCATTCCTGTAAGAACCAATGAAACTAAAATATATAGTACTGTACATACCAAAAGTGAAACAATGATCGCAAACGGCACATCTTTTTTAGGATTAATCGCTTCTCCGGCCTGTGTAGAAACTGCATCAAACCCTACATACGCAAAGAATATTGCCGCTGCTCCGGAAATAACACCCTGAATTCCATAGGCTTCTTTCATAGTCTCGCCTTCTTTAACCATTGTAGCCGCAGGAATAAACGGATTCCAGTTTTCAGCATTAATAAAGAAAGCACCTGCAATAATTACAAATATAACCGCTGAAACTTTCATGATTACAATAAGATTATTAGCTTTTGCAGCTTCCTTAGTTCCTTTTATTAATAAAGAAATTACTACCAAAACAATTACAAAAGCAGGTAAATTCATTGAAAATCCTTCTCCTGTATAACTTGCCGGATCCGAAGTAAGATAGTCCGGTAAGTGCATACCAAACATTTTCAACAATTTATTAAAGTATCCGGACCATGAAACCGCTACCGTCATAGATCCCATTGCGTATTCAAGGATAAGTCCCCAACCGATAATCCATGCAAAAATTTCCCCTACAGTACCATAAGCATAGGCATAAGCAGAACCTTCTACAGGCAAAATGGAAGCAAATTCCGAATAACATAAAGCAGCGAAAACACAAGCTATTCCTGCAATAATAAAGGAAAGGGCCAATGCAGGACCTGCATGATAATAAGCGCCTGTACCCGTTAACACAAAAATTCCGCCTCCAATGATCGCTCCGATACCAATTGCTGTAAGACTCCATTTACCAAGTACTCTTTTAAGCTGACTACTTTTAACATCATTCTCAAAAGCACTCATCGGCTTTTTCGTCCAGATTTTTGACATATTTTACTATTTATTAAAGATTTACGAAAATATAAAAAATTTAGAAACCTTAACGTTTATTGACAATTTTTCATCAATTATTTTAAACAATCAACTCTAAAAAACTGATTACCACTACATTTAAATCATTTTACATTCTGTATTTTTTTATTTACATTTGATCACATGAATTTATATGATCTTTTCATAAAACCCTATGAAAGCTATACTTCTTTCCAAATTTTCCTAGAATCATTCGCTTCTATATTCGGGGTACTAAGTGTATATTTTTCAATCAAAAAAAACATCTGGGTCTATCCTACCGGAATTATTTCAACTTTAATATATGTATATATCCTTTTTAATTTTGGATTATTGGGAGATTGCATGATTAATGTTTATTATACTGTAATGAGTATTTACGGGTGGGTATTATGGGCAAAAAATTCTGAAGATCATATTCATGTGGATGTAACCTGGGCTTCCCGAAAAGAATGGGTATATGGAAGTATCCTTTTTGTGTTAAGTTTATTATTAGTTACTACCATATATTATTATAAACCCTATATAGACAACCATTTTTCTATGAAAGGCACAGATCTTGGTTTATACCATCTGGATTGGGGAAATAAATTAGATATTGTAACCACTTCCATATTTTTGGTCGGAATGTGGTTTATGGCTAAAAGACGCATTGAAAACTGGATTTTTTGGATTATAGGAGATTTTATTTGCATGCCTATGATGATTTATAAAGGTCTCGGAATCACTTCGGTTCAATATTTGGTATTTACTATAATGGCTATCTTAGGATATCTCAATTGGAAAAAAAGTTATAAAGAAAAAAAAGTTCAATAAAGTCATGAAAAATTTATTTAAAATAGCATTCAGCATTTTCGTAATGAGTAGCCTTACTTCTTGTGCAGTATATTCAGATGCTGGATACGGATATGAAGACCCATATTATAATAATGGGTATTATTACGCTCCAAGCGGATACTATGGAAGTGGAGGATACTGGGGAAATGATGGGTATTACTACCGAAACGATTATACCTATTACTATGATAACGGAATACCATATTATTACTACAATTATAACAACTCAAGAAGGAAAGTTTACGTAGAAAGAAGAACCACTACCACATCACAGAGACCAAATAACGGATTTGGAAACGGTTTCAATAACGGAAACTCAAATGGTGGTTTCAGACCCGGTAATAATGGGCAAAATAATCAGGGAAGCCAAAGACCCAATAATGGTTTTAAAAATCCCAACAATCAAGGAAATCAATCCCCAAACAACAATCAGGGAGGATTTAGAAACAATTCGTCGAATAAAAATAATTCCAACAGCAGCGGATTCAGAAATAATTCCTCAAATAATAAAAATTCGAATGGCGGATTCAGAAATAATTCAGAAAACAACAGCCAAAAGAATAATTCTCAGCAAAATAATAAGCCTAACGGAAACGGAAGAGGATTTAGATAAAACAATTATAAATAAGTGAACGAACAGCATTAGCTGTTCGTTTTTTGTATTAATTATAGTAATTTTGCAAGTTCAAATTTGGACAGATATATGGATTTTTATAAATATCAGGGAACAGGGAACGATTTTGTCATGATAGACAATCGTGCCGGAGAATGGAATGATCTTTCGATTGAAAATATTCAAAAACTTTGTGACCGCCGTTTTGGGATTGGTGCAGACGGACTCATCAAAATCAATGCTATAGACGGTTATGATTTTGAAGTTGACTACTACAATTCTGATGGATCAAAAAGCTTTTGCGGAAACGGGGCACGGTGTTCTGTTGCCTTTGCTTTTTTCCTTGATATTTTTGAAGGTAAGTGTAAGTTTATGGCCATCGATGGAGAACATGAAGCAGAAATCCATAATGGTATTGTAAAACTAAAAATGACAGATGTGGAAAGTATTTCCAATGATGGAGAAGATACTGTAATGGATACAGGCTCGCCTCATTATGTAAAATATGTTGAAGATATTATAAATTACAATGTTTTTGCCCACGGAAACGGCATCAGAAATTCTGAAAACTATAAAGAAAAAGGAATCAATGTCAACTTTGTGGAAAAAATTTCTGATGATGAAATTTTCGTAAGAACCTATGAACGAGGCGTTGAGGACGAAACTTACAGTTGCGGAACAGGAGTTACGGCTTCTGCTTTAACCTTTCTCCAAAATAATAATCTAATTTCTGTAAAAGTTAAAACTCTGGGAGGAAATCTAAAGGTTTATGCTGAAAAAAACGGAAATTCTTTTCAGAACATCTGGCTGGAAGGTCCCGCAAAACAGGTTTTTAGAGGAAAAACAGATCTTATTTAAAAACAAAACTTTTAATCATCATTTATAATGAAAAAAGCAATTCTTCTCATCATCCTGCTTGTAGTTGTAGTAGGCGGATTTTTTGGATTTAGATTTTATAAAAAATATTACGGAAACAATATAAAAAAAGACGGATATATTTTGATTCCTCACAAAGCAAATTTTAACCAGATCCTGGATTCTGCAGCAAAATATGTTGATAATAAAGAATCTTTTGAAGCCGTAGCAAAAGAAAAAGGTTTGGCTCAATATTTTAAGGCAGGTAGATATCACTTTCAGAAAGGACTGGGGAATGCGAACCTGGTCAATATGATCAAAGCCGGAAATCAAAGCGAAAACAGCTTTAGAATTGGTGATTTTGGAGACGTTTATCAGATGATCGGTAAAGTTTCTAAAAAAACAGAATTGGATTCTTTACAATTTGTGAACGACCTTAATGCTATTGCAACAGAAAAAGGTTACAATAATGCCGAAGATCTGAAAAAATATTTCTTCATTGATACCTATAATTTTTTCTGGACGGTAACTCCGAAAGAATTTTTCGAAAAATTTGATGACCAGTACAATGAATTCTGGAATAGTGAAAGAAAAGCGAAAGAGGAGCAATCGGGTTTAACAAGAGACCAGATTTATGCTTTAGCTTCCATTGTTTATAAAGAATCCGGAGGTAAAAAAGATGAGCAGAGAACAATTGCAGGATTATACCTCAACCGTTACAGAAAAGGAATGAAGCTTCAGTCTGATCCAACAGTAATTTATGCCATAAATAAGCAGACCAATTTTAAGGAGCAAATCAAAAGAGTATTCTATAAGCATTTGTCTACTCCATCTCCATATAACACTTATGCTAATAAAGGAATTCCACCGGGACCCATCTGTGTTGTTGATAAAAATTCTGTTGATGCGGTTTTAAACGCTGAAAACAACAACTATATTTATATGTGTGCAGACCCAGCAAAACCGGGATATCATAAGTTCACCGATAGTGCGGAAGAACATGCCATTAACGCAAAAGCTTATCAGGACTGGCTTAACGCAAACAATATCAAATAAAAAATAAATTTAACTTTATTTTAACAAATTAACAATTAACATTCTGCTTTAAAACGCGACATATATATTATAAATAATAAACAATCTTAATATTCTGAAAATTTTGCACATTTACAATTTCATAATATTAAGGCAATCTTTCACGATTTTACATAAAAAAACGTTATGAATCAGACGGAAATCATTAACATTTTCACTAAAAAAACCTTAGGACTTACCTTTGTACTTTCTGCGGCTGCATTTGCTTTTGGGCAGGAAAAAGTAGGTATTTCAGGAACTGTCGTTAATAAGAGCAATCAGCCTGTACCTTATGCTTCAGTTACTTTCAGCAACAAGACAAGCAAACTTCTCAGCGACGCTGCTCTTACTGATGAAAAAGGTCAATATAAACTAGATATTACACCCGGAAACTATGATATTATTGTAGAAGCAATCGATTACAAGAAAAGTGTAATCAATAAGCAGATTGCAGCAGCCGGAAATATCGGAGCTTTATCTATTGAGCCGGAAAAAAGTGCAACCAATATAAAAACCGGAGATATTCAGGCAGTTGTAATCACCGCTCAATCCACAAAGCCTTATAAGGTAGAGCTTGATAAAAGAACTTATGATCCTTCTCAGGATATTGTAAGTAAAGGTGGAAATCTTCAGGATGTTCTTTCTAATGTACCTTCGGTTTCTGTGGACACTGATGGTACTGTTTCGATGAGAGGAAGTTCAAATGTAAAGTTCTTAATTAACGGAAAACCTTCTGCTCTTCTTGGAATTGACGATGGTGCTAATGCTTTACAAAGTATCCCGGCTGATCAGATTGAAAAAATTGAGGTAATTACTAACCCTTCTTCGAAGTTTGAAGCCAGTGGAACTTCCGGTATTCTTAATATTATTCTTAAGAAAAGCAAAAAAGTAGGTTTCAACGGTAGTGTTGTCGGTTCTCTTGGATACTTTCCAAGAACCAGCCTTAATGCGAATTTAAGCTGGAGAAAAAATAAAATGACCTGGTTTTTAAATGGCGGCGGCGGTTACACCGAGAACCAAAATAAAAATGAAACTGAAACAACTTACCAAAATATTGTTTTACCTAATAATATAGACCCTACCTCTCCTACTTTTGTTCAGCCTAAGGATATCCCAACTTATCAGTCCCAAGATTCCAAAAATAAAAGCTATAGTAAAAACTATAATGCAACGGCAGGTTTTGTATATGATATTTCAGATAAGACCTCATTAAATGCTTCTGGTATGGTCAGAACTTTTGAAGGAGACTCTAATGAAAAGTTAAATTCCCTGGATAAATTTTTCAGATACTCACCAACTCTCAATTCATGGCAGCCATTAACATCTTTAATGCAAAGAAATTCTAATGGGAATAATAATAATTTAGCTTTTCAGGGTGATTTCGGTTTAGACCATAAGTTTGATGATAAAGGGCAAAACATTTCATTATCATTAAGTTTACAAAGCAATAGGAGTAATAATAATTCTGATATCGCAGAATATTTAGATTCCAACTTCGTACGTGATGATGTTTCAGATAGACATTCTACTAACAAAACCGTTATTGGGAAGATAGATTACGAATTACCAATAGGAGAAAAGTCAAAATTAGAAGCAGGTTATCGTATCGACAGTAATAATAATGATTATACAAGTGTTGTAACCAGTACTGTACAGGATCCTGTTATCGGATATTACAACAATTCCACTATTTATAAGGAAATGTTTAATGCATTTTATATCCAGTTCAAAAGTAAAATTGGTAACTTCGGCTATCAGCTGGGCTTAAGAGATGAACAATCCAACATTAAGATAGATTATAAAAACCAAGGTGGTGACCCTCCTATCAATACAACTAAAAACTACAACAATTTATTTCCTAGTATTTATCTAAGTTATGATGTAACGAAGGATAATCAGATATTATTGAACTATTCCCGTAGAATTGACAGACCTCGTTCTTTCTTCATGGTGCCTTATTCTAACTACTCAAACAGACAAAATGTCTTTGAGGGTAATATTGACCTTAATCCTTCTTATGTAGATTCTTTTGAACTTGGTTATAATATTTCCAAGAGAAAATTCACAGTCAATCCTACGCTTTACTACCGTCATTCAACAGATGATAACAAAATGCTGGTATATAGAAAAGATGAGAGAACTGCCGATTTCTTTACAAAACCAATTAATTTAGGAAATGATAATCGTTACGGTTTAGACTTAAACTTTACATATGATCCTTTTTCTTGGTTAAAATTAATGGGTAATCTAGATGTATTTGGATACAAAACTTCAGGTATTGCTTTTTATAATTTAATAGACAGAAATGGCAATCCAGGTGTTGGAAGTATGGATTTTACAGGAAGTGGGGTATCTACAAGAGCAAGATTGAATGCAACGTTTAAAGTTGATAAAACATTCAGCTTCCAACTACAAGGGTTCTACAGAGGGGCACAAAAATCAGCAAATCAGGATACTAAGGATATGTATGCTTTAAATCTGGGTGCATCTAAAACAATATGGAAAGGTGACGGAACTATTGCTTTCAATATCCAGGATATCTTTAACACAAGAAGTAGAGAAATATATAGCTACAGCAGTGACTATACCCGTAGAAACTATATGCAATGGCAGCCGAGACAGTTCTCAGTTTCCTTAACTTACAGATTCAAGCAAGGAGAAAAAGTAGAGCAGCCAAAACGTAAAAAAGACATCAACTCCAATGCAACCGGAGACGATCAACAAGGAGGACCAATGTAATCCTTTTTATACCACACAAAAAATCCCGAAAGTAATACTTTCGGGATTTTTTATTTTTCTATTTTGTTAATTTCAATTGTTCTGCCTCAAAAATTCTCCTTCTTAAATCACTCGATGAAAACCTATGGTCTCTTTTATTGTAAAAGATTTCAATCCCCTTTTCTTCACAGTATTTTTTCCCGGTAAAATCTTTATCCATATAATCGTCACCAATAATTCTTACATCTATTACAAATGACTTCAGAATATCTTCTAAATCCTCTTCCGTGTAGTAGGGAATGATCTCATCCACTGCATTCACTGCTTTTAGCTGAATATATCTTTCTACGATAGTTTGGGTAGGCTTATTTTTACTAGGTCTGTCATGCGAAGGATCAATCTGTAATCCTACAATAAGGTAATCACATACTGTTTTGGCTTCTTCCAACATTTTTATGTGACCGGCATGAAGCAAATCAAATGAGGAAAATGTAATGCCTATTCTTTCTGTTTTCATAATGCGTATTTAAAATTTCACTGATACAGGTTCTTTTTATATATAAATATATTAACCAAAATTCAGTCAGAATATTATTTAATTTTATAGTTTTTTATATGCTTTATCCTTCGAAATATTAATTTCTTGAATTCAGATACTTTTGCCATTCCCATGTAGTTTTCAAAGCATCCTCCAAGCTGGTTTCAGACTTCCAGTTGAGCTCTTTTTCCGCTTTTTCTGCATTGGCATAAGCAACCGTAATATCCCCTTCCCTTCTTGGACAAATCTGATACGGAACCTCAACATTATTTGCTGTTTCAAAAGCTTTTACTACTTCCAATACGGATGAGCCTTTTCCTGTTCCTAAATTATATATATCAATCATTGTTTCTTCGGATTGATTCTCAATCAATTTTTTTAAAGCAGCAACATGAGCTTTCGCCAAATCCACAACATAAATATAATCGCGAACAGCCGTTCCATCTACAGTTGGATAATCATCTCCCCAGATATTTAATTTTTCTCTTATCCCGGCAGCAGTCTGCATAACATAAGGAACAAGATTATTGGGAATCCCGATTGGAAGCTCCCCAAGTTTTCCTGTCGGATGCGCTCCGATTGGGTTAAAATACCTCAATAATGAAATTTTACGCTGATAGGCTTTAGCAAAATCTATCAAAATCTCTTCTCCCATCTGTTTCGTTTTTCCGTAAACACTTTCCGGCATTTTCAGCGGTGTATTTTCATCAATCGGCATTACATCAGCCTGTCCGTAAACTGTACAGGAAGAACTGAAGATAAAGTTTGAAATTCCTCTTTCTTTAAATTCCTGAAGGATATTGATTAGTGAAAATAAATTATTCTCATAATAATCAATAGGCTTTTCCTGACTCTCCCCTACAGCCTTATAAGCTGCAAAATTGATGCAACCTTCAATTGCATAAGCATCAAAAACCTGAGTTAAAAGCTCTCTTCTTTTTAAATCGAAAGGATAAAAAGCCGGTTTTTTCCCTGTAATTTCCTCTATATTTTTTAAAATAAATTTTTCAGAATTTGATAAATCATCTACAATAACAACATCAAAATCGTTATTCAAAAGTTCTACAACCGTGTGTGAACCAATATATCCAAGACCTCCTGTTACGAGTATCGCCATTTTTTAAATATTATTTTTTTATCATTTTATGTTCCTATTTCTTCTATATTTTCATATTCTATCTCTTTATATTTAAATATATTAATTATAAAAATTAAAAATATTAATAGAATTAAACTAATAGAATTAAATCCTATATCAAAATCCGTAAGTTCAATCTTCAAATACATCTTTTTCCTCACCAATCCAAATATAATAAGTCCTAAAAGGGATGAATAATAAATATTTAGAAATAATATTGTTTTACGAGATTTTATTACTAATAAGATAAGGCATAAAATATTTGATAAGAATATTATAATTGAAATTGGAAGTATCCAATATCTGTAAGAATCATTAGTTGAATCTTCATATTCTGTAATTATTCCATAACCAAACAGAATAGATATAAACAATCCAAATAGAAAAACTAATAATCCTATAACAAAATATTTAAATACTTTTTTCACCATATCCCATTAATTACCCCATGAACTCCAACACAGCATCCGTAATATACTTCAACTGCTCATCGTCCAATTCAGTATGCATTGGCAAAGAAATTACCTCACCCAAAAGCTTATCCGTATTCACAAAGTCTGCATCGTTACTTTCCTGATAATATGCTTTTTGTTTTCTCAATGCTACAGGATAATAGATCATTGCCGGAATTTCTTTTTCTGCTAAGAATTTCTGCAACTCATTACGTTTGCCATTCAGAATTCTCAAGGTATACTGGTGGAAAACATGCGTAGAATCTTCGGCTCTTTTCGGAGTTAAAATATTTTCGTGACCGGCAAAAGCTTCATCATAATAATCAGCTGCTTTTCTTCTCGCATCATTATAAGAATCAAGATTCGGAAGTTTTTTTCTTAAAATTGCTGCTTGAATACTGTCTAAACGGGAATTTACTCCCACCTCATCATGATAATATCTTTCGTACATACCGTGGTTAACAATACCTCTCAAACGGTGCGCTAGTTCATCATTATTGGTAAAAATAGCCCCGCCATCACCATAACAGCCTAAATTTTTAGACGGAAAAAATGAAGTGGTTCCTACCGTTGACATTGTTCCCGATTTTTTTACGGTTCTGTCAGCAAAAGTATAATCAGCACCAATTGCCTGTGCATTGTCTTCAACAACATATAGATTATTTTCTTCAGCAATTTTCAAAATTTCTTCCATATTCGCACATTGTCCGAAAATATGAACAGGAATAATTGCTTTTGTTCTTGGAGTAATTGCTTTTTTAATGGCTTCCGTTGAAATGGTAAAGGTATCATAATCCACATCTACCAATACAGATTTAAGTTTTAGCAAATGAATTACCTCTACTGTTGCAGCAAAAGTGAAATCTGCCGTGATTACCTCATCTCCTTCCTGTAAATCCAATGCCATTAAAGCAATCTGTAAAGCGTCTGTACCGTTTGCACAAGGAATTACATGCTTTACATCTAAATAAGACTCCAATTCATTCTGGAAAGACTTTACTTCAGGACCATTAATAAAAGCCGCTGAATCCATTACATTTAAAACTGCATTGTCTACGTCATTCTTTATTTTGTAATACTGACTTTGTAAGTCAACCATCTGAATTTTTTTCATATATAAATTTTATTTTTAATCATACACAACCGCTCAAATTCTTAGTATCTGCTTATATAAATTTGCTATGTCGCGATTTCGTAATAATTTATTTCTGTAAAAATAAGGAATTTAATATCCTTTCAAAAATTTTATTGATTTTGTTTTATCTTTATCCAAAATAAATGCATGAATAAATTTCTATCTTTTTGTTTTTTAGCAATTTGCTCATATTTTCCTGCCCAGACAGAACTTGTTTTTGTTTATTTTAATGATAAGCCGAACAAAGCTGTATTTTATGCAAATCCTTTATCAGAATTAACCCAAAAGTCCTTAAACCGGAGAACCAATCTTGGTATAGCACTCAATGATCAAGATGCTCCTATAGAACAGTCTTATATTCAAAGTATCCAAAATTTGGGAATTCCTGTTACGGATTATTCCAAATGGCTAAATGGTGTTGCCGTAACCGTTAATCAGGCACAGGTAAATCTTATCAAAACACTTCCGTTTGTCTCATCTGTACAAAGCTTTGCGAAGAATTCGTCATTAACCGTAAAGGTTCAGAATAAAAATAAATGGGAAGGTTTTGAGAAAATTAATAATATATCCACAATTTTCAATTATGGTTCTGGTTTAGAACAGATTGACCAAATCAATCTTAAGCCGTTACATCTCGCAGGATATACGGGAACAGGAGTCACTATTGCTGTAATCGACACCGGATTTCCCTGGGTAGATACAGGTTCTGCTTTTTCAAGATTATGGACGAATAACCAAATAAAAGGTGGTTACGATTTTGCCACAAAAAGCACAAATATTTACAATCCTGCCTTGAATAATCACGGCTCTGTAGTATTGGGAGCAATCGGAGGCTATCTTCAGGATACTTTTGTAGGCTCGGCTCCTGATGCGGATTTTTATCTGTACAGAAGCGAAGATACTACGGTAGAAATTCCGGAAGAAGAAATGTACTGGATTGAGGCAGCCGAAGAAGCCGACAGAAAAGGAGTGGATCTTATTACTTCCTCTTTAGGCTATTCTGTTTTTGACGATCCAAAATACAGTTATTCGTATGCAAATATGAACGGAACCACTTCATTCATTGCAAGAGGCGCTGAAATTGCAGTCAATAAAGGGATATTTGTACTTATTGCTGCGGGTAATTCCGGAGAGCAGCCTTGGCATTATATTACAACACCGGCAGATAACGCAAAAGTTTTCTCAATAGGTTCTGTAGATTCTGCCAATCTATCCTCATCATTTTCATCATACGGTCCAAACTCAACAGGAGCTATCAAGCCTGATGCTGCTGCAAGAGGAACAAATTCCACAACGGTAAACAACGGAAGTCTTATTACCGTTTCAGGAACATCTATTGCAACCCCTATTGCTGCTGGAGGAGTTGCCTGTCTCATTCAGGCTTTTTCTACGATGAACAGAGATTTGATGAGAAATAAATTACGTGAAACAGCGTCTTTATATCCGAGCCATACTGATCAAATGGGCTATGGAATTCTTAATTTTGGAAGTTTTTTTAATTCAGTTTTAAATACCTCTGAAATCGTTAAGAAAAATGCTGTTGCCATTTTCCCGAATCCTGTTAAAAATATTTTAAGCATAGCTTCAGAAAATGAGGTTATTTCTATAGAGGTTTATGATAATTTAGGACGATTAATTACTAAAGTCAGTAACCAAAAATCTGTACAGGTTGAACATTTTGCTAAAGGGGTTTATTACCTGAAAATTCAAACAAAGGATAAGGTGTATTATAAGAAATTTATAAAGGAATAATACTCTATTGTAAGCAGGTATTGCTTTTTTTTAAAAAACAACTTGTAGTTGTCAATAACAACTAAAAATAGCAGAATTACAACTAAGAGTAGCTGCTTTTTCGGCTTATTCTGAAACCGATGTAAATATCTTTGCTGTAATAAAACAAAGAAAAATTACACTTATGTTAAATACAAAAATCGTTGGCGAAAAAATTGCCAAAGCAAGAAAAGAGGTAAAGATGTCTCAGGCACAACTTTCAGAACTTCTTTTTGTAAGCCCACAAGCTGTAGGGAAATGGGAACGCGGAGAATCTGTTCCGGACATCATCACATGTAACCGCCTTGCCGGAATTTTAGGAGTAGATCTCAATTACTTCTCGGAAAACTTCCAATCTTTCTCTCATGAAGAAACATCTTCAAAACCTTCAGAAGAGAAAAATATACTTTATACAGAAAATAAAAAACCAAAATGGGATATGTCCTCTGGGAATTGGATGGACGCAGATTTTTCAGGATTAAAAAACCTGAATGAGAAGTTTGGCTCTTCAAATATGCAACGCTGTAAATTTATTGATTCAGATCTATCTTCCCTTACTTTGAAAAATAATAATGTTGATCAATGTGACTTCTCAAGTTCTAATATCAGCAATAGCATATTCCAGCGTTCTAATTTAGCCAATAATCAATTTATACATTGCTCGCTAAGAGAGACCAAATTTTCAGAGAGTTATATTTACAGTTGCAATCTTAGTTATGCTGATTTTACCGGAATGATTATAAATTCTGGTGGTTTCGAAAAAAACACAGTTGTTAAAGCTGTATGGAACCGTACATCTTTTATTGAAACTAATATCAACAATATTATTTTTGATGGTACAATAGAAGACTGCTCTTTTGAAAGCTGCTCATTCAAAAAAGTGACTTTCCAAAATGCAAAACTTATCAATACTTTTTTTAAATGCAAAAGTCTGAAAAACATCCATTTTATTGATTGTCAAGCCGATCGTATGACGTATGAGTTTTTGAAAAATGGTAAAGCTGACTTGAGCGGAATTACTTTGCTAAGTCAATAAAAAAATTGGAACCACAATTAATAAGACTGCCTGTTCGAATGTTGAACAGGCAGTTATTTTAAGCTGAGTTTCTACTCGCGTTAATATTTCCAAACAGGGACCTTGTCACCAGCTTTCCATACGCTTCTACATCGCCTTCTCCTTTCTGAATTTTCATTAAAGCATATTGCTGAATACTCAATAACGGAAGCACAATTCTTTCACGGATCTTCACCGATTTTCTTGAAAGCGGATCTTCTTCCTGAAGCATTTTGAAGCCAGTCAGTTCCAACATAATATTTTTGGAAAGATTATATTCATCAAATAAAACATTCCAGAACGCACCGAATTTCGGATTATTTTTAATATAATAGGTTAATGGGAAGTAGGTCTTATTCATGCTCATCATGGAGTTTAAAACCAACGTTTTAAAGAAGTCCGAACCTTTATACAATTCTATTACTTCATCAAATCTTCCCTGTTCTTTCATTTGCTGCATTGCAAAACCGAAACCAAAGAACCCGGGAACATTCTGCTTCAGTTGTGACCATGATCCTACAAACGGAATTGCTCTTAAATCTTCAAATTTAAGTTCACTTCCGCTTCCTCTTTTTGACGGTCGGCTTCCGATATTAGCTTTTCCGTAATATTCCAGTGTGCTCATTTCCTGAAGATAAGGAACGAACATTGGATGAGCTTTTAGGTCTGAATATTTCTGATAACTGATTTCTGCTAATTCAATGATCAAAACTCTTTCTTTATCCGTTAACTCTTTCTTAGAATTTTGGAAAACATCATTCTCTACCCCGGCTGTCAGAAGCTGCTCAAAATTGTATTTTGCCTGTTCTTTATTTCCAAAAATACTGGTAATGGTTTGTCCCTGAATTGTTAACTCTATTTTATTATTGGCAATTGTTTTTCCTTGCGAAGCATAGAAATCGTGAGTTTTCCCTCCCCCTCTTGCAGGTGGACCTCCTCTGCCGTCGAAGAATATTACTTTAATTCCGTTCTCTTCGGAAAGCTTCGTTAAAACTTCTTTTGCTTTATAGATTTCCCAGTTTGCTTTCAGATAGCCACCATCTTTCGTTCCGTCGGAGAAACCAAGCATAATCGTCTGTTGATTGTCTCTTTTTTTAAGATGCTTTTTATAAACCGGATTCTGATACAATTCAGCCATTACATTTTCTGCATTGGCAAGCCCCTCCATGGTCTCAAAAAGCGGAACAATATCCATATTGATTTCTTCATCCTGATAACCGCAGATTTTGAAAAATGCATACACATTCATCACATCTTTTACCGCATCGGAATTAGAGATAATATAACGATTCATTCCTCTTAGTCCATTCAATTGCTGGATTTCTGAAATTTGAGAAACCGTCAATAAAGTATCTTTAATGATATCTTCAAAATCATCAGGATTCACTTTTTCTGAGCCCAGAATCAGTTGATTAAATTTATCCTCATTACTTGCTTCTATATTTCCATAAACTTTAGCAAACACTTCATCAATAACTTTCTGATGGATTCTGCTGTCCTGACGAACATCCAATGTTGCAAAGTGGGTTCCGAAAATCTTTACGCGATCTCTGAAATTCATTAATAAATCAAGGAATAACGAATTGTGCTGTTCAACTAAAATCTTTTCAGCTTCATCCAGCCTTTTGATAATATCATCCGCTGTTATTTTTTCATTTCTGAAAATAGCTGAATAGAGCTCGTTGCTCAGTTTTGTTAAAACATCCGAAACTCCTCTGAAACTCAATCTTCTCCGAACCGTTTTCAGATTATTATAATAGGCTTTTAAAATAGCTGAATGCAGTTCTTCTGCCACTCTTTTCGTCACTTCCGCTGTTACAAAAGGATTTCCGTCCCTATCACCTCCCGGCCAGAAACCAAGTTGGATCAGGTCTTCATGCAAATGAAAATGGTCGTTTCCAAATGTTGATTTTATTTTAGTGAAAAGCTCTCCAATAGTATCATAATATACGTACCTTAAGTAATAAATAATACTCAAAGCCTCATCGATCGGAGTTGGTTTTTCTTTGTTCACAAACGGAGTTTTCCCCAACTGTTGCAACAACATATCGATATTCGTGATAGAATCTGTCGTAATTGCATTTCTAAGATCATGAAGAATTCTCTGCACTGAATTGGGGTAAAACTGTGTCGGGTGAGCGGTAAAAACAATTTTCACCGCAAAATCCTTCAGTTTTTCACGAATTTTTTCAAGCTTATGATCCTGTAGCGAACGTTCGTACATATTGGTTACCGTTCCGTTATCACTTTCAGAATGCAGATTCGGAAATGCAGCATCTTCAATACTATCAAACAAAACAACCTGTCTTTCAATATATTGTATGATTTTAAAAAGCAACTCGAGTTTCTGCTCTTCAGTCTGTAAATCGGTATGATTTTTAAAGAATTCTTCAACGATTTCTTCGGGTGTTTTTCCGGCTTCGTAACCGATCTTACTTTCTTCACAAAGGAACGGAAGCAACATCCCGATATTTGTCATTTTATCATAAGGCAGGCTCATAAATAATGAATTGTAGATCTGGAACTTATTTTCCACAATCTGCCTGAATTTTTCTGCGCGTTGGTCGTGTATCATATAACAAATGTAGGAGATTTTGATCTCAATTCAAATGGCGTTTAGTTTAAAATTATATAAATTTTATGAATATTTTTGCAGGATATATACACTAAGTTCATTCTAATTTTGATTACAAAGCATTAATGATTAATTTTACTTTTCACAGAAATTAATCCAATGAAAAAGATATTTATATTTTTTGTAATGATTTTTCTTTTCACAGCTTGTGGTGAAGATTGTTATAATGCCCCTCAACCAATCGTTTTTGAATTTGTTAATTCTAATGATGAAAACCTGATCACCAATGGAAGCCTGACCTCTTATTCGATTGTAGAAGAAAACCAAACCGGAGTGCAACTCACCAAAACGTCAGACGATAAAATAATTTTGGAAAATGTAGGCGCTTATAACGGTACTAAAAACTATAAATTTACTTCTAACATTAAAAATTTCGATTTTTCCATTCAGTCATCAGAATTTAAAGGAGGCTGCAACGGATATCAGATCAATAAACTAACCTTTACAGGTATCAAGATAGATGTAACCGATGAAAAAGGATATTATAAAATTATATTCCAGTAATTAATTGGCATTATTTTATCTAAAAAGTACTTATGAGAATTATTTCAATCATTTCTTTTCTGATGCCGGGTCTATTGCTTTCTCAACATGCAGTTCCCTCTGATTTCAAAAAAATACCCGAAATCCTTGATAATACTGAGCTGCTCTACCCTTTTATTGTTCCTGATAAAAAATATGAATATTGGTCCGTATTTCATAATAATTTGGATCCCGACAAAGCCATTATTTACGAAAGTCAGGCACCGGAATATATGACTATTAATGATCCTGCTCCCGAAAAAGGATTTTTCCAGAAATGTTTAGGTGAAAACTGCTTTTCCTACCTTATTGCCTGTGAAAGCAGCCGCTCAAAATATTTCTCAAGTGAGCAGCAATTAAGAGATTTCATCGGAACCGTTGATAATCTTCCTGAAGCGATTTTAATTGCCAATACTTATGGTTATACAGTTGATACAACCAATCAATTGAGCAGTTCGTATAAAATTGAAGATCATAATATCATCATGTACCTTTCAAAATCCAAGACCTGCCCTCTTACGAAAGAATCATTTTTAATAAAAGTAAACAGAAAAACCGGTAAAATCGATTCTAAAAGCAAAGGAATCTATTTAAAAAATGATGATTGTCAATAGTAGCCATTTTTTTTAATACCTGATTATTTTCCAAGTTTCTTAACATTAAGTGAATTTATTTTGTTTTATAACTCGTTTTTTAATAGTTTCGTTTTACTATTTTACAAAAAACTATGAAAAACCAGAAATTCAAAGAATTAACATTGGAGCAGCTCTATGCTAAGAGAAAAAAATACAAAGTATTACCATTGCTATAGCTTTACTTCTACTCACTACTTTTTGTGTTCTTTTTTTATTTACTCTCACTATTAAAAAATTCGTTCTCATAGTTCCTGCTATCAATCAGGAAATGAAGGATAGAAACTCACAATAACACTAACTTAAGAAACTCTAAATTATGGAATCAATCTGTTTAAACTGTAATCAGCCTATTACAGCAAATTTTTGTGGGAACTGCGGACAAAAAAAGTATAAAAGAATCGATAAAAAATACATTCTGGATGAAGTACAGTATACTTTCATTCATACGAATAAAGGTTTTCTATACTCCGTAAAAAACATCATCAAAAACCCGGGAAAAACCGCTCGTGAATTCATTGACGGAAACCGCGTTAATCATTATAAACCAATTTTACTGGCATTTGTATTAAGTGGTATTTCTGCATTTATCTCTTATAAAATTTTGGGAATGGCAGATACTATTATGAAGCATTTTCAAAGTGAGCAATATGCAGCTGCTATTAGTTCTCAGTTTATGCATGATTATATGTCGTTTGTAACATCATATAATTCTTTTATCATGTTATTATCTATTCCGTTTTTTTCTTTTTTCACTTATTTATCTTTCAAAAAATGGGGGCATAATTATTATGAGCATATTGTAATTAACTCCTATGTTCTTTCGTTTTATACACTATCACTTATTATATTATTTTATCCTATACTATTTTTTTTAAAAGACAGTCCGACTACATTTTACAATGTCAGCATGATTTCTTTGCTTTTAACCCCTTTATTATTAGTGTTTTTTTTCAAAGAGTTTTATAGCGACAAGCCTTTAAAATCCATTATTTTAAGAGTTTTAGCTCTCGTTGGGTTAATAATAATCGGCATATGTATTCTCATGGTAGCTATAATTATTTTAGGGATTATTGTAGCCATGTTAAAAGGTCCCGAAGCTATGGAATATCTGGCTCCTAAAAAACATTAATTAAACATATGAAAAACTTAATCATACTAACATTTATATTTTAGGCAATTGTTTTTTGCTCAAAAAAAGAAAATCTATAGAATATGATGAGTACAACAAAGACCGGGCATCAGATCCGAAATATGTGGGTTTATCAACAAGCAAAAAACTAATAGTAAGCCATTATGGATTTCACTGACAGAAACGGGAAGAAATTGTATCAGCAACTTATACTTTAGAAGAAATGAAAGCTAAATTGTAATAGGTATCACTGAAAACAATCATTGGAATTTTAAAACAATCTTAACTTATTTTTGAGAAAGCATTCCGTACATTTGGGTTACAAAAAATGTAAGAACAATGCTTAATTTCGAGTTTAAAAATCCAACAAAAATACTTTTCGGAAAAGGTGAAATTGCTAAAATTTCAAACGAAATTCCTAAAAACGCTAAAATTTTAATGATTTACGGTGGCGGCAGCATTAAGAATAATGGTGTCTATGATCAGGTGAAAGAAGCTTTAAAGGATCATGATGTATATGAATTCGGAGGAGTTCCTGCGAATCCTGAATATGAGGTTTTAGTAAATGCTTTAGAGTTTATTAAAGAAAAAAATATTACTTTCTTATTAGCTGTTGGTGGAGGTTCTGTAATTGACGGAACAAAATTTCTTTCAGCCGCAGCCAATTATAGCGGGGAACCATGGGAAATCCTAAAAAAGCCAGTAAGAACTTTTGAAGGAGAAGGAATGCCTTTCGGAAGCATTTTAACATTACCGGCTACAGGTTCTGAAATGAACTCAGGATATGTAATTTCAAGAAGAGAAACTAACGAAAAACTATCTTCCGGCGGTCCCGGACTTTTCCCACAGTTTTCAGTTTTAGATCCGGAAGTTGTAAAATCTATTCCTAAAAATCAAATTGTAAACGGATTAACGGATGCCTATACTCACGTATTGGAACAATATATGACTGCACCTTCTTCTGCTGATTTACAGGAAAGAATTGCTGAAAGCATTTTAATCAGCTTGCAGGAGACTGCTCCAAAAGTATTGGCAGATGAATTTAATTATGAAGCAGCCGGAAACTTTATGTGGTGCTGTACCATGGCTCTTAACGGGCTCATCCAGAAAGGAGTGATTACAGACTGGGCAGTTCATGCTATGGGACATGAATTAACTGCTTATTTCGGAATTGACCACGCAAGAACATTAGCCATCATTGCACCGTCACATTACCGTTATAATTTCGAAACTAAAAAAGGCAAGCTGGCTCAATACGCAGAAAGAGTTTGGGGAGTCAAAGAAGGCACTGTAGAGGGAAAAGCTGAATTAGGAATTAAAAAATTAGAAGAATTTTTCCATAGCTTACATATCCAGACCAAACTTTCAGAGTATACGGAAGATTATAAAGGTACTGCAGAAAAGGTGGAAGAAGCTTTTACGAACAGAAACTGGCTAGGTTTAGGCGAATACAAAAAGCTGACTCCGCAGGATGCTTACAAAATTGTAGAAATGAGCTATTAATGAAAGTTTAAGGTTTAGAGTTTCTCGTTTGCAGTTTAGAAAACTAAATATGAAACTCTAAACTTTCAACCTTAGACTGATAAATTCATTTTTTTTGCAAACATTCATTTAAAAAACCTTTATTTCATTACTGATATTACAAATTTATTTATATTTTAGCACATTCTTAAATTTGTGATAATGAAAAAACAGCTACTTTTATTTGCCTTTTCAGCTTTGGCGCTTACTTCTTGTGAAGATGATGATATGCAAGCATACGAATTAGATATTCTAAAAGGAGATTGGAAGACAAGTAAAACGGAAATTGTATCAGGGAAAGATGGTAAAACAGTTCTTTTAACGACTCCAGTAACCGGATGCAGTACAAAAGACATTACTTATTTCAGTATTGATTATTCTACTTCATATACATATTATAACGGTACAGGTGCAGATTGTAAAATCGCCGGCAAAAGTGAAGGAAAGTATACTTATGATACAGAAACTAAACTTCTTACCATAAAATACAATAATGATAGTGATCAACCTTATAAAGTAGAAATTTTATCGAGCTCTGAGCTTAAAATTTTAGATTTATCAAGTGATATTGATTATAACGGAGATGGCGTAAATGATCTCATTTATACTTCATTTAAAAGATAATAACATACACCAACTCCCGAAAAACCGGGAGTTTTTTTATATCTTTATCCTACAAAAAATTTAGAAACAATGAAGAAGATGTTATCAGCATTCTTATTGCTGACTTTTGCCCTTTTCTTTTCTCAGGAAAAAAAACCTATGTTCTGGCAGGACATTCAAAATTTCAAAAAGCTTGATCAGGAACATACTCCTCCTAAGAATGCAATTCTTTTGATAGGAAGCTCTTCCTTTACAAAATGGACAGACGTAGCCAGCTATTTCCCTACTAAAACCATTATTAACAGAGGTTTTGGAGGTTCCAGACTTACAGATCTTAATTATTATGCCAATGATCTTTTAAATTATGATCCCAAACAGATCATTATTTATTGCGGTGAAAATGATTTTGCAGATGATGACCAATTAAAAGCAGATGTTGTTGTTAAGAGATTCAAAACTTTTTATCAAAAAGTTCGTCAGAAATTTCCGAAAATAGAGGTAGATTATATCTCAATAAAGTACTCGCCAAGCAGAGAAAAGCTATGGCCTCAAATGAAAGAAGCTAATAAAAAGATTGCTAAATTCATGAAGAAACAAAAGAATTCAGAATTTATAGATATTACAAATGTGATGAATGATTCCAACGGTAACATCCGAAAAGAACTGTTTGTAGAGGATATGCTTCACATGACTCCAGAAGGCTACAAACTTTGGACTTCTGTGATGAATCCTTATATGAAATAAAAATTCTCGAAATTATATATAATAAAAAGCTCCCTCAAATCGAGGGAGCTTTTATTATTTCTTTTTCTTAGACTTAGAAATTGCTTTTTGTTGAGCTCTGTTTGCTCCGAATTTCTTGGGTGCTTTTCTTTTTGAAGGTCCACCCCAGTTTTCCTTCTTATTTTTATCTTTTTTCTCATGGAAAGCTCCTCCACCGTCATTCAATTTTACAGGAGCTGGGTTTTTCATGGCAATATTCTCTTCTTCAGAGGCAATCTTTTTAGGATTTATTTTCACATCTTCCGGGAAGTCAATGAATTTTAAATCTTTATCCATCAACAACTCTATATCAAGAATCAACGGCTCTTCTTTTTTCGTTACAAAAGTTATCGCTTTACCATCTTTATCCGCTCTACCTGTTCTACCGATTCTGTGAATATATTGCTCCGGAATATCCGGTGTTTCAAAGTTGATAACGTGGGTAATATCAGAAATATCAAGACCTCTTGCCATTACATCTGTCGTGATTAATCCTCTTATCTCTTCATTCTCAAAACGCTTCATTGCTTTCAATCTGTAGTTTTGAGATTTATTGGAGTGAATTACATCAAACTGTTCAGGGAAAAGTTCATTAATTTTAGTAAATAATAAATCTGCATTTTTTTTATTATTATTGAAAATCAAAACTTTGGACATATCCTCATTGTTTTTCAATAGATTTTCAAGCAAATTAATCTTAGTATTGAAATTTTCTACTTTATAAGCAGTCTGCTCAATCTTCTCAAGTGGAGTTCCGGATTTTGCTAATGAAATCTCAACAGGACTTGCAAAATACTGATCCAGCATTTCATCAACAGCTTCGGTCATGGTTGCAGAGAACAGGATATTCTGTCTTTTCTCTTTCATCATCTCAAAAATGTGAGTCAACTGAGGTCTGAAACCTAAATTCAGCATTTCATCAAATTCATCAATAATCAATTTCTGAACTTCTTTTAGTGAGATTGCATTATCAATAGACAAATCCATTACTCTTCCCGGAGTTCCTACCAAAATATCGCACCCATCGTTAAATAATAGTTTCTGAGTGTTAATATTTTTACCTCCGTAAATTCCAATAACTCTTGCAGTAATGTTTTCCGTTAGTTTTTCTAGAATTTCTGTTACCTGAACTACCAATTCTCTTGTAGGAACCAGAACCAATACCGTCGGATTTCCGGATTTGTTGTATTTCCAGGTTTTTAAAACAGGTAAAAGATAAGCTAATGTTTTTCCGGTTCCCGTTTGCGCAATTCCCATTACATCTCTTCCGGAAAGTATCGGTTTGATACTTTTTTCCTGAATTGGCGTAGGTTCAAATAAATTAAGGTCAGCTAAAACATCAAGAATTTTAACCGGAAGGTCAAAATCTGCAAAAGTGAGTTTTTCCATTTTGCAAAGATAGGTATTTAATTTTTTAAACTTTAGGCGGAAGCTTGAAGATGTAATCAGGGAAAGTTCATGCTCTTGATTTTCTCCAATATTAAACAGTAAGTTAGTCAGAATAACAGATATTGCGCCTAATTATTTCCTGGTGATTCTCAGCAAAATAACAATTACCAAAAAGATTGAAAAGATAAATCCTAATATGGCAACTACAGAAAGCTCTCTGATTCTGGGTCCTGCTTCTGAAACAAAAACAATAGCCGTTGCAATGATATTGGCTCCCAAAATCAACGTAAGAATCAAATTAACAATACTTGATTTTATCAACTGATTCGTTTTATCAAGATTTTTTATTTCACTTGAAACCGTAAACTTGTTTTCATCTAATTTTTGTAAAACGGAACGGAGTTCTCTCGGAATTTCATCCACATTATCCGTAAAATTCATTACCCGGTCGACTCCGCTTTTAAAAAGATTCTGCGGACTGATCTTTCGGGCAAAAATCTTTTTGGTAAACGGACTTAAACTTTTTACAACATCCAGATCCGGGTTAATATTTCGCCCAACTCCTTCTATCAAGGTAATTCCCTTAAACAAAAGATAAAAATAATCGGGCATCTGAAGCCGGTTATCCGCCAGAACATCTTTCATTTTATTGATAATCTCCTGTGCATTGATTTCTTTTAACGAGGTACTGTGAACAAAATTCAGAATATCTTCCACATCATTTTCAAATCTTCCTTCATCCGGAATTTCATAGTTTATGGCCATTTTTTTAAGGTATCTTACAATCTTATGAGGATTTTTAGCCACAAAGCTTACAATAAGATTTTCCAGCACTTCTTTATCGTTAGGCGGAATTTTTCCTACCGCTCCGAAATCTATGAAAACAACTTTTCCATCCTTTTTCACTAAAATATTCCCTGCGTGAGGATCTGCATGGAAAAAACCGTAATCCATAATCTGGGTTACGAAAAGTCTCAGACCAATCTCAGAGATGTTTACAGGATCTATATTGTTAGCTAAAAGTATCGATTTATCAGTTACTTTTATTCCATCAATAAATTCCATACAAAGAACATTATTGTTACAGAATTCTTCGTATACTTTCGGAACATAAGTTTCTTTATTGCTTTTGAAATTCCTTCTGAATTGCAGGATATTTTCTTTTTCGTTAATCAATGAAACTTCTTCAAGTAGAGATTTTTCGAAAGTGGAAATCGCCTGTTTCAGATTCAGTTTCTCTCCTATTTCTGAATAAGAGGAAACGAGTTTTTCAAGGTCTTTAATCAGCAACAGATCATCTTCAATAACGGTCTGGACATCAGGTTTCTTAATTTTTAAAATCACCTCAGTTCCGTCATTCAGAATTCCTTTATAAACCTGTGCAATAGAAGCCGTTGCCAAAGGGACTTTCTGAATTTCTGTAAAATGATTATTCACAGAAATATCAAATTCATTCTCCAGAATTTCCTTAACATTCATCTCTACCGTTTCAACTTTATCCTGCAACTTCTGCAACTCCTGAATCAGTTCTTTAGGAAGCAGGTCTTCTCTGCTGCTGAAAGTTTGCCCCAGTTTCACAAAAGTGGGTCCCAGTTCTTCTAACACCAACCGAATTCTCTCATAAACCGTTCCTTTAGAAACAATTTCGTCTGAAGTTTCATCTATTTTTTTCCCGCCCTGCATTCTAGCCAATACATCTTTGAATCCGTATTTACTTAATACAGAAAATAATCTGGCAGATCTTTTGAGTTTTCGTTGTTGCTTATCGAACATACTTATGGAAGTCTACGGTTTCACCTATTTATTCAAAAATTATTCCGTTATAATATACTCATTATAATGTCCCAGAAACTTCACATTAGCCTTAAGAGCAATCAATTCATCAATCGCATTTTGGGATAATACAGGATGCCATTCATTAGCAACATTGATGAAGAAAAAATAATTTCCTAATCCTGTTTTCAGGGTACGGCTTTCTATTTTTGACAGGTTCATGTTTCGCCATGCAAATACGGAAAGTACCTGATGTAAACCTCCTGCATGATCTTCAGGAAGAGTGATGATGAGAGACGTTTTTTCTGAACTTTTAGGTAATGGAAGATCCAGATTTTCTTTGCTTTTAGATATGACAACAAATTTGGTATGATTCTGCTCAAAATCCTGAATATTTTCATGAATGATCTTTAAGCCATATAATTTAGCAGCGGAACGATTGGCAATAGCCGCCCACTTTTCATGCGGATTTTCAGAAACCAATTTTGCAGAAGCTGCGGTCGAATTAAAATCCTGTGATGGAATTCCCGAATAATTTTCATGCCTAAAATGATAGGTTTGTGCCAAAGCCTGCGGATGAGAAATGATCTTCTCAAACACGGTATTTTCAGGATGCACCATCAAATGATGCGCAATTGGCATAACCAGTTCTGTTTCTATAAAAACATCAAAATTATAGAGATAATCCAACGTCATAGAAACCGTTCCTTCTATTGAATTTTCAAGGGGTACAACGGCTTTATCTACCTCATTATTCATTACGGCGTTAAAGCAATCCAAAATACTGGATTGTGGTATTAATTCTTCTTCCGGGAATATCTGTGAAGCCGCCAACTGTGTAAAACTCGCCTGCGGACCAAGAAATGCTATCTTCATACAGCAAATGTAGAGAATATTAAGCAAAAAAATCCCGCCCAAAGGCAGGATTATATTTAAAATTCAAGTCAAAATTATTCCCACTCAATGGTTGCAGGTGGTTTGCTTGAAATATCGTAAGCTACTCTGTTGATTCCTCTTACTTCGTTGATGATTCTGCTTGAAACCGTATCTAAAAACTCGTAAGGAAGTCTGCTCCACGTTGCTGTCATAAAGTCGATGGTATTTGCAGAACGAACTACGGCAGTATATTCGTACGTTCTTTCATCTCCCATTACTCCTACAGATTTTACAGGAAGAAGGACTACGAAAGCCTGAGAAACTTTTTCATATAAATCGTTTTTATACAATTCTTCGATAAAAATATCATCTGCTTCCTGAAGAATTCTTACTTTTTCAGCATCTACAGCTCCTAACACTCTGATTCCCAAACCTGGACCAGGGAAAGGATGCCTGTGAACCAAATGGTGAGGAATTCCCAATTCTTCTCCCACTTTTCTTACTTCATCTTTGAATAATTCTCTCAAAGGCTCGAGCAATTCAAACTCCATATCTTCCGGAAGTCCGCCAACGTTGTGGTGAGATTTGATCACTGCAGAAGGTCCGTTTACCGACTGGCTTTCAATTACGTCCGGATAAATTGTTCCCTGAGCCAAGAATTTTGCACCTTCAATTTTATGAGATTCTTCATCAAAAACGTGGATAAATTCGTTTCCGATAATTTTTCTTTTTGCTTCAGGATCATCAACTCCCGCTAATTTTGATAAAAATCTTTCTGACGCATTTACCATTTTAATGTTCATATGGAAATGTTCTCCATAATTATCCATTACTTTTTTACCCTCATCTTTTCTCAATAGACCTGTGTCTACAAAAATACAAGTCAACTGATCACCGATCGCTTTGTGAATCAAAACTGCTGCTACAGAAGAGTCTACACCTCCTGAAAGTCCGAGGATCACTTTATGATCTCCTACTTTTTCACGGATTTCTGCAACTGTTTTTTCGATATAATTGGTTAGCTTCCAGTTTTTCTCTGCATTACAGATTCCGAAAACGAAATTCTCTAACATTTTTCCACCTTCTTCTGTATGAGAAACTTCCGGGTGAAACTGTACACAATAGATTTTTTTATCTTCATTGGACATCGAAGCAATGACTCCCGATGTTGCATTTAATTCAAAACCTGCAGGCAATTCTCCAACCTCGTCAAAATGGCTCATCCAAACTACAGAATTGTTGGTCACTCCTTTTAATAAAGAAGATTCTTTTACAATTTCCAAGTTTGCTTTTCCATATTCCCCTTTTACTCCTTTATGAACTTTCCCGCCTAAAAGGTGTGCTGTAAGCTGCATTCCATAGCAAATTCCCAAAACCGGAATTCCCTGTTCGTACAATTTTTTTTCAACTAAGTGAGCATTTTCTGCGTTTACAGAGCTTGGCCCACCTGAAAGGATAATTCCTCTTGGCTGTTTTTCTAAAAGAGTTTCTAATGGTGTATTGAAAGGTAAAATTTCAGAATATACCCCCATCTCACGGATTCTCCTTCCAATAAGCTGGTTGTACTGTGATCCGAAATCTAATATGATAATACCGTTGTTCATTATTATAATTGATAAATGATGATTGATAAATGATGAGTTTTCAATTTTTAAGAGCCCTTATCGTTCCGTAGAAATCTGAACTCTTTCAATTTTTATCATTGTTGCAGGATACCTGCGGAAAGACAAAAACTGTGTGTAAACTTTAACTCAATTTTTTATAACTAAACTTTTAAGCTTTGGCTAAAGCCAATCTGATTTCCTTTTTATTAATTGGACTAAAGTCCAATCCTATTGATGAAATCTTTACAAAAAAAGACCTGGATTTCTCCAAATCTTTTCTTGATTTTTTATTTAGAACTTTCCGATGTCTTCTCTGTAGAAGCCGTAATCGAAATGTACATGACTCGCATCTTCGTAAACTTTCTTGCGGGCATCTTCGTAAGTTGCTCCTGTAGCTATGATGTTTAAAACTCTACCACCGTTAGAAACCACACTGTCTCCTTTTTTGACTGCTCCTGCATATAAAAGCTGGCTGTGCTTTACTTTCTCTTCTCCTACGATTTCAAAACCAGTTTCAAAGTTTCTTGGATAACCTCCTGAACACATCACCAGACAAACTGCTTTTTCGTCTTTAAACTTCAGCTCAATGTCTTTTCCGTTCATACAATCCTGAATAACATCCAGAAGATTGTTTTCCATAAGAGCCATCAATACCTGAGTTTCAGGATCTCCGAATCTCATATTGTATTCAAGAAGGTACGCTCCATTTTTAGTCACCATTAATCCGAAGAAAATGATTCCTTTAAAACTGAAACCTTCTCCTTTAAGACCTTTAATGGTAGGTTCAAGAATATTTTTCTCAAAATCAGCATAATGCTCCTGAGTAAATTCCGGACTTGGCGCTACCGTTCCCATACCTCCTGTGTTTGGACCCGTATCTCCTTTTCCTGCTTTTTTATAATCTTTAGCTGCGATACAAGGGAATATTTTTTCCCCATTTGAGAAAGCAATGATTGATGCCTCAAAACCTTGTAAATATTCTTCGATAACGATACGGATACCTGCATCCCCAAATATTCTTCTGATCATAAAATCGTGAATGGTAGCTTCTGCTTCTTCCAATGTTTCACAGATCACCACACCTTTACCTCCTGCAAGACCACTTGCTTTAACTACTAAAGGATATTGTTGTGTCTGGATATATTCTTTAGCATCATTATAAGCATCAAATACTACAGCTTTTGCCGTTTTGATATCATAGGTCTGCATAAATTTCTTAGAGAAAGCTTTACTTCCTTCCAGGCTTGCAACTTTTTGAGTCGGACCGAAAACTTTAAGATCATGTTTCTTAAATTCATCTTTCAAACCTGCAACAAGTGGCGCTTCAGGACCTACAATCGTTAAGTCTACTTTTTCTTTGATTGCGAAATCTCTAAGTTCTTTAATTTCTGATAAATGAACATTTTTCCCTATTGCATCAGTAGTAGCGTTTCCATTAGCAAAAAACATTTTAGTAACTCTAGAGTCTTTCTGAAGTTTTGCTGCCAAAGCAGATTCTCTTCCACCTTCACCTATGATTAATATTCTCATACTTTATTTATTATCTAGTCTATTGTACAAATATATAATTTTGGATGCTATAAATACAATCCCAAAACTATTTTTTAATTCTATTTTAATTAATGGAAAAAATGTCTAATTCCGGTAAACATCATCGGAATTTTGTGCTCATTTGCCGCTTCGATGCTGTCCTGGTCTTTTACACTTCCTCCCGGCTGAATAATAGCTGTAATTCCTTCCTGAGCGCAGAAATCTACCACATCACGGAAAGGGAAAAATGCGTCAGAAGCCAATACTAAATCTCCAGAGAATTTTTCTTTAGCTCTTTCAATCGCCTGCTGAGTTGCCCAGATTCTGTTGACCTGTCCACCTCCGATTCCGAAAGCCTGAATTCCGTTAGAAACCACGATCGCATTAGATTTTACATATTTTACTACTCTCTGAGAGAATAATAATGCTTTTTTCTGCTCTTCTGTTGGCTGTGTTTCAGTTACCACTTTAATATCATCAGAGAAGATGCTGTCGTTATCCTGAACTAAAATTCCTCCGTCAACCTTCACCCAGGTCTGCTTATCAGAAACAGGGTTTACGATTTTTATAATTCTTAAATTTTTCTTTTTTCTTAAAATTTCTAAAGCTTCCTCGTCAAACTCAGTCGCCATTACGATTTCAAGGAAAGTTTTGTTTAATTCTTCAGCTGTTGCAGCGTCGATTTTGTAGTTCATTGCAACAATTCCTCCAAAGATAGAAACCGGATCGCACTCAAAAGTTTTCTGGTAGGTTTCCAAAGCTGAAGTACCGATGGCAACTCCACAAGGAGTAGAGTGTTTTACTGCACAACAAGCCATTTCTTCCTTAAATTCCGTAACTACTTTCCAGCAAAGATCCATATCACGAAGATTGTTGAAAGACAATTCTTTACCTCCCAGCTGTTCGAAATCTTTCATTGCCCCGTTCTCAAAAGTAGAAGTATAATAAGCTGCCGTTTGGTGAGGGTTTTCACCGTATCTAAGATCAGCTACTTTTTTGTAAGAAGCGCTTAAATACGTCGGATATTCTTCATCTAAAAGCATTCTTGAGATTGCCGCATCGTAAGCAGAAGTAAGGTTGAATACTTTTCCTGCCAGTTTTTTACGAGTTTCGATGTACGTATCTCCGTTTTGCTCCATTTCGATTTTAACTTTTGTATAATCTTCTACATCAGTAATTACCGTTACAGAATCAAAATTTTTAGCTGCAGAACGAAGCATTGAAGGACCTCCGATATCGATGAATTCTACCTTTTCATGAAGAGAAATGTTTTTGTTTACATTTTCAAAGAAAGGATAAAGATTCACGATTACCATGTCAATCAGACCAATCCCGTGTTCCTGAACTGTTTTCATGTGTTCTTCGTTTGAACGAACCGCCAACAATCCACCATGAACTTTTGGATGTAATGTTTTCACTCTTCCGTCCAGCATCTCAGGGAAATTGGTAACCTCATCAATCTGAATTGGATTTAAACCAGCGTCTTTCAAATGTTTGAACGTACCTCCCGTAGAAATCAATTCATAATTTTGGGCTTCCAAAAACTGTGCGAATTCAATTAATCCGCTTTTGTCAGAAACACTGATTAAAACTCTTTTTTTGCTCATTTTACTTTCGATTTTTTACTTTTTACAGCTATTTCAAACTGTAGACCGGTTCTTTCACCTCCGATCTTTTATTTTTACTTAGATTTTCTCTTTTTGAAAAATTTTTAAATCTAAATGTGTTTTTATTTATTACTGCTTTTTTAACGCAAAGAGCGCTAAGATTTTTTGCTTTCTTACTGAGTATTTTTCGTTCGCAAAGGCAGAACTACGTTCGTAAACCTTCAGTTTATACTCAGCAAAGGGTAGATATTCTTTAATGCTTTATCTTTAACCACCCCGTCAAAAATTCTTTCTGAATTTTTGCCACCCCTCCAAAGAGGGGGAATTTTGTATCGCAAATAATTTGTGTTTAATTATTATTCAATACTTTATTGATCGCTTTTGGAAAAATTTCATATTCTATGATATGAACTTTTTCCGCTACGGTTTCCGGGGTGTCATCTTCTGTTACTTCAAATGATTTTTGGAGAATAGCTTCTCCTTCGTCAATTCCTGAAGTCACAAAATGTACGGTTGCTCCGCTTTCTTTTTCTTTTGCTTCAATCACCGCGCTATGAACATGATGTCCCCACATTCCTTTTCCTCCGAATTTCGGAAGCAATGCAGGATGGATATTGATTATTTTCCCGTTCCATTGTTCACAAAATTCAGGTTTTAGAATGGATAAAAATCCAGCCAATACAATTAAATCTGTATTTTCAGGGATAACTTTACTCAATTCACTGCTGAAGTTTCTCCCTCTTGGAATCAGAATGTTGTCTATGTTATGATTTTTTGCTCTTTCCAATCCGTAACATTCTCTGTCGGCAACCACTAAAGATACTTTTGCATTCTGGATTTCTCCATTATCAATGGTATCAATAATTCTCTGAAGATTGGTTCCTGAACCTGAAACGAGTATAACGATGTTTTTCATTAATTTAAATGCTAGATGTCAGATACTAGATTTTAGACTAAAAGTCTAGCGTCTGATATCTTAAATCTGATGTCTTTTTTAGAATTTCAAATCAATTTTTTCGCTTCCTCCTGTAATTTCTCCGATTTCGTAAGCATCGTCAAGAAGACTTAGCACTTTTTCAGCTTTTTCAGCGTCTACCACTACGATCATCCCAACTCCCATATTGAATGTTCCGAACATTTCCTCACGAGCTACACCTCCTCTTTTTTCCAATTCCAGCATGATACTTGGAATCTGGATTTTTGAGGCATCGATAGAAGCACATAATCCTTCCCCGATAATTCTTGGAATGTTTTCGTACAATCCGCCACCTGTAATATGAGCAATACCTGAAACTTCTACTTCTGCAAGTACTTTATGGATATCTTTATAATATAATCTTGTGGGAACTAAAAGTGTTTCATATAAAGGTTTTCCTTCAAACTCTTCGTTGAAATCAGGGAATACTTTTCTTACCAAAGAGAATCCGTTGGAGTGGAAACCTGAACTTGGCAATGCGATAATTTTATCTCCAGTTTTAATTTTAGATCCGTCAATAATCTGATCTTTTTCAACAATTCCTACGCAGAACCCGGCAACATCATAGTCTCCCGGCTGATACATTCCCGGCATTTCAGCAGTTTCACCACCAATTAATGCACAGTTATTGTCTTTACATGCTTCTACCATTCCTAAAACAATTTCAGCAGCGATTTCTGAATCCAGTTTTCCACAAGCCAAATAATCTAGGAAGAATAATGGTTTTGCACCGTGACAAAGGATGTCATTAGCACACATTGCGAAACAGTCTACCCCGATAGAATCGTATTTTTTTGAGTCTAAAGCTACTTTAAGCTTTGTTCCCACACCGTCTGTTCCTGAAACCAAAACAGGATTTTTGTATCCTCCGATTTCGTAGAAAGCTCCAAAACTTCCCAAATGATTCAATACATTTGAATTGTGTGTTTCGCCGACAGCTTTTTTAATCTTGTCAACCGTTTTGTATCCTTCTTCTTTGTCTACTCCTGCTGATTTGTAAGTGTTGCTCATGTCTACTTTTAGAAATTTATTTCAAACTTTTATTCAAATTTAGAAAACAAAAAAGCCGACAATCTTGGTAGATTATCGGCCGTTGTTTTATCTCAGAATTTCAGAGTCCACAATATTCCCTTTCTCGGAAAAATATTGTTTAAAGGAGGTCTGAATTTTCATCTTTTTTCTTTTTGCAAAGATATTAATTTTATATTAATTTTCAAATCTATTTTTCAAGGATTGATTCGATGGCCGAAATCTTCTTTATTTTTTCTCTTAATTCAATGTCTTTCTCTTCATTAGAAATCTTCTGTGCCAATTTATCAAAATTATCATTGAAGAAAGGAAGCGTAAAGGTATCAACGATATTTCCTCCGTGTAACGGAAAACGCTTTTCGGCTGCTTCTAAAACACCTAGACCACCTCTTCCTCCCGGAGCTGTAGCCATTAATAGCATTGGTACTTCATTCCACACTGCTCTGTTTTTAATTCTTGAAGTCCAATCAAACACATTTTTGAATGCGGTTGAGTATGTTCCATTATGCTCAGACAAAGAAACTAAAAGTAAATCAGCTGCATCTATTTTCGTTGCAAAGTCAACTGCCTGTTGCGGAACTCCGCTTTCAACTTCTCTCTGATGTTTATAGATCGGCATTTCAAAATCGTTCATGTCTACGATTTCCACCTCTGCATTTTCGATTAATGAAGCTGCGTAAGAAACTAGAAGTTTATTGATTGATGTTTCGGAATTACTTCCTGCTATTGCTAAAATTTTCATTGTTTTTTATCTATTTTAAAATATATTTTATTTTTTATCTAAATTATCTCAGACAAAAGTCGTGAAGATTTTTTTATTTACAAATATTTTTAAACCACCCCGTCAAAAATTCTTCCGAATTTTCGCCACCCCTCCAAAGGAGGGGAATTTTTACTGTGCGAAAATATTCTATTTTAAATATGCCGGTAATTCCATTGGAACTTCCATTAAAAGGATCTCTGTATCTTCAACAGCTTCTATATTGAAACTTTGGGTATCCCAGATTCCTAAACCGTCTCTTTCGTTTAAAATTCTGTCACCAACTTTTGCGCTCCCTTTTAGTACGAAAGCATATACTCCGTTTCCTTTTTTATTGAGCATATAATTTTTACCGTTTCCTTTCGTAAAATTAGCTAAATTAAACCATGCATCCTGATGAATCCAAACTCCGTCGTCATTTTTATTGGGAGATAAAATCTGCTGAAATCCGTTGATTTTTTCACCTTCTTTAATGCTTTTCTGATCGTATCTCGGCTCAACCCCTACTTCTCTCGGGAAAACCCAGACTTGTAAAAATTTTACTGCCTGATCTTTATTTTTATTGTATTCGCTGTGCATTACTCCTGTCCCTGCGCTCATTACCTGAATTTCTCCTTTTTTGATCACGGCAGTTGTTCCCATTGAATCTTTATGTTCCAAATCTCCTTCCAAAGGAATTGAAATGATTTCCATATCTCTGTGAGGGTGTGTTCCGAATCCCATTCCCTGAGTTACGGTATCGTCATTTAATACTCTCAACACTCCGAAATTCGTTCTTTCGGGGTTTTGATAGCCTGCAAAACTAAATGTGTGGTAAGAGTTTAGCCATCCGTGATTAGCATGACCTCTTGTATCTGCTTTATGATATACTGTTTTCATATTGTGATTATTTATGGTACAAATGTAGGGAGTATGGATTGGAAAAATGTTGATGTAGGGTAAGAAAGAGTCTCGGTGTAATTTAACTGAATTTTCTCTTTCCATTCATAAATTAAATAAAAAGCGAACTCAGGTTGAATTCGCTTTTAAGTTTTTATTTTAGCTTATTGTAATGTTAGCGGAAGTGTAATTGTAGCTGGTAAGCCAATAGTTGCACGGGTTGTTTCTGTGGTTTCAACCTTCCATCCAAAATTTGTAGATGAAGATGAAGAACAGGTACCCGACACCTGATAAATGTAGCCTATTCCGGTCATCACTACATTGGTGGCATATCCATTAGAATTCACATTATCTATTTTAAAGAATTTGCCGGTTGTTCCTTCATAATATAGATATTTTCCATTTCTGTTTTGTAGTGTGGTATTCCCTGAGTTAATATACTTTACAGATCCACTGCATGCCGAGTCTCCATAATAAGTCTGAATCCCTGCAAAAGTGCCGTCTATATTAATGGTCGTGATATAGCCGTTACTGGTTTTAATAACATAGTTATTGGTTCCTATACTTTGTACATATCCAATTAACTGATTATTGGCATCTACTAATCTTCCTAATCCCTCACTTACTGAAGAGCCACCTCCTGATGGAGTAGCCCAAGTCCCATCTCCTCGCAGATAGGTTGTATTATCTTTGGTTCCTGTTGCAGATATTTTCGCCAAAGTAATGGCATTATCAGCAACTTTTGCTGTAGTAATTGCATTATTTGCAATGGTAGTTACGGCGGTACTGCTAATCAGTACATCTCCCGTTGCAGTTTGAGGAGCCTGAGGAGAGTATGGAGAAACAGAACTGGTTAAATAAACTTGCCCTCCTGCTGTTCCGTTTGTTAATCCCACTCCTGTTGCCCCCGTAGCTCCTGTTGCCCCTTGCGGACCTGAAGGTCCTTGTATCCCCTGCACTCCCTGCATTCCATTACAAACATAATTTGTGGATGTCACTTCTGATGCATCAAGAACTCCGTTCGCATTAGTATCTTGCCCGCTTTCAACCTTCAATCCCCCAGCACTACAATGTATACCTGCAGATTCAATGGTAGTTTTTACTAAAGCATTCAAAGTAGAAGTTCCCAAGGAGGATCTTGAAGTTTTACCTATTGTTCCGTCTGTTTTCATCACCAACACCTGATCATAAATAGAAGAACTGCTTCCGTCAGTTAGTGAACGGACACGTAAAGTTCCATTAACGTCTAAAGTTTCAGTAGGTTGTTGAGTATTGATTCCCACATTGCCAGATTGAGCACTTATTGTAACTACACTGGCAAGGATAGCTACAAAAAGTAGAGTTTTTTTCATGTTTTTTGTTAATTTTTTTATTTTGGTAAAAAGTACACACAAATATATTGATTTTACTAAAAAAAATAACTCTAAAGTCAAGGATATATTAAATAATATATAGGACAAATAAAATGGTGATTGAAAGCCCCTCTTTCAATCACCATTTTATAACTTTTAAAACTCTATGTATATAATTATGTAGAGGAATTTTAAAAATGTACCTGCTGAATTTCCTCTTCAATTTCTTTTGGAGTGTTGTTCTCAGATTTAATAAAAATCATTGTTAAAACAGCACCCAGCAACATACAGATTCCCCCGACCACAACATAATCAATAGCCATCTTTCCAAATATGCCGCTTACAATCGGCCCTCCGAAAATCCCATTAATGATTTGAGGGATTACAATAAAAAAATTAAAAATCCCCATATAAACTCCCATTTTCTTTTGCGGAATCACTTCAATCAACATCGCATAAGGCATTGCTAAAATACTTGCCCAGGCAAATCCTAAACCGATCATTGAAATCCATAAATTATTAACATCTTTAATAAAATACATTGAAATCAGCCCCAGTCCTCCACAAGCTAAAGCTAAAGCATGGGTTTGTTTTTTTCCAATCCATTTTGCAATCGGAGTTAATAAAAAAGCAAACGGGATGGCCCATAAATTATACATTCCAAATAATTTCCCGGTCAAATCTCCTGCATCATTAAAAGCTTTTGAATGGGTATCATCCGGTGAAAGTCCAAAATGATGTGTTGCCAAAGCACTTGTTGTAAACACCCACATGGTAAACAATGCAAACCATGAGAAGAACTGAACTATACCCAATCTTTTCATCTGCGAAGGAATATTTGAGAAATCCTTGAAAATATCTGTCAACTTCGATGGTGTTTCAACCGCTTCTTTTCCTCCTTCAAACTCTGCAAATTCCTGTGGAGAATATTCTTTAGTGGTAATAATTGTGTATAAAATCGTAAGCAATAGAAAACCAGCTCCAACATAAAATGAATAAATTACATTTTTTGCTACAAAACCTGCTTCTGCTACATTGGATACTCCAAGATTCGTCAACCAATCAGGTAAATATGAACCGATAACCGCCCCTATTCCAATCAAAATTGTCTGTACCGAAAAACCAATTGTTCCCTGATGTTTCGGCAGCATATCTCCTACCAATGCGCGGAAAGGTTCCATGGCTACGTTGATTGATGCGTCCATCATTGCCAGAAAAATTACAGCTAACAATAGAACATTTGCTGCCATCATTTGGGTTGCAGAAGCGGCATTCGGAAGCATTACCAGTCCAATTGCACACAAAACCGCACCAATCAGAAAATAGGGCTTTCTTCTTCCCAAAGGACTCCAGGTATTATCTCCCATGTGTCCAATAATGGGCTGAACGATTAATCCTGTAACCGGTGCAACGAGCCAGAACCATGACAATTCATGAACATCAGCTCCGAAATTGGCTAAAATCCTACTCGCATTTCCGTTTTGCAGTCCAAAAGCCATCTGAATGCCTAAAAACCCCATGCTCATATTAATAATTTGAAGCATAGATAAATTGGGCTTTTTCTTTCCTCCAAATTTACCCGCATCATATCTTCCTGCCATTTCCGCCATTATTTTTTCAGTTTTTGGATTAATAGATCTTCAATTGGTGTTTTTTCCACTACTACTTTATCCACCACCTCATTAGGAACAGTTACGGAAAGTACATATTGTTTCACTTTCCATTGTCCGTTGATTTTTTCCACTACTCCAGAACCGCGACATATTTTCATCTGGGTATCCAATAATTCATCGAACCAAGCCAGTTTACCGTCTTTGCTGAAATAGATATTTCTTTTTAATGAATTGAAATTCCAGGTTCTTTTTTTATCAAAATAAGGTTTTGCCCAAATCATAAATGCTTTCTTATCCCAAACTTCGGTTGCATCTGTTCCAATGAATGTAGATTCATCAGCAAAATAATTGAAATATGTATTGAAATCAGCTTTTGCAGCAGCAATATTGAAACCATCGAGCATTGCCCCGATCTCTGTTTTTTCTTTTTCATATTTTGCCTGGGCTGAAATAGTGCTGAAGCTCAGTATCAATAACATGAATACAAAGAATATTTTATTTTTTTTCATATTATATTTATTTTAATTCAATAACCATCGATGTTTTCGCCGGTATTGTTAAAGTATTCTGTAATGAAAACTCTTTATCTGAAATTATATCTTTTCCTTTTGAAAATCCTTTTAATGATTCTGCAAAACGTGCTACATCTAATTTCTGCTCTTTTTCATCATTATTTAAAACAACCATCACGCTTTCTTTTTCATTATATCGAAAATACACAAAAACATTATTCTGTGGAACGAAATTTTTAGTTTTTCCTGAATGAATGACTTCGTTCCTTTTTCTCCAATTCAATAATTTTTGGGTGAATTGATAGAATTCCTTTTGTTCTGGGGTTTGAGCAGCAAGATTGAAAGCATTTTGCTGATCAGATTTCCAGCCTCCCGGAAAATCTCTTCTGATATCCGCGTCTCCCCCTTTATTTTTATCTCCACGCATTCCTATTTCGGAACCGTAATAAATTTGCGGAATTCCGCGAACGGTAGCAATTAAAGTTAAGCCCAATTTATAAGCTTTCGGATCTGCATTAAAAATCTCATTCCATCTTTCCGTATCATGATTTTCGAAGAAAACCATGACATTATTGATATCCGGATACAGAAAATCACTTGTAAATACATTGTAGATCTTCACCATTCCGGAATCCCACCCTTCTTTTTCCTTCAATGCTTTTGGTAAGTCTCCATACAGCATAAAATCCATTACAGAAGGTAGATAAGAGTTATAGTTTGCAGCTTCTCCTGTTTTTGAACCTTTTTGCCAGGCAGAAATCTGACCTGCTGTATATAGCCAGGTTTCTCCAACGATATTAAAATTCGGATATTCATCGGTGATCGCTTTTGCCCATTTTGCCATTGCTTCTTTGTCATTGTAAGGATAAGTATCTACACGGAAACCGCCCAGTTCGGCATATTCTATCCACCAGATTGCATTTTGTGTCAGATATTTTAAAACCAATGGGTTTTTCTGATTAATATCCGGCATTGTAGTGTCAAACCAACCGTCTAAAGCCAGTTTTTTATCTATTTCAGCAGCATTGGTATCAAACTGTGTGGTGGTTTTGTAATTGGAACGTTTAAAACCGTTTTCTCCATCATTAAACCAATGAATCCAATCTTTTGTCGGCAGATCTTTGATCATCCAGTGTGAAATTCCCCAGTGATTGGTAACGTAATCCATCACCAGTTTCATATTTCGCCGGTTCAATTTTTGGGAAAGCTCTTTATATTCTTCATTAGTTCCGTATCGTTCATCAATTTTGTATAAATCTGTCTGGGCGTATCCATGATAGGAATATACTTTTTCGTTGTCTTCATTCACAGGAGTCAACCAAACGGATGTTGCTCCTAAATTCTGAATGTAGTCCAGATTATTGATAATCCCTCTTAAATCTCCCCCATGACGACCATTGGGAAGGTTTCTATTTGCTTTTTCCGTTAAATTCGGATTCGAATCATTCTTTTCATCTCCGTTAGCAAAGCGATCAGGCATGATCAGATACATCACATCTTTTGAGGTAAAGGATTCTCTGTTTGCAGAGTTTGGGTTCCTCTGTTTTAATTCATAAGTGTAAGAACCTATATTTTTTTTGCCTTTTTTAATATTAATTTTAAACTTAGGAACATTGATTTCATTGGTATTGACTGTTACGAAAACATAATTTGGGTTTTCAACTTTTTGAATATCTTTAATCTTAACACCGTCCGAAAGTTCAATTTCATTCTTGGCAATATCTTTTCCGTACACCAAGATCTGAAGTTCAGGGTTTTTCATCCCTTTCCACCAAAATGCAGGCTCAACCTTATCTAAGGCCTTTTGAGAAAAGGCTACTGCAGCTATTGAAAGTGCAATAATTGCATATATTTTTTTCATAAAACTTTTGCTTATTAAAATTTGGTTATTCCGTCTTTAAAGAAAAAAGACAAAACAGGATATATAAAAAATCCTTAAAGGCAAAACCTTTAAGGATTATAAAGTTAAGAAATATTTTTATCTTACGGGCTTTATAGAGATTGCAAAACCTCCGCTTCTTGCCATTTTAAAATTGATCTTAGATTTGCTTGTAATCTGTTTTTTGTAGATGTTATAACTTTGAGGATTATTGATATAATCAGCATCTTTTCCATCTTCGTAGATTGTTGCTTCATACTTCTGTCCTTTATCCAGGAAAGAGAAGTCTAAAGTATAATCACGCTTATTTTCATCAGTGATCCCTCCTACAAACCAATTCTCAGTACCTTTTGCTTTTCTTGCTGTAATTACGTAATCTCCAGGTTCTGCCGATAAGATTTTCGTATCATCCCAATCAGCCGCTACATCCTTGATAAACTGGAAAGCATCCATATGCTTTTTATAGTTTTCAGGTAAGTCTGCAGCCATCTGAAGAGGCATATACATCGTTACATACAATGCTAACTGCTTTACCAATGTCGTTTTTACAAAACGTGTATCTCCAGGGAAATAGTAATCTAATTTGGTCTGGAAAATTCCAGGCGTATAATCCATAGAACCTCCCATCCATCTTGTAAACGGAAGAACGGTCTGATGATCAGGATTATTTCCTCCGAAAGCTTCATATTCCGTACCACGAGCCGCTTCTGCAGAGATATAGTTCGGATAAGTACGGCTTTCCCCTGTAGGACGTACAGACTCGTGTGAGTTTACCATGATTTTATATTCATTGGCTTTTTCTGCGATTCTGTAGAAATGGTTAATTGTCCACTGGGAATAATGGTGCTCTCCTCTTGGAATAATATCTCCAACATATCCTGTTTTTACGGCGTCATACCCATATTTGTTCATCAACTGGAACGCTTTATCTGCCCATCTTTCATAGTTCGTAGCCGAACCGGAGGTTTCATGGTGCATAATCAGTTTAATTCCTTTTGAATGAGCATATTCATTCAACATTTTAATATCAAAATCGGGATAAGGCGTAATAAAGTCGAAAACAAATTCTTTTGAATGTCCGAACCAGTCTTCCCAGCCGATATTCCAACCTTCAATTAATAACCCCTGAAAACCATTTTCCGCAGCAAAATCTATATACTCTTTTACTTTGGTATTGTTTGCAGCATGTTTTCCGTTTGGAGTCAGTTTTGTAAAGTCAGTTTTATCCAAGTGTACATTTTCTGCCGTGGAATAAGCCCATTGGGATTTTCCAATAATCATTTCCCACCAGACACCCATGTATTTTGTTGGATGAATGTAAGAAGTGTCTTTATATTTTGTAGGTTCATTAAGATTAAAAATCATTTTAGAATCCATCACCTCTTCCGCTTTTGACGCAACGATAATAGTTCTCCAAGGCGTAACAGACGGTGTTTGAATGTATCCTTTTGCTCCCTGTCTGTCTGCAGTAAGGTGAGTTTTAAATTTAAAATTCTGAGCATCTACTTCTAAATGAGAAGCCGGATAATTTAAAACAGCTGCTTCTGCAACGTTGATATACAAAGGGTCTTTTCCTTCTTTTTTCAACATTACCGGAGACTGAACTGCATTTTTAATTAAAGTCTGAGATGCATTTGCATCTGCCGCTGTAGGCCATTTTGCCGGAATTTCAGAAACTTTTGTTTCCTGATATTTGTATTCCTGAGAATCATAATCTGCCACAATCCACCAAGATTTCATATCGGTAGGAAAATCGAATTCAGAATCTTCTTCACGAATGGTGAAATAGTTCAGGTTTTTCTGCTGAGGAAACTCATATCTGAATCCTAACCCATCATTAAATAATCTGAATTTCACCACGATACTTCTATCTGTAGAAGCCTGATTCAATGTAACCGCTAATTCATTATATTGATTGATATAATTTTTCTTTTCTCCTAAAACCGGTTGCCAGGTTTCATTTTTTGAATCGCGTTTTTCATCTATTTTGGTAAAACCATTGTTCAGATCGAATTTGGCATCTTCCGGTTTTGCAATTTCTGAGGCAAATTTTATTGAAGCATCTTTAAATAATCTCAGTCCCAATTTAGAATCTTCAACGACTGTTTTACCATTGTATTTAAGATTGTAATAAGGAACTCCCTGCTTCAATTGGAAATCCATTTCAAATTTTCCGTCCGGCGATTTTAAAGACTGTGCATTAACACCCACAAACATCATTGAGAGCAAGAACGCTCCAACTGTAATTTTCTTCATAATGACTATATTATAACTTTAAAAATAGCAAAGTACTGTTTAAAGCAGCACTTTACCTTGCTATTTAAATCTTTTGTACTTTATAATTTTGTGATAGTTAGCTTGTAATAAGCAGAATTATGTAAATCTAATTCTATTTTATAATTCCCTGCCTGTGAAACTTTATAACCAGGATCTCCCGTCACAGTTCCTTCTGAATTTAAATAAGATTGGACTGCAGTTCCTGAAACCAATGTTTCATCTGCACTAGCTGGTTGAAACTTCATTACCCAATCATCATTAGCTCTGAATTTAAACACTCCTGTATTTGACAAAGCAATCGAATTAATTACATAAGTTTTTGTTGTAGGATTATAAACAAAGTCTGTATCTGAACCCCAACCTGTAGGCGTTGCATCACCTATTACTCCAAAATTTGCTATTATAGAAGAATAAGTGTTTGCTGCCCAGTCAACTTTGGTATAATAGGTTCCTGCTGTAGCCGCTTTGATATTAACTTCACCGGTCTCCAACAATTTTCCTGTAAAAGTTCCATCATCTCCTTTATCTCCTGCCCAATCTTGATTGATTGTAAATTTATATTCACTATTTGACGCGGTTACATAGATAAATCCTCTATATTCACTATTCTTTCCAGGAGAATATAAATTTGGAGAATTAGTAGGATCCCAATTAACATAACCTGCAGCTCCTGCATAACTTCCAGGAACATTAATTTTAGGATAAGTAATATCAGGGTTTGGAGTATACGGAGTTACTTTAAGGTCAATTACATTTGAATAGAAAGCGGCTGACCCTGCTGCTGTTTTTAATCTCAGTTCAATATCATTAACCTCACCCGGTGTTGCTCCTAAATTAAACATCAAAGTATTTAATCCTCCGTGAGTAATACTTCCTTCTGTAGCATCACTTGCAAAATCATAAGTAACACTTTTTTTAAAGTTTTGACCTTTAATTCCAAATTCAACTTGCTGAGTAGGGACAATTGCAACATTAAGCTGAGATTTTTGCCATGTAAAACTTATTGCTGTATTATCGGATATGATTTCACTTAAAACAATTGCCGTTTTATCAGAAGAAAGCTTACTTTGAGTTACTTCGTTTAGAGTAGCCTGATCTTCATCTTTTTCACAAGATACAATCCAAAGACCTATAAAAGCTATTGCTAATATTTTAAATAAATGTTTCATTTTAGTAGTTTTTAAGATTAGTATCCAGAATTTTGAGTTAAATTCGGATTTGCAACAATATCCTTAGCGGGGATAGGGTAAAGATTTCTGAAATCTTCAACACTTTTACCATCTTTAATACCACCTTTCCATGGCCATAGATATGATCCCGTTGTAAATTTTCCATAACGAATAAGGTCTGTTCTTCTTGTCATTTCCCAACCTAATTCTCTTCCTCTTTCATCTAGAATAAAGTCTAAAGTAATAGATGAAAGTGGCGTTGTATAACCTGCTCTGGTTCTAATGTTATTAATATATTGTAAAGCAGTTGCAGTACTTCCATTTCCACCTCTTAAAGTAGCTTCAGCATACATTAAATAAATATCTGCAAGTCTGAATAACGGAATATCTGCATCACAAAAGTTTTTTGCACTATCCGATCCAAATTGTCCGGTACTTGTTAAATTCTTATATTTAATAAATGCATAGCCATCCGTAAATTCTCCTAGATTATTGATTTCAAGATTTTGTCCACTAGTGTAAAAATTACCTCTCTGATCATTTGAATTTGTAAATAATGCAACGTAAGATTTTGTAGTTCTTAAACCACCCCATCCTCCATTGATTCCAAACATACTTTCTGAAGGCATACTTCCACCAACTGCAGCATGAACCATATAAGTAGATCCACCTGAGGTCTGAGTATGAACACCATCAAATACAATAGGGAAAATAGTTTCAGCATTGTTTTTATCGTTATCCGCTAAAAATAAATCTGCATATTTTGGCTTTAAAGAATATCCAGCGGCAATTACCTTATTACAATAAGTAATTACATCATTATTGTGATTACTCCCATTATAAATAGGTGCGTTTAGATAAAGTCTTGCAAGCAATGACCAAGCTGCAGCTTTATCAGCTCTACCATAAGCACTCGTTCGCGCATCTCTCATATCATTAGCAACTGCTAATAGCTCAGATTCAACATAATTAAATAAATCAGCACGAGTAATTCTTTGAGGTGGATTAGTAGAGCCCGGCAAATAGCTTTCATCTACAAAAGGAACATTTCCAAATAAGTCAAGTGCATAGTAATATGACAAAGCTCTTAGATACCTAGCCTCAGCTCTCATATATTTTGCTTCCTTAAGATTATCTCCCGTGATGTCATTTGATGCCAGTTTTTCATCGGTTACATTTCTTAAGAATTCATTACAAAAAGCAATTTCCGTATAGATTCTATAATACATCCCAGCAATAAATTCATTTGAAGAATCCCAACTCATTTTATGGATTGTCTGCAATGTACCATCGTTCCATGCAATTACAGCCTCATCGGTTGGTAATGTTTGCATGGTATACAACAATCTTGTATATTGAGAAAAGTTTCCATCAATACCATTGATATCTGAATTTCCTCCATTACTTTCTTGCCCTCCACTTGCAAAACCGCCATATACTTTGGCTAAAGCGCTAGGATAGTTTGCAAAATCATTGAAAACATTCGTGGAAGTAACTCCTGTTCTTGGCTCTTGCTCCAGATCGCTAACACATGAAGTTGAAATCATCAGTAATCCAAAAGCAGCAGCTATTGTTATTTTTTTGAAAATATTTTTATTAGGTTTCATTTGTTTTTCTAATTAAAATTGAAAATTAAGTCCCAAAGAATACACTTTTGGCATTTGATAATACCCATTATCTATGTTTCCGAAGATTTCAGGGTCAACTCCTGAATATTTTGTAATTACAAATACATTCTGAAGCATTCCATAAACTTTTAGGCTGCTTCCTTTACTGAATACATCTTTAAAATTATATCCTAAATTCACATTATCCAATCTGAAGAATGATGCATTTTCAATAAATAAATCAGAGAAATATCTAGGTAATGAAAATTGATATTGTGGTGATGAAGAATATACATTCTGAAGATAACTATTAGTAGAAGCAGATTGTAATGAACTGTTAGAAGCAGCGTTATTGTAAACATAATTTCCTAATACAGCTCTTGCACTTAATCCAAAATCCCAGTTTTTATAATTTACTTTCGTGTTAAAACCTAAAATTGCATCAGGCTGAGTAGATTTATAATAATACATATCACTTGCATTAGTAACTCCGTCTCCATTTCTATCCACAAAAATACCGTCTAAAGGTTTCCCGTTATTATCATATACCTGTTGATACACTAAGAAAGAATAAGGTTGGTATCCTACTGCATGAGCCTGGATTTTATTTCCAACACCTCCGGTAATGTCTCCTACTGGAATAAAGAATGAATCGTTTGCTGCACTTACAAGATTCGTTACTTTAGAATTATAATGTGTAGCGTTAAAAGATACTTCCCAAGTTGTACGCTCGTTTTTTATAGGCACAAAAGTTATGGATCCTTCAATACCTTTAGTGTCCATACTACCAACATTTAAGATATTATGATTACTTAAATCTCCAGCTGCAATCGGTGAATCCACTAACAGTTTTTCTGCTTTTTTCTTAAATACATCAATAGCTCCGTAGATTCTATTTTTTGCAAAACCATAATCAATCCCTAAGTTTTGTGTTGTTGTTGTTTCCCAAGTCAAATTTGGATTATAAATATCCGGTCTTAACATATAATAATACTGTGAACCAAATTGATATTGTGCACCAGGAACACTCGGGCTATATGAAGCAAAAGAAGGATAGTAGTTATCTCCTAGTTCATTATTTCCCGTTTTACCCCAGCCAGCTCTTAATTTTAAAGTATTGAGTCCCGAGTTTTTAAGGAATTCTTCTTCATTAATCTTCCAAGCAACAGAGACTCCTGGGAAATTTCCCCAAAGATTATCTCTTGTTCCGTTATAAAATCTAGAAGAGCCATCTCGTCTTATTGATCCTGAAATGATATATTTATTAGCTATAGTAAATATCGCCCTTCCATAAAATGAAAGTAGAACCAATTTCCTGTCAACAGCATTTACTTGCCCTGCTGTTTGTCCATTTCCTTGATTTGTAACTACAAGTGGTGCAGTAGTATGAAAATCCTGATAAGCATAACCAGCAGTAAGATCTACATTGGTTTTTAAACTTGTTATATTTTTTGTATAATTAAAATAAGTTTCCAATAACTTATTTTTCTTTTCCATTGAATAAGGTCTGTATGAACCTAAGACCCCTATTCCAGATTTATAAGCCGGATCAATGGTAATTGCGCCTTCCCCTTTTGAATAATCATATCCTGCATTTACATTAAAATGTAAATCAGGCAAAAAATGAAGTTTATAATCCAGCTGTATATTCCCAAGAGCTCTCCATACAGAAGAAACATCTCTTACAGCATTTAATTGAGCTACCGGATTTGCAGTTGCATTAACGTTTAACCCAGTATTAGAAGCCGTATCTAGCCATTCGTAGTATCCACCATAATTAGAATTTCCCGAATACACGGGTTGAGTCGGATCAAAATAAGTAGCATTTGCAATCACTCCTGTTGCTGGAAAACGATTATCAGTAAATGTTCCTTTAGCATTAACGTTTACACTTAAGTGATTATCAAAGAATTTTGGGCTCAAATTTAATGCTGCTGATGTTCTGCGGAAAGAATTGGTTTTTACAATACCATTTTGTTCATTGTAACCTAATGATACTCTATAGGGTAAACCTTTAACACCTCCAGAGAAAGAAACATTATTATCTGTTCCCCAAGCTTTTTGATAAATCTGATCCTGCCAATTTGTATTTGCCGGACCTAATCTAGCAACATAACTTGGTATTGCATTTTGGCTTACAAAAGATCTAAATGCATCAGCATCTAAAACATCTACATTTCCCATTTTCGTAGACACAGAAGCTAAAGTTGAAAAATTAATTTTCAATTTTCCGGCTGTTCCCTGCTTTGTTGTTATTAAAATAACCCCATTTGAAGCTCTATTTCCATAGATTGCTGTAGCAGAAGCATCTTTTAAGATATCAAATGTCTGAATATCATTAGGGTTAATTAAAGAAAGAGGATCAGAGGCTCCACTTATCCCACTAAAATCCTGAGGAACACCATCAATTACAATCAACGGTGACTGAGAACCACTTAAAGATCCAATACCTCGAATTCTGATAGCAGTTCCAGCTCCTGGTGCACCACTATTCCCTACAATAGAAACCCCGGGAGTTTTTCCTTGAATCAATTGTCCGGGTGAAGTAGCCCCCCCATTAAAATCTTTTGCACTGATGGAAGAAATCGAGCCGGTTATATCCGTTTTCTTCTGCTTACCATACCCGATCAAAACAACCTCCTCTATTTTCTTCTCTTTAGTAATAGAGTCTTTGGTCTGCGCATGAATCATGGAACTGGCCAATAAAAATGCAGGCGCAATTTTTAATACTGTTGTAAAATTTTTCACAATCTTATTTTTTATATAGTTTCGTTTTATAGTTCCTGGAATAAAACCAGACTTGCAATTTATAAAAATTTTATAATTATCATAAAATTAACAAAAAATTAAAATAAAATTATTTATATTAAACACCTTAAAAAAGTTAGAATGCTATATTCCAATCCATTAAACGATAATATGCAAAACATAATACATTTTATATTATGATAAAAAGTTAAACAATTGTTTAACAAAATATTCTGCTTTAACGTATAATTAATGTATCCGACTATAAAAAAAGCTACAGATATTAATTTTCAGAGATAATCAGTATCTTTGCAACTAAACTTTACTATTAAATGTCAAACAGAAAGATGATTACGGCAGCTTTGCCTTATGCAAACGGACCGGTTCATATAGGACATTTGGCAGGTGTCTATATTCCTGCGGATGTTTACGCAAGATTTCAGAGAAGATTAGGAAAAGATGTAGCGTTTATCTGTGGATCGGATGAACACGGGATTCCTATTACCATAAGAGCCAAAAAAGAAAGGGTTACCCCTCAGGATATCGTTGATAAATATCACGAAATCATTAAAAAATCGTTTTTGGATTTAGGGATTTCTTTTGATGAATATTCAAGAACGACTTCTAAAAATCATTACGAAACCAGTCAGGATTTCTTTAAGGTTCTTTATGAAAAAGGAAAATTTACAGAAGAAATATCTGAGCAATATTTTGATGAACAAGCCGGAGAATTTCTGGCAGACAGATACATCGTGGGAACTTGTCCGAACTGTGGAAACGAAAATGCTTACGGAGATCAGTGTGAAAAATGTGGTTCTACCCTTTCTCCATCAGAATTGATCAATCCAAAATCAATGTTGAGTGGAAATGTTCCTGTTTTAAAAGAAACAAAAAACTGGTATTTACCATTAAATGAATACGAAAACTTCCTGAACGAATGGATTATTGAAGGCCACAAAGATGATTGGAAGCCAAACGTTTACGGGCAGGTAAAATCTTGGTTAAATGACGGTTTAAAACCGCGAGCAATGACCAGAGATCTGAATTGGGGAGTTCCTGTTCCGCTTCCGGGTGCAGAAGGAAAAGTGCTTTATGTATGGTTTGATGCTCCGATCGGTTATATTTCTTTCACCAAAGAATGGGCTGCAAAGAACGGAAAAGACTGGAAAGATTACTGGCAAAGCAAGGATTCCGATCTGGTTCACTTTATCGGAAAAGATAATATTGTATTCCACTGTATTATTTTCCCAAGTATGATGAAGGCTCACGGAGATTACATCATGCCGAAAAATGTTCCTGCTTTCGAATTCCTGAATCTTGAAAACGATAAAATTTCAACTTCAAGAAACTGGGCGGTTTGGGCACATGAATACGTTGAGGATTTTCCTGGACAACAGGATGTTTTAAGATACGCTCTCCTTTCATCTGCTCCGGAAACAAAGGATAATAACTTTACCTGGAAAGATTTTCAGACGAAAAACAATTCTGAGTTAGTAGGGATTTTCGGGAACTTTATCAATAGAGTTGCTGTGTTGGTTCATAAATATTATGATGGAGTTATTCCTCAAGGTGATATAAATGCCCCTGAATTAAATGAAATTAACAAAGCTGCAAAGGAAATTTCGGGTTTCTTAGAAAACTATGAATTCAGAAATTCTTTAACAGCATTAATGAATTTAGCTCGATTCGGGAACCAATATCTTCAAACTGAAGAACCTTGGAAAACAATTAAAGATAACCCGGAAAAAGCGGCTCAGTCTTTATTTGTCGGATCCCAGATTGCGGTTGCTTTAGCGCAATTATGTGAACCGTTTATGCCTTTCAGTTCTGAGAAGTTATTAAATATGTTCAATGTTGAGAAATCAGGCTGGAATGATGTTGAAACAAAATCTGTTTTAATTGAAACAGGGCATAAAATTAACGAATCATCCCTTCTTTTCTCAAAAATTGAAGATGATGTCATAGAAGCTCAAATCCAGAAGCTTGAAGACACAAAACAAAACAATAAAAAAACAAATCCTAAAGCAAACCCTATGAAAGACGAAATCACTTTTGATGATTTTACAAAAATCGACTTGAGAACAGCAACAATTACAGAAGCTGAAAAAGTAGAAAAAGCGGATAAATTACTGAAACTGACTGTTGATACAGGCGTTGATGTAAGAACTGTGGTTTCAGGAATTGCTGAAAGTTTCACTCCGGAAGAAGTAATTGGAAAACAAGTAATGATTTTATTAAACCTTGCTCCAAGAAAAATCAGAGGAATTGAATCTCAGGGAATGTTATTATTGACAACAAAACCGGACGGAAAATTGTCTTTTGTAACACCGGACGACAGCAATGTAGAAAACGGTATTGAGATTGGATAATTTAAATTAAAATAATACGAAATGGGCATTTTAATGCCCATTTTTTATATACAAATGGTAAAGAAAAGCGTTTTAAATAAATTTTCAAACTTTGAATTAGAAAAATATTTAAAAGAAGACAGCCGCTTCACTCCCGAAGCCGTTCAGATGGCTTTTGAGATTTTAGAAGAACGAGGTTTGGTTTTTACAGAAATCAAAAAAAATGAGATTCAACAGCTTATTCAAAATAAAAAAGTAGCAGAGGAAACCAAAGAAAATGAAGAAAAAGAAGTCTGGAAAGACCATATTACGGAAGATACAAATGCAATAAAGCTATATTCTCGAACAACTATTCTCATCATGAGCATAGTATTCAGTACAATTCCTGGATCTGTTCTATTATCCTTAAATTTTATTGCAGTTAAAAAATATTTCCCTGCATTACTTACACTACTAATTGGTTTTAGTTTTTTCTTTGTTCAAAATTATATTTTTTCATCTTATTTTGATTTTCATACAAGCTCACGATACAGCCCTCAAATGGGGATTATTTTGTTAGGGGCTATCTTATTATTGGTTGTATCCGTAACAATGATGCCTCAAAAGTTACCTTACCGCTCAAAATCTTTAGTTCTTCCGATCATTTTGGCAGTAATTATGATTGTTTTAATGTATTTAAACTTCCAGCAATGGCTTTCAGCTTATCCGGTAATATCAGTTTTTAAAATACTAAAAGACTTTTAAAATATTCCTGAAAATATTATTATATAAAGAAACCGCCCCATGATCAATGCAGCGGTTTTATTTATAGTAATGAATTAATTTTATATAACTCACATTTTTTCTTTGATCAGTTTTGCCAGATAAGCATCTTCATCCTGTAAAACCTTTTCAATCTTAAAACCATTATTTTCTGCAGCATTTTTTAAGGTATTAAAATCTAAATACAGCCATTTTATAGGATCTTCCGATTCCCCTTTATAATGAATGGTATAATCCAGTTCACCATAATACCCTTCTGCCGGAATATAAACTCCCCCATCTTCATCACGATCAAACATATATAAAATATCAGTACTATCGATAAGAATTTGTCCTTTGTCATTTAGCAAAAAATAAAGCTTTTTCAGATAAACATCAATTACATTCAGGCTTTGAAAGATTCCTGTTCCGTTCATTAATAAAAGAATCGTATCGAAAGTTTCTCCCTCAAACTGAAGCATATTTTCTGCAACAGCCTTTTTAATTCCTCTCAGCTTACAAACTTCAATAGATTTTGGCGAAATATCTAATGCGGTAACATCCAGATTTCTTTCATTTTGAAGATATAAAGAATGCGAGCCTGCTCCTGCTCCGATATCCAAGGTTTTTCCTTTGGATAATTCCAATGCTTTTTGTTCAATATCATTCATTTCTTCAAACTCCCTGAAAAGATAATCAACCGGAAGTTCATCCAGTTCAGAAATTGAAGTTTCAGTCTGCAGATCTTTCGGATCTTTATTATGGTAATAATCCCAGATCGCGCGTCCCATTAAGTCTTTCATTTCATATTTTAATGAAGCAAAGATAAGAGTTTGAGGCGGGAAAATCAGATAATCAAAACCTTATTTAGCAAAAGAAAGTATTTAAAAATAATTAAACCAGTCATCACAAAAAATTTGGAAAATAAAAGATGATATGGCAAACTATATGTTTGTATATTTGGAATTCTGGCAAGGATTGACTAAAAATAATACCTCTATCAATATTATCTGCATAATTAATTTATGAATTACAATAAACAAGTTTTATTACTTACAGCATTTTTCCTGTTTCTTATTAATTCTATTTTTGCACAGTCAAAAGAAATAAATAAGATTGATTCACTTATGAAGCATTCAAATTCAATCGGTATATTTAATGGAAATGTTCTTGTTTCAAAAAATAATAAAATAATTTATAATGCTTCATTTGGCTTTACTGATGCTTCAAAGAAAGACAAATTAACTAAACAATCTAAATTTCATTTAGGTTCAATCACCAAAGAATTCAGTGCTGTAGCTTTACTTCAATTAGAAGAAAAAGGAAAGTTAAAGTTATCTGACAGTGTTTCTAAATTTATACCGGAGCTGCCAAATTGGGCAAACAAAGTCACAATTAAGGATTTATTACAATATACAAGCGGAATTCCCAATGTTAACTGGAAAAAAATTAAAAATGATAAGGATATTTTTGATGGCTTACTATCTATTGAAAAATTAGATTTTAAACCTGGGACAGATTATGATTATAATAACAATAATCTTTTTTTAAGACAATTTATTATTGAGCGGTTAACAAGAATTTCATTTAAAACTTATGTTGAAAAATTCATATTCCAACCTTTAGGAATGAATTCTTCTGTAATGACCCCTTTTGAAAATGAGGAAAATATTACTAAAGGTTTTAAAAATAATTCTGTACAAGATCCTGCAGAATTGCCAATAACCGGAGGAACTTATACCACAACTTATGATTTGTTGAAATGGACAAACAACCTACATTCTAAAAAAATCATAAATAAACATTCACTCCACGAACTCGGACAAAGTTTTAACATTCCAGAAAGTCAGTCAGCATTGGGAAATGCAAAATTTAGTAATAAAAAACTTATGGAACATACACACGATGGCAGAGCTGGTAGTTTTGAGGCAATTATGTTTTCAGATATTGATAAAAAGATAACAATTATCTTACTAAGCAATAATTATAATGGAAAAATCTCTGAAATTTCGGAAACAATAAATTCTATTTTACAAAAGTAAAAAGTTTGATTTTCAAAAAAATAGCTTAGATAACTTCATTCCCATTTCAAATTAACATCATTAACTTTTTCTATTTTCCTACCACATTCTTCTTACAATATTTTCCTAACTTGTCTGTTTTAAATACAAGAACAACCTCATGACAAATAAAAGTTTTAATGTTCATCAGGGTTTTACTTTCAGTAAGCATGTTCCGGAGGAAATTTCCAATTTCGACAGGGTTTTCGATATATTCAGAGATTTGCTCATCCATACTTCCGGCGATCTTGAGGAAGCTTTTGAATGGCTCGATATGCTCGACAGAGAATACAATATTTTCGATGATGAATATACCCGTGAAGATTTTGAAGAAGATCTCAAAAAACGTGGTTATATTAAAGCAGAAGATTCTGAAGATGGCAATTCCGGAACCGGGGAAGGCAAAAATGTACTGACGGCAAAACTGGAAGCTGCATTGCGTGAATATGCGCTGGATCAGATTTTCGGGAAACTCCAGAAAAGTGGCGTCGGAAATCACCGGACCAATAAAACCGGAATCGGAGATGAACGCGATGGTGAAAACCGGAATTTCCAATATGGAGATGACCTCTCAGCGGTAAATATGACGGAAAGTCTGAAAAATGCCCAGATCAACAACGGAATTTCGGATCTCAGAATGACCGAAGATGACCTCATCGTAGAAGAAACGAAGCACAAAGCTCAGATGAGTACGGTTTTGATGATAGACATCAGTCACTCTATGGTTTTGTACGGTGAAGACCGGATCACACCTGCCAAAAAAGTAGCCATGGCTTTGGTGGAATTAATCAAAAGAAAATACCCGAAAGATTCCATCGATATTATTGTTTTCGGAAACGAAGCATGGCCCATAAAAATTAAAGATCTTCCTTATTTGCAGGTTGGGCCGTATCATACCAATACGGTTGCCGGATTGGAATTAGCTATGGATATCCTTCGTAGAAAAAGGAATACCAACAAACAGATTTTCATGATTACCGACGGAAAGCCGAGCTGCCTAAAATTACCAAACGGAGAATATTATATGAACAGTGTAGGACTCGATGAAAGAATTGTCTCCGAATGTCTCCATAAAGCAGCACAGGCAAGAAAACTGAAAATTCCCATCACGACTTTTATGATTGCACAAGATCCCTATCTGCGAAAATTTGTTGAGATTTTTACGGCTCAAAATAAAGGAAAAGCTTTCCTGACCGGACTTTCGGGATTAGGACAAATGATTTTTGAAGATTATGAAAAGAATAGGATTAAAAGGATTTAATAAGTTCTTTTGTCTAAACACAAAAGAATCAAAACAATATTAGTAAAGCAAATGAAAAACGATACTACATTTAAAGAATTAAAAAATTCAGGATATACCGACAAAACCATTAATCAAGAAATTCAAGCGAATTTAATTGCTAAAATCAAAGCAAAAGAGCCTGTTTTTGAAGGCCTTTATGGTTATGAAGATACCGTAATTCCACAGTTAAAAAAAGCAATTTTGGCAGGCCATCATATCAATCTTTTAGGGTTGCGCGGACAGGCAAAAACAAGAATTGCAAGAAGCATGGTGAATCTTCTGGACGAATATATGCCGATTGTAAAAGGTTCTGAGATTAACGACAGTCCGTTTCAGCCGATTTCAAAATACGCGAGAGATCTTGTTGCAGAACTCGGTGACAAAACACCGATTTCATGGGTTCACCGCTCTGACCGTTTTTTTGAAAAACTGGCAACGCCGGATGTAAATATTGCAGATTTGATTGGAGATATTGATCCTATTAAAGCAGCGACTTTAAAATTACCATACTCAGATGAACGTGTTTTACATTACGGAATGATTCCCAGAGCCAACCGTTCGATTTTTGTTTTGAATGAGCTACCCGATCTACAGGCCAGAATTCAGGTTTCGCTGTTTAATATTTTACAGGAAGGAGATATTCAGATCAGAGGATTTCAGTTGAGAATGCCTTTGGATATTCAGTTTGTGTTTACTGCAAATCCTGAAGATTATACCAACAGAGGAAGCATTGTAACCCCTTTAAAAGACAGAATCGGTTCTCAGATATTTACTCATTACCCTAAAAGTGTAGAACTTGCCAAGCAAATTACCGAGCAGGAAGCTTTGATTTCCCTGGAAGACCGCAACAAAATACAGATTTCTGATTTAGCCAAAAACCTTTTGGAAGAAGTGGCTTTCGTTGCCAGAGACAGCGAATATGTGGATACAAAAAGCGGAGTGAGTGCAAGATTAACCATCAGTGCCATGGAAAACCTTTTTGCAGCGGCTAAATTGCGTCTTTTGGAAACGAGCTCTGAAAAGACCTGTATCCGTCTGTTAGATTTTATGTCTATCATTCCTTCTATTACCGGAAAAATCGAATTGGTATATGAAGGGGAGCAGGAAGGTGCAGATCATGTTGCCAAAATTCTGATTGATCAGGCGATAATGAGACTGTTTGAAGATATTTTCCCTCGTATTTCAAAACTGGAAAAAGAAGGAATTAAAACACCTTATACCGATTTAATTCAATGGTTTTCGAATAATCAGCTTGAATTGAATTATGCTGACACAGACGAAGAATTTTATGGTAAACTGAATACGATACAGCCACTCACAACAGTTGTTGAAGAAAACGCTTCAGAATTAAGCAAAGAAGATCAAAACTTCTGCAAAGAACTTGTTTTATGGGCTTTAACGATTAGCAAAAAATTAGACAAATCTGAAAACCAGGCAGATTATACTTTTGATTCGGCGGATGTAAGACAGTATTTCCGTAATTAAAAATTAATTGATAGCTCTATAAAAAAACAGACTTCTTTCCATAAGAAGTCTGTTTTTTGTATGTCCTATTAGAATTAGAATTCGAATGTATAGGAAAGATTGAATGTTCTTCCTCTTCCTTTATAATTAAACAGTTCAGGAATACCATATGAAGAATACAGTACCTGAGAACGTTTGCTCCAGATCGTTTGATAATCTGTATTAAAGACATTCTGAATTCCTAAATTAAATTTCCCCCAGTTGAACCGGTAACCTACCATTAAATCGGAGGTATTATAACCATCAATTTCGTTATTAATATCATCCTTCAGCTTGAAGTTTTGCAGTGACTGGAATCTGAATGACCAGTTTTTGACATTATACCCAATATACGTCACCAGTTTCGAAGGAGAAGCATTATAAATTTCCTGTTTTTGCCATTCCCCTTTGTTATCAACCTGAGACTGAATCAACAATCCGCTGGCTCCGAAATATACTCCGTTATTCATGCTGTAAGACACCTCAGCTTCAATTCCCATATTTCTTAATTTCAGATCATTAACCAAAATCTGGAACGTGGTTCTGTCAACCGTAATATTCTTATCAGAAGTACTTAAAAATCCGGCAATCTGGCCTCTCAACCCTCCTTTGCTGATGCGGTATCCTACTTCAAACTGATTGGTTTTAATAGCCTGTAAAGGTTGTTCTTTTACATTAATACTCGAAGTGACATCCCAGTTTCCTGTGCCTGCATTCAAAGTATACACTCCAATTCCGTAATATTTTGACGGGTCTGCCAAACTTACTCCTTGTGAAAAAGTTCCCCAAACCTGATGGTGTTCATTAAATCGATATAGCAACCCTGCATTGGCAAGAGTCACATTATATGAGCTTTTCCCTCCCGGAATTACAGAAGCAGAGACTCCATATCCCATAGCTACCTGAGTTTGCTGCTGCGAACCGATGAAATCATCTACTCTTACATTCATATTCTGGTATCTTACTCCTCCATTAAGCTGCAATTTTGGAAGAATATTATATTTTGCCTGAACATATCCTGCATAACTTTCCGAATGGTTGGTAGGATATCTTCCTAAACTGTATTTTGTTTCATTAACCAAGCCACCACTCGACATGGTCTTTGCAATATCGTATACCGATTGGTTCCCTTCAAACTTTTCCAGATCTATATCTACTCCATATGTTACATTCAGTCCTCTCCATGATTTTGACAGCAAAGCTTTTAATCCTGAATAGTAGGTATTTTGCTGTGAAGAAGACATATAGGAAGTCGTAGCCGGTAATTTTACTGTTCCCGGAAATGGATAGAATCCTAATTTCTCCCCTCTTGTTGCTAACTGAACATATAAATCCTGTCCCCCCAGAATATTGTTTCCATTATAGGTTAAAGTTCCCATATAACGTTCTGTTCCAATATTCTTATCTGAAGAAAAACCATCTCTCATCTCCAGCAAGCTTGCATTTTTGGTATTGAAAGCAGCAAGGTTCTGACCTAAATATAAGCTTCGGTCCCCGTTAAATTTAGAATTATAATACTGAACAGAGGCTGTAATTTTATGATTGTTATTAAACTTATAGCCACCTGTTGCCAAAAGATCCAATGACTGATTATACTGAAGATCTGTCTGTGTAATATCCGTAAGCACCTGTTTTTCATCTGCCCCATATACTCCTCCATTTTGCTGATACGCAACTCCTAATCTCCCGAAAAGCTTCTCTCCTTTTCCTGCAATAGATTGTGCCGCACGAAAATCATGGTCATCATTTCCCATAAATCCGGTACGGACTCCCACTTCTGTTTCGCCACTTATTCCTTTTTTAGAAGGAGCTTTGGTAATAATATTAATGATCCCTCCCGTTGCATTTCCTCCATAAATAGAGCTTGCACCGGAAAGCACTTCAATTCTTTCGATATTAAAAGGATCAATTGCATCAAGTTGTCGGCTGATTGTACGGATACTGTTCAGTGAAACACCATCAATCATAATTAAAGCAGAACGTCCTCTCATATTTTGTCCGTAATTGGTTCTTCCCTGCGGACCGATGTCCATACTTGGAATTAAAATGGACAACATTTCTTTAATAGGAACCCCACTTTTCACCTGCTCCTGAATTTTTTCTTTCTGAACAACCCAAACCGTACCAGGAATTTCTGAGATTTTCGTAGGTTTTCTTGAAGCCACAATGACCACATCCTCAATATTTTTTGAGTTTATAGAATCTGTAGTGGTTTGAGAAAATACAGCTCCTGAAACCAGTAAAGTGGCAACAACATAATGCTTTTTCATTCTTCTTGATTAAATTTATAAATATTTTCAAAAGTAATTTTTATTTAGAAACAATAAAAATAAACCGGTATGAAAAATTTCATATTTTTAAATAATTGTTTAATTTTTTAGCCGTATAAAAAGTAAAACCCCATCTTATAATAAAATGGAGTTTTACAAATGAAAAACAAGGTATCTTTACATCGCAGGACCAGCTGCGTCTTTTATTTCCTGTAGCAATCTTTTTCTTTCACGAAGCCTTTTTCTCGCCAAAGCAGATTTTCCGCTTAATATTTTAACAAATCTTGCATATTCTAAACGCTCTTTTCCAAAGTGATGCGTAAAAACATAAATCAGCACTCCGATTCCGGCTAAAATTATATATCCGAATATTTTTTTACTGGCAATAATGATGGCATTCAGCTGGATAGCTTTCAAACCTGTTGCTACATTTTGAGGAGTAACAGTCATTCCATCCATATAAACAGCCAGATCACCAATGGCAATCACCTGAAAATGATATAAAAACCAGGAATAAACTGCCGAGAAAAAACCAACTGCTAAAAATGTTCTCCAAACCACTACCAATCCGATCGCAGCCAGCATATCATCCATTTCCAGCTTATCCAGCGTGTAAAACCAGACCGAAATGTAAAGCGACCCCATTCCGTATCCTTTGAGGAACATTGGCAAGTACCAGTTTTCATAATTGAATTCCAACACCATAGAAAAATACATCACTATTGTATATCCTATCATTGCCGAAAAGCCTGAAAAGATGAACATCTTCAACGGGATTTCTTTTTTAAACCAGAATATAGCAACTGCTCCGGCCAGAATAAATCCGGGAATCATTAACAAACCTAATTTAGCATTTGTCAATTGATCATATCCTAAAACTCCCACTGCAAAGGAATTCTGAATAGAGCTCGTACCTAAAAACATTCCTAACATGAAAAGCATGAATAACCCGTGCTGAACATTATTTTTAGTGAATATTTTAAAGGACAGATAAGGTCTTTTTAAAGTCAGCTGCCGAATAGCCAACAATGCAAAACTTACAAAAGCCGCGATACTTGCGTTGATAATATTTTTTGAATTGAACCAATCCTGCTGTTTTCCGAATGAAAAAACATAGGCCGAGAACATAAATGTCGAAACGAAAAGCAAAATACTCAACCAATCGATATAATGCAACGGAACTTTTAATGCAAAATATTTATCATGCATAAAAACCCAATGTAGCAAAGCCAGAACAAAACACGCCACCGCCATAATCACATAAAAATGCTGCCAGTTATACTTAATGGAAACCTCCGCCGCATAATATCCTGAAACCTGATTAAGCACCATGACAAAAGTATAAAAAGCTCCATAAAACATTCCTCTGTTGCCAATCATGGCCATTAATGGCAGAAATAATTCTATGGTTACCATCATTTTTAAAAATCCGATACACAATGATGAAACAATAAAAATCATCGGATCAATCGTAGTTGAATTAAGGTAACTCAGTAAGCCCAACGAAACCAATAAAATAGTCATTTTATCCCGAACCTTGAATCTCATTTTTACTCTGAGAACAATCGGCATACATGCTCCCATCCCAATGGTTGTTGCATAATTCGCCCACATGAAATATTCAGTCATCGCACCGGTTCCGCTCACTACATAACTGATGTTTCCTGTATAAACCCCACCAAGTGGCATTACTACTGCAAGAAGCAATACAATCAGCAGAAGCTGCACGGGCTTCGGAACCCAGTCGTTATATAATCCTTTGTTGTACATTTTTAGAAATTAGATTTCAGATATGAGACATCAGATTTCCGGCTTACTCCATGATGACCTTCATCAAAATCGGAATCTGATATCTGAAATCTTTTATTTTTTTGAATTAATGTTCACATTCACGTTCATCCCTGCACTCAGCTTATCTACATCTTCTTTTTTATTGAAATCTGTAAATTCTATTCTTACAGGAATTCTTTGCTGCACCTTGATAAAGTTTCCGGTTGAATTATCTGTCGGAACACTTGAATATCTTGAGCCTGTTGCTGCGGAAATTGCAGTGACTACCCCTTCGAATTTTTGTCCGCCCAAAGCATCTACTGTCATTATCATTTTCTCCCCGATTTTAATATTCAGCATCTGGCTTTCCAAAAAGTTGGCAGTCACCCATTTCTGTCCGTTTAAGACAATTGTTGCCACTTGCTGTCCCGGTTGAATCAACTGTCCTTCAGAAATCGTTCTTCTTCCCATTACGCCGTCGTAAGGTGCTGTAATCACTGTATAAGACAAATTGATTCTTGCCATATCTAAAGCCGATTTTGTTCTCTTAATCTCGGCATCATTAATTCCTAACTTACTTTTTACTTCTGTAGTAGACAGGTTTGCAGATTGCTTTTGATTAACCAAAGTTTCATAAGCTGCTTTTTGTGCATCATATTCTGTTTTTACCTGATCATATTGCTGTCTTGTAACGGCTTCCGAAGCTAAAAGGTTTTTGTATCTGTTTAAATTTTGCTCAGCATTCCAAAGTCTGGCTTTTGCACCCGCAATATTAGATTCCATAACATTGATATTATTGGAAACCGTATTCACGGATGAGCTGGTTGCTGTTTTTTGGGCCAAAGCATTTTGATAAGCCGCTTCAGCCTGACCAAGCTGAGTCAGAATTTCACGGTTATCAAGAATGACCAGTGTATCTCCTTTTTTTACCTTTTGATGCTCTATGAATTTTATTTCTTTAATATAAGCAGAAACCCTGGTGTTGATCGGATTGATAAATTCTTCAATCTGGGCAGCTTCAGTATAGGTTTTATCACCGATATGAAAATATTCACGAACCAGCCAGAATAATCCAAAACCGATTACCAGAAAGACAATGACATTTGAAATGATCGCTCTGATTTTATTCTTTTTATTTTCTTTCTTTTTTGCCGCAGCACTTGACTGTACAGGTGCTGAAGAAGTATTTTGAGTATTTTGTTCCTTGTTTTCCATTGTTTTCAGTTTTAAAAATTAAAGAGTTCCTGTAGATTTCAGAAGATTATAATATTGATACAGTACATTAATTTCTGCATTGGCATAATCCAGCTCCGACTGAAGCTTTTGATTTTGTGCATCAATCATTTCCGCTTGCACTGCTAACTGATTTAAATATTTAGCCTCGGTAATCTTGTAGTTTTCTTCGGCCAATCTTTTAGCATCATTTAAAATTTCAGCCTGCTGAATAGATTCCTGGTATTTTACATACGCCGCATTCACTGCCATATCAATATTCTGTTGTGTCAAGGTCATCGCATCATTGGCCTGAGTTTTTTGCAATTCACCCAACTTTACTCTTTCTTTAGTTTTATAGAGATTATCAATATTGTAACTTAAAGAAACTCCCGTTTGCCAGCCTCCCGAATACATATCTAAAACAGGATTTCTCGTCGTAATGGGTCTTTGTAAAGTATATCCTCCAAAACCGGCAACAGTAGGCATTTTATCAGTTTTTATAATCTCAATGTTTTTATCTGCAACATCCATATTGGTCTTCGCAGATTTCATCAAAGGATTACTTTCGTGGGCAAGATTTACATAATAATCCATTCCGATTCCGGCGTCCTTATTCTCCAGGCTTTCAATGGGAATAATCTCTGTATTGGTCGGTAATCCCAAAGCAATATTTAAATTATAATTGAGGATTTTCTTATTGTTTACCAAAGTCAGAATTCCCTGATCTAAATTTTTGATGGCCAGTTCACCACGAATCACCTCATTTCGGGTAACCATTCCCTGCTGATAAAATTTCTGGATATTCTTTAATCTTTCCAGAGCCAGTTTTTTGTTGTTCTGAAATACTTCCTGCTGATTTAAAATCTTATAGACATCCAAATAATTGGAGATGACCAAAAATTTAACATCCTGCTTATTTTTTTCTAAATCCAATTCTGAAAGCTGTTCACGCAGTCCGGCCAATTCAATAGACTTATTCACCAATCCTCCTTTGAAGATCAGTTGCGTTGCCTGCACGGCATAAGAACTTCCGTAGTGTGGCATCGGAATATTGGTAGAATTGGAAAAATCCTTATCGATGGCTACCGCATCCCCTAAATAAAATTGACTTGTAGAAGCAGTGATCGCAGGTAATTTCTGAAGCTTAGCAACATTTGTATTCTGCTTTGCTATATCGATATTTTGTGCCGAAACTTTCAACTGCTGATGATTTTGTACAGCAAGCTCGGCCACCTCATTCGCTGTCATCTGTTTTATTTCTTGTGAAAAAAACAGCGCAGGAAATAGTGCTATCACGAGTGATAGTGCTGTTTTTATATTCTTTACCATTTTACCTTGTTTTACGGATACAAAGTTATGCCAACCAAAAACTCAAACAAATGTTTGAGAATTGGAAAAAGATGTTCAAATGTAAGATTTTAATTTTCGAACTGATGTCTGTATTGTGATGGGCTTTCGCCTAAATGTTTCTTAAAAAAATGAGAGAACGAATATTGGTCACTGAAACCAAGAATTGAAGAAATCTCTGAAACAGGCTTACTTGAAGAGTTCAACAATACCTTAGCTTCATTAATAATAATTAAGGCAATAATCTGACTCGCCGATTTTCCTGTAATAGTCTTAACAACTGATGAAAGATGTCTGGTTGTAATTGACTGCCTTGCTGCATAGAATTCTACTGACCGTTCTGTAAGATGATGTTCTGCGAGATCAGTCAGAAATACAAAAACAATTTCTTCCTGTCTTGACATCTGGTTCATCGAACTGTTGTCTTCTTTAGAAATAATTCCCGCCATCTGATAACAGAAAACAGAAAACAGGTGCTCCACCATTTCTTTTTTATACATCATTTCCGTTTCGGAATCCAGAATATATTTAAGAAAATTCACACTTTTCCAAACAACTTCGAGTTCTTCGGGCTCAAAAGGCACTCCAATGTTCATTTGTTGGCGAAAATACCGGTAAGTGATCAATCTGTTAAATTTCAAGGATAAAGTAGAAATAAACTCCCTTTTATAAGAAACCATCCTCGATTGAAAATCGTCGCTTACAGAAATCACTTCATACACCGTTTGTGGGTCTGTCACCATAAACATATTCGCAGAAAGCTCCAAATCACGGAAATGCTGTTTAAGTTTTATGGTACCTGTTTTAATAAATATAAACGCCGGATTATCAGGACGGAAAGGTTTATCGACAGCAATTCTCTCGAATATATTATGTTGTGTAAAAACATCAACCCCGAATTTTTCTAAGACAGACATAACACAAATGTAAGCAAAGTCTTGAGCGATTGCAAAAATTTATTATTTTAGTAATTTCCAAATTTCCTGATATGAGAAAGATTGATTTGCTACTTGCCGAATATGGTGAAAGCCACAGAAACTCAACCAACAAACTGATTCACTGGATTTGTGTTCCTTTAATCTTCTGGACAATTTTAGGGTTTATCTCATATATTCCGACTCCGAATATTTACCTGAAATATTTTGGATTCCTGAGCATTGCAAGCTTTATTGCTCTGGCTTTGGTAACGATTTTTTATTTCAGATTATCTTGGAGAATCGCTTTCATCATGATTTTTGTAATGCTTTTAATGGAACATTTTGTTTCTTTGGCTAACGTTACATTCGGAACAAAATCCTGGATTTTTTATCTTGCTATATTTGTCATAACATGGATTTTACAATTTGTCGGGCATAAAATTGAAGGTAAAAAACCATCTTTCCTGAAAGATTTACAATTTCTTCTGGTTGGTCCTATCTGGTTATTAAGCTTTATTCTTAAAAAACTGGGAATAAGATATTAATTTAATCTTCCAAAGCATACACAGCAAAACTTGCCAGCCAGTGATCTCCTCCGTAATTCCCCTGGAAAAGCAACGGAAGTCCATTGTTTAAAAATACTGTAGCTGTTTTCCGGAACTCTTTTTTCAACGGGTGATTATCCGGAAGAGATTTCGCAATTCCCTTCATACACCACGCTTTTGTGAAAGATAATCCAACCAAATGAACGGTTTGATAATCACTCAAATCACTTACCACAGGAATTTTTTCAATATTCTCCAGGCTTCGTTTTTCGTAGAATTTATTGAGCCATTGCACAAATTCTTTTTGAGGCAGAACCCTTCTCATCAAATCCGCAATCTCTAAACTTGGAGAAAAGAAATCTGACCCGTCCGGTTCAAGATAAGCAGGAGTTTTTGTATTATTCAAATAAAAATATTTCGATTTTTCTATCAATTGGTTTTCAAAATTTTTATCACCTGTCGCTCTTGCCCAATCCAAAGCAAAGACCATTGCGAATGCCGTATTTGGATGAACTCCCGTTCTGTTTGGATAAGTTTGTTTAGGCAAAAAAGTCTTCCAGGAATCCAAAATTTTATCCGTTAAAGGTTTCAAATTCTGATGCCATATTTTTGCTTTGGGATGATCCCAGGTTGCCAATTCTTCATCCAGTTTCAACAACCAGGCCCAGCCGTACGTTCTTTCAAATGTTCCTGTTAATTGATATTTCGTGAAATAATCAGCTTCTGTCTGAAGGTTCTCTTTTTTAAATGAATTATCAAGAATATTTTCAATGTCTTTTGCAATCGATAAATCAGGTTTTGTTTTTAACAAACGCACCAGCATCCAATGTCCATGTACAGAGCTATGCCAATCGAAACATCCATAAAAACTAGGATGCAGGTCTTTTGGACTTAAAGGAACTTCATTAGCAGTATTGATAATGTGTGCTGTTTTGTTCGGATATTCCTGATTGATGCAGTGAAGTGGTTTTTCGGATAATTTGATTGCCATTTCATTCGTTAGTTTCGGAACTTCCTGAGCGTATATTAAAAACGGAGAAAATATAACTGTTAAAAGACTCTTTTTCATTCATTAAAAATATAAAATAATTTCAATTTTTACCGTTTGAAATGCTTTAAAACAACAATTACCCAAAAATTCACAACTATTTTTAATAATTATTAAAAATTTATGATAAAAAATCAATTTTCCGCATGCTTTTTGATAAAACTATTCAAACTTAATGTATGAAAAAATTACCCGTACTATTATTCTGTTTAATTCTGATCAATTGTAACAAATCTGAAAGTATTGCAAAAGAAGAAGTTCGTGCTGACTTATCAGAAATTATCCCGGAAGGCAAAGTTGCTTCAGTTAATACACGTGTTTCTTCCTATGCACCAGCGGCACCCAATTCTGTTTCTGAGAAAACGGTCTCAGAAAACAAAAACCAGTCTTCAGCACAAAGAATCGACACTATTTCCAAGAAAATCATCAAAAATGGAGATATGAGAATTCAGGTGGGAGATATTAAAAAATCACAAAATCAGATTAGTGAGATCATAAAAAATAATCACGCCTATATTCAAAAAGAAGAATTTCAGAATACGGATACAGATGATAACCTTTATATTACAATCCGTGTTCCTCACAAAAACTTTGATACTCTCGTCAATTCTTTTTCCAATGGAATCGGTTCAGTTTTATCTAAAAATATATCTTCGGATGATGTTACCGAAGAATATACCGATGTTTCCATAAAATTAGCCAACAAAAAGATTTATCTTGAAAAGTATCGTGATATGCTGAAAAAAGCGGCTACCACAAAAGATATGCTGGAAATTCAGGAAAATATCCGTGAGCTTGAAGACGAAATTGATGTCGCGGAAGGAAGACTACGCTTTATTGATGACAGGGTAAACTACAGTACCTTAAATCTAAATTTATATAAAGAGAAAGTAAGAAGCTCTGCCACTTCAAAGATTGGTTTTGGAAGCCGTTTTGGTGATTCTGTCACAGAAGGATGGAACAGCTTTGTCACTTTTATTCTGGGAATCATCTCACTTTGGCCCTTCTTTTTACTGATTCCTGTATTTGTTTTTCTTTGGAGAAAATGGAGAGGCAGAAAGAAGAAATAATACCATCTTTTATTAATCTACAATAAAGTAACCCTATGAAGAATCTCTAATAATAAACTTGAGATTCCTCATTCTCAGAATGAGAAACTAGCATTTTCTATTATTAAAAAAGATAATTTAAGAGTTTTAAAGGAATTTATTTACCTAGCACAAACACAGCCGGAATTTTATGAAGCTCCGGCTTCTGCTTTTGCCAGTCCTTTATTGTCTTTGTTTTGATAAATTCTGTTTCCGGATCATTAATATTGGCAGCAATACAAAGTTTCGTATTAGGGGATAAAAATTTCACCAAATCTTCAAAAAGCTGATTATTCCTGTAAGGTGTTTCCATGAAAATTTGAGAATATCCGGTTTTCTGAACCAAGCTTTCCAGTTGCAGAATTTGTTTTTTCTTTTCACTTTTATCGATCGGAAGATAGCCGTTGAATGTAAATTCCTGACCGTTAAAACCACTTGAAATCAAAGCTAAAATTATTGAAGACGGTCCTGAAATCGGTATTACCCTTATATTTTTTTCATGACACCATTTTACCATTAAATTTCCCGGATCTGCAATACAAGGAAGTCCGGCTTCTGAAAGTAACCCAAAATCCTGTCCTTTCAGCATCAATTGCTGCGCTTCTTTGATGTCGGCATTTTCAGTGTATTTATCTAAAAGAAAAAGTTTAAGATCCGATTGCTTTTTCTCAGGAGCGAAAAACTTGACAACTTTTCTTGCCGTTTTTTCATTTTCTACAAAGAAGTAGTCGGTCTGCATAATATATTCTTTTATCACAGGTGAAAAATGTGTGATAGAAGTATTTTCTGAAAGGTAAGCAGGAAGTAAAAAAAGCATATATTGAATTAATGTAATAGTGATTTGTAAGTTATGATTGTAAATATAGATTTTCTGCAATCTTGTTGCAGCCTTTCTCCAATAGCTGAAAGACCTCTTCAAAATCTTTCATATCTCCCCAATATGGATCAGGAACTTCAGTATTTTTATGATCTTCCAATTCTTCTAAGAATAAGGATATTTTTTGTCTTTGTTCCTCATTTTTCGTTTTTGAGATAACATCTGCCAATACATCAATATCCATGCAGTAGATTTTATCAAAATTATCAAAATCTGCAGTTGTAATAGGTCTTGATCGTTGTTTAGAAATATCAATACGATGATTTGCCGCTGTTTTTATGGCTCTTTTATCCGGATGTTCCCCTTCATGCATAGAGATTGTACCTGCAGAATCCACTATCCAATCTTCAGGAAGTTTGGTTTTCATGATTCCTTCCGCTAAAGGACTTCTGCATATATTTCCCAAACATACCATTAGTATTTTCATGTATATTTTATTTTAAAAATCAAAAGATTTAATGATTAAAAAACTTTAATTTAGGCAAAACTAAACAAAAAATGAAGAATAGGTCATATTCTTCATTTTTTGTATTTAAATTAAATGATCTTAATGTTTAATTCTTTCGGTAAGTTCTTTAACGTATTTTTTGACTTCCTTATCGATTTTAGATACATCCTTTATCGTTTCACAGGCATACATTACCGTTGAATGGTCTTTTCCTCCCATTTCTTCCCCAATTTTTGTGAAAGTAGCATTGGTAAATTCTTTAGCAAAATACATCGCCAATTGTCTTGGAAGAGCGATCTCTCTCTTTCTTGTTTTAGATAAGAGCTGTTCTCTTTTGATTCCAAAATAATCGCATACTACTTCCTGAATGAAAGGAATATTGATCACTTTCTTTTGGTTAGCCGCGATCTTGCTGATTGTATCTTTTAATAGTTCTAAGCTTAAATCAGATTTATAGATCGTAGAGTATGCAATAACTGAATTGATAACTCCGATAAGCTCTCTTACATTTGTTTTTGCTTCCGCTGCAAGGAAATCAAGCATATCTCCTGTAAGAACGATACCGTCTCTGCTTAACTTGTCCTCAATTATTTTCTTACGGGTTTCTAAATCCGGAGACTTTATTTCTGCGGAAAGTCCCCATTTGAAACGGGAAACAATCCTGTCCTGAATATCCATAATATCTGCAGGGGCCTTATCAGAGGTAAGGATAATCTGTTTTCCGTTCTGATGCAGGTAATCAAAAATATGGAAGAAACTGTCTTGTGTTGCCGATTTTCCTGATAAGAACTGAATATCATCGATAATCAATACATCCACCATCTGATAGAAGTTAGCAAATTCCGTTTGCTTATGTGCTTTTGCAGCTGAGATAAACTGCTGAATAAATTTTTCAGAGGATAGATATAAAACCACCTTATCCGGAAACTGACTTTTTACTTCAAGTCCTACAGCCTGGCCTAAATGTGTTTTTCCCACTCCATAACCTCCATATAAAAACAAGGGATTAAAAGCTGTTGCACCTGGTCTTTTTGCAATAGATCTTGCCACTGTAGCAGCGAATTTATTGCTCTCTCCTTCTACATAATTTTCAAAAGAAAAATCAGATTTTAAGTTAGAATCTATATTTACTTTCTTAATTCCGGGAACAACAAAAGGATTCACTATGTTTGAAGAGAATCCCTGCGGCATAGTCTCTTGAACTTTTGGAGTAGGAACCGTTTTTCCTTTCATATTCATGGTAACCGGCTTTTCTAAACCAACCGGTTTATTTTCCATTACAGAATACCAAAGTTTTACACCTTTTCCTATATTTTTCTTCAGGGCAGCAGAAAGCAGGGACAGGTAATTATCCTCAATATATTCTTTGTAAAAATCACTCGGAACCATCAATGTAAGATTATTGTCAACCAAAGAAATTGGCTGTACTTTATCAAACAGTAAGTCGAAAGATTTTTCCAGTTTTTTAAGATCAGAATTATCTTCAGCCGCGTTAAGATTATCACGCATAAACTGAAGGCATTTCTGCCATATCATCATTAAATTTTCATCCATATTTATGCCCTGATTAATTCTTTGTTAGTATTATTTTTAGAAGGAAGACAAAGGTCCAATTTTTTATTTTTAAAAAAAAATATTGCAGGTATTGATTATTTAAAAATATATTTGTATGTATAATGTAGACCTAAAAATGATACACACAACACACTCAATACGAGTACGTTACGGAGAAACCGATCCTATGAAATATGTTTACTATGGAAACTATGCAGAGTACTTGGAACTGGGCAGAGTCGAATTATTTCGCAGTATAGGGATGTCATATAATGAGATTGAAAATCAAGGAATTTGGTTGCCGGTTTCTGAGTATAAAATTAAGTACTTGAAACCTGCTTTATACGATCAAAAATTAGAAATCCACACCTATCTGAAAAAGAAACCGGGAGTAAGGATAGAATTTGAATATGAAATTTACAATGAAGACCAGGTAAAATTAACAGAAGCTTCTACAACTCTCTTCTTTTTATCTGCTGAAACTAACAAAATTATTAAATGTCCTGACTTTCTAATGGACCTTATTAACAAAAATTGGGAAGAAAACAGTAAATATTAAAATTATTTCACGAAACGGTAAATTAAAATTTTAAAGTTTAATACTCATCCAAATAACAACAAATAAGAAAACAAAACAAAAAAACAAATAAAATAAACAGTTTTTAAGAAATTCTAAAATATTATTCATAATAAAAAATAATTTTAACAAAAACATTGTTAAAAAAAATGAAAATAAGTAAGTTTTTTATATTATATTTACATCACTAATTACTCAGAATACAAACAATTAAATATAAAAAACATGAAAAAGAATTTCTACACCCTGATCTTCTTAGGCTTATTCGCAACAGGCTTTTCACAGACAGGAAACGTCGGGATCAATACAACTACTCCTACAGCAACATTGGATGTAAATGGTAATCCAACAGATGTAACGAAAGTGGATGGATTTATTCCTCCAAGAATTACAGGTAATCAGCTAGCCGCTAAGGATTCTATGTATGGGACTAATCAAAATGGAACAATAGTATATGTTACCTCTTCAGTAACAACGCCTACTCCAAAAACGACGAACATTACATCTGCCGGGTATTATTTTTATGATTCTCTTAGTAGTACATGGAAATCATTAACTGGAAACTCAAGTTCAGGCACAGGTTCAGGTACAGCTCTGTATGCAATGAAGGACGGAGCATGGTCACTATTAAATTTAGGGATATCCGGAACTAACTGGAGTAAAATAAGTCTAACTTCCACTGACGTAAAAGCAGGGAATCAGGCATTATTAGTAAATGGAGTTTATACCGCACCGGAAGCAGGTCTGTATGAGGTAAATTATGAATTCCAATTAGAAGGTGGGGTTGATTTGAGCTTATTGGGAAGTAAAGTACTAGGTATTATAAAAAACGGAACCACTGTATATGAAACCAAGATATTCGATGCCGTGAGAGTTTCCATTTTAGGAGTGACTTTAGCTTCAGTTCCTGTAACTTCAAGTTCCTTAAATACAATGATTCAGCTAAATGCGGGAGAAACCGTTACATTTGCTGTTGAGACAGGTGGTGTCAATCTGGGATTATTAACTGATGGGAAAGCCAAGGTATCTGTAAGTAAAATCTCAAATTAATTATATTTTACATTAATATAAATATATAAGCAAAAAGCATCACTTTCAGGTGATGCTTTTTGCTTAATCATAGAAATAACCGTAGCAAAATATTTATTTCTACACAATTCTCAAAATAATACATTTTTGTATTGAAGATTCATAAAAAAGAAGTATATTTATCGCGTTTTTAATTCCTATATTTATTAGATTATGAAAAAAATTCTATACTCTTTATTAATGTTTGCTTCTGTGACCATATTTGCACAGAAAAACCCAAATGTAAAATTTGCTATCTGTAATGATGCTGTAGGAACTGTAAACCTGTTCAATGCGAAAAAAGTAATGGTACAAAGCACAACTCCTTATAAAGCAGCTGTCCTTCCTGCCAACTTAAAAAAATACAGTTATTTGGCTCAGAACGGATTGACAGAGGTAAAATACAAAAAAGATGTAGGTACCTTAGACTGGATGACACTCTCTGGATTGAATACACAATATCAACTTCCGGAAAATACTCCAGTAATTATTGAAGGATACGAATTCACTGATACTTCTACTAAAATTTATGCAGATATCATTAATAAAACTGAAGTAAAAGATTACAACGGTAAGAAAACATTATTTATCACTACTTTTGAAAAGTATTAATAAATAAAACTTATTTAATATACAAAGGTATCTCTCAATGGGATACCTTTTTTAATACTTATGGGTCCATTTCTTTTTGAGCTCATCATAGATTTTCTTTTCGGTAGCATTATTTCCGGGTTCATAAAATTTCAACTCTTTTATTTCTTCCGGAAGAAAGTCCTGGTCAACAAAATTACCCTCATAAGAATGAGCGTATTTATATTCTTTTCCATAATCTAAATCTTTCATGAGCTTTGTTGGGGCATTTCTTAAATGAAGAGGAACCGGCAAATTTCCGGTCTTCTTTACAAAAGCTAATGCATCATTTATCGCAGCATAAGCAGAATTACTTTTAGGAGAAACCGCCAGATAAATTGCTGTTTCACTTAAAATAATCCTTGCTTCGGGGTTTCCGATCACATTTACAGCCTGAAAACAATTATTAGCAATTACTAAAGCATTAGGGTTTGCCAAACCGATATCTTCGGAAGCCAAGATCAGCATTCTTCTTGCAATGAATTTAATATCCTCTCCACCTGCAATCATTCTGGCCAACCAATAAACCGCACCATTCGGGTCACTGCCCCGCATAGATTTTATAAATGCAGAAATGATATCATAATGCTGTTCACCGTTTTTATCATATAATGTCATTGTTTCCTGCAGAACAGCCATTACATCATCATTATGGATTTCTTTTTTTCCTGAGTTTTTAAACTGATTTAAAACCAGCTCTACCGAATTGATTAGTTTTCTCCCATCCCCTCCTGAATATTGTATAAAAGCTTGTTTATCCTTGATGATAAAATCTTCTCCTTCATCTTTATTATATCTTCCCAGTGCAATATCAATTAGTTCTTCAAGCTTTTCATAGCTTAAGGCTTTTAAAACATAGACCTGACTTCTTGAAAGCAGTGCCGAAACAACTTCGAAACTTGGATTTTCTGTTGTCGCACCAATTAGAACTATCCAGCCCTTTTCTACCGCGTGCAAAAGCGAATCCTGCTGAGATTTGTTAAATCTGTGTATTTCGTCAATAAATAAAATCGGAGATTTTCCGGAGAACAGATTTTGTTTTTTAGCGTCTTCAATAACGTCTCTTACATCCTTTACTCCTGAAGAAACAGCAGAAAGTTTAAAAAACTTACGTCCGGATTTTTCAGAAATGATCTCCGCCAATGTAGTTTTACCTGTTCCCGGTGGTCCCCAGAAAATAAGAGAATTCAGTGCATCATTCTCTATCATTTTTCTGATGGTTCCTTTTTCTCCGGTAAGATGCTCCTGTCCTAAAACATCTTCTAATGTTTTAGGTCTTAATTTTTCAGCTAATGGAATATTTTGATTCAATTTTCTAGATTTAATATAAATGTATGCTCAGAACAATACTATTTCTGTGATTTAAATGATCAGTCAGCAAATCGATAAACACCGGATTTTATCCGACAAACAGACATTTAAAGCTCCGAAACTTCTAACAAATTTAAACTAATTTTCAATTTTTTACGCTATTTTTGCAATGTTTTGAAACCTACATTCAATAAAATCATCACATTTCCACTGGTACTATTAATACGATTTTACCAATGGTTTATTTCGCCTTTACTTCCTAAAAACTGTCGTTATGAGCCTACCTGTTCACATTATATGGTAGAAGCATTACAGATTCATGGAATTTTCAAAGGCTTTTGGCTGGGAGCAAAACGGATTTCAAAATGCCATCCTTGGGGAGGAAGCGGATATGATCCTGTACCTCCAAAATGTAATCATTAATATAAAAACATCATTATAATGAGTAATGTATTCTTTAGAATTTATCTTGTGATTTTTGCTTTTTTAGCACAGAATCTTTTTTCACAAAATTATCCCGGCGGACTTTCTGATGCCATATTAAATGTAAATAATGAAAAAATAGCCGTAAAAGTATTTTCCACTACGGATGCTGAAACTTTCAAAGATTTTTCAAATAAAAAAAGTGATAATACGCTTGTTATTGTAAATTCAGCTAACCTGGAATCTAAAGGCGGTTGGGGAGCTTTTTATGATAGTTCATTGAATATGTTTAAAATGAGTGGCTACCAGTTTTTAGATAAAGACTTTAAGCCTGCGCAAAACAAAGAGGATTACAAATATTTAGCAAAAGTTCCGAAAGCAATACAGCCAACTGATCAGGTATCATTGGATACAGAATATAAAATCTGGGATCCTTCTACGGGAATACATTTAGGACCAATTACATTGCATTATTACAGCTTGATGTTCATTTTCGCCTTTGGTCTTGGATATCTTTTAATGACAAGAATGTTCACTATTGATCACATCAATCAAAAATATCTTGAGCCTCTTTTTACATGGACATTAATCGGAACTATTTTAGGTGCAAGATTAGGACACGTTATTTTTTATCAGCCGGAACTTTTTAAACAGGATTTCTGGAGTGTATTTTTACCTATCCAAACAAAGCCCGAATTCAAATTCACAGGCTTCTCAGGTCTTGCAAGCCATGGAGCAACTTTAGCATTAATTTTAACGACATTATATTATTCATATAAAATCATTAAGAAAAATCCTTTCTGGGTGTATGACAGGTTAGGAATTGTAGTAGCTTTGGGAGGTGCATTTGTAAGAATGGGGAATTTCTTTAATTCTGAAATTATTGGTAAACCTGTGGCTGCAAATTCTCCATTTGCTTTTCTTTTTCCTCAGATGAGTGATGAATACGGAGTGACTGTTCCTAGGTATCCTACCCAGTTATTTGAAGCAATAGGCTATGTACTTCTGTTTATTCTTTTATGGGTATTATATAGAAAAACAGACAAAAAATATCAGCAAGGCTGGTTATTCGGTTTATTCTTTATTATTCTTTGGGCCATAAGATTCTTCGTAGAATTTTTGAAAGAGCCTCAAGGAGATGAATTCATCCAGTTTGGCGGATTAAATACAGGTCAAATTCTTTCTATTCCTTTTATGATAGCAGGTGTGATCATCATGATTTATTCCAAAAAGTTCAGAATAACTGAGGCAGAAAATGCCAAACCTGAATAATTCTTTTTTGAAATATAATTTAAAAGTCACAATTTCTTTGTGACTTTTTTGTTGATGTATAAGAATGTAGTTTCTAATTCTTTTATCACATCAGAGGGCTGCATCGATTCTTTTGAATGCTTTTCAGCCGCGAAATCCGCAGATTTTCCATGCAGCCAGACTCCAAGGACAGCAGCATTTTCTGAAGAATATCCTTGAGCTAACAAGGATGTAATAATACCTGTCAAAATATCCCCACTCCCTCCTTTTGCCAATCCTGAATTTCCTGTAACGTTGTAAAAAACATTTCCTTCCGGGGTTATAACCTGAGTATGATGATCTTTTAATACAATACAAATCTTGAGTTCAATGGCTTTGTGCACAGCAAGATCAGATCTTTCGAAGGAGTCCTTTGTTTCCCCAAAAAGTCTTTCAAATTCTTTGGGATGAGGAGTAATGATCGAATTTTTAGGAACCAGATTTATATATGAAGAATCTTTAGAAATTATATTAAGTGCGTCTGCGTCTAAAATTACTGGTGAGGAATAATTTTTAAAAAAGTTCACCAAGCCTCCTTCTGTTTCCTGATGAGTCGCCAAACCAGGGCCTATTCCTAAAACAATATCCTGATCGATTTCAATATTTTCGATATAATTTTTTCCTCCTTCTATAAACATCGCTTCCGGAGAAGAAATCTGAAGAATATCATATCCACATTTCGGACTCAATGCAAAAACCAGTCCTGCTCCGCTTTTCAAAGCTGCTTTTACCGACAGAACGGCCGCTCCCATTTTACCATAGCTCCCTCCTATTATTCCTACTTTACCAAAACTTCCTTTATGCGAATATTCATTTCTGGGTTTAAATATTTTTTCGATCAGACCATCATCAATAGTAAAATTGCCGGTATCTGTTTCATTAATATATTGAGAATGAAGACCAATATCTAAAATCACAACTTTACCTGCATATTTTCCCGTTTCAGGATATAAAAAACTCCTTTTCCAGAATTGAAAACTTAATGTATAATCCGCTTTGAAAACAGCAGAATTCTCATCAATATTTTTATCCGCAAATAATCCCGAAGGAATATCTATTGAAATTTTTATGTTCTGTAAGGAATTCAGTTCATTAATAATTTTCATCTCTTCTCCCTCAACCTTTCTGGAAAGTCCTGTACCAAAAACAGCATCAATACAGATAGTCTGTTCAGGTATTCTTTCCTTTTGAAAATCTTTGAATTCTTTAATACTGATTCCTGAAAAATCTTTTAACTTTTTATAATTAATAGCTGCGTCCTGAGAAAAACTCCCTTTTACATCTTTTACAAAAACATCCACATCAAAGCCTTTTAAATAAAGTAATCTTGCAATAGCGAATCCATCTCCTCCGTTATTGCCGTTTCCGCAAAAAATTGTAAAACTTTTATGAATTTTGCAGTTTTCAGAAATCCAATACACGCAAGCTTGTGCGGCCCGTTCCATCAATTGTACGGAGGCAATAGGCTCATTGGCAATCGTAAATTCATCACATTTTCGAATTTTTTCTGCTGTAAAAATTTTCACTTAAAATGTTTTTCTTAAATTTAGTGAATATTATTCATTCAGGTAAGTTTTCGTAACAATTAAAAAAATATAAATATGGGATTTTTTAAAGAATTTAAAGAGTTTGCCGTTAAAGGGAACGTAGTAGATTTGGCTGTCGGGGTAATAATTGGCGGTGCTTTTGGTAAAATTGTCACTTCCTTGGTAGAGGATATTATTACGCCTGCTATTTTAACACCCACATTAGAAAAGTTAAATTTAAAAAACCTGGCTGATCTAGTGATTCCTGGTACAGCCATTAAGTACGGAATGTTCTTATCTTCTGCTATTTCCTTCATTGTGGTAGCGTTGGCTTTATTTCTTATGATTAAAGGAATCAACAAACTTAAAAAAGAAGCTCCGGCAGAAGCGCCTGCACCTGCGGGACCTACAGAAGACCAGAAATTATTAATGGAAATCAGAGACTTGCTAAAAGCAAAGAATTCATAAAAAAACGCCGCAAAATTTGCGGCGTTTTTATTTTAATATCTTTTTCTTTCTTACTGAATTTGCAGAATGCTTGAAATCTGCTCAGCCAAAGAAAGTCCTATTCTATCCTGAGCTTCCAAAGTAGATGCACCTGTATGCGGTGTCAAAGAAATCTTTGAGTGATTTAATATCTTTTTAGAAGGAGTCGGTTCGTTGATGAACACATCCAGTCCTGCAAATCTTACCTTTCCGGAATCTAAAGCCTCAATTAAAGCTTCTTCATCAATTACTCCTCCTCTTGAGCAATTGACGATAGCAACTCCGTCTTTCATCATTTCAAATTCGTTTTTACCAATCATATAACCGTCTTTTTGAGCCGGAACGTGAAGCGTGATAAAATCTGAATGTTTTAATACATCCTGTAATGGCTCAGTTTCGATATCTACATTAATAAACTGATTGTTATAGAATTTTACTTTAATGCTTGCCTTTCCTACATTATTATCCGCGGCAATTACTCTCATTCCAAGGCCTAAAGCAATTTTAGCAACCTCCTGACCAATTCTTCCCATTCCAACGATACCAATTGTTTTTCCTTTCAATTCGATACCTGCTGCATAAGCTTTTTTCAGACCTGCAAATTCAGTATCTCCCACTAAAGGCATTTTCCTGTTGGAATCCTGCAAAAACCTTGCTCCTGAAAACAAATGGGCAAAAACCAATTCCGCTACCGATTCAGACGATGCTGAAGGGGTATTGATTACATGAATCCCCTTTTCTCTGGCATATTCCACATCAATATTATCCATTCCTACGCCTCCTCTGCCAATAATCTCAATAGAAGGACAGTTATCTATAATATCTTTTCTTACCTGTGTTGCACTACGTACCAAAATCGTCTTGATCTGGTGTTCATTAATATAGTCTGCCAAAAACTCTTGTGCTACCTTTGTAGTAATCACCTCAAAACCTTTCTCCGTTAATGCATCAATTCCAGATTGATCTAAGCCATCGTTTGCTAAAACTTTCATAAATACTTTTAATTATTAAAAATTAAAAGATTTAAAAATCAAAAGAAAAAGCATGTACTTTTAATCGTTTAATCTTTAAATCTTTAATTATATTTTTTTAATCTTCTTTAAAAACTTCAATGGTGACCTGCTTTTCTACAAGGTCTGTGAATTTACCTTTATATCTTGTAGCTCTCACCAAGTGGTTATCTATCCAATGATAATTTCCTCCTCTAGGTTTTCCACACAGCACACTGTGATATTTAAAGCCATGCTTATCCAGCCAATCGATGGTAATTTGTTTCAGATTTTCAGTTCTTGAAGTGAAAAAACAAATCTGATGTCCCTCCTCATACCATCTGTTAATGGTTTCTAAGGCATCAGGAAAAGGTTCACAGGTAACCATTCTTTCCGGCTCTTCGTTGGGAACATCCTCTGTAATGGTTCCGTCGATATCAATTAGGTAATTCTTTACTCCGTCCTTCAGAATCGGACTCATGTGATCTTTGTATTCTAACTCCATTATGAAATTTTGTATCAACAAATTTATGACTTTTAAAACAAAAACCCTTTGTTAAAGTTCATTTAAATTAAATTTTTACTATAAAAAATATCCTTAAAAGAATAAATTAATAATTTTTCTCCCATTCTGTTATCACAGGTTAAAATTTTTCTATTCAAAAAAAATAAGGCTATCTTTAGAAGCTCATAGATAAATACACACTGATGACACAAAGAATTTTATCTTTACTTTTTGCTATAATCGGTTGGTTCTCGGTTATTACTCAATATTATTTGACGGTAAAAAACAGTCAGATTTCTTTTATGGAAACCATCATCAGATTTTTCAGTTATTTTACGATCCTTACCAACTTAATAGTTGCCATATATTTTACATTGCAGACTTTTAACGGATTACCAAAAAACAAAAAGCCAGGAACTCTGACTGCTATTACTATTTATATTCTCATTGTAGGATTGGTTTATCAGATTATTCTTCGCTCAACATGGAATCCTACAGGATTACAAAGACTTATAGATGAACTTTTGCATACCATAATTCCTGCTCTCGTGCTTATCTACTGGTGTCTGTATGAAAATAAAAACCACTTAACCTACAGGCAAATTCCGTCTTGGGCAATTTACCCTTTACTGTATCTTTTCTGTATTTTGATAAGGGGATATTTTTCAGACTTCTATCCTTATCCTTTTGTAAATGTGGTTGATCTTGGTTACTTGAAGGTTTTAATCAGTTGCTTCTGGATATTGGTTTTATTTGTAGTTTTATCAATGCTTTTTATCCGTATAGGAAAGAGTTTAAGCCGATAATTATGTTAATCTTATTTTCTTAGATTTCAAATTCTATGATGTTTTGTCAAAAATTTCCAAAATACATTTATTACACTTACATTTGTAGAAATGGAAGAATTGGTAGTTTTAGTAAATCCTGATGATCAAGTTTTAGGATTGATGGAAAAACAGCAGGCCCATATTAATGGGCTTTTGCATCGGGCTTTCTCTGTATTTTTATTTAATGATAAAGGTGAAATGCTTTTGCAGAAAAGAGCACCGGAAAAATATCATTCTCCAAACCAATGGACGAATGCAGTATGTTCGCACCCCAGAATTGGAGAAACTTATCTGGAAGGTGCACAGAGAAGACTAAAAGAAGAGCTCGGAATAGAGACGGATCTTTCTGAAAAATTCCATTTTATTTACAAAGCAGATGTAGGAGGAAATCTTTGGGAACATGAATTAGATCATGTTTTCACAGGCTTTTATAATTCAGATTTTGACCTTAACAAAGAAGAAGTAGAAGAAGTAAGATATATTTCTATGGAGGATCTGGATAAGGAAATAGCAGAAAAGCCGGAAACTTTCACCGAATGGTTTAAAATTATTTTAGAAGAATATAAATATCATTTTTAATGATGATCAGACATTCACTATTCATTATCTTGTTATTCCTGGGGCATTTTTTATCCGCTCAGAAGAAACAAACGTATGAAAATACCAACTATTCTATTAATTATCCTGAAGGATGGATAGCTATGAACGAGACAGATATTGTCAATATCTTCCCGACAAACCAGATCGGAGCGGTTACCATTTCTGAATATCACGATTTAGACTTACCCTCCACTGAAATTAAAAAATTCATCCTGGCTCTTTATAAATCCTCCGATGACGAAAATAAAGTAAAAAGCAATAAAAGTAAAAAAGGTTATACAGAGTATTTTTATGAATATTTTGACCCGAAAGAAAAGCTTTTCTGGATTACCAAAGTTTTTCAGAAGGACAAAGAAATATATCTTATTGCCATCAATTGCGGTGAAAAATACTGGAACGGAAATTATATGAGTCTTTTTAATGAGACTTTTAATAGTTTTAAAATAAAGAAATAGAAATTAAATATGAAGAAAACAGCATTGTACGACAAACACGTTTCTTTAGGAGCTAAAATCGTACCTTTTGCAGGTTTTGAAATGCCTGTACAATATTCCGGAGTAACGGAAGAACATTTTGCAGTAAGAGAAAAAGCAGGATTGTTTGATGTTTCTCACATGGGACAATTTTTCATTGAAGGTCCTGGTTCCAAAGATCTTTTGCAATTTGTAACCACAAACAATGTAGATGCTCTTGAAAACGGAAAAGCTCAATATTCTTGTCTTCCTAACGAAAACGGAGGAATCGTGGATGATCTTATTGTTTACAAAATGGAAAACGATAAATATTTTGTGGTTGTAAATGCTTCAAATATTGATAAAGACTGGAATCATATTTCAAAATACAATACTTTCGGAGCAAAAATGACCAATGCTTCAGACGATATGTCTTTACTTGCAGTTCAGGGTCCGAAAGCGACTGAGATCCTTCAAAAGCTTACAGACACCAATCTTTCTGAAATTCCTTACTATAATTTTACGGTAGGTTCTGTAGCAGGAGTTGACAACGTAATTATCTCAAATACAGGTTACACAGGAAGCGGTGGTTTCGAAATTTATTTCAACAACGAAGCTGCAGTAAAACTTTGGGATGCGATCATTGAAGCCGGAACCGAGGAAGGAATTATTCCTTGCGGATTGGCTGCAAGAGATACTTTAAGACTTGAAAAAGGATTCTGCCTTTACGGAAACGATATCGATGATACCACTTCTCCAATTGAAGCAGGTTTGGGTTGGATTACTAAATTCGATAAAGATTTTGTATCTAAAGAGACTTTTGCGAAACAAAAAGAAGAAGGAGTTACAAGAAAACTTGTTGGTTTTGAATTAACTGATAAAGGGGTTCCAAGACACGACTACCCTGTTGTAGATGCAGAAGGAAATGTAATCGGAAAAGTAACTTCCGGAACTCAGTCTCCAATGAAAAAAGTAGGTTTAGGGCTTGCTTATGTGGGTAAACCTCACTTCAAGCTAGGTTCTGAAATCTTTATTCAGGTAAGAAACAAAAATATTCCTGCAAAAGTGGTGAAAACTCCTTTTGTATAATCAGGAATAACGAAAATAAAAAACCGTCTTGCAATTTTACGAGACGGTTTTTTATTTTTATATCAAACGTTTTACTTTGGTATATGTTGAAAACAATAGTCGTTTCCAATTCGGGTATAATGTTTACACCTGGTTCCCGCTTTTGTTATACCCAAACATCGGTTTCCTTTATTAATCCCATTCACTCTTTTTGGTTGAGAAACAATTCCGTAAGTTGTCGCTGTTGGCGGATTACAAATTTTACACGGTTGCAATCCTTGCCCTAAAGCATCTTTTACACCTAGAGCTGATGAAACATTCTTTACCATACGACAAGATGATAAATGATATTTTGATCCTGATGGTGTTTTATAAACTGTTTGTCCACTTATACTAAATGAAATAAAAAGTAATATGGAAACTAAGTAACTCATTTAGCCATTCTAAAGAATTCCTGTAAAGCCGCTACATTATTCTTATCATTTCCTACAAAAATTCTGTCATCCGTAATAAATACAGGCCTTTTCAGAAAGGTATAATGATCCAATAACAATTCTTTAAAATCCTCTTCCGTTAAAGACTTTACATCCAGTTCTCTCAATTTGATCTGAGTAGATTTTTTGCTGAACAATGCTTCATAAGATTGGGTTTTTTCATGCATCTCTTCCAGTTCCTCTTTTGTGATTGGCTCTTTTTTGATCTCACGAAGTTCCCAATTTTTAAGGTTAAACTGAGCTAAAATTTTTCTACAGGTATCGCAGGTATTAAGATAAAATACTTTTTTCATTGTTAATTTAAATCTGTTATTAATTAAAATTCCACTTCTTTGAAATTTCCGTTTTCAAAAGTAGGATTTAATCCATGATTTTAAAAATTATTAAATACCTTTATTCAATCAAATTTTTAGTAGAAATGGAAAATAAACCGATAACTTTTCAATTTATTTCAGAACCTTCAGATGTAAACTACGGGGGAAATGTACATGGCGGAAGTGTAATGAAATGGATTGACCAGGCAGGCTATGCGTGTGCAACAACGTGGAGTGGAAATTATTCAGTAACTGTGTATGTTGGAGGGATCCGTTTCTATGAGCCTATCAAAATCGGGGAAATTGTAAAAGTGGAAGCGCAGGTAATTTACACTGGCTCATCCAGTATGCATATTTCGATCAATGTTTTTTCAAGAAATCTTAAACAACCGAATTTTGATAAGAAAACACATTGCATCATTGTTTTTGTAGCCGTTGATGAAAACGGCAAAAAGCTTCCCGTTCCCAAATGGATTCCCGAAACCGAAGATGAAAAACAAAAAGAACAATATGCAAAACGTCTTATGGAACTGAGAACGCAGATTGAAGATGAGATGAAACCTTTTTTATAATGGATAGAAAAGATTTCATAACATTATCTTCACTGGGATTTTTAGGATTGTATTCCTGTGGAATTTCTAATTTAAATATGAATAAAAGATCATTGGCAATTCAGTTGTACACAGTTCGTGACGCTATTTCTAAAAACCTTGAAAAAACGTTTGAAAAACTGGCAGAATTAGGATTTACAGAATTGGAAATCTATGGCTATAACGGAACTTTTTTCGGAAAGACTGCTATTGATTTTAAGAAAGTCCTCTCGGATAACGGCTTAAAAGTCATCAGCTCACATCATAGAACCGGAATTACCGACCAAGAAGATGGAACTCTTTTGAAAAATTGGGAGAAAACACTGGACGATTTGAATCGTATTGGTTCAAAATATGCAGTTTGTTCCTATCTTCCTGAAGCAGAAAGAACGCTTGAGAATTACCAAAAGCTTCCTGGAATTCTTGAAGATGCCGGACAAGTTTCAAAACAAAATGGAATTCAACTAGCTTATCACAATCATGATTTTGAATTTCTAAAAATGGATGAACAGCATAATTTTTATGATTTTATCCTGGAAAAAACGTCTTCAGATCTAGTTAAAATGGAACTGGATCTCTATTGGATTTCAAAAGCAGGCTTAGATCCCTTAGTTTATTTTGAAAAGTATCCGAAACGATTTCCATTATGGCATGTGAAAGACATGAAAGCCGGTACAAAAGACTTTGCTGAAATCGGAAATGGAATGATTGATTTTAAAAGGATTTTTGAAGCCAGAGAAAAAGCAGGACTGAACTATTGGTTCCTTGAACAGGACTCAAGTGATATAGATATTTTTGAAAGTATAAGAATCAGCAGAAAATATATTCTTGATCATTCTTATTTTAGATAGATTCAATTCCAAAATTACTAATTATGAAAGATTTATTAACCTTTTCTTGTTTACTGATCATTTCTTTGGTTAGCTCACAAACCCACCGGTATATTTATGAGCTTCAGTATAAGATGGATTCTACTGAGGCAGGATATGAAAAAGTGAATATGATTCTGGATATCACTCCGAAAGAAGTGAAGTTCTATGGGAAGGATCTTGCCACTACAGATTCTTTAAATAAAAAATTCGGAATGAACTCCAGCTATACTGATATGACAGGCCAGGTGGTGAAAAGAAAGATCAATTCCTTTGATAATGAAAACTTCATCAATATCAAAAACGGATATTATACATTTAAAACTACTGATAAAATCAATTGGACGATTGCTGATGAAACTAAAAAGATGGAAAATTACACTCTGCAAAAAGCAACAACAAAATTTGGTGGAAGAAACTGGACTGCATGGTTCTGTAAAGATATTCCATTTAATGAAGGGCCCTTTAAATTCCGTGGGTTACCCGGTTTGATCTTTGAATTATCTGATGCCAAGAAAAACTATATGTATACTCTTGTTAAAAGCAGAAAACTTGATAAGATCTACTCCACTTCAGACTTCCTGGAATCCAGCTTTGGTAACAAAGCAATCCCTATCAACGAAAAGCAAAAACATAAGCTGATTATGGAGTTTTATAATGATCCTTTCGCCTTTGAAAGAAATAATTTCAACAAGTCCAATAACGATCTTAGAATTAATATCAACGGAAAGGAAATTCATACTGTAGATGAGTTGATTACCCAAACCAAAAGTATGCAGGAGGTTATCAGAAAATATAACAACCCGATTGAAATAGATAAGGCGATGCATTATCCTATATATTAAAACAAATAACGATCATCCGTTTTTATCAATTTTTATTTTAGAGAAAGGGCAATATTAAATTTTTAGATTTTGGTAAATAGATTGACTAATTCTATTTATTGAACGGTTAAAGTCGATCTTTATTGATGTTGATATCCACATGGGGAATAAATATTTTATCTTGTAATCAGAATTCTTATATTTGCAGTATAAAAAAGGAAATGGTGTTCTTCCTTACCCAACCGCTTTCAGAAGCTGATGACGCCTGATAAAAGATTATTAACAATAATTGGATCAGGAAAATTATGTCAAAATATCAACGAACATTCAGTAGCAAAACAAAATTTCATACTAAATTTTTCTTTAGAAAGTTTCCGGCTTTGTCCTATATTTTGAAATGGCTTGGTATAAGTCTCATTATAGGTGCATTGATAGGATCTGCTTCTGCCGGCTTTTTGCAGTCTTTAGAATGGGCTACAAATTTCAGGGAAAAACATATCTGGCTGATTGCTTTTCTTCCGGTTGCCGGTTTTCTGGTCGGGCTTCTATATTATTATTTCGGAAAAGACGTTGAAGCAGGGAATAATCTATTGCTTGAGAACATACACAATCCTAAGGAAATTATTCCATTTAAGATGGGTCCTTTTGTGTATATTGGAACGATTATCACACACTTTTTCGGAGGTTCCGCAGGTCGTGAAGGAACGGCCCTCCAAATGGCAGGAGCAATTGCCGATCAATTGACCAACCCCTTTAAACTGGATCCGAGTGAAAGAAAAATTTTAATTATTTCTGCCATTGCAGCAGGTTTTGGATCTGTTTTCGGAACACCTTTAGCCGGAGCTGTTTTCGGACTTGAAGTTTTCCTGACCGGAAGAATTCGTTATAATGCTATTTTTCCCGCCTTTATATCTGCGATTTTAGCGGATTGGGTAACTACTCTCTGGAATGTACAACATACCCATTATCATATCAATTTTATCCCAAAACTTGAATTGCTTCCTTTTCTATATAGTATTTTAGCAGGAATTGCTTTTGGAGTTTGTGCTGCAACTTTCAGCAAACTGATTCACTGGACCAGTTCGGTTTTAAAATCTAAAATCCAATATCCTCCCTTTCGTCCGGTTATCGGGGGAATCGTTGTGGCTATTGCGGTTTTTGCAATGGGAACCACAAGATATATCGGTTTGGGAATTCCTACGATTATAGAATCTTTTGAAAAGCAGCTTCCATTATATGATTTTGCTTTAAAAATGATATTTACCATTGTTACGCTTTCGGCAGGCTTCAAAGGAGGCGAAGTAACCCCTTTATTCTTTATTGGTGCTACTTTGGGAAGTGCTTTGGCATTATTCATTCCGCTTCCTTTCGGTTTATTGGCAGGAATGGGGTTTGTAGCTGTTTTTGCGGGAGCTACCAACACTCCACTCGCCTGTATGCTTATGGGAATTGAGTTATTTGGAGCCGAATGCGGAATTTACGTCGCCATTGCCTGTGTTGTCTCTTATTTATTTTCCGGAAACAACAGTATTTATACGAAACAAAAAATCGGAGAAGCAAAAAACAGAAGATTTGATAGCCTTAAAAATAAAAGTTTTTCTGATTTATAGGATTGCTGTTTATTTCATACCTTTAAACTATGTTTGATTACAGATTAAAAGTTTTTCACACCGTAGCTTCCCGATCTAGTTTTACAAAGGCTTCGGAGGAGCTGAATATTTCCCAGCCAGCGGTAACCAAACATATCAAAGAAATCGAAAATCAGCTGAACACCAAACTATTTGACAGAAAAGGTACCAGTATCCAACTGACACAAAGCGGCAAAATTTTATTTGAATATGCTGAAAAAATCAGAAATATTTACCGTGATCTTGAATTTGAAATTAATCAGATCAATCAACAACATAAAGGAAAACTGATTATTGGCGCAAGTACTACCATTGCACAGTACATTTTACCTGAAATTCTGGCTAAGTTCAATTCCTATTACAAAGACATTAAAATTGAACTGATCACCCATAATACGCAAATTATTTCTGATCTTTTAAAAGAAGGAAAAATTGACTTGGGTATTATCGAAGGCGAATCCCAATCCAATTATTTTGATTATCAGATATTCAAAGCTGATGAAATTGTCTTGGTGGCAAAAGCCAATCATTCATTAGCCAATAAGACACTGAATATAAAAGATTTATATGATTTAGAATTAATTTTTAGAGAGCTAGGTTCAGGTTCTCTAGAGTTTATCCAGAATCGTTTGAAAGAAAAAGGACTTTCCATTGATGAATTGAATATTGTGATGCAGCTTGGAAGCAGTGAAAGCATAAAAAACTACCTTTTACATTCAGATTCGTTGGCTTTTTTATCCATCAGTACAGTTTTAAATGAATTGAAAAATAATCAGTTGAGTATTATCGATATTAAAAACTTCAGCATCGAAAGAAATTTCCATTTTATTCTTCCAAAAGGCGAACAGTCCGGATTGATTAAATTGTTTTTAAAGTTCATTAATTATAACTAAAAGTTATCTTTCATAACAAAATACGATTTACTTTGTAATGTTAATTTGTAGAATTTTGAACCATCAATTTAAAATTTTACAAAATGAAAGATTTCATTCTGAATGGAAAATCTAAAAAACTTATTTTCATTGTATTGGCAGCAATCTGTTTAACACCCTTTATTTCTTCTCCCATCGCATTGATTTTAGGTTTTATTTTAGCAGTTTGCATTGGAAATCCTTTCGAGAAAAGCTTACATCAGTATATTCATTTATTATTGCAAATTTCAATTGTAGGATTAGGTTTCGGGTTAAAACTTAATGAGGCATTAGAAGCCGGCAAATCAGGATTGATATTGACGGTTATCAGTATTTTTACCATAATGATCTTAGGATATTTCATTGGAAAAGCTTTAAAACTGGAAAGACCATTATCTTATCTGATTTCCGTAGGAACTGCCATTTGTGGCGGAAGCGCGATTGCGGCTACTTCACCGATTATTAAACCAAATACAAAGCAGATTTCATTGGCTTTAGCCATTATTTTTACTCTAAATTCCATTGCATTATTTATCTATCCCATAATTGGGCATTTTCTGAACCTTACACAGCAACAATTTGGCTTATGGTGCGCCGTTGGAATTCATGATACGAGTTCTGTAGTCGGTGCTGCAAGTAAATATGGGAACGAAGCCTTGAAAATTGCAACAACAGTGAAATTAGCCCGTGCTTTATGGATTATCCCTGTTTCTTTGGTCACCATGTTTATTTTTAAGAATAAGGAATCAAAAATTAAAATTCCGTGGTTTATCGGATATTTTATTCTGGTAATTTTACTGAATACTTATTTTCCTCTTTTTAATCAGTTAAGTTCAGGAATCACCTTATTAGCTAAATCAGGTTTGAATCTGACATTATTTTTTATCGGTTCTACCTTATCGATCCAAACGTTAAAAACAATAGGATCAAAACCTTTGGCTTTGGCTATTTTTCTTTGGGGCTTTATAAGCATTGGCAGCCTTCTGTTTATTCTGAACTTTGACTAAATTTTCCCAAAACTCACATAAACTGACCTGATTTTAATGATTATTGAGTTCTTTTTGAGGTTTCGGCGGCGGCTTTGCCGCCGCCAAAACCTCAAAAAAGAACATATATTTAGAATAACAAATTCTTCGCTCCACTACAAAGAATGACAAGAAATTTATCAATTACAAAAGCCTTTTGAAATTCAAAAGGCTTTTGCGTATTAAATGTGGAAATGTTTATTTCAAATGAAATATTCTTTATTAAATTTCAGATCCGCAGGTATAAACTTGTGGACATGCCATATACTGTACGCAATACCACGGTCCTGTTACTGATCCTGAGCAGCTGCATCCACAAAGAGATAAATCCGGATTTCCGCTTATTCCTCCCTGAATGTTTTTAAGATCTTGTTTTTGTAATTTCTTCGCGTTTTTTAAAAAGTTGTTTTGCATTGTGATTTAGTTTTAAGGTTTGTACTATTTATGATTTATTGTTTTCTAAAGTTAAACAAATATTAATTATCCACAACATAATTTAATATTAAATTTCATAATCTGTTTATTTAATAGTGTTTATTAGATCGATAACGGAAAATATCAGTCAAATATTTCTTAAACACTTATAATTATTCTGTAAAATCCAGGTCTTTGCCATGTGTTTCTGAGATCGTCAGAGAAGCGTAAAAAGCCAATCCGAATACAATCACTCCTAAAAGGGCAGCACTTACAATTACTGAAAAATCTTTCTTGAAAAAATCAAAAACAAAAATCATTACAGGAACCAAGCCCCGAACCATATTCGGAACTGTTGTTGTCGCTGTATTTCTGATATTGGTACCAAACTGCTCTGCAGCCAGCGTCACAAACATTGCCCAATATCCTGTTCCTAACCCTAACCATACACAGAAAATATAGTATTTTGATTCTGTATTCGTATGTCCAAAAAGCATAATAGCTACTCCAACAATTGTAAAAACCAGCATATAGAAAATGGCCATTTTCCTGGATTTTAAAGCATGGGAAATAAAACCGCTCATCAAATCGCCGACAGAAATCCCCACATAAGCCCACATAATTGCTTTTCCAGGATTGAGGTCCTTAATGCCTAATTCAGGAGCAAACTGATTGGCTAAAACTGCTAGAATCCCAATGCAATACCAAGTCGGTAATCCCACTGCAATACATTTTAAATATCGTATCAGCCGATCTTTATTTGTAAAAAGGGAAAAAAAATTTCCTTTGGAAACAGATTCATGTTCCATATTTTTATAAATCCCGGATTCGGACACACTGATTCTCAGAAACAAAAGCAAAATTCCCAAAATTCCTCCGATGATGTAAGAAATATTCCAACCACCGGCCAGTTCTACAGTTAATTGGGCCACAACAGCACCCATTAATCCAAAACCTGCCACTACGGAGGTTCCTATTGCTCTTAAATTCTTCGGTAAACTTTCAGAAACCAGTGTAATTCCCGCTCCAAGCTCTCCTGCCAACCCAATTCCCGCAATAAATCTTAAAGCCGCATATTGATATACTAAATGCTCTTGCGGAAAGTAAGGTAAAAATCCACAGGCAATATTAGCTAAGGAATACACTAAGATTGATCCGAATAAAACTGACAATCTTCCTTTTTTATCTCCAAAGATCCCCCAGATAATACCTCCGAGAAGCAAACCTGTCATCTGGCAATTAAGAATAAAGGTTCCGTCAATATCCGGATTCAAACCTAAAGCTTTCAAACTCGGAATTCTTACGATTCCGAATAAAAGCAGGTCGTAGATATCTACGAAGTATCCTAAAGCGGCAATAATAACAGGAATAGAAAAGATGTACTTCAATTTTGAAGACAAGGAAAGCTCTTGCATATGGAGTTTATATATTTCGTTAAAAATAAAAAACCTTTCAATTTCTTGAAAGGTTTTTATAAAATATCTTTTTTAGAGTATTATCTCGCAATATTCACAGCTCTCGTTTCTCTGATTACTGTTACTTTTACCTGTCCGGGATACGTTAATTCGTTCTGGATTTTTTCTGAAATATCATAAGATAATTGAGAAGCAACCTCGTCATTTACTTTTCCGCTTTCTACCATTACTCTCAATTCTCTACCTGCCTGGATTGCATATGCTGATGAAACCCCATCAAAGCTTAATGCTGCAGATTCAAGATCTTTCAATCTCTGGATATAAGATTCCAAAACCTGACGTCTTGCTCCCGGTCTTGCTCCGGAAATAGCATCAGCAACCTGAATGATCGGTGACAATAGAGAAGTCATTTCAACTTCATCGTGGTGAGCTCCGATTGCGTTTACAACTTCTGCATTTTCACCATATTTTTCTGCCCATTGCATTCCTAATAAAGCGTGTGGAAGCTCAGATTCCTGCTCAGGAACTTTACCGATATCGTGTAACAGACCTGCTCTTTTAGCTAGTTTTACATTTAATCCTAATTCAGCGGCCATTGTTGCAGCAATATTTGCTACCTCTCTTGAGTGCTGTAATAAGTTTTGACCATAAGAAGAACGGTATTTCATTCTACCTACGATTTTAATCAATTCCGGATGTAATCCGTGGATTCCTAAATCAATAATTGTTCTTTTACCTACTTCTATAATCTCTTCTTCGATTTGTTTTTTGGTTTTCTCTACAACCTCTTCAATTCTTGCAGGGTGAATTCTGCCATCTGTAACCAATCTGTGAAGTGATAATCTTGCAATTTCTCTTCTTACCGGATCGAAGCATGAAAGAAGAATAGCTTCAGGGGTATCATCTACAATAATTTCTACACCTGTAACAGCTTCTAAAGCACGGATATTTCTACCTTCTCTACCGATAATTCTACCTTTTACTTCATCAGATTCAATATTGAAAACAGATACTGAATTTTCAATGGCCTGTTCCGTACCGATTCTTTGGATGGTCTGAATAACGATTTTTCTCGCTTCATTTTTAGCATTCAGCTGAGCTTCTTCCATGATACTCTGCACATGTGCCTGAGCTCTGGTTTTTGCTTCAGCTCTCATGGTTTCTACCAATTCTGCTTTAGCCTCATCTGCTGTATAGTTAGCAATCTTTTCAAGGATCTCTACTTTCTTAGCAGTCGCTATATCTAATTCCTGCTGCTTTCTTTCTAAAATTTCTGTTTTCTTAGAATAATCAGCAATTTGCTTATCCAGATCTTTTTCAAGTTTTCCTGTCTTGCTAAGCTCGTCATTTAACTTGTTTTCCTTGTCTTTAATTCTTTTTTCAATTTCCTGCATTTTCTTTTCACGAGACTGGATATCGGCATCATGCTGAGACTTCAGTTCCAAGAATTTTTCTTTAGCCTGAAGGTTTTTTTCTTTCTTTATGGATTCAGCTTGTACATTAGCTTTTTCTATAAGGTTTTCGGCATTCTTCTTTGCATCATCTATAATAAATTTTGCCTTAGTATTTAATGAGCTTTTGGAAAAAAACATTCCTATTACTGCACCTATTACTAAGCAAATCACGCCTATAATAATAGCGGTTGTTGTCATATATATTGAGTTTTAATTGTCATATTTCATAAATAAAAAAAGCCTACAATAATTCAGAGATTGAGAGTAAACTCCTAATCAACACGATTTGAACTGATTTCCATTGTCTGTAATCCGGACGAACCGGCGCGCCATTCAACGGACATTTGTTCGGTAATTGTTTAGCGTTGAGTTTACCTTTAATGTGTTAGAATTATTGTAGGCAGTCTTTTGGAAAGGTTTATTTTCCAATTTCATTCAGCGATTGATTAATTTTGCTTAATCTTTCGTTGGTAGAATTTATATTTTTTTCGTAGTTCATAGACACTACTTCGGCATTGGTTCCTAATTTAAGGGCACACATTGCCAAAGCATCCTGCTTGTCTCTTACATCGAAATTTTGTTCAAAATCTTTAATCATATTCTCTATCTGCTTCCCCACTTTACGCAAAGTCTCTTCCTCTGCTGCGGGTACATTCAGCGGATACACTCTTCCTGCAATGTTTATGGTTATTCTCCTTACCTCCATTATAATCCACTGTTTTGAAGCTGAGCAATACAGAAATCAATTTCTTTTACCAATCTGTTGATATGGTTTTTCATTAATCTATTGTGTTCAGGATTTCCTGATATTGCCGAATAGAGCTTTATATTTTTCTGTTCTTCTGCTAATACCTGATTTTTTTTTCTTTCTTCATCATATTTCCTCTGCAACTCTTTATTTTCAATGCTTAGTTCCGATAATTTTTCAGTAAGATTATTGTAATTCTTTTGTAAATTTATAATCTTTTTTTCTAATTCTGAAAAATTGGTTTCTAACTCTTGAAGCATTTCAGGTTTTGTATATTCTAACTAATAGCAAAAATAGCAAAATATTAATATTAACAAAAATAAAAGTCTCTATATTTTGAGTTTAATACAAAAAAAGGAGACACAAAGCGTATCTCCTCAATATTTATTTAAATATTTTTTTTATTCAAACTTCAATACAAACATGATAGCTCTTGTTTGTAAAGTCGATATAGCTGCTGCCCAATAGGGAGGAGTTGTTGCGTTATCTGCAACCATTTCATTATTCATAAAGAAAGTTCCTCTGATTCCCGGTGTTAATTTAAATTTATTAAAGTAAAACTGGATACCCATTTCGGCAGACCATGCAAAATTATGCGTTGTAGACCTGAAAACCTGCTGCATATTATCATCCGTAGAACTTGAATTAGACTGTAAGTTTACTACATAATTTACCCCTGCTGCAATATATGGTCTGGAGTTGTACCACCTGTGTCCGTGAAGTTCCAGCAATACAGGAATATCAAGTAAGGTAGATTTTACTTCTCTGTTTCTATCTTTATCAGAAAGCGGTATAGGAATGAAGGGATCATTGGTTAATGTTCCGTTTTGATATTGATCATTAAATTGAGTATTAAACATTAGCTTTCTTTGGGCAAACTGTAACCCCGGCTCCATTCTTAGATCTAAATAATCATTAAGTCTCCATTTTGCGATAAGACCAGCTCCAAAACTAGTACTTTCCTTGGATGTAACAAGGTTCTGGTTGCCATAGGTTCCGTATCTTGGATTAAGTACTATACGGTAATCCAGCATATTGCCATTCAAATAGAATCCCCAACTGAACTTTTGCTCGTCAAAGTCTTCCAACTTATCCATTCTATTTCGGGTTTTGAAGAATTGTGCATTTGCCAAAACTGCAATATTTACTGACGCTAAAACCAGTGCTCTTAATAAAAATTTATTCATAGGTTACTTTGTTGCTTTATAAATTGTGGCTATACCTAAACTTAGTTTTTTATATTCAACTTTTTTAAATCCTGTATCTAAAAGAATTTGCCTCATCTTTTCCCCGAAAGGAAAAGCGTTTACAGAATCCGGAAGGTATGTATATGCCCTATTATCTTTTGAAACCAGTCTGCCTATTGCAGGTAATATATTTTTAAAGTAAAACATATATAATGGCCCTAAGAACCCCTCAACCTTTGAAAACTCCAGTATATAAACACTCTTGTTATCTTTAACTACTCTTCTTAATTCTGCTAACCCTTTGGTAAGGTTTTCAAAATTCCTTACTCCAAATGCAACGGAAACAGCATCAAATCTATTGTCCTCGAAAGGTAAATTTTCTGCATCTCCTTTTTGCATTGAAATTTTGCCGTCTAAATTAAGTTTTTTTATTTTAATAACGCCAACATTTAACATTTGTTGCGATAAATCTAAACCAATTACTTTGGAACCTGTTCCTTTTTCTATGGTAATTGCTAAATCTCCCGTTCCTGTAGCCACATCCAACACTTCCTGCGGACGATCATTTTTCATCCATTTCACCAAAGTATTTCTCCATAAAACATCAATTTTCAGAGATAAAACACGATTCAGGAGATCATATTTTGGTGCAATATTGTCGAACATATCCTCTACCTGGCTTTTCTTTGTAGCCTCAGAATTGTAGGGAGTAACTTGGTTGATATCTTTTGTCAAAACTTAAAACTTGTAATATTCTTTATAATAATTAAGGTAATCCTGCTTTCTGAAAATTTTCGATCTGGATTCTACCTGCTGGATGTTTTTGATAATTTTATCATAATCTTCATCTACATTATAATAAAAATCTTCGGTATACAGCCTGTTGAAGCGTCTTGCTCCTCCATAATATGCTTTCCCGTCGATCATCGTCTTATCAAGAGCCAAAAGTAATGAATCTTTTTTAAGATTGTACCCATAATATTGATCATTCACATAATAATCCTGATGAGCGATATTAATCAGTCCACGGATTTTATTCACTTCAAACGCAGAATCGTAAAGTAATTTTTTATTTTGATCGAAAACTTTAATCGAATTTTTTCCTTGATTTAAATCTACATGCACAAACTGTCCGCCTGCCACAATTCCTTCGGAACCATTATTAATCTTATAATAATAAGTATTGGGTGTAGGGTTATCTACCACATAATAATTCTTCTTTGCTAAAAAAAGAAAGTAGATCCCAAAGGCAATGATAAACACCGCAACTGCAATAAGTAAGCCTTTTAAGGACGAATTGTTTTTCATAGATTGTAAAGTACAATTTTTGCAAATTTAATAATATTTTTAATTCTCTGTTATTAATATTAATTATTAACTTTGCATCTTTAAAAAAAATCATATAAACGAATGCCGAATACGATCATTATTGGTTCTGGATCTTATCTTCCCAGTAGAATTATTGGAAGGGATTATTTTCTAGATTCAGAGTTTTATACAGAAGACGGGGTAAAGATTGACAAACCTGCTGAAGAAACTATTGCGAAATTTGTAGAAATTACAGAAATAGAAAACAGGAGATTCATAGAAGATGATCTTTCAAATTCACAAATCGGTTATGAAGCTGCAAAGATTGCCATTGCAGATGCAAAAATAGATCAGGAAGAATTAGATTATATCATCTACGCAAGTAATTTCGGGGAAGTTACGGTACACGGATATGCTGACTTCATGCCGACAATGGCTGCAAGAGTAAAAAACAAACTGGGCATTAAAAACAGAAAGTGTGTTACTTACGATATGCTTTTCGGATGCCCGGGATGGGTAGAAGCAATGATTTTGGCTAATACTTTAATAAAAGCAGGATCAGCAAAAACTATCTTGGTAATCGGAGGAGAAACTTTAAGCAGAGTAACCGATCCATCTGACCGAAACAGAATGATCTTCGCTGACGGAGCCGGAGCTGTTGTGGTAAAAGCTACCGATGAAGAAAATGTAGGAATCATCGCTCACAACACAATCTGTGACAATGGTATCGAACTTGATTATCTGGCAAACGGACCTTCTATCAATAAAGATGCAGACCAAACCCGTTTATTTGTAAGAATGCAGGGAAGAAAGATTTATGAGTACGCTCTTAAAAACGTTCCTGCAGCTATTAAAGAAACAATTGAGGATGCAGGTCTTTCTATTGAAGACATCAACAAAATCTTAATTCACCAGGCAAATGCCAAGATGGATTATGCAATGATCGAAAGGCTTCATAAACTTTATAACGTGAAAGATTATGACCATTCTATATCCCCAATGACGATCCAGGACTTTGGAAATTCATCTGTTGCAACAATTCCTACCATGTATGATTTAATAGTTAAAGGAAAAATGGAGGGTCAAACGTTTAAAGAAAAAGGTAACATTGTGATGACTTCGGTAGGTGCCGGAATGAACATCAATGCTATCGTTTATAGATTTCCTTAATATTATTTAATTTAAAATATAGAAAAGCACAGGGAAACTATTCTTTGTGCTTTTTACATTTAATTATGCAGAGAAATTTTTTAATTATTGCCGCTATCTTTTTATTCCTGGAGATATACATCTATCAGGCTATAAAAACACTGACAGATAACTCCTGGATAAGAACAGGTTACTGGGTAATTTCTTTAATTATTTATGGCATTTTTGCCTATGAGGTCACCCATTTCAGCAGAGCCGACAGAAGTACGGCAAGAGCCCAAATCATGATCTCATTATTTTTAGTTTTTATCCTTCCTAAAATCTTTGTCGTTCTGTTTTTATTAATTGACGATATTTTCAGAACCGGAGGCTATCTAATAGGCTTAACACAATCTAACAGTGAAAACTTTTTTCCGGAAAGAAGAAAATTCCTGAGTTTGGCAGGATTAGGATTAGGAGGCGTCCTATCTGCTTTATTTATTGACGGAATTACCTTTGGAAAATACCGCCATAAAGTAAGAAGAGTAAGAATGAACTTCTCCAATCTTCCTAAAAGCTTTAAAGGATATAAAATCGTACAGATTTCAGACGTTCACAGCGGAAGTTTTTCTGATCCAAGCAAATTGGAACATGCTATCAACTTAATTAATGAACAAAATCCGGATCTGGTTTTATTTACAGGAGATATGGTGAATAATGTTGCAGAAGAGTTTAAACCATTTATTCCCTTATTTTCAAAAATCAAAGCAAAAGATGGAAAGTTTGCAGTACTGGGCAACCATGATTACGGAGATTATGTAAACTGGAAATCAGCAGAGGCAAAAAAGAAAAATCTGGAAACACTGATTGACTATGAAAGACAAGCCGGTTTTGATATGCTTCGAAATGAGCACCGGATCATTGAGAAAAATGGTGAAAAATTATATATTCTAGGCGTTGAAAACTGGGGGTTAAAACCTTTTCCGCAATTCGGAAGACTGGATGACGCCTTAAAAGACGTACCAGAATCAGCAACAAAAATTTTAATGAGCCATGATCCTACCCATTTCGATTATGTGGTAAAAAAGCACCCTAACAATATTCATTTGACACTTTCCGGTCATACGCACGGAATGCAGTTTGGATTAGATTTAAAAAACGTGAAATGGTCCCCTGTTCAATACCGTTACCCAAAATGGGCAGATTTATATGAAAGCGAAGGAAAAATGCTTTATGTAAACAGAGGCTTCGGAGTATTAGGTTATCCGGGAAGAGTTGGAGTTTTACCTGAAATTACACTTTTTGAATTAGCTTAATTTAAATAAGCTGCGGTTGATTTAAAGATACTTTTCAGAGAATATTTCAATAAGTGTTTTTGAATCAATCGCTTCTTTGTCCAACGTTGTTAGAACTTCACGAACTTTAGGATATTCGTCCACAAATTCAAGGCTTTCGATTTCATTTAATCCAAAACCATTCATTATTTCTCTGAAGAAATTTTCATCTACACCCCAATATTTTATATATTTACTTTCGTCAATAAATATTTCGACCAAATTTTCATCATCATTATAAATCAATCCAAAGCTGATAAAAGCATCTTGTGTTATTTCTTTTTTATATTGACAAACAAATTCTAATATTCCGCCTTTCTCCTCATAATTTCCATAATTAAGATCAAAGTCAATGTGTCCAAATAAAACAGCAGTTACATCAGGCAGTGTCTCCGATAATGCTAAAACTAAATTCCATAGATTAGAATTATCAATATTTATTTCAGCAAAAAAATTGAATCCAATTAATTCATTTTCAGGATTATTTTCATTAAGCTTCAAAGTATATCCCTGAACAATATTGGCAACTTTACTTTCTTCCCATCTTTTTGAGACAGAGGGATTGTTAGGAATTTCATCTTGATTTAAAAATCTTATAGTTTTGGGTAATTCTAAAGTTAGTTTCATAGTTAAAAAATATAATCCTTCATACGCGAAGTAGCCATCTCCTTCTCGTTGATCCAGGTAAGAAGGGCATCTAGTTTGTCCTCCATTTTTTTGCCCGAATTCAGCCTTCTGTAAAACGGGATATCAAATGGGTATTTACCAAAATCGGTAAACTGCCAGGAATTAAGATAGATCAAGACAAAATCATCATTTTTCAACGTTTCAAAAACCATATTCTGATAATACTTCATGGGTAATATCTGAAATACAAAATCATTATATGGCAACTGACTGTAAGGAGAGATGCTTTCCGGAACAATACTTAATCCGTCTTCTTCGGTAATTTCCGTATCTCTTTTCAAGCGTTTAAAAGGGAAGAGAATATTGGCATTATCAATATTGGAAACATAATTAAATTCCAATAATTTCAAACTTTCCTGAGACAGCTTAACCTCTTTTTGGCGAATTCCCCTGATCTGTTTTTCTAAAAAATCCTGAGTGAATTTCTTTACATCTTCAATCTCATGAACAGTAGAATTTTTATTATAAAAAGCAATTTCATGCCCTTTGGATGAAATTGCTTTTATTATATTTTGCAGTTTTTCAACAATAGAAATTTCAATAAAAAAACTCGCCTTTACATCATGAAGATCCAAAATCCTGAGAATAGCTTTTGTATTATCTTCTGTAATTTTTGACCTCTCTACATCAGAAATCTGAATACTGTTTCTCGTTTCAGCTTCTATATTTACGATGTTAAAAGTCAATAAAATCATTTAAAGTAAAGTTTATATAAAATTTATATTTATTTAATAATCAGATGTTAAAAAACAATTTATTTAAAGTTAAATTTAAGTAATTAATTTTTACCTAATTTTACTTTTAAATTTTTGATCATATCTTTTGACATCTCAGAAATTCCGAAATCATAAGTCAGTCCCCAATCTTTTTTCGCTACGGAATCATCAATCGAAGCCGGCCAGGAATCTGCAATCTGCTGTCTGAAATCTGGTTGATAATCGATTTCAAAACCTGGAATTTCTTTCTTGATTTCTTCTGCCAATTCTTTTGGAGTAAATGACATTCCGCCCAAATTATATGATGAACGAACGGTAAGACTTTCTGACGGAGCTTCCATCAATTTCAATGTTGCGTTGATGGCATCATCCATATACAGCATCGGCATTCCAGTATTTTCAGAAATGAAGCTTGTATATTTTCCTTCTTCAATGGCTTCGTAGAAAATCTCAACTGCATAATCGGTAGTTCCTCCCCCTGCAGGAGTTTTCCATGAAATCAGTCCCGGATATCTGATACTTCTTACATCTACTCCATGCTTATCAAAATAATATTCGCACCATTTCTCACCCGCCATTTTAGAGATCCCGTAGACAGTGGTAGGATTCAGCACCACATCCTGCCCTACATTTTCTTTAGGAATTCCTTTTCCAAATACCGCGATAGAACTCGGCCAGAAAATCTTTTTAATTAGCCCTTCTTTTGCCATTTCACAAAAATGAAGAAGAGGCTCAAGATTTAGTTTCCATGCAAAAATTGGCTGCTTTTCTGAAGTTCCGGACAACAATGAGGCCAAATGATAAACGGTAGTAATTTCATAATCTTTGATGACCTGCCTTACCAGTTGAGTATTGGTAACATCCATTCTTTCATAATGACCTGCAGATGTAATTCCTTTTTGCCATCTGTCCAGCCCGGAAGCAACTACATTATCTGCCCCGTGAATTTCAACAAGCCTGTTCGTAAGTTCGGTGCCGATTTGTCCCAAAGCACCTGTAATCAGTATTCTTTCCGTATAGGATTCCATTTTACTTAATAATTAGTTGATTTGAGCAAAAATAAATATTTTCAACCCTATCTTAAAACAAAATTGTAAATTCGGATATAAAATTTGCAAATGAAAAGGATTGCCATAGTATTTATTCTGTTTTCTTTCTCTGTTTCAGCACAATACACAGACATCAACATTATAAAAGAGGTTAAAGTAAAAAATAAAGGAGTGGTTGTTTCTGCTCATCCTCTCGCAAGTGAGGCCGGAGCAAAAATCCTGAGAATGGGAGGAAACGCTTATGATGCTGTTATCGCCACACAATACGCATTGGCCGTAGTTTATCCACAAGCAGGAAATATTGGTGGTGGCGGTTTTCTGGTTGGAGTTAAAAAAAATGGTGAAAAATTCACGATTGATTACCGCGAGACAGCCCCCCGAAAAGCTTCGAGAGATATGTATCTTGATAAAACAGGCAAAGCCAATACAGATTTATCACAGAACGGCAGACTAGCTGTTGGAATTCCGGGAAGTGTTGCCGGTTTTTTTGCTACTTTACAACACGGGAAGCTACCAATGGAAAAGATCATTCAGCCTGCTATTGATCTTGCAGAAGAAGGATTTGCCATCACGGAGCAAGAGGCGGATTTACTGAATTCTCATAAAGCCAATTTTCAGAAACACAATCAAGCATCCATTGTTTTTGTAAAAAATACTCCTTGGAAAGAGGGAGATATATTAATTCAGAAAGAATTGGCAGAGACATTAAAATTAATTCAAAAACAGGGAGCTAAAGGTTTTTATGAGGGAAAAACTGCCCAACTTCTCGTTTCTGAAATACAAAGAGGAAACGGAATTATCACAGCGGAAGATTTAAAAATTTATAAAGTTGCAGAAAGAAAGGCTTTAGAGTTTGACTATAAAGGAAATCATATTGTTTCTATGCCATTACCTTCAAGTGGAGGAATTTTACTGGCTCAAATGCTGAAAATGTCAGGGTATGAAAACCTCGAAAAATATCAGCAAAATTCAACTCAGGCTGTACAAATCATGACTGAAGCAGAACGGAGAGCTTTCGCCGACAGGGCTGAATATATGGGTGATCCTGACTTTATACAGGATAAAACCTCGTATTTAATTTCTGATGAATATTTAAAAGACAGATGGAAAAACTTCAGTTTTAAAAAAGCAACACCCGGCTCTGAGGTAGGAAAAATCATTCAGCAGCCCAAAGAATCTACAGAAACCACCCATATTTCTGTTATTGATAAAGAAGGTAATGCTGCGGCAGTTACCACCACTTTAAACGGTTTATACGGAAGCAAAGTAGTTGTTTCAGGAGCAGGATTTTTCCTGAACAACGAGATGGATGATTTTTCTGTAAAGCCCGGTGTTCCTAATATGTTCGGAGCTGTAGGCGGAGAAGCCAATGCTATCCAGCCGAATAAAAGAATGCTTTCATCTATGACTCCTACGATTGTTTTAAAAAACTCTAAGCCTTATATGATTGTAGGAACTCCAGGCGGAACAACAATTCCGACTTCTGTTTTTCAGTCGATTGTAAACGTCATTGATTTTAAACTGAATGCCAACATTTCGGTAAATGCTCCGAAATTCCACCATCAGTGGCTTCCTGAAACAGTTGCTTTTGAAAAGAATTTTCCAGAAACCACTATTAAAGATCTGGAAAAACTGGGTTATAAAACGGAAAGGTGGGGACAAATAGGAAGAACGGAAATGATCCTGATGGATGATAACGGAAATATTCATGCGGTTGCAGATGGTCGTGGTGATGATTCTGTAGGTGTTGAATAATGAGATCCATAGCCTGTTTATCTCTTCAAAATTTCTTCCAAATTGAATCACAATATGAAAATTTTAATTATCGAAGACGAGTCAGAGCTGTCTAAAAGTATTGCTGAAATATCTTTCTGAAAAAAGCTATTGATGCGAGTTTGCCTCAACTTTTCATGAGCCATGAACAAATAGAGACTTTTGACTATGCCTGTATAAATAACCAGATCATTGAACTTACAAAAGGAATTTGATCTGCTCATTTACTCCATTGGAAATAAAGTCATTCCAAAAAAGTACACTCACGAGCATTTATCTTACAACTTTTCCGATATGCTGGATAATCATGTTTTGTGTATGCCCATATTAAAAATTTAAAGAAAAAACTTTAAAAGTTTTCTATTTTGACAGACCGCCCACCTATGAATTTTACTGTTACAAAGATAATCAGATGATCAAAAAGCTGGAAATATGACGATTGTAAAGACTAAAATCATCATAAAAAGTTTCGGCGGGGCTTTCAGCCCCGCCGAAACTTTTTATGACTTTTGTCATATTTCCAAATAAAAATTCTTAATTTCCGCCCTTCAAAATAAAAAAACAATCTTCTTGAAAACAAAAAAAATCTATCAGCAGCTTTATTTTCAAGTTATTATAGCTATTGTAGCAGGAATTCTTTTAGGAAAGTTCTATCCTGAATTGGGAGAAAAAATGAAACCGTTGGGAGACGGCTTTATTAAATTGGTAAAAATGATTATTGCTCCAGTAATTTTCATTACGCTCACCCTGGGAATTGCACATATGACTGATCTGAAAAAAGTAGGGAGAATTGCTGTAAAAGCAATGATTTATTTCGTTACTTTTTCGACTTTAGCGTTGATTATCGGTTTAATCGTAGGAAATATTTTACATCCGGGTCACGGTTTAAATATTGATCCTTCTACCCTTTCAGGCGATGTTTCACAATACCAGCAAAAAGCTCATGAAAGTACGCTGACAGGATTTATCATGAATATCATTCCTGAGACACTATTCAGTCCATTGGTTGGGGAAAATATTTTGCAGGTACTTTTGGTAGCTATTTTAATGGGAATTGCCCTAGTTCTCACAAAAGAAAAAAGCCAGAAAGTAACAGATTTTCTGCAGGATCTTTCGACTCCGGTTTTCAAGATTGTGCATATGCTGATGAAGCTTGCCCCTATCGGAGCTTTTGGAGCCATGGCATTTACTATCGGAAAATACGGACTTCATTCGGTACTGAATTTAATATTTTTAGTAGGCACTTTTTATATCACTTCCATTCTTTTTGTTGTATTGGTCTTAGGTTCCGTTGCATGGTATAATGGCTTCAATATTTTTAAGCTGATGTATTATTTAAAAGAAGAGCTTCTTTTGGTTTTAGGAACAAGTTCTTCCGAATCTGCACTTCCGGGGATTATGGAAAAACTGGAAAAAGCAGGATGCTCAAAAGCCATTGTAGGATTGGTCGTTCCCACAGGATATTCATTTAATCTTGACGGAACCAATATTTATATGACATTAGCTTCTTTATTTATTGCCCAGGCTTTAAATATTCATCTTCCTCTTGAGAAACAAATCATACTGCTTTTGGTAGCTATGTTAAGTTCTAAAGGAGCAGCGGGAGTAACAGGAGCTGGTTTTGTAACATTAGCCGCCACTTTAGCGGTAGTTCCCGAAATTCCAATTGCAGGAATGACCTTGATTTTAGGAATTGATAAATTTATGAGTGAATGTCGTGCCTTAACAAATGTTATCGGAAATTCCGTGGCAACCGTAGTTGTTGCGAACTGGGAGAAACAGTTAGATAAAAATCAGCTGCAGAATTGTTTGAATCACCCGAACGAAATAGAAAAGAAGCTTGAAATTTGATTTTTTGAATCCCTAGAAATCAAAAACTCTGTTATTTTAAATCCTAAAGTGTCTCATTAACAGTAGAGGCTTTTGTCGTTTTTGTTTGCAATTTTAAAGACTCAACAACACCATATTAAAAAATTTGTTAACTTTAACATTGTACCTAGTCATGATATAATATTATGGCACTTTCGATTTGCTTTCCAAGTAACCGAAAGCATGCAAATCTTCCCATTCATTTAATTTCTTTCAGTAAGTTTGTGGAAATACCTATTTTTATAAGATTGTAAAATTTCCTTTACTGAAAGTCAAAACTTTAAAATATACTATGAAAAAAATTTTTACTTTTTTATTAACATCAATCTTTGGCACAATTACATTTGCACAAATAACAGTGATACAAGACTGGGCTGTTTTAACAAGTTTCTATAAACCCATAGAAATGACTATAGATCCCTCTGGTAATCTTTATACAGCTAATTACGGCAGCAACACTATAAGTAAAATAGCACCGAATGCTACAATAACACAGGCTTGGGCTACTTTAGGAAGTAATGCTTTACCTCGCGATATAGTTATCGATGCATCAGGAAGTGTTTATACGGCAAATTTCGGAAATGATACTGTAAGTAAAATCACTCCGGCAGGCAGCGTTACTCAAGCCTGGGCTGCTCTACCCAGTAGCGCTCCTATAGCAATAGCCTTAGATGTCTCAAACAATATTTATACAGCTAACAACAACAAGACGGTCAGTAAAATTCTGGCTAATGGTACAGCAATTACACAAGATTGGGCATACTTAGCAAATGATGCTTATCCCAAAGATATTATTGTAGACAATTCAGGGAATGTTTATACCGTCAATCAAAATAATACTATCAGTAAAATCTCACCTTCTGGTACAGTAACACAGACATGGGCCACTTTAGCAAACAATGCAAACCCACAAAGTATTGTAATAGATACATCTGGTAATTTCTATATAGCTAATTTAGGTAACAGTACAATAAGTAAAATAACTCCAGCAGGTATTGTTACTCATGCTTGGGCTACATTAACCAACAGCCCCGGACCTCTTTGCCTCAGCATAGACGCATCCGGTAATCTTTATACAGGCAACAACAATAGCACTGTGAGTAAAATATCGCCGACAGGTGTTGTAACCCAGGTTTGGGCTACTTTGGCGGGTGGTGCTACTTATCCGCAGGGCATAGTTAAAAATGAAACTACCGGGGACATTTACACCTGTAATTATGGTGTGAGTACAATAAGCAAGATAACAGCTGCTTTATCTACAGCCGAAACTATTGCCAAAAACCAAAGCATAACAGTCTATCCAAATCCTGTCAAATCCATCCTCCACTTTTCAGAAGAACTCACGGAAGTTAGCCTTTTAGATATGAGTGGAAGAAAAGTTTTGAATACGAAAGAAAAAACAGAAAAAATATTCGTACAGAATTTACCAAAAGGGAATTATTTATTGGTAGGTAAAAATAAAAACGGAAAAGAATTTTCGGAAAAGTTTATAAAAGAATAATAATAGTAATTATCAAACAAATAGCTACAAAAGCACTTGTCTAATGTGGCTATTTTTATTTTGATATATTTAAAATCTATACTAAGATATTTAAACTTGAAGGCTGAACCTTTATGTGAATAGGTGATTTTATTTTATTGAACTCCCCATCCAGGTGCCAATTCTTCGTATTGACCTTAAATTCTATTTCTGAAACGGGAAGATAGGTTACATAATCATCATCTTTCAGCTTTTTTGTAAACATTCTGTAAGCGAATAATGCCGAATAGGTCAAAGGAAACTTTTTCACTAAAACGATATCTACCAAACCGTCACTTTTACTGGCTTTTGGCGCGATGTAAGCATTGTTTCCAAACTGACGGGTGTTAGCAATATTCAGCATCAGATATTTTCCGTTGTATTGCTGATACTGCTCATCAAAAAATTTAACCTTAATTGGCTTATAATTAAAAAATGTTTTGAGAGAAACTTTGATATAATTTTTAAATCCACGACTGGTTTTCTCAAACTCTTTCACCACCTTTCCGTCAAAACCTGTTCCCGATACATTAATTGACAGCTTATCATTAACAGTAAAAGTATCAATCTTCCTCGATTGCTTTGCCTTAATCTTTTCTAAAAGCTCATCCAGATTCTTGCTGAAATTGGTTTCATTGGAAAATCCGTTTCCTGAACCTGCCGGAAAAATAGCTAAAACCTTGGATGTATTAATAAGATTTCTGGCAATGGTAGAAATAGTACCATCTCCTCCTATGGCTACAAAAACATCTATATTCTGAAAATTTTCCTGAATAAAATCATCAGTACCCTGAATAGATTCCGAAATATAATATAACGGATTTTCAACCTTTTTCTTCAGTTCTTCAAGAAAAGGCTGATAGTTTTTTTTGGCCGAAAAAGGATTTATAATAAAAGCTACGTTTTCCATTGGAACAAAAATAGAAAAATGCTTCCTGATAGAGAAGCATTTTAGAATTATTTAATTTTCATTCGTTCTTTAAACTGTGGCGTTAATGTTCCGTCCAGATCTTGCCATGAAACAGGAATCGTAATATCACCGGCGGCAAAAGCTGTTATTTCGTAAGGGCTATAATGAAAATACAGGTTTTTATCATCAAAATAGAAGTTTTGAGTGGCCGGAATTGTTTCAACTAAAAGCATTTCTGAGTTATTAATTTCTCCTTTATCATCAGAAGCACCTCCGTTCATTTTATTGACATTCTTCATCAGCAAAGCTTCTAATTTATTTTTAGGCATCGAAGTGATATCCGTCAATTCTACTTTTTTATTATTTTTTAAATCAAAAACTCTTTCAGAATAACCATAATTATCATGGGCACCCCCTTCATAAGAACCCCAATTATATTGTACATGAAGATAATCATTCATATTTGATTTCATTTCCATTCCCAGATCTGAATACCATTCCTGAGCAAATTTCATATCGGAAATCCAGTCTTTTGAATCCTTTTTAATGTTGTTAAAATATTCATTCTTATTTTTTTCCAACAGTGACAGAAGTCCGTTCTTAGAAAAATCCTGCACATTTTTATCTCCAAAATAAATACTGTCTAACAGTTTTTTATCCTTAATTGTTGGAAAAACCAGCATTTTAGAAGAATATTTTATTTTTAATGAGTCATTAAGTTTGATAGAATCATTCACCTTAATCGAATCTACAGAAAACTGATCCGTCTGAGTTTCCACATTCGTTGTTATATTTGTCGTTTCAGATTTCTTACAGGCAGAAAAAGTGAAGAAGGCAGAAAGAGCCAAAACAGCAATTGTGTTTTTCATAACTTTGATTTTGAATTTGATTTTCCTTTTTATATGCAAAAACCATTCAAAAGATGAATGGTTTTATATTTATTTTGGAATTTTTATTGTTTTTTATTTTTTAACCAGGCTGATTACCTGATTTTCCTGTTTGGAAGCAACTCCCCAGATTTGTTTAAATGCCGGATAATATTCTTTTGGATAATCTGCACTTGACACTTTGGTTGTGGAAACAATTTCCAGCTTATTTCCTTTTTGTTCTATAATGTAGTTATATTCTATTTCTTTATCCTCGGTTACAATTCTTTTGCTCTTTGGCATTTCTTCAATTGCATATCCTTCAGGGATTTCCAGTACCACTTTTTTCACTCGTGTGTAAGGAGAAATAAAATCAATAGGATATTTACGTTCATCTGTCTGATCAAATTCGTTGGATGTTTTATTTAAAAACAGCATCGGGTTGATAATAATTTTTTTGCCAATCTTATCGATCATATTTTCAGAAGAAAACTTCATTGTACTTTCAAAATCCCCATTCTCCAAAACTTTAGAATCAATATTCGTAAAATCTACGGCAAAATTTTCTTTATATTGTTTCTTATACTTATCTGCATTATCATCATAATTTTCTTTAGCAAACATTGCATAAGTACCTGTATCTTTATCTGAATAGCTTCCCGAAACACTTCCGTCATCATTAATTTTTGCATCTACGGTAAGATAAGTAAAACTCGGTTTGCTATTTACCATAGATAATTGCTGTACTTTTTCCTTCGCCATTAAAATTCCAAACTGGTTCCAGTCTCTTGGTGGCAATTGATCTATTGAAGATTGTTTTGATGTTGCATCATATAAATGGAAACCATCTTTTGTCTGAATGGCGGCAATTACAAAATTCATGTTTGAAACATTGGGTGAAGCAATATTAATTATACCATGATTGATTGTAGAAATTGTTAATGGATCAGCTTTAATCCCCGCTTCACGAAGCATCATCACAAGAAATAGGTTAATTTCCGCAGCATTTCCCGTTTTTGTTTCAAGCATTTTTTTAATCCCATCTTCTACATAAATTCCTCTGTCCTGATTCCAAGTAAAAGTATTTTTCACATAATCAAAAACAGCATTTGCTCTCTCAACTTCATTGGCAATCCCAGCAATATTGGAAGGCATATTTTCCTTTGCCAACTTTGTTTTCTTTAATTCTCCTCCAAAATCTTCATTTTCATAAAGCCTTTGTTTGATCTGCTCCCAGGACGAAGAGAACAATTTTAATTCTCTAAAATTCGTTGAATGAAGCTCCGCACTTACCTTTGTTCTGTAGTTTCTGTCATTGCTTACAAATTTTTCACTTTTGAAGCCTTTTACATTTTCATAACCGAATCTATAGGTTCTATAGTTTGCTCCATATAATGTTCTTTCATCAACTTCTCTGTATTTCGGACTTAGAAATCCGGTGTAATTTACGTTGTATGAAATATTTGAAGGACTATCCAGAATATATTCCGTATATAATGACGGGGTATCTGTCTCAATCAGAATTTCAGGAATACTAAATAAAAACGGGGAAGTAACTTCATACTGATATTCAATCACGGAGCCGTTTTTCACATTTGGAAATGCAAATTTTGTAATCGAAACATATTTACTCTCCTTGCTTTTGTATTTTGAGCTCTTATCAACTTTCGTTGCAAGTGAACTTCCATTTTCAAGATTATAGGTAAACGCCTTCATTTTAGAAAGCGTTTCATGATCACTTCCGCTCTGATAAAGGGGTATTTCCAAATTCAACCAGTCTTCTGCTTTATCTTTGTCATAAATTTTAACTCTATAAAAAGTTCTTTTAATCAGGTTACCGGTATTATTATCAATACTGAAATGTACCGATTTATATAATATTTCTGCAGGTGCATTTTCATCCAAAGTTGATTTTTGTTTGAATAGATCTGCATCATTAAATTTTGGAGGATCAAGGAATTCATGTTTTTGTGCTTCAATGAATATAAAATTCATCGAACAAATAGCTATCATTAAGATCTTTTTCATGCTTAGATTTTAGAAATTAAAATTTTAGAGTTGTCTAGGTTAAGAGTTTTTTTTCTGAAATTAATATAATCGTTATATTTCTCCTTAGGATAAAGTCCTTTATTGATTCTGATCGTCCTGTTGACTTTTAGTACATCTCCGTTTTTTACAAAACTTAATTTATATGTTCCAAATTCAGAATTGACAGTAACATTTTCAGGAATTTCATCAAGCTTATAGCTTTTTGGAACTGTGAAACCGATTTCATAATCGTCTTCAAATGATTGTCTCAGTTCAAAAGGCAATTCTCTATTTTCATCAATTTTATAAACTGTGTTTGAATAAATAGGTACGGCTCTAAAAATTATACTGCTGCCTGCATTTTTTGAATAATTGTGAGCCTTAAAATCAAGATCAAACTTTGCAGTCGCATTGTCTTTATCATTAAGGAAATTTTTCATTTCAATTTTTTCAAAATTCAAGATATCTAATGAATTTTTCATCACTTCATTCCTTTCTTTCGGACTCAAATTGGCAAGAACCAAATTATTATCATACTGAATTCCGGTATAGGAGAAATTTCCTTCGCCTACAATACTGTTGTCTTCATTAATTTTGATTTTCAGGTTTTGCTTTTCTTTACTTTGTTCAGCAGAGTAAGATGGAGTCTCAATAAGTTCAATCCCATTTTTTCTGATAGAAAGCACGTTTCGGTCTGTCGTACTATAACTTAAATGATTGAACGCTATCTGTTGAGAAGTATTTTCCAACCAGATATTTCCTTTATCTGTAGGAACCATTAAGATCACGTGATTCCCCCCCATTTTTGGAAAGTCCTTATCAAAAGAAACCGGCGAAATCCCTGAATTGATCACTGAATAATAAGACGGAATACCAGCTTCATCCAACAAAGTTTTCATGTAATTGGTGAGTCCTTTACAATCTCCATAGCCTTTCTTCTGAACCTCATCCGGAAGCATCGGCTGCCAACCGCCAATTCCTAATGCCACAAAAATATATCTGGTTTTTGTCTGCATATACTGGTATATTTTCTTTACTTTTTCTTCGGTAGTTCCTTGTAAATTTAATGCACTTACTTCCGCTTTAATTGCAGGAGTAGACAAAGAAACAGGCTGTAAAATACTGTTATAATACCAAGATCCGAAATCGCTCCAGTCATTAATGCTTCCTTGTTTACCTTCCAAATTAAATTTAGTAAGCGCAAAACTAACCTTTGGTAAAATTTTTATCGGTTGTGGTAATAAAAACGCATCATCTATCGCCGGAACATTTTTATAAGTATATATTTTTTCAACTGTATTGTCACTTTCTACAACAGATGCATAATTATATTTTGAAGGATAAGTTTTTGACTTAAGCTCAATTCCAGATTTGTTGATGATCTTCATTTGAGCCTCCTCCAAAGAAATATTTGTGGATCTAAAAGGAATAAAGTCAGGTAAGAAAACGGTATTTTCTTCACCAATCTGATATGAAAATTCAACCGTATAAGGATATTGAGTCGGTGTATATGCTAAAGCTAAAACCCTGCTATTAGAATAAAAAGTACCTTGATTGTTATTCGCAAAATCTCCAAAATCAGACTTAGAATATGATTTTATTTTCTTTCCGGATTCATCATAGAGAGTTACTTTAACATCTGAAATATTATCTCTTTTTTCATAGGGAATAGCAATCACAGCTTTTTCATCGCCATCTTTATTTAAAACAGTGTTTACTGTTGTGTATTGATATTTAATATCATTAATTGAATTAATTTGAATCGTTGTAAAATCCTTTCTGATAACAGCATTCGCATTTTTCTTCAGATTTTCAGGAATTGCAGACACAGGGAAGTTCTGAGCGAAGTATAATGAAGCTATGGATAAAGCTCCAATACAAAATATTTTCATCATGGTCATTAAAATTGAGCAAAAATAGTAAAATCTCACAACTGTTGAAAATAATTTTTATGGTGCTAAAAGCTTTAGTAGTTGTAATATAAAAAAAGACTTCATTGCTGAAGTCTTTTTTAATTATAAGTGTAAGAATTTATTATGCATCAATTTTTGCATATTTAGCATTCTTTTCGATAAATTCTCTTCTTGGCGGAACCTCGTCTCCCATCAACATAGAGAAAACGCTGTCTGCTTCTACAGCATTATCAATGGTAACTTGTTTCAGAATTCTGTGTTCAGGATTTAAAGTAGTTTCCCAAAGCTGTTCAGGATTCATCTCTCCAAGACCTTTGTAACGCTGAACCTCAACTCCTTTTCCGTCCGGAGACATTTCTAAAGTAAATTCTTCACGCTCTTTCTCGTTGTAAGCATATTGCTTTTTATTTCCCTTTTTCAATAAGTATAAAGGCGGTTGAGCAATATAGATATAGCCATTCTCAATCAATTCTTTCATATATCTGAAGAAGAAAGTTAAGATCAGGGTTGAGATGTGAGATCCATCAATATCGGCATCGGTCATGATTACGATTTTGTGATATCTTAATTTGGCCATATTCAACGCTTTGCTGTCTTCTTCTGTACCAACAGAAACACCTAAAGCCGTATAAATATTTTTAATTTCCTCATTATCATATACTTTATGAAGCATTGATTTCTCAACATTCAATATTTTTCCTCTTAACGGAAGAATTGCCTGGAAAAACCTGTCACGACCTTGTTTTGCCGTTCCACCCGCGGAATCTCCCTCCACAAGGAAGATTTCTGATTCTGCTGGATCTTTTGATGAGCAATCCGAAAGCTTACCCGGAAGTCCGGAACCTCCCATCGGAGACTTTCTCTGAACCATTTCACGGGCTTTTTTTGCTGCCTGTCTTGCTTTTGCCGCCAAAACAACCTTCTGAACAATAATTTTTGCTTCGTTAGGATTTTCTTCTAAAAAGTTAGTAAGCATTTCGCCAACGATCTTATCAACAGCACCTGAAACTTCGGAATTTCCTAATTTCGTTTTGGTCTGCCCTTCAAACTGAGGTTCCATTACTTTTACAGAAATTACCGCCGTAAGACCTTCACGGAAGTCATCCCCTGTAATTTCTACTTTCTCTTTTGCAGGAAGCCCTAATTCATCTGCATATTTTTTCAAAGTTCTTGTTAAGGCACGTCTGAAACCCGCTAAGTGAGTACCTCCTTCGTGGGTGTTGATGTTGTTTACGTAAGAATGAAGATTCTCGTTGAAAGATGTATTATAACGCATCGCTACCTCAACAGGAATATCGTCTCTTTCCCCTTCCATGAAAATTACATTTTCCATGATCGATTCACGACTTCCGTCAATGTAAGCTACGAATTCTTTTAAACCGCCTTCAGAATGGAAAATTTCAGTTCTGAAAGACCCGTCTTCCAACTTTTCTCTTTCATCTGTAAGAGTAATGGTAATACCTTTATTAAGGTAAGAAAGTTCTCTTAGACGGCTTGCTAATGTATCATAGTTATATACTAATTCCGTAAAGATAGTGTCATCCGGCTGGAAGAACTGTTTTGTTCCTCTCTTCTCACTGTGACCTATTTCTTCAACTCCAGTCTGAGCTTTCCCTCTTGAATATATCTGCTGATAAACATTTCCGTCTCTGTAAACCGTCGTAATCATTTCGTTGGAAAGTGCATTTACACACGATACTCCAACTCCGTGAAGACCACCCGAAACCTTATAAGAATCTTTATCGAACTTACCTCCGGCTCCGATTTTTGTCATTACAACCTCAAGAGCAGATTTTTGTTCTTTTTCGTGGAAATCAACGGGAATACCTCTACCGTTATCACTAACCTCGATTCCGTTTCCTTCTTTAATAGCAACGAAGATCGTGTCGCAGTATCCTGCCAACGCTTCGTCAATAGAGTTATCTACTACTTCATAAACCAAATGATGGAGACCTCTTACTCCCACATCACCAATGTACATTGAAGGACGCATACGTACGTGCTCCATTCCTTCCAATGCCTGAATACTACTAGCTGTATATTGTTTCTGACTCATATCAAATTTTAAAAACTTTGCCAAATGCAAAGACTTACAAATATCGTGATTTTTTTCGAGTTGTGAAAGTTAAAATATGTCAAAAAAAGTAGTGTTTTTTCCAAGCTAATCAGAAATGATTGATTGAAAAAATATCAAAGTTAAAACCTATTCTTTAAATGAATACTGTTGTAAATCATAACAAGCATCAATAATTTATGCTTAAATTTATTTACTCAAAAATTTGATTTTATGGATGATTTTCTGGCTGCCCGTTCGCAGATGGCGATGTCACTTGGTTTTCACATCATATTTTCCTGTGTAGGTATGGTGATGCCTTTTTTGATGGCATTTGCCCACTGGAAATATTTAAAAACAAATAATGAAGTATACAAAGGTCTTACCAAAGCATGGAGCAAAGGTGTTGCGATACTTTTTGCAACCGGAGCTGTTTCCGGAACTATGCTTTCCTTTGAACTGGGATTGCTTTGGCCACAATTTATGAAACACGCCGGACCGATTTTCGGAATGCCTTTTTCATTAGAAGGAACCGCCTTCTTTATTGAAGCTATTGCCATTGGCTTTTTCCTTTACGGATGGGACAGATTTAATAAATGGTTCCATTGGTTTTGTGGATTTTTAGTAGGCTTAAGTGGTTTAGCTTCCGGAATTTTAGTGGTTGCCGCAAATGCCTGGATGAATTCACCCGCCGGATTTAATTATGTAGACGGGCAATATGTAAATATAGATCCTATTAAGGCTATGTTTAATGAAGCATGGTTTCCACAGGCTTTGCATATGACGGTTGCAGCCTTTTGTGCGACAGGCTTTGCGGTTGCCGGAGTTCATGCCTATTTAATTATAAGAAAAAAGAATGTTGAATTTCACACCAAAGCATTCAGAATTGCTGCAGGATTTGCCTTAATCGGAGCTTTTGGAGCACCTTTAAGCGGTGACGTTGCCGCAAAATCTGTTGCAAAAAGACAGCCTATTAAATTAGCCGCAATGGAAGCTCATTTCGAAACAGAAAAAGGAGCTTCTTTCGTGATTGGCGGAATTCCTGATGAGAAAAAAGAAGAAATAAAATATGCTTTAAAAATCCCGAAAGTATTGAGCTTTTTAGTTGCGAATGATTTTAATGCTGAAGTAAAAGGTTTAAAAGATTTTCCAAAAGATGAATGGCCACCTATTGCGGTTGTTCATTATGCTTTCCAGATTATGATTTTCTTTGGAGTAGTGATGATCATTATCGGAACAGTTTATTTATATGCTTTATTTTTCAAAAAAGAATGGCTCACTAAAAACTGGCTGTTAAAGACCTTTTTATACGCCACGCCTTTCGGATATATCGCCTTGGAAGCAGGCTGGACAGTCACTGAAGTCGGAAGACAGCCTTGGATTATTTACGGAATTATGAGAACTGTAGATGCCGTAACACCCATGCCTGGAATCCAGTATTCTTTCTATTTTTTCACAGCAATTTTCGTTTCTTTATCGTTAATTATTGTATTTCTTTTAAGAAGACAAATGCAAATGGTTCCAAGATTATATGATCCAACAGACGCTCAGTTCAACCCTAAAAACAAGAAATTATGATTTACGTCGTTATAGGTTTTCTTTGGCTTTCGATTTGCCTTTATGTGATCTTAGGAGGAGCTGATTTCGGAGCGGGAATTGTCGAGCTTTTCACTAAAAAAAGAGCACGTAATAAAACAAAAGAAATCATGTACGAATCTATCGCTCCTGTCTGGGAAGCCAATCATATGTGGCTCATCATTGCGATTGTCATCTTATTCGTAGGTTTCCCTGAGATTTATACTACTCTTTCTACTTATCTTCATATTCCTTTAGTTTTAATGCTGGTCGGAATTATTGCAAGAGGAACAGCTTTCACCTTCAGACATTATGATGCTGTAAAAGATGACTGGCAACATGTTTATACTCAGATATTTTATTTTTCAAGTTTATTAACTCCTTTTTTCTTAGGGTTAATTGCTGCAGCAACAGTTTCTCACTCTATTAATCCGGATGCAACCGGCTTTTTAGATCTTTATATTTTCAGCTGGCTGAATTGGTTTGGCGTTGCGGTCGGATTATTTACGATTTCAATTTGCGCTTATCTTGCTTCTGTTTTTGCTTTGAGAGAAACTACCGATCGATTAGAATTAGGTTTAATGATTAAAAAATCAAAACAAACGATGGTTTTCGTTGTCATTACGGGGCTCTTAGTTTTTATTACAGCCTATGTTTCGGACATCCCCTTATTGATGTGGGTTTTCTCGAAACCTTTAGGAATTATGGCTACAGTTTTTGCAACGGTTTGTCTATTCTTAATTTTAAGAGCTATGAATCGTCAAAAATTAATTCCTGTAAGAGCTTTAGCCGGATTTCAAGTGGTTATGATTTTGGTTGCGGCAACCTACCAGCACAACCCCAATATTATACTTTTCGGCAATGGACAACATCTGTCATTATTAGAACATATCGCTGCTCCGAAAACAATTTCCGCTTTGGGGTGGGCTTTAATGCTCGGTTCTTTATTTATTCTGCCGTTTTTGTTTTATTTAATGGCTTCATTTAGTAAATTGAGGAAGTAGTAATTTTATATAGGGTTTCGGCGGCAGCTTCGCTGCCGCCGAAATGTTTTTTTTATTTTTTTAGCAACACAATCTCAACCCTCCTGTTTTTGGCTCGATCCAATTCTGTCTGTTCGGGGTATACGACAGGATTAAGATGTCCCGCACCTTCTGCTTTTATGCGTTTAGCATCAATTCTCATTGTTAATAAGAAATCTTTGATTGATTGTGCCCGTGTAAAAGAAAGATTAAATGTTCCCAGATCCAGATCTTCACCGTCAAAATTTTCATAATCACAGCAAATATGCCCCAGAAGTTTAACTTCAAGTGTTGGATTTTCATTTAAAATTTTATACAGCTGATATAATTTAGGTTTTGCTTGTGGAATCCAGACGTGACGGCCTCCAATAAAATTGACATCAGGTAAGGAAAATGTGTCTCTAACTTTCATTGAAGCAATTTTCATATCAAAAAAGCTGGGATAAGCTTTTCTCGAAATCTTTTCTCCTTTCTCAAAAAACCTTTCTATAAAAATATCTACACGACGGTTTTCGGCAAGCAGAGTTTCAGAACTGTTGTCATTGATCTGTTTTGAAATACCTAATCCTTCAGAGCTTGCCAAATGAATATTCTTCCCGATTTTAGCTTCTAAATAATTACTGACGGTTTTCGCACGGTTATCGGATAATATTTTATTTAAAGCTTTATTTCCTAAAGGATTGGCATTCCCAAAGATTCTAAAAGTAAGTTTATTATTAAGCTTTGCCAAGCTGTCTAGTTTTCGTTTTGAATCATTGGTGAGTTCGTAACTATTATTTTTAAAATAGATGGAAGTAAATGTCTGTGAATACACAACTGTGGAAAAGAAAAATAGCAACAGAAAGGTTTTCATCAGTATTGTTTTCTTGAAAACGCAAAATAACAGAAAATAGTTTGAGTTTTGAACATTTTATAAAAAAGTTCCGGCGGAAGCTTCGCTTCCGCCGGAACTAAAATTTATGTCAAATTAATTTAAACCAATTTCATCAAAAGGTTCTCCTCAATTTTCTCTACTTTCACCAAATTAGCTTTCGTCAAAGTTTTGGAAGCTTTATCCCATTTTTTACCCGAAAGTTTAGATTGTTCTTTTACTTCAGCCAGAGCAACCTGCTCTCCTGATTTTAAAATTTCAAGAATTACTTTTTCATCTTCTCCCAATTCAATTTGAGGAACTGCTTTTTCAGGTCTCATCTGAGGGAAGAACAATACTTCCTGAATGGAGGCATTATTTGTTAAGAACATGATCAATCTGTCCATTCCGATTCCTAATCCTGAAGTTGGTGGCATACCGTATTCAAGTGCTCTTAAGAAATCTTCATCGATAAATTGTCCAGCTTCATCATCACCTTTTTCAGATAACCTCAACTGATCTTCGAAACGCTCCCTTTGATCAATCGGGTCGTTCAGCTCAGAATAGGCGTTTGCAATTTCTTTTCCGCAAACCATCAATTCAAAACGCTCAGTAAGACCTTCTTTACTTCTGTGTTTTTTCGTAAGAGGCGACATTTCAATCGGGTAATCTGTGATGAAAGTCGGCTGAATGAAATTACCTTCACATTTCTCACCGAAAATTTCATCAATTAACTTCCCTTTACCCATCGTTTCGTTGACATCAATTCCGATAGATTTTGCAAAGTCAAATAATTCCTGTTCTGTCTTTCCTGTGATATCAAAACCTGTAAATTTCAAAATTGCATCTGTCATAGAAATTCTCTGATAAGGCGCTTTGAAATCAACCTCGTATTCCCCGAATGTAGCTTTTGTAGTACCATTTACCTGAATTGCACAGAATTCCAACAATTTTTCAGTGAAATCCATCATCCAATTATAGTCCTTGTACGCTACATAAATTTCCATTGCTGTGAATTCAGGATTGTGCGTTCTGTCCATTCCTTCATTTCTGAAGTTTTTTGAGAATTCATAAACCCCGTCGAATCCGCCAACGATCAATCTTTTCAGATATAATTCGTTTGCAATTCTTAAATATAATGGAATATCTAAAGCATTGTGATGCGTAATGAAAGGTCTTGCAGCAGCTCCTCCAGGAATCGACTGTAAGATTGGAGTTTCAACTTCAAAATATCCTGCATCGTTGAAGAAAGTTCTCATCGCATTGAACAGTTTTGTTCTTTTCACGAAAATTTCTTTCACCTGAGGATTTACCGTTAAATCTACATAACGCTGTCTGTATCTCATTTCAGGATCTGTAAATCCGTCGTGTACTACTCCATTTTCATCAGTTTTTGCCTGAGGAAGAGGACGTAAAGATTTCGTTAGAAGCGTAAAGTTTTTAACCAAAATCGTTTTTTCTCCTACCTGAGTAGTGAACAATTCGCCTTCAACCCCGATAATATCTCCAATATCTAAAAGGTGTTTGTAAACTTCGTTATACAAAGTTTTATCTTCACCTGTACAGATCTCGTCTCTGTTAAAATATACCTGAATTTTGCCCGTAGAATCCTGTAGTTCCGCAAAAGATGCTTTACCCTGAATTCTTCTGGACATCAATCTTCCTGCAATCTTCACCTGTTTACTTTCAGAAAAATTCTGTTTTATAGATTCCGTAGTATCTGTAATTACATATTCATCTGCAGGGAACGCGTTGATTCCCATTTCAACAAGCTTGTTCAGCTTTTCTCGTCTAATGATTTCCTGTTCTGATAATTGCATTATATTTATTTAAAATAACGTGCAAAAATAGTGATTTTTGAATTGTTGGTCAATGGCTTTTCAGAAAAATAATTATTTCATCTAAAAATTCATTTTTAAATAATTAGGTCTTGTTTATATGAACCAATCCTTACGACTTTCTTTAGGAATGAAAGTCCAGGCTAATATTCTGCTTATTTTCTGACCTTGAGCCATATCAATAGTTTTGAATTCTACTGCTTTGAGCTTTTTTAAAAATGAAGTCAGCTTAAATAAGTTATCTTTTTTTGAAACCAGGCAGGTAAACCAAAGCACCTGAGACGAAAATAAAATACTTTCTTCAATCATTTTTGAAATAAAAGCGATCTCTCCCCCTTCACACCATAGCTCAGACTGTTGACCACCAAAATTAAGTAGTGGTTTTTGGACTTTAGATTTATTAAGATTTTTTGTCTTTCGAAGATTTCCTTTTAAGGCAGATTCTTCAGAATCATGAAACGGCGGATTACACATCGAAAATGTAAAACGCTCTTCGGGATTGATAATGTTTTTGAAAATACAACCAGAATTTGATTGGTATTTTAATTGAACCTCAGGTCTTAATTCCGGATTTTGATCTAAAATCTTTTGAGCATTTTCCAAAGAATCCTGATTGATATCTGTACCCAGCATTTCCCAACCATAAGATTTGTTAGCAATTAAAGGATACACAAGATTAGCTCCTGTTCCGATATCCAAACCTTGTATGGAAGAACCTTGTGGAATTTTATTTTGGTGTTCAGCTAATAAATCGGCAACATAATGTACATAATCTGCCCTTCCCGGAATTGGCGGACAAAGATTTGCATCAGGAATATCCCAGTTTTTAACATGATAAAAACACTCTAACAAAGCTTTGTTAAGCAATTTTACGGCTTCAGGAATACTGAAATTAATCGTTAAAGTTTTATATGAATTTTCAAAAACGTAATGTTTCAATTCTGGCACACAAGAAATCAGCTGTGCAAAATCGTAGGGATCCCGATGCAGATTTCTTGGATGCAGATTTGATTTTTGAACCGTCATGAATTATTTTTTCTGGCTCAAAATATATTTGACCATTTTTGTAGCATCTTCTTTAGATACTTGAGGATGAGCAGACATCGGAACACCTCCCCAAACTCCACTTCCGCCTTCTATGATTTTGGAAGCCAGCAATTCAACATCCTTATCCGAATATTTACCTGCTATTTCCTGATAAGAAGGTCCTATCATTCTCTCATTTACCGCGTGACAGCCGGAACAATCAAGAGTTTCAATAATCTGATCTCCTGAAAGACTGCTTTTTTCATTCCCTGAAATCGTAGTAGTTTCAGAAGAATTGGCGTCAATTGGCGTATTTTCTTTTTTAGAACAGGAAACGATTAGTAACCCTAAACATCCTGTTAAAAATAGTTTCTTCATTATTTTTTTGCTGCTGCAGAATCTGTTTTAGGAGCTTCAGTTGCCGGTGCAGGTGTTGCAGCAGGAGTGTCAGCTTTTTTAGCCGTAGAATCTACAACAGTTGGCGCATCCGGTTCCGGTAACATTGTGTTGCTGTCCTGTAAATCATGATTAGGCTTTTTTGAACAGTTAACTACCAATAAACCTCCGATAAATGCGATTGCTAATACTTTTTTCATTGTTTTCTAATTTGCTGACAAAAATATGAAAAAATATGGCTTACAAAGAATATGAAGTGTTTTTTAATCGTTGTAATCAGAAATTGTATTTTTGTGTAAACCTGAAAATTATGATTATCATTTCAAAAATCTTATTTTTCTTAAGTCATCATGGCTTTTATGCAGTATTAATTTTTATTTTGTTCTTTGGGCTTATTGCTTTTTTAACAAAAAAAGGTTGGTGGCTCATTTTAATTCTGCCCTTTTCAATTGTTAACGGAATCGGAGGACAGTTCATTAACGCCTGGTTTTTAAATAAATTTGGTGTAGAAAGTACTGCCATTATTACTTCCGATACAGAAACCAACTCAACGCTTAATGACCAATATATCCATGATTATGAAGCCATTGTAAAAAAGCAGGATGATAAGTATGTTGACACTTATTTTTCAACAACTTCGGCAGCCATTTATCCTATAGAAAATGCGATAAGAATTCCGAGAACAGAACAAGAATTTCCGGTTAAATATATTCCGGGCTATGAAAAAAATATTGTTATACTTTATCAAGAGTCTAATGAAGGAAAACAACTTAAGGAATATGAAAAAATAAGGCCGATCAATACAGCGAGGATAAAATATGAAGCAGATCCCACCAATAAAGATTTCATCCGGGAATACCTCAATGCTTTGGAAGATTATCTGAAAATATATGATAATCAGGAATACAGAAACAAAGCCGAACAGTTAAAAAAAGAGCTGAATTCTATAAAATAAGTTTTTCTGCCTTTTTTAAGAAAATCAACATCCTATTTGTTTTAACAACAGCTAAAAATTCAAAAAACTTGTACAGTTTCTTGAAATCTATCAAAAAAATAATTTAGCTTTGTATATTATTTAAAATAAGCTTTATGAAAAAAATAATCTCTACAACCTTCGTATTTTTGGGGTTCCTTTTTGCTAATTTGGTTTCTGCACAGGAAATTTCGAAAGGACAAATGATTGCTTTTCAATCTGATAAAGTAGATGCTTTTAAGGCAGCTTTCCCAAAAGACAATTACAACAAATGTTTTGCAATAAAGGAGAATTCATACAGTTTGCTTTCTTTAAGCATCAAACATGATAAAAAGAATATCCTGGATTATTTATTAAACAATGAAGCTGATCTTAACAAAGCCTGTGGAAATCAAACTCCATTAATGGTTGCAGCAAGATATGGCAAATCGGATTTTGCTAAACTGCTTCTGAAAAAAGGAGCTAATAAAAATGCGAAGAACGAAAAAGGAGAAACAGCAAAAGATTTCGCAGTTCAATACAATCACCCGGAAATGACTTCAGTTTTAAAATAGCATAGTAAAAACTTCCTTAAATGGAAGTTTTTTTATTTCAACTTTTACTATACTTGATCTTAACCTTTGAAATAAAATTTTACTATTTTTATTTTTCATTTCAAAAAAATATCTACATTTGCATCATGATTACTTCAAACAACAAATTTTGGTGGTGGCATTCAAACTCTTCGTCGGGTCTGAAGCTATACTCTTGTTGTTAATTGGCAGCTAGAATATTATAGAAAAATATACAGAGACTTTGACGATTTCGTTAAAGTCTTTTTTTATTGCTAAAAATTAAAAATCTACCTAATGTTCACAAAAAAAATCAACATACAAACCACCTCAAAAAAAATGCTGGGAGATCTACAGACTCCTATGAACATCTACCTGAAAATACGAGATCAGTTTCGTGATACGATTCTTCTGGAAAGTTCAGATTCTAAAAATATCGACAATAATTTTTCGTTCATTGCCATTAATGCCATTGCAGGAATAGAAATTAAAAATCTTAAAGAATTTGAAGTAAAATTCCCCGGTGAAAATCCTGAGAAGCATCTTTTGGCTGGTCATGATGTTCCGGAGCTCTTAAACAGCTTTTCAGGCTCTTTTATCTGCGGCGAAACTAAAGATTCTATAGAAGAAACTGCTCAAAGCCTTTTCGGATACACCAGCTTTGAAGCAGTCCAATTCTTCGAAAACCTTACATTTAAAGCTCAAAGCCAGGAAGTAGAAATCCCTATTCTGCGTTACAGATTGTATCAATATGTTATTGCGATCAATCATTACAATGATGAAATGCACATTATTGAAAACCAGATAAAAGGTGTAAAATCTGAATTATATCTATTAGAAAGCTTGATTAAAAATCAAAATTCAGTTATTTATTCTTTCGAAAAAACGACTACCGAAACCTCTAATATTACCGATGAAGAATATATCGGATTAGTAAAAACAGCCCAGAAACACTGTATGAGAGGAGATGTCTTTCAATTGGTTTTAAGCAGAAGGTTTGAACAAAAATTCAAAGGTGACGAATTTAATGTTTATCGTGCTCTTCGGAATATCAATCCTTCTCCTTACCTGTTCTTTTTTGATTATGGAGATTATAAACTGTTCGGATCAAGCCCGGAAAGCCAGCTCATCATTAAAGACAATAAAGCTGTTATACATCCTATTGCAGGAACATTCAAAAGAACAGGTCATTTCGAAACCGATTTACAATCTGTTGAATCGCTAAAAAATGATCCTAAAGAAAATGCGGAACATACCATGCTGGTAGATTTAGCCCGAAATGATTTAGGAAAATTAGGGAAAAATATAACCGTTACCAAGCTAAAGGAAATACAGCTTTTCTCTCATGTGATTCACATGGTAAGCGAAGTAACTGCAGATTTAGATAAAAATACAAATCCTTTTGAAATGGTGGCTACAACTTTTCCTCAGGGAACTTTAAGCGGCGCCCCAAAACATAAAGCCCTTCAGCTTATTAATACCTATGAAAAAGATTCACGCGGTTATTACGGAGGATGTATCGGAATGGTTGGCTTAAACGGAAACTGTAACCAGGCGATCATGATCCGTACTTTTCTAAGTAAAAACAATACGCTGTATTATCAGGCCGGAGCCGGAATAGTCGCAAAATCAGATGCAGAAAGTGAACTGCAAGAAGTGAATAACAAACTGAATGCACTAAAAAAAGCCATTGAAAAGGCAGAAAAAATATAACCATCCATATATTATAAATAATTCACAATGAAAATATTAGTCTTCGATAATTACGATAGTTTCACCTACAATCTGGTTCAGATGATCGAAAGAATTCTGAAAACAAAAGTAGATGTGGTAAGAAATGATGAAATTAAGCTGGAAGAAATTGAAAAATACGATAAGATCATCCTTTCACCAGGTCCCGGAATTCCTGAAGAAGCCGGAATTTTACTGGATGTCATTAAAAAATATGCTCCTACTAAAAGTATCTTAGGCGTTTGTCTCGGTCAGCAAGCGATTGCAGAAGCTTTTGGAGGAAGCTTAATCAACCTTAGCGAAATTTATCATGGGGTTGCTACGGAAGCCATCCAGACTAATCCACATAAACTTTTCAATGATTTGCCACAGACTCTAGAAGTCGGAAGATACCACAGTTGGGCGGTTGATCCTGAAAATTTTCCTGAAGAACTGGAAATTACCAGTACAGACAGTAAAGGAATGATTATGAGTCTGAAACACAAAATATATGATGTTCACGGCGTTCAGTATCACCCGGAAAGCATTCTGACACCCGATGGAGAAATCATCATTAAAAACTTTCTTTTGAATTAATGCTATGAAAGAAATTCTGCAATATCTTTTCAATCACCATACTTTGTCCAAATCTCAGGCAAAGGCCATCATGATTGAGGTTGCCCAAAATAAATTTAACGCAACAGAAGTCACTGCTTTTATCAGTATTTTTCTGATGCGAAATATCACATTACATGAATTGGAAGGCTTTAGAGAAGCCTTATTACAAATGGCAGTTCCCTTAGATTTAGATGCGAGTGATGCTATTGATATTGTAGGAACCGGTGGAGACGGAAAAAATACGATCAACATTTCTACTTTAGCAAGCTTCGTAATTGCAGGAGCAGGCCAGAAAGTGATTAAACACGGAAATTATGGAGCCTCAACCGTTACCGGAGCTTCCAATCTTTTAGAAGAATTGGGTTATCAGTTTAAAAATAATTCAGAAGAACTGAACGAAGATTTACAAAAAGCCAATATCTGTTTTCTGCATGCTCCCTATTTTCATCCCGCTTTAAAATCTGTAGTTGCCTTACGAAAATCTTTAGGACTGAGAACATTTTTCAATTTACTGGGGCCTCTGGTAAACCCTGCAAAGCCACAATATTCTATGATTGGTGTTTATAATCTGGAAATTGCGAGAATATATCAGTATCTGCTGCAAAAAGATGAAAAGAACTTTATTTTGGTACATGGAATGGATGGGTATGACGAAATAAGCCTAACACAGGACAGTAAAATCATTACAAAAAACGGAGAAAAAATCTATTCGCCGGAAGAACTTGGTTTCTCTACGATTGCTCCCGAAAGTATAGAAGCCGGCAAAAACACGCAGGAAACGGCAAAAATTTTCATGGATATCTTAAGCGGAAAAGGTACCGAACAGCAAAACTCTGTGGTTTTTGCCAATGCAGCAGTTGCGCTTTATCACACCAACAAATTTGGAACCTATGATGATTGCCTTTTGATGGTGCAGGAAAGTTTATTAGGAGGAAAAGCCTTAAAAAGCCTTGATTTAATTTTAAAATAATGACTTTGACTTAAAATAATACTGTCATTCTGAACTACACGAAGTGAGGTAAATAATCACCTGTTAATGGATTGCTTCTTCGTCGAAATGACAAGAGATAAAAACATAAAAATGAATATTTTAGATACAATCATACACCGAAAAAAGGAAGAAATTTCACTTTCAAAAGCAAAAGTATCTGTTCAGGAATTGAAAGATACTGAGTTTTTCAGCAGAGAAAATCTCTCATTAAAGGAAAACATCAAAAATAAAAGCGGAATTATTGCTGAGTTTAAAAGACAGTCTCCGTCCAAAGGAATTATTAATGATAAAGTTTCACCGTTAGAAGTAGTTTCTGCTTATGAACATTTTGGGGCAAGCGGAATTTCAATCTTAACGGATAAAGGTTTTTTCGGGGGAAGTTTTACAGATATTCTACATGTCCGAAATCAGATCAATATTCCCATCCTGCGAAAAGATTTTATGGTTGATGAATATCAGTTTTATGAAGCAAAAAGTATAGGGGCAGATGTAGTTTTACTTATCGCCGCTTGTCTTTCAGCACAACAGACGTTCGAGTTCACAGAACTTTCCCACGAGTTAGGGCTGGAAGTACTGCTTGAAATCCATACCGAAGAAGAATTAAAACATTACAATCCCAGTATAGATTTGGTGGGAATCAACAACCGGAATTTAAAGGACTTTAAAGTTGATCTGCAACATTCTGTTCAGTTGAAAAATCTGCTTCCCGAAAACGTCTTATCTGTAGCAGAAAGCGGAATTTATACTATGCAGGATTATCATTATTTAAAAGAAAAAGGGTTTGACGGATTTTTAATGGGTGAATATTTTATGAAAAACGAAAATCCTGCTCAGGCGTTTGAAGAATTTATTTCCAATATAAAAGTATAAAATGAATACCCCACTCCGAATTAAAGTTTGCGGATTAACCAGATTAGATCAAATTCAAGAATTAATTGCTTTGAACATAGACTTTGTGGGCTTTATTTTTTATGAAAAATCTCCCAGGTATGTTCTGAATCATTTGGCTTTAGACGAAATTTCTAAAATCAATCATCATAGAAAAGTAGGTGTCTTTGTTAATGAAAACATAGAAAAAATTGTTGAAATAACAGAAAAAGCAAATTTAAATTTCATCCAGCTTCATGGTGATGAAAACGAAATATTCATTTCAGCATTAAAGCAAAAGCTAAATTCTAAAGTTGGCATCATACAGGTAATAAGAATTAACCCTGAATCTGTCATTTCGACTAAGGAAAAATTTACAACTTATTTCGGTCAGAATGACATTGATTACTTACTATTTGACACAGATTCGAAAGCATTTGGGGGAACCGGAAAACAGTTTGACTGGAGTATTTTAAATTCAATGGAAATCCCACTCCCTTATTTTCTGAGCGGTGGTATTTCAGAAGACAACATCGAAAATAGTAAACATCTTAAGCAGAAACCATTTGCACTGGACATTAATTCAAAGTTTGAAACAGAACCTGGCAATAAAGATATCAGCAAAATAAAAAGATTTATATCTTCCTTATTATAAAGAATTCCTAGAGTTAATAAAAACACACCAAAAAGCAAAAATATTTACTAATATGAAATATGAATTAAAACAGATCACTGAATTAACTGAAACGGAAATTGAGCATATTCTTCAGCTCTGGGATATTTCATCCTGGAACTCAATGAAATCTGATTATTTTCGCACATTTTTCAAAAATTCAACATTTCACTTTCTCTTGGATGCTGATAAAAATATCCTGTCTCTCATTCGTGTTAATTACGATTTCGTATTGGAAGTTTCAGGAACACAGCTGCCATTTGCAGAAGCTGTCGGGCTTGTCGCAGCTCAGAAGAAAAAAGGATATGGAGCTAAGCTTGTTGAGTATTTCAGGGATTATGTGATCAGGAATAATATACTGGCTATAGGATTCTGTCAACGGGAGCTTCGTCCGTTTTATGAAAAATGTAATATTGAAATATTATATGATAAAGGTAAAACGGTCAAAGAACGTATAGGAGCAGAATGGGTAGATGCAGGAGACGATGATATTTTGATTTTTAATGTTTCAGAAAAAACAAAAGAACAGCTCAATCTGCTGAGCGATAAGAATAATGCTTATTTAATCACTAAAGAATAGAAAATGAATTATAAGAACCCCGATGAATACGGATATTATGGAGAATTTGGAGGTGCATTCATTCCCGAAATGCTTTATCCTAATATAGAAGAGTTACAGAAAAACTATCTTGAAATTATTGAATCAGAAGATTTTCAAAAGGAATATCAGGATTTACTAAAAAATTATGTCGGACGAGCTACACCTTTATATTTCGCTAAAAAATTAAGCCAGAAATATAATACGCAGATCTATCTGAAAAGAGAAGACCTGAATCATACGGGAGCTCACAAGATTAACAATGCACTGGGACAGGTTTTACTGGCAAAACGTTTGGGCAAAAACAGAATCATAGCAGAAACCGGAGCCGGTCAGCATGGTGTCGCTACTGCTACAGCCTGCGCTTTGTTAGGACTGGAATGTATTGTTTACATGGGAGAAATCGACATTCAGAGGCAGGCTCCGAATGTAGCAAGAATGAAAATGCTGGGAGCGGAAGTAATTTCAGCAACTTCAGGTTCGAAAACCTTAAAAGACGCTGTCAATGAAGCGTTGAGAGACTGGATCAATCATCCCGCCACGACACATTATGTCATTGGAAGTGTGGTGGGGCCTCATCCTTTTCCCGATCTGGTAGCACGATTTCAGAGTATTATTTCAAAAGAGATCAAAGAACAGCTTTTCGAACAGACGGGAAGAAAAAATCCGGATTATGTAATCGCCTGTGTGGGTGGAGGAAGTAATGCGGCAGGAACTTTTTATCATTTTGTAGAGGAAGAGAATGTAAAGATCATTGCAGCAGAAGCAGGAGGCTTCGGGATAGATTCAGGAAAATCTGCGGCAACAACCTTTTTAGGTACTTTAGGTGTTTTACATGGCAGTAAAAGCCTGGTCATGCAGACAAAAGACGGTCAGGTGATTGAGCCCCATTCAATTTCAGCAGGACTAGATTATCCCGGAATCGGGCCTTTTCATGCGCATTTATTTAAAGAAAAACGGGCAGAATTTTTTAGTATCAATGATGATGAGGCTTTACAATCTGCTTTTGAACTCACAAAACTGGAGGGTATTATTCCGGCACTGGAAAGCGCTCATGCTCTGGCTGTCTTAGAAAAAAAAGAGTTTAAAGAAAATGATGTTGTCGTGATTTGTTTAAGCGGACGAGGTGATAAAGATATGGAAACGTATTTGAAACATCTTAATCATTAATTTTGTAAAAAACTATTAACAATTATGTTTGGAAAAACAATTAAAATATTTCTAATTGATGGGGAACCTAATGGAAGATTGACATGTGAACTTTCAAATTGGACAGGTAAAGCATTTAAAATTCCTAGAAATAAAATAAAAGTTTCTGTCGATCGTACAGAATTAGAAAGTACTGGTATTTATATCCTCTTCGGAAAATCCACTGACAATAAAGATTTAGCTTATATTGGAGAAGGAGAAGAAATATATAAAAGAATTACTCAGCATGTATCAGGAAAAGATTTTTGGAATGAAGTAGTTGTTTTTATCAGTAAGGACGAAAACTTAAACAAGGCTCACGTAAAATATTTGGAAAATAGGCTTTATGAAATTGCTAAAAAAGTTAACAGATATAATTTAGATAATTCTAATATTCCTACCCGCTCAAGCATATCAGAATCGGACAGAGCTGAAATGGAAGAATTCATTGAAAATATAAAATTGTTGACTAACACTTTGGGTTATAAGATTTTTGAAGAATTAATCCATGAAAATCAAACAATTGAGGAGCAGGTAAATAACACTTTTTACATTAGAGCTACAAGAGGAGCAAATGCTCAAGGGCAAATTACCAACGAGGGTTTTGTTGTTTTAAAAGATTCTGAAATCGCAGATTCGGTGACCTCTTCTTTAAATCAATCCATTATAAATTTTAGACAAAGATTAATTGATGAACAAAAAATTGTAAACATTAATAATAAATTAATTTTCACTGAAGACTATTTATTCAGCAGCCCATCGACAGCTGCGGCAATAGTTATGGGTAGAAGTGCAAACGGATTAACTGAATGGAGATTATCTGATGGACGAATTTTAAAATCAGTTGAAATTTAATTATGAAAAAACTAAACATATACTTCACAGCAGGAATTCCACAACTGGAAGATACTGCAGATATTATAAAAACCATACAGGATTCCGGGGCAGATATGATTGAAATCGGAATGCCTTATTCTGATCCTGTTGCAGATGGTCCCGTTATTCAGCAAGCTCATGAGTTGGCTTTAAAAAATGGAATGACCATTGAGAAACTATTTTCACAATTAAAATCGATCAAAAACGAAATTAAAATTCCGGTTATTTTAATGGGTTATATCAATCCTGTTTTAAGTTTTGGATTTGAAAATTTCTGTAAAGAATGTTTTGAAAGCGGAGTTTCAGGACTCATTTTGCCCGATTTACCTCCGATTGAATTCGAAAAAAATTATCAGCAAATATTAGAAAAGTATCATTTAAATTTCACGTTTTTAGTAACCCCGGAAACTTCAGATGATAGAATTTTATATTTGGACGCTTTGAGTTCGGGATTTTTATATGCCGTGAGCTCTTCTTCTACTACCGGAAATGAAAATACCGTTTTGAAGAACGAAGAATATCTTTCACGATTGGCTTCTCTTCCATTAAAAAATCCTGTCATGATCGGTTTTGGCATTAAATCGAGAGAAAATTTTGAAAGCGTGACCGAAAAAGCAGACGGTGGAATCATCGGAACTGCCTTTGTAAACATACTTTTAGAAAATCAAAATTGGAAGCCCAAAGCAGAAAACTTCATTAAAAGTATAAAGAACTAAAAAAAGCAGTCTTATTTCCGGAAAAATAAGACTGCTTATCATTTTAAAAGAAATATTGTTCCAGCTCTTCAACAAAACTCTTTTGAGAAGGATTCCAGCCTAGTTTTTCCTGAGTCTTTACACTTGTTGCCGGACAATTTTCCTGCACAAAATAGGTCATCCAGGTAAAATACTGTGGTGCTTCTTCTTTGGAAAAAGATTGTACCGGAATGTTTAGTTTTCCGCCAATATATTCTGCAAATTCTTTCATTGACAACTGTTTATCATTATTAACAGCATTATATCTCGCCCCTTTTTCTCCTTTCTCAAGGGCTAAACGAAACAGTTTTGCGGCATCCAAACGATGAACAGCAGGCCAGACATTACTTCCTTCTTCTATATAAGCTGCTGCTCCACTTGTTTTCGCCAATTCTGCCAACATCAGACCAAAACCTCCTCTGAAACCCTGTTCAGAATTTCCGTAGACACTTGGTGATAGACGGACAATCGATGCGTTAACGCCTGATTCAGCTAGTTCCACAAAGGCTTTTTCAGAAAACCGGATCGATTCTGTAGAGGCTTTACTTTCCTCCGTTATTTTTCCCTCAATAAGCGGTAAACCCAACGTTCCGCCCGTAACTACGATGGGTTTATCAGTTCCTTTCAATACTTCTCCCATCGCTTCAATAGCTTTCTGATCTTTGAGTGCATTGCTCTGGTAATCTGAAAAATCATGAATAAATGCAGTATGAATAACTCCATCCGCTTCTCTCGCTCCTTTTTGCAAAATATCAAGACTTTCCAGGTCTCCCATCAAAACTTCTGCTCCGGCTTCTACAATAGATTTCGCAGATTCTTCTGAACGGGCCAATCCTGTTACCTGATGTCCGTTTACTATTAATTCTTTTACGACTGCAGAGCCTACAAATCCTGAAGCTCCTGTTACAAAAACTTTCATATTATATGTATTGTGTTAAAATTTCTACTGCAAATGTAGCTTTAGTGTATTCTTAAAAATAGGTCATTTGACACAATTTCACCACAGTTTCATTAAAAAGAATTAATTTTAAACATAATTTCAATTTAAAAATGTCAGAAATCTTTAAAAAATATTTCCAGAAGGTTCTTCCAGATTTTACGGATGAAAAGTTTAATTTAATATTAGAAAAAAGTAAATTAATCAAGCTTCAACGTAAGGAAGTTATTTGCAGACAAGGAGATATTTGTAACTTAAAAATTTTTGTTGCAAAAGGGCTTCTCCGGAATTATTCTACTTCTGAGGACGGAAATGAACATATTCTGCAATTCGTGAATGAAATGTCCTGGACTACAGATCCTGAAAGTTTCTATACTAACACGCCTTCAAAACTGACTATTGAAGCCTTGGAACCTTCAGAAATTTTCGTATTCAATCTTGAAGATTTTAATCTGCTTCGGGAAGAAATTCCTGCACTCAGTATTTTTATCGAGGAGCTTTTAACAAAAAAATCAATGGAAATCAATAACAGGCTTCTGGTAAATATCAGCAGTACTCCTGAAAATAAATATTTACATTTTATAAAACACCATCCTGATTTACTTAATAGAGTTCCCCTACATATGATCGCTTCTTATCTTGGGATGTCGAGAGAAACACTGTCAAGAGTAAGACGGCAGATTTTAAAAACAGTCTGATTACGCTACAAAATAGAGATTAAAGAATAAATACATAGATTTTGTCCATTCCATACAAGTATAAAAATCACTAAATTTGTGTATTCAAAAATCGGTATGAACACAATTCAGAATAAAGTAGTAGAGTTTGAAGATTTAGGCATAAAAGAATATCAACCTTCTTGGGATTATCAGGAAAAACTGATGAAAGATATTATTGATACCAAAATAAAGAACCGCGACTTACCTGCAGAAGAACATAGTATAACCTCCAATCATTTTCTTTTAGTTGAGCACCCCCATGTGTATACATTGGGAAAAAGCGGACATGAAGAAAATATGTTGGCTGGAATCGATCAATTAAAGGAAATCGAAGCCACTTTTGTAAAAGTAAACCGTGGCGGAGATATTACCTATCACGGATACGGACAAATTGTGGGCTACCCTATTTTAGACCTTGAAAATTTCTTTACGGATATTCATAAATATATGCGAAATCTTGAGGAAGTCATCATCAGAACAATTGCAGAATACGGTTTAAAAGGTGAACGTTCCGAAGGAGAAACCGGAGTCTGGCTGGATGTCGGTAAGCCTTACGCCAGAAAAATCTGTGCAATGGGTGTAAAAGCTTCACGATGGGTAACTTTACACGGTTTTGCCTTGAATGTCAATACGGATATGCGTTATTTTGAATACATCATTCCTTGCGGAATCAAAGATAAGCAAGTCACTTCTTTAAAAAGAGAGCTTGAAAGAGAGCTGACTCCTGATGAAATGGGAGACATCAAAGCTAAGATCAGAAAGCATTTTACGGATGTTTTTGAGGCTGAATTGGTAAGTAAATAATGAGCTCCATTACAGTTAAAAATAAAACAAACTGGTTTGTAACAATCGTTTTCGGATTCGGACTGTTACTTACCAGTTTTATTATATTTATTCTTATTCCTCTTTCTGTTTTTCAGGAGGACTCAGCTTTGGCTTCGATATTTTCATATACCCGTATTTTGGTTCCTTTTGGAGCATTCTTCGTGTTATTCCTGTATTTTTGGCTTTGGAATACATTCGGAAAAACAGTTTTAGAATTTGATTCTAAAAAAATTGTTGTTACTAAAAAATATAAGCTATTCAATACCCCTAAAATCTACTACAGAAGTGAAATTCAAAAAATAGATATTGAAGATTTCAGAATAGAAAGAACACAATATAATGTCCGTTATCATTTTTCATGGTCGGATTCTACTTTTTCACTCATATTTATTCACCATAACTTAACAATAAGAATCGTTGATTGGTTAACTTATGAAAAGGCTAAAGAAGTACTTAATATGATACAATAATCAATTCGCTTCAAATCAATAACTTATCTAATCACCGAAATCCCTGCATCCACTTTCAGTTCTGCACCATGAATATATGAAGCCTCTTCCGAAGCCAGGAAAAGTACCGCATTCGCGATCTCTGAAGGCTCACCTTGTCTTTTCAAAGGAATGGTAGGAATAATATTTTTAACCGCTTCTTCAATTTGTTCTGAATTTAAACCGGTATTATGAAAAATATTGGTTTTGATATGACCTGCACTTACTCCATTTACCCGGATTCCTCTTTCTGTTAATTCCGTTGCAAATGTTTTAATAAAGGACTGAACCGCCGATTTTGCTGCCGAGTAAATAGAAAAATTAGACATCGCAATTTCAGTAGCAACAGAGGTATTAAAAACCACAGAACTCCCTTTCTTCATCAACGGCAACATCTGCTGGACCGTAAAAAATGAGCCTTTTACCAGTATGTCAAATAACTCATTAAAATGATCTTCGTCTACATTTTCAATCGGTGCGAATCTTCCATAGCCTGCATTAGCAAATACCCAATCAATATTTTCCGTGCATTTTTTCACTTCATTTTGGAGATTCATTAAGTCGCTCATATTTCCTGCATTTGAAACGATTCCGAAAGCATTTTTTCCTAATTTTTCTAATGCCTTGTTAACGGTTTCCTCACTCCTTCCTGTAATAATTGCCGTTCCACCTTCATTGATAAATTGTTGAGCCGTTGCGAACCCCATCCCGTTTGTTCCGCCTGTGATTAAGGCAAATTTGTTTGTAAACCTTTGCATTGTTTTTAGTTTAAATAGTATTGCAAAGTTTCAAAAACAAGAGATCTTAAAAAATCCGATTCTTGCGGAATTCAGATTTTTTAATTGAGTATCTTTGAAAAAAACGTCCGAATGAAGATTTTAGAATTCCTCCTCTTATCAACATCTCTATTTCTATATTCTTGTGTAGGTTCTGACCTGACTTCTCTGCCGAATACGATTGAGCAGGCAAAAAATGATAAATTATTAATTCATATTTACCAGCCTTCCCAAAGACAGGTGATCATCAACAATTCAGAATACTATCTGGAAGACGCTTTTACAACCTTTAAGTTCAATTCTAAAAGAGATCTGACGATTAATAAAAACTTCTTTGCGTTTATTATAAAACTAAAAAATGTAAAAACCGGAGAAAAAATGTTGGCTATGGAGGACGACTATGGTCAATTCATTAATTTTTACTCAGACAACGGCGGAATTCATGATTCCAATCTAAGTCTTAATTATGATGACATTAATCAGAGAGAGAGGCTTGACACGATATCGATAGGTTTTAAAGATCATCTAAAAAAAGAAACGACCGTAAAGTTTATTAAAATAAAATAATCATATTCTTATTTTTAGCTCACCAAATTTTCTCACTTTATGTCACAAAATTTAAGATTATTTTCTTTTTTATTGATTATTCTTTTTTCAAATTTTTCTGCTCAGACGAAGCTTACAAGTAAAATTGACAGCTTAATAACCGTTAAAAATCCGAGAATATTCAACGGGGTCGTTCTGATTACTAAAAACGGAAAAACACAGTATTCAAAAGCCTATGGTTTCCAAAATGTAAATACTAAAGCTCGTTTAAAGCTGAATGATCAGTTTGAAATCATGTCGAATACCAAACAGATCACTGCTGTCTTATTATTAAAAGAAGCTGAACAAGGAAGGGTTGATTTACAATCATCCATTAAAAAATACCTGCCTAGTCTTACTCAATCCTGGGCAGATTCCGTTACGGTTCATCAATTATTAAATCATACCCACGGAATTACAGATCTCGAAAAGCCATTATTATTCAAACCCGGATCCGATTTCAAATACGGAAATCTGTCTAATATTCTCTTAGGAAAAATCATTGAAAACGTTTCTCATAAAACTTATACGGAATTGGCCAATCAGCTGTTCCAGCAATTAGGGATGAAAGATACTTTCTGCTATTCTAAAGAAAACCGGAGAAATCTTGTTTCTGGACACATGGTAAAAAATAACGTTTTCACTCCGGTTCAGGAATCTTTTATCAACAATGAAAATATACCTGCAGATGGGATAATAACGACTGCAAAAGATCTGTCCATCTGGAATACTCACCTTCATAAAGGAAAAATTCTAAGTTCTAAACTATATCAGATGATGACTACCCCATCCGCTATGTCACAACACGATGTTTTCGGGAAAGATAAAATGGGATACGGCTATAACATCAGAATTGTGAAGGATCATGATGTTCAGTATTTTGGACATACGGGATTGGGAGACGGCTTTGCTTCCCTAAATATTAATATTCCCAAAAGTGATGTCAGCATTATTATTCTGGAAAATCAGATGAATGAAGACAGTAGTCTTTACTATTATTTTGAAACTGAAATTAAGAATATCATTCTCAAGAGCGATTTAATAAAAAAATAGACAAAAACCTCATCAGTCGATAAAGTTATTATTTTAAATATTAACAGCTTAAAACCTTCATTAATAACAATTATAGATTTTTTCGAATGTTAAATTTTACTAAATTAAATTGTGCACAATTTAATTGGTTATATATTTGCATAGTCAATATCAGTAAATAATAATTTTAAAATAATCAACATGTCATTAATACAAGATTTAGAATGGAGACATGCCGTGAAAGCATATGATCCGACTAAAAAAGTTTCAGAAAAAGATTTACATACAATTTTGGAAGCAGCAAGACTGGCTCCCACTTCATCCGGTTTACAGCCGTTCCGTGTGATTGTAGTGGAAAACCAGGAATTAAAAGAAAAAATGGTTCAGGGGGCTTTGAATCCGGAAGTGATGAGAGATTCTTCTCATGTGTTGGTATTTGCAGCCTGGGACAGTTATTCTGACGAAAAAATAGACAAAGTTTACGATTATCATACCGATGTAAGAGAATTACCAAGAGGGCGCTTCGGAAGCTATACGGATAAAATTAAAGAAATGTATAATGCGCAAACCGCCGATGAACATTTTGCTCATACTGCAAGACAGACTTATATCGCTTTAGGACTTGCAATGGCTCAAGCTGCGGAATTGAAAATTGACAGTACTCCTGCAGAAGGGTTCAGCAATGCGGTAGTAGATGAAATGTTGGGCTTAAAGGAATTAGGCTTAAAAAGTGTAAGCTTACTTTACCTTGGTTACAGAGACGAAGAAAAAGACTGGCTTTCTCACATGAAAAAGGTAAGAGTTCCGATGGAGGAATTCATCATTAAAAAATAAAAATCATCTACTTTCATTTTTGAATCGTATGGAAAATTCAGAATCTTTAAAATTAAAAAATCAAATCTGCTTTCCGCTTTATGTAATTGCAAAGGAGATTACGGGACTTTACCGTCCGTTTCTTGATGAGCTTGACATCACGTATCCTCAATATCTTGTCATGATGGTCTTGTGGGAAAATGATGGTCTTGCCGTAAGCAGTATTGGGGAAAAGCTGTATTTAGACAGCGGTACGCTTACACCTCTTTTGAAAAGATTAGAAAATAAAGGGTTTATCCTGCGCAGAAGAAAAAAAGAAGATGAAAGAATGGTTGAAGTATTCATCACAGAATCAGGAAAAGCTCTTCAGCAGAAGGCTTGTGAAATTCCTGAGAAAATTCAGGACAAAATAGATGTCACTAAAGAAGATTGGATAATACTGAAGGAAAGTGTACAAAAAATATTAAGCAAAATAGAAAAATAAATGAAAACTTTATATACAACAAAAGTAACGGCAAAAGGGGGCAGAAATGGTCACGTAAAAAGTGAAAACGGAATTCTTGATCTGGAAGTACGAATGCCAAAAGCTTTAGGTGGTGCGAATGATGATTTTACCAACCCGGAAATGCTATTCGCAGCAGGATATTCAGCATGTTTTGACAGTGCTTTGAACCGGGTGATCAGCTTATCAAAAACAAAAACCGGCGAAACAACCGTTACCGCAGTAGTAAGTATCGGTCAACTGGAAAACGGAGGCTTCGGATTAGCCGTTGAACTGGATGTAAATATTCCCGGAGTTTCAATTGAAGAAGCACAGGCTTTAACAGAAAAAGCTCATGAAATCTGCCCTTATTCTAATGCTACAAGAAATAATATTGAAGTGAAGTTATCGGTAACCAACAATTAATAATAATTTTCTTTGATTATATTTAAAATCTGTTTCTTTTGAAACGGATTTTTTTATTTTTGAAGGTTGAAATAAAGTTTTTGTAGGGATTTTTTTTATTTTTATGAAATATAGTTAGGGTTAAAAGGTGACAAACAATTAAAAACTTATTTTAAAGAATACTAAATGGAGGGACTATTAATGATCAGAAATTAAAAGTATTCTCCGAAAATATAAAAAACGATTTGAAAACAAAACTTTTGTTAACAAAGGTCCGAATAGTACTAATAAATATACTATTTCGCCTTTAAAGTTTGTATTAAGCCATTTCCAAAAACTCCAACACCTAAATGTTTGCAGTAAATTGAAATAAAAACACAAAATGACTAATTCGAAATTAGATAAATTAAAATATTTATTAGAAAAGAAAAAGTTTTCGGACGTAGAATGGGGAAAAAGAGGTTTAAATCCATCAAGTCCAGAACTATGTGAGCAAATGGAGAACAAACTAAATGTGTGTTTAAGTTCTTTAATAAATTTAATAGAAAATCATACACCCAGAAATGATTTAAAAAAAGTTCTTTCCCAAGGTTTAAAAACTTTTGACAAAACAAATTTCGATACTGAAGAAAAAGAATTTATTTGTGATTACTTTTATGAAATTTCAAAATGCATTGAAGTTGATTTTAAAAATAATTTGAATAAATGGCTTTATGGCTCTATTTTAAATTCACTTTTAAAATTTTCGGAATTAATAAGAGGTAAAGAGAAAATCATTGAAACTTTATCGCAAAACTGTACAAAATGCAATACTAAGCTCGAGACCTTTATTCTTGAAAAAAATAATGAAATAACTAATTCTGATTTTCTCATCATTAGATGTAAATCATGTGGAGAATACAACTTAATAGATATAGGTTCTAAAATTAAAAGACTTAAGTTCGGAGAATATGAGCTAACAGAACAATTATCAAGGGAAGACTATAGTCTGGAAGAAGCCCAAATTAGATTAAAGCAAATACAATATTTTAGAAGGTGAGGCTATTATTAACTAGCAGAAACATTAAAACATCAAATAATGAAAGAAGAAAAATTCGCAAAATACAATGATCAGGAATTATTGGATAAAAGAAAAAATTTAAAAACACAGCTCATTATTAATGCTGTACTTATCGGATTTTTAATAGGAATTTCAATATACGGAACTGTAAAAAACGGCTTTACTTTTTTTACACTTTTTCCACTAATCTTCGTATTCTTTTTAATAAAAAATAAAACAGACAGCAAAGAACTTGAGGAAGAAATTAAGTCCAGAGGTTTAAAATAATAAAAAAACGGTCAATTCTTTTTTTTATTCTAATAATTATTTTTCTCATATTTTGAAAAAACTGCTTGTTTTAACCATTACAATTTGTAGCTGTGTAAGTTTGTATTCCCAAAACACCTACGCATTCTTCGGTTCATTTAATCGCGATAAAGATACGGAAGGACTATATGTATATGCATTGGATACCCTTAGTGGAAAATTATCAAAAATAACTTCTTATACAGGAATTTTGAATCCTTCGTTTCTCACTGTATCACCGGATGGGAAATACATTTTCGCCTGTACGGAAAGTAAAACAAAAAACGGAGGAAGTGTAAGCAGTTTTGAATTCAACAGAGAAAATAAAACATTGACTTTCATCAACAAACAAAAAAGCGGTGGTGAAAATCCGGTGTATCTGACTACTCACAAAAATGGAAAATGGCTTGTCAATGGAAACTATACGGAAGGCAGTGTTTCGGTTTACCCGATTTCAGAAAACGGAAAAATTGAGCCTTACATTCAGAATTTTCAATTCCCGGAAGGAAGTGTAAATCCGGGTCGGCAGGAACGTTCACACATCCACTCTACTGTTTTTTCTCCTGATTTTGATTATCTGTTTCTTACTGATCTGGGAGCTGATAAAATTAGAACCTATAAGTTCAATAGTGATAGCAATGAGCCTTTAAAAACGGCCGAAGTTTCTTTCGCAAAAACAACTCTGGGAAGCGGACCACGACATTTTAGTTTTCATCCGGATGGAAAATTTGCCTATTGTATTGAAGAAATGGGCGGAGCAATAAGTGCTTATTCTTACAAGAACGGAAGACTGAATCCTATTCAAAGGATCAATACGCATTCTGAAAAATATAAAGAGGACTTCGAAAGCTCCGATGTTCATATTTCTCCTGACGGAAAATTTTTATATGCATCCAATCGAGGCATTGAAAATAACATCGCTATATTTTCTATTCAAGAGGACGGAACTTTAAAAACAATTGCTTACCAATCTATAAAAGGCAAACACCCAAGAGTATTTGGACTTGATCCCAGTGGGAAATTCCTGATCGCAACGAATGCCGGAACCGGAAATGTAGTGGTATTTAAACGAAATTCTGTAACAGGTTTACTAAAGAAAGTTGGTAAAAAGATTACAATTAAAAGTGTTTCTTGTGTACAGATCAGGAAGTATTAATTTCCCTAAATAAAGATTAATTTTATATTTTTAATTTTCAAAAAAATTTCAAACAACACCAACATCATGAAACAAATATTCAGTCTGGTTTTAATTTTAAGTACATTATTTTCTTATAGCCAAAAATATGCTTTTGCCACAGAATTTGCCGATGGAAAAGTGACACTTAAGGATCAATCTGAACTCAACGGGGAAATAAAATGGTATCCGAGTCAAAATGATAAATTAAGTTTCAGAACAGGCAAAAAAGAAAAAGCTACCAAATATACTCCGAATGATATCGTAAATTTTTCTTCGGGAAATATGAAATTCGTCCCTTTATATAATTTCTCGGCATATGCAGAGAATTACGCATTAGTCGGGAGTACCACAAAAATTACAGAGACTTTTGGTGAAGTAATTTCTGAGGGAAAATTCAATATTTATTTTACTTCTATAAGAGGCTATAATGCGATCGCAAGAACGACAGAAGATTATCCCAATTTTATCTTTCAGGATTCAAGCGATTCTGAAAAAAAATTATATGCCTATCCTTACAGGATCAGAATGAAAGAAAAGAAGTATGAAAAAGCAAAAGAAAATCTTTATATTCTGTTCAAAGATTACCCGGAAATTATTGAAAAGATAAAAGCTTTTAAAAAAGAAAATGATTTTTTAGAAATTATTAAAATGGTGGAAGATATCAATAATAAGCAATAGAATAATTTATACTGAAATTTCAAAAATGGATTTTTATTGAAAGGTTTTCAAATCTGGATTTCATCTTATTAATTATGGCTAAGTTTAAACAGATTCTATTCACTTTAACCGTTTTGCTTTTCTTGCATATAGAAGGTTTTGCAAAGGCACAAATTCAAATTTATGACAACATCAGAGTTGATAGTTTAATCTTTACGAAAACAAGAAATATAATCAATGATATTCCGAATGACGATTTTAAAAAATTCGTGTTTAAAGAGCATTCGGAAACATTACCCTATAGGTTGCTGTTTCCGAAAAATTATGACAAAAACAAAAAATATCCTCTCATTATTGTATTTCATAATTCTTCCAGGATCGGAAAAGACAACGAGAAGCAGCTCGAACATCTGTCAAAAATCTGGTTGCGGAATGATATTTATGAAAAATACAATGCGTTTGTTTTAGCTCCTCAATTTAATAAACGTTCATCAATATATTATAAAACAGCTGATAGTATATCGGTATCAAAACCCGGCGATGATATTTACCTTGTCTTACATTTATTAGATAAAATTGAAAAAGACTATACAATTGATAAATCGAAAATTTATCTGGTAGGATATTCTATGGGAGCTTCTACAGCACAAAATCTAATCAATGTAAAGCCCGAAAAGTTTACTGCGCTGGTTTCTGTAGCTGCAGTACCTGATTTTTCAAATTTAAAAAACTGGAAAAATAAAAGTGTTTTTCTCATCCATGGAAAAAAAGATGTTTCTAACCCATATCGGGGAAGTGAAGAGCTTTTCGCTAAAATGAAAGGCAATAAGCATTTGATTTTCAAAACTTTTACAGAATTAAATCATGATAACATCACAATTCCGCTGCTATTAAGTGATGAAATTCCAAAATGGCTATTCAACCAACATAAATAAGAAATAGCTGCCAACATATTTCACACTATCTCGTCGCAGAATCAGCTTTCTTGAAAGCATCCACTTTTTTATAAGAATCGTTTTTCTCTTTTTCTTTTTTGTCTGAAATTAAAATACCGAAAAGATGGTCGATTTCATGCTGGAAAATGACGGCCGTAAAACCTTCCACAATTTCTGAATATTTTTGACCTTTTAAATCAACATATTCCAATTGGATCACTTTGCTTCTGTAAAACTGATCTCTGAAATCAGGAATGGACAAATCACCTTCCGGACCCAGATTCTGTAATTCTGATCTCCAGACAATCACAGGATTGATGAAATATTCCAACGGTTCACCCTCTTTATCAAATCGCTGCACCCAGATAATCTTCCTGTTAATTCCCACCTGTGGCGCTGCAATTCCTACTCCGCCATCCGTTGACAGCAAAGATTCTTTCATTCTTTTGACTAAAATCGCTGTATTTTTATCTAAAGGATCAATTTCTGTGGAAAGACTTAACAAAGTTTTATGCTGATGCTCATCCGTAGTCTGATAAATCGGTAATGCTGAATTGGTATCTCCCTGATTAATAATTGAGATCTCAGTAGAAGTTAGCTTTTGTGCGTGGATTAAACCTATGAAAAGTATAAGGAGAAAAGGTAGTTTTTTCATTTTTTAAAGGATGTTTTACAAATATAATTAATCCGTGGCTACGTTTTGGTTAAAACCATTTGATTTTTTGACATATAAAAACGGGCTAAAGCCCGTTCCTTTTAATAATTTTACAATTAATGATTTCTCTACTTTTCAAACCTGGTTCTTTTTACTTGTTACTTGGCTCTTTGTTAATACGTTTTCGTCATATCACTCGGAATAATCAGATTGAAATCCGTTGGGATATAATCTTTTTCAGGAACTTTCAATTCCTGATTTTCGGATTCAAAAACTGATATTACCGCCATTTTCAGATTAGGATTTTTCTGTTTGATATACCAGTAAATCCCTCCGAATTCTTTACTGTGGTAATTTCCGTTGTAATGAATAAATGTTTTTCCGGTCTGGATATTTTTCAGGATAGATTCCGCCATTGTAGCGTCTTTTATAGCCTGAGCGGAAATAAAATTCATTACTTTTGTTCCGTCTGCATGATCGCCCATCATCGTTTTCATTTCAGGGTAACCGGGTGTATCCAACGTCACTTTGACAGGCAGTTGAGCGATATAAGATTTGTATTTTTCAGGTAAATTATTCAAAGATTCCAAGCCTTCTTTTGCCGTTTGAGAAGCGTATTTTCTTGGAACATTAGTCGCAATAAAGCTCAGTTTTTTCTCTTTGGCAAAATCTACCAAAGGTTTGTAGTCAGTTGTAAAATTATTCCACAAACGTGCTGAATCTTTTAAGGTTTTTGCATCAAATTTTCCGCTTAGATATTGATTTAATTGTGACTGATTATCTCTTTCAAACATTTCTGCCCCTAAAATTAGTTCCCCGTTTTTCTGGGCATACAAAGCTTCCGTAATTCTTAACTGAAGCCAATGATTGATTGAGCTGTTATGATTTTCCCCAAAGAAAACCACATCATAATCAGCCAATTCCTTAACTAATTTTTCAGGCTTTATTTCCTTCCCTTTTTTATCATAAAACTGATAAGGTTTGAAGTTTTGGGCGCTCAATGAACCAAAGAGAGTAAGTAATATCGTGATGAAAATATTTTTCATTTTATAGTTTTAATTTAAAGCAAATGTCGTAAAGTTTTTCTTTAATTTAAATGAATATTTTTAAGCTTTAACATTCAGAATGACAAACTGAAGATTCAACAAATTTGCAATTTTACCTAAAAAAAGCCGCCTGTAAAAAACAAAACGGCTTCATAAAAATGATCTAACTATTTATTTTTCCAGGTCTGCTACAAGATCTTTCCATTCTTGCAGTTCAGGAATTCCCGGTTTTCTTTTACCAAAGAACTGAACGATAAAATCCCCTTCTTTATTAAATACCTCAATAGCCGTTACTTCACCATCTTCTGTCGGTTTCTTTACGATCCAAGCTTCCGCGATTTTCGTTACGTCAAGATGCAAATTGAAATCAGGATCCATTACGTTGAACCACTGTTGGTGCCAAAGTGTTTTTTTCACAGTTCCTGTGTGGATCTGGATAATTCCTCTGTTTCCAACGAATACCATGATTGGTAATTGTTTTTCAGCAGCATCTTCAAGTACATTTACTACTTTTGCATTGTCAATTTTTTTGGTAAATCCTTCCGGAGCCAATCTCAACGCCTGAGTTCTGCTTACTCCGAATTTTCTTGTCATCATGAAGAAATCGTGAGTATCTTTCAATTCAGTCCAGGCTTTTTGGAAACCTTCAACATCGATTTCAGCATCTGCTTTTTCTTCAGCTTTTGGAGCTACCATTTCGAATTCGAATGTTGAAGTCTGATCTTCCGCTTTGAATTTTTCAATAATAGTGTCGAAAGCAGCTTCGTTGCTGTCTTTTGTTAAATAAATCTTGTGAAGAGCCAATCCGTCTTTTCCGAAGAACTGTAAACTTTTTCTGTCTCCTTCTACGACTGCAAAAGCAAACTTCCAGTGGTTTAAAAAGATTCTCAAATCAATATCTTCACCCACGAAAAGCTGTGCATGCGGACTGCTGAAATCTCCGTTCAGATAAGTTCCTTTTCTTTCGTGAACGCACTCTTCATTGCGGGTAAGAGCCATCACTTTTCCCAGTTGCTCTGCATCAGTCAGAATTTCTTTAAATTCCGGCTTCAAAACCGCAACTCCTTCTCCTACATTGGTTGCCAATAATTCAGCTTCGCTTACACTAAGTTCTGCAGCTGCATTTCTGATTCTTATATGTGGGTTTTCAGCTTTTAGTGTCTCCCATTTTTCTCTCAGATCGTTTACTAATGTGCTCATTATTTTATTTTTTTATGGTTAAAACTGTATAATTTCTTGTTATTGTTTCGTTTCCTGTTTTACTTTTTACCTCTTCTTCTTTTTCAGAGATTTTCATTCTTTTAAAATGGCTTTTAGAAATTGTTTCCTCCATTTCATAAGTATTATATAATGTAAAATCGAATTGGGTAAAAGGTAGTTTCTCCATGAAATCTCTTTGCCCGAAAGTCAAAACAAAAGTTCCGTTGTCTTTCAAAACTCTGTAGATTTCATTTAAATATTCAATCGGTTGTTCCCAGAAATAAACGGTGTTTACTGTAAATATTTTGTCGAATGTTCTGTCTTCAAAAGGTAATTTTTTACCTTCGTACAAGATAAAATCTGCCTGATCTTTAAATTCTTCATTCAATCTTTTGGCTTCATGGTGCATGGTTTCAGAAATATCAATTCCTGTATATTTTATATTTTGGGCCTTGTTTAAAATATTGTTAACATGAGCTGCGTTCCCATGACCGATTTCAAGGATGGTTTCATCATCTTGTATTAAAAGTGTTTTAATGCTTTCCAGCGTCATTCCTATATTCGTGGCATTCATCATCTCGCCGATTTCGATTCCTTTTTCTCCTTGTGGATTTGCAAGATTCTGGGCTAATATTTTTAAATCTTCTTTTTCCATATTATCCAAAAATAATCATTGGGTTGTTCGTAATCGGATGATCGCATATGGTGCAAGGAAAATTATAGGCTTCACTGATATTTTCAGCAGTAAAAACCTCCGTTGGAGTTCCATATGCGGAAACTTTTCCAGATTTCATCAATAAAATTTTATCTGCAAACTGTGCCGCCAGATTCAGATCATGAAGAACCACAATCGCAGAGTTTGCCTTTTTTGTAAAGTTTTTAATGATTTCCAATGCTTTATATTGATGTTTAATATCTAAATTGTTTAATGGCTCATCAAGAAACATAAGTTTATGGGCAATATCGTTTTGTAATTGTGCCATGACCCGGGAAAGATGTACACGCTGTTTTTCGCCACCCGACAACGTATTGTATTCCCTGTCTTTCAGATGATACACATCGGTTTCATACATCATGTTGTTTATCGCTTCATAATCTTCCTGTCTCGGCTGGGCTTCGAAATACGGGTAGCGTCCCATCATAACGACATCTTTTACTTCAAGCGGAATATCGCTGCTGTTGTGTTGGGAAAATTTGGATTTGTGTTTTGACAGGTCACTGATCTCCCAATCTCTTATGCTTTTATCTTTAAAGAGAATTTCGTGTCTGGATTTCACTTCATTTGCCAACACACTTAAAAGACTTGATTTTCCGGCTCCGTTCGGACCAACAATTGCTAAAAATTCACCGTATTCCAAATGAACATCAACGGAATCCAGAATATGGAATTCTTTATGCTTATAGCTGATTTGATGTGCCTTTATCATTACAATGATTTTTTGAATTTGATTAAAATGGCAATAAAAATAGGACCTCCCATTAGCGCGGTCAAAATTCCGATCGGCAATTCCGAGGGTTCAACAATGCTTCTGCTGAAAGTATCTGCCGTCAACAGTAAAATACTTCCGCAAATTGCTGATAATGGCAAAATAAAACCATAGTTCGATTTGAATAATAGCCGTAAAATATAAGGTACGATAAGACCTACAAAACCAATCGTTCCTGAAAATGCAACACAGCTTCCTACCATCAATGCAGTAATAATGATAATTTGCTTTTTTAACCGTTCAACATTAATTCCCAAATGCTGTGCATCTTTTTCACCTAACATCATCGCGTTTAGCACTTTTCCTTTTGGTAATAAAATGATATAGGAGATAACCAAAACTACTGTCAGAATAATATTCTTCGTCCAGGTGGCAGCAGCTAAACTTCCTAAGTTCCAAAATGTTAAATCTCTCAGTTGATCATCTTTTGAAATATAGATCAAAAAACCTGTGATGGAAAAGCCTATAGCTGTAATAGCAACTCCGGTCAACAGCATCATGACCACATTCGTTTTTCCTCCGCTCGTGGAAATTCTGTACACCAGCAGCATCGACAAAAAAGAACCGATGAAAGCGGCAATACCTACCAATGAAAATTGTACGGCTTCAGGAAGATACTGCTTGAAATGTCCTCCTAAAACAATTGCAATGGCGGCAAGTAATGTTGCTCCCGATGTCAATCCTATCAGATCTCCTGTAGCCAGAGGATTTTTAAATAATCCCTGTAATCCTGTTCCCGAAACTGCAAGCATACTTCCTATAAGAATTGCCATGATGATTCTGGCTGCTCTTACGTCCCAAACTACATATTTATCACTTAATGATAAAGCCGGATCTCCTTTAATTACTTTCCCTAAAACTTCAAACGCAGATTTACCACCAAAGTCGTAAACCCCGGTATTAAGCGACCATACTGCTATAATGACAAGCAGTATGGCACTTATTGTAATGTAAAAGTATAGTTTACTTTGTGTTTTCAATTAAAAGTTTGTTTAGTCCTACAGCTGCTTCTCCTAATCTTGGCCCGAAACTCGAAACCAAACCTCCGTCCATTGCAATAATCTTCTTGTTCTTCCCGGCATTTGTCTGGGAGACACCCGGCATTTTCAGAGCTCCTTCATTGCCTCCTGCTCCCTGTAATCCGCTTGTGAAAAAGAATAAAACGTCTGGATTTGCTTTTATAACCGCTTCAGGAGTCAATGGTTTGAAATCTTCGAAATCATTTACCGCGTTTTCTCCTCCGGCAAGACCTATCAACGCAGCCATTGGTGTGTTTTTCCCTGAAACCATCAGCATATTTCCTCTTGCGTAGATGAACAATACTTTTGGTTTTTTAGCAATTGGCTGAACTTGTTTCAAATCAGCATCGATTTTATCGTTAAGCTTTTGGTAATCTGTATTTCCTATTGCTTTTGCTACGTCAGCAATTAATTTTTTAGTTCCGTCAACTGTAAATTCCTGTTTGAAAATTTCTGCTTTAATCCCTGAAGACTTGATTTTTCCCATCAGTTCAGGATTGACATCTTTTTCGGAAGCTAAAATCAAGGTCGGAGAAACTGCCATAATCGGTTCAATGGTCATAGATCTTACATGACCTAAATCTTTAGCCGTAGCTTTTAAAGATTCCGGATAGGTACTGGTAACATCTGTTCCTACGATTTCTTTTTCGTGACCTAAAGCGCTTACAATTTCTGTAATTCCGCCATTAAGGGTAACGATTTTATGAGTTGCTTTTGGAGCTTCAGATGAAACTTCCGTTGTATTTTCTGTCGGTTTTACCGCTTCTTTTTTACAAGAATACGCTGCTACTAATACAGAAGCTGCAAGAATGAATTTTTTCATGATCTACTATTATTTGATTTATAAAGGTTTAGAATAATGGTTTGTATTCGAATTGAGGATGACCTCTTTCTCCTTTCTCATCCGTCATATTTTTAAATCTTAGTTTAAAGTAATATCCTTCTGCATCTTTTATCACATAGAAAACAGTACTTTTTACCTGAGATCCGGAAGGCCCTGCTTCTCTCCAGTTACTCCCAATCACACGTTGGTCGTCATAAACGAATTGAGACTGATCAATATCTGAGAATTTAAAATTATTATAGGCTTCAGCTCCTGTGGTAGTTCCGGTAGTTTTTATTTCATAAGCTCCTGCTCCACCCATATTATTGATTGTAATAAAATCGGCATATACATACGTTCCCATTCCTTCAATAACGTTAGTAAATACTGTAAAGCCTATATCCCAATTCTTTTTTTCAGGCTGAATAGAGACCAGATTATCATTAACTAAGCTTACAAAATTGTAGTTATACGCTGAGTTTTTAGTAACATTTAATTCTTTGATATTAGTAGTTTCATCAAGTGGTGCATATCTCACTTTGTATCCATTGCCTTGTCTTACAACCTGTATTTTCATCCAACCTCTTGATTCTGAACCTGTATTTACAGAACCTGCTGCTACATTCCCTGTAAAAACTTTTACCCCCATATTAACAAGATAAATCCCATTATCAGATACGTTGGCTTTAACTTCCTCAATAGCAGTATACCCAGAAGGTATGTTCCCTTTTACATCATCAATGTATTCAATATTTGCGGCACTGTATGGTCCCACAACAACCTGACTTATCATACTTCCAACACTTGCAGTTGTCACTTGTTTGATATCTGTTGCATTTGGGATTTTTGCAGCTGCCATCGCTACTGATGCGTTTAGGATAACTTTAAATTCATTTCCTGTATAGAAAGCCAAATCCCAATCGGTTCTTTTTGTAGTAACCATAGAATTTGTTCCGAAATCAAACCACACTTGGTTAGGCTGGGTAGCACCTCCGACTTTAGCATCTACAGTATATCCGTCAGTTTTCGGAACTGCAACCGGATCTTCATTATCATTAATACACGATTGTGCAATAAATGCTCCTCCAATTAAAAGATAAAATAGTATTTTTTTCATATTTAAAATTTTAGAAGTTATAGCCAAGTCTTACAAAATAGCTTCGACCATAGAAAAGATTAGAATTTGGATCAGCCGATTCGTGAACGTTTCCTGAAATAGTTGTGTCTCTTACAGACGACACATCGAAAATATTCTTTACCCCTGCACTTACTTCAAAATGATTTTTAAAGAATGGTTGGGTTACTGTAAAATTCATCATGCTAAAATCTTTACGCTCACCAATAACATATCGAGAAGAAGTAAGATCTGATACCAATGTAAACATTTGAGTTTTCCCTGTATATTTATAGAATAAAGACAATGTTGTACTGATTTTCGGAATAATATAGTTAGCTGCAACATTTGCCTCGAATGTATAGAAGAAATCATCAGGTGATGTAAGTCCGCTTTCATTTAAAGATTTTGAAATTCCATAATATGCAGCATTTGCAGATAAATTGAATTGTCCTTTATGAGCTCTAAAATTGGCTTCAAACAAATAACTTTCGAAGCGATCTATATTTATGTATTGAAACTTCATAGGCAGAATACTTGTTTGGGCAAGCTCGATTCTTTCTTTTACTTTTAGATAAGTGGCGCTAGCTCCTATTCCTAGATTCCAACCGGAATCTGTTACGATTTTCTTATCTGCGTTCAAAGAAGCCGTCATTCCTGTTTCAGGAGTCAGGTTCTGATTCCCCTGAATGTCATGATTACTATCTACCTGATAGGTATATAGCTCATCAAAATTTGGGAATCTATTGGCACTACCTACAACAAAACGAATATTATCATTATCTGTAATTTTTGCTCTCGCTGTTAAGGAATAATTATGCTGTGTATCAAATTTATCACTTAAAGCTAAACGGTAACCCGGACGTATTGAAAGCCAATTATTAGCATTCCATTCGATTGACATGAAATTAGCATAATTGAAAATTTTTCTCTTTATATTATTTGTTCCTCCGAAATTGCCTGCTATATTTCCCGCAAACCCGGTCGTGTGATCCAATTCATATCCAAGTTGGAAATCTATTTTATCATTATCAAAAAAATTACTGAAAACCCCTCTGGAATATAAAACATCTGACTTGTTATAAGACTGGTACTCATTTAAATTATCTTTTACCTCTCTGTTAGGAATATCATAGACAAAATCTCTGTATTTTCTATCCTGAGTCTGATATGAAAAATCCCCAGTATAATTAATAGCTCCAAGTTTTGTCTGAACATTGAGCTGGTTGACATATCTTGTCGTTTTATAATCTCTGTCTGTAGAAGTAAATGTTCTGTTCCCCTCTCCTAAATAGAGTTCGGTAACTTTTGGATTATAATAATTCAGTTTTTCATTTAGAAATCCGAATTTATAGAAAATGGATGTTTTATTTTTAGTATAACGTAAAACTCCATCAACATTTAAAATATCTTTTGGCTGCCATAGATACCCCCTTTTTTCATCCTGCTCAAAATATTTATAACCCTCCTGAGTTCCTTTGAATCCTTGAAAATCATTATGATTAATATTCGCTCCTACATACCAGTTTTCATTAATGTTATATCCTATATTTAAGTTTTGGATATGCCTTCCTTCTCCTTTTTTATACCAGTCGTATTCTTTACCTACCGTTTCTTCTTGTAAAGAAGCATTTAAAGTTAATTTTTTCTGGCTGTTCTTCTTCGTAATAATATTAATAACTCCGGCAACGGCATTACTTCCATAATCCACCCCCATTGAACCCCGTACAACCTCAATACGCTCTACATTATTTACATTCAATTTAGTTAAGTCAATATTATTTCCTAAACCAATATCTCCTACTACCGGAATATTATCAATAAGAATTTTCGTGTATTCTCCTCCAAGCCCCATAAGATTTGCTGTTGAATTTCCTGAATCACGATTGGATGTAATGAGGATATTCAAACTTTGGTTAAGAACTTCCGCAACATTTGTCGCCGCCATATTTTTAATCTGCTGCGCATCAATTACCTCAACTTTATAGATAGATTTATTAATGGATTGCTGCATATATTGCCCGGTAATGACAACTTCCTCAATTTTCTTCAGATGTAAAGAATCTTTTTCCTGTGCATTTACCCAGACCAAAGCGGATAATGATACTATTGAAAGTATTTTCTTCTTCATGAAAGCTAAAAATTTTGACAAATATAATATTTTATTTAGAACAATTAAAAATAATTATATACTTTTGTGTACTAATTCTAAATAAAAATAATGTCATGAAATTAAAACTACTTTTAGGAGCTTTAGTTTTTTCTGCTATCAGTATTCATGCTCAAGTAGCAACAATTAATGAAAACTTTGATAATTTTACAAGCGGTAATACTACCTTTCCTCAAAATGGATGGTCAGTTCAGTTGGCAACCAATCCTCTGCCTTATCCTCCTGCTCCAATGATGATTGTAACTTCAGATGCAAATAAAGCGGTTCAGTCTTATGCAGGTAATAACGGAACAGCTCCTTCATATTTGATAACTCCACAAATTGTAGCTCCGACAGGAGATAAGAGCTTAATCTTTTCTGCAGGATTAGTAAGTACTTCTCCCGGGGTATCAACAATCCAGATTGGGTTAGCATCAAATCCGGCTGACATGACAACATTTACAGCTGTTGGGAATCCAATTTCTATTTCTGGTACAAGTGCTCAGAATTATTCAGTAAATATCCCGGCATCAACATCTTCATATATTGTTTTTAAAATTACTCCTACGGCTGCTCATACCGCAACATTGATCGACAATGTAGTATATGACACACCAGCAGTAGGAACCATCAACGAAAACTTCAATACATTTACTTCAGGTACTTCTGCAATCCCTCAAATGGGCTGGAATAAAGTAACTGCTACAGCAGCGTATAATGTATATATAGCAACGAATAACGGAAGCAACGCAATCCAGTTTTATGCAGCCAATACTGCCAATACAACTTCATATCTTATCGCTCCAAAAATCGTAGCACCGGATGGCAGTAAAAAACTACGATATACAACGGGGATATCAGCAAGTGCTAATGGAAGTGGAACTCTTGAAGTTGGATTAGTTTCGAATCCTACTGATATGTCCACATTTACTTCTTTGGGAGCTCCGGTCACCATAACAACCTCAAATACAGCACCACAAACATTTACGTTGGACGTTCCTGCTTCTACCAAGCAGTATATTGCCTGGAAATTTACAGGAGCAGCAACTCATTCTGCGGTATATGTGGATGATGTTATCTATGATGTAATGTCTGTTTTGGGAACATCCGAAACAAAATCGAATAGCAACAGTTTAAATTTTGCCATCAATGCGGATAATGAATTACAGTTTGTAGGGAAATCAGATGTAAAATCTATAAAAATTTACTCGGCATCAGGAAATCTTGTCACTCAAGGTGCTGTTAACAATAACAAATTTAATATTTCTACTTTAGCAACAGGCGTTTACATCTTTATTGCAGAAGATAACAAAGGCGTGGTTACTAAATCGAAATTCATTAAAAAATAATACTTTCTATTTTTTCTAATAAAAGGCTGCTCACTTTGGTGAACAGCCTTTTAAATTTTTTATCATTGGATCTCGAACAGAGCTTGTCTAATTTGCTATCCTTAATTTTTCAGGATTCTGAATTTATAAGATTTTAAATCCTTTATAAACCAAAGTAGAGCTTTCCAGCATTTTTGAAGAATCTCTACGGAAATCCAGCAAATGATCCTGTCCGTTGTGACGATTATGATGTTCTACACTTTCCCATAATTCAACCAGAAAGAAAGTGCCTTTGTTATCTTTATCTTCAATAAGATCATATTGCAGGCATCCTTCTTCTTTTCTTGTTTCTTTCACTAGGGTCTGAAACAACTCAACCGCTTCCATCAGATAGTTTTCATTAAACTTGAAAAGCGCAACGATATGTAAATTCATGCTTTGTTTTTTATTACTGTAAATGTAAAATATTTTCAAAGTGATCCGTCTTTTCGTTTCATTTATTTTTCCACAATGAACCGAATTTTATTTAAAAAACAGATTTATAAATCGTTATTGAACTCATCACAATAACCAATAGTCCGATTACCACAAACATACTTTTTACAGGAAGTTTCGCGGTGAGCATTGCAGAAAAGGGAGCAGTTACAATTCCTCCAAGTAAAAGCCCTAAAATGATGTTCCAATGTTGTATTCCCAACGTAAAAAAGAAGGTAACTGCCGCTGTTAATGTTAAAATAAATTTTGCCACGGTAGAGCTTCCCACGGCAAATCTGGGAGTAAAAGAATTTTTAATTAAAGTTCCCGTTACCAATGGTCCCCATCCTCCTCCGGCAAAAGAATCTATGAAACCTCCGATCAGTCCAAGTCTGGTAAGATTGGTTTTTCTTTTTAAGGCTTTACTTTGTTTTTTCTTAAAAGCATTGGATAAAATCTGAAATCCAAGATAAAATGTATAGAATGCAATGATGGTTTTGGTAATTTTGGAATAATATTCCCCAAGATAAGTCAGGCAAAGAGCACCTATAACAGCTCCGATCACGGCGGGAATTGCCAGTTTCTTGACCAGATTTTTACTCACATTCTTTAATTTAATATGGCTGATGCTTCCTGCTGCAGTCGTAAAACTTTCCGCCGAATGAATACTTGCACTCACAATATGGGGAGGAATATTCAAAAACAATAATGTTGTTGTGCAGATTACTCCATATCCCATTCCCATAGATCCCGCAACAATTTCAGCTAAAAACCCGACAAGCATCATCCAGTAAAAAATGTAATGATCTTTTGCCAGAACAGTCAGAAGTTCATCCAGATATCCCAATTCATACATTGAAAAAATCAGGATAAACAGTAATACAACTGTTACAAAAAATACATTGAGTCTGATCTGAACTTTTCTTGAAATCACCATTTTTGTGTCTGTGTTATTGAATTGTTATAAAATCATTACAGCGCCTACAGTTGAATTGCTTGTTTCGTCAATCAGAATGGCACTTCCTGTATTATTATTTTCACTAAAACTATCGAAAACCAGCGGAGAAGATGTTTTTAACTTTACTTTAACGACTTCATTCAGTTTAATGCCTGAATAAATAGAGGTGTTTTCTAAGGTATTCACATCGATTTTATAGTCAATTTCTTTGACAATGGCTTTTAAAACCTTGCTTTTATGCTGAATAAAATATTTGTTGCCTTCATTAAGCTCTTTTTTATCAAGCCAGCAAACAATAGCTTCTACTTCATTTTCTACTTTCGGAAGATGGTCAGATTTCACTAAGAAATCTCCTCTGCTGATGTCAATATCATCTTCAATATGCAAAACAGCAGGCTGATTGGTAAAAACAGTATCTACTTCCTTCCCTCCTGTTTCAATTTTTGAAATGACCGTTTCAATATTCTGTGGAAGAACGGTTATTTTATCTCCTTTTTTATATTCTCCGGAAATCACTTCTCCCGAATATCCTCTGTAATCATGAAGTTCTTCAGTCTGAGGACGGATAACATATTGCACCTGAAATCTGCTGTCATCAATATTTTTATAGGTTTTTATCTCTACCGTTTCAAGAAAATCAAGCAGCGCAGAACCTTTATACCATGGCGTTTTTTCAGATTTTTCAACAATATTGTCACCGTAAAATGCAGAAATAGGAAAATACTGTACGTTTTCCAATCCTAACTTCTGTGCAACCAATTCGTACTGAGCTTTGATATCGTTAAAAATTTCTTCTGCATAATCTACCAAATCCATCTTGTTGATCGCCACTACTACATTTTTCATTTTCAATAATGAAGCGATGATCGAATGTCTTCTGGTCTGCTCAATAACGCCTTGTCTTGCATCAATTAAAATAATGATAAGCTGAGAATTGGAAGCTCCCGTAATCATATTTCGTGTATACTGAATATGTCCTGGAGCATCCGCAATGATAAACTTTCTCTTCGGTGTCGAAAAATACCGATAAGCAACATCTATGGTGATTCCCTGCTCTCTTTCCGCCCTTAATCCGTCAGTAAGAATCGCCAGATCGATTCCGTTTTCATTTTTATTTTTCGATTGTTTTTCTAAAGCTTCCAGCTGATCAATCAAAATATTTTTACTGTCATATAAAAGTCTCCCGATCAGGGTACTTTTTCCGTCGTCTACACTTCCGGCTGTTATAAATCTTAATATATCCATAAGTTTATTTATTAATGATAATTGATGAATCATCATTGATCAATTATCGCTCATCATCTCTATTAAAAATATCCTCCTTTTTTTCTGTCTTCCATAGCCGCCTCTGTCACTTTATCATCAATTCTTGTTTCGCCACGTTCAGAAATCTTGGATGCAATAATTTCATTGATGACACTGTCTAAAGTTTCCGCATCACTTTCAACCGCTGCTGTACAGGTCATATCTCCTACTGTTCTATAGCGTACTTTTTTAGTGATAACCTCATCATTTTCATCAATCTGAATAAAATCGGAAGCAGCGATTAATTGTCCCTCATATTCTATCACTTCACGGTTATGAGCAAAATAAATGGAAGGTAACTGAATATTTTCTTTTCTGATATAATTCCATACGTCCAGTTCCGTCCAGTTTGAAATTGGGAAAACCCTTACATTTTCACCTTTATTGATTCTTCCGTTGTAGATATTCCACAATTCGGGACGTTGTAATTTCGGATCCCATTGTCCGAATTCATCACGAACGGAGAAAAAACGTTCTTTAGCTCTGGCTTTTTCTTCATCTCTTCTCGCTCCTCCAATACAGGCATCAAACTGGAATTCTTCAATAGTGTCTAATAAAGTATGGGTCTGTAACCAGTTTCTGGAGGCAAATTTTCCTTTGGGTTCGGTTAATTTTTTAGCTTTGATCGTATCTTCAACTTTTCTTACAATTAATTCAGCACCCAGATTTTCTGCCAGATAATCTCTGAATTGTAATGCTTCAGGAAAATTGTGCCCTGTATCGATATGTACCAACGGAAACGGAATTTTCATCGGTGCAAAAGCTTTTTTCGCCAAATGAACCAAAGTAATAGAATCTTTTCCTCCGCTGAAAAGTAAAGCCGGCTTTTCAAACTGTGCAGCTACTTCTCTCATAATATAAATGCTCTCAGCTTCCAACAGCTCCAGATAATCTAATGTATGTGTACTCATTGTTTATTTTTAAAATTTTTGAATTAATGGGTATGCAAACCGCATTCTTTATGAGAGTTTTCCCACCACCAACGACCCGCACGAGGATTTTCTCCCGGCTCAACAGCTCTTGTGCAGGGTTGACAACCCACGCTAATAAATCCTTTTTTGTGTAAAGACAGTTCCTGAACTTTATGCTCATCCAAATAATCAAGAACTTCCTGATAATTCCAATGAATCAATGGATTGTATTTATATAATTTTCTTTCTTCATCCCATTCAATAATTGGCATATTTTCACGGTTTTCCGATTGTTCAGAACGTAAACCAGTAATCCAGACTGTTGCATTTTCCAGTGCCCGGTTCAATGGTTTTACTTTTCTGATAAAACAGCATTCTTTTCTGTTTTCAATGGAATGATAAAAAGCGTTGATTCCCTTCTCATTAATGTATTTTTCAACGTCGGAACTTTCCGGAAAATAAACTTCCGTTTTTGCTTTGTATCGGGAATTATTTTGTGAAAGTAATTCGTAATGCTCATAGAAAAGCCTTCCTGTATCCAACGTGAAAACCTTAATAGGCAATTGATTTTTAAAAATGATATCGGTAATCACCTGATCTTCCTGACCAAGTGAGGTTGAAAAAACAATTCCTTCTGAGAATTTTGTCGAAATGAATTTTAATCCCTCTTCTGCTGAAAGCTGTTTCAGAGTATCTGCATCTTCTTTTGAAATCATATTTTGTTCATTTGAGGTGATGCAAATATCAGATAAAATAATTATCCTACCAAATAAGTAGACTAATTATTCAAAAAAAAGGATTCAGATCAGTCGATCAAATCCATTAAAGTTTTTCTTTCTAAAATATTTAAAGAAACATCCCGAACTTCTATTAAAACATCATGCAGACCGCAGTGATCTTCATTGCAGTCTTCACATTTTTGATAAAAATTCAGACTTACACAAGGGAGCATTGCAATAGGTCCGTTTACCAGACGAATAATTTTCGCAAGTGTTACGTTTTCAGGATTTTCTTTGAAAAAATATCCCCCTCCTTTTCCTTTTTTACTATCAAGGATATCTGCTTTTTTCAATTCCAGTAAAATATTTTCTAAAAACTTTAAGGGAATCTTCTTATGTTCTGCGATTTCAGAAATAAGTACAGGACCGTCATTCCTTTTTTCTACAAGGTATGAAAGTGCCTTAAAAGCATATTGAGATTTTTTTGACAACATTATAGCAAAAATAAGAAAATAGTTTAATTGTTGCAAAAGCAGAAAATTGATGAATTATTCAACGGCAAAAAAAACTTCACCATTCTTCATTTTTGCAATTTCACCTATTAATTATTAAGTTTGCTTTATGTTCAGTAAACAAGAAGCACAGCAATTAAAAAAAGAATTTTGGACGGCTTTCGGAAAGTCATTCCCGAGAAAGTGGATTTTGTATGACACCAAAATCAAGGATATGTCGTTCAAATTTTATGCAGACAATAAAAAAGCCGAAGTTTCTCTGGATATAGAAATGAAAGATGAAATTTTCAGAGATGCCTATTATAATAAAATATGGTCGCTGGAAGATATTCTGAAAGATTTTATTGGAGATTTCAATAAAGAAGAATTGTATACGCTGGAAAGCGGAAAGGTCATCAGCAGGATCTGGGTGGAAAAACACGGAGTTTCTATTTTCAATAAAAACACATGGCAGGAAGTTTTTGAGTTTTTTGTTGAAAAAATGGATGGTTTCGAGAGGTTTTATTATGAATATGAAGATTTTATAAAGGATGTTTAAGTAATCAAAATTTTTAAGAAATACAATCTTATTTTTAAGAAAATTGAATCGAAAGGCCTATATTATTTATCATGTGTAGCCCCGATTGTGAAAATTGCGGTAACAAAGGAAATTCTAAGAAAATTTTATCCAATATTTAAACTCTTGTTTAAATATTTTCTTATTTTAGTCAAAACAAAAAATATCAGTATTTGTTGATTCATCATGCTTTTCAGCAAAAACATTTCTGATATTTCTTACAACTCAATCACAAAATATTTAAAATAATGGAAGAAAACTCGTTCATTTACAGTGATGGCGCTGATCCTAAAATGATTGAAGCCTACAAAAAAGCACAGGAAACTTTTAAATACTTCTGGAGAGAACAATCTTGGGAATACAGAAGAATCATTCCTGCCCTCAATCTTTCCTGTGTAAAAGTTTCCTTTTCTGAAAAAGATCCAGAAACCGGAAAAGATATTGTAGAACATATGTGGATCAATGATATCGACTTCGACGGCGATTATGTAAAAGGATACCTAATCAACGAACCGAATAATCTCACAACAATCAAGGCAGGAGACTATTTTGAAATTCCTCTGAATGAAATCAGCGACTGGCTTTTTGCTATTACCCCGACAGTAAAAAAGAAAGGACTTTCAAAATTATTTTCGTCTTCAGAAGAGCCGCTTCCCAAAGCTTATGGTGGATTTACCATTCAGAAAATGCGTTCTGATATGTCTGCCGCAGAAAGAAAAGAACATGATAACGCTTGGCAGCTGGATTTTGGGGATTGTAATGATATTGAAGTCGTTCATGAACAAAAAGAAAAGCCTGAAAACCTTATTGAGCATCCCATGAGCAAAAATATGAAGGAAAAATTTGTGGAATTTTTACAGAATTATCCTGATGAACTGACCAACGCGGATGAAAACGGATTAACGTTACTCCATAAAGAAACAATTGCCGGAAATTTAACTTCTGTGGAAATCATTTTAAGTTCAGGAGGTGATAAAAATGTAAAAACAGACAAAGGAAAAACAGCCTTAGATTTTGCAAAACAACTGAATTGGGAGCATTTGATTCCGGTTTTGGAAAATTAGTCATACAGAGAAACTTTCGGGTTTCTCTTTCTTTTTGCCAAATGGCAAATGCATTAAAATTTTCTTTACTTAAATTGCATGTATGAAAGAATTATTTGATTTTATCTTAAGATTCGGAAGCCTGAATCAACAGCAAATGGATTTCATTACAAGCAAAGCCATAGAACTTGATATTCCTAAAGAAGAATATTTTTCGGAAGCCGGAAAAGTTGCCAAGCAGGTCGGATTTGTTATGGACGGGATTCTTCGGGTTTGCTACTATAACAATAAAAGTGAAGAAATAACAAAATATTTTATTGAAGAAAATAATCTGGTCGTAGACCTTGAAAGTTTTGATAATCAAATTTGTTCAAGTGCTTATGTTCAGGCGGTGACAGATTGTAAAATGGTTGTATTCCAAAGAAAAGACTGGCTGGAATTCTTACAAACCATTGTAGGTTTTGATGCAATTGTCCATAAGATTATTTCAAGAGCATTGATTCAAAAAGTAGAAAGAAGAAGCCCTCTTGTTTCAGAAGATGCTACCACGCGCTATTTGAAATTTCTGGAGATCTACCCTACTGCCGTCAACAGAATTCCGCTTTCTTATGTTGCTTCGTATTTAGGGGTTACCCAATCTTCTTTGAGCAGGATCAGGAAAAATATAAGGTAGCCAGAAGTTGATTTTTTTTCGTTTTTAATCTGAAATATCCTTTTTTGTCAAATGGCAAATGCCACCTTATTTAATTGACGGAATTTTACATCATCAATTAAACAAAAAATGAAAACAGTATTAATTACAGGAGCCAACAGAAGTATTGGCTTTGAAACCGCAAAACAACTTGTAAGCAAAGGATTATTCGTTTATTTAGGAACCAGAAATCTTGAGAACGGGGAAAAAGCAGTTAGAGAACTGAAAGAACAGGGATCTGAAAATATCAAAGCTATTGAAATTGATGTTACCAATCCCGAATCGATTTCAAAAGCAAAAGAAATCATTGAAAACGAGCAGGGAAAACTGGATATTCTGATTAATAATGCCGGAATTTTAGGAAATACTCCACAACAGGCTTCAGATTTTTCCATTCAGGAAATTCAAACCATTTTTGACACCAACTTCTTTGGAGTAATCAGTGTTACACAGACTTTTCTTGATTTGCTTAAAAAATCTGACAGCCCAAGAATCAGCAATATTACTTCCGGATTAGGGTCTTTAACCCTGCATAGCGATCCCTCCTGGAAATATTATAATGTCAAAACAGCCGGTTACGGAACTTCAAAAGCCGCTTTGAATGCCTATACAATTGTTTTGGCTTACGAACTGAAAGATTTACCTTTTAAAGTCAACGTTATTGATCCCGGATATACAGCAACAGATTTCAATGCGCACAGCGGTCCGGGTTCAGTGGAAAGTGCAGCATCTTTCATTATCAAGCATACTTTGACGGATAATAATGCGCCAACCGGGCAATATTACAGCAACGATATTGAGGACGAAATTGGAATCAGTCCTTGGTAATTTTTTAAATAACAGTGTGAAGAGAAACTCTCGGGTTTCTCTTTTTTTATTGTATTCGATAATATTCACGATTCGGTTACATCATTAGTGGATTGAGCTACTTTTCTCATCTGTCATCTTCCCACCTTTGTATCATCATTTAAAACCAATAAATATTTAAAAAATGGAAACAAAAAAAGTATGGTTCGTGACAGGCGCTTCAAAAGGACTTGGATTAGCCTTAATTAAAAAATTATTAGAACAAAATTATCGTGTAGCTGCTACGACAAGAAATGTACAGTCTCTCATCTCTGAAATCGGAGAAACTTCGGAAACATTTTTACCTCTTGAAGTAAGCTTGACGGATAATGAAAATGTACAATCTGCTATTGCAAAAACAGTCGAACATTTCGGTCAATTGGATGTTGTGGTGAATAATGCAGGTTACGGGCAACTAGGTACATTGGAAGAGCTTTCCGACAAAGAAGCACGAGCTAATTTTGATGTAAACGTTTTCGGAACACTGAATGTGATCAGAAATGCAATGCCTTATCTTCGTGGGCAAAGATCAGGACATATTTTCAACATCTCTTCTATCGGAGGATATTCAGGGAATTTTCCGGGGTGGGGAATTTACTGTTCGACAAAATTTGCCGTGGCCGGTTTAACGGAAGCTTTGGCAGAAGAAATTAAAGACTTCGGAGTAAAAGCAACAGTGGTTTATCCCGGATATTTCAGAACAGATTTTTTATCAAAAGAATCGGTAAGAACTCCTGAAAACTCAATTCCTGAATATGAAGCCGCAAGAAATTCCGAACAGGCACATTTGGACGAAATTAATGGAAATCAGCCGAATGATCCTGATAAAGGAGCTGAAGCAATCATCGCCATCAGTGAAGTGAAAAATCCACCGGTACATTTCTTATTGGGAAGCGGTACGGATGAGTATTTGAATAAGAAGATTCAGATGATTACAGGTGATGCTGAAAAATGGAGTGAGTTGACGTTTTCTACTGTGATTTAATTTTTCCAACTATTGATAAGATCCTTCGACTTCGCTCAGGATGACACTGTACAAACTTTACGTATATCGGTATGTATCTCTTTATTACGGTTAGTATTAACATCTGTCATCCTGAGCTTGCCGAAGGATCTCATTATATTTTTTGAACCATTAAGATTTATTTAAGTGATTAAGAATATTAAGATGAGCTTCGCTTTAAATAGAATTAAACAATTTATTTGATGTTTCTTAATTACACTTAACTTCTTACCTAAATCTTAATGGTTCAAATTAAATCCAAAATAATTAAATAACTTAGTCATTATGAAAAATACGTTTCGTTTTAATTCGCTTTCTGATTTTCATAGCTTCTGTAATCTTCCGAATCCTGAACATCCGCTGATCAGTTTAATAGATTACAGCAAAGTCCGTTATCCTGTGGATGATACGGAACTGAAATGGATTCAGAATTTCTATTCGATCGGCTTGAAAAGGAATGTAAATGCTAAGTTCAATTATGGTCAACAGGAATATGATTTTGATTCCGGTGTATTGTGCTTTGTTTCTCCGCTTCAGTTTTTAAGCCTTGAAATGAAACCTGGTGTAGAAGTGGAACCCACAGGATATTTATTGCTGATTCATCCTGATTTTCTGTGGGGAACTTCTCTGGCGAAGAAAATTAAGTCTTATGAATTTTTCAGTTATCAGATCAATGAAGCCCTTTTTCTTTCGGATAAGGAAGAGAAAATTATTGTGGATCTGTTTAAAAATATTGAAAAGGAATATCAGACGAATATCGATAAATTTACACAGGAACTGATTGTTGCGCAACTTGAATTGTTCCTGATTTATGCAGAACGTTTTTATGAACGCCAGTTTTTTACCCGGAAAAAATCCAGTCATGAATTGCTGGAAAGATTTGAGGAAGTTCTTTCCCAATATTTTGAAAACGGAAACCTCATCGAAAACGGAATTCCTTCCGTGAAGACCATCGCCGAACAGATGAACATTTCGCCTAATTATCTGGGAAGTTTGCTACGGATTCACACCCAACAAAATACACAACAGCATATTCAGAATAAGATTATCGACAAGGCAAAAGAACGTTTGAGTACAACGAGTCTTTCTATAAGTGAGATTGCTTATGAGCTGGGATTTGAGCATCCGCAGTCTTTCAGTAAGTTGTTTAAGCAGAAGGTAAAGCAATCACCGGGGGAATTTAGAAAATTGTTTAATTGAAATAAAAGTTTATCATTTTAAATTGCTTTTGGAAAATTTTATTACTTTTAAAACAATTATTTACAAATGATCAATAAAAGAACACTTATATTTTTTATTATTACAGTCTACAGTAGTGCTTTTTCTCAGCAAAAAATGTTGAAAGAACTTAACGAAAAGACATTTTCATGGGTTTCAAATACAAAAAGTAATATAAATGCTAAAGATACTCTACAAATTGATCTACATTTTATAAATAATAAAATTGAATTTATTCCGAAAATCTCTTCATTTAAATCTGAAAGTTTAGAAAAAGTATCTTGGACGGAGCAACGGCCAGAATATTATTTTTTTAAGATAAAAAATAATACTCTCTTTTTTATTGATAAAAATAATAAAACTATAAGATCATTTGAAATCATACAAGAAAAAAATCAAATAGTTAAAATAATAGATTCTAAATCTCTAAAGCAATATTTTCTAAATCAAAATTTTCAAAAATTACCTCCGCCCCGTGTTCCTAATACAGAAAAGGAATAAATCAATCTACTTACTAAATATAAATATTTTACAATAAAAAAGAGAAGCTTTTCAGCTTCTCTTTTTTATTTATTTTATCCAAATTTTTTCTTCCTCAACCAGAAGAACAATCCTCCTAAAGCACCAATAATCACTAAAGGAAGCAGCAAATTAAACCATTGCCAGTTGTTTTTCTCTTCCGTAATTCTTTGTCGGTCCAGAAGACGTTCTTCGATGTTTCTGTTTCTTAGCTCCATCAGATTGCTGTCGTCCAAAAGGTAATCGAGAGCGTTTCTTAAAAACTGTTCGTTTCCAAACTGTTCATTGGTCAGCATATCTACTCCTAAAGGTAAAGGCTGTCCTTTAATCACTTTATTTCTTCCTACATCTCCGTCTGCAATCACGATCATTTTATTGTCAGGACTTGTTCCTTTAAAGCCCGGGTAAGACTTTCTTTCAATTCTTGAAGCGTAGGCAGAATTAAATTTCCCTTCCATTGCTACGGCATAGATTTTCGGAGTACTTGGTTTTTCCATTTGTCCAAGACTGTCTACACTTGCAATTTCTTTCAGATCAACATAATTCGGAACCTGTTTCAATAAGGTTCTTTCACTCGATTCGAAAAGAACTTTTGTCTTGATATTTTTTCTTCCGCCCAATGTATCAATTGAAGTTGGAAATTCAAATTTTACAGGATTGATATTTTTAGTGATCGGATCATTCTTCTCAGCAATTCCCAATGGAAAATACGGCCATGGAAGACTTGTATACTGTGGATTCCCTCCTACTTCTCCTGTTACTAACCTCAACAAAGCAAATTTCTTTACATCTTTTACCAATGCCGGATTGATTCTGATTCCATAATTGAAGAAAAAATCTGTCATATTGATGTCTACCGGGAAAGGCATTACTTTCTTAGACCTTGTCAAGGTATCCATTTCAGCGTTAACCGCATCAATCATCCACAACGTTTTTCCGCCATTCATGATGTATTGGTCAAGAATCACTTTTTCTCCATCTGTAAAGGCTTTTCTAGGTTTTGCAATCACTAAAGCATTCATCTGCTTTAAGATTGGAACATCCGCCAATGTCAATTCAGTCTGATTTTTAGGAATAATCGGACCTGCATCATAATTTTCCGTTGCCAAGTGCATGAATCCCTGGAATTCTTCCGGGCTCAGTTCATCCTGATTCACTAAAATTCCGATCTTCTTTCTTTTGTCAACTGCAATATTTTTAATGTTTGAAACCAAATTGTATTCTAAGTTCTCAATCGATTTCGTCAGTTGCTGATCTGCATCAATTCCGTTCTGCTGAACAACTAAGGGAATGGAAACTCCTTTTCCTTTATATTTCACAACTGCATAAGGAAACAAGTAAATCTGGGACACTTTTCCGTCTTTCACATCAGGAAGTACAGAAGGCTGCATTCCCATCGCCATCAATGTATCCTGAGAAATTTTACTTTTAATCGGATCAATGAATTTAAAATCAATTTTCGGATTGATTTTCCTGAATTCCTCCAGCATGAATTTTGTTTCGCTCTGTAACTGTTTGAAACTTGCAGGGAAATCTCCTTCCAGGTAAACATCCACCATCACCGGCTTGTTGATCGATTCCAATACCTTGATCGTATTATCGGAAAGCGTATATCTTTTTTCTTTCGTTAAGTCTAATCTGATGCCTGAAATGGCAAGAATAACAACCAATGGTAAAATAACAAACAGTAAAATTCCGAATGGTGACTTGAATGGTATCTTCTTCATAATTCTACTTCTTTTTAGTAATGAAATGGTTAGACAAAACTAGAGTAACTCCAATGATTAAAACAAAATAAGCGACGTCTTTAAAATCAATAAGACCTCTTGTAAAGCCTAAGAAATGTTGATAAAAGCCTATATTCTGCAAAATAAAATCAGCTCCTCCTAATAATTTATAGCTAGCCAATTGCTCGATTCCGAAATACATAATGAAACACATGAACACGCCTAACAAATAAGCCATAATCTGATTTTGAGAAAGCGAAGAAGCTAAAATTCCAACTCCTGAAAAAGCAGCGATCAAAATGATCATTCCTAAATAACTTCCGAACGTCATTCCTAAATCGATATTTCCTTCCGGAACCCCTAAAACATACACTGTATAAAGGTAAATTAATGATGGAATCAGGCATAAAATCCCAACTACCCAAACGGATAAAAATTTTCCAAGAACCAAATCTGAAACCTTTAAAGGTTGAGAAAACAGCCAGTTTAAAGTTCCCGTCTGTTGTTCTTCCGCAAACGTTTTCATGGAAAGCGCAGGAATGATAAACATCAATAACCAAGGCACCAAAACAAAATAACTTTGTAGAGAAGCCATCCCGATATCAAAAATGTTGGAATCATTCTCGAAAAAAAACAAAAACAATGTTGCTACCAAACTGAAAGCCGCAATGATAATCCACGCGCTCCAATTCCCAAAATAGCTCCAAAGTTCTTTTTTAAAAATTGCAATCATGTTTTTTTTAGTTATGAGTTGTAAATTATGAGTTATGATTTATCAGATATATATTGAAAGTTTTAAATACACCAACTTATAACCAATCATTCATAACTTATAACTTCTATTTTTCTATTTTTTACTTTTATTAACCAGCTTAACGGTCATCATAATCAAAAATACCAGAACGAAAAATCCTGCAATTAATTGCCACCAGTATTCAATGACCATCGATTTTAATATGACTGTAAAGACTACCAAGAATAAGATAAAGGTTGCGATTTCGTTGGCCTGTCTCAGTTTTATATTGGCTGTTTCTAAAGTATTTCCGTTAAGTTCTCTGAGTTTTAAAACTTTTTTCCAGCACCAGTAATGATAGATTGCCAAACCGATCAGGAAAGTCAGTTTTAAATGGAACCATGGCATTTTCATTAATCCCGGGTTTAAGAAGATCATCACCAAACCGCAAACCGCCATAATAACTCCCGCCGGAACGGTAATGATATTCCAAAGTCGGCGTGCCATGAACGTGTACTGCTCTCTTAAAATCTTCTTTTTATCTTCGGCAAATTCATCAGTATCTTTATAATACACAAAAATTCTCACAAGGTAAAAAATTCCCGCAAAATAACTTACCATGAAGATAATGTGAAGTGCTTTGGTGATGGTATACAACATTTAAATCAATATTATTTTATAGAAATAATTTCACAGTCTCTGTCAAAGTTTTTCAAATAATCAAAAAATAATTCTTTCCCCTTTTTTGAATCTCTATAATTTTTATAAACCATAAGTCCTATTGCAATGAGATAAAGAGACAGAAAATAATAGTTTTCAGAAAAATTCCGGATTAAAATAGTCAATGAAAAACAGAAGAATGCAGCAAGCGCTAATAATTGATAAAATTCAAGTCCAACGAATAATTCAAGACTGTATTTATCATCTTTATCTCTGATAAAATTTCCTTTAAAAGTTTGAAAGTCTTTTCGCATTAATCTTATTTTAAACCCATTTTCAAGTATCTTTCCTGTAAAGCTTTTACCAAAAAAATCAGGAAAACCTCCAAATATGCTGCTTTTAATATTTTCTAAAACATCTTCTTTTGATTTAGAAAATTCAACACGATATTTAGACTTTAAAAACATGTAAATAAATTATGCGCAAAGATAGTTTATTTCACAAAAAAATAGAATTTAATCTGAAAATTTCGGATTAATATTATGAAAATTGTCTTTATAATTATTTACAGTTTTTTTCTTGCAGGAATACTATCAGTTTTACTGCCCTTATAATATTTCTTGGTATATAAAAGGTTTCCTTTATCATCATAATATTTCCAGGCTCCGGAATAAAACCAGTGGCGTTCATTCTGGGAAATTTCTAGCTTAGTCTGCCCTTTTTCCATAATAGTTCCGGCAGGAAAGTATCTTCTGATTTTTGTAATATCTTTCCGGATACTTTCCTTTTGATAAAGCTTATCGTCAAAATAAGTTTTCCAGACTCCTACCTTTTCACCTCTTTTATATTTTCCAACAGCAACAAGAGTTCCTTCATTCGTTGGATATTCTTCTTTCCATTTGCCATGCCTTTTCTGAACGTTTTTGCTCACTTTTATATATTGGTTCATCTTCGTTTGGCAGGAAAGTGTAAATAGTGAAAATACTACAGCAATAAATATTTTGTTCATAAAAAACAGGATTTCTGTAAATATAAGAAATCCTGTTTTATTCTACAAATGTAGAACTGTTTTATTTTTGTCTTAAGAAATCACTCCTAATTCCTTTCCTACTTTCTCAAAAGCAGCAATTGCCTTATCCAAATGCGCTCTGGTATGAGCTGCAGAAAGCTGAACTCTGATTCTCGCTTTTCCTTTCGGTACAACAGGATAGAAGAACCCGATGACGTAAATTCCTTCATCCATCAATTTTTCAGCCATTTTCTGAGCTAAAGGCGCATCGTAAAGCATTACCGGAACGATAGCAGCATCTCCATCCGGAATATCAAAACCTTTAGATTTCATTTCTGCTCTGAAATATTTTGCATTTTCCATTACCTGATCACGAAGAGAAGTATCTTCAGAGATCATATCCAATACTTTCAAAGCGGCACCCACAATTCCCGGAGCCAATGAATTTGAAAATAAATAAGGTCTTGAACGCTGTCTCAACATATCGATGATCTCTTTTTTACCGGAAGTAAATCCTCCTAAAGCACCACCAAGAGCTTTTCCTAAAGTAGAAGTAATGATATCTACTCTACCCATCACATCGTTCGCTTCGTGAGTTCCACGACCTGTTTTTCCGATGAAACCTGTTGCGTGAGAATCATCAACCATTACCAAAGCATCATATTTATCGGCTAAGTCACAAACTCCTTTCAGGTCTGCAACAATTCCATCCATTGAGAACACTCCATCAGTCACAATAATTTTGAAACGGTGATTTTTTTCAGAAGCAGCAATCAGCTGAGCTTCCAGATCTTCCATATTATTGTTTTTGTAACGGTATCTCGCCGCCTTGCAAAGACGAACACCGTCAATTATTGAAGCGTGGTTCAGTTCATCTGAAATAATAGCATCTTCTTCTGTAAATAATGGTTCGAAAACACCTCCGTTCGCATCAAAACAAGCTGCGTAAAGAATGGTGTCTTCCAATCCTAAAAAGTCAGCAATTTTTTGTTCCAGCTGCTTGTGAATATCCTGAGTTCCGCAGATAAAACGTACAGAAGACATACCGTAACCGTGAGACTGGATCATATCCTGAGAAGCTTTCATTACTTCCGGATGGTTTGATAATCCCAAATAATTGTTGGCACAGAAGTTCAGCAGCTTTTTCCCGTTTGCCTCTATTTCTGCACTTTGCTGAGAAGTAATAATTCTTTCTCTTTTGTAAAGCCCATCGTTATCAATATTTTGCAGTTCGTTCTGTAAGTTTTCAAGATACTTTTTAGAGATCATTTCTAATAATTTTTAAGATGTGCTAATTTAATAAAATCGTGGTAAACTCATAGCTTTTCTCTTTTTTATTCTATGTCGAATTTCTATCAATCTTTATTAAACAAAAAACCTTCAGAAGTCCTGAAGGTTTTTATTTTATTTCTTTAAAAATTTTATGTTTCTATCTTTCACCTTAAAAATATAAGTTCCTGGAATCAGCTCTGAAATGTTAATGGCTTTTCCGGGCTGATAAGTGTCTTTTTTTACTAATTTCCCATCTATGAAGTAAATAGCAAAGTCTGTAGTTCTGTTAAGTCCTTTAATATTGATTTCATTTTTTGCAGGGTTTGGATATAATGCAAATTCGTCTTTATTAATATCCGAAGTACTCAAGGTATTATCCTGGGTTACCGTTGAGTTTTTTTCAATGATCTGATATTCATAATTAAACTCTACATTGCTCACAGGAAACGTTACTGTCAGTGTGAAATATTGGTTATTTACCGTATTATCAAGAGCGAAATAAGCAACCTGTCCTCCCGTTCCTGTTACTTTAATCGGTAAAGGCATTTCATAAAAACTTACAGAAGAATTACTCTGCGTTTGTGAAGCTTTAAAAGTCATCTCATTTCCTACCTGCTTCCAACGGATATCGTAAATCGGGTATCCCTGTCCATAAATCCAGTCATTAAAGAATTCCGTAAGATCTTTTCCTGTAGACTGCAGAATGGAATTTTTAAGATCGGTCGTTCTCACATAATTATAAGCTAAAGCAGGTCTCGCATGATAATCTTTTAGAGCCTGATAAAAAGCAGTTTCTCCTAAAATCCATTTGATCATTCTCACCACATATCCACCTTTGGAATAGGATAACCTTCCGTTGAAGATAGCATTGATATTATTTAAATTGGCATCTGCTACATATACACTTCCATCGGGAAGGCTCGTGATATAATTTTTTTCTGACAATAAAAAATTCATAAATTCAGTATTGGTCATCAGTAATTTTTCATTTGCCAAATGGGCTCCATAAGTTGCAAACCCTTCATTGAGCCATATATCATTCCACGCTCCACAAGTTACCTTATCTCCAAACCATTGATGGGCCAGTTCGTGAGCGATAAGGCTTTTATCCCAACCTCCCATTGATGACATGGTCTGATGTTCCATTCCTCCTCCGTATTCAAATTCCATGTGTCCGTATTTTTCATTTCTGAAAGGATAGGGTCCGAAATAGGTTTCAAAAGTATTCATTATTTGCTTCGTCCAGTTAATATTGGCAATGCTTGTAGCATTACTTGCCGTAGAAGGATATACGTAATTGATAAAAGGAAAAGGTGGAGTTCCTATCGTATCGATAAGTTTCACATAGTTTGTCACCGAAAGTGCTATAAGATATGCCGCAGTAGGATACATGGTTCTCCAAAAGGTAAGTTTTTGTCCAGGAGGCAGTACCGTTTCCGACATAAATGTTCCGTTTGCGGCTACATTATACTGAGAAGGTGTTGTGATTTTAAAATCAAACCGATCTATCTTATCATTCATACTTTGCTTGGTCGGAAACCAATCCTGTGCTCCATAAGGTTCACTTAAAGTAGAAAGTATAGCTGATCCGCCTTGAGATCCTGTTGAAAAAGAATTATTCGCAGTCGGCGGTACTCCTGAGTAATGAATCGTAAGTGAATCCAATACATTAGCAGAAAGTGCAACCGGAAAGTCAATCTTTATTTCTTTTGTTGCTAATTGCTGAAAAGTAAGATTCTGACCGTGATATTTAACCTGAGAAACCGTCAACACATTAGACAAATCAAAGTAAATATTACTCATACTCTGATTCGGCTTAAAATGTGAAGTTACCGATCCCGAAATCTGATATACCGAAGGATCAAGACTAATATCCATCCTTTGATACTGCAGATCATAGTTTAAGGTATTAGGATTCGTGTTATACGCTGTCATTTTATTAGCAAAAGATTTCATTTCCTTGGCCCTGAATGACTTCATTTCAATATTTTCTTGTTGTGCAGAAATCTGTTGAAAGGTAAAAAAACTCAATATCAGAAGATAGAAGTGCTTCATTATAAATTATTATAAAATCAAAGATAAAAAAAACCTTCTAATCATTGATTAAAAGGTTTTTAGATTTATTTTGTATGTATTAAAGTTCCAAAGTAGGCTCTATAATTTTCTCCATTCTTTTTTTCACCATGTCTACAGAACCGGAATAGTTATTTACTAAAAGCGAGAATACCAAAGTTCTTCCAGAATTGGTTTTAATGTACCCTGCCAATGTTTTTACCTTATTCAATGTTCCTGTTTTTGCAAAAACCTGTCCGTTTCCGGTGATATTGAACATTCTTTTTAACGTTCCGGATTGCCCACCAATTGGTAATGAGGTAAGATAGGTACCATAATATTTCTCGTTCATTAATGAAGTAAGATATTTTGCCTGAGCAATAGGAGTCACCGTATTACTTCTTGATAATCCGCTTCCGTCCATATAATTTAACCCTTCTGCATCAAACGCAATATCTTTAAGGTGATCTCTCACCACTACTCTTCCACTTTCACTGGTTTGATCTCCTTTTCTGAAGAAACCAACTGTTCTTAACAACGCTTCAGCAAGAGAATTATCACTATGCTGATTGGTATAGTAAATAATATCTGCCAAAGTAGGAGATTTGTAAGCGGAAACCAATTTTCTGCTTTCCGGTGCCGAATCGGTCATTTTTGGAGTAACTTTTCCGGTCACTGCAATTCCGCTTTTTACCAGGGTTGTTCTGAATGTATTGGCAAGATAAGCAGGCGCATCCGGCAATTTTGTAGTCAAAACCCCATCGCCTTCATATTTTTCAGCATATACCATCTGATTGGCATAAGGAGAAACATAGAAGAACTTTTTATCTGTTGAGAAATTATTCTTTTTTACAATTAATTTTTCATTTGCCGGACTTATCTCGCGGGTTGTACCAGCCGGTAAATAGTAATTATTATTTTCTAGCCACACAACATTTTCCGGAAGTCTTGAAATATTACCTTTGAAAAGCGCTGTCTGAATGATGATATCACCATTTACTTTTTTTATTCCCTCACGTGAAAGCCCACTCACAAAATCTGAAATGATCTCTCTGTAAGATAACGCTCCGGCTTTATTGGTTCCTAAAGAAGGATCTCCACTTCCAATAATATACAAGTTGCCGTTCAGTACTCCGTTTTCATCCACCTGACCTGAATATTCAAGCTGTGTCATCCAGCGATAGTTTTCTCCAAGCAGGTTCAGAGCGGTTTCTGTAGTAAGCAATTTTGTTGTAGAAGCCGGAACCAAAGGCATATTTTCATTGTAAGAAGAAATGATTTTTTTGGTTTTAGGATCATACACTACGAATCCCCAGTTTGCATTTTTCAGCACAGGGTCCGTTATCATTGTGTTTAGATTAACATCTATCAGTTCTTTTGGTGATAGGATAGTTTTTTCAACCGCCACTGCAGGAGAAGGCAGATTCAAGCTGGATTTCTGACTATCGTATGTGGGAGAAAAAAGAACCGTAGAAACGGTAGACTGAGCGAGGAATAAACCAGAAGCTAATACCGTAATACCTGAAATATATTTTCTGAATTTTACCATCTAATTTTTCTTTTTATTACTTAATTTGGACGGCACAGAATAAGCAGAGTTAAATCTAAAAGCACAACCAAACATATAAGCAACGATCAAATGTAGAAATTATTGCTATTAATCAGTTATTTAAGGTATAATAAAACGTTATAAAATTTGTTAAAGTTTGTTAAAAATCAACAAAAACGTCTTTTTTGATGCTTTGGTAAGCAGTGATTTCATCAAATTCTTTTAAACTTAATAAAACCAATTTTTTAAATTTTTCGTAGTTTTTCCCTCTCGGAAGCTTCAGGAGAATCTGAAACTGGTATAAATTATTAAGTCTTGCAATCTGAGATTTTTCAGGTCCCAATACACAATCTTCAGGAAGATATTTCCTTAGAACCGAACCTAAAAACTGGGAAGCGCGGTTTACCTTATCCTCTTTTCGGTGTTTAAGCTCAATCATAATCAGCTTTGTAAAAGGCGGATAATGAAATTTTTGACGTTCGGTTAAAATATATTTATAAATCTTAGCCGGATTATTTATTTTAATCAACTGGAAAACAGAATGATCCGGATTAAAAGTCTGGATTAAAACCTTTCCTTTTCCGGAAACTCTACCCGCTCTGCCGGAAACTTGAGTAATGAGTTGATACGCCCTTTCCTCAGCTCTGAAATCCTGGACATACAATAAAGAATCGGCTTTAGGAATAGCTACCAGTTCGATATGATCAAAATCCAGTCCTTTGGAAATCATTTGCGTTCCAACAACAATATCGGTTTCTCCGTCTTCAATTTTTTCGTATAATTTCTCGTAGGCAAATTTTTTCCGCATAGAATCTACATCCATCCGATCCACTTCATTTTCAGGAAAGAGTTTAGAAACTTCTTCATGAATCTGCTCAACGCCTACTCCTCTTTCATTCAGATTTTCAGAATGACATTTCGGGCAGGTTTTCGGTTTGGAAGCTCTTTGGCCGCAGTAATGGCATTTCATTTCATTCGCCGCTTTGTGATACGTCATCACGACATCACAATTTGAACAATAATTGACATAGCCGCACGTTTCACATTCTATCACATTTGCATAACCACGCCGGTTATGAAGCACAATAGCCTGATTTTTTTCGTCCAACGTTCTTTTTATTTCATCAATTAACCTCAAAGAAAAATTTCCTGAAACTTTTTTGGAATCCTGAGCTTCTTTAAAGTTAATCAGTTCATATTCGGGAAGAGTTACCTTTCCAAAGCGTTCTTCAAGAAAAACGTATTTTATTCTGTCTTTTCTCGCATTATAATAGCTTTCAACAGAAGGTGTCGCAGAACCCAGAATCACATGAGCGTTATAAAAATTCCCCAGAACCAGCGCTGAATCTTTTGCATTAAAATAAGGCGAAACTTCTCTTGGCCTATAAGCGGAATCATGCTCTTCGTCTACGACAATTAATCCTAGATTTTGAAAAGGTAAAAACAACGCATTCCTTGTTCCAATAAGGATTTTAATATCATTTTGTTTGATTCTTCTCCAAACTTCCACCCTTTCAAAATCGGTGAGCTTCTGATGATAAAAACCAAGCTGTCGACCATATTTTTTTTCTAATCTTTGGGTAATCTGCTTCGTTAAAGAAATTTCAGGAAGTAAAAACAGAACATTTTTCCCATTATTGATACATTCTTCAATTTTTTCTAAATAAATATGCGTTTTTCCGGAGGAAGTGACCCCATGAAGCAAAACATTTTTCCCTTCGTGAAAAGCTTCATCAATTTCTGCTTTGGCTAATTTCTGAGATTCAGAAAGCTCTTCGATCTCTTCAATTTCGCCTTCATAACTTTCGATTCTGTCTTTTTGCATATAATATTCTTCAACCAGATTTTTATCTGCCAAAGATTTGAAATGTGAACTTCCGAAATAGCCATCTTCAAACAATTCCGATTTTTTGATAGGCAAATCCGGATTCTCGGTCTGCTTTTCTAAAATATGCAGGAAAAGATCTTTTTGTTTTTGTGCTCTCTTTAAGCTTAAAAGAACTTCTGTAAGGTTCTGAGCTTTTAAAACCTCATCATTAATTTTTACATAGGCAACTTCTTTTGCTTTGTATTTTTCAGCAATTTTTTCATCAATCTCAATGTATTGCAGGTCAATTAATGAATTAATCGTCTTGATAATATCTTTTTTCGGAATGAAAGCTTCAATATCTGTCAAATTAATCAACTGACGAACTTCCAGCGCCTGAATAAGATACATTTCGTTGACATCCAAATTTTCAAAATCAACCGTGACATTAGGTTTTAATTTTAAATAAGTTTCGCTCTCCAGTTTTAAAGAAGAAGGAAATGCAAAACGGTAGATCTCTCCTAAACCACATAAATAATATTCCGATAGCCAGTTCCAGAAACCGATTTGCTCTTTCGGAACAATCGGTTTATCATCTAAAAGACTGATAACTTCTTTAGCCACAAAGTTTTCCGGAGCAGTATTATGAAGCTCAAAAACAATCCCAGTATAGATCTTCTTTCCGCCAAAAGGAACCAAAACACGCATCCCTAGCTGAATTTCAGACAGCAACTCTCCAGGAACTTTATAGGTAAAAGATCCTTTTAAATTTAATGGTAAAACAATTTGGGCGTAGTTCAAGAGAAATATTTAAAGTGTAAAATTAATTTTTTCTTTTGTGAACTGCAATAATTTCTATTTTTATCGTTCTAACTAAACGAACTTAAAATAATAAACTATTTATGAAAAGACTTTTATCAATTGTATCACTATTTGTGATGCTTATCATTCAGGCTCAGGAGAAAATCAGCATACATAAAGGAGAAATCATCATTCCGATTGGTAAAAAAATCCTGCTTAAACCGGAGATAAAAAGCAATAAAATCATCAATTTTGAAACGGTGAAAGAAGAGAATATAACCGAAAAAATTGATTTTTTTGATATGCTCCACAACTATAAAAAAGATGATGTAAAGGATAACAGTATTGAACTTTTATTTAGTGAAGGTCAACTCATGGGATCCCCCATTTTTGTTTTAAATGTGATTCAGAAAACCGGAAATAAAATGGCCTTTAAAGCTAAAATAAGATTAAAAGGAGGCTCATCATACCAATCAACTTCAATTATGCCTGCAGCAAGCAATTCAGCTCACATGGAACAGTGGAAGGATAATATCGACTCTATTATTTTGTATGATTTTGAATTGAATTAAAAGAGCATCTCAATAATTTTATACCAAAGTGCAGAGGTAAATAATCCCCCAATAATACTAAAGCCAATCGTTAAATTGGTCAGTTTCGTATTTAACCTGAACTGTTCTGCAATAATGCTTGAGGTAAGAACTGCCGGCATTGCGGATTCGAAAATCGTGATTTTGGCAATATTTCCTTTTATTCCAAATAAAAGCGCCAATCCTAAAGTAATTGCAGGCGCAAGGATTAATTTATAAAACATGGAAGTGGATATTTGAGGAATCAGCTTTTTCCATCCGTTGAATTTCAACTGTAGTCCGACTGAAAATAAAGCCAATGGGCTTACCGTCGCTGCCAGTTTATCAAAAAAAGGTTCTGCTGCAGTAAAATCTATATGTTGAGATAATACCAACGCAGCCATACAGCTTACTAATGGAGGAAAGGTAATTAATCTTTTCAGAATGAAAGTTGCGCTTATTTTCCCCGATTGGCTACCTCCTTTTAAAGCAGCAATAATTCCCAATGTGGAAAGAGAAAAAAACATGGTCTGATCACAAATAATGGCAATGCTCAAAAGGCTTTCACCATAAAAAGCAGAAACAAGCGGAAATCCTATGAATGAAGTATTACTATAGCCGCTTACTAATTCCAACGTACTTCTCGAACGTCTTGAATAGCCTTTCCTTTTACTGTAAAACATCATAAAGAAAAAGCAGAAAACAGAAGTCAGAAAAGTAGCTACAATCGGGAAAATCATTTCTGTCGTCCAATGAACTTTCGGGAGATATTTGAACGAAACAGCCGGAAGTGCAAGGTAAAGAATCCACGTGTTGATGCCTTTGTGAGCATCCGGATGAATGGATTTTGTGGCTTTGAGAACCATTCCTGCAATAATGCACACCGCAATCAGTACAAAATTCGCCATAGTTTATAGATATGATACGAATTTACGGCTCAATTCTTTTTTACCATGAAGTTTTCAAAGATTTTTTTGAATCACTTCTACTTTATTTTATTCAGCGAATAGCAATTGTGACTGTCATTCTGAACATAAACTGAAAGTTTACGAACGAAGTTCAGAAGCGGAGTGAAGAATCTTTTTCAAACATTATTAAAAAGGGATTCTTCCTTCGTCAGAATGACAGGTTATTTTTTAGTTCATTGTATCGAACAAGCTCATTACCTCAACTTTTTCCAAAGGTTTTGAAAGTTTAATTCTTTTTGAAGTTTTCGGAAGTAAGTCGAAGAAATTATCACTAAAATGAGTATCTCCCATTAAATAAACATCTTTTGCGAGAACATCGGTGGAAACTTCAATCTCTGTTGCAGATATTTTTCTGATTTTAATAGCCGGCTTTGTTAACTTTAAGTCTTTTGGCCTAGAGAAGAAATAATTGTTTTCTGCAATAATTTTATCATTTCCATCTTTTAAAATGAGATGTAAAAAAAATTGATTTTTATCTGAATCTCCTATAACCTCTTCAAGTGAAAAAGAATCGAACTTTAACACTCCGTTGGGTTCCAGGGTTTTGGTCTCTGCAGCACCCGATGAACCTTTTTTCTCCCCATTTAATCTTATAATATCAAAATCCAATGATACCTCATTAAATTTTTTCAGCTCATCATTAACAGCGTAAAAGTTCAAAAAACCGTCGATTTCTTCCGTTAAAATCACCTGATTTTCAAAACTTCTTTTCATCTGATAATGCAACGCTTTCCAGTTTCCCAAATAATCAATCGATGACCATGAAATTACAGGCCAGCAATCATTTAATTGCCAGTACAAAGTTCCCATGTTGTAAGGTTTTGCGCGGCGGTGGGCTTCAATTGCGATCTGCATTCCGCGTGCCTGAAGCAACTGAGAAACGTAGTTGTATTTCACAAAATCTTTCGGAACCACATAATCCCGCTTCATGTATTCATTGATGATATGAAAACCTCTTGCATTTTTTTCGTGAGCTTTAATTGTTGAATTTTCTAAACTCAAATCAGGATTTGTTGAAAACATGGATTTCACAGCTTCCAAACTTGGCATTCCCTGAAAACCGTACTCTGAGGCAAATCTCGGGACTTTTTCGTTATAAATTTCAAATGGAAATTCGCCCCACCAAACGCCCCAATAATGCGAATCGCCTTCGGTTAAACTTTCTTTGTGTCCCCATCCAATCGATGGAGATGTTGGCCAGTAGATATTTTTTTCTGAGGTTAAATTTTCTTTCAAAGCGTTCGGAATAACTTCATGAAAAACCTTTTTATAATTTTTCCAGACCTGAAGAGAATCTTCTTTTGAATATTTGAACTGCTTCTGATAACCCCAGTTTACAATAGCTTCATCAATTTCATTATTTCCGCACCACAAAGCAATTGACGGATGATTTTGAAGCCTTGTGACCTGATCTTTAACTTCTTCTTTCACATTATTCAAAAAATCTTCATCTGAAGGATAGAAACTTCCTGCAAACATAAAATCCTGCCAAACGAGAATTCCGTTTTCGTCGCAGGCTTTGTAAAACTCATCATCTTCGTAAATTCCACCACCCCAGACCCTAATCATATTCATGTTAGCATCTTTGCAATCTTTGATGAGCTTCTGATATTTTTCTTTCTTAATTCTTGGTGTAAAGCTATCAGAAGGAATCCAGTTGGTTCCCTTTGCATACATCGGGTTTCCATTGACTTTAAAATAGAAAGATTTTCCTTTTTCGTCTTTGTCTTGGATTAATTCTATTGTTCTGATTCCTGTATCAACCAGTTTCTGATCGAGGATGGTGTTTCCACTAAAAACAGAAACCGCAAACTGATAAGAATATGCCGTTCCAAAACCATTCGGTTGCCATAATTTTGGATTTTTAATATCAAATGGAAATTCAACCAAATTTCTTCCTTTTTTTAAACTAAAATCTTTTGATGAACCGTTTACAAGTACACTATATTCACCGTCTCTTTCAACAAAAATTTCGGTATGAAAAACAAGGTTTGCAACTTCTTTTCTTACTTTTCTCTGCTCGATTTTTATATTTTCTAATTTAGCATGATTCCAGAAATTCAATTTTACATCTTTCCAGATTCCGACAGTAACCAATCTCGGGCCCCAATCCCAACCAAACTGATATTGCGCTTTTCTGACAAAACTTCGTGGCGTTTCCGGCATCGTGAAGGGAACTTTTTTGGCTAAATCTTTTCCTACATTGACAGAAGACTTAAATTTAATCTGCAACGTATTATTTCCAACTTTTAATTCATCTTTCACTGGAATTTTCCATGTTCTGAACATATTGTCTGTTTTCTGCAGCAGTTTTCCGTTTAAATAAATTTCAGAAAATGTATCCAATCCATAAAAAACCAAATCGGCATTTTGATTCTGTAATTCTTTAACGGAGATTTTAAAAACTGTCTGATAATCCCAGTCTTCATTTTCTACCCACTGTACTTTTTTCTCGTTTTCATCTTTGTAAGGATCAGGAATGAGTTGATGATTCATCAAATCCAAATGAACCATTCCCGGAACCATAGCCGAGAGCCATTTCTGTTCTTTTGTATTTTTGAACTGCCATTTTTCTGACGAAAGATTTCGCTCCGAAAATTGGGCGCTGATAGATATTTGGATGAAAAGTAAAGCAAAAAGTATGGTTTTGTTCATTTATAGTTTATTTACAATTCTGTGTATTCCGTCTTTGATTAAAGTTGTATTAAAATTAATGAGAAGTCCGAGTTTGATGTTTGTTAATTTTAAATAAGTCAAAATCTGCGAATAGGAAATGGGATTAATTTCTAACACCGATTTAACTTCAATAATCACCTTATCTTCTACAATCAAATCTACTCTGTAGGCATTGTCGATTATCTCACTTTTATATTTTAGAGGAAGTACCACCTGACTTTTGACCTCAAAACCAAGCTCTCTTAACTCATAAGCTAAAGCAACTTCGTAAGCGCTTTCAAGCAAACCGACTCCCAAAGTTTTACGCACTTCCAATGCAGCACCGATAATTTTATAGGATATTTCGTTTTCTGTCATATGTGTTTGTGTTTGTTTAAATTTTATCTTGACCTATCTAACGCAAAGATTATTTTCTTTGTGAAGATTTAAGAGGCAAAGAGTAGCAAACAAGTTGCTTAAGATTAAAAATACATGTGTTTTATAAAATTTTTACTAATTTTTTCTTTTCTTAAATTTAAAATTATCTTTAAACGTAATACATTCTCAAGCTTAGACGGCTTGTCCGTCATTCTTTGCTCCTTAAATTATGCGGATTTAAAAATAAAACTTTGCGTTAAAAATTATATTTAATATCTCTCAATAAAATTTTACAAATTAACTTTCAACTTTTTGATTTCCTCAGCATTAGCAAATGATTCATACGACAATACCGCCGAAGAATGAAAATATTTCCCATTCGTTACATTTTTCAACTCGGAAATATTATTGGAACGAACTCCACCGCCGATTAAGATTTTAATATTATCATTACAATTCTCAATAAGTTTTTTTAAATTTTCTTTTCCTTCCATCGCAGAATTTTCTCCACCGGAAGTGAGAATTTCCTTGAAACCTAATTCGATCAGTTTTTCTGCAGATTCAAAAATATTTTTAGTTCGGTCGATAGCTCTGTGAAAAACGCAAGGTTTGCCATTTGCTAAATCAACTAATATCTTGTTTTTCTCAATATCAATTTCCTGATTTTCATCTAAAATGCCAAAAACAAAACCGTCTGCATTTGCCTTTGAAAATTCAATAATATCTTTTTGCATCTGCATAAATTCTGAATCGGTGTACATAAAACCTCCGCCAACAGGGCGGATCATCACATGAATCGGTTTTGAATATTTATCTTTTAAATATCTCAATTCTTCAAGGTTTGGTGTAATTCCTCCGGAGTTGATGTCTGCGCAAAATTCAATTCGGTCGGCAACAGAATTCAATGCAATTTCAGCGGATGTGATATCAAAAGTGGCGATTTCTAAAAACATTTTTTATAAATTGTAAATTAATATCTAGTTTGATTCTATAACCTCATCGATCAAGAATCGATCATTTTCTTTTATCACTTTTATTTTTCTAAAGTATTGTGCCTTAAAACCATCATCAGCCAAAACCACATTAAAAATATAGACATTATTTAAGGCAGTCATGACCTCACACTTTCTGACCTCAACATGAATCCAATCTTGTGCTGAGATAAGAAATCCTGTATTTATTCCTGCAGAATTTGTATCATATTTATCTCCCCACTTTTCTTGAAATTCTTTCAAGGTAAGACTTCCATCAACATCCAAATCAACATTCGTGGCATCGGTTTTAAATTCATAATAATCTTTGGTTGTGATGTCTTTCATTATTTTTTGATGTTCAGAAATATCTGCTTTAAAATAACTAACAATACTATTTTCCAACCATTTCTTTGCTTCTGCAGCTCCTTTAGAATTATCTGCGACTACATCCTTTAGTGTAGGATTGGTTATCTTGATTTCATTTTTCACAGCTTCTTTACAGCTAACAATTAAAAGTAAAGAAGCAATAATTATTTTTTTCATATGTGATTATTTCAAAGCAAAATCAGGTTTTTCAAGGCGGTTTCCTTTCTGGTCGTAAACGGCAAAATTAAATCCGTCCTGAATGCAATATGAGCCATATTCCCCTTTTTTATTGATGGCAATAAAGCCCACCTGAATATCTTTTAAATTTTTATTTCGTTTTTGAGTAATTTTCACAATCCTTTCAACCGCTTCTTTACAGGCTTGCTGCGGAGTCCTGCCATGTCTCATCAATTCCACCACCAAATGCGTTCCTACCGTTCTGATTACTTCTTCACCGTGTCCCGTTGCGGTTGCAGCCCCTACTTCATTATCCACAAATAATCCGGCTCCGATAATTGGAGAATCTCCTACTCTTCCATGCATTTTGAAGGCCATCCCGCTGGTTGTACAAGCTCCTGAAAGGTTTCCGTTAGCATCCAAAGCAATCATTCCGATTGTATCGTGATTTTCAATGTTTACGATCGGTTGATACTTGCTGTCTTTCAACCATTCTTTCCATTCTTTTTCGGATTCCGGCGTTAAAATATTTTCTTTTTTAAAACCTTGTGAAACGGCAAACTGCAAAGCACCGTCACCTACCAACATTACGTGTGGTGTCTTTTCCATTACGGCTCTTGCTACAGAAATAGGGTTTTTAATGTTTTCTAAACAAGCCACTGAACCAATATTGTAGTTTTCATCCATAATACATGCATCCAATGTTACTCTCCCGTCCCTGTCGGGACGTCCTCCGTAACCAACACTTCTCTCCGTAGGATCATTTTCAACTAAACGAACTCCTTTTTCAACAGCGTCTAAAGCACGGCCTCCTTTTCCTAAAACCGTCCAGGCTTCTTCATTGGCTTTTAAACCAAAATTCCATGTGGAAAGGACAATAGGTTTGTTGACTGTTCTATTATTTGTGGGAATTTCTTTAGCAATCAGATCCAGCGGATTCATAGCCAATGCTAATGAAGCAACCGCGGATCTTTTGATGAATTTTCTTCTACTTTGCATGTTCAATGTATTTGGCTTACAAATTAGGAATTTTCATGTTAGCATAAAAGTAAAAAAGGCAGCAGATTATTTTCTACAGCCTTTTTCAGTATCTGATTCGTAAAATTAATGGGCCAATTTATCTCTGAAATATCCATATACCCATGTTCCGAAAATTGCACTTAATAATATGTCGTAATGATGAACTGATTCCAAAGGTTTTATTTCCTAAAATCAATAATATCGGAACGGTAAGACCTATGAGCGGACCTGCAACATACCAAGGCCAAGGTTCTTTTATAATATCCAGCATATTAAGTTTTTCTATTATAAATTATTTCTTTTGGAACTGACAGAAAATAAAGTTCTGAACGGTATCAAAAGGGGTAATATGATCTTCCGTAAAAGATTTTACAAGCTCGAAGTCCTGTGAAAATATTTCTTTCAAACGATCTTCATCGTATTGCACAATTGGCAAGCCGCTGCATTTTTGCGGTCCATTTAGAGAAAACGTACCAATAATCATTGTATCGGAAACCGCGTCTCTTACAATCTCTACATATTTTTGAATTTCTTTTTCTTCCGTCAGAAAATGAAAAGCAGCTCTGTCATGCCAAATATCGTAGGTTGTATTGGGTTTAAATGCTGTAATATCAGTTGCAATCCAGTCTACATTTTCAGATTGAGCTCCCAACCTTGTTTTTGCTTTTTCCAACGCTTTTGCAGAAATATCCAGAACGGAAATATTTTTAAATCCTTTTTCCAGTAAAAAGTCTGCCAGATTGCTGTCTCCACCTCCAATATCTATAATCTTTGCTGTTTTATCTTTTGCTGCTTCTTCTATCAGATCCAAAGAGGTTTGAGGTATCTTCTGCGTCCAGCTTACTTCATCAGGTTTTTTGGTTTCATATACATTTTCCCAATGGTTTTTATAATCCTGCTTTTCAAAATTTATCATTATTTCGCTTTATTTTTATTAATACTTTTTTCATTAATCCTACACAATATTAAGGAAAAACCTTAGTCTGACCTATAAAATCGCTTTTAGGAATATCAGTAAAACAGATACGACATAACCAAAAATTCCACTTTTACTTCCTTCTCAATTTGAAAGCAAAAATGGAAATTACAATGTTTTTGGGCAGTTAGTTATATTTGGTAGCTTAAATTAATTTACGCCAATTTCATCTACAAAAAGCCATGCTTTTGAATCTGCACCGGGATTTCCTGCCGGAATAATTCCTGCATTTTCTATTTTAACTTTAATGTATTTAGAATTTTGATTTCCTACAGTAAGTTTAATTTTTCCTTTTGCATTCAGGATTTCATCTTTACCTATTTCTTTGATCATTTTAAAATTCATCCCGTCATCAGAAACAAAAAACTGAGCAGATTTTGCAAAATGAATCCAGCTTCCTTTGTTATCTAAGGTATTAAAATAAACTTCTGAAAACTGGATTTTCTGCCCGAAATCAATGGTTGCCACAACATCTTTCCCCTGAAATCCTAACCATGTTTTCCCCAACTGTCTTTGATTTCCTATAATTCCATCAACCAAAGTAAAAGCTCCGCCAAAAGAATAATTTTCGCTTGGCTGCTGTTCTAATGTTATCTTTTTCCCTGTAGTTTTTGAAATTGTAAAATCCTGTGAAGAAACAGCACTTTTTAATTGTCCACTTTCAAAATAGGCAGATTTTATAGTCATCGATTTTGAAACAGGAATTGCATTCTGATACGTTTGGGAATTTACATTTGGCTCCGTTCCGTCCAGCGTATATCGGATTCCATTTGGGTTTTGGGATGTTGACAATTCATAAGAAACTCCATCATTTGCTGCTCCGACTTTTCCTGTAATATTATAGATGCTTTTTGCATAATTCACTCCCATTTTATCCAACACCTTGAATTCATTAATCACTCTTCCTTCAAATTCTTTATAATTTTTAGGATCTGCTGTTCCCCAACCTACCTCAGAAAGCGCAAACAATCTTGGAAAAATCATGTACTGAACCTGTTTAAAGTCTAAAATATATTCCGTCCATAAATTCGCCTGAACACCTTTGATAAATTTTGCCTGATCTGCATTTAATTCAGTCGGAACCGGGTTGTAAGAATAGACTTTATCCAAAGGTGTAAAACCTCCGAAAGCATTTGGCTCTGTTGCCGGATCTCCCTGATAATGATCGAAATAACAATAAGAACCTGGTGTCATGACCGCAAAATGTCCTGATTTTGCTGCTTCAACTCCTCCTTTTATTCCTGTCCAGCTCATTACGGCTGCATTTGGAGCTAATCCACCTTCCAAAATTTCGTCCCACCCAATAATTTTTCGACCTTTAGAATTGACATACTTTTCAATTCTATGAATGAAATAACTTTGCAAACCATGTTCATCCTTCAGATTATTTTTCTTAATTAATTCCTGACAATGAGCACATTCTTTCCACCTTGTTTTCGGACATTCATCTCCTCCGATATGAATATATTCGGACGGAAAAAGTGTCATCACTTCATCCAAAACATTTTCTAAAAATGTAAATGTTTCATCTTTCGGGCAGAAAACATCATCAAAAACGCCCCATTTTGTCGCCGGTTCAAAAGGTCCTTTTGTGCAAGCCAATTCAGGATAAGCTGATAGTGCAGCCAATGCGTGACCGGGCATTTCAATTTCAGGAACTACCGTAATATGTCTTTCCTGAGCATATTTTACCACTTCTTTGATCTGATCCTGAGTATAAAAATAAGGACCATAAGGTTTTCCATCAAATGTATTATCAACATAAGCTCCTATCATAGATTCTTTACGTTTTGAACCTATCTGCGTGAGCTTCGGATATTTTTTAATTTCAATTCTCCAACCCTGATCGTCTGTTAAATGCCAGTGAAAAGTATTTAACTTGTACATTGCCAGATAATCGATGTACTGTTTTACTTCTTCCACAGTGAAGAAATGACGGCAGACATCGAGATGCATTCCGCGCCAGGCGAACTTTGGCTCGTCTTCGATTTTCATGGCAGGAATTTTCCCTGAGTCTTTATATTGATCAAATAATTGAATCAGTGTCTGAAGAGCGAGAAAATATCCCTGTTCCGTATAAGAATTTATAGTGATACGCTTTGAAGAAATATAAATGGAGTATTTTTCCTTTTTCTCATTTTTCTTTGACGGTAAATGTGATAACGTTGGCGGATATAATGAGTGTACTAAATGAACTTTATTTTGATTTTTTTCATATTTAAATTTAAATACCTTAGTAAAATGCTTCTTAAAGTATTCTGTTTCTTTTTCAGGAAGGTATTCACTCAATATAAAGGTTTTCGGGATTATAAACTCACCTTCTGAAAATTCAACTTTTTGTGGATAAGGAATTAAATCCAATCTTTTTTGAGAAAAAATAAAACTTGAAATAAATACAGAAAATACGAGTAAGAAACGCAACATTTTAGTTTATTAAGATTTTAGCGAATATACTTAATTTCCGAAATTCCTCTATCCTTTTTAACTTATTCAGAATGAAAATATCTAATTTTGCATAAAATAGACAATGAGAAAAACAATTTTGCTGGCTGGAATGGTATTATTTTCAGTTTCGACACAGGCACAAATTTTAGATGCCATCAAATCTGCTGTAAAAGATAATACAGGTATAGACCTTAATACCCCGGTAAAAACAACAACTTCAGCAACAACTCCTAAAAGTACTTCGGCAACTTCTTCTCCGATTAATCTCGGAAGCCTTACCTCTACACAGATCTCGTCAGGATTGAAGGAAGCTCTAAGTCTGGGGGTAAATGAGGGTGTAAAAAAGCTGAGTGTAACTGACGGTTTTTTGAAAAATGAAGCTGTAAAAATCTTAATGCCTGAAAAATTAAGAAAAGTTGATGCTACGCTACGTTCTTTAGGATTGGGAAGTCTTGCTGATCAAGGAGTTAAGTTATTAAACAGAGCTGCTGAAGATGCAGTAACCGAAGCTGCTCCTATTTTCACCAAAGCCATCACTTCGATGACTATTACGGATGCAAAAAATATTCTTTTGGGTAATGATAATGCGGCAACAAATTATTTACAAACCAAAACTCAGAGTCAACTTTTTACTGCTTTCCAGCCAAAAGTGAAAGCTTCTCTTGGAAAAGTAGGCGCAGACAGTGTTTGGAAGGGTATTATTTCAAAATATAATACATTAACCGGACAGTCTGTAACCACCGATCTTAACGAATATGTAACCACTGAAACCATCAATGGAGTTTTTAAAATGGTTGCAGAGAAAGAAAGCGGAATCAGAAATACTCCGGCTATGAGAACGACAAGTATTCTGCAGAAGGTTTTTGGAGCTCAGGACGGGAAATAAATTTTCAAATTATCTCCATGAAAAATTTGATTGTATTAATTGTCATCGTATTTTCAAAATTACTTTTTTCTCAGGCTTCTGCAAGTGCACAATTCAGTTTAACTATATATTTTGAGAAAGATATTCCTGTCGAAAAATTACAGACATACTGCTATTCAAAAGCAGGAAATGCCATCAAAACAGTAGAGGTTAAAATTGATAAGGAAAATAATTCTATTATTTTGACAGGGACTAATCACTTTGTGATCCCCGTCAGTTTTCCTGTTCTGTATTTTTCGTACACTGATAAAGTAAGAATAAACGATCAAACCAAACAGGAATTAGAAAGAAACAACATTTTCTATCTGGTTTCAGGCTTCAGCATTTCATCCTATGATGAAGATAAAAATCGTATCATAAAATTTTCAAAGGAAAAGCCCAATATCTTAATTACTTCAAAAATAGAAAATGGGAAGAAAATATTGAATATCGAAAATTTTAAAGATTGGGATGTTAATCATCAACACTTTAAAGAAAACCTGGATATATCAAATACTTCTTTAAAATTAAATTAAACTATAATAAAAGCCGAAGTTCTTTTCGGCTTTTATTACTTTTGATCTATTTTTAAAATTGCATTTCAGGAATTTCACCTTCAATGATTAAATCCGCCTCTGTCGATTGGATGATGTGCTCTACTGAAACTCCCGGAGCTCTTTCTACAAGTTTAAATCCAGCAGGTGTAATATCTAAAACAGCTAATTCGGTCACAACTCTTTTCACGCAATTAACTCCTGTTAAAGGTAATGTGCATTTTTTAAGGATTTTGCTCTCTCCAGCTTTGTTTACGTGCATCATGGCTACAATAATATTTTCTGCTGATGCGACCAGATCCATTGCGCCACCCATTCCTTTTACCATTTTTCCCGGAATTTTCCAGTTGGCAATATCTCCGTTTTCGGAAACTTCCATCGCTCCAAGAATCGTAAGATCTACTTTTTGAGCACGGATCATCCCAAAACTGAAAGCTGAATCGAAAAATGATCCTCCATCCAGAATAGTTATCGTCTGTTTTCCTGCATTGATAACATCTGCATCCTCTTCTCCTTCAAAAGGAAACGGCCCCATTCCTAATACTCCGTTTTCACTCTGAAATTCTACAGAAAGATTGTCCGGCACATAGTTAGCAACCAATGTTGGAATTCCGATTCCTAAATTTACATAATATCCGTCTTTTACTTCTCGGGAAATTCTTTGTGCAATTTGTTCTTTAGTTAGCATAGCATAATCTTATCCTGCCAAATTAGCCATTTTTTCAGAATTACGAAATAGTTTCTTTTCTTATCCTATGATAAATTTTGCTTTCCAATTTGTTGTAAATTTGTGAGCTCTTAATTTTACTCATGAAAATTTTATTAAATTATTTAAAACCATATAAATGGCTGATATTAGCTTCTCTTTTATTAGCATCAATCAATCAGGTGTTTTCATTATTTGCTCCGGCTATTACGGGGAATATATTAGACAAACTGGTTACTCATCCCAACTTTTTTGATAAAGAAAAACTCCTTCCGAGAAGTTTGAACGAATACCTTTATGGAACTGATATCTATCACGGGGTATTCTATTTTCTAGGATTGCTTATCGGAACAGCAATGATAAGCCGGATTGCAAAAGCATTTCAGGATTATGTAGTGAATGTGATTATTCAAAAGTTCGGAGCCCAGATTTTTACTGATGGGCTGAAACATTCTATGAGATTGCCTTTTCAGGAATTTGAAGATCAGAGAAGTGGTGAAACCCTTTCTATTTTAACGAAAGTTCGTGAAGATTCCGTGAAGTTTATCAATAATTTTATTAATGTATTTTTCGGAATTCTGGTAAGCATTATCTTCGTTTCGGTGTATGCAATTCGCTTGCACTGGACGATTATGCCTGTGTATGTGATTGGAATTATCTTTATTGCAGTGGTCACCAATTTATTGAGTAAAAGGATCAAAAACATTCAGAAAAGTATTGTAACAGAAACCACCAATTTAGCAGGAAGTACCACAGAAAGTCTTAGAAATATTGAAATTGTAAAAAGTTTAGGACTGACCAATCAGGAAGTGGAACGTCTGAACAACAATACCTATAAAATCCTGAATCTGGAATTAAGAAAAGTAAAAAGCATCCGTTCTTTAAGCTTTGTACAAGGAACATTGGTTAATTTTTTACAGCAAACCATTACTTTCACTTTATTATTACTGATCTTTAAAAATATCGTAACTCCAGGACAGTATTTATCTTTGATGTTCTATGGGTTCTTTATTTTCGGACCTATGCAGGAAATCGGGAATATCATCATTTCTTACCGTGAAGCACAAGCTTCTTTAAATAATTTCGACAGGGTGATGAAAAAAGAAGTTGAGCCTAAACCTTCAAACCCAAAAAGAATCGGAGCTATTGAAGAACTGGAATTTCAACAAGTTTCCTTTCAGCATCAGACAGCTCATTATAAAGCATTAAATTCTATTTCATTTGATGTCAAAAATGGAGAAACTATTGCTTTCGTTGGCCCAAGTGGTTCCGGGAAAAGTACGTTAGTAAAATTATTGGTTGGCTTATACAGACCCCAGGAAGGAAATATTTTTTATAACAACATTAACGGAAGAGAGTTTGATTTTGATGAATTAAGAAACCAAATCGGCTTTGTAACACAGGACACTCAGCTTTTTGCCGGAACCATAAAAGAAAATCTTTTATTCGTAAATCCTGCGGCAACTGATGAGGATTTGCAATTAGCTTTAAAAAAATCCAGTTGTACCGCTCTTTTAGAACGAGCTGAAAACGGAATAGAAACAGTAATCGGCGAAGGTGGATTAAAATTAAGTGGTGGTGAAAAGCAGAGAATCGCTATTGCAAGAGCGTTATTGAGAAAACCGCATTTGCTTATTTTTGATGAGGCAACTTCTGCATTAGACAGTATCACGGAAGAAGAAATTACAACAACCATTAAAGAAATTTCAAAGGAAAAAGAACAAATTACAGTTCTTATTGCCCATAGATTAAGTACAATCATGCATGCAGACAGAATTTATGTTCTGGAACGCGGCCAAGTAATCGAAACGGGTTCTCACTTACAGCTGATCGAAGAAAAAGGTCTGTATTATGCGATGTGGAGACAGCAGATTGGAGAGCGTAAACTTACTGCGGGAGTATAAATCACTGCATTTTATATTAAAGGAGAACCTCTAAATAAGATGATTCTTGAAACTACGAGATTCTTCATCATTTCGCTATGCTCCATTCAGAATGACAAAGTATAAATAAAAAATCACCCCGAAGTTAATTCAGGGTGATTTTACTTTATAACAAAAATTAAAATATTTAGTCTCTTTTTCTTACCGTTCTCTGTTCGATTCTTTTTTCAAATTTCTCCCCTTGGAAAATCCTTTGGATCATGATTCCCGGGATATGAATCTGGTTTGGATCTAATTCTCCAGGCTCTACCAGCTCCTCCACTTCTGCAATGGTAATTTTCCCTGCTCCTGCCATCGGATGATTGAAGTTTCTTGCCGAACCTTTGAAAATAAGGTTTCCTGCATGATCTCCTTTCCAAGCTTTTACGATTGAAAAGTCTGCTTCGTAAGCATGTTCTAGAATATGTGGTTTTCCTTTGAAATTTTTCACTTCTTTTCCTTCAGCGACTTCAGTTCCGTACCCTGCAGGGGTGTAAAAAGCGGGAATTCCAGCCTGAGCAGCTCTGCATTTTTCCGCTAATGTACCTTGAGGAGTCAATTCTACGTCTAATTCTCCGGAAAGCATTTGTCTTTCAAATTCTGCATTTTCCCCTACATAAGAAGAAATCATCTTCTTGATCTGTCTTTTATGAAGCAATAATCCTAATCCAAAATCATCAACACCTGCATTGTTTGAAATACAGGTAAGATCTTTTACATCACTATCTACCAATGCATTAATTGAATTTTCAGGAATTCCGCAAAGACCAAACCCTCCCAGCATCAGAGTCATTCCGTCCTCAATCCCTTCAATCGCTTCTTTTGCATTTTTTACTCTTTTATCTATCATTATTATAGTATTAGATTTTCAGTTCTAAATTTAAACATTTTTGTGAAACCGCGAAAACTACTTATTGCAAAGCATCATTTATATAATGTTTATTTAAAATTAGAATTTGTTTGAAAATTCTCAGTTTTTCTTTTCTAAATTTTATTAAAAATATTATGTAAGGTATTGGTTTTTATATAAAAAAGTTATATTTTTGCATCCTGTTATTCAACCTCTGACGATAACCGTGTAAGTTGCTTAGCTTTAACATTTTATTTATTAATAATGGATTTATTAAAGTACGTACAAGATAAGTACATTGCGAAAAAAGAATTCCCTGAATTCAAAGCAGGTGATACAATTACTGTGTATTACGAAATTAAAGAAGGACAAAAAACAAGAACTCAGTTCTTCAAAGGAACAGTTATTCAATTAAGAGGTACTGGTTCTACAAAAACTTTCACTATCAGAAAAATGAGTGGAGATGTAGGTGTTGAGAGAGTATTCCCAATCAACATGCCAGCTTTACAAAAAATTGAAGTTGATAGAAGAGGTAAAGTTAGAAGATCTAGAATTTATTACTTCAGAGACCTTAGAGGTAAAAAAGCTAGAATTAAAGACGTTCCTTACAAGAAATAATTCAGACAACAATACATACGAAAAGAGACTGCTTACTTTAAGCAGTCTCTTTTTATTTTTAATCACTTTTATTTTTCTTATTTAATAAAATCATATAGTGCATTCCAGAATTTGTCATACACTTCTATATGCGGAAGATGTCCTACGTTTTCAATTTCAACTAATTTGGAACCTTCTATCTGCTGCTGGGTTTTCTTTCCCAATTCCTGATATTGACCCATTTTTAACTGTAACTCTTTTGGTGCTCTATCTTTTCCTATTGCCGTTCTATCTCTTGTTCCGATAATTAACAAAGTAGGAGTTTTGATATTCTTAAACTCATAACACACCGGCTGATTGTAAATCATATCCGAAGTTAAAGCAGCATTCCAAGCTACTTTTGGATAATCTGAATGTAAAGTCCAACCCGCAATCAAATCAAGCCAGGGTTGATATTCTGCTTTCCATTTATTATCGTAGTAAAATTTTAGCTGATAATTTTTATAGGTTTCAGCCGTGTTTTTAAGTTCCGACTGGTATGCCTGATCTATTGTTTGATATGCTGCAAAAGTTTTATAATCTTCTAATCCAATTGGGTTTTCGAGGATTAATTTTTCAACTTTTTCAGGATACAATAAGGTAAATCTCGATGCTACCATCCCTCCCATCGAATGTCCCAGAACAATAGTTTTATTAATTTTCAGTTGATCTAAAACAGTTTTTGTATTATCCGCCAATTGCGAAAATGAAAACTGATAGCTTTGTGGTTTTGAAGATTTTCCAAATCCTATCTGATCCGGAATAATCACTCTAAAACCCTTTTCCGAAAGATCTTTCGCTGTTCTTTCCCAATATGCTCCGTTAAAATTTTTTCCATGAAGAAGCATTATTGTTTTCCCGTTTGAAGTTTTTGGCTTTACATCCATATATGCCATTTTCAAATCGTTATTCTGAGATTTTAAACTGAGAAAATGAACTTCATAAGGATATTTATAATTTGTAAGTTCGGCATCTAAAGGTTTTACCTGAGAGTAAACAAAATTTGACGCAATCGATACCATTAAAACAGCAGCAACATTTTTAAAATTTTTCATGAAATTTTATTTAAGTATAAAATTAAAAAACCGTTCCCAAAGAAACGGCTTACACTATATTAATTATAATTTTTTTAAGATAATTCTGCCACTTTATATTCCTTCTGAGATGGTAAATTCATTAAGACAATTGCAAAAAGAATTAATGCAATTCCAAACCATTGAATAAGCACAACTTCTTCACCTAATAAAACAAAAGCCATTGTTACAGAAACAGGAAGCTCTAGTGACGAAACAATACTTCCTAGTCCCAAACCTGCATTCGGAAAACCTATATTAAATAAAATCGGAGGAATAATGGTACCAAATAGTGATAATACCAAGCCATATTTCCAAAGAATGGAATAATCAAAAGCACGGATATGTTCTGTATTTTCCGTAAAATTAAGATAAACTAATTTCAGCCCATCTATATGCAAAGGACCGATCTGAGCAAAAAATAAAAATGTAAAAATGATTACAGATCCGCCACAAAGCATAATAAAACTCTTTCTAAAAACCGGAAGATGTGTTGCCAGTGTATTTGATGTAAACATAGTCAGTGTATAAGAAGCTGCTGCCATTAATCCCCAGAAAACACCTTTCCAATCAAGTTCTATTTTTGAGTTGATTAAATTTGTTGCCAAAACAGTTCCTAGCAAAACAATGATTACAGATATTATTTTTCTTGTATTAGGTAGCTTTTTAGTCATAAAACTTTCAACCACTACACTGAACCAAACCGATTGCATGAGTAAAACAATAGCAACCGAAACATTAATATACTGAACCGCGATATAATAAAATAAACTTGTACATCCCAATGATGTTCCTGCCAACATTAGATTTCTCACTTCTTTCGAACTTGGTGTCGACAAACTTTTTTTAGAGGTTACCGTTTGAATAAAGTTTAAAACTAAAAGCCCAACCAACCCTAATATAAACTGTGAGGTCGTAACTTCCGATGTTGTATAACCATCCTGATAAGCAAGCTTCACAAAGGTGGCCAACATTCCATATATACTAGCTCCGATTCCTACAAATAAAACTCCTTTAAAAATATTTTTCTTCTTCATAATTCATTTTTTAAACAGCCTGCAAAGGTATGATATAATAATTAAAATTTTCGCTGATAAAACTATTATAGATAAATAAAATCGCCTCGAGCAAAGCTCGAGGCGATTTTATTATATTAAGCTATAGGATTAATTATTATTTTTTAACAATAACTTTTGAAGCAGCATCAATACCAATACCTTTTACTTTTACAATATAAGTTCCAGTTGTTAGCCTATCTGTTGAAATTGATTTTTTAGCTTCCGGAGAAACTTTGTCTTCCGAAGAAACTAATTTACCAGACATATCATAAATTTCCACACTTACTTTTCCTAAGGTATTGCTTGGGAAATCGATAAAGAACTCATTGCTAGCTGGATTTGGATAAATTGAAATGTTATTAGCCTTAACAGACTTAACTTCATCAGTTCCTAATACACATTCTGCAGGTACTGTAAAGTCTTGTACCTGATCATTAATATTTGTTTTACTTCCTGCAGAAGCGTTTACTCCTAAACCTCTTTTTGCAAAAGTTCTCCAAATCATACATTTATCCGCTCCCCCTGTTGTAGCTAATTCTGCTTGTAAAATTGCATTTCTACCATCAATAAATGTTGGATTACAAACCTGAAGCTTTAGTGCATCTGTAACTAACTGTAAGACTCTTGAGCTACCATTTGTAGTGTTTGAAGTTACGTCGGAAGCATATCCATATTTAGCAACATACTCCCAATGAAGATCCCAAAGCATTGTTGCCCACACAAAACCAATAGAATGTACATCCGGAACAATTGCAGAACCATTATTGTATTGCATTCCATTAGTATCTCCATACGTGTAATCATTGATTGCAAAATTAGGGGAATATTTTGCAGGTCTGATCCCTCCTCCCGTTGTTGGCTGGCCTACGACATAAGTCCCAACTCCTCTTGCAACAGAAGCATTATCACCAAGTTTATTAGTAAGCATTAAGGCAAAGAAATCCGACCACCCTTCTCCCATTTGTTCTTTATCCGCAGTTGAACTTAAACAACCATAACCAGTACCTGTTAATCTATTGGAAATACCATGTCCGTATTCATGGGTAACGATACCATTATCAAAACTTCCGTCAGGAGTCATAACTATTCCCGGATCGTTTTTCAAGGTAACATTTACAGTTGTATTTGCTGTTAAATGAGTTTTAATATATTCTCCTTCAGTATTATCAATTAAAACAGAAGGAATGGTAATGGTAGTATCTGTTCCTGACATATTACCAATAGTATCTCCATTTGCCGTATTATTATAAATAACTGCAGCTATGGCACCCGCATTCTGTAAATTCTTGGTTTTAATAGTAAATGCACAAGTTCCTCTTTCAACTAAACCAATTTTACCCGTTAGCGATCCGGAGGGCAATGCTGTACAACCATCTAATACAGAGGAAAGCTGTACATTTCCTGTTACTCCGGTTGCCGTCAAAGCAGGCCCAAATACAGCGACACCAGTACTAGGCATACGTGAAGTTGCTACACTTGGCGCATTATAGAAAAATGCAGGTGATATATCAGACCACAAATACATCTGCATTGTAGGGTTATAATTATCTGGAGGAGAAGCAAAATTGGCATTATTCAACCCTCCACCATCTTGTGCTTCTGCAAATACGGAATCATCATCCAAACCACCTTTTCCAAAATTATTCTGTTGGAAATTTCTAGCTGATTCAGTAAATCCGAATTGATAGAAAACATCGTGAATTCTATTATTTAAATAAAATAAATTTGTGATTGCAGCATTCTGATTTACCAAATTATTACCAAGAATATTAAAAGGAAAATTAAAATTTCTGGAAGCACCTCCATCTGGAGATAATCCAGGAGCATTTACAGCATTGGTATCTTCATAAGCATATACATTATTACCTCTTGTATTTGTATAGTGAGTTGTCCCATCAGAATGCCATCCTTCAGGAGAAGCATTAAGCATCCAAGGGTTTGATATAATTGACCTTGAGCCAAAAGTAGCCGACTCTAAAGGCATTGCAAAAACATTATACGAAGCATTATCCGCAACTAAAAATGAAAAATTATTATTCTGAACTAGCTTATTTTCAGGTCCAATAAATGGATGATTATTGTATTCCGCTGAATATGCATCAGAATGAAAATTACATGATATCGTTAAATTATTTTTTTCAACAATTTTACCATTATTGGCATCTACTAAAATATTCCAATAGTTTGATGTTTTAGGATCAATAAAAATATATTCATATGCTAAACGCAAATTTCCCTGATCATCATTTGTATAAATGAGTCGCTGATTAGCTGATTTATTTCTCCTGCCACTCTTATCAAAAAAGCCTACTATTGAGAAATTAGAGATTTCCGGACTTTCTAATTCTTTAGCTATATTATTAAGGGCAATCTCTTTACTTACTGCTGCTACATTAGGAGTTGAGGCATCGTAGTTCTTAATAAAATTATCCGTATAATAAACAATTTTATTATCTTTCACAAGAGCCGTACCTACTGCATTATAAACAAGCAAACCGTTGTAAGTTTGTTGAAACTTTACAACACTTCCATTTAAGGATTTTGAAGCATCTACATTATCAATAATAAAATTAGTAAGATCTGACTTTTTATATTCTCTTAATTTGTTTTGAGAAATATAATCTTTAATAAGCTTTTCGTTATCTTGCGAAAATAAAGAGGAAGGCATTGCTGATAATACAGCAATTAAAACAGGTAGAATTATTTTTTTCATTTCAACTAATAAAGGCGCTAATTTACAAATAATTCATAATCAATTGTTATTTTAATTAAAAAAAACACATAATAATATAATTATTTTTTTCATTTCATTAATAATCTCTAAAATGTGAATTGATAAAACATTAAAAAACCTGTCAAATACAATATTTCCTGAAACTCAGAGATAGAAAAAAGCCACTCAAATGAGTGGCTAAATATTTCAAATGTGATGAAGATTATTTACCTTCTTCCATTTTTCTTTTCAATTCTGCTAAAGCATCAATATCTCCAAGAGTTGATCTTTCTTCATTGTTTGAAGAAGAAGATACATTTCTAGAAGCAGATTCTTTTACATTTTTCTTCTCTTCATCTCTGAAGATACCTGTGTGAGAAACTACTACTCTCTTGAATTCTTTGTTGAATTCGATTACTTTAAATTGAGCCTCTTCACCTTTCTTGATTTTAGATCCATCTTCTTTCTCTAATAATCTTGATGGGCAGAATGCTTCAACCTCAGCATCTTCGAATTGTACAGAAGCTCCTTTATCGTGAACCTCTACTGCTTTACCAGCGTGGATAGTTCCTTCAGCATATTTAGTTTCGAAAGCATCCCATGGGTTTTCAGTCAATTGCTTGTGACCTAGAGATAATCTTCTAGCCTGGATATCTAATTCAAGAACTACAACATCTAATTTATCACCTACTGCACAGAACTCAGATGGGTGCTTGATTTTCTTAGTCCAAGAAAGATCAGAGATGTAGATTAATCCGTCGATACCTTCTTCCAGCTCTACGAATACACCAAAGTTAGTGAAGTTTCTTACAGTTCCTACATGCTTAGATCCTACCGGATATTTAGCTTCGATGTTTTCCCATGGATCTTTAGACAATTGCTTGATACCAAGAGAAATTTTTCTTTCTTCTCTGTCTAAAGTAAGTACTTCAGCTTCCACTTCATCACCTACTTTTACAAAGTCACCTGCAGATCTCAAGTGAGTAGACCAAGACATTTCAGAAACGTGGATCAATCCTTCTACACCTGGAGCGATTTCCACGAATGCACCATAGTCAGCAAGAACTACTACTTTTCCTTTTACTTTGTCACCTACTTTCAAGTCAGCAGAAAGAGCATCCCAAGGATGAGCTTCTAATTGCTTCATACCCAATTGGATTCTTGTTTTCTCATCATCAAAGTCAAGGATAACAACTTTTACAGTTTGTCCGTCCTCAAGGATTTCAGATGGGTGGTTCACTCTAGACCAAGAAAGGTCTGTAATGTGGATCAATCCATCAACACCTCCTAAATCAATGAATACACCGTAAGAAGTAATATTCTTAACAGTACCTTCAAGAACTTGTCCTTTCTCTAACTGAGCGATGATTTCTTTTTTCTGACCTTCGATATCTGCTTCGATCAATGCTTTGTGAGATACCACTACGTTTTTGAACTCAGGGTTGATTTTCACAACTTTGAACTCCATAGTTTTACCTACGAACTGATCGTAATCTTTAATTGGCTTAACGTCAATTTGAGAACCTGGTAAGAACGCTTCGATTCCGTGTACGTCAACGATCATACCACCTTTAGTTCTAGATTTCACAAAACCGTTAACGATTTCTCCAGTTTCGTGAAGCTCATTTACTTTATCCCAAGCCTTAAGCGTTCTAGCTTTTCTGTGAGATAACTGTAACTGACCTGTTTTGTCTTCTCTTCTGTCAACCATTACTTCCACTTCATCACCTACTTTTAAGCCTTGGTTGTAACGGAATTCGTTAAGAGAAATAACACCTTCAGATTTGAAGTTGATGTCTACGATAGCTTCTTTATCAGTTAATCTTACAACTTTCCCAACTAAAACATCGTTATCGTCTAGGTTGTTCAAAGATCCGTTGTAGATTTCTTCTAAATCGCTTTTTTCTTTTCTCGCATCTGCATCAAGACCTGATTCGAAAGAATCCCAATCAAATTGTTCTGGTGCTACGTTTTGGTTTAATAAAACCTCTGCTGAATTTGTCTCTTTTGACATTTTCTAATAAAATTTGTATTCCTTCTTTTTTAACGGTTTGATAAATGCGGATTAAAAAATACGGAAGTAATTAATTTTTAGTAATTTACTCTTCAAACCTTTTCGCCACAAAAGTGGGTGCAAAGATACGAATTTTATTTAAAACAAGCAATAAGTTTTACAATCTCCAAAATTTATATAACTCCATGATAATCAAATATTATCCAGCTTATTTATGATAAGAATCGTATAGCATATTATTATGGAGTTTCTTCACTTCGCTATTGATCTAAGTTTGCAGACCTTCAGTCTGTATTCATAATAACACTGAAAATGCTCCTCTTCAAACTCTCAAATCCTCTCACTCAACAACACCTAAATTCACTACCTTTACACCATGGAATTAGAATCAATTTATCAAAAACTGCAGATTCAGGATATGAATCAAATGCAGAAATCTACATATAAAGCAACTGAAAATAAGCAGGATGTCATTCTGCTCTCTCCTACCGGCTCAGGAAAAACCTTAGCTTTTTTATTTCCTGTTCTTCGAAACCTGAAGAAAAATGTTTCAGGCATTCAAGCTCTGATTTTGGTTCCTGCAAGAGAATTGGCACTGCAAATTGAACAGGTCTTCAAAGCAATGGGAACAGATTTTAAAGTTTCGGTTTGCTATGGAGGTCATGATAAAAAAATTGAAGTCAATAATCTTATTGAAGCTCCCGCAGTTTTAATCGGAACTCCCGGAAGAGTTGTTTACCATTTAAGAAATAATAATTTTGATCCAAAAACAATTCAGACATTAGTTTTGGATGAATTTGACAAAGCCCTTGAGCTTGGTTTTCATGATGATATGGAATTTATTTCCAATTCATTAAAAGGACTTTCTCAGAGAATTTTAACCTCGGCAACAGCGATGGATGAAATTCCGAAGTTTACAGGACTGAAAGATGAGAAAATCATTGACTTTTTAAAACTAAATGAAACAAAACCTGATATTCAGTTAAGAAAAGTAATGACGATCCCGGAAGAAAAACTGGATACACTTTTTAGCTTAATCTGTAAAATCGGAAATAAAAGAACCTTAATTTTCTGTAACCACCGCGAAGCTGTTGACCGGATTTCCGAACTCTTACGTGAAAAAGGAATCGACAGAGAAACTTTTCATGGCGGCATGGAACAGGATGAAAGAGAACGTGCTTTATTGAAGTTCAGAAATGATTCTGCAAGAATTTTAATTACAACCGATTTAGCTTCAAGAGGTTTAGACGTTCCGGAGGTCGAATCGATCGTTCATTATCAATTACCTTCAAAAGAGGATGCCTTCATCCACAGAAACGGCCGTACCGCAAGAATGAACGCAAAAGGTTTCGCATATCTTATTATGACAGAAGATGAAAATTTTCCTTTCATAAAAAATAATATTCCGGAAGAAAGTGTTGCCGGATTTAATAAAGTTCCGGGAAAAACCCCTTTCCAGACCATTTACATCAGCGCCGGTAAAAAAGACAAAGTGAATAAGGTGGATATTGTTGGGTATTTACTAAAGAAAGGAGACCTTCAAAAAGAAGAACTTGGCTTGATAGAAGTAAAAGATACAACCTCTTATGTTGCCGTTGCAAGAAATAGAGTGACTAATGTTTTGAAAAGATTAAGCCACGAAAAATTGAAAGGCAAGAAAGTAAAAATGGAAGTAGCTTATTAAAATTTAAGACTGAGATTAAGGTTGAGACAAACATTGTGTTTTAATCTTAATGTCAGTCTTAAATTATTTTATGCCTTTTACTTTTGTTGGCAAAACATATACAGATTCAGAAGCTGTAATAAACAGAATATTCCCATTTTCACCCCCGAAAGTTACATTGGAAGTCCATTTTTCAGGAATCGGGATCTGATAGATTTTCTTTCCTTCTCTGTTGAAAACAGAAACTCCATTTCCTGTTAAATAGAGATTTCCAAATTTATCCAAAGTCATTCCGTCTGAACCCATTTCACAGAAAAGTCTTTTTTCAGAAAGTTTTCCCTCACCAAGAATATCATATACAAACGTTTTTCCTGCATCAATATCTGAAACATACAGTTTTTTCAGCTTTTCACTTCCTATAATCCCATTCGGTTGAGTGAAAGTTTCCAGTTTTGAAATTTTACCGTCTTTATTTCTGTAATACAGGTTTTTCTGAGAGATTTCCTGTTTAAAATTCATCCAGTAGTCCCTTTCATATAAAGGATCTGTAAAGTATATTCCCCCAAAAGAGTCTAGCCACAGATCGTTGGGTCCGTTTAATCTTTTCCCTTCAAAGCCTTTTGATAAAACTTCTACTTTTTTATTCTTTGAAATTTTCCAGATTTCACCCTGATCATCCGAACACGTAATCAAATTATCATCCTTATCGAAATACGTTCCGTTTGCTCTTCCGGTTTTATCTAAAAATTCGACAATTTTATTCGTTTTCCAATCCCAGTAATAAATTTTATCATTGGGTTGATCGGTAAAATACACGTTCCCATTCTTATCCGAAGACGGACCTTCCGTAAAGCTGAACTGATCAGAAACTTTTTCGGGCTTCACACCATCATAAAACATTTTGTTACTATTTACTGATTGACAACTAAGTAATACTAAAACCAAACCAACCCAGCCGGTTTTCAATATTTTTTTCATTCTACACATTTTTTTAACAGGCACAATTTACAACATGTACAGCCGGATTCAAAGATTATTTTATCATTTAGAAACATTAAAATCAATCTTTTAAAATGTCCGAATAATACTATTTAAGAAGAAGATAATATTAGCAGTAAAACTATTTAATTGAGAGATTTGCAGGAGCAGAAACAACAGAAAAACTTAATTTGTTAAATTTTTCAAATGAGCATTTACTAAAATAAAAAATCATTCTGCACATCATATAATACAATTTCAATACGATGAATATACAATCCGACAACTTTCAGCCGACAGAAATAGATTATGAAGACTTCAGAAATTCAGTCGGAACTATGGATCAATCCGGGAAAAGAAAATGGGTATTTCCAAGGAAGCCAAGAGGAAAATATACTAACTATAGAAATTATACAAGCTATTTTTTACTGGCTTTATTTTTCGGATTACCCTTTACTAAGATTAATAACAATCCTATTTTTTTGTTTAATGTTATTGACAGAAGGTTTTTCATCTTCGGACAGCCCTTTTATCTTCAGGATTTTTTTATTCTCGCGCTGGGAGCTGTAACTTCCGTGATTTTTGTTATGCTGTTCACAGTCGTTTTTGGTAGAATCTTTTGTGGATGGCTGTGTCCGCAGACTATTTTCATGGAAAGTGTTTTCAGAAAAATAGAATACTGGATCGAAGGTGACCGGAACAAACAAATGAAACTCGACAGACAGGAATGGGATGGTGAAAAAATCAGAAAAAGAATCACCAAATGGTCTGTTTTTGCTCTGATCTCGGTAATTATTACCAATTTCATGTTCATGTATATCGTAGGCTATGAAGGAGTTTTTAAAATAATAACGGAAGGACCTGTAGAACATTCTTTAAAATTCTTAGGAATGGTTGGCTTTGCCATAGCTTTCTACTTTACTTTTGCCTGGCTTCGTGAGCAGGTTTGCACCCTTGTTTGTCCCTATGGCAGACTTCAGGGTGTTTTAATTGATAAACAAACCATTAATGTGTACTATGATTTCAAAAGAGGTGAAAACCGTTCAAAATGGAGAAATAATGAAGACCGAAAAGCGGCAGGAAAAGGAGATTGCATAGATTGTCATCAATGTGTGGTGGTTTGTCCTACAGGAATTGATATCAGAAATGGGCAACAACTGGAATGTGTGAATTGTACTGTATGTATAGATGCCTGTGATGAAGTTATGGAGAAAGTCGGACTTCCAAAAGGTTTGATACGGTATGCGACAGAAGCCGAAATTGAAAATCAGGAGACGTTCAAGTTTACATCGAGAATGAAAGCTACTGCTGCGTTTCTTTGCTTGCTAATTGGATTCTTAGGTTTTCTAATGTACGACCGAGGTACAATGGAAGCGAAATTCATCAAACCTGCAGGATCTACATTTTTTGTGAAAAATGGCAAAATCACGAACTCTTTTATTTATACATTATTAAATAAGACCAATGAAAGAAAGGTATTGACTCTTAAAGTCGTTGCTCCTAAAAACGGCGAGATCGATTTCTTCGGATCAAGCACCATTATTTTAAAAGGAGATCAGATTTTAAAAGGAAATATCAATATCAGTTTTCCTGAAAGAGATATCAGGTTTTCAAAACAAAATATGACCATCGGGGTTTTTGATGAAAAAGGAGAAATGGTAGATTCCTTTGAAACCATATTTGAAGGTCCTTTTAAGCTTTTATTATAATTTTTTAACCTTTGTATTTTTTAATAAATTGCGTAGGAGTCATTCCGGAAGTTTTCCGGAATACTCTCACAAAATAGGAGTATTCTTCATAACCTAATCTGAAAGCAATCTCCACCAGACTTTCGTCCAGATACATAAGCATTCTTTTGGCTTCCAGAATCGTTCTTTCGGTAATCACATCCGTTGCAGTTTTCTGTACCACGGTTTGGGTAATCCGGTTTAAATGTTTTGGTGAGATATCCATTAATGAAGCATAGAAAGCAATCGATTTTTCTTTATTGAAATACTGCTCAAGCCAATTTTCAAAGTCTTGATAATGTTTAAAATAGGAAAGACTTGCTGAAGAAGCTAAATGATCAAAATCTCTGGAGAACTGCCTTGTTGATTGTATAAAAATCTGTGACATCAATGACAGCATATATCCGTTTTTCATCAAGTCCTGATTGCGATATTCTTTTTCAAGCTCGAGAAACAAACTGAGATTTTCATTGAGCTCCGTTTCATTGAGCTGCAATTTTCTCGGAAAATTAACCGATCCGAAAAATGGAAAGCTTCTGAGCTTCTGATTGACATAATGCATTTCATAGAAATCCGGCAAACAAAAGAAAAGATAGCCCTCAATATCATCTGAAAGCTCCCAGCTGTGAATTTGTCCGGGAGACATGAAAAATAAGCTTCCTGCGGAAATTTCATACCTCTGAAAATCGATCTCGTGGATTCCCGTTCCTTTGGTGAACAAAATCGTAGCATAAAAATCATGTCGGTGGGCTTTTTCAAGATGACGATGCCCTACAATAAGGTGATTTTGTAATGTGCTGAAATAAAAATCGGAAGTATTTTTCCCCGACTGGAACAGATCGATATGGAGCACTGAGATGGAATCCAATGTGATTTTAATTTATACCAAAAATAACTAAAACAAAAGTATTTTCTTAGAAATCAACAAAGATTTTCATCTTTATTTGTTACAAAAAACATAAACACACCTTATAATTTGTAGTGTTTTTTAAAAATTTTTATCTTTGAAGATTAGGATTCAAAAAATGAAGATAAATTTACCCGATAAGCTGTATTATTCAATAGGAGAAGTTGCAAAAGCATTTGATGTAAACACTTCATTAATACGTTATTGGGAACAGGAATTTCCTATTATAAAACCCAAAAAGAACAAAAAAGGCAATCGATATTTCACTCCGGAAGACATCAGTAACTTACAGATGATTTATCATCTGGTAAAAGAAAAAGGCTACACATTAGACGGAGCCCGTGTTGCATTAACCACCAACAGTAAAATTTCGGAAACCGTTACTTTAATTGACCGTTTAGAATTTGTAAAAGCAGAACTTTTAAAACTGAAAGATTCTTTAGCAGATAAAGATTCTGAAGCTGTTTAATTTTCAGAAATCATTCACACTAGAATTCAATTTATTTCACACATAGGTAGATTTAATATGGCTTATTATTAAATTTACTTTATGATGAAAAAGAATTATTACGCAAAAATTGCAGGATTAGGTATTTTCCTGCTCCTCCTTGTCGCTTTTCAGAATTATACCAAAGCCAGAAGTGAAAATTTTCCAGAAATCAGGTTTATTTCTGAAAACAGCCCTGTTTTAAATGTAACAGATTTTAATCCCAATGATTTGACTGAAGAACAATGGCAGCATTTAGGATTTTCTTCAAAACAAATTGCCACAATTCTGAATTATAAAAAGATTGTCGGCGGAAAATTCACTTCAAAAGAACAATTCAAAAAATGCTTTGCCGTTTCTCCCGAAAAGTTTAAAGAACTGGAGTCTTATATTCTATTGCCTGAAAATAATAAGGAAGCAAAATCCGGGAATTTTAAAAGTTTCGAAAAAAGAGCTGTCACAGTTACAGGAAGATTCAATCCGGACCATTATTCAGCAGATGATTGGGTAAAGATGGGATTCAGCGAAAGACAAGCGGACGCTATTTTGAAATATAAAAAATACCTGGGAGGCAGTTTTGTAAGCAAGGAAAAGTTTAAAGAATGCTTTATCATTAGTGAGAAAAACTTTCAAAAGATTAGTCCTTATCTAATTCTTCCGGAGAAGACACCTGACAATTTTACTCATTATTCTAAAAACTTCACCCTTGAAAAGAATAAAATTCAATATCATTCTTTTGATCCGAATATATTAAATCTTGAAGGCTGGAAATCCTTTGGTTTTTCTGATAAACAAGCACAAACCATCATTAATTATCGTGACCGAAATTTAAAAGGAAGTTTTAAGAGCTTAGAAGACATCCAGAAGTGTTTTGTGATTTCTGCTGAAAAGTTTGAAGAAATGAGGCCATTTATTAAATTAAATGTAGCAACAAATGAAAGTCAAAAAGTTAAGATAAAACAGCAGGAAAAAACTGATTTTTCTAAAGTAGACTTAAATACTATCACTTTCAAGCAACTTATAGAGTTTGGTTTTGATGAAAAAGCAGCCGGTTCCATGATCGGTTTCAGGAAAAAGCTGGGTGGATTTGTAAATAAAGAACAGATTCTCTCTACTTATAATATTGATGCTGAATTAATGCAAAAATTGCTCTCTATTGCTCAACTGAATACTTCAACCGTTCAGAAATACACATTGACTGAAGCTCCGGAAGAATGGCTGAAAGAACATCCTTACTTTAAATATTCTGCAGACAAAATCATTTATTACAGAATCAGTAATCCTGATGACAGAAAGATCTGGAAATATCTGAAGTTAAAACCTGAATATGAGGCAAGAATGAGATTATATACTAAATAAACTTACTCAGCAGTTTTACTGGAATCTTCTAATAACATATTAAGAGCCGAAAGTTCTTCAGGTGTAAGATCTCTCCATTTACCAATCGGAAGATCTAATTTTATATTCATGATACGGATCCTTTTAAGTTTCTTCACTTCATAGCCTAAAAATTCGCACATCCTGCGGATTTGTCTGTTCAGACCTTGTGTAAGCACAATTCTGAAGTTCATATCGTCTATTTTCTCAACTTCACATTTTTTAGTTACGGTATCTAAAATGGGAACTCCATTACGCATTTTCTCCAGAAATCTTGGAGTGATAGGCTTATCTACTCTTACCAGATATTCTTTTTCGTGATTGTTTCTTGCTCTAAGGATTTTATTCACGATATTACCGTCACTGGTAAGCAGAATAAGGCCCTCACTCGGCTTATCCAGCCTTCCGATCGGAAAAATCCTTTTAGGATGACTGATGTAATCAACAATGTTGTTTTTTTCGCGTTTTGTATCTGTAGTACAGACAATACCGACAGGTTTATTAAAAGCAAGATAAACCGGTTGATCTTGCGGTTCACGGATTGGTTTTCCATCAACTTCCACAAGATCTTCATCAGAAACTTTGGTTCCCATTTCCGGAACTTTTCCGTTGATAGTTATTCTGCCCTCTTCCAAAAGCTTATCTGCCGCTCTTCGGGAGCAATAGCCGACTTCTGACAAATATTTATTGATACGTGTTTTTTCCATTAGTCTTCTCCGTAACCTGTATAATTTTTATTGCTGAAAATGGTTATTCCATAGCTTAATCCAATAAAAAATGGATTTTTATTGACATTACCTAATTTATACCCTTCCAGAATAATTCCTCCTTCCTGGCTTAATCTCTTTGAATAAGAAACTTGCATTCCTAATCTCGCGCCCCAAAATTCAGAATCTGAAACTACTGAATTATTGATCTGTTTTCCATAATTAAGATCTATATAGAACGGCTGATCACCCGGAGTAAAGATAAATTTCGGCTGAATCATCACATATACCAAATGATAGTTATCTTCTATAAAGCTATATTTGATACCTGTTCCCAGAGCAAAGTTAGGAAGAAAATTATAACCCCCGATTGCCGTAATTCCGTAGCTGATTTTATTAGGTGCTTTTGGAACTATATATTGGGTGTTATTAGGAACTTCTTTTTCTTTAAATATATTATACCCTAAATTCACAGAAGGGTTAAAATAAAAATCCATTTTCTGTTTTTTAGCTTCTGTATTTTGTGAAAAGGATAATAAAGAACCACATAAAGTGGCTAATAAAAGTAATTTTTTCATCATAAATTATTAAATCTAAAGTCGTTATCTAAAAAATCGGATGTAGCATCTTCTATGGTATAGTTTCCGATTTTTGTTCTTCTCAATTGTGTTAAATAAGCTCCCACTTCCAATTCCTGACCGATATCGTGAGCAAGACTTCTGATATAGGTTCCCTTAGAGCATCCTACCGTAAAGCTTACAAAAGGCAAATCAATTTTAACATCTTCAATATAAAAGATCGTGGTTTTTCTTGACTTCATTTCAACCTCCTCTCCTGCTCTTGCTAAATTATAAGCCCTTTGTCCGTCGATTTTTATCGCTGAAAACACCGGCGGTTTTTGTTCAATTTCGCCAATAAATTTATCTAAAGCGGCTTTAATCTGCTCTTCTGTAATATGCGAAAAATCCTGATGAAGAATTTCCGGTTTTTCAGTATCATAGGATTCGGTCTGCACTCCGATTTTTATCTCGGTCCAGTATTCTTTCGGAGCATCCTGAATTTCAGGAATTTTTTTGGTAAACTTTCCGCAGCAAACAATTAAAAGTCCGGTTGCTCTTGGATCAAGCGTTCCTGCATGACCGATTTTGAATTTTTTGGGAAGATTAAACTCTCTCTTGAGCTTGTATTTCATTTTATTGACAGCCTGAAAAGAGGTCCAATCCAATGGTTTGTCCAATAAAAATATATGTCCTGATTGTAAGTCTTCTGCGGTCATCTATTTTCCAATATTATTTATTTCTTCCTCTTGTTTGAAATTGATTTTGTATTTATTTACGAGATAAAGAAGAGTTATTAAAAATCCAGTAATTACAGCTTTATAATAGTAATGAGAATAATCATAATTTTGATTATAAAATAAAGCTATAAAAGATTTAATATTAATTAATAAAACAACTATGCAATAAATATTCATTAGTTGTAACGTAATTCTTTTATTGTTAGTTAAGAAAATGAAAATTACAAATGCAAAAAGAAAAATACTTGTTGCAAAAATATCATGTGCTAATCCAACATTATAAGCAAAAGGATGTATATTTAAAGGCACAAAAACAATACCTCCAAAGAAAAAAAATAGCAAACAGAATACATAAACAAATTTCTTTGTAAATAATCTATTTTTCATTATTTAAAGAAATAAAAATAAATCAGCAAAGCTATCCCAACGAAAATACGATACCAACCCCAAGGTTTGAATCCGTATTTATTCAGAACTCCAATGAATGCTTTTATGGCAATTAACGCTACGATAAAAGCCACCACGTTTCCTACAATAAAAATGGTGATGTGATCTTGTGAAGCCATGATCATTTCATATCCTTTTTGAGGAGTTGCTGTTTCTTTTCCCCAGGTTTTCACAAAAACAGAATACACTGTAACGGCCAACATCGTAGGAACTGCCAAAAAGAATGAAAATTCTGCGGCTGCTTTTCTTGTCAATCCTTGAGTCATTCCTCCAATAATAGAAGCAGCACTTCTACTCGTTCCCGGCATCATGGCTAAACACTGCCAAAAACCAATCGTAATTGCTTTTCTTACGGTAATACCTTTTTCATCATCAATCTTAGGGTTTTTAAACCATTGATCCGCAAATAATAAAACAATTCCACCCAATACCAGAACCGATGAAATGGCAATCTGATTTCCTAAAACCGCTTCAATTTTATCATCGAATAAATATCCTAAAACCAAAGCAGGAACTACAGCAAAAGCCAGTTTATAATAAAATTTAAGATTTTTTAAATCAAAGAATTTTTTCCAATATGCAACCACAACCGATAAAATAGCTCCAAACTGAATTGATACCTGAAACATTTTTAAAAATTCATCTTCAGGTAATCCCATTAAATTGGCGGTAAATCCCATGTGAGCGGTCGAAGAAATAGGAAGGTATTCTGTTAATCCTTCTATAATTGCAATAATAATCGCTTTGAATAAATCCATAATTTTATTATTATTTTATCAAAAAAAACTTTGTCAAAGTCTAGAACTTTGACAAAGTTATTGTGTCACTTACTTTTAAAGATACATTTATTTTTTTTTCAAAATGGCATACACCTCTATGGCAAAACCAATGACTACAAACAGAGGGGCAATTCTGATTCTGCGGATAGAAAAGATCCCGTCATTCCAGGAATTAGGATCAAATTTTCCATCTACTGTGTTCGCATCCGGACCCATCATTAAAAGAAATCCCACAACAATAAACGCTAATCCGATTAACATCCATTTGAAGTTCTCTTTTCCGAAATAAAAAGTATTTTCTTCGGAAACTTCTGTTTCTTTTCCGTAATCCGCTGCGGAAAATTTATTTGTTTTATTGCTCATTTTTATGAATAATATAAATCATCAACATTCGTTTTCAGGAATCTCCAAGTAGCAACTACCGTACTCAATACGGTAATAAAAATACCCACTCCCAGCACTAATAAAACGAGCCAGAAATACTGTTGGTTATCTTGTACGAATGCTGAACCAATTTGACTTGTAAAATAATACCATACTCCAAATAATGCCAAAAGTCCGATAACAGAACCGATAGCACCTAAAATAACGGCTTCCACAATAAAAGGTTTCAAAATAAACCTTCTTTTTGCTCCCACCAGCTGCATGGTTTTAATGATAAATCTTTTCGAGAATATTTTTAAACGAATTGAATTATTAATCAAAACAACCGCTAATACTAAGAATAAAAGTGAAAAACCCAAAATCCACTTTAAAATTCTGTTCAGGTTGTTATAAACGTCTACCATCAAACTGCTGTCGTTTTTCACATCTACAATTCCCGGAACGGAGCTTATAATTTTTATGGCTTCATCAATTTTCGCCGGATCTACATATTCAGGTTTTAAAGCAACTTCAATAGATGAAGGAAAAATGTTTTCTTCAAAAAGGGCATCGCTATCAATTCCCATACTTTTTTTAGCTTCCTGAGCCGCTTTTTCTCTGGAAATATAGGTTGCTCTTTTTACAGGAGCTAAAGTCTGTACTTTTTTAAAAGTTTCTTCTTCCAGTTTTGCAATTTTTACAGAGTCTTTAGCATCATAATTTTCGTCAAAGTACGCATTTACAACAAGCTGTTCTTTGATATAATCGGAATATTTCTGAGCATTAATTAGAATAAGCCCCATTAATCCCAACAAAAATAACACTAAGGCAATACTTATTACTACTGTAATATTGCTAGACCTAAGCCTTTTCTTATTAAACTCATCTACAGATTTAGCCATTAATATTAAAATTTTTGGCTAAAATAGAAAAAAACTTCCGAAATTTGGGAACGAAAAAGAGAAAATCACTGTTAATAAAATCATAAAAAACATTGAGTGTAAAAGCAAAAAAGCATCTTGGTCAACACTTTTTGACGGATGAAAACATCGCAAGAAAAATTGTAGAAGGTCTTAGTTTTGAGAGCTATAGTAAGGTAATGGAAGTAGGTCCCGGAATGGGTGTTCTTACCAAATATCTTTTGGAAAAAGACCAAGAAATCTATCTTGCAGAAATTGATAAGGAATCGATTGAATACTTAAAAAACAATTATTCCAAAATAACTGAAGAAACTTTTGTAGGAGATTTTCTGAAACAGGATTTTCAGTTTACCAACGGGGGGCAGATTGCTATCATTGGAAATTTTCCCTATAATATTTCATCCCAGATTTTATTTCAGATCATAGATCATTATGAATTGATCCCTGAAATGGTAGGAATGTTCCAAAAAGAGGTCGCTGAAAGAACTGCTGCTGTTCCGAGAACGAAAGATTATGGTATTTTATCTGTTCTGGTTCAGGCTTATTATGATACTTCATATTTGTTTACCGTTCACGAAAACGTATTTAATCCACCTCCTAAAGTAAAATCTGGGGTAATCAGGTTAACGAGAAATCCCAAAGAAGGGTTGGCCGGGAACGAAATTCTTTTTAAGCAGATTGTAAAGGCCGGATTTAACCAGAGAAGAAAAAAACTGTCGAATGCATTGAAAGTTCTGAATATTCCGGAAGCTCTAAAGACTCATGAGTTTTTAGATAAAAGAGCGGAAGAACTGAGCGTTTCAGATTTTATTTCATTTACTCAGCTTTGGAAAGAAAATCAATAGCCTTCATCAGATTCTGAACATAAAAAAGCCTTTCAAAAATTTGAAAGGCTTTTTTATGTTATTTTAAAGGATATTATTCTCTGTTTTTCAGCATGATCCATCCAGAGCTGTTCATCTGTACTTTTGATTTTGGATACTGGAAATTAAATTTATACCAGTACGTAGCAGTAGGTAATCTTTTTCCTCCTACAGTACCATTCCAGATTGGATTTTGTTTTGTAAATCTAAAGATTTCAACTCCATATCTGTCGTAAACAGAACCTGTAAAATTATCAAAATTTCCTAAAGAAGAAAGATCAAGGGCATCATTAATACCATCCTGATTTGGAGTAATAATATTGTTGATATGCAATGTAAAAAAGTCCACAGAATTCTCACAGCTTCTTCCCTGTGTTCTTACATAAACTGTATAATTAGTATTATTCGTCAAGCCGCTAAATACATTGGAAGTCTGCCAATTAATTCCGTCAATAGAATATTCTAAAGTTGTCGGAATATTATTGATTGGAGGATTATTAGCCGTTACAGTCAGTGTATTATTGTTATCATAATTTAGTGCTGTAATGAAAGGAGAAGCAGCAGCCAATACTTTTGCAGTAAAGGTTCTCTTACAATATCCATTATCGATAACTACCGAATAAATTCCAAGTTTATTAACCTCTATAGTCTGTGTAGATTCTCCTGTACTCCATAAGTAAGTATAGTTAGGCCCTGTTCCCGCATCTAAGGTAACTCTGTCTCCTATACATGTTTCAACGTCTTTCAAGGCCGTAACAATTTCAGGAACCACTTCAACCGTAATTTTTGCAGGCAGCGTAGAAGTACAGCCTTTAGCTCCCACTGCATACACCTCAAACGTTGTTGTATGATCCAATGTCACTGTCTGTGTTGCTGCTGTTCCTGAAAAATTACTCCAGTGATAAGTCGTTCCGCCTGTAGCCGTTAAAACTACCGAGTCTCCCGGGCAAATCTTAAATTTCGACGTGGTTAAAGTCGCTACGGGAGTTGTTTCTTTTGCAAGCTTCAACTCTACCATTTTGCTACAGAATCCTCCGTTTGAAACAACAACATAAAGGATTTGTCCATCTGTACCATTAAAATGATAGATATCCTGTATATAGTTATTATTTTGAGCCTGCGCATCTGCCAAGTTTGTATAAAAATGAAATATTGCTCCCGGTGTATTACTAATTAATGGTTTTGAAAGGTTTAAATCAAAATTTGGAACATCCGGAGTAGCACAGAAAAGCAAGGTAGCATCTTGTGCCGAAGGTGTGGTTCCTCCATTAATAACAATAGAAGCAGTTCCCGGACAAGGGCTTCCCGGATATGTTACTTCTACAGTATAAGTTCCCGGCTGAACTGCAGTAATAGAATTTGTTGTAGCTCCCTGTATAACACTGGTAGTAGTTCCATTATTGTAATACCATTTATAGTTAACATTCGGGTCACTTACAGAAGCGGTAATTACCTGAGGCGCATTATCACAAACATTAATTTCCTCTGGCAACGTAGCACCACTTGGATCTAACAATTCTACTCCGATATTAAATGATCCTCCTTCTAAAAAAACTGCAGAATCATATGCTGTATCACCTGCATCAGCAATTACCATTTTAAAGTGATACGCTTGTCCCGCCACTACGGTTGCAGTCGCCGTAAGAGGGATGGTTCTGCCGTTAAAATTGGTTTCAATATTAGTGGTATTGTATCCTCCAAAATAAGTTGGATTTACAGCAGCACACCCTAAAGGACTTCCATCGAATTGAACGTTCGGACGGATATTCGTTACACTTACGGGACCTGCGCTTCCCGGAAGAACAGCCATATTTTGATATGGCCCTCCTGCTACAGGTCTAAGTAACAATGCAAATGCATCTGAATAACTACAAGGGAATGTTCCGGTATATTCTTCAGAAGCAAAAAGATAATTAAATTTTACCTGTGTGGATGTCGGAATGAAATCAAATTCAAGAATTACAGCATCTTTTAAAGCTTTTATAGGGTTTGTTGCAGCTACCAGATCAGGATCACTTCCTGTTCCTACGATATCACTTAGCGGACTGTTAACATCAATATAAGTATTTCCCGTATTCTTTGCTTTTCCTGTAACTAAAACAATCCCATCTTTAAAAGGGAAGCTGGTTGTACCTCTATGAAAATACCCCCATGCTCTATCTTCATTACTTGCCGGTAAATTCGGAGTTACCTGAACATTTGAAACCTGAGGCGTTACACAAGAGTTGGTTCCAGAAGATATCAATACATCTTTAACCAGTTGAGTAATATTAAAACTTGATTCAGCATACGTAGGTGTATTTACATCAATAAAAGCCCCCTGTTTTTTTGCCAATCCGGTATTAGGTTTAGGAACTTTCCGTGTTTGCTCCGTTTGTGAAAATAAAAGATTAGTGGCTAAAAGAAAAGAAAAAGCTAGTAAATATCTCTTCATAATATTATTTGTTTAAACAAATTTAATTTATTTTTAAATATATGACACACATTAATTCAATTTTATACAAAAAAAATAACCTCCAATTATGTGAAGGTTATTTTTAATAATTCTAATTTCTATTTTTAAGCAAAATCCAGCCACTTCGCTGCTCAAGCTTTTTACTTGCCGGATTTTCCCACTGCACTCTATACCAATATGTTCCGGTCGGAACGTTCATATTTTTAATATTTCCATTCCAAACTGTATTAGATTTACCTGCTTTAAAGACTTCTGCTCCGTACCTGTCGAAAATAGATGCTGCAAAATTATTGTAATTGCTTATTCCTGAAAAATCAATTTTGTCATTTATTCCGTCCTGATTTGGAGTAATTGCATTATTAACAACAAAAGTAAAGAACTCTAAAGGGGTACTACATTTCGCATCTTTTATTCTGACTCTTAAATTATAGTTTGTATTTTTTAAGACATTATAAAACACATTTGAAGTCTGCCAAGTCACGCCTCCGTCAATAGAATATTCTAATACACCTCCTGTAGGATTTGTTGCGGATAAAGTGAAAGTTCCGTTATCATATACCACATTGGTAAATTGAGGCAGGTCCGGATTGTACAAATGAGCCGTAAATATTTTTGAACAAGTTCCATTACTGATTTCAACTGTATAGGTACCCGGTACATTTGTCGTCATAGTTTGGGTTGTAACTCCATTACTCCACAAATAGGTATAGTTTGGACCAGCTCCAGCATCAAAAATCCCTGAATCTCCAGCACAAGCATATACATCTTCTAATGTTGAAACAATTGCAGGAACCACTTCTATTGTTATAGTTGCAGGATTAACAGATGAACATCCGTTTCCTCCCAAAGCATAAACCGAGTAAGTTGTCGTAGTTGTAGGAGTCACAACCTGAGTATTTCCAGTTCCTGTTAAACCTATCCAATTATAAGTTATACCTCCTGTCGCTAATAAAGTAACTGGCTCCCCGGCACATATTTTTGATTTGGAAGCTGAAATTCCTGCTGTAGGAGGTCCTACAATCACAGTTACCGAAGCCTGATTCTGAGAAATACAACCGTTGGCTCCTACCGCATATACGGTATAAGTTGTTGTAGAGGTTGGCGAAACAATTTGAGTACTTCCATTTCCCGTTAGACCATTTCCCCAGTTATATGTTGCTCCGCCACTAGCAGTAAGAGTAACAGATTCACCCGAACATATTTGAGCTACAGATGATGTCAAAGCCGCTACAGGAGCAACCTTATTTTCTGTCACAGTAACATTTGCCGTATAAGTACAACTTAAGTTTCCAGGCTGTGATGTATTCGAAACAGTCAATGTATATACACCACCTGCGCTCACAACCGGGGTTAAAGTATTGGCTCCCGAAACAATAGTACCTCCTGTAGTCGTCCATGCAATAGTAGAACCTGTAGGAATAACCGAAGATGAAGCATTTAAGGTTATTTGTGATACGGTACATGTAATATTCTGGGGAGTTGCAATCGTTAAAGTAGTTACCTGGGTTTTTAATAATAATAAACTGACCACATAGCTACATCCTCCATTTTTAACCAATACATATATTGTTTGATTTCCTGCACTTGGAAAAGCTGTAGGAACAGCTATAGTATTCGCATTCCCTGCGATCGCATCTGCCTGGTTTACATAATAGGCAAATGTAACGCCTGTTACCGTAGATGTTATTTGAGTCTGTGCTGAAGTAAGATCATAAGTTATATTTCCTGCTTCATAGCATTTAAGCAATGTTGCATTTTGCACTGTTATTGGCTGGCTTACTTCAATTGTAATAGTTGCCGGAGTTTGTGAAGCACATCCATTGGCACCAATAGCATTTACCGTATATGTAGTTGTAGTTGTAGGAGCAACAACTTGGGTATTCCCTGTTCCGGGTAAACCTGTCCAAGTGTAAGTAGCCCCTCCGGAAGCTGTTAAAGTTACACTTTCACCGGAACAAATCAGCACTTTTGAAGCTGTTAAAGTTGTCGTAGGTGGCGCGCTATTGCCTGTTACCGTCACATTAGCAACAGAAGTACATGTTACATTATCCGGAGCAAATGTATTAGAAATAGTCAATGTATACACTCCTGCTGCACTTACAACCGGAGATAATGTATTGGCACCCGACACTATGGTTCCGCCGGTGGTCGTCCATGCAAAAGTTGATCCTGTCGGATATGTAGATGCCGAAGCGTTCAAAGTGACCTGCGGCGTAGTACATGTTAATGTTGAAGGCGGAGCAATGGAAGCTGTTATCTGAGGAGCTTTCACCAATTGTAATTGGGCAACCTTAGAACAAAAGCCATTTTTAACCAATACATAAATTGTTTGTCCACCCGCACTTGGAAAAGCTGTAGGATTAGGTATTGTACTTGCATTTCCTGCATTAGCATCTGCCTGATTTACATAATATGAAAAAGTAGCTCCGGCTGTTGTACTGATTGAAGACTGAGCCGAAGTCAGATTATATGTTATATTTCCAGCGGCATAACAAGCTGTTAAAGTAGCATTTTGAACAGTCGGTGAAGTTCCGCCAACGATTGTAACGGTTGCTGTTCCGGGACATGTATTTCCTGGAACCAACACTTCTACCTTATATACTCCGGGTTGTGTTGCTGTATAAGAGCTTGAAGTAGCTCCCGGAATAACATTATTATTTAAATACCATTGATAGGTTGCATTCGCATTCTGAACAGAAGCGTTAAACGTCTGTGGCTGATTATCACAAACATTAATAGAAGCAGGTAGCTGTACACCGGCAGGATCTAAAATTTGTACTCCTATATCAAATGATCCTGCTTCCAGGAACACTGATGAATCATACGAACCATCATCCCAGTCTGCCAATACCATTTTAAAATGATAGGACTGTCCCGGAGTTACGGTTGCTTTTGCTGTTAAAGGAATTGTTCTCCCATTAAAATTTGTTTCTATACCTGCCGTATTATATCCTGCAAAGTAAGTTGCATTTAAAGGGCCACAAACTAATGCTCCTCCCCCAAATTTAGTAGCAGGTCGAATATTCGTTACACTTACCGGACCTGCTGTTCCCGGTAAAACAGCCATATTGGTATAGGTAGATCCCGGCGTATTTGGTTTCAGCAATAACGCAAAACCATCTGTAAAATTACAAGGATAATCATCTGAATATTCTTCGGAAGCGAAAATATACCTGAAGGTAACTTCATTGGCAGTCGGTACGAAGTCAAATTCTATAGAGGTAGCATCATTATAATTATTAACAACTCCTAAAGCGGTAGATAGATCCGTATCACCTGTTGTAGAATATGTATTACTTAAAGTACCCGAAATAAAAGAGTTTCCCGCATTTCTCGCATATCCTGTAGACAGTATGATCCCCTTTGTAAAAGGAAAAGCTGTGGTTCCTTTATTGAAAAAACCCCATGTTCTGTTTTGATTAGAAGCAGATAGGTTTGGAGAGACAGTAACGTTTGTTATATTAGCATTGGTACATGCTGTTCCTCCTTTTATAAGTACATCTTTTATTAATTGGGCAATATCGTAGCTTGATTCGGGGTAGGTACTCGTATTTACATCAATAAAAGTTCCCGATTTCATACTTTGGGAAGTAGGCATAGTAGAAATTCCTGCTCTCCCTTTCTTTTGAGAAAACATAAAATTATTCCCTATCAGCACTAAAAACAAAGCAAAAAATAGACTTCTTGTCCTCGTATTTAACATTTTACAATCTTTTAAACAAAAATAGTATTTTTTTTGGTTAAAATTTAATTTTGCTTAGTCTATAATATAAGATATTTAATTTGATGTCATTATTATCATAAAAAAACAAACAGAGCAGAAAATCAGCCCTGTTTGTTTTTTTTATAGGTTATTTATATTTATTCAATATTTTTCAATAGAATCCAACCTGTTTTTACAACAATTTGTTTGGTTGCAGGATCTTCAAAAGTTACCTGATACCAATAAGAACCTGTAGGAAGTTTTTTACCCTGGAATAAACCATCCCAATACGGGCGTACTTTTTCAGATTTATAAACTTCTCTTCCGTATCTGTCGGAAATTACAGCTTTAAAGCTATTGTATTTACTTATACCTCTGAAGTCAATCATATCATTCACATTATCTCCGTTTGGAGTAATCACATTTTTCATGATGAAGGTAAAATACTCTAAAACTCCTACACAACTTGTTTTCTTAACTCTTACCCGAATAGAAACAACCGTATTATTTGGAATCTTAGTAAAGACATTAGAATTTTGCCAGGTCACGCCATTATCTGCAGAATATTCCAACGGTCCGTTGCTTGGATTACTAGCCGTAACAATCAATGTTCCGTCTTCATTATAGTCTACTTTTATAATTTCAGGAACAATTGCTCTGATAACTTCTGTCTTATAGATATTTGTACAAACGCCATTATGTATGATTACAGAGTATGTTCCCGGTGTACCTACAGAAATTGTTTGTGTTGTATCCCCTGTATTCCAAAGATATGTATAATTAGGACCCGCACCGGCATCTAATGTAATCTGATCTCCTTCACAGATCATTCCTCCTGACAAATTGGAAACAAGAGCAGGAACCACCTCTACCGTAACAGTAGCCGGTTGCAATGATTTACATCCCTGTGCTCCGATTGCATATACAGAATATGTTGTGGTTTGCTTTGGAGAAACGGTTTGTACCGGGTTTGTTCCTGTTAAACCACTCACCCACTGGTAAGTTACCCCGTTAGAAGCCGTTAAAGTAACTGATTCTCCTAAACATATTTTTGTTTTTGTAGCGACTAACTGAGCAACAGGTGTAGCTTCTTTTTTTAATGTTAAGGTAACCATTTTACTACAGAAACCTCCGTTTGAAACTACAACATACAGAACCTGCCCATCTGTCCCGTTATAACTTGCCAAACCTGCATCAGGAATATAGCTTCCATTCTGAGCTACCGCATCTGCCTGATTTACATAAAATCTAAAAACCGCACCTGCTGTTGTACTTATCATAGGCTTAGCATCATTTAAATTAAAAGTACTTACAGCTGGTGTTGTACAAAGTTTCAAGGTTGTATTTTGTGCTGTCGGTGTAGTTCCCCCAACGATGGTTACTTTTGCTTCAACAGGACAGGTGTTCCCCGGGATAATCACTTTGACTGTATAAACACCCGGTGATGTTGCAATATACGTCGCACTTGTTGCACCTGGTATCAACACTCCATCTTTATACCATTGATAAGTAGCTCCAGTAACACCAGAAACCTGAGCCACCAAAGTCTGAGGAGCATTATCGCACACGTTCATACTTGCAGGCAAAGCCACTCCGTTACTATCAACCAGCTTAATACCTATATCAAAAGATCCTGCCTCAAGAAAAACGGCAGAGTTATAGATACTATCACGAGCATCCGCTATTACCATTTTTATATGGTAAGATTGTCCCGGAACTACTGTTGCCACTGCGGTTAGCTTAGCTGTAATACCGTTAAAGTTGGTTGCATTAGGAGATAGAGAACCAAAATATTGCCCATTAATAGGCCCACAAGAGAAACTTGCAGGAAGAATATTAGGAACAGAAACAGGTCCTGCACCTCCTGGCAAAATTGCTAAGTTTGTATAAGTTGCACCAGGTGTATTAGGCTTTAACAACAAAGCAAAGGCATCATCATACTGAAGAGGAGGACAAGGATAACTACCTGTATATTCTTCTGAAGCGAAAATATAGTTAAACTTCATCTGATTACTGGTAGGTACAAAATCAAATTCCAAAATCCCGGCATTGTTAATTGTTGTTGTTACCCCGGTCGCAGCGATAAGATCCGCGTCACTCCCACCACCGTTTGAATCACTTAAAACACCACTTTCGACAGCATTCCCCGCTCTTCTGGCAAATCCTGTTGACAAAACAATACCTTTGGCAAAAGGGAAATTTGAAGTTGCTTTATTAAAATACCCCCAAAATCGGTTATTATTGGTAACCGGCTGATTCGGACTCACCGATACATTTGAGATGTTAGAACCCGAACATCCTCCGGAATTTCCTACCAATACATCATTTACTAATTGCGTAATAGTATAATTACTTTCCGGATAAGGCGCTACGTTCACATCAATATAATCGCCTGCCTTGGCATTAGCAGGAATTTTTTCTTTCGCATTAGGAATTCTCTTCTGTCCATAAGAGATAATGCTAAAAAAGAAAAACAAAGCAAAACTAATCTTAGAGTAATTTTTCAATCTATAATTTAACATTTTATAATTGTTTGTTCAAAAATACTATTTTTTTTGATTTAAAATCACCTTAATCTATATAATTAATAAGGATATATCAATTTATTTACGTTCTAATCTCATTCTAATTTCGTTCTGATTTTAAATTAAAAAAAGACTAATCTACAATTAGTCTTTTTAATAAATATATTATTTACTGTTACACTCAATCAGCATGAAATTAATCTTTTTTGAGCTCATCAATCATATTCTGAAGTTCCTGTATTTTATCTTTTAAGGATTTGATTTCATTCTTGTTTGAATTGACATTGCTCTTTAACATGACCGCTTTGGCTCTTTCACTATGATCTTCACCGTCTTCATCTTCATTAATTTCTTCAATGTCTTCCTGAATATCCTCTATATCTTCATTAATCTCTTCAATGTCCTCACTGATTTCCTCAATATCTTCGCTGATCTCTTCAATATCTTCCTGAATATCTTCAATATCTTCCTGAATATCTTCAATTTTTTCGTGGCTTTTATTTACAGACATCTGGATAAAAATGGCCAGATAAATGGCTTCTAAAGAAACAACGGTAGTAAGAATAAGAAGCATCTTATCAAATTCTACAATATGTAATATGGGAAGAAGAAACGAAATAATAAAAAACAGTGTATGCACAATAAGAGAGGGTATAGAACCGATCCACCAAGTGATTCCGTTAGCAATCTTCTCCAAAAATTCTGCTCTTTCATTATATTTTTTCATCTCCTTTTATTTTATATTAATTCTTTTGTAACTCCCAATCCAAACAATGCAAAATCATATTTTGCAGGATCTTTATCGTCAAACTTACGGATAGCAATATCCAATTCTTCTACTGTTTTCCAGTCATTTTGCGTTCTTAATACCAACCCTAATTTTCTGGATATATTTCCGGTATGCACATCCAAAGGAATAGATAAAAATCTTTGATCTACATTCTCCCAGAGCCCAAAATCTACACCCCGTTTATCTTTCCGAACCATCCACCGCAAAAACATGATAATTCTTTTGGCAGATGAATTTTTGTAAGGTGAACTTACGTGTTTGTGGCTTCTATGTTTTTCAGTTCCTAAAAAATTTTGCCTGAATCTCTCGATCCCATGCTGAAAATTGAATTCCGAATCCTCGGTTTTAAATAAATTTTCCAAGCTTTCGTTCTCTCTGTAAATCCTTTGAAATTGTTTTATGAAATATCCAAAATCTTCCCCATTAAAGGTGCGATGAATACTTTTATCCCGGAGTTTTTTTAAATCTTCCCCGGAATGATTCAATACAAAATCATATGGGGAATTCCCCATAATATCCAGCATTTTTTCAGCGGATTTAATAATAGATTTTCTGTTTCCCCAAGAAATCGTAGCTGCAAGAAACCCGGCAATCTCAATATCCTGTCTTAAAGAAAAACGATGGGGAATTTGAATAGGATCATTTTCAATAAAATCAACATGATTGTATTGATCCGCCTTTTCATCAAGAAAACTTTTCAGTTCTTCAAAACTCAACTTCATTATATTAAATTTTCACAGCTTCCAAAGCCTTCGGTAAAAATGAATTGGCGAAAACCATTCTTGCTTCGTCTGTAAATACAGTCAAATCTCCGTACCGGTTAGAAAAATGTCCTAAAATCAATTTTCCGACTTCCGCTTTTTGAGCAATTGTTGCCGCTTCCAAAGCCGTCGAATGTCCTGTATAATCTGCCATTTCTTTCAAATCATGCAAAAACGTAGACTCATGGTATAAAACCGTTACATTTTTAATGAGAGGAATTACACTTTCCAAATATCTTGTATCACTGCAGAAAGCATAAGAAACAGAGGGGGCCGGATCAATAGTCAGGATTTCATTTTTCAGCACATATCCATCACTTAACACAAAATCTTTCCCTGCTTTTATATTGTGATAATCACATGTTTCGATTTCACTGTATTTTGCAATCTCCTTCATATTAAGGTGGCGCTCTTTAGGCTTTTCCTTAAAAAGATAACCATTGCAGTAAATCCTGTGGTCCAGCGGAATGGTATATACTTCTACTCTATTGTCTTCATAAATTTTCTCAGAAACGTCTTTATCCAATTCATGATAAACCACTTCAAATCCTCTGTGAGTTTCTGTGATGGAAAAAATGGTTTCCAACATATTTTTGATCCCTTTAGGACCATATACATGCAACGGATTTTCTCTTCCCAGCAAACGGAACGATGCAATAAGTCCGGGCAGACCGAAACAATGATCGCCATGAAGATGGGATATGAATATATGATTGATTTTTGAAAACCTTGCTTTGGCTTTTCTGAGCTGAACCTGTGTTCCTTCACCACAATCGATCAGGAAATTCCTTTCTTCCATTTCCAAAAGCTGGGCTGTAGGTGAAGTATTTACCGTGGGTATTGCCGAGTTAAAACCTAATATCGTTAAATAAGTACTCAATTTAATAGTGTATTATGGCAACAAATGTACAACAGAAAATCCAAATTAAGTTTCGATCTTATTCAGCCACTCATTTCTTTATGTACATTTTTGTGATTAATTATTAGTCTTTTACTTTCAGGAAGTTTAAAAACAAATCCAGTGCCTGTTTTCTGTGGCTGATTTTATTTTTTGCTTCAGGTTCCATTTCAGCAAATGTCATATTATATCCTTCAGGCACAAAAATAGGATCATATCCAAAACCTTTAAAACCTTTATTTCCCGTCAAAAGATTTCCATGCGCTCTTCCGTCAAAATATTGAGCCCCGTTTCCATCGTAATAACATAAAACAGTGATGAAATAAGCTTTTCTATTTTCAATACCTTCCATTTCACCCAAAACTTTTTCAATATTTTTAGCAAAATCATGATCACCTGCATAACGTGCAGAGAAAATTCCGGGTCTGCCGTCTAAAGATTCCACCACCAAACCGCTATCATCCCCCAAACTCGGGATCCCTGTTTTTTCAAAACAATATTTAGCTTTAATCAGAGCATTTGCATTGAAAGAATCTCCGTCTTCTATAATTTCATCATGAATATCATAATCCGTAAGACTTTTTACCACAAAATTATCTCCTAAAATCTGCTGAATTTCTTCTTTTTTATGTACGTTATGTGTTGCTACTAATAATTCCATAATTTATTTAACTATACTTTTTTACTATTTCCATTCTTTTGCTCGATACTATTTTGTACCAACTAAATCTCCGAATAATGCACTTTATACTTCTTTGTAAACAGATAATAAAACAAAGAAAAAAGTATAATTCCGATGATTGCTATCACCCATTCTGAAACTTTAAAAGCATCTGCAAAGCTTTCAGTTTTAGTATAAAATATTAAAATCGAAGAGCACAGGTTATTAAATGCATGTAAAAGCATGGGAAGCAAAAGTGATTTGGTCTTATAATATACCAAGCCCAATACACAGCCCAGCAAAACAGCTCCTACAAGCTGCCATGGATTGCCATGAACCAACCCAAAAACGACCGAGGCGAAAAGAATAGCTTTCCATGGCTCAACACCTTTATTAATCAATCCTTTCTGAATAATTCCCCTAAAAATAATTTCTTCAAAAATAGGAGCCATTACAACAGCAGTGATAAGCATAATCACAGGATCATCGGTAAGTTTGCTCATCAACTGTTCAAAAAATTTGTAATAGTCTCCAAAAAATGGCCCTGTAGTGGGAATCTGTGCAGTGATAAATTCTCCTATAAACATCATTCCTATCATCATGGGAAAAATAAGAAGATAGGTATAGAAATTAGCAGGGGAAAAATTAAAACTGAGCTTTTTTTTCGTCGTAGGCCTTACCATGATAAAATCAAAAGCAGCAATCATAGAAATAAAAACAACCGCATTAGCTACCATTACAAACCACTCTTTATCCTGAATACTTTCTCTGCATACAACATCCCAAAGCACCATTATACCTCCAATGATAATACTCCCAAAAATATAACCGCCCAACAAAACAAGTCCGCCCAACCACGTGAATGTATATTTCGGATATTTGCTAACTTCCATAATTTACAATTAACAATTGAAAAACAAAGATAATCGATTTTCTACGAAAGACAGTCCAATATTGGTTTTCAGACTACAAAAAAATCCTAAATACGTCTGAATATAAATTAACTCACACTAATAATTTTATTTTTTGACCTTATCATAAAATTTTATAAATCTTCTTGTAAACATTTTTTATGAAGTAACTTTGCACCTTAATTTTTTCACATGGATAGTTTAGTAAATCGGTCAGAGAATGTTAACTTATCCTTGCTTACTTATGTTTGTTTTACTTTTGTAGGATATTTCATCATAGGATTATCTCTGTCTGTTCTTCCGATTTTTATTAATAAAAGTTTAGGATTTAGCTTAGTGGTTGCCGGACTGGTGATTAGCCTACAATATGTTTCCACCTTTTTTCTGAGAGCTTACTCAGGAAAAATCATTGACGGGAAAGGACCGAAACCAGCTGTTTTATTCAGTATGGTGAGTTTTTCTTTAACCGGAATTTTCCTTATGATCGCTTATTATTTTAAGTTTTCACCTTTTATCAGCCTTTCTTTTTTGGTTATTACCCGTTTATTGACAGGCTGTGCAGAAGGAATGATCGGTGCAAGTCCTATCAACTGGGCCATCATGGCAGTAGGTGAAAAACATACCGCAAAAATTATTTCCTATAATGGTGTTGCATGCTATGGAGCATTGGCAATCGGAGCTTCATTGGGTGTGACAATCGAACATGAATTCAGCCTTTATGGGATCGGTGTTCTCTCCATCATCTTAGGGATTTTAGGATTTCTTTTTGCCAAGACCAAAGAAAATAAAACAAATACTAATCCTCAGGAATCCCAGTCTTTCTGGAAGGTTTTGGGAAAAGTAGCTCCTTTCGGAGTATGCCTGGCTTTAGGAGGAATCGGTTTTGCATCTATCTCAACATTTATCACATTATATTATAACCATTTTCACTGGAATAATGGAGCGTTATGCTTAAGCATCTTCGGAGGATTATTTGTTGCCGGAAGATTGGTTTTCAGTAATGTAATTAATAATTACGGAGGAATAAAAGTTGCGATTGCCTGTCTTTTAGTAGAAACCATCGGGCTTCTGATTATTGGTTTTGCCGCCAATTCGCAAATGGCCCTTATTGGAGCGGGAGTTACCGGTTTGGGATTTTCATTAATTTTTCCCGCGCTGGGTGTTGTTGCTATTAAAAGTGTTTCACCTTCAAGCCAGGGTTCCGCATTGGCTGGTTACGGGCTGTTTATTGATCTTTCATTAGGTGTTGCAGGACCGTTAATTGGCGGTGTTGCAGATATTTATGGAATGAGTTACATTTTCCCTTTCAGTGCCGCAATGGTTTTCATAGGCTTAGGACTGGCTTATTTGCTGAAAAGAAAATCAAAAATGTAATTCTAAAAATTCAACCACAAAAGTCACAAAAGATTTTAAATACTTTAATTTAATTAAACTTAATTTTTTCTGCATGAAGCTCACATAGGTTTTTAAAAATCTTTGATTTTTTCTTTTATGAATTTTATATTTTCAATGTGTCTGAAATAAAATCTTATGCGACTTTTGTGGTTAAAACAAAATCAATTTTCAGGATTCGACAAAATTCACGATTTTTGCAACTTCAAAATACAATATGTCAGACTTAATCAAAGAAATAGAAAAAAGAAAAACCTTCGGGATTATCTCTCACCCCGATGCCGGAAAAACCACTCTTACGGAGAAGTTGCTACTTTTCGGAGGTGCAATTCAGGAAGCGGGTGCGGTAAAATCCAACAAAATAAAAAAGGGAGCTACTTCCGACTTCATGGAAATTGAAAGACAGAGAGGGATTTCCGTGGCAACTTCCGTATTGGCTTTTGAATACAGAGATCACAAAATCAATATTCTGGATACTCCGGGTCACAAGGATTTCGCAGAAGATACATACAGAACTTTAACTGCCGTAGATTCCGTAATCGTTGTTATCGACGTTGCAAAAGGGGTTGAGGAACAGACGGAAAAATTGGTTCAGGTTTGCAGAATGAGAAACATTCCAATGCTTGTTTTCATTAATAAGCTTGACCGTGAGGGTAAAGATGCTTTCGATCTGTTGGATGAAGTGGAACAGAAATTAGGATTAACAGTTTGTCCGCTTTCATTGCCAATCGGTATGGGTAGTGACTTCCAGGGAATTTATAATATCTGGGAAAACAACATTCAATTGTTTTTAGAAGAGAAAAAACAGAAAGTTGGTGAAGCTATTAAGTTTGATGATATTAATGATACTTCAATTGATGAAGTGATTGGCGAAAAAGCTGCTGCTACTTTAAGAGAAGAATTAGATCTTGTTCAATCCGTTTATCCTGAATTTAATCGTGAAGATTACATGAGAGGTGATCTGCAGCCGGTTTTCTTCGGTTCTGCTTTAAATAATTTTGGAGTTCGCGAGTTGTTAGATGCATTCATCGACATTGCTCCGATGCCACAACCTAAAGAAAGTGATACGCGTCTCGTTAAGCCTGAAGAAAATACCTTCACAGGTTTCGTTTTCAAAATCCACGCCAACATGGATCCGAAACACAGAGACAGGCTGGCTTTCGTGAAAATCGTTTCAGGAACTTTCAAAAGAAATGAAAATTATCTGTTGGTAAGAGAAGGAAAGAAAATGAAATTCTCTTCACCCAATGCATTTTTTGCAGATAAAAAAGAAGTGGTGGATGAAAGTTTCCCTGGAGATATCGTTGGGCTTCATGATACGGGAAGTTTCAGAATTGGGGATACCTTAACAGGTGGTGAAAAACTAAACTTTAAAGGAATTCCGAGTTTCTCCCCGGAACATTTCAGATATATTAATAATAATGATCCTCTGAAAGCTAAACAATTGGCAAAAGGTATCGATCAGTTGATGGATGAGGGAGTTGCTCAGTTGTTCACCCTTGAAATGAATAACAGAAAGATCATCGGAACAGTAGGTGCGCTTCAGTATGAAGTTATACAGTATCGTCTGGAGCACGAATATGGTGCAAAATGTACTTATGAACCTCTTTCTATGCATAAAGCTTGCTGGGTAGAAGCGGATGAGAAATCAGAAGAATTCAAAGAATTTGCAAGACTGAAGCAGAGATTCCTGGCAAGAGATAAATACAACCAATTGGTGTTCTTAGCCGATTCTTCTTTCACGATTCATATGACACAGGAGAAGTTTCCGAATATAAAATTACATTTTATCAGTGAATTTAAGAATGCTTAATAAGTAATTGCTTTTAATAATACAAATCCGTAGATTTTTCTGCGGATTTTTTATTAATTCAAAATTAGATTCTAAATCCATATAATTCGCTTATTAATACCGATGTATTTTTGAAACTTTTTGGTCAAAAAAAACCTTACATTTGGATTTCAACTGTAACATAAAAAAACACAACATTGAGAACCAAACTTTTAATCGGTATTATTTCATTATTTTTATTCTTTATTGGGTTTAATAATTATCAAAACTTTTTAAGTTTTTTTCTGGATTTTATCCCGGAATTAGCCATTGTATATAATACACTATGGGCTCAAGTATTACAATCACTTTTCTTCGGATTACTACTTTCCATTATCCCAATTCTAAGTTTAATTTTATGGATTAAATTTAAAATTCAACACAATAGAATTAAAATTTATATCATATTATTATTTTTAGTCTCCTCTATCATTGCATCAGTTGCAAGAACATTAATTTTAAAATGTATATATCAAAGAGCATTTAATGCTATGCCTCAACCAAAACCTCTCATATATGATGCTGAGAATTTAAACTACAATGTATACATATTCCTTGGTGAGATTATTACTTTTATATTATTATATTTTATACTGAAAAAAAATCAAAAACAAGAGGACAAAAAATAAATGATAAATATCTGCCTTTATAATATTTTATAATCATCTATTCCAAAAAACAGTAAAAGCCTCTTTAAAAGGGGCTTTTTACATTCAGAAATATTTGTAAAACACCCAAAATCATTTTACAAAACAATAAAAATCAATCTTTTAAAATTTTACATCTAATAAACCATCCATTTACAATCTTTACAAAAGCTTCGCTCTTAATTTTACCTCATCGAAAAAATTAATGTTATGAAAAAAATCATCGTATTGGTTGCTTTATCAAGCACGTTTATCATGTGTAAAAAAGGAGAATCTGCAGTTTCAAAATTAGAAAACGCTACTCAATCTGCAGACAGCACCCTATCTGCAGCTTCTGAAAAAATCAATGAAATTAATAATACGGCTAATGCAGCACTGGATTCTGCCGATATTAAAATTAAAGATTTTGAGAACACCAAAGAAAAGGTAAAAGAGCAGTTTGAAAATACTTCAAAAATAGTAGACTCTCTTTCTGATAAAATCTCATCAACAAAATTAGAATCCAAAAATGAGAAAAAAGATTCTGTAAAAAAAGATGAAAAGATTGTAGTCAATGTTCCGGCTCCGAAAGTAATCAAAGAAACTAAAATCGTTTATAAAGATAAACCTAAAACAGAAAATTTTGAACTGAATGTTCCGAAAAATAAAATGATAAAATCTGGTTATTTATCTGTAAATGCCAATAATGCTGAAACTGTAAAGGAAATTATAAAACAAGAAACAATTAAAAATAATGGTTTCATTAAAAAAGAAGAGCTTACTTATGTTGCGACGGAACCCTCAAAAGACATACCGTCAGAAATGACAGATCAAAAAGTTTATTATCTTCAGATTAAAGTTCCAATACAGAATTTTGACTATTTGATGGATGATTTAAGCAATAATATTAGCGATATCCAAAATAAAAACGTGGAAGTAAAAGGTAACGATTATTCTAGCAATACAATTTGTGATATTACAATTTCTATTATGGATAATGCTAATAAAACCTCAGAAACTTTCGGCGACAAATCTTTCGCTGCCATTTCTTCCGGCTGGAATGTCATCACCTCTATTTTCCTTTTCATTCTTCCACTTTGGCCGTTATTTTTAATTGCTGGAATCGGGTATTATTTTTACAAAAAGAGAAACAAAAACACTCCAGATAACAATTCTAATTAAATCTAAGTGAATCTTGAAAAATAAACTATTCACAAAAGTTTGGCATTCTGACGAAGGAAAAATCTCAACTATTCATTATAGATTTTCCACTCCTCTTTACTACACTCAGAATGACAGTCTTCACGCTTTACCTTTTTTAATAATATTTTAATCCTATTTCAATTCTCAGGCAAAAAGTTCTTACTAAATTTATCCATTATAAAGCTAAGATCCTAAACCTGAAAAATAAAGTAAATATATTATTAATATTTGTGGTTCGTGTGAAAGTAAAAAGGCTCTCAGATTGAGAGCCTTATACTATTTCAATATATAATTAAGCAATTACTTTGCAATGCTTCTTGAGATTACAATCTTCTGGATTTCAGAAGTTCCTTCATAGATCTGAGTGATTTTAGCATCTCTCATCATTCTTTCCACGTGATATTCTTTTACATATCCATATCCACCGTGAATCTGTACAGCTTCAATTGTTGTATCCATAGCAACCTGAGAAGCGTATAGTTTCGCCATAGCTCCACTTTCAGAGATATCTTTTCCGGCATCTTTCTCACAAGCAGCCTTAAAGCAAAGCATTCTTGCTGCAGTAATCTGAGTTGCCATATCCGCCAGTTTGAATGCAATCGCCTGGTGATTGATGATCTCAGTTTTGAAAGCTTTTCTTGTTTTAGCGTATTTCAATGCCAATTCATAAGCTCCTGAAGCGATACCTAAAGCCTGAGAAGCAATCCCGATTCTACCTCCATTCAAAACAGCCATTGCGAAATTGAATCCGAAACCGTCTTCTCCAATTCTGTTCTCTTTTGGCACTTTTACGTTGTTGAAGATCAAAGAATGCGTATCGCTTCCTCTGATTCCTAACTTGTCTTCTTTTGTTCCGATTTCAAAACCTTCCCATCCTTTTTCAACGATGAAAGCATTGATTCCTTTATGCTTTTTCTCAGGATCAGTCTGTGCAATTACGATATAGTAAGTAGCAGTACCCCCGTTTGTGATCCAGTTTTTGATACCGTTTAGTAAATAGTAATCCCCTTTATCTTCTGCTGTTGTCTTCTGAGAAGTTGCATCAGAACCAGCTTCAGGCTCAGACAAAGCAAAAGCTCCAATTACCTGTCCGCTTGCAAGAGGAGTAAGATATTTTATTTTTTGCTCTTCAGAAGCGAATTTTTCAAGTCCTGCACACACCAATGAGTTATTTACAGACATTACAACAGCTGCAGAAGCATCAATTTTTGCAATTTCTTCCATTGCCAAAACGTAAGAAACGCTATCCATTCCTGCACCTCCGTATTTAGGATCTACCATCATCCCCAAAAGTCCCATCTCTCCCATTTTCTTTACCTGTTCTGCAGGAAACTTCTGGTCGCGATCTCTTTCGATTACTCCCGGTAATAGCTCGTTTTGTGCAAAATCTCTTGCCGCCTGCTGAATCATCAGCTGTTCTTCTGATAAATTAAAGTCCATAAAAATTGAATAATTAGATGGTCGCTAATTTACACTTTTTGAGCAAATCTGAAAATAGAATCACAAATTGGGCTCCATCAAGGAATAGCCCTTATTTTTAAATATTCATCAGATATAAATTAAGATTGAATTATTAAATATATTATGGCATACATTTTATTAATTTCTAATTAATCGCTCCCGATTCCCTTAATTAAAAAAAATGCTTATATTTAAAATTATTAAAATTACACTTAAAGAATCATGACGATCAAGAGATTATTTGACATACCATATCACGCTTTAGAAAAATTCCCAAAGTCTGATATGTTCGTGACTAAATATCATGGTGAATGGAAAAAAACATCCACGCAAGAGTTTATCAATGAAGGAAATAAAATTTCTCGCGGACTTTTAAAACTGGGAATAAAACCGGGGGATAAAATTGCTTTAATCACCACCAATTCCCGTACAGAATGGGCTATTATGGATTTAGGACTTTCCCAAATAGGAGTTGTTTCCGTGCCTGTTTACCCAAGTATTTCGCCGGAGGATTACGAATTTATATTCAATAATGCAGAGATAAAATATTGTTTTGTGTCTGATAAAGATCTTCTCAACAAAGTAATGAAAGTAAAACACAACATCCCTTCTTTGCAGGGTATTTTTACTTTTGACAATGTAAGCGGTGCTGCCAACTGGAAAGAAATATTAGATCTGGGAGAAGACGATTCTACCCAGATTGAAGTGGAAGATCTTTCCAAGGCTATTAATCCGGATGATTTGGCAACTATTATTTATACATCAGGAACAACGGGAAGACCTAAAGGGGTAATGCTTACTCATGACAATATCGTGTCCAACGTTTTGGGTTCTCTCCCAAGAATTCCTAAAAAAAGAAGCTTGGATTATAAAGATACGAGAGTTCTTAGTTTTTTACCGATCTGCCATATTTTTGAAAGAATGCTTTTCTATCTCTTCCAGTATAACGGATTCTCCATTTATTTTGCCGAAAGCATTGATAAAATGGGAGACAACGTAAAAGAGGTAAAACCTCATTACATGAGTGTAGTTCCAAGATTGGTAGAAAAGGTGTATGATAAAATTTACAATACCGGATCTTCTGCCGGAGGTTTAAAATCAAAAATATTCTTTTGGGCTCTTAATATTATCTCGAAAAAGAAAACCGTTTCAAAACCTTCAGGTTTACAACAAATCATTGCCGATAAACTTGTTTTCAAAAAATGGAGAGAAGGTCTGGGAGGAGAAATAATTACGTTGGTTTCCGGTTCTGCCGCTTTATCTACAAGATTAAATTTAATGTTCCAAAATGCAGGAATTCCCATATTGGAAGGTTACGGGCTTACAGAAACTTCACCGGTAATCTCCGTAAACAGTTTCGATAGAATGAAAATCGGAACCGTAGGACATCCTTTGGATAATTTGAGCGTAAAAATTCAGGAAGATGGAGAAATTACCGTAAAAGGACCTTCTGTATTTAAAGGATATTTTAAGAATGAAGAAATGACCAGGGAAGCCTTTACCAATGACGGATATTTTAAAACTGGCGATATAGGAAATATAGACAGCGACGGTTTTTTACAGATCACTGACCGTAAAAAGGAAATGTTCAAAACTTCCGGAGGTAAATATATTGCTCCTCAAACAATTGAAAATTTAGCAAAAGCTTCTAAATTCATTGAACAAATCATGGTGGTAGGCGATGGAGAAAAAATGCCTTGCGCATTGATACAGCCTGATTTTGAGTTTGCAAAAAGCTGGGCAATGAGAAATAATTTAAATCTTGGCTCCACCCCTCAGGAAATTGCTAAAAGCCCTGAACTGAAAGCAAGAATTGAAAAAGAAATTGATGGTATTAACCAGCACCTCGGAAATTGGGAAAAAATCAAAAAAATTGAACTGACTCCGGAAGTTTGGAGCATTGATGCCGGTCTTTTAACTCCTACGCTGAAATTAAAAAGAAAAGCAATTAAAGAGAAATTTATTGATCTTTACAATAAGATGTATGAACATCATGAATAATAATAAAAATAAAAACCGCTTCTATGGAAGCGGTTTTATTTTTAAGTACGGGCGAATTCTTTTTAAATAACACTTATTTGTGATTCGTTTATTTGTCAAGGAAGAATCTTATTTGTTTAAGATTTTTCACTACAACTTCGTTTCGTTCAGAATGACAAACATATTACATAAAAAAAGCTGTCTCAAATTGAAACAGCTTTTATATTTTTAAAATCGTAGTTAAAAATTAGAATTTAATTACAGATTTCATTCTTTCGTTTTCTTCCATTACCAATTCGTCATCTACAAGAATTTTTCCTGAATGCTCATCGATGATGATTTTCTTTCTCTGAGCAATTTCCATTTGCTTTTGAGGTGGAATGGTGAAGAATGATCCTTTTGGAGCCCCTCTTTCAAGACCTACTACTGCAAGACCGTTGATAGAGTTTGTTCTGATTCTGTTATAAGAAGCCAATAATCTGTCATCGATTTTTGCAGCGTATTCTTTAGACTGTTCGATCAGATATTCTTCTTCTTTCTGAGTTTCAGAAATAAGACCTTCAAGCTCTTCTTTCTTGAATTTTAAGTGATTTTTTAAATCTTCAATTTTTGCATTTAATTCACTTAATGTTTCATTTTTATGAGCAATTTTAGCTGCGAATTCTTTGATTCTTTTTTCAGAAAGCTGAATTTCAAGATCCTGATATTCAATCTCTTTCCCTAATGCTTCAAATTCTTTATTGTTTCTTACATTATCCTGCTGAGATTTGTATTTTTCAATTAAAGATTTTGCATGATTAATCACTTCATGCTTTGTTTTAATCTGATCCTCCTGATCTTTGATATCTGCATGAAATTTTTCAGCTCTTTTTTCAAGACCTTCGATCTCAATTTCAAGATCCTCTACTTCGATTGGCAATTCTCCTCTTGTGTTTCGGATCTCGTCCAATCTAGAATCAATGATTTGTAAATCGTATAAAGCTCTTAACTTCTCTTCAACTGGAATATCGTTGGTTTTTGCCATATATTTAAATGAAATAATTTACCGGGTTTGTTTTCTCAATAGATTTTGAGATTGCAAATGTACTAAATTTTTGTGATAATATTTCAAATAATTGTTGAGTTACAAATTGTTCTGACTCAAAATGCCCTATATCACAAATTAACATTTTTGATTCTGCCAAGAAAAAATCATGATATTTTACGTCTCCTGTTAAATAAGCGTCGCATTTTTTAGATATGGCAGATCGTATTCCGCTTGCTCCGGAACCACCCAAAACCCCTACTCTTTTAATTTTTTTATGGTTGAAATCGGAATGCCGGATCATTTCCAGACCAAATTTCTCTTTCACAAATTTCAGGAAATCTATTTCCTCCATGGGTTCTTCAAAATCTCCATACATTCCTAATCCCGAATGATGATTGTCATTTTCTAAACTATAGATCTGATATGCAACTTCTTCATAAGGATGCGCCATTTTCATAGCACTGATAATCTGTCCTTTTTTATAGTCTTCAAAAATTACTGAAATCATATCTTCATCTGCATTTTCTCTGACATCCTGCTGTCCTGAAAACGGATTTGAACCTTCAATAGGTCTGAACGTTCCATTTCCATGAACGGTAAAACTGCATTCATCATAAAATCCAATGTTTCCAGCTCCTGCATTGAAAAGCGCTTCTTTTACTTTTCCTGAATAATCTTTTGGTACAAAAACCGCTAATTGCTTCAAATTATTCTTTTTAGGCTGAAGAATTTTTAAATCTTTTAGTCCTAACTGATTACAAATTCCCGCGTTCACTCCAAAGAAATCATTATCAAAAGCTGTATGAATGGCATAAATAGCAATTTTATTTTCAATAGCTTTCAGCACTGCTCTTTCCACATAGTTTTTACCCGTCAATGATTTTAATCCTGAAAAAATAATGGGATGAAAGCATACAATCAAATTACAGCTTTTATCTATGGCTTCCTCTACTACATTTTCTAACGCATCGTGGCAAACCAGAATTCCAGAAACTTCACGGTCCGGAACGCCACACAGGAGTCCCACATTATCAAAATCTTCCGCCTGATGTATTTGTATTCTTTCTTCAATCTTTGAAATTACACTTCTTAACTTCATTATATAAATTTTGTACCTCAACGAAGATATTAATTTTAATAGATTTAAGCTAAGATAAAATTAGGTTTTGCTTTATTAATAAATTGAGAGTTTATAAAGGATGATCAAATAATAATTAAAGAAAAACCGACCTTGAGAAAAGCCGGTTCATACAAACACTTAAATATACTTAAAACTAATCTTTAAATAAAGATACTCTTGTAAAAGACTCTACAACTGCGGTACAACTCGTATCTGATTGCATAGAAAGCAAATATCCTCTTCCGGGATTAAGACTATCAGCATCCGCAATTGTATAGAAATAAAACGTAAGAACATTCCCTGTTCCACTGGAACCAGCCGGAAGTAATTGGATTGAAGTAATTTCAAATCCTGAATCAGGGTTTTTAAAGGTTGCTTTTACGGATCCGGAAGAATTGGATCCAGGAGTTACCGTAGCAATCAATCTCCAAATATGGACCTGTCCGTAAATTTCATTCTCACGCCATTTATTTGTTGCGGCAGTATAGATATTAGCCGTTACACCAGGAAAAGGCACTGTAGTTTCCGGCCAACTTGTAGTAGGACTTGAGGCAAAAACTAAAGGTACTGCATAAGTAACTGTAACAGCAGCTCCATAGGTACTTCCTGATGCGCTTAGGCTAAGAGAAGGTTTTACATTTGCGTTTCCAGAATTTATTTTAACGACACCGTCATTACCAGCCTGAGAATTTGTGGGAACAAAAAACTGTCTCCAGAGGGTACCATCCCAAAACTGGAAATTATTAGCTGTCGTATTAAAAATTAAGGTTCCTGTTGTAAGGTTAGCATTCACAACACCAGCAGGTGGTATTGTTGAAGCATCATTATCAGCAAGGTTTGCATCTCTTTGTGCATCTGAAAGACGAGGAATTAGAATTCCTTTCTGGCTAGAGGTAATATCCAATACTGTTGCTCCATTAGGAGACGTGGTATTAATCCCAACCTGAGCATACATGAAACTACATATGAAAACCGGAATTAAAAAAGTTAATAATTTTCTCATGATATTAGATTTTGTTGAATAAAATTACAAAACAAACCCACAAATGAATTAAAAAATAAATTTTTATATTAATTATTTTTTTCGTATTTTACCTAATATAACAAATTGAAAATCATAATATTACAAACAATAAGTCACCTATTTTAGATTAAAAAAATTTTAACATCAATAAAAATCTTTAGTCATCAATCTTTACAATCTATTCAATAGAAATTATTAACTTTCTTGTGAAATAGCAGCTTACAATGGAAAGAGAACACAATCTTGTCCCTGAAGATATTCTTTGGAAAAGATTCCTTTATCGTATAATTTATCGTTCCGATACTAAGCTCGGAAGACTCTTCGATATCATATTATTATCATTAATTCTTATGAGCACCGCCATTATTATGATGGAAAGCGTACCTCAATTGGATAAAAAATATCATTACACCTTCCTGATTCTTGAATGGATTATCTCATTGTTTTTTACAGCCGAATACTGGTCCAGAATTGCTGTAGTAAAAAATAAAAAACAGTACATTTTTAGTTTTTTCGGAATTATTGATTTCTTTGCACTGGTTCCTTTTTATCTAAGCCTTTTCTTTCCAGTGACCAAATATTTTCTCATTTTCAGAATGCTGAGAATGCTAAGAATCTTTAGAATTTTCAACCTTCTGGATTTTATGAACGATGGCTATCTTATTGTAAAAGCGCTAAAAAACAGCTCCAGAAAGATTTATATTTTTCTCTTATTTCTGATTATCTTCTCGGTTATTGTCGGTTCTTTAATGTTTATGGTAGAAGGAGGAAGACCCGGGTTTGAAACCATTCCTCAATCTATTTACTGGGCAGTGGTAACTGTAACGACTGTCGGATACGGAGACGTCTCTCCTATTACTCCTATGGGGAAGTTTTTTGCTGTTATTCTAATGTTGGCCGGTTATTCTATTATAGCTGTTCCAACAGGAATTGTAACCGCCGAAATGCGTAATAAAAGACAAAATTTAGAAAAAATATGTGACCGGTGCGGAAATGAGGATATTGATGACGACGCAAGATACTGTAAACAATGTGGCAAGAAATTAGCTTAGATTTATTTATTATTCAATCTATTAACCAAATACCACAATCATGGAACCAAAAAAGAAAAACAAACCAAACAGTTTAGTCATTATTCTTTTTGCATTGATCGCATTAATGATTATCATCTATTTTATTCTCGTCATGTTCTTCCCCTCAGTTTTTGACCTTTTGAATACAGGGGATATTCAACCTGTACCTGATAAATAAATTCTACCGAAATAAAAAAAGCTTCCCAAATTGGGAAGCTTTTTTTACAAATGTATTAATCATATAAAAAAACAAACACTATTTTTTTATTGCTTTAATAGTTTGTTTAGAACCATCTTTCATATTCAGAACAACCAAATACATTCCAGAATTTAATTCTCCTAAATGAAGCGTGGAACTTGGCTTATCAAATGTTTTCACCAATCTACCTGCAACATCCACCACTGAAATAGATTTTACATTATTCACATCTGAAATATTCAATACATCAGCAAATGGATTTGGATATACTTGGATACCTTCTTTTGCTGTAGTTTCAGAAGTGCCTAAACATCCTGCTGAACTTACGGTAGCAACTACAGCCTGTCTTGGTGACGAAGTACATACAGAGGTAACGTCCCAACTATAAAAATAATAATAAGTTGTACTAGTTCCTGAAATATATCCAGAAGTAATGTTTCCAACAGTTCCTAGAGCATATGGATATCCTCCTATACTACTTTCTCTAACCATAGTCGGACCTGAATTAGCCATTAGCCTATAGCCGGTGCCAATATTCATATTCCAACCTAAAAGAACTGTATAACTAACCGGTGCAGATGAAGTTCCTCCAGAAGGTAAATTTGCAGCCAAGATTGTTTTTGTAGAAATTACCGTACCAGAACTATTGGTAAGATTGATCACTAGATTCGTTGTTGGATTTTCTACTAAATATACTTTTACAGAATTAAGTGTAAATGGTTTAGTAACATCGAAAACCAATCCGTAGTCAGATGGAGAAGTTGAAGCAAGAGCTGTATAAGTAGGTCTACCCTGCCCTGTTGAGTTTGTTATATTACTAGCTTCCACATAATATGTAGTAGTTGCTGTTAATGGAGGAGTAGTATAGGAGTTTCCTGTGGCTAATACTGTACCAGCTGTTAAAGCATCATACCATGTAACAGTAGCTCCTGCATCTGCAGTTACAGAAAGTGTTGCTGTATTATTAGGACAAACCGTAGCTCCCGTATTAGAAAGCAAAGCTGGAGGCTGACATAATGTTATAAATGATGCAACAGATGTCCACGAGCTTCTGTCAGGACCATTACATACTGACCTTGCCCATACATAATATACTGTAGAAGGCAATAAGCCGTTTATTTGAGCAGAAGCCGTAGGAGATACTACAGAATTTGTTCCATTTAAGACCGTTCCAAATACAGGGGCAGTACTTGAAGTACTATAATATACCTCATATCCATTTGATGGAACCGTGGATGGAGCTGTCCACGAAACTATAGCTCCCGACGTTGTAATACTAGCAGTATTAACTGTTAAAGCAGTTGGAGCGAAGCAAGTCACCACAGTAGTAAAGTTTCTTTCAGAGCAGCCCAAAGATGTACTTGTTGCATCATAGCCACTCACTGTATAATAATATTTTACACCATTATTTAATGGAGCTGGGAAGGTATAAGTCAACACATTCCCAACATCTACTGCATTCATTACATCTGTTCCACCAGATGTTGTTCCTACTGTAAGTTTATAACCTATAGCACCAGTAGCTGTTGCCCAAGTAATTGTAGGAGTAGTCGACACTCCAGTAGCATTTGCCGCAGGAGCACTTACCGTAGGACATACTGTAAGTGTAGTAAAGGTCCTTTCAGAACATCCTGTTGTAGTGTTCGTAGCATCATAACTATTAAGAGTATAATAATATTTAGTTCCAAGCGCTAGTGATGTTGGTAATGCGTAAGAAGTAACATTTCCTAAATCAAAAGCATTCAATACATTATTACCTCCCGATGTAGTTCCAATAGTCAGTTTATATCCTGTAGCTCCCGTCACAGCACTCCATGTAAAAGTAGGTGTAGTTGATACACCTGTAGCAGCAGATGCAGGAACACTTACCGTAGCACATCCTGCTGTAGTGAAGTTTCTTTCTGTACAACTTGCAGAAGAATTATATGAATTATACGCATTTATAGTATAATAATATTTAGTTCCAAGCGCTAGTGATGTTGGTAATGCATAAGTAGTTACATTTCCGACATCAAAAGCATTTAGTATATTAGTCCCCCCCGGAGTAGTACCAATGGTTAACTTATATCCTGTCGCATCCGTTACTGCAGTCCATGTAAACGTCGGACTAGTAGAAACTCCAGTAGCAGCAGATGCAGGAGCTGATACAGACGGACATGAAATATTTTTAGTTGTAAAAGATATTTCTGTACATCCAGTTGCTGTACCGTTTGCATTACTTGGTAATACTTTTACATAATAAATTTTACCATAAAGTAATGCCGACGCTGTAGGAATAGTATAAGAAGTAACATTACCAACATTCACTCCGTTCATAACATCTGTACCTCCAGGTGTAGTTCCTATGTTTAAAATATAAGAAGCCGTTCCCGTAACAGAATTCCATGTAATAGTTGGCGTTAACGAGGCACCTGTAGAAGCATTTGTTGGTGCTGTAATAGTTGTACACTGTGGAGCAGTAGTAAGAACAGACAGATTAAGGTTATCTACAAAAATATCATCACTCCCGTAATCTGCAGTCGCAGATAATCTGACAATAGCTGCAGCCGCATTAGAATTAATGATAAAATAAGGTCTTGTCCAAGTAGTATTAGTAGTTACAGTCCCTGCAGAGGTAAATGTAGTACCACCATCTATAGAATAAAATACTTCTAATTTATCGGATCCTGAAACATTTCTATAATCAAAAGATAAAACTCTTACACCAGCTCCTCCAGAAGAAAGATTTACATAAAGATCCATATTCCCAACTATACCTGCATTCGCAAAATAAGAATGAAACCTTGCTGTAGGTGCTACAGCAGGAGCCGCAATTGTTGTAGTACTACTTTCCGTATTATTATTCCAACCTGATGTACTTGTATATCCTGTACTTGCAGTAACAATGTCATTCTGTCTCCAACTACCGTTACCTCTTGATGGCCATGTTCTCCAATAAGTAGCATTAGGAAGGTCTGATGTAGAGTTTCCATTTGCCCAAGTAGAAAAGTCTTCATTAAACGGAAGAGATGCATAAGATGTAGGGGCTACAATCCAGGTTCCCGGAGTATAAGTGAAAGTAAGACCGTTTGCTGGAACCGTTGCAGCATTAGTTATTCCCAATGTACAGCTTGAAGTATTTGTTGTTCCTGGGGTTGTAGCAGTCCAATCTGTTCCTGTTCTGTTATTGACATCACCTTGTCCATCTGCACCCCTAAGGCCGACCTGTCCCGTTACAGTAGCAGTTCCAGAAACGCAGTTACCATAAACAATAGATACTGAGTTATTAGATGAATCTAGTTGAATTTGAAAGTTTAATAATTGAGCAGCAGATCCTCCACTCACTTTCAAATCTGTAAACTGTACGATAAATTTAGACCCTACAATATCATAGGCTATTTCAGACGTTGCCGTATTAGCATTAATCAGATCTACAGCAAACCCCGCCACAGATCCCTCTGCTAAATTTGGAACAGCTGAATTCGTTGAAAGACCTGTAGTCGTGGCAGCCAATGCAGGACTTCCAAACGTAACAAAACCGTTATTACTAATAAATAAAGAAGTATACGTTTTCCCATTGAATTTAAAAGAAGGAATCGTAATCGCAGTAGAAACAGCATTTGTTCCGATTGTTGCACCCGATTGCCATATAGTTCTACTTGCTGACAATGGGGTATAAGTACCGGAAGACTGTGTAAACCCATAACCATTATTGGTATTGGGGTTAGCCGCCAAAGGAGGCCCAACTTGTGCCGTGACAAGAAAATTCATTGCCAAAGAACACATGAGTAAAAGTTTTTTCATGCTTATTAAATATTATTGCGGTAAAAATACAAAACAATCAATATAATTTTACTTAAAGTTAACATTTTATTAAAAAATATTTAACAAAAACTAATTTTTACCGAAAATAAAATACAATTATAAAGTATAAAATTAAAAATCAACAAAAAGAGACATAAGCATAAATAATTGAATTACAAATAATTAACAACTAAATATATTTCATCAAAAAAAGAATATTCTGAAAACTTTTTTTACAAATAAAAAAATAAAAAAAGTGACTAAAAAAGTCACTTTTAACATATAAAAATCAAAATATTATCAATTTAATTGAGATAAAACTCATATTTATTGAGTAATTGTATCTCTTTAATCAAATCTCCGTTCAGATTCACCGAATGTTTCATAGATTGCACCTCTAAGTGCTCAGTATTCAAATCATCATCAACATTTTTGATATAAAATTTCAGTTTCTGATTTCCCTGATTTCGCTCTAATACTGATCTGAAAAAAGTAAGATCCTCCGGTCGGAAATCCATCACATCCATGACTAAAGAGATACTTTTTGCAAACCTTTCGAATGCTTCCTGAAGCTCTATTACGTCATTCACATTCACAAAAACCCTTCCGTCTTTTACCTGGGCAAATTTTATCTTTAAAATAACAAATCTCTGAACTTCAAGCTTTTCCTTCAGCTTCATATAATCTCGGTCTCCCAATCTGAAAGAATACGACCCTGAATAATCCTCCAATGTTAAAAAGGCAACTTTTTCGCCACTTCGGAAGCCGTCTTTTACCACATATTCAGTAATCAGACCGGCAACAGTGTACTCTTTCCCGGCACCACCGTTTTCCCTTTCCTTCTGCAGTGTTTTCCAGTCTTTTTTCTTTTCTTCAAACAGCTCTTCCTGTTTATTTGCAAAAGCCTGCTCTTTGTAAGCATCAACCTCATCAAGATTCAGGAAGTGAAACACACCTTTTGGTTCTGCTTTTTTTGTTACTTCTTCTATAATTTCTTCTTCTTCTCCTGCCACAATATCATCAGAAACAATCTCTATTAAATCCGCAACCTCATCTACAGAATCTTTTTCCAGAATCGGAACTTCATCAATGATTATTTTGGCTCCATCATCTTTTTCCAGCACAGATTTTTTAGATAGGCTTCCCTGCATAAACTGATATTGATATTTAAATTCATCCAGCGGATGTGCAGAAAGATAGAAACCAATGATTTCTTTTTCCTTATTGAGTTTATGCATGTTCGGCCATTCCGGACAAGGCGCTAATTTTGGCTGTTCGATCTGAACTTCTTCAGCAAAATCGGCAAAAAGGGAATGTTCCATTTCGTTTTTACTTTCCTGAAAGCTTTGTCCGTATCTGATTAATCTCTCTAAATTAGTTCTTCCTGCCATATCAATATCAAAATACTGACCTCTGTGGTAGGCATCCAATTCGTCGAAGGCTCCCGCCAAAACCAAACTTTCTGCTACTCTTTTATTCATTTGAGAAGGCAGGATTCTTTCAAAGAAATCGTAAATATTTTTAAATCTTCCGTTTTCTCTTTCTCTCGTAATAGCTTCACTCGGACCTTCTCCAATTCCTTTAATGGCTCCCAAACCGAAACGGATCTGTCCTTTTTCATTTACCGAGAATTTATAATGAGATTCATTCACATCCGGTCCTAGAACGTCAACACCAATACTTTTACAATCTTCCATGAACATCGTAATCGAATCCGTATTGTTAATGTTATTACTCATCACACTCGCCATATATTCTGCCGGATAATTGGCTTTCAAAAACGCAGTCTGATAAGCAATAAATGCGTAACAGGTCGAGTGAGATTTATTAAAGGCATATTCCGCAAATGCTTTCCAGTCATTCCAGATCTTTTCTAATCGTTCTTCATCCAGATTATTCTTTCTCCCTCCTTCAATGAATTTCGGATACATTTTATTCAGAACATCGATCTGCTTTTTACCCATTGCCTTTCTCAATGTATCGGCTTCACCTTTTGTAAAGTTGGCCAATTTCTGAGACAAAAGCATTACCTGCTCCTGATAAACGGTAATTCCGTAGGTTTCCTTTAAATATTCTTCTGTTTCCGGTAAATCATAGACAATTTCTTCAATACCGTGCTTTCTGTTGATAAAGTTTGGAATGTATTTAATAGGACCTGGTCGATAAAGAGCATTCATCGCAATAAGATCGGCAAAAACCGTCGGCTTCAGCTCTCTCATGTATTTTTGCATTCCGGGACTTTCATACTGGAAAATCCCGACCGTTCTACCTTCTTTAAACAACTGATACGTCTTCGCATCATCAAGCGGAATTAAATCCGGGTCAATATCAACTCCATGTCTGGCTTTTACCAGTTTTAATGCATCTTTAATGATCGTTAAAGTTCTAAGACCCAAAAAGTCCATTTTCAGCAATCCTGCACTTTCCGCTACGGAATTATCAAATTGAGACACCAAAATATCGGCGTCTTTCGCAGCAATCGTTACCGGAACAAGATTACTTACATCTTCCGGCGTAATAATTACACCACAAGCGTGAATTCCCGTATTCCGGATACAGCCTTCCATTTTTTTCGCACTCGCTAAAACATTGTGACGTGCATCATCTGGTGTATTCAGAACATATTTCATCTCATCGACGAGTTGCTGTTCTTCAGGTTTTAATTTATCATATTTAGATAAAGCTTTTGCAATATTCATCCCCGGACTTGGAGGAATCAGTTTCGCAATATTATTGGTATCAGGAATCGGAACATCTAACACTCTTCCCGCATCTTTGATGGCAGATTTTCCACCCAAAACGGAATACGTAATGATCTGCGCCACCTGAGTTTTACCATATTTTTCAACTACCCATTTGATGATTTTGTCCCGGCCTTCATCATCAAAATCGATATCGATATCAGGCATGGAAACCCTTTCAGGATTAAGGAAACGCTCAAAAAGGAGATCATATTTAATTGGATCAACATTGGTAATTCCGATACAATAAGCAACCGCAGATCCCGCTGCAGATCCACGTCCCGGACCAACCCAAACGCCCATTTTCCTAGCTTCGTTGCAGAAATCCTGAACAATTAGGAAATAACCCGGATAACCTGTATTGGCAATTACATCCAATTCAAAATCGAGACGCTCTTTAATTTCTTCAGTAATTCCTGTATCTGCGTATCTTCTTTTTGCTCCTTCATAAGTCAGATGCGTAAGATAAGCCATTTCACCACGCTTTCCACCGTCAACATCATCTTCTGCGTGGATAAATTCCTCCGGAATATCGAATTTCGGAAGAAGAACATCTCTCTTTAAGGTATAAGGCTTAAATTTTGCCGTAAATTCTTCATACGCTTCAAAAGCATCAGGATAAGCAAGAAATCCTTCTTTTATTTCGTCTGCATTTTTGATATAATATTCTCCCGTAGCCAATCCTCTTCTCTTTCCGAAACCTTTTCCGACAGGTGTTGTTAATTTTTCACCATCTTTGATGCAGCTTACAATATCCTGAATATTGGAATCGTCTTTGTTGGTATAAAAAGTTTCGTTCTGTGCTAAGATTTTAACATTATATTTATCTGCGAAATGCAACAGAACATCGTTCAAATGCTCTTCTTCCGGCAGTTTATGATTTTGAATCTGAACATAAAAATCATCCTGAAAAGTATCTTTCCACCATTTGAAAAGCTCCTCCCCTTTTTGCTCACCGGTATTCAAGATCGCATCCGGAATATCTCCATGAATTCCCGATGTTAAAGCAATTAATCCTTCTTTATATTCTGCAATCAGTTCACGGCTGATCCTTGGAACCCCGAAATAGAATCCTTTAAGGAAACCGATACTTGAAAGTTTTGCTAAATTTTTATAACCATTAAAATCCTTTGCCAACAAAACAACCTGCGTTCTTCTGTCGGGATCGTCCTTCGTAAACTGCTTCTGTTCGTAACGGTCCGAAATATAAAATTCGCAACCCACCACCGGAATTAGTGGCTCTGAAACAGGTTCCTGCTCATTGAACTCTTCTCCTTTTTCTTCTGCTTCCTGTTTTTTGGCTAAATATTCTTTGTGCTTTTTTGCACGGTCACCATTCGCTCCTTCAACCGCAGAAACGAACTTAAAAGCTCCCATCATATTTCCCAAGTCTACCATTCCGACAGCAGGAAAGTTATCATCGGTTGCTTTTTTGATTAAATCATTAATGCTGGAAGTCGCAGTTAGCGTTGAAAAAACGCTGTGATTGTTGAAATTGAAATATTTACCCAGATCGATTTCATCAATACTTCCGAAATCCTGCTGCTTCTTCTTATTGTTAAAATCAGCAACCTGCCTTCTGATAATAATATTGAAAGGCTTGATCGGATCCGGATACAGTGTTTTAAAATAGGCAAGCTGATCTTCTGAAGTTTTCAAAACTTCAGCCGGAATCACCCCGATTCTCATCATTTCGAAGAAAACCTGAGCGGTAGCATTTACGTCGGCTGCCGCGTTATGCGCCTCATCAAACTTATGACCGTATAATTTTTCATAAAGCTCCTCCAATTTTGGAGGTTTGAATCTTCCTCCTCGACCGCCTCCAAGCTGACAAAAATCCGTACCTAAAATCATGGTATCGGCTCTTGGTTTTTCCTGTAGGTTGTCTTTTATATTTTTTCGGTAAAATTCAGCTCCGACAATATTGTAATCAAACTCAACATTATGCCCGGAAACTACTCTTACTTTTTCTAAAACTTTAGCAAATTCATTTAAAATTTCTTCAAGATCACGACCTTCTTCATTAGCAATTTTCGTTGTGATCCCGTGAATTCTCGCAGCATTGAAGGGAATATCGTATCCTTCAGGTTTTATGATGTAATCCTGATTTTCAATTAATGTTCCATCGTCATCGTGCAACTGCCACGCAATCTGAACCATTCTTGGCCAGTTATCAGAGTCTGAAAGCGGAGCATTGAAATTCTTTGGTAAACCTGTGGTTTCTGTGTCAAAAACTAAATACATGTAATTTTCTAGCTTTTAATTTAAAAAGAGAATGTAAAGTTACTTTAATTTTTTAAAATTTTATATCCATGAGATAACATAATAATTCGGATAAACTATTTAGAAATAGAAATACTCAAAATTAAAAAGATCGAAAACTTAACATTTCATTAAAAAAAGAAAATACTCTCCAAAAATACAAATAAACTCTTGCTATTTTTTAAATTAATTGGATAATTTATTATAAATTTGTACGCTTATATTATAAATTAATATTACCCTAACAGTTATGAAGAAACATTTACTATTAATTAGTACATTGGCTGTAGCTTTAGTGAGCGCTCAGAATAATGATGCTTTGAAAAGAGAGTTTGAGAGACAAAACAAAGAGAACAACGCAAAGTTTGACTCTTATGTTGCGAAAATGTATGGAAATGATAAAAGTGCAGAAACACAGAAAAAAATTGAGGAATTAAGAGCTAATTTGGCTGGATTTAGTGGAGATGTGCCTAACTTTTATAAAGCTGATGATCAAAATCAGATTTTAAATAATAATGTAGATGCTCTAACTACTTCTGGTGGAGTAAATGGACTTACAGGAGCTTTCAAAGGAGAAAATATCAAATATACAATCTTTGACGGCGGAAGAATATATGCTCCACATGTAGCATTCAGTAATGCAACAGGAAGAATCACCAATATGGAAGCTGCTACAAATGCATACAGTGCTCATTCAACTGGTGTAGCAAGTATAATTGGTGCTAAGTCTTCACCATTAACTGCCACAAGTAACGGGGTTCCTATTTCAGGAAATGCTATCGGTATTGCTATAAATTCAACAATGGATTCTTATAGATTTGCAACGACCACTTTACCTGGAGCAAGCACAACAAGTACAGTATTTGACAAAATTGTAATAGCTCAGCCTAAAATTTCAAACCACTCTTACGGAATTAATCCTGGATGGGATTATAAAACGACAGCAGATGGCTATCCAGCTAATGGATGGTACTGGGGTGGAAACTACATTTCAGGAACAAATTATGATTTGCAAGGCACCTATTATACAAATGATCAAAGTTATGATGCAATTGTGTACAATAATCCAGGGTATACTATCGTAAAATCAGCTGGAAACTACTTCGGATATGGTCCTGGATATGCAGGAACACCTACTACTTCATATTATTATAACGGTACAGGATATACTGCATATCCTGCAGGTACAGCTCCTGCGGCAAACTGTTCGCAAGGATATGATTGTATCGGGTATGGATCATTAGCCAAAAATATTATTGTTGTTGGCGCTACGGATATCATTACAACCAACAATTACCGATATACCGCATCTACGGATGTTGTAAGATCTGACTATAGCAACGCTGGTCCGAGAGATGACGGAGGTATTAAACCAGATATTGCTGCTCCTGGTACTGATATCTGGATGGCATCAACAGCTGAAAACACCACAGGAAGTGAAACTTGGCAAATCAACAGTGGAACATCAATGGCTGCTCCGCAAGTAACCGGTATTATTGGTCTTTGGATGCAGATTTATAAATCTTTGTTTAACAATGCAGAGCTAAATGCAGCTGCAGCTAAAACATTGATGGTACACTCTGCTGCAGAAGCTGGAAATGTTGGTCCAGATCCATGGTATGGCTGGGGATATATTGACGCTAAAAAAGGAGCAGAATTATTAGTTGGGAAATCTAATAATACTGTGATTTTTAATAATGAAACTTTAACAAGCGGTGTAACAAATTCTAAATCAGTTAAAGCGTCCGGGAGTTCCCCTTTAAAAGTTACAATTTCTTGGGTTGACCCAGAATATAAGATTACTTCAAACTCTTGGTCAACTTTATACAATTATAGAAACTCCAGATTGATCAACGATTTGGATGTAAGAATTATTGATACAACAACTAACACGGTATATTACCCTTGGAAATTGGATGTAAATAATCCTATGACACCAGCAACCAAAGCAGATAATACAGTAGACAATGTAGAGCAGGTAGTTTTAGACAACCCTGTTGCTGGTAGAACATATAGAATAGAAGTTACCAATAAAGGAACTCTTGTTAACAATGCTGCAACACCTGTTCCAGCTCCTCAAAACTATTCCATCATTGTAACTGGATACAACGAATTATTAGGAACTAAAGAAGCAACTAATCCAGCTAATGGAATTATAGTTGCTCCAACACTTACAAAAGACATCGTAAATATAATAAAAGCTCCTAGAAAATCTACTTTCACAGTATATGATCTATCTGGTAAAAAATTACAAAATGGTGTAATTAATAATGAGCAAGAAGCTATCAATTTATCAGCTTATACAAACGGAGTTTACATTATTGAAGTGAAGACTGATAAAGATGTAATTTCTAAAAAAGTTATCAAAGAATAATTACTAAAAACATCGCAATTAATACAAAATACTAACACTTGTTAGTATTTTGTTTTTTTATGTATATTTGCTTCCTATGGAAAATACACTTCACGGAAAAGTTTCTCAGGATATTCTGCTAAAAGCTTACAACCACATGATGCTTGCTAAGGCAATGGCAGACATTTATGAGGAAAACAGAAATATTTGTAAATACGTTCATAGCACATCAAGAGGTCACGAAGCCATACAGTTGGCAACAGCTTATCAATTAAAAAAAGAAGACTGGGTTTCTCCTTACTACAGAGACGAAAGCATTCTTTTGGGAATTGGTTTTGAACCCTATAAACTGATGTTACAATTATTGGCAAAAGCTGATGATCCTTTTTCCGGAGGCAGATCTTATTATTCTCATCCTTCAAGCAGAGATGAAGACAAACCAAAAATCATTCATCAGAGTTCGGCAACTGGAATGCAGACCATTCCGACAGCCGGGGTTGCGCAAGGGATAAAATATATTCAGGATTTTAATTTACAGCAATTCGAAAACAATCCGGTTGTGGTTTGCAGCCTTGGAGACAATTCTGTGACGGAAGGCGAAGTGAGTGAAGCACTTCAGTTTTCAGCATTACATCAGCTTCCTATCATTTTCCTTGTTCAGGATAATGAATGGGGAATTTCTGTAACAAAAGAAGAGGCAAGAACCTGTGACGCTTATGATTTCGTAGCAGGATTTACAGGTTTAAGCAGAATGAGAGTAGACGGAACAGATTTCGTTGAAAGCTTTGAAGCAATGAAAAAAGCTGTAGATTTTGTAAGAACAGAAAGAAAGCCTTTAGTCGTTTGCGCAAAAACAGTTTTAATTGGCCACCATACTTCAGGAGTAAGAAGAGAATTCTATAGAGATGAAGAAGACTTAACAAAACACAGAGCAAAAGATCCGGGAGAAGTTCTTAGAAATCAATTGCTTGAATCTGGTGTTGATGAAGAATTATTGAAACAAATCACGAAAAAAGCCCGTTTAGAAGCAGAAGAGGCATTCGAAAGAGCTAAAAATGCAGAGGATCCAAAACCTGAAACGGTAATGCAGCACATTTTTGCTCCTACTCCGATTACGGAAGAAGTAGGAACCCGCGAACCGGAAGGTGGAGAAAAAATCGTAATGGTAGACGCTGCTATTCATGCCATTCAGGAATTGATGTGGAAACACCCTGAAGCTTTATTGTACGGACAGGATGTTGGGGAAAGAATTGGTGGAGTTTTCCGTGAGACAGTAACTTTAGGAAAAAAATTCGGAAGCAAAAGAGTTTTCAATACTGCCATTCAGGAAGCTTATATTATTGGCTCTACCACAGGTATGAGTGCTGTTGGTTTAAAACCAATTGTTGAGGTCCAGTTTGCAGATTACATTTATCCGGGAATCAATCAGTTGATTACTGAAATTTCAAAATCGAACTATTTAAGTCAGGGTAAATTCCCTGTAAGCAATATCATCCGTGTTCCGATCGGAGCATACGGAGGAGGTGGTCCTTACCACAGTGGCAGTGTTGAAAGTATTTTAGCGAATATTAAAGGGATCAAAATTGTATATCCGAGCAACGCTGCAGACTTTAAAGGTTTATTAAAAGCAGCCTATTACGATCCGAATCCAGTGGTAATGTTGGAACACAAAGGTTTATACTGGAGCAAAGTTCCGGGAACTGAAGATGCAAAAACAATTGAACCTGCAGAAGATTACATCCTGCCTTTCGGAAAAGGAAAAATAATCATCGAAGCTGATAAAAATGAAACAGAAAAAGGCAGAACATTATTGGTAGTAACATACGGAATGGGCGTTTATTGGGCTAAAGAAGCCGCGAAAAACTTTAGCGGAAGAATTGAAGTAATCGACCTAAGAACTTTAATTCCTCTGGATGAAGAATTGGTTTTCGAAAGAGTAAAAGCGCACGGAAAATGTATCGTTTTAACAGAAGAGCAGTTAAATAATTCATTCGCCGAAGCTTTTGCACACAGAATTTCGAAGAACTGCTTTAAATATCTTGATGCTCCGGTAGAAACGATGGGATCTTTGAATACTCCGGCAGTTCCGATCAATTTGGTTCTGGAAAAAGCAATGCTTCCGAATGCTGAAAAGCTAAGTATAAAAATCGAAGAAATGCTGAAATATTAATTCAGACAGAAAATAAATTTAACCTCTAAAATTTTTTAGAGGTTTTTTTGTACACTTTTTGCTAACTTGGATTTATAAAATTTCACTTTCCATAATGATTACCACAAAATATGTCAATTACAAACAGGTTCTCAATTTATCAGGATTTCATGTTATCCTGATTTCCGTTTGGTGTACTTTGATTGCAGTTCTCTTCCATGTTTTTCATTGGGACTGGATGATTATTCCCTGGGTTCCCGTTGCGCTGATTGGTACTGCAGAAGCCTTTTTGGTAGGTTTTAAAAATAACCAGGCTTACGACAGACTTTGGGAAGCAAGAAAAATATGGGGCGGAATTGTCAATTCCAGCCGAATGCTGGGTTCAATGGTTTATTCTTTTGATACGGCAAATGAAGACATAGGAAAATTTGATTTTGAAGACCGAAGAAAAAAGATTGTTTTCCGTCATATTGCATGGTTATACCAATTTCGTGACCAACTTTTAATTCCGGCAGAATGGGAACACATCAAAGTCGAAGAAGAGCATTTTAAAAATATTGACCACCAACGTAATCGATTAATTAAAGCCGGATTTCCTGATTATGGCAGAACGCCTATTTTTCTTAATAAATATTTGAGTGAAGAAGAGGTAGAATTACAATCACATTATAAGAATTTCGCAACATTTCTCATCGCACAGCAGTCAAAGGATGTGAATGAGCTGAAAAACATGAATGCGATTTCAGAATTCAATCAAATTCAATTGCAGGATTGTCTTAATGAATTTTACACTTTGCAGGGGCAAGCCGAAAGAATCAAAAAATTTCCTTTACCTAGACAGTTTGCGAGTACAGCTTTCGTTTTTAATGTCATTTTTATTATGTTACTTCCTTTAGGTTTGGTAAGTGAATTTGCAAAATTGGGCGATTGGGGAATCTGGGTTTCCATTCCGTTTTGTATTGCGATTGGATGGATTTATATTATCATGGAACTGGTAGGAGATTATTCAGAAAACCCGTTTGCCGGATTAATGTTTGATATTCCTATGCTTTCTATCTGCCGAACTATTGAAATTGATTTATTACAAATGGCTGGAGAAACGGAGCTCCCGGATCCTATTCAGTCTAAAAATGGTGTTTTGGTTTAAAGTATTACTATAATATTTTTAAGATTCCCTCAATTACTACGGCTTATAAAATAATTGCCGTAGTGTTTTTTACTTCAGAAATCATAAACGAACTGTGCGTACTTGCAATATGTTTAATGGTGGTGAGTTTTGAAAGCATGAAATTTCTATAATCCTGCATGTCTTTTACATTAATTTTCAAGATATAATCATAATCACCGCTTACATGAAAACACTCCGTTATTTCCGGTAAATTCACTACTTCTTTTTCAAACTCAATTACATATTCTTTCTTATGCTGAATAAGTTTTACATGACACAATACTGTAAAGTTTTTATTGATCTTATCCCTGTTTAATAAGGCAACATATTTTGAAATGACTCCCAATTTCTCAAGCTTTTTTATGCGCTCATATACTGCCGTTACAGAAAGCCCTAACTTGTAAGACATCTCTTTGGTAGTTTGCTTAGCATCTTCCTGCAAATAAATCATCAATTTTTTGTCAAAATCATCAAAATCCATAGTTATATTTTTGGTTTAACTTTATATTCGATAAATAATTTAAACAATATTACTACATTTTTTCAATTATATAGATTTATATTCTAAAAAATTAAAATACCATTGTAAAAAACATCAGTTATTTACATTTTTATCCGTATTAAAAATATCAAAACTATGGACCACTTTAATGCGGCTAATGAAATTCAGGATTTACAGTATTTCGGAGAATTCGGAGGGGTAAACCCTTCTATTTCAGATAGCTCTACGTATACTTTCCTTTCGGCAAAAACAATGTTTGACACTTTTGAAGGAAATGCAGACGGCTGTTACCTGTATTCAAGACATTCTTCACCCATGAACCTGTATCTTTCACAGGCACTTGCTAAGATGGAAAATACAGAAACGGCAAACGTAACAGCATCCGGAATGGGAGCCATTACTTCTGTTTTAATGCAAATCTGCAAAAGTGGAGACCACATTATTTCAAGCAGAACAATCTACGGAGGAACGTATGCTTTTTTAAAGAATTTCCTTCCTCCTTATCAAATCAATACAACTTTTGTAGATATCAATAATTTTGAATCGATAGAAAATGCTATTACTCCAAATACAAAGGTTATTTATTGTGAAAGTGTAAGCAATCCGCTTTTGGAAGTGGCAGATCTTAGAAAACTTTCTGAAATCTGCAAAAGACATCATTTAAAACTGATCGTTGATAATACTTTTTCTCCTCTATCAATCTCCCCTACTTCATTGGGAGCGGATATTGTGATCCACTCGTTAACAAAGTTTATTAACGGAAGCAGCGATACTGTAGGTGGTGTTTACTGTGGAAGCCAGGAATTCATTAATGATACCAAAAATGTAAATACAGGAGCCTGTATGTTGTTGGGACCTACAATGGACAGCTTCCGTTCAGCAAGTATCTTAAAAAACCTGAGAACGCTTCATATCAGAATGAAGCAGCACAGCCACAACGCTATGTATCTTGCAGAAAGATTCGAAAGAGACGGATTAAGAGTTGTATATCCAGGTTTGAAATCTCACAAAAACCACCAACTCATGAAAAGTATGATGCATGAAGAATACGGATTCGGAGGTTTGCTAACTCTAGACGCAGGAACTACGGAAAAAGCAAATGAGCTGATGGAAATGATGCAGCAGGAAAATTTGGGTTATCTAGCAGTCAGTTTAGGATTCTATAAAACACTATTCTCTTGCTCAGGCAGCTCTACTTCATCTGAAATCCCTGAAGAAGAACGCGCTGAGATGGGAATTTCAGACGGATTGATCAGATTCTCCATCGGATTAGATCACGATATTGAAAGAACATATACGAAAATGAAAGAATGCATGCTCAAAACAGGTGTTCTCAACCATGAAACTACATCCATATTCTAATTTATTGTATAAAAGTTGTTGAAAATTCAACAGCTTTTATTTTTTATAGACATTTTATTTTACTGTCATTTTGAATGTAACAAAGTGAAATGAAAAATCTATTTATCTTGAGAGATTCTTCCTTCGTCAGAATGACAATCTTACATCTTATAAAAATGCTTCGGAAAAGCTTCTTCCGGTTTCATTTTTAAAATATTCAGTAAAATCCAAGATTTTAAAAATCCGTAGCCGTAAGAAAACATTTGAATATAAGTAGATATCACAGCCATTGCTGCAATCGCAATATTTTTAGTAATGATAAGTGCATGAAGCAGTACCATAAAAGTGTATAACCCAAACATAGAAAGTATGAAACCTCTTCCTAGCACAAAATATTCAACAAATCCTAGAATATATCCTAAAAGGAATAAGGTAGGAAATGCAAATGAAATCTTAACGTAATTAGGATGTCTCTGGTTAAGAATAGGTCTTGCACAGCCAAACTGATACACCTGTTTTGAAAATTTACCAAAATCTACACGTCGTTTGTGATACACAGCAATATCATCAAAAAATGCCGTTGTAAAACCATTTTCCCAAAGTGTCATGGAAAGGTCGGGATCTTCCCCGATCCTCATTTCTGAAAACCCTCCTACTTTCTCGAAGGCCTCCTTTTTTACGCCCATATTAAAACTTCGGGGCTGAAACTTGGAAACCGCTTTTTTATTCCCTCTAATTCCTCCTGTTGTAAAAACCGATGTCATAGAATAGGAAATTGCTTTCTGCATCAAATTAAAGCCTTTATGGGCCTTATCTGCTCCGCCAAAAGCGTCACACGGAATTTCAAGAATGTCTTTTTTGATGTTTTCGATATAATCTTTTTCCACAATCACATCGCTGTCTACAAAAACCAGCCAGTCGTTTGCTGCTCTTCTGGCTCCGTAATTTCTCGACAAACCAGGTCCTGAATTATCTTTTCTGAAATACTTAATATCTAAAATTCCATTAAAATTTTCAATGGTAGGTTTCAGATCAATGAGCGAACCATCATCCACAATAATGATTTCAAAAGCTTTATCCGTTTGAAAAGTCAGTGAATTGAGAAGTTCGAACAACTCATCTTTACGGTTAAATATAGCAACGACAATGGAAATAGTAGGGTTCAAATCTGAAAATTTTTCAAAATTACTTATTCATAAAGGAATGAGCAAAAAGTTTTTGTCTTAATTAAACGGAAAGTGTCATAAAATAATATTTAGATTAATAATTATTTTTTTATGAATTGAGCTTCATTCAATTATAAATTAAAATCTTCCTTCTCCATTGTTCAATGAAACTCTCAACAAAGTAATTTGACATTTTAAACAAATTCGAAAATCCATTGCCACTCTAACTTTGTCTCAACAAAATTTTAAAACAATTTAAAAATGAGACTTAATAATTTACAACAACCAGTCAATTCGGGATTTGATGCACAATCTACAGCGCAAGATGTTATCAATGGAATGGATCTTTCGGGAAAAATTGCAATCGTTACAGGCGGTTACGCAGGAATCGGATTGGAAACCACAAAAACTTTAGCTTCCGTCGGAGCACAAGTGATTATCCCGGCAAGAGATCTTGAAAAAGCTAAGAAAAACCTTGAAGGAATTAAAAATATAGAGATTGAAAAATTAGATTTAATGGATCCGAAATCAATTAATACTTTTGCTGAAAGATTCATTTCTTCAGGAAGAAAATTAGATTTATTAATTAATAATGCAGGAATCATGTGGGTTCCTTTACGAAGAGACAACCGTGGAATCGAATCTCAGTTGGCAACAAATTATTTATCGCAATTTCATCTCACAGCAAAATTATTTCCAGCTCTAAAAAAAGCGAACGCTGCAAGAGTAATTATCGTTTCTTCATACGGACATCAAATGTCACCCTTCGATTTTGAAGATCCTAACTTTGAAAATAGAGCATATCAAACTTTAGCGGGTTACGGCCAATCAAAAACAGCCTGTAATTTGTTTGCCACTGCTTTAGACGAAAAAGCAAAGAAATTCAATATCAGAGCTTATTCTTTGCATCCTGGCTCTGTTTATGGAACTGAATTGGGAAGAGAAGAACCAATTGATTTATTTATCCAGATGGGAACTCACAACGAAAATGGAAAAATAAAACCAGAAGTAGAAGCCAAATTAAAAACCATTCCTCAAGGTGCTGCCACAACAATTTGGTGCGCAACAAGTCCACTTCTTGAAAATATTGGCGGAGTGTATTGTGAAAACTGCGATATTGCAGAGATTGACGATGGACAAATTGAGCATAGATTTGATGAACCTTCAACAATAAGAGGTGTTCAGCCCTATTCCATTGATCCGGAGAATGCAGAAAAACTTTGGAAACTGAGTGAAGAAATGATCGGAATAAAATTCGAAGCCGAATAATTTCTTTTAAGTACATTTATCCTTGAAAATTAAAAGAAAATGGATTTTCAGATTAAATACATCACGCCGGATATTAAACTTTCCACATACGACGACAAACTTTTTAAAACGGAAACCGTTTTTGAATTCCATATGTTGGTTTGGTTTATTTCAGGAGAAACGAAAATTATTCAGGCGGATAAATCTTATATTTTTAAAGCTGGAGATATTTTTCTTATTCCCAAAAATCATTTGGCAACGATCATTAATTATCCTAAAGACGGACTTCCTCATAAAGCCGTTGTCATGCATCTTACCAAGGAACGGCTGAAAGATTTCTACTCCAATATTGAGATTCAGGGGAAAGACATACGTGAAGAAGTAAAAATTCACAGCTTTGAAAAACATCCTCTCCTGGAAAGTTGTTTGGCTTCCCTAATCCCCTATTTTGACATGCAGGAACCTTTTCCTGAAAATATTGCAGCTTTAAAAATTACAGAAGCCATCAGTATTTTAAGAGCAATTGACAGCAATATTGATCATGTTCTTGCCGATTTTGAAGAACCCGGAAAAATTGATCTTGTGAATTTTATGGAGAAAAATTATATGTTTAATATGTCTTTGGAAAGATTCGGATATTTAACGGGAAGAAGTTTATCTACTTTTAACCGGGATTTCAGGAAAATTTTCCAAACAACGCCTCAACGTTGGCTTACTCAGAAACGATTGCAACTGGCCCATTATCATTTGACTCAAAAAGATAAAAAGCCTTCGGATATTTTCATGGAAGTCGGTTTTGAAGATCTTTCACATTTTTCTTATGCTTTTAAGAAACAATATGGATTTGCACCGTCGCTGGTGAGATAAAGCAGAAACAGAAATCCAAAATGGATTTCTGTTTCTTATATAAAGATTCCGGAATCGAAATACATATACAGAACCGCAGAAATAAACATCAAAATCGTTGAACAACTGAAAAACAGCCATTGAAAAACATTTCTGAAATAATAAAGTTCAAGAACATACAACAAGAAAAACAATAGCAGAGAAATTGCAAAACCAATCAATGAAGCGACAACAAGCGTTTGAATGTAATTTTCAGCATGCAACGGATCTTTAAACACAAAAAATAATAAAACCGCAGAAGTCAAAATGAATACAGCACTTACTTTTTCTGTAAGATATTTTGTTTTCTTTTTAACTTTCGATTGTTCATTATAACCTAGGTCCGGAGATGAAGAATTACTGCCTAATAACACATTGAATGCATCACCTATAAGTCCAAAAATTTCAAGAAAATCCCAATTCATTGTTATTAATTAAAAAAGTGGGCTCTTTCCAAAGCCTACTTTTTTATGTTATGATGATTATAAGCCGAAACTATTTATTTTCTTCCAATTTATGCACTTTTTTCGTTCCCTCATACATTTCATACTGCAAAAATCTTGTTTCTAATTTTCCATTGAAAAGTTTGATTTTTCTTGACGGACGAAGACCTATTTTTTTTACTGCTTCCAGATCAGAAGAAATCAGCCAAGCCAATGTATTCGGATAATGTGTTTTGAACGTATCACCTATTTTCTTGTAAAAATCATCATCATTAATCGAAATTCTCTCGTCATACGGCGGATTGAAAACCATCAATAATGGGAAAAGGTCTTTTTTAGACTCAAAGAAATTCTGTTTTCTTACTTCAATCACATCTTCCATTTCTGCAGCTTCAATATTCATTCTGGCAGCATTCAGCATTCTTGCATCAATGTCGTACCCAACAATTTTTCCGGTAAACTCTCTAACTCTGTTGATTCTGAATTCTTTTATTTTTGCAAACAAATCAGCGTCATAATTTTTCCAGTTTTGGAAAGCGAATCCTCTTCTGAAAATCTGTGCAGGAAGATCCATCGCGATCATTGCAGCTTCAATCAATAAAGTTCCTGAACCGCACATCGGATCAAGGAAATTACCTTTTCCGTCCCAACCTGCTAATTGAAGCATTCCGCTTGCCAAAACTTCATTTATCGGAGCTTCTCCCTGCTCTTTTCTGTATCCTCTTTTAAACAAAGGATCTCCCGAAGAATCTAAAGAAATTGTCACCAATTCTCTGTCGATATGCAAGTGAAATTTAATATCCGGATGTTTGGGCTCTACATTAGGACGTCTTTTAAATTTATCCTGAAAATAATCAACAATCGCATCTTTCATTTTCAATGTGACAAATTGAGAATGCTTGAAGGTTTCAGAATTCACGGTCGAGTCAATCGCGAAAGACTGATCCACATCCATAAAGTTTTCCCACTCCATTTTAAACAATCTGTCATAAAACTGATGTTGATTGAAAGCTTTAAATTCATGAATCGGAACCAAAATTTTCAAAGCCGTTCTTGCAGAATAATTGATTTTATATAAAAAGCCTAAATCTCCTTCGCAGTTTACGGCTCTGTTTTTAACTTCAACATTTCTTCCACCCAATTTTTTGATTTCTTCCGCTAAAATTTGTTCAAGACCAAAAAACGTTTTTATCTGTATTTGTATATTATCTATATCCATAAGTAATTATTAAAAGTGTTAAAGAATTAAAAATTAAAAGATTAGGTATTCATTTTTTCAATCAATTGAACCTTTCAATCTTTCAATGTTAAAATACTTTTCCTTTTACCGCACAAATTTAGTTATTTTTGTATTATGGAATGGTTTGAATCTTGGTTTGATACCCCTTATTATCATTTGCTTTATAGTAACAGAGATTATACTGAAGCAGAAAATTTTATCACAAAACTTACAAAAGAGCTTCAGCTCCCTGCATCAAGCACGATTATCGATCTTGCTTGCGGAAAAGGAAGACACTCAGTTTTTCTTAACAAATTAGGCTATGAAGTACTCGGTTTGGATCTTTCTAAGCAAAGTATAGAGCATAACAAGCAGTTTGAAAATGAAACTTTACATTTTAAAGTTCATGATATGAGAAATGCCATTGATTCAAAACCTGTAGATGCTGTTTTTAATTTGTTTACCAGCTTTGGGTATTTCGATAATGAAAAAGATGACAGAAGTGTTTTTCAATCGGTATATGATGCTTTAAAACCGAATGGTTTTTTTGTTTTAGATTATCTAAGTGAGGAATTTGTAAGAGAAACTTTGGTTCCTGAAATGGTAGTACACAGAGAAGGGATCGATTTTAATATTACCAAAAAAATTGAAGGCCGACATATCATTAAAGATATTCGTTTTGAAACAGAAGGTAAGCCTTTTCATTTTTTTGAAAAAGTAAAACTGCACACATTAGAAACCATAAACTCCTATGCAACAGAATGTGGCTTTGAAAGGATAAAAATCTGGGGAGATTATCAACTTTCTGAGTTTAATGCTGAAAAATCACCTCGTTGCATCAATTTATTTAAGAAAAAATAATGATTACAGTACTTTTACTGATTTTAAGTGTTATTGCCGGAGTATTTTTAGGGAAGCATTTCGGAAAAAAAGAAAAACTGGCCAAAAATTTATTGATTTTAAGCGCCGGATTTTTAATTACGATCTGCTTAAATGAAGTTTTTCCTCAAGTATATACTGCTGAAGCAGGCAGCAGCTTGGGAATTTTTGTAATTGGCGGTGTTTTGTTACAAATGATTTTGGAAGCTTTAACCAAAGGGTTTGAACACGGACATTTTCATCACCATAATGACCATAACATCCTTCCCGTTGCCTTAATGGTAGGATTGTTCGTTCATGCTTTTATTGAAGGAATTCCTTTAGCCAATGAAGAACATGAATTATCACCCTATCTTTTAGGGATTGTTTTTCACAATCTTCCCATCTCTTTTATTCTGGGAGCATTTTTATTTAATAGAAAAGAAGGAAAGGAAAGCAAATCAACAACTTCTTACCCATCACTTTTGATTGTGGCTTTATTCGCACTGGCGTCCCCAATGGGAATGTTGTTGGGTAATTATTTTAATCCGGATTTACAGCCTTATTTCTTGGCGATTGTAGGAGGAATTTTTCTACATATATCTTCTGTAATTATATTTGAAAGCAATAAGAATCACAATATTGATTGGGTAAAAATCGGATTAGTGATTTTAGGAGTTTCGCTGGCTTTGGTCATGCATCTTTTCCATGATCATTCCCATGTGGGACACCACCATTAAATCGATGATTTATTTTAAATTATACAAGAGAGACTTTGAGTCTCTCTTTTTTTATACTTTTGATTTTAAATTTCATCAATAAAAAAGCTCCGGATTTACTCCGGAGCATCAATTTAATCACTCATTACACAATCTGGAAATTAGAATTTCCATCCTAATGTAATAAAGAAGTTGTTAAAAGTATTTTTCACTTCAGATACTACGTAGCTTTCATTAGCTACGTCAAAGTCTGAAGAACTATATCCTGTAGAATAGTAAGAACTTCCCGGGATTACTTTACCATATAGGAATGGGTTGTTATATTTTGAGCTTACATTCTGGTAAGAAGCATCTATATAAAAAGCACCAAAATCATATCCTAACCCTAATCCGAAAGTATTTCTTTCACCTAGTGTCCAGTTATTATAGTTGGTATTACCAGCTGTTCCGGCATTAGAATAAGCACTCACCGCACCTGAGTCGAAAGGACTTGAGGCATAAGAATAACCACCTCTTAATCTAAAAGCTTTAATTCTGTATTCTGCTCCTACTCTTACTTCTGAAAGGTTTTTGTAGTTATCTGTAAAGAAATTATTAAGTTCCTTATCTGCATCTATTTCTTCCTTGTATTTAGGTTTTGTAATCCCTAATGTATAATCTACGTTGAAAGAAAGATTTTTACTCGGAACATACGCACCACTCACCGTTGCTTTCATAGGGCTTCTGAAGTTTACCGTTTCACTGTATGCTCCCGATCCCATATACCCTTGGTTATCTAAGGCATATTCTGTATACACTCTGTCCATTCTCCACCAGGTAGGTGTTTCAATGGTAGCTCCTAATCTTAATTCCTTACTTACTTTCCCAATCACCCCGAATGAAGCAGAAAAACCATTTGATTTTTCAGTATATGGTGTATACTGTTTATCATAATTAGAAACTGTATTATCTAAATCCAGACCAAATGCTGCGGTATCCCACTGCTCCACATCTGCATAATGGAAATTAAGACCGGCACCAAAGTATAAATAATTTTCATAATTAGCACCTACCCCAATGTTCATCTTAGATTTTGTTCCGTATCTGTTATAGGCATGCCCTAAGTAGGTCAGATTTCCTGTAACAGGATTATTATTAGAATCAACAAGATCTTTTTGAATAACAATATTCGAGTTTCCCGGGCTTTCAATATAGTTTTCAATAGACTCATTGGAGAAGTTCACCCCAACGTTTACAAACTTCCATCCACTTTCTGTCATCAGCTGAAATGCTGCTACACCTCCTACATTTCCAATATCTACCTTATTAATATTATAATCTATTGAAGAACCAGCCAATGAGCTCTTGTTTTTGTTATTACTAATGGAAAGCGTTGCAGAAACATCTCCCGAAATAGCAACCCCTAAACCTGCAGGGTTGGTAAGCAAAGAACTCGCATCCCCACCTAAAGCTCCATTAGAACCTGCCATTGCGTTAAATTTTGAAGAACCAAACATCGTAGTATTAGAATATACATCGATAGAGTTCCTTAAGATCGAAATATCCTGAGCCTGCGCAAAAAATGCAGCAGAAATACTCATTGCTATTAAAGATTTTTTTAACATTATTTTTTTTAATAGTTATTAATTTTTATTATCTACCGCCTCTGAAGCCTCCGCCTCCACCACCGGATCTGAAGCCTCCGCCTGAAGATCCGCCAGATCTGAAACCACCTCCACCAGAGTTGTTGAAACTTCCGCTGTTATTTCTGAAGCCTCCGTCATTCATTCTTGGCTGAGATTGTTGAGGATAGTTATTGTAATTTGGTCTTGGTTGGGAATTCTGATTACGGAATCCACCTTGATTTCTAAATCCACCATTATTATTGTTAGGTCTGAAGCCTCCGTTATTTCCATTATTATTTCCTCTGAAACCTCCAGTATTTCCGTTTCTGAAGCCTCCGTTATTTGAATTTACATTATTTCTGAAACCTCCGGAATGTACACCATTTTTATTTCCAAATCCTCCATTGTAGCTGTTATATAATCTACCATCTGCTCCTCTTCTTTTATACGGTACTGCGTAATAATTTCCCCAGTATCCTCCATTCCAACCCCAATATGGACTTCCGTAATAGCCACCCCAATATGGGTTATAGTAGCCACCCCATCCCCAAGGAGAGTATCCCCAAGAGTTCCATCCATTCCAGCCCCAAGAGCTTCCCCATCCCCAAGAAAGGCCAAAGTTCCAGCCCCATCCGCTGTTCATACCCCAGTATGGACTATAGTAACCGCCCCATCCCCAAGGATATCCCCATCCCCAGGAATTATCATAGTAATTAGTTTGAGAACCGGCAAAAACTCCCCAATCCGAATCTGTTGCGTTATTATTGGCATTCCAGTTATAATCATTCCAAGAATCGTATTTTCCTTCTCTAGAATTTGCTTCTGCATTTTGGATGATATTAGAGCCATCATTATAGTCGTAGTATTCTCCTACCCTGTTTCCGCCATCATTTATAATCACTCCTTCTGGTAGTGTATCTTTATTAGGATCATAGTAAACCCCATCTGTCTCACTGTAACCGCCCATCTGAGCACCACAGGACACGAGTAATAATCCGCCTGCTATTGCTAAAATTCCTTTAGATTTTAACATACCAAGCAAATTTTTATGTATATTTTTTTTCATGATAACGTAAAAATTTTTAATTTAAATTATATTTGCAATCTGTACTAAAAATGTACCAAAACCCATGTACAAATATCTATCAAAAATAGATTTTTATTTTTAGATAACAATAATAAGAAAAAGTTAAAAAAATCAAAAAAAATAATGGCAAAATTAACCTCAAGAAGAGAAGATTACAGCAAATGGTATAATGAGTTGGTGGTAAAAGCCGACTTAGCTGAAAACTCAGGAGTAAGAGGTTGCATGGTAATAAAACCATATGGCTATGCAATCTGGGAAAAAATGCGTGATGAAATGGATAAAAAGTTCAAGGAAACAGGTCACGTTAATGCTTATTTTCCGCTTTTTGTGCCCAAAAGCTTATTTGAGGCTGAAGAAAAAAATGCAGAAGGTTTTGCCAAAGAATGTGCAGTGGTTACCCACTACAGATTAAAAACTGATCCGGACAACCCGTCAAAACTAATTGTAGATCCGGATGCGAAATTGGAAGAAGAGCTGATCGTTCGACCAACATCAGAAGCTATTATTTGGAATACTTATAAAAACTGGATTCAGTCTTACAGAGATTTACCGATATTAATTAACCAATGGGCGAACGTTGTTCGTTGGGAAATGAGAACACGTCTTTTCTTAAGAACAGCAGAGTTCTTATGGCAGGAAGGTCACACGGCTCACGCTACCAAAGATGAAGCTGTAGAAGAAGCTGAAAAAATGAATAAGGTATATGCTGATTTTGCAGAAAACTTCATGGCAATGCCTGTAATTCAGGGATTAAAAACTCCTTCTGAAAGATTTGCAGGAGCGGATGAAACTTACTGTATCGAAGCTTTAATGCAAGACGGAAAAGCGCTTCAAGCCGGAACCTCTCACTTCCTAGGTCAGAACTTCGCCAAAGCATTTGATGTAAAATTCACTAACAAAGAAGGTAAAATTGAACATGCTTGGGCAACTTCTTGGGGAACTTCAACCCGTTTAATGGGAGCTTTAATCATGACGCACTCTGATGATTTCGGATTGGTACTCCCTCCAACTTTAGCTCCGATTCAGGTGGTAATTGTTCCGATCTTTAAAGGGGAAGAGCAATTAGAGCAAATTAGTGAAGTGGCTTTAGATATTCAAGCTAAATTGAGAGCAAAAGGAATTTCTGTGAAATTCGATAACGATACTCAAAACAAGCCGGGATGGAAATTTGCTGAATATGAATTAAAAGGTGTTCCTGTAAGAATTGCAATGGGGCCAAGAGATTTGGAAAACAAATCTGTCGAAATTGCAAGAAGAGATAACTTAACGAAAGAAGTTCGTTCAATTGAAGGCTTAGATTCTTATATCGAAGAATTATTAAAAACAATTCAACAAGATCTATATACTAAAGCTGCCAACTTCAGAAAAGACAACATTACAAAAGTTGACACTTATGAAGAGTTTAAAAAAGTTTTAGAAGAAAAAGGAGGTTTCATCTATGCACATTGGGACGGAACTGCTGAAGAGGAAGAGCAAATTAAGGACGAAACAAAGGCAACCATTAGATGTATTCCTTTGGATGATGATATTGAAGAAGGAGTTTCATTAATCTCAGGAAAGCCATCTACGAGACGAGTTTTATTCGCTAAGGCATATTAGAACTAACACAATAAATTTAATAAATCTTTAAAAATTCACGCGATTTTTAAAGATTTTTTTTTGATTTTATCATTTAAAGATATTTTTTTATAAATTTATAACACATTAATCTCAAAATAATTTATTATGTCTTTAAATGTCATTGATTTAATTAAAGGACAATTAGGTCCTGCCCTAGTATCACAGGCTGCTGCGCAGTTTGGAGAGAGTGAATCAGGTATTTCAAAAGCAATTGGAGGTTTACTGCCTGCTGTTGTTGGTGGACTAGCAAACAATTCGGATAATCCCGGCGTTCTAAATGCAATCACCAATGCCTCATCAAGCGGAATTTTGGGAAATTTATTGGGAGGATCTTCTGATAATTCTATTATTTCAAATCTTTTGTCCTCCATTTTTGGTGACAAATTGAGTGGATTAGTTAACTCGATAGCTACTTTTGCCGGAATCAGCAGCAATTCATCGAGCTCATTACTAAACTTAGTAACAGGAGCCACTGTAGGTACTATCGGAAAATATGCCGCAGATAACAACTTAGGACAATCAGGAATTTCAAGTCTGTTAAACGACCAGAAAGGGATTGTTTCTTCATTATTACCTGCAGGTTTATCTTTAGCCTCATTAAACATAGGAGACTGGGCAAAAGGATATAAGTTTGACAACGATAATGACGCTATAAAAACACCTGTTGCAGAAGAGCCTAAAATAGATGTTACCAGAAGCGCTACTCCTACAGAAACCTATTCTCAGAACAATAATGAAAGTGGAGGATCTATATGGAAATGGCTACTTCCTCTGCTATTAATCATTGCTGCAGGATATTTTATCTGGAAACAGTGTGAAAAGAACAAAACAACAACTACCCTATCGACAACGGACTCAACCACCGCAACTACTGATAGTATGGCCACTGTTAACCCTTCAGATACCACAGTAAAAACCACTGTTACAAAAGTAGATGAAAACATTGATCTGAACGGAACAGCTCTAAAAGGCTATAAAGGAGGTATGGAAGATCAGATGATCACCTTCCTGAAGTCTGACGGATATAAAAATGCATCCAATGATGATGCACTAAAAGATAAATGGTACGATTTTGACCATGTAAACTTCAAAATAGGAAGCGCAGACCAACTGGAAGCAGGCTCAGAAGGACAGCTTCAAAATTTAGTAGCTATCTTAAAAGCTTTCCCTGAAGCAAAAATCAAAATCGGAGGCTACACAGATAAAACCGGTGATGAAGCTAAAAACCTTAAACTATCTGCCGACAGAGCCAGCTTTATTAAATCTTGGCTTGGAAAACAAGGAGTCGGAGCTCAGGTAATTGCTGCAGACGGATACGGAAGTAAATTTGCCACAGTAGATGCAAGTGCTTCTAATGAAGCCAGAGCCGTAGACAGAAAAATGGCGGTAAGATTTGCAAAATAAAACCTTTAAAACCTATAAAAATAAAATCCCGGAACTTTATTTCGGGATTTTTTAATGTCCTTAGTTTGTCATCTTGATATATTTAATTAAATTTGTTAGTCATTTCTAACATTTATGAATTTTAATTTAAAAAGCGCTTGGCGAAAAGATAAAACCTCACATTCTTTATCAGAAGTATATTCTTCTGTGCAAGTTCCTAAAAACGCCAGCTTCTGGAGAAAATACCTTGCCTTTGCAGGACCTGGTTTAATGGTTGCTGTTGGATATATGGATCCGGGAAACTGGGCTACAGATATTGCTGGTGGTGCACAATTTGGGTATACCCTGCTTTCAGTTATTCTGATCTCAAATATCTTTGCAATGGTTCTACAACATCTATCTGTAAAACTGGGTGTAGTAGCAGAAAGAGACTTAGCTCAAGCCTGTCGTGATCATTTCAGCCCAACAACCAATTTCATTCTCTGGCTTTTTTGCGAAATTGCCATTGCAGCCTGTGATCTTGCAGAAGTAATAGGTTCCGCAATTGCTTTAAATCTATTATTTGGAATCCCACTAACATGGGGTATTGTGATTACAACAATCGATGTTCTGCTTATTCTTTTACTTCAGTCAAAAGGTTTTCGTTGGATTGAAAGTATTGTAGGCGGATTAATCTTCATTATTCTGGCTTGTTTTGTTTATGAACTGATTATCTCACAGCCTGCAATCAATGAAATTTTAGGAGGTTTGGTTCCAAAAGCAGAAATTATTCAAAACCCAGCAATGCTGTATATTGCTATTGGGATTCTAGGAGCAACCGTAATGCCCCACAATCTATATTTGCATAGCAGTATTGTTCAAACAAGAGATTATGACCGTACCAGAGAAGGAAAAAAGGAAGCTATCAAGTTTGCTACACTAGACAGTACAGTTTCGTTGATGCTTGCTTTCTTCATTAATGGAGCTATTTTGATTTTAGCAGCAGCAACTTTCCATATCACAGGAAACAAACATGTTGCAGACATTCACGATGCTTATAAAATGTTGACTCCCATTTTAGGAGCTTCGATGGCAAGTATTGTTTTTGCAATTGCATTATTAGCTTCCGGGCAAAATTCGACGTTAACAGGAACTCTTGCCGGCCAAATCGTAATGGAAGGTTTTTTAAATATCAGATTAAAACCTTGGTTGAGAAGATTAATTACAAGATTAATTGCCGTAATTCCTGCCCTTATTGTCACTATACTGTACGGAGAAAAAGGAACTACAGAATTATTGGTTTTAAGTCAGGTTATTTTATCCATGCAGTTAAGTTTTGCCGTTGTCCCGTTGGTGATGTTTACGAGTGATAAAGCTAAAATGGGAGAATTTGTAAACAAACCTTTTATGAAAACCTGTGTTTGGATTATTTCCTTCATTATTATTATTTTGAATCTTTATCTTTTGTATCAGACATTTTTCGGAGCATAAGTTTGGATTGAATTATGAGTTTATTATTGTGAAAATTGATAATTGAAGATAATTATTGACAATCTATTTTATGCCTAAATGTCACGCTTTTTCCTTTGGCAGAATCTTTGCGAATAAAAAGGAAAATAAAGATTGAATTATGGAAAATCAGGATATTAACGAAGAAAGCATCAATAATCAAGAAGATACGAAGATTCAGAACGAAGCAACATCTGAAGACAATGTGACAGCTCAACCTACTGCCGAGGAACTTTTGGCAGAAGAGAAAGACCGTTACATCAGATTGTACGCTGAATTCGAAAACTATAAAAAAAGAACCAGCAAAGAAAAAATGGAGTTTTTCCAATATGCCAATCAGGACATGATGGTTTCTATGCTTGGGGTTTTAGATGACTTCGAAAGAGCAATTAAAGAAATTGCTAAAAACGGAAATCCTGCCGACCTGCAAGGTGTTGAATTGATTTATAACAAATTCAAAAATAAATTGACTGAAAAAGGATTAAAAGCAATGGAAGTAAAAGCCGGAGATAACTTCAATGTTGATTTCCATGAAGCAATTACCCAGATCCCTGCTCCATCAGAAGATTTGAAAGGAAAAATCGTAGACGTAATCGAAACAGGATATACTTTAGGTGATAAAGTAATTCGTTTTGCAAAAGTAGTAACAGGAAATTAATATTAATAAATGATAAATGATGAGTGATAACTGATGATCAACCTCACTTATTAAATTTAAATATTCTTTTATCATTTATCAATAATCAATTATAGAACGACATGTCAAAAAGAGATTATTACGAGGTTCTTGAGATCAGCAAATCTGCATCGGCCGACGAAATAAAGAAAGCATACCGTAAAATGGCTATCAAATTTCACCCAGATAAAAATCCGGGCGATAAAGAAGCTGAAGAAAGATTCAAAGAAGCAGCAGAAGCTTATGAAATTCTGAGTGACGAACAAAAACGTGCAAGATACGATCAGTTCGGCCATGCAGGAGTGGGTGGAAACGGCGGCTTCGGAGGCGGTGGTTTCGGAGGCGGAATGAATATGGAAGATATTTTCAGCCAGTTCGGAGATATTTTCGGTGGCGGATTCGGAGGTTTTGGTGGCGGTGGTGGTCGTCAGCAAGTGAAAGGTTCTAATTTAAGAATCAGAATCAAGCTGAATCTTGAAGAAATGGTAAACGGAACTCAGAAAACCATTAAAGTAAAAAAAATGAAAGTGGCAGAAGGTGCTACTTCAAAAACCTGTCCTACTTGTGGAGGTTCCGGAGTTCAGATGAAAGTAATGAACACCATGTTCGGACAAATGCAGACTCAGACTACTTGTGGAACCTGTCAGGGAATCGGTAAAGTTGCCGATAAAATTCCTGCGGGAGCGAATGCACAAGGTTTAGTAAAAGATGAAGAAGAAATCACAATCAATATTCCTGCGGGAGCAAGAGACGGAATTCAGCTGAACGTAAGAGGTAAGGGTAACGATGCTCCTTTCGGTGGTATTCCGGGAGATTTATTGGTGATTGTTGAAGAAGAAGTAGATAAAGTAATTAAGAGAGAAGGCGATAATCTTCACCAGGAACTATATGTTTCTTTTGCTGAAGCAGCTTTGGGAACTAAAAAAGAAGTTCCGACAGTTGGAGGAAAAGTGAAAATCACTGTAGATCCAGGAACTCAGTCAGGAAAAATCTTAAGACTGGCAGGAAAAGGGCTTCCAAGTATCGACAGCTACGGGAAAGGAGATATGTTCATCCATATCAATGTCTGGACGCCACAAAAACTAACAAAAGAACAGAAAGAGTTTTTCGAAAATCAAATGAACAGCGGAGAAATGGTTGCAGAACCATCCGGAAAGGAGAAAACATTCTTTGATAAAGTGAAAGACTTATTCAACTAATCATATAAAGAGGCTTTTTAAGTCTCTTTTTTCTATTTTTTTTAGATTGATTATTAAATAAAAGTATTTAATGCAGAGCGCGGCTTCAATTCTTGAAGCCGCGCTCTGTCTATTATTTATCAAATTTCTATTTTCTTTTAACTAAAGAAACAGCTCCTTTTCCTGCTGTGAAAAGAGCTACAGCAATCAGTCCTCCCGAAAGTCCAAGGATAAGTTCTTTTAAAACCGTAAGAATTTTATTGGAAGACCAGGATTCTAAAAAATGGTGAAGAAATTCTACTCTATGAGCAAAAATACCTCCTGCAACCATTACCAATGCAATTGTACCGATCACTCCTAACGCTTTAATCACAATTGGCAAAGCCTTTACCAATAAATGACCAAGCTTACCAAAGAAACCCTTATCATTGCTTTTTTTGATTAGTCTAAATCCTGCATCATCCATCCTTACGATCAGAGCTACGATTCCGTAAACCCCTACTGTCGCAATGAATGCCACAAAGCTGGTTACCAAAATCTGGGTAATAAAAGGATGTTTTTCTTCCAAAACAGTTCCCAAAGCAATAATTACAATCTCAATGGATAAAATAAAGTCTGTAGTAATGGCAGATTTCACTTTTGTTTTTTCTATATCTTCATCGCTTTTTTCATCTTCTATAATTTCTTCTACCACCTCATGTCCCTCTTTATCACGGTGGAAAAGAAACTCTATAATTTTTTCAACTCCTTCGAAGGCCAGATATAATCCACCTAAAATCAAGATATAATTAATCGCCGGAGAGTACAACCAATTGAGTAAGAATACAACAGGCAGAATGATTAATTTATTAATGAATGAGCCTTTAGTGATCGCCCACAAAACAGGTAACTCTCTTGAAGAAAGGAAACCGGTAGCCTTTTCAGCATTTACAGCTAAATCATCCCCTAAAATCCCTGCTGTTTTCTGAGTTGCCACTTTGCTTGTAACCGCTACATCATCCATCAAAGCTGCAATATCATCCAAAATCGCAAAAAAACCAGATGCCATAAAATTTTAATATTTTTTTAATAATTGTTAAGACACAAAAATAATTATTTAATTCGATTTATTCTATGATTATGAAAGGTTTTAAAAGAATTTATATTATCAAGAAAAGAGTGTAATAATGATTTTTATATTCACGGGACGAAAAGGCCCTACAGACAGATGGAGTACACAGTAAGTATCGGATAATTTGTATATTCGTTGTAACCATTCACAAATTTTACAATGAAAGCTATTCAATTACTACTATTCCTATTCTACATTATTTCTTACGCTCAAAATAAACAATTTATTTACGAATACAGATTTGTTCCGGATTCCACAGACAGGAATAATTTTAAAACGGAATTTATGGTTTTGAATATTAATTCCAAAAGTCAGAATTTTATAGTTCTGAAAAGTTTAAATCTGACTCTACCTTACTTGCTGACAGCAAAAAGGGTATTCTCACTATGCCTCCGAATAAAGAATTCATCAATGATAGAGTAATTAAATTTCCCAATTCAAATACAATTAATTACATAAAAACTTTTGACGAAAAGTATTTTGTCGATCAGGAAGTAAAGCTTAACTGGAAATTACTGAATGATTTTAAAACCATTATGAATTATAAAGTTCAAAAAGCAATCACTGAATTTGGAGGCAGAAAATGGACAGTATGGTTTACGACAAGCATTCCTTTTCAGGATGGTCCTTACAAATTTTTTGGACTTCCTGGATTAATTCTAGAAGTCGAAGACAATACGGATAGTCACCATTTTACAATTAAAAGCGTGAAGAATTCTATCGAAGAATTTGTTTATCCCGATTTGAATAATTATAAGGAAATAAAAGTTAAATATCCTCAATATGTTAAACTTTTTAAAACTTACAGAATGAACCCTGCAGGATCCCTTGTTGGTAAAATTCCTGATTTTACAGATTCTGAAGGGAAACATATAAGCGGTCAACAGAAAATCAGAGAAATAGAAAAAATGAGACTGGAAAAGTTTAAAAAAGATAATAATATTCTTGAAATTGATTTATTAAAAAAATAAAATATTAAAATGCCAAAGAATTTTCATTAATGGACGAACAGATCGAAATCATCATTCAACAATGGTAAAAATCATCTCGCAAAATGTATTTTTAGCTATTATTTTCTGTAATTTTATTCCATGAAAAAGCTGATTCTCCAATACTTTGTTTTAGGGTTAATTGGCTTTGTTCTAAGTTCATGCAATACCCGAAGATTTAAAGTATGGGTAGGGACCCATAATGAACAGAAAATCTATAACTTGAACTACGGGGAACATAAACGTCAGAAAATGGATGTCTTTCTTCCTTCCGATTATCCCGAAAATTCTCCCGTCGTCCTGATTGTTCACGGTGGAGCCTGGACATTAGGAAAGAAAGAACATATGATCCAAATTCAAAAAATGCTTTTCAAAAATAATATTCCAAGCATTAATATGAATTACAGACTGGTTTCAAAATCAAAAAAAATCACGTATAAAGAGCAGCTGGAAGATATTCGTTCCGCAGTTACAAAATTCAATTCTTTAGCGCAAAAAGCGGAACTTCAGCCTAATAATTATATCCTCTTAGGTGAAAGTGCAGGTGGACATTTAGCTTTGCTGTATGGCTACCAAAATCCGGATCAGATCAAAAAAATCATCTCTTTAAGCGGCCCTACAGATTTCTATTCACCGGAGTATCTACATTCTTTTTATTCGAAATATTCTTCTCCAACGATTCAAAAAATGGTAGGAACAAAGTTTCATCGAGAAAATCTGTCAGAAGAATTTAAAAAAGCGAGCCCAATAGCCAATATTTCAAATGTTGCTACATTAATTTTCCAGGGAAATCAGGATTTTTTGGTCAATCAGAAACAAGGTTTAGCACTAGATTCTGCTTTATCAGCTCAAAATATTCCTCACAAATTCATTTTTATGAAAAATACGGGACATGCGCCAAGATTTTTCAGCAAAATAAAAAGAGACAGTATTATTTATCCTAATATCCTGGAATGGATCCGAAAATAGTTTTTTTATCATTCTGATAAAGGAAGAATCTATTTTATTTAGATCTGCTAATCATAGATGCTTCAATCCGCTTCGCTACTTTCAGAATGGCAGACAGTGCTGCAATCAGAATAACATTTGACAATATTCAAAAGAATATCCCACTTTAAAAAGCGGGATATCAATATATATTTTAAAATAAAAATCTATTTAATGTCTTCATCAAAGTCATGATTCTCATATTTTGAAAAATCCTCTTTCTTTCCGAATAAAAACTTCCCGATAACCGGTACTGTTGTTATTAAAACAATAACAATAATGATAAGTTCGAGTTTCTTTTTAAGATCAATTCCAAACTGATCCATAAACAACTTATCTAAATAATGCCCAGCAAAAATAAGAATGAAAGACCAAAGCACGGCTCCAATAATATTATCTCTTAAGAATGCTTTTTTATCCATCTTCACAATTCCGGCGATAATAGGAGTAAAGGTTCTTACCACAGGTAAAAATCTTGCCATAATAATAGCCAAAGCTCCATTTTTCTCAAAAAAATCATGAGCCTGATACAGATGTTTTTTCTTGAAAAGCATGGTATCTTGCTTTTTATATAAAGCCGGCCCCGTTTTACGCCCAAAATAGTATCCTATCTCATTACCAATAATTGCTGCAAGAGCAACTGCCGAAGCCAGAATAGTTGTATCTAAAAAATCACTTCCTGTAGAACCAAAGGTTTCCGAAATGATTTTTACTGCATAAATTCCCGATACAAAGAGTAAAGAATCTCCGGGTAGGAAAAAACCTATAAATAAACCGGTTTCCGCAAAAATAATAAATAAAATAAGCCAAAATCCCCCATTATTAATATAAAACTCAGGGTTTAATAAATCCTTCCAGCTATTGAAATCTTCCATAAGTATTGATGTGTAACAAAAATAAGCTTAATAAAATTCAAAAGGAAATATATTAGCATATTTTAACGAAAATTCAGATACGATTTACAAATCCAGATCATCTTCTGAAACTGCCGTTCCGTCGGCCATCAGAAATGCTTTCAAAAACGGAGTAAGATTTCCGTTCATTACAGAATCCACATCGGAAGTTTCATAACCTGAACGTACGTCTTTTACCAATTTGTAAGGATGCATTACGTAGTTTCTGATCTGGCTTCCCCACTCGATCTTCATTTTGTTGGCTTCAATCTCATTACGCGCTTTCATACGTTCTTCCAGTTCCATTTCATAGAGTCTTGAACGAAGCAACTGCATCGCTTTTTCTTTATTCTGAAGCTGTGAACGGGATTCTGAGTTTTCAATAATAATTCCTGTAGGTGCGTGACGAAGACGTACAGCTGTCTCCACCTTGTTTACGTTCTGACCTCCAGCTCCGGAAGACCTCATCGTTTCAAATGAAATATCCGCAGGGTTAATATTAATTTCAATAGTATCATCTACCAAAGGATAAACATATACGGAAACAAAGCTCGTATGACGTTTCGCATTAGAATCGAAAGGAGAAATTCTTACCAATCTGTGAACTCCATTTTCTCCTCTCAAATAACCGAAAGCAAATTCCCCTTCAATTTCTAAAGTCACAGTTTTCACTCCGGCAACATCTCCTTCCTGGAAGTTAAGCTCACGGATTTTGTACCCCTGTTTTTCAGCCCACATGGTGTACATTCTCATTAGCATAGAAGCCCAGTCACAACTTTCCGTTCCACCCGCTCCTGCTGTGATTTGTAATACCGCAGAAAGCTCATCTCCTTCATTGGAAAGCATGTTTTTAAACTCAAGATCTTCTATTTTCTCCACCAATTGCGGAAAAGCCTCATCCAGTTCTTTTTCAGAATCCGGATCTTCTTTGGCAAAATCCATTAAAACCTGTAGATCTTCAAACTGTGTATTGATCTCATCATAAGCTTCCACCCACTTTTTCTTGGAACGAAGTTGCTTTAAAAATGCTTCAGCCGTTTTCGGATTGTCCCAAAATTCAGGTGCGGCAGTTTTCTCATCATCATTGGCAATTTCGATCTTCTTTTTATCGATCTGAAGATATTTATGAAGGTCTTCAATCCTTGATTGAATTTCTTTTATCTGGTCGTTGTTGATCACGATTGTTTATTTTTTGCAAAAATACGGATAAAATTATGAGTGTGGAATAATGTCCTATGAGTAATATTCTCAATAATTACCGTAATATTTTTGATTGACGAGAAAAATATTGAATGCTATTCCTTAATTATCTTAGCCTCAAACATTTTTTCCAGGTCTTTTTTTGATTTTTTACTTTCAATTTTGAAACCAAACATTGTAAAAAGATAAGCTACAAATAACATCAATACAGGAAAAAAAGATTCTGCAGATACTTTTTCTGCATTGGTAAATACCGTTATTAAAGTAAAGAGTATGAATATACACCAAAATAGTAAGAAAATAAATACTGACCAATGCAGTCTCATTTTAATCTCAATTTGTGTCTCGTAATTATTTTGTTGAATTTCCCCGCTTATCTGAGGCTGAAACGAGTTTCTGCCTTTAATAATTCTATTGATTTCAAAACAATTTCCATCAATTATCCCTTCGTATTCTTTAGTTATGTTGTTTCTGAATATCCGAATTTTTTTCTTATCAATAAATCCGGCAATTCTTACTAATACTTCTTGTTCAGACAAATTTGTCTTATAAATTAAATGCTCAAAAGGTAAATATTTCATTCACTTTATTTAAATTACTTCAGCTATAATCTCTCCAATTTTCGGAGCCATTGCCACTCCCATTCCAGAAAGTCTTACCGCACAGAATTGTCTCTCAGAAACTTGCTTTACAATAGGAGTTTTTTCCGAACCCATTGCCATAATTCCGGACCAGCACATTGAAATTTTAATATCCTGGTTCGGTACAATTACTTCTTTTAAAAAATGTTCCAAATGGTTTTGCAGAAATTCTGTGGTTTCAAAAGCGGTCGTTTCTTCTGTTTTAAAATCCTGATTTCTCCCGCCTCCCAGCAAAATTCTGTTTCCAAGGTTTCTGAAGTAATAAAATCCTTCATCATAATGGAAAGTTCCTTTCAACCGCAAATTTTCAATAGGCTCTGTTACAATAATTTGTCCGCGGGCCGGAATTATTTCCTCTTTATCTAAAAATTTTGAGGCAAAAGCGTTCGTGCAATGAATTAATTGATTGGATTTAATCGAAATATTTCCGGACAGCTGAACTTCAACTTCTTTTTCGTTTTCAAAAATATTTTCTACTTCTGTTCCAAAAAGAAACTCAACTTTTAATTGATGACATTTTTCTAATAATTTCTGCAGCAGTTTTCCGGAATGTAAACTTCCTTCAGATGGATTCTCAATTAGATATTCAGATTTTCCAAGTCCGAACTCTTTAATTTTATTTTGATTGAGAAAATAAGTATTCGCAGTTCCCGTAATGGATTTTAATTTTCCATTGACCTCATCAACTCTCCGTAAAGGATCATCATTAGTAAGAATTTCAAAACCTCCGTTCAATTCGAAATCGATTTCAGAGTTTTTAAAATACGTCTGAATTTTTTGTAATCCTTCATACCTCATCTTTACGAGCTCCAGTGTTTTTTCCCAACCCATTTTCTCAGAATCGGCAATAACTTCCGTAAGACTTCCAAAACAGGCAAAACCCGCATTTCTCGTTGAAGCTCCCAACGGAACCGAACTTCGTTCAATAATCAAAACTGATTTTTCAGGATATTTTTCTTTGATTGAGATCGCAGTCCATAATCCTGTAAAACCAGCTCCTATAATGACTATATCTCGTTTTCTGTAAAATGTTTCAAGTTCCCAAACGTTGATCATCTTTCTAGTTATGAATTATAAATTATGAGTTATAAGTTATGTAGAGTTTAATAACTCATAATTCTTAACTCATAATAATTTAACCTTTATTTTCGTTTTTCTCTTCTTCTCCGTTATGATGGAATCCAATTGCTCTTGTTGGGGCTTCCACTACCCTATAGGCATCGAGTTCTGTTTTTAAGCTTTGCACTCTGTACTGAAACTGATCGTAATTATTAATAATAACATCACTCAAAAATCTTGCAACCTGGTCCAGATATTCTTCTGTCAGTTTTCCTGCGGCGTCTCTTAATGCGCCGTTCAAAAGATTTTGATCTATTTTTAAATTTTCATTTTTGGTTCTCTGATACAGATTTTTAATTCTTTTTTTCAGGCTTTGCGTGAAATCAATGAGCATCGTATTGCTAAAAACCTTCATTTGAGAAGCAATATCGAGCCAAAAAGGAACTTTATCTGCCTTATTGTTTTTAAGAATTTTATACAGCAAGGAATCATTTTCCAATCCCTTTGTCATGGCAAATAAAATTATTTCAGAACGTTCGGCAGCATTAGGAGGAAATACAGGAACCATCACATCAAATCTTCCCGGAGCTAAAATTTCTTCATCAATTTCAGATACAGAATTCGCTGAACCTACCATTAACAGGTCTGCTTCCTCAAATTTACTGATATAATGAAGAATGATTTCCTGAGTTTCAAGGTTGCATGAAGCGACATTGTTTTCCGGGCTTCTTTCCATCATCACTTCTTCAAAATCTTCTAAGAACAGCAACACCTTATCTTCTTTCATCATCGTTAAAAGAAAATCATTAAAATTGGTTTTGTTACCATCTACAAAGGAAGTTCCTAAGTAATGTTTTTTCACCTCTTTGAAGTTATAGCCTATGATTTCCGCTATTTTATTGGCCCAAAAGATCTTGCCGCTTCCGGGAGGACCATATAAAATAATTCCTGCCGGTTTATTGATTCCCCAATCCTTAATCTGCTGAGGATTTAAAAAGGGTTCCAAAACACCTGAAATATAAAAGAACAAATCTCTATATCCTATAAAATCTCTTTGTCTGAGACTTGTTTTGTGTCCAAAATAATTATAGACAAATTCATAGTTTCCTCCCAATCTATTATCAATTCCGTAGCTTGAAATGGAAGATTTAAAAAATCCGTTATCAAAGATATTCGGGTTGGTTTCCTTTATTGCTTTTTCTACCTTGTCTTTAGGCTGCTTGATGGTTTCTGCAATCTGCTCTAATGTTTTATTTTTATCTAAATCTTTTTCGTAAAGCTTTAAAAATTCAATATTTTCTCTGGCAAATTTTTCGAAGTCTTTTTTCACTTCAAAATTGGTACTGATACAAGCACCTAACTCAAGATCAAAATCCTGGATAAACTGCTTTATGGCTTCTGCCGAAACTTGTAATTCTTTTGCTAATTCAATTAACTTCATAGTGACCGATTAATTCTATCAAATTTACTTCTTTTATAACAAAATCTAAAAACTATTAAAACAATTATATTTTCACAGGTTAATAATATTTAGAATTTCTTGATCACTTTACTTTGGTTGGATACAATAATTTTATCATCATTCATATGGGATATAAAAAAATATTCATCATCTTCATACGCAGTAATTTCGATATGAAGTTGATCACCTACTTTAAATTTAGTACGCGGTTCATTAATTTCTTTCAAAACATATCCTATTTTACATGGTGTAGAGGGATCTCTTACAATATTAGAAACATAAGCAACTGAATTCTCAAAAATTTCTTTTTGTTCATTTTCTGTAATAATTGTAGATGTTTTATTTCCGGAAAAAGATATGGTTTGAAGTTCCATATTTTTAAATTGGGAACATTTAGCCTTCAAATCTGCTTCATCAAGCGGATACATTCGTTTCGGATTTATTATTAAATCTTCGCTAAGGTTGGGAAACTTTTTGAAAATAAAATTTTTATCATAATTAGAGGTATCTATAAATTTCCAGTTTTCCCCCTTCTTATCAGAAATTCCAATCATGGTATATTCTCCTGTTATTCTTCCTTTTGGAGTATCCATTAAAATAACTTGTGTAAAGGTTGTTTGCATTTCATTTCCTTTAATCACACTTTTGTTAAAATTTTTAAAATATATATTCACAAATTTGAACCCATCTTTTTCCATTTTTTCAATACTCGATTGTGTGGCAACTATCATTTTATCTTCATTTCCAAACATCTGAACTACTTTTGGGTAAACAAAGCCTGCATATCTTTTAAAACTTTTATTAAGGAAAAGCACTCTCATTTTGTCTAAATCTCTTTGCATAATTTCTTGAGATTTTTGAGCAAGAAGAATATTTGAAATAAAAATAAATAATAAACAAAACTTTAATGGTTTTAAATGTTCTTTCATAAAGGTTTTTCGTAGTATTCAAAAATACATTTTTAATTGTGAACTTTATTTTAACATTTAGGCAATTTTTATAATTAAAAGTTGAATCTGTATTTCTTTGTAACATTTCTTAATTTATATAGACTACTACTATGTAAAACAAATTACATGGAAAAGATTTTATCAGTAAAGAATCTGACGAAAAAATTCAAAAGAGTTGTGGTAAACAATATTTCTTTTGACGTCGAAAAAGGAAATGTCTACGGACTTCTAGGCCCAAACGGAAGTGGAAAATCCACGACTTTCGGAATGTTGCTTTCAACCATAAATCCCACAAGCGGAGACTGGTATTGGTTCGGTAAAAAAGGAACTGATCCGGATACGTTGAAGAAAATCGGAGCTATTATTGAACAACCGAATTTTTATCCGTATCTGAGTGCAGAAATCAACCTTAAAATTGTTGCAGAAATTAAGCATACTCCTTATTCCAGAATTGAAGAGGTTTTAAAAACTGTCGGTTTATATGAAAGACGAAAAGATACCTTCAAAACGTATTCTTTAGGAATGAAACAGCGTCTTGCGATTGCTTCCGCCATGCTGAATAATCCTGAGGTTTTAATTTTGGACGAACCTACAAACGGACTTGATCCTGAAGGAATTATCCAGATCAGAGAGATCATCAGCAATATTGCTAAGCAAGGCATCACTATTATTATTGCAAGTCACCTTTTGGATGAGATCGAAAAAATATGCAGCCACGTTATTGTTTTAAAAGAAGGAACTTCTCTTTATTGCGGAAGAGTGGATGAAATGACTTCCAATAATGGTTATTTTGAATTAAAGGCTGATAACAACACACAGCTTTTAAGTGCTTTGAATGAACTTCAATGGTTTACGGCCATCAATCAGGAAGAAGATATGATCAAAGCTCATGTTCGTGATGACGCATCGATTTCGGCCTCAACATTGAATCAGAAACTTGCCGAGAAAGGAATTTTCTTATCCCATCTGAACAAGAAAAAACTGTCTTTAGAATCTCAATTCCTTGAACTTGTAAAAAACACAAAGTAATCATGACAAAATTATTAAAACTTGAATATTACAAAAACCTGAATTACAAACCATTCAAGGTTTTCACCATCTTATATTTCGTTATTCTTATAGCCTTGCTTTTCATAGGATTGGTCGATTTTGACTTTTTTGGAGCAACTATTAATCTAAAAGAAGAGGGAATTTACAACTTCCCGGAAATCTGGAATTTCACCACATGGATTGTAGGACTGCTGAAAATCTTTTTAGGACTAATCATTGTTTTCTCGATTTCACAGGAATTCAGCGACAGAATGTTTAAGCAAAATACTATTGACGGGCTAAGCAGAAAGGAGTTTATTGGTTCGAAATTATTGACGATCAGTATTTTTACAATTGTATCAACAATAATCGTGTTTGCAATCACCATGTTTTTAGGGTATCAGTATTCTAATACAACAGAATCTGCAAAAGTTTTTGAAGAAATTTTCTTTATTGGAAATTATTTTGTAAAGCTGTTCACATTTTTCTGTTTCCTGATGTTTCTTTCTATACTGTTAAGAAAATCTATTTTTGTATTTCTTGCCTTTTTTGTTTTCTGGATTATCGAAAGTATTTTGTCAACTGTGGAGGTTTTCACGAAAGTAAAAGGATTACAGGGACCTCAAAGAAATGAAGTTTTACAAAATGACTTCTTTATCTCCCATCTCTTTCCTCTGGAAAGCATGTCTAATTTAATTCCTAATCCAATGGTGAGGCTGAATATGGCAAAAGCAATGGGATTAAAATATGAGTTCCATTATCCAACGGAAAGTCTCATTGCCTGTCTGGTTTGGTGTGCCATTTTTATCTTCGGATCATACTGGATTTTAAGAAAAAGAGATTGGTAATATTTGATTGAAAGATCGAAGAATTTAAAAATTATAGTGATCCGAAACGGATCACTTTTTTATTTTTTGGCTCAAAATTTTCATTCGGTTTTTACAAAATAATTGCTGTGAAGAAAATTTCCTACGTTCCTGGATTGATTAGTGCTTTACTGATACCCATTTTGTTTTGGTATTATGGGAGCCAGAGAGTTCATCCGCAATATACTGTAATAGATTTGGGACTTCCTGCAAAACATAAATTCGGCGATAAATATGATAATACTTTTGAACAATTTCGCAACTGGAATTATCAAAAAATCGTTGTAAAACCCAACACAGCTTTGCAAAATCAACAATACTATGTTTCAGAATTGAAAAAACTTCAGGCAAGAAATGAAGAAGAAACAGGAATTGAATTTGTGATTGATGATCAAAACAATTATCAAGATTTTATTGCTTTAATTGATGCCATGAAACTGGCAAAACAAGAAAGTTATGGTGTTGATGTTGAGAAAACCGATCATTTTTTTGCTCTACATTTTTATAAAGATCTTAATAAAATTGAAAAAGCTTATGATGTAATTGGAGGATGTGTCGTTTATATTGATAATTTTAAAAAGGATACTTTGAATTTAATGAAACCTGAAACTTTTATTAATCATGTCCCTAAACAAACTTATTACATCATTTTTGGTTTTTTATTATTTTTAAACATCTCTATGCTTAGCATTAAAGAAAACCTCCAAACAAAAAGAACATTTGCATGAAAAAAATATATTATTTCCCGGGATTGATCAGTGCTTTGGTTATTCCTTTTTTATTTTGGTATTACATCAATCCTTATATTGACGAAACTAATTATAATATCATGGACATATGGCTTCCTCCAAAATTGGATAAGGATAAAAGTAATGTAAGCTTCACTTTTGAACCATTAAGAAATTGGAAGTATAAACAGATCAATATTGAACCCGGCAAAGCCAAAGAGAATTCTGATTTTTATATTTCAGAACTAAAAAAGTTAGATCAAAATAATATAAAAAATTCCGGAATCGAATTTATTCTTAATGATAAGAACACTTACGGAGATTTTGCTTCGCTTCTTAATGATATGGCTGTTGCAAAACATGAAACTTATGCCTATGATTTAGAAAAAACAGGACATTTTTTTGCCACCATCAATTATAAAGACCCTAATGCTGTAGAGGAAAAAATCGAATGCCTTCTGTGTAATGATACAATTATTTATGACGAAGATCCATCAATGAGAGAATCAATTTTAAGGAGAGAATTTTACAATACATTTTTTGAAAACACTTCTAAACTTCCTAAACAAGCTTATTACATCATCTTTGGATTTCTATTCTTTTTAAATATCTCCATGCTAAGCATCAAGGAAAGATTTCAGCTGCAATGATTTTATTATCAATTATATTTCGCTCAGTTTCATTTTCGGACAAATCATTTTTTACTTATTTTTAAACTTTACATATAAAACACCAAATGATTCAGTGTTCACCTTCTAAAATTATAAAAACCTGCTTTCTAACATTGACTTTTCTTTTATCCTGTTCTGATGGAAAGAACAGATTCAGAGTTTTCACCTCATCAAAAGAAGGAAAACCAACTGTAAATATTGAAAAAACCCATAAAAAAGCTGAAGAAGCTTTATCATTCTGTAAACAGAAAGAATTTAATACTGATTTTTGCATTTTGATTGATATGAGTTTACATTCAGGTGTAAATCGTTTTTTCATTTACGATTTTAAGGAAAAGAAAATCACAAAAAAATATCTTGTAGGTCATGGCTGCGGAAACTACATCTGGAGTTGGGCACAATCAAAAGACAATCCGGGTTTCAGTAATGAAGACGGAAGCCATCTTTCTTCTCTTGGAAAATATAAAATCGGCGAAAGAGGGGTAAGTGAATGGGGAATTAAAGTAAAGTATTTGATGCATGGCTTAGAAGAAACCAATAATAATGCACTGAAAAGAGCTATTGTTTTCCATTCCTGGGAAAAAATGGATGATCGTGAAATTTATCCACAAGGTTCACCTGAAGGTTGGGGCTGTCCGACAGTTTCAAACAATGCCTTAAGAGAAATTGATCCTATCTTAAAAGCAACATCCAAACCGGTTCTGATGTGGATTTACAATTAAAAAAGACTGCCTTTCGACAGTCTTAAAAACACCTTACTTAATTATATATTTACTTCTTATCTTTTTCAAGTAAAGAAATATATTCTTCATATCCTTTCTCTTTCATTTCTGCTTTCGGGATAAACTTCAGGGAAGCAGAATTGATACAGTAACGAAGTCCACCCTTGTCTGCTGGTCCATCATTGAAAACGTGTCCTAAATGGGCATCTCCTGTTTTGCTTCTTACCTCCACTCTTGTCATTCCATGAGAACGGTCTAATTTCTCGTCAATCAACTGTTTTGTAATCGGTTTTGAAAAACTTGGCCATCCACAGCCTGATTCAAACTTATCGGTTGAAATAAATAAAGGCTCTCCCGTTGTAATATCCACATAAATTCCTTCGCGGGTTTCATCCCAGTATTCATTCTGGAATGCTCTTTCTGTAGCGTTTTCCTGAGTTACGTTATACTGTTCAGCCGTTAATTCTTTTTTTAATACTGCTTTATCTTTTTTTTGATATTTCATTTCTTTTGTTTGTTTTTTAGGAAGCGGGTTTGCGTTTCTCGCCATTTCAAATAATCCAGGTTCAATATGACAATATCCTCCCGGGTTTTTGTCTAAATAATCCTGATGATAATCTTCTGCCTTGTAGAAATTTTTCAAAGGAATCGTTTCTACAACAACCGGCTTATTATAATTTTTGGATAATTTTTCTACCTCTGCTTTTACAATGGCTTCCGTTTCTTTATCTGTTGAATAAATTCCGGTTCTGTATTGGTTACCTCTGTCATTTCCCTGCTTGTTTACACTTGTCGGATCAATTGTTTTAAAATATAAATCAATTAAAAGCTTTAAATCCACCTGTTCAGGATCATATTTTACTTTTACGGTTTCCGCAAAACCTGTTGTGTGACTTACTACTTCTTCATAAGTTGGATTCGTTTTGTTTCCATTGGCATAGCCAACTTCTGTTCCTACTACTCCTCGAATTTGTTGGAAAAAATGCTCTGTTCCCCAAAAACATCCTCCTGCAAAATAAACTTCTTTTAGATTTCTATTATCCATAATGGTCTCATTTTCTTTATTATTATCTGTGGATTTTGGTTTGGCATCTCCACAACTTGTAGCAAAAACTGCTATACCCAAAATTACTCCAAGCAGTATTAATATGTTTTTCATTTTTAACTTTTTATTTGTAATCATTTTTACTTATTTAAAATCATTAAACCAAATCCTAAAAGCATCACATCTTTTAAGATAAAGAAATCTGTAACCGGAACTCCGTCTACAATTTTCCATATTCCGGGAGTGGTAAATAAGTAACTCAGCGTCGTAAGAAAAGTAATTACCATTCCGATAGCAGCATACTTTCTGAGTGATGCAAATTTCACACTAAATACTAATAATAAAGCAATGATAATTTCTATCGCTCCAATAGCATTTGACACAGTTTGTACACTGACAATATCATATACGAAAAAAGTGAGAAAATGGTTTTCTACCAAGTATTTTATTCCTTCTGCTTCGGTCGGAGTAAATTTGAATATTCCGATCCAAAGTAAGACCAAGGCAGCCCCGAAAAGCGAGATATAATATCCGATTCTGCCCGTTCGGTTTTCTTTATTGATTTTTAGTACAGTTCCGTTCATTGTAATGGTTTTGAATTAATACTTTGCTTATTTTCAAAAGTATAGTCGGAACAATTTCAAAATCCTGACAACAATTGTATTAAATATCTAATTTTTTAAATACTTTTTCTTTAAAATCCTGAATTTCAGAACCATTAATTTCAGCTTTTTTGTCCTGCGAAAGCTTTCTTTTTAAAATATCGTCTAAAATTTCCAGTTTTTGTTTGTAGGCTCTGCACCATTTGCAGATTTTCAAGTGCAGATTCAGCTTCCATTTCTCAGTTGGAGAAATATTTTCTGCATTGCGTTTTTCCATGAGTAAAGTTACTTCACTGCATGGTAAAAAGATCATATGTATTAGTTTTTTTAACATCTTTTTTAATCCTTATGATTTTGCAAACCAGTTAAATTCCAGACACTCCCGCAACTGCATTCGGCTTCGCTGTAAAATCTTCCAAAGATTAGTCGCAGAAATATTCAGTTCCTGACTCACTTCAGGTGCTTTTTTTTCTTCAAGATAATACATTTTCATCGGAATCTTCCATCTGGAAGGCAAATCTTCAATACAATCTTCCAATGTTTTATTAAAATCCTTATCGTCTAGAAGCTCGGTTTCTTTGTTGGAAATATTCCAATCATTAAGAATATCATCATTTTTCCATGAACCGGTTTCATCAAAAAAATGGTCTAGTTTTATTTGTGGTTCAGATTTATATTTTTTACGATAAAAATCAGCAACCTTTCTGTTTAAAATAGTCATCAGCCAAGTCAGTGGTTGACTTTTTCCCTCAAAAGAATCATATGACGAAAAAGCTGAAATAAAAACTTCCTGAACTATATCTTCCGCCTCCACTTTATCCGAAAGCAGATACACTGCTCTTCTCAACAATGGTCCTGAATATTCTTCTATCCAGGTTTTGATTGTTTCGCTTTTTGTCATACTCAACTTTTATCTTTTCAGATAATAACGAAGATAACAAGTTAAAAGGAAAAGAACAAAAAAATATGCAGTATCCGATTCCCCTCCTTTGGAGGGGTGGCGAAAATTCGGAAGAATTTTTGACGGGGTGGTTTCCAACAGTCGCAATCTCTAGCCCCGATTGCAGTGGAAATCCTTTTTTGAAAAAAAAGATTGCAACGGAAAGCGGGAAATAGCTTCTCAAAAATTTCAATCACTTTCATATTTCTCTTATTACGGAAATCCGTAAGAGATTGCATAAAAAACCTTAAATTTGCATCTTATCAAAAAATTGTAAAAAAAGCAAAGCAATATATATCATTATGACATCACAAGAGATTCGTCAGAAATTTTTAGATTATTTTAAAAGTAAAGACCACCTTATCGTTCCTTCTGCGCCTATCGTGCTCAAAGACGATCCCACTCTAATGTTTTCCAACTCAGGAATGACGCAGTTCAAAGATTATTTTTTAGGGTATAAAGAACCTAAAGCCTCTAGAATTGCCGATACACAAAAGTGTCTGAGAGTTTCGGGGAAACATAATGATTTGGATGATGTGGGTAGAGACACCTATCACCACACCATGTTTGAGATGTTGGGGAACTGGTCTTTTGGTGACTATTTCAAAAAAGATGCTATTGCTTTTGCCTGGGAATTGCTGACCGAAGTGTACGGAATTCCAAAAGAAAACTTATATGTAACGATCTTCGAAGGAGACGCTTCAGAAAATCTTGAAAGAGATCAGGATGCTTATGATTACTGGAAAGCGGTAATTTCAGAAGACAGGATTATCAATGGAAATAAAAAAGATAATTTCTGGGAAATGGGTGCAAGCGGACCTTGCGGACCATGTTCTGAAATCCATGTTGATCTAAGAAGCGAAGAAGAAAAAGCCAAAGTTTCCGGACTTGAGCTGGTGAATAACGATCATCCTCAGGTGGTGGAAATCTGGAATCTGGTTTTCATGCAATACAACCGTAAAGCAGACGGAAGCCTGGAAAACCTTCCTGCCAAACATATTGATACAGGAATGGGATTCGAGCGTCTTTGTATGGCGCTTCAGGGGAAATCTTCCAACTATGACACCGATGTTTTCACTCCTCTGATATCTAAAGTTGAAGAGCTTTCAGGTAAAAAATATACCGGAGTTTTAGAAGATGAGAAAGATATTGCAATCCGTGTTGTGGTAGATCATATCAGAGCCGTTTCTTTTGCGATTGCAGACGGGCAGTTGCCTTCAAATGGAGGTGCTGGTTATGTGATCAGAAGAATTTTAAGAAGAGGAATTTCTTATTCTTACAGATTCCTGGATATGAAAGAACCTTTCCTTTATAAGCTTGTTGCTGTTCTTCAGGAGCAAATGGGTAAATTCTTCCCTGAACTTGAAAAACAAGGAACTTTAGTCACTGAAGTGATCAAAAGTGAGGAAGAATCTTTCTTAAGAACGATTGAAACAGGATTAATCAGAGTTGAAAAATTGATTCAGCAAACAATTTCGGAAGGTAAAAAAGTGTTACCAACTCAAGAAGTTTTCGAATTATATGACACTTACGGCTTCCCGGATGATTTAACAAGAATTATCGCTGAGGAAAAAGGATTGACAATCGACGAAAAAGGATTTGAAGTTGCTTTAAACGAACAAAAACAACGCTCAAAAGCGGATTCTGCCCAAAAGGTGTACGACTGGGTAATTTTAGAAGATAAAGAATCCAACTTCGTAGGTTACGACCAGATTGAAGCAGAAACTCATATTACAAAATACAGAAAAGTAGAAAATAAGGATGGAGAATTTTATCAGGTTGTACTGAGCAACACTCCTTTCTACCCTGAAGGAGGTGGACAGGTTGGTGATAAAGGTATTCTTGAAAACGCTGCTGAAAGTTTCGAAGTATTGGAAACAAAAAAGGAAAACGGACTGATTATTTCTTTAATCAACGGACTTCCTAAAGATGCAAGCGCTGTTTTCTATGCTAAAGTAAATGCAACCGACAGAAAGAATTCTCAGGCTAACCATTCTGTGACTCACTTATTGCACGAAGCTTTAAGAGATGTTTTGGGAACCCACGTTGAACAGAAAGGTTCTTACGTTGGACCTGATTATCTGCGTTTCGACTTCTCACATTTCAACAAAATGACGGAAGAAGAACTGGCTTTGGTTGAGGAAAAAGTAAATGCAAAAATCAAAGAAAGCATCGCATTACAGGAATTCAGAAATATCCCGATTAAAGAAGCTCTGGATAGAGGAGCAATGGCTTTGTTTGGTGAAAAATACGGAGATAATGTGAGAATGATCCAGTTCGGAAGTTCAAAAGAACTTTGTGGCGGAACTCACGTAAAAAATACAAGCGAAATCGGTCATTTCAAAATTGTTTCTGAAAGTTCTGCAGCGGCAGGAATCAGAAGAATTGAAGCGATTTCGGGGGACAAATCTGAGGAATATTTCAAAGGTTTAGAAAAACAAATCACTGAACTTTCTCAATTGCTGAAATCTAAAGATGTTATACGTTCTATTGAAAAATTAATCGAAGAAAACGCATCATTGAAATCTGAAGTTGAGGCATTCAAAAAAGAAAAGGCTAAAGGAGAAATCGGAGACTGGAAAGGTGCTTATGAGCAAAAAGGTGATAAATTACTTTTAGTGAAAAGAACTTCTCTGGATGCTGGTTCAATAAAAGATATCGTCTTCCAGTTGAAGAAGGAAATCCCAACTTCTATAACGATTATCCTTTCGGACGCAGATGGAAAACCAATGATTACCGTTGGAGTTTCTGATGATTTAGCAGGAATTTATCAGGCGGGAGCATTGATTAAAGATTTAGCAAAAGAAATCCAAGGTGGTGGTGGTGGAAACCCGGGTTTTGCTACTGCAGGAGGAAAAAATCTGGATGGTTTGGAAAATGCTTATCAGAAAGCGTTGAATATATAAGCTAAAAGCCTTAAAAAATCTTAAACAAAAATTCATTTCTCATCACTTTGTGAATTGAATACAATAAAAATCAGCTGTATCTCTATGAAATACAGCTGATTTTATTTTTAACAAAAGATTATATTTTTTTTCATTCTTTTGTAACTTTCTTATCAATAGTTTTGTCTTATATATAAAAAAACTAATGTCAAAACTTTTATCTACTCTATTTCTATTTTCCGCAGTATTTATTTTTGGGCAGACTCAGCTCAAAGTCGTCAACAAATCCAATAAACAGCCCATTCATAATGCAGCAGTATATTGTGATGACGAACTTCTCGGTAAAACAGATTTTAACGGTAATTTATTGTTGAAAACAAAATGTAAAAAGGTTGAAATTCTTGCCAGTAACTATGAAGATGTTTCGGCAGATGTAAAAAAATCAATGGAAATATCGATGCAACCTTTGTCCGAAAAAATGGATAATATTGATAAAGTGATTATCAGTGATAAAAGTGATCCTAAAGCGTTAAGAATTTTGGATGAGGTGAATAAAAGAGCTAAGGAAAATTCTCCGAAATCTTTGGACTCATACAATTTTAAATCGTACTCTAAATTTTCTATTGATGTAGATAAAGATTCTATTGATACCTATAAAAATTTCCTGGCGGTCAGAAAAGATTCCCTTTCAAAAGTTGATAAGAAAGATTTTAAACAGAAAGAAAAAGATAAAAAAGATTCTTTGACGGCAGAAGATTTCATTAGCGCAACGGAAGAAAGCCAGATGTTTCTTTGGGAAAAAGCAACCGAATACAAATATTCAAAGAGTTTTGGTGAAAAAACAAACATCATCGACAACAGAATGTCCGGTTTTAAAAGCCCTATTTATGAGGCTTTGGCAATTAATATTTCCAATTTAAACAGAACTCCAAGACAGTTGAGACCCGAAAACAGAAAGCTGTTTAATTTTTATCTTTCCGATACATTGCAGCTTGACGGCAGAAAAACATATGTGATCAAATTCAAAGAAATCACAGACAAAAAGAAACAGAATCCGAGAAAATTCAACGGAAAAATTTATGTGGATTCTGAAACGTATGCTTTAAAGAAATTTGAAAGTGTAAACAAAAAACAGAATGAAGGAAATATTGTTTCTGTGTGGAAACCAATCAATGGAAAGTGGTTTTTAGATTCTGAAGATATCAGGCTGAAAATGGGCGACCAAAGTTTTGACACTTCAAAAAAGGACAGTTTAAAGCCCGGAGAAAAGCCTAAATACAATAAAAAGAAGTTCGGAAATTATCTGTACGTTAAAAACCGTTTCTTTGATTTCGATATTAACGGAGAACTAAAAGCCTCAGAATTTAAGGGATATTCTTTAGAGATGAAAAACTCAGACGGTAGCCTTCTGGAAAAATACAGAACAGACAGCCTTACAGCCAGAGAAAGTGCAACCTATACAAAAATTGACAGCTTTGTTCAAAAGAATGATTTTGAGAAAAAATTAAACATGTTAACTCAATTAATGCGAGGAAACATCCGTTATAAAATGATCGATTTTGATATCACCAAACTATTCAGTTACGACAAATATCAAGGGATACGTTTAGGAGCCGGTGTAAAGCTTAATGAACAATTTAATAAAACGTTTTCTCCGGATGCATATTTCGGGTATGGATTCAAAGATCACACCTGGAAATATGGGTTAGGATTAGATGTAAAATTATCTGATAAGAGAACGTCTGTTTTCAGGGTTGATTATGTGGATGATGTTTTTGCAGCCGGAAGATTCAGCAACAATATGTGGGACATGATGATGAAAGTTTCGGATATGAATCTGGATCTTCACAACGGAACTTTTTATAAAAATCAGAAATGGGGAGCTTCGTTCCTGTATGATATTTCCAATTCATTAAGCGTGAAAGTTGCCATGAATAAGGAAAAACAAAAAGCTCTTTTTGATTACCAGTATAAAAATCTGGGAAACAGTTTCGATAATACAAGTGCAACAGTCTCATTAAAATTCGCTCCGAATGATAAAAACATCATGACGCCAAGCGGAAAATACACCTATGAAAAAAGCTATCCTCAGATATTTATAAATTATGAAAAAGGATTTGAAGCTTTAGGCGGAGATTTGGATTATAACAGATTGGATGCCTTGATTATTCATCAGTTCAGATCGAAATTAGGATATACCAACGTCAAACTTTTCGGAGGAATTTCTTCAGGAAATGCACCGATCTGGAAAAACTTTGAAATTGCAGGGCAAAATGATACTAATATAGACCACTGGTACTCCAATATCAGTACACCTTCCAATTTAGGATTTGCAACCATGCCTTCAGGAACTTTCTTTGCCGATAAATTTGCTGCATTTAAAATTTCTCATTCACTTCCATTCAGATTCAAAACTTTTGGATCCAGGTATTCCAGTATTGATATTGAATATCAGGCAGCCATTGGAAATTTAAAAAACAGAGGAGATCATCAGTTCCAGTTTCAGGTTTTAGATCATTATTATCAGGAAGCCGGATTCATGTGGAACAGGTTTTTAGGAAGAAAATTTGGAGTAGGCTTCTCGTATAGATTAGGATATTACCAAACCTCACAATTTAAGGACAATTTTGGAATCAAAATCAGACTCAGCATACTTTAATTATATTCACCAAAACTCCCGATTACTCGGGAGTTTTTATTTTGGTTTAAAAGATAATTCCTATAAACACGATATTAATATCAATTAACAAAGCTTTTCTAAAACAATAAATATCATTACTTTTGAAAAGTTTTTTATGAGAAGGGGGTTATTGTTTCTATGTTTTTTCATGTATGTTTTTGGTTATTCACAATCAAAAATTACATCCATTGAAACTGTTATCATTGAAGATAAAAGTGACCCGAGAGCATTGGAAATCCTAAAAAAAGTAAATGCTCTTTTTAAAGAAAACTCTCCCAAAACACTGGATTCTTATTCATATAAATCGTACGAAAAAGTCTCGCTGGACATAGACGAAGACAGCCTCTCACAGTTTAAAAAATTCTTCGACAATACTCTTTTTAAAAAGAAAAGAGAGAAAGACTCACTCAACAATATTACAGCCAAAGAAATATTTTCAAAAAGCAAACTTTTTCTTTGGGAAAGGGCTCAGGAATTTTTATACTCAAAAAAATACGGAGAAAAGATCAATATCCTTGATAACAGGATTTCAGGCCTGAAACAGCCTATCTACGAAATGCTTGCACTTCAGCAGAGTAACAGAGATGTCGTTCCCGATCAGATTAAATATGAAAACAGGAGGCTTTATCGGTTTTTCCTTACTGACACTGTTGAAATGGACGGAAGGAAAAATTTCGTCATCCGTTTTAGGGAAGTCAATTATAAAAAAGCAGACAAAAAAAGAAAATATATCGGTGTCATCTATATCGACACTGAAACCTATGGTATTAAAAAAATTGAAAATTTCAGTAAAAATAAAAATGATGGGATTATTACCAGCACATGGGTTTTCTATAGCAATAAATGGTTTCTTGCACAGGAAACCGTAAAGCTGAAAATGAGCAATATGGTAATGGAAGAAGAAAACAGGGAAACACACGAGAAAAAGAATAAAAAAAGTTTCGGAACGTATGCCTTTCTTACTTCCAGATATTTCGATTTCCAGTCTCCCGTCGAACAGAAGAAAAGCGATTTCAAAGGATATACTTTTACCGTAAAACATGCGGACGGAAAAACATTAAACCAATACAGAACGGATCCTTTAACCGAAAGGGAAACTAACACATATGCAACGATAGACAGTCTTGGGAAAATTTATAATATAGACAACAAAGCCCAGATTCTGTCAGGATTATTAAACGGACAAATACGAGTGGGTAGCTTGGATTTTGCCTTAGATGAAATCGTAAATTACAATGCCTATGAAGGCTTCAGAGCCGGATTAAAGGTAAAACTTAATGAAAACTTCAATCCTTATTTTTCTCCTGATTATTATTTTGCCTATGGTTTCAAAGACGATCAGTTGAAATATGGAATTGGGCTCGATATTAAAACCTCTTTGGAAAAAAATTCTTATTTCCGCATCGAACATTATAATGATGTAACAGCGTCCGGAGAATTCTACCGAAAATTGTGGAGTTTCAAGATGCGGACTTCCAACTATGGAAATAACCTTAATAACAGCAGATATTTCCAGTTTAAAGGGGTTTCAGTCTCTTATACGAATGATCTCACCAATGCACTGACTTTGGTTTCCACGGTAAGAAGAAATTCAGAAAAAGCGATGTTTGATTATGATTTCAGAGATCGGGGTGCTGCTTTTGATAACTTTAATACGTTAATCACTCTAAAATATTCTCCGAACTCTACCAATATCATGACCCCACAGGGAAAATCGCTGCTGGATCAGAAGTATCCTGAGTTCTACCTGAATTATGAACAAAGCTACAAAGCTTTTGGAGGAGATCTTAATTATTCCCGTTTTGATCTGCTTTTTCTTTATAACTTAAAATCCATGTTGGGAACAACAGGCTTCAGGTTGTATGGAGGAATGGTATTTGGGGGCGCTCCGATCTGGAAAAACTTTACGATGAACGGGCTGGCTTCTCCGAGAAATGACTTCAACTTTAACCTTACTTCTTATCTTGGTTTTGCAACACTGGAAGGGGGAAAATATTATAATGATAAATTTGTCGCCTATTACTTCACGCACAAACTCCCTTGGTATTTTAAAAGCTTTGGACAGAATATTTCCAGCTTCGATCTTGTATTGCGCGGAACAATTGGTGATATGGCACATCCGGAATATCATGATTTCAGATACAAAACCTTGAACAGGTTATATCAGGAAGTTGGTGTAGAATGGAGTAATTTTCTTTCCAGTTACTTCAATTTAGGATTATTTTACAGAGTCGGTTATTATACAACGCAAAATTTTAAGCAAAATTTTGCGATACAGTTTAAACTCAAATTATTAGAATTTTAAAAATTTAATTAAACCATTAAGGGATTAAGAAAAACCTCTCTGTATTTTAAAGTACTTACTTAAGCTAAAAATTCTTGTGCATTTTGAATATCGAATCTTTCATCAGATTTAATCATTCCTTTTTAGAATAAAAACTAATTATTAAATTTACAGCATGCAGAAAATAGAAATAAAAGCGGATCAGTTTTTCGAATTATTGAAATTAAAAGACACCTCGATGTGGGAAATTTTCGCCCAAATGGTTGATGGCAATGAAAAAGAAATTATTTTCCTGGACCATGAAGATAAAATTCTTTTCAATTACGTTCTTCCTTCAACAAAAGAAAAAATGGAAGAAGACAGAAAAGAATTCTCAAAACAGTTTGCTGATAAATTGTCAAATTTGAATTAAATAAAGTAACTGCAAAATGTCATTCTGAACGAAACCCAGTATAGTGAAGAATCTTTGGATTCTGGAGATTCCTCCTTCGTCAGAATGACATTCCTTATACTTATCTCAGAAACTCTTCAACCGTTTTTTTCGCTGCAGCTACATCATGTACTCTAAGAATTTTAGCTCCCTGTTTCAATACTTTCAGATGAAGCTTCTGGGTTTCTTCATTGATGTCTAAAGGAGATTTCCCCAGTGGTTTGTAAATAAACGATTTTCTTGAAATCCCAATAAGCAGAGGAAATTTATCAAATCCGAGATATTTTACCTCATCAATCATTTTCATCTGATCTTCAACAGTCTTTCCGAATCCAAAACCGGGATCTAAAATAATATCGTTAACACCTTTTTCTAATAATTCCTTTGTTTTTTCAGAAAAATACCGATTAACAGACAAGGTTATATCCTGGAATTTTATTTTCTCATGCATTGTTTCATACGATGAATTCACGTGCATCAGAATATACGGAAGCTTAGTTTCAGCAGCAGCTTCAAACATTTTTCCATCAAATTGTCCTCCGGAAATATCATTAATAATATCAATTCCTTCATTATAACCGAATTTCACCGTTTCAGCATAGAAAGTGTCTAAAGAAATCAGAGTTTTGGGAAACTCCTTTTTAATTAAGGAAATTATATTGCCTATTCTTTTGATTTCGTCTTCACTGCTTAAAAATTCTGCATTCGGGCGGGTCGACTGGGGTCCGATATCAATAATTTCAGCTCCTTCTTTTAATAATTGTTCTGCATGCTTCATTGCTGAGGTCTCGTTATTGAATTTTCCCCCATCTGAAAAAGAATCGGGAGTCAGATTCAGAATTCCCATGATTTTGGGTGAGGACAGATCTACAATTCTGCCATTACAGTTCAAAGAATGATAATTAACAAGTGATGAATTATTTTGCATATACAAAAATACTAACTTCCGGCTTCTCTCTCTAACTTCCGGCTAAAAAACTAAATCCTTATTCCTGCTACCTAAAACCTATTTTGTATCTTTGAAAGATTAAGAGAATTTATGCTAAAGACATCAATACAGTTCGAAAAAATTATCAGTCAGTGTCGTGATTTGTTTAGTAAAAAACTTCAGGACTACGGAGCAGCCTGGAGAGTGCTAAGACCCAGCTCTATTACGGATCAGATCTATATTAAAGTCAACAGAATCCGCACCTTGCAAATGACCGATAAAAAAATGGTGGATGAAAGTGAAGAGGATGAATTTATTGCGATTGTCAACTATTCTATTATTGGGCTTATTCAGCTTGAAAAGGGTCTTGCCAATGATTTCAGCGAAAATAAGGACGAAATTCTAAGCCTTTATGATAAATATTCCAATGAAGCCCAAGCTTTGATGGAAAGAAAAAATCATGATTATGGTGAAGCCTGGAGAGATATGAGGATTTCTTCCATCACAGATCTAATCTATCAAAAGGTATTAAGAACAAAACAGATCGAGGACAATCAGGGTAAAACTATTGTTTCAGAAGGTTTAGACGCCAATTATTTTGATATGCTGAACTATGCTGTTTTCTGCCTGATCAAATTCTCTGAAAAAGAAGAAAAAACCGAACCCAAAACTATTTAATATGTTAAAAGCTTTATTGCGCTTCGTTATTGCGATTATTTTCATCCTTTCCGGCTTTGTAAAAGCAGTCGATTTAGTGGGCTTTTCTTTCAAAATGGAAGAATATTTCTCGCCTTCTGTATTCAATATGCCGTTTTTTGAGAAATTTGCGTTGCTTTTTTCCATTATTGTAGTTGTTTTAGAGCTTTTATTGGGCTTTATGCTCTTACTGAAGTTAAAATTAAAATTCACACTGTCTTCACTTATTGCGCTTTGTATCTTCTTCGGATTTCTTACTTTTTATTCCGCTTATTTCAACGTAGTAACAGACTGCGGATGTTTTGGGGATGCAATCAAATTCACTCCATGGCAAAGCTTCATTAAAGATGTTGTTCTTCTGGTCGGTTTAATTACTGTATTTATCTTATACAGAAAAGAATTCAAGAAAAAAGATTCTTACAGCTACAGTCCTAAAAAAGAATCCAATACATTTAAATATATTCTTTTAGGACTATTTTCTATAGTAATGATCCTGATTGGAGCACACGGAATTATTCATGAACCTCTTATCGATTTCCGTGATTATAAAATCGGAACCGATATACAGGCCGAAAAACAGGAAATCAGCAAAAACCCTTCGGTATACAAGGCTTTTTACAGCCTTAAAAATCAGAAAACGGGAGAAACTTTAAAAGTAAATCAGGACGATTATATTAAAGAAACAAAATATTGGGCAGAAGGTTCGCCATGGAAAATTGAAGAAGGTAAAAACGAATCTGTTTTAATAAAACAAGGCTATAAATCTGAGATTGTCAAGTTTAAGATTGAAGATCCTACCGGAGTTGATCTGACAGAAAGCATACTTCATGCCCCTAAAGCTATTTTGGTATTTTCTTATGCTCCTAAAGAAGTTTCTCCCGAATTGTTAAAACAGGTAGAGGCAAAAGCAAAATCTCAGGGAGCTACTGTTGTTTATGGAGTTTCAACCATTGCTACAACTTTCAAAACGATTCCTAATGCAATGATGGACGGAACAGCCATTAAAACAATTGCCAGAAGTAATCCTTTTGTACTGATCCTTGAAAACGGAAAAATTACAGACAAGCTTCCGGCAAAAGATTATCTAAAGTAGTTTCCTTTGCAAAGGACAAAATTTAAACACTAATTTTTAATTATAACATTGTAAGAATGCAAAAATCAAATAAACCTATTGCAGGTTATCATTTATTAATGATACTTTCTTCTGTAGACGGAGAATTTGCTCCTGAAGAAGGTCTGCTTATTCAGCAATATCTGGCAGATGAGTTTCCTTTCAGAATGAATCTCGATAATGAGCTTGAAACACTGGCTCTTTTAAAGCCTGAAGAATGGAAAGATCATTTTGAATTTCACGCAAGATGCTTTCATGAAGATTCAACACAGGATGAGCGTGAGAAATTTGTACAGTTTGCAAAGTCTTTAATAAAAGCGGACAATGTGGTGACTGATGCAGAACATACGTATTATAAGCTTTTAAAAAATTTGTGGAATATTAATTAATTGAGAAATTAGAGATTAGTTTTTTTCTAACATCTAATTTCTAATGACCTAACTTCTAAATAAAAAAACTATGAGAAGAAAAATAGTTGCAGGAAACTGGAAAATGAACAAAAATGTAATTGATGCTCAACAATTAATGACTCAATTATTAGAATATAAAAACACTCATACGACCAACTGCGAAGTTTGGATCGCTCCTCCTGCATTATATTTAATGATGGCAAAAGATATCTTCGAAAAAGATGAAATCGGAGTATTTTCTCAGGATATGAGTGAGCATGAAAGCGGAGCTTACACCGGAGAAATTGCTGCTGATATGCTTGAATCTATTGATGCAACAGGTTCATTGATCGGACATTCTGAAAGAAGACAATATCACGGTGAAACTGATTCTCACTGCAACAGAAAGGTAAAATTAGCTTTGGATAAAGGCTTAATTCCTGTTTACTGTAATGGTGAAACATTGGAGCAAAGAAAAGCCGGCCAACATTTTGAAGTAGTGAAAAATCAAACTGAAGTTGCTCTTTTCACGCTTTCTGCTGAAGAAATTAAAAAAGTCGTAATCGCTTACGAACCGGTTTGGGCAATCGGAACAGGTGAAACTGCTACTCCTGAACAAGCTCAGGAAATTCACGCTCACATCAGAAGTATCATCGCTGCAAAATACGGACAGGAAGTTGCTGATGAAGTTTCTATCCTTTACGGAGGTTCTGTGAAACCAGATAATGCAAAAGAAATTTTCTCTCAACCAGATATTGACGGTGGTCTTATTGGTGGGGCAGCTTTGAAATTAGAGGATTTCTCTAAAATTATTGAGGCTTTCAACTAGTTTTGAATAAAATATTATAGAAAAGATCGTCTTTTAAGGACGATTTTTTTGTTTTTCTTACATATTTTATTCTCGCGTGGGTGTAGATTACACAGTTTTTTTAACAAAAAGTCTTAATTTATTGAGAATCATTTAAGTGAGCTAAAAATAATCAACAAGTTGATTTGATGAAACTTTATTTTCAAGCTTCGTACAGTAAATTTATTTACTTTTTGTCAACTAAAATATGGGGCCAGTAACAAAATCTTTGCATTGGATGAATTTCACAAGCAAAAATAAAATGTATATATTCTTTCAAAACAAAATCGGCGGCATAATCGATGCCGCCGATTAAA